>VOFG01001797.1_pt1 | contig 1194912 bp, 960 predicted proteins | sample 5384171 | NCBI WGS metagenome assembly VOFG01 (sample SAMN12384726, study PRJNA508395) | human gut metagenome | isolation source: healthy gut F | host: Homo sapiens | reverse complement strand
AGTTCGAACTCAATTCCATTCTCGTTGAGAAATGGGAAGGCAAGTGCTATCGTCTTGTCATCCAGAGACAAAAGCGCATGGATGGAGAGCTTGACTTGTGGGAAGGTGAATACACCTACAGATCCATTCTTACCAACGATTATGACTCATCAACAAGAGACATCGTCGAATTTTACAACAAGCGTGGGGGCAAAGAGCGTATATTCGATGATATGAACAACGGATTCGGCTGGAACAGGCTCCCCAAGTCGTTCATGTCAGAGAACACTGTATTCCTTCTGCTTACGGCATTGATACACAATTTCTATAAGACCATCATTAGCAAGCTTGACACCAAGGCTTTCGGGCTCAAGGAAACGAGTCGCATAAAGGCTTTTGTCTTCAGCTTCATCTCCGTACCTGCCAAGTGGATCATGACAGCAAGGCAATACGTGCTGAATATCTATACTGAAAACCGGGCTTATGCAAGACCTTTCAAAACTGGATTCGGATAAAGTCCGTTCCTTATGGTTTTAATCTGCGTATTGCCTCAAGTCGCATTGTGGGGTAAGGGAAGGTATGCACAAATCGGACAAAATTCACGCTCATACTATCATGATGCATAGTGTTCAAGCTCTTTACTGCAATTGAGATTGCCATTGAGATTGCTTGCGGATTTTAGGGCAATTAAAGAATATGAACGACAGCGAATTAAAGGAGATTTTAGCTACACGGAAGAGGATGGCATCGTATTCACTGCACCAGAAAGTTCCTGCTATGGATGTTGGAATAAGCGAAAGCGAAGAGCGTAGGACAGCCACGGGGTTCGACTCCCCGCACTCCACAAGTATAAAGACTAAAACAAGTGAGATATGAAAAAGTACATTCATGTAACAAAAGAGGTTAGAGAACGTTTGCTAAAAACGTTTGGGACATCTTCCGTGATGTTGTGGAAAGCCCTGTTCTTCGAGAGTGATAGCGAACTTGCACGTAAGATACGCAAGGCTGCTTTTGAAAACTATGGTATTCTGATGAATGACCTACCAGCGATGGAAACATTCCATGACTATGATGGTTATATGCGACAATATCTGCCAAATGGGGCAATGTTGGAATTTAGCCGTAACGACAATAGTGGAGATATCTTCTTCAAAGGAGTGAAAGTTAAACACTATGAGCAGGTTATGTTTTCGGATATTGAGAATATCCAAAAGTTCGCAAGTGCATTAAGGTAAGGGAGGCAGAATTATGGAGTACCACGATAACAGACTTTGCATCTCGATGCGGGAACTTGTGGACGGAGGCGTTATGACCGTTTCCAACTACAAGCAGCTCTCCGCACGCGGTCGCATAGATGTAGTGCGTCGTGGAGGAGGCTCCGCAAATAACTACGCGCTCATCGCGGTCAGCAGTCTGCCAGATGCCTATCAGGAGAAGCTCAAGACCCTGTATCCCGACCCCTCTATGGAGGTGCTGCTTGCTTGGCTTGATGCCAACTACGAGGTGGACCAGGCAGCCGTAGCCTATTTCAACGACTGGCGCACCCAGTGCGGACACGACCACGCCACCGATGCCCATGTGAAGGAGTATGTGACCAACGCCAGTGTACTGAACGCCTGCATCAAACTCTACAACAACGCTAAGGCAATACAAAAGACGATGGGGCAGAAATACGACTGGAGCATGATGTCGCAAGCCGTGGAAGGCTACCGCATGAAGACCGGACACACGCTACCGGCAAGTATGCTGCGCTTCCGCAAGAAGGTGAACGAGTACCAGAAGGACGGCTACCAGTGCCTCATTAGCCGCAAGTTCGGCAACCAGGCAAGCCGCAAGGTGGACTACCGAACAATGCGCCTTATATGGTCGATAGCCGTGCAGCCGAACCAGCCGTTCAATACAAGCGTGTGGGAAATGTACAACTCATTCGTGTGCGGCGAGCTGGACGTGTACGACCCGGAGACAGGCGAACTTTTCGACCCAAGTGAATGGGCTGACAAGAACGGAGACCCGAAGTCGCTGAGCGAAAGCACCATCACCAACTATCTGAACAGACCTGATGCCCGTCTTTTTATTGCGAAGCAGCAAAATTCCTACACCACATTCATGCATGAGCAGATGCCCCACGTCCACCGCCATGCGCCAGAGTTCTCGTTCTCGAAGATTTCATTCGATGACCGCGACCTCCCACGCAAACTGAAGGACACCAAGGCAAGGCCGAAGGCATACTACGCCTACGACGTTACGAGCCAGTGCGTGGTGGGCTATGCCTACAACCGCAACAAGAACGTGGACCTGGTGGCCGACTGCTTCCGCTCCATGTTCCGGCTGATAGAAAGCAAAGGGTGGGGCTGCCCTGCACAGGTAGAGGTGGAGAACCACCTGATGACCCAATGGAAAGACAGTTTCCTGAAGGCAGGCGTTTTGTTCCCATTCGTGCGTTTCTGCGCCCCGATGAACTCGCAGGAGAAATACGCCGAGCCGATGAACGGAGCCAAGAAACGCAGCGTGGAGCACCGCAACCACCTCGGCATCGGACGTTTCTACGCTAAGGACAGACACTACCGCACGGAGGCCAAGAAGGTGTTTGACGAGAAGAACGACACCTATGAGGACCGGCAGTACTACAGCTGGGACGAACTGATTGCCGATGATATACGCGACATCAATGAGTTCAACAACACCCTCCACCCGAACCAGAAGAAATATCCCGGCATGACACGCTGGCAGGTGCTTGAAGCCAACATGAACCCCACGCTCCAGCCAATGGACAAATCTGTGTGGGCACGTTTCATCGGAGAGCACACCGAGACCTCCATACGCAGGAACAGTTACTGCAGGGTGGCATACAAGGACTGGTGGCTGAGCAAGACCGAGGTAATAGAAAGACTTGCCCCGAACAATTACAAGGTGGATGCCTACTGGCTGACCGACGAGGACGGCAACGCGACCGACGTGTACATCTTCCAGAACGACCGCCTTATCGACAAACTCGAAGACGTGGGCACGTTCAACACCGCCGATGCCGAGCAGATAGACGAGGATAAAGAAATATTCGTTGCTCAGCAGAAGAAGATAGCGGCATTCAACGCCTACGTCAAGAAGAACGCCATTCAGGGCGTGGGCATATCCAAGGCAGAGCCGACCCGTGAGGAGGTAGCACCACCGCCACCGCTTGAACTTCCCCCGATAGAGAACGAGCCGGAGATGGAAGTGACCTACCACGTTTCAGACCCGTTGGCAGACCTTTAGAACGGTATTAGAATAGAATTAGAACGACAATAAAATAACGTGAGACAATGATAACGACAGAGAACAAAAAGCGGATACTGGAGGCGATAGCCGCCAACCGCACGAACTATCCGAGCGACGCCAAGCACGCAGCCTCATTGGGCATCAGCACCTCGGTATATAGCGCCATCAAGAATGGCCAGACCGACAAGGCACTGAGCGAGGCCAACTGGATAACCATCGCCCGGAAGTTGGGCGTGAACCTCAGAGGAGGCATCGAATGGAAACCGGCACGCACCGCCACATTCGACTATATCACCAAGCAGCTGGAGTTCAGCCAGCAGAGCGGACTGAGCGCGATACTTTGCGACATACCCAACATCGGCAAGACATTCACGGCACGCTACTATGTGCAAGGACACCGCAACGCCATCTATGTGGACTGCTCGCAGGTGAAGACCAAACTGAAATTAGTGCGCAAGATAGCCACCGAGTTCGGTGTCGGCGGCAACGGCAGATACAGCGACGTGTACGAGGATTTGGTCTATTACCTCCGCTCCATCGAAACACCGCTCATCATTCTGGACGAGGCCGGCGACCTGCAGTATGAGGCATTTCTGGAACTCAAAGCCCTGTGGAACGCCACCGAGAGATGCTGCGCATGGTATATGATGGGAGCCGACGGACTGAAGGCGAAAATCAACCGCTCCATAGAGTGCAAGAAAGTGGGCTACACCGAAATGCTTAGTCGTTATGGCGACCGCTACTCCAAGGTGACACCCGATGACTGCAAGGAGCGCGAGAAGTTCCTGAAAGACCAGGCAAGCGTTGTGGCACGGGCGAACGCCCCCGAAGGCGCGGACATTGCCACACTGGTACGCAAGTCGGGTGGGGGACTGAGACGAGTTTACACGGAAATAGAGAAACTTAAAAGGGTACAGGCATGATGACGAAGATGGAAATGCAATATATGGATGCGGTTATACAGATGAATCGCCGACAACGGAATAACGAAGTGGACTGGGAACAGCGTCGCTATGAATTGGCCAAGGCTGCATTGTTTGTGGCTCCAGCCCTTTACCATGAACGTGAAGAAATGACAGCCGAACACATTGCCAAGTATGCGGTAAAGATAGCGGACGCTGTTGTGTCTGAACTTATTGAAACGGAGAAGTGATATGGCAAAGCGAGCATACAGTCCCAAGGACGTGGCGAACATCAAGTGCAAGGCACTTCCATTTGAAGGACAATGGAAAGACGTGTTCGGCCAGCCGGAAGAGGGCGACACATGGTTCATCAGCGGACCCAGTGCCAGCGGCAAGAGTTCCTTTGTGATGCAGTTCGCCAAGATGCTCTGCGGAATAGGCAGCGTACTGTATGTGTCCTTGGAGGAAGGTGTGGGGCTGTCGATGCAAAGACGGCTCGCCCAGTTCAAGATGACCGAGGTGCAAGGCTCGTTCCGCATCATCACCGACGGAGACATCAAGGCGCTGGAGGAACGGCTGGCAAAGCCCAAGAGCGCCAAGTTCATCATCGTGGACAGTTATCAGTACGCATACGAGGCAGGGTGGGAGTATTCGCTGACCAGGGCACTGATAGACCGCTTCAAGCGCAAGACCTTCATTTTCGTCAGCCAAGAGGACAAAGGGAAACCCATGGGAAAACCTGCCATCAGACTGAAATACGCGGCAGGCGTGAAGGTGAGGACACAAGGTTTCCGAGCCTACTGCCAAGGGCGGTATTCGGGCAACGTGAGCGAATACTACACCATCTGGGCAGAAAAAGCAGTAGAGGTTTACAACGACAAGTCTAACAACTAAAACATAACAGAGATGAAGAAGAAAGTTTATATCAGCGGAGCGATAGCCCACTACGACCTTGAGGAGCGCATGGCTGCCTTTAACCATGCGGCACGCTATCTTTCCATAAAAGGCTACGAGCCGGTGAACCCGTTTGAGAACGGCATATCGCAGGACGCACACTGGAGGGAACACATGAGAAGGGACATCGCCCTGCTTTTGGAATGCGACTGCATCTACATGCTGCAGGGCTGGGAATTGAGCAAGGGCGCAAAACTGGAACTTGATGTTGCCAGTTCATGCGGCATTAAAGTATTGTTCGAATAACATTAAAACATAGAAAATATGGAAGAAAAGAAAGTACAACTGGTGTTTGAGTTTGACCGCTCCGAATATGATGCGTTTCTTTTTCTGATGGACCAGAAGAAGGACGAGGAGGCGGAACAGATTTGGGATGCAATGAGCAAAGCCCCTATCAAATGCGACTATAACGCATTTGAGGGAGAAGCCAAGACCGTGAAACTGATGATGATGTGCGCTGCCATAGCATCAGTCAAGGAACTTGTAAAGGGAAAATGACCATGGCACAGGAAGTAACCAATTTCGCACGGTTCTTTGCGGCTTTTAACAAGTTGCCGTATAACGGCAGCCGCGAGGAGTTCAAAAAACAGGTCGTGCTGCAGTACACCTGGAACCGCACCGACAGCCTCCGTGAGATGACGCGGAGAGAATACAACGACTGCTGTGACGCACTGGAGAAACTGAACGGCCAGAAAGACGAGCAGAAGAAACGCAGGAGCGAGTGCCTGAAACTCATGCAGAAACTCGGCATCGACACCACCGACTGGACACGCATCAACGCCTTCTGCCAGGACCCGCGCATCGCGGGCAAGGTGTTCGCCCGGCTGAGCAATGAGGAATTGGAGCAACTTTCTGTAAAGCTCCGCTCTATCAGGCGCAAGGGCGGACTGAAGCCAAAGAATACGGAAGTCAAACCACAGGTGGACGTGGCCTATGTTATCCGCATGGACGCAAACACCCCAACATGCTGACAGATATGGAAAGGAAACAGGAACAGGCACTGAAGGTGCTGAGACAGCAAGTCCTCGAAGCCACCCTTGACATGGAGCGCGAAGAGGCCGCCGAGTTCTTCGGCGAGTTGGCAGACTGGGCATACGCACAACAGGAGGCTATGCTTATAGACGAGCCGGAGATGCAGAACTATGATGAGGACTAACCCCATAAAAAGACAAAGAAATGGAAGAAAACAACAAGCAGACCGTTGAAATGACGGCAGAGGAGATGGCCGAGTACCGGGCATTCCAGAAGGCGAAAGCCAAGAAAGAGGCAGAGGCGAAAGCCAAGGCCGAGCGTGAAGAGTACAAACAGCTCGTGGACGAGGAGATAGAGCACTCCATACCAGTGCTCCTCGGCATCAGCGAGCAAATCAAGGACAGCAAGCAAAAGGTGATGGACAACTTCAAGACCATACTGGAGATGAAGTCCGACCTGTTCAAGACCAAGGTCAAGGACGACCAGCGCAGCCACACGTTCACCAACTCCGAGGGCAACAAGCGCATCACGCTCGGCGTGTATGTGACCGACGGCTACCGTGACACGGTGGAGGACGGCATCGCCATCGTGAAGGAGTACATCGCCAGCCTTGCCAACGACGACAAGACACAGGCACTGGTGAACATGGTGTTCCGTCTGCTGGCACGCGATGCCAAGGGCACGCTGAAGGCAAGCCGAATCGTGCAGTTGCGCAAGGTGGCGCAGGACACCGGTGACGAGCGTTTCCTTGAAGGCGTGCGCATCATCGAGGAAAGCTACCAGCCGGAGGTGAGCAAGCAGTTCATCAGGGCCGAGATAAAGAACGAGAACGGAATGTGGAAACCCATACCGCTCGGAATGACAGAATCCTAAAGGCGAAACGACATGATACAGGAAGTAGAGAAGAAACCCAAAGTGGCCCTGTGCCGGAAATGCTACGGCACGGGCCGTCTCCGCAACCGCGAGACAAGTGAGGAACATACATGTGAGCAATGCGAGGGAACGGGCAGAGTGACCGTCAGCGCGAAGATGACCTACGACATCCGTCCCTACAAACCGAGAGAAAGACAGTAAAAACAGTTTATGGCAAAGAGGCGAGGAGCAAGTTACCAGAAACGTGTCACCGACATAAATAGGATATACGACCAGCATGCCAAGAGCGGAATCAGCAACCGCGAGATATGGCGTAGGTTCGTGTATCCTGTTTATGCTATATCCGAGCGGACCTTCTACAACCTCCTCAATGCCTCCTTCGACCCGAAGAACGAAGTGCCACAGGAGGCACAGACATTTCTTCAGTTTGACTTTGACGATGAACCGGGACGTACAGAAAATAATCCGCAATATCCTAAACGACATTAGGGTGGAGATGAGCGACGAGTTCGACAGGAACTTCGAGCGGCAGGCATTCTTCAGCGAGGCGTGGCAACGCAGGAAAAGCCCCACACGGCCGGGCGGTTCCATACTGATAGACACCGGCACCCTCCGCCAGAGCATATCCAGCCGAACCACCGAGAACAGCATCACGTTCTTCACCACGCTGCCGTATGCGGCCATACACAACGACGGAGGCGAGATAAAGGTGACGAAAAAGATGAAACGCTTCTTCTGGGCAAAGTATTACGAGACTTCAGGCGCTTTCGGGCGCAAAAAGAACGGCGAGCGGAGCAATGACAAGCGCACCGTCAGACTGAGCACCGAGGCCGAGTTCTGGAAGTACATGGCGCTGATGAAAGAGGGCCAGAGCATCAAGATACCGCGCAGGCGTTTCCTGGGCGTGTCGCCCGAAGTGGAAAAGGCTGTCCGTGACATCGTGGAGGAGAACATCACCGAATACTTTAATGTGGAATTTGAAATCAAGCGAAAATGAGAAAAGAACTTTATAACCTTCTTTGCCGGGAACTCGGAGCGATAGCGGAAATAAAGCACATCGACCTGTGGAACCGCAACGTGGAGTTCATCGAGCAGGAAGAAGGGTGGGAGAGACCGGCCGTGTTCGTGGAGTTCGGCCCGATACAGTGGAAACCGATAGTGAACGGCGTGGAGTACCGTGCCGAGCCACAGATAACCCTCCACATCGTCACCGACTGGGCAGGCGCGGCCAGCGAGGGCAGTCTGTTCAAGGAAGATGCGCTGGAGGTGTTCGACCTGCCCGACAAAATCCACAGGAGGCTTGCCAATCTGGAAGGCGAGACCTTTGGAGAGCTTGACCTTGCGCAGAGCATCACCAACCATGACCACGAGGACATCGTGGAGACCATAGAGGTATATCAGTATGTCGCCATAAAACGGCTCTGATTTGCCCCGTATCAAACAAAAAGGGCGTTCCCGGCTGATTGCTTGGAACGCCCTTTTTATGTCATTAGAATTGAATTATAACGCCGTCAGGCGGCATCGGTGAACAGCATCATGTCCGTGTAGTGCGAGCTGTAGTTCACGGTGGCATTGAACTCCACCTTGTGGCAGTTCCTGAAAGGGTTGCCCACGGTCGGGTTCCTGCCTATCCACTCGCAAAGCTCTATGATGGACGACTTGTTGGAAGTGAAGTAAACGAAACGATGGTCGGCAAGAATGGTCAGCACGTCAAGGTAGTCAGAAAGTCTCCAATACATGCTGTATGTACCCACGTCCGTGGAGAGGTACGGCGGATCGACGAGAAACACCACATTCGGCACGTCCTTGTATCTGGCGAATACCTCCTTGTAGTCGCACGACACCACCGTGATGCCCTGCAGATAGTCCTCGCTGGTGGGGTAGTCAGACTTTCGCATATTATTGTAGAGAGCCTCCTTTTTCATTTCGGGTATGCTCATCTTGTACTTCATGGAGAACATTAGCCCTGCCGAAATGGTGATGAAGTCAATGTACCCGACCTCACGCTCCTCCTGCTCCAAGCGGGCGAATATGCGGTCGCGCAGCTCGCCACGAATGCAGCTGTGCTTGGGTATGCCCTCCGCCTCCACCATTTTGCGCAGGTCAGCCAAAAGGCGGTTGGTCTGCGGAATATGCTGCAGGCGGTTCCTGTAGCCGTCGAAGTCGTTGTAAATAACCATGGCGTTCGGCTTCTGGCACTTGGTGATGTGCGACAGCAGACCTGAACCGCCGAACAAATCCACGAATACCGTGTCCTCCGGATATTGCTTGAGAACCTTGATGAACTCACGCGCGAACATGCGCTTCTGCCCCACGAACGGGAGCGGTGCCGATAAATACTGCTTTCTCATGGCTACACGTTCAGTTCAAATCTCACGTTCTCGTTTCCGTCGAGCAACTGTCGTGTGTGGCTGATGTTGTTCTCGTAGATATGCACATTCGCAAGGTTCAGCGTGATGGACTTCAAGGGGAGGTCAATCTGCCGGGCCATGAGGTAGAGGTGGTAGATGTCCGCCGGCAAGCCGAGGTTCGCGTCCGAACTGCGCTGGTAAGCCGACACCACCAGTTCGCCGTTTTCTATCTGGAACTGCACCAGCGACAGGCACGGTGCCTGGTTTGTCTCCGCATCGGTGGAGCCGAGGAACAGCACATAGTTCTTGCTGTTGCGCTTCTCGCGGTTGATTTTGGCAATGAGCGGCGGCAGCTTCTCAAAATATGTGGGGTAGGAGTTCACGAGGATAGCACCGCAGTAGTCCCACCAGTTGATGCCCACCTCGCGGTACTTCTCCACGTTGCGCTCACCCTGCATGAAAAGCTGCAGCTCGTTCCTCAACTTCTTGCGTGCTATGCCGTGCCCCTCGAAGATGTCGAGCAGGTCGGCAGGGGAGAGCACCAGTCGCTCGTTGAGAAGATAGCGTATGCTCCCCTTCTTGTTAGTCTGGCACTTGCCCTCGGCAAGTACCTTCTGTAAAATTTGATGGTATTTGTTCATGACCGTTTTGATTTGAAAACGGTGCAAAGGTAATATGTCAGCACCCCTCCCCAACCATAGAGCCACCACGTTACACTGCAAGCAGATTGCAGTCGGTTTTGAAACGGCGTATGAGGTTATAGACCTTGCGCTCGCTGACGGCATATTCCGTGGCGAGCCTTGCCATGATATAGGACACCTTCTCGCCCTGTGCGGAAAGCGTGCGGTATTCGTTAAAAAGGTCGATGTACTGCACATCGTCCAGCCTGATTCCAGCCTTTTGGAAGTAAATCAGCAGTTCCCTGTTCAAATTAAGTATCTCTATCAGTTTCATTCTCAGAAAATTTTAGTACTTTTGCATCGTCTCACTTATCATAGGGCGCGGCGTTGCGCTTAAACATAAAAAAGCCACTCATTGGCGAGCGAGGGTCTACGCCCCCGGTCGTGCCGATGAGTGGTACTTTATGTTCAAATGGTAAGTGAGACGACTATTTTAACAGGCCGGGGGCTTTTTTATAACCCTCCCCCGAAGGGATTGTTCTTAGTCTCGGTATAACTCCAAATTGAAATTATCCTTGCTTTTCCAACCGTCAGCCAGTGTGTCCTGGATATGCTGCATGGCCTTGGTGTAGAAGTCCGTCAGTTCGTCGATGTCGGTGAACGTGTGATAGCATGGCACATCGTCCGTCCCGAACTTGAACGTGACCGGCAATGTCTTGCCGTCAGACTGCACCGCAAGGTCGTATGCTGCCTTGTAGTTGAACTGGTTCTCGGTTGAAAGCCACACGCTCATGCCGTTCCACACAAAGCCCGAAAGTATGGTTTCGTTGGTGCGGTCGTTGAACCATTCCGACGCCATGGCCTTGATGGTGTCCTCCGATGGCTTTCCGTTGAACTCCGCCTCCATGTAGTCGGCAGAGCCGTCCTCGTTGTCATGCACGTCCCAGCGGACGCGCCACTTGTCTTTTATGGGGTTTGTGCATTCGAGCAGTTTCACCCCTTGTGCTCCGTTTACTCTGTTCATCATGTGAAAATGTACTTTGTTCTACCCTTGCCGAAGGTCTCCGCCTTGATGGTGGTCTCGAACGGGAAGCCGTCCGGCATTTCACTCACTTGCTGGAGAATGTTCTTCATCTCCTCGCTGTTGGTGAAGAACTTCTTCGGCTCGCCGTTGTGTTCGATAGACACCACACAGCGGTCTTCGCCCTGACTGGTCTTGACTCCGACCTCGAAGTCCTTCACCACGATGGGCAGGTTCACCAACTCGCGGATGCTTACCACCGCACCCGCAAAACGCTTCTTGCCGTCTTCCGGCTTGTAAGCGACATTCAAATCCTTAAATGATTTCATTTCTTTGCCTGTTAATTTATTGAACAACATTATACAGTCGGCGTGTTTTGCCATTCCGTAGAAACTTGCTATCAAGACACGCCTCCTCTTTCTCGATTTAACCTCGTGCATTTTTCGGGCGAACTTCTGCTTGATGCGCTTGCGCAGCAGCACATGGTCGGGGTATATGACATACCCCAAGAAGTCAATGCCCTCGTCCACGGGGAACACACGCTCGTTGGCTTTCACCTTCAGTTCGATGTGTTCCAGTTGCTCATGGACGGCATCACGAATCTCCCACAGTTCCGCTTTCGATTTACCGAGTACCACGCCGTCATCACAATAGCGGTAGAAATGACGCACGCCGTACCTGTCCTTCAGATAATGGTCTAAATACACAGACAACAACAGATTGCCCAAGCCCTGCGACGAGCGCAGCCCGATGCTGATACCTTGCGGTATGATGCGGACAAAGTTGTCAAGCATGGCTATGAGCTTCTTGTCTTTGAATACCCGATGCACACTGTACATGACGAAGTCCTGGTTGACACTCTCGTAGAACTTGGAGATGTCGAACTTGTAACAGAACCTTGTGCCCTCCGGGTCTTTCTGTATGTCACGGCGAATGTACTTCATCAAGTCGTGCATTCCCCGGTTCTTGATGCTTGCGGAGGTCGTTCTGATGAACCGCTTCTTCAGATGCTTATCCACCACCGACATGATGGCATGGACGGCGATGCTGTTCTTCAGTTTCTTGAAGAATTGAATGTGCCGTAGTTTGCCGGCCTCAATAATGTCTTTCTCCTCAATGTCCTTTGCGGTCACATGGAACGTTCCGGAAGCAATACGTTCAGAAAGTTCCTTGATTACCTCCTCACGATGCGCGAGCAGGTAACGCCCCTGATGGCTTTTCTTCCGTTTGGTGCCACTGAGAACCTGGTCGAATGATTCCGCCATGTTGGAATACTCGACAATCTCCTCTATGATGTGACCTTCTCTGCGCATAGCATCAGTTGTTGGTTGTTTATACAATGGAAGATATGGGCCTTCCTTTCCCCGGGCCTAAGTTCTTCGAGACGTTTCCGTCCTACCAAACTCTACCCGACACTTGATTTTTCAGCTTTCCAATACTTTCCAAAACATTCCAATTCTTGCAACATTGGAAAGAATTGCTTTTGCTGTGGCTTGCCACCCTCGGCACGACATTGGGGACACGTCCCCATCGTTGTACGCCGATTGATAGTTGGTGAGACGCGAGCCGATGTTCGCATTCGCATTCGAGGCATCGTTACTCGCATTCGCGTACGACACACCGCCATTCGCGTTGGCGTTATTGTAACCGCGATAGACCACACGGCCTATTGGGTAGCTCTACCGGCTGCAAAGTTACTGAATATCTGTGCAAAACTTGTAAGAATATTACGCAATGCACCAAAACAGCATGGCAATGAAGCCACCGAACACCGTGCAAGCCCAATCTATCCAGTCCCAAGGGCAGCCGTGTAGTTTGTCTTTGAGTTCAAGACAGGAGGCTGCGATGATGGCTGAATAGATAGCCGACCATGGCGACAGAGCGCACAGACCAACGATGAAACCGCCGACAAGATGCTTGTAGCGGTTACTTTTCTTCAGAAATGAGATAATTTTGTTCATAACTTGATGTGTTTTGAAAAATTGTTATTACCTTTGCAATGCGAGGGATGGGGCAACCTTTAGAGACCCGCTCTCGTTCCAGCCAAGTTTTCTAACTTGGCTTTTTTATTTGTATGATTTCATCGCCTTGTATGCAGTAAATCAAATCAAACTTCTTGTGCTGAGATGTCCCCTTTAGACCATTGAATTTTGCAAGACCAGTTTGGAAGTTCTCCGCAGAGAAGTTACCGTTAGGGAAGAACAAAACTGCAATTCTTGACTCAGGTTTTGATGCACAATGTTTGAGCGCATTTCTAATATTGTTAGGTGTGCCACTTTCTGCACCGGCAACCTCAAATTTAAGATTGTCCCAAAGTCCTTCACAGCTTTTACCCTTATAGACATTTTGTGGTTCTTCCTCTAAAATCACAGAGTGCCCATGCTTATATCCGACATCTTGTATTGTGGTTTCATACCAGCCTTTGTCTTTGTCTAAATTGTGCCCTATATGGGTGGCTTTTAGACCGCCGTTCTTTTCATCAAAGGTGACATCTTTATATTTTTCGTCTTTAATAAGTTTACCGTACAATGAGCGGTTATTTTCGATATGTTCTTTTTGAACCTCTTTGATGCTCCGAAGCAGTTTGCACGCAGCGCACAACTCATTTTCGGGAACGAACCTCGCCAACTTGATTTTGCCCTTTGCGATGTCGCAGTCCCTGCATCGGCGAATGGTGTAAGGGTTGTAGTCGGGCACCGTCTTGTCCTCCTTGCCGGGGTTGAAATGGAAGATGCCCTTCGTGTCACGTTGCAAAGCCTCCTCGCCAAGTGCCATCGCCTCGTCGTGCGGTGTAGTCGGATATTTTGACCTGCGCACCTGCACCACAGTACAGCGGCAGTTCCAGCCGTTGGGCGGATAGTATTCCTCCCAGAACGGGTCTGAAGGTGGAAGCGTTACCCCATTGAGCGCAGCGTGTTCCGGGCGCACCTTGCCATCGCCAGCCGTGCGGTACTGAAGGTTGTAGCGGTCGCCGTCCTCCGAGAACCGTTCCCACTTGGCAGCCATCTCCGCAGATGACTGCACGAAGTTGTACTCCGCACGGAGGTAGTTGGAGTTGTAGGTCTTGTCTATCTTCCGAACGTCGTTCAAAAACGCTTCGAATGTCTTTCGTTCACCGTTCTCGTCAAGCAGGGACGGGAACGCCTCGTTCAATTCATGGAACGTTTTCATGCCAGAGAAAATGTAGTCCGACCGCTGGAGCCGCTTGCGCATGCCATCGGACATCTCCACCTTTTTGAAAGTGGAGTCCAGCACACCGGCATGGGCATCGATGAACTTCTGGATTTTTGGTTCGGCCAGCACCTCGATGCGGAACTGCGAACCCTCCAACGAGTAGAGCGTGTGCATCATGCCATCGAACAGCTCTGTGAGTTGCTTGCGTATCTCCTCCTCACGCTCCTTTGACAGCGATAAAGTCTGCGGCTCATCGCCTAACAGCAGGGCGTAGCGTTGGTGCAGCCCCAGATAATCACTGGGGCTTAATCGAAAAAACTGCCGTGTACGTTTTGCTGATGTTTCTTCTTGTTCTTTTCGTCCGGCCCGTTGTTGCCCTCGTCGTCATCATCATCGTCCCCTCCAGTCGGGAGCATATGTGCATTGCGTCGCTCCCCGACAGGCATGCTGTATTTCTCCGCAAAGTATGTCGGGTCCACCTCGTAGCGGTCGGCAATCATCGTCTCGTATGCCACCTGCTGCTCCGGCGTGTAGTCCACCGCATCGTCCCACTCGAAGCGCAGCCCCTTGACGGGGAAGCCATGCTTCACCATGCGTGGGATAAGCTGGTTGTTCACGATGTCGCGCAGCATGGTGCAGTCGCTTTCCACCAGGTTCTCGAACACCTCAAGGTGTGTTTCTGATTGTGAAAGACTGCTGCCGTCCTCGATGGTCATCGTCTGCCCGATGATGAGCTTTGACAGTTCCGAGTTGGCGCGATCGATGCGTTTGTCATAGACATTGAAGGCATCGCCCTTGCCGCTCTCCACAAACTCAATCTCCGTGTCCTGTCCTGCCACCATGTACTGGCTTGCTCCGGCACCCTTGAGCATCTGTTCAAGTCGTCCCATCTCCTTGGGGTCGCGTGAGGTGGTGCGTGCAATACGCATCGGCATACCGAAAATCTCGCCGAAGGAATCCCAGAATGCCAACATGTTTTTCTTCGGAATGGTCTGCGTGGCAGCCTTCAGATACAGTCCGAGGTCGTCAGGTCGTCCGGCTTCAATGAGCCAATCTGTGAAAGGTGCGGAGCGGTAGTCTATGCCCGTAGTCCAGTCCTGCCCGAGCTGTTGAATCACACGGCCGTATTCCGGAATGACATGCTTCCGTGGAATAAGCTTCACATCCGTATAGCAAGGACATCCGTCGCCATCGGTGGTGAGGTCGCCAAGTTCGATGAGCGAGTGTCCCCAAAGATTGGCGGCAAGCGCGTATTCGAGCATTTGCTTGAACCAAGCCTGGTCGAAATAGTGGTGTGCCTCCTCGTTCTCGTTACCCTTTGCATCGACCAGTTTGAAGGACTTCGCCATGACGAATCCTACACGCTGGCGAACACAGCCCGATAGGTGAAGGTCAATATCCACATCGCGGTATATGTCGTAGAGACGTTGGCGGTTCGGGCTGTCCACATTTATAGCCATCTGCCAGGCGTTGCGCCAGTCGGCAATGTCCCTGCGTGTAAGCGCATCGGTGGTGCGTTGCAGTTCGATGACCATCTTCTTTATGCGCTTGCGGTCAGACGACTTCGCAAGGTTGAAGTCCCCATTTGGCGTGTGCAGTATATTTTGACTGCCACCTCCGAACATACCGCTGAAAAAGTTCTTTATATCCATAGCGTTACCAGTTATGTCGTAATTGTTTCTGTGAACCGAATATGAGCAGGTCGCCTGTCGGTGTGCCGTCCTCGTCGGTGGCGAGCGGCAGGTCGGGGATAATTTTCCCGGCTTGCACACCTTCCAGCCACTTGACCGCACGCTCGTAGCGTTCCTTGCGTATCTCGCTGCCCATTTTCTGAGGCATCGCTGCGATCATGTGGTAGAGCGCAATGTCGGCGGCATACATCACCACCAGGCGGTTGCGCTCCTCACCCTCAGCCGAGAATACCGCCTCCGTGTCGTATTTCGGACGGAGGTAGCCGGCAATCTCCTCACATGCCTCCAGTTCCGCATTGTCGCGTATCTCCCCAGAGGCCTGCGACACCACCTTCAGCGCATTCTCGCCGATGACCACCCTGTAGTCTTCTTCCGTGATAAACATGATGCGCCCCCTTTCTTAATGCGTAACATAAATGGCACGACGCTCGATGTCAGCCACCTTCACACCCTTGCGGAAGCGGTGCTTTGCCACCAGTTCACGGATGGTGCGTTTCGGCACGACCTTCAGCGAGCCGTTCATGTAAATCACATAATACTTCATGCCAAGCAGCTTTGAGAGCTTGTTGGCTTTCTTGATGGCACGCTTGCACTGCCATCCCCAGATAATGTCCTTTATTACTTGTATCATTGTTACCAAATGTTTTTGGCGGTCGGTCTTTTGCCGAACACTGGTTTGAAACTTTCCTGTCTTGTATTGCGCTGGAGTATCCATATAGCGCCTTCATCAGCGTCAGGCGCATCGTCATGCACACGGCTGCCACGCTCCAACGCCAACGTCTGTTCTATGCCCACCTGCATATCGGGGTCTTCCTTCTTGCGCTCGTTGTACCATACAAAGCCTCGTTCCCAGAGAGGACTGACCGCCTCGATACGCTGGATTTTGTCTGGCTTCTTTCGCTTGTCGGGCATGATGGGCAGCTGGTAGCCACGCAGCTCACCTTCCACGGCAAACTCGTCCAAAATCACATCCTGCATGAAGTTCGCTTCCATGAAGAACTGAATAGCCACCGTGTCGCGTGTACGCTCGTAGAGGTCGTATAGCCATCGAACCATCTCGCTGACTGTCGCCTGGCGCACGAAACTGTCTATGAGATGCAGTTCCGTGCCAATCTTTCCCCAAACGCGGCTCGCCTTGTAGTCGTTGGAGGTTGTCGATTTGAACGACGGGTCGGTATAGCACACAATCATGTCGTACTTTTCGAGCTTTGGCAAACGCTTGTATCGAATCCAATCCGCACGGAAGATAGTACCGTCCACGATAGGGTTGTGCATCATCTCCTTCTCCCAGGCACGATAGCCCACGAAGTCGCGGTAAGCCTGTGCCTCCTCTTTGGTCCATTTCTCCTTCCATGCCGGTTCTCCGTTACGATCGACCGCTACGATTTTAGAAAGGAACACTCCCTTTGTACGTGAGAGATTGTAGAGCACAGAGTTCTTGCTGATGAGGTTGCCCACCATAATGAAGCGGCCACGGCCCACATCAAGCGCACCGAAGAGAGCCTCCTTCACCCAGTCGGTGAGGTCGTGTACGAGTTTGTCGTTCTTGCAAAGCTGATCGTCGTCAAGGTCATCGATGACGATGTAGTCAGGACGGGATTCCCGGTCACGCAGACCACGAGGCGACTGTCCACGACCGCAGGCAAGGAACTTCACCCCGCTCTTTGTCTTGAACTCACCTTCCTGCCATCCGCCGTCGTTCTTCTGCTGTCCGAAGTCGGCAATGAGACGCTGGTTGTATTCCAGTTCCGCTTGAATATCTCCAAGCAGTCGGTCGGCATTGTCCTCCGACTTTCCGACAACCACCATAAAGTTGATAAGCCGCTTCGGTTGGAACATCAACCAGAGCGGCGTGAATACATCAAGGTGGGTCGATTTGGCGTGACCGCGTGGCCACATGAATACAGCCTTCAAGTCGGGCGTGTTTCGGACCTTGCGTGCAGCTTCGTTGTGGAACGGAGCGTTGTGAATGGTGCGTATGACCTCACCGGTCGTCTTGTCACGCAATTGCAGGAAGTGTGGGAAGTAATACTCGCAGAACGCTGCGTAGTTGTTGAGCAAGCGTTTGATACGCATGTCCCTTTCTACTGGCGTTTCGCTTTTCAGGAGTGACGTGTCCGTAATGGCTTGCACTTGCCGGCATCGCTCTTTCCACTCCTCGTATGCCTTTTTCTTTTCCGCTGCTGTTGCCATAGGCTGCCTCCACTATTTTATGCCCATCTGTTCTGTGATGTACATGTCCTGGTACTTGTTGATTACACGCATCAGTTCGGGAGTCACCTCTGGGTCTGTCTGCGAGCGGTACTCCAGCCACTTGGGAGAACGCCATGAACACCTCGATGGCATCCACCACATTAGCCTTCTTGTCGAGCTTCTCAATGACCGACGAGAGTTTAGCCAGCTTGTCGCCAAGTCCTGCAATGAGTGCAGGGTCGTCAGAACCATTCACTTGTGTAATGAGTGTGTCGATGGTGAGCAACAGTTTGTTCACCAGTTCAGGGCGTGTGATGTTCTTGGCGGCACGAGCCTCTTTCCACCCCTCGGCTGAGCACCATTTGGATATGGTGACGCGCGACACGTCCACCTTCTCCGCAATCTCCTGCTGCTCCATGCCCGAAAGATAGAGCGTGCGTGCCAGCGATTTCTTTTTTTCAATATCTGCCTTTGTCATGTTGATAAGGTTTTTGTTCACATCAGGGCATACCACGCCCCGATTCCTTCTGCAAAAGTGCCACGATTTCGGTGGCTCTCCAAAAGTGTGCAATGGTTTCATAGAAGTGTGCAACCATTGCACACTTTTTTGGCGGACAGACAATTACCTCGTAATATTGCACTGCGAATCGGGCGATGCAGCCCAGAAAACGACAATGATATGAGTAAAGGAAAACGCGTAAGAATAACCAACGATAGCCTGAACAGCTACGGCACAAGAGTGCTGACAGCTGGCATGAACGTGGAGCAGTATCAGCGCAACCCCGTCCTGCTGTATATGCACGAGCGTGGTAATGTGATAGGCTATGTGAAAGACCTGAAGGTGGAGGATGGAGAAGTGACCGGCGAATTGATGTTTGACGAAGCATCCGAACTATCCACACGCTGTAAGAAGCAGTATGAGTTCGGCAGTCTGAAGATGGTGAGCGCAGGGCTTGACATTCTGGAGACAAGTGAGGACCCCGAACTGCTTGTGCAGGGTCAGACCAGTCCTACTGTCACCAAGAGCAAACTGTTTGAGGTTAGCTTGGTGGACATTGGAGCCAATGATGATGCCATCGTGCTGCAGAAGGACGGCAAGAAAATTACTCTCGGCAAGGACAGCGAGTGTCCCTTGCCAATGTTGAACAATAATAATCAAAAACAAATGGAACAGAAACAGTATGCCCTGCAGTTGGGCTTGCCGGAAACGGCGACTGATGCGGAGATCACCGCCAAGCTCAACGAGCTGAATGCCGCTAAGCAAGAGAACGAGAGACTCCAGAAGGAGAAGGAGACCCTCACGCTTGCCAGTATCACTGCCGTCGTGGAGAAAGCAGTCGGCGAGAAGCGTATCACCACAGACAAGAAGGACGAGTTCATCAACCTCGGCAAGGAAATTGGCCAGGAGAAGTTGGAGCGCATCATCTCTGCCATGTCGCCACAGATGAAGCTCAGTGCCGTTATCGGCCACCAGGGTGGAGCTTCAACCCAGCAGCCTGCCACATACAAGAAACTGAGCGATGTGCCGTCTGCAGAACTCCTGACACTCCGCAAAGAGCAGCCCGAGGAGTATAAGCGACTCTACAAGGAGGAGTACGGCATGGAGTGTGAACTTTAGTACAAACCAATAATACAAAAAGAATGAAAACAATTTTGACCATGATTACGGCTTTGCTGTTCAATGCGTTTACAGGAGCCGTGTTCGGTATGACTTTGGGCGTGTCGCCCGTGGCAGGTGCAGTAGGTGCCAATGCCATCGCATTAGCCGTGAGCGGTGCAATGCCAGTGGGCGTGGCACGCGAGGGCGTGCTTAAGGAGATTTGGACTGGCGAGTTGGTTAAGTCCTTGCGTGAGTTTCTCGCAGGAACTTGGCTTGATGGAATCCCCGACAGTTCAAGCATCGTTGACAATGATGTTATTCACTTGGTGGAGGTTGGCGTTGACCCTGACGTGCTTGTCAACAACACCACCTACCCAATCCCATTGCAGGCACTTGACGACAAGGACATCTCCATTCAGCTTGACAAGTTCCAGACCAAGGTGACCCCAATCACCGATGATGAGTTGTACGCCATCAGCTACGACAAGATTGCCCGAGTGAAGGAGAGTCATTCAAACGCCATCAACGATGCCAAGTTCGCCAAGGCAGCACATGCGCTCTGTGCCCAGAAGAATACAGCCAAGACCCCAGTGCTGACCACCACCGGCGAACGTGATGCTGCTACTGGTCGTCTCAAAATGACCGTCAATGACCTGCTTGCGATGAAGGCAGCCCTCGACAAGTTGGGCGTTCCGACCACCAACCGTCGCCTCGTATTGTGTACCGACCATGTGAACGACCTCTTGGAGACCGATCAGCGTTTTAAGGAGCAGTACAACATCGACCGCAATACTGGCAAGGTGGGTAAGCTCTACGGCTTTGACATTTATGACTTTGCCAATACCCCTTATTACACATCTAATGGAGTGAAGAAGGCAGTCGGCGACAAGGGAGATACCGCAGGTGATTTCCACTGCTCATTTGCATTCTATACACAGCGTGTGTTCAAGGCTACTGGCTCCACCAAGATGTATTGGAGCGCTGCTGAGAACGACCCTGAGTACCAGCGCAACAAGGTGAACTTCCTCCACTACTTCATCTGCATGTTCAAGAAGGCAGACGCAGGTGTCGTAATGACCAGCGGATATAAAGCTGAAGCGTAATGGCGAGAATGAAGTATTTAGTCCTACACTGCACAGCCACCCCTGAAGGTCGTGAGGTAACCTCGAATGAGATACGCCACTGGCACACTGACCCGGTAAGCAAGGGTGGGCGTGGCTGGAAGCAGGTAGGCTATACCGACCTGATACACTTGGACGGCAAGGTGGAACGCCTTGTCGATAACAACGAAGATGCGGAGGTCGATCCGTGGGAAGTGACCAATGGCGCGAAAGGCTACAACAGCGTGAGCCGACACATCGTGTATGCCGGGGGCTTGGCCAAGGACGGCAAGACCGCCAAGGACACGCGCACGGCAGCGCAGCTGAAGGCAATGACCGACTATGTGCAGAACTTCCACGAGCGTTTTCCGCAAATCAAAATCGTGGGACACCGCGACCTTCCGGGCGTGAACAAAGCCTGTCCGAGTTTTGATGTCGCCAAGTGGCTCAAGTCAATAGGCATTTATCAATAACAAAAATATGGATGGCATGAATATCAGTGAAGTCCTGAACGTCCTCCTCGGCGGAGGTCTGGTGGCCACCATCGTAGCGATATGCACGCTGCGGGCTACCATAAGGAAAGCGAAAGCGGAATCGATGAAGGCGGAAGCCGATGCCGAGACGGTGCGTATGGACAACGCCGAGCATGCCACCCGTATCTTGGTAGAGAACATAGTGAAACCATTGAAGGAAGAGCTCAATGAAACAAGAAGATACCTCGAAGCGTCAAAGCGCGAGATGGCGCGTCTGCGCAAGGCTATCGACACTGCTAACAGTTGCAAGCATCATGATGACTGCCCTGTTCTTGTCGGGCTGCGCGACAAGCCGAAAGGCGAGCGTGGCCACGGAGGAAAGCGTGAGACAAGTATCCGCGGACACCCTCCGGAGCGAGGTACGTCAGACGTGGACGGAGACAGTACCGCAGGAGGAGGCCAAACTGGAGATACCCCTGGCGGAACTGACTAACCTGCCCGAAAAGGCAGAGTACCGCGCCAAGAACGGCAGAGCCAGCGCAACCGTGCAGAACAAAGGGGGCACCATCGTGGTGTATGCCACCTGCGACAGTCTGCAACGCCAGTGCGAGTACTATGAGCGCCAGATGGCGAGCTACAAGAAAGCATTGGAGCAGCAGAAGAATGAAGCCAGAACGGATAAGGAACGCAGTTCAAATCCGTGGAAGATGCTTCTCATTGCCTTTATTGTCGGAGTGGCGACCGGCACAGTATTAACAATCATAACAAGAAAAATATGGCAGAAAGTAAGAAATTCATGTACGGCATCGGTGTCGTAAAGTTTGGTGACAAGACAGTCGGCTATATAGAGAAGGGCAGCTGGGACTGGGGTGGAGCCAAGCCCGAGAAAGTGGATGTGGAAGCCGAGCAGGTGCCCGGTGCCCCCGTGCTGACTCTTGTCACGAAGAACGGCACTATAGCCCCCACGTTCAACCTCATACAGCTGGACTACGAGAACCTCCAACTCGCCCTTGGTGGAACGCTTGTCGGCACGCAAGGAGCCTATACCGGTTGGAAAGCCCCGACCGACCTTGTGGAACTCCGTGACAAGTGTGAGATTCAGCTGAAGAGCGGTCAGACCGTGACGATACCGAGTGCCACCCTTATGGCCAACCTTGGTGGCAAGCTCACCCTGACCGAAGTCTCCAAGATAGAGTGTCAGTTGACGGTGAACGCGCCAGACGACGGCAGTGCTCCCTATGATGTGGCCGACACGAAACCAGGGGAGTAGCGTATGAACCGAGCAATCGAAAAAGAAGCGGCGGAGGCACTCCTTGACAGGGGTGTCTCCGTGCCGTTTAAGGACATACGTCTGCCGTTCCGCAAGAAACCGCTGAAGGTGCGCATCACCATGAAGCGCCCCACATTGGCAGGACAGATAGAAATCGGGCGGCAGTACCTGGAGATGGACACGACGGCGGAGGAGGTGCGGACACTGCCCAGACTGGAACAGATGCGTTTCATGGCCAGACACGGCAAGCGCCTGTCGCGCATCATCGCCTACACCGTGTGCAGGGGGTATATATCCCGCCATCTGTTTGTGGGGCTGACCGCGTGGCTCGTGCGCAACTTCGTGGCGTACCGGTACCAGGTGGCCGCCACCGAGCAGTTCGAGCGGCTGATGGGCACAGGCCCTTTTATGAGTATTATCAGATCCGCGGAACGGACGAATCCGATGAAGCTGAGACTGAGCCAAAAAAAGAAGGGGAGTTAAGGACCGAGTATGAAGGTTCCCATAGCCCTTTCGGATTCGTGTGGCAGATAGCCAGCGCCACAGGCTGGAGCGTGGACTACATACTCCACGGCGTGAACTACCAGACCCTCATCATGATGCTGTGCGACGCCCCACGTTACATCAAGAAGAAAGCCGGCAGACCCGACAGCGGCAAGACCGCCGAGGAGGAAGCCGAAGACATAGCAGGATTTTTCCAAAGTAAACTGAATTGAAAGCATGAGCAAGCCCGTAGAGATAGAGTTCCTGATGAAGGACAAACTGAGTGACGGTATCGACAATGCCAACGCGCATATCGACACCCTCATCGATAATGCCAGGAAAGCGGCCGAGCTGGTGAACGCCAAGATAGCCGAGCAGCACAAGGTCATTGACGGCGTGGCCGCAGACCTCAGCCGTATGGAGAGGCAGCTTGCAGGCATGAAACCCGGTACCGCCCAGAAGGAACTCGCCGCCGATGTCATGGCTTGCCGTAAGGTGCTGGACGAGGAGCGGAACACCCTCGTCTATCTGGAGAAACAACACCGCCAGGCGGAAAAGGCTGTGTCCGACTTAGAGAAGGAGCATGGCAAGCTCTCCGAGTCCAGCACCACGGCGGCTGTGGCGCAGAAGACCCTTGCCGAGCGTATCGCCGAGAGCAAGGACTTGGTGAAGTACACCACGTCCTGTATCAAGGAGCTGGAGAAAGCCTACAAGAACGCAGCCCCAGGTAACGCCCAGTCCGCAGCCCTTGCCGAACTCAACGCTGCCAAGAAAGCGTTGGAGGAAGAGAAGCTGATACTCGCCAGTCTCACACGCGAGCAGGAGGAAAACAAGGAGAGCAACAAGCGTCTGGCCATGCAACTGCGCGAGTTGCAAGACGCGATGGCCAAGATGCGACTGGAGGGCAAGCAGGACACTGCCGAGTACCGCGAGATGGCGGAGAAGGCAGCCCTGCTGTCCGACACCATCGCAGACCTCCACACCCAGACCAAGATACTCTCCAATGACGATGCCAACTTGCAGGGCTTCATGTCCGGCATCAACGGTCTGTCCGGCATGTTCACCGCCGCCACCGGTGCCGTGTCATTGTTCGCCTCCGAGAACGAGAACCTTGCCAAGATACAGGCGCGGGTGCAGTCCGTCATGGCTGTCACCATGGGTCTGCAGCAGGTGTTCAACACCCTGAACAAAGACTCCGCATTCCGACTGGTGACAGTGGTGAAGATGAAGAACCTGCTGACGGCGGCCAACACCAGGCTGGCGGCAGCCCTTGGCATCTCCACCGCAGCGGCATCTGCGCTTATGGCGACCCTCACGATGGGTCTGTCCGCTGTCATTACTGGTCTGATAGTCCTGTTCAACAAATACAGCGACGCACAGGAGGAGGCACGGCAGAAGGCGCAGGAACTCATCGAGGTGGAAAGCGAGGGCAGGGCGCAGATGATAAAGACCCGTTTCGAGATAGACAACACCATTCGCGAGCTGAAGGAGTTCACCGGCAGCAAGGAGGAGGAAAAGAAGAAGACCGAGGAACTGAACCGCAAGTACGGCGAGGCCTTCGGCTACTACGACACCGTTGCCGAGTGGTACGATGTCCTCACGCAGAAAGCGGCCGACTATATCCAGATGCTTTTCCTGCAGGCCAAGGCACAGGCACTGGTCAATAAGGCCGTGGAAGCCGACGACAAGGTAAACAAGCTGAAGGCGACCGATGCAGATGATGTCGATGGCTCCATGGGATGGTTCAAGAAGTCCCTCCTGTATTTCGCGCAAGGAGAGACCAACGGCCAGATAGACGCGTCGGCCATCATCAAGGAAGAGAACGAGAAAAACAAGGAGCAGGCCATCGCCGATGCCGAGAAACTCCGTGACGACCTGCTCAAACAGGCAGAGGACCTGACCAAGGAAATGGGCGAGATAGGCAAGAACAGTAATATCGGCGGCCATTCCAAGCCCGAACACAAGCCGACCGGCGGCAACGGATACAAGGACCGGCAGAAAGAGCTGGAGCGCGAGAAGGCAGCCGAACAGAAACGAGCCGAGGAACTTGCGCGGCTCCGTCAGGAGAACGAGCAGGAAAGCATCGACCAGATGGCGGAGGGCAGTGCCAAGCGAATCCGGCAGATAAAGTTCAACTACCAGAAAGAGGAATCCGAGATAAAGGCGCAGGAGGCCAAGTGGCGCGATGCGCAGGGCGGGAATCTCACGGAGGAGCAGGGAGAAGCCCTCGCGGAACGCTTGCGTCTGGCACAGGATAAACAGCGCAAGGGGCTGGAGGAAATCGACAAGGAATCCCTGAAGAACGAACTCCAGGCCATGGTGGACTATCTGCGTGAGTATGGTACGCTCCAAGAGCAGAAATACGCCATCGCCAAGGAATATGCCGAGAAGATACGCGAGGTGAACGAGGGCGACGGTACGGCGGAGGAGAAGCGGTGGCAAGTCCGCAAGCTCGAAAAGGAGCGTGACGCTGCCGTCAGCCAGACCAATGCCCGGAACCTTGCCTTGAACATTGACTGGAGCACCACCTTCGAGGGCGTCGGCAACGTGCTCAAAGACGTGGCTAAAGAGACACTCGCCAAGATAGAGGAGTACATACAGACCTCAGAGTTCAAGAAACTCTCGGCGGAAAACAAGAAAGTATATACCGACCTTCAGGCGAAACTGAAGGACGAGACCGGCGGCAACAGTACCAGCGCCTTCAACTTCAAGATATGGGGCACGATTGCCGAGAACGTGAAGACCTATCAGGACAGCGTGCGCACACTCCGTGAAAAAACCGATGCCCATACACAGGCCGTGGCCGATTTGGAACAGGCGCAGCAGAATCTTGCCGATGCCACCGATGATGCCTCAAAGGAAATCGCACAGAAAGCGGTGGACATAGCACAGGGAAAGGTGGAGACAACGGCTGCATCACAGAACGAGGCGCAGGAGGCCAGCGACAAGGCACGGAAAACCCTCACCGACAACACCAACGCGGCGGCGCAGGGCATCAAGAACTTCACCGGCTACCTGAACGAGATGTCGGACGGCTCACTGTACGGCTTTGCCAACGGCATCACCAAACTTATCACCTCGCTTTCCAAAGGCTCTGACGGCATCGGCAAGTCGTTGGGCGAGCTGGGCGGAAAGGTGGGCGGCATCGTCGGTGCCATACTCCAGATACTCGACGCGTTGGGCGATGACCCGAAAGGCTTTATCAACGACCTGCTTGACAAGGTGGCCGACACGATAAACAAGGTGGTGGAGGAACTTCCCGAAATCATCATCGATGTCATCAAGGACGTGGGCAACATCGTGCAGGGGCTGCTCAGCGGCATTGCCGGGTGGTTCGGCATAGACGACCTCTTCGGTCTGAACGGCAACGAGAAAGAGGTGAAGAAGACTATAGAGAATCTGACCGAGCGCACGGAACTCCTGCAGAACGCCATCGAGGACCTGACCGATGTGATGGAGAAAAGCTACGGTCAGAAAGCCACCGATGCCTACGAGCAGGCCAAGCGCAACCAGGAGGAGACCAACGCCAACTACCTGGGCATCGCGCAGGCACAGGCAGGCTACTGGAAGCACCACCACAGTTGGAACTACTACTGGAACGGCTTTTCAGATGACCAGACGGCATGGATAAGGCAGAACGTGAAGGAGAACTTCGACGGCAGCATCTGGAGCCTTACACCGGAGGAGATGAAGAAACTCCTCTCCAATGTGGATATAGCCGAGTACATCAAGAACACCGGCAAGGGCGGTTATGGAAATCGTGTGCTGGACAAGCTGCAGGACTACGCGGACCAGGCAGGAAAGATAGAGGAACTGACCGACAGCTGGCGCGAGACCATCACCCAGATAAGTTTCGACAGCATGAAGGACAGCTTCATCTCCAACCTGATGGACATGAAGAAAACCTCCAAGGACTTTGCCGAGGACTTCGCCACGGACATGCAGAAAGCCCTGCTGAGCTATTCCATGGAAGACCTCATCAACGGTGAGCTGAAGCAGTTGTACGATGACTGGGCACAGCTTATCTCCGACAAGAACGGCGAGCTGACGGAAAAGGACATCGAGGACTTCAACCGCCGCTATGACGAGATAGTGGCGGAAGGGCTGAAACGCAGGGACGAGTGGGCGAAGGTCACCGGCTACGAGGACACGGGCGGTACCAGCCAGAGCGCGAAGTCCGGAGGCTTTACCGCCATGACGCAGAACCAGGGCACGAAACTGGAGGGCATGTTCACCAGCGGACTGCAGCACTGGTCAAGCATGGACGAGCGTCTGGAGACCGTGGCCGACCGCATGAACCTTGCCGAGAGCCACCTTGCCCGGATTGCCGAGAACACCGGCACGAGCGCGGGGCATCTTGGCGAGATAAAGGAGGACATCAGAAAAATAGTAAGGGACGGACTAAAAGTAAAATGACATGGACAAGATACTTGGAGGGCTGGTGCTGGTGAACGGCATTGACATCTGGAAAGAATACGGCGTGTTCCTCGTCGAGGACAAACGTGGCGGCATGGATAACCTCACCGCCATACTCACACCGAGCAAGACGAAGAATGACACCGCCGTGAACATACGCGAGGAGCAGGGCGAGAAATACTCCGCCACGCTTACACCGAGAAACGAGCCGAGGGACATCACGCTCAACTTCGCCCTGTATGACAAGACACAGGCGGGTTGGCTGCGGAAATACTTCTCGTTCATCAATTTTCTGAAACAGGGCAAGGGCGGCTGGCTGGACATCGTATTCACGCAGCTTGACCTTACCCTGCATGTGAAATACAGCGAGAGTCCCAAGTTCACACCGCTCACCTACCTGTGGAAGGAGGGTGTGAACGCCGGCAAGTTCAAGGTGAAGTTCCGCGAGCCTGTCCCCATCATCTAATGACATTCAAACAGCATTCCTATATGGTTCTGACGATATACGACAAATACGGCACCGCCCGGACGGACATCTCGCCCGGTGACGGCAGCACCCAGCAGAAGGAGGTTCAGGGCGACAACGTGCTGACGCTCTCCTTCACCCATTACGAGCACATACCCCTCGATGTGAACGACTATGTGGACTTTGAGGGCGAGCGCTACTGGCTCACCGAGAAATACGCCCCTGCCCAGAAGAGCGATGGCGAGTGGTCGTATGACGTGAAATTTTACGGCATCGAGAGCCTGATAAAGCGTTTCCTCGTGCTGGAGACCACAGACAACAATGCCGAGCCCGTGTTCACCCTCACCGCCACTCCGAGAGAGCATGTGGCGATGGTGGTGAAGTGCATCAACAACGGCATGGGGCATACCACCGACTGGAAGGTGGGGCAGGTGGACGGCACCGACCTCATTGTCATCGACTACGAGGGCAAGTACTGCGACGAGGCGCTGAAGGAGATAGCCGAGAAAGTGGGCGGCAGTGCCGAGTGGTGGGTGGAAGGGCAGACCGTGAACATCTGCAGATGCGAGCACGGCGAGGAAATAATATTGGGGTACGGCAACGGACTGACGAGCCTGGAGCGTGACACTGACAACACCAACAAGTTCTACACGCGCCTGTTCCCGATAGGCAGCACCCGCAACATCGATGCGGAGAAATACGGCCACAGCCGTCTGATGCTGCCCGGCGGCCGCCAGTATGTGGAACTGCACACCGACGAGTACGGCATCTATGACCACTATGAGAAAGACGCGTTCAGCGGCATCTATCCAAGACGCACCGGTGAGGTGAGCAGTGTGCGCAGCGAGAATGTCAAGGACGATGACGGCAACGCGTTCACTATCTACTACTTCAGGGACGACACGCTGAACTTCGATCCCAACGACTATGAACTGGCAGGCGAGACCAAGCGCGTCTCGTTCCAGGACGGTGATCTTGCCGGGCTCGGTACCGATGACGACCACTATTTCGAGGTGAACTTCGACAGCAAGACACGCGAGTTCGAGATAATCACCATCTGGCCGTATGACGACGACACCCAGCTGCCCGGAGGAAAGCTCGTGCCCAAAGTGGGCGACCACTATATCCTGTGGAACGTGCGCATGCCCGACGAGTACTACCCGATAGCGGAGGAGGAGTTCCTGAATGCGGTGGAGAAGTACAATGCCGAGCACTGGAAGGACATCAGCGTCTATAAGGCTCCGACCGACCATGTGTGGGTGGAGGAGAACAATGCCGTGCTCCATGTCGGCAGGCGTGTCCGGCTTGTGAGCGACAAGTATTTCCCGGAGAACGGCTACCGGCAGAGCCGTATCACCAAGATAACGCGCAAGGCGAACCTGCCAAGCCAGATGGACCTTGAAATCAGCGACGCCCTGCAGACAGGCGCGCTTGACAAGGTGAACGACAGCATCGGAGAGCTGAAGAACTATACTAAGTCCAGGACAGAGGGCGTGGCCCTGCCCGACATCATACGCTCGTGGGACGACACGCAGCCGACCGACAACAACATTTTCTCCGCAAGACGGAGCCAGCAGGAATTCATCAGCAAGAAACGCAACGACCGTGCGAAGAAGAAAATCACTTTCGAGGAAGGCATCGGTATCGGACTGGAAGAGAATGGGCGCATCGATGGCAAGGGCAATGCCGAATTGCTCACCCTTGTGGTGCGCGAACTGTTGCGCAGCGCCAACTATGGCGGCAGTGGCATGACAGGCAACGGCTGGCAAATCGGCCTTGACGAGGACCTGCTGTCGCACCTGATAGTTGACAAGATAACCGTGAGGCGCGTGATGAATGTCTTTGAACTGCTGATAAACAAGGTGCGCAGCGTGGGCGGACAGATTTGCGTCAGCGCGGCCAACGGCAAGATAAAGATGGTGCGGGAGCAGGGCGACTACTGGCACATCACCTTCGAGCAGGAGAACACCTTCGTGGCGCACGACCTGATGCGCTGCCAGGTGTTCACCGGCACGTCGCAGAAAGCCTACTGGGTGGAAGTGGCCGGCATCGCGAATGGTGGCATACTTGTGGAGAAATCCGAGTTTGAGACCGCACAGCCCGAAGAGGGCGACGAGTGTGTGCTTATGGGCAACACCGAGACGGCGAACCGCCAGAACCTCGTCCTCATCTCCGCCTCGGAGGACGGCCACCCGAGAGTGGACGTGCTGGACGGAGTGAACGCCAAGAACTTTGACCACGCTCTGCGTGCAAGGCTCGGCAACCTTAACGACATCAAGGACGACCGCTTTCCACTGGATAACCAGCCGAAGGGCAACGGCCTGTATGCCGACAACGTGTATCTGCGCGGCACGTTCCTGCTTTCCACCGGCGAGGACATCAAGACCAAGCTGGAGATAACGGAGGGGAAGGTGCAGAGCGCGATAGACAGCGTGCGGAACGACTTTCTGAGCGAGAAAGGCTACCTGAACAACCCCACGTTCACATCGGGGCTGGAGAAATGGAACTCCGAGAACGAGACCGTGTTCTTCCTTGTCGGCAACAAGTGGATATGGGCCAACGGCAACGTGCTCTCCAAAAAAGGCGACGGCGCAAGCGTGGTCACGGACATGGGGCGCACGGTGGTGCGCATACGCAACAAGTACATACTGCAGAAACACGGGAACCTGCGCTATGTGCCCACGTTCCCGACCAATGACGAGGGGCAGAAAGAGGCCCTGCCTGTGTATCTGACATTCTTCTACCGCTGTGCCAAGGTCGGCACGCTGAAGGTCCGCTTCGAGAATGTGGACAAGACAGGCTTCGCCAACTTCAACAGCATGGAGATAAGCGAGGAGATTGCGGAGACCGAAGGCTATGTGCAATATACCGGAAACGGCCTGTGGAACGGAACGGGCGACTTCCGTCTGGAGTTTGACGGTGACATCTACATGTATATGCTGGTGCTCAGCACCGACAAGTACGAGGCGCTGACGCACCGCTACCGCACGTTGTTCGAGCAGAGCGAGCGTCTTGTGAAAATCTCCGCTGCCGTGTTCGACAAGGACGAGAACATGCTGGAGGAGACAGGGCTTATCACCACTTCCAAGGTGTCGGGTCTGTACGCCATCGACGGGGACGGTAATCTGAAATCATTTGTCGGAGCGGGTCAGGATGGTGTGAAGATAAAGGCCGCCAACATACAATTGGAGGGAATCGTCACGGCCAACGGCAACTTCAAGATATTGGAGGACGGCAGTATTGTCACGCAGAATGCGACGATATACGGCAAGGTGTTCGTCGAGGACGGAGGAAAAGTGGGCGGCTTTGATATTCATAATGGTTGCATGAAATGGAATGACAGTCAGGCGGAGATTAGGCTTGGATATGATTCATCATGGATTAGGCATACCTGCGTGTATATCAAGGCGGACATGTTCAGCAACGCCATCGCCGGGCTTGCCCCGATGGGCGGCAGTGGAATTTACGGAAGTTGCAGGAGCACCCCCACATTCCCGAACAGCAATACCATGTGCGCGGGGTATTTTGACGGTGACATACTTGTCAACGCAGGCGATATAATTGTAACGGGCGGTGCTATCCAGGCGGACAGAATGCTGCCACAGAACGGCTGGTCTGGAAGATTCAAGGGTAAAACTGTGACGGTAGAGAACGGAATAATAACTAATGTATCATAATATGAAGATAGATTTTCAGCATTTCAATGTTTACATGGCAGTGAATCACAAATCTGCACGGACAATGGATGTACGCGAGTCTTTCGCGGACATGATATACAACAACGTGAACGGCATCAAGGCACACGCCCTCGCCCTGAAGATATACGAGAGTGAGGGCGAGGCGGACTACACCGATGACGAGGTGAAACTTGTGCGCATCGTCGCCGAGCGTCTTTGCGTGCCCGGCTTCATAGACGGACTGAACGAGCAGTTGGATAATAACCCTAACAACGAATGATATGACAGACGAGGAGAAGAAAACAGTCGTTCAGGAAGTCCTGAACCAGATAAAGACCGACAGTCAGAGCGTGGACGAGCTGGAAACCGTCACCTCGCTTGACAGCGTGAACTCACTGCCGGCCATGCAAGGGGAGAAAGTGGTCCGCGTGCCTGTGTCCCTGCTTGCGAAACCTGCGGAGGAAGCGGCCAAGACCGCGAACACGGCGGCTGCCACGGCGGCTGCATCATCGAAAGCGGCAGGGACAGCAGCACAGCAGGCCAAAGATGCTGCAGGTGTGGCTTCCAGTGCGGCACTCACGGCCAACAATTCGGCCATGCTTGCCGATGGCGCCACGGCAAAACTGAATGATGCCATCGCAGCGGCCAACACCCACCCGGTGGTGCTGGTGAACAGCCTTATCGGTGATGCCGACCGCATATTCAGTGACTGGTCTGAAGCGTTGGAGACCATTGCCGGCAACGAGAGCACCGGTGGGGAGAAAGTGTTCACCACCGGCTGCGTGATGATATTCAGAAGTGCGGACGGCTGGGAGTCCTGGCAGTTCACCGGTGCCCCCGACAACGACCTCCATGATGCGGAGAAATGGCAGGAATATGCCACAGGCGGCAGTGGCGGAAACACCTGCAACGTGACAGAGGAAATCCCGCTTGAGAGTGGTTACTACACATTGGCGACCGCCATTGTTGCCGTGGAGGAGAAGAAACGTGCCAAGGGACGCTGCATCACCTACGAGACGGCACAGGGCAAGTGGGAGACCAAACAGTTCATCGGCACGAGCCTTGACAGTTGGGAACAGGTGGCGAGCTGGGAGGACTTCGGCGGTGCGGGCAACGTGAAGAGCATTTCTGTAAACGGAAAGAAACAGGCGATAGACAACACCGGAAACGTAAACATCACCATCAACGAGACAGAGGTGGACGAGAGCCTGAACACGAACTCCACCAATCCTGTACAGAACGCGGCCGTGTCCGTCAAACTCGCAGAGGTCGAAGCCAACACCATATTCGGCGGCAGTGCCGAGCTGAGCGATGACGAGAGCACCGTGCGTGTGACGCTGACCAACAAGAGCGGCGCAGAGGTCGTAGGTCTGGACATACCGGCAGGAAAAGGCGGCGGTGGCGGAGACACCTCCACTACCAAAATCGTGCTGACGGCGGAGACAGACAAGGCCGTCATCAAGGAAGGCGACAAGGCCACACTCACATGGTTCTACGACCACCAGTACAGCAGCGGTGACGAGAAGGGAGCATCGACGGGACAGAAAGCCATCGTGGAGATACAGATGAAACGTGGCGCGACGTTGATGTATTCCGACACACAGCAGGACGTGAGCAAGGGCACCTATACACTGGACCTGACGAAATATCTCCTTTTGGGCACGACGGACATCTATGTGAAGGCCACCACCACCGACCCGACCACAGGCAAGACGCAGACCAAGCAGAGTTATGTGAGCGTGAAGGCGGTGACCCTTGCCTTGAGCAGTGGTTTCAATATCGCCGAGTGCATAGCAAAAGGCGGCTATGGCGTGAGCGAGAACGTGGGCATACCCTATGCCGTAAGCGGAAGCGGCACAAAGACCGTCACCCTCTATGTGGACGGCATACAGAAAGATTCCGTTTCCGTAACAAGGAGCGGCACCACCAACGGCAGTTTCACGCTCTCCATGTCCGGGCTATCAGTCGGCAGGCATACCGTGCAGATGGTGGCCGAGATGAAGGCAAGCGAGGAACTGACACTGAAGAGCGAGAGTATCTATTTCGACATATTGAAGACCGGCAGCAGTGCCCCCTATATCGGAACTAAGATAACCTTCAAGGACGGGCGCATCTTTACGGCAGACCATCTCACCCCGACCATTGACACAGGCCAGTATGAGCAGGTGCTGTTCGACTTCGTGTCATATGACCCTACGGCGACCCCTGCAAGCATGAGCGTGTGGAGGGACGGCATAAGGACACAGACGGTGAGCGTGCCGAGAACGGTACAGACCTACACGAACCGCTTCTTGGAGAAAGGCGCGGTGGCGATGGTGTTCAAGTGCGGTACGACCGAATACAAGTTCAACGTGAACGTGACTGAGAGCAGCATCGACCTTGGCGAGGCTACCTCCGGGCTTGTACTGAAACTGACGGCTGCGGGCAGGAGCAACAGCGAGAGCAACCCAGCGGAATGGAGTTATAACAATGTTCAAACGGCGTTTGAAGGCTTTGACTGGCAGAGCAACGGCTGGACGGGCGATGCCTTGAAACTGACAAACGGGGCAAACATTGAAATCGGCTACAGGCCATTTGCCAATGATGCCACCACAACCGGCGCGACCTACGAGATGGAACTGACCTGCACGAACGTGACCGACAGAAAAGGCACGGTGGTGGACTGCATGGCCGGCAATGTCGGTTTCAGACTGACCACGCAGGAGGCGCTGATGCACACGGGCGCAGGCTCGGAAGTGGGCACGAAGTTCGCGAGTGGCATGACGCTGAAGATAGCCTTCGTGGTGCAGGAGAAGAAGGGCAACCGACTGATGGAGCTGTATGTGAACGGTATCTTGAGCGGTGCGAAGCAGTACGCCCCGACAGACAGCCTTCTGCAGGATGATCCGGCCAATATCAGGATAACGAGCGAGAGTGCAGACGTGGAGGTGCGCAATATGCGCGTGTATAACCGCGCACTGGGTGATGACGAGGAACTTGCCAACTACATGGTGGACCGCCCGACGAGTGACGAGATGGTGGTGCTGTTCGAGAAGAACCAGGTGATGGACGACGAAGGCACAGATGTCGATATAGACAAATTAAGGGCTATGGGCAAGAGCGTGATGCGCATCGTGGGTGACGTGAATCTGGTGAACCAGACGAACAACAAGAAGTTCGAGGTGCCTGTCGATATATACTTCTACTCGGCCTATGGCAAGGAGTATGACTTCATCATCTACCAGTGCGGACTGCGCATACAGGGAACGTCTTCAACGACATACCCGAGAAAGAACTACCGCATATACTTCTCAAGAGAGAGCAAGTACGGCACGAAACTGTATGTGAACGGCGTGGAGGTTCCCGACTTCAAATACTCGTTCAAGCCGGGTGCAAGGCCGATAGATATTTTCTGCCTGAAAGCCGATTTCTCGGACTCGTCCTCTACGCACAACCCCGGCGGTGTGCGCATCGTGAACGACATCTGGAAGAAGTGTGGCTGGCTGACTCCGCCCCAGGCGGCATACAAGGGCGACTACGACGTGAGAATCGGCGTGGACGGTTTCCCTATGGACCTGTTCTATGACAACGACGGGACGGGTGAGAACGTGTACTTAGGCAAGTACAACTTCCTGAACGAGAAGAGCGGGAGCGGCATCATCTACGGTTTTGAGGGCATTGAGGGTTTCAATGACGAAGCAACACTCAATGGTGAACGCAACAAGTGCATCTGTCTGGAGTTCCTGAACAACTCTGAGGCACTGTGCCTGTTCGGGACGAGCAGCATGGACTCATTCGACGACGCTCTGGAGTTCCGTTTCAAGGCCGATGACACATGGGCAACGGCGCATGAGGACGACAAGGCGGCCGTTAAACGCCTTTGGGAATGGATATACTCGTGCAAGGGCAACCCGACAAAGTTCCTTAATGAGTACCAGGACTACTTCGGGAACGACTCGCCCTTTGCGTGGTACCTGATAACCGACTACTTGATGGCCGTTGATAACCGGGCCAAGAACATGATGCTCGTGACATGGGACGGCAAGATATGGTACTTCATTCCCTACGACATGGATACCATCTTCGGCGAGCGGAATGACTCCGTGCTGAAGTACGACTACACGATAACGTGGGAGACGACGGACGAGAGCATCGGCTCGTATGCCTTTGCCGGACACGACTCCGTATTGTGGGAACTGGTGAGAGGCTGTCCTGACAAGTTGCGCGAGGTGGCCGACAAGCTACGCTCTACCATGTCGTTGGAATATGTGCTGAAGGTGTTCAACGAGGAGCAGATGGGCAACTGGTGTGAGCGCATCTACAACAAGGACGGTATCTATAAGTATATCAAACCGCTTACGGAAGGCGTGACGACGGCAGATGGCACAACCAATTACTATGACTACCTATACGCATTGCAGGGCAGCAGGTACGCCCACCGCACGTTCACGATACAGAACCGCTTTGCGCTGCTTGACAGCCAGTATGTGTGCGGAACATATAGAAAGGACAGCTTTGCGGCCTACTTCGGCTACAAGTTCGGCTCGGACAACCGTAAGATACGGATCACGGCAAGCGAGCGGTACTACTTCGGCTACGGCTACACAAGCGGAACGCCTCACCAAAGTGCGGTGCTGGCCGAGGACACGGGTAGCACGGTAAACCTGACATTGGATACAGACCTCATTGTGAACGACCCTCAGTATGTCTATGGTGCGAGCCGTATCATGGGGCTTGACCTAACGGACGTGAGCCATGCGATACTGCAGACGCTGAACCTGAACAACTGCTCGGCATTGAGAACCCTCAATGTGAGTTGCGCCCAGACGCAGACAACGCTGAACGCCCTGCTTGTGAACGGCTGCCGAAACTTGCGGACATTGAATATGACTGGTCTGAAGTCGAGCAGCTTTACCGGCATAGACTTGAGCAACAACACGAAACTGGAAACGCTGAAAGCGGGTCGGACGGCACTGACTGGCGTGAATTTCGCGCAGGGCGCACCACTGGCAAGCGTCACACTGCCGGCATCCCTCCAAACTTTGGAACTGCGTTACCTGAGCAAATTGAAGACAAACGGTCTGACATTGGAAGGCACAAGCAATATCACACGCTTTGTGGTGGATAATTGTCCCGGCATTGACTGGCAGACATTATACGCCCGATGCACCAATGTGAAATACCTGCGTGTGACAGGCATCGACATGGAGGGCGACGGCAATCTGTTGACCTCGCTGATGGCGACAGGTGGTGTGGACGAGAATGGCGGCAACGTGGATACCTGCCGACTGGTGGGCACGTACCGACTGACGAGATACAAGGATGACGAGGAGTATGAGGCATTGCAGGAGCACTTCCCGGAACTGAACATCGTGCAGCCCGAATATACTATGCTGGAGAGCGATGAAAGTGTGGCCGATGATGCGAACATCTCCAATCTTGACAATGGAACCGGCTACAAGTACGGCAACGACTACAAGCCGAGCGGCCACATCGAGGCCATCTTCAAGAACCGCCACCGCGTGCTGGCGAAGGTGACAAAGAAGGCCACGACACGGAACGTGAACATCGCCAATGTCGATACCGTGGTGAACAACCTTGACGGTGAGATGACGTACTGTCCACTTGCAGACACGGACAGCAACAAGTATTATGACGGCACGGCTGCAAAATTAGACGGCACTGAGGGTGACTGGATGATGTATGAGCCGTTCTTCTGGAGCAAGGGCATCAACGACTTCCTGAACGGCAAGAACTACAGCTGCTACAGTTCAAGGGACAAGGACCACATGCCGACGGTGCCGAATGTGGACGTGCTTACACTTTCGGACATCAAGGCACGCCAAGGCGGTTATACCAGTGGAAAGAAGGTAATGAGTGGCAAGGACACCATCAAGAACTCATACAGCACAGACAGCGCCTATTCCGTATGTGCGATAGATGTCAGCGGTTACAAGAAAGTGCGCTGGCCGAGTGTGCCAGGAACAAATCTTGTGGGGTCAGCTTTCGCTGACGAGCAGGGGAACGTGCTGAAGAGTATCGTGGTGCCGACACTTGGCAACCGTTTCGAGGCGGGTATGTACCTGATATCCGATGTGCCTGAAGGTGCGACTGAGTTGTATTTCTCCATCTTGAATACGGCGGAGTTTGACAAGGTGGTGCTGAGCAACAGCGAGAAGATAGAAGACATGGAACCGGAGTGGTTTGCCAACGATGAGCACCTCTGCGCTGTTGTGGGCAGCAGTGTAGTCGGCAGCAAGTTGCGTTCGGCCATAACAGGCAACAGCACCACCGGCAGTATGTCGTGGACGGACTTCCACTATTACAGCGTGCAGCGCGGTATGCAGCAGATAGACGCGCTGATGCACTTCCGCATAGCCAACCTGAGCTATGCCAAGTATGGGCGTAGAAATATGCAGGAACAATGCGGTGCCGGCCAGCACACCTATTTGAGAACAACCGGCGGTACGGCGTCAAGAGGCATGCAGGACACCATCGGATTTGAGGAGGCAAGCGGAATCAATCCGAATGTGACCAACCAGACCTCCGATGCAGGTGTGCACCTGTATGCCTGGTATATTGAGAAAGACGAGTACGGAGCCACGAAAGTGACACAGGTGAACAATATCTGCTGTATAGGCTATGAGGACATCTACGGTCACAAGTATGACATGATGGACGGGGTTGACATTCCGAACACGAGCGGTAATGTCGGCAAGTGGCGTATCTGGCTACCCGATGGCACGACCATGATGATAAAGGGCATGACCAACAGCGGTTACTGGATAACTTCGGTGGCACACGGCAGACTCATGGCCATAGTGCCTATCGGAGCCATGAACGGCTCAAGCAGTACCTACTATTCTGATATATACTATTTCAGTTCAGGCACGGGCCGTGTGGTCTATCGCGGTTGCAGTTACGCCTACGCGTGTGGCGGTGTGTCGTGCGCGTATGCGGGTAGCGATGCCTCGTATGCGTATGCGTACATCGGCTCGCGTCTCGCCTTCCGCGGCAAAATCGTGAGGGCGCAAAGCGTGGCAGCGTATAAGGCGCAAAGCGAGGTAGCGTAAAGCGAAGCGCGAAAAAGCGGGAGCGAAGCGACAAAACGAAAAGAACGGGGTTCGGATAGTGTCCGGACTCCGTTCTTGCGATATATGAATACCGGCGTAAGCCGGTCGAAATTTTTGAGGGTGGGGGAGCGCCCCAGCGGTACGTTTCGTTTTAAGAAATTATGCGGTTCGTTCTGAAAAGGCGAAACGCTTCGTTTTGCGGATTATATGTTTTTTCAGAAAGGATAGTGCAAGCACTTTTCTTTTTGATAAAACCGACTGCGCCTCGGAAAAATTGAAGCAAGCTTCATTTTTCACTCGGCTTGTTCGGTTTTTCACTCACCTTGCACTATCTTTGCACTTATATGGAAGGACTGGTAGTAAAAAATACGGGAAGTTGGTATGTTGTAAAGACCGACGGCGACAATAGGATGGTGAATTGCAAAATCAAGGGTAATTTCCGATTGAAGGGCATTCGCACCACCAACCCTGTGGCTGTGGGCGACCGTGTCACGGTGGCTGAAAACTCTGATGGCACGGGGTTTATCACTGCGATAACGCCACGCAGAAACTATATTATCCGTCGTGCATCAAACTTGTCGAAGGAGTCACATATCATCGCTTCCAACCTTGACCAGGCGTTTCTTGTGGTTACGTTTGCCGCTCCGATGACTGCCACTGTGTTTATCGACCGTTTCCTTGCCACAGCCGAGGCTTATCGGGTGCCGGTGGTGATTGTGGTCAACAAGATTGACGCTCTCGACGAGGAGTGGCTGGAATTTGTCGACTCGTTTGCTTATCTCTATGAGAGCATTGGCTATGAGGTGAGGCGTGTGTCGGCTGAAACGGGCGAGGGCATCGACGGGCTGAGGGCTATGCTTGAAGGAAAGGTGACGCTCTTCTCTGGCAACTCGGGCGTGGGAAAGTCGACGCTCATCAACAGACTGATTCCGGGGCTCGACTTGAAAACAGCCGCAATTTCCGAAGCGCATCAGACGGGTATGCACACCACCACATTCTCTGAGATGTATCCGCTGGCCTACGATGCCGGGGGGTATATCATCGACACTCCTGGAGTGAAAGGCTTTGGCACGATTGACTTCAACGTGGAGGAGGTGGCACACTATTTTCCAGAAATATTCCGTGAGTCTGCCGATTGCAAATACAACAATTGCACGCATATCCATGAACCGGGATGCGCCGTGAAGCGGGCTCTTGAGGAACACCGCATCAGCGAGTCGCGCTATGCCAGCTATCTGAGCATCATCGACGACAGCGCGCCGGATAAATATCGCAAGCCTTTTTAGTGTTGTTTTGCTACGGATTGCAAGCAGATTGCTTGGAATAATTTCATATTCTCGGTAAAATGTCGTAAATTTGCACGAAATTTTCAAAAATTGGAATGATGAGTCAGAAAGCGACATTTACTTCTAAGCTGGGAGTTATTGCGGCTACCGTTGGGTCGGCAGTCGGTCTTGGCACGGTTTGGCGGTTTCCAAACGAGGTGCAGTCAAACGGCGGTTCTGTGTTTTTGATTACCTACTTGCTGTGCGTGCTTCTTGTGGGCATACCGGTGATGCTTGCCGAGTTTTCTGTGGGACGCGGCAGCGGCAGTGACGCTATCGGCGCCTACCGCAAACTGACGCCTCGGCGTCCGTGGTGGATTGTCGGGGTGATAAGTGTGCTTGCTCCCTACTTGATAATGATGTATTATATGGTGGTTGCCGGATGGACTCTGCAATATTTGTGGATGTCGCTCAGCGGTGCGCTTTTTGAAGGTGTTGGCAGCGGTGCTGCCGAGCCTGAGGCGTTTCAGGCGATAATGCGGCATTCGCTTGCCGAGGGATGGCAGCCGGTGTTTTGGACGGCGGTGATGATTTTTGTCAATCTATTGGTGTTGATGCGCGGTGTGCAGAAGGGCATAGAGCGGATGGCCAACACGCTGATGCCGTTGCTGTTTGTCATTCTGCTCGTGTTCTGCGTTGTGTCGCTCAATTTACCGGATGCGATCGACGGTGTGGAGTATTTCCTGCGTCCCGACTGGTCGAAGCTTGACGGCGGTGTGCTGATAAGCGCTGTGGGACAGGCTTTCTTCTCGCTGAGCCTCGGCATGGGCATTCTGGTGACATATTCTTCTTATTTTCCCAAGTCGACCAACTTGCCGCGCACGGCTACTACGGTGTCTATGCTTGTGTTTATGGTGGCAGTGTTGATGGGACTCATCATTTTCCCCGCTGTGAAATCGTTCGGCATCGAAGGCTCGACGCAGGGCACAACGTTGATTTTTGTCACGCTGCCGCAGATTTTTATGGAACTCCCGTTGCCGCAGTTGTGGGCTGTGTTGTTCTTCGGGCTGCTTGTTGTGGCGGCGCTGACATCTACGGTGTCGATAGCGGAAGTGCCGATAGCCTATCTGACGCAGACGTTCCGCATGCCACGGCGCAAAGCGTGCTTGCTGACGCTGTTGCCGATGCTCGTGTTCAGCACGGTGTGCGCGTTGTCGCTCGGTCCGTGGTCGGGAGTGCAGTTGTTTAGAATGACGATATTCGACTTCCTTGATTATTTCACGTCCAACATTCTGTTGCCGGTGGCGGCGGTAGGTGTGTGCCTGTATGTGGGCTATGGGCTGCCGAAACGGTTTTTCTTCAAGGAAGTCAGTAATGAAGGGACGGTGAAATTCCGGTATGCGCCGCTGTTTTTCTGGTTTGTGCGCATCGTTGCGCCCCTGATGATACTTGCGGCATTCGCCAATAAATTATTTTTCGAATAGTGGTGCTTGCGTGGCAGCCAAAATGAAGAAGCTCTGTCTGCTCTCCAGGCAAGGCTCCTTCTAATGCTTATGATAATGCTTGTTTATGGTTGTGGTAACAAATCATTACATCTTGATTTTCTTTTGTATCTGTAAAATTATTATCAATAACTGTTTATATGTACATATTGCCTTCATAACGGTGGTTTTTGTGCTCAATCGTTTTTTTTTAACTTCCGGTGTTTTGAATTGGTGAATTAATGCACTATCTTCGCATCAGAGACAACAAAGATTGATGAAAATGCAAAGATTCAAACCATATACATTGAATTTAGGCGGACGGCTGACCATGGTCGACAAACCGCTTGTGATGGCGATTCTCAACACTACGCCCGATTCGTTTTTCTCTGGAAGCAGATGCCCGCAGAAGGAGGCGATAAGCCAGAGAGTGAGGCAAATGGTGGAAGAGGGGGCTGACATCATCGATATTGGCGGATATTCTTCGCGTCCGAATGCCGACGATGTGCCTGCCGATGAGGAGTATCGCCGTGTGGAGGAGGGTCTGCGTATTGTCAAGGAAGTGGCTCCGCAGATTCCGGTGTCGGTCGACACGTTTCGTGCCTCGGTGGCTGAACGGTGCGTCGGGGAGTGGGGCGTGGAGATTATTAACGACATCGCGGCTGGCGGACTTGATCCGGATATGATTGCCACGGTGGGACGTGTGAAAGCGGCATACATAATGATGCACATGCGCGGAAATCCGCACACGATGACGTCGCTGTGCGACTATGACGACGTTGTGGCTGACATATTGCAATATTTCTGCAGAAAAATCAACGAGGCGCAGCAGGCGGGAATATGCGACATAATCCTCGATCCGGGATTCGGATTCAGCAAGACACTCGACCAGAACTATGAGTTGCTCAGCAGGATGGACGCTTTCCTGGAAACGGGATTGCCGTTGCTTGTGGGCGTATCGCGCAAGTCGATGATATACAAATTGTTCGGCACTACTCCTGATGAGGCGTTGAACGGAACCACCGCCATCAACACCATCGCTCTTATGCAGGGGGCGAGCATCCTGCGTGTACATGATGTAAAGGCGGCTCGCGAGGCTGTGGAGATTTTTTGCAAGACTTTTCCAAATGAGTAATAAATAGAAGAAATGGAACTGTTCGGACTGATAGGAATAAAGGACATTATAGATATTCTGATAGTGGCTACGCTGCTGTTCTATATCTATAAGATTATGAAGGAGTCGGGCACGCTGAGCATTTTTCTCGGGGTGCTGGCATTCATTATTGTGTGGTTTGTGGCTTCGGTGTTCTTGAAAATGGAGCTTACGGGGCGCATACTCGACAAGTTTATGAACATAGGCTTGCTGATTCTTGTAATCCTGTTTCAAGACCAGATTAAGCGGTTTCTTGTGGAAATCGGATCGCATCAGCGTTGGAGATTTGTCCACAATCTGTTTCGTCGCCGACAGACCGACGAGAAGCCGCAGGCTTCTTGGATTCTGCCGATTGTCTACGCCTGTCTCAACATGTCGAAGTCGAAAACGGGTGCGCTGATTGTTATAAAAGGTGTTGTGCCGCTTGACAGCTACGAGAAGTCTGGCGACATTATCGACGCGGAGGTGAACGGACGGCTTATCGAAAACATATTTTTCAAGAACAGTCCGCTTCACGACGGGGCGATGATTGTGGCTGGCGGACGCATAAAGGCGGCAGGATGCATCTTGCCTGTGTCGCACGATTCCAACGTGCCGCGTCAGCTCGGACTGCGTCACCGCTCGGCTCTCGGCATCTCGCAGTCGACCGATGCGATGGCGATAATCGTGTCGGAGGAAACGGGCAACATCTCGGTGGCTTGTGGTGGCAAACTGTCGTTGCGTCTGAGCTCTACCGACTTGGAGGCGAGAATTAACCAATTTGTTTCTGGAAATACAGACAAATAAAAAAATATGATATGAATCCAATCAAATCTGCTATATTGGGAATGGCTTTGCTGGCGGTGGCTGATGTCTATGCCGGGGAGCAGTGCTGCCGTCAGGGCGGCAATCTGGTGATAGAAACGATAATGGCGCGTCGCAGCGTCAGAATGTATAAGGATATGCCTGTGGAGCGATGCAAATTGCAGAAAATCGTGGAGTGCGGCATCAACGCTCCGAGTGGAATGAACAAACAGCCGTGGCAGGTGCGTGTGGTCGACAGCCGTGATTATATTGATGGAATAACCGGTGTTTTCCGCAAGGCAAATCCGCGGATGGTCGACGACGCATCGTTCAAGAATATGTTTCGCAACGCTCCGGCGGTGATATTCATAGCCTCGCCGGCTGATGGAAGCGGGCAGTTGGACTGTGGACTGCTTGGCGAGAACATGATTCTCGCTGCGCAGTCGATGGGACTCGGCACGTGCTGCCTTGGCGGTCCGGTGGCGTTTATGAATGGCAATGCCGATGCGAAGCCGTATGTCGAGCGGCTTAATCTCCCGGAAGGATACACGCTGCTCTATGCAATTGCTGTGGGGTATCCCGACGAGAAACCTGAGGCAAAGCCGCGCGATGCGGCGAAAGTGCAATTTGTAGAGTGATTGTTGTTATAGGGCGACGCGCACAGTGGTGTCGCCAAGTTTAAGAATATAGATTCCATGAGTGCCGATACGCAGTTCGTGTGTACCGGCATTTATTGTGGCTTTTGAGATGGTCTGACCGAGGATGGTCATAACAACCACATTCGTGCGCTCCGGACATCGCACAATCAACGCCCCCGGGCGGGTGTACACTTCAATGCCGTCGTTGGCGCGGGGATTGTTTACGGGGTTCATCGACGTTGTCACATAAGTGTCTTTCCAGGCGTAGCGCGACTGGGATGCAGCCGGAATTGTTCCGGTTGCTACGACAAGCAGCAATATGGCAAACAGTCGTTTCAGCATCCTTTTTTATATATCTGTTTTCTGAGATGCAAAGTTACGTCAAAAATGTAGCAGTGCAAAGGCTATTTTCAGTTTTTTCGAACAACTATTTTACTGGAACGGGATTCCGCTTTGGCGGAATGCTGTCATTACGGCGTTCAGGGACGGTGTCTTTTTTCTGCTTCTCCGGCTTGCTCTTTTTGTGGAATAAGTTGTTGAAGTCGTGCTTGAACATGATGCCGACGCCTTGGGTGGTCAGCGCGTTGCGGATGTAGTAGTTTTGGTCGTTGCAGCGGTTGTATGCCTTCAGTCGGAAATTGCCGTTCTTTGTGAGCAGGTACTCAACGTCGAAGTCTCCGATAAAGCTGTTGCTGTTCATCGAGTTGTCGCTGTAGCCGAAGTTGCCGTTGAGCAGCAGGCGGTTGTTGAGCAGATGGCTTGACAAAGCCAGCTCTACTTGGGTGTCGGAGAAGTCGCCTTTGCTGGAATAGATGTTTGGGGCGATGGTCCAATTGTCGCTCAGTTGTCCGAGCACGCTCGACAATTGGCTGGAAAGCGTCGACGAAGCCACTGCCGCCAGCTCGTTGTTGCGGTTGGTGGCTGCCATATATTCCGGAGTATAGAAGCGGTTGAGAGCCAGCAGATAAATCATTTGCTGGGTCATCATGTCATCGGTGTTGATGATGCTGCGCACCTTGCGGTAAACGTCTTGGGTCAGCGTGGGGAACTCGAGGTCGAAGCTGATGTCGGGCTGCGACATGGCTCCCGTCAGTTTCAGCAAGGCGTTGACCGGCACTTGTGTGCGGTTGAGGTCCTTGTCGTTGGCAAACGACTCGTCGAGGTCTGTAAGATTGGCGTTGACCGAATATGTTGCGGCTATGTCGAGGCTGGCTGCCATAGGGTCGCCGTGGAACGATATCGACGAGCCTGACTTGAGGCGGAACTCGCGCACAATGATGTCCTGCAGCGTGAAGTTGTAGCGGCCTTCCTCGGCTGTGTAGTTGCCAAACATCTTCATGCCGTCGGCTGAGTCATACTCTATGCGCATATTGCCGTTGCCTGTGGCGCGGATGCGGTCGCCACCCTCCGGGTCCATCACGAGGGTGAGGGCGATGTTGGGGTTGGCGTCGACGAGGAGATTGATGTGGAACGCTGTCTTCGAGTTGTTTTTGTTGTCATTGTTATCCTGACGCTTCAGGAAGTCGGGCTTCTGTGCGTCCTCGGCGGCTTGGCGTTCAGCCTTGCGGCGGTCGGTGAACGTGACAAAAGTGTATTCTCCGGCTTCTTCCTGGTCGGAAACCACGAATGTGAACGATGATTTTGGAGCCGCCGACATGTTGACGTCGATTCTGACATCGCCAGGCTTGCCAACGATAAAGGCGCTTCCGTTGCCAAACACGCGTCCGTACCAGCGAGGGTTGTCTTTGGATGTGGTGTTGTAGCACAGCATGTTGTTCACGTTGGTTACGGCAAACTTGAAGTTTGCTTCCTTGAAGTAGGTATGAGTTATCGAACCATTGAGAAGGGCGGTGTTGCCGTAGTCATCGCGCACGGTGGCATTTTTTACGCGGATTATGCCCGGATCCATAATGATGGAGTCAGACACGGAATAGTATGTGTTGGTCTGGTCTATTTTCAGACGGAAGCGATCGGCAAACAACCTGCCTTTCATGTTGATGAGTTTAAATGTGCCGTAGAGTTCGGCATGGCCTGTTGCCTCGCCTTCTACATCCGATGAGAATGCAGCCATAAACGGCTTGATAATCTGCACGTTCACGTGGTCGGCGTCAAATTTGAAGTCGAGCGAGTCGCGTGTGGGATATACGGCTCCACGCACAAACGTGGTGCGCTGGTTTTTCTGGTGGATGTCGGCATTGATATAAATGCCTTTGGTGTCGTTGTCCCAATGACTCTCGATGTCGGCGTCGCCGAGAGGGGCGTGGTGATATGAGAAGTTGTTAACGTGAAGGTCGGGCGTATGGAGTTTTGGCGACTTCGACAACAGCGAAGATGCATAGAAATTTCCGGTGGCGCGACCGCCAAACACTACATGGTTGATGTGCAGCGTCTCGAACACGTATTCAAGGTCGATGTTGCGCAGCTGCAGCAGCAGGGAGTCGCTGTCGAGAGCGGAAACGGTGCCGTGGGCTTTCACAAATTGGCCGTCGCGGTTCACGTTGATGTTGTCGACATGGATTTTCTTGTCGGCGGTGATGCGGATGCGTGAGTCATCAATGTCCCAGACTGTGTCGTTGACCACGAATTTCGATGGGTTTATGTTGATGTCGGCTTCCAGTTGCTTGGTGTCTTCTTGTCGTCGCAACAGGGTGGACAGGCTGACTTTGCCAGAGAAGTCTTTTTTGCGGTCATACACCCATTCAACGTCTGTGTCAAGGCGGTCGTTTGCCGCCAGTCCGTTGAGCAGCAATATGATGTCGCCGTTCTTGTTGTCGAGTTTCGTAGACAAGTTCAGCGTTGTCATCTTTGTGCGGTTGTCGACGCTGAGAGCAAGGTTTGTGCCTTCGATAACCTTCTTTTTCTGAATGATGTATGGTGCGTTGAGTCCTAATGTCAGATTCTTGTTGGGGGTGTCCACGCGTCCTGTCAGTTCGATAGGATGCACGATTGTGATTGGCAGTTTGAAAAACTCCGTCAGCTCGTTGTTTTCGGCAAACGTGAAGTGGTAGTTGAATTTATTTTCCACATCGCTCTTGCGGCGGTATTTCTTGTATGCGTCGGAGGTTATGAGTGAAGGAAACGATTCTCCGAGGATGGTGCGCACTTCCGCCGCGATGTCGGCAAAGTTGATGTCGCCGTCAACTGTGCCGTTCACGAGGTCGGAATTGACGGTCAGTATGCGGCGGCTGCCTTCGGCGTTGCGGGCGGAGATGTCGAAATGGTCAATGTCGACGCCCTGGCCGTTGTCGTCGTTGAACTTGATGTCGGAAATCATAATGTCGCCCTCCATATTGTCGGGACTGTTGCCTGAGAATGAGGCGTCGAGGTTAAGCCGGAACTTATGGTCAGGGTTTTTGTTTATCAAGTGCAGGTTGTAGAAATTGATGTCGGCAAGGGTGGCCTTGATGTCAAATTTCGAATCTTTGCCCTTGATTGTGGCAGTGCCGGCAATGTCGACAAAGGCATTTGGGTCGTTGATCTTGACGGATCCGAGATACGTGTCGTGCTTGAGCGTTAGGTCGGCTGTGATGTCGTTGTAGCGGTAGCCTTTCAAGTCGATATATTTCACAACACCCTTCACCGTCCCGATGGGTTTGCCGTTGCTTAGATCCATATTAGTGTTCACGTCAAACGCCGCGTTGCCGAGCAGCTTGTTGTCGGGAAGCAGTGATGCGAGGTGCAGATTGTCGGAGCTGAGGCGGCCGGTGAAATTCTTCCTTTCGCCTGTTGTCAGCACACCGTTTGTGTTAAGCTGTCCAAGACCCGTCTTGATGGAGCCTATATATTTGGCTTTCTCCTGATGATATGTGAAAGAGCCGTCGACGGCAATAAACGACATCCGCGCGAGCAGGTCGGCGACGTTGTGCTTCAGCATTCCGCCACGTTCAAGCCAGGAGGCTGCGTCTGTTGTGTGGGTCGTCATCTTGATTGAAGGAATGTCGATGCTTATCAGGTGCTTGTCGGTGGGGTTGGTTACCGATGCCGATGTGTTGACAGCCAGCCATTCACCGTCGGTGTGGATGTTTAGTCGGCGCAGGTTGATACGGCTTGCCGTGCCGTTGACATCGATGGTGAGAAACATAGGCATAGTCACTTTCCCGAGTTCCGGCACGAAGGCTTTGAAGTCGGAAAGCGTGATGGGGGCTTCCTCAATCTTCAGACTGAGGGGGATTTGCTTTATTTCTTTGCCGAGAGTCTTAAGGTCGTTGAAATGCAGAGAAATGTCGGCAGGCTCGATGCGTGTGCCAGGCAGCTCTATCTTCAGACGCTTCGCCGTGATGTTGCGCTTGTCGATATGCACGAGCGCGGTCAGGTTGTTGAGATGAAATCCGCTGTGCTCTGAGAAGGCAAACCTCCTGATGTCGAACGTGAAATAGTCGTTGCGCAGGTCGGGAATGCGGATGTCGCTATTGATGTTCTGCAGACGGATGTGGTTCTTGTCAAACTTCCCGCTGCCGACTGGTTCCGACAGCACGTCGAACGACAATGAGCTTTTGCGAAGCACAACGGCGTCAAGTTTGACGTCGAATTTTGTGGGAGGTTTGTTCTTGTCTTTGGGTTTCAGCGCGTCGATAATGAACTGGATGTTCATCTGGCTGTCGGGAGTGGCTTTTGTGATGCGTCCGTCGAGACCTATCAATTCGGCATAGTTGAACACAAAACGTTGGAAAAACACAAGGTTCGGCAAACTCATCCCGGCTCCGATTTTGTCTACTGTAACCATTTTGCCGCCTTGCTGGTCGGGAATGCGCACATCGTAAAGAGCAAGCTCGCTCAAGGGATTGATTTCAATCTTGCCTATTGTGACGTTGGTTTTCAAAAATTTCGACAATTCCTCCTCGGCGGTGGTGCGGATTTTGTTTTGTACGGCAGGCACCGACAACACCACGTAGAGTGCGGTGTAGACAATCAAAAATGCCAGAAGCATCGTCACGATGATGCTTCTCGCAATTTTGTAGATATGCAGTGATGCCTGTTCCATTATAATACAATATGCAAATTTACGCAAAATCTTCGAATTTCGGAAAACGAAGTCAGAAGATGACAATGAGTGCTATGAGCGACAGCATGCCGATAATGAAGAATGTGCCGGCGGTCATCTTCAGAAGTTGCGCCGCACGCACTGATTTACTGCGTGTTGACATAAAGAATGTGTAGCCAGCCATAAAAACGAAGAAATCGTCGATGTAGCCGTACCAATTGCCGTCGATGTCGTAGGGGAGTGCCACGTAGGCCACGGCGGCGAAAAGGGCAAGTAAGCCCACGAGGGTCTTTGTTTTCTTTGTCATTTTATTATTGCTTTATCTGATGGTTCTGTAAGTGCGTGATATTCTCCGAAGGTTTCGTTGCGGTAGGCGGCGAAGTCGGTGGCTTTCGCCGGGTCATCCCAAAAGTGCATCGGAAAGAAATGTTTCACTTTGAAAGTGTCGACAAAGATTCGTGCGCCGTCTTCATATCCGTTGCCCTGGCGTGGGTCGACGGGATACATTGCGGCATCGATGCTTGTCACTCCGGAGGCTTTGATGTCGCGCAGGCAGGCGAGAAACTGTCCGCGTGCCATTTTTACGGCCTCTGCCGGCGCTGCGTCTTTCCATTGCCAAAGATTGAGGTCGCCGGCGTGGAATATTTTCAGACCGTCTGTGGAGGCAAGCGACGAGATGCCTATGTCGGTCGACGGAAATGCCTGCAGTCGCAGTGTGCCGTCGTCGAAGGTGTCGCCGCGGTAAAGGAACACGGGATGAAAATCCGGGTCGGTTTTCGGCGCGTGGCGGCGGTAGGCGGCGCATTTCTCAATTTCGTGCGACAGGAGGAACTTGTGGCTGGCGAACCGCTTGCCTATGGTGAAAATCTGTGGCACGAAATGGTCGGGATGGCGGTGGGATGCAATGAAATATACGGTCTTGCCTGTGTCGGCAAGACTGTCGACCACTCCGGCGGGATCTTTGAAATAGTCAAAAATCAGAACCGCCGACGGTGTTTCCACAAGAAAACCGCTGTGGAAAATGTAGGTGACTGTCATTTGTGCAGTTGCTTCCATCCGATTTGAAAATAATCTTGGTTGAAGTCGCGCTGGCGCACCACTTCTCCGTTCCACATCACTATATCGAGGTCGATAGGCACCAGTCCTGCCAATTTGCAGGCAGGGGTGCGCCCGTGAGTCGTCTCATAAAGTTTCAGCAGCGATTTTGTCTTGTCGAAGTCGTCGCTGCATGTGCCTTCCATCACGACGTTGAGATAGTCGGCGTCGCGCCCGTTGGAGGCTGGCGTGTTGTAGACTGTGGAGAAGCGTGCCTCCGAGAAGCGGAGTCGGAGAAATTCCAGACATTGCTCTACGTTTGACTCGCGACAACGGCCGTTGCTGCCTATTGAGATTACAATCTTGTTCATTGCTGGTCTACGTTTTTGAGGGTTAGGGCGATGCGGCGTCGTTCGGTGTCGATTGCTTTTATCCGCACACGCAACTGCTGGTGCAGGACCACCACGTCTGACGGAGTCGACACATAATGGTCAGACAGCTCGGAGATGTGGACAAGTCCGTTTTCTTTGATGCCGATATCGACAAACACTCCGAATTGTGTGATGTTTGTGACAATACCGTTGAGCACCAAGCCTTCACGCAGATCGTCGAAGGTGTTGACGGTGTCATCGAATTTCATCACGCTGATTGCTTTGCGTGGGTCGCGGCCGGGCTTGTCGAGTTCTGCCATGATGTCGAGCAGTGTCGGCATGCCGTGTGCGGCTGTGGCGTATTGCTGGAGGTTGATTGTTGCTTGGGCGGCTTTGTTGCGTATGAGGTCGTCGACGGAACAATGGCAGTCGGCTGCCATCTGCTCCACAAGTGGATAGTTCTCGGGATGGACTGCTGTGTTGTCAAGCGGATTATCGCCGTCGGGGATGCGTAGGAATCCAGCACACTGCTCAAAAGCCTTTGGTCCGAGTTTCGGCACGTTGAGCAACTGTCGACGCGTGCGGAAATCGCCGTTTGCGGCACGGTAGTCTACGATGTTCTGCGCCAACTGTGTGCCTACACCAGAGACGTATGTCAGCAGCTCTTTGGATGCGGTGTTGAGATTGACGCCAACGCTGTTCACGCAGCTTTCTACGGTAAACTCAAGCGCTTTTTTCAGTTTTGTTTGGTTTACATCGTGCTGATATTGCCCTACACCGATTGACCGCGGCTCGATTTTCACCAATTCGGCAAGAGGGTCGATGAGGCGGCGGCCTATCGACACCGCTCCGCGCACAGTGACGTCTTTGTCGGGAAATTCATCGCGCGCCACTTTCGAAGCCGAGTATATCGACGCTCCGTCCTCGCTGACAACAAATACGCGCACGTCGCGGTTGTAGCGCAGCGAACCGAGAAAACGCTCTGTTTCGCGGCTCGCCGTTCCGTTTCCGAGAGCTATGGCGTCGATGCGGTATGTTTCTATGAGGTTGGCAATCTTCTTTGCAGCCATGGCGGTTTCGTTGCGTGGCGGTGTGGGGTAGATTACGTCGTTGTGCAGGAGGTTGCCTTGACTGTCAAGGCAAACCACTTTGCAGCCGGTGCGGTAGCCTGGGTCGATGGCAAGCACGCGCTTGTGTCCTAAAGGTGGTGCAAAGAGCAGCTGGCGAACGTTTTGGGCAAACATTGATATGGCGTTCTCGTCGGCATCGTCTTTCGACAATGCGGCGAATTCGTTTTCGATAGAAGGCTTTATCAGACGTTTGTAGCTGTCGGTGATGGCCCGTTCCACCAATTGCGACGCTTCGCCGTTGCCGTGCAGCATGCGGCTGGCTATGCGTTCGGTCATGCGTTCTCCATCGATGGAGATGTCAACTTTCAGCAGTCCTTCGCGCTCACCTCGGCGTATGGCAAGCAGGCGGTGGGAGCCGCAGCGTTTCAGCGGCGACGAGAAGTCGAAATAGTTTTGGAAGTTTGACGCTTCCTCTTCTTTGCCTTTTACCACTTTGGCTGTAATCACGGCTTCACGGGCAAAAGTGTTGCGCACGCTCTGCCGCACGGCATTGTTTTCCGCCACCCATTCGGCGATGATGTCGAGGGCGCCGGCTATGGCGGTGTCGCTGTCGGCTACGTCTTTGCCCACAAAACGTTCTGCCGCTTGTCTGATGCGGTCGTTGCGTTGAGCCATGATTATTTTGGCGAGAGGTTCAAGTCCTTTCTCGCGGGCAATCTCGGCTCGTGTGCGTCGTTTCTGCTTGTAGGGCAGGTATAGGTCCTCAAGAGTGGTTGTGTCGGTCGCCGACTCGATTTTCGCTTTCAGTTCGTCTGTCAGTTTGCCTTGTGAGTTGATGGCGTCGATGATGAATGCGCGTCGCTTCTCCGTTTCCACAGCCTCCTCGTAGGCGGTTGCTATGGCTTGAATCTGTGTCTCGTCAAGACAGCCTGTCGCCTCTTTGCGGTAGCGGCTGATAAACGGAATTGTAGCTCCGCTGTCGAGCAGGGCGGCTGTGGCGGCTATCTGTCGGCTGGAGATGCCTGTGCGCGACGCTATATGGGATAAAATGTTCGGTTCCATTACTTTCTTTTTAGAGTGAACACCGTAATTTCCGGTGTGGCGCCGATGCGCATAGGTATTCCCACCTCGCCGGTGCCGATGTTGACGTACAGCATTTTGCCGTCCTCGTTGCTGAGTCCCTGCCAGTGCTGGTATTTCCATACCGACGGCGACAGTTTGATGCCTGCCACCGACAGCATCATCTGCATTGCGTGGGTGTGGCCCGACAGCGTCAGGTCGATGTTCGACTGCTTGCTGACGATGCTTTCCCAATGCTTTGGGTTGTGGGTGAGCAGCAGCTTGAACCGGCTGTCGTTGACGTCGGGATATGCTTTGCCGAGGTCGCCGTAGGTTGGAAATGGAGGCTCGCCCCAGTTTTCCACGCCGATCACTGCTATGGAGTCGCCGCCTTGCCGCAGGAATATGTGTTCGTTGAGCAGCAGTGTCCAGTCAAGGCTGTCGCGCTGTATGCTTACGAGACGGTCGAGGTTGGCTTTTTTGTCGGCAGCTGAGCTCCATTTGTAGTAGTCGCCGTAGTCGTGGTTGCCGAGGATTGAGATTACGCCGTCTTTCGCTTTGATTTGACGTAGTGTCGGAATGAAAGGGTTGATTTCATCAGTCTTTCGATTCACAATGTCGCCTGTCACCACAACGAGGTCGGCGTGCTGGGCGTTTATCTCCTTCACGATGCTCTCCACGATTGATGTGCGGTTGCCGTAGGTGCCGGTGTGAAGGTCGGACACTTGGAGTATGCGGTAGCCGTCGAATGCCGTGGGAAGGTTGGCAGACGTTATTGTAACGTTGTTGACCTCAAGTTGGCGCGGTGTGACGATGGCTCCCCACCACATTGTCAGCAGTACGGCTGCGCCTATCGCTATGCCGGCTATGCGCCATTTGCGCATGGCGTGGCTCTGTCGCAGGCGAGGAATCATGGATATGGCGTAGAATGGCATGTATATGAGTTTTGCCGCCGAAATGGATATTGCGGAGAATAGTCCCCACATCATCATGATGAAAAACTCTTCGCCCGCTTGCGATTTCGCAAACGCTGCAATTACGGCAAGCACGATATAAATGATGGCTGAAACCGCAATGTGTGCGGTTGTCAGCCATCGATGCCCGAGTTTCCGCAGTTGCTTGTAGATGCTGACATCGGTCAGCGCCATTGCTGCTGCGAAGAGCAGCAACGCAAGTATTGGAAGTCTCATATAGGATGTTGAAACGATGTCTTTTTAAAGTTCTCCGAGTGCTTTTAGTTTGTTTACCAAAGGGTTGGAATACATTACGAGAATCTTCTCGCGCATAAATGCGTAGTCTTCGTCGGTCAATGTGAAATCCACCTCTTTCTGCACTTTTGCCAATTGTCCGCTGAGGTATGCCTCAAATTTGTCGTGGTCCTCCTTTGTATAGCGGTCGTTGAAGCGAGAATCGTTGAAACGCTCGCCGAACGCGATGTAGTTGCAAGGGTAGATGCGGTAGTTGGAGTGGATTTGACGGTCGATGATGTTGCTCACGCCGAGCAGTGTTTCCTGCTTGTCCAGCCCGCGGAGCTTCTCCATTTCCGGGTTGATGCAGTCTGTGAATGTGAAATGCACACGGCCTTTGTTTTGAAGCAGACCTGTTTCCATACTGAAAAGGTCGTCGCGTTTTGTTTTTTTGAAATCCGGGTCTTTCGCTTTCAAAAGAAACTCGCGCGCTTTCAGATAGTCGTTGGGGTCAAGTTCGTAACTGATGGCGACAGGCATGATGTTCAATTCAAGGAGATTGTCGATTGTCGATTTCCCACCCTTGATTGCGAGCATCTTGATGAGGCTTTCCTGAGTGGTGTCGCTGCTGTCTTTGGCGCGTCCTTGGCGTTGTGCAATCCAAACTGACTCATGCTTTTGCGTGATGGCGAAGTGGATGTAGCCCGACAGCTGTTCGGCAGCGCCGAGAGCCTGGCGGATATTAAGGTCGCGTTTAACGATTACGCTTTTGTTGATTCTTACGAGGTCCTCAATCCATTTGTAGATAAGAAGGTTGCTGCCGATTGCCACTTCCGTGGTGCGGTAGTGGTTGTAGAGCAGGGCGAGGTTTAGGAATGAGGCGTCGAGCACAATGTCGCGGTGGTTTGTCATCATTGTGTACGACTTATTTTGGTCTACTTTCTCGATGTTGTCATAAGAAATGCCCTCTGTGGTTTTTGCAGCGAGAAGTTTCAGGAAGTCAAACATCACGTTTTCCTGGAATTCCTTCTTCGTGTTTATTTGCAGAAGCATTTTGCAGAAGCCGTCAAAGTCAATGTCGGGCATCACCCATGTGACGGCGTGCTTGAACCCGTCTTCGGCGACAAGTTCCTTCATTTTTTCCTTGAATTGGGCATCGGAAAACGGACAAATGTCACTGAATTCTTGTGGGGTTGCTATCTCATTCATATATATTCTGATTTTAAGATTTCCATACTTGTAATAATGTTCAAAGGTAAGAAATCTTATTGGAATAAAAAAGGTTTTTGACCTAATTTATAGCACTGCGGCTGTATAATCTTCCCATTTTTTTATGAGTGCGGTCATATCGGCTGGAATCTCGCTGTTGAAGAACATTTCTTCGCGTGTGCGGGGGTGTACGAAGCCAAGCGTTTTGGCGTGGAGAGCCTGACGCGGACAGATTTTGAAGCAGTTTTGTACAAACTGGGTGTACTTTGCAGCCGTGGTGCCTCTGATTATTTTGTCGCCGCCGTAGCGAGCGTCGTTGAAGAGAGGGTGTCCGATATGCTTCATGTGCACACGTATCTGGTGTGTGCGTCCTGTTTCGAGTTGGCATTGCACCACTGCTACGTGGCTGAGGTTTTCAATAACCTTGTAGTGGGTAACGGCGTGTTTGCCCTGGTCGCCTTCGGGGAAGACAGCCATTTGCAGGCGGTCTTTCGGATTGCGGCCGATGTTGCCTTCCACAGTCCCGTGGTCTTCAGTGAATTTACCCCATACCAGCGCCACGTATTGGCGATGGGTTGTCTTGTTGAAGAATTGCTTGCCGAGAAAAGTCTTGGCATCTGGTGTTTTGGCAATGACAAGCAGTCCCGATGTGTCTTTGTCGATGCGGTGCACGAGACCGAGCCGCGGGTCGCTGACGTCGTAGTCGGGGTCGTTGCGGAAATGGTAGGCGAGGGCATTGACCAGTGTGCCTGAATAGTTGCCGTGTCCGGGATGCACAACCAGTCCGGCGGGCTTGTTGACAACAAGCAGTTGGTCGTCTTCATACACTATGTCGAGAGGGATGTCCTCCGGAATGATGTCGAGTTCGTAGCGCGGGCGGTCCATCACAAGCGAGATGATGTCGCCCGGCTTGACGCGGTAGTTCGACTTCACCGCTTTGCCGTTGGCAAGTATGCAGTTGGCTTCTGCTGCTTGCTGGATACGGTTGCGCGAAGTGTTGTCGATGTGGCTCACAAGGAATTTGTCCACACGGAGCAGGTTTTGCCCCTTCTCCGCGACAAATCGGTAGTGTTCCCAAAGTTCCTGACCGTCACCGCTGTCCGTCGGGATGGCGTCGGCTTCTAATATATCGTCAATGTCTTGTTCCATTATATGTTTTTATTCCAGATTGTTGCTATCGTCGAATTCAAACGACAGGCTGTCGGAGTTGCCCGACAGGTCTTCCTCTATGATGCCGCTGAGCGAGCCGTCGCCAACGAAGAGAGTCACGGTGGCGTTTACGGGAATCTTGCTTCCCTCGGTCAGCGATGCGCCATTGCAGCGGACGTCGGTTACAAGGTCGCGGAATTCAGACGGCACACTCTGTATCCTTACGTCTTTGATGCCCAGAGCGGTAAGTATTGACTGGCTTTGACGCGACGACATGTCGGTGAGCATAGGCACCTTGACCAATTTTGTGGAGTATGTGCGTATTGTAACGTATATTGTACGTCCGTCCTTCACAAATGAGCCCGCCTCGGGGTTCTGCTCGAGTATGCTTCCAGGGCGTGCGCCTTCTACGTATGATGAGTCGGCAATCTCGATTTTTAGATTGCGTCGGTCGAGCATCTCGGTGGCTTTTTCGACGTCCATTCCAGTAAGGCTGGGTACGGTCTCCTTGTTGCCGTGGTTGGTAAACACGCTGAGTGCGAAATAACTGATTACCAGCAAAAGTATATCGACTAAAGCGATTAGAATCACTGTCGACAATATTTTATGCTTCTTGTAGAATGAAGTCAATGTGTTTATTGTTTCTGCCACTTTGTTGTCGTTTTTAATTCAAGATACAAAGATAGTGCAAGGTGAGTGAAAAGAAAAGTGCTCGCACGATTTTCTTTTCCGAACCGCCGCCTATCTTATGGAAAGATAGTGCAAGGTGAGTGAAAAACCGAACAAGCCGAGCGAAAAATGAAGCTTGCTTCAATTTTTCGCTCGGCGCTGTCGGTTCTATTAAAAAGAAAAGTGCTTGCACGATTTTGAACCGCCCGTGATGAGCATAAAAAAACGGCCGCATCCTTGCGGATACAGCCGTAGTCATTGAAAGCGATGTCGGTTAGAGGCTCACTTTTTCTTTTTCCTTAACGAGGTTTCTGTACATCACTTTGCCCTCGATGTATTCCTGAGTTGCGATAAGCACAGGTTTCGGCAATTTCTCGTAGTAACGGGAGATTTCAATCTGCTCTCTGTTTTCGGAAACTTCTTCAAGGTTGTCGTTGAGAGTGGCGAACTCTTGAAGTTTCTTTTCCAAGTCCTTTTTCATCTCTACGGCAATCTGGTTGGCGCGTTTTGCGATGATGCAAACAGTTTCATACACGTTGCCGGTGTCTTGTGAAAGTTTGATCACATCGCGAGTAACCGTGTTAAGCGGCGCATTCGATCTCTTGTAGTCCATTATCTATATGAATTTAATGTTGTTTTATCGTGTTACTTGTTGAGATAGTTGTTGGCTATCTTGAAAATATTGTCAGCCTCGCTGCGGTATTTGCTCTCTGGGTAGTCGTTGATGAAAGAGTAGTACTCATCAATCACTTCGCGGTAGCGGTCGGCCTTCTTCTCGATGACGCTCTGGTATGCCTGTTGGAATTTGGCTTTCAGCACAATCATCTGCAGTTGTTCCTTATGTTTTGTATAAGGATAGTTTTTCAGCGCGTTTGTCGCCACAATTACGGCGCTTTCGTAGTTGTTGCCGAGATAATTTCCGAGATTGTAGTAAAGCTGGGCGTTGTCGATTTCTTTCTGAACCAACTTGTCCTGCAACTCGAAGATGGCTGATTGGGCTATCGACTTCTTGTCGCTGTTGGGGAAGTAGTCAAGAAATCGCTGAAGTTCGTCAATTGCCTTGTAGGTGTCGGTTTGGTCCAGCTGCGGCTCCGGAGAGACGAGGTAGTAGCCGTAGCCGGCATAGAAACGCGCCAACTCGGTATATTTTCCCTTTGGATAGTGCGTGTAATAGGTTTGGAAATACGTGCTTGCCGAGGCATAGTCCTTGTTCTCATAGTGGCTGAGCCCCAAGAGGTAGAGCGACTCTTCCGCTTTGTCGGTGCCTTTCAGCACCTTCACCACGTCTTCAAGCAGCGTTGCAGCCTGGACGTATTTGCGCTCCTCGAAAGCCTTCTTGGCGTATTCGTATTTATAGTTGGTATCAGAGCTTTTCAGCACCTTGTTGTATTCTCCGCATCCTGTGAGCACGGCGGCGCAAAGCAATGATAATATCAGTTTATTTCGCATTCTCAGAATTGTCTATTTTCTATCAGAATGCAAAATTACGCTTTTCTTGCCACATGACAAAGCCTTTTTGTGGTTAAATAGCATTAAAATCGCAAGTTGGCTATGAAAAAGCCGAGAATGATGACGGATGGCCTATTTTCGCCTCCGGCGTCCGCAATTTATTGTGGCAGTGACGGCATATGACAAAATGCTATAAAACATATTATTTTTTTTGGTTTTTCCTTGTCCGTTTCGGAAAATAATTCCTAAATTTGCTCTGTGTAAATGACAATTTACTATATACCAAATATTAATACCAAAAACTATGAATGTAGAAAAAATTCTATCCGATCTTGAGGCCAAACATCCTGGTGAAAAGGAATATTTGCAGGCCGTCAAAGAGGTGCTTCTTTCAGTTAAGGACGTCTATGAGCAGCATCCTGAATTTGAAAGCGCAAAAATCATTGAAAGAATGGTGGAGCCAGACCGTATTTTCACGTTCCGTGTGCTCTGGACTGACGACAATGGAGAAGTGCAGACCAATATTGGTTATCGGGTGCAATTCAATAATGCCATCGGCCCGTATAAGGGAGGTATCCGTTTCCACGCTTCTGTAAACTTGTCAATTCTCAAATTCTTGGGCTTCGAGCAGACGTTCAAAAATGCGTTGACCACTCTGCCTATGGGTGGCGGCAAGGGCGGTTCTGACTTCAGCCCGCGCGGAAAGTCGGACAAGGAAATCATGCGTTTCTGCCAGGCGTTCATTCTTGAGTTGTGGCGCAATCTCGGTCCTGACCGCGACGTTCCTGCCGGTGATATAGGTGTAGGCGGACGAGAAGTGGGCTATATGTATGGAATGTACAAGAAATTGGCTCAGGAGCATACAGGTACGTTTACAGGCAAGGGTCTCGACTTTGGTGGATCGCGCATCCGTCCGGAGGCTACAGGATTTGGTGCTCTTTATTTCGTTCAGAATATGCTTCATCGTATGGGCGATGATATAAAAGGCAAGACTGTGGCTATCTCTGGCTTTGGAAATGTGGCTTGGGGCGCGGCTTTGAAGGCGACTGAACTTGGTGCCAAGGTGGTTACAATTTCTGGTCCTGACGGATATGTATACGATCCTGACGGTATCAGTGGCGAGAAGATTGATTATATGCTCGAGCTTCGTGCTTCCGGCAATGACGTGGTTGAGCCATACGTGGAGAAATTCCCTGGCGCTCAGTTCTTCGCAGGCAAGAAGCCGTGGGAGCGCAAGGTCGACATCTGTCTGCCATGTGCAACACAGAACGAGGTTGGCAAGGCTGATGCAGACATGATTGTTGCCAACGGTGCGGAAATCCTCGCCGAGGTTTCAAACATGGGATGTACGCCTGAGGCTATCGACACATTCATCGCAAGCAAGACTGTATATGCTCCTGGCAAGGCTGTGAATGCTGGTGGTGTGGCTACTTCTGGATTGGAGATGAGCCAGAACGCTATGCACCTCACTTGGACAGAGGCTGAAGTGGATCAGAAGTTGCATCAGATTATGCACGACATCCACGAGCAGTGCGTGAAATACGGAACTCAACCTGATGGCGCAGTCAACTATATGAAGGGTGCGAATATCGCCGGTTTCATGAAGGTGGCTCACGCTATGATGGGACAAGGTTACGTTTAGTATTGTATTGAGAATATCTTAAAAATAATGTTATATGTGCCGCTCCTATGTGAATGGGGGCGGCATTTTGTATGCGCAAAAAGTAACCGGCACACCATGGTGTGCCGGTTGTGCAGATGGCGTTATGCTGTATTATGCTTTTTCGATGTAGTCAACAAGCCATTTGCCGACCTCGCTGGTGCGGTATGCTTTGGCGCCTTCGGATGCGATGTCCTCGGTTACTACTCCAGCATCCATTGAGGCGTTGACAGCCTTTCGGATGAGTTCCGCCTCGGCTTCCAGGTTGAATGAGTATTCAAGCATCATAGCCGCCGACAGCACTGTGGCGAGAGGGTTGGCGATGTCTTTGCCGGCAGCCTGGGGGTAGGAGCCGTGGATAGGTTCGAACACCGATGTGTGTGTGCCTATCGACGCTGACGGCAGCATGCCAAGCGAACCGGTAATCACAGAGCCCTCGTCGGTCAGAATGTCGCCAAACATATTTTCGGTGACAAGCACGTCGAAGTCTTTTGGCCATTGTATTATGCGCATAGCTGCATTGTCGACGTAGATGTATTCGGTTGTCACGGCGGGATGTTCGGCGGCTATTCCGCGTGCCACTTCGCGCCACAGGCGTGACGTGGCGAGAATGTTGGCTTTGTCGACAACGGTCACTTTCTTGCGGCGTTTTTCGGCATATTGATAGGCGAGGCGCACGATGCGCTCAATTTCGTAGCGCGAATAGACGCAGGTGTCGTAGGCTGTATGCCCGTCTTCGCTGCGGCCTTGTGGACGCCCGAAGTAAAGGCCTCCAGTAAGTTCGCGGATGCAGATGAAGTCGGCGCCGTCAACGAGGTCGGCGCGCAGAGGCGACTTGTGGATAAGTCCGGGAAAAGTGGTTACGGGGCGTATGTTGGCATACAGTCCGAGTTGTTTGCGCATGGCGAGCAATCCTTGTTCCGGACGCATTTTTGCGGTCGGGTTGTTGTCGTATTTAGGCGAGCCGATGGCACCGAACAGCACTGCGTCAGACTCCATGCAGAGGCGATGGGTCTCCTCGGGATAAGGCGAGCCTGTGGCATCGATGGCGCAGGCGCCCACGAGGGCTGTTTGGTATTCCAACTGGTGGTTGAACTTTTTTGCAGTGGCTTTGACAACATCGAGAGCCACCGACATTATTTCCGGACCGATACCGTCGCCCGGAAGGACGGCTATTTTCAGTTTCATATCTTGTTATTTTTTTGGTTTCACACTGTCTATATATTCTTCAACGATATTCAGCAATTTTATTGTGGCTTTGATGGCGGCTTCTGTCTGGTCGGCGTCAAGGCCGACGGTTTTCAGCGTCCGTCCGCTGTATTCCCAATGGATGGTGGCTTGCACAAGGGCGTCGGTGTGTCCGCCTGGCGGAATGTTGATGGCGTAGTTCGTCAGTCTCGGAAACTCGCGCCGGCGCTGCCCCCGGTAGATTTTGCGCAGGGCTTTCATGAAAGCGTCATATTGTCCGTCGCCGACGGAGCTTTCCATATATTGCTTGCCGTTGATTTCTATTTTTACGATGGCTGTGGGTCGCAGGTCTTTGGTAATCGACAGCTGGTAGTTTATCAGTTTGATGCGCTCGTTGATTGCGCTGTGCTTCACAACGTCGGCGATGATGTAGGGCAAATCCTCCTGCGTGACGATTTCTTTCTTGTCGCCAAGTTCCGTGATGCGCTGTGTCACTTTGCGGATGCTTTCCTCGCTCAAGTCAAGTCCGAGAGCTTCAAGATTCTTGCGGATATTGGCTTTGCCCGACAGTTTGCCGAGGGCATATTCGCGGGTACGGCCGAAGCGCTCTGGGGCAAGATTCGAGGAGTAGAGGTTGTTCTTGCTGTCGCCGTCGGCATGCACTCCGGCGCATTGCGTGAACACGTATTCGCCTACAATAGGCTTGTTGGGAGGGATTGCAACGCCAGAGTATGACTCTATGATATGGCTCACGCGGTTTATTTTTGACTCGTCAATGCCAGTTGACATGTGGAGCATGTCGTGAATCACTGCGACAGCACTCGACAGCGAGGCGTTGCCGGCGCGTTCTCCAAGACCGTTGACCGTGCAGTGCACCCCTGACGCTCCCACTTTCAAGGCGGCGAAGAGATTTGACGTGGCGAGGTCGTAGTCGTTGTGAGCATGGAAGTCGAAACGCAGTTCCGGATAGGTCTTGACCATGCGTTTCACATAGTCGAAAGTGTCGTAGGGGTCAAGAATGCCGAGTGTGTCGGGCAGCATAAAGCGTTCCACTGGTTCGTGGCGCAATGCGTCCATTAAGGAGAACACATAGTCGGGCGACAGGCTGATGCCGTTTGACCAATCCTCAAGATAAAGATTCACTTTCAGACCGCGCCCCACAGCATCGGCAATCTCAGCACGGATGTCGGCAATGTGTTGTGCCGGAGTCTTGCCCAACTGCTGTCGGCAATGACGCTCGCTGCCTTTGCACAGGAGGTTGATTACGGTGGCTCCGGCAGCGGCTGTCCATTCCGCCGACTTTCCTCCGTCGACAAATCCCAGCACCTCGATTTTGTGCAGATGGTTGTTGGCGCGAGCCCATTCGCAGATATGCTTTACGGTGTCGAATTCGCCCGTCGAGACTCTTGCCGACGCCACTTCGACACGCGGGACGCCGAGCTCCTCGACAAGCAGTCGGAAGATGCTGAGTTTCTCACTTCGGGAGAAACTCACGCCTGACGTTTGCTCGCCGTCGCGCAGCGTGGTGTCCATTATCTCTATTATAGAACCTTTCATTGCTGCTTGTTCTCGTAGTCCTCAATTTTGTTTTTGTTGGCGAGCAGGAAGTCGATGTCGTCAAGTCCGTTCATAAGGCAATGCTTCTTGTAGCCATTGATTTCAAACGTTTCGCTGCGGCCTGTTGCGCCGTTGGTAATCGTTTGTTTCGGAAGGTTTACCGTTACCTTCGTTTGTGGATTGTTGAAAATGCTGTCGAAGAGTTCGGCGAGAAACTGTTCCGACACAACGACAGGCAGCACAAAGTTGTTAAGCTCGTTGTTCTTGTGTATGTCGGCGAAGAAACTCGACACGACTACCCTGAAACCATAGTCGGCAATTGCCCATGCGGCATGCTCGCGGCTCGAGCCTGAGCCGAAATTCTTTCCTGCCACAAGTATCTCACCGCCATATCTGGGGTCGTTGAGCACGAACGAGTCAATCTTGTTGCCCTGTTTGTCGTAGCGCCAGTCGCGGAACAGGTTGTCGCCGAATCCGTCGCGGGTTGTGGCTTTGAGGAAGCGCGCCGGGATAATCTGGTCGGTGTCGACGTTTTCAAGAGGCAACGGCACGCAGGTGCTTTCTATGATGTTGAATTTCTGTTTCATTTCTTTTTGGGATTTGTAGATTTATAAAAATTCGCGAGGGTCGGTCACTTTGCCTGTGATGGCTGCCGCCGCCGCTGTCAGCGGACTTGCGAGCATTGTGCGCGAGCCTGGACCTTGTCTGCCCTCGAAGTTGCGGTTGCTTGTCGACACGGCGTATTTACCTGCGGGAATCTTGTCGTCGTTCATTGCCAGACAGGCGGAGCATCCCGGTTGGCGGATTTCGAATCCGGCAGCCTCAAGCACCTTGTCGATGCCCTCTTGGCGAATCTGCTTGTCGACGCGCCATGACCCTGGCACGAGCCAAGCCGTTACGCTGTCGGCTTTAAGCCTGCCTTTCACCAGCGACGCGAATGCGCGGAAGTCTTCGATGCGGCCGTTGGTGCAAGCTCCGAGAAACACGTAGTCCACCTTCTTGCCGATAAGTTTATCGCCGGGATTGAATCCCATATATTCCATCGACTTCATGAAAGAAGCCTTCTCTGTGTCGGCCATCGCGTCGGTTGTTGGGATGGAGCGTGTGATGCCAGTTCCCATACCGGGGTTGGTGCCGTAGGTGATCATCGGCTCTATGTCGGCGGCGTCAAATCTGACCTCCTTGTCGAATTTGGCGTCATCATCGCTGCGCAACGTCTTCCAATAGGCGAGGGCTTTGTCCCAGGCTTCGCCCTTAGGAGCGTGTTCGCGACCCTTGAGGTATTCGAAAGTTGTTTCGTCGGGAGCCACCATGCCGCCTCGCGCGCCCATCTCAATCGACAGGTTGCAGAGAGTCAGCCGTCCCTCCATTGAGAGTGAGCGCACCGCCTCGCCGGCATATTCAACAAAATAGCCGGTGGCGCCGCTGGTCGACATCCTCGACATCATATACAATGCAAGGTCTTTAGCCGTCACACCTTTGCCGAGCTTGCCGTCGACGGTGATGCGCATTGTCTTCGGGCGTGATTGCAGGATGCATTGCGAAGCCATCACCATTTCCACCTCGCTCGTGCCGATTCCGAAAGCCACAGCGCCCATTGCGCCGTGGGTAGACGTGTGCGAGTCGCCGCACACGATTGTCATTCCCGGCAGTGTCAGTCCTGTTTCTGGTCCTACAACATGAATGATGCCGTTGTTTGGATTCATCATTCCGTAATAAGTCAGTCCGAAATCCTTGGCGTTGCGTTCAAGCGTGTCGACCTGCGCGCGCGACACGGGATCGGCAATCTCCTTGTCCTGGTCGTGGGTTGGGGTGTTGTGGTCGGGCATACAGACAATCTGTTGCGGACGCAGACATTTGATGCCGCGTTGTCTCAAGCCGGCGAATGCCTGTGGGCTTGTCACTTCGTGACAGTAGAGTCGGTCGATATATAGTTGTGTCGGACCATCGGCGATGGTTTGCACCACGTGTTTGTCCCAGATTTTGTCAAAAAGAGTGTTCATGTCTTTATTCTTTGAATTTGTTGATACAGTCAATATAAGCCTCTACGGAGGCGGCGATAATGTCGGTGTTGGCGCCGAAGCCATAATAGACGTGCCCGTTGTATTCCACTTGCATGTGCACCTTGCCCACATCGTTGCTGCCTTTGCTGATGGCTTGGATGGTGAACTCCTTGATGGTCATGTGTCGCTCGATGATGCGTTTCAGCGCATTGATGGCGGCGTCTACCGGACCATTGCCGCTCGCCGCAGCCTCAAACTTCTCGCCGCTGATGTTGAGCCCAATGCTTGCCACGGGACGGATGCCCACACCGCTCGTCACCTGCAGGTATTCCAGCTTGATGCGATGGTTCAGCGTGCGGTCTACGCCTGCGAGAATCATAATGTCATCGTCGTTGATGTCCTTTTTCTTGTCGGCGAGTTTGAGAAACGCCTCATAAATCTTGTCGAGTTTCTCGAAGGTGGTATTGATGCCGAGTGCCGACAGCCGGTTTTTGAGGGCGGCGCGTCCGCTGCGTGCGGTCAGAACGATGGAATTGTCGTCTATTCCCACATCGTGGGGATTGATGATTTCATAGGTCTGCACATTCTTCAGCACACCGTCCTGGTGTATGCCCGACGAGTGCGCGAACGCATTGCGGCCAACGATGGCTTTGTTGGGCTGCACCGGCATATTCATCAAGCTCGACACGAGTCGGCTTGTGGGATAAATCTTCTGTGTGTTGATGTTGCAGTCGATGTCAATATCGTTGTGGCATTTGATAATCATCGCTATTTCCTCGAGAGCGGTGTTGCCGGCGCGCTCGCCGATGCCGTTGACTGTCACTTCCACTTGGCGTGCTCCGTTGAGCACTCCGCTCATCGTGTTGGCGGTTGCCATGCCGAGGTCGTTGTGGCAGTGGGTTGAGATGATGGCGCGGTCGATGCCGTCAACATGCTCCATAAGGTATTTTATCTTGTCGCCGTACTCTTGTGGCAGGCAGAAGCCGGTGGTGTCGGGGATGTTGACTACCGTTGCTCCTGCCTTTATTACCGCCTCTACAACGCGGGCGAGATACTCATTTTCGGTGCGGCCTGCGTCTTCGGCATAGAATTCCACATCGTCGACATATCGTCTGGCATATTTCACGGCGGTCACGGCACGCTCGATAATCTCCTCGCGCGTGGAGTTGAATTTGTATCTGATATGCGAGTCAGATGTGCCGATGCCGGTGTGTATGCGCTTGTGCTTGGCGTATTTCAATGCTTCCGCCGCTGCGTCGATGTCTTTCTCCACAGCGCGTGTTAGAGCGCATACGGTTGGCCATGTGACGGCTTTTGAAATCTCTACCACAGAGTTGAAATCACCGGGGCTCGACACTGGAAATCCAGCCTCAATCACATCTACGCCAAGGTTCTCAAGCGCCTTTGCAACCTGAATTTTCTCCACCGTGTTCAGTTGGCAGCCCGGCACTTGCTCTCCGTCGCGCAGCGTTGTGTCAAAAATAAACAATCTTTCATTCATAATCTTTTCCGTAATAAAAAAAGCCTTTCTTGTGTGTAAGAAAGGCTTATTGTCTGTCAAATCAAAAACAGCAAACACGACCTTTCTAATCCGATTCGATAATAATTGAACCTGATAGAAGGATAATGCTTAGTGAAATTGAATTGATGTTTGTCATAATCTTATTCTTTTACGATGCAAAATTACTCATAAATTTCGAGTTTGCAAAATAAATCGTAATTAAAATATTTAATTTAGTGTCAAATTGTCGTAAAAAGCTCGTATGGGAAATAAAAAGGCGGGCGGTCATTATTTGACCGCCCGCCGAAACAATAATCAAAAGTGATTATTTCTTGATGATTCTGACAGCAGCACCGTTGTTGATGCGTACGAAGTAGATGCCTGAAGCAAGTTCGCTCACATTGATAGTGGCGTTGTTGCCGTTGACATTGCTGCTGGCGTTGACCATTGCTCCTGAGATGTTGAACACTGCGATGCTTTCGATAGCCTCAGCAGCCTCAACGTTGACAACATCGGTTGCCGGGTTCGGGTAAACGCGTGTAGCGGCTGCTGCAACGTTCTCGACACCGTCGTGTGCGATAGTGATTGTTCCTTTGGCAGGAGTAGTCACATTGTTGTTGTCGGTCGGTAGAGCCCATACCTGCAGGCACTTCTGGTTGAGAACGTAGAGGTTGCCTGCGTAGTCATACTGAATCTGGTTGGTGATTGTGCCACCAGTCTTGACTGTGTATTCATACTTCAACGAAGGAGTCTTGTCATTCCAAGTGACAGAGAATACAGCCAAATTGCTGTCGGCGTCGACAACTACCAAAGTCTTGCGGTCTTTTGAGATTGCAAGGGCACTACCGTTTGTGCCGTTGAGGTAGTCGGCGATTGAGCCGGAGTTGAACAACTGGTTGCCATCGTTGTCGATGTATACAAATGAAGGACAGTTGGAAGCGTTGTTGCCAGCGCCGCGGCTTTGTGCAACCCACAGACCGCCTTCGTCAGGAACGATTTCAACATTGGTGTTGTCCATCATGTTGTGACCGAGCATTGCCGATGGAGCCTTGTCCCAAGTCAATGCTGTGCCGAGGTCGTAGCGCAATACGACATTGCCTGTGGCTCCGTCTGCATTGTAGTCCTCGTCGAATGTGTAAAGTTTGGTGTTCTCACCAGTGCCGTAGATTGCGGCTGCTGTTGTTGAACTGCCAAGCAGAACATCGCCGTTGAAGAGACGGCCGTCGTTGTCGCGTTTCGTGAATTGGAACAAGTTTGGAAGAGCCTCAGTCGTGTTGGCGTTGAGGTTTGCCGGGTCAAGCAGACGGATGCCTGATGTCGGGTCGTTCCAGTCAGAAATGAATACCACACCATTCTCGTTGATACCTAAGCGGTAAGGAGAAGCTGTGTGAGATGCAGTATAGCCGTCGGCACCGTATGCTTTCTCGCTTACGTTGAGCTTGTGGTCAAGGATGTAGACACCCTTGGCATACTTGTCGTTGGCTGTGCAGTTTGCAACGTAGATGTTGCCGAAGAACTGGCTTGTTGGAGTGTTGTCGATGACAAGACCGCGAGCCTTGGCAAATCCAGGAACAGAGGCTACCATGTTAGGACGCGCTGCGTTCTGGTTGGCGATTTCAACGCCCCATGCCAATTCGCCTTCAGGGAGTTGCTCGTTTGCGATAACCGCTGAATTAGCGCCTTCTTTGACATCACCTGCAGGAACTGTTGCGAGAACCTCCTTGGTGTCTTTGTTCATCAATACGATGTTGGCGGCAGGAGCGGCGCCTGTAGCGTCGAATGTGAATGTGGTTTCTGTTTCGCCCACATTGGCTGCCAGATTGTAAGCATATTCATAGCTTACAGTAGGCTGCTCAACATTTTTGGTTGTAAACTTCGAAACCTTGCCGTCGCGCACGAGGTAGAGGTTGAAGTAAGCGTCGGTAATCACCTCGTCGGCGTTTCTCTCTGTGACAACTTCACCTGTAGCTGTAGTGTATGCAGCCTCGGCTGGTGTTACAGCTGCGCCTGTTGTTGTGAGGAGTTTCGCGTTGTCGAAGCCGTTTGTTACGTTTATGAGTTTCAAACCGGCAACCTTGCCTTCTGCAACAACTGGAGCGACCATAAGGTCGTTGCCTGCAAACTTGAAGAATGATGCGCCGTTTTCGCCCGGAGCCATCGCCTCCGCAGGAATAGTTCCCATCAAAGGTGCGTCGGTGTTGTTGCCGGCAGTCTGCCATTCAACAGGGTTTGTGTTTGAACCGTCGATTACATACTGGTTTTCTGACAGCGGAGAAACTACAAGCTGGTAGTCATCGCCGAGTTTGTTGCCAGTGTAATTTGAGTCGGCTGATACATTTTTGTTGATGAATGTGGTAGTAGCCAATGCTCCGCCAGAGATGCCGAATTCAATGAAACGCATGGATGTGCTCGAACCCTTAGTCTGTGCGGTAACGACAATCGATCCCTCTTCGCTTGTGCCGGAAGCAGCGATTGTGCGTCCGGTCAATGCGTTGTAGTAGTTGCCTGAGTTCTGGGAAGTGAACCAGAGCGCAGGAGCGCCTGTCGGAAGTTCGTCGTCGTTTTTTGTCCATTTGTAGATTGCTACAGAGCCGCGTACGTCGCCAGAGGCAACTTGGTCGTTGTTGAACTGGTTTTCGCCGTAGCTTGTAGCTACGAGAACGTTGTCGGCAGTGAATGCGATGTCGGAAATCTTCAATTGACGGTTCTCTTCAAGAGTTGTGCCCTCTGTGCTGATTTCAGCCACGCTGTTGTCTGCAAGGTTCACATCGTAGATAAACGGCTCGTTTGCAGCGTCGAGAGCGAGCACAAACAAGTGACCGTTGCGGATAATCTGACGACGCACTGTCTTGCCTTCCAATTGAGTGGCCAATGGGCTGGTTTCTTCGCCCACAGCGGCTACATTGTATTTGTCGGCAACGCCGTAAGCTTTGTTGTCGCCAATTTCGTCAGGATAGTTCTCGTAGACAACTGTCGGAGGAACATAGCTTTCAGACTCAAGATATGTGTTGATGTATGCAGTTCCGTTGGCTTCAACAGTTACTGGCTTCAGATATTCCTCTGTAGCGCCTTTGTATCCCTTGGCGGTATAAGTCAAAGTGTATTCGCCCGGTTCGAGGTTGTCGAAGATAAACGCACCGTTCCACTCGTTGTCGGTGGTGTAAGTTGCCACTTCAACGCCAGCTTTGAACAATTTTACAGTCACGCCGTTCAATGGCATATAGACATCGTTTGTGCGTGCGGCAGGCTTGTAGAGAGCTTGGCTGAATTTCTCGTGGAGGTCGCGTACGATACCGTAGATAGTGCCGGTCTTTTCTGCCTTCCATCCCATATAGTCAATAAGACCGCGGGCATAGAGGTGGCCTTCGTGACGGCAAACGTCGTCGTTCATGGCGCGTTGGCGGGCAGGTTGGTAAGTGTGGAAGTAACCTTCAACAAGGAATCCGGGGACGCCGTGTTTCAACACTCCGAGATAACCCATATAGTTTGTTCCGTTGTTTTCCGTTTCCGAGCCTGAACCGTAGAAGTCGAGGTCGCCGCGCACGTTGGCGTTATCTTTTGAATAATATGACCACATCTGGTGCTCGTTGCTGAAGGCATACGGCCAAATGTGTTGAGCCATCGCCTTGCTGCCAGGAGCGGAGTAGGTCTCGTCGTCCTTGCCGCGGAAGATAAACAGCGGGTAGTTTGACGGAGAGCCTTCTCCGGCAGCGTTTGAGTGGATTGAGATAAACACGTCGAAGTTGTTTGCCTCTACCTCCTCGCGGATTTCAGACAGCGGACGGTTGTATGCGCCGTTGTCGTCGCCTTTGTGTGCAGGGTACGGACCAACCTTGACGTGCGACATCACGATGTGCTGCGACATGTCGAGGGCTGCGCCTATACGGTCTGGGTTAGAGTTCGTTTGGTTTTTGGTGCGGTCGAACGGTACGCCAGCCTCTACAAGCTTGTCGAGGAGTGCGAAACCTTTGTGAAGGTTTGTGTTCGACTCAAAGAAACCTGTTGTATCCACATTCTCAATGTTGTATGGCTGGCGGCCGATTGTCTGGCATGGACGGTCGTTGCCAGTCCAGCTGCCGTGGCCCGGGTTGATGTAGATACGGACTTGGTCGGCTGTCTTGCCGGCGTATGCTGTTCCGCAAGTGAGTGCCACGATTGCGGATGCCATCAATAGTCTGCTCTTCATGTCTATTTGGTTTTTACATTAATAATGTATGCCTCGCCGCTTGGCGTGGTAAACGAAATCTTCTCACCGTTGGCTGAAACGGTAGGGTACATAGCCATTGTCGAAGCGTCGCTGAGCACTTGCTTCTCTTTGCCGTCGGCAGAGTAGGCGATTACTTCTGATGAAGTTACAAATTCGCCGTTGTCTGTGTCGTGCATTCCGACAACGATGTTGTTGTCATACCATTTTGCGGCGCGGATGTAGCCGATGTGCTGCACGTCAGTGCCGTCGATGTTGCAAGTGAATGCACCTTGACCGGCAAGGTAGTAGAGCACCTTTGTTCCGTCGGGAGAAACCGAAGGCCACAGATAGCTTTGTCCCTCTGTTCCGTTAGGAGAGAGGGTTACGGTCTTGCCGTTGCGGGTGAGCATCAGTTGTCCGTATTCAATGAATGCCACCGGTGTTTTCTTGTCGGCTTTGACGTTGCCCATAGCTTTTGTCTTTAGCTTGCGTCCTTTGACAACGTAGACAGCGTTTTCGCTGGCTGCTACACCGTTGAGTTCGCGGGTGGCGTCGACGATGGTCTGCACTTCGCCAGTCTGAAGGTTAACCGACTTCAATGCCTGACGTTTCAGGTGGTCTTTGCCGATTTGGGTTTCACGATAGACGATGGTATTGCCGTTGTCGAGGATTTTGGCGTCGTATTCCGAGCCGGAAGCTGTGGTGACAGTGGTCAGTTGTCCTGTTGCCAAATCCAATTTTTGAAGACCTTGCTTCTGCTGGTCAGCAACGAGGAGATAGTCGCCGTTGGGGCTAATTGTAGCCATGTCGACTTTCACGCCTTCTGGAAGGTTAACTTTTTGAGTTGAACCGACTTCCATCAATTGCGCGAATCCTATGCTTGAACCGCAAAGGAGCATCACAGAAAGAAAAATTTTTCTCATAATGATGTTAGTTTGGTTAATTAATCAGGTTAGGTTGAAAATTCTATTGCGAAATTAAAAATTTTATCTGTTTTAGCGATGAAAAATATGTGTTTTTTAATCTTAAAAGATGTATCCAAATTTAAAACACCCACTATTGTGTGCGCGGGTATTGCCATTTCGGAAATAATCATTAAATTTGCGTTTACTTTAATAAGGTGAAAAATGGAAATAAAAATTACTGATAAAGATATGGAATTTCTGCGTATGGCTGCCGAGAAATCGGAGCGCAGCGTGGAAAATGGCGGCGGCCCGTTTGGCGCAGTCATAGTTAAGAATGACGAGGTGCTGGCAGTGGAGTCAAATTCGGTGACAATCGACAACGATCCTACGGCGCATGCCGAGGTCAATGCCATCCGTTCGGCATGCCGCAAGGTGGGCTCGTTCAAATTGGATGGCTGCTACGTCTATAGCTCGTGCGAGCCGTGTCCGATGTGCCTCAGCGCACTTTATTGGGCGGGAGTGGAGCGCATATATTATGGCAACACCAAAGAAGACGCGGACGCCATCGATTTCAGCGACAAGTTTATCTATGAGGAACTCGAACGTCCGAAGTCGTTGCGCTCCATTCCTTGCATCCATGTGCCTGATTCTGGCGCAATCAAGGCATTCCGTATGTGGAGTGACAAGACCGACAAAATAGAGTATTGATGAAGGTTGTCATTGCATCTGACAAATTCAAGGGTTCTTTGTCGTCGGAGCAGGTGGCTGCGGCGATAGAGGAGGGCATACTCGCGGCAATGCCTGACTGTGAGATTGACAAGCTCCATGTGGCTGATGGCGGCGACGGTACGGCTGCCTCCATTGTGGAGTCGACCGGAGGGGTGTGGATTAATGTGAAGAGCGAGGATCCGTTGGGACGTCCGGTGGATGCGCGTTTCGGCGCTGTGGAAAGTCGCACGGCTGTGATTGATGTGGCTACGGCGTCGGGCATAGCGTTGCTTCGCCCTGACGAGTATGATCCGCTGAACGCCACTACCAAAGGCACTGGCATACTTATCCGCGAAGCCATTGACAGAGGTTTCCGCAATTTCAACATAGGCGTTGGTGGCAGTGCTACCAACGATGCCGGCACAGGGCTTCTGTCGGCGTTGGGGTATCGTTTTCTCGATGCCCGAGGCAACGAGCTGGAGCCTTGTGGGCGGTCATTGTCGCGCATTGCGGAGATTGACGACAGCCAGAGAATGCCGGAACTTAAGGAATGCTCGTTCACGGTGATGTGCGATGTGGATGCTGCGTTTTACGGTCCGAAAGGTGCTGCATGGCTTTTCGGACCGCAGAAAGGTGCCACCAACAAAATCCTCGAGGCGCTTGACGACGGTATGCGCACATTCGCGGCCGTAGTGAAAAAAAAATATGGCAAGTCGATGCAAAACCAGAGTTATGCGGGCGCAGCCGGCGGAATTGGCGGTGCGTTGTGGGCTATGCTCGACGCCAGTCTGACACCGGGCATCTACGCGATGCTGAAGGCTATAAATTTTGAAGCACGCATTGCCGATGCCGACATTGTGGTTACCGGAGAGGGGGCGATGGATTCGCTCACGCTGTTGGGCAAAGCTCCCTACGGAGTGTGTGGAGAGGCTGCGTGGAATGGCATTCCGACGATTGCATTCGTGGGAAGCGTGTCAGACAGCGACAGCCTCAATGAGTACGGATTCCTGTCGGTTTATCCAACGGTTCCCGGCCCTATGCCGCTCGAAGAGGCGATGAAACCCGATGTGGCATATGCCAATTTGAAGCGCACGGCCATGCAGGTGTTCCGCACGTTGCTTATAAGACAAAATAATTAACGATTATTGTGAAATAAAGTTTCGCCGATTGGACGGATGTTTGTAACTTTACGCAATAACTAAAAAAAGAATAAATACTATGGAAAGAGTGATTCCAGCATCAGAACTTATAATCAACCCTGACGGGTCGGTTTTCCACCTTCACATAAAGCCGGAAATGCTTGTCGACAACATCATACTCGTCGGCGATCCTGGTCGTGTAGACTTGGTGGCTTCTTTCTTCGACAAGAAAATTCATGAAGTGTCGAGTCGTGAATTCCACACGATAACAGGTGAATATCACGGCAAGCCGGTGATGTGCGTGTCGCACGGTATTGGCGCCGACAACATAGATATTGTGGTCAATGAGCTCGACGCATTGGCGAATGTTGATTTCGAGACTCGTACGGTCAAGAAGAATTTCCGTCAGCTCTCAATGGTGCGTATCGGCACGTCGGGCAGCATACAGGAGGATATCCCTGTGGGCTCGATGGTGATTGCGCGCAAGGCTCTCGGCATCGACGGCGCGTTCCACTTCTATAAGAATTCGGAAAAAGTGCGCGACATTGAACTTGAGGACGCCTTCATCAGTCAGTCTGGGTGGAAACCAATCTGGAATCATCCTTATATCGTTGACGCCGATGAGGAACTGGCAAACCGTATATGCTGCGAGGGCATGGTGATGGGCATCACAATCACCGCCAATGGCTTCTATGGTCCACAAGGACGCGAGCTGCGCCTTGAAATCGCCGATAAGAACTATGGCAAGATGCTCAGCGGATTTGAGTATAAAGGTCAGCGTCTGACTAACTTCGAGATGGAGAGCGCAATGCTTCAGGGCTTGGCTAAACTTATGGGACACAAGGCTGTGACGGTATGCTCGATTATCGCCGGACGCGTGTCGCACACCTCAAACCCTAACTACAAGGGCTCTATCGGCGAACTCATTCAATTAGTTTTGAACAAACTCTAAAACAATAATATTATGGCAAACAAAAGACAACTGAAAAAGTATATGAAGAATATGGCGGCTAACCTTGCCGGAGAAACTGTATTCATCCTCAATTATTATGATGGAATCGACGAGGCTAAGGCGAATGACGTCATTGACAAGATTTTCAATCTGTTGACTGAAAAGATCAACGATGTGTCGGTTGATTTCGACAAAACATGCAAAGATTCTTTCGCCGGCGACCGCAAGGCGTATCGCAAGGCGCGCAATGCCTACTACAAGGCTGCCTATAAGAAGCTGTATACAGATTTCACTGAGGGCGTCAGCGCGGTGTTGAAAGACATGAACGCTCTTCTCAGCAAGGAGCAGCTTGAGGAAAACAAGCGCATGGCCAACGAATAAGAGCTGGCAAACGGCTACAGATAAGGCGGCGGCATCTGATGGAAAATCGGATGCCGCCGCCGACTCTTTTGCAGAATGGAGAAAAATGCGTAACTTTGCCAAAAAAAGAATAATTTTTTAATCTTAATTTAGAAACGAATGGGTTTTAATTTGCTTAAAGGAAAACGAGGCATCATTTTCGGTGCGTTGAATTCCAGCAGTATTGCTTGGAAAACTGCCGAACGCGTTGTTGAGGAAGGCGCTGTGATAACGCTGAGCAACACGCCGGTGGCTGTGCGTATGGGCGAGGTTTCAGAACTGGGTGAGAAGCTCAATGCGGAAATCATCCCTGCAGATGCCACTAACTGTGATGACTTGAAAACCGTGTTTGAGCGCTCGGTGGAGGTGTTGGGCGGAAAAATCGACTTTGTGCTCCACTCTATCGGTATGTCGCCAAACGTGCGTAAGAAAAGACTTTACGACGACCTCGATTACGGAATGCTCGACAAGACTCTCGACATCTCCGCAATCTCTTTCCACAAGATGCTGCAGGTTGCCAAGAAACTCAACGCCATCAATGAGTATGGCTCGGTTGTGGCTCTCTCATATATCGCTGCGCAACGCACTATGTTCGGTTATAACGACATGGCTGACGCAAAGGCTCTCCTTGAGTCGATTGCACGCAGCTTCGGTTATATCTACGGCCGTGAGCACCATGTGAGAATCAACACAATTTCTCAGTCGCCTACGCTCACCACTGCCGGCAGCGGTGTGAAAGGCATGGAGTCGTTGATGGACTTCGCCAACCGCATGTCGCCTCTCGGCAACGCTACGGCCGATGAGTGTGCAAACTACTGTGTGGTTATGTTCAGCGACCTTACCCGCAAGGTTACAATGCAAAATCTCTACCACGACGGCGGTTTCTCCAATATGGGTATGAGCCTCCGTGCTATGGACCAGTACGAGAAGGGATTCGACAAATACCGCAATCCAGACGGAACAATCCAATACGGTTAGTCAACAGCGGGCTTAGCAAAGCAACAATACAAGGCAATCCTTTTGTGGGGTTGCCTTTTTTTATTACTTTTACATAAAAATTGGATTCTATGATAGAATATGTAAAAGGAGAGTTGACGGAGATTACGCCGGCAAGTGCCGTGGTGGAATGCGGCGGGGTGGGATATATGCTCAACATCTCTTTAAACACTTATACACGCTTGCAGAATGAGCGGCAGGCAAAAGTTTATGTCTACGAGGCGATACGCGAGGACGCACATTTGCTCTATGGTTTTGCCGACCGGGAGGAGAGGGCATTGTTCCTGTTGCTGATAACGGTGTCGGGGGTTGGGCCGAACACGGCGAGAATGATCCTTTCGTCGTTTTCCACAGCCGACTTGCAAGGAGTCATAGCCTCGGGCAACGTGAATCTGCTCAAGGCGGTGAAAGGAATTGGCGCAAAAACGGCTCAACGTATAATTGTTGACCTCCGCGATAAAATAAATCAGGGTGCGGATACGTTAATTATTCAGTCGGAGGCGACGTCGGAAACTTATGAGGAGGCACAGGCGGCGCTCATTATGCTTGGATTTGCCAAACCTGCGGTGCAGAAGGCATTGGGCAAACTGCTCAAGGATAATCCTGCGGAAAAAGTTGAGGGCTTGATTAAGAAGGCTTTAAAGATTCTTTAATCTGCGCTTGGCGGCTTCGTTTCCGGCAACGTTTTAAAACGCCGTTTTTTTACTGAATGAACCAACGAGGAAGAGTTAAATATTTGCTGATGCTTGTGGCCGGAATTGTGCTTTATTCCGTCTGCAACATCGGTTTTGCGCAATACAAGAAAAGCGAGGTCAGCGCCCCGCCTACGATTTTTACCGGCAAGAGCAATGTTCCCGATTCAACCGGGATGCACTATCCCGTGAAGGCCACAATCACTCCGGGCTACGACGAGCTTACGAGTCCCGACCGTCAGGCAATCGACCTTAAAGATCCGTCGAACATCAAGACGGAGGTGGAATACGACTATACGACAGATACTTACGTGGTGCGCACCAAGGTGGGAGACCGTGAGGTGGCAACTCCTTTCATCTTGTCGTCGGAGGCTTACAACAATATGGAAGTGCGCAATTCAATGATGGATTATTACCGCAAGCGCAACTCTGAACTGTTTGAGCAGAAGGACAAAACAAAATTCAACGTGTTTGATATGAAATTCGGACTCGGACCATTGGAAAAGGTTTTCGGTCCGGGCGGTGTGCAGCTCAAGACACAGGGATCGGTGCAGGTTAAGATGGGTGTGAAATCCAACAAGACCGACAACCCGGCGCTTCCGGCAAGTGCGCGGCGCAAGACTTATTTTGATTTCGACCAAAAAATACAGGCTACAATCGATGCTTCTGTGGGCGACAAGTTGAAATTCAATATGACTTACAACACTGACGCGACGTTTGATTTCGACTCCAAAAACCTGAAACTGAAGTATGATGGAAAGGAAGATGAAATCATCAAGTCGATTGAGGCGGGCAACGTGTCGATGACCACAGGATCGTCGCTTATCAAGGGTAGCACAGCACTGTTCGGTCTGAAAACAAAGATGCAGTTTGGAAAATTCTCAATCACGGCATTGGTGTCGCAGCAAAACTCAGAGTCGCAGACGGTAAGCACAAAGGGTGGTGCGCAGACCACAAAGTTTTCAATCAATGCCGACGACTACGACAAAAACCGATATTTCTTCCTCGGACACTATTTTCGCGACACATACGACTACAATGCCTCGAAGCTGCCTTATGTGCTTTCGGGTGTCAATATCACACGTATTGAGGTGTGGGTAACCAACCAACGGGGCACGTACAACGAGGCGCGCCATCTGGTTGGGTTTATGGATATGGGTGAGAACAAACACTTGCAGAACAACCACTGGGTGCCGGTGGCATCGCCCGACAATCCAAGCAACAATTCCAACAACCTTGTGCAGGAAATCAAAACCGAATATCCCGACGCGCGTCAGATAAGCCAGGTGTCGACGGCGCTTGAGCCGTTGTCGGCCTACGGCATAGAGGGCGGCCGCGACTATGAGAAAATCGAGAGTGCCCGCCTGCTGTCGTCGACGGAGTACAAGCTCAATCCTACGCTGGGCTACATTGCGCTCAACTCTGCGCTCAATGCCGACGAGGTGCTCGCCGTGGCTTATGAATACACGTATCAGGGACAGGTGTACCAAGTGGGTGAGTTCTCGAGCGATGTGACTGACTCCAGTCAGGCTCTGTTTGTAAAAATGCTGAAGGGCAGCACTGTGTCGCCAAAGTTTGCCAACTGGGACTTGATGATGAAAAACGTTTATTCGCTTGGTGCATATCAGGTGCAGAAGACTAAATTCAAACTCAACGTGAAGTACAAAAGCGACTCTACTGGTGTCGCTGTGCAATATCTGCCAGCCGATCCTATCCGCAACAAACCGCTTATCCAAGTGCTCAACGTGGACCGGCTGGACTCAAACAACGAGAGCAATCCTGATGGATTCTACGACTTTATCGACGGCTATACTATCAATGCCGCGCAAGGCAAGGTGATATTTCCTGTTGTAGAGCCGTTCGGCGACTGGTTGGCGAGCCAATTGCTCAATGCCGACGATGCCAAGCGTTTCTGCTACCATGAGCTCTACGACTCGACGCAGACTGTTGCGAAGCAGTTTCAGGACAAGAATAAATTCATCCTTACGGGAGAGTACCAAGCCTCATCGGGGTCGACAATACGGCTGAATGCCATGAACGTGCCTCGCGGTTCGGTTGTGGTGACAGCCGGTGGTGTGACTCTGACGGAAAACAGTGACTATACTGTGGACTACAATATGGGTACGGTGACAATCACCAACCAAAGCATCATTGATTCGGGAACAAACATCAGTGTGTCGCTTGAAAACCAGTCAATGTTCAGCACACAGCGCAAAACGTTGCTCGGACTTGACATGAACTATCAGTTCAACAAGGACTTCAATGTCGGAGCCACACTTATGCATTTCTCGGAAAAGCCGCTCACAGAAAAGGTGGATATCGGAAACGAGTTGATAAACAACACTATCTGGGGTTTGAATTTCTCATACAACAAGAATTTCATGTGGCTTACAAACTGGCTCAACGCCATCCCTACGGTCAATGCCACCGCACCGTCGACCATAAGCATGCAAGGCGAGTTTGCTCAGTTGATTCCCCACAAGAAGAAAACAGGTACAAATGCGGGAAGCTCGTATCTTGATGATTTTGAGACCTCGCAAAACACAATTGACATACGTTCGCCGTATTCTTGGTTCTTGGCGTCAACGCCAAACGACCCCAACGGCGGACTCTTTCCGGAGGCTGCTTTGAGTAACAATGTGGACTATGGCAAAAACAGAGCTTTGCTCGCATGGTACTATATCGACCGTATGTTCACTCAGAAAAACTCATCGCTCTGTCCGGCATACATCAAGAATGACAAGGAGCAGTTGTCAAGTCCTTATGTTCGCGAAGTGACTACGCGTGAGATATGGCCTAACCGTGAGCTCAATTACGGCGAGGCGTCGGCAATCCAGACGCTCAACCTGTCGTTTTATCCGGCAGAGCGTGGTCCGTATAACCTTGACCATACAAATATCGATGCCAATTTCAATCTTCTCAACCCGGAGAAGCGTTGGGGCGGCATCATGCGCAAGCTTGACAACACCAACTTCGAGACGTCAAACATAGAGTATATCCAGTTCTGGATGATGGATCCGTTCTCTGTAGAGGGTGACACCAACGAAGGCGGCGACTTGTACTTCAACCTCGGCGAGGTGAGCGAGGATATCCTTAAAGACGGATACAAATCGTATGAAAACGGACTGCCTGCCGACGGCAGTGCTCGCGGCACTCGTGAGACTGTATGGGGACGTGTGCCGACTGAAACATCGCTGACGTATGCTTTTGACAACACTTCTGGCGCTCGCCGCAATCAGGATGTGGGCTTGAACGGACTGTCGACTGAGCAGGAGTTTGAATTCACGACTTATAAGGAGTATCTTGAGAACCTGCGCGCAGTGTTGTCGCCTGAAAAGATAGCCGAGATGGAGGCAGACCAGTTCTCTCCGTTCAACGACCCTGCCGGCGACAACTATCATTATTTCCGCGGTTACGACTACGACGAGCAGCGCTTGTCGATACTTGAACGCTACAAGCGTTACAACGGCACGGAGGGAAACTCGCTTGGTGACGACGATGAAAAGGATCCTCTCTACCAGTCGTCGCGCAGTGTGCCTGATGTGGAGGACATCAACCAGGACAATACGCTCAACGAGTATGAGCGTTACTATCAATATCATATCTCGTTGCGCCGCCAGGATTTGGTGGTTGGACAGAATTATATCACCGACAAACAAGTGTCGACAGTGCCGCTCGCAAACGGCAAAAAGGGCGAGGCTGTGTGGTATCAGTTCAAGATTCCATTGCGTGACTATGAGAAGGTGGTTGGCTCGATTTCCGACTTCTCGACCATCCGTTTCATCCGTATGTTTATGACGGGATTCAAAGAAGCTACGCATCTGCGTTTCGCAACTCTTGAGCTTGTGCGTGGCGACTGGCGCACGTACGACTATAATCTCAATTCGCGTGCCGACGCTCCTGCGGAAGGACAGCTCGACCTTTCTGTGGTCAATATTGAGGAGAATTCCGGACGTGAGCCGGTCAATTATGTGTTGCCTCCAGGCGTAAACCGTATTGTTGACCCGGGGCAGTCGCAGATTACGCAACTCAACGAGCAGTCAATGTCGATGAAACTCACAGGGCTGCAGGCCGGCGACGCGCGTGCCGTATATAAGAACACATCGATGGACTTGCGCCTTTACAAACGCATCCAACTCTTCACCCACGCCGAGCGTCTTGTGAATGACGTGGCAGAAGAGCTGAAGGACGGCGATTTCTCTGTGTTCATGCGTCTTGGTACCGACGTAAAAAGCAACTTCTATGAATATGAGGTGCCGTTGCATCTGACGGCTCCCGGAAAATACAACACCAACAATACCAACGACCAATATGCCGTATGGCCGGAAGCTAACTTTATGGATGTGAAACTTAGTTTGTTTACGGATATAAAGAAGGAACGCAACCGCGCGAAGCACGATGAGTCGCAGCAGGTGGGAAACACAACGCTGTATACTGGTTACGACCCCGACCATAGAGCTAACCGCGTGTCGGTGCTCGGAAACCCCTCGCTCAGCGATGTGCGCGTTGTGATGATTGGTGTGCGCAACAACTCCAGCAAGGAGAAGAGTGGTGAGGTGTGGGTGAACGAACTAAAGGTGACGGATTTCGACCAAGACGGTGGATGGGCTGCGAAGGGCAATGTCAACCTTGCGTTCAGCGATGTGGCTACAGTCAATTTTGGCGGACATATCGAGACTGTTGGATTCGGAAATGTAGACCAAAACCTATCGTCGCGCCGCATGGATGACTACAAGCAGTATAATGTGGCGACGCAGGTTGATGTGGGACGTTTCCTCCCCGCCAAGGCGAAGCTAAAAGCTCCGGTCTACTATTCTGTGTCGAAGGAGAAGACATCGCCAAAATATAACCCTCTTGACCAGGATATCCTGCTTAAGGACGCTCTCGACGAGGCCGAAACAAAGCAGGAGCGCGACTCGATAAGCAATTATTCCGTGGAGCAGTCGACGGTGAAGAGTTTCAGTATTTCTGGATTCAATTTCGGAGTTAAGAGCAAAGTGCCGATGCCTTGGGACCCTGCCAACTTCACAGTCAACTTCTCGTTCAACAAGCAGGAGAATATTTCACCAACTGTGCAGTATGAGCACATCAACGACTATCGCGGCAGTTTCCAATACAGCTTCTCTCCGGTCTACAAGCCGCTGAAGCCGTTCAGTTTCATCAAGAGCAAGTCGAAAAACCTGAAATTCTTTAAAGACTGGGAGTTCGGCTATGCGCCGTCGTCGTTGAGCTTCTTGACCAACATGACACGCTATTACTACGAACTGCAGTCGCGCAACGAGGCTGACGTAGAAGTGGAAGTTCCAGTGTCGGTGAGCAAGAATTTTTATTGGGACCGTCAGTTTGCAATCACTTGGAATCTTACAAAATCGTTGGCGTTGTCGTTTAACTCCAACACGATGGCGCGCATCGAGGAAGCAGTGGGACAGGTGAATAAGAAATTGTTCCCCGACAAGTATAAGGAATGGCGCGACACGGTGATGCGCAGCATCCGTGATTTCGGTACTCCGTGGAATTACAGTCAATCGTTTACGGCGACCTATAAGGCTCCGTTCAGCAAGATAGCTGTTCTTGACTTCCTTAACGGTAATGTGTCGTATAATGCGACATATCGATGGGATCGTGGTGCCGATGTGGCAGATGCTGTAGTTGGCAACTCGATTGCCAACAATGTGGTATGGAATCTCGACTCTAAAATCAATTTTGAGACACTCTACAATAAGTGTAAATACCTCAAGGAGGTGAACAAACGTTTCTCCAACAGCTCGAGGGGCAACAGGTCGCAGAAGGAGCGCAAACCACGCAAATTCCAGCGCACATACCAGCTTTCAGACTCTGTTGTGGCGGTGAAACACAATCTGCGCAGCAAGAAGGTGAAGGTGTCGGCGACAACGCTTGACGGCAAGCCGTTCCCGATAAAAACCAAAGTGGTGGATGATAATAATCTGCAAATCATCACTACAGGAAAGCAGTCGGTGAAACTCGTTGTCACTGAGGATTTGACAAAAGAAGTGAATGTTTGGAAGGAGATTGCCGACCATTCGGCGCGTTTCGGCATGATGGTGCGCAGCGCAAGTTTCCGCTGGCGCAATACGCGCACGTCCAACATACCGCAGTTTATACCCGAGGTGGGCGACTTGCTCGGACAGAGCAAGAACTATGGCCCGATGTCACCGGGATTGGATTTCGCTTTCGGATTTACAGATGAGTCTTATCTCAACAAGGCGATGGCTCGCGGATGGCTGCTCGGCGACGAGAACCAGACGAGTCCTGCCATCTTCTCGCGTACTGAGGAGTACAATTTTGAGGTGCAGCTTGAGCCGATACGTGGATTGAAGATTCAGCTCACAGCCAACCGTACTGACAACCGCACAAATCAGGTGCAGTTCATGTACAACTCGATGCCTACTACCCGAAGCGGCAGTTTCACGATGACCACATGCGCCATAGCCACAGCGTTGCGCGGGTCGTCGTCGAAAGACGGCTACAGCAGTGCCGCCTACGATAAATTCTTGTCAAACATTCCTGTGATGGCGCAGCGGTTGGAACAGAAATATCAAGGTATGCGCTATCCTGATGCCGGCTTTATCAGCGGCACGGAGTATGCCGGACAGCCTTACAATGCTGACAACGGAGGCGTAAGCCAGGCGAGCGGAGATGTGCTGATTCCGGCGTTCATCTCAGCCTACACTGGCAAGGACCCGCAGAAAGTGACCACATCGTTCTTCCCGGCATTGTCGCAGTTGTTGCCAAACTGGCGCGTCACCTACGACGGGTTGGTAAAAATCGGTGGTCTGAGCAACATCTTCCGTAGCCTTACGCTGACTCATGCTTATCAATGCACATACAGCGTCGGCTCCTTCTCGTCGTATCTGAACTGGGTTGGCGCCGGCAATGGCGATTTTGGATTTACCCGCGATGAGCAGACGCAGCGTCCTGTGCCGTCGTCGCCATATAATATCTCGTCGGTGACTATCACGGAGAAATTCGCTCCGCTGCTTGGTTTGTCGGCTACGCTTAAAAACAACCTTACGCTCAACGTTGAATACCGCGACAGCCGCACGCTGACGCTCAACACCAGTGCCGGACAACTTGTCGAGGCGTCGCAGAAAGCGTTTACGTTTGGCGGCGGATACAAGATTGCCAATTTCAACACTGTGTTGAAGATGAAAGGCGGTCAGAAAGGTGTCAGCAACGACCTTACTCTCAATGCCGACTTTTCGTTGCAGAACAATCAGTCGATTATACGAAAAATGCAGGAAGGGTCAAGTCAGGCAACCGCCGGCACGAAGTCGATAGCCATTAATTTCACGGCAAGCTACGTGTTGAGCAAGCGCATCACGCTGCAGGCGTATTTCGACCATCAGATTAACAAACCGTTGATTTCATCGAGCGCATATCCAACAACCAACAGCAATTACGGTGTTTCTGTCAACTTGTCGTTGGCTCAATAAATAATGAATTATGGGAAGAAATAAAGACAATAAGAAAAAAGAAACAGGGAAAGGTCTCGGTGCAATAACAGCCGTGACGAAGATGTATGGACGCAACGCAAAATGGGTTAACTGGGCGATTGTGGGACTGCTCTTTGTCCTGGCATTCTATGTGCGTGTCAATGCAATCGCCGGCAAGACGGAGCTGCATTCAGACGAGGTGTTCTCTATGGCGCTATGCACATGCGATCCCAATTATAATGTGGCAGTGGCCGACGGGATCTATACTGGAGCCCAACTGAAGGACATGATTGCCCATAGTGGAGACACCGGCTTCAAGGGGATGCTCTCCGACCTGCGCCAACTTTGGGTAAACAATGGCGACGCTCCCCACGCCAGCCTCTACTATATGGCTTTACGTGTGGCGCTGACGGGCTACGACGCCTACGACCTCGATGGCTATATCGTGCGTGGAGGAGTGCTGAATATGTTGTTTTTCGTATTGTCGTTTGTGTTTATGTACAAACTGCTGCGGCGCATATTCGGTGAGCGACACATGCTGGTGTTTGTCGGACTTGCGCTTGCATATTTCAATCTTCTGTCGGTGCGCAACACGATGCTTATCCGCGAGTACCAGATGGCGGAGGCTTCGGTTGTCATGCTTACGTATGTGGCCGTTGGCTTTGTCCAGCGTCTTCGTGCGGGCGAGGAGATACGCCGTTGGCGATTTGTGGCGCTCTTCGGAGTGTTGATGGGTTGCACCGTGTCTCTTGGATATTTCAATGCCTTCTACGTCATAGGCTTGTGTCTCGCGCTCGCAGCCTCTTGCATTCGTCATCATCGTCACCGAGCGATACTGCTGATTCTGTTGGCTGGAGTGGCTGCATTAGTTTTTGCATTTGTGATTTATCCAGGATTTTTCAACTTCATACTCCATCCTACGGTACATAAGTCGATGGCGTTCCGCAAATTCTCGCTTGCATTGTCGGTCACTTTTGCACGCGACATCCGACGCCTGCTCTTCATCTCTTACGGTTTCTGGATTGTCTTGGCGGCCGTGCTTGTGGCGGCATTCTCAAAAGGAGGATTGAAAAAATTGGCAGACGGCGGACTTTTTGTGTGGTTGCCGTTGCTTGTAGTGGCTTGTATGCCACTTATTCAGTATGCGTCGATACTCAAGCATCCGCGTTACTATTATTGCCTTATGCCGGTGTTGATGCTGCTGGTGCCTCAGTCGCTCGCCGCGATGCCGAATCTGTGGCGTCGTTATTTCGGCATTCTCATCCTCTTGTTTTTCCCGATTCTCACTCCGCAGATTCATTTCCGCGACAATTATAGATGGGACGCGGTGCGCAAGGAATTGGCGCGTCCGGTCATATTTTATCAGTTGAATCCCAACGAACTGATACAGCTCGTGCCTAACCTTGACGACAATGTGGAGTATACGGTCATGGGAAAAACTCCGATGACGAGCGAAATCAGTCAGGGGGAGGAACGTCTTGTGGTGGCGAAGATGGGAAAAATCGACAGCGACAAGTTTGTTTTTGTCGGAAAGGCGATTTGGAACAGCAATATCTATCTCTTTAATGTAAAATATGTTGAAAAATAGCATTATAGCAACAGTTGTGGCGTTGGTTCTCTCGGCGTGTTCCACTGAGACGCAGCAGAAAACCTATTCGCTCGACGGGTCGGTTGACGCCTCGCGCGACGGCAAGGCCTATCTGTATGTGCTGTTGCCGGAATATCAGAAACTTATGTTGCTCGACAGTGTGGATGTCAGGCATGGGGGATTCCGTTTTTCCGGAACGGTTGACGAGCCGATGGAGGCTTTCGTGAGACTTAAGGGCGACACGGCGGCATACTGCTTTGTGCTGACAAACAACCGGCTGACAATGGCAATAGAAGATGGTACATATTCAGTGCAGGGGTCGCCGTCAAACCGGGCGTTGTCGCAGCTGCTTGCCGACCGGTATGCGTTTGAAAAGCGCCGCGAATCGCTGCAGGCTGCCTACAAAAAGCAGTCTGCCGACTCAACTCTGACCAAGGTTGTTGAGGACTCGCTGATGACGGCTTATCAACAAGCAGGCGTCGACTATCGCAGACTGCTGCTTGAACGCCTGACTAAAAAAGTTCCAGGCTATCCATTGATGGGACGGGTGGCGCTTCGTATGTTCGGTGGTGAAATGCTCCAATGCGAGATTGATTCCGTCAGCCTTCTGATGAAAAATCCCCGATGATGTCGTGGCGGTCGGAATAAGGAAGGCAAATATGATTTGTCAAGATTGATTGTAGAATACAAAATCGGAAGTGCCTTAACAAGACTGACGAGGTTTTAGGATTTGTTATAAAGGAGATTTTGCAAGTGATTTGAAAGTTTTTACTACCTTTGTAAATTGACAGAGCGTTGCTCTGCCAGATAACAACAAATCTCGTGGAAAATAGAAAGAATATAGCAATATTGGGGAGCACTGGCTCCATCGGCACTCAGACGCTTGATGTGATTTCGGAATATCCCGACCGACTTTATCCGTCGCTTCTGACGGCCAACCGCAATGTAGACCTGCTCATAGAGCAGGCGCTTAAGTTTAAACCGCGTCGTGTGGTGATTGCGCAGAGCGACTGCTACACTAAGTTGCGCGACGCCCTTGTCGGCGAGCCTATCGAAGTGATGTGCGGTCAGCAGGCGATAGCCGATGCCGCGGCAGCCGACGATGTCGACATCGTGGTTACTGCCATGGTGGGGTATAGCGGGCTGGCTCCTACAATCAGTGCCATCAAGGCGGGAAAGACAATAGCACTTGCCAATAAAGAAACTCTTGTTGTGGCTGGCGAACTGATAACCAGGCTTGTCAAGCAATACGGGTCGAGGCTTGTGCCTGTCGATTCAGAGCATTCAGCGATATTCCAATGTCTTGTGGGCGAAGATCCAGAATCGGTCGATAAGTTGATTCTTACGGCATCGGGCGGTCCGTTCCGCACGCGTCCGAAAGAAGAACTATATGGCGTGACTCGCGCCGACGCATTGAACCATCCAAACTGGTCGATGGGAGCGAAGGTGACCATTGATTCGGCCTCGATGATGAACAAGGGGTTTGAGATGATTGAGGCGCGATGGCTGTTTGGCATTCCGTCGGAACGGATTGAGATTGTGGTTCATCCGCAGTCGATTGTGCATTCGATGGTGGCATATTCCGACGGTTCGGTGAAGGCTCAGCTTGGCTTGCCCGACATGCGTCTGCCCATACGCTATGCTCTCAACTATCCGGAGCGGTTGCCGTCGGCATGCCGCAAGATGAGTGTGGCTGATTATGCCAATCTCACATTTGAGGCTCCCGACCGCGAGAAGTTTCCGTTGCTCGACATGGCTTTCGATGCCATCCACCGTGGCGGCAATGTGCCGTGTGCGCTCAATGCAGCCAACGAGATTGCCGTGGCGGCTTTTCTTGCCGACCGCATAGGGTTCATGCAGATGCCGGAAGTGGTGGCGGAGGCAGTGGCTCGCAACCGGTTTATCGCCAGCCCAACATACGACGACTATGTTGCGACCAATGCAGAGATAAGAAAAATTGCAGAAGAATTGATTAAATAAGAATCTACACACCAACAACTAATGGAATCTACATTTTTAATAAAAGCGGCACAACTGATAGCGGCGTTTGGCTTGCTGATAATAGTGCATGAGTTCGGACATTATATCTTTGCCCGTATGTTTGGCATCCGGGTGGAGAAATTCTATCTGTTTTTTAATCCGTGGTTCTCTCTTTTCAAGTGGAAACCTAAGAAGAAAGCAGGCACCGACGATGGCAAGTCGTCGTGGCGCGACACGGAGTACGGCATAGGATGGTTGCCGCTTGGCGGTTATTGCAAGATTGCCGGAATGATTGATGAGTCGATGGACAAGGAGCAGATGGCGCAGCCTGTGCAGCCGTGGGAATTCCGTGCCAAGCCGGCATGGCAGCGTCTGTTGGTGATGATTGCCGGTGTGCTGTTCAATTTTATTCTTGCCATAATCATTTACGCGGGCATTGCTTTTGCCTGGGGTGACAAATATATCCAGTTCAGCGACGCTGAATATGGCATGCAGTTTGGTTGCGAGTCGGCAAAGACGCTGGGATTCCGCGATGGCGACATCCTTGTGAGTGCCGACGGCAAGACCCTTGACGCAGCCGATTTCGGAGTAGCCACACAGGAGCTGCTTGAGGCGCGAGAGGTGACGGTGAAACGCAACGGTGCGCTCACCACGATAGATTTGCCTAAAAATGCGCTCCTCACCGTAAGCAACGAGTTGCGCGACCACAAGGACCGTGGATTTATGACCTATCGTTTCCCCGTTGTGGTGAAGAATATTGTTGCCGGTCAGCCGGCAGCTGCCGCGGGCCTTAAAGCCGGCGACCGCATTGTGGGCATCGACAGTGTGCGCACCGAGACATGGGATGTGTTTGCCGCCTGCCTTGCAAAGAGTCTTGACAAAGGAATCGCCGTGACCTACGAACGTGGCGGAAAGGAGTATGTGACCCATCTTCACACATCGGAATCGGGTAAGATTGGTATTCAGCTGACTCCGATCGATGAGATATTCAAGACCCATACTATCAACTACAACATCTTCCAGGCAATACCTCGAGGCATTGAAATCGGCGTTGACAAGCTCACGTCGTACGTCAGCCAAATGAAGTATGTCTTTACAAAGGAGGGTGCGGAGAGCCTTGGCGGATTCGGAGCCATCGGCGATATGTTCCCTGCAGAGTGGAGCTGGTATCACTTCTGGTTTATCACGGCTTTTATCTCCGTGGCGCTTGCGTTTATGAACATTCTGCCGATTCCGGCTCTCGATGGCGGACATGCGTTGTTTGTTATCATTGAGATGCTTACAGGCAAGAAACCGAGTGAGAAAGTGCTTGAATACTCCACAATGGTGGGTCTTGGCTTGCTCCTTGTGTTGCTGCTTTACGCCAACGGCAATGATATTTACAGATTCTTTATCAAATAGGCTTGAACGAGATGGACTACAAGAAAATCATACTGAAAAAAGGCAAGGAGGAATCGTTGAAGCGTTTCCATCCGTGGGTGTTCTCCGGAGCGATTGCCAAGATGGACAACGATATTGAGGAGGGCGATCTTGTCAGTGTCTACACATCGGCAGGCGACTTTATCGCTGTTGGTCATTTTCAGATTGGCAGCATCGCAGTGCGTGTGCTCGACTTTGCGCAGCGTGTGATAGGTGAGGATTTCTTTGTTGAGCGTCTGCAACGCGCCTACGATTTGCGTCAGGCTATCGGTTTGGTGCGCGAAGACAACAACGCTTTCCGTCTTGTGCATGGAGAGGGCGACTTCCTGCCTGGATTGGTTGTCGATGTCTATGGTGCCACTGCTGTGGTGCAGGCGCATTCTCCGGGAATGCACTTTGCGCGCAACATCATCGCGCAGTCGCTTCTTAAAATTGCAGGAGGACTGATACATAATGTGTATTATAAGTCAGAGACCACCCTTCCTTACAAGGCGCAACTCGACCCTCAGAATGATTATATTGTTGGCAAATATGAGACTGATATAGCCGTTGAAAACGGATTGAAGTTTCATGTGGACTGGCTCAAGGGGCAGAAGACGGGTTTCTTTGTCGACCAACGCGACAATCGCAGCCTTCTTGAGCATTATGCCAAAGGACGCACGGTGCTCAACATGTTCTGCTACACAGGAGGATTCTCGTTTTATGCGATGCGTGGCGGAGCGAAGGCAGTGCATTCTGTCGACAGCTCGGAAAAGGCTGTGCGTTTGACGAATGCCAATGTCGAGCTTAATTTCCCAGGCGACAGCCGTCACAAGGCATTTGCGGAGGATGCATTCAAGTTTCTTGGCGGAATCGACGACAGTTATGACCTTATAATTCTCGATCCTCCAGCTTTTGCAAAGCATAAGAGCGCGCTGAAAAATGCCCTCATAGGCTATCGCAAACTCAATGCGAAGGCATTTGAGAAGATTCGTCCGGGAGGCATTCTCTTCACGTTCTCCTGCTCGCAGGCGGTGTCGAAGGAGCAGTTTCGCCTGGCGGTATTCAGTGCGGCGGCCATGTCGGGGCGCAAGGTGCGCATCCTGCATCAACTCACGCAGCCGTCCGACCATCCCATCAACATCTACCATCCAGAGGGTGAGTATCTTAAAGGATTGGTGCTTTATGTGGAATAATAAATTCATAAAAACTCAACAGATATGAAGAAACAATTAATCCTCTCAGCCATTGCTGCGGTGGCACTCGGCGCTCCGGCGGCTTCTATGGCTGAGTCTTTAGATTTCAATTACAAAGTGGACAGATTTGCTGACATTGAAGTGCTGCGCTATAAAGTGCCAGACTTCGAGCAACTTACAACCCAACAGAAAGAGTTGGTTTATTATCTGACAGAGGCGGCTCTTTATGGCCGTGACATCTTGACAGATCAGAATGGTAAATACAACCTCGCAATCCGCACAACACTTGAAAACATCTATAAGAATTATGATGGCAGCAAGGACGATGCGGATTATAAAGGTTTTGTGCTTTATTTGAAGCAGGTGTGGTTTGCCAACGGTATACACCACCATTATTCTACCGACAAATTTACACCTCAGTTCAGTCAGGCGTTTTTTGAGACGCAGGTGAAGAAATTGTCAAAGAAGCAGTTGCCGTTGAAAAAGGGGCAAACTGTAGATGCGTTTCTCAAGGAGATAACACCTGTGATTTTCGACCCGACGGTTATGGCCAAGCGTGTGAACCAAGCCAATGGTCAGGATTTGATTCTCACTTCCGCCAACAACTATTACGAGGGAGTGACGCAAGCCGAGGTTGAGCAGTTCTATGCTGCGATGAAGAAAACCGACAATCTGGAGGAACCAATTTCATACGGCTTGAACTCTCGGTTGGTGAAGCGCGACGGAAAACTTGTCGAGGAGGTTTATAAAGTGGGTGGCTACTATTCGGCTGCTATCGAGAAAATCGTTGAAAATCTTCGCAAGGCTGTGGCTTTTGCCGAAAACGACAAGCAGAAGGCCCACATAAACAAACTGATTCAATACTACACCGATGGTAATCTGAAGACCTTCGATGAATATTCTATCCTTTGGGTAGAGGATGTGGTCAGCAGCGTGGACTTCATCAACGGATTTATTGAGAATTATGGCGATCCGCTTGGTTATAAGGGTGCTTGGGAGTCGATTGTGAACTTTAAAAACGAGAAGGCTTCACACCGCACAGAGGTGGTCAGCAGCAACGCTCAGTGGTTTGAGAGCAACTCTCCTGTCGATCCACGTTTCAAAAAAGAGAAGGTGAAAGGTGTGACGGCAAAGGTTATCACGGCTGCCATCCTTGCCGGTGACTCTTATCCGTCAACGCCTATCGGCATCAACTTGCCAAATGCAAACTGGATTCGTGCAGCCCACGGTTCCAAATCGGTGACGCTTGAAAACATCACGGAGGCTTACGACCAGGCTTCGCACGGCAACGGATTCAACGAGGAGTTTGTAATCGATAAGGAGACAAGCGACTTGATGGATAAATATCTCTTTATTGTCGACAATATGCACACCGACCTTCACGAGTGTCTTGGACATGCTTCGGGAAAACTCTTGCCGGGTGTTTCCGACGATGCACTGAAGGAGCACGGCTCTACGCTTGAGGAGGCTCGTGCCGACCTGTTCGCGCTCTATTATCTTGCCGACCCGAAATTGCTCGAACTCGATCTGCTTGACAACGAAAATGCTTACAAGGCTGAATACTACAAATATATTCTTAACGGCTTGATGACGCAATTGATGCGCATCGAGTATGGCAAGGACGTAGAGGAGGCGCACATGCGCAACCGTCAGCTGATTTCGAAATGGTGCTATGAACGAGGCAAGGCAGACAACGTTATCGAACTTGTGAAACGTGACGGAAAGACTTTCGTGAAAATCAACGATTATAAGAAACTCCGTGACTTGTTCGGTCAGTTGCTCGCCGAAATTCAGCGAATCAAGTCGGAAGGCGACTATGAGGCAGGAAAGACTCTTGTGGAGACGTATGCTGTAAAGGTTGACCCGGCAATCCATCGCGAGGTGCTCGACCGCTATGCTCGTCTCGACATCGCGCCGTATAAAGGTTTTGTCAATCCGGTCTACAAGCCTGTGTTTGACAAGAAAGGCAACATCATAGATGTGAAGATTGACTATACGGAGGGCTATATCGATCAGATGCTCCGCTATTCAAAAGACTATTCGCCGTTGACAAAATAAAAACGGTGTACGACTGATAAGCCGTATGGGGACGCTGCTCTCCATACGGCTTTTTTTTCGGCATCGGCTGATGGATAACCGCTGAAAAATGGCTAAATTTGCAAAAAAGGAAAGGTTATGCTACTTACAACAACTCCAACAATTGAAGGCCGTCCGATACGCGAATATCGCGGGGTGGTGACGGGAGAGGCGATTATAGGCGCCAATTTTGTCAAAGATTTTTTCGCATCGCTGCGCGACACGTTCGGCGGACGCTGCGACATGTATGAGGATGTGCTGCGTGAGGCAAAAGACAATGCTCTCGATGAGATGTCGAAGAGGGCAGAGCGTATGGGATGCAATGCCGTGGTTGGCATAGATCTCGATTATGAGACGGTAGGTGCCAGCGGGTCAATGTTGATGGTTACGTGCAGCGGCACGGCAGTTGTCATATAATATGATGGATAAAGAAACGATAAGACAAATCAAGAGCGATTTTTTTGCGTTGCGCAATGGCGTGATTGCCGACAAGTTGCGCAGTGCGGGATGTCCGTATAAGATAATTTTCGGGTTGACGGTGCCTCAGATAGAAAGTGTTGCCGCAAAACATGAGCCGTCGGCCGGACTTGCCGAAACTTTGTGGGCAAACGATTCCACCAGGGAGAGCCGGTTGATGGCAACTATGGTTTTCCCCGTTTCGGAATTTTCTGTTGACAAGGCAAAGAAGTGGATCGCTGATGCCGATACGGTGGAATTGGTCGATATGCTGTGTTTCCGCCTTGTGCGCAATGTTGAAGGAGCGGAGCAGCTGGCTTTCAGTCTTGCCGGTGAGGAGCCGACTCGCTATGCCGGTTTGCGGCTACTTATGAATCTACTCGTTGTGCGCAAGCTTGCCGATGTGGAAAAAGCCAAAGGCGTCGCATCGCAATGGGCGGAAGGCGGTGATGCTGTTGCGCGCGTTGCAAGGCAAATCAAGGAAGAAATCGAGTGGTGCTTTTAATTGAACGAAAGGCAAATAAAAACGGCGTTTTTTTCACCGAAATTCAGACGAAATCATTAACTTTGCGTTGGTATGACTGCGACGGAAGACAAATCATATTATATCGCTCGCACGAAACTGGCTGAATATCTCGACAACAGACGGTTGCGCAAAACTCCGGAACGATTCGCGATTCTGGAGGCGGTCTTTTCGCACAACGACCATTTCGGCATAGAGGCTCTTTATGTGGATATGGAGAACCGCGCGTATCACGTCAGCCGATCCACTATCTACAACACAATGGAGCTTTTTACGGAGTGTGGACTGGTGCGCAAGCATCAGTTCGGCACCAATCAGGCTGTGTATGAGAAGGTGGTAAGCTCGGGAAACCACCATCATCTGATCTGTACGGAGTGCGGAAAGGTGAAGGAAGTGAAGGATCAGGAGTTGATGGACTACATCGGCAGCCGCAGATATGGGACATTCTCAGTGTCGTATATCTCGCTCTACGTCTACGGCATCTGCTCCACATGCCAGCGCCGGCGCCGGCGCAATCGTAAAATAGACAAGAAAACAACTTAAACGTAAAAACAGAATATAATTATGAAAGTAGATGTGCTCTTAGGTTTGCAATGGGGCGACGAAGGAAAAGGAAAGGTAGTTGATGTGCTGACTCCGCGTTACGATGTCGTGGCGCGTTTCCAAGGAGGTCCGAACGCAGGCCATACGTTGGAATTTGAAGGCAAGAAATACGTGCTCCGTTCAATCCCTTCAGGAATTTTCCAGCATGGGCAGGTGAACATAATCGGAAATGGCGTAGTGCTCGACCCTGTGCTTTTCAGAGAAGAAGCAGAAGATTTGGAAAAAAGCGGCGTCGATATCAAGAAAATTTTGAAAATATCGAAAAAGGCACACTTGATAATGCCTACACACCGTCTGCTTGACGCTGCCAACGAGAAACTCAAAGGCTCGTCGAAAATTGGAACCACGGGCAAGGGTATCGGTCCGACATACACCGACAAGGTGAGCCGTAACGGTTTGCGTGTAGGCGACATTTTCCACAACTTTGAAGAGAAATATGCAGCCGCAAAGGCTCGCCACGTGAAAATGCTCGAGATGCTCGATGCGCTTTCCGACTTTTCGGAGCTTGAGGCAAAATGGCTTGATGCAATCAATTATCTGAAACAATATGAGCTGATTGACAGTGAGCATTATATCAACCATCTGCTTACCGACGGCAAAAGCGTGCTGTGTGAAGGTGCGCAGGGCACGATGCTCGATGTTGACTTCGGATCGTATCCTTTTGTCACTTCAAGCAACACCATCTGTGCCGGAGCATGCAGCGGCCTTGGTGTGGCTCCACGCAGCATCGGTGAGGTGTTCGGTATTTTCAAGGCTTATTGCACACGCGTGGGCAGCGGTCCGTTCCCTACAGAACTTTTTGACGAGACCGGCAGTAAAATACGCGACCTCGGTCATGAATATGGCGCGGTGACTGGACGTGAACGCCGTTGCGGATGGATAGACCTTGTGGCTCTCCGTTATGCAATTATGCTCAGCGGTGTCACTCAGTTGATTATGATGAAGAGCGACGTGCTCGACACATTCCCGACAATCAAGGCTTGTACGGCTTACAAGGTGAACGGCACGCTGACACGTGATTTCCCTTACAGCATCGAGGACGGTGTGGAGCCAGTCTATGAGGAGATAAAGGGTTGGAACACGGATATGACCAAAATCAAGAACGAGGATGAGTTCCCGGCAGAGTTCAATGCTTATGTGGCATTCCTTGAGAAGGAATTGAATGTGCCTATCACGATTCTTTCTGTGGGTCCTGACCGCGAACAGACCATCGTGCGCTCTAATTTCAAGCACTAAAAAACATAAGGCTGCTTGGCGACAATTCTGGTCGCGAGGCAGCCTTATTAAATTTATAATTACCCTAAAACGTTAATACTATGGCAAAAGTAAGACCTTTCAGAGGACTGCGTCCACCCAAAAATATGGTGACCGAGGTGGCTTCACGTCCGTATGATGTACTTAATTCAGAAGAAGCCCGTAAAGAAGCGGGCGACAATGAAAAATCGCTCTATCACATTATCCGCCCGGAGATTGATTTTGCTCCCGGCACCGACGAACACGACCCGAAGGTGTATGAGAAGGCGGTGGAAAATTTCAAGAAATTCCAGACAAACGGATGGCTTGTGCAGGATCGTAAGCCCTGCTACTACATCTATGCGCAGACTATGGACGGCCGTACTCAATATGGTTTTGTGGTGGCTGCCAATGTGGCTGACTATCTTGAGGGACGCATAAAAAAGCACGAACTGACACGCCGTGACAAGGAGGAGGACCGCATGAAGCATGTGCGCATAAACAAAGCCAACATCGAGCCGGTGTTTTTCACATTCCCCGACAACGATGAATTGGAGGAGATACTACGCCGCGTCACTGCTACAGAGCCGGAATATGATTTCGTCAGTGAGGATGGTTTCGGACATACGTTCTGGGTGATTGACGACGACAAGACAATTGACGCCGTGTCGCGCATATTCGGAGAAATTCCAAACATGTATATAGCCGATGGGCATCACCGAAGCGCCGCTGCCGCATTGGTGGGAAAAGAGATGGCCGATGCCAATCCAAACCATACGGGTGATGAGGAGTATAATTTCTTCCTTGCAGTCTGTTTCCCGGCTTCGCATCTTAAAGTGATTGATTACAATCGCCTTGTGCGCGATCTTAACGGGCATACGGATGAGGAATTCCTTCATCTGCTTGAAAAGAACTTCGAGGTGGAGGACAAAGGCACTGAAATCTATAGTCCGCAACACCTCCACAATTTCGCACTCTATCTTGGCGGGCATTGGTATTCGTTGACGGCACGTGAGGGTACGTACAACGATTCTGACCCAATCGGTGTGCTTGATGTGACGATATCGTCGGATTTGATTTTGCGCGATTTGCTTGGAATCACCGACTTGCGAAGCGACAAGCGTATAGATTTCGTTGGCGGCATCCGTGGACTCGGTGAGTTGAAGCGTCGTGTCGACAGCGGTGAGATGCGGATGGCTTTGGCTCTTTATCCTGTGACTATGCAGCAGATAATCGACATTGCCGACACAGGCAACATTATGCCGCCAAAGACAACTTGGTTTGAACCGAAATTGCGTTCAGGCCTTGTTATACACAAACTTGATGATTAATTTTTTTATTACGATGTTTTTGTCTTTGAGGCGTTGCCGTGATGGCAATGCCTCATTTAGTATGTGCGCAGCGGTGCCATGAATGCATCTGGAATATGCTCAACTGTGAAGTTGTCGGGGTCTTGACCGACCATAAGGATTACGTCAAACTGCAGCTCGTGCGGCAGGTTGAACATCTTTACATAAGCGTTGCCGGCATTGATCAGGTGGCGTATTTTGTCGCGTGTAATCACTTGCGAGATGTCGTAGATGGGATGTGAGCGCGATTTCACTTCTACCACGATTATACGGTTGTCTTTCTCTGCCACGATGTCGATTTCGTTTTTGCCCGAACGCCAGTTGCGGTCGCGGATAAGGTAACCTTTTGCAAGTAGAGCCTCGAAAGCGGCATTCTCGCCTTTCTGTCCAAAGATGTTGTGTTTTGCCATTGCTTGATTCTTTAAATTACATGTGTCGCAGCAGCATTTGGCAGTTGCGGCAGTCGAACTCTACTGACATCGAGATGTTGCCCGACGTAAGTACAAGGTCTGACTTCCATTTCTGACCTTCGGGTGTGCGCAGGCAGCGCCCGTATTCGCGGCGCAGACAGAAACGTGTGGTCATCAGTATGTCGCCCGTTTTTGGATTGTTGCAAGTTTCCATTGCCTCTTCAATATGTTTCACGCCATGGTCGGCATAGAATTGCCGGGCAAGGTGGTTTGCCACGTTGTCGGCATACGTCAGAGTGGCGCTGGTATATGTGGTGTCTTTGTTTTCTTGACGTCGGAAATCGTAATGGTGGTGCAGTTTCGTGGCGCGGACAAGAGCCTCTACCGCATCGCGGCGGATTGTTGTGAGTGTCGATGCCGGAATAAACACATCGGCGGTGTCGCCGAGAATGAGACTGCGCAGGTGGTAAGGTGTGCTGCCCAATTTAGAGAATACTTTTAGCCGTGCCTCCTGTTGGTCGGATTTTGCTGGCTGGAGGTCGATGTCGTGGCGAACTACGGCATTCGTGCCGCGTTCGTCGGTGATTTCGGTGGCTATTCCTCCGTCCACCTTCCAGCAACGGATTGCAACATCGATTGAGCGCACAGCTGATTTGCCGTCGACGAGAGTGTCGTTGAAGACTTTGTCGAAGTTGCGGTAGAGCATTGTGCCGGGAGCGACTGTCACTTTCTCAAACGGAGTGATTGCTTTGCCTGATACGGAATTAGCACGGAATCCTGACAGCGAGCCTTTATGATTGAAAAAGATTATACCATCGCCGTTGGCGACATCTTTTTTTGTGTCTACGATAATCGAGTTGCCGCGCACGCTTTTCACCTTGCCAAGCGGTTCGCCGATTGACTTTGGCGTGTCGGGCGACGACATCCGTTTGGCGGCGTCGCGACCGTCGAAGAAATAATGAGTGAATCCGCGGTTGAAACTTTTTGCAACATCGGGCTTAAAATTCAGATGCACTTTGCCTACGGCGCGACGCTGATAGTGTTCAGGATGGCGTTCGCAGATGTCGTTCAGCAGCGAGTTGTAGTATGCGGTCACATTTTTGACATATGGGATGTCTTTAAGTCGGCCTTCTATCTTCAGCGACGATGCTCCGGCATCGAGAAGCGCTTCCAATCTGTCGGCTTGATTGAAATCGCGCAGCGACAACAGGTGTTTTTGTTCAAACAACGTGTTGCCGTGGCGGTCGGTCAGATTGTATGGCAGACGGCACAGCTGTGCGCATTCACCACGGTTGGCGCTGCGTCCGCGCAGTGCGCAGCTGGCATGGCAGCGTCCGCTGTAACTCACACACAATGCTCCGTGAATGAAACATTCCAATGGGACGGTAGTCGCCTTGCGCACTTCGCGGATTTCATCGACTGAGAGCTCGCGGGCGAGTACCACCTGCGAGAATCCCACTTCTTCAAGAAACCGCGCTTTCTCGGGCGTGCGTGTGTCGCACTGAGTGCTTGCATGCAATGCTATAGGCGGGATGTCGAGGCGAAGTATGCCCATGTCCTGCACAATCAGCGCATCAACGTTGATGCGGAACAAGTCGCGGATAAGCCGTTCGGCATCGCGCAGCTCGTTGTCGAAAAGGATTGTGTTGACAGTTGCATACACTCTGGCGTCGTAGCTGTGGGCAAAATCCACGGCACGGGCAATGTCGTCCAGTGAATTGCCAGCCGATGCGCGGGCTCCGAAATTTGACGGGCCGATATATACAGCATCGGCACCATGTGTGATGGCGGCAATGGCGGTGTCGGCATTTTTCGCCGGCGACAGTAGTTCGATGATGCGTGGTTTTGTCATAATGTGATTCTATTTGATGTCGCGAATGTCGTAAGGAGTTTCTTGATAGACAAAGTAGTTGAGCCAGTTTGAGAACAACAGGTTGGCGTGGCTGCGCCAACGCACGAGCGGACCTTTCGCAGGATCGTCATCGATGTAATAGTGGGTTGGCACATGCGGATTCATGCCGCGGCTCAGGTCGCGGTGGTATTCACAGTCGAGCGTCAGCGGTGAATATTCAGAGTGCCCTGTAATGTAGATTTCGCGTCCGTTGCGTGCCATGATTATATACACTCCGCTCTCTGCGCTTTCCGAGACGATTGACAAATCGGGCACTTTAAGGATGTCTTCCTTGCGCACTTCGCTATGGCGGCTGTGAGGCACGTAGAACACGTCGTCGAAACCTCTGAACAGAGGATTGCTCTTTTCAAGTACGCGGTGCTCGAACACGCCGGAGAGTTTCTCGGCAAGCACGTGTTTACGGATGCCGTAGTGATGATATAGTCCGGCAAGGGCAGCCCAGCAGATATGGATTGTCGACGTAACGTGTGTGCGCGACCAGTCAAAAATTTCTTGCAGTTGCGGCCAGTAGTCGACAGTTTCGAAATCCTGCATCTCCACAGGTGCTCCAGTTACGATAAAACCGTCGTAGTTGTTCTTTTTGATGTCGTTGAACGATTTGTAGAATTCCTCAAGGTGCTCCTTTGGTGTGTTTGTCCATTCGTGACCCTCAGGCAGCACGAGGTCGAGCTCAATCTGCAACGGCGTGTTTGAGATGAGGCGTAGCAGGTCGGTCTCGGTCATCAGTTTCAGAGGCATTAGGTTGAGCACGGCAATGCGCAGCGGGCGTATGTCCTGCGACGACGCCCGTTGTTCCTCAATTACGAATATGTTTTCTTTTTTCAGTTCCTCTACCGCAGGCAGGGTACTGGGAATTCTTACTGGCATAGGCTTTTGTCGTTTTTATAGATTGTTGTAGATTGTCATTGCTTCCATACGCCCGGCATTGATGAGGTCGGGGTAGTGGGCGTCGGAATTGAAAACCACGGGTATGCCAATTTCTTTCAAGCGCTTGAAATAACGCTCGTTAGGGAACAATCTGTGGTGCTGGAACATTGATTTGGTGTTTATCTCTGCAATAATGCCCGCATCTTTGATGGCTTCCATCACTTCTTCCACGCGCTTGGCATACCACGGCTCGTCCTCGATTCCTGGAGAGAAATAAGATGCGTTCTGACCTATTTTGTCGAAATGCCCGATAATGTCAAATCCCCCGGCGGCAATCATTTTCAGTGTCTGGTCGTAGAATGTGTCGACGACATAGCGAATGTCATTGTCGAAGAATAATGCCATTTTTGTCTTGAATGAGTCGAAGTGTCCGTCGGTGTCGACCATTGTGTCGCCTGATGGGATGAAATGCACGGAGCCGATGCGATAGTCGAGAGGCAGTTTGCTGAAATATTCATTCGATGGTCCCCAATAGTCGCCAAGATAGTCAATCTCCATGGAAACAAGCAATTCCACTTGCCCCGCGTATTCTTGCTTCAGTCGGTTGAAAATGCCGAGATACTCCGCCACGTCGTCGGTTTTCATATTGCACGGCGACTCGATAGGCACAGGGGAGTGGGGCGAGAAGCCATAGTGGGAGAATCCCATCTCTGCCGCTTTTGCCGCAAATTCAGGCATCTCTGCATGGCCATCGCAAAACTGCGTGTGGCTATGGAAATTATATAGTTGTGATGTCGCTGCAATATTCTTGAAATCAATCATCGTAAGCGGTTATTTGTAGATTGCACTTTGTTCTGCCGAGCGGATGTTGTTGTCGATGTTGGCAAGTGTCTTTGTCGCATCGGAAACTTTATGCTCCAATTGCAGAATGCTTTGTTCCATTTTCTTGCGTGCCGCAGGTTTGGCGTTGGCATAGGCGGCGCGCAGACGTTTCAGTTCAGTCTTGTCGTCGGCAAGTTGACTTGCAAGAGCTACTCGTTTTTCCATGAGACTTCTTGCCTCCGAGCTTTGGAAGTTGTCAAAGCGCGTGTAGCGCACGCCGTTCATCACATAAAACACAAATTCATCATCAGGCTTGTCAGTGTCGGCTGAAATTGATTCTATTGATTCTTTTAGCGACGCATAGTCGGCATCGTCAGCCCATGTGGCTTTGATGTCTCTCAGGGCGGCAAGACTGTAGATATTGTCATTGTCGCTGTCGTAATTTTCGCGCACGTCGTTGCGCTTGAACATATAGATTGTGACCTTGTCGGGTATCTGGTTGCGGTCGGTGGCCCACCAGCCGATGCCTGTCATTTCGTCGATGACAAACATATAGTCGTCGTAGGGGGAGTTGTATGGGAATCCGATGTTCTGCGGATTCAAATATTCGCCTGTAGAGAAATCCTTGCGCGACATGAAGATGTCGTAGCCTCCGATGCTGCCGTTGCCGTTAGATGCGAAATAGATAGTTGTGCCGTCGGTCATCACAAACGGATAGGCAGCGTCGCCTCCATCGTTGAGTGAGGCAGGGAGCAGTGTTGCGTGATCCCATTTGCTGTCGGCAAGCCGATAGGTCTCGGCAAGCCTGACGCACCCAGTGCTGTCGGCAACCGACCATACCATACGGTTGGCTGATTGCGGCATAAACACCTCTGGCGTGTTGCATTCAAGGCCTGCGGGCAGAATGTCGGCGGAGTTGAGCGAGCCTGTTTCCTTTGATAGTTTGTATGCTTTCAGAAAATTTGATTTGTCGACGTTCAAGCTGTCGAACACCTGAACCTTCTCAACATTTTCGAGCATCTCGGAAACGCGTTTCAGTCTGTTGTAGCCTTTTGCGGCTGTTGCCGACAGCGACGATTCATTTTCGCCAAGACGGTCGGCAAAAACGTCGGTGTAGTCAGCCGCAGCTTCGTAGTCCATTTCCTCAAGAGCATATTGCGCCATGTAGCGTGCGGCGTCGGTCACGCGTTTGTTGTAGGCAGTCTCGATATATTTTCTGGCTTCAGCCTTGCGACCGGTTTCATAAAGGCAGGCACCGTACCATTGGTTGTAGGATGCGTTGCCGGGATTTTTTTTTACGAGTCCCTGGAATGTCGACAGAGCTTTGCCGAATTCTCCTTCGGAATATAATTTTTTTTGCCTGCTGCAATGTCAGCGCATTGGCGGCGGTGCAGCCCATAAGGGCAAGGCTTAGAATGATGTTTCGTGATTTCATAACGTGGGAAATTTAAGAAAACATTTTGTTTATATCGTCAAATGTGACAGTGCAGATGATTTTCTTGCCGTCGGGGGTGTAGTTGGCTTCTTTGGAGCGGAACAGGTCGGCAACAAGAGCTTCCATTGCATCGGGTGTTAGTCTGTCTCCGTAGCGCACAGCTGCTGCGCGTGCCGATGACAGGGCTATGTGCTCGCTGATGCGCTTTGAGAGGCTCACGCCACCATTGATGGCAGAGTCTGCCACGTCGAGAATCATCTCTTTTACGTCCGGATTTTTCAGGCAGGCTGGGAAGGCATTGACAGCCCATGAGCAGTCACCGAGAAATGAAATCTCAAATCCCATTTTCTCCATTTCCGGCTTTACCTCATCGAGAATGAGATTTTGCGCAGTCGACAGTTTTATGACTTCTTGAAACAATACTTTCTGCGATTCTATTTTTTTTGACTCGACGGCATTGATGAGTGAGTCGAAAAGAACGCGTATATGTGCCCTATGTTGGTCGATAAGCATTATGCTGTTGGCGCCTGGCACGAGAATATATTTGTTCCTCAGCTGTGTACACGAGGATGGCGTGAATTTTACTTTCTCTTGCTGAAAGGCTGAGGTCTGGTGGCTTTCTTCGGTTGACGGCATTTGGTTGAGAGCCGATGCCGCAACGACGTGCTCGAGTGAGTCGGAACGTTTTTTCTCAAAATTCTGATAGAGTTTGTCCCAGTTGTTCAGCTGTGAGTCGACAACACGGCGTTGTGTCTGAAATCCATCACCGCCGATGGCTGATGCCCGGCGTTGGGTGGTCGGCTGAGGCTGTGGCGCCGATGCTGACTGTGGCGCGAATGGGTTGTAGTTGGGGTCGAATTCAATTTCAGGCATCTCTACATCTTCTGTGTTGCCCACAGGAATCTCTATATCGCCCTCTGTGTCGAATTCGATTGTCGGTACGGCGCTGAACTTGCCGAGAGTTTCTTTTACGGCTGCAAAAAGTATCTGCCAGATTACCTGCTCGTTCTCAAACTTGATCTCGCTTTTTGTCGGGTGAATGTTCACGTCGATTGTCTCCGGGTCGACAGAGAAATGCAGGAAGTAGTTGGGCTGTGAATCTGCGGGAATCAGCTGGTCGAAACATTGTATTATCGCTTTGTGGAAGTATGGGTGGCGCATATGCCGACCGTTGACAAACAGATACTGCAGATAGTTGCGCTTGCGGGCGTTTTCTGGACGCGATACGAATCCATATATTTTCACGACGGAGGTCTCGGCTTCGATCGGAATCAATTGCTGACTCAGTGATTTGGAGAAGATTGACACGATGCGCTGCTTGAAGGAATCGCCTCCCATCAATTGGTACATCATGTTGCCGTTGTTCGACAGCTTGAACTCTGTTGTATAGTTGACCAATGCGAGCTTTTCAAACTCGCGCACAATGTTGCTCAATTCAATTTGGTTGCTCTTCAGAAACTTACGACGAGCCGGGACGTTGAAGAAAATGTTTTTTATCATGAAATTGCAACCGGAAGGGCAGTAGTCAGGCTCCTGTGATTCACACTGCGATGCGTTGATGCATAGGTGTGTGCCCATTGGTGCGTCTTTCATTCGGGTGCGCAGCTCCACTTGGGCGATGGCGGCAATTGACGCTAATGCCTCTCCGCGGAATCCCATCGTATGGAGTGCGAACAAGTCATCGGCATTGCGTATCTTTGACGTGGCATGGCGTTCGAATGCCAAGCGGGCATCAGTTTCCGACATGCCCGAGCCGTTGTCGATTACCTGAATCAGTGTGCGCCCTGCGTCCTTAAGCACAATCTCGATTGATGTGGCTCCAGCGTCGATGGCATTTTCCACAAGTTCCTTGATTACCGAGGCTGGGCGTTGTATCACCTCGCCGGCGGCAATCTGATTGGCTACGGAGTCGGGTAGGAGTTTTATAATGTCTGACATATCAGTCTGTTGTCTTAATTTTCTTGTTCTCGTATTCGTTTCACTGGAGCAACTGCCTCTGGCTCGCTGAAAAGATTGCGCTGCTCGTCGGGGATGATGAAGAGGTCGTAGCGGTCTTTGGGACGGATGGCTTCATACCATTTGAATCCTTTTAGGTAATACTGCGACTTCTTGGCAAGAAACAGGGGAGTGACCTTGCCTGTGACATCTGGCCATAGGTTGAGTTTCTCCATCTTTTGTCCGTCGACAAGCACTGTGAGGAAGCTGCCTTCAGCATCGACAAGCTTATTGTATGTGGAGTCTTTTTCCATTGGCAGCATAATTGCCATTACATTGCCGTTGACGTCAAGGCGGCGGAGTTTGCCGTCGATGAATGTTGCAATCATTTCTTTTCCCGACAACTGGTTGTAGAACTCCTCTTCCACGTGTTCGCCCATCAGTCCATATTCCGGCAGATAGGCTTTGTCGACTGTGCTGTCGTTCAGATGTATCTGTATGACGTTGCCCATCACTTGTCGCTCGAGATTCCAGAGTATCGGGTGGCGGTGCATGAATATCATTGAGTCGCGCGACTGAAATGTCAGCGAGTCGCACACTCCTTGCACATCGGTGCGGTAGAAACGCACGTTGGGGTAGGCGCACATCACACGCGATGAGTCGGGCATCTGGAGATAGGTGCGGATTGTGTCGCCGTGCACAAACACGGTGTCGCCTTGTGAATATTCCATCGCCAATGCGCGTCGGGTGGCAAACGAGGTGTTGTCCTTCTCATTGTGATAGCCGTAGCCGCCTGTGAGAACGGCTGATTTGGCAGTGTCGGTAAGCACCATGTTCCCAAACACCTCGCCAAAACCGTTGGCGCGGTCGTAGACGATGGTGTCGCCGGTAAGTGTCTGTCCGTCTTTGCCGACAACGAGCGACCGGTTGAGAAGTTGCACTTTGTCTTTATCGGTGTTGTACCAGCCGCGGTCGGTGTAGACGATGCTGCTGTCTGACTCGATGGTTGTGTGGCCCACGATGTCGGCGATGTGTGTCTTTGTGTTATAGAGAAGGGTGTCTGTGTTGAGCACAAACTTTTTCTCATTGTTGGTCAGCACTACGTCGTACAGGAATTCCGAATCCTTTGTGTCGGGGGCATATTGTCCGTAGATTGACGTTATGGTGTTTTTGTCGTCTGAGATCTCTCCGCCTTTGAAGTAGTAGCCGATGTTGGCTATGAGGTCGTAGTCGAGGCTGTCTGTAAACAGCGTGGTGTTGCGGTGTTCCAGGCGTACTCCGTTCTGCACCTTGCGCAGACGGGCTATTTCCTGCATGCCGTCATAGTAAAGCACGTCGGAATACACAAACAGTGTGTCGCCTTGCTCCATCTTTACGTTGCCAAAGGCATTCATCTTGTTTTCCTTGTCGTAGAAATGTGCGCTGTCGCAGTACATATACATATCGCCCTTGCGGAATTTAACGTGGCCACTCAACACTTGATACTCTGGATGCATCTCGTTGAGCGACAGACTGTCGGCATATTCAAGGAATATTTTGCCTTTTTGGTGGCGGTTGGCAGTGGGGATGACAGGCTTGACGGCATACAGCAGGCTGTCGCCGAAAATCAGAGCCATCAGCCAAATTGCCAAAAGGCATAAGACGCTGTTCAGAATCTTATGCCTCTTGTTCAATTCGTTATTTTTTTGTGTGGTGTTTTCTGTTCTGTCAGTCATAAAAATTAGAAATTAACGTTTCAGCCAGCCTTCGTGTTGGAATTGGCAGTCGCGCCAGCCTTCTTCGATATAAACGTAGGTTGATTTGATTTTGTTTTCAATCCAATCGGTTATTATCTTGTTTTTTGCACTGAGCTCATACATGTCTTTAAGTTCCTCAAAGTCGTCGCTGAGTGTGGCTTTGTGACCTTCGTGGCGGCTCTTGAGTTTTACGATGGCTACAACCTCACGACCGGTTTTCTCGTCAATCATGATGAATGGTTCGGAGATTTCTCCCACTTGCAGCTTGTCGACATGCTTTGCCACTTCCTGGGGCAGCTGGCTCATCTGGAATTTTGTTGAACGCGTCATCTGGTTGTACATAATGCCTTGGTTGTTTCGTGTATCCTTGTCTTGTGACACATATTGTGCGGCCTGCTCGAATGTGAATTTCTTTGCGTTGATGTCTTGACGCAGTGAGTCGAGGCGGGTGATGCCGTCGGTAAGTTCTTTGTCCGACACTTTTGGCTTCAGCAAAATGTGACGGGTGTTGACCTTGTCACCGCGTTTCTCTATCAATTGGATGATGTGGAATCCAGCGTCGGTCTCTACGATGCGCGATGCCTTTTTGGGGTCAGTAAGGTTGAACGCTACGCTGGCATATTCAGGCATCAGCTCTGTGCGTCCGCGGAATCCGATTTCGCCGCCGCGCACCGATGAGCCGTCTTGCGAGTAGAGGATGGCAAGTGTCGAAAATTCCGATTCGCCGTTGTTTACGCGCTGGGCATAGTCGCGGAGACGTGATTTCACCTCGTCGATTTCCTCTTGCGGGATAATCGGTTTGATGGTGATAATCTGTGCCTCTACCTGCATTGGAACGTATGGGATGCTGTCCTTGTCGAGGCTTTCGTAGTATTTGCGCACGTCGGCTGGCGTGGATTTTACGTTTTTGGTCAAATTTTCCTTTACCTGCTGTACAATATATTGGTTTTTCATTATTTCCATATATTGCTCACGTATTTCCGGAATCGACTTGCGGAAATATTCTTCAACCTTCTCTTTCGAGCCGAGTGATTCTACAAAGTAGTTGATACGTGCGTTCACTTCTTTGGCCACGGTGGCGTCTTCTACGGTCACGGTGTCGATTACGGCTTGGTGAAGAAAAAGTTTGTCAATGGCAAGCTGTTCCGGAATCACGCAATAAGGATCGCCGTTGATTGGCGTTTTCTCGTATTGCAGTTGGCTGTACTGCTCTTCGATTTGCGACTTGTAGATGGGTTCGTCGCCCACAATCCATGCCACTTCTTCTGCAATGTTGTTCTGTTGCGCCATTGTGCAATATGCTGCCGCACCTGCGAACGCTATAATTGAAAGGAATTTGAATTTCACAATCTTTGGTCTTTTAAGTTGAGTTCTGTTGTTAATACGAAATGCAAATATGGTGAATATTTGTGGCATTTCAAAAGGCCAATCGACAGATTAAAACATTCTTTAGATTGTTTACAATTTATTTGTCGATAAGCCATCTGCAAAGGTAACAATAATTGTTGAATACAGAAAATGCAGAAACTGGGTGTTGCGCATAAAAAAACGTTCGGAAGAAGTCCTTCCGAACGTTTTTGTGGTATGCTCGGCATGAGCTTATTCTAATGGGTGCAAGTCCCTAACAAGCCCTAATAGCGGGAATTGTATAGCCAATAGCAAGGGTGTCCACTGCGAGGTGGAATCTGAAAGAAGCAGGCGGCAAACATCTGACCCAACGTACAGAAACTTCATATAAGGCATTTGACCATGGATGAGATTGCCACACAAATCAAAGTCCTATAGCTATTCGGAATGGTTGGTGTAAATGAAGTGGGTATAAGATGGAAAGAATAAGCCCTTATCCGAGAGGGTCTCACGGACATGGCGATTAGTTGCCTTTACGAAAGTCATGGAGTAAAGCTTGCTGTGAGAAGTCAGCAGATGCCATAGTAGTGGAGTTCTCGATAACGCTCCATGAAGGGCAGAACCTATAAATTAAACGATAGTAATTGAAACGTACCTTATGAAGGAAAGAATGCAGAAAACATTGGCAGAAGTCAATGGCTGCCCACAGAAAGATAGGACGGAATCCGAAGGATATGTGGGAGCGCAGACCTTCATGTGGATATGTGAAGACAACATCGTGGAAGTACCATTCGACAAGGAACACTTATTGGAGCGCATCATCAGTCCTGATAACCTACTCAAAGCCTACAAGGCTGTGCAGCGTAACAAGGGCTGTAGCGGTATCGACAAGATGTCATGTGAGCAAATGCTCCCTTGGCTCTTGGCTAATAAGGATGCCCTAATCCGTTCCTTGCTTGACGGTTCATACCGTCCGAACCCAGTAAAAAGGGTAGAGATACCCAAAGACAATGGAAAGATGCGCCTGTTGGGCATCCCCACGGTTATAGACCGTCTGGTTCAACAAGCCATCAACCAGACCCTAACTCCCATCTATGAGCGTCAATTCTCTCCAGGAAGCTACGGCTTCCGTCCGAGAAGAGGCTGCCATGATGCCCTAAGAGGTGCTCAGAAAATAATCGATGATGGCTACATTTATGTGGTTGACCTCGACTTGGAGCGTTTCTTCGACACAGTGAGCCATAGTAAACTCATAGAAATCCTCAGCCGCACGATAAAGGACGGTAGGGTGATAAGCCTTATTCACAAATATCTCCGCAGTGGTGTGATGAACAAATGTATGTTCGAGGCGAGTGAGGAAGGCACTCCCCAAGGAGGACCGTTAAGTCCGCTTTTGAGCAACATCATGCTCAACGAGTTGGACAAGGAACTCACTCGCCGAGGTCTCCCTTTTGTTCGCTATGCCGATGACTCGATGATATTTTGTAAGTCCAAGCGTGCAGCCAAACGCGTGAAGGAATCTGTAACCCGATTCATCGAAGGAAAACTTCATCTGAAGGTGAACAGGGACAAGACAGTTGTGTCCTATGTGCAAGGTGTGAAATACCTTGGTTACTCCTTTATGTAATGAAAGGCAAATGCCAACTCACGGTACACCCAAAAGCCAAATCCAAGATGAAAGCCAAACTCAAGGAGTTGACTTCCCGAAGCAATGGTTGGGGATATGCCAAGAGGAAGCAAAAACTTGAAGAGTACATAAGGGGATGGGTAGGTTACTATCACCTTGCCAACATGAAACGTTTCCTCATGGAAACTGACGAGTGGCTAAGGCGACGGCTACGTATGTGTATATGGAAGTCGTGGAAGAGGGTGAAAACGAGAATTGCCAACTTGATAAAGTGTGGTATAGATAAATACCAAGCTTACATGTGGGGCAATAGTCGTTTGGGGGATTGGCGCATAGCTGGCAGTTACATACTATGTCGTGCGATAACCAACGAAAAGTTGAGCATGGCAGGCTATGCTACACTGATGGGTTCATACATCGAATGGCACCCAAAATAGGAACCGCCGTATGCGGAACCGCATGTACGGTGGTGTGAGAGGTCGGAAAACGAAAGTAGGAGAAAAACTACTTTGTTTTCCTCCTACTCGATTAAAAGAAAAAAATAGTATTATTTATTTACCTGGAATTTGTTCCAGCCGTCTTTGAGAAACGCTACCGACTGGCGTGCTGCCGCAAGACCTGCATTGATGTTGGCCTCGGCTGTCTGTGCTCCCATTTTCTTCGGGGTGAAGAACACGCGTGTGCCAAACTCTTCGGCCATCGCTGCCGCTGTGTCAGGCTTTACATCGGCGATGTAGCGCACGTCGGCTCTCTGGCGCAATGCTTCGGCAAGGCTTTCCTCGTTGATGATTTCTTTGCGTGCGGTGTTGATGAGCACTGCGTTTTTAGGCATCAGTTTGATTTGCTCAAGTCCCACGGATCCCTTGGTTTGCGGTGTGGCAGGAATGTGGAGCGACACGTATTGGTTGTTGGCGTAAAGTTCCTCGATGGAGTGGACTGGTTTGATGCCGTCGGCTTCCATCACCTCGTCGGTTACAAACGGGTCAAGGGCGGAAACCTCCATACCGAAACCTTTGGCTATGCGTGCCACGTTGCGGCCCACCTGACCGTATGCGTGGATGCCGAGAGTCTTGCCTTTCAACTCTGTTCCTGACGTTCCGTTGAATTGGTTGCGAATCATCATGACGAGCATACCGAAAACCAGTTCTGCCACAGCGTTGGAGTTCTGTCCTGGTGTGTTCATCACACAAATTCCCGCAGCTTTGGCTGCTTGGAGGTCGATATTGTCTACTCCGGCTCCGGCGCGCACAATCACTTTCAGATTTTTTGCGGCATCGAGCACTGTTGTGTCGACAATGTCGCTGCGCACAATCAGTCCGTCAACGTCGGCAACCGCTTTGACGAGGTCGTCTTTTGTGCCTTTTTCAAGCAGCACCAGCTCGTGTCCGGCTTGCTCAACTTCCTTTCTGATGCCCTCTACAGCGACTGCTGCAAAAGGTTTTTCTGTTGCAACTAATATTTTCATTTGGTGGAATTTAGAGTTGTTTTTCAAAATCCTTCATTGCGTCAATGAGCACCTGTACGCTTTCCATAGGCATGGCGTTGTAGATAGATGCGCGGAAGCCACCTACAGAGCGATGCCCCTTGATGCCTACGATGCCGCGTTCGCCTGTGAACTCAAGGAATTTCTTGTCGAGCTCGGCATACTCTGGACGGAGTACGAAGCAGACGTTCATGATTGAGCGGTCTTCAGGTTTTGCTGTGCCGACGAAAATCTTGCTGTTGTCGATGGCGTCATACAGACGGGCTGCTTTCTCCTTGTCGGCTTTTTCCATTGCGTCAATGCCGCCAAGTGATTTGTACCATTTCAATGTCTGCAGTGCAGAGTAGATTGGCAGGCATGGAGGTGTGTTGAACATTGAGCCTTTGCTTACGTGCGTGCGGTAGTCGAGCATTGTCGGAATCACACGGTCCATTTTCCCGAGTGCGTCTTCTTTTACAATGACAAGAGTCACGCCGGAAGGAGCAAGGTTCTTCTGAGCGCCGGCATAGATGGCGTCATATTTTGAAACGTCAATGCGGCGTGAGAAAATGTCGCTCGACATGTCGGCGATCAATGGCACTTTCACATCTGGATCCTCGCGAAGCTCGGTTCCGTAGATTGTGTTGTTTGTGGTGATATGGAAATAGTCAACGTCGTCGGGCACGGTGTAGCCTTTGGGCACAAATGTGTAGTTGGCGTCTTTTGATGATGCCACAACGTTTACATCTCCGAAGAGTTTCGCCTCTTTGATGGCTTTTGATGCCCATACGCCGGTGTCGAGGTATGCTGCTTTTGTTTTCAGGAAGTTGTATGGAATCATGCAGAACTGCATGCTTGCGCCGCCGCCGAGGAATAGCACTTCGTAGCCCGACGGGATTTCAAGCAATTCTTTGATGAGGGCATTGGCCTCGTCGATTACTGCTTGGAACTCTTTGCTACGGTGGGAAATTTCAAGAATAGACAGACCTGTCTCGTTGAAATTCATCACGGCGTCTGCCGTGTTTTTGATTGTGTACTCGCTCAGAATCGATGGTCCGGCGTAAAAATTATGCTTTTTCATATCTAATGGTTTGTGTTGATTTATAATTAAGCATACACAAAAATAAAGAAAGATTTCTTTATTTCCTAATGTTTTGCCTGAAAAATAAGAGCCACACTGAAAAATCTTTCAATGTGGCTCAGTGTCTGGTCGCTTATTGGATGTTCGGCTCTTCAAGGCCGTAGCCCTTTTTCTTGTTTTCAAAGAACAGGAGCAGTGAGATGATGACGGCAATCGCGCCGAAGGCGGCGAAGATGGTCATTGTCTCGGTATAGTCAATGCTTCCGTTTGCCAGTGTGTTTGCTTGGTTCACTTTGCCAATCCATACTGGCACAAGGGCAAGCCCGATATTCTGAATGTAGAAAATCATAGCGTATGCCGAGCCGAGCAGTTTCATCGGTATGATTTTCGGAACCGACGGCCACATAGCCGACGGGACAAGTCCGAAGGCAACGCCGAGCGCTATCATTGCGGCGATGGCAACGATGTAGGATGTTATTGGCAGCACGAAGATTATGTGCACAATTGTGAGCAGCGCGCTTCCGATTATCATCAGTGTGGCGCCTTTCCCGAATTTGTCATAGACATAGCCGAAGAGCGGAGTGAGGAAGATTGTGCCGAATGGCAACATGGCTGGGATGAGACCTGCCATATTCTCGTCTACGCCATATTTGAATACCATAAGTTTTGTGGCGAATTTAAGGAAAGGAAACACTCCTGCGTAGAACATAAGGCAGAGTGTTGCCATATACCAGAAGCCGCGGTTGCTGATCAGCATCTTGAGGTCGGAGAATTTGAATCCTTCTTCCGGTTCTGTCTGTACGGCTTCGGCCGAGGCGTCTTCTTTCTTGTCCATTACGCAGTAGACCAAGAAGGCTACGACACTGATGCAGAGCAATGCGGCGCCAAGACCTACCGCTGCATGTACTCCTCCGCACGCTTTGGCAAACGGAAGGGCGAGGGCGAGGGCGCAGGCTGTGCCGATACGCGCCAGTGCAACCTGAAATCCCATAGCGAGAGCGAGCTCGTGTCCGGTAAACCATTTGGCGATTATCTTGGTCACGGTGATTCCTGCAATTTCGCATCCTGCGCCGTAGATGGCAAATCCGAGCGAAGCCCAAAGCACTTGTGTGTGGTATGTGCCTATTCCGAAAGGAAGAGTGACGGAGCCGTCAAATGTGTTGCTTACTGCCCACCATTTGATAAGTGCGCCACCAAACATCAGAAGTGTCGATGCCAGACCGGTAAAGCGGATGCCGAATTTGTCGAGTATGATTCCTCCGAAAAACAAGAGTAGCAGGAACACGTTGAAATAGCCATATGCGCCAGAGAAGAATCCGTATTCGTCGGATGTCCATCCCAGACCGTTAACGTCGTTGCTGGTGAGCATTGGCTCAAGTGGCGACATTACATCGGTAAAGAAGTAGCCGCACATCATTGTGAATGAGACTGCAAGCAGCGCTGTCCATCTTGCCGCCGCCGAGTCGCTAAGTTTCTTTTGTAATAGTTCTTTCATCATTCATTCAATTTTATGTGCAAAGGTAAGCAAAAGTTGCGTATAACTGGCATTTATTAGCAAATTTGTTGCGTATGGCTTTCAAAAAGATAATTTATGGCTGTGGGGTATAAAAAAGAGACAGTCCCTTTGGGGACTGTCTCCTTAAGTATAGGTAGATGATTGTTACTTAGTTGTAACGATTACCACGCGGTTCCAGTTGTTGTTGTCAGTGTATGGCTGCTCTTCAACACCGATAGCCTCTACCTCGATGCGATCTGCGTCGATGCCGTAGGCAACGAGAGCTTCCTTAACTGCGTTTGCACGGCGCTCAGAAAGTTTCTTGTTGTAGTCTGCAGTACCAGTTCTCTTGTCAGCATAACCCTTGAGGACAACCTTTGCATTTTCGTCTTGTTTCAAAACCTGAGCTACGTCGTAGAGTGTAACTTGGTCGTTTGCAGAAACCTTTGCAGAGTTGAATTTGAAGCGGACAGCTGGGTTGACAGAATTTGTGGTTTTAGCAGGAGCTGCTGATTCTGTAACCTCTGGGCATGGGAGTTGTGCTTGTGCAGCGCGGAGCTGAGCCTCAGTGTCTGCCAAGTCGCCGCGAAGTTTGTTGATGCGGCCGTTGAGGTCGTTGATTGCGCCCATGCAGTCAAACGGAGTGTATTTTGTCACGTGACGGCCTTCTTTGCCGAGGTTGATTTGCAAACCACCGGTCATAGAGAAGATTGGGTCAAGACCTGTCTTCCATGCGATGTTGTTGATATTGTCGGCTGTACCTGTCAAACGGGCGTCTACATAGAGGTCTACACGCTTGCTGCAGCGGAAACGGAATTGAAGACCGAGGTTTGTGTTTACAACACCTTGATGTTCCATAACCTTGCCGTCGTTGTCAAGAATGTTGCCGGCAACAGAGTAGTCCCAAGCGTACGATCCACCAACACCGAGGTAAGGGATGATGCTGAACACGCGATGGTCGTTCACGCCGCAAAGGCTGTTGAACATATCCCAAGTGATTTCCAAGTTGAGGTTGGCATATTTCCCTTTGTGCCATTGGTTGCTGTTTTCCCAATGCATTGCGCCACCTTGTCCGCGGAAACGGAATCCGAAGTATGGTGAGAACCAATGTCCTACACCTGCCTCATAAAGAGCGGTGGTCTTCTTCATCTGGAAGTTGCTTGCATCTCCGTTTTTCTCGAAAATTGGCATCTGTGCACCGGCACCGAGTTGGATGTACCAATTGTCACGCCAAGAATGAGTGTAGATGTCTTTTGCCGGAGGAATGTTTGTGTAGTTATAGTCGGCCTCCTGTGCGTTGACGGCCGGAGTCATAGTCAATGCTGCGGCTGCCAAAATTGAAAAAGATAAAAATTTTTTCATAATCACAATGTTTTGGTATTTGTAAAAATAGTATGCAAAAGTAGTATAAATTGTTTATCCCTACAACAATATCGGTTCGGCTTTTGTTCATTTCTTTTGTAAGAAAAATTGATGAGAACCAAAAAAAACTTGAAATTTAACGAGTTAAAAAAAGAAAAAAGTCGGCATCCGTGGTTGATGCCGACTTTTCTATGATGGAAAATCGCTTATTCAGCAGCGTTCAAGATTTCGAGCATCTTGATTGCTGAGAAAGGAATGCGTGTTCCAGGGCCGAAGATTGCTGCTACGCCAGCCTTGTAGAGGAAGTCGTAGTCTTGTGCAGGGATTACACCGCCTGCAATAACGATGATGTCCTCGCGGCCAAGTTTTTTCAATTCCTCGATTACTTGCGGAATCAATGTCTTGTGGCCAGCGGCAAGCGATGATACACCGAGAATGTGAACGTCGTTCTCAACAGCCTGGCGGGCAGCCTCGGCTGGAGTTTGGAACAACGGACCCATGTCGACGTCGAAACCGCAGTCGGCATAACCTGTAGCCACAACTTTTGCACCACGGTCGTGTCCGTCCTGACCCATCTTGGCGATCATGATACGTGGCTGACGACCTTCTCTCTTAGCGAACTCCTCACACATCTTCTGTGCTTTCTGGAAGTCCGGATCGTTTTTAGTTTCTGATGAATACACGCCTGAAATTGTTCTGATTACTGCTTTATAACGGCCTACAACTTCTTCGCAGGCATCTGAAATCTCTCCGAGCGACGCTCTTACGGCTGCTGCCTTGACAGCAAGGTCGAGGAGGTTGCCCTCTTTTGTGCGTACGCATTCCGTGATGGCGGCAAGCGCTTTCTTGACAGCAGCTTCGTCGCGGTGTGCGCGAAGGTCGTTGAGACGCTCAATTTGCTCTTTGCGTACTTCTGTGTTGTCGATTTCGAGGATGTCGATAGGAGCCTCTTTCTCCAAACGGTATTTGTTGACTCCGACAATTGTCTGCTTGCCTGAGTCGATACGCGCCTGGGTGCGTGCTGCTGCTTCCTCGATGCGGCATTTCGGTGTGCCTGTCTCGATGGCTTTTGCCATACCGCCGAGTTTCTCGATTTCTTGGATGTGTTCCCAAGCCTTGTGGGCCAACTCGTTGGTGAGCGCTTCTACATAGTAAGAACCTGCCCATGGGTCGATTTCCTTAGTAATGTAGGTTTCTTCCTGGATGTAAATCTGGGTGTTGCGGGCAATACGTGCCGAGAAGTCGGTTGGCAATGCGATAGCCTCGTCGAGGGCGTTGGTGTGGAGCGACTGGGTGTGTCCCAACGCTGCGCCCATAGCCTCGATACATGTACGGCCGACGTTGTTGAATGGGTCTTGCTCGGTGAGCGACCATCCTGATGTCTGTGAGTGTGTACGCAGAGCCAATGATTTCGGGTTCTTCGGATTGAATTGTTTCACAATCTTGGCCCAGAGCATACGTGCGGCACGCATCTTGGCAATCTCCATGAAGAAGTTCATACCGATAGCCCAGAAGAATGACAAGCGAGGGGCGAACGCATCGATGTCCATGCCTGCGTTGACTCCGGCGCGAAGGTACTCAAGACCGTCGGCGAGGGTGTATGCCAACTCGATATCGGCTGTTGCGCCTGCCTCCTGCATGTGGTAGCCTGAGATTGAAATCGAGTTGAACTTAGGCATGTTCTGAGAAGTGTACTCAAAAATATCGGCGATGATTCGCATTGAGAATTCAGGTGGATATATATATGTGTTGCGCACCATGAACTCTTTCAGGATATCGTTCTGGATTGTACCTGCCATTTCTTCCAATTTCGCGCCTTGCTCAAGGCCGGCGTTGATGTAGAATGCAAGGACAGGAAGAACGGCGCCGTTCATTGTCATTGACACTGACATCTTGTTCAATGGAATACCATCGAAGAGCACCTTCATGTCCTCGATAGAGCAGATTGACACACCAGCCTTGCCGACGTCGCCGACTACACGTGGGTGGTCAGCGTCGTAGCCACGGTGTGTAGCCAAGTCGAATGCCACTGACAGACCTTTCTGTCCGGAAGCAAGGTTGCGGCGGTAGAATGCGTTTGACTCAGCGGCTGTGGAAAAACCTGCGTATTGGCGGATTGTCCAAGGACGGATGGCGTACATACCGCTGTACGGACCTCTGAGGAATGGAGGAATACCGGCAACGTAGTTGAGGTGTTCCAAGCCTTCAAGGTCTGCTTTAGTGTAGATCGGCTTAACCGGAATAAGCTCCGGAGTAACCCATTTCTCACCTTCTGCAATCGGAGCGTGCTTAACGTTGAAAGCGTCCGATTTGATATCTATGTTTTTGAAATTTGGTCTCATTTCTGTCCTTCTTCTATTTTAATAATTTAGCATTGAATTCCTGCAGTGTCTCAAGGACGTTGCTGCGGACATGAACAAAGTATTTGATGCCCTGGGCTTTCAAGTCTTCTGTGCAGGCTGGGTTGCCGGCTACAACAAACTCGGCGCGGCCGTCGAGCAGCTTGAATGCTTCCGGTGCATATTCGGTGTATTCGTCGTCGCTTGAGCAGAGCACCACGATGTCGGCTTTCTTTTCCATAGCGGCGTCGATGCCTTCCTGTACGGTCTTGAAACCAAGGTTGTCGATGATTTCATAACCGGCGCAGGCGAAGAAGTTGGAAGAGAACTGTGCGCGGGCAAGGCGCATTGCCAAGTTGCCGATTGTAAGCATAAACACTTTTGGACGTGCTGATGATTTTTCTGTTGCAAGGCGGAGTGCCTCGAAATCGCTTGCTGCACGTGCTGTCGGGATTGATGCCACGGCGCCTTCCTGGGCTTCGTGTTTGCAGCCGCAGTTGCATCCGTCGGTCTTTTCGATTTTGTTGCCAGCAACTTCGGTGAAGTTAGGGAACTGGTTGGTGCCGAGGAGTGACTCTTTGCGGCGCGCAACGTCTTGGTGACGTTTCTTTGATGTCTCTTGGAGCTCTTCCTGGATTTTGCCATCTTTGATGGCTGCGTAGAAGCCGCCGAGCTCCTCGATGGCAAGGAAGTTTTTCCAAGCAACATCAGCGATTGACGCTGTCAATGTCTCAACATAGTATGAACCGCCGGCTGGGTCGGTGATTTTATCAAGATGGCTCTCTTCCTTGAGCAGCAGCTGCTGATTGCGTGCGATGCGCTCTGAGAACTCGTCAGGATTCTTGAATTGTGCGTCAAACGGAGTGACGGTGATTGAGTCTACTCCTGCCAATGCTGCCGACATGGTCTCTGTCTGTGTACGCAGCAGGTTGACGTGTGCGTCGAATACTGTTTGGTTGAATTTTGTTGTGGCTGCGTGTACGTTCATCTTGCATGCGCAGTCGCATTCCGGCTGATATTGCTTTACGATTTGTGCCCACAGCATACGTGCTGCACGGAATTTGGCAATCTCCATAAAGTAGTTGGAGGTGATGCCCATATTGAATTTGATGCGCTTTGCAGCCTCGTCGACAGCCACACCTGCGTCGGTGAGTTGCGACATCCACTCGTTTCCCCATGCGAGGGCGTAGCCGAGTTCTTGTGCGATGTATGCGCCGGCGTCGCTGAGAAGCACTGTGTCTACAGTGAACACGCGGAGGTTCTTTACAGGAGCGACAATCTCTGTCAATTCTTTTGCCATGGCTTTGATGTCGCCGCCGAAGTCAACCCCGTGCTTGAGCAAGCGTACGAACGGGTCGAATTTTACAGAACCGGTAAACTCGTCTGCTTTGCCGTTGGATGTGAGGTATTCAACAAGAGCCTTGGTTGTTGCAACCGCGCATTTCGGGCATGATTCGAAGTTCACTTCTACCTTTGCAAGGTCGATGCTGTCGAGCAGTGTGGCAACGTTGTCGGCGGTGAGTGCTTCTGACAATTTGAATCCGAAAGATGTAACACCTTTGGTTGTCAATGATTTTGCTTTCTCGTTTGCCTCTGCAACGTTTTCTACAACGATGTTTTGACGGATAAACCATTCGTTGTCAGTGCGTGTGCCGCGTACGAATGGGTATTCTCCAGGTAGCGAGTCAGTTGTTTTAAGATTCTCAATGTCTTCGGCGCGGTACATCGGCTGAACATTGAATCCTTCGTTTGTCCGCCACACCAATTTCTTGTCGAAATCGGCTCCTTTAAGGTCGGCAACGACCTTAGCTTTCCATGTCTCTGTGGAAACGGGAGCAAATTGGTCGAACAATTTTTCTCTGTTTTCTGCCATAGTTTTTATATGAGTTTAGAGTTTAGATAGTGTTTTACTATTCATTTTTGAGTTTATGTTATACTAACGAACAAAATTACTAAAAGAAATCGCGAGAAACGCAATTTTAGGCAATAAAAAAACGTTCAGACGCGCCGCATATATATTTTTTAATGATTTTTCAGAATTGATTAGACTTCATGGGCGATTCCTGTAAGAATATAATTGATTGGAATCTTTGCACTTCGCTGTGTTTTGACTACTTTTGTAATAAAGTTTACAAAAAACATGAGTTGCAAAAGATTCGTTAAACCCAAATGTACGACCGATTTGGGATAAATGGTTGAAAACACAATAGAGATTTACAACTAAAGATAATTCAATAAGTATGGAATCAAGATTATTTCAAGCCATGAAGGCGTTTAAGGGAGCAGAAGGTTGCGAAGCAAACCTATTTGAAGAGTTTAAGAAAATAGCAGAAGCTGCATTCTTCTCTGGCTATTTCCTTATTAATGGAGGTTGTAAGGATGCATATAAACTAAAGTTGACCTGCATCGAATTCTATTACCACGAGGATGATGGCTATATTAAAGATAAAATAAAATATCTGAAAGGGAAAGATGAATTTGGCTATGCTTTAGGTGCTGTATGTCCGAATCCATCGGGAGTAGATGTTTTGTTTGATGATCCACAAAAGAAATATCATGCGTCTTTCTTGATTAGAGGCTATAAAGCTATAGAGCCTGGTAAAAAGGAATGGGAGAATAATGAAAAAAGAAAAGATTGGGCTCCTCATGATTTTTGGTATGATTTCTTTGGTGGAGCAAATATGCTTAACAATGGTAAGTTTAGTATTGAATGGATTGATGATACTGATGAAAAGTCGGGCTATGCAGAACCTATGCCGCGAATCAATATAGAGGACAACAGATTATGGGGATTTAAAAAAGTTGAAAAGCTATGATAACAGAACAATATAAAGATAAAGTTTATTTTTCAAAGTTGTTGTGTACAGATTGTCCCAATATCTATAAGGATATTTGTGAAATTCTTGATGCTAATAATGTGGCACACGAAACCCTTTCTTTGACTAAGGATTATTGGTGTCGAGATTATATGCCAGTACAATATGCAAGTGAGCGTTTCTCTCAATTTGTATACAATCCCGACTATCTAAAAGGAAAGGAAAAATACATTACTAATGCAGATAAGGTGATGAAGAAGATTGAAGGAAACAATTTTATCGTCAATCATTCTTCTTTGGTTATTGATGGTGGCAATATTGTTATCGGCGAAATAGGACTTCCAAATTCCTACACCACGCAATCTTTTATTGTAATGACAGACAAAGTGATGAGAGAAAACGAAGGATTATCTCAAAAGGAGATAGAAACACAAATACAAATACAGGATTCTTTCAAACCCAAAGAGTGTAATTCGGATTATGATGATATAACTATAGTATGGCTACCATGGGACCCAAAGGACATTTGTGGGCATACGGATGAAATCCTAAGATTTGTCGATATAAATAAAGATGGGAAAGCTGTTGTATTAGCCAATCTTTCTGTATATGATGATGATATTGCCACACGAATGCGTAATATCCTTATGGAACATTTTTATGTTATAGAGTTGAAACTCTCTGAATATCACGAATTAAGTTGGGCTTATGTCAACGCACTTCAAACGCGTGACGTTATCATTGTTCCTGGTATCGGGAATGCTAAACTTGATAATGAAGCAATGGGGCAATTTATTGCTTTATATCCAGATTATAAAGGTAGAATATATCAAGTTCAGATGAAAGATTTTATCAAAAAATGGGGAGGAGCTTTGAACTGTTGCACATGGACAGTTAGCGAAGACATGTCTAAAATACATCACAATACAGAGAATGATAATAGGTATAAATCTATTATAGAGAAATATCAGAATGACTCTAATAGTGTATGCTTTGATGAAATCCAATTCCTGGGAGATTATTATCCAAGAAAAATAGAGAATGTTAGTAAGGAATTGGATCGTTTGTATTATGGTTTTTAGTACAAGAGTGAGCCGTGAGGAGCATCCCACAGACGAGAAGCACCACCAGCCCTACGCCTTCGTTGACTACGTGAAGGCGAAGTAATCTTATATATGTGTATATTACGCACAATATCTGCTATAATAGTGTCAAATTATACACGCTATTTTGCGTAATTTTGCAAGCGTAAAAAGAAAGATACATTCTTTTCTCTGTAATGAAATAATATGGATTTTAGGATATTAGGTTTAGGTTAGTAGTAGATAAGATTGAATTTCGGTTTTAAGTTTATAAAGGTATTCAGCCTTTAAAGGTAATAAGATTGCCTGAGGAACATCGTTCCTTAATAATCTAAAGAGGCGCGGCTCCGTGTTAGGAGCTACGCCTCTTTGTTGGTATGCTCGGCATGAGCTTATTCTAATGGGTGCAAGTCCCTAACAAGCCCTAATAGCGGGAATTGTATAGCCAATAGCAAGGGTGTCCACTGCGAGGTGGAATCTGAAAGAAGCAGGCGGCAAACATCTGACCCAACGTACAGAAACTTCATATAAGGCATTTGACCATGGATGAGATTGCCACACAAATCAAAGTCCTATAGCTATTCGGAATGGTTGGTGTAAATGAAGTGGGTATAAGATGGAAAGAATAAGCCCTTATCCGAGGAGGTCTCACGGACATGGCGATTAGTTGCCTTTACGAAAGTCATGGAGTAAAGCTTGCTGTGAGAAGTCAGCAGATGCCATAGTAGTGGAGTTCTCGATAACGCTCCATGAAGGGCAGAACCTATAAATTAAACGATAGTAATTGAAACGTACCTTATGAAGGAAAGAATGCAGAAAACATTGGCAGAAGTCAATGGCTGCCCACAGAAAGATAGGACGGAATCCGAAGGATATGTGGGAGCGCAGACCTTCATGTGGATATGTGAAGACAACATCGTGGAAGTACCATTCGACAAGGAACACTTATTGGAGCGCATCATCAGTCCTGATAACCTACTCAAAGCCTACAAGGCTGTGCAGCGTAACAAGGGCTGTAGCGGTATCGACAAGATGTCATGTGAGCAAATGCTCCCTTGGCTCTTGGCTAATAAGGATGCCCTAATCCGTTCCTTGCTTGACGGTTCATACCGTCCGAACCCAGTAAAAAGGGTAGAGATACCCAAAGACAATGGAAAGATGCGCCTGTTGGGCATCCCCACGGTTATAGACCGTCTGGTTCAACAAGCCATCAACCAGACCCTAACTCCCATCTATGAGCGTCAATTCTCTCCAGGAAGCTACGGCTTCCGTCCGAGAAGAGGCTGCCATGATGCCCTAAGAGGTGCTCAGAAAATAATCGATGATGGCTACATTTATGTGGTTGACCTCGACTTGGAGCGTTTCTTCGACACAGTGAGCCATGGTAAACTCATAGAAATCCTCAGCCGCACGATAAAGGACGGTAGGGTGATAAGCCTTATTCACAAATATCTCCGCAGTGGTGTGATGAACAAATGTATGTTCGAGGCGAGTGAGGAAGGCACTCCCCAAGGAGGACCGTTAAGTCCGCTTTTGAGCAACATCATGCTCAACGAGTTGGACAAGGAACTCACTCGCCGAGGTCTCCCTTTTTGTTCGCTATGCCGATGACTCGATGATATTTTGTAAGTCCAAGCGTGCAGCCAAACGCGTGAAGGAATCTGTAACCCGATTCATCGAAGGAAAACTTCATCTGAAGGTGAACAGGGACAAGACAGTTGTGTCCTATGTGCAAGGTGTGAAATACCTTGGTTACTCCTTTTATGTAATGAAAGGCAAATGCCAACTCACGGTACACCCAAAAGCCAAATCCAAGATGAAAGCCAAACTCAAGGAGTTGACTTCCCGAAGCAATGGTTGGGGATATGCCAAGAGGAAGCAAAAACTTGAAGAGTACATAAGGGGATGGGTAGGTTACTATCACCTTGCCAACATGAAACGTTTCCTCATGGAAACTGACGAGTGGCTAAGGCGACGGCTACGTATGTGTATATGGAAGTCGTGGAAGAGGGTGAAAACGAGAATTGCCAACTTGATAAAGTGTGGTATAGATAAATACCAAGCTTACATGTGGGGCAATAGTCGTTTGGGGGATTGGCGCATAGCTGGCAGTTACATACTATGTCGTGCGATAACCAACGAAAAGTTGAGCATGGCAGGCTATGCTACACTGATGGGTTCATACATCGAATGGCACCCAAAATAGGAACCGCCGTATGCGGAACCGCATGTACGGTGGTGTGAGAGGTCGGAAAACGAAAGTAGGAGAAAAACTACTTTGTTTTCCTCCTACTCGATTATTGGTTAGCGGAAGGAGGAATAAAAAAAACAAACGGGCTAATGGACGATTTGGAATAAACAGCAATAACGCCGTGGCGTGATTTCATAAAGAAGTCGCCACGGCGCTTTTTTTCTTTGCTTCAGCCATATCTCGTGTTCCATTTACTGAGTTATTTCGATGAAAGCTATTGTTTAGAAATTGTGCAGCATCCGTGCCCATGGGATTAACTCAAAAAAGCATTGAAATGACATACAATGTGCCTAAGTGCGACACTTTTGTGGCATATGATATTTCCCCAACATTCTACATTTATGCAGGCCGTGAGCCAGATTACAGATTTTTCGCTACTCAGGATTGGGCTATAGAGAATGGGCCATCGCTGCGGCAAAAGGTCGTAGACTGTTATCGTTCTGGCCTGGCTGAATGGATACTTGTTTACCAGTACGGACAGAGTAACATCAAGGGTGTGCTTGATGAGAATTACGAGCTTTATCGCTACGATGAAAAATATGATCTTTCGCTGTTCAAGAGAAAATAAAAACAAAAGAAACGTGCAACTGTGTGGGTTGCACGTTTCTTTATTGTCGGTTAATCTGTATTAGCCTTTGATGGCTGCGATTCCTGGAAGCACTTTGCCCTCGATGGCTTCGAGAAGCGCGCCGCCGCCAGTGGATACATACGATACTTTGTCAGCCAAGCCGAACTTGTTTACGCAGGCAACAGAGTCGCCGCCGCCAACGAGTGAGAACGCTCCCTTTTCAGTTGCCTCTACGATAGCGTCAGCAATAGCGCGTGAGCCGGCTGTGAAGTTGTCGAATTCAAATACGCCTGCAGGACCGTTCCAGAGGATTGTCTTTGCGTCCTTGATGGCGTTTGCGAAGAGTTCGCGTGTTGCAGGACCTGCATCCATACCTTCCCAACCTTCTGGGATATCGTTTGATGGGCAGACCTGAGTGTTGGCATCGTTGCTGAACTTGTCGGCTGCCACGCAGTCAGTTCCAAGCACTAGGTTCACGCCTTTTTCTTTTGCTTTTTTGATGATGTCGAGAGCGAGGTCGAGCTTGTCATCCTCGCAGATTGAAACACCAATCTTGCCGCCTTGTGCCTTTGCGAAAGTATATGTCATACCTCCGCAGAGAATCAAGTTGTCAACCTTGTCCATAAGGTTTTCGATGATGCCAATCTTGGTAGAAACTTTCGAACCACCCATGATTGCTGTAAACGGACGCTTGATGTTGTTGAGTACGTTTTCAACGGCTGTAACTTCTTTTTCCATCAAGTAGCCGAGCATCTTGTTGTCAGCGTCGAAATAGTCGGCGATGACAGCTGTTGAAGCGTGACGGCGGTGTGCAGTTCCGAACGCATCGTTAACGTAGCAGTCAGCGTAGCTTGCGAGAGTTTTTGCGAATTCTTTCTGGCTCTCTTTCATTTCTTTCTTGGCTGCGTCGTATGCTGGGTCTTCTTTGTCGATGCCAACAGGCTTGCCTTCCTCTTCAGGATAGAAGCGGAGGTTTTCGAGAAGAAGCACTTCGCCCGGTTTCAAAGCTGCTGCGGCGTCGGCTGCCTTGGCGCAGTCAGGAGCGAACTTTACGTCTGTGCCGAGAGCGGCAGCTACGGCGTCCTTAATCTGGCTCAAGGAAAGTTTTGCGTTTACTTTGCCTTTAGGCTTGCCCATGTGAGACATAATTATGAGAGCGCCGCCGTCGGCAAGAATTTTTTTCAAAGTTGGGAGGGCACCGCGGATACGGGTGTCGTCAGTGATTTTGCCGTTTTCGTCCAATGGCACGTTGAAGTCAACGCGCACAATCGCTTTTTTACCTGCGAAGTTGTATTGTTCGATTGTCATTTTATTGAAAATTAATAAGTTAATATTTTCGCTTTGTAACTGTGCAAAGTTAGTTAAAGATTTTTGAATACAGAATTATTTCCGTATTAAAGTTTGTTGTCGGGGTTAAATAATGCCTTTGTCTGCAAGCAGCTGTTCCATTTGCACTTGCAGTTCTTTTGCTTTCTGTCCGGCTACGGTGGCGAAATCTTCTCCGGTCGAGGCGTAGATGATGCCGCGTGAGGAGTTTACGAGCAGACCGCAGTCGTCGGTCATGCCGTAGCGTGCAACTTCCTCAAGGCTTCCGCCCTGGGCTCCGACACCAGGCACAAGTAGAAACTTGTCGGGGACTACACGGCGCACCTCTTCAAACATTTTGCCTTGTGTGGCGCCGACAACAAACATCGTGTTGTCGCTTGTTCCCCATGAAGACACTTTGCTCATCACGTTCTGGTACAGAGGAGTGCCGTCGGCATCCTCGGTGAGTTGGAAGTCGTGCGAGCCTTTGTTTGATGTGAGACCCAAAACGATTACCCATTTTCCTTCGTAGCCGTAGAATGGGGAAATGCTGTCTTCGCCCATGTATGGAGCTACGGTGATGGAGTCAACATCAAGATGCTCGAAGAAGCTGCGGGCATACATGGCGGAGGTGTTGCCGATGTCGCCGCGTTTTGCGTCGGCGATGATGAACTGGTCGGGATAGTTTTGTTTCAGATACTTTATTGTCTTTTCCAAAGCGGTCCAGCCTTCGATGCCGAAGCATTCATAGAATGCGAGGTTTGGCTTGTATGCCACGCAGTAAGGAGCAGTGGCGTCGATTATTGCTTTGTTGAACTTGAAAATCGCATCGGCGTCGTTTTTCAGATGCTCCGGGATTTTCTTGATGTCAGAGTCAAGGCCTACGCAAAGAAATGATTTCTTGCGGCGGATGTTGTCAAGCAGTTCTTTTCTTGTCATTGTTTCGTATCTGATTTTTACAATTCTGTCTCTTTCAGTTTCTCTGCGTTTTCGGCGATAATCAGATTGTCGATGCAGTCTTGGATGTCGCCGTCCATAAACGCCGCAAGGTTGTAGATGGTGTAGTTGATGCGGTGGTCCGTGATTCGTCCTTGCGGATAGTTGTAGGTGCGGATTTTAGCGGAGCGGTCGCCTGTCGACACCATTGTCTTGCGTCGCGACGCGATGTCGTCAACGTATTTCTGATGTTCTTTGTCGTAGATGAACGTGCGCAGACGGGCGAGGGCGCGTTCCTTGTTTTTTGGCTGGTCGCGCGTTTCCGTACATTCAATGAGGATTTCCTCCACAACACCGGTGTTGGGGTTCTTCCAGTTGTAGCGCAGGCGCACGCCCGACTCCACTTTGTTCACGTTCTGTCCGCCGGCACCGCCGCTTCGGAACGTGTCCCACTTGATTTCGCCTTCGTTGATTTCCACGTCGAATGGTTCAGCCTCTGGCAGCACGGCAACCGAAGCCGCCGATGTGTGTACGCGGCCTTGAGTCTCCGTCGCTGGCACGCGCTGTACGCGGTGTACGCCCGACTCGTATTTCAGAGTGCCGTAAACCTTCTCTCCACTTACTGAGCAGATTATTTCCTTGTATCCGCCGGCTGAGCCTTCGCTGAAGCTCATAATCTCCATCTTCCAGCCTTTTGTCTCGCAGTATTTTGCATACATGCGGAAAAGGTCGCCTGCAAAGATGGCGGCTTCGTCACCACCAGTGCCGCCTCTGATTTCAAGAATCACGTTTTTGTCGTCTTCTGGATCCTCAGGGATAAGCAACAGTTTGATTTCCTCCTCGATTTCCGGAAGGGCGGCGGTGTTGGCGTCAAGGTCTTCTTTTGCCAGTTCTCGCATATCGGGGTCGGTCTCGGTGTCGAGCACTTCGCGTGCCTCCTCGATGTCGCGCAGCATTTGTTTGTATTTAGAAGTGACCTTGGTCAGCTTCTCAAGGTCTTTATATTCTTTGGTAAGCTTGACAAAGCGCTTCATGTCGCTGATAACCGATGGGTCGGTAATCAGTAGACTTACCTCCTCAAAGCGGGCGTCGATGCCGTCAAGTCTGCTCAAAAGTGTAGATTCTGCCATAAGTTAGATAATTTTTGCAAAAGTAGTCAAAATATGGGAAATCTCAAAGGATTACGCTTTGAGTGCTTCTGCAAATTCTTTGGCAAGTGCTCGGCAGGCCTCGACGGTGTCGGCTGTGCAGCTTTGTTTCATCTCCACGGGGTTGCCGACGACGGTGAGTTTCAGCTTCTCTGTCATGCTGTCGATGGTCTTGGTGGCGGCTCCTGCCCATGTGAACGACCCGAGGCGCGCAAACACTTTGCCTCCTACGCCTCGCAGCGCGAGCGACTTAAGCAGGGAGTCGATGCGGGGGAAGACAGAGCCGTTGTAGGTTGGCGATGCGATGACAAGCCCTTTGTATTTGTAGATGTCGCTGATGACAAACGACTCGTCGGCATACGAAACGTTGTGGATGCGGATGTTTCTGACTCCTTCTTCAGCGAGCATGCGGGCGAATGCCTCGACCATCTCTTCGGTGTGCCCGTACATTGAGGCGTATGCTATTACCACGCCGTTCTCGCTTTCGCCTTTGCTGAGGCGGTCGTAGATGCCTATCACTTCCGTGGCTTGTCGGTGCCATACCGGGCCGTGAGTCGAGCAGATGTAGTCCACTGCCACACCGCTCAGTTTCTGCAGTGCTTTCTGTACGGGGAGTCCGTATTTTCCGACGATGTTTGAGTAGTAGCGGGTCATTTCGGGGAAATATAGAGAAGTGTCCATCTCTTCATCGATGATGCCTCCGTTGAGGGCTCCGAAGCAACCGAAGGCGTCGCCAGAGAACAGGGTTTTGTTTTCTACGGCGTAGGTCATCATAGTCTCAGGCCAATGCACCATCGGAGTGAGCGCGAATTTCAGAGTCTTGCCGCCGAGGTCGATGGTGTCGCCGTCTGCCACGGTCAGCGTGCCGTCGCAGATGCCGTAGTATCCTTTGAGCATGTCGATTGTCTTTGCGTTGCCCACGATTGTCAGGTTGGGAAACGCGGCGCGCAGTGTCTGCACGGCACCGGTGTGGTCAGGCTCCATGTGGTTGACGATGAGATAGTCGGGAGCGTTGTCGTGCAGGATTTTCTTGATTTGGGCAATCTGCTCGAAAGCGTGGGATATTTCCACGCCGTCGATGATTGCGGTTTTGTCGTTGCCAGCCACAAGGTAGGAGTTGTACGACACTCCGTAGGGCAGCGGCCACAATCCCTCGAATCTTGTTGTGGTGCGGTCGTTTGCACCTACATAATATATACCGTCTGTTATTTTCTTTGTAAGCATAGTAGTTTTATATTTTTTGTTTCTTTATTTATGTTTACTCCATAAAGCATCCATTCTTTCCGTCATTCTTGCTTCCTGCGGATTTTGGCAGGCGTTCCAGAACTTTTTGTCTCTGATTTCGTGAGGCAGATAGTCCTGTTCCACAAAATTTCCGGGATAGGAGTGCGGATATTTGTAGTCGGCGCCGTAGCCCATCTCTTTCATCAGTTTTGTCGGAGCGTTGCGCAGATGCAACGGTACAGGCAGGTTGCCCGTTTGGTCGACAAACTCCAGCGCCTCGTTGATGGCGTTGTATGCAGAATTGCTTTTGGGCGATGTGGCGAGATACACGACACATTCCGAGAGGATTATGCGTCCTTCCGGCCAGCCGATTTTCTGCAGGGCGTCGAAGGTGGCGTTTGCTAGCAGCAGTGCGTTTGGATTGGCAAGTCCGATGTCCTCGGCAGCTGAGATGACCAGTCTACGGGCGATGAATGCCGGGTCCTCACCTCCGGCTATCATTCGGGCAAGCCAGTAGACCGCGGCGTCGGGATTGCTTCCGCGTATGCTCTTGATGAAAGCAGAGACTATGTCGTAGTGCATCTCTCCGCCTTTGTCGTATGCCATTGGGTTCTGTTGCAGCCGTTCGGTGACGATGTCGTTGCGCACCACGATAGGCTCGTCGTCGCCCACCGACTGGCTCAGCAGGTCGAGGATGTTGAGCATCTTGCGGGCGTCGCCTCCGGCAAAGCGGAACAGTGCGTCGGTCTCGACCACCTCCACCTTGCGTTGCTTCAGCTCGCTGTCGCATGTGATGGCGCGATGCAGCAGTTCGTTCAAGTCGGTGTCTGTCAGCGGCTTCAGCACGTAGACCTGCGCTCTCGACAGCAGCGGGCGAATGATTTCAAACGACGGGTTCTCGGTGGTGGCGCCAATCAGCGTGGCTGTGCCTGTTTCCACGGCGGCAAGCAGCGAGTCCTGTTGCGACTTGTTGAATCGGTGGATTTCGTCGATGAAAAGTATTGGGCGGTGCTGGCTGAACATGCTCGAGGCGTCGCGTTTGCATAGCGTCAGCACGTCGCGCACGTCCTTTACTCCGGAATGCACGGCGGAGAGCGTGTAGAACGGAGCCTGCACCTGAGAGGCGATAATCTTGGCGAGTGTGGTCTTTCCCACGCCCGGAGGTCCCCACAGGATGAAAGAGGAGATGTGTCCCGACTCAATCATCTTGCGGAGTATGCATCCTTCTCCGACGAGGTGTTTCTGTCCGATATATTCATCGAGCGACTTCGGTCGCAAGCGTTCTGCTAAAGGTTCGAAAGTCATGTCTGTACAACGGGTTTAAAGTTTCACACACTTCACGATTTTGTCGTCGATTGCCGCCACGCTTTTGCGCGCCTTGTAGTATGCCGTGCGCGACGAGAATCCCGACTCTTCGGCAATTTCCTCCTGTTTTGCCGCCGGATGCGCCTCCTTGTAGAGTGCGGCGTGCTGCAGGCGGAACATGTTCACGAGGTTGTAGTATCCCAGTTGGGTTATGTATTTGCTTGCGGCGTTGACTTTGCCTTTCGGAATTTCCGACAGCACTTCCGATTTCTGCAGATGCGGCTCGCGGTAGCGGCGGAGTATTATCAACAGCACTTCGTCCCCGATGGCGTCTATTTCCGACGGCGAATCGGTCGTGGCGGTGTCCTTGCTGCCGTCGTTTACCGGGTCGGGCTCCTGTTTGTTTGTAAACAGCTGTTGCGGGTGCAGGATTATGCACAGCATGTAAATCATCGCTGCCGACGTGATAAGGTCGACGGCGAGTTTGCACCAACGGCTGTCGGAGACAAACCCACATCAGTGCAATCCAGCAGGGCGGCAGGTAGAGCACCAGTTGGGCGAATCTGTAGGGGAAGTCCTCCACGTTTGAGTAGTTGTCGGTGTTGAATTTGTCGATTGTGCGTTTCAGCTGGTTGGTGATGTGCACCGACAGCGTTGAGAACAGCAGGCTGAAGCCGCCCATCGCAGCCATCAGAGGCGTTCCGGCGTCGGTCAGGACGTGTCCGCCCATTGTCAGAGCTATTGCGAGCAGCGACAGGAGCAATGCAAATGCAGAGAATAGATATGTTTTCAGCAGAATGCTGTCGCGCATCCGTTTCCGAAAGAAGTAGCTGCTGAACAGGGTTGCCATACAGACGGGATAGAAGATTATGCCGAAAATTTTCACGTATGTCCAGTAGTCGGGAGTCGTCGGACTCAGAACGTATGGGAATTCAAGCGCGATGGCGATGTAGAAGAACGACACCAGGCGGCGGGCAGGGTAGTGGAAGTTGCCATTTTCGTTGAACGGACGGCACATGTGATTCCATCTGACAATTCCGCAGACAACGCCGGTGATGATGAAAATCAGGCAGGCGTAGGCGTATAATTGGATGTTCGACAGATTGTGTTCCATTTTTCAGAATGATAAATAATCGCGCAAATTTACATATAAATAGTGAAACTTGGCGTCTGCGCAAAACAAAAAAACCGGAACTGCTGTTCCGGTTTTTCTATAACGTAGGTTTCGGATGCTGCTACATGTTCATGCCGCCGTCCACTTGGATAACCTGTCCCGACACGTAAGAAGACATGTCGGAAGCGAGGAATGTGGCGATGTTTGCAACGTCCTCCGGAGTGCCGCCGCGGCGCAATGGAATTTTCTTGCACCATTCCTCTTTGATTTCGTCAGAGAGTTTGGCAGTCATGTCGGTGATGATGAAGCCAGGAGCGATTGCGTTGGCGCGGATGCCGCGAGAGCCGAGCTCCTGAGCCACCGACTTAGCCAAGCCGATCATGCCGGCCTTTGATGCAGAGTAGTTTGCCTGACCGGCGTTGCCGTGTACGCCAACAACCGATGCCATGTTGATGATAGAGCCTGTGCGCTGGCGCATCATCACTGGAGTCACCGCGTGAACGAAGTTGAACGCAGACTTCAGGTTGACGCCGATCACAGCGTCCCATTGAGCCTCCGACATACGCATCATCAAGCCGTCTTTTGTGATGCCGGCGTTGTTTACGAGGATGTCGAGACGGCCGAAGTCCTTCACCACTTCAGCCACCACGTTGTGGCAAGCCTCGAAGTCGGCTGCGTTTGAGGCGTAACCTTTAGCCTTTACGCCGAAAGCTGCTATTTCTTCTTCTGTTTTCTTCCCGTTTTCGTCGATTACCAGGTCGGTGAACGCGATGTCGCAACCCTCAGAAGCGAACTTCAATGCAATTGCTTTTCCGATACCTCTTGCTGCACCTGTGATGAGTGCAACTTTTCCTTCCAATAATTTCATAACTGTATAATTAAAAAGTTGTTATTTAAAATTCAAATGTCCGGCACGCGCTTGTCACTGCTTGATGCCATATAAAATAAAATCACTCAGATAGTCGCGCAGCTTGTCTTTCTCGATGCCCAGCTCGCGGAAGTTCTCGCGGATGTAGGGCACGTCGAGACCCTGCAGACACAGAATCATCACCATGGCCGTCTTGTCGACGTGCTTGATGCGGAAAATGCCGCTGTCGACGCCTTCCTGAAGTATAGTTTCGAGAATGTGCACTTCCTTGGGGCTTGTGGCTTTGCGGGCGCGCTCCACCTTGCGCACATCGCGGAAAAATCCGGCGCGCAGCGAGCCGTTGCGATGCACGAGGTCTTTCATCGCGTCAAAGCGTTGGAAAATGAATTCCATCAGCTTTTCGTCGGCGGGAATCTGAAGTTTCGCTATCTCGCTGAGCTTGCTCAGCACCTTGTCGCTTTCAGTCTCTACCACAGCGTTGTAGATGTCGCGCTTGTTTTTGAAATAAGTGTAGATGGTGCGACGTCCCTTCTCGGCGGCGATGGCGATGTCGTTCATCGTCGTGTTTTCGATGCCCTTGTGGGCAAAGAGCTGACGGGCAATGTCGATTAGTTTATCTCTTGTTTTCACCATATTTACTTTTTGTCTTCAGACTGCACAAATGAAGATTTTGTGTGCGAAATTAATCATATTATTTCAGAGAGGCAAAAAATATCGGTGTAAAATGAGGTATGCGGATTGGAAATGGTGATGGAAAGCCGTGAAAAACAGCGGCTTGCACGGCTTCAAATCTTTAGGGCGTCTGCTTGCTGTATCCGGCGCTTTTCTGCCCATCGCGACGGTTAGGATAGTTTGATTCCAATGGGCAATATTGCTGCCCACCAGAATGATTAAATTTGCACGCCAGAAAACGGAGTGTGTGATTTTTTGTGATTGAAAATTTTATTCACAAATTAATCATATTCTCGCAATAAAAACGTAACTTTGCTACTTAAAGCATTAAATTCTGAAAATGACCAAAAAAATGAACGTATAACGGTGAATGTGCCGGTAATTTTATTATAAAAATTCCTTTGTAGTTGCGCAAGGTTTGGTTGCCTTCAGATGTTATGAGGGATTTTTTTTGAACCATTAGCCTTATATGAGCAATCTGATTAAAAAATATGCGATAGAAATAGAATCACTCTATCAACAAGCATCTTGTATTATTGAAAATGCCAAGACAACTGCATACAGGCAGATAAATGAGGCTTTAGTACGAAGAAACTGGCTAATCGGACGGCTCATTGTGGAGGAAGAGCGAAAAGGCAGCGAAAGGGCTGAATATGGTGCAGCACTAATTAAAATGCTGTCAAAGAAACTTACAGAGGCATTTGGTAAGGGATTTACAAAAACGAATCTGTATAGTTTCGCAAAGTTCTATGAGTGCTTTCCCGAGATTTTCCACTCTGTGAGTGGAAAATCCGATTCATTGCTGTCCTGGACACACTATCGCATTGTACTTCAAGAACTTGATGCTGATGCCCGTCGGTGGTATGTGAATGAAGCTTTGGCACAAAATTGGAGCGTCCGCACATTGCAAAGGAATATTAGTTCTCAATATTATCACAGGCTACTTAGTTCGCAGCGAAAAGAGCTGGTGGAGCAGGAGATGCTTCAAATCACAGCGACGTTGCAAACGAATGATGCCAATGAATTTATAAAGAATCCAGTTGTCGGCGAATTTCTTGGTTTCACAGCCGACTCGTCATTTTTAGAGGCGGAACTTGAGCAATCCATAATTGACAATCTTGAGAAATTTCTTCTTGAATTGGGAAAGGGCTTCGCCTTCATAGCGCGTCAACAACATATTCATACAGAGAAACAGGATTATTATATTGACTTAGTGTTTTATAATTATATTCTGAAGTGTTTTGTGCTGATTGACCTTAAGACGTCAAAAATTACGCATCAAGATGTGGGGCAAATGGATATGTATATTCGTATGTACGATGAAAAACAGCGTTCGGAAGGCGATAATCCCACTGTCGGTCTCCTTTTGTGTGAAGATACAGACGAGGACATTGCCCGTTATTCCATTCTTCATGACAATGCCCACCTGTTTGCTTCGAAATATATGACCTATATGCCTACTCGAGAGCAGTTAAGAGCAGAAATAGAGCGACAGAAGACAATATATTTGCTAAAACAAAACGAGAGATTGGATGATTAAGCGTGATGAGAAACTTGTCTTGTGAACAAATAATAGCTGTTGCTGAATAATGTGCTAACTATATGGGATTTAGGGATAACATATCAGATTTCTATCATTGGATGGTTCAATTTGGCAATGTAAATGCCAAATCTCGAACGAACTATATCTCTTGGCTCAAGTTTATGGCAGGGAGGTATGAATTAGATGCTGATTTGAGCGAAGGCAAAATACGGACTATCATAAATGATGAGCGCAGAGCATTGTCCTCTCGAATAATTTATAAGAGAGAAAAAGACTTGGTTAATTTTAAGTCTGCATTGAGAAAATACAAACAATTCTTAGATTCGAATTATTCAGAAGTCATTCAAGAAACTATACTTTCCGAAACGCGGAAAGTTCAACAAGACAATTCAATAACTCTGACCGAAAAAAACGCTATAATAAAATCTCGAATCGGACAAGGATTGTTTCGAGAGCGGTTAATTTTATATTGGTCAGGGTGCTCCATAACAAGATGCAGACTTACAAACATCTTGATAGCATCACATATAAAACCTTGGAGAACAGCAAGCAATGAAGAACGATTAGACGTTTTTAATGGACTGTTATTGACACCGAACTATGACAAGTTGTTTGATTTGGGATTTATTGCATTTGACAATAATGGGAGGATATTATTCTCTAAAGAATTTCCAAAGTCAGAACGGACTATCTTAGGTATAGATGGTCATATTCGTTTAGTAACAATTGAAGAACAGCATTTCAAATATCTTAAATTCCACAGAGAAAACTGTTTAATACAATGAGAAGTTTACAAAATATAGACGCTCAAGTGGTTGGGTCAATTTGTGCTGACAGTAGCACTTATTGCTCAATATCTGATGTGTTTAAGATGAATAATCTTGTTTCGGACATTCGAAGTATTCTTTCTGGCAAAAAAACTTATGTCGGAAGACTACATGGCGATAATAGTAAAAACATTGAAATTAAATTCCATAAAACGGAAGTTAGTTTAATTGGAGTCGCAAGTTGTTGTGGAGAAAAAGCATATCAGATGTTGCCAATCAAAGAAATGGAAGCAACCAATTTTGCATGGTGTTACATTGATTTGTTGAAATGTTTGGCTCATAACATAAGATGTAAGATAGCTTTATTAACTGCTAATGAGGTTCTAAAATGAATACAATTAATTACTATTATACTCCGCAAAAGCGAGAGCGTGTAATTTTCATCGGCAACCGAACCGCCGACAGTTACTTCACTACACTAAAAGAACTTTTTAATCTATAATTATGGATGCAGGGAAACGACAAATTGTTAATCCACGCATCAGACACAAAAACATCAGTCCTGGAGAAAACCATTGATTCTCCGGGACTGTTTTGGTGATAGGGCAGAGGCTTATCTGCGCGTCATCCGCACTACGTTTTCAACGTGGTGGGTGTGGGGGAACATGTCGACAGGCTGCACTTCCTCCACGCGGTAGAGACTGTCCATGAGGGCGAGGTCGCGCGCTTGTGTCGCCGGGTTGCAGCTGACGTAGACGATGCGTTCCGGGCGGGCGTTGAGAATCACGTTGACCACGTCTTCGTGCATTCCTGCGCGCGGCGGGTCGATGATCATCACGTCGGGACGTCCGTGCTCTTCGATGAATCCGTCGGTGAGCACGTCCTTCATGTCGCCGGCAAAGAAGATGGTGTTGTCGATGCCGTTGACCTCAGAGTTGAGTTTCGCGTCGGCAATCGCCTCGGGCACGTATTCGATGCCAACCACTTTTTTCACCTGCCGCGCCACGAAGTTGGCTATTGTGCCGGTTCCGGTGTATAGGTCGTAGACCAGGTCGTCGGGCTTGAGGCATGCCATGCGGCGCGCCACCTTGTAGAGCTCGTATGCCTGCAGGGAGTTGGTCTGATAGAATGATTTCGGGCCGATGCGGAACTGGAGTCCCTCCATTTCCTCGTTGATGTAGTCGCGTCCGCGATATGTGATGACTTCTTGGTCGGCGATGGTGTCGTTCACCTTCTGGTTTACGACGTAGAGCAGCGATGTAATCTCCGGGAACTCAGCCGCAATGGCGCCCATCAAGTCGTCTATTTTCTCCTGTTCGGGGCGTGCGAACACCACAATCAGCATCACCTCGCCAGTGCTTGCGATGCGCACCATCAGCGTGCGCATAAGTCCTTGCTGCGCCTTGATGTCGTAGAACTCATATCCTTTAGCCAGCGCGTATTGGCGCACGAACAGGCGTATGCGGTTTGACAAATCGTCCTGAAGCCAGCATTTCTTGATGTCGAGCACTTTGTCGAACGCGCCCGGAATGTGGAATCCCAGAGCGTTGCGGTTGGCAATCTCGCGTCCGCTGCGCAGGTCTTCAAACGTGATCCAGCATTTGCATGAGAATGTGTATTCCAACTTGTTGCGGTAGCAGAAAGTTTCTTTTGACCCGAGCGTGGGGTTTACTTCCGGAATCTCCACCTTTGCGATGCGTGTCAGAGCGTCGACCACCTGGTCGCGCTTGTAGCGCAACTGGCTTTCGTAGGGGATGTGCTGCCACTTGCATCCGCCGCACACGCCGAAATGCTCGCAAGCCGGCGTCACGCGGTCGGGCGACGGCTTGACCATATCAACGATATGCGCCTCCGCGTAGCTGCGCTTCTTCTTGTCCAATTTTATGTTGACCACATCGCCAGGTGCCCCGTATGGTATAAACACCACCATATCGTCGACGCGGGCAATGCTTTTGCCCTCGGCTGCCACACCTGTTATCTCAACGTTCTCCACAACCGGGAGCTCTTTGCGTTTTCTTCCCATATATATAATGAAATTTTATGCAAAAGTACGTTTTTTTTGCCGTTCCATTTCAATGCTCTATAACATAAATAAAAAAACATGTGATTATTTTCTTATTTACGAGATTCTTTCTAAATTTGCAAAGACTGAATTGTCAATCACTTTAAATTATAATATTACTTAAACTTAATTTCATTAATGAAACGGATTTACACTTTCGGTAATGGCCAGGCAGAAGGCCGTGCCGATATGAAGAACTTGCTTGGCGGCAAGGGTGCCAATCTCGCTGAGATGAACCTCATCGGCGTACCTGTTCCTCCGGGCTTTACAATCACAACTGAAGTTTGCACAGAATATAACACTCTCGGCCGTGAAGCCGTTGTGAAAATATTGGAAGAAGATGTCAAGAAATCTGTTGCCCACATTGAGAAACTTACGGGCAACACGTTTGGCGACGCAGTGAACCCACTTCTCGTATCCGTTCGTTCGGGCGCGCGCGTTTCGATGCCGGGTATGATGGACACAGTGCTCAACCTCGGTATCAACGACACCGTAGTGGAGGCTCTCTCCAAGAAGTCGGGCAACCCACGCTTCGCATGGGACAGCTACCGCCGCTTCGTGCAGATGTATGGCGACGTTGTTCTCGGCATGAAGCCGAAGTCGAAACAAGACATCGATCCGTTTGAGGAAATCCTTGACAAAGTTAAGGAAGAGAAGGGCGTGAAGAACGACACCGAGCTTACCGTTGACGACCTCAAGGGCCTTGTTGTAAAGTTTAAAGCTGCTGTGAAGAAGTCGACAGGCAAGGACTTCCCAGAATCGGCTTGGGAGCAATTATGGGGCGCTATCTACGCAGTGTTCGACAGCTGGATGAACGAGCGCGCAATCCTGTATCGCCGCATGAACCAGATTCCGGAAGAGTGGGGTACGGCAGTCAACGTACAGGCCATGGTTTACGGAAATATGGGCAACACGTCGGCTACAGGTGTGGCATTCACCCGCGACGCCGCTACCGGCGAGGACATCTTCAACGGTGAGTACCTTATCAACGCACAGGGCGAGGACGTGGTTGCCGGTGTGCGCACTCCGCAACAAATCACAACCGAAGGCTCACGCCGCTGGGCTGCTCTCCAGGGCATCTCGGAAGAAGAGCGCGCAAGCAAATACCCTTCATTGGAAGAGTCGATGCCTGAATGTGCAAAAGAGCTTATCGAGACTCAGCAGAAACTTGAAGACTACTTCAAAGACATGCAGGACCTCGAGTTTACAATCCAGGACAACAAGCTGTGGCTGCTCCAGACTCGTAACGGAAAGCGTACAGGTGCCGCTATGGTTAAAATCGCGATGGACCTTCTCCGCGCAGGCGAAATCGACGAGAAGACAGTGCTCCGCCGTATGGAGCCACAGAAACTCGATGAATTGCTTCACCCAGTGTTTGACAAGGACGATTTGAAACGTGCACAGACAGTGGCTAAAGGTTTGCCAGCATCTCCGGGTGCCGCTACCGGTCAGATTGTATTCTTCGCCGATGATGCAGAGGCATGGTCGGAAATGAAGAAGAAAGTCATCATGGTGCGTATCGAGACATCTCCAGAAGACCTCCGCGGCATGTCGGTGGCACAGGGTATCCTTACAGCCCGTGGCGGTATGACATCGCACGCAGCCGTAGTTGCCCGCGGTATGGGTAAGTGCTGTGTGTCTGGCGCAGGCGAAATCAAGGTAGACTACAAAGAGAAAACCGTCATCATGGACGGCAAAACATACAAGGAAGGCGATTGGATTTCATTGAACGGCTCTACAGGCGACGTTTACGACGGTCAGGTGCCTACAGTCGACGCAGAGCTTTCAGGTGACTTTGCAGCAATCATGAACCTTGCTGAGAAATACACCAAGGTTGATGTCCGCACAAATGCCGACTCTCCACGCGATGCTCTCGTAGCCCGCAAATTCGGAGCCAAAGGTATCGGTCTTTGCCGTACAGAGCATATGTTCTTCGAGGGCGACCGTATCAAGGCAATGCGCGAGATGATTCTTGCCAATACAGAGGAAGGACGCCGTGCAGCTCTTGACAAACTGTTGCCTATCCAGCGTGCTGACTTCCAAGGAATCTTCGAGGCTATGGACGGTCTCGGCGTGACAATCCGTCTGCTCGACCCACCATTGCACGAGTTCGTGCCTCATCAGCTTGCCACTCAGAAAGAATTGGCAAACGAGATGGGTATCACCGTCGAAGAGGTGAAGAGCAAGTGCGACTCTCTTGAAGAGTTCAACCCGATGCTCGGTCACCGTGGATGCCGTCTTGGCAACACTTATCCAGAAATCACAGAAATGCAGGCCCGCGCCATCATCGAGGCAGCAATCGACTGCAAGGAAAAGGGCATCGACGTGCATCCGGAAATCATGGTGCCATTGGTAGGTGTAGTAAAAGAGCTTGAAATGCAGAGCGAAATCATCCGTCGCACAGCGGAAAAAGTGTTTGCGGAAAGAGGTGCATCAGTGGCTTACAAGATTGGTACAATGATTGAGGTGCCTCGCGCCGCTCTCGTTGCCGACAAGATTGCCGAATATGCCGACTTCTTCTCGTTCGGAACAAACGACTTGACTCAGATGACATTCGGATACTCTCGCGACGACGCTCCTAAGTTCCTCAAATACTACAAGGAATTGGGTATTATCAAGACAGATCCATTCGAGGTGCTCGACCAGGAAGGTGTAGGACAGCTCGTAGAAATGGGTACAAAGAAAGGCCGTTCGGCAAAGGCAGGTCTCAAGGTGGGTATTTGCGGCGAGCACGGCGGCGAGCCTTCTTCTGTCAAGTTCTGCGCTAAATTGGGCATGAACTACGTTTCTTGCTCTCCGTTCCGTGTGCCTATTGCACGCGTGGCTGCCGCTCAGGCAGCCGTTGAGGAATAATTCGTTCAACTTTAAATCATTCAATAATCTTTCGCTTACACTGGGCTTACACCCAAAAGCGAAGTGAATGATTTTCAGCACTATATTAGTGTGGCTCAAACCGCCGTTGAGGAATAATTCCAAATTGGCTTAATTAAAATAGTAGGCTGTAACTCATTGAAATACATGAGTTACAGCCTATGTTGTTCTTATACGGTTCGTACACTTGACAATGGAAATCGCGCCAAATGTGCGTACTCGCTTACTCACTACTTACACTAAAATTGATGTTGCTTACACCTGCTTACACCATCAAAAAAGCCTATGGCAGCGTAAAATTAAAGGCTTATGACAACTACATTAAAAGCAATCGTAAGGAAGCCGAGAACAGACGGCCTTTATGCAGTGTACATTCGCATCGTACACAACAGAAAACCGGGTTACTTCAAGACCAACAAAATTGTTGATGCGGATCATATCTCTAAAGAAAATGAACCGACCCTGTCGTTAATGAGTATTGCTCAATGCTCGTTCTACAATACACAGACCGACTGAACAGAGCCAACACTACCCTTTGGTCTGTCAGTGAAATTATAGAGTATCTTCTTAAACCCAAATGTACGACCGATTTGGATTTATAGGTTTGTTATTGATACAGTTTAGTATTGGAAAAGAACCATTTGCTATTATAATATTGTTTCTAATGATAGGGATTGTGTCTGGCAGTTATGATAATAGCGTCTATTTTCTTGTAGACTATTGCTAAAGAAAAGAATAGCGCCATTGCTTCACATTTGGTGGAGCAATGGTATTATTCTTATTTTACAAACAAGTGTAAGAGTACTATAATACAACAACGGTCTCAAATCTCTCCTTTGGCAAAATTGATTAGTTTTTCGAAAGGTTTTTTCCCTGCACCATTGGCTTTAAGAACTTTAGGTGTTCTGTTATCTAAAAGTCCTCTGTTATACTGGAAATAGCTGTTATAACATTGATAGACCATTCCACAGTTGTCATTCAGGCACTTAAACGGAGAACTGAAACCGGATTTGTCTTTTTTAAGCCAGCCAAACCTATAGCAGTCATTGGTAAAGAAGTCCCCAATATTGTATTTTAATATTCTACGAGATAGAATATACAATAAGTAAAGTTGTTGTTTCGGTTGGTTAACTTCAGACAAATCCCCATATTTATCTTGCATCTCAGTAATGAATTTTTGTTCTCTGCACAACAGAACTTTTTCAATATTGTAGCCATAATTCATCACGTCCTTAGCCAACTGGATGACATCTGGATTTTTCTCATAATTATCATCAAACCATACACGCCATTCAGATTGTTTATATACTTTAGTTGCCAGCAAATCGCCCCAGACTTCGTAGAAATCATTTTGAGCTATCAATTTGTAAGCTTTATATAACTTTTCGAGTGTATCGTAATCGACTTCTCCTTTGATGCAGGCGCCATCAAGCAAGGCATTTATGTTTCCCTTAAAATATGTATCATTCTCAATCTTCTGTAACAAAGACCTGAAGTAAGAGTTCTTTGAAATAAGTCCGGCTTTTCGGATTTCTTCCTTACGCTGTTCTGAATAAATAACTTCTATTCGCAAGTCGGGCTTCAGCAATAGGTCGTAGATGTTGTCTGATGTCAGAGCTTTCAGCGCCGGAAGCAGTCTTGGCCATTCGCGCTGACTCTTGTCTTTGGTATTATACACCATGTTGCGAACAACTGTCAGATAATCTTTGATGCCGAAATCTTCTTTGTACTTAATCATATATTGCATTGCGGCATAGAGAAGAAGTACGTTGGTAGCGTCATCGTGTGCATTGTTGACTATGACGTCTTTTAAAATTTCTCCCATAGTTCTAACTGAATTGTTTTCCCATGGGTATAATTCAATATTGCCGGCGGATTCGCGTAAACGTGGAATCAGATCTAATGCATTAATCATGAATTTAACAGAATCAGCATCATCGAATACACTTACAAGCTGGTCTTCGTCGTTTAAGTCTATTTCTGCCTTTTTACGCTTTTCGCCTAGATTCCGTTCGTAGAATGTAATTAGAACGATGAAGCGTAGCAGATTCATGAAATACTTATCGATGGTATAAACATCTTTCTCGCGATATGACCACAAATAGTCAACCCAGTTATATTCAATCTTTTCCTCTATTTCCTTTTTCAAAATTTCATTTTTTTCGATAGCGGAAAAAAGTTTTGATTTGAACTTTTCAAAAGGGGTGAGCTGTTTGCCACGTGCATTCATACGGGTATATATTTCTTCGTTCAATCCGAATTCTCTGAGTGGGAGGAAATAGAATGAAATGACATCTGTGGTGGTCAGTGTTTTAAAAAGATGGCTTGTGGAGTTGATAGTTTCATTATTGTGTATGCAGTCAAGCATAACAACGAACGCTTCTACCGAGGGGTCAAGCATCCATGCGTTGTCAAACCATCTTGCCTCATTGATGAAATATTCTCTAAAGGTAGTGATTGTTTGAGGGATGGTCTCTTTACATATAAAATTCAAAAAAGAATGTGCAGAAGGGCGTGTTTCGTAGGTGAAACGGAGCAATGTGTCTTTTGCATCGTTAAGTAGGTCTTCTTTCCATGCAGCATACCAATGCAGAAGGAAAAGTGTGGTCAGCCGTTGCTGGCCGTCAATGGGAATGAACAGAGATTGCAAAGTCCGTTCGTTTTCCGAAATCATGCCGTATACAAAATCTAATTCTATGGAGTTTCTATGCTTCAAGGCATCTGCAAGATGATTAATGAACTTGTCTCTAATTTTAGCCTCCGATGGCCTACCTTGTGCATAGTCACGTTGTATGATGGGAATTTCAACTTTGGTAAACTGATTCAACAGATTCCAGAATGTATATTTATTGTCGGTAGTATTAAAATTGGTACTCATGATTATGCTAAGAATTGTTTGATGACACGTTCCAATTCATTGAAGTAGTTTGCTTGGTCTTCTATGCTCCAGTAGTAAGGCTGGTTAGCCGAATGGCTGTAGAATTTCAAAAATACATTTTTTGTACAAGTGGGAATAAACTTCCCTGCTTTTTCGAGCGCAATGATTTTAGCTCTTTTTACGGGGAAAATTGATTTATTCAGAGCAGAATTGTCTTTCTTTGAAATCAAGGCAAGGTTGCACAAATCGTGTATGGATTTACTGTTGAAGATGTCTTGCAGGTTCATGCGCAAGCCATTGAATTTCTCCATGTCTATATTGGAGGATTCAGACATTGCACTGAGTTCTTCCATAATCTGTGTTATAGATTGTGCTCCTGCTTGTTCTTCATCAATATCTATGTAGATGGTATCTACTCCTTTCAAGGCAAGTAAAACGTCATTGATCCAACTTCTTGCAGCTTCTTCATTTTTGATAGGGTCGTCGGAGTTCTGTGCGTGTACATGTTCAAGACTCCAACTGTTTCCTTTCTCAAGCATTATTTCCCGATAGCGGTCGAACGGGAAGCGGTTATATGGTCCTTTGGCTATTTCCAAACAGGTTAGTACGTTGAAAAGAAGTAATACATTCTGTACATCGCTGGCATTTTTCTCATAGCTTAATTCGTCTAGCTTGTCTCCGGCTGGAATAGTTTCTTTTATCGCTCTCTTCAGATAGTCGGTAAACTCTTTCTTGCCCATAGTAGATGCTTTTCTAAAGAGTTCGTCTATCTTCTTGTGGTTGCGTGCAAGCAGATAGCCTACATAATGATAAATAACGGGTTGTGCTGTAGCGTCTGACTCGCAGAACCATGAGTTGACAATGGCGAAAGCGTTCTCTATCAGTTTCCAGATGCTCTCTGCGTTTTCAGCTTCCAAACGAATATGGTCGTCCTTTTCTTTATTCTCGGCTATTTGTCTTTCAAACCACAGAAACGTGGTGTAATTGTCCTTGTCTGTAAGATTTTCGGCTATCAGGTCGAAAAGGAGTTCGATACGTGAGGAATAATCCTTCTTGTCTGCTCCAATAAGAAAGTTCCATTTGTCTGGGCGGCGTAGCTCGCTTTCCATTTTACACCATGAAGCCATTATTTCGGCTTTACGCATTTCCAGTTCGCGTCCCTCGTATTTCCCTTTAAGCTTACTTAGAATGAGTGCCTTTACGAGTTCGGCATCGGTCAATGGTATTTTCCCATCGTTTAGGTTGTTGAATACGGTAATATTCCTTTTTCGGTCAGAGGACTCAATGTCATACCATATTATATTGACCTCATTGATGAGCGTGTTGCCCATAAGACGTTTTATCCCCCGGACAGTTTCTTTTTGCTTTTTAAACCAAGCATCGATGCAGTGATAGGCTTCTGATAAGAAATGAAGCTCCGGTGTGTCGTGATGGTATTCTTGGGTGCTAACCAATTCATTCATAAACTTGGTGATATCTTTACGGCTTTCAAAAGAAAGATTGAAAATATCTTCTTCTTTTAGATAATTCAAGATCAGCCATAAAGTGGTCAGTCGTTGCTGACCATCAATCACTTCCCAACTCACGCCATCGGCCGCACGTGTCACGACGATAGGCTGCAAGCAATATTTTGCCTGCGCATCGGTCCTAGACTCATGAAAGTTATACACATCGTTCAGCAATGCGTTTACCTGTATATCAGTCCAGCGATATCCTCGTTGGTACGAAGGTATTTCAAACTTTCTGATTTCAGTATGGGAAGAATCGAATTTTTCCACACTCAATTCAGATATTGTGCATAGCCCTATTTTACTCATTTTATTTAAGAATCAATATTTAATAGTTTATTTTCCTATAATTGCAAAGATAGTTTTTTTATCCAGAATTTCAATTAATCCCTATAAATAATCTCTTAAAATGCGAATGACAGAGCAAACATACCTTGGGTCTTCCGCATAGCCAATCTTATGCAACCACAAGAGGTAGTTTCCTCCTTTATACTTATACTGTGTAGAGTCCAACAGCAAGTGCAAAATTAGCAAAAGTGTTTAAAGAATCTATCTTTCGGGGAGTCGAAGTTTATTTTCTCTCTCGGTCTGCGGTTGATTTTCTTTTGAATCTTCATGATTTTGCTGTCTGAGAAGTCGTCAAAGTTAGCCTTTTTGGGGATATACTTTCGGATGAGTTTGTTCGCGTTCTCGACAGCACCCTTCTGCCAAGAGCAGTATGAGTCTGCGAAGTATACCTTACCTCTTTCGCGCCCACCTCGGCTTAGCATACGTGTGATCTCAAGGTGTGCGGCGAATTCGCAGCCGTTGTCCGTGGTTATCGTGTGAACGAACTCCCTGTACGGGAAAAGCAGCCTGGCCACAACTTTCGCCGTAGGCACAGCCTTGCGTCCGCACTTCAGTCTCTCCATCAGAATGAAGATGGTTGAACGTTCCGTAAGCGTGACAATGGCGTGGCCGTAAGAATCCACGATGGTGTCCATCTCCCAATCGCCGAAGCGTGTGCCGTCCGCCTCCTTGGGGCGGTCGTGGATGCTTGTGCGATTGGCTATGTTCGTGGCCTTGGTGGGGCGTGTCGCCCTGACTCTCCTGGTATACTTCAGCTCATGCGGCATATGTTTCGCAAGACGTCCGCTGGCGTCTGCATGCACGTGGTTGTAGATGGTCTGTATTGCGATATGAATACCCTCCTTGTGCAAGACACCGGCAATCTGCGATGGTGACCAGTCCTCTTCTATCATTTGCTCGATACGCCACCATAATTCTGCCGGCTTGCGGTGATTGCCCTCCAGCCCGTGCTTGCGCGCTTCCGCCTTGCGTTGGGCGGTGCGCCACACGTATTCGCCGTTGGTGTTACTGTTGCGTCTGATCTCTCGAAGCACAGTGGACGCGGACACCTCGATTTCGCGAGATATTCTGCTTATGCTCCACTTTCTTTTTATTCCCAAGTATATTTCGTACCTTTGTTCTGAGGTTAGTTGATTGTACATAGCAACACAAAATTAATTAATCTTGGGGAGACTTCGGTCTCCCTTTTTTGTTTTGTATTGCTGTTAGACGTTCTTGTGGGCTTTGCGCCCCCGCCGCTTTGCTTCCCCCGCAGTGTTTTTCATAGTCTTTTAACTATGATTTTTTCGCATTTCGTTTTGGAATCTACAAAGTTTTATCGGACAGCAATAATTATGTATATACACGAAGAGATAATTGGATAAACTTCCGTTGGGATGCTTCTGATGTATCAAACCTTTAGGAAACAGAATGTCGACAATAAAATTTTTATTGTCGACATTCTGTTTTGAGCTATTGGGTAGAGGCTATTTAAGCTTGTCGATGATCTGCTGAATGGTCAATTCTTCTTGCTCGCCAGTTTCCATACATTTCAGTGTGACGGTGCTTTTTTCCAATTCTGTCTCGCCGATGATTGCCACGTAAGGGATGTGGTTGTCGTTGGCATATCCCATCTGTTTTTTCATCTTGGCAGTTTCTGGATACAACTCGCAAGAGATGCCGGCTGCACGCAGTGATTTGATATGTTTGAGCGAAGCCGCTGCCTCTTTGTCTCCGAAGTTTACGAAGAACACTGTTGTCCCAGCCTGTGTGCCTGTTGGGTATAGGTCGAGCTGGTTGAGCACGTCGTAGATGCGGTCTGCGCCGAAAGAAATGCCCACGCCCGACACGCCTGGAAGTCCGAACACGCCGGTAAGGTTGTCGTAGCGTCCGCCGCCGGTGATGCTTCCAATCTGCACGTCATTGGCTTTCACTTCGATGATTGTGCCGGTGTAGTAGTTCAAACCGCGGGCCAGCGACACGTCAAGTTCCAAAGTGGCGTTGATGCCGATTTCATCAGTCTGACCGATTACGAAACGCAGTTCCTCAATACCCTTTTTGCCGATTTCTGAAGTGGCAAGCAACTGTTCCAGACTCTCAAGTTTCTCATTGTTTGAACCTGAAAGCATAAGCAATGGCTGCAACTGGTCGACAGCGGCTTGGCTGATGCCTTTCTCAATAAGCTCGGCATTGACATTGTCGATGCCGATTTTGTCGATTTTGTCGATAGCCACAGTGATGTCGACAATCTTGTCTGGCTCGCCGATGACTTCGGCAATGCCCGACAGCACTTTGCGGTTGTTGAGCTTTATGGTGATGTTTATGCCGAAGCGTTGGAATACGTCGTCGATAATCTGCAGCAAGTCAATTTCGTTGAGCAGAGAGTCGGTGCCGATAACGTCGGCGTCACATTGGTAGAATTCGCGATAGCGTCCTTTTTGAGGGCGGTCGGCGCGCCATACTGGCTGAATCTGGAATCGCTTGAACGGGAATTGCAGTTCGCCGCGGTGTTGAACCACGAAGCGGGCAAATGGCACAGTGAGGTCGTAGCGCAAGCCCTTTTCGCAGAGAGCGGATGTCAATCGCGGACAGTTGCGGTCAAGCAGTTGTTCGTCCGATACGTTCTTGAGGAAGTCTCCGGAGTTGAGTATTTTGAAAAGCAGTTTGTCGCCTTCTTCTCCGTATTTGCCCATCAGAGTGGTGAGATTCTCCATCGCCGGGGTTTCAATCTGTCGGAATCCGTGAAGTGCGAAAACTTGTTTGATTGTGTCGAATATGTAATTACGCTTTGCCATCTCCGCAGGGGAGAAGTCGCGCGTTCCTTTTGGTATGGATGGTTTCTGTGCCATTTTTATATAATCTTTAAAACGTTGCACAAAAGTAGTGCAAATAATTTGTTTTTCATATCAATTTGGACTAATTTGTCGCTTGCCGGCTATGCCGTAGGCGCATATTAGTCGCGACGCCCAAGAAAAATGAAAATGTAGTAGATAAGCGTGGCAAGACTTGCGAGAGCTGCGACAACGTAGGTGTAGGCGGCTGATTTCAGCGCGTCTTTTGCCTGCGCTGTGGTTTGCCCGTATGTGATACCCGCGTTGCTTAACCATGCCATAGCCCGCTGGCTGGCATTGATTTCAACAGGGAGTGTCACGAAGGAGAACAGTGTGGTGAGTGCATACAAGCCGATGCCGAACAACAGAAGCCCGGGGAAGATGTTGAGAAGCACAATTCCTGCAAGCAGTATCCACGGCATTACGTTTGATGCAAAACTAACCGCAGGCACGAGGTTGGACCGCAGTTGAAGAAAAGAATATTTTGTGGCATGCTGCACGGCGTGGCCACATTCGTGGGCGGCAACGGCCGCCGCTGCCACGCTGCTGCCGTAGTACACATTGCGGCTAAGATTGACGGTCAATGTGGCAGGATTGTAATGATCGGTCAGTTGTCCTTCTATTTGTGTTACTTTCACGTTGTTGATGCCATTGTCGCGCAGCATTTTTTTCTGCCACTTGAGCGCCCGTCATTCCGTTGCTTAAAGGCGTTTTCGAATAGGTGCTGAATTTGCTTTTAAGAGAAGCCTGCACGGCATAACTTGCCACTGCGATTGCGATGAATAGTATAAAATACATAATCGTTTAAGTTTATAGGTAAGTATATATAAACGATTTGGCAAAATTTGTGCCAAAAGAAAAACGGCGGAGGTGGATTGACACCTTCGCCGTTAAATGCAATGCTGTGTGTTGACTATTTGTCAGTTTTAAGCCATTTGTCAAACCAGCCGAAGAATTCGCGTTGCCACAAAAGAGCGTTCTGAGGCTTGAGAATCCAGTGGTTCTCGTTTGGATAGACAAGCATGCGGGTGGGGATGCCGCGGAGTTTGGCGGCGTTGAATGCCATCATTCCTTGCGAGGCAAGAATGCGATAGTCCTTTTCTCCCACAGAAATCATGATTGGAGCGGTCCATTTGTCAACGGCCTTGTGCGGTGAGTTGGCATACGTGCGCTGTGCGACGGCGTTGTTTTTGTCCCAGAATGCTCCTCCAAGATCCCAATTTGCAAACCACATCTCTTCAGTTTCAAGATATTGTGACTCAGCGTTGAAAATACCGGCATGGGCAAAGAGCGCGGCGAAACGGTTGTCGTGATGTCCGGCAAGCCAATAAACGGAGAATCCGCCATAACTTGCGCCTGTGGCGCCGATATGGTCGGCGTCAACATATGGACGTTGTTTTACATAGTCGACAGCCGAAAGGTAGTCCTTCATGTTCTGACCACCATAGTCACCTGAAATTTGTGCGTTCCATTCTGTGCCGAATCCTGGAAGACCACGACGGTTTGGCGCAATGACGATATAGCCTTGCGATGCCATCAGACGGAAGTTCCAACGGTAGCTCCAGAATTGGCTCACTGCCTGTTGCGGACCACCTTGACAATAAAGAAGGGCTGGGTATTTCTTGTTGGGGTCAAAGTTCGGAGGGAGCACTACCCATGTGAGCATCTCTTTGCCGTCGGTTGTAGGCACCATCACTTTCTCCACGGTTACAGGAGAGAGTTGGTTGAGGAGGTCTGTGTTGACGTTTGTCAATTGCTTGTCGCTTTTCTTGTCGACAATGAAGATTTCGTTAGGATACTCCAATGAGTGGCGCAGGGCAACCACTCTTTTCTCATCTACAGGAGCAAGAGTTGCATAGTCGCACATCTGGTCGGCGATAGTTTCAACCTTCTTAGTCTTGACGTCGATTGAGAAAATCGGTGACGGTCCATGGTATGGGGCGATGAAATAGATTGCCTTGCCGTTTGGATTCCACGCTATCGAAAGGGCTGTGTAGTCCCAGTTTTCTGTGAGGTCGGTTTTTACGCCCGTCTTGATGTCGAGGACGAATATGCGGTTCTTGTCTGACTCATATCCGTCGTGTTCCATTGACAACCATGCGAGTTTGTCGCCTTTGGGAGAGAATGTAGGGTTTGTGTCGTAGCCCATCATTCCCTCGGTGAGGTTCTTGGTCTCTTTAGTCTCGAGATTGTACAGATAAATGTCGGAATTTGTGGAGAGACTGTATTCCATACCAGTCTTCTTGCGAGAAGAGTAGGCGATTGTTTTTGAATCAGGAGACCAGGAGAATGATTCCGTGCCACCGAACGGAAGCATCGGGCATTCATAAGGCTCGCCCTCCATAATGTCTACAATGTCGGAGATTCCATTTTCCGACACGTTGCCAATAAATGGGTGCGGAATTTCGGTAACCCAGTGGTCCCAGTGTTTATACATCAGGTCGTCGACAATTTTCACATCAGCTTTGTCAAGGTCGGGATACACGTCGGTCGACGCTTTACCATATTTGATGTTGCGGATGAGCAGAATCTTTGTCTCGTCGGGGGAGAACAAGAAACCGTCGATGCCTTTTTCAACATTGGAAATTTGTTTGCGGTTTTCTCCGTTTGGATCCATAGTGAAAAGCTGCATTCCGTCGTCGGTGGATGAAAGGAACGCAATCTTTGTGCCGTTTTTGATCCAAACAGCGCCAACCTCGCTTTCTGCGGTGTTGGTGATTTTTTGAGGATTGCTTCCGTCAATGTTCATTGTCCACAATTCCTTGTTGCCCTTGTCGGCCTTAAGGCTGATGAACTCGACGTTGTAGAGAATCTTTTTCTTGTCGGGGGAAACTTGTGGGTCGGTTACGCGGCCGAATGCCTCCATGAGCTCTGGAGTCATCTTTCCGTCGACAACTTTGAAATCCGGACGCGAGATTATTTCCGCGCCTGTCGCTTCGTTTGCAACCGTCGATGCGACGGCTAAGATGGAAGCTGCCATGATTGTCTTGTTAAAGTTCATTTAAAAATTCTTTTTATGTTTGTTGTTCTGAAATTTGCTTTCGTATTGACGTTGTGAACCGAAAAGCTCGGCGATGAGATCTTTTCTTCCCAGGCGAATCAGCGACCGGCGGATGTCGGCGGCAAACTCTTTTTTATACCAGAAGAAGTATTGACGCTGAGCTTCTTTTTCTTTTGGCGTTTTGGCTGTAAACACGGGCTGCAGCGTGTATGGGTGGTAGCCCGTGTAGTAGATTTCAGACGCCAAAGTCATAGGTGTTGGAGTGAAGTCCTGCACCTGTTCCAGGTGAAAGTTCAGTTTCTTGGTGATGGCGGCAAGCTCAGCCATGTCTGTCTCCCTGCATGCCGGATGCGAGGAAATGAAGTAAGGAATCAGTTGCTGCCGTAGTCCGTATTTTGCATTGAGCTCATCAAAAAGTTTGTTGAACTTACGGAACAAATTGAATGACGGTTTACGCATGCAGTTCAGCACGGTGTCGGATGTGTGTTCCGGCGCTACTTTCAGCCGTCCGGAAACGTGCTTTACAATCAGTTCCTCCAGATATCTTCGGTTCGATTGGTTTACTTTGGCATTGCGGTTTTCTGCAAATGCAAGGTCGTAGCGCACACCGCTGCCGATGAACGATTTCTTGATTCCTGGCAGACTGTCGACGGCATGGTATACCTCAAGCAGACGTTGGTGGTCGTTGTTGAGATTTTTGCAAGGGGCAGGGTGCAGGCACGACGGGCGTTGGCATTTCTTGCAAATGTCAAGGTCGTGGCCGTGCATGTCGTACATGTTTGCCGATGGCCCGCCAAGGTCGGAGATGTAACCTTTGAAGTCCGACATCTGTGCAACCACTTTAGCCTCGTCGACAATTGATTTCTGACTTCGGGACGAGATGAATTTGCCTTGATGTGCAGAAATGGTGCAGAATGCACAACCACCGAAGCATCCGCGGTGCATGTTGATGGAATGCCGGATCATCTCATAGGCGGGAATCCTTTTCCCGTTGTAGCGGGGATGTGGCATTCTGGTGTAGGGCAGGTCGAACGACTTGTCCATTTCCGCTTGTGTCATTGGTGGATACATGGGGTTGACCTTTACCGCCACATTGCCTGTGGCTTGCCAAATGGTGTTGCCGTTCCAACGGTTGGACTCTATTTCGATATGCTTGAAGTTTTCGGCCTGATGTTTTTTGCTCTTCAGACATTGCTCGAAAGAATGCAGCACAACGTCTGTCTCGGATTGTTTCGGAATGTCGCTGTTTTTCTTCAAAACGACAGTTTGGCGAATGTCGTCAATGTCGTGGATGTTGCTTCCGTTCTCCAATCGTTTGCACAGTTCGACAATGGGACGTTCGCCCATGCCGTATATGAGCATGTCGGCTCCGCATTCCGTAAGAATTGAAGGACGTAGCCGGTCTGCCCAATAATCGTAGTGCGACACGCGGCGTAGCGAAGCCTCAATGCCTCCTACAACAACGGGGGTGTCGGGAAACAGACGTTTCAGAATCTGAGTGTAGACGATTGTCGGATAGTCGGGGCGTGCGCCATGGCGTCCGTTGGGGGTATAGGCGTCGTCGCTGCGTCGTCTGCGCGCAGCGGTATAGTGGTTCACCATGGAGTCCATTGCGCCGGCGGAAACGCCGAAGAACAGTCGCGGGGCTCCAAGCTTTTTAAAGTCGCGCAGGTCGTCTTGCCAGTTCGGTTGAGGCACGATTGCCACATTGTAGCCTTCGTGCTCGAGGATGCGTCCCAAGACAGCGCAGCCCATTGACGGATGGTCGATATATGCGTCGCCGGAGAATAGAATCACGTCGATGTGGTCCCATCCCAGCCGTTCAATTTCCTTTTTGGTTGTAGGCAGCCAAAGGGGTTTGTTTTGTTTATGTGGTGATTGTTCTGTCATTTCATCTCGTTTAGTTTGTCCTCCAGTCGAATCATCTCATCCCGTAATTGAGCGGCGGTGATGAAGTCCATATTCTTTGCGGCGGCAACCATATCGGCTTTCGTTTTCTCGATTGCTTTTTCGAGATTGTCTTTCGACATGTATGCAACGACAGGGTCGGCGGCGATATGATGTAAGGAGTCAATGTCGTAAATGCTTGATGTCGCCTTTTTAGAAGTAGGCTTCTTTTGCTTGTTTTCCGACTCCTCCTTCTTGTCGACTCCGACAACGCGGATGCGCTCTTTGACAATTGCCTGAGGGGTGATTCCATGCTCTTCGTTGTATTGAAGCTGTATTGCCCTGCGGCGTTCCGTCTCGTCGATTGTCTGCTGCATGGATTCTGTAATTTTGTCGGCATACATTATAACAGTGCCGTTAAGGTTTCGTGCGGCGCGTCCTACGGTCTGTGTCAGCGAACGGTGTGAGCGAAGGAAGCCTTCTTTGTCGGCGTCGATTATTGCAACCAGCGACACTTCCGGAAGGTCCAGTCCCTCACGGAGCAGGTTTACGCCTATGAGCACATCAATTTCTCCAGCTCGCAAATTGTCGAGAATCTGAATGCGGTCCATAGTGTCAACGTCTGAATGGATATATGCGCAGTTGATGTCGAGTTTGGTGAGGTAGCTGGACAGCTCTTCCGCCATGCGTTTTGTCAAAGTTGTCACCAGCACGCGCTCATTGCGCTCAATGCGCAGATGAATCTCCTCGAGAAGGTCGTCAATCTGACCCTTTGACGGACGGACAAGAATTTTTGGGTCGAGCAATCCGGTCGGGCGGATTAATTGTTCTACAATCACGCCCTCAGATTTGTTCAATTCATATTCTGCCGGAGTGGCGCTGACATATATAGTCTGATGCGTGGCTTCCTCGAATTCCTCGAATTTCAGCGGACGGTTGTCGATTGCCGCAGGCAGTCTGAAGCCGTATTCGACAAGGTTCATCTTTCTTGAAATGTCGCCTCCGTACATGGCGCGAATCTGTGGAATCGTGACGTGGCTTTCGTCGATTATTGTCAAGAAATCTTTTGGAAAATAGTCAAGCAGGCAGAATGGACGCACGCCTGGCAGACGCCCGTCGAAATATCTGGAATAGTTTTCTATGCCGGAGCAATAGCCCACTTCCCGCATCATCTCCAAATCGTAGGTTACACGTTCGTAAAGCCGTTTGGCCTCGACCTCACGGCCTTCGTTGCGGAACATGTCGACTTGTTTACCCAAATCCAACTCGATTTGGTGTATGGCTGATGCTGTGCGTTCTTTTGTGGAAACAAAGATGTTTGCCGGGAAAATCTTATATCCTTCAAGCTGTAGTTCCGTTTCCATCGTTTCCGGATTGAGCGATGATATGGATTCGATTTCATCGCCCCAGAAGATGATGCGTATTATGATTTCCTCATATGCCAGATACAGGTCAACAGTGTCTCCTTTAACACGAAACTGCCCGCGACCCAGCTCCATCTCTGTCCGGGAGTAGAGTGAGTCGACAAGGTTGCGTAGAAAGACGTTGCGGGCTATTTTTTGTCCCACTTTTATTTCTACTACGTTCTTGTCGAAGTCCTCCGGATTGCCAATGCCGTACAGACACGACACGGATGAAACGATAACCACATCGCGTCTGCCCGACAATAGAGCTGTCGTTGCGGCAAGACGCAAACGGTCTATCTCGTCGTTTATCATCAAGTCCTTCTCGATATATTTGTCGGACGATGGAATGTATGCCTCGGGTTGGTAGTAGTCGTAGTAGGAAACGAAATAATGGACAGCGTTTTTTGGGAAAAACGATTTGAATTCAGCATACAACTGGGCGGCAAGCGTTTTGTTGTGCGACAAAATCAAAGTCGGACGATTGACTCGTTCGATTATGTTTGCCATCGTGAAGGTCTTGCCGGAACCAGTGACGCCCAGAAGGGTTTGGTAGTCGGCTCCGTTCTTAAGCCCGTCGCACAATTCCTCAATGGCCTGCGGCTGGTCGCCTGTCGGTTTGTATGCAGATTCAATTTTGAAGTCCATTGTTGCGTTTTATTGTTGAATGCGTTTGAGGAGTAAAACCTCTTTTTTGTTTCTGTCAAGGAGACGTATTGTCTTCCCTCCGTTTTCACGCTTTATGATTTCCGTCTCTTCCAATGCAACCATAAAGTCGCGTTCAACAGCCATCTTGCTGTCTTCACACTTCATTCTGGAGACAATGATGTTTTGGAACTGTATGAACCAGTCTTTGTTGCGGTCCAATCCGATGTCGCCGTTGAAAATGTTGCAACCGGTTTTGCCATGAATCTTCAATTCTGGAACATCGACAACAATTTCAAGATTGCTGTCTTCGATTTCATTGCCGTTGATTTTGTCTATTCTCCACATTCCTGTCATGACGTCGGCATTGTGGCGTTTGGCATGGACAACAATATTTCCGCGCTTGTCGAGAAGGTCGAGATAATAAATGTCGTTCTTCTTTTTAGTTATAGTGTATGAGCAGGCATCGCCCAATCCGGTTTTTATATCGTCCTCTTCGCGGATATATGCACTTGGTAGATGAGTCATTTCTATCTCGGACACCGAGATGTGGCCTCTCTCCGGAATCTCGAAGCACGCATTGACAACATTTCCTCCCACATCACCATAGATTCTGCCGTCGGAGGCGTTTATGTCAATGTAAGGCGCGGAGTCGCGCATATTCATATCTCTTCCGTTGGCGGAGAGAATTATCCATTCGCCATAGATGCGGCTGCCGGAAACTTGAGTGTTGGCAGATGTGCTGTAGGCAACCCTATTGGATTGTCTGACTCCGGATTCTGGAGTCTCGCAGAATGCCTCCGCCCCAAAAAGCATAGATGAGGAAAGGAGGATGGCGGATAAGCTGTATTTGATATTAATAAATTTATTCATCAATCCAATGTTTTCTGATGGGATATTTAACAGGGCGTATAAGCAAACGCAATGATGTGGTGTAGAACAAATATGCCCAAACCCAATTTATCAATACGTTGACCTTGTTTCTCATGCCGAGTATCGATATGAGATGGATGAACATCCATGTCGCCCATGCAGGACGTCCGTAGAGATATGCAAACTTCAAATCGCACACTGCGCGATTTCGTCCAATTGTAGCCATAGAGCCTTTGTCGACATATTTAAACGCTGTGTCGGCTCCGGTGTTGAGCCGCTTGGCAAGATGTTTTGCTTGCTGTATTGCAACCTGTGCCACTTGCGGGTATCCGTTGGGATGCGACTCATCTTCCAGATAGGCGATGTCGCCAAGGGCATAGATGTTGTCGTATCCCTTTATTTTGCAGTTTGAGCCAACAATGTAGCGGTTTCCGCGGGTGATTGAATCATCGCTGATGCCATTGATTTTATTGCCTGTGATACCTGCTGTCCAAATCAGCGTCTCGCAATAGATTTCCTCGCCGGTCGACAGGTGAAGTACATTGTTTTCATACGACTTCATCATACAGTTTAGCCTGGTCTCAATCATGAGATGCCCCAAGTAGACTTTTGCATCGTGTGACGCTCTTTCGCTCATTGTGCGGAGAAAGCGGTCAGTGCCCTCAATCAGAATCACTCTGACATCGTCAATGTCGATTTCGGGATACTCTTTGTTTAGGATATATCGTTTCATCTCGCCGAGCGCGCCGGCAACTTCAACGCCAGAAGGTCCGCCGCCCACAACGACAAAACTTAACAGTTGACGTCTGCGTTCGCGGTCGGTGGTGATGCAAGCGCGTTCAAGTCGGTCGAGAATTTCGTTGCGCAGGCGTATAGCCTCAGCGGTGGATTTGAGTGTGTGCACTTTTTCCTTCAGTTCCGGCTGGTTGAAGAAGTTGTTGGTCGTTCCGGAAGCGATTACCAATTGGTCATATTTGATTGTCTCAAATTGCGTGCGGACGGTTGAGTTCTTGCTGTCGATTTCCAAAACCTCGCCGAAGTGGTAATTGGTATTTTTGAGACGTCTCATTTCCCGACGGAACGGGAAGGATATGCTGCTCGGCTCAAGTCCGGAAGATGCTATTTGATAGAAAAGCGGTGGAAAACTATGAAAATTGTTTTTGTCCAAAATGGTGACTCTGAATTTATTCTTGTCAAGTTCCTTTGCCAAATTGAGTCCGGCAAAACCGCCTCCGATTATCACAATGTGTTGTAGTTTCTCCATATAAGGGTCTATAAATTGTCGAATGAAATAATAAAAAACACAAACAGCCTGCTATCTTCTCTTGCAAAGATACGCATTTATTGGCGATTTTGGATTACATTTGCAGTCAATCTGGATATTATTATGAACAATTATAGGTATATACGAAGTTTTTTATTGATTTTAATATTGTCGGTGACCTCTTTGACTGGCGTTTGCCAATTGAACACGGAGCGGTTGCTGACAATTGGTAGAAATGCGCTTTATTTTGAGGACTATCTTCTTTCAATACAATACTTCAACCAAGTGATAAAGGTTAAACCTTATCTTGCCGATCCGTATTTTTTTAGAGGACTTGCCAAATTCTATCTTGAAGACTATAGTGGTGCGGAGGCGGATTGCACGATGGCTATCGACCGCAATCCGTTTGTTGTGGACGCCTATGAGGTCAGGGCTTTGTCGAGGTTGCAGACGGGAAAATATCTCGATGCGGTGAAGGATTATGATAAAGGGTTGGAGTTCTTGCCTGAGAATAAGGTGTTTATGCTTAATAAGGCAATAGCGTTGCAGAACGCCGGGGAGTTTGGCGACTCGCATGCGGCATATGACGAGTTGTTGCAGAAGTTTCCGAAATACGACAAAGGCTATCTCGGACGTGCGCAGTTGTGTCTGGCCGAAAAAGATTCGTTGGCGGCACTGCCCGACCTTGACAAATGTTTGGAGCTGAATGCCAACACGATTGAAGCATACCTTATGAGGGCGGATATACATTATGGAAAAAGTAAGGATTGCGAAGCTGCGGTGAAAGATTTGGATGCGGCGGTCAAACTTTCGCCGAAGGAGGCGGGGCTGTTTATAAACAGGGCGTATCTTAAATATAATTTGGAGGATTATTTCGGGGCGATGGCTGATTTCGACTATGCGATAGGATTGGATCCTGAAAATGTGACGGCAAGGTTCAACCGAGGTCTTCTGAGGATGGAGGTGCAAGATGTGAATAAGGCTATAGAAGATTTCACGGCCGTTATCAGTATGGAACCCGACAATGACAAGGCGGTCTACAACAGGGCGGTGCTTTATCAGCAGCTGCGCCAATATAGAAAAGCCATCGCTGACTACGATAAGGTGATAGGAAAGTACCCGTATCTGTCGGCGCTGTATTTTGCAAGGGGCGAATGCAAGCGCATGATGGGCGATATGAAAGGCGGTGAGCGTGATTACAACAAATCGCGGGAGATGCAGCGCCGGCATGAGGAGCGCCGGCATATTGTGGCGGACACCGACGATAAGCGGAAAGACGACTATGCGGAGGAAAATCCAGAAGATGTCATGAAGCGGCTCACTTCGCTTGAGACTGTTGATGAGAAGCATGATGTGAAACCTGAATACGACAATAAATACCGAGGCAAGATACAGAATTACGACATACCTGTGAGGGTGGAGGATTCGTATGTGCTGAGTTATTATGACAGAACTACGGAGCTTAGGACGGATGCCTTCTATCAGAAAGAGTTGGACGAGCTTAACTCCAGCCTGTATCTAAGAGACCGGCTGTTTATGACAAATGCCGAACATAAATTAATTGAGCAGGAGATTGAAAAACAGTTTGAACTGATACGCCACTATACGGCGTTGCTCAACAACGGCGACAAGCGTGCTGTGGACTATTTCGGCAGAGCGATAAGCTATATGATGGTGAAGAATTATGATTCCGCGATACAGGATTTGTCGGAGGCGGTTAAATTGAGTCCGCGTTTCGCATTGGCATATTTTGTCAAGGCGTGTGCCCGCGAGGCGCAAGAGCGGAGCAGAAGGGTGTCGTCGGAAAAAAGCAATAGGGATGACATAATGGCTGAAAATGCAAGATATGCAGAGATCGTGGCAGACTACGACAAGGCGGTTGAGCTGTCGCCGCGCCTGATATATGCATACTTCAACAAGGGCAATCTGTTTTATATGCGTGACGACTACACTTCGGCGATAAGTTGCTATACAAAGGCGATTGAGATAAAGCAGGATTTCGGAGAGGCTTATTACAATCGGGGAATAGCTTTTTTCCGTATGGGCAATTTCGACAAGGGTATGGCTGACTTGAGTCGCGCGGGAGAACTCGGAATAATGTCGTCGTATAATTTGATTAAACGGATGAGGCGTAACTCAAAATGATAAGGCGGGGCTTAAAAAAAAGACCAAATATATTTGCCATACTGATAAAATGAGTAATTTTGCAGCCGAATCATGCGTTAGTTGTATTTATGCAATGATTAAAAAACAGAAAAATTATGAATATTAAATTTCCAGATGGAAGCAGCAAGCAATTCGAGGCTGGCGTAACGCCGCTTCAGATTGCGGAAGGAATCAGTCAGCGACTCGCAAAAGACGTGCTCGCAGCAACGGTCAATGGTGAAGAATGGGATTTGACACGTCCAATTGTAAACGACGCGGAAATCAAACTTTTCAAGTGGGATGACCCAGAGGGAAAACATGCGTTTTGGCATACATCGGCACACTTGCTTGCCGAGGCTCTGCAGGAGTTGTATCCAGGCGTTAAATTCGGTATCGGTCCGGCGATTGAGAACGGATTCTATTATGATATAGATCCGGGAGAAAACACAATCACAAGCGCCGACTTTGCCAAAATTGAAAAGAAAATGCAGGAACTTGCTTCAAGAAAAGAAGCGGTGGTGCGTAAAGATATCTCAAAGGCCGACGCGTTGAAAATGTTCGGCGACAGAGGCGAAACATACAAATGCGAGCTTATCAGCGAGCTTGAAGACGGCTCGATAACTACTTATACGCAGGGTGCGTTTACGGATTTGTGCCGTGGCCCGCATATCCCGAACACGGGTGCTATAAAGGCTGTAAAGGTGCTTTCTTTGGCTGGCGCATATTGGCGAGGCGATGAGAAGCGCAACCAGTTGGTTCGTGTGTATGGCATTTCTTTCCCGAAAAAATCTATGCTTGACGAGTATCTTGTGATGCTTGAAGAAGCGAAGAAACGCGACCACCGTAAAATCGGCAAGGATATGGAGCTGTTCATGTTCTCGGAAAAGGTGGGCAAAGGTTTGCCAATGTGGCTACCGAAAGGAACAGACCTCCGTTTGCGTCTGCAGGACTTCTTGCGCAAGATACAGCGTGGCTATGACTACAAAGAAGTCATCACTCCGCCGATTGGAAACAAGATGCTTTATGTGACCTCCGGACACTATGCAAAATATGGCAAAGACTCATTCCAACCCATCCACACTCCAGAGGAAGGCGAGGAATATTTCTTGAAGCCTATGAACTGCCCTCACCACTGTGAGGTTTACAAGAATTCGCCGCACTCATATCGCGAGCTTCCGTTGAGAATCGCAGAGTTCGGTACGGTTTGCCGTTATGAGCAGAGTGGCGAGCTCCACGGCTTGACTCGCGTGAGAAGCTTCACGCAGGACGATGCCCATATTTTCTGCCGCCCAGACCAGGTGAAGGATGAGTTCCTCAGAGTGATGGATATCATCTCTATCGTGTTCAAGGCTATGAAGTTTGAAAGCTTCGAGGCTCAGATTTCATTGCGCGACAAGGTGAATCGTGAGAAGTATATCGGATCGGAAGACAACTGGGAAAAAGCCGAACAGGCTATTATCGAGGCTTGCCATGAAAAAGGCTTGCCTGCGAGAATTGAATATGGCGAAGCGGCGTTCTATGGCCCTAAGCTCGACTTTATGGTAAAGGATGCGATTGGCCGCAGATGGCAGCTTGGCACGATTCAGGTGGATTACAATTTGCCAGAGCGTTTTGAACTGGAATACACTGGCTCTGACAATCAGAAACACCGTCCGGTTATGATTCACCGTGCGCCATTCGGCTCGATGGAGCGTTTCGTGGCTGTCTTGCTTGAACACACAGCTGGCAACTTGCCGTTGTGGCTGGCTCCGGAGCAGGCGGTAATCCTCCCGATTAGCGAGAAATTCAACGACTATGCCGACAAGGTCCGTCTGGAGTTGGCAAAGAGCGATATCCGCGCCACTGTCGACAATCGAAACGAGAAGATTGGAAAGAAAATTCGCGACAATGAGTTGAAACATATCCCGTATATGCTGGTTGTTGGCGAAAAAGAAGTTAATAATGGTGAAATTTCTGTAAGAAAACAGGGCGAGGGCGATAAAGGTTCGGTAAAAATCTCTACCTTTGCCGAGAATTTTCTCCATGAAATGGAAGAACTTACAAAATATTAATACAACTGAATGGCAAAAACACCAATAGGAGGGGCACCGAAATTTGCTCCACAACGCAGAAACGACCCGAAGAATTCCAAAAAGGAAGGATATCCAATAAATGGACAAATCCGTGCCAAGGAAGTTCGTTTGGTCGGTGACAACGTAGAGCAAGGAGTGTATACACTACATCAGGCATTGCAGATTGCGGAGAATCAGGGACTTGACCTTATTGAGATATCTCCGAATGCAGAGCCGCCAGTGTGCAGGGTGCTTGACTATCAGAAATTTTTGTATCAGCAAAAGAAACGGTTGAAGGAGCAGAAGTCGAAATCAACTAAGGTAGTCGTTAAGGAAATCAGATTCGGACCACAAACCGATGCCCACGATTACAATTTCAAGTTGAAGCATGCGATGGGCTTCTTGCAGGAAGGCGCAAAAGTGAAAGCGTATGTGTTCTTCCGTGGCCGCTCGATTTTGTTCAAGGAACAAGGAGAGGTGTTGTTGCTTCGCTTTGCCAATGATTTGGAAGAGTATGGCAAGGTAGAGCAGATGCCTGTATTGGAAGGAAAGCGTATGATAATAATGCTGACTCCCAAGAAAAAATAAGGCTTTAAGCAATAAATAAAATAGTAATTTAAAAAGAAAAAAAGATGCCAAAGGTTAAGACTAATTCCGGTGCCAAAAAGAGGTTTGCCCTTACCGGATCAGGAAAAATTAAAAGAAAACATGCTTATAAAAGTCACATTCTTACGAAGAAGACTAAAAAGCAGAAGAGAAACCTCGGTCACTTTGCTACATTGACTGCAGCCGATACTCGCAACGTTCGCGATTTGCTTGCAATCAGATAGTGGGTAAAGTTTCGTACTTTTAATTACAACATTTTATATTTTTATTAACCGAATGTTTAGCCCAAAGAGCAGAAATGCCGCTGACATTCAAAAATTTAAGAAAAAATGCCAAGATCAGTAAATCACGTAGCATCAAGAGCTAAAAGAAAAAGAATTCTCAAACTCACGAGAGGTTATTATGGTTGCCGCAAGAATGTGTGGACTGTAGCCAAGAATACTTGGGAAAAGGGTTTGACTTACGCTTATCGTGACCGTAAGAACAAAAAACGCAATTTCCGAGCATTGTGGATTCAGAGAATCAATGCAGCTGCTCGCTTGGAAGATTTGTCATACTCTAAGTTGATGGGTCTTATCCACAAAGCGGGAATCGAAATCAACCGCAAGGTCCTTGCTGACCTCGCAGTTAACAATCCTGCTGCTTTCAAGGCTATCGTAGAGAAGGTTAAGAACGCCTAATTCGCTGCGAGGGAAATAATAAAAAAAGTCTCAAGAAATTGAGACTTTTTTATTGCCCGGATATTTGGATGGTCAGAATAAAATTACTAAATTTGCAGTAGAGAAAGAGATAAAACCACATCAAAGCAGATTGGGAAACTCATCAAATAATTTAGAAATGCCGAGACTTTTTCTTTCTCTAATGGCGGGCCTCAATCCGTAAGGATGTCGAAAGACCGGAGGATTACAGCAGAGGGAGAATACTCAAATCCTGTCTATCGGAGTTTCAGCACACTCTTTGATGTGGCTTCTATATGGTGGCGGAGAGTTTTTCTCTGCCACTTTTTTTATACAAAGTGTAACGAATTATGGACGGTAATTTTTGGACATATATTTTATTGTGTTTTACGTCGTTTTTCACGTTGGTCAATCCGTTGGGTATAATGCCAGTGTTTTTGACCATGACGCAAAGTATGGGCGATGTTCAACGCAAGAAGATAGTGCGCAAGTCGACGGTGATAGCCTTTTTGACGCTTGTCTCGTTTACCGTGTTCGGACGTTTCTTGTTTATGGTGTTCGGCTTGTCGACCAATGGATTTCGTTTGGCTGGTGGAATTGTTATCTTTAAGATCGGTTGGGATATGCTGCAAGCGAAGTTTACTCGGATGAAGCTTGCCGACACTGAAATAAAAGAATATGCCGACGACATTTCGATTACCCCGCTTGCCATACCGATGTTGTGTGGTCCTGGCGGTATTGCCAATGGTATCGTGTTGATGGAGGATGCACGGACGCCTCTCTATGTGGCGGGGCTTGTCACGGTCATTGCGGTTGTGTTCTTAATCACATATCTTATCTTGAAGGCTTCAACGCGTTTGGTTGAGATTATTGGCGAAACGGGCAATAATGTGATGATGCGCCTTATGGGGCTCATCTTGATGGTGATTGCCGTGGAGTGCTTCGTCAGCGGATTGCGACCGATTGTGAAAAGTATGATCGACTGTTGATGTTGTCTATAGACGCCGCAGCCTTATAGATAAGGGTTGCTTGTCTGCTCGAAGCCGATGCTTGTCTTCTCTCCGTGCCCTGGCAAGACGATTGTTTGCCGAGGGAGTGTCAACAATTTATTCTCAATGCTTTCTATCAGTGTGGAATAGTCGCCGCCGGGAAAATCAGTCCTTCCGATGCTCAAATGGAAGAGGGCGTCGCCCGAGAATACTAAATCGTGATTTGGAAAATAAAATGCAGAATGCCCTTTTGTATGCCCGGGAATGTGTAGAACGCGGCATTCGGAGTCGGCAACGTTGAGCGTTTGCCCGTCGCTCAAAGGATTCTTGATGTCAATGTCCTTGCCTGAGTATGGGAAACCAAACATCTGTGCTTGCTGAGTGAGATGCCCTGCAAGATATGCGTCGGCTGGGTGGCACGATGCTGCGATATCGAAGCGGTCTTCAATGAACGCATTTCCGGCAGAATGGTCGATGTGCATATGCGTGTTTAGCAGATGCTTTATCTCAAGATTGTTGTTGCGTATAAAGTCGGTCAACAGAGATTTCTCTCTTTCGCTGTTGCATCCAGGGTCGATGATGGCTGCATGGCGTGAAGTTTCGTCCCACACTACATAAGTGTTTTCGGCGAAAGGGTTGAATATGAATGCCTGTATTTTCATAGACTTACGTATATCACTTTTTTTGTTTTGAAGAAATCCTCCTCAAAGTACAATGATAGGTCGGTTTCGATGACGTTACTGCCAAACTGCTTTGTTTCTGCCGAGAGGTCGCCGCCTTTCAGGCATATCAGGCCGTTAGGAATGCTGTTTATGCAGTCGTTCTTTATGTGCCTTTTGGCCAATGTCGCGAGTTGCGGCAATTCCATAACTGCGCGCGATACGGCAAAATCGAATTTCTGTTTTATTTCGGCAACGTCAGCTTGTCGTAAGTCAACATTTGTCAGCCCAATCTCGTTGGCGATTGCTGTGGCTACTTTGATTTTTTTACCAGTTCTGTCTACAAGCAAGAAGTGCGTGTTTGGAAACATTATTGCCAATGGAATTCCGGGGAAACCGCCACCAGTTCCAATGTCGATTATCTCGGATCCGTTTTTGAAATCTGTGAACTTTACAATTCCGAGAGAATGCAGAATGTGGTTGGGGTAAATGTTGTCAATGTCCTTTCTTGAAACGACATTGATTTTTTGATTCCACTCGGCATATAACGGTCCAAGCATTTTGAATTGCTCTATCTGTCGAGGCGACAGGTCGGGGAAGTATTTTGAAATTATGTCCATAACGTATTCTTATCTGGCTATCCTGTTTATTGGAGATTGCGGATTGATATATTGTTTCAAATCTTTGTAGGGGAGGGATATGCATACCTCGCCAACGGCGTAGCACGCAATCTCCCAAGGGGTTGTAGTGGAATGAGATTCCGTTGTCTGTCAGTGAGAAGTTTTCTGTCGCTGATAGGTTGTCGGCGTTGAAGTATCCGTAGTCTGCCAGCTGGTCTGAATTTCCGCATTTTGTGTCGGTCAGCAGCTGCTTTTGCAGAAGGTCGTTTATCTTCAGAATGTCTGTTTCAGAGAAGATGTCGGAGAGCATGACACGTTTGCCTGATTGCAGGTCGAATGTGTAGAACGATTTAGAAGCCAACGACGGCTTGAAGTCCTTGCTTGTGGTTGAGTTCTTCACCATGCACAAAAAGTCGAAATTGTGATAAATGGGACTGACCGCCAAACGGATGCCGAAATTTGAGATTGGCGTGGTTTCATCCTCGAGTGATTCATCAATGGGATCTGCTGCTGTGGACGAGTAGGAGGCCAGACGGTCGCCTGCCGTTTTCTTCGCAACGTCAGGCATATTGGCATCGGTGGTGTTGAATATTGCGGAATTTATTGTTGACAGTAATTTGCCCGCCTCTTTCTTTGAGTTCTTGAAAGAGGAGGGAAACGTGGCGCTAAACGAGGCTGTCACTTTTATTCCGGATTGGTCGGTGATTGAATCACAGACCATGATGGAGTCCATACCTATCTGAATGCTGTTGTCGCTTGATTTGCTGGCTGTGCCAGTGCCGCATGAGGCAGAGGCGGCGATTAGACAAATACAGCCAGCGTAACACAGCTTGGTGTTTATATTGTGAAAAAATGATAGTTTCATTGCTCCTAATTGAAAAATTATGCCGATATTAGCAGATATTTTGTGTAAAGATATGATAAAAATTGGAAACTACAATGAACTTGAGGTCGTAAAAAAAGTCGACTTCGGTTTTTATCTTGATGGTGAAGAATATGGCGAAATCCTGATGCCTCAAAAATATGCTCCTGAGGACTTGAAAATAGGAGATATGCAGCGCGTTTTCATATATCGCGATTCTGGTGGTCGCCTTGTGGCAACTACCGAACGTCCGTTTTTGGAGGTCGGCGAAGTGGGGCTTCTGCGTGCTAAATCGGTAGGGACGGTCGGCGCTTTTATGGATTGGGGCGTTCTGAAAGATTTGCTTGTCCCATTCAGAGAGCAGGCGGTAGACATTGAGGAGGGCCGTGACTATATCGTGTATGTGTATCTTGACAATGAGACCAAGAGAATAGTGGGCTCCACAAAGCTGAACAAATATATCGGCAACAAAGCTCCGCGATGCGAGGAAGGCGACGAGGTGGAAATCGTTGTCGTGAAGCGTACTGATTTGGGATTCAAGGTGGTTGTCGACAATTTGTTTTGGGGTATGGTCTACAACAACGATGTGTTTGACCCAATCAGGGTCGGCGACAGGTTGCCGGCTTATGTAAAACATGTCAGAGAGGACGGAAAGATAGACGTGACGCTGAGAGGGCGCGGCGGCGACCGTGTGTTTCAATTGTCAAGGAGGATTGTGGGTTATCTTAAAGACAATGGAGGCAGGATGAATGTGACTGATTCATCTTCACCGGAGGAGATAAAATCATTGTTCCAATGCAGTAAAAAGGATTTTAAAAAGGCCTTGGGATTGCTGTATAAAAAAGGCCGGGTGAGTCTGTCGGACGATGTCGTGTCGCTGGCTGCGCACGGGACGGGAAAATGATGCTCTGCAAGCGAAATTTGTTGGCCGCAAGTTTTATTTTGTGCTTGATTTGCATTACTTTTGTATAAGAGAAAATATGTCTGGAATTGATGCCGGACATTTTGGATAAGAAATTAAAAACACGAAGATATGAAATTTACAATTGCAAGCAAGTCTCTGCTGTCGCATTTGTCGGCAGTGAGCAAAGTGGTTAGCCAAAAAAACACAATTGCCATATTGGATAACTTCCTTTTTACGATAAAGGACAATATGCTGATTGCGACTGGCACGGACAAGGAAAATACCATTACGGCAAGAATGGAATTGTTGGAATGCGAGGGAGAAGGATCGGTAGCTGTCAATGTAAAGAGAATGCTTGAATTGCTGAAGGAGTTGCCGGATCAAAGTCTTGTGTTTGAGGTCGACGACAATAATTTTGAGATTCACTTGCAATATCACAACGGTGATTATAAGTTTGTCGGAGTTGACGGCAACGAATATCCGAGAAAAGAAGAGGAGCCTGAAGCGAAATTGGAAATGATAATTCCAGCTTCGGAAATAACGAAAAGTATAGAAAAGACAATCTTTGCCGCCGGCACAGATCAATTGCGCCCGATAATGATGGGTGTGCTTTGGGACATCAAACCGGAAGATATAGTATTTGTGGCTTCTGACACACATAAGCTGGTGCGCTATGTGAACAGCCGTGTGCAACCGGGATTTGAGGGCTCGTTCATATTGCCTACGAAGCCGGCAAGCATATTGTCTTCAATCTTGTCGAAAGAGGCGGGCGATGTGAAAGTGATGATCGACTCAAAGAGCGTGTCGTTTGAAACAGAAACATATACTGTCAATTGTCAATTTATAAATGGAAAATATCCAAATTACAATGCAGCGATACCTCAGTCAAACCCATATGAGTTGATTGTTGACAGGACACTCTTCCTTAACGCCATCCGTCGCGTGGCTGTGTTTGCAACAGAGGGCGGCTTGATTCAGCTGGAGATTTCTGATTCGAAAATAACAATCAAGTCACAGGATTTGGAGTATTCATTGTCGGCTAAAGAAAGTCTCGACTGCGATTATTCAGGAGATGTGCTTACGGTTGGATTCAACAAGGATAAACTAATCGAAGTGGTCAGCAACATAAGCAGTGACAACTTGATTCTGAGACTGTCGGCTCCGGGACGTCCAGGCTTGTTTATCCCAATCGAACAGGCGGAGAAAGAGGATTGGTTGGCATTACTGATGCCTATGGTCGTACCTAATATGTAAAAGTCGGTAAAATGGAATTGAATTTGAAGAAACCTCTGATATTCTTTGATTTGGAGACAACAGGAGTAAATGTCACCAAGGATAGAATCGTGGAGTTGTCATATATAAAAATTTATCCAAACGGTAAGGAAGAAGAGCGTACGATACGCCTGAATCCGGAGATGTCCATTCCGCCGCAAGCAACGGCGGTGCATCACATAACTGATGAGGATGTCAAAGACAAACCTACGTTCAAAACGATTGCAAAAGATTTGGATCGAGTGTTCGAGGGCTCGGATATCGCAGGATTCAACAGCAATAAATTCGATGTGCCGTTGCTTTCTGAGGAATTTTATAGAGCAGGTGTGCAGTTTGATGTGTCAAAAAGAAAAATGGTTGACATACAGACTATTTTTCATAAAATGGAGCAGCGCACACTTGTTGCCGCATATAAGTTCTATTGTGGTAAAAACTTGGAGGAAGCCCACTCTGCAAACGCTGACACAAGGGCAACATACGAGGTGCTGAAGGCTCAGCTTGACCGTTATCCTACGCTTGAGAATGATGTGGATTTTCTTGCAAAATATTCATCACAGAACAGAAACGTAGATTTGGCGGGACGGATTGTTCTAAACGATCAAGATGTGGAGGTGTTCAATTTTGGCAAATATAAAGGTCAGCCGGTGGAAACTGTATTGAAGAAAGATCCTGGGTATTTTGGCTGGATTCTTCAAGGCGACTTCGCGCAAAATACCAAGAGCGTCTTGACGAATATTAAACTAAGAATGAAATAATGCTGAAAGGGAAGCATATAATATTGGGCATAACAGGCGGCATTGCCGCCTATAAGTCGGTATCGTTGCTTAGACTCTTTGTCAAGGCTGGCGCTGAGGTGCAGGTCGTAATCACGCCTTCAGGAAAAGAATTCATAACGCCTGTTACATTATCTGCCTTGAGCGGAAAGCCTGTCATAAGTGAGTTTTTCACGGCAAACACAGGCAGCTGGAACAGTCATGTGGATCTCGGATTGTGGGCGGACGCTATGGTCATCGCGCCGGCAACAGCGTCTACGATTGGCAAGATGGCAAATGGCATCGCCGACAATATGCTCGTCACGACGTATTTGTCATCTAAGTGTCCTGTGTTCATAGCTCCGGCTATGGATTTGGATATGTATAAGCATCCGTCCACACATGGTAATTTGGCAAAACTTGTTTCGTATGGCAATATTGTCATAGAACCTGAGGAAGGCGAACTTGCCAGCCACTTGATTGGAAAAGGCAGAATGGAAGAGCCGGAAGCCATCTTCCGAATCATCGAAGAATATTTCTCCAAAGGTCAGCCGATGAAAGGAAAGCGGGTGTTGGTAACTGCAGGTCCGACGTATGAGAAAATAGATCCGGTGAGGTTCATCGGCAATTATTCATCCGGCAAGATGGGGTATGCAGTGGCAGATGAATTCGCCGACAGGGGAGCCGATGTGACCATTGTCAGCGGTCCGGTGTCGGTCAAACCAACGTCTGCCAATGTTAAGGTCATATCGGTGGAATCGGCGTTGGAAATGTATGATGCCGTGATGGCTCATACGGCAGATGTTGATGTGGCTGTGATGTGTGCAGCTGTGGCGGACTATCGTCCGGAATCGATGTCTTCCCGTAAAATCAAGAGGGAGAAGGACAGTGTGCCCGAAATAAAGTTGGTTAAGAATCCAGATATAGCCGCAGCTGTTGGAAAAATCAAGACAAACAAGCAGCTGCTTGTGGGCTTCGCTCTTGAAACCGACAATGCTGAACAGAACGCATTGGAAAAGTTGCGCCGAAAAAATCTTGATATGATTGTCTTGAATTCTTTGGAGGACAAAGACAGCGGCTTCGGTGTTGACACGAACAAGGTGACGATAGTCGACTCTTCCGGAGAAATGCTCCGTCTGCCTGTAAAGCCCAAAAAAGATGTGGCGGTGGATATTGTGGATCATGTTGTTTTGAAATTGAAATAGCAATCAATGAAGAGTCTTAAGGTTATATTGGCGGTTGTGATTATGTCCTTGGGGGTTTCTCATTTGTTGGGCGCTCAAGAACTTAACTGTTCGGTTGAGATAAACACAGACAAAATCAGCGGCACTGACAAAAATGTTTTTACCACCCTGCAGACAGCCATTGCCGAATATATGAACAACAACCAATGGGGTAATGCCCAATTTATGGTCAATGAGAAGATTGACTGTAAGCTGTTTTTCGCTATGTCGTCTATAGATGGAACAAAGATGTCGGGGACATTGCAGGTGCAATCGACACGTCCGGTCTATAATAGCTCGTACACGACGACATTGATAAACTTTAAAGACAACAGCATTGAATTTGACTATCAGGAGAATGAGCCGTTGGTGTTTTCCGACAACAATATGGAGAGCAACCTGACAGCGATATTGAATTTCTATGCCTATCTTATTTTGGCTGTCGATTTTGATAGTTTTTCGCCTAATGGTGGCGATTACTACTATGAAAAGGCGGCCAATGTAGTGGCTATGGCGCAGAGCTCAGGCGAAAAAGGCTGGAAAGCATTTGAGGATAATAAAAACCGAAGTGCCGTGTTGAGCGCATTCACAGACAATTCAACAAAAGCAATTCGGACATTGCTGTACGACTATCACCGGAAGGGGTTGGACGAGATGGTGCTGAGTCCGGAAAAAGGCAAGTCGGTAATCACAAAATCGTTGGGTATTCTCAAGCAGATCCATGATGTGTCGCCGATGTCGGTGGCGTTGTCTATGTTCAAGGATGCAAAGCTGGATGAATTGGTGAATGTTTATTCAAAATCGAATCAGACAGAGAAACAAAGTGTTTATGAGTTGCTTTATCCGTTGTATCCAACAGAACGCGAGCGTTTGGACAAAATAAAAGAAGAAACAAAAAATTAGCCAAAGGGACATGCTGAAACGGTTGACAATTGACAATTTTGCTCTGATAAACCATATTGACGTCGCTTTTGATGACGGACTGTCGATTATAACAGGTGAAACCGGAGCGGGCAAATCAATAATTATAGGGGCTTTGTCGTTGCTTCTCGGAAGCCGCGCCGACAGCAAGTCGGTGAAAGACCGCAATGAGAAAATGGTCGTAGAGGCGGTTTTCGACATTGGCGACTATGATTTGAGGGCGCTTTTCGAAAGCTATGGATTGGACTATTTTCCCGAAGAAACGATTGTGCGAAGGGAACTTCTGCCATCGGGCAGAAGCCGGGCGTTCATCAACGATATGCCTGTTCAATTGGCAACATTGTCTGAGTTGACGCTCAGGCTTGTCGATATCCATTCGCAGCACAGCAATGCGTTGTTGCTCAAGCCTGCATATCAATTGGCGATGCTTGACGATCTTTCCGGCAACGGGGAGTTGCTGAAGAATTATAGAGAAGCATTCCAGGTTTTTCAAAATGGAAAGAAGGCATTTGAAGCCGCCAAGTCCAGAATTGAAAAGAATAAATCTGATGAGGAATATTTCCGTTTCCAATTGAATCAATTGGAAACGGCCAATTTGAAGTCTGATGAGCAGGAAGCTTTGGAAAAAGAGCAGAATGTGCTTGAAAATCAGACGCAAATAAAGGAGAGTCTGTCATTCGTGTCATACTCCTTGTCGGAAAATGAAAATTCGGCCGTTGATGCCATAAAGGGTGCAATCCGCAGTATGAGTCAGATAAGCCATGTCTATGATGGCGCATCTGAAATGGTGGAGCGATTGGAGTCGGCAAAGATTGACTTACAGGATATTGCTGAAACGGTGGAACGGGATTGCCAAAACATCGGCGGGGATGAATCTGATTTGGAGCGGGTTGAGTCGAGGTTGAGTTTGATATACGGCCTTCAGCAGAAATTTCATGCAGAAACGGTTGATGGCTTGTTGGAAATACAGACCTCGTTGAAAAAGTCGTTGGATGAGATTGACAACTCGGAGGAAGAACTGCAGTCGTTGCGTGAACAGATGGACAGTGCCGGCCGAAAAGTGTCGGAACTGGCTTTGTCGTTGACGCAGTCGAGAAAAGATGCCGCCGCTTTGTTTTTGTCGCAACTTGAGCGTAAGACCTCGTTTCTTGGCCTGAACAATTTCAGGGGAGAAATAGGGTTTGAACAAACGCAGCCATGCGCAACGGGGCAAGACAAAGTGCAGTTTAGGGTGGCATTCAATAAGAATCAACAGCCGATGCCTATTGAAACGACGGCATCGGGTGGCGAAATTTCCAGATTGATGTTATGCGTCAAGACAATCCTTGCTGAGAAAATGAAATTGCCGACCATCGTTTTTGATGAAGTCGACACAGGAGTGTCGGGAGAAGTGGCAAATAGAATTGGAGAAATGATGTGTTCTATTGCAGACAAAATACAGGTGCTTACGATAACACATCTGCCTCAGGTGGCTGCCTTGGGAACGCATCATTATAAGGTATATAAACAGGATGTCGCAGAGGAGACTGTTACGGCAATCAAGTCGCTTGACCATAAGGAGAAAGTGCTGGAGATTGCAGGTATGCTCAGTGGTGCGGCAATAGATGCGGCGGCGATTGCCAATGCGGAATCGTTAATAAGAAAATAATATAAAAATGGACTATAAAGTGGATTATATCTTCGGAATGCGGGCAGTCATAGAGGCTCTTGCAACCGGAAAGGACATAGACAAAATTCTTGTAAAGAAGGATTTGTCGGGAGATTTGTCGAATGAGTTGTTTGCGGCGTTGAAAGACCGTCCGGATGTTGTAGTGCAGAAGGTGCCGGTGGAGCGCATCAACCGCATCACGCGTAAAAATCATCAAGGTGTGTTGGCATTCCTGTCGCCGGTAGCATACCACAATCTTGACAACCTTATTCCCGAGTTGTTTGAATCAGGTCGGAATCCTTTGATTCTGCTTCTTGATGGGGTGACAGATGTACGCAATTTCGGTGCGATATCACGTACTGCTGAATGCGCTGGGGTGGATGCAATTGTGATACCTGAACGAGGCAGCGTGTCGGTCAATGGCGACGCGGTAAAGACCTCGGCGGGCGCATTGCTGCATTTGCCTGTGGCGAGAGTGGCTAATTTGAACAGGACGATAAAGACGCTTAAAGACAGTGGCTTCACAATAGTTGGTGCGACTGAGAAGTCAAGTCAGAACTACACCACGTTTGACTTTACATCGCCTGTCGCGATAGTAATGGGCGCGGAGGAAACAGGTATCAATCCGGAAAATTTGCGTCTGTGTGACTGTCTTGCTTCAATTCCGATGCGTGGAAAAGTCAATTCGTTGAATGTGTCGGTTGCCGCCGGAATAATGATTTATGAGGTGATAAGACAGCGCATGCTCGCTGATGCGCTTTGATGATAATGATAAAATAGGTATCTTTGCAAAGAAATAACAAGGAAATATGATAAATAGAGTTCTTATACGAATCAAGGTGGTTCAAATGGTCTATTCATATCTTTTGACAAAAGATGGTATGAAAATGAGTGAGGCTTTGAAAACATTGTCTCAGAGCATGGATAAATCTTATGAATTGTACCACTATCTCCTTATACTGCCGATTGCGTTGACAAACCTTCAAGAGCAACGGCTTGACAATGCCCGTAACAAATATCTCCCAGACGAGGCTGATTTGAATCCGAATACTAAATTTATAGACAATCTGTTTATTGCCAAATTGCGCGACAATGAGATGCTTAATGAGTATCTGAAGGCACTTCCTCTTTCATGGGATTCGGAGGAGATTTATTTGCGCCTTGCACTGGATAAGATTCTCAATTCTGAGATATATAGCGACTATATGGCCGATGAAAACCGGTCGTTGGCTGCGGATTGCGAATTTTGGAGAGAGGTGATGCGCAAGATTGTTCTTGTTGATGAGAATCTTTCGGATGTGCTTGAGGCAAAATCCATTTATTGGAATGATGATTTGGAAACAATCGGCACTTTTGTGCTGAAAACAATCAAGCGGTTTGCAGAGGATGATTTTGTGGAACTCCTGCCTCAGTTCAAGGATTCTGAAGACCGTGCCCTCGGAGAAAAATTGTTTATGGGTGCCGTCCAAAATCAGGATAAATACATGGCTCTTATTGAAAATTTTGTAAACAAGGAGTCGTGGGACATTGACCGGTTGGCGTTTATGGACGTTGTCGTGCTTCTCGTCGCTTTGGCGGAGGTTGAAAATGTGCCGTCGGTACCGACTAAGGTCACGCTTAATGAATATATCGAGATAGCGAAATATTACAGCACACAAAAGAGTGGTCAGTTTGTGAACGGAATATTGAATGCAATCATTGTGCATTTGAAGAAAGATGGCCTTTTGGCAAAAAATTAGGCAGAACAGATAGACTATTCGTTGAATATTTTTATCTTTGCATATAAACTCTTGAATAGAGAGACGAAGTAGATATTAAAAACAAAAATTTATGGATATGTTATTGAATTCAATTCTTCTTAACACAGACGCGCAAGGCGGCGGATTTATGCAAATCGGTATGATTGTGTTGTTGATTGCCGTATTCTATTTCTTTATGATTCGTCCGCAAAACAAGAAACAGAAAGAAATCAAGAAATTTCGTGAAGGCATACAGAAAGGTGATAAAGTTATTACTGCTGGTGGTATTTACGGAACAATCAAAGAAATAAAGGAAACTCATTTTGTCCTTGAGATTGCCGACAATGTGAAAATCAGCATTGACAAAGGTTCGGTATATCCGTCAATCGACGCAGCTCAACAAGCTAAATAAGAAAATAACCGTTTAAGATTTAAGCCATTCACTGGACAAATTGGTTTGGCGAATGGCTTTTTCTATATATGGCAATGGAGTGGTACAAAAACGTGAAAATGTTCTTTTCCTCGGCGAGGGGAAGGGATGTGTTGCTGTATGTTTTGTTTGTTACCATATCCGCAATTTTCTGGTCGGTGCTGACGCTTGGAAATTCAATGCAGACGCACTACAAGGTTAAACTGACAATAGACGGGATACCGGAAGGCACTACATTGATAACGGATGCTCCTGAATATATCGATGTATCGGTAAGAAACAACGGCTATGCTTTTGTCAGGTACATGGTGGGAGCCATCCCGGAGGTGTTGATCAATTTCGGCCGTTTTGCAGATGGCAAAGGTCGGGTGGTCTTGGCTAAGCAAAATATTGAGGATTTACTGCGCGAGGCGTTTGGCAAGGATGCCAGTATCGATGTGTTCTCTCCAGAGCAATTGGAATTAAGATACACGACCAATCCAGGAAAAAAAGTGCCGGTTGTGGTTGATGGCGACTTCACGTCCGACTTGCAATATGTGGTGAACGGGAATGTGAAAGTGACACCAGGGTATGTTACCGTGTTTTCTGATGTCGACAATCTGAGCTCAATAGAAGCAGTGTTGACAAAACATATTGTGCGCCACAATCTGAAAGAGTCAGAAACCGTTAAGGTGGCGTTGCTGAAGAAAGAAAATGTGCGAATAGAGCCTGATTCTGTCGTGGTAACAATCCCGGTTGAACCATTGGTGAGCAAGGAGCAGGAAGTGGCAATAACGGTTGCCAATTGTCCTGAAGGAGAGCATTTGGTGGCGTTTCCGGCAACAGTTAAGATATCATATCTTGTGCCGTTAAACGTGTATAATAAGAATACGTCACAATCGCCAGTGGTGTTTGTTGACTATAGAGACGTGCAAAATGGCAAGAATAAAATTCCGTTGCACACAGCCAAATCGAATGTGTTTCAAGGCGTCTCGTTGCCTGTGGACAGTGTGGAATATATAATTGAATGATAATGAAGACGGTTGCTATAACTGGCGGTATCGGAAGTGGCAAAAGTGTAGTGTCAAGACTTTTGCGCGTGGAGGGCTATCCGGTTTATGACTGTGACAGCCAAGCGAAGCGGATAATGGACAATGATGCAGAAATCCAACGGCAACTTCAGAATGCATTCGGTGAGGACGTGGTTGTGGATGGGGTCATACATCGGCAGAAATTGGCGAGTGTGGTGTTTGGCAATTCGGAAAATTTGCGGAAACTGAATGCCATTGTCCATCCGGCGGTAATTGCCGACATAAAGAAATGGTCGGTTGCCGAGCAGAAGGATTTGGTTTTTGTCGAGACTGCCATCCTGAGGGAAAGTGGGATGGAAACGCTTGTTGATGAAGTGTGGGTGGTCGATGCTCCAAAAGATATCCGCGTGGCGAGGGTCATGGTCCGCAACAATATGCCTGAGGAGGATGTGAGAAAGAGAATCGATAGCCAAAATGACAACCCCAAATTTTCTGTGCCTACATCGGTGGTTGAAAATTATGGAAGCAACTCTGTCATTGTACAGGTGCAAAACTTATTGAAAACAATGTTTAATAAACAAAATACGAAGTAGATTATGATTAAAAACATTCTATGCATATCCGGCAAGCCAGGCTTGTTCAAGCTGGTTTCGCAAGGAAAAAATATGCTTATTGTAGAGTCTTTGACAACAAAGAAACGTACACCTGCATATTCTCACGATAAAATCGTGTCGTTGGGAGATATCGCTATTTATACCGACGAGGAAGAAGTTCCTTTGTCGCAGGTGTTCCAGACTATTTACGATAAAGAGGGCAAGAAATTGGAAGTGTCAGATTATAAAACTGACGCTTCTTTGGAGAAATTCTTTGCGGAAATTCTTCCAAATTATGACCGCGAACGTGTGTATAATACAGACATCAAGAAAGTTATATCTTGGTATAACTCGCTGATTGATGTCGGCTATACGGAATTCTACAAGCCTGAAAACAAGGAAGAGGAGCCCAAAGAGGAAAAGTAATAAGAATAAAATAGACAGGAGGATGGTAGGGCTCTTCGGCTTTATCGTCTTCCTTTACTTTTGTCGGAATGAAACGATTGGCTATATTGGCGTTTGCCATGTCTGTAATGGCGGCCCTGCTGACGGGATGCCATACATCTAAGAAAGTGACAACAACAGATACTCCCGGTTCTCCCAATTCGGAGGTTGTTGCGGTAGATTCGTATGGCTATTTGTCGAGGCGTCTTGGCATCAGCATAGGAAAGCACGACAAAGAAAATTTAGAACTCTTTACCGTTGCCGAAAAATGGCTTGGTGTGCCTTATCGCTATGGGGGCAACACTAAAAAAGGTTGCGATTGCTCGGGCTTTGTGTCGCAGGTGTATAAGGCAGTCTATGGCAAATCGTTGGAACGTAATTCAGCGGCGATACGCGACAAGAATTGCAGTAAAATCAGACGTAGCCAATTGAGAACCGGAGATCTTGTTTTTTTCAAGACGGGTTCGTCGCGAAAAATCAACCATGTGGGCATCTACCTTAAAGATGATAAATTTATCCATGCCTCTTCAAGCAAGGGGGTTATTGTCAGCAGTCTGGAAGAGAAGTATTATATTAGAACATATGTTTGTTCCGGACGCGTGGATTAATCCGCTCGGAATGGAATTTTGTTTTTTCGCGCATAATCAATCAGTGTGTCCCGCCGCTCTTTGTAAATCTCTCTTGGAATAATTACGGTGTCGGCGTCAAAGTAGTCAGGCAGGTCTGAAAGTTGGTTGTAGTACCTACGGGTGAGAACAGCATAGTCAACCTTTGTCGGTTTGTCGTTTTTATCGTGAAGCTTGCGGTAATTTCCGACAACAAAAACGTAGCTTTTACCATTGATCCATGCGAATGGATATGAAAAACGGATGCCATCGGAGTTTAGACTGTCACGGTCGTATACGATGGAGTCAAAACGATGCCTCGCTAAAAATTTATCTGCATTGGCAATAAAATCTTTTGCAAGAATGGTGTCATTCAGAGAATTCAGAATGTATAATTTGTCGTTTTGAAAAGCCACGATGTCGGTTGAACTGTATTCCGAAGCGATGAAATGTCCGGATTTCGGCGTTGCAAGATTGTTTGCCGTGACGGATGCAACGACAGCGCAAAGCAAGGCAACACAAGCGTATTTCAAAATGCGTGTGGCTGAGAATTCAAGCATCAGTCCGGCGATTATGGCCGATGCGGATAGCAAAGTGGCGGATAGCCCGTCAATCCAAATGTTGTTGACCGCCGGCAGGTAGTTGATACAGAAGTGGGATGTTTGAATCATATACTCGTAAAGCAAGTCGATAAAACCAATCAATGCGCCAAGTTGGTATCCCAATGCGGCTATTGCTATCGCGGATACATTCAGAAGCAGTATCAATGGCAGCAAAGGAACTATGACAAAGTTTGTGATGAAAAAGCTTGTAGGAAATGAATTGAAATAGTAAATGATAAGTGGTGCGGTTGCCAATTGTGCAGCCAATGTGACAGACAGGGATGATGACGCATAGTTGAGGATAGGGTTTGATGAACGCGGCAGCAGGTTGTTTGCCCAGAGAAGGATGCCTGTCACGGAGAGAAAGCTCAATTGGAATCCGACGTCATAAATTGCATTGGGGGAAAATATCAAGATGAAGAAGGCGGATGCGGCAAGAGCGTTGATGGATGAATGCTTGCGTAAAAATATTTTTGACGCATAAACAAATGAAACCATGATGGCGGCTCTTATGGCTGAGCTGGACAGCCCGGTAAATGCAACATAAAACCAAATGCAGGCGAGGATGGTGAAAAATTTGAATTTGTTCATCCGCGGGCCTCTGATGGGAAACAAAAGGACGGACAGGATGATTGTGATTACACCGATGTGAAGCCCGCTGACCGCAAGAATGTGCGCAAGCCCAGCTTGAGAAAATGCTTGCTTGTCAGAATCCGACATATAGCGGCGGTCGCCGGTGCAGAATGCTATAGAAAGGCTTGCTGCGCCATTGCTAATGCCGGAAAGTCGGATGAGATGTATTATTTTTTGCTTTGTGCGGTCGGTCCATGCGCGTAGGCTGTTTTTATGCCCGGTGATTGAATATTCCCCTTCTTTCAGCGGGCATTCGTATAAAATGCCCTGTCGCTTCATGTATAAGGCATAGTCGAAAGAATATGGGTTGTTTGTGCTCGTTATAGGCTCGATGGTTCCGCGGCAAGCAATCACATCACCGACATGGATGGAGTAGTCGTTGTGTATGGTAATAAGTCGCAGTTTCGTTTCCTTCTGTCCGATTTGAGCAGCGACAGTCAGGTCGGAGGAAAAGTCACGTTGCCGGATTTCATCAACTGTTCCGGAAAACGCTATTTCTTTTCCGATGAATCGCTCATCAATGTTGTTTGGTGTGTTGAGATAGGAGCATAGCCATCCGAACGAGGCAAACATAAGAAGAAGCGACATGTTTGAGAAGATGTGCCAGATGCCGAATCTGTATGTCTTGGTGAGCAACATTCTTGCAATGAGGCATATTGCTGTGCCCAAGGCAAGAAAAGACGGCATAAAGCATCTGTCTCCTATGTCGAACAGGAGTATGCCAACCGCAAAAGGAATGGTTATCTTTAGAAAAGGATTGGCAGCAAAAGAGAAGGACCGCTTAGTCATTCCAGATTCTCCAGGCAGCGAGGGCTTGGCCGATAAGCATTTCCATACCGTTTATTGTGTCGGCGCCGTATTGCTTCGATTTGCGGAGAAACAATGTTTCTGCAGGGTTGTATGTCAGGTCAAAGCAGATGTGGCTTGATGAGATTCCTTGATAGGGGATGTCGGGGCAGGCGTCTACGTTGGGAAACATTCCGAGAGGTGTCGTGTTGACAATAATTTGATGAGAGGAAACAATCTGCTCCGTTAGGTCTGTATAAGCCATTTTCCCGTTTCCTGATGTGCGCGAGGCAAAATCGATTGATATTCCGAGTGAGCGTAGGCAATGAGCCACGGCTTTGCTGGCTCCGCCTGTGCCGAGAATCAAGGCAGATTTGTGGTGAGACCGGATGTGTGGAGCAATAGAGTCGTGAAATCCGATGATGTCAGTGTTGAAGCCGATTGTTTTTACAAGCTCGCCCTTGCGCACGAATTTGATGACATTGACAGAGCCTATTGCTTGCGCGTCTTTGTCCACTTCGTTTAGAAGAGGGATTATCTGTTGTTTGTATGGGATAGTCACGTTCAGACCGCATATTTCGGATTGGAGGAAAATGTTTTCGGCAAGTGAAATGTCGTCAATCTCAAAATTGCGGTATTCGGCATCTATGTCCTCGTTGCGGAATTTGTTATTAAAGAATTTCCGAGAGAAAGAATGTCCGAGAGGGTAGCCGATTAACCCGAATATTTTAGTAGCCATTGCTGTTGAGTTCCTATGAAATGTTTAAATGTCAGTAAATATTTTATGTCTCTTAAGTTCACAAAAGTTTCCCTTTTGGGAAAATGCGGCGCTGCTCAACTGACGAAGAAATAATCCGGTATTGAGGATTCTGACTTCGTCAGGTTGAGACGTATTCTGCGCATCGCAACTGTCGCCAACGGTAATTCTGCCGTTGCAATGTGTTGGACTGCAGTATGATCCGGCATGTTGCCAGCTGAGTCTTGTGGCGAGAGCCAGACGAAGCGGAAACAATCATGGACATATATGGGCATAAAAATATATTTAAAAAGTCAGATATGAAAATTTGAATGGATATTATTTTAATCTAAATGCGTAATTCTATAATTCGACAAAAAATCGTACTTTTGTAGAGAAATTGAAAATATGAAGTCGAGATTCTTGAGAACGTTACTTTTGTCGGTATTCGTCGCTGCATTTTGCGTTAATGCAGTGGCAAAAGATTTTGTGTTGGTCATCGATGCCGGACATGGAGGAAAAGATGTCGGGGCGGTGGGCGACTACGCAATGGAAAAAGATGTGAATCTTGGCGTGGCATTGAAGTTTGGCGAACTGGTGAAGAAACATTGCAAGAATGTAAAAGTCGTTTATACAAGGGATGCGGATTTTTTCGTTTCATTGCAGGACAGGGCAAATATAGCAAACAAAGCAAAAGGTGATTTGTTCGTGTCGATACATACTAACTCAGTTGACAAAAAATCGCCAAGCCGCTATACGGTCACTGGGTCGGAAACATATACATTGGGACTGCATCGGTCTAATGAAAACCTTGAGGTGGCTAAGCGCGAGAATTCGGTGATTGAACTTGAGGATGATTATTCTGCAAAATATCAAGGATTCGACCCGAACTCTGCCGAATCATATATCATTTTTGAATTGAATCAGAGCAAGCACATGGAGCAAAGTATCAATTTCGCGTCATACGTGCAGGGGGAGTTCAAAAAGTGCGGACAAGTGGACAAGGGTGTGCGTCAGGCGGGCTTCTGGGTGCTTGCCAAGACGGGAATGCCGGCAGTGCTTGTCGAACTTGATTTCATATGCAATCCTAAAAGGGAGAAATTCCTGTCGTCGGACGATGGCCAGGAGAAATTGGCTAAATCATTGTTCAATGCTTTTTGCCAATATAAAGAAGGTTATGACTATTATAAAAATGGTAGAAACCGTGACAAGGTGGAGGAAAACAGAACACCTGAGAAGCGGAGGACAACGGTTGCTGAAAGCAATCGTAATAAAGTGGAATATAGAATACAATTCTTGTCGAGTGGTAAAAGATTGCCGTTGACTTCTCGACAATTCAAGGGATTGAAAAATGTAGAATATTATGAGGATGGAGGCGTCTTTAAGTACACAACGGCTTCTACTTTCGACAAGCGACAGGCATTGCAGTCGCTTGCTGAGGTGCAAGAACTGTTTGAAGATGCTTTTATCGTCGAGTTTAAGAATGGACAAAGAATAAAATAGTTAATTATGAAAAAAATATTTACAAGAGAGATATTGATCGGTTTGATTTTGGTGATTAGTTTGTCAATCCTATTTATCGGAATTGACTTCTTGAAAGGCATCAATGTGTTCAAATCGTCAAATTTATATTATGTGGCATTCAAGGATGTCTCCGGCTTGGCGGAGGCGGCTCCTGTTACGCTTAACGGAATGAAAGTGGGGCAGGTGACAGGTATGGAATATGACTATGAGCATCCTGGGAATGTGTTGGTGGAAGTAAATCTGGACTCTTCTGTCAAATTGACAAAAGGCACTAAATTCACAAAGGCTGTAAGCTTGCTTGGAACAGGTGCGTTGGCGATAGAGATGGCTCCGGGCAACTCTTATGTGGAAGCCGGCTCGGAGATGGAAGGAGAGAGCCAGAAAGACATGATGGCAGATATCTCAACCGAGGTGTTGCCTCAGGTGGTTGAAATGCTGCCAAAACTAAACAGCATCTTGGCACACGTGGATTCTTTGGCTGCCAATCCGGCATTACAGAAAACAGTTACGCGTCTGGATGCGATATCGGCCAACATAGAGTTGCTTACGGCACGTTTGGCGGCAACATCGCAGAGAATCGACCCGATGGTCAGCAACGTGAATGGGCTGACTAAGGATTTGACTGCAATATCAGCTGACTTGAAGCAGTTGAGTGCAGAACTTAAGGAGTTGCCTTTGTCTGAGACTATGGATAACGTGAAATCGACAACGGCCAATCTGAAAACATTTACGGGAAAACTGAACGGAACAGACTCCTCTTTGGGCTTGTTGCTTAACGACAGGGGGCTGTATGACCACATCGATTCTACGGTGAACAGTCTGGACTCTTTACTCATCGACCTGAAGGCTCATCCGAAAAAGTACGTAAATTTCAAATTGTTTTAGATAAATCTTTGAACGGCTTATTCGGAATGATTCCAAATAAGCTGTCTGAGCTTATTTGTTTTTCAGGTGGATTAAAATCCTAATAATTAGGAAGTATGTTGCATCTGTTGCGCCAATTACGGTGTCTTGTGCTGAAAAATGTAAACATCAGACAGTCAACAGGTTGCGACTAAATGTGCGGGTGAGTTTGAAAAGTTTTGTAACTGCTTGATATTGTTGGTGTTGGATGTGTTGTGAAAAAAGCAAATTATTTTACATTTGTTTAATCCGAAATATATTACAAAATTTGCATTTGGAAATACAGTGAGATAATGACAGCAAACAATAGCGAAAGATGGAAAAAGTGCCAAGAGATTATTAAGGATAATCTCGGGCCGGACCCGGTTCCTTATGAAACCTGGTTCGCCCCTATTGTAGAAGAAAGTTTTATAAACAATGTCTTGACATTGCGTGTCCCGACAAACTTCTACGCAGAGGTGCTTGAAAGTCGCTATCTTGATTTGTTGCGTGCAACTTTGTTCCGCGTGTATGGCAAGGGAATAAAGTTGAACTATTCTTATGACATTGTAAAAGATGTGCCGGAATCGCATGTGGTAACACAGGTGCCGCACAAGAGTCCTGCAGTGCAGGAAATGAATCCATTTGTGCAGCAGGACCGTTTTTCGAGCGTGGCGCTCGATTCACAGCTGAATCCGATATATACATTTGAGAATTATTGCGAGAGCAAAAGCAATAAATTGGCATTTACCATAGCTAATGCGATTGTTCGACATCCTGAAAAACAAACGTTCAACCCGATGTTTATATTCGGTCCAACAGGTGTTGGAAAGACTCATTTGATTCAGGCGATAGGTATAGGCATGAAGGAGGAGAATCCTGATTTGCGTGTGCTTTATCTCAGCGCCCGTACGTTTGAGTCGCAATATACGACAGCGGTAAGAAACAATAAGGTCAATGACTTTATAAATTTCTATCAAAGCATTGATATGCTTATTATGGACGATGTCCAGGAATTTGCAGGCAAAACGGCTACACAAAACACATTCTTCCATATCTTCAATCATTTGCACAACAAACAAAGACATTTGATATTGTCGTGCGATTGTCCTCCGTCTGAATTGGATGGAATGGAGCCTCGTTTGTTGTCGAGGTTCAAATGGGGCATGACGGTGGAATTGTCGAGCCCGGACTATGAATTGCGCCGTAATGTGTTCTTGAAAAAAGCTCTTCAGGCCGGTGTTGAAATTCCGGAAGACATTGTGGACTATGTGGCAGAGAACGTGAAGGACAATGTGCGTGAGATAGAAGGTGTATTCGTGTCGTTGATGGCGCATTCTACGGCTCTTAATCTGCCTCTGACTGTCGATTTGGCAAGAAATGTGTTGTCCAACTCAGTCAAGATGAGCCGCCGTCAGGTGACGTTTGATGTGATTGTCGACGCTGTATGCTCGCAGTTCAGCATTGACAAGGATTTGCTCTATGGCAAGTCGAGAAAGCGTGAGGTCGCCGATGCGCGCCAGTTGGTGATGATGCTTGCCAAGAAACACGCAAAGATGTCGTCTACCAATATCGGTTTGAAGCTGAACCGCAACCATGCCACTGTGCTTTATGCATGCAAGGCTATCGAGGAGCGCGTTTCTGTGGAGAAAGACTTCCGTCAGTTTGTAGGACAGATTGAGGCTAAACTGAATTAGAAAGAATCAAGGATAAACAAAAATGGCAAATTCGGGAAGCGAATTTGCCATTTTTTGTTTTGGTTATAATTCTGTGTTGAAAAATTCGATGAATGCTTGAATTGCGTATTCATGATCAGCGATGGAGCCTGTTTCCATGGCTGAGTGCATTGCCCAGATAGGGTTGCCGACGTCGACACCGTCAATGTCGATTTGCGACGTGAGAATGTTGCCCAAAGTCGATCCTCCTGCCACATCCGAATGATTTACGAAATACTGGCAAGGTACGTTGGCTGCATGGCAGACTTCCTTGAAGATGGCTGAAGAATGAGCATCTGTCATATATTTGCAGTTGGCGTTTATCTTTATGACCGGACCACCTCCCATCTTAGGGTGGTTGGTGGGGTCATATTTTTCCGGATAGTTAGGATGTGCTGCGTGGGCATTGTCGGCAGAAACAAGAAAACTTCTGGACAAAGCTTGGTAGAAGCCCTCGTCGTCGAGTCCCATGCATGTTGAGACACGATGCAGTATTGATGCAAGCACAGGCGATGCCGCCCCTTGTTTTGTTCCGCTGCCCGTTTCTTCGTTGTCGAATATTGCCATGACTTTTGTCGTTGCGGGGTTGTCGCTGTTCAGGAGCGCCGACAATGCTGCGTGAGCCATGCTGAGGTCGTCGATTCTGCCGGAGCAGATGAATTCCTTGTTGAAGCCGACAAGCTGCGATTTCTGGCAATTATAGAGCATAAGGTCGAAATCCAGAATGTCTTTGGAGTCGGCAATTTCAAGCCTCTCTTTGATTTGGTCTATTAAGAAATTGTTTTTCGACATTGAGTCGCTGACAATTGCAGCGATAGGGAGCATGTCTTTCTGTTTTGAAAGAGGATTTCCTGCATTGACATTTCGGTTGAAGTGGATGGCGAGATGCGGAATAATCAAAACAGGACTGGCGAAATCAATCAATTTTGTGATTGGTCGTGCTGGATTTTGTGGATTGCGTACAATGACCCTTCCGGCAAGCGACAATGGACGGTCGAACCAAGTGTAAAGTATAGGGCCGCCGTAAACCTCCGTGTTGAGTTTAAGCACACCGTCGGCAAGCATTTCTGGATTTGGCTTGATTCTGAAACAAGGGGAGTCGCTATGGGCGGAAATCATATTGAATCCGCTTTGGTCAAGAGGCGTTTCTCCTATAACAAATCCAAAAATGGCGGTGTCGTTCTTTTTTACGTAATATTTTCCGCCTTTTTCCAAATTCCATCGTTCGGATTGCTTTAGCTCTTGGAATCCGTTGTCGTCAAGATAGCGTTGGATTGTTGCAATGGCAAAGAAGTTGCATGGGCTGTTGTCGAGAAAATCCAACAACGAATAGGCATTTGTCCGTTCCATAATGATATTAGTTATATTCGTATTTAATGTGGTGCAATGCTCTCAACACGTTACAGAGCGTTTGGCCCCAAACGACCTTGAAATTATCCTTACAGAAGCTCATGCATTCGTTGATTTGGTCGCTGGTCGCGTCTTTCGCTGCGTGGAGGAAGTCGTATAGATATTGGAAAATGTCGGCAAGATATTCCGATATGCTGACGGCAATCGGCGTGTCGGAAAATTTCATGTCCGACTCAAAGACTTCAAGAATAGTGTCGTCTTCGCCAATCAAAGTCTCCAATTTGCGGCGCACGCTGTCATAATAGATTTCATCAAGATATGAATCGATTATGACAGAGTCGTCAATCTCCGTCTCGTTAAAGTCGGAAATGGCTATATATATTCGTGGCAGGAGTTTGAGTAGCTTGTCGACAAATTCGTTTTTCTCATAATTTGCGCAACTTTCCAACGTCTGGCAATACTCGTTTGCAAGTCCGATGAACAGAATGCTGTTGTTTGATATTTCAGTCATATTGGTGCTCAGTTTTTATAAAGGTTGTTGAACATAATATATTCTCTCACTTTGTCTGGCAATAGAAAATGTAAATCAAGACCTTTTTTTGCACAGTGGCGTATATGAGTCGACGACAATTCTATTTCAGGCGCTTTGACTATCTCCACGTTGTCGGGCAGTGTTTTGTCAGGAGGTAGAGGAAATCCAGGCCGGGGGTAAATGACAACTCCAAAATCGGCGATAATTTCATCGAAGGCTCTCCATCTGTCGAAGATAAGCCAATTGTCGCTGCCGATAATCAGCTTGAAATCGTGGTCTGGATATATGCGTTTTAATTCGCGTAAGGTTGATATGGTGTATGATGGGACAGGCATGTGAAACTCCACGTCGCACACATTGAGGCCGTCGCATCCGTCAATCGCAAGTCTCGCCATGTTCAGCCTGTGTTGCGACATCGCATCGCTTGTTTCTTCTTTCAGAGGGTTTTGTGGCGATACGTTGAGCCAAACCTCGTCAAGCTCTGATGATTGCAGAATATGGCTGGCTACAATGCAGTGACCTATGTGGATGGGATTGAAAGAACCACCGAAAACACCGATTTTCATTATTTGGAAATGAATGATTCAATTACTTCGCGCGTCTTTGCAACGGCTTTGTCAAGGTCGTCGTTTACAATGTTGACATCATATTGTGGTGCAAATGTCAATTCAAAGGCAGCTTTGTCGACACGTTGGTTGATTGTGTCGATGTCGTCTGTGGCACGACCGACAAGTCTCTCTCTCAAGACCTCGATTGATGGTGGCGTAAAAAACAAAGACAATGCTTCGGGATACTGCTTCTTGACATTCAATCCTCCTTTTACATCAATGTCGAGAATGAGATTGTGCCCCGATTCGAGAATCTTTGAAACCTCGGATTTGAGAGTTCCATAAAATCGTCCGGGATACACCTCCTCGTATTCAACAAAGGCATTCTCTGAGATGAGACGTTGGAAATCCTCAGTTGTCAAGAAGTGATAATTTACACCGTCAGTCTCGCCTTTGCGTGGAGCGCGGTTTGTGGCGGAAACGGAGAATTGCAGACGCAAATCTGCATCCTCCATAAGCTTTCCAATTATGGTTGACTTGCCAGTGCCCGAAGGCGCGGAAACGATTATGATTTTACCTTGCTTCATAATTACATGACATTCAGCACCTGTTCTTTAATCTGTTCGAGTTGGTCTTTCATTCTGACCACAACCTTTTGCAGTTCGGCTTGATTTGCCTTTGATCCCATAGTGTTGATTTCACGGCCCATCTCCTGACTGATGAATCCCAATTTTTTCCCTTGTCCATGGTTTCCGTTGAGAGTCGAGATAAAGTAGTCGAGATGGTTCTGCAAGCGAAGTTTTTCTTCTGTGATGTCAAGTTTCTCGATGTAGAATATCATTTCCTGCTCAAATCGGTTTTTGTCGTAGTCTACATCTCCGAGTTTCTCAAGCGATTCCTGAATGCGGCTTTTGATTTTTGTCACACGTTCGTTCTCGTATTGAGGCACTTCGTTGAGCAATTCCTGAATGCAGTGTATTTTGTCTTCAAAGAATGTGGCAAGGCGGTTGCCTTCTTGTGTGCGGAACTCCACAAGTCCTTCTATTGCATTGTTCACAACAGAGAACAATGAGTCTTTTTCGGCATCATCGATTTCCGACACATCCGTTTTCAAAACGTCTGGCAGTTTGATTAAAACGCTTAGCCAATCTTGAGGAAGCGGTATCTGGAGATTTTTAGCCAATTCTTCAATTTGAAGTTTGTAGGCTGCAGCTGCAGACTGATTTATGGTAGTTGTTGAGTCGGCAGAGATGGTCTCTACTGAAATTACGACATCAACTTTGCCTCTTTCAAGACGTTGCGAGATGATGCTGCGAATCGGCAACTCAAATTCGCGGAATTGCTGAGGAATTCTGATGGACAAGTCCATCTGTTTGCTGTTAAGAGATTTAATTTCAGCGGTAAATCTTTTGCCTTTGCATTCGATGGTCGATTTACCATAGCCAGTCATGGATAATATCATATTTCTTTTTCTTTTCCACAAAAGTACATCATTTTTATGAATGTTGCGAATTGTTTTGCTAAAATGTAAGTGTTGTTGCCGTCAAATATATTGTGTTATTCAAAACGGATTGACTTTGACGGCTTTATTGATGAGATGATGTATGAGGGTAATAGCAGTACGATTGCAGACAGCAAAATGATACCAATGTTCAGAATAAGTAGCCACCAGCTGAATTCAACGGGGACATAGTTCATGAAATATGATTCTGAGTCAAGTTTGATTATATGTAATTTGTCCTGAATGAGAAGCAGTGCGAATGCAATGGCATTGCCGATGATGATTGCGCTGAACAAAATCTTCATCATAATGGCGATGAATATCAACCGGATGCTTTTGTCGGTTGCGCCAAGCGCTTTGAGTACGCCAATGGTGTTTATTCTGTTGAGCACGATGATAATCAGGCATGCGATGATTGAAAAGCATGCAACAAAAGCCATCAGTCCAAGCACTACGGCTATGTTGGTGTTCAGCAGGTCGAGCCATGCGAAATGGGTGGGATTGCTTTCGCGTATGGTTGATAGTTGGAATTCGCCTGACAAGGATGTCTGTCCAGATGTTATGCGTTTTGTCAGGCGGTTGATGATGCCGGCTCTTACGTCGTCAATGTCGTTGCCTGATTTGCAATCCACGCCTATATATGATCCGGTGCTGGCGTCCCATTGGTTTACAGACTGCAGAGTTTTTAAATTTCCGATAAGAATATGCTCGTCGAAAGTGTCGAAGTCTGTATTGAAAATTCCGCAAATATTGCATCTGCGCATCCTGACTTGTTGGTTGTTCATAAAATAGATGTATAGGCGGTCGCCGATGTGGAGCTGCAGTTTATCGGCGGTGGCCTTTGATACAAGCACGTTGTTCCCAGAAATGTCGGCTTTCCCAGATGTCAATGTGCTGCGAAGATATGACAGGTCATAGCTGTTGGAAACGCCTTTAAATCGCAATCCTGAAAATCCGTCGGGCGATTTCAACACGCATGGGATCTCGCTGATCAGGTAGACTGACTTGATTCTCGGGTCGGCTTTTGAAGACAGCAGGGTAGACAGCTCGCAGTTGAAGTCAATGTAGCTTCTGATCATATTGTCGGAACTGTCAAGGTGCTTGTTGAAGATTTTTATATGGCTGTCAAGGTTGGTTATCTTGTTTATTATAGTTGATTTAAATCCAGTCACAACCGATACCGCAACAACCATTATGACTATAGCCAGAATCATTCCGGTTATGGCGACATTGAGGGTCGAAACAGCGGATCGTCCGTTGTTTGTCTGTTTGTTTAATTGTAATCGTTTGGCAAAAAATAATTCAAATCTCATAACATTGTGCTAAGACAGTGCAAAATTAAGGCATTTCTTCCAATGTTGTGTTATGGAATTGTTTTAATGTCGCATTTTGTGTGCGATGTTGCAAAATCAACTCAGATGGTGTGATATGGAGGGTAAATGAAAGCAAAAAGCCTTAATATCTGTCGAAATGATAATAAAAATGCAGTTTGGGTTGAATTAGTCATATGAAATGTGTACCTTTATGCCCGATTTTATAAATCTACAAAAACGATTATATGAAAGTATTAAAGTTTGGAGGAACATCTGTGGGCACGGTGAAAAGCCTGACCCACGTGAAAAGAATTGTCGAGAGTGAGGAAGAACCGGTGATTGTCGTAGTGTCGGCATTGGGCGGTATAACAGATATGCTTATTGCGACTGCACGAATGGCCTCCAAGGGGGATACATCATATCTACAAAATTATGCAAAAATAATAGAGCGTCACAATGATGTGATAAATGGGATGGTGCCAAAAGACAAGCTTTTGGATGTGCACTCGGTTGTGGATCCTTTGCTGGAAGAACTTGGCAACATTTATCGAGGAGTGGCATTAATAAAGGATTTGTCTTCCCGTTCATTGGATATAATTGTCAGTTATGGCGAGCGACTCTCGTCGGCGATTATAAGCAGAATTATTGATTCTGCACAATATTTTGATTCGCGGAATTTCATAAAGACAGTAAGGCAATTCAATAAGCATGTGGTGGATTTTCCGACTACGGAGAGTCTTGTTCGCAGTGTGTTTGACCGTTTTTCCGGGAAAGTGGCAGTTGTGCCTGGCTTTATATCTTCTGATAAAGAAAATGGTGATATAACAAATCTTGGCAGAGGAGGTAGCGATTATACAGCGTCGATTATCGCAGCGTCGTTGAATGCCCGTCTGTTGGAAATTTGGACGGATGTTGATGGGTTTATGACGGCTGATCCGAGAGTGATAAGCAATGCCTACGTTATCGACCAATTGTCGTTTGTTGAAGCGATGGAGCTGTGCAACTTTGGTGCAAAGGTTGTGTATCCGCCTACAATCTATCCGGTGTTTCACAAGAATATTCCAATCATAATAAAGAATACGTTCAATTCCGCAGCTCCTGGGACAAAGATCTCCAATGATGTGGTGCACGAGGACTCACGGGCTATTAAAGGAATTTCTTCAATAAGCGACACGTCATTGGTCACCGTGTCCGGGCTTGGAATGGTGGGAGTGATTGGTATCAATTCTCGAATTTTCCAATGTTTGGCGCAGAATGGAATCAGTGTGTTCCTTGTGTCGCAAGCTTCTTCTGAGCATAACACGACGTTTGCGTTGAAAAGCGACGATGCAGACTTGGCAGTGGCGGTGTTGAACAAGGAGTTTGAGAAAGAAATAGAGATTGGAGAGATAACAAGTATCACCGCCGAGAAAAACCTGGCTACTGTAGCGGTTGTCGGAGAGAATATGAAACACACTCCAGGCATTGCTGGAAAGCTGTTTAATTCATTGGGTAGGAGTGGTATTAGTGTTATTGCCTGCGCGCAGGGCGCTTCCGAGACAAACATTTCGTTTGTTGTGAATGGAGATAATTTGCGAAAGACGCTCAACGTGATTCACGACTCATTCTTCCTGTCGGAATATCAGGTGCTGAATTTGTTTATTGTCGGAGTGGGTCATGTCGGTAAGCGTCTGATTGAGCAGATTCGCCATCAGCAATCCAATCTAAAGGATAATAAGGCATTGGAACTCAACGTTGTGGGGGTCGCCAACTCTCATCATTGCATATTCGACAGAAATGGAATCGACATAGAGCATTATGCCGATATCCTTGGCAAATCGGAGATGGTAGCCAGTCCGACAACGATTTGTGATGAAATAATAAAGATGAACATTTTCAATCCTGTGTTTGTCGACTGCACGGCAACAAAGGATATTGCCGCAATGTATGACCGGCTGTTGTCGCACAATGTAAATGTAGTGGCGGCAAATAAGCTGGCGGCATCATCTAAATATGACAATTATAAGAAGCTGAAGCAGATAGCCCGCAAGCGTGATGTGAAATTCTTGTTTGAGACAAATGTTGGCGCCGGACTGCCGATTATCAATACAATAAACAGTCTGATAAATTCAGGTGACAAGATATTGAAAATAGAGGCAGTGTTGTCGGGAACGTTGAATTATATATTTAATGTACTGTCGGAAAAAGTGCCGTTGAGCAAGGCTGTAATGATGGCGAAAGAAGCCGGCTACAGTGAACCTGACCCAAGAGAGGATCTTAGCGGGAAGGATGTTGTGCGCAAGTTGGTTATTTTGTCGAGAGAAGCCGGATATCGGATAGAAACTGAAGATGTAAAGAAAAATTTGTTTGTTCCGGAATCGTTGATGCAGGGAACAACGGAGGATTTCTTCAAGAACATTGCATCTATCGATGATGAATTCGAGAAAAGAAGGGCGGCAACGGTGCAATCTGGACGGGCTTTGCGTTTTGTCGCGCGGCTTGAGAATGGCGAGGCAACTGTCGGCCTTGAGGAAGTGGCATCCGACAGTCCGTTCTATTCATTGGAAAGCAGTAACAATGTAATATTGATAACCACGGAGAGATATAAGGAGTATCCTATGGAAATCAAAGGATATGGAGCAGGCGCGGAAGTTACCGCCGCAGGAGTCTTCGCGGATATTATAAGCATAGCAAATATCAGATAATAATGAAATATGTGATTATACTTGGTGACGGTATGGCAGACGAGCCTATACCGTCATTGAATGGAAAAACGCCATTGCAAGCGGCTGATACTCCGACGTTCGACTATATGGCACCCAGGTCGAGGATGGGAATGCTTAAGACGGTGCCTGAAGGATTCCATCCGGGAAGTGAGGTGGCTAATATGTCGGTGCTCGGCTACGACCTTCCGACAACGTTTGAGGGCCGTGGCTCTTTAGAGGCGGCAAGCATCGGGGTGGATATTGAACGTGGAGAAATGGCAATGCGTTGCAACTTGATTTGCGTTGAGAATGGTAAAATAAAGAATCATTCTGCTGGACACATTTCTGATGAGGAGGCTGCGGAATTGATTGCCTTCCTTTCTGAGAAATTAGGCTCTGACACGGTGCGCTTCTATCCTGGAATCTCATATCGGCATTTGTTGAAAATTAGAGGTGGAGACAAGCGTATAGACTGCACACCACCACACGATGTGCCGGGAACGCCTTTCCGCGAAGTGCTTGTTAAGGCGGATGTGCCGGAAGCCGAGGAAACGGCAGATTTGATAAATGACTTGATATTGAAGTCGCAAGTGTTGTTGGCAAATCACCCTGTAAATAAAAAGCGTATTGCAGAGGGGAAAGATCCGGCGAACAGCATTTGGCCGTGGTCGCCAGGTTATCGCCCGTCAATGCCTACATTGGCGGAGCGGTTTGGCATAAAAAGCGGTGTGGTTATTTCCGCTGTTGACTTGATCCGTGGAATCGGCGTGTATGCCGGGCTTAAGCCTGTGGCTGTGGAAGGCGCGACTGGATTGTGGAACACGAACTATGAGGGAAAAGCCAAGGCCGCTATAGAGGCGATGAAAAACAATGATTTTGTGTTTGTTCATGTGGAGGCGAGCGATGAGGCTGGACATGAAGGCGATGTGGCATTAAAAACTCGCACTATTGAATATCTTGACCAGCGTTTGTGCAAGCCTATTGTTGAAGCGGCCGACAGGATGCAGGAATCTGTTAGGATAGCCGTGCTGCCCGATCATCCTACGCCATGCAGATTAAAGACTCACACGTCGAATCCAGTGCCTTTTATGATTTATTCCAAAGGAGAAAACGCCGATGGCATAAGTGAATATAATGAGTGTTCTGCAATAAATGGTTCGTTGGGAACGCTTGAAACAGATGGTTTTATAAAAGAATTGCTAAAATAGGGCATAATGAGATATTATAGTACGAACGGAGCGGCATCCGAGGTGACGCTAAAAGAAGCGATAATAAAAGGGCTTGCTCCTGACAAGGGACTTTATATGCCGGAATCGATAAAGACTTTGCCGGCTGCGTTTTTTAAAAATATAGGAGGCTTGTCGCTCCAGGAAATCGCTTATGCGGTGGCAGATTCGCTTTTCGGCGAAGATGTCGACGCTGATGTGTTGAAACGTATTGTCTATGACGCACTGAACTTCGACGTACCATTGCATAAGGTTGCGGATAGACGTTATTGTTTGGAGCTGTATCACGGTCCGACATTGGCGTTCAAGGATGTAGGAGCAAGATTCATGGCCCGTATGCTTGGCTATTTCAATGCACAGGATTCAGACAAACGCCCTGTCAATGTGCTTGTGGCCACATCTGGCGATACCGGCAGCGCAGTGGCCAACGGCTTTCTCGGAGTGGATGGCGTGCACGTTTACGTGCTTTATCCGAAAGGAAAGGTGAGTCATATACAGGAGTCTCAATTCACGACATTGGGACGAAATATAACGGCGGTTGAAGTCGACGGGACATTTGACGACTGTCAGGCATTGGTGAAAAAGGCATTTATGGACGAGCAACTTAACGCTCATATGAAATTGACAAGTGCCAACTCTATCAATATCGCAAGATTCCTGCCGCAGATGTTCTATTATTTCTATGCATATGCACAGCTGGCTGCTGCAGGGAAAGAAGATTTGTCACAGATCGTTGTTGCGGTTCCGAGCGGAAACTTTGGCAACCTTACGGCTGGACTTATAGCGAAGCGCATGGGCTTGCCGATAAAACGATTCATTGCGGCAAACAATAGCAATGATGTGGTTTATGAGTATCTTGAAACAGGCAAATACAATCCTCGTCCGTCAATTCAGACAATCGCCAACGCAATGGATGTTGGCGACCCAAGTAATTTTGCAAGAATACTTGACCTGTACGGCTGTTCGTGGGAGAATATTAAAAGTGACATTTCCGGTGTGACATACTCTGATGCTCAGATCGGAGAGACATTGGCGTCAACATTCAAGACGGAGAATTATTTGCTGGATCCTCATGGAGCTGTGGGCTACAGGGCTATTTCTGAATGCTTGGCGGATGATGAGGTGGGAATTTGTCTGGAAACAGCTCATCCTGCTAAGTTTAAAGAAACGGTTGATTCTCTTACAGGTGGAGATGTCGCGATTCCGGAACGTTTGAAAGCGTTTATGGATGGCGAAAAGAAGTCGGTCCAAATGCTGCCGTCGTTCCGTGAATTCAAGGATTTTCTGATGAGGGAGTGAAACGGTAGAATCTGACGGTTGACTGCTGGATGGGGAAGTGCAGCGTAAGAATGTCCTCTGACACCGAAGCGTAGCATTCATCAAAATACAAATTCTTGTCAGCGGTAAACCAATGAATCTCATATTGATTATAGAAAGGGGTGCGGACAAGCGCTCCTTTCTTCATATATGGCGACCAGTATGATGAGAATCTGTTTGCTCCTGAGATGTATAATATGTCGTATCCTGAATCTGTAGGGACAAGAGCGATTGTGTATTTGCCGCCAAGTTCAAAACTGGAATCGTCGGTATTGCGGTCAAAGTAGCGCCAAAAGCCAACATAGAAATCATTGCCGGTGTTCTTTACGGCCTGTTCGACGTCTGCCTGTGTGTAGCTTGTTTTGTTGGAAACGCGTTTGTCGGGAATGCTTTTGAACTCGATTCTTTTGATTGAAATCTTGTTTTTGCCAGCGACAATTCCTGCGGAAAATGTTTTTTGAGGAATATATTCGCAGGAGAAAAGGGTGGAGAGCTCTTTGTTTCCGGCAGAAAGGGAAAGGACGCCATTGTCCACTTTTATCTGAAAGGTGTTATATTTGTTGGGCTCGAATGCCATTTTGCTGTCAATGTCTGATTCTTTGACAATTGACTTTTCTCCATTAGAAACGACCTGTATGGCTACGTGAAAGCAATCTTTTCGGGTGATTTCATCAAAATGGTTGTTGGTGTTTCTTTTGAATATAGCGGAGGAATAGTTGTCGGAGTCGATGTAGTCCCAAACAATTCCGAATTCCGCACTTGGCGCAGATGGAGACAAAAGTCGTGAGGCATTGTCGATTTCATCACCATCGCGCAACCTTATTTTGAAAGAGAAGTCGCAACTGTCGGGGTTGTTGAAAGTGAATGGTATGAATTTCAGGCGATTGGAGCCGGCATTGTCGATGAAAATTTCATTACGGGAATTTCTGTCGAGCCCGGCACTGATGTCGCAGTCATTGTTGCAGTCCCAGAAAATATGCTCTGAATATGTTGTTGATGGCAATGATAAACATAGCAAAGCCAGGAATAACGTTTTGATTTTCATAATAAGAGATGTTGTATTTGATGCGTGTCAGACAAGGCCCTGAACCTTTGTCAATAATGCAAAAGTAAGTAAAAAATCAGAATATGTAGACGCTCTGAGTCACTTTTTCGGATTGACTCACCATTCTATTGGCTGATTTTTGTTAAATTTGCATTTCATATGGAAATAGTGAAAGTAATAATAGCGGGTCTCGCTATCGGAATATTGATATCTGCACCAATGGGGCCGATAGGAATGCTGTGCATTCAGCGCACGTTGAACAAGGGACGTGCATCTGGCTTTTTTACCGGTGTAGGCGCGGCATTCTCTGATTTGTTGTATTCATTGCTGACAGGATTTGGACTGTCGTTTGTCATAAATTTCATAGAAAAAAATCAGACGGTGCTTCAGATTTTCGGAAGTGTCGTATTGCTTGGTTTTGGTGTGTACATTGCACGGAAAAACCCTGCAAAAATGATAAAGGAAAAGAAGGGACATCCGGTGAAAAACAACTATGTTCAGGATTTGATTACCGGTTTCTTGTTCACGTTCTCCAATCCGTTGATAATTTTCCTTATAATCGGATTGTATGCACGATTTAATTTCTTGACCAACATAACATCAATCTACGGTTATTTTATTGGCTTTCTGTCCATTATTGTTGGGGCTTTGGGCTGGTGGTTTTTGATAACCTATTTTGTCAGCAAAGTCAGAGGCCGTTTTAATGTGAGGAGTATGTGGTTGATCAACATTTTCATAGGAAGTTTAATTTGCTTGATGTCGGTTATCGGCATGGGGCTTTCAATAATGGAGTTGCTATGAACGGAGAAGAATATGTATTGAATGTGCCTTTTGTGGAAGGTCTTGATGCAATGTCGATGGCTTCGGTTGCAGACTATATGGAATTGCATCTGAAGAAGGTGGGAATAAATTGTGTGAATTGGGAGGATAAATATCCATATCACCCAATAACGGTGTTCTCGATGGCTTACTCTGACAAATTCCTATATGTGAACTATTTTGTTAGATGCAACTATCTGCGTGCGGTGAATTATAAAAACAACAGTCCGGTGGCAGAGGACAGCTGTGTGGAATTTTTCCTGCAGACGCCTGGCAGTGAGGAATATTGGAACTTTGAATTTAATTGTATCGGTGCAATAAATGCTTCTCATCGGAAAGACCGCAAGCATCCTATACGGCTTACCGATATGGAACTGGCTACAGTGAAAAGGTATGCCACATGTGGAAATAATCCGTTCCAGGAACTTGAGGGTATTTTTAATTGGGGACTTGCCATCGCGATTCCGTTTGAGTTGATAGGGGTTGACGTTTCAAAGCGCCCGATTGAAATGAAAGGCAACCTGTATAAATGTGCGTCGGCGACGAGCATGCCGCATTATCTGAGCTGGGCGCCGATAAAAACTGACAAGCCGGATTTCCATAGGCCTGAATATTTCGGAAAAATAATCCTTGAATAATCCCCAAAAAAGAAAGTATGAAAGATTTGCTGTTGGCTCTACGTTTTCTTATCGCTCCGGTATCTTCGTGGACGATGGAAAAACAAAATGGGCACTTGCCGTCAAAGCATGAAAGAGGGTGGTTTTATCCGCTGCTTGCTGTCGTTGGAGCATCATCGTTTGTGCAAATGTTGTATGGAGAAACATTGACGGTTGCGTTGGTGCGGGGTATTGCAATGTTTTCGGCATTCTTCCTTGGCTATATGATAAGTCCTGCTCTTGCATCTTCTGTGGTGCGTAGATTGAAAACGGAAAAGTCGGAGTCGGTCACAGAATCGGATTTGAAAATATTGACGATGTTTGTCTATTCGATAGGGGTGATAGTGGCAATTGTGCAGAACCTATTGCCAACGCCGATGATGCCTCTGTATATTTTCGTTGTGTATCTGCTGTTTGTCTTGTCGAAGTGTGCTGAAATCTTCGGGGCTGACACGGATGAGAAGAAAATATGGTTTGTGTTTGGAGTATTCCTTGCCCTGGCATTGGTGCCGATAGTAGTGGTTATAGTAATTATGAAATTTAATCCACAGGATGTAATATGAAATTGAAACTGAATGCAGTCAACATAAAGAACAGACGTGCCACGTTCGATTTTGACATTGTAGAGACCTACACGGCAGGAATTGTGCTGACAGGCACGGAAATCAAGTCAATTCGTCTTGGCAAGGCGGGCTTGACGGATGCGTTCTGTTATGAGAACAATGGCGAGATTTGGATAAAGAATATGTATGTGGGGGAATATTTATATGGATCCTACAACAATCATTCTTCTCGGAGAGACCGCAAGTTGCTGTTGAACAAGAAGGAGATTCGCGAAATAGGCAAGGCTTCGAAAGACAGCGGATTTTCTATTGTGCCGCTGAAGGTGTTTATAAGCGACAAGGGGCTGGCAAAGGTTGTCATAGCTCTTGCCAAAGGTAAGAAAGAATACGACAAACGTCAGTCGATAAAAGAGCGCGAAGACAAACGCGAAATGGACCGTATGTTTAAACGGTGACGTGGTGGCATAGAATAAGGACTTTTGAATTGTCGGCAAGGGTGGTGGCGAAAATATAATCATTTCCTCCGTCGGCAATCTTGAGCCTTTTCCTCAAATCATCTGGCTTCATTGGAAAGTTGCGGCAAGAGATGTTTGCTGACTTGACAGATGATTTAATCTTCTTTATGTCGGGCTTCGATAAAGATAAGACATTAGTTATGGAAAACACCCGACCTGGATATTCGTGGTTGGTGGCGATATCGGACAGATACAGATGTGAATTCGCCGCCAAACGGATGAGGCCGAATTTGTCGGCGACAATGTCATAAGCTCCGGCTTTCATTATTGATGCGTTTGGAACGAATAACTGTTGACCTGGATGTGGTGTTCCGTCTGCGATTGAAATGGATTTATCTTCGAATTTGAACGTGAATTCTATTGCTTCGTTTGCAACGAAGTCGATGCAGTGAATTTGTGGCTGTTTCGCTGTCTGTGGAAAGTCAATTTTAAACAAAAGCTCCTTGCACTCGTTTTTCACTGACAATATCCAGACTTCTGTAATCCCAGGGAAATCGCTGATTGTTTGCGAGATGTCAGCCATTGGAGATGCTTTGACAATGATGAAATTGCAGCGGGATTCTATCTGCGGGATAATTAGGTTTAAGTCGGGGACGGTGTCTTTGATTGCGTATGTGCGGGAATTGCGGTCGTCGGTCAGCCTGCGCGACGGATCGATGAATGCTGCGGAGAACGGGTTCTTGACCTTGTCCAAATAACTTTCGGCAAAGTCGTTTACTACGGAAACATTGTTTATCCCAAGTTTATGCATATTGTGTTTTACCGCAGATGTGACAATCTCAGCTGCATCAATGCTTACCACTGATTTCGTCTGTTGTGCAATGTAGAACGAGTCGATGCCGAGCCCGCATGTCAAATCGACCACAGCATCGCATCCGGCAAACAGGTTGGCGTGAAATTTAGCCAAAATCTCAGAAGAGCATTGCTCTATGGAGACGTCGGTGGGATAGGCAATTTTTTCAGCTAATTCCGGTAGCTTCTTTTTTGCCTTGCGCCTGCATTCTATTTGGGTTATTGCTAAATTCTTGTCGAATTTGAGATTGTCAAATCTTTTCAGCCTTAGTGTGGAAGCGTCGGTTGTGCTATATTGGGATATGAATGATTCGAATTCTGGATTGTCGACAAATGAAAAATCTTCACACATAAGGCAATTCTATTACGTTTTACAAAAGTAATAATTAATTCTTCTATACGGAAATATTTAACCATTTTTGCTTCTGTTTCTGATGGTTATGTGTTGTGGGTAATCTTGCGGAAAATAAAATGATGGCAAATTTGAAGAAAAAGTGGAAAAATTCTTGCAGATTAAAAGATTTTATCTAATTTTGCAACCAAGAAAACAATAAAATGAACGTGAATCATTTCGCATATTATTTTGGCTTTTACTTTTATTTTGATAAAAAATAGAGGCGGGACGATATGCAATATATAAAGACAAAGAAAATTAGTAATCATATTAAAATCCCGCCATTGAGCGGGATTTTTTATTTAGTATGACCGAATGAAGAAAAAAGTAACAATACAGGGCGTAAAAGGATGTTTCCATGATGCTGCGGCAAGAGCATATTTTGCGGGAGAGGATATTGACGTGGTGCCGTGTGAAACGTTTGGCAGTATGTTTGATTGTCTGAAGTCCGACAGTTCGCTGATTGGCGCGATGGCGATTGAAAACACGATTGCCGGCAGTCTGTTGCAAAATCACGAGCTTCTTCGCCAAAGCAATCTTATGGTGGTAGGAGAGTACAAGATGCGCATATCTCACGTGCTGTGCGCTTTGCCAGGACAGAATATAGACGAGCTGACAGAGGTTAACTCGCATCCGATGGCTCTTATGCAATGCGAGCAGTTTCTGCATCGCCATCCAAATCTGAAGATGGTGGAGAAGACCGATACTGCGGGCAGTGCGGAAGAAATTGCAAAGTTGGGATTGCGTGGACATGCTGCCATTTGTGGAAAGTTGGCGGCTCAATTATACGGCTTGAATATTTTGGAAGAAGGCATTGAGACAAACAAGCGTAATTTCACAAGGTTTCTTATCATCGCTGATCCGATAATGTCGCATGAGCTTTCCTATGGCAAAAAAATAGACAAGGCGTCGTTGGTTTTCACGTTGCCACACACGCAGGGCAGCCTGGCTAAGATTCTTACAATTTTTTCATTCTATGATATAAACCTCTCTAAAATCCAATCAATTCCAATTATTGGAAGAGAGTGGGAATATCGGTTTTTCATCAATCTGACTTTTGATGACTATACGCGTTACCGTCAGTCGATAGAGGCTGTAAAACCATTGATTACTGATTTTAAAATTTTAGGCGAATATTCCAATTTCAATCAAGATGGAAAAGAATAGCAATATATGCCCGGCAAATCGGGTGAGACAAGTTAAGGAGTACTACTTCTCAAAGAAGTTGAAAGAAGTGGCGCAGCTGAATGCAAAAGGTATGGACATTATATCTTTGGGCATCGGAGGCCCTGACCGTCCGCCGCATCAGTCGGTGATTGACACATTGTGTGATGTGGCTCGGAGGCACGACACTCATGGCTATCAGCCGTATGTCGGATTGCCGTCGCTTCGCAGTGCTTATGCTGATTGGTATCGCCGTTGGTACGGTGTAGATCTGAATCCTGATAAAGAAATCCAACCGTTGATTGGTTCAAAAGAAGGTATCCTTCACATTACGCTTGCTTTTGTCAATCCTGGCGATGCTGTGCTTGTGCCAAATCCGGGGTATCCTACATACTCTTCGGTGAGCAAATTGGCGGAGGCTGAAATCCTGACATATAATCTAAAAGAAGAAAATGGGTGGTATCCTGATTTCAACGAGTTGGAGCGGATGCCGCTCGACAGGGTGAAACTGATGTGGGTGAATTATCCTAATATGCCAACAGGCGCGCCTGCGACAATGGAGTTGTTTCAGAAGATTGTGGACTTCGGCCGCCGGCACAATATCGTGATTGTCAATGACAATCCGTATAGCTTTATCTTAAACGACAACCCTGTAAGCCTGCTTTCTGTGCCTGGAGCAAAAGACATTGCCATTGAGATGAATTCGTTGAGCAAATCGCATAATATGGCGGGATGGCGTATGGGAATGCTGGCGTCAAACGCTCAGTTTGTAGAGTGGATACTTAAAGTGAAGTCAAATATTGACTCCGGACAGTTTCGCCCGGCAATGGAGGCGGCGGTAAAGGCTTTGTCGTGCGATGGGTCGTGGTATGCCGAGCTTAATAAGGTGTATGCCGAACGCCGAAAGGTGGCGGAGGCGATTATGACGCAACTCGGATGCACATTTGACAAATCTCAGAAGGGGCTGTTCCTGTGGGGAAGGATTCCTGAAGGGGAGGAGTCGTCTGAAAAATTCGCCGACCGCATTCTGTATGGTGCGCGGGTGTTTATCACTCCTGGATTTATTTTCGGAAGCAACGGAGAGCGCTATGTCAGAATATCGCTTTGTGCGACAGAGGAAAAGATGCGGGAGGCTTTGAATAGAATTAAAGAAATGAAATAAAAACATAAGATTATGAACGATATCAAACCTATTAAGTTTTGTGGCGTAGACTCAAAACGCCCTGTTGTAATTGCTGGTCCGTGCAGTGCCGAGACAGAGGAACAGGTGATGGAAACGGCTAAGTATTTGGCAAAGAATGGTGTTAGAATCTTTCGTGCCGGCATTTGGAAACCGCGCACCAAACCGGGCGGATTCGAAGGTGTGGGCAGTGTCGGTCTGACATGGTTGCAGGAGGTGAAGAAGGAGACTGGTATGCTTGTGGCAACAGAGGTTGCAAACAAACAGCATGTTGAAGAGGCACTCAATGCCGGAGTGGATGTGCTTTGGATTGGCGCGCGCACTTCGGCCAACCCGTTTGCCATGCAGGAAATCGCAGACTCGCTTGTCGGTGCGGATGTGCCGGTGCTGGTTAAGAACCCGGTCAATCCCGATCTTGAGTTGTGGATTGGTGCGATGCAACGCATCTACAATGCTGGAATCAGGCAGATTGGCGCCATTCACCGTGGATTCAGCGCTTACGGCAAACATTTGTACCGCAATATGCCGCAGTGGCACATCCCTATTGAATTGCGACGCCGTATGCCGGAACTGACACTGATCTGCGATCCGTCGCACATTGGAGGCAAGCGTGAACTGGTGGCTCCGTTGTCGCAGCAGGCGATGGATATGGGCTTTGACGGACTTATCGTGGAGTCGCATTGTGATCCTGACAGTGCTTGGAGCGACAAAAGCCAGCAGGTCACTCCCGAGGTGCTTAACTTTATACTGAATATGCTTGTGGTGCGCGACACAACGCAGACCACAGAAAGCCTCACGCTATTGCGCCAGCAGATTGATCAGATAGACAATGATTTGCTTGAAGCCTTGAGCAAGCGTATGCGAATATCGCGCGAGATTGGACAATACAAAAAGGAACACAGTATGCCGGTGGTGCAGACTGGACGCTATGACGATATCTTGAACTCGCGTGCGGCTGCAGCGGAAGAGTTGGGAATGAACGGTGATTTCATGAAGACGGTTTACCAAGCGATCCACGAAGAGTCGGTTCGTCAGCAAATTGAGGTATTGAACAATAGAATGCGATAGTGACGATGAGAATACTGATTATAGGAGCCGGAAAGATGGGCTCGTTTTTCTCCGATTTGTTGAGTTTCAAGCATTCTGTTGCGGTTTTTGAGACCAATCCGCAGCGTTTGCGTTTTACTTATAATGTGAGACGAATGTCGTCGCCGGATGAGATTGCCGACTTCGACCCTCAGTTGGTCATCAATGCCGCAACGGTGAAGTATACGCTCGAGGCATTCCGCATGGTGATTCCGTATATCGGCAAAGAATGCATTCTTGCCGATATAGCTTCGGTGAAGACGGGATTGCCTGAGTTTTATGCCGAATGCGGGCATCCATTTGTCAGCACACACCCGATGTTTGGCCCCACGTTCGCTTCATTGAACAATCTACAGGATGAGAATGCGATAATCATAAGCGAGGGCGACCACTTGGGCAAGGTGTTTTTCAAGGATCTTTACAATGAACTGCATCTCAATATCCGCGAGTACACGTTTAAGGAGCACGATGAGGTGATTGCTTATTCGTTGTCAATACCGTTTACGTCGACGCTTGTGTTTGGCAGCGTGATGAAGCATCAGGACGCGCCGGGAACCACCTATAAACGCCATATGGCGATAGCCCGTGGACTGATGTCGGAGGATGATTTTCTGCTCACGGAGATTCTGTTTAATCCGCACACTGTGGAACAGATTGGCAAGATTCAGGACAAGCTGGAAACGCTGAAGGAGATTGTGGCGCGCAAGGATTCCAACGCGATGAAGGAGTTTCTTGAACAGGTGCGCGAGAATTTGAAATAGCGCTTTTGAAAGCAATATGCAGAGCCAGACAGCCTTTTGGGTGTCTGGCTCTATTCGTGATGGTATGGCTCGTTGTGCATTATGGAGTATGCCCGATAGAGCTGCTCGCAGAACACAAGGCGTATCAAATCGTGCGGAAATGTCATTTTCGACAGCGATATTTTCCCATTGGCACGGGCATAGACTTCGTCGGAAAATCCGTATGGTCCGCCTACTACGAACACCAACCGCTTGCCTACGGTCTGCATCTTCTTTTCAATATATGCTGAAAATTCCATAGATTTCATTTCTTTGCCGTGCTCGTCGAGCAGTACAACGCAGTCCGACGGCTCGAAGGCGGCGAGCAGATTCTGTCCCTCGGCAACCTTTTGTTGGGCTTGCGTCAGATTGCGGGTGTTTTTTGCATCGGCGATATATTGTATTGCGAACGGCACGTAGCGGTTCACCCGCCGGCTGTAGTCCTCGATGCCTGGCGACAGATAGTTATGATTTGTTTTTCCTACAACGAATAGGCATATTTTCATAATTCTTCTGGGTTTTTAAAACACGGGCATAAAGCGTCGTTTAATCATTATTATGCCTGGTGTTACTTTTCTTCTGCAAAATTACGTCAGTTATGCGGAAATTAATCATTACTTTTTCTCAAAAAATCAAAACAAGATGGAAAGAAACAATATTGTTGAGAAAAAAGCAGTGCGCAGACCGCGCAGAGTACTTGAATATTGGCGTGGCTTGATTCTGAACTTGAAAATCAATATGAATTTTGGCACGGCGCGTAATTATCGCAACTCGCTCTACAGGTTTTCTGAATTTCTTGACAGGCACGACATCGCATTTTCCAAAATTGATGCCGATTTGGTGTCTGATTATGAACTGTGGCTGCGGAAACGTGGGTTGAAGATGAACAGCGTGTCGTTTTATCTGCGATGCCTGAGGTCGGTCTGCAACCAAGCGGTATCAGAAGGCATAGCACGGCGGATTGTGCCGTTTCAGAAAGTGTTCACAGGAGTGTGCGCCACGCGCAAGCTGGCTGTGCCAGAGACGGTGTTCTCCAAGTTGCTTCACTGGCAGCTGCCGCCCGAGCAAGAGTCGCTGGCTTTGTCGCGCGACATCTTTTTGTTCAGTTATTGCGCGCGTGGAATGGCGTTTGTCGACATTGCTTTTCTGCGGCGCGACGATATCTGTGGCGACTGGTTCAGCTACGTGCGCCGCAAGACGGGGCAACGGCTCACCGTGCGCATTGAGCCGCCGATGGCTGCCATAATCAACCGCTACAAAAACGAAGCAGGAGAGTATGTATTCCCGATAATCAGTGCCGACGGACAGGATGCCTACCGGCAATACCAGACGGCGTTGGGCTATCACAACCGTAAGCTGAAGCAGTTGGCTGAAATTGCAGGAATCTCGGAGAAGTTGTCGACCTACACGGCGCGTCACAGTTGGGCTACCGCCGCACGGCGCCACAACGTGCCGCTGTCAATCATCAGCGCCGGACTTGGGCACTCTTCCGAGCGCACCACGCTTATTTATCTTGATTCGGTGGAAAATGTGGCATTGGACAATGCCAACCATGAAATTCTGAAGTGCTTGTGATGTGCGGTTTCTCCGCAAGAAACCGCACAACCTTTTGCAAAGATAGATAATTTTCTTGAAAAAGGCTTGTGGAATACAATATTAATTCAACCTTTTTTTTAAAGTTGAATTGCGCAGACATTGTAAGTGGTTGAAAGTTAATCGTTCAGCCACTACGGCAATGCGACGGTTTCTCTATCGTCGCCATGTCACGTATCTTGATAGCGACAGCTGAGCTGCCGAGGCCCACCCTCATTTCCGCACGCCCGAGCTCGCGATTTTCACCAAATGTCGGTGCTATTCATCTTACAATCAATGCATTTAACAGTTGTACGGTTTCTTGCGGAGAAACCGCACGAAGAGGGTTACGGACAGCGACCACGGGTAGTGGAACGCGCCGAGTTCCGGGGTTTTAGACAGATGAAAATTAGCGGACTAACCCGACTTGCTGTGCGCTGAAGGTTGAAGAAACCACGGTGGGCAGGAATGGAGATTGTATCCTTACGCGAATGGTTGAAGCGGAAAATCACGAATTGCATTGGTATGCCTTGAAGGTGTTCTACAACAAAGTTTTTGCTGTGGAGGAGGAGCTGACGGCCGACGGCACAGAGTGCTACGTGCCGGTGGAAGAAACCGTGGTGGAGCGAGGCGGGCAGCGCCGCAAGGTGCGCCGTCCCGTGATAAATTCGCTGATGTTTTTCCGCGCTGCCGAGGAGCGCGCCGTAGCGGTGCAGCGTCAGCTCACCGACCGCGCCATCCTCTACACCCGCCATTGCGATGACGGCAGACGCAGACCCTATGCCATCCCAGACCGGGAGATGAACGTGTTTATGCTTGTCGCCTCGTCGGGAGAGACCGGGCTGGAATACTTTGGCGATGAAGACCGCAAGTTTGCGGAAGGACAGCGCGTGCGCGTCACCGACGGCCCCTTCCGTGGCGCCGAAGGCAGCATCCAGCGCATTCATGGCGACCGCCGCCTCCTCGTCAGCATCCGCGGCATCTGCGCCGTCGCCACAACCTATATTCCAAAAGCATTTTTAGAAGAAATAAAACAGAATTATGAGTAGATTAAAATCGTATTTAGCAAACAGAGTTGCAAATATATCCCAGCCAATGTTTTTTAGAATAGCTTATTTTCATAATCGTGGGCATTTTTTGAATTTGAAAAAGCCTAAAGACATTTCGGAAATATGGATAAAAAAATTGCTTGATGGAGAATTTAATTCGATATCATATTTGGCGGATAAATATGCTGTAAGGTCTTTTGTCGAAGAAAAAGGATATTCTAAAATATTGGTACCATTATTGGGGTGTTGGGAAGATTCTAAAGATATCAATTTCGATTCATTGCCAGATAAATTCGCTCTCAAAATGAATTTTGGGTCAGGTATGAATATAATTTGTATGGACAAGACTGCTATTGATGAGGATAATATTAGAAAGCAGTTGAATGAGTGGATGAAGGTATCTTCTTATGCACATAGCGAGCGGCATTATGATTTAATACCACATAAAATTATATGCGAGTCGTTTATTGATGATGGGAATGGCGGATTTCCAATTGATTATAAATTTATGTGCCTAAAAGGCAAGCCTTTTTGTGTGTTGGCATGTGGGCATAGAGAATCGGGGCATGCGGAGTATTTGCCATATTCGTTAAATTGGAAGCCGTTGTTTGAGTATACAAAAACAGGACATAAGTGTCGTGTTATAGAAAAGCCGAAACATTTTTCTGAAATGCTTGAGATTGCGTCTGCTTTGTCTGCAGGCATAGATTTGGTAAGAGTGGATTTATACGATACTCCACAAAAAATAATTTTTGGAGAAATGACATTGACACCAGCTGGATGTATTTTCCATAATTGGTCGCAGAAAGCGTTGGATGATATGGGTGATTTTTATAGGAAGCAATTGTTGCGGTGATTGAAACAAGATTAAAAGAATTTGTGATTAATATTAAAACGAGTCGGTTGTTTAAAGACTCGTTTTGGGCGGTCTTTGGGAATGGCTTAGGCTATGTTTTATTATTAGCGGCTGGTATGGTTGTTGCCAATTTCCTTGGAAAAGATGTGTATGGTGAATATGGTGTTGTTAAAACGACAATGGTATATATGGCGTCTTTTGCTGCATTGGGATTAGGTTTTACATCTACAAAATATGTGGCTCAATATATATCTGAAGACAAAAGTCAAATTAATTCAATAATTAAGTCAACAACACTGATTGCCTTCGTTTCAAGCTCAACAATGGCAATAACATTGATGTTGGTGGCCGGTGAGTTGTCGAATTTTTTAGGGGAACCACAACTGATAGGACCATTTAGATATTTGGCTCTGATTATTGTTCTTAAGGCGTTGTCAACGGCTGGAATTGGAATCCTTTCTGGTTTCGGCTCATTTAAAGATATCGGCAAATGCAATGTGGTGAGTGGATTAATTATGTTTGTTGCTGCTGTCCCACTTACCTATTGGGGAGGACTTAATGGCGCATTGTTTGCCCTGACAGGATCACAACTGATATTGTTGTTGCAGATTTACTATTATATACATCGAGAAAAAAAGCATTTACCACAGCAAAAATACGGTAGTAAGACAAAAGAATTATTGCTTTTTTCAGTTCCTGTTGCATTGCAGGAAAGTTCATATACGATTTGTAATTGGGGCGCTATTATGTTGTTGTCAAAATATTCGTCAGTAGGAGAAGTGGGTATTTATACAATAGCTGCCCAATGGAATTCAATTGTATTATTTATACCGAGTGCGTTGTCAAATGTTGTATTATCTCATTTAGCCAACACAAGAAGGAATAAGGAAAAACACAATAAAACAATGAAGACTATGATACTGGTAAATTTGGCTTGTACATTATTCCCATTCTTAATAGTTTGTTTGTTTTCAAGTCATATTGCCTCATTATACGGTGAGTCGTTTGTAGGTTTGCCGAAAGTTTTGCAGTTATTCGTATTTTCTGCAATAATATCAAGTTGTACGAATGTTTTGAATTCGGAACTTTTGTCGATAGGAAAGAACTGGTTATTGTTTGCACTACGATTTGGTAGGGACGTCATAATCATTGGATTGGTGTATGCGTTTCTAACAAATTGTGGTGGAATAAATGGAGCTTATACATATGTGCTGATATATATAGTAATGATGTTTCTGTATTTTATTGCATTGATATTTTGCAGATGTAAAATTGGGTGGCAGAAATAATGATATTTTTTATAATTGTTGCGTTTTGTTGTAGTATAGTAAGTCAATTACCATTTGTCTTAGCTTCTGGAATGGATGGGGGGCTCAAATTGATATGGGTCTTGCTATTTCCAATACTGCTGCTAAAAAATGGTCATAAAATGTTTGACAGGAATATTGTTAATTTATGGGTAATATTTGGAGCATTTAACATATTCATATTTGTGTGTCAGATTATGAATGTTGGTATTGATTATTATGAGTTTGGAGGCGATGCGTACAATATATTTATTTCATTTCTAATATTGACTGTTTCATATGGATTGGCTTTAAATGTTGATATAAAAAAATATATACCAATAATAGTCTTTTCTATAGTATTGTTCTCTTTTATCTTGTCATATTATATATATGTAGATTATATTGCCAAATCAAATATCACAGACATTGAATATGCTTATTCGGCTAAAAATTCATCGGGACAGATTCTTTTAGGAGGAGTTCTGATTGGCACTATTTTATGGATGCCTAATAAATATTGGCTGAAATTGCCTTATGTGGCAATGATGTTGTTTACAATTCTTGTTATGTTTATGCTCAAATCAAGAGCGACATTGGTTGGGTTTGCATTTGTCGTTTTATATTTGATTGTTAAATCAAAGAAGAAATCGTTAAAAGTCGCATTGGTATTAAGTGTCTCGGTTTTAATATTAGTGATAGTATTAAATCAAACAGCATATAATGTAATAGTAAATAGTATTATATATGGTGGCCGAGATGGGTATGATATGGATAGCGTATCATCGGGTCGCCTGACATTCATTCATTATGCATTAATGAAAATAAATGATTCTCCAATCATCGGAAATGGAACGTATTATGTTGATTGTATGCCAATTAATATAATAGTTCAGTATGGCTTTTTAGGAGGAATTTTTATAGCATCAATGTTATTAATGTTGTATAGACGTGTAAAAAAGATGTTGGTTAATGGAGAATTGGGGATAGTCGTTTATTTGCTATTTATGGTTTATATGATTAATTCATTATTTGAGGCATATACACCTTTTGGCCCTGGCATGAAGTGCTTTGAATTATGGGCATTCTTAGGAATTGCATTGGCGGAGCAAAAACGAAATTGTGAAAACTTGGCTTTGCGTTGACAATAGGGGCTTGCTTGATGATAAAATATAAAATGTTGAATTCAAAAAATAGATAGTTATGAATATAGCAATAGTAGGTACAGGATATGTCGGGCTGGTTTCAGGGGCATGTTTCGCTGAAATGGGAATCAATGTCACCTGTGTTGATATTGATGATGAAAAAATAAAAAGACTTTTGTCAGGAGATATCCCAATTTATGAGCCGGGTCTTGATGATTTGGTAAAACGAAATGTTGCAGCAGGGCGTTTGCATTTCACAACTGATTTGACAGCATGTTTGGATGATGTGGAGGTGGTATTTTCTGCGGTAGGAACGCCTCCAGATGAAGATGGTTCGGCAGACTTAAAATATGTATTGTCTGTGGCTAAGACATTTGGTCAGAACATTAAGAAATATACAATTCTTGTGACAAAATCGACTGTTCCGGTTGGAACATCAAGAAAAGTAAAGGCAGCTATTCAAGAAGAACTTGTCAAGAGAGGAGAGAATATTGATTTTGAAGTTGCATCGAATCCAGAATTTTTGAAAGAGGGAGCTGCAATAAAAGATTTCATGAGTCCAGATAGAGTTGTTGTTGGTGTTGAGAGCGAACGTGCGAAAAAGGTTATGACAAGGTTATATCGCCCATTCTTGACCAACAATTTCAGAGTATATTTTATGGATATTCCATCGGCAGAGATGACAAAATATGCTGCAAATGCAATGTTAGCAACTAGAATATCGTTTATGAACGATATCGCCAATTTGTGTGACCTTGTAGGAGCTAATGTTGATATGGTAAGAAAGGGAATCGGAACAGATGCCAGAATTGGAAATAAATTTTTGTATTCAGGATGTGGTTATGGAGGTTCTTGTTTTCCTAAAGATGTTAAAGCGTTGGCCCGTACTGGAAGAGAGTATGGATATGTTATGGGGGTAATAGAGGCGGTTGAAGCGACAAATGAGTGTCAAAAAGAAATTGTTGTGAAGAAATTAAAGCAGGAATTGGGAAATCTTGCTGGTAAAACAATCGCTTTGTGGGGATTGGCATTTAAACCAGAAACAGATGATATGAGAGAGGCGCCAGCATTGGTGATAATTGAGAAGTTGATTGAAGCAGGAGCAAAAGTTAAGGTGTATGATCCTGTTGCAATGCAGGAATGTAAGCGACGCATAGGTGATTGTGTGACATATTGTAGAGATATGTATGAGGCTGTTATTGATGCGGATGCATTGGCGTTAATAACTGAATGGAAGTTGTTCAGAATGCCTTCGTGGGCAATTATAAAGAAGGCAATGAAACGACCTATTGTCATTGATGGCCGGAACATTTACGATAAAGAAGATGTTGAATCGGAAGGCTTTATATATAAGGCAATTGGAAAGTGAAATTTTTAATGTTGAAAAGATAGTATGAGCAGGCAAAGGGTATTGATGGTTTTTCCATATGCTCCATCTTATCGAGAACCGATATATGAGTTAATGGACAAAGAGTTTGACTGTAAATTCTGTTTCTGTAAGCAAACCTACATAAAACTTAAGTATATGGATTACGGCTTGCTTAGAGATTGTGACCAAAACTTGGAAGAGGTCGTATTATATAGAGACTGGATATATTTTAGGCATCTCTCTAAGATTGATTTGAATCGATATGATGTAGTTATATTGCCTGGTACTATAAGAAACTTCTCTGTTTGGAGTCTGATGCTGAAAATAAAGATGTTCTATCCTAAAATTAGAACAATGATTTGGACGCATGGTGCATATGGAAAGGAATCAAGGATTCAGTATTTGATTAAAAAACTATTCTTTAGTTTGCCTGATAATATACTTCTATATGGGAATTATGCGAAAAGCATTATAAAAGAGCATAAATTAGCGAAAGATAGTAAGCTGACAGTTGTTTATAATTCTTTGGATTATGAAACGCAGAAAAAATTCCGAAACGAAAAAAACGAAAATTTGTTTTTAGATCATTTTGGAAACAACGAAAAAAACTTAGTGTTTATAGGCCGATTGACTCCGGTAAAGAAATTGGACATTGTTGTTCGTGCAATTGAATTGTTGAAAAGGAGAAATTTGTATTTTAATTTGACATTTATAGGAGATGGCAGCGAACGTCAACGAATTGTAGATTTGGCAAAATCGTTGGGTGTGGAAAATCAAGTCTGGATGTATGGCGAAACTTTTGATGAGGCAGAAATTTCGAAATTGCTTAATCATGCAGACTTATGTGTTTCTCCTGGAAATGTTGGACTAACGGCAATGCATGCGCTTGCATATGGAGTTCCAGTGGCAACGCACAATGACTTTAAAAATCAAATGCCTGAATTTGAAGCTATAACACCTGGTAAAACTGGTTTTTTCTTTAAGGAAAACTCTGTTGATGATTTGGCAGATTCAATAGCAGACTGGTTTGCTGAAAAGCAAAATAGAGAAAGCGTAAGAAATGCTTGTATTTCGGAGATTGAGTCAAGGTATAATCCTAAAACACAGTTGGAAATATTAAAAGATGTGATAAATAATCATTGAGATGCCAAATGTTATAAGAAGAGCCCTTTGTAAATTATTGCATTTATATTTTGAAACAAATGCAAAATGTAAAAGAAACAAAGGGGTAGTGTTAATGCTCCATGATGTAGGTGGAAATGGTGGTGAATTCGATGTTTCTGACGAAGCTTTTAGCGAATTGTTGGAAAAGTTGGGAAGAAAGAATTTGGTTCGTTTGGAGAACTGGGAGAAAGAAGATGAATTTATAGCATTGACAATTGATGATGTCCCGGAAACATTTTATAAAAATGCATATCCATTGCTTGTGTCTTATGGGTATCCATTTACAATATTTGTCTCGGTCTCGCTGTTAAATACACCTGGTTATATCACAACCGCACAATTAAAAGAAATGTCGGAGAGCCCATTTTGTACAGTAGGTTCACATGGCGTAAGCCATACGTTTTTTGCTGAGATGAAAGAAGAAGAGGCTCTTGCTGATTTAGAAAAATCAAAAAGTCAATTGGAGTCATTAATCGGTAAAAAAGTTGAGTTGTATGCATTCCCGTATGGCTCTTATTATGCATGTGGATTTAAAAACAAGCATTTGGTGGCAAAAGTTTATAAATATGGTTTTGGCACAGTGGCTTGCCCAATAACAAATCCGATGTTGTTAAGTAAATATTTTTTACCAAGGATTAATGTATCAGAAAAATTTTTAAGAAAATTAAAATAGCACTGTTATGCGGACTCCGAGAATATCAGTAGTTGTACCTGTATTTAACGTTGAGAAATATATTGAGAAATCTATATTGTCAATAATCAGACAATCATATAAAAATTTTGAATTGATTGTTGTAGATGATGGTAGTCAGGATAAAAGTATTGATGTAGCAGAAGCTTTGCTGCAAAAATCAGATTTGGATTATAGAATTGTACATAAGAAGAATGGGGGACTGGGTGATGCCCGTAATTATGGGTTTGACAGGTGTGATGGCGATTGGATTATATATGTAGATAGCGACGATGTGATTCAGCCGGATACGTTGTCTTTAATGGTGGAATGTATTAAAAAGAGTCCATCGGTACAATTAGTGTTCTCTGACTTCCAAAATGTATGTGTCGGAGAAGAATTTCGGGAAGGAGGGAATTTGGACTGTTTTACTGAATATGATAGAAATGAAATTCAGAAGCTTTTCTTGGACAGGAAGAAAATCATACTTGCTCCAGGAACGCTGTATAATGTAGACTGGTGCAAGAAGCAAAACTTGCGATTTGAGAAAGTTCCATATTCAGAAGACCAATTGTTTATGTGGAAAGCGCTATTGATGTGCGATAAAGTGGGGTATGTCGGAAAAAAATTATATAATTATCTGCAACGTCCAATGTCTATAATGTCTGGCACAAAAGCAGATAAAATATTAGACGCATATCCCTATTTTGTTGATTTGGATCGAATATATAATCAAAGCTCAAAATCAATCAAACTGACAAAGAAATATCTTTTGTCAAGATGGGTTTTGGGTATATTGAATTCTGGGTCAAGATTGTCAACTTTTCCAGAATATCAGAATATTTGTGAAACGTTTGAGGCAAAAAAACATTGCAAGAATCTATTGAATTATCCGTCAATAAAAATAAAAATCCTTTCGGCTTTATTTTTATTGTCAAACAAAGCTTACTATAAGTTGATGAGGAAACATTAATCCAAATAATTGGTTGCAAATTTCCTTCAACAAGGATGACCGCTATGCCGACTATGTGCGGCTGTATAATCGGGTGTGCCAGTGAAGAACACATATCGCTGCGTTGTGGCGAATATGGAAATGATAGAATTCAACAAGGACTTATTGGAAGAACTGCTGGCTGCGGCTCGGAGGAATCCGAGGCTGCGGCAGGGCAGAGATATGCGTACGTCGGAGGCTGACAGCAGCCAGCGTATGCTTAACGCTTTGCTGCCGGGAACGGTGGTGGCTGTGCATCGCCATCCCCGGTCGGCGGAGACGGTGGTGTGCCTTCGCGGAAGGATGGACGAGGTGATTTTGGAGGAGCGTGACGGGCGGCTTGTGGAGACGGAGCGCATACGGCTTTGTCCGGAGGAAGGACGCTATGGCTGCCAGGTGCCGCCGGGTGCGTGGCACACGGTTGAGGTGGTTGAGCCGTCGGTGATACTTGAGGCTAAAGACGGCGCCTATGGAGCTGACGGCAGTGAAATGTGGAACGAAAAACAATAAAAACAACATACACGATATGAGCATTTTTGCAGGAAAGACATTGATGATAACGGGCGGAACGGGCTCGTTTGGCAATGCTGTGTTAAACAGATTTTTACGTACTGACATCGGCGAAATCCGCATTTTTTCGCGCGATGAGAAGAAACAAGATGATATGCGCCATGAGTATCAGGTGAAATATCCGGATGTGGCGCATAAGATAAAGTTTTTTATCGGGGATGTGCGCGACCTTCAGTCGTGTCGCAATGCGATGCCTGGCGTTGACTATATCTTCCATGCGGCGGCGCTTAAGCAGGTGCCGAGCTGCGAGTTTTTCCCGATGGAGGCAGTTAAGACCAATGTGATCGGTACAGACAATGTGCTTACGGCAGCCATCGAGGCCGGCGTCGGCGCAGTAATCTGCCTGTCGACCGACAAGGCTGCTTATCCAATCAATGCGATGGGTACGACGAAGGCCGTGGAGGAGAAGATTGCCGTGGCCAAGAGCCGTTATTCGGGCAAGACCAAGATTTGCTGTACGCGTTATGGCAATGTGATGTGTTCGCGCGGTTCGGTGATTCCGTTGTGGATTGACCAGATACGCAACGGCAATCCGATTACGATTACGGAGCCGAGGATGACGCGTTTTATTATGTCGCTCGAGGAGGCGGTAGACTTGGTGCTGTTTGCATTCGAGCACGGACATAATGGCGACATTCTTGTGCAGAAAGCTCCGGCGTGCACCATACAGACGCAGGCAGAGGCTGTGTGTGAGCTGTTTGGCGGCAAGAAGGAGGAAATCAAGGTAATCGGTATTCGCCACGGAGAGAAAATGTATGAAACGTTGCTGACCAACGAGGAGTGTGCCAAAGCGGAGGATATGGGCAATTTCTATCGTGTGCCTGCCGACAACCGCTCGCTCAACTACGACAAGTTTTTCACAGAGGGCGACCAGAAACGTTGCGATTTGACGGAATTCAATTCCAACAACACTCGACGTCTTGATCTTGAGGAGACGAAGGCAAAGATTGCGGCGCTTGAGTATATCCAGAATGAACTGAAGGGTATTGAAAATATAGCGAAATGAGAATCTTGGTGACAGGCGCGAAGGGTTTTGTCGGTAGAAACCTGTGTGCGCAGCTTAAGAATATCCGCGACGGAAAGGCGCGTTGCTATGGCAACGTGACGGTCGACGAGGTTATGGAATATGATCTTGACACCGACCCTGGGTTGCTTGACGAGTGGTGTGGCAGAGCCGACTTCGTTTTTAACCTTGCTGGAGTGAACCGGCCAAAAGACCAGGCGGAGTTTATGCAAGGCAATTTTGGGTTTGCCTCTACGCTGCTCGACACGTTGAAGCGTTGCGGCAACGCTTGTCCGGTGATGCTCTCTTCGAGCATCCAGGCAACGTTGATTGGACGCTATGGCGAGTCGGACTACGGAAAGAGTAAACTGGCAGGAGAAAATCTGTTTTTCGACTACGGCAAAGAAACCGGGGCCAAAGTGCTTGTCTACCGTTTCCCTAATTTGTTCGGCAAATGGTGTCGTCCGAACTATAATTCTGCAGTTGCGACATTCTGCAACAACATTGCCAATGATTTGCCGATACAGGTGAACGACCGCTCGACCCAATTGGAATTGCTATATGTTGACGATCTTGTGGATGAGATGATTGCAGCATTGCGTGGCGAGGAGCATCATTGCGAGTTTGACGGAGTGAATACCGTGCTCTGCAAAGATGGTGCGTATTGCGCCGTGCCAGTGAGCCATCGTGCCATTCTTGGCGAAATAGTGGATTTGCTTGAATCGTTCCACTCTCAGCCACAAACGTTGATGATGCCGGAGATTGCTGAAGGCTCGTTTGCAAAAAAATTATACAGCACCTATCTTTCGTATCTGCCTAAAGAAAAGGTAGCTTTCCCATTGAAAATGAATGTTGACGACCGCGGTAGTTTCACGGAATTACTTAAGACGGCAGATTGCGGTCAGTTCTCGGTAAACATCTCCAAGCCTGGCATCACTAAGGGGCAACATTGGCACAATACAAAGTGGGAATTCTTCATCGTAGTCAGCGGACGTGCGTTGATTGAGGAGCGTCGCATTGGCTCGGACGATGTGTTGCGTTTTGAGGTGAGCGGAGATAAGATAGAAGCTGTGCATATGTTGCCAGGCTACACGCACAATATCATCAATCTGTCGGAAACCGACGACTTGGTGACATTGATGTGGGCAAACGAACGGTTTAATCCAGAAAAACCAGATACATATTTTGAAAAAGTATAGAAACAATGAAACTCGATTATAGTGACATACATTTTGCCGACGACGGTCGATTGAAGCTGGTCATCATCGTGGGCACGCGACCGGAAATCATCCGTCTGGCAGCAGTAATCAACAAATGCCGTAAATATTTTGATTGTATACTTGCCCATACAGGACAGAACTATGACTACAATCTTAATGGTGTGTTTTTCCACGACTTGAAACTGAAGGACCCCGAGGTCTATATGGATGCGGTAGGCGATGATTTGGGCGCAACTGTCGGCAACATAATCAATTGCTCGTATAAGTTGTTGTCGCAGGTTAAGCCAGATGCGATGCTTGTGCTTGGCGACACCAATTCGTGTCTGTCGGTGATACCGGCAAAGCGTTTGCACATTCCTATATTCCATATGGAGGCAGGCAATCGATGCTTTGATGAGTGCCTTCCGGAAGAAACCAATCGGAGGATCGTCGACATTATTTCCGACGTGAATATGTGCTACAGCGAGCATGCCCGTCGCTATTTGAATGCTTCAGGTGTGGCAAAAGAGCGTACTTACGTTACTGGATCGCCGATGGCGGAGGTGCTTCATCAAAATTTGGCAGAAATAGAAGCCTCTGACGTACATGCGCGTCTTGGCTTGGAAAAGGGCAAATATATATTACTTTCTGCCCATAGAGAGGAGAATATCGACACGGAAAAGAATTTCAAATCTTTGTTTACTGCAATTAATGCAATGGCAGAGAAATACGATATGCCGATACTTTATTCTTGTCATCCTCGCAGCCGCAAGCGATTGGAGCAGAGCGGATTTAAGCTTGATGGACGTGTGATACAGCATGAACCGCTTGGATTCCATGATTACAACTGCTTGCAGATGAACGCATTTGCGGTTGTTTCGGATTCTGGAACATTGCCGGAGGAAAGTTCGTTTTTCACATCTGTCGGACATCCGTTCCCGGCAGTGTGTATACGCACGTCGACAGAACGCCCAGAGGCAATGGATAAAGGGTGCTTTATCCTTGCCGGCATTGATGAGCGTTCGCTGCTCCAAGCCGTAGATACAGCCGTGGAGATGAACATTAACGGTGACAATGGTATCCCTGTGCCAAATTATATGGATGAAAATGTGTCGACCAAAGTGGTTAAGCTTGTCCAGAGCTACACTGGAGTCGTGAATAAAATGGTTTGGAGAAAATAAAAGTCTTATAGATGAGAATCCTGCTTGTCACACAATACTTCTATCCAGAGCAGTTTAAAAGTAACGATTTGGCTTTTGAACTGCAAAAGCGAGGACATCAAGTGACAGTCCTGACAGGTCTGCCGAATTATCCTGGTGGGAAATTTTACAAGGGATATGGCGTGTTCAAAAAACGGAGAGAAACGGTAGAAGGAGTGGACGTGATAAGGACACTTGTTGTGCCTCGAGGCAATGGATCTGGTGCCCGATTGGCGATAAACTATCTTAGTTGGGCTTTTTTTGCGTCATTACGGGCATTGACGTTGTCTTTCCAAAAGCGTTTTGACGCTATAATCGTTCATGAAACATCTCCAATCACACAAGGTTATCCAGCACTATTGGTAAGAAAAATACAGAGAATTCCAATCTATTTTTGGGTATTGGACCTATGGCCGGAAAGTTTGCAGTCGGCGGGGAATGTCAATAATGAGTTTGTCTTGAATATATTTAAACGCGAGATAAAAAGGATGTATGAACATTCGCATAAGATATTGGTCAGCTCTAAAGGTTTTATAAAATCAATTTTAGAGAAGGGAGAATACTTGGACAAGTTGGAGTATTTTCCTAATTGGGCAGAAGACCTTTTTGAGAATGCGGAAATAAAGCCTATCCCGGATTTGAAAGCTGGGTTCAAAGTGATGTTTGCAGGTAATATCGGAGAAGCGCAGGACTTTGAGCACGTGATGCAGGCGGCGTTATTGTTGAAAAAGGAAAAGAATATACAATTCATTTTCATCGGGGATGGTCGTAGGAAGGAATGGGTCGATTCATTTATTGAAAAGCATCAGTTGTCAGACACAGTAAGCGCTCTTGGCCGCTTTCCAATAGACTTGATGCCATCGTTTTTTAAGCAGGCGGATGTTATGTTGCTGGCATTAAAAGACGATTATATATTCAGTCTTACCGCTCCAGCAAAGTTGCAGGCGTATATGGCTGCGGCAAAACCGGTGGTGGCAATGATTGACGGAGAGGCTCGGAATCTTATTGCAGACAGCAACTGTGGCGTTTCCTCACCGGCAAAGGATTATCAAGGCTTGGCAGAAAATATTTTGAAGCTCAGTAAAATGAACGGCGATGATTTGCGGGCCTATGGCGAGAATGGATGGAATTATTATCGCAAATATTTCACCAAAGAAAAATGCATAGACAATCTTTGCGCTATGCTTGCAGATGGCAATAGCAATTGAAACATATCTGAGGCGAGTCGCAACGACGGGTTGTGGCGTAGAAGAGCTTGGTGCGGCGGTAAGAATCTGCAAGGCGGGGTGGAGTGCGCAACTCGATGGAACGCCATTGCTTGATGGAGTTGATTTTGTGAAAACAGGGAATCTGTTGTTCGCGAGAATCCGTGCGATGCTTGCTACGGAGAATGATGCTGCTGCAAAATTCCGGTTGTTGGCGCTGATGCATTATGAAATGACTGGTGTTGGCACGGAGTGGTCGGAAAGAAAGGATGATGTGTTTGTCAATGCGTTTCTGACGGAAGCTGACGGCTGCTGGAGAGAGGCGTGCCGCGAAGACGGATTGCTGAGGGCGTTGTTGTGCCGTGTATCTGCATATTATTTGTATTGTCAGGAAGAGGATACTAATTTGTCGGTGCGAGGATTTGTCGACGCATGTATTGACGGATGGCGGAATTCTCTGACTGAAAATCAATGGGACGGCGCACCTGTTTCGTTGACTCTTGAGCGGCTTGCTGCAATGCAATCGGCCGCGCAAACGGATGCTGATGTGGAATTGATGACACTTGTGGACGAGGCGTTGGAAAAATGTTGCGAAGTTGTCATGTCAGGACACTGTGGCTTGAATGACCTTGCGTGTCTTTATGATATGCTGACGGTCGGCGGGCATTATGACAAAGCGCTTCATTGTTTGGGCTTGAAGCCAATGACAAGGTCAGATAGTGATGGCTGGTTTGTGCGTCAATCGATGATTTTTGCATCTGAATGTCGTCGTGCGGTCAGATTGTCGGTGGTATAATTTCGGAGTTGATTAGTTTTTTGTACTTTTGTGATGTTTAACGAAAAAACAGAGACATAAGATATGAAGACAAAAGACGAACTTATTGACGAATTGCTTGATTTGGCGTTTGCCGAGGATATCGGTGACGGAGACCACACAACGCTTTGCTGCATTCCTGCCGACGAGATGGGCAAGCAGCATTTGCTCGTAAAAGAGGAAGGCATTCTTGCAGGAGTGGAGATTGCCAAGAAGGTGTTCCATAAATTTGATCCAGAGCTGAAGATGACTGTGTTTATCAACGACGGAGCGCATGTGAAGCCCGGAGATGTGGCTTTCGTGGTGGAAGGCAGAGTGCGTTCGTTGCTTCAAACGGAGCGTCTGATGCTTAACATCATGCAGCGTATGAGCGGCATTGCTACTATGACGGCAAAATATATGGAACGATTGAAGGGCTTGAAAACAAAAGTGCTTGACACCCGCAAAACGACTCCAGGAATGCGTATGCTTGAGAAGGAGGCAGTGAGGATTGGCGGCGGAATGAATCACCGTATAGGTTTGTTTGACATGATTTTGTTGAAAGACAACCATGTAGACTTTGCCGGCGGTATTGCAAATGCCATTAATAAAGCGAATGAATACATTAAAGCCAACCATAAGGATGGCATGAAAATTGAAATCGAAGTGCGCAACTTTGATGAGCTTGATGAGGCGCTTGCCACAGGTCACGTTGACCGCATAATGCTTGACAATTTCACTCCGGAAAATACGAAGAAGGCTGTCGACATTGTGGCTGGGCGATGTGAATTGGAGTCATCGGGCGGCATTACATTCGACACGCTCCGTGACTATGGCGAATGCGGAGTTGACTATATCTCTGTCGGAGCTTTGACTCATTCTGTCAAAGGTTTGGATATGAGTTTTAAAGCCTGCTAATTCTGCTTTACAGAAAGCATATCGGAAATATGAAAGCCTGCAAAATCAGAGATGGTTTTGTGGGCTTTCCCTTTTATTGCATCTAAAGGCAGAGTGGTGGCAAGCCCGATAACGGTTGCTCCAGCAGCTTTTCCTGATTTGATGCCCGACAATGAGTCCTCAAAAACGAAGCAGTTTTCCGGATTGACGCAAATGGCTTTTGCGCCAAGGAGATACGGCTGCGGATGCGGTTTGGAGAATGTTACCAGATCGCTTGTTATTACAGCTTTGAATTTGTCGCGGAATCCAGGATTCTGGCTATATAGATTTTCCATTTTCTGCAATGAACTGCTCGTCACAATGGCGCATTCAATGCCGGCTTCGTTAAGTTCGTCGACAAACCTCATGGCTTCGATAAAAGGAGTATAGCGCATATCCTTTTCGAAGCAGGAGATCATATCCAGTATTTGCTGCTGGATATTTTTGTCAGGAAAATATGTGCCGAGGATTTTGGGCAGAGTTGAACCCTTTATTATGTGAGCAAAGTCGGGCACATTTGTTGGAAACACCTTGTCAACATCTTCCCAAAATTCAGTATATATGCTTTCGCTGTCAATCAGAACTCCGTCAAGATCGAATAATACGCCAGTTTTCATTGTGTAAATAAGTTTTAGACTGCAAAGGTAGGAACTTTTGTGATGAATTTGCAAAATAATTTTGTAGAATGGGGAAATGTGAGTAATTTCGGTTGAATTTTTAGAATATGACAAAAGAATTTCAATTACGAGTGGATCCGCGTACGGCAGCCGACAATGAACGTGTAGCTGCATTTGTCGCCCGACAGGGGAATTTTGACCGTGGCAGGATAAAATTGTTGCAGATTTTGAAACGCTCAATCGATGCCCGTCAGCGTCGGGTCATGGTCAATTTGACGGTTAGATGCTTTATTGATGAACTCCCGGATAATATAAATCGCTATGAACCATATCGCTATGGCGATGTGAGCAATGCGCAGACAGTGGTGGTTGTAGGGGCCGGTCCTGGAGGCTTGTTTGCCGCACTCAGATTGATAGAGCTCGGCTTGCGTCCGGTGGTTCTTGAACGAGGCAAGAACGTTGACGATCGCCGTCGTGACTTGGCTCGCATATCAAGAGAAAACATCGTTGACGAGAATTCGAACTACAGTTTCGGAGAAGGTGGCGCTGGTGCGTATTCAGACGGTAAGTTGTACACGCGGAGCAAAAAACGCGGTTCTGTTGACAGAATATTGCAGATATTCAATCAGTTCGGCGCATCTGAAAACATTCTTATAGACGCTCATCCACATATCGGATCAGACAAACTTCCGGCTGTCATCAAGGCAATGCGGCAGCAGATTCTGAAAAGCGGTGGAGATGTGCGCTTCTCAACACGTGTGACAGGACTGAAGATGGACGGAATGTCGGTTGTTGGTGTCGTTTGCGAGGATGGCTCGGAATTTGACGGTCCGGTCATTCTTGCCACTGGTCATTCTGCGCGAGATGTCTATAGGATGCTTGACGGCCTGAATATCGAAATAGAGGCAAAAGGCATCGCGGTAGGAGTGCGTTTGGAGCATCCTCAAAAGCTTATAGACCAGATACAATATCATTCATCTGAAGGCCGTGGAGAATGGCTTCCGGCTGCTGAGTATAGTTTTGTGACTCAAGTTGACGGTCGCGGCGTTTACTCGTTCTGTATGTGCCCGGGCGGAATCATCGTGCCGGCAGCAAGTGGACCGAATCAACTTGTTGTTAATGGAATGTCGCCGTCAAATCGAGGATCACGATGGGCAAATTCAGGTATGGTAGTTGAAATCCGACCAGAGGATGTGGATGAAGAATATGCGAAATATGGCAACTTGAAGATGATGGCTTTCCAAGAGGACTTGGAAAAACTTTGCTATGAACAGGCGGGAAAGACGCAAAATGCCGGGGCGCAGCGTATGCGCGACTTTGTAGAAGGTAGGGCATCGGTCGATCTGCCCCGCACATCGTATGCTCCAGGCACTCACCCGTCGCGTCTTGACAAATGGTTGCCGGAGCAGATTGGCAAACGTTTGCAGCAAGGATTCCGAAAATTTGGAAGTTTTGCGCGAGGGTTCCTTACTAATGAGGCGATATTGATTGGTGTTGAGTCACGCACATCCTCACCAGTGCGTATCCCGCGTGACAGGGAAACGATGGTGCATATACGCATTGATGGACTTTATCCTTGTGGAGAGGGAGCCGGTTATGCCGGAGGCATTGTTTCTGCGGCGATGGACGGAGAAAAATGTGCGGAGGCAGTTGCGAAATTGTTGAATAATTAAGCACTATAGATATGGAGAATGGTGTAAAGGAGGATTTATATAAATATTTGCGTTCAGTCGGAGAACTAGATGAGCGTATGCCGGAGTGCCCTGATGTGGCTGACGCCTGGCGGAAAATAGCGGAGGCATATCTTCCGGATGGGATAAGAGAATTTAGTGGCTATCCGACGGTCTCGTTAGGATGGATGATGTTTCTGGGAATGGCGATGGCACAGTTCTGGGATGAGAATTGGACAGAATATGGGCAGAATACCAATATCTATGAGATGCTAAGGGACAAACGTGGATACGATAATATGGATGAATATATTCTTGAGGAGGTATTGCGTCTTGATGCTGAAAAGCGGCGGCAGACAAGCCAACTCGTAGGAGAGTGTGCGTCGCGGACTCTCGCTATATTGAGAAACTCAGACATAGAAGCTGGTACGGAGGACGCTTTCAGGGGCTATGTGGCGTGTTTGCGTCAAATGTATCTGTATGGTGCTGCTGTTCAGCTTAATCGGTTGGGATACCATATGACCTTAATGGGATAAAAAAAAATCCGCAGAATATATTCTGCGGATTTTTTTATGTTTCAATTACGATTATTTGATGATATCGTATTTTTTGAATACTTTCTGAATGCATTCAAGAGCTCTGTCGACTTGTTCGATTGTGTGTGTCGCCATAAGGCTGAAACGAATCAAAGTGTCTTGCGACGGAACGGCCGGTGATACAACAGGGTTTACAAATATGCCATCTTCAAGAAGGTCGCGAGTTACTGCAAATGTCTTGTCGTTGTCGCGGATGAAGAGAGGAATGATAGGAGTAGAGGTGTGACCAATCTCACAACCGATGTTTCTGAATCCATCCAATGCATAGTTTGTAACCTTCCACAAGTGTTCGATTCTTTCAGGCTCGCTCTCCATAATATCGAGGGCTGCGTTTACAGCAGCTGTAGACGCTGGTGTGATGCTGGCGCTGAAGATGTAAGATCGCGAGTTGTGGCGGAGGTAGTTTGCAGTCACAGAGTCTGTCGCGATGAAGCCTCCAAGAGCGGCAAACGATTTGCTGAAAGTGCCCATAATCAAATCGACGTCTTTTGTCACACCGAAGTGGTCGCATGTGCCACGTCCTTGATTGCCAAACACGCCGATGCCATGTGCCTCGTCGACATAAACGGCGGCATTATATTTCTTTGCAAGTTCACAAATCTTAGGCAGGTTTGCCACGTCGCCTTCCATAGAGAATACGCCGTCGGTAATAATTAATTTAACTTTGTCGGGATCGCACATTTGGAGCTTTTTCTCGAGGCTTTCCATGTCGTTGTGCTTATATTTAATCTTTTTCGACATAGAAAGACGGCATCCTTCAATGATTGAGGCATGGTCGAGTTCATCCCAAAGGATGTAGTCTTCACGACCAGTCAGACATGAAGCAACACCAAGATTAACCTGAAAACCGGTAGAGTAAATAATGGCTTCGTCTTTTCCGACGAATTTAGCCAATCTATCTTCCAAGGCAATGTGGATGTCGAGGGTGCCATTAAGGAAACGAGAACCAGCGCATCCGGTTCCATATTTTTTTGTGGCGGCAACAGCGGCTTCAATTACTTTAGGATGGTTTGTAAGGCCAAGGTAGCTGTTGGAGCCAAACATTAATACTTTTTTGCCGTTTATTAAGACTTCAGTGTCCTGCTCGCTTTCGATTTTGCGGAAGTATGGGTAAACACCTGCCGCTTTGGCTTTTTGGGGAGCGTCATATTTTGCCAATTTCGCCTGTAATAACTTCATAGTTTATGGGGTTAATTTTATGATTTAGTATAAACTATCTATATGCTCTTTTACATATAGGCTGCAAATTTAGCGAATTTTTTCTGAAACATCTGAAATTCGAGCAAAAAAAATGCACAATGGCTCTTTTTTGTGCATTTTTCAAGCGATTTGCATTATCTTTGTATAATATAGGCTGCATCTCGGCATAACATTGTCAAGCAAGCTTGAATGTTCTGCGCTCGATTTGCACTATCTTTGTATAACAAAAATAAAAAATATGAGAAAACTACGGATATTAGTATCGTTTGCGTTTGTGATGATTGGTGTGCTGACTTTGTCGGCGCAGATGTTGAATCCATTGACGTGGAATGTGAGGCTGGAATCGAATGGCGGTTCTGATGCCGAATTGGTCGTAGAGGCAAAGATAGAACGTGGCTGGCATCTGTATGATATTAAATTGCCAAAAGATGGGCCGGTGCCCACGTCTATTGTTTGGGATAAAGATCGCCTTAGAAATGTTGAAATTGTCGGTGATTTGACTCCGAACCGGAAGGCGGAGGAAAATGTTGATATGTTTTTCCATTTGATTCTGGGCACGTGGGAGAATTCGGTGACTTTCCATCAGAAAGTCCGGTTGGTCAACCCTAATGATTATAATATTGAGGGCGCGATTGTTGGGCAGGTCTGCAACGATGAAACGTGCCAACGCAAGAAACAGGAATTCAAATTTTTTAAAGAGTCGGCAGCCGTTGCTTTGCAGGACACTGTGCCTGTGATGGTGGCGGGGAATGTTGTTGCATCCGAGAAGTCGGGTGGATTGAAGATGTCTTCGAATTGGAATCCCGTTGTTGCGGCAGGTGCCCAGTCGGAAGAAAGCCAGTCAATGCTTTTTATTTTTCTGGGTGGATTGCTTGGCGGTCTGCTGGCTTTGCTGACACCGTGTGTGTGGCCGATGATTCCACTTACGGTCAGTTTCTTCCTCAAGCGCTCGTCAAATCGAAAAAAGGCGGTTGCCCAGGCTCTGGTTTACGGATTGTCGATTATTGTCATATATTTACTTTTGGGGCTTGTGATAACCGTTGCTTTCGGTCCTGGAACGCTCAATGAAATGGCGACAAGTGCATGGTTCAATGTGCTGTTCTTTATTTTGCTTGTGGTATTTGCAATTTCATTTTTCGGCGTTTTTGAAATAACAATGCCGAGCGGGTTTACGAATGCCGTCAACAGCAAAGCGGGAAAGACGACGGGTCTTATAAGTTTGTTCCTGATGGCATTTACTTTGGTGCTCGTTTCGTTTTCATGCACTGGTCCTATAATAGGGACACTGCTTGTCGAGGCAGTCACGCAGGGAAGCGTCGTCGGCCCGGCTGTAGGTATGTTCGGATTTGCAATTGCATTGGCAGTGCCATTTTCTGTGTTCGCAATATTTCCATCGTGGTTGAAAGGCTTGCCGAAGTCGGGCGGATGGTTGAATACGATGAAGGTGATTCTTGGTTTTGTGGAGTTGGCATTGTCGTTGAAGTTCCTGTCTGTAGCCGATTTGGCATATGGCTGGCACATCTTGGATAGAGAGGTGTTCATAGCGTTGTGGGTAGCAATATTTGTGTGTCTTGGATTGTATCTGCTCCGAATCATCCGATTCTTCGGCGATTCCGACAAAACGCATATTGGTGCGCTGCGCTTGATGGCGGCGGTCGTTTCGCTTGCCTTCGCCGCATATCTGCTTCCGGGTCTTTGGGGCGCACCGCTGCGAAGCGTCAGTGCGTTCACTCCACCTTTGTCTACGCAGGATTTTAATCTTTATGAAGCTGGAAAGTTTGTTAAATACGATGACTTTGATGAAGGAATGGAGGCTGCGAAGAAAATGGAGAAACCGGTGTTCCTTGATTTTTCTGGATACGGATGTGTCAATTGCCGGAAGATGGAAGCCGCTGTCTTTGAGAATGCTAAGGTGAAGGACTTGATAGAACGTGAGTTTGTAATGATAACACTGATGACCGATGACAAGCAGGAACTTCCGAGCATGATAGAGCAGAAAATAAATGGAAAAGACGTTAAACTTCGAACATACGGCGATCTGTGGAGCTTCCTGCAGCAATATAAATTCGGGGCAAATTCCCAACCGTATTATGTCGTGTTGGACAATGAGGGAGGATTGCTCTTCGGGCCATATTACTACGATGAGGACGTGTCTAAATTCGTGAAATTTTTGAAGGCTGGCGTGACTAAATATAACGTAAAAAATGAAGAAAGATAAGAACGAGATATTGAAGGCTTTTGGCGACCTGCTGGACGTGGTGGAAGAATTGCGTCAAAAGTGTCCGTGGGATAGAAAACAAACCAACGAGAGTCTGCGATGCAATACGATAGAAGAAGTCTATGAGTTGAGCGCGGCTTTGATGGCCGATGATGCCGACAACATCCGTAAAGAACTGGGCGATGTGCTGTTGCACGTGCTGTTTTACTCAATCATAGGAAAGGAGAAGAACCAGTTTGACATAGCGGATGTGTGTGATTCGCTGAGAGAGAAACTGATTTATCGGCATCCACATATCTATGGAAATGTCCAGGCTGATTCTGCCAATGCTGTGATTCAGAATTGGGAGCAGTTGAAGTTAAAAGAAAAGGGAGGCAACAAGCGTGTGCTTGATGGCGTTCCGTCTGATTTGCCATCGCTCATAAAGGCTGAAAGGATTCAGGAGAAGGCAGCCAATTATGGATTTGACTGGGCGGACAGAAAAGATGTCTGGGCAAAAGTCAAAGAGGAAGTTCTCGAATTTGCAACAGAGCTGGAGTCAGGAACCGATGAGCGCCGTACGGAAGAATTCGGCGATGTGCTGTTCAGTCTGGTCAATGCGGCACGTCTGTATAAAATCAACGTGGACAATGCTTTGGAACAAACAAACATAAAGTTTACAAGACGTTTCAATTATATTGAAGACACCGCAAAAGAGCAAGGTGTGAACATGAAGGATATGACTATCGAGCAGATGGACAATCTGTGGAATGAGGCAAAAGAACAAGAAAAAGCAAAAGAATGATTGTCTGCATAACAGAGAAACCCAGCGTGGCAAAGGACATTGCGGCGATACTTGGTGCCACAGTGCGCCGTGATGGCTATTTTGAAGGCAACGGCTACAAAATAACGTGGACGTTTGGTCATCTTTGCTCGCTAAAGGAGCCTAACGACTATACAGAAAGATGGAAGTCGTGGAGTCTGGGGGCCTTGCCAATGCTGCCTCCGCGATTCGGAATCAAGTTGATTGCCGACCAAGGCATTGAGAAGCAGTTCAAGGTTATAGAAACGCTGTTTGGAGAAGCCGATGAAATCGTGAACTGTGGCGATGCCGGTCAAGAGGGCGAGCTTATACAACGTTGGGTGATGCAAAAAGCCAATTGTAAGAAAGATGTAAAGAGATTGTGGATTTCATCGCTTACGGATGAGAGTATCCGTGAGGGATTTGGCCATTTGAGACCACAGTCGGATTTCGACAGACTGTATATGGCGGGCTTGTCGCGTGCTATCGGCGACTGGATATTGGGAATGAATGCGACACGGTTGTTTACGTTGAAATATTCGCAAGGCAGAAATGTACTGTCGATAGGTCGTGTGCAAACACCAACATTGGCTTTGGTTGTGGCAAGGCAAAAAGAAATAGACAATTTTGTCCCAGAAGATTATTGGGAACTTAAAACGACGTATCGCAACGTTGTTTTTCAGTCAACAAAAGGGCGCTTCAGTACAGAATTATCCGCGCAGGAAGTCGCTGATGGAATCAGTGAAAACCCGTTTGTAATAAAGTCGTGTGTCACGAAGCGTGGCAGAGAGTCTGCTCCAAGGTTGTTCGACCTTACATCCTTACAAGTGGAATGCGATAAGAAATATGGATACTCGGCTGACCAGACATTGAAGCTTATACAATCATTGTATGAGAAAAAGTTTACCACATACCCACGTGTGGATACAACATATCTAAGTGAGGACATATATCCGAAAGTGCCGGAGGTGCTTAGGGCAATGCGTCCGTATGCCAATCTGGCAGAGCCTTTATTGTCCAAGACTCTTCCGAAAACAAAGAAGGTGTTTGACAACTCTAAAGTCACCGACCACCATGCCATTATTCCGACCAATGTGCCACCGGCGCCAACTATGACAGTTGATGAGAAGCGGGTTTACGACATGGTAGCCCGTAGATTTTTTGCCGTGTTTTATCCAGATTGCGAGTTCGATCAAACGACTGTTGTCGGAGAAGCCGGTGGAGTTGAGTTCAAAGCCAATGGAAAGCAGATTGTGTCGGATGGATGGCGGGCAGTCTATGGTAAGGCCGACAGCAACTTGAACAAGGATGATGAAGCCCAAGACGATGGCATATTGCCGGCTTTTGAGATAGGCGAGAGCGGACCCCACAGTCCGTCGGTTGTCAAGAAGACCACACAGCCACCTAAATTCTACACCGAGGGAACGTTGCTGAGGGCGATGGAAACGGCTGGTAAATTGGTGGAAGACGAGGAGTTGCGCGATGCGATGAAGGAGAATGGCATAGGACGCCCTTCCACAAGGGCGTCGATAATAGAAACTTTGTTCAAGCGTAAATACATAAAGAAAGAACGTAAAAGTGTGAAGGCAACAGAAGCTGGCATCGCTTTGATTGACACAATAAAGGTGGATTTGCTAAAGTCGGCAAAGCTGACTGGAATCTGGGAAAACAGGTTGCGCAAAATAGAGAAAGGAGAGTATGAGGCGTCGGAATTTATCGCCGAATTAAAGCAACAGATTTCGCAGATTGTATATGATGTGCTTAGCGACAATAGCGGATATAAGATAGAAGTGGCGGATGTCTCTAAAAAGCAAAAAGAAGAAAAGCCAAAGCGCAAACCTGCGATACGCAAGTTCGAGCAAATTGTATGCCCGAAGTGTGAAAATGGACATGTGATAAAAGGACGTACGGCATTCGGCTGTAGCGAATTCAGAAAAGGTTGCGATTTCAGGGTTGGCTTTGATGAGCTTAAGTCGGGCGAAGGCACGACTCCGTCGGCACTCAACAAGTATATTGAAAAAAAGTATAAAAAAGATGGCAAAATATAATGGCGCGGAACTGTTCCCAATTGTGGATGAAAAAGGAGATGTTATAGGTTCAGCCTCTCGAAAAGAATGTCATTCGGGAACGAAAAAGTTGCATCCTGTTGTCCATCTGCATGTCTTTGACTCGGAAGGACGTTTGTTTCTTCAAAAACGGGCGGAAAATAAGGATATACAGCCAGGCAAATGGGATACGTCCGTCGGTGGGCATATTGATTATGGAGAGACTGTCGGAGAAGCGTTGCAGAGGGAAACGTTTGAAGAACTTGGCTTTTGTGCAGACAACCCGGAGCTATTGTATAAATATGTCTTTGAAAGCGATGTGGAACGGGAATTGGTGCATACATTCCGATGCGTAGCGGAGCATAGTGACATTAAATTTGCCCCAGACGAAATAGAAGATGGACGATTCTTTCGTTTTGAGGAAATAGAAAGCCTTATTGCGAAAAGTCTGACGACTACTAATTTTGTCATGGAGTTCAATATGTTGAAACAGCAAGCGTTTTTGAAAACAAAAGAATGATGTCGCTTGTTCTTTTTTTCAAATAAAAGATTGTGATGGAAAAAGGAATGATATTTCAGTATGTGATAATCGGCGTTGTCTTTGTATGCATCGTCGTTTATGTTGTGTGGAAAGTCAAGAATGGCGGCAAGACCGGAGGCTGCTCATGTTGCGATATTAAAGACTGCAAGTTGAAGCAGGCGAAAAAGAAAGAAGATTGTTGTAAATGTTGTGAAAACGACTGACTTTTTTTTGCTGAAATTTTCGTCATTCAAACTTTAATTATAATTTTGTGGAATTATTAAAACAACTATCTTAACAATCATATTATGAGTAAACCATATGTTGTAGGTATCGATGTCGGTGGAACAAACACCGTGTTCGGTATAGTGGACGCGCGAGGCAATGTTCTTGCAAGTGGATCGATAAAAACAGCCAAGCATGCAGCCATAGAAGATTATATTGACGAGTTGCATACAGAGTTGTCTAAATTAATAGAAGCCAACGATGCGGTTGACAAAATCGCAGGTATAGGAATCGGTGCTCCTAATGCCAATTATTTCACCGGCGTTATTGCCGATGGTGTGAATTTGCCGTGGCCAACTCCAATTCCATTGGCAGATTTGGTGTCAAATAAATTCGGTATCCCTGTTGCTATAACAAACGATGCAAATGCCGCTGCTATCGGCGAGATGACTTATGGCGTGGCTCGCGGTATGAAGGATTTCATCATGATTACATTGGGTACGGGAGTTGGTAGCGGTATTGTTGTCAATGGCCAGATGGTTTATGGTCACGACGGTTTTGCCGGTGAACTTGGTCACGTTATCATGAAGCGCAACAACGGACGTATTTGCGGATGCGGAAGAACAGGTTGCTTGGAAACTTATGCGTCTGCTACAGGTGTGGCACGTACTGCGCGTGAATTCTTGGAAGCAAGAGCAAACGAACCATCGACACTCCGCTCGATGGATGTAGATTCAATCACATCAAAAGATGTCTATGATGCAGCCGTGGCCGGTGACAAATTGGCAAAGGATGTCTTTGACTTTACAGGAAACATTCTTGGTGAGGCTTTGGCAGACTTCATAACATTCTCAAGCCCGGAGGCTATCGTGCTTTTTGGAGGCCTTGCCAAATCTGGAGATTTGCTGATGCGTCCGCTTAAAGAATCAATGGACCGCAACACGATGACGGTGTTCAAAGGCAAGGTTAAGTTGCTTCTTTCCGAATTGAAAGAAAGCGACGCAGCAGTGCTTGGAGCAAGTGCTTTGGGTTGGGAGGCAAAAGCTGCCGCAGACATTAAAAAATAATAGGAATGCAAATGACACAAAAAGCGGACTCTTGATGGTATAGAACCCGCTTTTTGTGCTTTTTTGTCCGTGAAAAGGTTTGTGCTGTCTGCTAAAATTTATAACTTTGCGACAGATAAAAACCCATGCCTGAATGTGTGGGTTTCATCGTTGATGAATATAAATCATAAACAATATTTCTACTATGGGATATAAAATCATCGTCCTGGCCAAGCAAGTGCCAGACACTCGAAATGTAGGAAAAGATGCGATGAAGGAAGACGGAACAATCAATCGTGCGGCGTTGCCTGCGATTTTTAATCCTGAAGACCTTAATGCATTGGAACAAGCCCTGCAAATTAAAGAACAAAATCCAGACACAACAATTACGATTTTGACAATGGGACCTCCTCGTGCTGCTGAAATTATCAGAGAGGCCATTTTCAGAGGTGCTGACACAGGAATCGTATTGACCGACCGTGCATTTGCCGGTGCGGATACGCTCGCCACTTCGTATGCTCTTTCTGCTGCAATACGTAAGGTGGGAGAGTTTGACTTGATTATTGCCGGACGTCAGGCTATTGACGGCGATACAGCACAGGTGGCACCTCAGGTGGCGGAAAAACTGCACTTGCCACAGGTTACTTATGCTGAAAAGATAGAAAAAGTGGCTGATGGAAAGGCTGTGATTACGCGCCGCATAGAGTCAGGCGTCGAGACAGTGGAGGCTCCGCTGCCATTGGTCGTTACCGTAAATGGCTCTGCAGACGATTGCCGTCCAAGAAATGCCCGTCGCATACAGAAATATAAATATGCAGTAACACCGAGCGAAAAGGCAACAATGTCAGAGACGTTGTCGGCATTGGTCGACGCTCGTCCTTATCTTCAACTCAAGGAGTGGAGTGCAGACTTTGTTGATGCGGATCCAGAACAAATTGGCCTGAAAGGCTCACCTACAAAGGTGAAAGGAATTGTGAATGTCGTATTCCAGGCAAAAGAAAGCAAGAAAATGGACGGCAAAGATCAAGGTGCGATAGAGGATCTTGTGAAAGAATTGATAGCTAATCATACTATTGGGTAGTATCAAAAAACATTTATCATTATGAAAGATAACAATAATCTTATAGTATATTGCGAGTTTGAGGACGGCAATATCTCAGACGTCAGCCTTGAATTGTTGACAAAAGGACGTTCTTTGGCGACCCAATTAGGTGTTAAGCTTGAGGCTGTGGTTCTTGGCGACAAACTTGAAGGGGTTGAGAAACAAATTTTCCCATATGGCGTTGACCGTGTATATAAATTTGAAGACAAAAAGTTGTATCCTTACACATCGTTGCCACATGCCTCGGCATTGATCAACTTGTTTAAGGAAATAAAACCACAAGTTTGTCTGATGGGAGCATCGTCGATAGGTCGCGATCTTGGTCCGCGCGTGTCGTCATGTCTGCATAGCGGTTTGACTGCCGACTGTACATCGCTTGAAATCGGCGATCATACAGATCCGAAGACAAAAACTGAATATAAGAATTTGCTTTATCAGATTCGCCCGGCTTTTGGCGGCAATATTGTTGCCACAATTGTCAACCCGGAATGCCGCCCACAAATGGCTACCGTGCGTGAGGGCGTTATGAAAAAAGAAATCTTTGACGCAAATTATCAAGGAGAAGTTGTAAATCTGAATCCGGCAGATTATATCCCGGCTTCAGACTATGTGGTTTCAATCATCGACCGCCATATAGCAAAGTCGAAAATCAACATCAAGAACTCGCCAATTATTGTGGCTGGTGGCTATGGTGTTGGCAGCAAGGAGAATTTCAACCTTCTCCATCAGTTGGCAGAGACTCTGGGCGGAGAAGTTGGCGCTTCGCGTGCAGCTGTCGACGCTGGTTTTACAGAGCATGAGCGTCAGATTGGCCAAACCGGTGTGACCGTTCATCCGAAACTGTATATCGCATGTGGTATTTCTGGACAAATCCAGCACATCGCGGGTATGCAGGACAGTTCTATTATTATCTCAATCAACAATGATCCGGACGCTCCGATCAATGCGATTGCAGACTATGTGATTACAGGCGATTTGGAAGAGGTGATTCCAGCCTTGATTAAGTATTACAAAAAAAACTCTAAGTAACTATGTCTAATTTCTATAATGATAATCCTGATTTGAAGCATCACCTGAGTCATCCTTTGATGCGCAAAATCGTGGAAATGAAAGAGCGTAACTTCTCGGACGCTGAAAAATTTGACTATGCACCTCTTGACTATGAGGATGCAATGGACTCATACGAAAAAGTGCTTGAGATAGCGGGTGAGATTTCAGGAGAGATTGTTGCTCAAAATGCAGAAGACGTAGATCATGAAGGACCTCATGTGGTTGACGGTCACGTTGTTTATGCGAAGGGCACTCAGAAAAATCTTGACGCATTGGTGAAAGCCGGTCTTATGGGCATTTCCCTGCCTCGCCGATACAATGGCTTGAATTTCTCGTTGGTACCATATATTATGGCTGCCGATATGGTGAGCCGTGCAGACGCAGGCTTTGTGAATATCTGGGGACTTCAGGACTGTGCAGAGACCATTTATGAGTTTGCAGACGAAGACCAGCGTCAGCGTTTCTTGCCGAGAGTATGCGCCGGAGAAACAATGGCAATGGATTTGACTGAACCAGATGCAGGTAGCGACTTGCAGGCTGTAATGCTTAAGGCCACATACAATGAGGCTGACGGCACATGGCGCTTGAACGGCGTGAAGCGTTTCATCACGAATGGTGATGGACATATTGCATTGGTGCTTGCCCGTTCGGAAGAGGGAAGCCATGACGGAAGAGGTCTGTCAATGTTTATATATGACTGCAACGACGGCGGTGTGACAGTGCGCCGTATCGAGAACAAAATGGGTATCAAAGGCTCTCCGACATGTGAATTGGTGTTTAAGAATGCCAAAGCAGAACTTTGTGGAGCACGTCGCATGGGCTTGATCAAATATGTGATGGCTTTGATGAATGGCGCCCGCTTGGGTATCGCCGCTCAGTCGGTTGGTGTCAGCGAGGCTGCATATCGTGAAGCATTGTCGTATGCCCACGACCGTAAGCAATTCGGCAAACCTATCATTGAATTCCCGGCTGTGTTTGAGATGATTTCATTGATGAAGGCAAAATTGGACGCATCAAGAAGCCTTTTGTATGAAACAACACGTTTCGTTGATGTATACAAAATCTACGAAGACATAGCACGCGAACGCAGCCTGACACCGGAAGAGCGTCAGGAGATGAAGAAATATCAGCGTTTGGCAGATGCGTTCACTCCGATGGCGAAGGGTATGGGAAGCGAATTCTGCAACCAGAATGCATATGATGCTGTCCAGGTACATGGTGGTTCCGGCTTTATGAAAGATTATGCTTGCGAGCGAATATATCGTGACGCCCGTATTACTTCAATTTATGAGGGAACAACACAGTTGCAAGTTGTCGCAGCAATCCGCCACGTCACCACAGGAACATATCTCAATCAAATCAACGCTTATGCAGCAGAAGAGTATGCTCCTGAAACATCTGAATTGAAAGAACGTCTCGTGAAGATGACAGCACTCTATGAAGAGGCTCTGAAGACAGTTGTGGACAACAAGAACACCGAGTATACAGATTTCCACGCTCGTCGTCTTGTAGAGATGGCTGGACATATCATTATGGGATACCTTCTGCTTGGTGACACAACAAGAAATGAAAAATTCTTGAAGTCTGCCAATGTTTATGTGAACTTTGGAGAGGCAGAGGTTGAGAAGCATCATAAATTTATAATGTCATTCAAACCAGATGGCTTGGAAAACTATAGATAGCCAATCATAAAACACAAAATAAAAGCGTCGTCATTGCAAACAATGACGACGCTTTTATTTTAATTGTAAGTTGAACTTTATCTTTACTCTATTTCAAAACCTTCGCTGTCGAATTCATCTTCATTGAATTCATCAGAACCATAAAAATCAGCATCGTAGTCGTCAGTGTTTTTTGCGGCAGTGGCTGCTGCTTTGTCTATTTCGGCATCAAAGGCGTCGATGTCTACGCTCTGCTTCGGAGCGTGCCCGATTTTACGGGTGCAGATTGGCTCGTCGATGTCTTTTGAGAAAATGCATTCTTTCAGCTCCATGAAGAACGCACGGTTTGTCAGATAGTCAAATACAAACATCAGTCTGTCGCCCTCGTCATCAATGAGTTCAGATATTTTGGTCTCATCCATAAGCCAAATGTCTTCATCGCTGTCTGCGCCCATGTCGGTTAGAGTCACTTCCTTTTCTTTGTTCCATTCTTCATCGCAGATGATGAACGAATCCATTTGGTCTTTTGTATATCCAGCTGCGTCAAGAATCACATTGCGAAGGCTTAAAAATGTGTCGTCGCTATCTATTTGGATTTCTAATTTGAAATCATCCACTTCGTCTGAAATGAGGTTGAATCTGTATATCATAATTGTATTGTTTTCGTAATGCGAAGATAGCAATAATAGTCAAAAGAGGTGGCATAAAAGGACAAAAAAATGAGCGGCAGATATTTCTGTCGCTCATTCCATTTCATTTCATTTCATAGCGTATGCTATTTATTGGAAAAGCATTCCAACCCTGTGCCTTTAACTGAATTTCGTTGTCGTCGCGGGTGGCAAGCACACATCCAAGTTCTGGCTTGGTCATGTGTCCAATAATTCTCACACCGCTCATTTCGGCAATCTTTTCGTGGTCGGTAAGCGGCACAGTGAACAGAAGCTCATAGTCCTCTCCGCCGTTGAGAGCGGCAGTCACTAAGTTCATATTCAACTCGGAAGCCATCACGGCAGTTTGGTAGTCAATAGGTATGCGCTCTTCGTAGATTCTGCATCCAACACCGCTTTGGTGGCAAATGTGGAGCAGCTCAGACGACAATCCGTCGGAAATGTCCATCATAGCAGTTGGTATGATTCCCGCTTTGTCCAGCGCTTCAATTATGTCTTTGCGAGCCTCTGGCTTCAGTTGGCGTTCGAGGATATATTCTTTGCCAGCGAATTTTGGCTGAAAATCTTTGATTCCTTCTGAAGCCACTCTTTCTCTCTCAAGCAGTTGCAAACCCATATATGCCGCACCAAGATCGCCTGACACGCAAATCAAATCAGTATCTTTGGCTCCATTGCGATACACAATCTTTCCACTTTCGCCTTCTCCAATGCATGTGATGCTGATAAGCAGGCCTGTGGCTGATGCAGATGTGTCGCCGCCGATAAGGTCTACACCATAGACGTCACATGCCAGCTTTATTCCATCGTAAAGCTGTTGCAGGTGTTCGATTGTGAAACGCTTTGACACGCCTAACGAAACTGTTATTTGACGAGGCTTGCCATTCATTGCATATATGTCGGAGAAATTTACCACAGCGGCTTTATAGCCGAGGTGCTTTAACGGCACATATGTCAAATCGAAGTGAATGCCTTCAAGAAGCAGGTCGGTGGTGACAAGTGTTTCTTTGTCGCCAGAATGAAGCACAGCGGCATCATCTCCGACACCTTTTACCGATGAGGGATTCTTCAGTTCTACGCCTTTGGTCAGATTCTCAATAAGTCCGAATTCGCCGAGCGTTGAAATTTCCGTATCAGCCATCCTAAGCTTTGAATTCGTTGATAAGACCCTTCATGATAGCCGTCATCTTTGGCTGCGCCTCTGCTGCGGCTTTTTGAACTTCTTCGTGAGAAACTTCAACAGGATCGTCCATGCCGCCAAGGTCGGTGATTACAGAGATGGCAAACACTTCCATTCCTCCATGTCGAGCAACGATTACCTCCGGAACTGTGCTCATTCCGACAGCGTCGCCGCCAATGGCTTTAAAATAGCGGTACTCTGCTGGAGTTTCGAATGTAGGACCTTGTGTGCCTACATATACACCTTGCTGCACCTTGATGCCGTTTTTCTTTGCAACATTGAGAGCATCAGCAATGAGGCGTTTAGAATATGGTTCGCCCATATCAGGGAAGCGCGGGCCGAGCTCGTTATAATTCTTACCGCGCAGAGGGTGTTCTGGGAAGAGGTTGATGTGGTCTGTGATGATCATAATGTCGCCGATTTGGAAATCAGGATTCATGCCACCAGCGGCATTTGAAACAAACAATGTGTTGACACCCAAGGCTTTCATAACTCTGACAGGGAACGTCACCTGCTGCATGCAATATCCTTCATAGAAATGGAAGCGTCCTTGCATAGCCATTACACGTTTGTTGCCGAGATTTCCGAAAATCAATTTTCCGCTGTGTCCCTCAACTGTTGAAACAGGGAAATTAGGTATGTCTTGATAGTTCAACTCATCGGTAATGTCAATATGGTTTACCAATTCTCCAAGACCAGTGCCAAGAATAATGGCTGTAGTAGGGATGTCGTTGACTTTTGCTTTGATAAAAGCAGCGGTCTCTTTTATTTTCTCTAACATATCCATAAAGGTTTAATGTGGTTAATAAATGATCTTCTTGTTATTTATTATGAGCGACAGCACTGCGCAGCTCAATGTCGAAGTCTTCTTTTCCAGACTGTATGAACTCAACATTTACTGGTTGATAGAAGATATGCTGCTTCAGTTCGGTCGGGAAATAAGGATTGTTGGCAATCCTTACTGCGTCTTTCTCTGTCGTCATAATGAATTTATAGCGTCCGTGAAGAGCTGAGAATGTCTTTTCGATGTCGCAGATGTCGTCACGGGAGAATACGTGGTGGTCGGGATATTGCATTATTTTGACCACAGCGTCGAATGACTTCAGAAATTTTATCAATGGCAGGGGATTCGCGATGCCGGTGATTGTAAGAATTGTGTCTTTTCCAGTAAGTACATCAAGTACGGGAATGTATCTTGAAGCATCAGGAAAAACAGGGGCCAGACTTCCATAGTTGAACTTGCTGAAGAAAAGTTTTTGGTATGGGAATAAGTCCAGATTTTTCTTAAACAGCAGCAAATCCAACGGAGTTATGCTGTCGGGGCATTTTGTCACAATGACAAAATCCGCTCTGTTGCGCACAGACTGGACGCTTTCTCTCAAGCGACCCAACGGAAGCAGCCGGTCGTTGTAGAACGGTCGGTTGTATTCCGTCAGTACAATAGACAGAGATGGCTTGACATACCGATGCTGGAACGCATCGTCGAGGAGAATCAAGTTGATTTCCGGGTGCTCTATCAGCAATTGTTTTATGCCGTTTACTCTCTTTTCGCATACGGCAACTTGTATGTCGTTGCGGAATTTCTGATAAATTTGGTATGGCTCGTCGCCAATGTCTGCAGGAGACGAGTGCTGAGAGGCAAGAACGAAGCCTGATGTTTGCCGCTTGTACCCACGGCTGACAACGCCAATCCTGTATGAATTGCGCAAAAGGTTTATGATATATTCTGTATGCGGCGTTTTGCCAGTGCCTCCAACAGCGATGTTGCCAATTGAAATTACGGGAATGTCGAAACTTTCCGATTTGAGTGCATTCCAATCGAAAAGCTTGTTGCGTGCATATATCCCTGCTCCATACAAATAGGACAGTGGGGTAAGAAACGCGTTTGCTAATTTATGTATGTCAATAGAAAAATTCATTAGTACAAACAAATATCTTCCATTCTACATTGTATACGGTCCTTATTGAGTATATCCTGAACCGTGAGTGCATATCTTAACAATTCCGGGTTGTAGGATTGCTGCATCCGTATTGTGGCAGATTTCTCAATAGTTGCATAAAGCAAGTTGATAAAGTCAGGTTTGAATTCAGGATATATCTTTACCTTGAAATCTCTTCCAAGCTTGGCTTCGTTTGCAACCCATTTTGTTGCATCCTCAATCCCTCCGAATTGGTCCACAAGGCCAATTTCCTTTGCAGATTCTCCATCCCAGACACGGCCTTCAGCAATGGCTTTGATTTCATCTGTGGTCTTGTGTCTGCCTTTTGCGCAACGGGCCACAAACAGTTCGTAGCCACGGTTTACATTGCACTGAATGGCATTGCGTTGAGTTGGGGTCAGCGGCTCAAATGCCGACAGATTGGAGTTTGGCGAGGTCGACACGAAATCAGCCGTAATGCCGAGTTTGTCATTGGCAAGACGTTTTACATTCGGGATCATTCCATAAATGCCGATAGAGCCGGTTATTGTTGTCCTTTCAGCAAAAATACGGTCTGCTCCTGCTGAGATGTAGTATCCTCCCGAGGCTGCATAATCACCCATTGACACGGCAAATGGCTTATTCTTGCTCTTGAAGAAATCAAGGGCTTCCCAAATTTGCTCAGATGCGAAAGCGCTTCCTCCAGGAGAGTTTACGCGTAAGACGAGTCCCTTTACAGACTTGTCGTTTGCCAATTTGATAATCTCAGGGACAATGTTCTTGGAGTTTATGCTGGAAGAGTTTCCGTCAACGTTGATTTCTCCTTCAGCATAAACGATGGCGATGTGTTCACCGCTGGAATTGTCTGTGATTACAGAATTCATAACGTCTGACGGACTGACAAAATTCAAATCGTCAGTTTCTGTGATGCCGACAAGTTTGCGCAGCTTGGATTCAACCTGGTGCTCATAGCAAAGTTCGTCGACAAATTTCTTTGAAACAGCAATTTTGGCATCTTGGAAAGCCCCAATACTGTCAGAGTATGCTTGAACATCGTCGGCGTTTACTTTTCTGGAAGAGGCAATGTCGGAGGTTATGTTTTTCCAAATGCTTCCAATGAAAGCCGATGTCTGTTGCTTGTTGGCTTCGCTCATCTGCGTGAGCATAAACGGCTCGACAGCACTTTTGTAAGTGCCCACACGGATTATTTGCATCTCCACTCCAATTTTGTCGAGCAGACCTTTGTAAAAAAGGATGGAGCTGGTAAGTCCATGGATGTCGAGGGCTCCGGCTGGATTTAGAAATATTTTGTCGGCGACAGATGCAGCGTAATAGTCGCCTTGTGCAATGTCGTTTCCATAGGCGTAAATCCATTTGCCCGATTTTTTCTTGAATGAAATCAATGCATTGCGTATTGCGGTAGCAGAGGCTACTCCCATTCCTGCGCCATCGCAATTTATGTAGATTCCTTTAATGTTGCTGTCGGCGCTTGCGTGGTCAATTGCTCCAAGAATTTCATAGAGGTTGCTGGCGTTGCCGTCGTTGTTGACCAATTCTTGCAATGATTTGTTATAAGGTTTGTCTGTGATTGACCCCGACAAATCAATGCGTAGAATAGCATTGTCGCCGATTGTTGCAATTGGCGATATCGTAGACGAGGCAAGCGAGGAAATCATTGCTATGCCTGAAAAGAATATAAATATTCCTATGACAAAAAATGCTATCCATGTGCCCGTGAATGCACCTAAAAGAGATGATACGAATTTGTTCATAATATTCGCTGTTAGTCAAACTTCTTTCTTCTGAATATGAAATTCCTGCCGAGGTATTTTTCCCGCACAATAGGATTTTCGGCAAGTTCTTCTGATGTGCCTTGAAAGAGAATCTTTCCTTCAAATAGCAGATAAGCGCGGTCTGTGATGCTGAGCGTCTCAGGCGCATTGTGGTCTGTTATGAGGATTCCGATGTTTTTCTCCTTTAATTTGTATACGATGTACTGAATGTCCTCCACTGCAATTGGGTCGACACCAGCGAAAGGCTCGTCAAGCATGATAAACTTGGGGTTGATGGCAAGACATCGTGCTATTTCAGTTCGTCTGCGTTCTCCACCTGACAATTGGATTCCCAAGTTTTTACGCACTTTCTGCAGTCTGAACTCAGAAATCAGACTTTCCAGTTTCTCCGCTTGATATTCTTTCGTCGTGTCGGTCATTTCAAGGACAGCCCGTATGTTGTTCTCTACACTTAACTTGCGGAACACGGAGGCTTCCTGTGCCAAATAACCGATGCCATACTGCGCCCGTTTGTATACAGGAAATTTGGTAATGTCCACATCGTTAAGGAAAATCTTGCCTTCGTATGGGGTTATCAGTCCAGTTGTCATATAGAAAGTTGTTGTCTTTCCGGCTCCGTTAGGACCGAGCAGACCCACAATCTCTCCTTGTTTTACATTTATGGAAACGTGATTGACCACCGTGCGTTGGCGATATTTCTTGACCAGATTTTCCGTGCGTAGCATCATTGGACCATCGCAATGCGTAAGTTTCTCAACCATTTCGGCTTTTTCTTTTCCAACCGAATGGTTTTTAGCGGCAATGACTTTGCGTTCTATCGTATTTACAATATTTCGTATAGACATTGTGTCAATCCTCCTTATGCGCGTTTATGCGACCTTCGATGTATTCTTTAAGCAGTTTTATGGCTACAGTGTTGTTTCCGCCTTGAGGGATAATCAAATCTGCATATTTCTTTGCCGGTTCGATATATTTGTTGTGCATAGGCTTCAAAACGCGTTCATATCGCTCCACAACAAGTTCTGGCGTACGCCCGCGCTCAATGCAGTCTCTGTTTATGACACGAATCAGACGGTCGTCGGCATCTGCGTCGACAAAAACCTTGATGTCCATCATATTGCGCAACCGCTCATCGCTGAACACAAGAATACCCTCTACTATGACAACATCGCGGGGCTGCATCGGGACTGTCTCTGGCTGTCGAGTGCAGGTGAGATAAGAGTAGGTCGGGACTTCTATGTTTTTGCCGTTTTTTAAGTCTTCAAGTTGTGAAATCAATAGTTCCCAATCAAAAGCAGCCGGTTCGTCGAAGTTGATTTTTTGTCTTTCTTCAACAGGAATATGGCTGGAATCTTTATAATACGAATCTTGGGGAAGTACAGATACTTCACCTTGAGGGAGGGCTTCCACTATTTTTTTTACAACCGTGGTCTTACCAGAACCGGTGCCGCCGGCAATGCCAATTATAATCATACAACGTTGTTTTTTCAAATGCTTTTACAAATGTAATCAAAATTTGTTTTATGACGTAATTATTCACTGGAATATGTTGAAATAAGGCAAAAAAACAATCCGATACTGTCGCTGTTGCAACAATATCGGATTATTTGTATCGGATTGTGGTGTTGTTACTTAAGTAAGTCTATTGACCTACGGAGGAATTTGTCAAGATCTTCTCCACGAAGCAGATTGTTGCCAAGAAGCGCAATGTCGATGATTTGGCGGATGGCAGGGACCGTGTCGGCATATGTCTTGATGTCGGCATTTTCTTCGTTGCGCAAAGATTTGGCTTTTGCCTCATGCTCTGCTGCCTGCTTCTTCTCGTCGTCAGTGGCATCTTTCTTTTCGCGGAGTGCCTGTGCCGCTTTGTTCTCGACGTCAATAGCCGTTTCAATTGGCGACACTTTTTCATTCAGCGATGCCTTGGCTTCATCAAGCAGCCGCTTGACAACAGGATGCTCGGTGTTGAGTACGAGATTGTATGAATCTGGCATTTCGCCATAGAAACTCATTCCTGGTTGCATTGCTGCCATTTCTTTCATTCGGCGCATATATTCGCTTTGTGTAATCTGCACTGGTTGCGACTCGCTGCCGAGCGACTCAAAAGAAACAAGAAACTCGGTCTTGTCGACATGCGGAATCTGGCAACGGAACAACTCAGAGAAGATGTTGCGTTCTGCAGGAGTCATAGCCGACACCTTGCGTTCCTCTTTTACAATCAGATTCTCAACAATGTCGCTGTCAACGCGTACAAAACGAGATTTCTCGAGTTTGTGTTCGAGCAGTCCGACAAAGTGATTCCCAAGTTGGTCGTTGATGAGCAGCACGTCGTAGCCCTTGTCTTTGGCGGCTTTGATGTAGCTGTATTGAGCAGTCTTGTCGGTTGCGTACAGATAGACGAGGTTGCCGTCTTTGTCGGTCTGGTTGGCGGCGATAAGCTCCTTGTATTCATCAAGTGTGAACTTCTTATCCTCGACATTGGCGAGAAGAGCGAATTTCATTGCTGCGTCGCAGAATTTTTCATCCGACAGCATACCGTATTCGATAAATATCTTGATGTCGTTCCATTTTGTTTCGTATTCGTTGCGGCGATTCTTGAAAATATTTTCAAGCTGGGAGGCAACTTTTTTCGAAATATAGGATGAAATCTTCTTTACGTTGGAGTCGCTTTGCAGATATGAACGAGATACGTTCAGAGGAATGTCGGGCGAGTCGATGACACCGCGCATAATCATCATAAAGTCTGGTACAACGCCTTCAACAGAGTCTGTTACGAACACCTGGTTGCAATAGAGCTGGATGCGGTTTTTCTGCACATCCATCTCGTTTTTCAGTTTCGGGAAGTAGAGGATGCCAGTGAGTGTGAAGGGATAGTCTACATTGAGGTGTATCCAGAACAACGGGTCTTCTTCACCAGGATAAAGTTCGTGGTAAAACTTTATGTAGTCCTCGTCTTTTAATTCTGAAGGCTGGCGAGTCCAAGCCGGCTTGGTGTCGTTTATGACGTTGTCGTCATCGGTATCAGTCATCTTGCCGTCTTTCCATTCTTGCTTCTTGCCAAAAACAACAGGGATTGGCAAGAACTTGCAATATTTCTTGAGCAAAGACTCGATCTTGTCTTTTTCAAGGAACTCTTTGCATTCGTCGTCTATATAGAGAACAATGTCTGTGCCACGATTTTCCTTGTCGATTTCGTTCATCTCAAATTCAGGAGAACCGTCGCAGCTCCAGCAGATTGCTTTCGCATCGGCTTTATATGATTTTGTGCGGATTTCAACTTTCTTAGACACCATGAAGGCTGAATAAAATCCCAATCCGAAATGTCCGATTATTGCGTTTGCATCATCTTTGTATTTTTCGAGGAATTCTTCTGCTCCAGAAAATGCTATCTGGTTGATATATTTGTCAATATCGTCGGCGGTCATACCGATGCCTGAGTCGCTTACGGTCAGCGTTCCCTTGTCTTTGTCGAGAGAAACGCGGACATTTAAATCCCCAAGTTCTCCTTTAAACTCTCCGCAAGAAGAGAGTGTGCGCAGCTTCTGTGTGGCATCAATGGCGTTTGACACGATTTCGCGCAAGAAGATGTCGTGGTCGCTATATAGAAATTTTTTGATGACAGGAAAAATGTTTTCTGTCGTTACTCCAATTTTACCTTTCTGAATAGTCATAGTTGTTAGTTTTTATTTTCTGAAACCTTTAATTGCAAAAAAAATGCCATATCTGATGAGATATGACATTTTAGGCATATTGTCTGACTAAACGTCAGTCTTTGTCATCTGCGATGGCGCATGTGAGCCGTTCGTTGCCTTCGGTGTGGTCAACAATAATTTTGTTGCCTTTCTCAACCTCCGCCCGTAGGATCATTTCCGCCAGGTCGTCCTCAAGATATTGTTGCACGGCGCGTTTCAATGGACGCGCTCCAAATTGTTTGTCGTATCCTTTCTCGACGAGGAAATTACGTGCGTTTTCGGTCACGTCAAGGGTATATCCCATTTCCTTGACCCTCTTGAAGAAGCCCCCCAATTCAATGTCGATAATCTTGTTCAGGGCTTGCTTGTCGAGCTCATTGAACATAACAATGTCATCGACACGGTTTAGAAATTCCGGAGAGAAAGTCTTGTTCAAAGCCTTTTGGATAACACCATGGGCGAAATCTGTTGTACTGCCACCTGTGTTGAACCCGATGCCGTTGCCAAAGTCTTTTAACTGGCGTGTGCCGATGTTGGATGTCATTATTATGATGGTGTTCTTAAAGTCGACGGAGCGTCCGAGACTGTCGGTCAGACGGCCTTCGTCCATCACTTGCAGCAACATGTTGAACACGTCGGCATGGGCTTTTTCCAATTCGTCAAGCAGCACAACGGAATAGGGGTGGCGGCGCACCTTTTCTGTGAGTTGTCCGCCTTCTTCGTAACCGACATATCCGGGAGGCGCTCCCACCAAGCGCGACACGGAGAATTTCTCCATATATTCACTCATGTCGATTCGAACGAGAGAGTCTTTTGAGTCAAACAAGAATTCTGACAGTTTCTTCGCGAGATGGGTTTTGCCAACACCTGTCGGGCCAAGAAACATAAATGTGCCAATTGGGCGGTTGGGATCTTTCAGCCCGACGCGATTTCGCTGAATGGCTTTTACAATCTTGTCGATTGCCTCATCTTGTCCAACGATGCTGCTTTTTAATTCGTCGCCCATGTTCAGCAACCGCGAGCTCTCGGTCTGTGCGATTCGTTGCACTGGCACGCCGGTCATCATTGCCACGACCTCTGCAATTTTGTCTTCGTCCACAACTTCTCTGTGGTTTCTAAGGTCTGCTTCCCATTCTTCTTTTTTGTTGTCAAGTTCGGCTTGAAGGTTGCGCACAGAGTCGCGAAGGCTTGCTGCCTCCTCAAAGTTCTGCGCTTGTGCGGCTTTGAGCTTGAGCTCGTTTGTGGCGGCAATCTTTTCCTCGATTTCCTCAATCTCTTTTGGAGCGTTCACATTGCCTACATGCACTCTTGAACCAGCTTCGTCAAGAGCGTCGATGGCCTTGTCGGGGAAGAAGCGGTCGCTTACATAGCGCTGTGTCAACTTGACACAAGCCTCAAGCGCCCGGTCGGTGTATGTCACATTGTGATGCTCTTCATAATTGTTCTTTATGTTGTGAAGAATCTGCAGCGTTTCCTCGGCAGATGTCTGCTCAACAATTATTTTTTGGAACCGGCGCTCCAATGCCCCGTCCTTTTCAATATTCTTGCGGTATTCATCAAGGGTGGTCGCTCCAATGCATTGAATCTCACCACGTGCAAGGGCTGGTTTCAGCAAATTGGCGGCATCCATGGTTCCCTGTGAGTTGCCGGCGCCTACAATGTTGTGAATTTCATCAATGAAAAGAATCACGTTTGGATTCTTTTTAGCCTCGTCGATGATTGCTTTGATGCGTTCTTCAAACTGGCCTCTGAATTTTGTTCCAGCGACAACGGCTGCCATGTCAAGGGATATGATGCGTTTGTCGAATAGTAGGCGAGACACCTTGTGTTCTTTTATGCGGATTGCCAATCCTTCAACAATTGCGGATTTGCCCACTCCGGGTTCGCCGATTAGCACAGGGTTGTTTTTCTTTCGGCGGCTTAGAATTTGGATTACTCGTTCTATTTCTGTGGCTCTGCCAACAACGGGATCAAGATTGCCTTCTTCGGCGGCTTTTGTTATGTCGTTGCCGAATTTGTCGAGCACGGGGGTGTCGTTTTGGTTGTTCTCGACGCGTTCTTGTTTTTTTGTCGGATTGCTCTTCTTCTGAGGGCTGTCGTCGGGGAAACCATCCTCGTCGGCGGTCTCTTCGTTGTCATAGCTGTTGCTCATGGCAGCCATTGTCAGCGGGAGCAGCAAATCTGCTTTATTTGGAGTCTGTTCAGTCATATCAATAGAAATTTTATGATTGCAGGTGCAAAAATAGTGCCAACAAAAGCAAAGGAGAGCCGATGTTTAGGCTCTCCTCGCATATTGCCGATACAGATTGTTGTTACCAGAATTTGTTTGTGTCTGGATTGTATTCAAACCCTGCGGCATTCAGTTTCTGCAACAATTCGTTTTTGTCAATGTCTATGCTTTTGCAGAATTCATCGAGCGAGTCGTAATTGTCGCGCAGTTGCTGATTGACATAACTCATCAGCATAAACGGGTCAGATGGAATTGTCGTCATAATTTTTTGATTTCCCAAATTGAACCTTCAGTGAGCGACAAGTAAAGTTTGCCGTTTGATTTTTCGAAGCCGTTTACTTCCGACGTGCCGCATCGGTATGTCCAGAGTAGTTTGTGCGATGCCGCATCGATGGCGGCAACCATACCTCTACGCGAACCCATATAGATGATGCCTTTGTCTTCGATGACGATGCAAGGTGCATGTTCGTATCCGAATCCGGCATCGACAACAAACGCGACATTTTCCTCGACGGCATTGGGATTTACCGCTAATAGTTGTCCATCCATAGTTTTTGCATAGACCAAATCTTGATTTTCGGAGCATCCCAGACTTTCACGGACGAGGTACTTTTTGTCGAAGTTAGAGCGCCATATCTGTTTGCCGGTCTTGCGGTCAAGAACAGTCATATATCTGTCGGGGGCAACAATAACTACGCGGTCTTTTGTCACAACAGGAACGCAGTTGCCTGGGCTGAGCATATTCGCCTTGCTACCGTTTGACCATTGCCATTTCAGCTCACCTGTTTTGCGGTCAAGGCAACGTAGGTATGTGTCCCATGTGCCGAATATCACATCGTCGCCGTCGACAACTGGTTCTGCCTGACAATAATTGTTCAGTTCGGTGCGCCAAATGATGTTGCCGGTGTTCACATTCCAGCATTCGAATTTCTTATACCCACCTTGATACAATTTGCCGTTTGCAATAATACCGTCGGCGACATATGGACCTGTGGATTCGTTTTCTCTGATTGTTCGGCCCGATTTCTTGTCCGCCCAAATGATGCGCTTGTCAGACGCAGGAATGATAACGTAGTTTGATTGGCCTACTGCGGGGCGTGAAAACAGAGAGGCGTCTGTTTGTAAAGACCAAAGCACTTTGCCGGTTTTGTCAATCGCTTTTGCCTGTCCAAGCGAGTTGCCGAAATATATGCTGTTTTTGCCAACGGCAAGTCGGGTGAATATCGAAGCTTCATCTTGATAGATCTTGCGTATTGAGAAACCGTATGGAATCTTGGTGTCAGAAATTTTCTCGTACTTGTATTTTGGATGTGCCGCCCGTATCGGCAAAGACCATTGCAGTTTCTTTGGGAGGCCGATGACTTTGTCATAAACTTGGATTGTGTTTCCGTCAATTGTGAAATCGGTATATCCAAATCCATCTTTGACGTGAGTCATGTCAAGAGCGCGGCAGATTACAGCATCAATGTCGCCACCTTTATATAGTTCATATTTGTGGTAGTGACCGCAGATATGTATTATGGTTGGATATTTCTGGAGGATGTTGATATAATCTTGGTAGTTGTCAAGGTCGTCCTTGATGGGGTAGTGGTTTATTGAAACCACTTTCTTTCCCGATTTGCAACGCTCGCTCAGTTGTTTGTCAAGCCAGCTTAGGTCTTCTTGTTTGATGTGACCGTCGCCCATTTTCATAAATGGGCCACAGTTGAGTCCTATAAAAACCAGACTGTCAGTCTCGAATACAAACTTGTCGGCGCCCCAAATGTCATTGAATGTTTTTGTGGCGCTTTGCGACCAGTTGTTTTCGTGGTTGCCGGGAATTATGTATAGGGGCTTGTTCAGTTTGTCAACGATGCGTTTGATGTTGTACAATTGCTCGTCACTGCCCTCATTGGACAAGTCTCCTGAAATGATTACGAATGAGGAGCTGTTGTTGTTGATCTCGTCGATAGCGGCTATCAGTTGCTTTTCGTTTTCATTGCCTGGAGTGACATGAATGTCGGTAAGCAGAGTGAAGTCGAGAGCAAGGGCATTGCTGCTGTTGAAAATAAATAACAGAGCAAGTGCGCTGCTCAGAATAATGTTTTTTAGATTCATTTGTGATAATGTGTTAGAATTGTACTGCAAAGGTACGTCGTTTTTTTGAATGCTAAAGCATGTGCGGTTTAGTCAGATTGTCAAATTTTGCTAATGACAAAGGCGCTTTATATTAAAAAGCGGTGAACAGAAGAACTGGACACCGCTTTGCTCGCTTTGAAAATCAAGGATTATTTGCAACCAGCGCAACGTGGTTTGATTTGCTGGAAGAAGTCGTTACCCTTGTCGTCAACAAGAATGAATGCAGGGAAGTCTTCTACGCGGATTTTCCATACGGCTTCCATTCCGAGCTCTGGGAATTCAACACATTCAATGCTCTTGATGTTGTTCTGGGCAAGAATTGCAGCTGCACCGCCGATGCTTCCGAGATAGAATCCGCCATGTTTTTTGCAGGCGTCTGTCACTTGCTGCGAACGGTTGCCCTTTGCCAGCATAACCATGCTGCCTCCGTGGCTCTGGAACAAGTCTACATATGGGTCCATACGGCCTGCGGTTGTCGGACCGAGCGATCCACACGGCATGCCTTCTGGAGTTTTCGCCGGACCAGCATAGTATACTGGATGGTTCTTGATGTATTCAGGGAGACCCTCGCCGTTGTCCAAACGCTCTTTAAGCTTGGCGTGAGCGATGTCGCGTGCCACGATGATTGTGCCGTTCAACGACAAGCGTGTTGATACTGGATATTTTGTCAATTCCTTCAGCACTTCCGACATCGGACGGTCAAGGTCGATTTTTATAACATCGCCTTCGCCGGCTTTACGCAATTCCTCTGGAATGAGTTCGCCTGGGTTGCTGTCCAATTTTTCAATCCAAATACCGTCTTTATTGATTTTACACTTGACGTTGCGGTCGGCTGAACAGGAAACTCCCAGACCGATTGGACAAGATGCTCCATGTCTAGGCAGGCGTACGATGCGGATGTCGTGTGCATAGTATTTGCCGCCGAATTGAGCGCCAAGACCGATGTTGTGGGCCTCTTCAAGCACTTTCTTCTCCAATTCAATGTCGCGGAAAGCGCGGCCTGTCTCATCGCCTGTTGTAGGAAGCGTGTCGTAATAATGGGTGGATGCCAATTTAACTGTCAGCAAGTTCTTCTCTGCCGATGTGCCGCCAATCACGAATGCAATGTGGTATGGAGGACAAGCGGCTGTGCCGAGAGTCTTCATCTTGGCTACAAGGAACGGAACCAAAGTGTCAGGATTCAGAATAGCTTTTGTCTCTTGATAGAGATATGTTTTGTTTGCAGAGCCACCACCTTTGGTTACGCACAAGAAATGGTATTCCATGCCTTCTGTTGCCTCAATGTCGATTTGTGCAGGAAGATTGCATTTCGTATTTACTTCCTCATACATTGACAATGGCGCGTTTTGGGAATAGCGGAGGTTGTTTTCTGTGTATGTTTTGTATACGCCTAACGAAAGGGCCTCTTCATCGCTGAATCCAGTCCACACTTGTTGACCTTTTTCTCCGTGAATAATGGCGGTGCCTGTGTCCTGGCACAATGGCAATACGCCTTTTGTGGCAACGTCGGCGTTGCGAAGGAATGTCAATGCGACATACTTGTCGTTCTCGCTTGCCTCGGGGTCGTTAAGGATTTTTGCCACTTGCTCGTTGTGTGAACGGCGAAGCATGAATGAAACATCGTGGAAAGCGGCGTTTGCCATAGCGGTCAAGCCTTCCTTCTCCACTTTCAAAATTGGATGACCTTCAAATTCGCCAACAGAAACGTGGTCTTTGGTAAGTAAATAGTACTCGGTGTCGTCCTTTCCAAGTTGGAACATCGGACTGTACTTGAATTCTGGATTTGCCATAATTACAAGGTTATGTTTTTTACGTTAATAATAGTCGTGTTGCAAAATTACGAAAGAACGGGTAAATATGGAATTATTTTGGATTAAAAAATCGGAAATGATGTTGGCTTTACGTGAAAATTTCCTACCTTTGGAAATTAATGTACGAAACAGAATGTCATGAACAGGAAATATTTGTTTGCCGGCTTGGTGTCTTTTGCCGCCTTGCCGTGCTTCGGTGAAGTGCCGATGGAAATTTCATTGCTGATGAAAGATGGAGAGTTCGCGAAGGCCGACAGTGTGATTGGAAAGAGTGGCGTCAGTTTGACGGCGGTCGAGGCTGATTCGTTGCGTGCCATAATGAGTCGCATTGAGAGGGATTTCTGCTATACTTTTGAAGAAGGGGTGGAAAAGATACAGGAACGCTTTCCGCATGTGTCTGTCGCCAATGTGAAAGACTGGGAAACACGCAACTTTGTTGAGACGAAAATGATCAACGGAGAGAAGCGGATGTTTCGTAAGGCGATTTCAAACATAGATAGGCTTGTCCCGGAATTGTCGGCGGGAAGAAAAACGCAGGCGATATTTGATGCTGTGTCAGGAGCCGAAATGGTCAGTGGCGTGCTGAAAGGCATCTCAAGGGAGACCGGTTATGACGGCGGACATCGCATAACAATTAAATATACGATTGATGTTGACGCTGACTCGGTTCCTGCCGGTGAGAAAATACGTGTGTGGATGCCTTTCCCGACAACGACGGAACGCCAAAAAAACGTGACGCTGATTTCGTCGAGCGATAAGGTGCGATTTTCCAACAGCGAGAAGCACAACACTGTGTATATGGAGCGAAAAGCGAAGAAAGGACAGCCTGCGCATTTTGAGATAGTATACTCGTATGATGTGTATTCAAAGTATTTCTCGCAAGATTACATGTTGAGCCACCTCAAGCCGTATGATAAAACATCGGATGTCTATTTGAAGTATACGGCTCCAGATGCTCCCCAGATACTTCTTTCCGAGGATTTCCAGGCTTTGGCAAAACATATCGTTGGTAGGGAGGACAACCCGGTAAAACAGGCGTCTCTTATTTATGATTGGATTGACGCTTATTTTCCATGGGCGGGAGCCAGGGAATACAGCACGATTCCTAACCTTGCGGAGTATGCGCTCAATCGTGGATACGGTGACTGTGGACAAGTATCGCTTTTGTATATAAATCTTCTTCGAAACATCGGAATTCCGGCGCGTTGGGAAAGCGGATGGTATCTTGAACCGGAGAATGTCGGAATTCATGACTGGGCGGAAGTGTATTTCGAAGGAGTAGGTTGGGTCCCGGTGGATATGTCTTTCGGCCTTAATTTGGCATCTAAAGATAAGGATGTGGTGAATTTCTATAAGTCCGGCATGGATTATTTCCGCCTTGCGGCAAACCGAGGCGTGTGTGGATCGTTTTCTCCGGAAAAGAAATTTATTCGAAGCGAAACCGTGGATTCCCAACTGGGAGAAGTCGAGTGGAACGGTGGAAACTTGTTCTATTACCGAGGATGGTCGCCGGAACTTCAAATTATTGAAGTAAAGGAATTGCATTGATACATAATTAGATGGTGGCGTCATGGACGCCACCATCTAATTTTTTTTGAAAAAAGTTGCCCAAAAATTTGCGGGAAAGAAGAATTGTGTATACCTTTGCACTCGCAAACGAGAAATAACGGCTCCGTAGCTCAACTGAATAGAGCATCTGACTACGGATCAGAAGGTTACAGGTTTGAATCCTGTCGGAGTCACAATTTTAAAAGAAAGAGTCTTAACGGCTCCGTAGCTCAACTGAATAGAGCATCTGACTACGGATCAGAAGGTTACAGGTTTGAATCCTGTCGGAGTCACAAAAACAGAACTACAATAATGTGGTTCTGTTTTTTTATTGTTAATCATCGTGAATTTCGCTTTGCGGGGTTCTATAAGTGGTGGGTTTGTTGTATTTTTGCAATTATGAAAAGAAAATACATAAGTATACTTGCCCTTCTGACAACGGGACTTGTCGCCAATGCCGCTTTGACGGTCGACTGCTCGTTGCGTAAAGCTTTGTCCGTCACACCTCCTGCGGGAACAGGATTAAATGACATATATATCATTTATGGAGGATCTGAAACCGTTTTGACATACACGTCAGAGTCTGGCGAAAACAATGTAAAATGGTTGGTGTATGATGAGCGGGGCGGTGGCTATGCAGAGGAAGTCTCGACGATAGATCGTAGTGGTGCGGTGTCAACGTTTCGCAATCCAAGAGTGAACTGCGGTTATATAATTGAGGATGGTGCAAAACGTAGTTATTTCTGGCTTGTGGATTATTCTAATTATGAATTCGCAATCAACGGAGTGTCATTTCCTGCCGAGCAGGACTGTGGTTCTGCGACATTGGAAGTGGATTGCGACTGCCCGACGATAACATATTATTCCGTTACTGGTGTACCTAAGGTGTTGAGCCGAGAGATCACAGTCAGCTACAACACTCTCGAGTGGAATGACGATGATGCGGTTTACAATGGTAAGGAAACAACTGAAACCGTGGCAAACCTGTCTGAAAGGATGGTTCTGCCTGCTCCATTATGCGATACTCAGTTTGTGATTGACGGTGACAAGTTTCTGTCGCAATGGGGACTTGCAAAAACATTTACGACAGATATACTTAGTGCTTCGTCAATAGATTTTCAAACAACCGCGACCCAACAGCGACGTGAGAATGGCAATGAACAAGGGGCGGCGGAAGATGCACTTGGCGGATCTGCGCCGGCAACGATAACGTTTTCCGCAATATGCACCGATGCCGTGGAGCATAAAGAGTGGCAAATTTCTAAAAGCCAGGACTTCTCGACAGTCGACTATCGGTTTAACGAGGAGACAATCGATTATACATTCGACGAACAGGGTTCGTATTATGTTAAATTTATCGGCTCAAACAGCGATGCTTCATGCACAAACGAAAGCGATGTCTATACAGTGTCGATAGGGGAGTCTTTGCTTGATTGTCCTAATGCTTTTTCTCCTGACGCAAGTCCTGGATACAACGATGAGTGGAAAGTGTCGTATAAGTCTATCGTTGAGTTCAAATGTTGGATTTTCGACCGCTATGGCAATAAAATGATTGAGTTTGACGATCCGTCAAAAGGATGGGACGGTAAATACAAAGGCAAGTACGTCAAGCCTGGCGTCTACTATTATGTTATAGAGGCGAAAGGCGCCGATGGAAAAGAGTATAAAAAGAAGGGAGATATAAACATATTGAGGAGTACAAGAACCGACAGGAATGAAACTACAGAATAAGATTGCAATTGTGGTGTTTGCGGTGACAATGCCGTTTATGCCAATGCTGGCGCAGGGCAACGCCGTGGCATATGCGCCGGTTATCCCAGAGAAAGTGCATTTCGCCGACAGGGTTGTCGATCTTGACAGAATCGATTTCTACGAGCGCATGGACAGAGAGATGATATCGTTTGCTTTTGGGCATACCAACACTCTTTTGACAATAAAACGAGCCAATCGCTATGTCCCTGGAATTGTGAAGATATTGAAGGAACAGGGTGTGCCTGAAGATTTGGTCTACTTGGCGGCAATTGAGAGCCATTATGATAACGCTGCTGTGTCAAGTGCTAAAGCTGTCGGTATGTGGCAGTTTATGCCGTCGACAGCAAAAGAATACGGTTTGGAAGTCAATGAATATGTTGACGAACGTTTGGATTGTGACAAATCCACCGTGGCGGCATGCAAATACTTTAAACGTGCTTATGCAAAATATAAATGCTGGCTTACCGTCGCCGCGGCATACAATGCCGGGATGGGGCGAATTTCCAAATCGCTGGAAACACAGGATGTGGAGCATGCGCTTGATTTGTATCTTAACAAAGAAACATCACGGTATATTTTCCGCTTGCTTGCAATGAAACTGATAATCGAGAATCCAGCAAGATATGGGTATGCGATAAAAGCAAACCAACTGTATCAACCGTTGGATTGCGACACATTTGTGGTGGCAGAGCCTGTAAAAGACTGGGTGCAGTGGTCGAAGGAGCACAATATTACTTATTCATTGCTTCGGGAATACAACCCGTGGATTCGGTCGGTATCGCTGCCGAATCCCAACAACAAAACTTATGTGGTTAAAATCCCGAAAGAAACAAGTTTGTACAGAAGCAAGCAGACATTAAAAACGTATAGAGAGAATTGGACAAGATAAAAAAAAATGATGAAACGGACTGCGTGGCTGTTTACGGAGCCAGGGTCCATAATCTCAAAAATATAGATGCTTTTATCCCACACGATAAATTGACTGTTATCACGGGACTTAGCGGCAGCGGCAAGTCGTCGTTGGCGTTTGACACGGTTTATGCGGAAGGACAACGTCGTTATATAGAAACATTTTCGTCGTATGCTCGGAATATGCTTGGGGCTCTCGAACGCCCGGATGTGGACAAGATAACGGGGCTCTGTCCAGTAATTTCGATAGAGCAAAAAACGGTAAACAAGAATCCTCGGAGCACAATAGGCACAATTACTGAGGTCTATGATTTCTTGCGACTGCTCTTCGCCAGGATTGGAGAAGCCGTGTCATATAAAAGCGGAAAGCCCATGATAAAATATACAGAAGAACAGATTCTGGAATTGATATTGGGCAAGTTTGACAACCAAAAGGTGTTGATTCTCTCCCCGTTGGTCAATAACCGCAAGGGGCATTACAAGGAGTTGTTCGAACAGTTGCGCCGTAAAGGATATCTGAATGTGCGTGTTGACGGCGAGCTACAGGAAATCGTTGTGGGAATGCGTCTCGACCGCTATAAAAACCATAATATTGAACTGGTTGTAGACAAGCTGAAGGTGTCGGGCAAAGACAGTCAACGCCTTAAAGAAACAATTGCGGTTGCAATGAAGCAGGGCGATGGCGTTATTCAGGTTTTTGACGTGGAAAAAGGTGAAGGCTTTTTCTACAGTAAGTCGCTGATGGACCCGATAACAGGTCTGTCGTATAGAGAACCTGCACCACACAATTTTTCATTCAACTCAATGCAGGGGGGCTTGCCCAAAGTGCAAGGGACTTGGCAGTGTGAATCTGATTGATGTGGACAAGATTATACCAGACAAATCAAAAACGATATATTCTGGGGGTATTCTGCCATTGGGTAGCTATTCAAACAACTTTATATTTTCACAGATTGCGGGAATTTGTGAGAAAGAGGGGTATTCTTTGAAAACGCCAATCAAGGATCTTTCGGAGAAAGCACTTGATGAGATTCTTAATGGAACGGACGAGGCTCTCGTCAATCCTGCAGGAATCGGCAGGGGGTATCAACCTACATATGACGGCATTGTGAAATATATCGAGATGCAGCAAAACGATGAAGTGTCGTCCAAAGCACAGAAATGGGCCGGGCAGTTCTACACTCCTACAGTGTGTCCGGTGTGTCATGGAGCAAGGCTCAACAGGGAGGCTCTGCATTATTTCATCGATGGTAAAAACATTGACGAGCTTGCCAATATGGAATTGTCTGACTTGAAGGAGTGGGTCGACACGGTGGAACAGAAATTGGACAAGCAACAACGGGTCGTGGCAAAGGAAATCTTGAAGGAGATTCGTTCACGGTTGCATTTCCTTAACGATGTGGGACTTGACTACTTGTCGTTGTCGCGCAGTTCAATGTCGCTGTCAGGAGGCGAGAGCCAACGCATACGGCTCGCCACGCAGATTGGCTCCCAACTGGTCAATGTGTTGTATATCCTGGATGAACCAAGCATTGGCCTGCATCAAAGGGACAATGACAGACTTATCCATTCGCTGAAGGAATTGCGCGACCTTGGTAATACTGTGGTCGTAGTGGAGCATGACAAAGACATGATGTTGGAATCGGATTATGTGATTGACATCGGACCCAAGGCCGGTCGTAAGGGTGGAAAAGTTGTGTTTGCCGGGACTCCTGAAGAGATGCTCAAAAGTGGCACGCTGACAGCTGGATATTTAAACGGCTCGTTGAAAATAGAAGTACCGGCAAAGCGAAGAAAAGGCAATGGAAAAAAACTGACGTTGAAAGGTTGCTCGGGCAATAATTTGAAAGATGTAGACTTGACTCTGCCTCTGGGCGCACTGATTTGCGTCACAGGAGTGTCGGGCAGTGGAAAATCAACAATCATTAACGAAACGCTTCAGCCGATTTTGAGTCAGAAATTCTATCGTTCGTTGAAAGAGCCGCTGCCATATAAAGCCATAAAAGGCATTGAAAACATTGACAAGGTGGTCACGGTTGACCAGGCGCCAATCGGAAAGTCGCCGAGGTCAAACCCAGCGACATACACCAATGTGTTTGCCAACATACGCAATTTGTTTGTGGAACTTCCGGAAGCCAAAATCAGAGGGTATAAGCCAGGACGCTTTTCTTTTAATATGTCGGGAGGACGTTGTGATGTGTGCAAAGGAAACGGCTATCGCTCGATTGAAATGAATTTTCTGCCAAACGTATTGGTGCCTTGCGAGGCTTGCCATGGCCAACGCTACAACAGAGAAACGCTTGAAGTCAGATTCAAGGGTAAATCAATAGCAGATGTACTCGACATGACAATAAATCAGGCTGTGGAGTTTTTTGAAAATATGCCGTCAATATTGTCGAAGATTAAGGTGCTTCAGGACGTCGGTCTGGGGTACATAAAACTTGGACAGCCATCAAGCACGCTGTCCGGAGGCGAGAGTCAACGAGTGAAACTTGCCACGGAATTATCAAAGAAGGATACAGGCAAAACGCTTTTTATCCTCGACGAGCCGACAACAGGATTGCATTTTGAAGACATCCGTATTCTCATGGGGGTACTCAACAAACTTGTTGACCGGGGCAATACGGTATTGGTTATCGAGCACAACCTCGATGTCATAAAATGCGCAGACTACATTGTGGATATGGGGCCAGAAGGTGGAAAAAACGGGGGCAAAATCATTGCCGTCGGCACTCCGGAAGAAATTTGTGAGTCAAAAGATTCAATTACTGGAAGATTCCTGCGAAAGGAATTGATGAATCTGTGATTGTTTATTAAGTTTGTAAAAAATATAAGATATGGATATAGTAGAATTGATACAGAACAATGGCAAGTGCGGATTCTCTTTTGAGGTGTTGCCGCCACTTAAGGGAAAGGGCATTGTGCAGATTTATAATGCAATAGACAAACTGAATGAGTTTGATCCACTATACATAAACATAACGACCCATCGTAGTGAGTACGTGTTTAAGAGCAATGACGACGGGACGTACCAGCGAGTGTCGGAGCGGTCCAGACCGGGCACGGTGGCTGTGGCCGCTGCAATACAACAGAAATATGGCATTCCTGCCGTGCCGCACATCATTTGCAGCGGTTTCTCGAAAGTGGAAACAGAATATGCGTTAATCGACTTGAACTTCCTGGGCATAAACAATTTGCTTTTGCTTAGAGGCGACAAGGCGAAGCATGAGAACCGTTTTGTACCAAATGAAAATGGCCACGCTCATGCAAGTGAATTGCAGGAGCAGGTTAACAATTTCAACAATGGCTATTTTATAGACGGAACAAAAATGGATATAATGACCGACTCGCGGTTCTCGTATGGGGTGGCAGGCTATCCGGAGAAACATGATGAAGCCCCGAATATGGACATCGACTTAATGTTTTTGAAGGATAAAGTCGACAAAGGTGCTCGATATATTGTGACACAAATGTTTTTCGACAACCAAAAATATTTTGATTTCGTCGACAGGTGTCGGGCGATAGGCATAACTGTGCCGATTATCCCGGGCCTGAAACCCATTGTTACCGCTTCGCAGTTGACAATTCTTCCCAAGGTATTCCATGTGGATTTGCCGACTGACCTGGCTACAGAATTGCTGAAATGCAAAGACAATGTGGAGGCAAAGCAGATTGGAGTGGAGTGGTGCACAATGCAAGCGAAAGAATTGATGGATAGGGGTGTGCCAAGCATTCATTTCTATTCGCTCAATGCAACAGAAAGTGTTAGACAAGTAGCAAAATCTATATATTGATAAAAATGAAATTCAGTGATATAAAAGGTCATGACGACGTTAAACGCCGGTTGCGTGACATGGCGGATTCCGATCGGATTCCTCATGCTCTTTTACTGGAAGGAGAGGAGGGAATCGGCAAATTACAGATGGCGCTGACGTTTGCTCAGTATGTGCATTGCGAGCATCGCGTCGGGGGAGAGCCATGTGGCAAATGCCCGTCTTGTTTGCAGCACCAGTCAAACAATCACCCGGATTTGTTTTACGCATTTCCGATATTCAAGAAGGCGAGTGAGACGGTGTTTTGCGATGAATATATCACTGAATGGAACGAATTCTTGGCGCATAGCCGCTACCATTCGTTTGAAGACTGGCTTGGCTTTTTAAATCCCGGGACAAAGCAGCCGGTGATTTACAACTCAGAGGGTAGTCAGATTATACATAAAATCAGCGTGAAGTCATATTCGTCGCGCTATAAGATTATGATAATGTGGTTGCCTGAAAAAATGAAGGAAGAATGTGCAAACCGTCTGCTCAAAATGATAGAAGAGCCTTATGAAAACACGGTTCTGCTGTTTGTCAGCAACAAGCCAAATGAAATATTGCCCACGATATATTCCCGCATTCAACGTGTTGGGATGAAGCGTCTGTCTGACAGTCTTGTGGCAGAATGTTTGACGCAATCGCTCGCCGTTGATTCTCAGACGGCAATGTCGTTTGCGGCGTTGTCTGAGGGAAGTGTCACAAAGGCAATGGGGCTTATGGATTCCGCAGCCGACAATGCAATGTTTCTTGACATGTTCAAGCAGCTGACACGAATGGCTTATCTTCGTGATGTGCGTGGATTGAAGGTCTGGTCGGAGGAGGCTGCCGATATGAAACGGGAAAAGAATGTCTTGTTCCTGACATATTTAAGTCGCTTGTTCCGCGAGAATTTCATCTACAACATAGGCAACAGATCATTGAATTACCTCACTCCGCAAGAAGAGCAATTCAGTGCAAAGTTTTGCCCGTTTGTCAATGAACGCAATGTCGAAGCCATTGAAAACGAAACCGCTCGTGCGGCATCCGACATCGCAAGAAATGCAAATGCAAAAATCGTAATGTTTGATTATGCTGTCAAAATGGTGGTGGCATTAAGAATGTAGATTCCTGTAGATATGAAACCATTCCTTAAGAAAGTTGCCGATGTCTACGCCCTGAATGAGGCTGACAGGTTATATAAATATTGTTTCGTGTTGCCCAATAGGCGCAGCCGTGTGTTCTTTGAGTCGTATTTGTCGGATGCGTTGAACGACAAGCATTCGATATTCCCGGAGTTGACCACTATATCAGATTTTATAGATGAATATTCCGATTTGGTTGAAGCAGGACGTGTGGAGCAGTTGTTTTTGCTGTATCAAGCATATCGCACACTTGCGGAGCGCGACCAAAAGCAGTATGACGACTTTGACCACTTTCTGCATCTTGGCGATATGCTATTGAATGACTTCAATGACATCGACCGTTATATGGTTGATGCGAAGGAGCTGTTTTTCAATATGCGTAATCTGGAAAATATAAAAACGGATTATCTTTCAGACGAACAGATTGCTGTCATCAAGGAATATTGGGGCGTTGACAAAAAAGAGGTGAAAGAAGATTCTCTGTTTGTCCAGTCGTCATATGTAAACCTGTGGGACAATATGTATGAGCTGTACAACTCTTTCCTACAGGCTCTTGAGAAAAAAGGATTGACTTATGGAGGGCAGAGTTACCGCCGCGTCGCTGAGAAAATCAACAAAATGGGTGCGGATGATTTCAATTTTGAAAGGATTATATTCGTTGGATTCAGCACTTTGTCCAATGCGGAAAGAATGATATTCGAGAGGTTTAAAAAACTTGGAATAGCGGATTTTTATTGGGATTTTGAATCGGCATTTCTGGACAAGGACAATAAAGGCTCTTATTTCTTAAATCAATACATTCCGGAGTTCAAGTCGATGTATGATATAATGGACAGCAAGCCGACAGTGCCCAACATCAACATATTGTCTGTTCCGTCAGGCTCCGGTCAAGGGCTTGTTGTCAGATCTGTGCTGGAGCAGCTTGTTGCCGAAAACAAACTTGACGTCAGCGATGCTGTAAATACGGCAATTGTCTTGCCCGAGGAAAAATATGTCAATTCGGTGCTCGACTCCGTGCCGGAGATGTTCAAGTCGATCAACATTACTATGGGTATGTCGGTCGGACAGAGTCCTATCGCTTCTTTTTTGACGAATTTGGCCAATCTGGAACATCGCAAGAAGGAGCTTAAGGGGGAATTGTCGTATTTCTATGAGGATGTTGAGATGTTGGCGTCTCATCCGTATGCAGTTATGGTTGGCGGCACAGGAATCAATGACTTGGTAGGAGAAATTCATCGTAAAAATGCATACTTCGTATCAAAGTCGATGATTGCCGAGGGCGGCCGGGATTTGTCTGATTTGTTTGGCATAAATGAAGAAGAGCCAATGGTGTATGTTGAACGGATTCTGACCCGCATCAATAGTGCATTGGAAAAGGATAAGAACAATTTGATTGAGCGTTATTTTGTTGTGCAATACATGCAGGCCCTCAATCAGATAAAGACCGTTATAAATAAATTCAACGTGCATATAGAAAAGCAATCGTTGTTTTTCCTACTGTCGCGCACAATGTCGGGGGCAATTGTGCCATTTGAAGGAAAACCGCTGCACGGATTGCAGATAATGGGCGTGCTGGAGACGAGGTCGTTGGATTTTAAAAATATCATAGTCCTGTCGATGAACGAGAAGGTGTTTCCGACAAAACATTATACGAAATCGTTTATTCCCAACAGTATTCGCTCTGCATATGGCTTGTCGACGTTTAAATATCAGGACTCGATGTATGCATATTATTTCTTCCGAATGATAAGTCGTGCGGAGAATGTGTTTCTGCTTTACGATTCGCGAGTGCAGGGTGTGTCGAGCGGGGAGGAATCGAGATATATCAAACAGCTTGCTCAGGTTTACAATCGTGGACGCAATCATCAGGTGATTTACGATTATTCGGTTTTCGCCATTGAAGAGCCCTCAATTTCAATCCGCAAAACGGACCGTATAATGAGTATCTTGAATGATTTCAGGTCGACCGAAGACAAAGATAATATAAGATATCTTTCAGCAAGTTCAATTAATACATATCTGGACTGCCAGTTTAAGTTCTATTTACAGAAGGTGGAGGGCTTTCAAGAGGAGGATTCGGTTACGGATTTCATAGACAGCTCAACATTCGGCACTGTGGTGCATGGTGCAATGGAAAAGCTCTATGGCCGTGAGCCAAGGCACATTGACTCCGCATTCTTTGACCGCTACCTGAGAAATAAAAATAAAACTTATGTTGAGACAATAGAACTTGAGAAGGTTGTGACGTATGCTGTCAATAAATATTATAAGCGCCTTGATGAGTCACGATGCTATGAGAAGCCTACCGACGAAGCTGATTTGATTGCAAAAATTGTAATGTACTATGTGAAAAATGCATTAATTCAAGACCATCGCCTCGGTGCGTTTGACTATGTGGCGAGTGAGAAGGAATTGGCATTTAATTGGGATCTGGGCGATGGCGTGTCGTTCAATTTTAAATGTTTTATAGACAGAATCGACTTTGTCGAAGGCAAACTGCGTATTGTTGATTACAAGACCGGCTCGGACGATGTGCAAATAAGCAAGCCTGATGATTTTGAGGACTTGTTTGCTCCGGATTCGAATGGGGCGCATAAAAAAGCTCTTTTGCAACTGCTGCTATACTGCAACGCATATGCAACTCATGAGCATTATGCAGATGACATTACACCTGTTGTATATAAGTTCAGAGATGTGGATAAATGTCTGAATGGAAAGTATGATATACAGCAATCCTATCTTAATGGCAAGTCAATAAGATATAAACCAGTAGACGGGTATTTGAACGATTTGAAAAATGACAAGTTCTTGGAACGGATCAGAAAAGTCATACGTGATATTTTTGACAGGGACGTGCCGTTTGTGCAAACCGAGCACAAAAATAGATGTTTGTATTGTCAATTCAATAAAATTTGCTCACGCAGTGAAGATTAGACGCAAATATTTTGTGCCATTGCGAAAAAAAGCGTATCTTTGTGCCGCTTTTTAAGGATTCCATGTGTGATGGGAAGTTAAGGAGCAAAGCACTTAATTTTGAGTAACACAAATTTTAAAAAACAATGAAAACTTACAATTTATCAGCTCAGCCAAGAACAGAGATTGGCAAGAAAGCATCAAAATTGTTGCGTAACGCAGGTCTTATCCCAGTTGGTTTGATTGGTGGTGAGCGAGTTGACCTTCCATATGCAGGCGCATTGAAAGAAGGCGAGCGTGTAGTAGACCTTGGCAACAACAAGGGTATCATCGTTACAAGCCTTGCTGTAAAGGCAGAGGATGTTCGTAAATTGATCTACACTCCGGAAATTTTCGCAATTGATTTGGATGTTAACGGAGCTAAAAAGACTGCAATTCTTAAGGAAATCCAATTCCACCCAGTAAAGGATGAGATCCTTTATATCGATTTGCTCGAAGTAAATGATAAGAAACCGGTAGTAATCGAGGTTCCTGTTAAGTTGGAAGGTCACGCCGAGGGTGTTAAAGCCGGTGGTAAATTGAGCCTTTCTATGAAGAAACTTAAGGTTAAAGCAGTTTATACAAACATCCCAGAGCGTTTGGTTATCAACGTTGACAACTTGGGTCTTGGTAAGACAATGCAGGTTGGCGATCTTAGCTTCGAAGGTCTTGAATTGACAAATGCAAAGAACGCTGTTGTTTGTGCAGTTCAGTTGACTCGTGCCGCTCGTGGTGCCGCTCAAGCTGCTGCCGCTGCGAAATAAACTAAGCCAGCAAGATGAAATATCTTATTGTAGGATTGGGTAATATTGGTGCTGAGTATCAAGAAACCCGCCACAATATGGGATTTATGATATTGGATGCTTTTGCCAAAGCATCCAATATTGCTTTTGAGACCAAGCGATATGGCGATGTTGCTGAGACTCGGGTCAAGAATAAACAACTGCTGTTGCTTAAACCATCGACCTACATGAACCTAAGTGGCAACGCTGTAAAGTATTGGATGGACAAGGAGAATATCCCATTGGAAAATGTTTTGGTTCTTGTCGACGATCTGGCTTTGCCGCTGGGAACAATACGCATTAAAGGAAAAGGGAGCGATGCGGGGCATAATGGTTTGAAAAACATTGCGCAGATGCTCGGCTCTCAAAATTATGCCAGATTGAGATTCGGCATTGGCAACGATTTTCCCAAAGGCACACAGGTGGATTTTGTTCTCGGGCATTTCTCGGCTGAAGAAAAGAAACTGCTGGAGCCAAGAATTGAAGTGGCGGTGGAGGCGATGAAAACATTCTGCCTGTCAGGTCTTGGCTTTACAATGAACAACTACAACAATAAGTAGAGAATACATGAAATAGGCATAAGCGGGTCGTGGACGTGTTGTCTGCGCACTCGCTTTTATTATATTACACCTTCGAAGAATATAATATCGTTTTCATAGTCTGTGACTTTGCTTCCGTCTCCGACCATTCCGAATCTTCGTCGGAATCAACCGTCAGCCCTCCTCCACAGAATAAGATTTGGCTGTCTTTGTCAAATGTCAAAGATCGAAGATTAACAAAGTAGTCAAAGCCAGATGACGTGACCGGTCCAAGGTATCCGCCATAATACGTGCGCGGATGTGATTCTATTTTCGAAATGGCTGTTTTTGCAATGGCGGTAGGCAAACCGCAAAGGGCAGGGGTGGGATGCAGCTCACTGACCAGCAATTCAGCGGCATTCATAGAGACAACGTTTGCGGCAAACCTATTGCAAAGGTGTGCCACGCGTCCGGCTGTCAACGTCGTTCTTGGAAATTTTGTGTATGTTATGCCGTTTCTGAGAAATATGTCCTCTATGTAGTCGGCCACATATCCCTGTTCTTGAATCTCTTTTATGCCCCATTCTTTGTCGTTGTCAGCAGCAAGTCTTGTTCCCGCCAACGCCATAGTGTAGAACTGGGAACCATGAAAGCGAGCCAATGTCTCAGGCGAAGCGCCAGCCCATGCTCCTGTTTCTTGAGCATTGAAGATGAAGATAAAAGCCTGAGGGTATTTTTCTGCCATCTGCTGAAAGGCCAATCCCCAATCAATTGTGGGATATTCGCATTTGATTACTTTGGAGAGTACGATTTTTTCAAGAGAGCCATTTCGCAATGCTTTCATGCATTGCTGAAAAGAAGAAGCATATTCTTTGCGTGTTGTTTCTGAGAAATCACAGATGGATTCGGTTGACGCCTTGATGCAAAAATCAGTCCCGCAATTGCAGAAATCGTAAGCATTCAGACCCTTGTGGATGAATACGCTTGGGAGTCGGAAATCATCGAATGGCGAGACTTTAAAACCTTCAGATTCGCATGTTTGGCTGGTTATAGGTGCCGAAAAATGGTAAAGCCTATCGTCTGGGAGACGATAGGCGTAGAATGTGATATTGTTTTTTATAGCTTTATTTATGGCTTTCCGCAATGTCTCCATCAGAAGTCTTTCAGTCTTGCCATTAGCTCGAAAGGTAGAGCGTCAGTAATCTCAACATCATAGAAATTTCCGACTGTCAACCGGTCATCCTTGTCAATCAGCACTTCAGGATCAACCTCTGGAGAGTCAAACTCTGTACGACCGACAAAATAGTCGGGCTCTTCACGGTCGATGACAACAGTCATTGTCTTACCGATTTTAGATTGGTTGGATTCCAAGGCTACATCTTCCTGGATTGTCATAATTTCCTCAAGGCGACTTTCCTTAACTTCTTGCGGAATGCTGTCAGAGAAATGTTTGGCGGCATAGGTGTCGTCTTCCTCACAATATGCGAAGGCTCCCATACGTTCGAATTTAGCTTCTTTGACAAACTCTTTAAGCTCATCAAACGCTTCTTCTGTTTCTCCAGGGAAGCCCACCATCAGAGTGGTGCGAATGTGTATCCCAGGCACTTTTTCACGAATGGTGCGTATTAGCGCGAGAGTTTCCTCTTTTGTGATGTGGCGGCGCATATTTTTCAATACATCGTTGTTGATGTGCTGAAGGGCGATGTCAAGGTAGTTGCACACATTGGAATGTCTTGCCATTACGTCCAAAATCTCATACGGGAATTCGGAAGGGTAGGCATAGTGCAGCCTAATCCATTTGACTCCGTCAATTTCCGCCATCCTGTCGATAAGTTCCGGAAGGGCAAGCCGCTTGTATATGTCAAGACCGTAGGACGACAAGTCCTGGGCAATGACGTTGAATTCTTTTACTCCTTTTCCCACCAACATTCTTACCTCTTCAAGGATTTCTTCAATAGGACGCGACTTGTATCTGCCAGTAATCAGTGGAATTGCACAGAATGCACAAAAACGATTGCAGCCCTCGGCAATTTTGAGATATGTGTAATGAGAGGGGGTGGTTATGACTCTATCGTAAGGCATTGTCGCAGGATTGCGCTTGATTATGTCGGATACAATGTTTATCCAATCAAACTTGCCATAGATTCTGTCTATTTCAGGAATCTCGGCCAATAAGTCGTCGCGATATCTTTCAGACAAGCATCCCATAACATAGAGCTCCTTTATGCGACCTTCGTTCTTGGCCTCGGCATAGGTCAATATCGTGTTTATTGATTCTTCTTTGGCATCGCCTATAAATCCGCATGTGTTTATGATAACTATGTCGCCATCTACGTTGTCTGAATTGTGGAATGCTTGAAAACCAGAAAGCTCCAATTGCTTAAGAAGGCGTTCTGAATCTACGAGATTTTTTGAGCATCCAAGCGAAATGACATCTATACGTTTTTTATTCATTTCAAACCGTTCTGATTAAGAAAACAAAGAATCAACAAATTCTTTTTTGCGGAAAATCTGCAAATCCTCGAGTCCCTCACCAAGACCGATATATTTGACTGGAATCTTAAACTGGTCGCTTATGCCAATCACTACGCCACCTTTGGCGGTGCCATCGAGTTTGGTTATAGCCAATTCGTTTACCTCTGTCGCAGCAACAAATTGTTTTGCTTGTTCAAATGCATTTTGCCCAGTAGAGCCGTCAAGTACCAGAAGCACTTCGTGAGGTGCGTCGGGAATAACTTTCTGCATAACATTTTTAATTTTCGAGAGCTCTTTCATCAATCCCACTTTGTTGTGCAAGCGTCCGGCTGTGTCGATTATCACAACATCTGCACCGGAGGCTTTGGCCGAGCTTACGGTGTCAAATGCGACCGACGCAGGGTCAGAGCCCATTTGCTGCTTGACAACAGGCACATCTACCCGTTCGCCCCATATCTGCAATTGTTCAATGGCTGCCGCACGGAATGTGTCGGCGGCTCCCAAAACGACTTTGTTGCCCGCCTTCTTGAACTGGTATGCAAGTTTTCCGATAGTAGTCGTTTTTCCAACCCCGTTTACGCCCACAACCATTATTACATATGGCTTTTTGTCGGACGGAACGGAAAAGTCGGGAGTGTCGGCATTGTTGTTTTCCGCAAGCATTTCTGTTATTTCATCACGAAGCAGCGTATTCAGCTCCGATGTCGATACGTATTTATCGCGTGCAGCGCGTTTCTGCAGTCGGTCTATAATCTTGAGAGTCGTTTCCACACCAACATCAGATGTTATAAACACCTCTTCCAGATTGTCCAGAAAATCATCATCGATTTTGGACCTGCCGGCAACCGCCCGCTTAAGCTTGTCAAACAAACCTTGCTTGGTCTTTTCCAAGCCTTTGTCCAACGTTTCTTTCTTTTCCTTGCTGAAGAAATTAAAAAATCCCATATATATTACGTTTTTTATTCAGATTATATTAGCGGCCGCCCTGTATGTTTGTTGCGGTCTGCTTTATTTGCTTACGTGCCAATTGCAGTTTGCGAGCAAATTTAAGTCTCATATTAGCGGCGTCATGGGCTGCCGTTATTGCGGTTGCATAATTGACAACATTCTTAATAGCGCTCTTTTCCTTCTGTGAAAGCACTTGTTTGTAACTCTTTGAACCGTTGACAAATTTAATAGTTATTGGAAGTGCTGTATTCTGAGCGATGAAAGAAAGAAAATCCCCACATTCCTGAGCGTTGAACGTGACAAGCTCAACATTCTGTCCATTGTCGTTATAACGGTAGTTTCTTGAGTTTGAGGGTGGTACGTTGCCAGTGGCGACGTTGGCGGTGTCGGCTATGGCGCAAATCCGCGTATGTCTGATGCGATGACCTCTCAATGAAGACAGGAGGGAAATGTCTCCGTGTTCTGCAACCCTGGCAACAATTCCTGTCGCAGAAGGGATTCCGTCGTCGGGCATAGTTTTGTCAACAAAATATCCTTCTACCATATCTGCACTCTTTACAAACTTAAGATTGTGCTTTATAGAGTCTGCCGCAGCCATACTTTGCTCAAGGACTTTCTCGTTTGCAATGCTGTCTGCCAAAGTCCTCTTTTCTGTAATCATAGTTTGTATATGCATTGCTTTACGTTGCACATCGATCAAACCAGGATATGTTTTCATCAAAGAATCAATCATCAACATCGCATTGTCGTAGTCCTTTCCGGCATACATACTTTTTATTTCCGACATTATTTGTTCTGCTTTCTCCGAATCCTCTGCCTGCTTGCTGTTGCCACAGGAAAACGAACAAAACAGGCATGCTGAAAGTAGCGTATATTGAAATATATGTTTAATTGTTGCGTCTAACATCTTTTACTCCTTTTATTGCTGTTATTTTCTTTATCAGATTATTGAGTGAAACAGTGTCGTTGACTCCGACGACAAGACGCCCTTGAAACAATCCGTCATTCGAGTCGATGGCAATGCTACGCAAAGATACACTTTTTTCTTTAGTTATTAAAGACGTTATGTTGTTAACAATGCCAATGTCATCATTGCCAATGATGCTTAACGGCACTGCAAATTGGTTGCCGCCGACAATTTCACTCCATGCTGCCTTGATGGTGCGGTATGGATAGCGGTTCATCAGATGGCGTGCATTGGGGCAGCCGCGCTTATGGATTTTTATGGCGCCGTCGCTTGCTATAAATCCCATAATATCGTCACCTTGAATAGGCATACAGCATTTTGAAAGCTTGAAATTTATTCCCTTTATGCCTTCTCCAATAATCACCACGTCGCTGGATTCGGAGCTTGACAGTGTAGGCGGTTGCATAACAAATTCTTGCGCGGAGCGACTGGATGCAATCTGTTGGGTCTCGTCTTCTTTTTCTTTTAAAGCGACATAATTGTCCACAATTTGCCCGATGTCAAGTTTTTCACTTGATATCTCGTTATAGAAGTCTGTGGCGGTTTTGTATCCAAGTCGTTTTATTACTTTTGTCAGAATGGCTTCTTCTATTTCGATTTTCCGATTCTTGAAACGTCGTTGGAGCAATTCCTTAGCAAACTCCGCTGAACGGTTGCTTATTTCGTTAAGCGATTGGCGAATTTTATTTTTTGCCTTGGAGGTCGTCACTATGGAAAGCCATTGCTGCTTTGGCTGCTGTGTGGATGATGTCAGGACTTCGACGGTGTCGCCGTTTTTCAACTCATAATTAATCTTATGTGTTTTGCCGTTGACTTTCCCGCCAATGCAGGTGCAGCCAATCTTTGAATGTATGGCGAATGCAAAGTCAAGAATTGTGGCTCCAAGAGGCAGTCTGAACAAGTCGCCCTTAGGAGTAAATATAAATACTTCCTTATCGTAGACGTCCATATTCATCTTTTTCATTATTTCGGGAGTGTCTTTTCCCGATGTTTCAAGAAGATCGCGAACGTTTGCCATCCAATCATCGAGACTTTTCTCGCTCTTCACACCTTTATACTTGAAATGGGCAGCCAAACCCTTCTCTGCAATTTCATCCATACGCTGCGTGCGTATTTGAACCTCCACCCAGCGTTGGCCTGGACCGGTTACCGTAGTATGCAGCGATTCGTATCCGTTCGATTTTGGAATAGATATCCAATCCTTCAATCTCGAAGGGTTCGGCTTGAACATGTCTGTCACAATGGCAAAGGCTTTCCAACAGTCGCTTCTCTCGTTTTTAAGAGGGGTGTCGATAATGATTCGTATGGCAAACAGATCATAGATGTCTTTGAGTTCCGCATTCTGTTTCCTCATCTTGTTCCAAATGGAATAGATGGACTTGGTGCGCCCTTTTATCTCAAATTTGAAGCCGTCATCCTCAAGCTTCTTTTTAATCGGAGCGATAAATTCGGCAATATATTTGTCTCGTTCCTGCTTTGACTCATTGAGCTTATGGGCGATTTGTGTATATAAATCTCTGTTTGTGTATTTCAGAGACATGTCTTCTAATTCCGACTTGATTTTATAAAGGCCCAAGCGGTGTGCCAATGGGGCATAAAGATAGAGAGACTCCGATGCGATGTCAAACACGAACTTCTGATTGGGATGGTGGTTGATTGCTTTCATCAACGCAAGACGGTCGACAATCATTATTATAATCACACGGATATTTTCAGCAAATGCCATCATAAGTTTGCTGAAATTCTCATCGCGTTGTGTTGTCTGTTTCTTGTAAAGATCAGCAACGTTCTTCAGTCCATGTATAATCGAGCGGACGTCATCTCCGAATTCCGCCTTTACATCCTCAAGGGAAAAGTAGTCGTCGGAACATATTTGATAAAGCAATGTGGCTATAATCATATTCCTGTCGGCTCCCACATATCGGGATAGGAGCAGTGCTGTGTTCAAGTGTCTGACCGACGGATTTATCCCATATTTGTCACGGTGGGCTTTGCCTGCCGCAATCCCGCCCTTTATAATGTCTTCAATTCTTCGGATCTCTGGATACGATAAATCATCGGCAAGCGCGATTCTTAACTCTCGAAAGGCACTGATTACAAATTTCCGCTCTTTGTCTGTATAATATGTTTCCATCATCTTTATTTCCATAAAGTTTTCCAAACTTACGAATTTTTTGTCAATTTATAGCCTTTGTTACGGTAAAAATTAGTAAGTTTGAGTGCCTAATATAACAATTTATTCAAAACTATGTTTACAGAACACGATTTACAACAAATTAAAGACCATAGCTTGAGTGTGGAACAAATTGAAAGGCAGTTAGATGCATTCAAAAAAGGGTTCCCTTTTCTTAAATTGTCGGCAGCAGCGACGGTGGGTAATGGAATTTTGCGCTTAGGCGCGGCCGAGGAGGAAAAATTCATTAACGAATGGGAGAGTTACTTGGCTGCGGGCGGACATATCTTGAAATTTGTGCCGGCATCGGGTGCGGCAAGTAGAATGTTTAAGAATCTTTTCTCCTTCGTTGATGGTGACAGAGATGTCCCAACCGACAGTTTTATGAAGAATTTCTTCGATGAGATTCATAAATTTGCTTTCTATGACAGGCTGAATGCAAAACTGGAGGAAACCGAGGGCGCGACAATCGATCAATTGATGAAAGACGGGAAATACAAAACCATCGTTTCTTGTCTTTTGATGCCGAAAGGTTTGAACTACGGAAGCCTTCCAAAAGCGATGCTCGATTTTCACAAGGTCGGCTCGGAAGTGCATACTGCCATGGAAGAGCATCTTGAGGAAGGCGCTCAATATGCTAAAAATTCCTCGAACGAGGTGAATTTGCATTTTACTGTATCGGAGGAGCACAAGTCACTTTTCAACGATAAACTGAAAGAAGCTATGTCTGTGATGGCATCAAAATTTGGATGTGAGTACAACGTGACTTTGTCAACACAAAAACCTTCCACCGACACGATTGCCGTCAACAAAGACAATACACCTTTCCGAGAGAACGGAGAATTATTGTTCCGTCCAGGAGGGCATGGTGCATTGATAGAAAATCTTAATGATGTAGACACAGATGTCGTATTTATTAAGAATATTGACAATGTGGTGCCAAGCACTTCGAGGAAAGCGACAATTAGATATAAGAAAATTATTGGAGGTGTTCTTGTTGAAGTGCAGAAAAAAATTGCTGAATATCTTGAACTCCTTGACAGCGGAAAATACACAATGGAGCAAGTGCTTGAGATTGTAAGATTCCTACAGCGCAGATTGTGCGTCAGATATGAAAACGTAAAACACCTTGAAGACTCTGAACTGGTCGTGTATTTGAAGCACAAATTAAACAGACCTATCCGCGTTTGCGGTGTGGTTAAAAACGAAGGAGAGCCAGGCGGCGGCCCTTATATCGCATTCAGCCAAGATGGCACAAGGGCTCCGCAGATTCTCGAAAGCTCACAGATAGACACTAATAATTCAAAATCTATGGAACTGATGAGAGGCGCTACGCATTTCAACCCGGTAGATCTTGTTTGCTTTATAAGAGACTATAAAGGGAATAAGTTTGACTTGACAAAATTCGTGGACCACAATACTGGGTTCATCTCCGAAAAGTCAAAATCCGGACACGAGATAAAGGCGTTGGAGCTGCCTGGATTGTGGAACGGAGCGATGAGTGACTGGAACACCGTTTTTGTAGAGGTCCCGGTAGAAACATTTAATCCGGTGAAAACTGTAAACGATTTGCTTCGTCCTGCACACCAAGCATAAACTTTGCTTAATGTGGTGAATTTCACGGATATAAAAAAATCTCAGCAAAAGTATGTTGTAAAGCATATAAAATAAATGGCATAAAATTTGGCGAGACTACAAATAATGCCTAAATTTATGACATCGAATTAAACAACAGAATTTTTAACATTAAAAATTATAGTATCATGACGAAGACTATTTCTTTTAACGAGTTGAGAAAAATCAAAGATTGCTTGCCAGACGGTTCTATGCACAAAATTGCAGACCGTCTGAACATCAACGTGCAAACAGTGAGAAACTATTTTGGTGGCACTAATTATTCCTTCGGAAAGAACTGTGGGCTTCACATTGAGCCAGGTCCTGATGGGGGAATCGTTGTTTTGGACGACACCACAATATATGATATGGCATTGGATATTTTGCGTGAGCAAGAATAGTACAAACAGGAAATAAATTCCAAGACAAAAAATATGGTTGCTTTCTAATTCAGAAGGCAACCTATTTTTTTCTTAAGAAAAGGACAGAACTAAAAGGCAACGAGGATATCGCTAATGATTTCCTCGTTGCCTTTTTCCTTATTAACGCGAGTTAGGGATAAGACTGGCCAGGCAACTATAATTGATTGCCTGACCAGTTCGTTTTCTTATGAATTACGTATCTCTATTTGAGATTTATAAAGATCTAGCGTTATCTCCATTGATGGGAATGTTTCCTATTATGTAAATAACGAAGATTCTGACCATTCATATAAGCTTCTTTTTCAAAGGAGATGTGTTTTAATCATTTCTATTTATTGCACCAATATTTTCACAACGTCTGTTCCGGATTTCACTAAATATACTCCTGCCGGCAGTGAGACATTGACAATGCCTGATCCTGAATGCACCAAAGTGCCGGATATTGAATAAATGCGAATAACCGATGCCGCTGTGGCATAAAGACATCCATGATTGCACTCAACGTGTAGTTCTGTCGGCGCTTTGCCAACCGACACACCAGATGTCTGCCCAGGCTCCATCTCTACAAATGTCAATTCGCTGAACGTACTCCATTTGCTCCGATAGTCTTCCGACGTGCCATATGGTACAAATACCTTTGCCGTATAGCCATTAGAAGAGAAGGCAGAATTACTTATAATAGGAGGGGTCACAGCATCGATATGTATTTCTGCATTGCTTGAAATACCGCGGAACGCGTCATCCCAAATCTCTTTCACACCATTGCCCAAATTGATGCTTTTTAACTTTCCGCAATTATAAAACGTTTTGCTATAGATGTTTTTGACAGCGTCAGGGATTGCAACCTGCTCAAACTTGGCAAACATAAACGCACCTGCACCAATCTCCGTTACGTTGCCGGGGATTGTCAAGGATTTACATCCCAACCCATACTTGTCGCTGTAACTGCCTGAAAACGCTGAAGGCCAAATCGATTTTACCGATTCTGGAATAGTCACACTTTTTATGTAATTGGCATAATCTTCCACGTTTCCAAAAATACGTGTATATGGATCCATATCGCTAAAGTTTGTGCAGACCCCGTTGTCACTCTTATTATAGAATTGACCAATTGCAGTGACTTTAAATTCATAAGATCCATATTTATCAGTGACTTTTACCACTGATGGGATTACAATCTCTGCGTCATAATTGTAAATGTCCAATTGCATCAAACGCGCTTCCTTATCATTAATTTTCTTAAAGTAAAGCGTATATTTTCCATCGTGATTTTCCTTGAAGTCGTAGTTTGCAACAACTCCAGCCAATAAAGTAGGGCTCGACATGGTCAAAGCCAGTACCATTAATGATAATCGATTCATTATTCCTATATTGTCATTATTGTTTAAGAAATTATTGCAAATTTAGCATAAAAAACTCGGCATTCTTCAATTGCGGCAATATTTTTTATCCACAATCGCAATATTGTCCTAAACGATTTTTAGGTACGATGAATATGAAGTTGTTATAGATAACAACCCTTTCAAAGCTTTTGTCCCTATTTATTCCTCTTCTGCCAGCTCTGGCGGAGGTGTAAGTGGCTCGTTCAACACTTGTTGAGTTCAATATTCGTGAATATGTTCAATCTAAGTGATACGACAAGATTGGCAAGCCCCCATTTGTACTTTACAACGTGCTTTAGCCAGCAGGGTAGTAGCATCGTTGGCAAAGCAGTCCATATCTGCGTCTCAACAGCATTGCGCGATGTTCCAATGAAACTCTTTATTTTCAACAACTGCTTGATGTTTCTGAAGAATATCTCAATCATCCATCTTGCCTTGTAGAGTTGCGCGATTGTGGGAGCAGACAACTTGAAGTTGTTGGTGAGCAGCTGTACCACATAGCCATGTTCGTCATTCCAGATAGCTATACGTCTGAGCGGTTTGGTGTATTTTCTCTTTGTCTGTTCACCTGTCAGCTCAATAATCTCGTCGATGAGTACATTTTGCGCCCTCGTTTCGGGCAATAAACGTTCTTATATTTGTGAGTGCAGGTTGTCCCTGTGTCTGACAACAAAAAACACATTCCTGTTGTCTCAATTGTCAAGAAGGGAGAAATCGCAATAGCCACGATCTGCAATGACTACAGAATGAGGTGAAACGGGGATATCCAAAGCGCCCCTATTGCCACCGCATTTGCCATCGGTAATGTTTACGAATACAGGAAGAAGACTGTCCCTTTCTTTGTTGTGTAATGTGCCATTTGTAGAGCGACATATCAGCGTGATGGTAGACGAACACAGCCATTTGGTTGGCATCTTGAAACGGAATTTGGTGCGTTGCCATATCGTCTGCTGTCCAAAATGAGTAAGCAGTGTATAGTCGTCGGAACACGGTACTGTTCCTTTTTGCATCCTGATAAGCTACTGTTGCCATTGGCTGAATTCAGCCCATTTGAGATATCACGCACAGAGTCGCATCCAGAGAACTGGCAGAACATTTTAGTGGGAGCGCGACAGATTTAGAGGTGGTCCAGTATGCGCAAAGAAAATGAAAGATTTTGAGATCCCCAAATTTAGGATGAAGAATATCAGAAAAACTAAACAACCATTCAGTTAATGCAAATTAGGTTGTCGGATTCTGAGTAATTATTAAAGGACCTGCAGAATTTTAAAATCTGAAGGCCTCTAACATTTAACAGAGAAAGGTTAAGTGATTGGAGATTAAAAGTTTTTGAAATGTGGTAGGGGAGAATCGGAGAAGCCAAAACTGGGAGGGAATAGGATAGGGGATAATTTGAGGCGATTTGATGTGTTGTTACATCTTGATGATTTCATTTCTTAAATTAAAATTTTAAAAAGCATAGCAACGATACTCAAAAGCCAATTGGGAGCAGATGGATAATGTGTATGATTTGGGAAGATGAAATGGATATACAATGACGTGGAAACAAATTTTAGCTATTATCATAATATGTTATAAATCAGAATATGTATAGAGTAAAACCAAAAGTAAAGATTTAGCATATGGAAAGATTGCCATCAGATAATTGTTATCAAGAATATCCATATGTAATAACTTGGTTTGCAATAAATAAATAATATAAATATGAAGTGTTTATTTATGTCGCGCTGATTATGCTGTCGCACCGATTCGTATATTGGAATAGTTGGATTTGTGTTCCTGAATTTAAGAAACTGAATCCTGAGTTTGGATTTTAAAACAGTTTTTTCTACCTTTGTATTTAGAAAATTGAACAATAATGAACGAATCAGACAACATAATAGACCGGATAAATTCATTTATAGAAGAACGCAATTTGACTCGATCTCAATTTGCGGATGCCTGTGGCATACCACGTCCTACAATTTCACAAATGTTGAGTGGAAAAAACAAAAAAATTGGTGACGATGTGATTTCTGTTATTCATAAAACATATCCGGAAATTCCAATGATGTGGCTATTGTTTGGCGAAGGCGAAAAACCTAAGTTTTGCGCGTCTGATCAAGCGTGTGAGAATCTATTATTCCCGCATGACAGTCCAAATCCTGTGGAAAATGAGATTCTCAAGGGTGTAGAGTCGAGGTCAATTGCTCAGAATATGCCTATTGTCAACCAGTTGCCGCAAGAAAAGAAGATTTCAAAGATTGTCGTGTTTTTTACAGATAACAGTTTTGAGGAATATTATCTGAAAAAATAGCTTAAAACGTCTCTGTTTTTATCCTTCACGCGCATGGCTGTGTTTTGAAGGCGGAATCTCTTAGATTGGTATTTGCTTTCAATGCTTATTTGGCATAAGCCGAGAGGCAGCTTATGCCGCTGAAAAACCGCTGGTGTTTAGAAGTCACAATGGCTACATGCTGGCATGTTGAATATGTCTCATTTGTTCTAAAAAATGTATATTTTTCCAGCTTTTCGTTTTTCCTATAATTTGTATTATGATAAATAGTGTGCGGGCGATATGATGTTTTTGGAAGAACTTGTCATTGTGGTAATCATAGGCAAGTTCAGCCTCAGCTCTCCATTCGTTAGCACGTTTTAGCTGTTCTTCGTCATACTTCAAATCATCCCGGTGTCTGTTAAGTTGGTCAGATATAGCATCTACATCGTGTTGCAATGCACGTAAAGCATCATTGTGCGTTGTTGTATTCTGAATAGCATACGTCCTGCCGATACCTTCCACTTCGGTCACATAAGTACCAAACTCTTCCGTTCAGTCTGTCTATGACTCTCTGCATCTCTTCCGAATCAGTCACCACGTCAAGTCCACCCTTGCGCATACGCTCCACAAGGTTGTCCCTCAGTTCCCGCTCCTCCGCTGTTGACTCCGCCTTCTCGCTTCGGCTCTTCCTTACGCTGCGCTCGACATTTTCATTTTCAATCTCAGCCTCTCTCGCACTTCTGTTCACACCTTCACCCTCCTTCAACGCACTCTCAAACTCTGCGAGAAGTCTGTCGGCGGCCTTCATCCTGCGCACACTTTCCTTGTCGCCTCTGTTCTTGAAATACTCGACCATCCTCGCCACTGCGTCACGCAGACGGGCAAGGATGCCTTTCTCTCCTCTCAGCGACTCGGCAAGACGCTTCAACGCATCCTTGTCGTTCAACGCCTCTCCAACGATGTCGCACGTCACCTCCTCGGCAAGTTTCCCCTCGGCATAAGCATTCAACTTGCGCTTCCTCTCGATGCGTTCATTCCATTCCTTCTCGCCGACGACCTCCATAGCCGCCTTCTGCAAAGCCTTGAACTTGCCACCGTCCATCCGCTTCACTCCGTGCGCCACCTCGTGCCCCAGCACCTGCACCAACGGGTTCTCGGCATCCTTTGCGATACGGATCACTTTCTTGTCCGCGTCTATCGTCCCGTTCTCCTCCATCGTGTCCACCCATTCCACACGATAGCCCAACGCACCGGCTACCTCCTCGGCGTCCTTGCGCTCCGCCTCAGTCAGCGGTTTTTGCTTTGGCTTGTCAGCCTCAGCCTTGCGTTTCTTCTCCTCCTTGTCGGCAATCTCCTTAGCCTTGTCAAAAACGCTCTGCTTCTTTTGCTTCTTCTCTACCTTTTTACTACCTTTGTCGATGGAAGCAGTGTGCGGCGTAGCTTTGCCTTCAATGACTTTGGTTGTAACGCGATTGCCATTGTCAGCTGCTTCCTTGTCATAAGCCGTCAAAACCCAGTTTTTGTCGGCTATTTTTTCCCCTCCCTCTCTGAAGTTTTTTCTGACCGTGACCAATTCAGACCCCTTTCTGAACACAATCTTGTCTCCGTCCTCAAAATCGTTCTTTCCAGTTTCTATAATGTTTTGTATGTGGCTCATCGCCTCGTCCACGTTGGCGAAACTCTTACCCTCTCCAACATGCTTGTGGAGAATATGGGCAAGTCCGCCATTCTCGTCACCCCACACCAAATCAATGTCACCGACATCTTTTCTGTGGAACACACCGAGCAAGTCGCCACCTTTATGCTTCATCAAGAAATCAAAGGCTTCCTTCACCTTGCCCTTGAATTGGTTGTAGATGTTTCCAAACACACCACTCCCTACGGGCTTTGGTTCTTCATCGTCCATTCGCTTCTCCGCTTCCTCCTTGTCGGATTCCGCCTCCTCAGCCTTCTCCTCAGCCTTCTGCTTCAACACGAGCTTCTTCCTCTGCCTTCCTTTCGGCTTCAACACGAGCTTCTTCCTCCGCCTTTTCTGCAGCAATCCTCTCTGCCTCTTTCTTCTCTGCCTCAATGCGAGCCTTCTCCTCTTTCTCAGCACGTTCACTCTCCTCAGCGGCTTTCCTTTCCGCCTCCGCCTTCTCGGTCGCTATGCGCTCCGCTTCCGCCTTGGCGGCTTCCTCTCTGCGTGACTTCTCGCCTACGATGGCTTTCCAAGCGGCTACCTCTCTCTGTGCTTCCGCTGCGCCTTCTCGTTCTCTTTTATCGATTGCAACAACTCCTCCGGGGTATTTCAGTGCTTTTGCTGATTTCAACCTCTTCTCTGCGGCTCGAAAAAACACCAATGCGAAAGGGTCGACCCAACACATTGTCAGATCGACCCTTTCGAAAGTCTTCGGTTAAGGCTTATTGCTATACGTAGCCTTTGATAATGCCTCGCTTCGAATTGCGCACAAACAAGATGATTTCGTCACGCTCTTTCGTGGCAGGAAGTTCCGCCTCGATATGCTCCACAGCATCGCTATTGTTGTATCCAGAAAGATATAGATAACGATATATGTCCTGGATGTCACGAATCTGCTCATTTGTGAAACCGCGTCTACGCAAGCCTATTGAGTTCACGCCAGCATACGATATCGGTTCACGGGCAGCTTTTACATATGGGGGAATGTCTTTGTTGACCAAAGCCCCGCCTTGTATCATCACATGAGAACCTATATGGCAAAATTGATGAATCAATGTTCCTCCTCCAACTACCGCAAAATTGTCGATTTGTACCTCTCCAGCAATCTGCGAAGCGTTTGCAATAATGATATTGTCCCCAATCACGCAGTCATGGGCGATGTGAGAATAAGCCATAATAAGGCAATTGCTGCCAACAACAGTCTTGCCCTTCGACGCGGTGCCCCTGTTTATGGTCACGCATTCACGAATGGTTGTGTTGTCGCCAACGATAGCCAACGTGTTTTCTCCCATGAATTTAAGATCTTGAGGAATCGCACCAATAACAGCGCCCGGGTAAATCGTGCAGTTCTTGCCAATCCTTGTACCCTCCATGATTGTAACGTTGCTGGCAATGCGTGTTCCCGCTCCGATTTCCACGTTTCTGTCAATTGTCACAAACGGGTCGATGACCACGCTTGGGTCTATCTTGGCATCCGGATGTATGTATGCTAATGGTTGCTTCATATTATTTATTTTTGATTATTTGCGCCATGAATTCAGCCTCGGAAACGATTTTATCGCCAACAAAAGCATAGCCCTTCATATTGGCACAACCTCTTCTCAATTCAGTCAAGAATGACACGTGGAAAACTAAAGTGTCGCCAGGGACTACTTTCTGTCGGAATTTTACGTTGTCGATCTTCATAAAATAAGTAGAATAGCTTTCTGGATTATCAACAGAGCCTAAGACAAGCAATCCTGCAGTTTGAGCCATGGCTTCAACTTGAAGCACACCAGGCATCACTGGCTCTGTAGGGAAGTGGCCTTGGAAGAATGGTTCGTTGCCCGACACGTTCTTTACTCCAACAATATATTTGTCGGATTTGTCGATAATCTTGTCAACCAACAAGAACGGATATCTGTGTGGAAGCAACTCTCTGATACGGTTTACGTCCATAATCGGGGGCTCGTTTGGATTGTAGACCGGGGCCTGAACCTCCTGACGCTTTAATTCGCGTCTCACCTTTTTCGCAAATGTAGTGTTGATTGTATGACCTGGGCAAGTGGCGATAATACGGCCCTGCACACGTCTGCCAATCAAAGCCACGTCGCCAACCACATCAAGAAGTTTGTGGCGTGCCGGCTCGTTTTTAAACACCAGCTCGTCGTTGTTGATGAATCCGAACTCTGACACTTTCTTTCTTGGCACGTTCATCATATCGGCGATTCTGTCAAGCTCCGACTGCGCCACCGGAGTGTCGTAAATAACGATGGCATTGTCCAGGTCGCCGCCTTTTATCAAGTCGTGTTTGACCAACTCTTCAATTTCTCTTACGAAAACGAATGTACGGCTTGCAGCAATCTGTGTTTTGAAATCATCCAAAGAGTCAAGAGTGGCGAACTGATTGGAGAGTACAACCGAGTTGAACTCAATCATTACATCCACGCAGAAATCGCTGTCGGGAATAACGCAAATTGAGGCTTCGGTCTCGCTATCCTTAACCGTTGTGCGGTTTCTTACAACGTACACCGCTGCGTCTTCCGTCTGCTCAACAACTCCGACTTCCTCAATCTTGTCCATAAATATTTTTGCACTGCCGTCAAGGATTGGCACTTCAGGGCCATTCAGCTCCACGAGGCAGTTGTCGACATTGGAAGCATACAACGCAGCCATGGCGTGCTCAATAGTGGAGATTTTCAAGTCGCCAGAAGCAATAACCGTTCCGCGGCATGTCTCCACGACATTCTCAGCCACAGCTTCGATAGGCGCTGCGCCTTCAACATCAATGCGAAGGAATTTCCGCCCAAAATTGTCTGGAGCAGGCTTGAATGTCGCTTCAATTTCCCTGCCCGTATGCAAGCCCTTACCTTTTATGGTAAAAGCAGATTTCAACGTACATTGTTTCATATTATCTTTTTTATTTGTTGTCTTTTTTGTTTAAGTCTTTTTTTATAGTGTTCAAGTCGGCGATTATGTCGCCCAACCGGCGACGATATGCAGCTTCGCGCATAAAATCTCTTGCGTCAACCGCAGGATACCCCAGCAGCACCTTGTCGTCGCCTGTTCTTGTATGGATGCCAGACTGTGCCCCAATTTGGTTCCGGTCGCCGATTGTGATGTGACCGGCGATGCCAACTTGGCCTCCAATCATATTTTGTTTGCCAATCTTAGCCGAACCCGCAATGCCTGTCTGCGCGGCAATAACTGTGTTGTCGCCGATTTCAACATTATGCGCAACTTGTATAAGATTGTCCAACTTCACGCCTTTATGGATTTTTGTCGAGCCCATCGTAGCCCTGTCGACAGTGGTGTTGGCGCCTATTTCTACATTGTCTTCAATTACCACATTGCCGATCTGGGCAATCTTCAGATAACTGCCGTCCTTTTCAGGGGCAAATCCAAAGCCGTCGCTTCCCACAACAACTCCCGAATGGAGAATGCAATTCTCGCCGACAACGCACCCCTGGTATATTTTAACACCTGCGTAAAGAGTCGTGTTGTTTCCAATAACAACACCGTCGCCAATATAGCACTGAGGGTATATTTTTACGTTCTCTCCTATTTTGGCATCCTTGCCGATATAAGAGAATGCACCAAGATAAATTGATTTTGGCAAATCAACGCCATCCGAAACATATACGGGCTGCTCCACTCCGGATTTCACAGGAGCCGATGCTTGCACCAAATTGAGCAACTCCGCCAAAGTGGCATACGGGTCGTCCACCTTTATCAGTGTCGCTTTTATAGGCTGCTCAGGTACAAAATCTTTGCGCACCAACAAAACAGATGCCTTTGTCGTATATACAAAATGCGTGTATTTAGGATTGGCCAAGAATGACAAAGAACCCTCTTGAGCCTCCTCGATTTTAGAATAAGAGGATATCTTCACAGAGCCGTCGCCCTCGATTTCACCTCTTATAATAGTCGCTAATTGCGTTGCTGTTATTTCCATTTAATAGATTTTTCGCTTTACAAATGTGCAAATTTAGTTATTTTTTTAGAATCCCGTCAAAACTTCATGCGGAAATCAGTGACATGTAGCTCAAAATCCATCAAAATGACCATTTATTGTTAAATTTTCATTTTTTTATTGCATCTTCACAAAAGGTGTTTGCGTAAACAGCGAAAAATTCATACCTTTGTGCCGCAAATTTTAAAAACTAATCAATTAATTATGAACAAGTACGAAACCGTTTTCATTTTAACTCCCGTTTTGTCTGATGCTCAGATGAAGGAAGCGGTAGAAAAATTCACTGCTGTTCTCACTAAAAATGGTGCAGAAATAGTAAATGAAGAGAACTGGGGCCTCCGCAAGTTGGCATACCCTATTCAGAAAAAAAGCACAGGCTTCTATTGCCTTGTTGAGTTCAATGCAGAACCGCAGGTTGTGAAGAAACTTGAGACAGCTTATCGTCGCGACGAGAAAGTTATCCGTTTCTTGACATTCCGTCTTGACAAGTATGCTGCAGAATACGCTGAAAAACGCAGAAGTCTTCGTGCAGCTAAGTCTAACAACAACGAAACAAAGGAGGATTAATCATGGCACAACCACAATCAGAAATCAGATACTTGACTCCGCTTTCAGTAGATGTCAAAAAGAAAAAATATTGCCGTTTCAAAAAGAGTGGCATTAAGTATATCGACTACAAAGATCCTGAATTCCTCAAGAAATTCTTGAACGAGCAAGGCAAAATCCTTCCTCGTCGCATCACGGGAACTTCACTCAAATTCCAGAGAAGAGTGGCACAGGCCGTAAAACGCGCCCGTCATCTTGCACTTCTTCCTTACGTGACTGACTTGATGAAATAACATTAAAAGAAGGATTACAATTATGAAGATCATATTAAAAGAAGATATCGCAAATCTTGGCTACAAGGACGATGTTGTAGAAGTTAAGAGCGGTTACGGTCGAAACTACCTTATCCCAATGTGCAAAGCTGTTATCGCTACCGAATCGGCGCTTAAAGTTTTGGCAGAAAACCAGAAGCAAAGAGCCCACAAGCTGGCTAAAATCAAAGCCGACGCTGAGGCATTGGCAGAGTCTTTGAAGGACGTTGCTTTGACTATCGGAGCAAAGACAAGCTCTACCGGCACAATCTTTGGTTCAGTAAACAATATCCAAATTGCAGAGGCTCTCGAGAAGTTGGGTTTCAACGTAGACCGCAAACTTATCGTTCTCAAAGAGGCTGTGAAGGAAGTTGGAAGCTACAAGGCTCTCTTGAAACTCCACAAAGAAGTTTCTGTAGAAATTCCTTTCGAGGTGGTTTCTGAATAAGACACAACTTACATCAAAATAAAAATAAGCGCACGCTCAATTACGTGTGCTTATTTTTTTATAAAGTTTGGAAGTTAGAGGAAATATGGTTATTTTTGGGAAACGTATAAAACTATTGAAACTATGACTGATATTTCATCAATGATTCAGGAACTACTGGTCAGGTTTGGGAGTATAGACATTGCCGAGAGCGAGTTTAAACGTCTGATTTTCGAGGACGAGGCGCTTAAGGCTTATTTTAAGGAATGGTGTGACGATATGGGCTACCGCGAACGCACAGCGTTTGTTGACTATTGTCACGAATACTTGGACAATCACGAATCTGCATTTGATTCCCTTACAGAATATGACGAATAACAACGAACGCGCAATCCTTCCCGCCGAATGGGCAGAACAAGACGCCATAATGCTTGCGTGGCCACATGCCGGAACAGATTGGTCATATATGTTGGAAGAAGTTGTCTCTTGCTACAAAGAGATAGTCAACGCCATTGCTGATCAAGGCGAAAGAGTCATCGTCATAGCAGACCCTGACGACAGCAGCGACATATCATTCAGCAACGAGTTGATATCCGTGGTCAAATGTCCGACAAATGATACTTGGGCACGCGACACTTGTTCCATAACCACGCTTCGCGGAAACCGCCCCGTGGTCAACGATTTCAAGTTCAACGGTTGGGGTCTGAAATTTGCCGCCGACAAAGACAATCTTATAACATCCCGTCTTTTCGATTCCGGAATGTTTAAGGGGGAATATTCAAACAGCTTGAATTTTGTCCTTGAGGGAGGGTCCATTGAGAGCGACGGCAACGGCACGCTGCTCACCACAAGCGAGTGTCTCCTTTCCAAAAATAGGAATGGACAGTCGACCAAAGAGGAAATACAAGTGTACTTGGAAAAGGTATTCGGCATAAGCAGAGTGTTGTGGCTTGACCATGGCTACCTTAGTGGCGACGACACCGACAGCCACATAGACACCTTGGCGCGATTGGCGCCAAACGACACCATTCTGTATGTTTCAACCGATGATGAACGTGACGAGCATTTCGCAGAGTTGAAAGCCATGGAATGTCAGCTCCAAAGTTTCACAACCGCAGACGGAGCAAAGTATAAGTTGCTCCCATTGCCGTTACCCGCCCCTATCTTTGCCGACGGGGAGCGGCTGCCAGCAACATATGCCAATTTCCTTATTGGAAATGGATTCGTTCTTGTCCCTATTTACGGCCAGGAAAGCAACGACAGCGAAGCCATGAGCATAATATCCTCTGCATTTCCAGACAGAAAGGTTCTCGGCGTTGACTGCCGAGCATTGATAAAACAGCACGGATCGCTCCATTGCGTTACCATGCAGTTCCCTAAAAATTCATTGAATATATGAGCAGAATCATCAAATTAGGATACATTCAGCAAGCCAACAGCGCCTGCATAAGCAAGAATAGAGAAAAACTTGTCGCAAAAATAAAACGCTTGGCAAACGACGGCGCGCAGCTTGTGGTGCTGCAAGAATTGCACGACAGCTTGTATTTCTGCCAAACGGAGAGCGTCGACAATTTTGACTTGGCGATAGACATTAACGGCGAAGAAACAGGTGTTTATTCCAACGTGGCAAAAGAATGCGGCATAGTGCTTGTGACATCGCTGTTTGAGCGCAGAGCGCCGGGGTTATATCACAACACCGCCGTTGTTTTTGAAAAAGACGGATCCGTTGCCGGGAAATATCGCAAGATGCATATTCCTGACGATCCGGCATATTATGAGAAATTCTACTTTACGCCCGGGGATATAGGTTTTGAACCAATCCAGACATCTGTCGGAAAACTTGGTGTATTGGTTTGTTGGGACCAGTGGTATCCGGAAGCGGCTCGATTGATGGCATTGAAAGGCGCAGAATTATTGATATACCCCACCGCCATCGGATGGGAAAGCTCAGACAACGAAGCGGAAAAAATGCGTCAGCGACAAGCATGGATGTTGTCCATGAGGGGACATGCTGTAGCCAACGGGCTGCCCGTTGTCGCAGTAAACAGAGTCGGACACGAACCTGACCCGTCGAATGCAACCAATGGAATCCAATTCTGGGGCTCGAGCTTTGTCGCAGGACCTCAAGGCGAGCTGATTGATGAAGCCGCTACCGACAGCGAGGCGGAGAAAATTGTTGCAATAGATTTGACAAGAAGCGAACAGGTGAGACGCTGGTGGCCGTTTCTGCGTGATCGACGCATCGACGCTTATCAAAACATCCTAAAGCGTTTTGATGACTGACAGATAGCTATTCGGAGACAGGGCTGTTTTCACGGCCTCGTTTCCAAATGCCGTCCAGTGCGTCAGCCAACGATTGCAGTTCGGTTTTTATTTCCTCAAGACGTTCCGCCACCTCTTGTCTTTTTGACACATTTTTGCGGTTGTGCAGAATCTGTTCTTGGGCGGCGGCAAGCTTCATGCCGCGCACCTTTACAAGATAATGCACCATCTTGATTTTTTCAATATCGTCGGTCGTATACAGCCTATCATTGCCTCTCGACCGTCGAGGAGACAATACCGTAAACTGCCGTTCCCAGAAATGCAATGTTGAGATGGGGATGTCAAGCATTTCCGAAACTTCTTTGATTTTATAATATTTTTTCTCAGTGCTACGCATTAGGGTGGATTCTTCTTTTACAAAAGTAATAAAATGATTACTTTTGCAAGATAAAATGAGAGTTAATTCTCGTTCAAAAAACTTGATTTCAAACGAAAGTTTATATTACGATATGTATTCAGCAAAAGAAATTAGAGAATCTTTTAAAGATTTCTTCCACAGCAAAGGCCATCAGATTGTGCCTTCTGCACCGATGGTCATCAAAGACGATCCGACATTGATGTTTACAAATGCCGGAATGAACCAGTTCAAGGACATCATATTGGGCAACGTCCCGCCGAAATACAAACGAGCCACAGACTCTCAAAAATGCTTGCGCGTAAGCGGTAAACATAACGACTTGGAAGAAGTGGGACTTGACACATATCACCACACGATGTTTGAGATGCTTGGCAATTGGTCGTTTGGTGACTATTTCAAAGAAGGAGCCATCGATTATGCGTGGGAATATCTTGTGGACGTATTGCATCTCAATCCGGACGATTTATATGTGACTGTGTTTGAGGGAGCTCCAGAAGAAGGCCTTTCACGCGACGATGAAGCTGCCGGATATTGGCTGAAGCATGTATCCGCCGACCACATCATTAACGGCAATAAACACGACAACTTTTGGGAAATGGGTGAAACCGGTCCTTGCGGTCCATGCTCCGAGATTCATCTTGACTCGCGCACACCTGAGGAGAAAGCCAAAACGCCTGGCCGCGAATTGGTCAATAAAGACGACCCCCAGGTTATTGAAATCTGGAACATCGTATTTATGCAATACAACCGCAAGGCAGACGGCAGCCTCGAACCGCTTCCTATGCATGTCATCGATACAGGAATGGGATTCGAGCGTCTTGTGCGCGCATTGCAGGGAAAACACTCAAATTACGACACAGACGTTTTCCAACCGTTGATTCAGAAAATCTCACAATTGTCAGGAAAAAGTTATGGCAAAGACGAGAAGGTTGACGTAGCAATGCGCGTAATCGCCGACCATGTACGTACAATCGCCTTCTCTATTGCCGAAGCTCAACTTCCATCTAACGCCAAGGCAGGTTATGTGATTCGACGCATCCTGCGCCGTGCTGTTCGGTATGCATACACATTCCTTGACCAACGTCAAGCATTCATATACCGTCTTGTGGACACACTGATAGAGTCTATGGGCGATGCCTACCCAGAGCTCAAGCAACAACCTGATTTGATAAAGACGGTAATTAAAGAGGAAGAAGACACATTCCTCCGCACATTGGAGACAGGAATCAAACTTCTCGACAAGGTTGTCAACGAGGCCAAGGCAGATGGCAGAAAAGAAGTGAGCGGAACGGAAGCGTTTGTGCTGTATGACACTTATGGATTCCCTCTTGATCTTACAGAACTCATTCTGAAAGAGCATGGTTTCACCGTCAACCACAAAGAGTTTGACGAAGAAATGGCGAAGCAAAAGCAACGTGCGCGCAATGCTGCCGCAATAGAGGCTTCCGACTGGGTTGAACTCAATGCCGGGGAATCGGAGTTTGTCGGATATGACAAATTTGAATGTGAGACATCCATTCTCCGATACCGCAAGGTAAAACAGAAAAACAAAGAGTTCTATCAGATTGTGCTGAAAGAGACACCGTTCTACGCAGAAATGGGTGGACAGGTCGGCGATACTGGTTGGCTGATTTCAGGCGATGAGAAGATCGAAGTATTCGATACAAAACGCGAAAACAACCTGCCTATTCATTTGACAACAAAGATGCCGTCAAATCCTCAGGCTGCAATAATCGCAAAAATAGACACCGACAAACGCTTGGCTACGTCATGCAACCACACGGCGACTCACCTGTTGCACGAAGCGCTGAGAGAAGTGCTCGGCACACACGTGGAGCAAAAAGGCTCATATGTATCGCCTACAGAACTCCGCTTTGACTTCTCGCACTTCCAGAAGATGACAGAAGAGGAAATAGAGGCAGTTGAGCGACTTGCAAACAAGAAAGTACGTAACGCCATCGCTCTTGACGAGCATCGCAATGTCCCTATTGCGGAAGCTAAAGCGATGGGTGCCATGGCATTGTTCGGAGAGAAATATGGGGAAGAAGTCCGCGTTATCAAATACGGCGACTCTGTTGAGCTCTGCGGAGGTACGCACGTGCCAAATACTGGCAATATTGGAATTATAAAGATTGTTTCAGAAGGAAGTATCGCCGCCGGCATACGACGCATTGAGGCAATAACTGGCGAAAATGTGGAAAACGCAATCCACGAGTTGCAGAACACGATAAAATATGTTGGCTCACTGCTCAACTCTTCGGATATAAAGAAGGCTGTCAAGAAAACAATCTCTGAAAATGCCGAATTGCGGAAAGATGCTGAAGACATGGCAATCGAACGCATCAAGAACCTTAGTTCTCAACTTCTTGGGAAGAAAGAAACACTGCCAAACGGCATCCAATTGACATCATTGGGCGGTATGCGCATTCCAGACATTGTCAAAGGAGTGGCATTTGCCATACGTGAGACCTCCCCTACAAAAACAGCATTTGTAGCAGCAACCGTAAGTCCGGAGAAGAAACCTATGCTTACCGTAATGCTTACAGACGACCTTGTGAAAGAAGGACTTAACGCCGCGTCAATTGTACGTGAGGCAGCAAAGGCAATCAAAGGTGGTGGCGGTGGCCAACCTGGATTCGCACAAGCAGGCGGTAAAAATGCTGATGGGTTGCACGACGCCTTCAATGCTCTGATTGCAGCGGTCAAGGAATAGAAAGCATCACTCTCAACACTACTACAGTCATCGGATACATCAATAGCATTGTGTGTCCGATGACTTTTTCTATAACTTTTTTGCTGTAACTAAATTTATTTTGGAGATAAGCCACAATTATGTGATAAATTTTTATTATCTTTGCACGTAAAATCCGATTTTAAATAACAACATCTGAATGAGACAATTAAAGATTTCAAAATCAATCACCAATCGTGAAAGCGCATCGCTTGATAAGTATCTTCAAGAAATTGGACGAGAAGACCTTATCTCTGTAGAAGAAGAAGTTGAGTTGGCTCAACGTATTCGAAACGGCGATCAGCGGGCATTGGATAAATTGACGCGCGCAAATCTTCGATTTGTTGTTTCTGTAGCAAAACAGTATCAGAACCAGGGATTGAGTCTGCCAGACTTGATCAACGAGGGTAATTTGGGCTTGATTAAAGCCGCTCAGAAATTCGATGAAACACGCGGTTTCAAATTTATCTCATATGCAGTTTGGTGGATTCGCCAATCGATTTTGCAGGCATTGGCAGAGCAATCAAGAATTGTCCGACTACCTTTGAATCAAGTTGGTTCGCTAAACAAAATTAGCAAAGAGCTTTCTAAATTCGAACAAGAAAACCAGCGTCGTCCTTCAGCAGAGGAACTTGCCAACCGACTCGACATTCCGGTAGAGAAAATCTCAAGTACAATCAGTGTTTCCGGTCGTTCCATCTCTGTAGACGCACCATTTGCCGAAGGAGAGGACAACTGTATGCTTGATGTGTTGACCAACGACGACTCCCCCATGGCAGACTCTTCGCTCAATCAGGAGTCGCTGTCGAAGGAGGTTGACCGAGCATTGAACCAATTGCATGACCGTGAACGCGAAATCTTAAAAATGTTTTTTGGCATAGGTTGTCAGGAAATGACTTTGGAAGAGATTGGTGACAAATTCGATTTGACACGAGAGCGTGTGCGCCAAATTAAAGAGAAAGCAATCCGTAAATTGAAAGGACAAAAGAGCAGACTCTTAAAATCGTATTTATAGTTAAGAACAATTATAAAATGCAACGAATCCCGGCTATTTCAGTCGGGATTCGTTGCATTTTATAACTAAAAAACATTTGTCCCCGTGAACCATCTCGGCCGAATCGTTGTTTCTTGAACAAAACTTATCCGTGAATAACAACAAGAAGCTAATAGATTAATTTGTATGAGACAGTTAAAGATTTCAAAATCAATCACCAATCGCAACAGTCAATCACTCGAAAAGTATCTACAGGAAATTGGCAAAGAGGACCTCGTTTCAACAGATGAGGAAGTTGAGTTGGCTCAGCGAATCAGACAAGGCGACCAAAAGGCATTGGATAAATTGACGCGCGCAAATCTTCGATTTGTTGTTTCTGTAGCAAAGCAGTATCAGAACCAAGGATTGAGTCTGCCAGATCTGATTGACGAGGGTAATTTAGGCTTGATAAAAGCAGCTAAAAAGTTTGATGAGACCAGAGGTTTCAAATTCATCTCATACGCAGTTTGGTGGATTCGCCAATCGATTTTGCAGGCATTGGCGGACCAGTCGCGGGAAATCAGACTGCCGTTGAATCAAGTAGGTTTAAACAATAGAATAAGCAAGGAGATCTCCAAATTTGAGCAGGAAAATCAACGCCGCCCGTCAGCGGAAGAACTTGCGCAGCGCCTTGATATGCCATTGGAAAAGGTGACAAGTGCCCTAAAAGCCTTCTACCGCACTGTGTCGGTCGACGAGCCTGTCGCTGACGGAGATGACAAATGTATGGCCGACACGCTTGCCAACGATGACGTGCCAAGCACTGACGCCACGCTGACGCAAGAATCACTGTCGAAGGAAGTTGACCGAGCATTGAATCAATTGCAAGGTAAAGAGAGGGAGATTTTAAGGCTGTGTTTCGGCATTGGCTGCAGAGAGATGACATTGGAGGAGATTGGTGACAAGTTCAATTTGACGCGGGAACGAGTGCGCCAAATCAAAGAGAAGGCAATCCGCAAATTGAAAGGGGAAAAAAGCGCATTGCTAAAGTCATATCTATAAGACGTTGTCACCATTTTGCACAAAAATGGTGACAACGTCTAAAGAAAATCGAGTAGGAGGAGTTTACCACCTACTCGATTTTAATTTATAAAAATCAAAACGATCAATTCCGTCCAGTTCGCGTAATCTTGTTTTTAATGTTTTCGTTAAATACCGATTCCTTCATTAATGATTCAACCGAGATGTGCATTCTATAGCGCCAATAATGCTTTGCAATCGCAGGAACATTGATTTGTTCATCATTTGGATCCTCCCTACGCAATTTTCCGTCAATCGACATCCAGTCCTGCCAGGGAAGCACAGTCAGCATTGATGGCGACTCAAGATGCTGGCTCACAACAATATCGCAAAGCCATGGCTCTGCATAAAATGGCGCGTCCCCCTCCTGGTGCAACATAGTGTTGTAGAATCGCTGGGTTTTGTCGTGGTTTTCCTCCCACCATTGTCTGATTCCACCCATATCATGGGTCGATGTAGTGCATACCGACAAATATGGATATTGATATGGATTGCCAAACTCGTCTTCTGGATTTTTGGGCATTCTTTGTATTTCCAGCGACAGAATCTGAAGTTGCTTCATCACCGCCGGCACACAGTCTGGGATCATTCCCAAATCCTCGCCGCACACAAGCATATCTGTTGAGTTTACCAAAGCCGGAAGTTTCCACATAGCCTTTCCATACCAGAAATCATTGTGACGATGGTAATAGAAGTCGTTGTACATTCTGTTGAAGCACCACTTCTCATAATCATTCAGCGACCTATAGATGTAGGTGAATTGTGCTGAGATTCGAGGATGGTATTTGCCATGTTCTTCTGGGTCCTCGATGAAAAGCACTTCATCAAGCAAGCCGCACAGGGCGTTTTCCAATTTATTGTTCTTGTCGTTTTTCTCATACGACGCAAACAACTCCGCAACTTTCTGTTGCGTATCAACTTCAGGTTTCAGTTTGTAGCGTCCCCCTCCTATCGATTCCAGATATAGCGATTTTGCCTCTTCGGTATATTCTCCAAAGAAATCGGCAAGGAAGTAGTCCATAATATATGGTTTGCATTGGAGATCCGGATTTATCCAGAAGTCATAATTGTTGCGCATTTCATCTGGTGTATATGGTAACGCCGGGTTGAACACACCCAACAAGCCATGCACCGCCGACATGGGGATTTGCCAGATTCGGAAGAAGCCAAGGATATGGTCTATTCGATACAAATCGAAATATTCCGACATCTTGCGCATCCTGTTTTTCCACCATTTGAAGCCGTCCTGACTCATACGCTCCCAATTATATGTCGGTAATCCCCAATTCTGACCAAGCACTGAGAAGTCATCAGGCGGCGCTCCCGCTTGGCTGTTCAGATTAAACAAATCTGGGTCAACCCAAGCATCCGCACTTGCGCGGCTGATACCGATAGGTATGTCACCTTTCAACACAACACCGTGCTTGTGTGCATAATCACAACTATCTTTCAGTTGTTTGTCAAGGTTGTATTGGATGTAATATGTCAGGTTGATTTCATCAGCATTGTCTTTGCACAACTCGTCGACAAGACTTTCGTCGAATTTTGAATACTTACCCCATTTAGTAAAGTCGGCAGTTCCAAATTTGTCACGCAACAAGCAGAATGCTGCATAATTCTTCAGCCAATACTCATTTTTTGCAAAGAACGATTTAAAGTTCTCCGTCTTCAAGGTCTTGGCTCCTGATTCGGCAAAGATTTCTCTCACATATTCCAGCTTGCCAGCATTGACACGCTCATAGTCGACTTGCGGAAGAGCATTCAACTCCACTGCCAGATTATTGAAATATTCCTGACGCTGATTGTCCTTCAGCTTGCCCAATGCCGGAATGTTCAAATACATCGGATGCAGTGCATAAGTCGAATTAGCTTTATATGGATAGGAATCCACCCATGTGTGAGTCATTGTAGTGTCGTTGATTGGTAGAATCTGCAAGACACGCTGCCCTGTCGCCGCCAGCCAATCAACCATTTTCTTTATGCTGAGGAAGTCGCCGGCGCCGAAATCCTCGTCGGTGCGGATTGAGAACACCGGAATAGCTGTACCTGCGCCCTTCCATAGCGCAGCGGAATCGTTGAATCTCAAGCCTGCGACAACAATACATCCGTTTTTGTCTGGAGCCGATATGTCAAGCACCCGGTTATTGCACCCTTCCCACGATTCAGTGCCAGTGTGTCTGTTTCTCTTGAAGAATTTATACTCCACCTGTTCCTCTTTTTCAGGAAATTGGAAAGCAACCGACCATATCGGATAATTGCAATCGGTAAGCGCCAACGCATTCTCCGGGTTCCAATTTCCAAGCACATCGCAATTGCCTGTCACAAACAAGTCCTCGTCAGGTCTTACCGACGGAGCAAAAATTTCCAACGTGACGCCACCACGTTGATGAGGCAGCGCATCGTTTTTGTTTTCACGATGGAATATGGAATTGACAAACATCGACGAGTAGAAAGATTTGTCATAGGGCTGGTCATTCCAGGAATCCAAGATTTCATAGACCTTGATTTCTTTTCCAAACGTGAACAAGTGAGGCTTGCCCCACTCCTTGCGAACTGCGCCATTGTCGTTTCGGACAATATAGCAATACTCAAACGATTTGACATTGCGCTTAATATCCACCTCTGTAGACCAAATGCCGTCCTCGTAGGTCATTTTCAACGACTTGGACTCATTCCATTCGCCCAATTCCTTAACACTGCCCAAAAGATATAAGCTTTCCCCCCAGGCAGTGTTGTAGCCAATTCTAAATAACAATTTCATAGGTTAATATATTTACTTAATGAATATTCCATAGGTTAGTTTCTCTATCCGCATCTTGATGTGCCGCACGAAGTGCAAATCAAACAGCCCTCTTGGTATATCAATGTTTCTTGTCCGCAATTAGGACATTTCTGACCTTTGGCTTTGGTGCCTTCCGGCAAATACTTCTTCAAAGCCCGCTCAACGCCCATTTTCCAGGTGTTGATAGATTCGCTGTTGAGCTCGAGTCCACCAACCAGCTTCATCACTTGGTCAATCGGCATGCCATAGCGCAACACGCCTGATATCAATTTGGCATAATTCCAATACTCGGGATTGAACTTGTCGGAGAGGCCCTCTATTGTCGTCTTGTATCCACGCTTATTGATGAACTGAAAATCGTAGCGCTTGTTACCATTCTCGTCAATAGCCTTGATGATTTTTCCTTTGCTCACAGATTTCGGACAGAAGATGCCATCTTCATCATCTGCAAGACCAGTAAATATTTCATAAGGTCTGCCATCGATAAGTCCGACAAACGCAATCCATTTCTCTTTGTTGTTCTGGAACCTGACAACGTCCGCCTCCAATTCAATCGGTCGTTTAAGCACATGGCGCTCCTCAAAACCTGTGTGGGCAGGAGCCTCTACCTTCTTTTTTTCCTTCTGAGTCGACACAAGAACTCCTGAGCGTGAGCCATCACGATATACGGTGCATCCCTTGCAACCAGCCTTCCACGCTTCCATATACAGCTCGTTTATCAGATCTTCGGTCACATCCGACGGCAAGTTGATTGTAACACTTATTGAATGGTCAACCCATTTTTGGATTTCTCCCTGCATCTTGACCTTCTCATGCCAGTCAATGTCGTTTGCTGTGGCTTTGTTGTACGGAGATTTCGCCACCAATTCATCCAACTCCTCTTGTGAGAACTTTTCTTTGCGTTTGATGCCATTCGCATCCATCCAGGATATAAACTTATGGTGATAAACTACATATTCTTCAAACGCATCACCAGTTTCGTCTACATAATCCACATGTACGCCAGGCTCATTCGGGTTAACCTTGCGACGGCGCTTATATACAGGCATAAAGACCGGCTCTATGCCGGATGTGGTTTGTGTCATCAAGCTTGTAGTCCCCGTCGGGGCGATTGTCAAGCATGCAATGTTGCGTCGCCCGTATTTTATCATCTCATCATACAAAGAAGGGTCTGCGTCCTTCAATCGGTTTATGTAAGGATTTGCCTCTTCCCTCTTGGCGTCGTACAAAGAGAATGCGCCACGCTCCTTTGCCATCTCGACCGAAGACCAGTAGGCCGCAAGTGCCAACGTCTTGTGTACAGACACAGAAAAAGCCGTAGCCTCTGGAGTTCCATAACGGAAGCCCATTGCGGCAAGCATATCTCCTTCCGCTGTTGTTCCAAGTCCAGTGCGTCGTCCAGCCAAAGTCTTGTTGCGGATTTTCTTCCACAGATTCAATTCTGTGGCTTTAACTTCTTCCGTTTCTGGATCGGACTCTATTTTGGCAATGATTTTATCAATTTTTTCCATTTCCAGATCGATAATGTCGTCCATCAGTCGCTGAGCACATCTGATGTGCTGTCGGAAAAGGTCAAAGTCAAATTTTGCTTCGGCTGTGAAAGGATTTTTTACGTATGAATACAGGTTTACAGCAATAAGCCGGCAACTGTCATATGGGCACAACGGAATTTCGCCACAAGGATTTGTGGATATCGTTTTAAACCCTAAGTCAGCGTAACAATCAGGGATAGACTCTCGCGTTATCGTATCCCAGAAAAGCACACCTGGTTCAGCGCTCTTCCACGCATTATGCACAATCTTTCGCCAAAGGGCGTTTGCATTTATTTTTTTTGACACATATGGATGCTCTCTGTCAACCGGGAATTTCTGTTCATATTCCGCATCGGTTTCTGCCGCCCGCATGAACTCGTCGTCGACGCGTACCGACACATTGGCACCCGTAACTTTGCCTTCTGTCATTTTCGCATCGATGAATGCCTCGCTGTCGGGATGCTTTATTGAAACCGACAGCATCAACGCTCCGCGACGTCCATCTTGCGCAACTTCTCTTGTGGAATTTGAGTAGCGTTCCATGAACGGCACCAATCCCGTTGACGTAAGAGCTGAATTTTTCACAGGCGAACCCTTTGGGCGCACATGTGAGAGGTCGTGCCCCACGCCGCCTCTGCGCTTCATCAGCTGCACTTGTTCCTCGTCGATTTTGATGATGCCTCCATAAGAGTCCGGAGCGCCGTCAAGACCGATTACGAAACAGTTTGACAACGACCCTACTTGATAATTGTTTCCGATTCCCGCCATCGGGCTTCCTTGCGGCACAATGTATTTGAAATCCTTCATCAAGTTGAAAATATCCGTTTCCGACAAAGGATTCTTGTATTTACTTTCAATCCGTGCCAATTCCGATGCCAATCGATGGTGCATATCGTCCGGCGTCTTTTCATAAATGTTTCCGTATGAGTCCTTCAAAGCGTATTTGTTGACCCAGACGCGAGCAGCGAGTTCATCGCCGTTAAAATAGTCACATGAGGCATTGAAAGCCTCGTCGTAAGAATATATGTTTATCTCCACAACAGTGTTTGATTTAATAATAGTTACTGATGCTTTTCATTCATCAATGCAAAGATTGCAAAATTTCCAGTATTCTCAAAATATATTCAGACTATTTTATGCTCTTGGGTGTTTGTTGCTTTTTGCGACATTCCGGATTTATTGACTACCTTTGCAATAAAAACAATAAATTATGAATATGAATTTCTTCTTTAATCGTAAAACCATAAGAAAATACAAATCAGAAGCCATTCCCAGCGACACCATTGAGCGCATGCTTGATGCTGCGGCTCAATCCCCGACAACTGGAGGAATGCAACTATACAGTGTTGTCATAACAACAGACAAGAGCATCAAGGAAGAATTGGCAAAAAGTCATTTCAATCAGCCGGCGGCAACCGGAGCACCAATGCTATTAACTTTCTGCGCCGACTTCAACCGTTTTATAAAATGGTGCGAGCTGAGCAATGCCAAGCCAGGATTCGACAATTTCCAATCATTTGTCGCTGCGTTTCTCGACGCCACAATATTCGCCCAGCAATTCTGCACCATAGCCGAGATGAACGGACTTGGATGCTGCTACCTCGGCACGACAACATACAATGCCCCACAAATTGCCAAAACGCTTAATCTTCCACAATACGTTGTCCCTATCGTGACTCTGTCTGTCGGCATTCCCGATGATGATTCAGCCAAATCGGAGCGAATTCCATTGCAAGGAATCATACACAAGGAGCGATATGCTGATTATTCCACAACCGACATCTCCAATCTTTACAAAGAAAAGGAAGAGTTGCCGGCAAACATCAATTTTGTCAAGGAAAATGGGAAGGATTCATTGGCTCAGGTGTTTACGGATGTCAGATATTCCAAAGAAAACAACGAGACTTTCTCTAAAATATTTTTTGATTTTATCGAGCAGCAAGGATTCAAGTTCAGCAAATAGCCTGGAATATTCTTCAAGGATTCAGGAATGCCTATCGGTCCGAACCGTTTTGAGCAATTCAAGGAGTGAAACGTGGCGGCCCTGCTGTGTTAAAAAATGTTTTTGCCACAAGCCCATATTCGTGCCGCCCCACACCAACGGGAATGGCTTGAGAAGCCGTCTGCAGCACCATTTTCATTATTGGCACAAAGCCATCCAAAGGTTGGCTCGAATGCAACAAAAAGGTTAAAATGCTTTGTATCAACGATATTTTTTTATACCTTTGTCTGCGGAATTAAAAAAAACGAGAGAAAGAGATCTCTCCATTGCCGAAAATCGGCAGGGGCTTTTCTCAGGTGGACTCCCAAGAAAGCCTTTAGTGTGAACTATAATTTAAATGAATGAGGAGAACATTTACAGCAATTGCGACAATTGCCATATTGTTGGTATTTACATCTTCTTACAACAGCTATGATGTAAGTGTTGATATCAACTCTTTCGCCCCAAACTTTGAAATAAGCAAATTAGGGAATCATTTCAAACTAAGCGAAACGAGAGGCAATTATGTGATAGTCAATTTTTGGACGTCGGACGATGCGGAAGCTCGCATCAGAAACATTCATTACGACAGATTTTTCAAATCCATCGGAAAAAATTTGAGTTTTATTTCTGTTAATTTCGACGACAGCGACAATATGTTCAAAGAGCTTGTCAGAACAGATGGACTATCAGAAGTATCGCAATTTTACGAAAAAGACGGTATGGAATCCGAAGTGTACAAACGGTATCGTCTAAAGAGCGGAATGAACAGCTATCTTCTTGATAAAGACGGGAAGATTCTTGCCATCAATCCGACGCAGCAACAATTGACTAAATATTTTTGTCAATAGCCACACATGCCGGAACAATTGCAAAATTGTTCCGGCTTTTTATTAAGAAATTGTTTGGCATTTTTTTTGCTATAGGATATATAAAATAAATTTTGACAATGATTGATTTTACAGACAGCAAGTTGGTCGAAGAAGATGGAAGCCCACAAATATGCCAAATCTTCACAGATGTAAAAGCCAACGAAAATACTGACAACGATATAGACCCACAGTCATTTACGTCCGATGTTCCTATCTTGGCGCTTCGGAATATGGTGTTGTTTCCCAATGTCGCAATTCCAGTAGCGGTTGGCCGCGACAAATCTTTGGCACTAATTGAAGCGGCACAAAAAACGAAAACGCCAATCGGCGTAATCTGCCAAAAAGACGCAAAAGACGAGGACCCCGGTCAGGATGGTCTATATCAAATAGGCGTAGTCGCAGAAATTATACGAGTGTTGGAATTTCCAGACAATTCCACAAACGTCATCATCCAAGGCAAATACCCATTCCAACTCGACAGTGTGACAAGCACCAAGCCTTTCTTGAGGGCTAACATCACGCCACTTGAAGAAGAATACCCATTGTCAGACGACAAGGAGTTCAACGTACTGGTGACAAGTCTTCGTGAAATCACATTGAAGATGCTCGACAAGTTGGGTAACAAGATGAACGAATTGACTTTTGCCATAAAAAACATCGACAATCCAGTTCATCTGATTGATTTCTTGTGCGCGAACTCCCCTTTGGAACCCAATGTCAAACAGCGGTTGCTGTCCAACCTTTCGATAAAGCAACGGGCATATTCCCTGTTTATGTATCTCAACAGAGAGTCTCAACTGGTTGACATCCGCGCAGACATTGAGTCAAGAACACAGAAAGATATTTCCGAGCAACAACGGGCACATTTCCTTCAGCAGCAAATCCGCACAATTCAGGATGAGCTTGGAGACACCGACGAGCACGATATTGACGAGCTTTATCAAAGAGCCGAGCAGAAACTGTGGAATGAGGATGTCAAGAACACATTCAAAAAGGAGATGCGCAAACTTGAACGTCTACAGCCACAAACTCCAGACTATTCTGTGCAGTACAACTATTTGGAGACACTTCTCGACTTGCCCTGGAATGAATATACAGAAGACAATTTCGATATTTCCAATGCAGAAAAACAGCTCGACAAAGACCATTTCGGACTGGACAAGGTAAAAGAGCGCATTCTTGAGCATTTGGCAGTGCTTAAGCTGCGAGGCGACATGAGAGCCCCAATCTTATGTTTATATGGTCCTCCGGGAGTCGGCAAAACCTCTCTTGGCAAGTCGATAGCGGAAGCCTTGCATCGCAAATATGTGAGAATGTCGCTTGGCGGACTGCATGACGAAGCTGAAATCCGAGGCCATCGCAAGACATATATAGGTGCTATGCCGGGACGAATCATACAAGGTTTGATTAAGAGCAAGTCATCGAATCCGGTATTTGTTTTGGACGAGATTGACAAACTTGGCCAAGATTTCAAGGGCGACCCGTCGTCGGCATTACTGGAGGCATTGGATCCAGAACAGAACTGCCATTTCCACGACAACTATGTGGACGTTGACTACGACCTGTCGCGTGTGATGTTTATCGCCACCGCCAATACCCTATCAACCCTTTCTCAGCCATTGCTTGACCGGATGGAGCTGATAGATGTGTCAGGTTACATTTTGGAAGAGAAGGTTGAAATCGCAAAGAAATTCTTGGTTCCGAAACAGTTGAAAGAACACGGATTCGAAGAAAAGGAGATTTCTTTCCCTAAAAAGGTTCTTGTGAAAATTGTGGAATCCTACACACGAGAATCTGGAGTCAGACAACTGGAAAAGAAAATAGCAAAAGTGATGCGCCGCATCGCATTGCAGAAAGCGAGCGGAAAGCCTTTTGAAAAGACCGTTTCTATCGACGGCCTTAAAGAGTATCTAGGACAGGAGGAATTCAGCCCTGACCGCTACGAGGGAAACGATCAAATCGGAGTTGTGACTGGTCTTGCGTGGACTGCTGTCGGAGGAGAGATTTTGTTTATCGAGTCATCTCTGTCAAAAGGCAAAGGCGAGAAGCTGACTCTTACCGGAAACCTCGGAGACGTGATGAAGGAATCGGCGGTTATTGCCCTACAATATTTGAAAGCCAATTGCAACAAATTCGGCATATCGCCTGACATATTCGACAGTTACAATGTGCACATTCACGTTCCAGAGGGTGCAATTCCTAAGGATGGTCCATCAGCCGGTGTCACCATGGCGACATCTTTGGCATCTTCTTTTACAAAAAGAAAAGTTAAGGACCACATTGCGATGACCGGAGAGATTACACTGCGCGGGAAAGTGCTTCCTGTAGGCGGCATCAAAGAAAAAATTCTTGCGGCCAAACGTGCAGGGATTACAGATATTATTCTGTCGAAGGAAAATAAGAAAGACATTCTGGAGATTAAACCGTTATATTTGAATGGTCTGACATTCCATTATGTCTCAACAATCAAAGATGTTCTTGATCTGGCTCTTACAAACGAAATCGTTACAGAATAAAATGAATTATTGCTGTCCGATAAAACTCAGAAAAAGCAATAAAGTATGACTCGAATGCTAATTTAACGGCGTTCGAGTCATACTTTTTGTTTATTAAGCCCACCTTAATCAAAAAGAGATGGTTCAGAAGGTGCATCGAAAGCCTTGGAAAGAATGATATCCCATTCCTTTTCGGGTTTGTTGAACAGGCTGTAGAAATCGACGTAGTACATCAGTGTTATCCTGACCTTAGTAGCCCCAGTCCTGAGAAGCTCCATTGTCGTTTCAATCCCTTCTGCATCACCATCAGCAGAAGATTCGCAATCAGCGTCACCCAGATTTGGATTTTTATGGCGCTAGCTCTCTCGCCATAAAAATATTTCAGAGGAAAATTCTGTTTCATCTGTTTGAATGACAAACTCCACATGCTGTATCCTGACCGCCATAAAACCGTCAGGAGCCTGATACATTCGAGGGAATAGGCATATAAATCATGGTATATGACCTCAAATATGGCTTCCTGACGCCTTTTGTTGGCGTCGGCGAGTGTACTGCGTCCAATCTTGAATGTGATTCCTCTTTGTTCACCGACGACAGGCGGTTCTCTCCGAGTATCGGATTCTCAAAATCGGGAATGTCCTCTATGTACCGCTTGTTGCCCGATGCGTGGTCTATTGCGGACATAAACTCCTGTAGTCCGAGCATACTGTTCTGCAACGCCTCCTTCGTTTGGAAGCCTTTGCTCTTGACCTTCTTCTCATACTCGTCCCGTGCGCTTACTCTTTCTCTCACGCTTCTATCCACGTCCTCCGACACACGTGACGCATAGTCGAAAATGCTTTCGCCCGGCTTTCTGCTGAAACGAGGCTTATCCTCGTTTTTTGGATTCTCTCTAACGGAGCGGTCGATTGAATCTGAACCCTTTTTGCCGTCATCAATAATTTCTTCGCCAAAAAGTTTTGGCGATTCGGATTTATCCTCTACCTTTGCGCTCGGTTCAGAATCTTTGCGGCGTGCTCCTTCGGGAGTGTTGTCAATGTTTTCAACATTGCGGTACACGGAAGATTCAGAACCTTTTTTGTTTGAATAGAAGTCATCAACTATTTCATTGTTTTTCCCAACACGGGTAAGCACAGTATATTTAACTCCATCAATATCCATAGTATATACAGCCATAGTCTTGCCACCTTTAGATTTTTCCATCTTTTCTCCGCGCTCTAATATTTTAGGGATATTAATGATGTCTTTAGCTTCGATGACACCAACGGTTGTACCATAGTGCTTAAATAAACTATGCTTGGCGCCAGCTTTATCCTCTTGTCCTTGCTTCAATAAGAACTGTTGTTTTACGCCATTCCTTTCAACATAAAATTTTTGGTTGTCTTTCTCTCCGCTGAACACATCAACGACAGCCTTCTGCTCTGCCGTCAATTCTCTGCCCTCAAGTTTCTGTGCCACATCTGCCATCCGCTTCTCAACCCTGGAGCCCATCGCCCTCGTCCGCTCCTCAAGGTTCTGCGACACTCTATCCGCCACGTCAAACACGCTCTCACGCTTGGTGGCTCGCTCGGCAGACGGAATGGCATTGTCAAGCAATGGAGCGATGACACCTTCGGTCAACTGCGTTGGGATGCCGTTGCCGACTATGGTGTGCGACAACTGGTCTGTCTCAGGCATCTTGTACGTGTCGGGCAGTCCCGTGACTCTCGCAAGTACCCTCGGTGACGCTTTAAGCACCCTGCCGTCAGGCATTATTATGATGTCTCCACCTCCGGTGGTCAGCGTTGGCAGGAGCTCATCGGCAAAAGCGTGCCCTACGGTCTTGTTGGCATAGCCACGTCCGAACACATACAAAGGCTTGTCAATGGTGCGGTAGTCTATTCCACTGTTCTTCAACCGCTCGTCAGTGCCTTGCGGAACACCTGTCTTTTTCTCTTCAAGGTGTGGAATCAAATCTTCCACCGCGCTATACCATCCCTTCTTCCTCAATTCTTCGGGAAGCTTCTCCGGCTTGGGAGGAAGTTTGCCGTCTCGCTTGGCTCGCACTATCAGCCGTTCTCTCTTCGTATAGCCTCCGTAGTCTGCCGTGTTGTACACATCGGCATCCCAGTCATATCCTTGACGGGTAAGCTCGTCAGTGATGATTTTCAACGCCTCGCTGTTGCGGTAGCCTTTTACGTTCTCTATGGTCACCACCTTCGGTCTTGTCTTCGCTATAAACTCGGCTGTCGACAACGCTGTCTCCTTGTCAAGTTCAACCTCGCCTCCCTCACGCTTGGCTTTGGAGAAGTTCTTGCACACCGGAGATGCGTGGAAGTACTGCACCTCGCCTCCGTCAACCGCGCCTACAAGTTTCTTGGGGTCAACGTCCCTCACGTCTGCCACAACAATGTGGTTGCCGTGGTTGTCGGCATACACTCCTGCTATCTTCTCGCTGAACTCAACCGCAACCTTTGGGTCTATCACGCCCTTCAGACCTGCTTCAAGCAGTCCGCCTCCACTGAAATATGTGCCTGACGTGGCAAGCGTCTCGCCAACCTCTCCTCGCTTTCTCATTCCGCTCTCATCCTTCATAGGATTCTTGGAGTCAAGCAAGTCCTTCATTGCCATATCAGCCAGCTCCTCGGCACTGCGGTAGCGGTTGATGCCGAACATCCTCGCCACTCCTTCCCAGAACCGCGCTATGGCTTCCTTCACTCGCTCCAATGTCTCGATAGCCTTCGCCTTGGTGAACACTCCGCCCTCGCCATCGGCAACCCTGCGTGCTTCCTCGCGCAAGCGTTCCGCTCCTCTGCGTCCGCTGAACGTCGACAACACCTCGTCCGCTATCTCGTCATCGGTCTTCAGCTCCGGATACAACTCCTTCACTTCCTCCCAAAGAACGCTGTTCTTCAGTTCCTTCACCGTGTGGCTCCATTGCTCGGAATCCTTGCGTCTCAGCATATCGCCCCACAGATGCGTGTATTCGTGTACCGCAGTCTCCGCTGTAGCCACCTTTGGGTCAAGGTATATGCGTCCGTCCTTCACCAAGCCGTACACCTCTCCGCCTGCTGTCCGCAGAAAGCGTGTATGGTCGGTTATCTTCGCATCATTCTCGTTGAAGATAACGTAGTTCTTTGTGCCATCCTCACGACCACCACGCATATTGTCAGCAGGATATTTGATGCCAATACAGCCTAACTCAGCCAATGCTTGTGACGCTTTCTTGTCGCTGCCAAGAGCCTCACGCAATTCCGCATACAGATCAGCTCCAGTCGCATTGGGGTTCAAAACAACGGTGCTTTCGCCTTTCTCATATCTGACAGGGCTATCCTGCACCCTCTCAAAGCCATTACTCTCCAAAAACGAACCTACATCTTTCAGTAAAGATTCAGCAGGGTGTCCATTCCAATCCAGATAGTTGTCACCGTTGTCATCGGGGATTTCTACGGTGTAAAGATTTCTTGTCTTGGACCCAGCAATGGAAATATCAGAAGGATTCAGTAATGATGCGTCTCTGACTAAAGATTGTGCATAATCATCGTTCTTCTTATTGCTATACCACTGCATAGCATCATCCCACGCTCTTAGGATATAGGTTTCGTCAGAGACACCATCTAAAAAAACCTCCAATATTTCATTGATGCGCCCCTCACTAAGTCCGTGGGAATCACCGTTATATACAGGATATTCTCTTGCATACTTACTATTCTGAATAGCATACGTCCTGCCGATACCTTCCACCTCGGTCACATAAGTACCCCAGCCGTAAGCCTGCGCACCTTCTCCCTCGCCCATATGCGAGTGGTCGAAAGCATCAAAGTCCGCTCCGCTGCCGTGGTACACACGATGTTCACGGACTGAACCGGCGTTCACTTCCTCGCGCTCGGCCAAGCCTGTCGTGTCTTTGAACTCTTCACCAGCCAATGCGTCAGACACCGAACGGATCATCTCTGCCAAAGGCTTGCCTTCTGCGTTTTCAAGCGCACGTTTTGGGTAGAAATATTCTATGATATGGGCGTTGCCGTCATTGAGCAAGCCTTTGTTTTTGTGGCTTGAAATAACAATGCTTATTCCATCGCTCTCATTATTTTTGTCAAAGTTGGACACTCGTGCGTTATGGTTGCTTACACGAATGGTTATCCGTTTACCATCGGGTGTCTCAAAAGTCCCATATTGGCTTGATTCGTGTTGCTTTAAACCGAGTGCGTGTGACAAGTCTGTTATAAAACCTCTTGTCTTGTTTGCAATTTTTTCATAATTTGTCGCAAGTGTTCCAAGATTGTTTTGTATCTTTGCCCCGTCAGCACTTGAAATGACAGTGGCATTATTAGTGGCTTCGGCTGCTATCGTCGCGGTTTCAAGTGCTCTCTTTTGTTTGGCACCCATCATCCTTGTCCGCTCGTTCAGTCTGTCTATGACTCTCTGCATCTCTTCCGAATCAGTCACCACGTCAAGTCCGCCCTTGCGCATACGCTCCACAAGGTTGTCCCTCAGTTCCCGCTCCTCCGCTGTCAACTCCGTCTTCTCGCTTCGGCTCTCCCTTACGCTGCGGTCTACACCTTCAGGCTTGACTTGCTCTGGTGCAACGCCCTCCTTCAGCGCACTCTCAAACTCTGCGAGAAGTTTGTCGGCGGCCTTCATTCTGCGCACACCTTCCTTGTCGCCTCTGTTCTTGAAATACTCGACCATCCTCGCCACCGCGTCACGCAAACGGGCAAGAATGCCTTTCTCTCCTCTCAGCGACTCGGCAAGACGCTTCAACGCATCCTTGTCGTTCAACGCCTCTCCAACGATGTCGCACGTCACCTCCTCGGCAAGTTTCCCCTCGGCATAAGCATTCAACTTGCGCTTCTTCTCGATGCGTTCATTCCATTCCTTCTCGCCGACGACCTCCATAGCCGCCTTCTGCAAAGCCCTGAACTTGCCACCGATCATCCGCCTCACTCCGTGTGCCACCTCGTGTCCCAGCACCTGCACCAACGGATTCTCGGCATCCTTTGCGATACGGATCACTTTCTTGTCCGCGTCTATCGTTCCGTTCTCCTCCATCGTGTCCACCCATTCCACACGATAGCCCAACGCACCGGCTACCTCCTCGGCGTCCTTGCGCTCCGTCTCAGTCAGCGTTTTTTGCTTTGGCTTGTCAGCCTCAGCCTTGCGTTTCTTCTCCTCCTTGTCGGCGATCTCCTTAGCCTTGTCAAAAACGCTCTCATTCTCTTGCTTCTTCTCCGGCTTTTCGCTACCTTTGTCGGTGGAAACGTTTCTCTCCCGAACGCCGGTATATTGGTCAGAATTGGGCTGACCGAGAAGTGACCGCTGTTCGGGAGTAATGTTTTCAGCGGTATATAGCACATCCTCTTTCTGTGTCTTTTTAGCGTCACCTCGCCTTCCGAATATCGTTGATATGGCATTCACCTCCATATCACGACCTACGTTCTTCACATCTACACCGACGACTATGGTCTCGCCATTTTCGTTCTTCATTGTAGTGTACAGACGATAGCCTTTGTCCTTTCCTCCGAATCTTGTTATAGCAAAAGGCTTCTGCAAAGCATCAGGCAATTCCTCCCACTGCTTCTCTGTAAGCGAATGGGAATCATCTTTCCCTGCGTGGCGCGACAATACCCCATACTTGATTGTGAAGCGGTCTCCAGTCAACCCAAGTTTCTTCATAAAGTCAGGTGTCTTGGCGACATCGAAGAATGCCATTTTGTATAATCTGGAAGCGGCCGACTTTCCCTTCTCATAAATTGCTTTAACCACATCCTTCAATTGCGGTTTTTTCTTATCCTCTTTCAGTTCCGCGTCTTTCTCCACCGCTTCCTCCTCTGCTTTTCTTTCCGCTTCAAGGCACGCCTCCTCGTCTGCTTTCTGTGCGTCGAGTTCCGCCTCTATTCTGTCACGTTCCTCCTCGGCACGTTCACGCTCCTCAGCGGCTTTTCTCTCCGCTTCCGCCTTTTCTGCGGCAATCCTCTCCGCTTCCGCTTTGGAGGCTTCCTCTCTGCGTGACTTCTCTCCTACGATGGCTTTCCAAGCATCGACCGTCCTCTCTGCCTCCGCCACTGCCGCCTCGTTTTCCTTGATTGACTGCAACAATTCTTCCGGCGTCTCGCCTTTCTCCTTCAGTGCCTTTGCCGCCTTCAACCTCTTCTCAGCGCCTCGAAAAAATACCAATGCAAAAGGGTCGACCTAACAACGCGAGTTCGGGATAAGTGTGGACTGAAAAGGCGTGATTCGGATGCGGATATAGTGTCGGACGACCATGAACGTGGCCGCCTGATGCGCTTCAGTAAAAATGGGATTTGAGCTATTGCCAAATGGTGAGTCGACCGTATGAGTTCGGCACCTCGTAGTCGAAGTTGACTGCTGGCTTGGACTGGAAGAAGCAGTACGCCCCATTGCCGCGAGCAGATTTATCAGAAAGTTGTGCACGCTGCGGTGCCATGTGTGTGTACAAGCTGCGCCACGTTTTTTAAGCATGTCGTTCACGGTCTCTATAATGCTCCTCTGCGCAGCATTATCTTGTCATAAAGAGGCATCAGTCGCTGCTTCATGTTAGAGCGCAGCCCTGTCACCACATGTATCCCCTCACTCCAAAGCCGTCCGAAAAGCGCACACACAGGCCTGGTAATAATGCTTGAAGTTGCGGTAGAAGTTGAAGTGGAAACAGATGAGGATTGTGATGACCTCGGCGTCCGACATCATACGCTTGCGACGGCGTTTTGGGGTATCAGGCGTTGATTGAACAGCGTTTTTTGCCATCTCTGCATCAAATTCTTTGCAGAAATCATCGGCAATACAAAAATTTCAGTAACTCTACTCTTGGTGATCATGATTTGTAATTGTTTCTTTTTACACCATTAAATTACTAAAAATCAATGATTCCCTTTTTTTCGCCATTTTTTCAAACACCTCTTATCCCGAACTCGCGTGAATAGCAAAAAATTAATTGACAATCAGTTACGAAGTCAGGAAAAAGCCGTACTAATGACCAGATTTGGGATAAATAAGCAACCTTCCGGGTTTGATTCCCAGAGGCTATCCGCATAAAGCAATCATAGATTTGCAGCCAACGCCCGCCACAGGTTGTCGTCTGGTATTGGCGCAACCAAATCGATTATTTTTTTTGACACAGGATGCTCGAATACGATTCTATGCGACTGTAATGATATGCCACCGTCGGGATTGCTCCGTCGGTCACCATATTTTAAATCTCCACGGATCGGACATCCCATAGCCGATAATTGTGCGCGTATCTGATGCTTCCTTCCAGTGTGAAGATTCACTTCAAGCAGGCAGTAATAATCAGTTTTTGCCAACAATTTGTAGTCAAGCACAGCTTTCTGCGCCCCGTCGGCAGGCGTGCGGCTGACATACGTTTTGTTATTGCGTTCCCGAGGTGTCAGATAGTCAACCAACGTATCTTCCGCTCTTGGCGGCAAATTTCTTGAGATTGCCCAATATGTTTTTTTCACTTTCCGATTCTGAAAAATCTCGTTCATCCGCGCCAACGCTTTGCTTGTTTTGGCGAATACGACAAGCCCGCTCACCGGGCGGTCAAGCCGGTGAATCACGCCACAAAACACATTGCCTGGCTTGTTATATTTTTCGCGCAGATAATCTTTAACCATCTCAGACAGTGGTTTGTCGCCTGTTTTATCGCCTTGCACGATTTCACCTGCGGCTTTATTCACCACTATCAGATGATTATCTTCATAAACAACCTCCATAGACTTAGTTGCCCATTTCAGAAATAAACTTAATGCGAACCAACCGGATTTCTTCTTCAGTATAGTCTCCGCCAAGTTCATTTATCGCCAATTCCAAATCATCACTCTCGCTTTCTTTGAAATATTCAAAAATGTCGTCCAAGTGATCTTCATCCATCACCTCGTCCAGGAAATAATCGATGTTTATTTTTGTGCCAGAGTATACAATTGCCTCCACTTCATCCAACAACTCATCGAATTCCAACCCCTTAGACTCCGCAAGCTCATCAAGTGCAATCTTACGGTCAATACCCTGGATGATTGATATTTTAAGCTTGCTTTTATTTGCAACGCTCCTCACCCGCAGGTCTTCCGGACGTTCAATATCGTTTTCCTCGACATGGGCCTTTATAACTTTCAAGAAGTCCGCTCCATAGCGTTTCGCCTTGCCGGCGCCAACGCCTTGTATAGTTTGAAGTTCTTCCATTGTGATTGGATATGTTGTAGCCATAGCCTCCAACGAGATGTCTTGAAAGATTACATACGGCGGCAACTCCAGCTTCTTGGCAATCTTTTTGCGAAGATCTTTAAGGATGGAGTACAATTCTGGGTCGACGGCGCAAACTCCGCCCGATTTTATAGTAACATCTTCATCATCTTCGTTGAATTCCTTGTCTTCAACAATCTTAAACGACTTTGGATTCTTCAAAAACGAGTGCCCAGCTTTTGTCACTTTCAGCAACCCATAGTTTTCAATTTCCTTGTCAAGATATCCAGCAATGATTGCTTGATGAATCACCGCGCCTAAAAATTTATCGGTGTCAGCCTCCATGCAGCCGAACACTTCCAATTGATCGTGTAAATATGATTTTATTTCGGCGGTCGATTTTCCGAGCATGACATTAATAACATAGTCTGATTTAAATTTTTCTTTCAATGCCAAGACGGTCTCAATTACCGCACAAAGTTCATCTTTTGCTTCCACTTTTTTCTTAGGATTTAAACAGTTGTCACAGTTTCCGCAATTGTCTTCTTGATATTCCTCTCCAAAATAATAAAGCAACGACTTTCTCCGGCACACAGATGATTCACAATATGCTGCCGTTTCCAAAAGCAACTGCTTGCCAATTTCCTGTTCTGCAATTGGCTTGCCCTGCATAAACTTTTCCAGTTTCTGCAAGTCCTTGTTGGTATAGAATGCGACACACAAGCCTTCGCCGCCGTCACGTCCCGCGCGTCCGGTTTCTTGATAATACCCCTCCAAACTTTTGGGGATGTCATAATGTATTACAAAACGCACATCCGGTTTGTCAATACCCATACCAAAAGCAATCGTTGCCACGATGACATCGACAGTCTCCATCAGAAAGGCATCCTGGTTGGCACTGCGTTGCGCGCTGTCCATGCCAGCATGGTATGGCAATGCTTTGATGTTGTTGACAATCAATGTCTCTGTCAACTCTTCCACTTTTTTTCTGCTCAGGCAATATATTATGCCCGATTTGCCCTCATGACTTTTTATGAATTTTATGATGTCCTTGTCAACGTTCTTGGTCTTCGGACGCACTTCATAATATAGATTTGGCCTGTTGAATGATGATTTAAACACTTTAGCATCCAGCATTCCCAAATTCTTCTGTATGTCATGCTGCACCTTTGGCGTAGCAGTGGCTGTCAAAGCAATGACCGGACGGTTGCCTATCTGATTTATCAACGGTCTGATTCGTCTGTACTCTGGCCGAAAATCGTGTCCCCATTCCGATATACAATGCGCTTCGTCGACTGCGTAGAATGAAATCGACACCGTCGACAAGAATTCTATGTTCTCCTCTTTTGTCAGCGACTCCGGTGCGACGTACAACAATTTCGTTTTGCCCGACACAATGTCCGACTTAACTTTCTCTATTGCAGCACGGTTCAATGAAGAGTTCAAGAAATGAGCTATTCCGTCGTCCTCTCCAAAATTGCGCATAGCGTCTACCTGATTCTTCATCAAGGCGATTAATGGCGATATGACAATTGCAGTGCCGTCCATCAGCAAGGACGGCAATTGATAGCATAGCGACTTGCCGCCGCCTGTAGGCATAAGCACAAACGTGTCATTGCCGGCCATCAGATTTTCTATTATCGCTTCTTGATTGCCTTTAAAGTTGTCGAATCCGAAATAGTTTTTCAGTTCGGCTTTTAAATCAGTTTTGACTGCCATAATAATTAGAGGTTTGCTTTACTTACAAAGTTAAGGACCTATCGACAATTTGCAAAATGTTTTCGCTATATTTTCACACAAGGAGATCTAAATTTGCCTTGTTAAGCTTCTCCAATGCATATTCTCTGGTAACTACAAACTCTTTTTTCTTTGACGACGGACTTTCATACATTGCGTCGACCACAATGGTTTCCGTCAGCGAGCGAAGTCCGCGCGCGCCAAGTTTATATTCTATTGATTTATCAACAATAAGGTCAAGAGCATCTTTCTCAAAAACCAGCTTGACGCCATCCATCTCAAACAATTTCTGATACTGTTTTATTATGGCATTTTTCGGTTCCGAGAGGATTCTCCGCAACGCATTGCGGTCCAATGGCTCAAGATTGGTCAATATCGGCAATCGACCTATAATCTCAGGAATTAGTCCGAATGACCGCAAGTCTTGTGGCGCTACGTAGTTTATCAGATTTTCCCGTTTCTGCTTGCGCTCCACATTGTCAGTTCCGAAACCAACCACATATGTGTTAAGGCGCTGGGCAATCTTACGCTCAATTCCCTCAAAAGCACCGCCACAGATAAACAGGATATTTTTTGTGTCGACAGGAATCATCTTTTGCTCCGGATGCTTCCTTCCGCCTTGTGGTGGCACGTTGACCACAGAGCCTTCGAGCAACTTCAAAAGCCCTTGCTGCACTCCTTCTCCACTCACGTCTCTTGTGATTGACGGGTTGTCGCCCTTTCTTGCTATTTTGTCTATCTCGTCAATGAATACGATGCCTCGTTCAGCCTGTGCCACGTCATAATCGCAAGCCTGCAACAAACGCACCAAAAGACTCTCAATATCTTCGCCCACGTATCCAGCCTCTGTGAGTACGGTTGCATCGACAATTGCAAACGGCACATTAAGCAATTTCGCTATTGTTTTTGCCAACAACGTTTTGCCGGTTCCAGTAGGACCAACAATTATCACATTACTTTTCTCAATCTCCACCCCGTCTTCATCAACAGGCTGAAGCAGACGCTTATAGTGATTGTATACAGCAACCGACAAGTATTTTTTTGCCTGTTCCTGACCGATAACATATTGATTCAAATAATCAACAATCTCCTTTGGCTTCGGCACACTTTTCATTTCCAAGTCGAATTTGCCGCCTTTGCCGTTTATTGGTTTTGTGTCAATATACTGCGAAATCATAGCATGTGCCTGCTCGATACAATTGTCGCAGATAGCTCCCTTGCCGTCAATTGTTGGAATAAACAGCGCCGCATCTCTTTGGCTGCGGCCACAAAAACTGCACCGCATTGTCGATGTTCCAGAATCTTTTTTTGCCATTAGTTTTTATTTGGTCTCTCTTGTCAAAACTTCATCAATCATTCCATATTGCTTAGCCTCCGCCGATGTCATCCAATAATCACGGTCGCTGTCTTTTTCAACCTTCTTGAATGGCACTCCTGAATGATTCGATATGATTGTATACAGCTCTTTTTTCAATTTTTGAATCTCTCGCGCTGTTATTTCAATGTCGGAAGCCTGGCCTTGCGCACCGCCCATCGGTTGGTGAATCATAACACGCGAATGGTTAAGCGCAAAACGTTTGCCTTTTTCTCCAGCCACGAGCAACACCGCTGCCATCGATGCCGCCATTCCTGTGCAAATCGTCTTGACATCGCTCGAAATGTACTGCATAGTGTCATATATGCCAAGTCCAGCATATACAGAGCCACCAGGAGAGTTTATATAAATTGAGATATCCTTGCCCGGGTCGGAAGAGTCAAGATAAAGCAACTGGGCTTGGATTACATTTGCTGTGTAATCATCTATCTGTGTGCCCAAAAATATAATTCTATCCATCATCAATCGTGAGAACACGTCCATTTGTGCCACATTCAATTGACGTTCTTCAATAATAGTCGGAGAGATATAGCTGCTGGTGATGTTCATATAGTCGTCAACAGCGAGCCCGTTGAGTCCCATGTGTTTCACTGCGAAATCTCTGAATTCATTTTTCATATTTATCCTCTTGTTATTCTTTTTTGTTGTCTATATACGTTTTTATGTCATACAAAATTAATCAAAGACGGCTGAAGAAAAAAATTTCGAGAATATTAATTTCAGATTTATCCGAAAAGCGAGCGGAACACTTCCTCTACACGCGCCACTTCTTTAACCGCCACATTATACTGAGACACATCCACACCTTTCAAATTGTGCTTTGGCACATAAATCGTGGAAAAGCCTAATTTGTTAGCCTCTATTATGCGCTGTTCTATCCTGGTGACCGGGCGAATCTCCCCCGACAATCCGACTTCCCCTGTCAAACAAACCGTCTTTGCGATCGGCATATCGACATTTGACGAAAGTATAGAGCTGATAACAGCAAGGTCAAGCGCCGGGTCATTCACCTTAAATCCTCCTGCGATGTTGAGAAACACATCTTTTAAAGCCAATTTGAATCCGACCCGTTTCTCAAGCACAGCCAACAACATATTCATTCTTTTTGAATCAAAGCCAGTCACCGACCTCTGCGCTGTGCCGTACGCAGCAGTGCTTACCAACGCTTGCGATTCAACGAGCAATGGACGCGCCCCCTCCACTGTCACACCGATAGCAGCTCCCGACAAGTCTGAATCATTATCAGACAACAGCAGCTCCGATGGATTTGCCACTTCACGCAATCCCGATTGTGTCATTTCATATATGCCCATTTCCGACGTGCTTCCGAATCTATTCTTTATCGAGCGCAACAACCGATACATGTAATGACGGTCGCCCTCAAACTGCAGCACGGCGTCGACAATGTGTTCAAGCACCTTCGGCCCGGCTATACTTCCCTCCTTGTTGATATGCCCGATCAGCACCACTGGCGTTCCGCTCTCCTTGGCATATTTCAAAAGAGACGCCGCGCATTCCCGCACTTGGCCCACACTTCCAGCCACAGATTCAAGATTGTCGGAAGCAATAGTTTGTATGGAGTCGACAACCACTATTCCTGGATTGCTGTTTTTTATGTGTTGAAATATCTTCTCCAACGACGTTTCACAAACAATATAGCACTCTCCTCCGTCTGCACCAAGTCGGTCAGCCCGCATCTTCAATTGCTGCGCGCTTTCCTCACCAGACACATAGAGCACCTTTCTGCTTCTAATGCGTATTACGTTCTGCAAAACGAGGGTCGACTTTCCGATCCCAGGCTCTCCTCCTATTAATATTATAGAACCCTGCACCAAACCTCCGCCAAGCACACGGTTCAACTCTCCGCTCGGCATCTGTATGCGCTTCTCCTCCCCAGCTTCGATTTCAGACAAGCGAAGTGGCTTTGAGTCCAATTTTGTTTCCGGGAGGAGCGATTTCCCGCCTCGAGTCTGCACAACGCGCTCTTCGACGAAAGTGTTCCAGGCTCCGCAATTCGGACACTTCCCCACCCATTTTGGCGACTCATATCCGCAATCGCTACAAAAAAACGCTATTTTATCCTTTGCCATAGCACATACTACATTGTTCTTCTTCTAAATTCTGCGACAACAATGGCTGTCGCCATCCCCACATTTAGCGATTCCGATGTCGGAGTGCCGATTGGATATGACGGAATGAGCAACTTTCCTGTCACAAGACGTCTTATCTCCTCCGAAATCCCCTTGCCTTCATTGCCCATGACGATGAATCCCGCCTGCGCCAGCGGCGTTTCATAAATATTGTTTCCGTCAAGCAATGTTCCGTATACTGGCATTTCCTTATATGTCGCAAACAGTTCCGAAAGGCTGCAATACACGACATTCACACGCGAAACAGCCCCCATCGTAGCCTGCACCGCCTTAGGATTGTAAACGTCTACGGTATCTTTGCTACAAAACACGTCTTTGATTCCAAACCAATCGGCAATCCTTAATATGGTTCCGAAGTTTCCTGGGTCTTGGATTCCATCAAGCACTAATGCAAGACGCTTCTCCAAGCCTTTCTCAATCTGGACATCTGGCATTTCATAAACAGCGATGACGTCCGTCGCCGTTTTCAGCATCGACATCCTCTCTATTTGAGCTTTGGTTGCGACCGTCACGGGGCAGCGCAATCTACAGCCGACGCTGTCCGCCCAATCAGACGTGGCAAACAAATATCTAACCTTAAAATAATCGAGTGTGTCAACCACGCATTTTGTTCCTTCTGCAACAAAACAACGCTCCTTGTCACGATTCTTTTTCTGCGACAAGGAATGCACCCATTTTATTACTCCTGCTGAAAGTTCCATATCCACAAAGTTAACGATATTACAAATAACATAAAAATGCTGGAGCATAAATTTTGCCGATACGCAATCGAAAGTTATCTTTGCATAAAAAAGCAGATGACTAAAGATTTCACACCAGCCCCAAATGCCATCATTGTGGATGCGGCATTCCTTAATTTTATCACATCGGATTTCAAAACTAATTTTGAGCGCATTCTAAACCGCGAGCTGAGCACCATCGATCTCTCTTCGCTGTTTACATACATTGCTTTGGACTGGGGTGTCACTCCCGGCGAAAACCAAATTGACGTTTATATTACATACAACAACGGTTGTGACAATTTCGACGTCTGCACCCCGTCTGACATTGCCGGACTGAACGGAATGGCTTTCAACGGACATCTCGGCGAATTTTCGTTCTACACATATTCAAATGAGGGGATGGCTGACTCCAACGACTTTTTCCTTGACTCTCTTCACAATCTTATGTCAGAAAAGGAGATAAAGCGAGTCGCTGTCATTGGCTTTGATGGGCGTTGCGGCGAGGAAATCGACAAAATTCTTTCTGAGAGCAACGGCAAAATAGCCACACGATTCACCATGGACAAATCTGCGAAAGGGAATGGATACGCCTCTCAAATTGTCGCTTTTCCGATAATGATGGCTCTGGGAATCAAATCCGATGAATTAGGCTGATTCCCCCAAAACGAATAAGTTCCGTGCATTTTGCATCGTTGATATTCAACGAATATGTCGCCATGTTCTTGTCGTTTCACCCCTTCGATTCGCGCCCAAAAGCATAGAATGGCTTCCACTCATCTGCAACCGAGTCATATTGCAACCACACATCGCTGACACTTGCAAGGTCGCTCGGATGGTTGCGCACAAAGTTCAACATCTTTTGTTTCACCAATACGTTGCGGTTGCCCTGCATTATCGCACTTTCCGCCATCGCCTGCATATATGCTATAGGATTGTCAGCTTTGGAGCTGCGCCCTTTGGCTGTCTTTATCGGTGCGTTGAATGCGCTGTCGCCGTGCGTCAGATAAGCGTAGGCGTCCGCACTTGTCGTTTGGTCGAATCCCCTCATAGGGATATAATTCGTGTACATACTGCTGATGTCGTTGTATGCTTCTTTCGTGAGCATACCGCTCTCATACAACTTCCTCAGCGTGCTGCCGTTCACCTCGTTTACTCGACTCCACAATTCATTTATGTCTGACAAATTATGGTTCGGGTCGCTCTCAAAAGTCTTGCGAATATCATCGGCGGCATCCCTTGCGGCGTTGAGCAAATCCACCTTCAACCGCTTCTTCTGACCACCGAGATAATGGAGCAACAATTGGTTGTCTGTAGCCTTCATCTGCTCGTCTATGGCGTCTATCTGCGATTGTATCGACTTCACCCTGCCGTCTTCTGCCGTCAATGCCGTAAGTCCTGCATAGTCTTTGCCTTCAAGGCTTGCAACGAAATCTCCAATCGTTTTAGTACCCTTGGGATTTGCCTTTTGGTACTTGTCAAACTCTTTCTGAGCCTCTCTCTGCCGCATCACGGCATCACGCTCAAGTCCGTGCTTGGCGAACATATAGTCGTACAATTCTCCGCTCTCCTTGCCGTTGCCGCTCAGTTTAGCCACTGCCGACATCAACGGATTGAATTGCGTCTTGGCAACTTGGTGCATCTCCTCCTTGTTCACCGACGACAGGCGGTTCTCTCCGAGTATCGGATTCTCAAAGTCGGGAATATCCTCTATGTACCGCTTGTTGCCCGATGCGTGGTCTATTGCATACATAAACTCCTGCAGTCCGAGCATACTGTTCTGCAACGCCTCCTTCGTTTGGAAGCCTTTGCTCTTGACCTTCTTCTCATACTCGTCCCGCGCGCTTACTCTTTCTCTCACGCTTCTATCCACGTCCTCCGACACACGTGACGCATAGGCGAAGATGCTCTCGCCCGGCTTTCTGCTGAAACGTGGCTTATCCTCGTTTTTGGGATTCTCTCTGACGGAGCGCTCGATTGAATCTGACCCCTTTTTGTCTACTTCTGAAATTTTTCCATCAAAAAGCTTGGGATTTTCAAAATCTTTCACTTTCTTTGCCACATCATCCAAGTTGAGATAGTTAACCTCAGCGAGATTCGTTCGCTGTTTATCCATCAATGCTTGGATTTTTTCTTTGTCTGCATATAAGAGTTTTCCCTGCGAAATCCAATTCAGCCACTCGTGACTATCTTTGTTGAAAAGCCCTCGAATATCGTTTACGACAATTCCCCTTCTGTTCTGGTTGAAATGAATGCCTACGACAAACTTCTTGCCGTCTCGTTCTATTTCAACTATTAGATTTTGAGACTTGTCTTTATTCCCGTATTCAAAAACTGCAATTGGGGCCTGGATGGCTTGTGGTAAATTGGCGATGTCTTTTACATCGAACCTATGCCCTCTGTCAGCGGCTTTTTTAGAAAGTTGTTTGGCACTTAACTCTATCGGCAGATTCGGCACTCCCGTAGAAAGCAATATCTCTGACGGCATACCTAATTTGTAGACGTGCCCTTCTTCAAGTTCTCCTTTTACTTGCAGTTCAAGTTCCTCATTGAATCTATCGTTTGCTTTCTTAACAGCCATCGCCCTCATCCGCTCTTCAAGGTTCTGCGACACTCTATCCGCCACGTCAAACACGCTCTCACGCTTGGTGGCTCGCTCGGCAGACGGAATGGCATTGTCAAGCAAAGGCGCGATGACACCTTCGGTCAACTGCGTTGGGATGCCGTTGCCGACTATGGTGTGCGACAACTGGTCTGTCTCAGGCATCTTGTACGTGTCGGGCAATCCCGTGACTCTCGCAAGTACCCTCGGTGACGCTTTAAGCACCCTGCCGTCAGGCATTATTATGATGTCTCCGCCTCCGGTGGTAAGCGTTGGCAGAAGCTCATCGGCAAAAGCGTGTCCTACGGTCTTGTTGGCATAGCCACGTCCGAACACATACAAAGGCTTGTCAATGGTGCGGTAGTCTATTCCGCTGTTCTTCAACCGCTCGTCAGTGCCTTGCGGAACACCTGTCTTTTTCTCTTCAAGGTGTGGAATCAAATCTTCCACCGCACTATACCATCCCTTCTTCCTCAGTTCTTCGGGAAGTTTCTCCGGCTTGGGAGGAAGTTTGCCGTCTCGCTTGGCACGCACTATCAGCCGTTCTCTCTTCGTATAGCCTCCGTAGTCTGCCGCGTTGTACACATCGGCATCCCAGTCATATCCTTGACGGGTAAGCTCGTCAGTGATGATTTTCAACGCTTCGCTATTGCGGTAGCCTTTTACGTTCTCTATGGTCACCACCTTCGGTCTTGTCTTCGCTATAAACTCGGCTGTCGACAACGCTGTCTCCTTGTCAAGTTCAACCTCGCCTCCCTCTCGCTTGGCTTTGGAGAAGTTCTTGCACACCGGAGATGCGTGGAAGTACTGCACCTCGCCTCCGTCAACCGCGCCTACAAGTTTCTTGGGATCGACATCCCTCACGTCTGCCACAACAATGTGGTTGCCGTGGTTGTCGGCATACACTCCTGCTATCTTCTCGCTGAACTCAACCGCAACCTTTGGGTCTATAACGCCCTTCAGACCTGCTTCAAGCAGTCCGCCTCCGCTGAAATATGTGCCTGACGTGGCAAGCGTCTCGCCAACCTCTCCTCGCTTTCTCATTCCGCTCTCGTCCTTCATAGGATTCTTGGAGTCAAGCAAGTCCTTCATAGCCATATCAGCCAACTCCTCGGCACTGCGGTAGCGGTTGATGCCGAACATCTTCGCCACTCCTTCCCAGAACCGCGCTATGGCTTCCTTCACTCGCTCCAACGTCTCGATAGCCTTCGCCTTGGTGAACACTCCGCCATCGCCATCGGCAACCCTGCGTGCCTCCTCGCGCAAGCGTTCCGCTCCTCTGCGTCCGCTGAACGTCGACAACACCTCGTCCGCTATCTCGTCATCGGTCTGCAGCTCCGGATACGACTCCTTCACTTCCTCCCAAAGAACGCTGTTCTTCAGTTCCTTCACCGTGTGGCTCCATTGCTCTGAATCCTTGCGTCTCAGCATATCGCCCCACAGATGCGTGTATTCGTGTACCGCAGTCTCCGCTGTAGCCACCTTTGGGTCAAGGTATATGCGTCCGTCCTTCACCAAGCCGTACACCTCTCCGCCTGCTGTCCGCAGAAAGCGTGTATGGTCGGTTATCTTCGCATCATTCTCGTTGAAGATAACGTAGTTCTTTGCGCCATCCTCACGGCCACCTCGCATATTGTCAGCAGGATATTTGATGCCAATACAGCCTAACTCAGCCAATGCTTGTGACGCTTTCTTGTCGCTGCCAAGAGCCTCACGCAATTCCGCATACAAATCAGCTCCAGTCGCATTGGGGTTCAAAACAACGGTGCTTTCGCCTTTCTCATATCTGGCAGGGTTATCCTGTACCCTCTCAAAGCCTTCACTCTCCAAAAACGAACCTACATCTTTCAGTAAAGATTCAGCAGGGTGTCCATTCCAATCCAGATAGTTGCTGCCGTTGTCATCGGGTATTTCTACGGTGTAAAGGTGGCGGCTTTCGTCAAGGTTCTCTAATTGTTTTTCCCAATCACGAATTTTTGACTCAAGTTCTTCCTTGACCTCTCCACGGACAAACGGAAGCTGCTCTTTCGCCCTGCTGATATTACTTTCAAGTTCTGCACGTTTTAGTCCGCTACCAGTCATCGAACGCTTGGAATAAGTCCTGCCGATGCCTTCCACCTCGGTCACATAAGTACCCCAGCCGTAAGCCTGCGCACCTTCACCCTCGCCCATGTGCGAGTGGTCGAAAGCATCGAAGTCCGCTCCGCTGCCGTGGTACACACGATGCTCACGGACTGAACCGGCACCCATCATCCTTGTCCGCTCGTTCTCGGTGTCTATGACTCTCTGCATTTCTTCCGAATCAGTCACCACGTCAAGTCCACCCTTGCGCATACGCTCCACAAGGTTGTCCCTCAGTTCCCGCTCCTCCGCTGTCAACTCCGTCTTCTCGTGCCCGGCAGCTTTATTTCTGCTGTACAGAATGTGCTTACCTGTCTCCTCGTCGACACGCTCCTGCATCACCTCGAACAACCTGCCGAATTTCTCGTCCATCCAGTCAGCGTCCTTGTCGAATGGGTACGGTGCATATTTCTTTTCTGCGTCGCTTGCCTTCTCATCCACTAGACGTGGATTGTTGGCGAGATAGTCGTTTATCGTGCCGTACTTCGACAGTCTGTTCTCAACCCACACCGCAAACGCTCTCGCTCCAAGCTCAGTCGGTTCAATCCAATATCTGGAGCCTTTAAGACGGGCGTATTTGTCTGACCGCTTGAAATAATCACTTCCGTTTATCGCACGCACCAAATCCTTCCACGCTTCAGCCATTTCCTTGCGTTCAACGTTCCGCGTGCTTTCTGTGGCAAATTCGTCCCAACCTTGCATATTGAAATAATTGTCAATGGCGTGGAACCATTCGTGCGCAAGGCTTCCTGCACCTTTGGTCTTTGTAAGGTTTATCACAACCTTATCCGGCTCGTAATGAGCGTTGAATTTTCCACCTCCTCTCGCACCGAATGCCATTGCCAACTTCCCTCCAAGCGACAACGCCTTCGGCGACACTCCGCAGACCATCGCCAAGTCCATAAGAGAGTCGTAGCATTCGTTCAACGCCTGGCGTCTGTCCTTCTGCTGCATCCAGTTGCCGAACTCCACTCCTCGGAAGTCAAACGCTTCCCGGAAATCCTCCGCCGACACATCCTTGCCGCCGCGCCAGTCGCGCCCTTTGCGCTCCCTGTTCTCGTTGAATTTCGGTTTGATGCCATCCATCAACGTCCGATAACGCTCCTGCATCTCTGCATAATGCTCCTTCTTATATGCAGATGCTTCGTATAAAGTCTTGAATCCGTCCTGAATTATCACATCCGGCTTTCCTTCTGGAGCTATGAACATAGTGCCGTCCGTCCGCCTTTTGTATATCGCAAGTTTCACTTCCTTGCGTTTCCCTTTGCCGTCAACCGCAGCGTTCTCTCCTGCGAATTTCTTCAGAGCCTCGGCTGCTTCCTCGTAAGTCTTATAAATTCCATCATAGGCTCCAGCTTTACGGACACACCATTGCCCGGCTACGGACTTTCCATCACTATACCCGTCAGCAATCTGCCACAATTCGGCGTTGCCTACATCACGTCCACTTTCATATCCTCCGACTGCCATTGCCGCGCGGTACATATAGAACGGTTGGCTATAGTACTTCCATTCGTCAATCTTCTTCTTGACGGATTCCCAATTCTCCAATGCCTGTTCGCACATATCATATTGGTGCAATACTTTATTGATCCACATCTTTAATTTGGACAAAGACCTCGGTTTCGTTCCAAGACTGCCCTTTACCGCTGAGATGAATGTCACAACCTCATTCGACACACCGCTTTCAAGCAACTCCTTCTCGTCAAACAACGAAGAGAACAGCTTGCCCGCAGAGCTCTTCTTCAACGCTTCTTCAATCCCTTGTTTTTTATTCTTGATCCTGGCAATTATTTCCTTCCAGACATCCTTCCTCGCATCGCCAATCTTCTCTCCGACATCTTCTATCCGCTCCGCTATCGGAGCGGGTCTTTTTTTCTCAGCCTCTTGCTTTTCTCCTCCGACTTCGCTACCTTTGTCCGTAGGCAAGCCAGATGTAGGAGTGGGAAGGCTTTCCACCTTGTCCTTTGGCGACAACACGAGGAGTTCGCCGCCCTCACGCTCGGCTTGCCTTTTTATCCTTTCAAGGTTGCGCGCATCCAACGTGTACCAGCCAACGACTTCCACATTGTCTTTTCCATCGTTTACTTCCAATATCGTTATCGGACTTTTCTCGTCAACCTTTATCGCAACCCAATGTGTTTTCTTTGTAGAAGGCTGCGACTGACCCACGATGTCGGGATTATACAATGCGTCGCCAAGTATCTTCCTACTTTGCTTCGGTGTGAATCCGTGGCTTTTCCCATTCTTCTCAAAGATATTCTTCTTGATAATGACCGGTCTACCGTTCGCACCGAGTGCGTCATCGACATTCTTAGGTATTTTCGGAAGCTCAACAGAACGTGTAGGATTGTTGAAATCATCGTCCGACAAATCGCTGATGTCTTCAACTTTCTCAGTTATCAGTCTGCCTTCAGCGTCAATTGGATTCCCCTGCTTGTCAACTTTCTGCTTGTCAGCCTCCGCCTTGCGTTTCTTCTCCTCCTTGTCGGCAATCTCCTTAGCCTTGTCAAAAACGCTCTGCTTCTCTTGCTTCTTCTCCGGCTTTTCGCTACCTTTGTCAGCGGAAACGTTTCTCTCCCGAGTGTCGGTATATTGGTCAGAATTGGGCTGACCCAGAAGTGACCGCTGCTCGGGAGTTATTTTTTCGTCCGTATACAACACTTCCTCTTTTTGTGTAATCTTTGCATCTCCTCGTCTGCCGAATATTGTAGATATAGAGTTTACCTCCAAATTCCGACCTATGTTCTTCACATCAACGCCAACGACTATGGCCTCTCCCTTGTCGTTTTTCATCGTTGTATACAAGCGATAACCATTTTCCTTTTCTCCGAACCTTGTAATAGCGAAAGGCTTCTGAATCGCATCAGGCAATTCCTCCCACTGCTTTTCTGTCAGCAAATGAGAAGCGTCTTTTCCTGCGTGCCGCGACAGCACTCCATACTTGATTGTGAAGCGGTCGCCAGTCAAACCAAGTTTTTTCATAAAGTCCGGTGTCTTGGCAACATCAAAGAATGATCTTCCGAACAATTTAGAAGCGACAGCCTTGCCTTTCTCGTAAATCGTCTTGACCACATCCTTGATTTGCGGTTTTTTCTTATCCTCTTTCAGTTCCGCGTCTTTCTCCACCGCTTCCTCCTCTGCTTTTCTTTCCGCTTCAAGGCGCGCCTCCTCGTCTGCTTTCTGTGCGTCGAGTTCCGCCTCTATTCTGTCACGTTCCTCCTCAGCACGTTCGCGCTCTTCCTGCGCTTTCCTCTCAGCTTCGGCTTTTTCCTCGGCAATACGCTTCTCCTCTGCGGCACGTTGTTCCTCCTCCGCTTTGCGTTCAGCCTCTGCCTTTCTTTCAGCTTCAACACGAGCTTCCTCCGCCTTCTCGGTCGCTATGCGCTCAGCTTCCGCTTTGGCGGCTTCCTCTCTGCGTGACTTCTCTCCTACGATGGCTTTCCAAGCATCGACCGTCCTCTCTGCCTCCGCCACTGCCGCCTCGTTTTCCCTGATTGACTGCAACAATTCTTCCGGCGTCTCGCCTTTCTCCTTCAGTGCCTTTGCCGCCTTCAACTTCTTCTCAGCATTGGCGAGCGATGCTTCCGCCACCTTATGTGCGGTTTCCTCGTTGCCCGACATCTCCACGAGACCGTCCCAAGCGGTCTCGGTGTCAACATCGTGGAATTGAGCGTTGCCTTTTTCATCTCTCGGAATACGCTCAAGCGCAGTCGGGGTGTGTTCTTCTGTCGGTTGCGCTCCTCTCTCCAATGCCTTATCCGAGGAATCCTCGGTGGCAAGCCCTGTCTCTTCCGCCTTTGGCGATGGCTCCTCTCTGTATTCCATCGCAGCCAACTCCTCCGGGGTGACATACAGAGTGCGCATAGACTCGCCATCATCCACATTGACAACGAACCTTCCGTCTGCGTCCTTTGGTGACACTATCTCTGCGTGCATCTTCTGCCCGTCTACAACGACATCAAACACGTCTCCTTGCGCATACTCTCTGCGCTCCTCCTCTTTAGGGGAAGCCTCCTCCGGCAATGGCTGTCCGCCTTCCGTGGCTGTCTCCGGTGCGCTCTCGGTGTCTTGCTCTGCCTCTCGTTTGCTTGCCTCGGCATCTCTCCTCGCTTTGTAATCCGCATACTGCCCGTTGTTGACAATCCTCTGCAATACGTCTTTTGGCACCAAGAACTGAGTGCCGTCAGGGAGTGTCGCTATGGCTGACTTGCCGTCCTCGTGCATCGCCTCTATGGTGGCGATACGTCCGTCACCCAATTGTATCTGCATACCGACAGGGTTGGCTACGTTGCCCTCCAACCAATCCTTACCACTTTGGATGGTGTCCTGCATACGTGCGTTTATCTCCGCCTCTCTCTGCTCTGCCGTCTTGACCTCGCCAAGCGACTCTATGCCGTCAACCGCAGTCGGTGACACCATCTTTTTCTCTCCAGTAGCCGGGTCGTATATGATGACGCTCTTACTGCTTGCGTCTGCGTCAACACTCTCACGTATGACTTCGGGCAAATACCCTAAGCACTGCAAGATGCACATCCTTGCTCTCGCTCTTGCCGACTGCCTTCTCCGACAAGAAGTTGTTTGTCAGCAGTCTTACATACATCTTATGTCAACGATTCTGGCAATTTTGACAAAAAAGCACCTTTGTGGATGTTTTTTTCAGTAAAACGCATATATTTCTAACTCAAATTTTATACCTTTGCATCGTTGTTGAATGTCAGGGAGACTTTCCTATGTGCCATCCCTGGTTCACTTATATTGTTGCATCAATTAAGATTTAATAAGCATGAAGGCTAAACCTGATTTAAGTTTTTGGAAACTATGGAACATTAGTTTCGGTTTTTTTGGCGTGCAAATTGCATACGCACTTCAAAGCGCCAACATTTCCCGCATCTTTGCCACTTTGGGCGCTGACCCGCACAGTTTGAGTTATTTCTGGATTCTCCCGCCTCTGATGGGAATCATTGTGCAGCCAATCGTTGGATCACTGAGCGACAAGACTTGGTGTCGGTTCGGACGTCGAATCCCGTATTTGTTTATTGGCGCTACCGCGGCAGTACTCGTCATGTGCCTGCTTCCAAACGCAGGATCGTTTGGTTTGACAGTAAGCGGTGCGATGGTTTTCGGATTGGTGGCTCTTATGTTTCTCGACACAAGCATCAATATGGCAATGCAGCCATTCAAAATGCTGGTCGGCGACATGGTTAATGAGAAACAAAAGGCAAAAGCCTATTCTATCCAAAGCTTCCTGTGTAACGCAGGCTCTGTGGCTGGATATATTTTTCCATTCTTGTTCACGTTTATCGGCATTAGCAACACAGCCGAAAAAGGCGTTGTGCCTGATTCTGTAATTTGGTCATTCTATATTGGAGCAGCCATTTTGATTTTATGTGTGATTTACACAACTATGAAAGTACGGGAATGGAACCCGAAGCAATACGCAGAATACAACGGCGCAGTCATAAACGAATCTGAATCCGACAAAGACAGCGCATCTTGGATTTCCTTGTTGAGCAAAGCTCCATCCACATTCTGGAAAGTCGGGGTGGTTCAATTTTTCTGCTGGGCAGGATTCCTATACCTTTGGAACTACTCAACAGGCGCTATCGCCGAAACCGTATGGGACACAACCGACCCTACTTCCGCCGAGTTTCAAGAGGCAGGCAACTGGGTCGGAATCCTTTTCGCCGTGCAAGCTGTAGGAAGCGTGCTCTGGGCCATTGTCCTTCCTCAATTCAAAAACGCCAAAATGGCTTACGCTTTAAGTTTGGCTATCGGTGCGATTGGCTTCTGCATGATTCCGTTCCTGCACGACCAGTATATGCAATTCATTCCGTTCCTGATGGTTGGCGCCGGATGGGCAGCTATGCTTGCTATGCCATTCGCATTTGTAACCAACGCCCTGCAAGGATACGGACATATGGGCGCGTATTTAGGCCTCTTCAATGGAACAATCTGCATTCCTCAAATTTTTGCAGCAGTCTGCGGCGGTGGCGTCCTCAATTTGATTGGATCTCACCAAAGCAGCATGATGATTGTTTCCGGCGCATTGCTCTTAGCTGGAGCTATATGCGTTTTTGCAATTAAAAACAATAGATAACAGGATTCGGCTTTTTCGAAACAAGAGTTTCCAAAATGTCAAAACTGCGCTATGGAAGTCATTCATAAAACTTCCATAGCGCAGTTTCTTTTCAACGTTCTTCTAATAAAAAACAAGAACGATTTTCAGAGGAAACACCCCATAGTTTTACTGGATATCTTTCTGAATATCGAAAAACTTCACTACATTTGTAGAAAAATTTAGCATTATATGAAAAAACGCATTCTTGTCACAGGTGGAACAGGCTACATTGGCTCTCACACCGTAGTTGAACTGCAAAATGCAGGGTATGAAGTGGTCATCATTGACAACCTGTCAAACAGCAACATAGATGTCCTTGATGGAATTGAGAACATAACACACATCCGTCCGGATTTTGTAGAAGCGGACTGTACCGACATAGCTGCTCTCCGAAATTTGTTTGACACATATCCCGACATCTGCGGCATCATAAATTTCGCAGCAAGCAAGGCTGTCGGTGAATCTGTACATAAACCGCTGCTCTACTATCGCAACAATCTGAACACTCTCACCAACCTGCTGGAGCTGATGCCCGAATATAACGTCAAAGGAATCGTATTCTCTTCATCATGCACAGTTTATGGTGAGCCCGACAAGAATCCTGTTGATGAAAATGCCCCTATAAAGAAGGCAACTTCTCCATATGGCAACACCAAGCAAATCAGCGAGGAAATAATCACTGACGCAATCAATTCCGGCGTGGGATACAAGAGCATCATCCTCCGCTATTTCAATCCTGTCGGAGCGCATCCGAGTGCAGAAATCGGAGAGTTACCGAATGGAGTGCCTCAGAACTTGATTCCGTATCTCACACAAACGGCGATAGGTATCCGCAAAGAGCTCAGCGTTTTCGGCGATGATTACGACACTCCCGACGGGTCATGCATCCGCGACTTTATAAATGTCGTGGATTTGGCAAAAGCCCATGTCGTTGCAATCAGCAGAATGCTTGACAATCCCGACACCGACCCGATTGAAATATTCAATCTTGGCACAGGTTCAGGCGTTTCCGTACTTGAGCTCATCAACACATTTGAGACTGCGACTGGAGTGGCTGTGCCACACAAGATTGTTGGACGGAGAGAAGGCGACATTGAAAAGGTTTGGGCAAATCCGCACAAAGCCAACACAGTGCTTGGCTGGAAAACTGAAACTCCACTTGCCGACACTATGAAGTCTGCATGGAAATGGCAATTGCGCCTCCGTGAGAAAGGAATTATGTAAATAATACTTTTTATTTAACCGAACAAGCCTTCATCCATTTGCCGTTCCCAAGGATGAAGGCTTTTATAAAATTGCACTATACGGAATGATTGACAAAGAGACAGTAGACAAAATACTTGACGCAGCCGACATTGTAGACGTTGTTTCCGACTTCGTGCATTTACGACGTCGTGGCTCCAACTATGTCGGGCTTTGCCCTTTTCACAATGAGAAGACGCCCTCCTTCAGCGTCTCCCGATCAAAAGGCATATGCAAATGTTTCAGTTGCGGCAAGGGTGGCAGTCCAGTCAATTTCATTATGGAGCATGAGCAGATGTCGTATTATGAGGCACTGAAATATCTTGCAAAAAAATACAACATCGAGGTAAAGGAACGGGAGCTTACAGACGAAGAGAAGCAGGCACAGTCAGAACGCGAGAATATGCTGCTCGTGAATGATTTTGCACTGAAAAATTTTGAAGACAATCTTTTCAACACCGACGAGGGACGAAGTGTCGGCCTTTCTTATTTTTACGAACGCGAGTTTACCGACTCAACTATAAAGAAATTCCATCTTGGATATTCTATGGAAGGCCGGTCGGAACTCTACAATGCCATCAAAAAAAATGGCTATAATCCGACGTATGCCATAGAGTCCGGACTGTGTATCAAGGGAGAGCACGGCGTATACGACCGTTTTAAAGGCAGAGTCATGTTCCCAGTACTCAACATTGCCGGAAAGGTAATAGCGTTTGGCGGTCGCACATTGAAAAAAGACCCCGCTAAATACGTAAACTCTCCGGAATCAAGTATCTACAAGAAAAAGAACGAGCTTTACGGATTGTACCAAGCCAAACAGGCAATTGTAAAAAAAGACAAATGCTTCTTGGTTGAAGGCTATACAGATGTCTTGTCAATGCACCAAGCTGGCATCGAGAATGTTGTGGCGTCTTCAGGCACATCTCTCACCGAAGGACAGATAAGACTGATTCACCGCTTCACAGACAATATCACCGTCTTGTACGATGGCGACTCGGCCGGCATCAAAGCCTCCCTGCGAGGCATCGACCTGCTTTTGGCAGAAGGTCTGAACGTCAAAGTGCTTTTGTTGCCTGACGGCGACGATCCCGACAGTTTCGCCAAAAAGCACAACGCTTCAGAGTTTCAAGGATTTATTGACGCCAACGAGACTGATTTCATAAAATTCAAGACATCCATTCTTCTGGAAGGACTTGAAAACGACCCTATAAAAAAATCCGAGGCGATACAAGACATTGTAAAATCCATTTCTGTCATCCCCGAAAATATCACACGCGCCGTTTACATAAAAGAATGCAGCAAGCGCTTCGAAATTGACGAGAAGATACTTGCCGAAGAGGTGAAGAAAACGTCAAAGGGCATCAAGGCAAAAGACCGTTCTGGCAAAAGTACCACAGAACCCGAGACAACATCCTCTCCAACCGTACGCACAGAGCCGTCGGATGCGGCAACCGTCAAATCCAAATCGCTGAGGATGTACGAGACAGACATCATCCGATATATTGCCAAATATGGCATGTGCAATGAGTTGTTTGAGATTGAAAACCCAGATGGCGGATTCTCCAACGTCACGCTTGTGGAGGCGGTAAACGTCGAACTGACATCCGAGTCAATATCTTTCAGCGTACCGGCATTTAAAAAGATTTTTGACCGAGCGTTGTCTTTCCTCCCCGACTTCTATGCAGACCTGCCCGGCGAAGCAGATCGTCTGGACAAGGAAATGAAAGAAAAAGTGCAGATAGCGCAATTGTCAGACACCGTAGTTGGAAAAGCGAAAGAACGGTTGGTCGAGTCAATACAGAAAGATTTCAAAAACAAACTCATTGATTTTGAAAAAGAATATCTTGAAAAAAGACTGTGTTCAGACCAAGACGACGAAATCAGGCAAACAACGTTGGACCTTGTCATAGAAAAAGAGCCACTCAGCAAAGTGCACACGAGACTGTCCGATATGGAATCGGAATACGACCGTCTTCGTGACCTGGTGTCGTTGTCTCTCAACGTGTGGAAAGACGCACTGTTGTCTCAGCGCATCAAGGAAATTCAGGAAGAAATAAAGCTCCTATGTCAAGCGTCAGGCGACATCAACAGAGTCGAGCAATTGATGCAAGAGCTGTCTCAACTCAGAGCAATTCGCAAACAATTGATAGGAGACCGTGTGATTATTCCATAACCTGCGCCTTGATATTTAATTTATTTAGTATTTTTGCATAAAACAAAAAGATTGAAGGAATGATACGACAATGGATTGCTGCAATAACTCTGGTCAGTTGCTCGGCAGCCGCTTTTGCCCAATTGAACCTGCCGACACGCAACATCGGCGGCGTCGACTATTATTACCGGATTGTGCAAAAGAAAGAGACTATTTACGGCATAGCCCGGGAGTTGAACATACCTAAAGAGGATATCGTAAAGTACAACCCTTCGGTTGCAACCGGCTTAAAGAAAGATCAGGTGCTTTATTTTCCGGTTGACGCATATGTCAAACGGCAGGCAGTCGTTCGTCCAAAAGAGCATAAGCACACAGTAAAAAACGGAGAAACGCTGTATGGCATTGCCAAAATGTACGGACTCTCTGTCGCCGAACTGCTGCAAGCAAACCCCCAAGCAAGGACCGGACTTAAAGCAGACTCTGTGTTGACAATTCCTGTCGGCAACGACAAGCAAGAAGCTGTGCCATACACCGTCAAGCCTGGCGACACACTTTATCGGCTGTCTGTGAATTTCAACGTCGAGTTGAAAGATTTGCTTGAAATGAATCCGGGTGTATCGCCTGAGAATTTCCAAGTTGGAATGACTGTGCTTATTCCTCCAAGCAACAACGCTAATAAAGAAAATGACAAACCTGAAACGGTATTCGTACACGACAAAGTTGAAAAAGGCGATTCGTTTGAATCCATTTCCGAAGAATATGGAATTACAGAAGAACAGCTGAAAGAAGCAAATCCCGATGTGGACAAACTGAAACGTGGATCGTATGTGGTTGTCCCTATTGCGAATGAAAGCCAAACTGACTCAACCACGGTTGTCAGACAAGCTTTCCGCGAAACGTCAGACGACAACATCAACGACTGCGTCAACATTGCCATTTTATTCCCTTTTGAGGCAAAGAATACCAACAAAAGCAAGCAGGCATTGTTCTACCGCGACTTCTATCGTGGGGCATTGCTGGCAGTCAACGACCTTAAGACTAAGTCAAAATTGAATCTTTATGCTTACGATGTTACAGATACAAACATCTCAACCGTCTTGAGCAAGAAAGAGATTGCCAATGCGCATATGATTTTTGCCCCTTCTGAGGACAACTTGCTGAAAACGATTGTCGACTTTGGACAGAAGAACGGAATCAATGTCATTAATTCCTTCTCAATCAACAACGATATGTGCTACAACAACAATCGTTTTTTCCAGGTCAACACTCCATCGTCATATATGTATTCTTCAGTAAGTTCTTATGTCGAGAGCAATTATGCAAACTGTGAAATCGTTTTCTTAAAAGACGAGTCGGAAGACGACAAACCATTGATTGAATATTTAAAAATGACAAATCTGCCAAAGCAGACTGTCAACCTATCGGAGAGCAACGGCTTCGTTTGTCAACACCCCACGCTATTCGTTCCGACGTCAAGCTCCAGATCCGCATTAAAAAAACTGAAATCTTTGGTCGATGAATTGGCTGCTGATCCTGCGAATGATGGAAAATTCAGCATTCTTGGCTATCCTGAATGGTCGATATACAACGAATATGAGAATTTCATGCGCGCAAACAACGTATGCCTGTTCTCTCGCTATTCGATTGAAGGCAACAACAAGTTTGACAGCAAATACAAATATTGGTACGGAGAAAGCCCAATCAATTCAATCCCTAACATGAGTGAATTGGGCTATGACACGATGTCGTTCTTCATAAATGCTGTCATTACAAACGGCAACGACTTCAACAAGCCTATGCAAGCAGCCGACGGTTTGGAAATCGGCATCAACATTGTGCGCACAAGCAGTTGGGGAGGGTTTGTCAACACCGCTTCATTTATTTACAACTACACAACAAAAGGTGTAGAAAAACATATATTGAAATAATGAAAAAATACGTAATAGCAAGTATACTTTTGATATCAAGTCTGACTTCTGTCGCAGAGGACCACTATTCTGGAGCTTTCAGCATTGGCGCGAAAGGTGGGGTTTCTTTATCTCAAACCACGTTCTCACCAAGCGTGCCACAAAAGTTTCATTCAGGTCTGATGGCTGGTATCATGTTCCGATATATCGAAGAGAATCATTTCGGGCTTATTGGCGAGGTGAATTTCGAGCAACGAGGATGGAAAGAAAATTTTGAGGAAGCGCCATATTCATACAGCAGAGACTTGTCGTATATCCAAATACCCCTTCTGGCACATATCTATTTTGGTTCTGAGAAAGCAAAGTTTTTCTTCAACGCAGGTCCAGAGATAGGTTTCATGATTGCGGAAAATACAAATTCTAATTTTGACATCAACAATTTTTCCTCTTTAGAGGGATTTCCTTCGGAAAATCGCAATACGGAACAATTCGCCATGCCCATTAAACACAAAGTGGACTATGGCATATCTGCGGGAATTGGCGCAGAATGGGCAATAAACCGTAAGAACTCCATACTTATAGAAGGCAGGTTCTACTATGGACTGAACAACATTTTCGGAGCCAATAAAAAAGATATATTCGCGGCCTCCAACAGCATCGGAATTATGGCGTCAATTGGATATTTTTTCCGCCTGAAATAACGGAACATACAGGGAATCAAGCAGTCATATCTTCACATCACGATATGGCTTTATTACTTAGAAGATATGAAAAAAGTGGCGACAATACCTATTTGTAGGTATTGTCATCGATTGGATTAAAGTTTAACTTTGCAAACAAAAAAGGATGTAATGGATAATTTTCACAAATATAAACCCACCGACAAGATGAGCAATGTTATCAGCGAAAATTATTCACTGATTTCAGTCATGAGCCGCTTCGGCCTGCCTTTAGGATTTGGCGAGAAGACCGTAGCCGAGGTGTGCAATGAACAAGGTGTTGACTGCAATACTTTTCTTATTGTTGTTAATTTTGTAAATGAAGATTCCTACAGCGGAGAGTTTTCATTCAACTATGACTCCGTGTCACTTCCCGCCCTTGTAGACTATCTGAAGCAAGCGCATTCGTATTTTCTGGACTTCAGTTTACCAACCATACGGCAAAAACTCTGCAATGCGTTGGAATTGGAGCCAGAAAAGAATGACATCATCAAAACAGTTTTGATGTTCTACGACAAATATGTAGATGAAGTCAGACGCCATATGGAATATGAGAACAACCATATTTTCTCATATGCTGACAATTTGATTAAACATCATAAATCCAACAATTTCTCAATTGCACAATTTGCGGAACACCACAATCATATAAACGAGAAATTGAAAGAGTTGAAAAACATTTTAATCAAATATTATCCGCAGACAAAATGCAACAACCTTCTCAACGACACTTTGTTTGACATATTCAACTGCGAATCAGATTTAAGGACACACTGCCGGCTTGAAGACAGTGTGTTTACCCCTGTTGTCTTGAATTTAGAACAGAATTTGACCGATGAAAAGTAAAGAGGATATAAAAGTTGCAATTGCAGATGGATCGGTCATCATGCGAAGCGGTCTTGCATCGGTTCTGAAGCATTTTTCGGAATTCAATTTCAGAATCAACGAAATCACAAATCAAGAGGCTCTGACAATCTTCCTAAGACTTCACACTCCAGATTTGTTGATTATCAATCCGCTTTTTGCAATTGGCATGAATCTGACAACAATCCGGAAAACATATCCATCATTGAAAATTGCGGCACTGACGTCATCACTTATCGACAACCAGTTGCTGTCTGACTACGACACAACAATTTCTATTAATGATGACATCGAAACGATTTGCAGTAAAATCAAAGAAGCTGTCAATGAGCCTGACGAAGAATCTTCCGAACAAGACGCCTTAAGCGCCAGGGAAAAGGAAATCATCGGTTGCGTTGTAAAAGGAATGACCAACAAGGCGATAGCCGACACATTGTCTATTTCAATATATACGGTGATTACGCACCGCCGCAACATCTCAAGGAAATTGCAGATACACTCCCCTGCCGGTCTGGCAATCTATGCAATTGCAAATAATTTGGTAAACATTGAAGATATTAAAGATGTGATAAACTAAGCGTCAATTGTTTAGTTTCTACAAACCCAAACATCAGGATATTTTTCAGTGATGCCGTTCTTCTGAATATATGAATACATCTCCTCTTTTGTGTCGCCTGTTGCCAATGCAACTTTATAGACTGAAGAACCTTTGGCGGCATCTATGATAACCAGCCCGGTCTCAGACGAGGCCTCGACAAATTTTTTAGCCTGACCATACGATTTAAGCGAAGCGATCACTACACTATATTTTTTTTCCGTCTCGCCACCAACGCCTTTCTCCACGGCTTCGATGTCATTTGACTCAATTTTGACTGCTCGTTTTGTCATTTTTTCAACAACGTTTACTCTCTTGCCCTTAGCCTTAGGCTGAGCTGCCGATATTGACGCAACACTTGCCTTGTCCGGAAGGGAATCAATCGCAATAGGAGTCGTTAATGTAAGCACAAGAACTATAATCGCCGCAACAGACACAGCCATGCGCAATGCATTCATCCTAATTTCCGAGAATCTACGACGTGGGGCTTTTTCTTCTGATTTTACGACGTTCTGAATCCTGACAGGCTGCAATCCATAGTTGCTCAAATTAACCCCCGACAGTCCCACTGCCGACGGAGCAAACACAACGCAGCCCGCATCAGAGTAATGGAACGAACCTATCTTACCGAAATCAAACGAATGGTTTGCAACAAGAGACTCTTTTATGGTCTTCACGTCGCCTTCCACCTTCGCTACCGCTGCATTATATCCACAGCCCGTCTGTTTCATAAAGGCATTGGCAACAAGGCCATCGTTATGCGTCAATGCGGCATTAAAGGCCACCGACCTGGATGGCGGCAACAGAACACCGTTGCATATGCTTGACGCAACATTCTGACAAATAAACGCACCAAAACCCGGGACAATCACACAATCATTGTCTCTGAGCAAGCATTCGATATAATTAATAAGTTCCATACATTGCAAAATTAATCAAAATTCGACAAAGCAACAATGTTTTACCTGTCCTTTTTCTTTAAATATGGCAATGCTTGACTTTTGTCGCATCCAAGTTTGACTGCCTCCATCGCATAGCTATAGGCATCGTCGTAACGGAACTGCATCTGTGCCATGCGAGCTTTAAGCAAATACAAATCTGATGATTTGGGATCTAATTTCTGCGCCTCCGAAAGGTCATTCTGGGCTTCTTGATATTTTCCAACTGCGATATAACACTCTGCCCGATTCAAATAATTCACCGAACGGTTCTCTTTTTTTATAATGTCATCATATAGCAATATCGACTTGTCATATTCTCCATTCAGCCTGCGGAGCAAAGCCATGCCACGTTTGGCGTCCATGTTTCCGGCATCCGTTTTCAAGCATTTGTCAAAACAACGTTCCGCCTGCCCCATATCGCCAACCTCCAATGCAATCATGCCCGCACCGTTCAACGCTATACAATCAGAAGGGTTTATATCCAACAACTTGTTATAGTCGGCCAACGCCGACTGCACACTGTCCATCTCAAGATATAAAGCCGCACGATTATGAAGTATTGTCGTTGACTTAGGCGCAACGGACAGAGCCATATTGTAATTCTCCAAAGACTCATCCAGTTTGCCTTGATTGCGGTAAACTGTCCCCAAATTCGACATTAATAAATAGTTGCTTGGATTTGCAGGTTCCATTTCCAAAGCCGTCTTTATCAAGCGCTCCGACAATGCCCAGTCTCTGCTTGTCAGAGCCTTGTCGATCTGGTCGAGCAACGACATATAATTTTCTGCAGCAATAGCAGCTGATGGCATTGCCATCAAAGCCAGCACCATGGCAATGGTTCTTATCTTTGTCATCTTCTTTATTTTTTGCATAATTGTCTACAAAGATACCTTCTTCCGATTGGAAATGTTTCGACCATAGGATTTTTTTTGTATTTTTGTGGAAAATACAACGTTTATGAATTTTCTCAGTTTTATAATTTTAAGCATATCATCAACCCAAACAGCCTCAAGCAGCAGCCACAAACTGTCGGATGTCGCCAACGGATTGCCTATAGAGCAAGTGGTTGACAAACTTGTTTCAAGTGCCGTTGATTTGGTACTCCGTCTTGTGATAGCCATTGTGGTGTTTTACGTCGGGAAACTTATCATCAATAAAATTTACAAAAGCGTAAACAAAATACTCCATCGCCGACAAGTTGACAGGTCGCTTGCCACATTTGTGTTGAGCCTTGTCAAAATAGTGATGTTGTTCATCTTGATAATAATCTCCATTTCCATACTTGGCATAGAAACAAGTTCGTTCATCGCCTTGTTTGCATCGGCTGGTGTCGCTGTGGGTATGGCGCTGAGCGGGACATTGCAGAATTTTGCCGGAGGCGTGCTCATTCTCCTTCTAAAGCCATACAAAGTTGGAGACTTCATTGAGTTTCAAGGCTTCACTGGGAAAGTGAAAGAAATTCAGATATTCAACACAATCCTTAATACGGGTGACAACAAATGGATTTCAATCCCGAATGGAGGACTGTCAACCGGCAGTATAAACAATTACAGCCGTGAAGATTACCGTCGCATAGACTGGACAATCAGCATCGCCTATGGTGATGACTATGAAGTGGCAAAACGAGAGATTCTACGCATTGTCAACGAAGACGACCGCATTGTAAAGAAATACATTGAAGACGACCGAGCCATGCGGTTTAAAGACGCCGATGTTTCCGCCCGACCCTCGTTTTTACCGAACATCGAGTTTGAAAGACATCACTCCAGATTGTGGAAGATGTTTCATCGCAATAAAAACAAATCCGAAAGCCAACAGGAGCAGCCAGCTGAAGAAATTCGCTTAGCGAAAACCGACTGCTCTCCGTTTGTGGCTCTGAGCGCGCTCGCGGCAAGCAGTGTTGACGTCGTTGTCCGCGTATGGGCTCCGACAAGTCTTTATTGGGATGTCTACTTTGACATGAACGCGCGGTTCTACAACGAACTTCCAAAAGCCGGCATCAACTTCCCGTTCCCTCAAATGGATGTTCATGTGTGCTGAAAAGGCTAATGCGACTGTTAAATTCACAGCCGCATTTTTTGTTTTATTTTTGAAAAAATCACGGTCAAGTCTGCCTGTTTAATAAAAAACAATAAGTATATTTGCGTTAACTTTGGAGCAAAGCGCAATGGCAGCCGGAACGGCCTGCGACAATTGGCAGACAATCGCCATAAACCGCTCCTGACAGCAATGCATTAATCATTGCACACCAAGCCTGTAAAAGGCTTTGAGACAGATAAAAATAAAAACAATATAAATGATAAGTAAATGGAATTACTTACCCCTTACATCAGAAGAACAAGATTTAGAGATCGAGTTGGCGAAAAAATACGCCGGCAGCCCAGCAATAGCTGAGCTGCTTGTTCAGCGGGGCATCACGTCTGTAGATGATGCTGAACACTTTTTTAACCCTTCTCTGTCTGATTTGCATGATCCATTCCTGATGAAGGATATGGACAAGGCCGTAGATAGGCTTAATATGGCAATGGGGGCAAAAGAGAAGATATTGGTATATGGAGATTACGATGTCGATGGCACGACAGCGGTGTCTTTGGTATACAAATATCTAAGGAATTATTATTCGCATATCGAATACTACATTCCAACGCGTGATGAAGAAGGATATGGCATATCAATTAAAAGTATTGACTATGCTGCATCTATTGGTGTCAAACTTATAATTGTGCTGGATTGCGGCATCAAGGCCATTGATGAAATCCACTATGCCAAGGAAAAAGGCATTGATTTCATCATATGCGACCACCATGTCCCCGACGACGTTTTGCCGGAGGCATATGCCATTCTCAATCCCAAAATGGAAGGCAACACTTATCCCTATCCTCACCTCTGCGGGTGTGGCGTAGGATTTAAGTTCATGCAAGCCTTCGCCAAGAGTAACGGGCTGACAAATCAGAATGAGTTGTATAGTCTTCTTGACTTGGTCGCCGTCAGCATCGCTGCCGACATTGTGCCAATGACCGGGGAAAACCGGATCATGACATACCACGGATTGAAGCGGCTAAACTCAAACCCCAATTTGGGCCTGAAGAGCATCATAAAGATTTGCAATCTGGCAAACAGGGAGATAACCATCAGCGACGTTATCTTCAAAATCGGGCCACGCATCAATGCGTCCGGGCGTATGCAATCGGGCATGGAGGCCGTCGATCTGCTCACCACCAAAGACCTCAATGAGGCGTACGCCAAAGGAAAGAGCATCGACCAATACAACCGCGACCGCAAAGAGCTCGACAAACGAATCACAGAAGAAGCCAATGCCATTTTGGAAAATCGTGGAGAAATCGATTCCGACCACAAGTCAATCGTCATCTACAACAAAAACTGGCATAAGGGCATCATTGGCATTGTAGCCTCACGTCTGACCGAGCTTTATTACAAGCCGGCTGTGGTGCTGACTCTGTCAAACGGGATTGCGACTGGATCATCACGATCGGTACAGGGATACGACATTTATTCAGCAATTGAGGCTTCTCGCGATTTGCTTGAGAACTTCGGAGGCCACACCTATGCCGTAGGATTGTCGCTGAAGGAAGAAAACATTCCGGAATTCTCACGCAGGTTTGAGGAATATGTCGCCAAAACGATAAAACCATATCAAATGACTCCGCAAATCGACATTGACGCATATCTGAGATTTGAGGAGATTACGCCTGAGTTCCTGTCGCTTCTCGACAAGTTCAATCCATTCGGACCTGGAAATCAGAAGCCAATTTTCTGTTCAAAGAACGTATTGGACTATGGCACAAGCAAGTTGGTTGGCAAGAATCTCGAGCACATCAAACTGGAATTGGTAAACAACAGCTCCGGGAAAGTGTTGAACGGAATTGCTTTCAATATGGCGCAGTATTTCAGCCACATCAAATCAGGCAAGCCATTCGACATATGCTACACTATTGAGGAAAACAAACATCCGAACAATGTGAGCAAATACCAATTGCTTGTAAAGGAGATTCGTATAAATTGATATGAAATGGACCACGGTTCAATTCACGACACACTGAAACGCTATTGGGGCTATGATTCTTTCCGAGCTAAACAAGAAGAAATTATCAACTCTGTTTTGCTCGGAAAGGATACTCTTGGACTGCTGCCTACCGGTGGCGGAAAATCAATAACTTTTCAGGTGCCGGCGATGCTGCTTGACGGCTTGACAATTGTTGTCACGCCGTTGATTGCTCTTATGAAGGACCAGGCAGACGGATTGCGCGACAGGCACATAAATGCAGCTTACATTCATTCTGGACTGCGACATGGAGAAATCCGAAACGTCATTGACCGATGCGTGTTCGGAAAGTGCAAGTTTCTTTACATTTCACCAGAGCGCTTGGCTTCATCTTCGTTTATCGAATCTCTCAGACGAATGAAGGTATCCTTGATTGTGGTCGATGAGGCTCACTGTATTTCACAATGGGGATATGACTTTCGCCCATCGTATCTGAACATTGCGTCGATACGTCAATTATTTCCAGACGCTCCTGTTCTCGCGCTTACAGCCTCCGCCACTCCTGCCGTTGTTGCCGACATAATGCAGCAGTTGCAATTCAAGGAGCCAAATGTCATAAGAAAAAGTTTCCGCCGCGACAATCTATCTTATATTGTCAGACATCAAGAGAACAAAACCGAGAAACTATTTTCCGCATTGTCCAGGATTTATGGAAGCGGAATAATCTATGTCAGGAGCAGAGCCAAGACCAAAGACATTGCCGAGCAACTGAAATCACAGGGATTCTCGGCCGATTATTACCATGCGGGACTTCCGACAGAGGGAAAAACGCGACAAACAAGACAAATGGAAACGTGGTGAAATCCGCATCATCGTTGCTACAAATGCGTTCGGAATGGGCATTGACAAACCCGACGTTCGCTTTGTAATGCACCTTGATGTTCCGAACTCTCTCGAAGAATATTACCAGGAAGCGGGACGCGCGGGACGCGACGGCAAAAGCATACGTAATGCTCCTCGTGTCTTCCAAAGATGAAGGCACTCTAAAACGCCGCATCTCTGAAGCTTTTCCGCCAAAAGACTTCATAAAGGACGTATACACCCATATGTGCGATTTTTTAGGTCTTGGAATCGGAGCGGGCTATGACAAAGTCTTCGATTTTAACCTACAGTTGTTCTGCACCACATTCAAACTTCCTGAACGTCAAACATACAGTGCTCTGAAAATTTTGTCGGCATGTCAATACATTGATTATATCGATGAAGTTGACACTCTGTCAAGAATTATGATTTTGGTAGAGAAACGGGAACTTTACAATGTAGAGGGCATGACACCTGAAATGGACAATGTGCTCGAATTGATCCTACGCAATTTTGCCGGCGTCTTTTCCGACTATGTTTTTATCGACGAGCCTACAATCGCATACAAGCACAACATCCCCGTAAATAAAATATACGAGACTCTCCTGTTTTTAAGCCGCAAGCACATTATCACATACATTCCTCGAAAGCGTACCGCATACATTTTCTTCCCATATTCCCGCATGGAACCCCGGCATCTTACAATTCACAAAGAAGCATATGAGGTCGGCAAACAACGATTGGAACTCAGGATTAACTCTATGATTGACTACGTGTCCAACCAAACATCATGCCGGGAAGCCAAGATTTTGAAATACTTCGGCGAAGAAAACACCTGCAATTGCGGTCACTGCGATATATGTGTGGAACGCAAAAAAGCAAGTCCTTCCGAAAAAGAACTTGCTGATGGGATTTTATATATGCTGTCGCTAAAAAGCCGCACATTGAAAGAAATTACTGACACATTGGCTTTTCCCGCCAAAGATATTGCCGGAATGGTACGGTTCCTATTAAAGGAAGGTAAGATTACCTATACCGACGGGCTGCTTTCAATCAAGTGAGTCATACTTCGACAATTCAATATATTTTGCCGCCAAATCCGACTGCATATCGTCAAGTTTCTGGAACGCATTGAGAATAAACTGATATTCCGCCAGATAATCAATGATGGTTATCGATTTTGCAGCCAACGCTTCATCCAAAAACTTCTTCACCTCTGGATAATTCAATCGTTTGCCATATTCTTCAATGGATTGAGAAATCCGCTCCACCTCGTCGTAACGACTGCGTATGTCGGCCTCTCCTTTTCTGCTCTGATATGTTTTGGCAAAATCATTGGATTGTTGTATGGCTCGCGAAGCTTTCACCTTCCCCTTATTTGAGAACAGAGGAATCGAGAAGCCGACAACTGCGCCGTGTCCACGCACATCACCGTCCGACGTAAATTTGTATCCCAATGTTATATTGGGCCACCCCGACCGTTTGCCCACCTTTACATCAAACTCATCCGCTTGAAGACCAGACAATGTCGCCATATAGTCAGGACTGTTGTAATACGCCGAGATGTAATGTTCAACAGCTTTCTTCTCTATCGGATATTTCGTGCTGTTCATATCCACATTCTCAAAGGCTTTACCACCATTCATCTGAACAAGATCCGACAAAACAACCTGGCGTTGTATCTCCATCGAACTGATATCCGAAGCGATATCAAACGCATCTATTTTCATCTTTGAGATTTCAAGCACGTTGAATTCCGCACGCATTTCCACATCAACAACTTTTCTCAGCATCGAGTCGAGCACTTGAAGGAGTTGCCTGCGTCTTGCCAAACGGCAATTCAAGTTGATTAAATCCAAATATGCCAATCGGGCTTGTTTAACCACCTCCATGCGCTTTGACTCAAACAGATATTGAGAAGCATTTATACGGCATTCTCTTGCCTTTTTACGCATCTGATATACGCCGGGCCATTCAATGGTTTCCGATACGGTAAGTTCAAGCGATGGTTCCGGCAAAGCCATTATCTCCATTTCAATTTCTGGATCCGGAAGGTTTCCATCTGTCCGCAATGCCAATTCGTCTCCTTTCAGCGACAATTTTGCAGCCTGTAGACTTTCGTTATTTTGCAATATCTGCGTCGACAACGCATCGGCATACATTGACACCGGAACGACCATTAATGACAATGATAATAAAATCTTCTTCATACTTGATGACTTGACGTTTTCTTCTTATTGTTTACGTAATACAAAATCGGGACTACAAAGATATTCAAAAGCGTCGAACTGAGCAAGCCACCCAATATCACCAACGCCATCGGACTTTGAATTTCATTTCCAGGCTCAGCGCCACGCGCCACGATTGGAATTAAAGCCAATGCCGACGACATCGCAGTCATGATAATAGGAAGAAGTCGGTCTCTTGACCCAATAAAAATTCTGTCCATCAAAGGTATTCCATCAGTTTCCAATTGCCGGTAATGCGAAATAAGCAACATTCCATTTCGAGTTGCAATGCCAAGCAAAGATATAAATCCGATAATAGCTGGAATATTTACTTCCTTTCCACCGATCCATAGTATCAGCACTCCTCCAATCATAGCCAGCGGGATATTGACAAGGATTATCAGTGCATCAGAAACACGATGGAACTCCTGATACAAGAGGAGCAGAACCAACAGCAATGCAAACACCGTTGCGATTCCAAGAATGCGCGATGCTGTTTTCTCGCTTTCAAACTGTCCGCCATAGTTGATATAATATCCTTTCGGCAATTTTACGGATTCATTAATTTTATCTTTGACTGCCTCGACAGCTCCAACCAAATCACGATTCTCGACATTTGCAGACACAATGATTCTTCGTCTGGCGTTTTCACGACTTATAGAATTGAATGTCGATGATGAACGCACCTCTGCCACTGTCGACAATGGAACTTTACCTTTGTCGGAGTCAATCATAAGATTTTCTATTGCCGACAATCCGCTATGACGGTCATCAGCCACCTTCAGTTTCAAGTCGTATGGCACGCCGTCTTCATATACCTCCGAAACAACAATTCCAGATGTGCAGACATTGACAAACTTACGGAAGTCAGACATTGTTATCCCATATTCAGCCATCAACACACGATTGGGCACAATTATTATTTCCGGACGTTGAATCTGTTGCTCCACATTGATGTCGACGATTCCTTCCACTTCACCAATCTCGCCCTTGATGCGTGTCGCTATGTCGTGCAATGTCGACAAATCGTTTCCAAATATCTTAATGGCTATCTGCGCTTCTGTTCCGGAGAGCATGGCGTCGATGCGATGGGAAATCGGTTGCCCGATTTCAATGTTTATTCCGGGGGTTATCGACAGTTTCTTTCTAATGTCGCTCATCAACTCCTCCTTGCTGCGGTCCTTCAATTCATACGGAGCCTCAATCTCCGACGCATTGCTGCCGCGCGAATGCTCATCAAGTTCGGCACGTCCTGTCTTACGGGCAATTGTTTTGATTTCAGGAATACTCAACAATGCTTCATCCACTTGCTTTCCTATTTCGTTGGAATCCTCGAGTGAGATGCCAGGCAATGCTGTCACGTTGATTGTAAACGACCCTTCATTAAACGACGGCAGGAAGCCACGTCCAAGCGTAAAAAACAAACCTGCGGCAATCACAAACGCGGCAGAGACAGCCCAGAACACTGGCCTGCGATGACTGAACGCTTTTTTGAGCATCACGTCATAAATTCTCTTCAAATTCCTGGTGACAAATGATTCTTTGCCAACTTCCATTAGGTGCTTGTCTTTCGACAACAACATGTCGCACATCACAGGTGTTAACGTCAAGGCCACAACAGTAGACGCTGCAAGCGATACTATAAACGCTATTCCAAGCGGCACCAACAATCGTCCCTCCATGCCCGACAGGAAAAACAACGGCAAGAAACATGCGATAATAATCAACGTCGAGTTGAGTATCGGCATTCTGACCTCAGACGACGCATGAAATACAACATCTCTAGTCTTCTTCCGTTCTGACTCTGGCAGCTGCCTGTTTTCACGCAACTTTCTATAGACATTCTCCACATCCACAATAGCATCATCCACCAGAGAGCCTATCGCAATAGCGATACCGCCAAGCGACATTGTATTGACAGACAAATTAAGTACATGCAGAATGATAAGTGTTATTATGACAGATATTGGCAATGCAAGCACGGATATGATCGTTGCCCTATAATCCATAAGGAACAGAAACAAAATCACAACAACAAACAACGCTCCTTCTGCCAATGCACCCTGTATATTGTCAATTGCATTGTCTATGAAATCACTTTGACGGAAGATGTCGGTAGAAACAGTTATATCTGATGGCATTGCCTTCTTCATTGCGTCAAGAGTATTTTCAATATCCTCCACCAGCACCGTTGTATTTGCCTCATTTTGCTTTGCAACAGTGATAAGTACCGCGGGTTTGCCCTTTTCTGTGGCAAGTCCGAGTTTCGGATAAGCGCTGCCGATTGTGACTTCGGCAATATCCGCCAATTTCACAATGTTTCCATCTGTACTCCTCACCGCAGCCAATGACAATTGAAGAGTATCTGTGGTGTTTATTTGACCTTTTATCAAATACTCGTTCCCAAATTCATGAAGGATGCTTCCATTCGTATTGCTGTTCAACTGGTCTGTTGCATCAAGCACATCCGACATGTCAACATTGTGGAAACGCATCCGCTCCGGGCTGAGCAATATCTGATATTCCTTAACATCCCCACCCATCACTGTGACTTGTGCGACACCTGGCAACGACAACAATTGCGGACGGATTGTGCGATCAGCAATTGTGCGCAAATCCATAAGCGATGTTTTGGCTGATGTCAAGCCCACAATCATCACTTCGCCCATTATCGATGTCTGTGGAGCCATTTTGGGGCTGTCGACATTTGGCGGCAATGTTTCAGCCACAGTCGACAGTTTCTCGGCCACAATCTGACGATTCACATAAACATCTGTGCCCCAATCAAATTCAATATTAACAACCGACAATCCTGTATCGGATGTCGAACGAACCCGACGCACACCGTTCACTCCGTTCAAAGCGGTTTCAATTGGATACGACACAAGTTTCTCCACCTCTTCCGGAGCCATTCCAGGCGCTTCTGTCATTACGGTCACTGTCGGAGCATTCAAATCAGGGAAAACGTCGACAGTCGTATTGGAAACGGTATATAATCCCGCAGATACAATCAGCGCGAACACACTGATTATCAAATAGCGGTTGTTGAGTGAAAACCGTATTATCTTATTCAGCATAGCGGTTGGTATTAATGATGGTGATGACCTTCAGGAACAACGCCGCTGTTACCTGCCAATTTCACATAGACTGCGCCTTCTGTCACAACTTCCTCTCCTTTTGCGAGTCCTGATGTTATTTCAATACGCTTGCCGTCTGTTCTGCCAATAGCCACTGGACGCTTCTCAAAATGCTCCTTGCTCTCTCTGACAAAAACTGCATATTTTCCTTGCTCTTCAATTACCGACTTTGTCGGCACGGAGATTACACCCGATTCTGGATTGCCAAGCAGATAGACATCTGCATAGCTGCCAGGAGCAACGCTTCCATCGCCCACAAAACTGAATTCAATGTCAAAATAGCCATTGGTTGCTGACGCCATTGTTCCGGCTGTCAGTCTATGTCCCTGCATTTCATCCAATGCAAAAATCTTGTCACTATATGGCAGTTTGAAATTAGCAGTTTTGATCAATGCAAATTCATTGAAATACCGTTGCGGGACAGACGCTTTCAACGTAAGGCGAGCACTTGAGGAGACAACGGCAATTGGAGTGCCGGTAGTCACATAAGAGCCCGATGCTACCAACAACTGGCTGACTACACCGGATATTGGACTGACTGCCACACTGCTGCTACTATTTCCCAACACTGCATTCTTTGCCATTTCAACAGCGACCTGCGCTTCTTGAAGTTCTTTCGCTGTAGCCAAATTTGAATTGTACAATTTCTGTACGCGTTCCAGATTCTGCTTTGCTGCTGTCAGCTGAGTGCGTGCATCCGCACGTGGGTCGCCTCCGGAGATTCCTGCAGAGGATATGCTGCACACTACACCGCCGTTCTTTATTTCCACTCCCTCATTAATTCCCGCAGACAATTTTATAATACCGTCTGATTTAGCCGCAACAACAGCTTGCGACAATGGAGATGGGAGAATCTCTCCACCACACTTTATTACATTTTGGAATTCGGAAGGGTTGACAATAGTTGTCTTTATGCCCAGTTTTTCAATCTGTTCGTGTTCGATAACAATCTCATTACCATGTTCTTCATGGCCATGGTTTTCTTCTTTTTCTTTATTGTCGCTGTGCGAGTCAGCACACCCCGTCATTACAACAACGGCAGCAACCGACAGACAGCGAATAACTGTTGTCATATTCATTTTTACAATTGTTTTTGTGTTAATAAATCAAATTATCGCAAAAATGAATATACGGGAGGAGCTCGTAGACATTGAATTTGATTCAGTACTGGCTTTAAAATCAGCTGAACATCGTAGAACTCAACATCTTCTTGTGGATCTATTTTTGTTAATTGTGATTCTCCGGCAATAAATGAATCAAACTCCACACATTTTTTCTCAATGTGTATTTTAACCACATTGCGCAGTGCCGCTTGATGATAACTGCATTTTTGCACACCAGGGTGGTGGCATGTATGAGAAGCATCTGAATCCGCATCGTCACCGTTTGAACCAAGCAGTTCCACAACAATAGGCACAGCCATCTCATGGTGATGATGATGTATGGCAAGAAAATTGAAAGCTATGACAGCCACCAACGCTAAATACGATATCGATATCTTGCCTATTTTTTTCATCCAGTTTTTACAAAGATAATGCAAGTTGCAAGCTCACTTGAATATTATGCTGAGACGCAGCTTATCTTATGCAAAGATAATTCTTTTTCAGTGCAACATTGTTGCATTCCGCATTATAGAAAATTATTCATCCTCAAGGAAATCCTCGTCAAAATCAAAATCCGTATCACTGTAAGAATACATATCATCTGTAAATCTCGACAGCTCTCTTCCATCTTTCTTTGTCGGCCGGCCAAGGCCCTTTTGCCGGTCTATAAATCCGCTGATTTTGACCATTTCCAACAATTCATATTGACTTGGCGCTGTGACATTCTCCAAATATTGAGGGACCAACTTCGCCCCCATGCGATTCTCTGCCACATCTTTCACTCGAAAAGAATATGTAATCGGAGGCTTCTTGACATCAATGACCTCTCCTATTTTCACCGGGCGCGACGGTTTGACATTTACTCCCGACACCGACACGCGTCCTTTTTTACAAGCTTCAGTGGCAATTGTCCGCGTTTTGAAAATCCGCGTAGCCCAAAGCCATTTATCTATTCTGACATCTTTCATCTATTCAAAAGTTTATTCTCCTTTTATATCCTTCCAAAGAATTTTCACACTACAAAGATAGCCATAATTTTTGACCCAAGCGCCATCACAATGTTCAGCAATCCTGATACATAAAGAGGGCCGTACTATTCAGTACAGCCCCCCTTCAACTATTTTCTTTATAACTATCGTTATTTTTTCAATTCAATCTCATCAGGATTCTGACCCCAATGCTGCAATGCCAAACGACGATAGTTGTTGTAGCGCCATTGTGCATTTTCCTTAGCGGCCTCAAACAACTGCTCTGCCTCATTAGGATAAGCCTTCATCACTGATGCGTAGCGAACCTCACCCTTCAAGAAAGCAGTGAAATTGTCCCAATTCGGCTCTTTGCTATCGAGCGTAAATGGATTTTTGCCTTCCTTCTCAAGTTCTGGGTTATAACGCCACAAGTGCCAATAGCCACATTCAACAGCCGCAGCCTCTTCAGCCTGTGATTTACCCATACCCTTCTTCAATCCATGGTTGATACATGGTGCATAGGCGATAATCAATGATGGTCCATCGTATGCTTCTGCCTCGCGGATTGCCTTAAGAGTCTGAGCCTGGTCAGCGCCCATAGCCACCTGAGCCACATAGACATATCCATAAGTTGAAGCAATCAAGCCAAGGTCTTTCTTACGGACACGCTTTCCTGATGCTGCAAATTTTGCAATTGCGCCAAGAGGAGTTGCTTTCGAAGCCTGACCACCAGTGTTTGAATAAACCTCGGTGTCAAGGACAAGGATGTTTACGTTCTTGCCCGATGCAATTACGTGGTCAAGGCCACCGAAACCGATATCGTAAGATGCTCCGTCACCACCAATTATCCATTGAGAACGTTTCACCAAGTGGTTCTTCAAGTGGTCAAGACGCGCACACAAAGAGCATTTATCCTTGTTGGCCTCAATCATCGGAATCAACTTGTCGGCAGCAGCACGGCTTGCTTCTGGATCATCCTTACCTGCGAGCCATTCTGCACAAGCTTCTTTCATTTCTGCCGGTACGTCAGACTCTGCCACTTCGGCCATAATGTCGCACAATCGCAACACCATCTTTTCATGAGCCAATGTCATACCAAGACCAAACTCACAGAAGTCCTCAAACAAAGAGTTCGCCCATGCTGGACCATGACCCTTGTCGTTTGTGGTGTATGGAGTCGATGGCACAGAACCAGAGTAGATAGAGCTACATCCCGTTGCGTTGGCAACCATTTCGCGGTCACCGAACAATTGGCTTATAAGTTTAACGTATGGAGTTTCGCCACAGCCTGAGCATGCGCCAGAGAACTCAAACAAAGGAGTCGCAAACTGTGAATTCTTGACATTCGACTTGATGTCTACCAAGTGTTGCTTTGACGTCACATTGTTTACGCAATATTCCCAATTCTTATCTTCGTCAAGCTGAGTTTCAATATGCTTCATTTCAAGCGCCTTGACGCCCTTCTTGCCCGGACATACATCCACACAGTTTCCACAGCCAAGACAGTCGAGCACATCAACCTGCTGAACGAAGCGCATTCCTGTAAATGCCTTTCCAATAGCAGGAAGCGTTTTCTCTTCAGCAAATGGAGATGCCGCCATCTCTTCCGCCGTCAACACAAACGGACGAATTGCTGCGTGAGGACAAACGTATGCACATTTGTTACACTGAATACAGTTTTCAGCGCTCCATTCTGGAACAAATGTTGCCACACCACGTTTCTCATAGCGGGCTGTACCCTGCTGCCATGTACCGTCTTCAATACCTTTGAATGTAGAAACTGGCAACAAATCGCCGTCTTGCGCATTGATTGGACGCACAACCTTGTTGATGAATTCAGGGTCATTGTTCTCCACCACAGCGTCGTCTTCCAAATCCGCCCATGCTGGATTGATTGCCAATGTCTGATATTCACCGCCACGGTCAACAGCGGCATAGTTCTTGTTTACCACATCCTCGCCCTTCTTGCCATATGACTTAACGATGAATTTCTTCATCTGTTCAACAGCCAAGTCTACTGGGATCACCTCTGTGATACGGAAGAATGCCGATTGGAGAATCGTGTTTGTGCGATTGCCAAGACCGATTTCCTGTGCAATTTGCGTTGCGTTGATATAGTAAACTGTTATGTTGTTTTTCGCAAAATATTTTTTCACCTTATTTGGCAAGTGTTTTGCCAACTCTTCTCCGCTCCAAACAGTGTTAAGAAGGAATGTTCCGTTAGGACGCAAACCTCTTGTCACATCATACATATGAAGATATGCCTGAACGTGGCATGCCACGAAATTCGGTGTGTTGACCAAATATGTCGAACGGATTGGTGTGTCGCCGAAACGCAAGTGGGAGCAAGTGAAACCTCCCGACTTCTTAGAGTCGTAAGCAAAATATGCCTGGCAATATTTATTGGTGTTGTCACCGATAATCTTCACCGAGTTCTTGTTGGCACCTACAGTACCATCGGCTCCAAGTCCATAGAATTTTGCCTCAAATATGCCTTCTCCACCAAGAGCGATTTCTTCCTTCGGAGGAAGAGACGTAAATGTCACATCATCAACAATTCCAATTGTGAATTGATTCTTTGGTTCCGGAAGTGACAAGTTCTCAAACACAGAGAGGATTTGAGCTGGTGTTGTATCCTTGGAACCAAGTCCATAACGTCCGCCAACAATCAACGGAGCATTTTCCTTGCCATAGAAACAATCCTTAACATCAAGATATAAAGGCTCGCCGTTTGCTCCAGGCTCTTTTGTGCGGTCAAGCACAGCGATTCTCTTTGCTGTCTTAGGAACAGCAGCCAAGAAATGCTTTGCAGAAAACGGACGATACAAGTGCACTGAAACGATACCAACCTTTTCGCCCTTTTCCATCAAATAGTCAATTGCTTCCTGAGCGGCCTGTGAAACAGAGCCCATTGCGATGATTACGCGCTCTGCATCTTCCGCACCATAATAATTGAACAAGCCATATTTGCGTCCGGTAATCTCGGAGATTTTGTTCATATACTCTTCAACAATTGCTGGAACGGCATCGTAATAGCTATTGCTTGCCTCTCTATGCTGGAAGAAATGGTCTGGGTTTTCAGCCATACCGCGAGCCACTGGCTTCTCTGGGTTCAACGCACGGGCACGGAACTCAGCCAACGCCTCTTGGTCAATAAGCGGCTCAAGGTCTTTTTCCTCGAGCATCTCAATTTTTTGAATTTCATGAGAAGTGCGGAAGCCGTCAAAGAAATTCATGAACGGAACACGCGCTTTAAGCGCAGACAAATGCGCCACGCCCGCCAAGTCCATAACCTCTTGGACTGAGCCTTCGCAAAGCATTGCGAAACCAGTCTGACGCGCAGACATAACATCTTGATGGTCGCCAAAAATACACAATGCATGAGAAGCCAATGTACGAGCCGACACATGGAACACGCATGGAAGGTTCTCCCCGGCTATCTTGTACATATTCGGTATCATAAGGAGCAAGCCCTGTGATGCTGTGTAAGTAGTGGTAAGTGCACCTGCTTGCAACGAGCCATGAACTGCACCCGCAGCGCCGCCTTCAGATTGCATCTCTTCGACCAAAACAGTCTCTCCAAAAATGTTCTTACGGCCGGCAGCAGCCCACTCGTCAACATATTCAGCCATTGTAGACGATGGCGTGATAGGATAAATCGCAGCCACCTCTGAGAACATATAGCTAATATGTGCGGCAGCCTGATTACCATCACAGGTCAAGAATTTCTTTTCTTTACTCATATTTGTTAATCAGTTAATTGATAATTATACTCTATTGGTTATTGGCCTAAAACATAATACCTTATACCAAAGTAATTCGGAGAATGTCCATTCTTCGCTTTTTACGCTGCGAAATTACACAATAATCTTCTTTTATCAAAGCATTTATTCATATTTTAGATATGTTTCCCATTTTTTCATCGTCTAATGCAATGCGCACAGGCGGGCGACAAAATTTTGCCGCCCGCCTGTGCGCATTGACTTGCATCTGATTTTATCAGAACCTATTTTCCTCCGATCTTTTTTTATTTATCGCCTTTGTAAGCAAGATGTTGAACGCTGTCCAAATAAAGATATCCAGCAGAAGAATGACATTGATGTCGATGACTTTAAGCAGAACAAGGTTCATCATGACAAAGAACATTGAGATTACAAGAATTGTTATCATCGCAACCTTGTGAGTCATCCCAAGCATGAGCAGCTTGTGATGTATATGGCTATTGTCTGCCTCAAACACATTTTTATGTCTGCGGAAACGATGGATCATCACCCGGACAACATCGAATGCCGGCACGAGCAACATCGAGAACGCCACGATAATGATGCCGCTAATTTTAGGCTGTTCATCGGGCAACGTCATCGAAAGTCGGATTGCCAAAACACTAAGTATCAACCCCACACACTGAGACCCCGTGTCGCCCATAAATATCTTACGCCGTTTTTGAGCGTCTCCAAAAACGTTGTAGTAAAAGAACGGGACAAGCGTGCCCATCAATGAGAATGCAAGCATTGCGAAGCCCCAATAACCCTCATAGCAAAACATTATTCCAAAGAAGAATGCAGACACGATGCTCAACCCCGACGCCAAGCCGTCGATTCCGTCTATTAGATTGATTGCATTGATTATAAACACTACGAGCAGCACCGAGAAAGGCACTCCAAACCAAGGACTAAGCCCAGCGAGTCCGAACAAGCCATGGAAATCATTAAGCCATATTCCAGACGCTACAATAAGCAACGCACACAATATTTGGATTACAAATTTGACACGATATCTCAATCCCACCAAATCATCCATAATTCCTTCAAAATACAACAGAATCAGGCTGCATAAGCCAAAAGCCATCTGAAGAGTGGGAACAACAAAAACATTGGCATCTCCCGGCAAAACCAACGATGAGATTCCTGCCATAAGGCTCACGGATATCAATATCGACGGCACAAATGCCACTCCGCCCAAACGAGGAACTACTCCTGTATGGACCTTTCTTTCATCGGCAAAGTCGAACAACTTCTTTTTGAACGACACGACTAAGATTCGCGGTATAAACCAAAGAGTAAACACCACACCAATCAATGCACAAAGCACCACATTGATGATGTGCAAATTTCCTATAGCTTCTAATAATCCCATAAATTGTGTTTTCTGTTTTCAAAATTTCCACAAATTTACATTTAATTTATCTAATTCTAAGTACTTTTGCGAAAAAATTATATCAATGAAAGAAAGCATCATTCTAAACAATATTTCAAGCCGACTCGGAATTGAATCAATAAACGAGATTCAAAAAGCTATGGCTGAAAACTTTAGCACCAACAACATAATGTTGCTGTCACCTACTGGCTCAGGAAAGACCCTGGCGTTTATCATTCCCGTGCTCAAAAATTTGCGTCAACCAAACGGCAAAGTACAAGTTGTTGCAATATCCCCGTCACGAGAGCTTGCGATTCAAACATACAAAATCTTCCGTGAAATCGCATCTGACTACAAAGTGACATGTTGCTATGGCGGACATAATTTTGAAGATGAAAAAAAATCATTGTCTGTGGTCCCAGACATCATAGTAGCCACACCCGGAAGGATGCTCGACCACATAAAGCGTAAAAACATCGATGTCTATAATGTCCGCATTCTTGTCGTCGATGAGTTTGACAAGGCGCTTGAGTTGGGATTCCAAGACGAAATGGAACGTCTCGTCAGAAAAATGCCAAACGCTGCGCGCCATATATTCACATCTGCGACAAAGATGGACTCTCTTCCTCCTTTTATAAAGGCGGAGGGACTGAAAACACTCGATTATCTCAAAGAATCAACATTGCCGCAAAGACTGGAAATATTCAATGTGAAGTCGGAAGAAAAGGACAAGCTCAAAACTCTGGACTCTCTGCTGTCTGACATCAACAATGGACGTACCATCGTTTTTGTCAACTATCGCGATTCCGTTGACCGAGTATATTCCCACCTGAAAGAGCAAGGATTGCCTGTGGGATTGTACCACGGCGGATTGGAGCAGATTGACCGTGAAAAGGCTGTATCAATGCTCAACAACGGCACTTTCAAGATTTTGGTGACGACCGACCTTGGTGCACGTGGTCTGGACATCAGTGATATAAAAAATGTGATTCATTACCACATGCCTGTCACTGAAGAGGTGTTCACCCACAGAAACGGGCGTTCCGCCAGAGTCGATGCGTCTGGAAGCGTTTACGTCATAGTAGGACCAGGTGAAAAGGTTCCAAGTTTCATCAATTTCAGTGATACATTTAAACCTACAACCTCTGAATCCAACAAGTTCACAAAAACGGAGGAAACCCTTTTCTTTTCTGCAGGGAAAAAAGAAAAAATATCCAAGGGCGACATTCTCGGATTTTTAACAGCTAAAGGAGGTCTGGAGGCAAATGAAGTCGGACAAATTGACATTTCCGACCACTACTCCATCGTTGCTATCCCGGCAGAAAAAGCCTCAATGGTGTTAAAGCGCATCCAACAAGAGAAAATCAAGAACAAGAAGGTGAAAATCACCATTGCTCGTCAATAGTTTTCATTCCTCAAGATCGCCTTTACCATATCTTACAATTTGTATTTCGTCGGCAGTGCAATCAACAATTGTCGACGGAATCAAGCCGCCGTCGCCTCCATCGACAATACAATCGACAGCTCCACCATAAGCCTCTGCGATAAGCTCCGGATTGGTTGCGTAATCATCATCGTCATACGCTATTGTCGTTGACATAAGAGGATTCCCGAGACTTCGAGCCAACGACATAGCAATGTCGTTGGCGGGTATTCTCACGCCAACAGTTTTTCTTCCCTTAAATGCCTTCGGCAGCGAAGACAAAGACGGGAAAATAAACGTAAATGGCCCCGGGACATTACGCTTGAGCAGTTTAAACCCTGCATTGTCAAATTTTGCATACTCGGCAGCCATAGAGATACTGTCGCACACAATTGAAAGAAATTGCTTATCCGGGTTTATTCCCTTCAATTTGCATATTTTGTTTATGGCATTATTGTTCAAGGCATCGCAACCTATCGCATAAAGCGTGTCTGTCGGATAAATCACGATTCCGCCATCTTTTAAAATATCGACAACAGAATGCAGCGTTTTGTCGTCGACTGTAGAGCCGTATATTTTTATCGTTTTCATTCTTACTGGAAATATTCAATCTCAAAATTATTGCCACTGGCATACTTTTCCAACAGAGACACTGTCCATGCCACCGTTTCCTCCAACGGCATCTCCTCTCCGAATGCATTTATCTGCATTTGCAACTTACGGGTATCCAATGTCAGTTTTGTCCGCTCCTCGTCACTTGTGGGCGACCCTATTCCACCGACAGCATCCCGATACAACGGCAATCCCGCCACATTCAGCAGCCCCCTGCCTATTCCCTCGAATTTTTCATTTTCCTCTCCGACACCCCACGTAATGGTGTCGCCGACTATTTTATCCGCATCAAAACCTCCGATAGCATAGCCGCTGCCAATCGAAACCAAATTTATCAAATCGACGAGAGTGTTTATCCGATAGACATCCATACCCTTGACAATTCTTCTGCACAAAGCCTCGCTCGACACTCTGTAACGGTTGGGATCCTTTCCGAAATGTTTATACAGGCTTCGCGTGGCAGCAATTGCCGGACGCTTATTTATCCACGCCATTTCATAACTGTCGCGTATTCTGTCTTCCATCTGCCGTATCTCCGTCCAAAGCATCTCGTCAGTTTCCAAATTCACGACATCCGCCCGGAGCAGTGCAATCCTTGTATTGGGACACACATTCTTTATTTCTTGACCGATTATAACCTTCATTGTTCTGCCATTTGTTTAAAGCACGAGCAAAGGTATGCAAAATACAATGATTTTATCTACCTTTGCAACAAAAAAATAAGAATAATGAAAATTGGCATCATAGTAGCAATGGGAAAGGAGTTGAATCTGCTCCTTAACCAAATTGAGAACAAACGCACAGAAACAACCGACGGCTATATGTTTCACTGCGGCAACATCGGCAAACATGAGATTTTTGCAATGCAATGTGGCATTGGAAAAGTCAATGCGGCAATCGGGACCTATGCAATGATTGGCAACTACAGTCCAGAATTGATAATAAACACCGGCGTGGCTGGCGGAGCAGACAAAAGTGTCGCGCAGATGGACATAGTTGTGTGTGAGAAAATTGCGCACCATGACATATGGTGCGGTCCTGGCACACAGTATGGAGAAGCAGCAGGATGCCCACTGTTTTTCCATTCCGACGACGCAATAATCAAGCATCTGCACACATCCGCCAAAAGCGCGTTGAAATACGGACTAATCTGCTCTGGCGACAAATTCATTTCAAAGGCAGAAGAAATATCCGAAATCAAAAGCCATTTTCCTGACGCAATAGCCGTAGATATGGAATCTGCTTCAATTGCCCAAGTGTGCTACATGAAAAACGTCCCGGTTCTTATTGTTCGCGTAATCAGCGACACTCCAGGATGCGACAACGACAATGCCAAGCAATACGACAACTTTTGGGAAACAGCTCCCGAGCACACATTCAAGGTGCTTACAGAAGTGTTGAATACAATATAAGTTTAGTAATGGAAAAAATAGCAAGTTTTACAATAAACCACTTGACTCTCAATCGGGGTATATACGTCTCCCGTAAAGACTCAACTGAACATGGTGATATAATCACCACTTTCGACGTACGTATGAAAGAGCCAAATCGGGAACCAGCTGTAAGCCAGTCGGCTCTGCACACAATAGAGCATCTCGCCGCAACTTTTCTTCGCAATCACAAGCAGTGGAAAGACAAAATCGTGTATTGGGGACCTATGGGCTGCTGCACTGGCAACTATCTTATTGTGAAAGGCGACCTTGCTTCATCCGACATTCTCCCATTGATGGTTGAGACTTTTGAATTTATCCGCGATTTCGACGGCATCATTCCCGGAGCCACACCTCGCGACTGCGGTAACTACCTGCTCAACAATCTCCCAATGGCAAAATGGGAAGCAAAGAAATATCTTGACGAGACACTATATGTGGCAACCGATGACAATCTTAATTATCCCGACTAAAGCTGTTCAACTGTAGCGTTTGTGGTCAACAGCCACATGCCGGCATCATATTTGAATTCCAGAAGTCCCATTGAGCAAAGGAATATCACGATATTCTCTGCCATCTTCTTTGACAAATGGCACGACAACATTATATTCTCAAGAGTGACTGAAACTTTTTCCGAAACGAAGTTCAGCACTCTTGATTCTGTTTCTGAATACGCGAACAAGACTCCCTCTCCTTTCTTTGCCTTCCAAACCCTTGTCAACAATTTTGGCGCCACAATATTTTCATCAGCAATGCGATAATAAGACTGCCACGTGTGGTTGTCATCCTGCGCCATTACCGGACGGCTGTCTGCCGGCTGAATTTCCACAAGCAAAACATATTTGCCGTCAGCGCAGTAAAGACGTTGGCTCACCGTCTGAGCCGGCTTGCAGTACATTTCAGCTGCTTGCTCTATCATATAGAATTCCTCCTCGGAGCGAATACCTGCAATATTGCCATTGTCCTTCACTCCCACAAGCAAGCGTCCACCAGAATGATTGGCAAATGCCGAAATGCTTCTCGCTATTTTTCTGGAGTCAGAAATGGAAAATTTAAAATCCTGCATCTCATGCTCGCCCTCTTCAATTAATTCCAATATATATTCTTTATCGTGTATCGCCCTGAAATTCTTAATTTCCATCCTTTTTTCTTTTTTCATACAACTGATATGAATTCACAATATTGTGCCACACACTGTAAAAGCCTCCCGCAATAGATGTTATCGGAGTGAAAAATGTGAATCCCATCCATATTGCAAAAACCGTATTCTTCTGTCCCAAAGCCTGCCCGGCTGTTATAGAATCATTGTATTTCCGCCCGATTTTCTTTCCGAAATAGAACTGCAATGCACAGCATACCAATGATATCAATGCCACACCTATTTGATAAACGATTGGCATTTCCGCATGGATAATGGTCCGTGTCGTCACCGAGATAGCAAGTGCAAGCGCAACCGCCCAAATATAAAACGACAGATTAAAATAATTTGACAGCCAATGATGCAACGACGGCAACAGGTATCTAACCAGCAATGCGCATACAAACGGAAGCAGCAACAACGGAAACACTTTTCCGACAATGAGTGCGACAGACATCAAAAATGACTGTCCCGCTTGCGGATGCACCATGGGCACAAACAGTGGCACAACAATCGCCGTAAATAAATTAATCAAGATTGTATATGTCGTCACATCCTCCGCACTTCCGCCAAGTTTTTTTGTAATGACCGCCGACGCTGTCGCCGTGGGGCATATCATGCATATCATTGCCGCCTCGAATAACACTCTATAATTTGCAGTCGCCGATATTAGCGAGGCAATCACCGACAATAACGAGAACGTTCCTATCTGTATCAACAAAAGCCATATATGCCATTTCCTCGGGCGCATGCAATGCGGATCCACTTTGCAGAACGAAAGGAAAAGCATTGAGAATATCAGTACTGGCTGAACAAGGTTGACTGCCTTGACAACCGACTCTTTATGTGCAGCCATAAACGGAAGATTGGCCGCAACAAAATAAGAAGCCACTCCCGAAAGCATCGAGAGTGGCAATATCCAGTTTTTAATGAAACCCGCTATTTTCATCGATGTATCCTTTGAGTGTACAAAGGTACGTCTTTTCAACCTATTTTTCAAGCAACGGCTTCAACACAGGAATCAACTTGTCTGCATATCTGCGGAAACCTATATCTGTAAAATGGATTCCGTCAACGGTTCCCTCATTGTCGTCGCCTGTCAGGCCTTCACTTGTGACATAATATATATTCTTGTATCCGTCAGCCACAAGCTTTTCATAGTTTTTACGATATGCGGCATTCTTTTTGGGGAGATAACTTTTGAAAAAACTGTCATACTTGGCATATGTATACATCGGACCTTCAACCATAACAATCGGCACATTCGGACGAAGCTCCCTAAGCGTTTTGACAAAATCATATGTCAATGTGTCACACATCATTTCTGTGCAATTCGGCACAGGGTCAAGCACATACACGTCAGCATCTTTTATTCTCGCCATTGCTCTTGCAATGCACTGGTCCATTTTACCTTCTCCGCTGAATCCCAAATTAACAACCTCGCAATTGAGATCACGTTGAATCATATTGGTTGCAACCATACCGGTTCTTGTCGAACAACCTCCTTGAAGGATACTTGTTCCATACATGACTATTTTCTTTGATTTTCTTGGGCTGTCTACTTTTGGCTTCTCAATTTTTGCCAGACTGTCCACTGCAATATCCATCTTTGTCACACCATCATACAAAGGCAGGTAAATCAAGAATTCATGTGCCTTGCCATCCAGATTCTCGACAAAAACTTTCTCACATTCTTTTTTATCATTGGCAATCGGCCGGTTGGTATTGACATATTCCCAACGTCCGTCATCGGTAAGGATATACAAATCTGTTCCCTTCAAACCGGTGTCAGCCATATGGAACATATGGGTATCCCATAACAATGTATATCGGACCCCTACCCGTGTTGAGTTTGTTGAGAACCGGATACCAAGTCCACTGCTGCATTGCTGTCGGTTCCAAAGATCTGCACGCACACTGTCCTGCAAATATTTCGGCAATCTTGTATAAGGCGTTTCCGTATCATCAAAGCCTTTGTTTATCATTCTAAAATCCAACGCATCCACATATTTTAGCGGAGCTTTTTTTTCTTCTGCTGTTGCGACCGTTGCCGTTTGGGTCACAACAATCACTGCCAAAATGATCTGCAATAATCTTTTCATCATTTTATTTATTGTTTTAAGTTAGGAAAATGCATTCTATAAATAGCCAAGGCAATCACAACTTTTATTGGGTCCTCCAAGTTTTCCGTTCCCAACTGCAACTTACCATCTTGGAACAACCGGACTATCCGGCTATAATCTTCACGATCAATAAATCGTTGATATTTATCCGAATCTATCTTTTTGAGCTGAATACCCTTGGCAATTTGACCGGCAATCGTAGCTGGCTTTACCCCCTTTATTGCCGCCATGGTTTTTATATCATATTTTTTATCAACCAAATAATACGTCAAGTCATCAGAAAAGCCAGTAATCATTGCGTTCATACCCAATTCTTTTCTGACAGTTCCAATCAATTGGCGTCCATAATTGACAAGTTTCACTTCTCCGATTCCTGAGATTCTCTGCAGTCCTTTCAAATCTATCGGTTTCTGACGTGCAATTTCCGTCAATGTCTTGTCTGTGAATACTATATACGGAGGCACGTTTTCCGCCTGTGCGATTTTCGCTCGATATGACTTCAGTGCATAAATAATTCTCTCTTCCACGGTCTGTGGCACCAATTGCCTCTTGGGTTGCCGCACAGCAACACGGCTCTTTGCCTGCCGCGGCTCAAATGTCACTTGCGACATCTGAACTCGGCATTTTCCTTTAAGCACATCCCATCCATATTGGGATATTTTCAAATGATTATGCTCTGAGTATGCGATTTCCACCAAGCCTAATTGGAGCATCTGCAACAAATATCTGCTCCAAACGCCATTGCTCAGATTCGCTCCCACACCAAAGGTTTTCAATTTCTCATACCCCTTTTCCACGACCGATGCACGGCGCATTCCCCTAAGCACATCAATAACCATAGCCTGCCCCTCAGACTCATTCATCCGCGCTATTGCGCTAAGAGCCATCTGAGCCAATTCTGTACCGTCGATTCGCAAAGGTGGATTCTTGCACACGTCGCAATTGTGACAGTCATGGTCAAACCGCTCATTGAAATAGCTCAACAGGATTCTCCTTCGGCACACTTTCGCTTCTGCAAACTCTTGCATGCGCTGCAGTTTCTCCTTGTTGATTCCAACCTGACCAGAATCCTCCACAAAATGCGTGAGCATTGCCACATCGCCATAAGAATAAAACATCAAAGCATCCGCAGGCAATCCATCCCTTCCTGCCCTACCTATCTCTTGATAATAGCACTCAAGATTTTTAGGCATATTGTAGTGAATCACCCACCGGATATTGCTTTTGTCAATCCCCATGCCAAATGCTATCGTGGCGCATATTATTTCCGTTTCATCGTTGAGAAAACGCTGCTGTACTGCCTGTCTAATATCATTCGACAATCCGGCATGATAACATTCTGCATTGTAACCTTCCCGTTTCAAAGCATCTGCCACTTTCTCTGTCGATGCCCGGCTTAAGCAATAAATTATGCCACTCTGATCTTTGTGGTCATCCAAGAAGTCAAATATTGCATCTTCTTTCTGTCGGTCATTGTAGTTTGACACAACAGTCATTGATATATTGGGACGGTCAAACGACGATATAAACATTTTTGCATCCGTCATTCCCAATTGTTTTACAATATCCTCCCGGGTTAATTTATCGGCAGTGGCAGTCAATGCCATAAACGGAACATCTTTGAATTTAGATTTCAGCACAGCCAACTTGGTATACTCCGGGCGGAAATCATGTCCCCACTGTGAAATGCAATGGGCCTCGTCGACAGCGATTAAACTGATTTTCATGTGTTCCGTCCAGCGTTCCACCTCCGACAGCAACCTCTCAGGCGAGATATACAACAATTTTATCTTGCCTGAGAACACCTTTTCCATTACATCCCGATTGGTCGACTCCGTCTGCATGCTGTTGACGGCAGCGGCAGGGATACCATTGCCTCTAAGCATATCCACTTGATCTTTCATCAATGCAAGCAATGGAGAAACCACGATGGCACAACCTTCCTTAAGCAAGGCTGGCATCTGGTAACAGATCGACTTCCCTCCGCCAGTCGGCATCAGAACGAGGCAGTCGCGGTTTTGCATCACGTGCTCGATAACCTCATATTGGGTATCTCGATAACTGTCGTAACCATAGAACCGCTTCAACAACTCGAGCGCAGAATGTCGCAAATTAATATCAGTATGCATTCTTTTCCCCCTGTACTGCATTGAGAACTGTCCTGACCATTATTTTTATATCCAGCCAAAAAGTCCAATTCTCAATATACTTCACATCGTATTCCACACGCTTCTCCATCTGCCACAGTTTCTCAGTTTGCCCTCTGAAACCGCTCACCTGTGCCAAACCTGTTATACCGGGCTTTATCGTGTGTCGCACCATATATCTATTTATCAACTTTCGATACTCATCGGTCTGCTTCACCATATGTGGTCTTGGACCAACCACCGACATATTTCCATAAAGAACGTTCAAAAATTGCGGCAACTCGTCCAAGCTTGTCTTCCGAAGAAAATCACCGACTTTCGTTTTCCTGGGGTCGTCCTTGGTCGCCTGTCTTGTGTCGGCGTCTGCATTAACCTTCATGGTACGGAATTTCAAGCACACAAACTCCCGTCCTCGATAACCCGTTCTTTTCTGCTTAAACAGAATCGGACCTTTGGATGAAAGCTTTATCGCAATAATGATTGGTATCAAAATAGTTGCAGAAACAATTACTATTGCAATTAAAGAAACAACGATGTCAAACAACCGCTTTATCAAACGATTGTGCAAGTGCTGCAACGGACTGACTCTATATATGAGCAACGGGATGTTTCCAAACGATGTCAGATTGAATGTTGTAGTCATAAAGCCACTAATCATCGGCACATAATAAAATGAGACATCGTTGTTGTCGGCTATTTTAATCAAATCACCGACATTTTCCTCTTCCGATGGAAGAGCACAATACATCTCATCCACACTATGGTTACTTATAAACGAGGCAATATCCGCCAATTTTCCCGTAATCTTCACATCCTTATGCTTGGCGTTGTCGAATATTCCGACAATACGATATCCATATCCCAAATCGGATTGGATCTCTTGATACAGGCGTTGCGATGTGCCATTCCATCCCACAATGATTATCTGACGATAATTCAACCCTTTACGCCTAAAGAATTTCACAATCTTTCTTGATGTTATCCACCAAAGCGCAAGAGCGGCATAACAAACGGCAAAGAACTTAACATATACTGCAGGAGGAATGTTATCACACCCTGAAATTGTAACCAATGATAAAAACGACAAGAAATGTATGATAAATACCTGGAACAGTATAATCATCAGCCTGTCCGCATACAGGATTCGTTTGTTGTGAATGTCAGGGAACAACAATATGGCAGGCGCATATGAGATATTCACAAATATCCATACCACCTTTTCGCTAAACTGACCAACGTCACCAATATTATGTATGGCATATAAATAGCCGACATTCAACAGAACAAAGTCAAACATCGTAGTGACAACACTCACCAAAAAACCATATCTGCCCTTAGTGCCTATTTTCCACATACGCTTATCACTTAAAAGTCTATACCCCTCCACATCAGACGAGTATAGACTTATCTTACAGATTAAAGTTTTTCATCAATAAGCCCGATTTGCTCCTCAAGAGTTTCCAAATCCTTCTTAGCCCGGGCTATACGATTTTCCATTTCCTTGAGCACAGCGCCACCTGTTTTAGACGTGACATTGAAGAATCCGAGATTGTTTTCAAACGTTTTAACCTCATTTTTCTTCTGCTCATACAGACGCACCAACCGCTCGCGCTCTTTGAACAGCTTGTTTTTGTCGTTCGAAATTTCAGAAACATTCGACACAAAATTGTTCATCCGCATCTTCTTTCCATCCAAATCGAATTTGTCATAAGCGGCATTCAATGCTGTCTTATATTCGTTGTATATTTTATCGCGCTCTTTAAAAGGAACGTGCCCGATGCCTTTAAATTCGGCAGACATATCCTTCAGAAGATTTCGGATGTCAGCCTTTGGCATAGCCTCGTCTATATTCTTGAGCTTTTCTACAAGAACTCGCTTCTTTTCCAAATTAGCACGCTCTTCCTGATGAACGTTCCTCACATTCTTATTCTTATTCTCAAAGAAATAATCACACGCTTCTATAAACTTTTTCCAAACGGCATCGCCAGATTTCTTAGGCACCGGACCTATTTTCTTCCACTCCTTCTGCAATTCAATCAAAGCATCGGCTGTAGTTTTCCAGTCTGTGCTGTCTTTCAACGACTCCGCCTTCTCACAAAGTTCATGTTTCTTTGCAAGGTTGACTGCAAATTCATCTTTTCTGTTCTTGAAAAATACGGCTTTTTGCGCAAAAAATTCATCACATGACTTTCTGAATCTCGCAAACAGTTCATTATTCACCTTCTTAGCGGCGTATCCCAACGTCTTCCATCGTTCCTGAAGCGCAATGATTTGCTTTGTCGCCTCATCCCATTGTTGGAAAGACGTCAATGTTGGCAATTCAATAGATTCTGCTTCCTGACAAATCGCAACCTTCGCCTCTTCATTCTCTTTTTCTTTAGCTTTCTTTTCTTCAAAGAAGGCTTGATGGCGCTTGTTGACCACCGTAGAAGCATCCTTAAACCTGCCCCAGATTGACTCTCGCAAATCCTTTACCACCGGTCCTACTTCTCTCCATTTCTCATGAAGCCGTTGGAGTTTGTTGAATGCGGATATGACGTCCTTCTCAGCAGCCAAAGCCTCTGCTTCCTCACATAACGCCTCTTTTGCCTCCAAATTCTTCTTAAAGTCATAATCACGGAGCTCCTTGTTCATCTTCCACAAATCATAGAAGTTCTCAGTAACAAGTTGATATGCTTTCCACAACTGTTTGTCGTCGGTTGGAGGGACATTGCCTACCTCTTTAAAATCCGACTGAAGCTGCTGAAATTTCTGATACTGCTTGTTGATATTGTCCGGATCGGCAACAATCGACTCTAATTCAGCAATTATCGCTTGTTTCTTCGACAAATTTTCTTGCAACTGTGCTTCCAAAGCCTCCTGCTGTGCTGCTCGAATATCTTTATACTTCTGCAACAACACTTTCAATTGCTCCTCTTGTGCATCTGGCATTGGTGCAAAGGCAGCCAATTCGTTGCCTCTTTCAACGAAACTCTTCTTTTCTTCCTCAAGTTCCGCTTTTCTTATATTATAGAAATGATGTTTTATAGCTGTCACATCGTCTTTTATATCCACGTCTTGCTGATCCAGCAAGCCTGACAGCGAAACGACCAATTCTTCTTTTGTCATTTTTGCATACTTAGACACCTGACGTTCTGCTGCATTTTCCGCAACATCATCATTTTTCTCAACGATAGGCTGACCTATCGGTTCCAAGGTCACGTCTTCTTTCTGGATTCCTTCAGAAACAGACTTTTCACACGATTCCATACAATTTCGAGTTTAGTTAACCCACCCTAACGAATGGCTATTATTTTTCATTGCTCAAATTTAGACTTTTTTTTCGCCACCACCAAAAAAAAATAACAATAAAAGCTACTCATTACACGCCATTCAATGCACCCACCTACAAATTTCAAATTTTATTTTTGGTTTTTCAGAAAAATCATATATATTTGCAATCGATTCAATTTTGTTCTTATGCCAACTTTATTTAAACATATAAAAACCTGTCCTGCTAAGATTTTTAATTTCTATGCAAATGGATTCAGACAAATGACCGTTGGAAGGACTCTGTGGCTGATTATCCTTCTGAAGCTAATCATCATGTTTGCTATTCTAAAAATATTTTTATTTCCGGACTTCCTCGGAGGCAAATGTAAAACAGATGAAGACAAAGCCAATTACGTCCGGTCGGAATTATCAAACCGCAACTAACTTAAAAGTATTATATGGAAAACTTAATCAACGTAGTCGATTGGTCAAGAGCACAATTCGCTCTTACGGCCATCTACCATTGGCTTTTTGTGCCTTTGACCCTTGGTCTGGGCATTATCGTGGCCATTATGGAATCTATTTATTTACACACAAAGAGTGAGCGATGGCTTGCCACCACGAAATTCTGGATGCTGCTGTTCGGAATTAATTTTGCCATAGGTGTTGCAACCGGCATCATTCTCGAATTTGAATTCGGCACAAACTGGTCTAATTACAGCTGGTTTGTCGGCGACATTTTTGGCGCGCCTCTGGCCATTGAGGGGATTCTTGCTTTCTTTATGGAGTCTACATTCATCGCTGTCATGTTTTTTGGCTGGGGTAAGGTAAGCCCTAAATTTCACTTGACGGCAACCTGGCTCACCGCCATTGGCGCATGCATCTCCGCCCTGTGGATTCTTGCGGCAAACGCATGGATGCAGTGCCCTGTAGGAATGGAATTCAACCCGGAAACTATGCGCAACGAGATGGTTTCATTCTCTGCCATCGTGACATCGCCTATGGCTGTCTATAAATTCTTCCACACCGTAATGAGCGGATGGACTCTTGGCGGAATCTTTGTTGTGGGTGTCAGCTGCTGGATGCTTCTAAAAAGACGCAACATCGAGCATTGCCTACGCAGCATAAAAGTTGGCGCATGGATTGGCACAATAGGCATTGTATTGACAATGGCTACAGGCGACGGCTCGGCTGTCACTGTGGCTGAACACCAGCCAATGAAATTAGCTGCAATGGAAGGCCTTTATGATGGAAATTCCGGACAAGATCTTGTTGCTATAGGTGTCTTGAATCCAGAAAAAAAGGTTGGTGACAATCTCGACCCCTACATCTTCGAGATCTCCCTGCCTAAAGGTTTGTCTATTCTTGCAAATCACGACAAGGATTCGTTTGTCCCTGGAATAAATGACATTATCGCAGGCCGCTCTTTCTCCACTGACGGCAAACCGGTAAACACAATCAGTTATTCAGAGAGAATGGAGCGTGGCAGAAAAGCGCAATCGGCATTGCGGCAATTTGGCGAGGCAAAACGTCAAGGAGACACCTTGGCAATGTCTCAATTAAGAATTGACATAAAAAAGCACTTCAACTTTCTTGGATATGCGTCTTTGCAATCTCCATCGGATGCCATTCCCAACATCCCGTTGACGTTCTATTCTTTTAGAGTGATGGTTGGCATCGGAAGCTTCCTTCTTGTATTTCTTTTAACAACTTTGTTCTTGGCCTACAAGCGGACTGAATTGGAGAAGTCAAAATGGAGCAAATGGTTCTACCGTCTTGCAATCATATCCATCCCTCTGACATATATTTGCAGCGTAAGCGGATGGGTTGTTGCAGAAGTGGGCAGACAACCCTGGATTATCCAGGACCTTATGTCAAACAGCATGGCGATATCTGACATAAGCGCAGGATATATACAGACAACATTCTGCATCTTCGCTGTACTGTTCACAGCTCTGCTAATTGCCGACATCAGCATTATGGTAAAACAAATCCGCAAGAAATCTCTTGAAAATTTAAATTCCACTAAATAAAAAAAACAATGATTACATATTCTTTTCTTCAGCACTATTGGTGGATTTTAATATCCATTCTCGGAGCGGTTCTGGTCTTTATGCTGTTTGTGCAAGGCGGACAATCAATGCTTGCAACAACAAAAGACCGCAGCCAACGCTCTCTGATGGTGAATTCCCTCGGACGTAAATGGGAATTGACTTTTACCTCTCTTGTTGTATTCGGAGGAGCATTCTTTGCCTCTTTTCCATTGTTCTACTCCACAAGTTTCGGAGGTGCATATTGGTTGTGGATGCTTATTCTGTTCACATTTGTCGTACAGGCGGTTTCTTACAAGTATCGCAGTAAGGACGGCAACGTATACGGAACGGATGTTTACGACATTATGCTTACTATAAACGGAATAGTCGCACCCGTTCTGCTCGGAGTGGCGGTAGCCATGATGTTTTTCGGTGGAGAATTCACCATCGCCAAAAACAACATTCTCGGTCCACAAGCAGCCGCAATCTCACAATGGAGCGGACTACATGGACTCGAAGCCATTCTCAGTCTGAAAAACCTTTCTCTCGGTTTCACCGTTCTATTTTTGTCAAGAGTACTTGCATCCCTTTATTTCATTAACAACATAAACGACAACGATATGCGCCGCAAACAAAAGAAAGAGCTGCTCATAAACAGCGTTATTTTCGTCCCGTTGTTTTTAATCTTTATTTCAATACTTCTGACATCTCCAGGCGTGAAACTTCACGATGATGGGACCATGGTTTGGGAAGATTATAAATACGCAACCAACCTTATCGGAATGTGGTGGGTTTTGGCAACGCTTGTCATTGGCGTTGTGTCCGTTTTATTTGGCATCTTAAAGACCTTACTAACGTCTGATTTCAACAAAGGCATTTGGTTCTCCGGCATAGGAACGGCATTGGTCGTTTTGGCGTTGTTTTGGACTGTGGGAAATAGCGGAACTGCATACTACCCGTCACTTATAGACGTCAACAATTCATTGACAATCCACAACAGTTCATCGAGCGAATTCACGTTAAAAGCCATGAGCATCGTATCTCTTCTCATTCCATTCGTAATCGCATATATCGTTTATGTTTGGAGGGCGCTTGACAAAGTGAAAATAACACGACACGAAATCGAGAACACGTCTAAAGACGAAAAATACTAAATTTTTCTTCTTTCATCAGAGCCGCAAACGGACAAACGTCTGATTGCGGCTCTGCTATTTGCTATATTTGCGCTTTCGTTGTAATTTTGCGGTATGAGCGATTTTTTCAAGACACTAAAAGAGCCTTCCGAGGGCATATATAAAGAGAAAATGAGCAAATTCCTTTCGTTTGCCCACCCTGTAAACACAGCCGAGGAAGCCAAAGACATAATCAAATCCTATCAGAAAAAATATTTCGACGCCCGCCATGTGTGCTGGGCATATATGATTGGCACAAACCGCTCTGAATTTCTGTCAAACGACAATGGGGAGCCGTCGGGCACCGCAGGCAAGCCAATTCTTGGACAAATAAACTCCTTTGAACTGACAAATGTGGTTATTGTTGTTGTACGTTATTTTGGCGGGATCAAACTCGGCACATCCGGATTAATAGTGGCATATAGAGAAGCAGCGGCGGAGGCAATCCGCAATGGCGAGATTATTGAATGCCATGAGATGTCAGCAGTCGAATTCACATTCCCTTATTTATCGATGAACGATGTTATGAAAACGGCCAAAGGCAACGATGTGCAGATTTTAGAACAGATTTTCGACAATTGTTGCTCAATGAAGCTTGCCATCCGCTCCGATCTCGCCGAAGCGTTGTCAAAGAAATTGTCCGACATCGATGGCGTTTGCATTGTCGGGATTACAACCATGCAATAATATCCGTCAGCCTCGTCACTGTCAAGTCCGCCACATTTGTTTCAAGGACAACGTTTTTCCTATTAAAAAATATTGTATGCCACCCGGCATTGTTTGCACCGAGAATGTCCGCATCATAGTTGTCGCCAATCATAACTGTCGTTTCCGGCGTTCCGCCGACCTGCTCGAGGGCATAATCAAAAAGACGGCGGTCGGGCTTGGTTACATCTATGTCGTCCGACAATATCAACTTGGTGATATATTTATTTATACCGCCCGACTTCAATTTGCGCGACTGCAGATTGGCAAAGCCATTGCTCAACACATGCACTGGCCCTCTTTTTGTCAGATGCGCCAACAATTCCGGTGCACCGTCAACCACCTGTTTCAACGTAACAATCGTTTCAAGATAGTCATAATCAAACTGCAACGGGTCATTGCACACAATTCCACACTGCTCAAACGAACGGCGGAATCGTTCTCGCTTAAGATATTCCTTCGTTATCTCCCCATGGTGGTAGCGCGTCCATAGCGACTCATTATTTGGCATATAACACGCGATAAAGTCATCATACGGACATTGATCCTGCAGACCATATTTCTCATACACAATCCTCATTGCCACTTTCGAGTTTGCAGAGAAATCCCATATCGTATCATCCAAATCGATAAATACGGTTCTTATTTTTCCAAAATAAGTTTTATCCATTCAATCTTTTTTAATGCATCAACGGGGATTACTCCACGCTATAATAATCGAGCGGTGGATTGAAGTAGCGCGACATCGTGTTCAGATCCTCTCGATAGCATGGCATTGCAAAGTCCACTCCATCAAAGTATTCATTGTTGCTTGCAACACGCATACTCTCCTCTGGGTTCGGCTGCAACGACAATCTTTTGACTCCATCTGTAATTGTCAATAACGAAGAATCCCACTCTATCTCTATCGTTTTCCCCTGTCCAAGTGTCAATGAAACCGCATCATATTCTTTCAATTCACAGCTCAAGTCCACCGACTTTTGACCAGACAGCGTTAATGACAGATATTGCTTGCCATCATAACGCTTGAACACGTATTCCAACTGTCCGCATCCTATAGCGACCGTTGTCTCAACATTATTCAATTCTGACGGTATACGCGGAGCGACAACCAACACTCCGTCCAATAGGTTCGGACGGACTCCAAGAAAATATTGGCTCCACACCCTCAATTGCTCCGAATTGCTCCAAGACTGCAGAAACGTTCCTGACCGGCGCGACCATACCTGACCTGGACGACACCATGCGTCGGCACACTCCGACAAACTTCCCACAGCACCGTCCTTCAATGCCTGCCGATTCATGTTTTCAAGCAATTTATATGCCTCGTCTTCCTGCCCAAACTCAATCATTCGCTGCATTGCCATTCCATTCAGCCAAAGCCAGACCGTGCCGTTATGATAAGCATCGTCTTTATGGTAGCGATGCCACTGCTCATGGTAGGGATGAAACTGATTGTCCATTTGATCAAGAGACGACACTCCCCATGGATATGTCAATCTGCTCCAAATTTTCCGTATATCCTCCCGCTTAACAGAGTCTGAGTCTATCAAGCTGTATGCAAACATCGTATTGGGTCGCAACTGCCTGTCCGCAGTGCCGTCGGCATTCAAATGGTCTACAAGCTGTCCGTCCACAACAAAGTCTTTCTGGAAATTACCTTTCAATTTTTCCGCAGCCTTTCTCCATCGGTCCGCATCGGATTTCTTGCCCAGGCAATCTGCAATCTTTGCTGCAGACTCCAACTGGCAGAACCACAAAGCCTGTATGTCAACCGCTCGGTTGCCGCGTGGGGAACACGGATATTTTCCCTGACGCTTTGCGTCCATCCATGTGTCGGCATCCGCATGCGTAAGATAGCCACGGTCGTCAACATACAAATCCAACGCTGCGTCGGTTGCCACTTTCACATTATTATATATCGACTTCAAGAATGCAACGTCTCCTGTATACTTCAAATAATCAAGCACCTGCATAACAAAACGCGGCGTGCCGTCGGTTGTATTATACAGAATGCCATCCAAATTCAATCGGTTGGGTACACGACCATAAGTCGGTGATTTTTTATCTAAATCTTGATATTTCGCAAATGACAACAAAATATTTTTCGCCACATCAAATTGTCCTGGACACAGCACTGTTCCAGGCATCGCAATAAACATATCACGACCCCAAAAGTCGGTAAACCAAGGAAATCCTGCATATATTCCCCATCCGCCATGCTGCCGTGTGACCAATTCATCCGCAGTGAGCATCATCCATGCCATTGACTTGTCTAAATCGTCATTGTTTGTCATCAGAGAATTGCTGTTTACCAATTTCTGCATCCGGTCCTTGCGGTCAAGAATCCAATCATTCCATTGCTTTTGCGCATCGCTCAGCAATCGTGCGCTTTCCGCATCTTCTCCGAATGCCAATACAAAACCTCCAGAGTTTGCTCCGGCTTCAATCAACGACCCGTTGACAATTACAGGAGACCCGTCTTGCGCTCCGATTCTCACCAACTTGTTTTTATGAAGAGACGGTTGGCAAACCGCCGTAGCTCCGCTCTGCTCCGGTAGAGAAATGAGGTTGTCACCTTCAAGTGCAATTCCTATTTTTTTTGCATTTGGAGCCACAACATCAACGACAATTACCTTCTTGCCATCAACAAGATACATCGTTTCTGTGGCATCCTTATATTTCCTCACAATTTTATACGGATACACGTCCGTTTCCGCACACGTTTTGTTGAGAGTATTGCCGTCCAACGACAGTTGATAATCAGCCAGCACACGTTTCGCCGCCACATTCCAACCGGCATTTCCGTCCTGCCAATTGTCAACACCAGTCATTCCATAAAAGAATCCGGCGCTCTTGTCGCTATATGAATACTCCCTTTGCCCGTCAACGGCAACACAAAGTTCATCAAGACGTACTGCTGAATGTGCCACAACAGCAGATGCACACACCATAAACGCTAAAATCCGATTTTTGTATCTTCTTATTGTCATTTCTCTAAGTTTTGTCCAAAATTAATCAAACCTTTTCAATCTTCAAACGTCTAATTGGTACTATTTAATTATTCTGCTATGAAAAAATATAATTTTAAGATTTATTTCTTTTTGCTTTTATCGATTGTTTTTGTAGAAGCCAATCCCGCTTATGCACAAAAATCAAGCGATAAAACAATAAAGATTCTTGCCATAGGCAACAGTTTCTCACAAGATGCAATCGAGCAATATCTTTGGAATATAGCCCAAGCTGACAGCATCGATATCGTTGTAGGAAACCTGTATTTTGGCGGATGTTCTCTCGAACAACATTGGAAATTTCTGACAGAAAACGACAGCGTTTACAATTATCGCAAAATTGTAAATGGCATAAAGACTGACACGCCACACTACTCTCTTACCCAAGCTCTTGCTGATGAACATTGGGATTATGTGTCATTTCAGCAGGCAAGCCATTTCTCCGGAATGCCTCTCACATATGCGCCTTTTCTTGATGAACTTATGAAATATGTGCGGCAAAACGTAAATGACTCAACTAAATTTATGTTCCACAGTACGTGGGCATACTCTCAAGACTCCAAACACCCCGGTTTTGCAAATTACAGCTGTTCCCAAAATGTAATGTTTGACGAGATTATAGGCACAACTGAAATGGTGATGGACGCTTACCATTTCGACATACTCATTCCGTGCGGCACTGCCATACAAAATGCCCGGACATCGACAATCGGAGACTCAATGACTCGCGATGGATACCACCTAAATTATGTATACGGAAGATATACAGCTGCCTGCACTTGGTTTGAATCCATTTTTCAACGCCCAGTCGCCGGCAATCCTTATTCTCCGGAAGGCATAACACCTGCACAAAAAAAGATTGCACAAGAATCCGCCCACGCCGCAATCTTGTCCCCGTTTTCAGTCACCCAAATCTCCGAATGATTTATTGCGAATGTCTTCAATTACAAGTCCCGCCAATGTGAATCCAAAAATTGCTGTTATGTGAGCAACCGTTCCATTGGTGTGGACTTTTGACGCATGCCAATCCGCATCATTCCCCGATGTATTCTTCTTGCACACACACTCTTCCGTTCCGCAATCGCCACATGTCCCGACATTCTGCAACAGCTCCTCGCTGTAGACACATTTGAATTTCTTTGAAGGAAACAATTTAGACTTCTTGAACTTACGCCGCAATGCAGCGCCAAGCGGACATCCACGCACTTTCCAAAACTCTGCCACAGATATTTTCGTTGGATCCATCTTCAAAGCCGCCCCCATCGAGGAGAACAAAACGGCGCCACTGCTGCATGCTCGCCTAATCAACGATGCTTTGTTGTCAAGACTGTCGATTGCATCAATCACATAATCATACGTTTCCACATGAAACGACTCTGCCGTCTGCTCTGAATAGACTACACATCGTGCGTCAATGTCGGCCAATGGATTTATCTCCAGCAATCGTTGCTTCAGCACATCCACCTTTGGCTTGCCTACGGTTTTTGTCGTTGCCATCAATTGACGGTTGATGTTGGTTATGCATACAGCATCTGAGTCGACAATAGTTATTTTGCGAATTCCCGACCGCACAAGGCTTTCCACACACCAGCTGCCAACGCCCCCGACACCAAAAACTATAACACTCGCATTCTCTATTGCATCCATCACGGTTTTGCCAACAAGCAATTCAGTCCGCTTAAATATTCCTTGTTCTATCATATCTGCTATTTTGTACAAAATTACATAAATCCGCGATTACAAACAAAAGGCGGGCGGGCAAATGCCCGTCCGCCTAAATATCGAACTTTCTAAATATTAGTTCTGGAGTTTGAATGTAACTGGCAATGTATACCACACATTCACTGGTTGACCGTTCTGCTTACCCGGAATAAATTTCGGGAGCTTCTTGCAGACACGGATTGCCTCGTTGTCGAGGTCACGGTCCACACTACGTACAACCTTTACATTACCGATTGAACCATCCTTTGTAACGACGAATTGAACGACAACTCTACCTTGTACGTTGTTCTCAATTGCCATTGCCGGATAATTGAGGTTGTTGCTGATAAACTTATAAAGTTCAGCGTCGCCACCAGGGAATTTAGGCATCTGCTCTACGTGAGTGAACACCTCTTCCTTTTTCTTCTCTTCTCTTGGTTTCTCTTGAACGACCTCTTCCTTGTGCTCCTTAATCAGGTTAATGTCATCGGAACCAGCCTGAGTGAACGTAGACATCACTGAGTTGTCTTTCTGGATATCCTCGTTCGCTTTAATCTCATTGTCTTCCTTTGGCGTATCCGTAAGGAGAAGTTCGGTCATCAGCTGAGTTGCCAATTGAGGAGCTTCTGGTTTAACCTCTTCAATCTCAATTTGTTCAACTTCCTCTTCCTTCTCTTCTTCTTTTTCAGCCTCCATTTGAGCAAGTTTTTGTTGTTGCTCAAGTTTTGCCTTTGCCTCTTCTTCAGCTTTCTGAGTCTTGTAAGCCTCATACTTCATATATCCGAAAATAAGCAAGCAAACAGCTACGAGGCCAATAAGAACGTAGAAGAACGCTTTATTATGACGGCTTTCTGAACCTTGGCGCAGTTTATACGCACCGAAATCCTTGTTTTTACCCTCAAAAATAAGATCGCGCCATTCTTTTGATGAAAGATCTACATCTTTTGCCATATTTCTTTGTATTTTAAGATTCAACAATTAATTCTGACCTATTCATCATTTTTTTGTCAAATGATCTGGATGCTTTGCATAGAAATCATTCAACAAGATAGAGTCGTTCTTATTCAGCTTATTGATCTGGAAGGTGTTGAAACCATTGATCTGCATCTCGTCAAGAGCACTGACCAAGTTGACAAAAGAAGCATTGTCAGTAGCTTTGATTACAACAACAGGCTTGTTGTCACGCTTGCGGTTGATAATCTCTTTCTGCTTTTCTTTGTATTGCTGCTCTGACATATTGCCTTTTCCACCGTTGTATTGAGCTTCCAACTCCTGAATATCCTTCAAAACATCTTTGTTGATTTTCTCAAGGACGCCACGGATATTGTCTACAACACCAGCGTTAACATTTGTCGACCTATACTTAGCCGGCTCTTCAAGAGGAGTAAGAATTGCTCCGCTTTCATCAACGCCTTTACCTTTATAGTAATAAACGTAGTTGGCAACAATCTTACCCGGTTGAACCTCTCCGTTAGGGAGGGTTTCCGCTTTCTCACGCTTGCTGTCGACAATGATTGTGAAGGCATTGTCGGCTTTAGCCTGAGTCATCTGATCTTTATTGGTGACCTTCTCATTTGAAGGAAGCATGATGTTCAAAGTCTGAGACTTGAGCATCGTAGTACAAAGCATAAAGAACGTGATCAAGAGCATGTTCATGTCAACCATCGGTGTGAAGTCAACGTGAATTTGCATCTTTTTCTGGGCGCCCTTTTTCTGCTTTCCGCCACTACTTTGTTCAATCTGTGCCATATGCTTAATTCTCCTTTTGTTTTAATGAGGTCATCAATGAGAACTTATTCATACTCAAAGTCTGCAAGTTATCCATTACAACGTGCACTACAGAGAACGGTGTGGCCTCGTCAGCCTTGACAGAAATAACCTTTCCTTGTTTTACCAAGTCATAGACTGTTCCTTCTTTGTCTACCGTTCCGTCTGTTTTCTCAACTTCTGCTGGAAGTTCTGCAGCAACATCGCGATATGCAAGCATCCAAATCTGGAATTCATTAGGATTGTTTTCAAATGTGCGACGGCCGTCGATTTGAATAGATCCGATAAATTCTGGCTTGTCTGGATTCATTGCAAGATCCTGATCTGCTGAAGGCATGCTCAACAATTGTGGCAGTTTTTTGAACGGACAGCCAAACATATTGAGTTTGCCAAATGAAGCAACCTGCTCCGAAGTCAAATTAATTGGCTCATTCGGGTGCAATTTGTTGTATTTGGACACCGCACGGTTCAATACTTTCATTCGTACTGTGTCGCTCGACATACTCTTTGATCCCGTGATTGAGATAAACACATTCTCTTTCTGGTCAACCAGCACCGTTACTAAGTTGTTGGCCGGTACAGCCTGCTCAGAGATTGAGGATGGCGTTTTTACAACCACAGGTTCTTTCTGCAAAAAGGTCGATGTCAACATGAAGAATGTAAGCAAAAGTACGGTCACGTCACTCATCGCCGTCATGTCGATGAGCGTGCTCTTCCTTTTGATTTTTACTCTTCCCATATTTACTTATTTTACCTTATTTACAGATTAGTGAGTAGCAGCAAACGTTTGTACAATAGAGAAACCGATCTCGTCGATTGCGTACGTAAGGTTGTCGATTTTGTTTGTGAAGAAGTTGTAAGAAATTACAGCGCATGCACCAGTTGCGATACCGAATGCAGTGTTGACAAGTGCCTCAGAAATACCGATAGACAACTCCATTGAGTCAACGCTACCACCACCGGCACCAAGAGCCTGGAATGACTTGATCATACCGAGCACGGTTCCGAGAAGTCCGACAAGTGTACCAAGAGTAGTCATTGTCGCAACGATAGGAAGGTTCTGCTGCAATGAAGGCATCTCCAATGCTGTAGCCTCTTCAACTGCCTGCTGCAATGAAGTCAACTTCTGCTCTTTTGTAAGAGTTTCGTTTTTGTCCATCTCGTCATATTTTGTCAACGCTGCAGCAACAACGGCAGCAACGCTACCTTTTTGCTTTTTGCAGAGCTCCTGAGCTTTCTTGATGTCGCCCTTCTGAAGGCTTGCCTTCACATTCTCCACAAACTTAGAGATGCTGCCAGTACCTTTCGCGCTGCTCAAAGCGATAGCGCGCTCTACTGAGAGAACGATCACTGTCAAGAACAATGTCTGAAGAACAGGCACGATAACACCACCCATGAACACTGTACCGATAAGGTCTGTCGGCTTCCAGTGACCTTCTGGGTTGTCAAGGAAAGCAACTGATGAACCTGTCAATGTAGTGTCGAAGTGTGACGGGTTACCAAACAAGAACAAGAACAAGCAAACAGCCACTACTGCACAGCAGACAATGACCAAGAACGCATTTTTAATACCACGTACTTTGTGTTCACCTTGAGTTTTTGCACTCTTAGCTGCCACAGGTTTTTGTGGAGTGTTAGGCTTTTGAGCTTCCATAATTAAATTTTGTTGTTTTTTGATTAATTAGTTAATAATATTTAGGTAATGATTATTTTTCTCCTTTCATATCACCCCTATTTTATTGGCAAAAATACCACAATATTTTCATTTCACCAAAGCAGTAGGTATATTTTTAGTGTTGAAAGCATCTTTTTTATAATCTAAACGATTATTTAACCCATTTCGCATTTTCATCGCCACAAAAAGTTCGCCATACGCTTTTTTTTAGTAATTTTGGGGTCTAAAAACAACCAACGCAATGCCAAAACTAATTAAGATAAAAAAAGGTCTTAACCTTAGAATGATTGGCGAAGCTACTGGGCAAGATCCCATACCGTCAATTCCATCGAGAGATTTCGCCATCATACCTGACGACTTCTGCGGTCTCTCCCCGAAACTCTTAAAAAAAGAAGGTGACCATGTCACAGCCGGAGAGGCAGTTTTCCACGACAAAAACAATCCTGAAATTCTTGTCGTCTCGCCAGTCAGCGGCATAGTCTCAAGCATCGTCAGAGGTGCAAGGCGCAAAATCGAAGCACTGAAAATCGAAGCCGACAGCCAACAAGACCACGTCAAATTTGATGCCGAGAAGCTTGCCGACATTAAAGCCGCTCTGTTGGAATCTGGCTTATGGGCTTTTTTCAGACAGCGCCCATACGGAATTGTCCCGTCGCCAGAAGCTACTCCGCGCGACATTTTCATATCAACTTTCGACTCTTCACCTCTTGCTCCTTCGCACACCTTATTAATAGACAACAACGAGGAGTGTTTTAAAAAGGGTGTGGAAGTTCTGTCCAAACTCACCGCCGGAATCGTGTATATCGGATGCCGCAAAGAGAATTTAATCGAGACCGACTTTTCAGAATCGTTTATACTCAGCGGACCGCATCCTGCCGGCAACGCCGGGACACAAATAGCAAGCATTCGCCCTGTAAACAAAGGCGATGTCGTATGGGCAATCGAGCCTGAAACCGTGGTGAAAATCGGAAAACTCTTCACCGATGGATATGTTGATTGGTCGTGTGTCGTAGCCATCACCGGCGAGGCTGTAAAAAAGCCGGCAATCGTGCGAGCAACCGAGGGAATTTGCATTTCCGCCCTGCTCAAAGACAATGTGAACGTCGACAAATCGCCAAGAATCATCTCCGGCAACGTCCTTACAGGAACGAACGTAGGGCCTGGCGGGTATCTAAGATTCCCGTTCCGACAGGTTGCTGTAATTCCCGAAATCATAAACGACTGCGAAATGCTTGGATGGGCTTCGTTGAGTCCGAAGAAATACAGTGCAAGCCGCACTTTTTTCTCGTGGCTGGCCCCGAAGACTCGAAAATACCACTTTGATGCAAAAATCAACGGTGGAGAACGTGCCATAATCATGGCTGGAGAATATGACAAGGTATTTCCGATGGACATATATGCAGAGTTTCTCATTAAGGCCATCATAGCCCGCGACATCGACAAAATGGAGCAGTTGGGAATCTACGAAGTAGTCCCTGAGGATTTCGCTCTTTGCGAATTCATCGACACATCCAAACTCGAACTACAAAAAATAGTACGCGAGGGTCTTGACTATCTAAAAAAAGAAATGAACTAAAGATTTATAATCGTGAAAAGAGCATTAAAAAAATATTTTGACCGCATAAAGCCACAATTTATGCCGGGCGGAAAATTAGAGAAATTCCGCTCTGTATACGATGGCTTCGACTCATTTCTGTTTACACCGAACACCACATCACAATCCGGAGTCCACGTACATGACAGCAATGATTCAAAACGCACAATGATAATTGTTGTGCTTGCGTTGATGCCGGCACTTCTGTTCGGGATGTACAACGTTGGCTACCAGCGTTATTTATCAATCGGGCAACCACCCGTGTTCTTAACCGCCTTTCTATATGGATTTCTTGCGTTGCTTCCCAAAATTATAACATCGTATGCCGTAGGATTGGGTATAGAATTTGCATCCGCTCAAATCCGCAAACATGAAATCCAAGAAGGGTTCTTGGTTTCAGGCATTCTGATTCCAATGATTTGCCCCATTGAGACTCCAATTTGGATGATTGCTGTGGCAACGGCATTCTCCGTGATTTTTGTCAAAGAAGTGTTTGGAGGCACTGGCATGAACATCTTCAATGTTGCATTGATGACACGCGCGTTTCTATTTTTCGCCTACCCTTCAAAGATGTCGGGCGACGACGTTTTCGTTGCGAATCACTCCATATGCGGATTGGGCAACGGGACTGTCGTCAGTTCTTTCTCCGGAGCGACGCCATTGGGACAAATTGCCATCAACGCAGGCAACTCTTTACATCTGACAGGAATTACTGGCGGCGACATTTCTCTTTGGGATATGTTCCTTGGCCTGATTCCAGGCTCTGTGGGTGAAACATCCACATTGTTCATTATTCTTGGCGGAATTGTTCTGCTCATATCGGGAGTGGCAAGCTGGCGCATAATGCTGTCAGTTTTTGCCGGCGGACTGGTGATGGGATTCATCGCACACTCCTTCCCTTCTGAGACCTACCCTGGCTCAATGCTTAATCCTGTTGAACAAATATGCTTGGGCGGATTTGCCTTTGCTGCCGTGTTTATGGCGACCGACCCTGTAACAGCGGCACACACCAACACCGGAAAGTATATCTACGGCTTCCTGGTTGGTGTGATGGCAATCCTTATCCGTGTATACAATTCCGGATATCCAGAAGGTGCGATGCTTGCAGTACTTTTGATGAACGCTTTCGCACCATTAATTGACTATTGTGTTGTTGAATCCAACATACGTCGCAGACTGCGCCGTGCCAAACAATCAAATAATTATGAACAAGCAAAGTAACACATACACCATCATCTACATCTCCGCACTCGTCTGCATTGTGGGCGCAGTGCTGGCATGGGTAGCCCTTGCGTTGAAACCAAAGCAAAGCGACAACATCAGAATCGACAAGATGCAACAGATGCTCAGCTCAATCCGCATAACATCCACAACAGATAACGCCATCGACTTATACAACAAGTATGTCGTTGATTCATATATCGTAAACGACAATGGTGAGAAACTGAGCGGCGAGGCTTTCGACATTTCTGTGGCAAGCGAGATAAAAAAAGCTGAAAACGAGCGGCAATTGCCTGTGTTTGTCTGCAACATCGACAATTCGATCAAATATATAATTCCTGTATATGGTGCTGGTTTATGGGGTCCGATATGGGGATATATCGCAGTCGAGTCTGACGGCAGCACAATCTATGGCGCTTATTTCTCTCATCAGGGAGAGACCCCTGGCTTGGGCGCAGAAATTGCCAAACCGGCATTTGCCGACCAATTCAATGGCAAACATCTGTATAAAGGCGGGGAGTTCAAGTCTATCTCTGTGATTAAAAACGGGAATGCGCCAACTGACGGAAGCGACTATGTCGACGGCATTTCCGGAGGCACAATTACCAGCAAAGGCGTTCAGTCGATGCTGAAATCTTGTCTGTCTTGCTATCAAGCATTTTTCAACGGAATTCAACAAAACAACAAATAATCAAAATGGCTATTTTGAATAAAAAAAATAAAGCGGCATTGTTCAATCCTCTGTCAAAAGACAATCCCGTAATCGTACAAGTCCTGGGCATATGCTCTTGCTTGGCTGTCACTGCAAAACTCGAGCCGGCAATCGTCATGGGAATTTCCGTAACAGCAGTAACTGCATTTTCAAATGTGATAATATCACTTATCCGCAACACTATTCCCAACAGCATCCGAATTATCGTCCAGCTGGTGGTCGTTGCGGCTTTGGTCATCATAGTCGACCAATTCCTAAAAGCATACAACTACGAAGTAAGCAAGCAATTATCGGTATTCATTGGTCTTATAATCACGAACTGCATACTGATGGGGCGTCTTGAGGCATTCGCTCTCAGCAACAAGCCGTGGCCGGCCTTTCTCGATGGTGTCGGCAATGGCATTGGCTATGCCATCATTCTGATAATCGTTGCGGCTGTTCGCGAATTGCTCGGGTCGGGAACGTTGCTCGGTTGCCAAATTATCCCACAGGCTCTTTACGATGCCGGATATCAAAACAACGGACTTATGATTCTGCCACCGATGGCTCTTATAACTGTTGCCTGCATCATCTGGGTTCATCGTTCCAAGAACAAAGACCTGCAAGAAAAGAATTAATCATCTCTGATAAAAACCACTATGGAAAATTTAAATTTGTTTATACGGTCGGTGTTTATCGACAATATGATTTTCGCATACTTTCTTGGAATGTGCTCATATCTTGCTGTTTCCAAAAATGTAAAAACGGCTTTTGGTCTCGGCATAGCTGTGACATTCATGCTTGTAATAACTCTCCCTATCGACTATATGCTTGAGATGCACTTTCTGCGTCCAGGCGCGCTTACTTGGCTAAGCCCAGAATTTGCGACAGTCGACCTTAGCTTCTTAAGCTTGATTCTGTTCATCGCCGTTATAGCCTCCATGACACAATTGGTAGAAATGGCTGTAGAAAAATTCTCCCCATCGCTATATGCATCTCTGGGAATCTTTCTTCCTCTGATTGCCGTAAACTGCGCAATCTTGGGTTGTTCGTTGTTTATGCAACAAAAAGACTTCGGATCTGTCGGCACTGCCACAATCTACGGCTTAGGATCGGGCATCGGATGGCTGTTGGCAATCGTTTGCCTCGCCGCCATACGCGAGCGTCTGTCATACTCCAACGTCCCCGCTCCCCTAAAAGGCATAGGCATCACATTTATAATTACTGGGCTTATGGGCATAGCGTTTATGAGTTTTCTCGGAATTAAACTTTAAATACAATGATACTTTCAGACATAACAATACTTGCAAGCACCATCCTGTTTTTTGCGGTGACAATCATACTTGTGGTTGTGCTGCTTATTGCAAAAAAATATCTTGTCCCATCCGGCAATGTGAAAATCACGATAAACGACAAAACGGATGTTGAAGTGCCAACGGGCGATTCTTTGTTGTCAACTTTGGCAAATCAGAAAATCTACCTCCCTTCAGCATGTGGCGGAGGTGGCAGCTGCGGACAATGCCGTGTACGCATTCCCGAAGGAGGAGGCGAAGCTCTGCCTACTGAGAAAGTGCATTTTTCCCGCAAGGAATTGATGGACAATTGGCATCTTGGCTGTCAAGTGAAGGTCAAAAACGATATGAAACTCATTGTCCCCGAATCTGTACTCGGTGTAAAGGAATGGGAATGTGAGGTAATATCCAACAAGAATGTCGCCACATTTATCAAAGAATTCATCGTTGCCTTGCCAAAAGGCGAGCATATGGATTTCTTGCCCGGCTCTTACGCACAAATCAAGATTCCTAAGTATTCGATGGACTACGACAAAGACATCGACAAGAGCCTCATCGGTGATGAATATCTGCCGGCATGGCAAAAATTCGGATTATTTGGACTTAAGTGCAGGAATGATGAAGAAACAGTCAGAGCTTATTCCATGGCCAACTATCCTGCTGAAGGCGACCGCATCATGCTCACCGTCCGCATTGCCACTCCTCCGTTTAAACCGAAGCCACAAGTGGGTTTCCAAGACGTTATGCCTGGCATTGCATCATCCTACATTTTCACGCTTAAACCTGGCGACAAAGTGCTTATGAGCGGTCCTTATGGCGATTTCCATCCTCATTTCAACTCGAAGAAGGAAATGATTTGGGTTGGTGGTGGAGCCGGCATGGCTCCTCTCCGCGCCCAAATAATGCACATGACACGCACTCTCAACACCCGCGACCGAAAGATGTCATTCTTCTATGGCGCACGTGCGCTTAACGAAGTGTTCTACCTGCATGATTTTCTTGAGCTTGAGAAGGAATTCCCGAATTTCAGTTTCCATTTGGCTCTTGACCGTCCGGACCCTGCGGCTGATGCTGCCGGAGTTAAATACACTGCGGGATTTGTACACCAAGTGATGTATGAGACATACTTGAAAAACCACGATGCTCCAGAAGACATAGAATACTACATGTGTGGTCCTGGTCCGATGAGTGCGGCTGTCGTAAAAATGCTCGACAGTCTCGGTGTCGATCCGGAAAGCATCCTTTACGACAATTTCGGTGGATAGCCCCTATAATGCACACACTATCAACAACGAGGCGTGGCTGCGACAATGCAACCACGCCTCGTTGTTTCAATCCAATTCTACAATCACTTATTCTCTTCAATCAGTGACTTTAATTGATCTTTCTTAATCGTTCCCGTACGACGTGTTATCTCTTTACCTCCCTTGACCAATACAATTGTAGGGATGGCCATGACACCGAATTTGCTTGCCACTTCCACATTTTCCTCAACATCGCATTTGCGAATGTCTACAACGCCATCGTATTCTTCTGCCAACTCATCAATTACTGGCGACAACTTCTTGCATGGACCACACCATTCTGCCCAAAAGTCAATCACAATCAGGCTTTCCTGCGCCAATAAATTGTCCATTTCACTGTCTGTAAATTCTTTTGCCATATCTATATGTTTGTTTATTTGTTTACCGTATATTTTATACCGAGGTCTTCCAATTGCAAAATCAAATTTTTAGTAAGGTTCAGACGCCGTCCGGATATCATCGTGAATGGCAAGCTCTGCTTCTCATTCATCAAATTGATACTGAATGGCTTAGCACACTCTCCATCGTTCACGATGTTCTCATCAAGCAACGTCATAAACGCCTGTCCCTCCAGGTCTTTCTCTGCGACATCCAATGTTATGCCGCTAATGGCCGTACCTTGCACTTCTTCCAAGGATTGAATGCCGCTGATTGTCATATACACCTTATCGTTATACTTTCCTTTTTTATATGTGTAAGTGACAATTATCGCATTGCCCTTTATTCCATACTTATTGTAATTGATATAATCCTGTCCGAAAAGCCGTATTTCAGCAGACCCCGTATAGTCCTCAATCTTAATTATCCCGAACTGTGAGCCTGTCCTTGACGTCAAACTTTTAGCCTCCACCACAAGTCCGCCTATTGTATATTCTTTTTCTGACGTTTTGTCTTCAGTGCCGAAATCCTTTGCACGGACACTGCAACCAAATGTCAGTTCAAGATAATATTTATCCAGCGGGTGCGCGGATAGATACATTCCCACCAAGTCTTTTTCGTAGTTCAACCGTTCAATGTCAGGCCACAACGGACGCCCTGGCATTTCAGGCTTTGCCGTGTCAATAGTTTCCGCCTCGCCAAACAAAGACGACTCTTGAGTAGCTTTGCTCATTTGATACATCTGACCATATCTAATAAGCGCCTCGCTGAATGATGGATTGAAGTCGTCGGCCTTAAAGTCTTCCCTACGCACACCTTCAAAGCAGTCAAACGCGCCGGAAAGAGCCAGATTGTCAAGCACCTTTCTGTTGCACATACTCAGATTTATGCGCTCTACAAGGTCAAAAATAGACTTGTATTCTCCCCTTGCATCACGTTCGTCAAGGATTGCCTGCACAGCATTCAAACCAACGCCCTTGATTCCCGCAAGACCGAATCTTATCTCACCTGCCTTATTTACACTGAACTTGGCGCGACTTTCATTCACATCCGGCCCTTTGACCTTCACCTTCATTGCCTTGCACTCATCCATAAACTTGGTCATCTTTGTGATGTCATTCAAGTTACGGCTGAGCACTGCCGCCATATATTCCGGTGGATAGTTTGCTTTAAGATATGCTGTTTGGAAAGCCACCCAACTATAACATGTGGCATGGCTCTTGTTGAAGGCATACGATGCAAACTTTTCCCAATCTGACCAAATCTTTTCGAGCACTTTCTCATCATAGCCATTCGACTTTCCTCCATTGATAAACAATGGTTTCAACTCCGCCAGCTTAGCGAAAATCTTCTTACCCATTGCCTTGCGAAGACCATCCGACTGACCGCGCGTGAAATTAGCCAACAAACGCGACAACAGCATGACTTGCTCCTGATATACTGTAACTCCATATGTATCCTTCAGATACTTTTCCATGACTGGGATGTCATACTCAATCGGCTCAATACCTTTCTTTCTGGCAATAAACTGCGGTATGTAGTCCATTGGGCCCGGTCGATAGAGGGCGTTCATGGCAATCAAGTCTTCAAACGTAGACGGATGCAACTCTCTAAGATACTTCTGCATTCCCGTGGATTCAAACTGGAATGTACCCGTAGTCCGTCCTTCGCAATAGAGCTCATACGTTTTAGGATCGTCCAGCGGAATGTGGTCAATATCCACATCTTTTCCCCAACGTTCCTTGATGTTGAGCAACGCTTCCTTTATAATCGATAACGTTTTCAAGCCGAGGAAGTCCATCTTGATCAATCCTGTCGACTCAATTACCGAACCTTCATACTGGGTGACAAGCACCTTTTCACCATCCTTGTCGGTCGCCGTTGCAACAGGCACCCAGTCTGTTATATCATCACGGCCAATAATCACACCGCAAGCATGCACGCCCGTATTTCTGACGTTTCCCTCAAGAGCAAGTGCATATTTCAACGTCTCACGGACAATCGGTTCGCCATAATTCAATTCGTGTTGCAATTCAGGCACATACTGATAGCAATTCTTCAGATTTATTTTAGGAGCCTTTCCATCAACTTCAGGCAGCTTGTCCGGTATCATCTTTGTAAGCCTGTCACTTTCCGAGAGAGGTAGCCTTGAAACACGGGCAACATCCTTTATCGCCGATTTTGCCGCCATAGTGCCATAAGTGATGATATGCGCCACTTTCTCAGCACCGTATTTTTCCGTCACATAGCGTAGCACATCCGCACGACCGTCATCATCGAAATCAATATCGATATCAGGCAATGATATACGGTCGGGATTCAAGAAACGCTCAAACAGCAAGTCGTATTTTATCGGGTCTATCTGAGTGATTCCAAGACAATACGCCACCGCGGAACCGGCAGCAGAGCCACGTCCCGGTCCCACCGATACGCCTATCTCACGGGCTGCGCCGATAAAGTCCTGCACAATCAAAAAATATCCTGGGAATCCCATATTTTTAATTGTGTCCAACTCAAAATCTATTCGCTCCTTTTGCTCATCTGTCAAGTTTTTTCCCCAACGTTTTTCCGCTCCTACAAGCACCAGATGGCGCAAATAGTCATTATTGTCCGTAAAGCCTTCAGGTAATGGGAAATTCGGCAAAATAGGGCCATGCTCTATCGAATATCGCTCCACTTTGCCCAGCACCTCCTGTGTATTGGACAAAGCCTCCGGGACATCGGCAAACAGTTCATTCATTTCCTCCTGCGTCTTCATCCACTCCTGCTTTGTGTAAAGCATTCGCTTGTCGTCGTCGAGGAATGTTCCGGTCGACACACAAATCAACCGGTCATGAGCTTCCGCATCTTCTTCATTGACAAAATGCACATCGTTTGTACACACCAATTTTATGTTGTGCTTCTTCGACATTTCTATCAACACCTTATTCACCTCCTGTTGCAGTGGATAAGCCTCTTGGTTGGCACGGGCAACAGTTGCTTTGTGTCTTTGCAGCTCAAGATAATAGTCTTCTCCAAACACTTTCTTAAACCACAATATAGACTTCTCCGCCTCTTCTATATGCCCTGCCGTAATCAATTTCGGCACCTCGCCTCCCAGGCACGCCGAGCAGACAATCAAATCCTCGTGATATTTTTCCAGCTGCTTCTTATCCGTTCGCGGATGATAATAATAACCATCCGTCCAGGCATTTGACACAAGTTTTATAAGATTATGATATCCGTGTTGGTTTTTCGCAAGCACAATTAAGTGTCGGCCAATATCTTTTTTGTTGCTTCTGTCGGTCATATCATTATCAGCCACATACATTTCGCAGCCGATAATTGGCGTGAAAATTTTACTTTCAGCTTCCTTAAGTGCCGTTTTCGCCTTCGACAAAGCCTCCTGGTCAACGGCATCCGCCGACTTCAGTTCTTCAATTGTTTTCTTCAGATTTTTTATCTCGCCGTCAACATCTTTGTTTTTCTTGTTGACATAGTCGGTTAATTCCTTTATTCCGAACATATTGCCATGGTCTGTGAGGGCAATACCCCGCATACCATTGGCTATAGCCTTGTCGACCAAGGCTTTGACCGACGCCTGTCCGTCCAGGACAGAATATTGAGAGTGGACGTGGAGATGTACAAATGGTTGCATACGTTCTATCTTTTTGCGTTTGTAAAGTTAAGCATTCATAACGACATTTTAAAACGCAAGCGTGAGTATATTCCTTTTTTAACCTTTGTTTGGCGTCGGCAACATAGCAAAATCACTGCGGACAAGTCTCAAAATTATGGTCATATACAATATATTTTGTATTTTCGCAGAAAATTTCAACCGACGTGATTTATCCTGATAATTTAGAATATAAAATAGGTTTTGACATTGTCAGAAAAACTCTGGCATCCAAATGCAGCAATCCTCTCGGCAAAGCGGAATGCGAATCAATGACATTTTCAAACAACTACAGGCTCATTGTCAACTCGCTTTCTCAGACCAACGAGTATCTCTCCATCATAAAATCGACCAATGATTTTCCAAATGGCTCGATTTTCGATTTGAGAGAATCCCTCCTGAAAATCAAAGCCGCCGGATCTTTTCTGACAGAAACCGAGTTGTATCAATTAGGCAAAACCCTCGTCTCCGCAGCTGAAATTTGTGACTACTTCACAGAAGAAAAAAGTGCGGCATATCCACTTCTAAAGCAAATCGCCGACAGTCTACTGTGTTTCCCAGAGATCTCACGCCACATTGATTCCATTTTGGACAAGTTCGGCAACATCAAGGACAACGCTTCTCCTGAATTACAACAATTGCGGAGAAAACTATTGTCTGTATCAAGCAGTGTCAACGGCATGATGCAGAGAGTAATATCACGCTATAAGCAGAACGGAATGCTCGACAAAGACTGCACTCCGTCTATCCGTGACGGACGATTGGTTATACCAGTCGCACCAATGCACAAGCGGGCAGTGAAAGGCATTGTCCACGATGAGTCGGCAACAGGCAAGACCTTCTTCATCGAGCCGGAGGAAATCGTTGAGGCAAACAACCAAATCAGGGAACTTGAGGCCGACATACATAAGGAAATTGTCAGAATTCTGATAATGACTGCCGATATTATCAGACCTCATTTAGACGACTTGACCGTTTTCTATCAGACTATTGGTGTTTTTGATTTCATCCGTGCGAAAGCACTGTTTGCAAATGAGATTGACGCTACTATGCCACAAATCTCGCAAAAGCCCGAGATTGAATGGTACAACGCTGTCCATCCTGTACTGTTCATGACACTCAGCAAACTTGGGAAAAACGTAGTGCCATTAAGCATCCAGTTGGACAACAAAAACCACATTCTGCTAATTTCGGGTCCCAATGCCGGCGGAAAATCAGTCTGTCTGAAAACTGTCGGTGTTGTTCAATATATGTTTCAATGTGGTATTCTTCCGCCTGTCTATTCCAATTCGCACTTTGGGATATTCGACAATATATTTATCGACATAGGCGACGAGCAATCAATCGAGAACGAGCTCAGCACATATAGCTCCCACCTGTCAAACATGAACTATTTCATGCGCCATTCCAACTCTAAGACATTGCTTCTGATCGATGAATTCGGCGGAGGAACAGAACCCCAGATTGGAGGAGCAATCGCGCAGGCCATCTTGAAAAAGCTAAATGACTCCGGCTCTTTCGGCGTCATAACCACCCACTACCAGAATCTAAAGAATTTTGCAAACGAAACCGATGGCATTGTCAACGGAGCAATGCTCTACGACCGCAATCTTATGCAACCGCTGTTTCAATTGTCGATAGGCACTCCAGGCAGTTCTTTTGCAATTGAAATAGCACGCAAAATCGGCATCCCTTCCGATGTCATAAGCTATGCGGAGGACATTGTTGGCTCCGACTACATAAACATGGACAAATATCTGCTCGACATCGCCCGCGACCGTAGATATTGGCAAAACAAACGACAGGACGTCAGGCTTCAACGTAAGAAATTGGAAACATTGGTCGAAAAATATGAGACCGACATTCAGAAGCTTGTCGTTGAACGCCGTGAGATTATCAAAGAAGCAAAATCAGAAGCCAAGGAGATTCTCTCGCATAGCAACGCGTCTATCGAGAACGCCATTCACGAGATTAAGAAAGTGCAAGCCGAGAAAGAGCGCACCAAAGAAGTGCGCCGACAAATCGACGATCTCAAGAAACGCCTGTCGACAGAGGGTGAAACTGTGGAATCCTCTGAAAAGTTGAAAGAGTTGTCCGCGAAACTGGACAAACGTCACAAGAAAAGGGACAAAGCCTCTTCCTCCCCACAAATCAAAGCGGAAGAGCCACTTTCTGTCGGTGACACCGTCACTGTCGACGGAAGCAATTCTGTTGGCGAGATTATAGCCATCGAGGGCAAGAACGCCACGGTCGCAATGGGTTTGTTCAAATCAAAAGTCCCATTGTCAAAGCTTAAAAAGACCATACGCAAAGCGACCGCAGCCACTCAAACAGCTTCTTTTGTATCGTCCTCAACATCCGACAATATGCGAAGCCGTCAATTGGAGTTCAAACAGGAAATCGATGTCAGAGGAATGCGTGCTGACGAAGCGCTGCAAGCCGTTTCTTATTTCATTGACGACGCGGTGCAATTCAACATCAAGCAAATCCGGATTCTGCATGGCACTGGTTACGGCATACTGCGCCAACGCATCAGAGAATACCTCAACACCGTTCCTGATGTAAAATCATACAGAGACGAACATGTGCAATTTGGCGGAGCCGGAATCACCGTCGTTGAGTTAAGCTGACAAATTACCGGAGGAATTTGGGCGCAGGTATGAAGAATCCGAAACTTACGCCAAAGTTCCATCTACTTTTCGGTGAATTGACATAGTTTCCGTAGACGCTGAGCGATGCAAACGAGAAATTATAAACAACAGATGCCTCGCCCATAAAATTAATCGACCCAAACCAATGTCCATAACTTGCCGTATCATTGTCACCCGGGCAAATCTCACGCATTGGAGAGAATGCATAGACCTCCGTGCGCAATTGCAAATTGTCTATAATATTGAATATCGGGACTATTCCGCCAGCCACAAAAGAATTGGACTGGAACGACGGCAAGAAAATCCCCCGACTGTATTGAGTAGGAGTGAATGCAGGCGCCTGCACGATGCTTGCCGTATAACTTTGCAGCAACGGCTTGGTCGATGCCACTGCATTGAGCCGATAACCAAGAGTGAATCTGCTTGACAGCGGACAAAAACGCATTAAGTCAAATTCCGCCTCTGCCCATTTCTGTTCATCATACAAATATGGCTGATTTATGCTGCTGTACTGTTCCATATTTCCAAGCACACCTGTTGCTGCCACAAAAATCCGGGTTCCTGTCGACGGATATATCTGATTGTCCAACGTGTTGAAATCATAACTGATTTTCAATTGTCCCAACTTATAATTCGCCTCATCCTGAGAAATTGCCGAATAGTCAATATTTTTTGTCGGATAAAATCTATCCTGCAAGTATCCAAACCCTCCCGACAAATCAAACTTAGAATGTCGCCCCAAGCCAAGGCTGAATATCAATTTGCCATAATACTGAGCCTTTGTCACAAAAGTCGGTGTGTTAGACTCAAAAAACAGCACATCGTCTTCATAAAATTTTTGCTGAGACGCCACTCCCTGTAATTTTATCATCGTCGGCAAGCCTGAATTCAAAGAGATTTTGGCATTCAGCGCTCCCCCATAATACGACTGACCAATCCAACCACTGACATCTCCACTGAATGAATTCAAATCAATGGTTTCATAACCCACCGACAAATACGCAAGGCTATTTGTTGTAGATGTGACAAATCCGCCTATACCTATGTTCAGATTATCCTTGACATCTGCTTTCATTCGCAGGTCAAACAATCCACTACTCGGGTTGTAGTGGGGGCTTGGCACCAAATCGCGGAATTTGCCTGAAGTTATTGTTCGATAGTAAGCGTCTTTTACGTTGTCAAATGTTATAGTGTCTCCCTTGTCCTTAAAAAAGATATGGCGGATATAGCTTTCTGCATTCTTGCTTGTTCCAACCACTTCCAACGAATCGAATTTGACCACAGGAACCTTGCTTTTGTAAACTTCCCTGCGGAGATTTACATTTCTAAACGAGACACCCTCTCCCACTCGACTTTTAATAGAATCTATCACCGCCATTGTCGTCCGGTATCCTCTATCAAAAATCTCATTTGCCTTAGGAAAATCCAGCAGATTGTACTCTTTCAGGTTTATGTGGATTTTAATCCCATCTTTTTCATCAAGATTATAATCATCCTGCTGTATGATCATACTTTCCAACTGCGAATACAAGTTGTTTAAATCCGGTGTTTCATGCGTTGTGACATCGATTCCGATTATAATGTCGGGCGCAAAATCCGCTTTCATGACATCCACTGGAAAATTATCATATATTCCCCCGTCAAACATCGGCAGTCCATCCTTTTCAATCGGTTTGAACGCCACAGGAAACGTCATCGACATTCTAACCGCCTCGCCAAGATCACCTTTGGACATCACGACCTTCTTTTTATTGAACACGTCGGAAGTAACACATCGGAACGGAACAAATAGTTTATTAAAATTCCCCTCACACACAGCCGTATGCGGAGTAAAGACTTCAACAAATCCGATATTCATCGGAAAAGGACTGATAAAACTCGACGGCAATATCGATGTTGACAATCCCGACTCTTTTTTACCGATATTCATCTTCACTATCGCAGGCGACAGTTCTGGCTTCAAGCAATAATATGTCAGCGATGGGTTAATCTTGCCAGTAGACCAACTTGAAAAGCTGTCGGAAAGAATCAAATCAATTATCTCTTTCGGCGTATACCCTGACGCATAAAGGCTTCCAACAATCGCCCCCATCGATGTGCCGGCGATGTAGTCTATTGGGATGCCATTTTCCTCCAAGGCCTGAATCACACCGGCATGAGCAATGCCTTTCGCACCGCCGCCACTAAGCACCAAGCCCACCGATTGCCGCGGTTTTTTAACACACGTTGCCGAGTCTGCCAACTCAGACGCATAAACGGCAGCCACTGACAGCAATACAATTATCAGGGTAAAAATTTTTCTCATCTCGGTGGTTCTATAAACGAATCCTTGAATCCAAGGAAATACAATACTCCGTCAATACCTATCGTAGAAATACTCTGACGGGCAGTCTGCTTAACTTTTGGCTTCGCATGGAACGCTATGCCAAGTCCTGCCATCGTGATCATCGGCAAATCATTGGCGCCGTCGCCAACTGCTATAGTCTGCGCAATGTCCACATTCTCCACCTGGGCAAGAAGCTTCAACAACTCCGCCTTACGCTTACCGTCGACAACCTCGCCAAGATAGCGGCCAGTAAGTTTCCCGTTTTCTATTTCCAACTCATTGGCATAAACATAGTCTATGCCAAACTTATGCTTCAAATAATTTCCAAAATACGTAAATCCGCCCGACAGAATTCCTATTTTATAGCCTGCTCGCTTAAGCACTTTCATCAGGCGTGGAACGCCTTCTGTTATTGGCAAGTTTTCCGCAATCTCACGCATCACTGACTCATCAAGTCCCTTCAAAAGCGCTACTCGTTCTTTAAAACTTTCCTTGAAGTCAATTTCTCCACGCATAGCCCTCGCTGTAATAGACCTAACTTTTTCACCGACACCGGCACGCTCGGCAAGTTCATCAATAACCTCTGTTTCAATCAGAGTAGAATCCATATCGAAACAAATCAAACGACGGCATCTGCGAAACATATTGTCCTGCTGCAAAGAGATGTCAAACTCCAACTCATTCGCAAGGTTCATGAAGTCCGACTGCATTTTGGCATAATCGGACGGAGTGCCTCGCACTGAAAACTCGACACATCCCTTCGACTTGCTGTCGGTATCGTCAATATCCGCCAACGGCATACGCCCAGTCAATCTTTGAATGGCGTCAATATTAAGGCCCTGCGTTGTTATGACATGCGTAACAGAAGCTATCTGCCGAGCTGTTATGTGTCGCGCCAAAATTGTTATGACATATCTGTTTCGGCCCTGCATGCCGACCCATTTGCCATAATCATCCACTGATATTGGTGTGAATTTTATAGTAACGTTCAACTCCGATGCTTTAAACAGCAATTCTTTCATTATATCACCGCTCCTGCCACTATTGGTCTTGAACAATATGCCAAGCGACAACGTGTGATGGATGTCAGCCTGACCGATATCCAATATATTAGCCTCATATTTAGCCAGAATCTCTGTTAACGCGGAAGTCAAGCCGGGACGGTCTTCTCCAGATATGTTTATTAAAATCAGTTCTATATCTTTTTCCATAAAATGAATTCTCTTCTGACTTCAAAATTACTTCTTTTTTTCAGATTCTCAAAATCGCCACGGCGTCGTGCACAATAAAAACGGGGTCGGCAATTGCCGACCCCGTTTTTATTGTATGCAATACGGTCATTTATCTGGAGAAAAGCCCTGAGCTTTCAGATAGTCCAACATATGGTAGGACAGCGCCTCTCTATAATAGTCAAGAATATGCCCACACCAATCATTGTCGGAAGTTGTTCCCGACCGAGTTTTGTTGTATTGCGTTATAACCTCGTCATATTCAAGCATAGCATTCTGCAACTCGTCCGATGATGAATAGCTATTCTTATGAATAACCGCCGACAACGGCTGCTTCGGCTTCATGTCCGGCAGTTCGCGAGGCACGCCCATCGCCAAACCACACACGACAAATACCCCTTTCGGCAACTTGAGCAATTCAGCTATTTTCTCAGGAGCCGCAGTTCTTGCATAGCCGATGCAACAACATCCAAGACCGCATGCCAATGCCGCAGTAAGCGCATTCTGCATTGCCAATGCCGCATCTATAATGCCAACCATTATGCCATCGACCGTGTTCTGAAATGGAGGTATTTCAATTTCCTTTTTCTGTGCAAGACCCCATATTTTGTTATAATCCGCACAGAAAACGAGAAAATGATTGCACGTCTTTATTTGCTTCTGATTTGTCAAAGCATACAACGCCTCCTTGGTTTCCTGACTGTCGATATCTATCACCGAGAATTGCTGACCATTGTAACTTGTCGATGTGTTGCGAATAGCATCATAGACAAACTGCATAGTCTCTTCCGGAATAGATTTCCTTTCATAACGACGGATGCTCCGGCGCTGTAGCAATACCTCTGAAACACTCTTCATAACAAAATTTATTTAATAGGCGTAGCTCCAATTCCAGGCTTGTCGGTCAATGTAATTTTACCGTCAACAACTTTCACGCCATCGAAACTGTCGTTGGCAATCAGCAAGTTTCCATCCAAGTCAACCCAATCTGCCATTGGAGCTAATTGAGCGGCAGCACTGATGGCGCAAGAAGTTTCCGTCATACAACCAATCATCAACTTCATTCCCAAAGATTTAGCAAGCACAGCCATCTTATATGCCTCATGCAATCCAGTGCTCTTCATCAATTTTATATTGATTCCGTCATACACTTGATATGCACGCATCACATCAGGAATCCGCTGACAGAATTCATCGGCAATGATTGGAAGCGGGCTGCGCTCACGAAGCCATGCCGTCTCATCTATCATTTTCTTGTCAAACGGCTGCTCAACAAACATACAGCCTCTTTCTTTCAGCCAATGACACATGTCAAGAGCCTTTTCCTTGTCTGTCCATCCCTGATTGGCGTCGACACACAATGGCTTGTCTGTTTTTGACCGGATAATCTCCACCAATTCCTTGTCGTTATCCAGTCCCATCTTCACTTTTATAACTTTATAAGGCGCCGCCTCGTCAACTTTCTGACGCACAACATCTGCCTTGTCTATTCCAATGGTAAACGATGTGTTCGGCGTTTTTTCCGGCGACAATCCCCAAATCCTATACCATGGTTGACCCATTATTTTACCGAGCAAATCGTGCAAAGCAATATCGACAGATGCCTTCGCCGCCCTATTGTCAGGAGCGGTGCCGTCAACATAGCTCAAAATTTCTTCTATACGGAACGGATCGTTGAATTGTCCCAAATCCAAATCGCCGAGAAACTTTGTTACCGACTCTATTGATTCACCGAGATATGGAGGCATCGACGCTTCTCCATAACCGACAATGCCATCATACTCCAACTGCACAAGCACATCAGGAGTCGTTGTACGGCTGTTGCGAGCCAAATTGAAGGCATGTCGCAATTTTAATTCATTTGGCTTGAATGACAGTTTCAACTTGCCAGTTTTTGCCACAGTTCTTGTCTTTTCTGCAGCCGACAATGATATTGGCGCAGAAAGAGCCACCAAACCCAAGGCGGTTCCTTTTAAGAAATTCCTACGATCCATAAATATGTTCTTTAATTAGTTTTTTCAAAAATACCAAGGATGGTTTTTCACTGAGACAATGCCCTTTGTACCAACCTCATTGTTTATTCTCGACATAGAAATGAAATGGTAATCCAAATAGTCATCGGCCTTTGGATCCATGCTGTTGACTTTCACACGTCCGGAACTGTGGATATATTTTCCTCCACCGACATACATCGCCACATGCGTAACCTTACCAGATGTTGACCCAATGAATATCAGGTCGCCCGGCTCCGCCTCTGTCCGCCATGCTGCGCAGTCAACTTTCTTTCCCGTCAACGCCTGCTGCGAAGCGTCGCGCTGAAGGATTATGCCGTTTGAGAAATACGATGTGCGCACAAAACCTGAACAGTCAGCCATCTTTGCCGACATTCCGCCCCAAAGATATGGACGTCCCATCATTTTACGCGCATTTTTCTCTATCGTCTTGAAATCGTATGTCTGATTTGCCCACTCATCAAGTGCCGCTGCGTGTTTCTTAAGCACGAAACCCTCACGACCGTCTGGTGTGGCAACTTTATAATACTTGCCTTTTTCTCCTTTTTTGACCAATATGTTGCCAAGCAACAAATCGGACACAATCGTTTGATTGTCGACTTTCGGTTTTTCATACATCGACGTCTCAAGTTCTGTGACAACAAGCCTGTCGGCTTTTTTCCAACTATAAAATTCTTCTTCTGAGATGAATTTAAGTGAATTGTCGGTGACATAACCTATATACTCATCAGGAGTCTGCACCATCGACATTCCGTCTTCTGATTTAAGGACTCGCACAGGCGTGCCCATTATCGCCTGCGATGTGAGTTCAGCACCGCTCGCGGCAGCACCTCTGACACATGCCACAGATATCGACACCAATGCCCATGGTCCCTTAACAGTTGCCTCTGGAAGAATCTTTATTTTATCTTCAAATTTTATGTTTAGTTTGTCAAGTCTTGCCAAAATATCGGATTTGGCCGATTGATTGTCGACATCTCCGGTCAGAACTTCCACTCCATCCACTGTTTTTGCCATGACGCTCCAAACTGCCACACGCGTATCTGGTGCATATTCCGCTTTAACTTCTTTCAGGACATCGACCACCGCCGCCGATTGTGCCACGATTCCGAATGTAGAACCAGCAGCCATAGACATCGCCATTAACAATACTTTCAAACTCATTTTAAATTTCTTTATTGGTTAATTAAATAGTATTGCAAATTTACTTGTTTGCGTTAGAATTCCAAAGATATTCCACCTAAAAATTAAATAACTCCTCATATGTTTTTGTCAACATCGCAAATATTCACACAGAAGAAGCCCTTCTCCTTAAAAATCGCAAAAATCGACAATACGTATCACAAAAATATTGTATTTTTGTGAAAACATTAACCGCTATGAAGAAATATGTGATAAGCGTCGGCCGCCAATTCGGCAGTGGCGGACATGATATAGGAAAGAACCTCGCCGAACGCCTCGGCATCAAATTCTACGACAAGGAACTGCTGCTTGAGGCGGCCAAAGAAATTGGAGCGAATCCAGAATTGTTCAAAAAAAACGACGAGAAGCTCCCGTCATTCTACATCAACAATCTGTCAATGAACCTCGGTTTCTACATGCAACCTTTTGCCGCGAGTCCGGCATCATCATACTACGACAGCGTCCAAAAAACCGTATGCGACACTATCCGCGCAATTGCCGAACGCGAATCTTGTGTGATTATGGGACGGTGCGCAGATTTTCTTCTGCGCCACAACCCATATTGTATCAACATTTTTATAAGCGCGTCACAAGATGCATGCGCTGAACGAATCACAAAGCGAATCGATGGTCTCACCATCGACGACGCCAAAGCGTTGGCAAAAAAGACAAACAAACTACGTGCTGAATACTACAACTTCTACACCGACAAAGAATGGGGGCACTCTTCGTCATACGACTTGTGCATCGATTCGTCACGCCTCCCGGAGGAAGACGTGATAAATCAGATAATCTCATACGTCAACGCACGGTTGGCTCTTTAGCAATTAATGACTATCATTGTCGGGGATGTCCACAAAATCGACGTCCTCGACATTTTGTTTTGTCCGCTTTGACCGTAGTCTCTCAAACAGAACGCTTTCCAGCAGCGAGTGGAGCGAATAGACAATAAATGCTATTCCGACAATCAATGCCAGCCATTGTTGGACAATCTGTATGCCTACCGCAAACAAGACAATTCCACAAACCATGACTACCGACGGAATAATAAACACCCACACAGGATAGTCTACTGTCTTCTTCGCCGACATTATTCTCCAAAACTTATAAATCGCACCGACAATCAGCATCGTGGCAAACAAATATGAAAATATCTCCACAAAGAAACTGCTTGCCGCAACCATTGCAATTCCCAATGCCAAACTGCCTACGACCGGCACAGATGTCCACGCAACAGCTTTTGTCGGCAACACTCCATCCTTTCTCTTGACAAGCAACGCGACAAGCGACCATGCGCTGAACACGATAAAAAGAATTCCTACAGCCATCGACACCAAATCGAACACGCCTTTTCCGTTCGACCAAAGTACGATAAAGATTACGCCCAACACAAAGACTGAAATGTTAAGAATTAAATCGAATTTGTTTTTCATACACTTATTTTTTCACGAAGATACTTCTTTAATTTCAATAATCGGCATTTTCAAAGAAATTTCCGGCATTTTTTGCCTACCTTTGCAAATATGGACGGACGCAGAAAATATTTGGCACTCATCAACCCCATTTCAGGAAACGGCAAAAAAGACTATTTGCCGGAAGTCCTTGAGAAGAGGTTTGACGGTCACGACATAACCATACGGTTCACCCAACGCCCGAACCACGCATACGACCTTGCAAAAGCAGCCGCAGCCGACGGCTACTACGCTGTAATTGCTGTTGGCGGCGACGGAACAGTAAACGAAACAGCAAGTGCGCTGTGCCACACCGCCACAAAATTAGGCATCATACCAAGCGGCTCTGGAAACGGGCTTGCCAGACATCTGCGCATACCAATGGACATAAACAAAGCCATTGACATTATCCTTTCTGACGAATTCGACACCATCGACCACTGCACCGCCAACGGCCATCCGTTTTTTTGCACATGCGGCGTCGGATTTGATGCAAAAGTGAGTGAGAAATTCGCAAAAAGCACAAAACGCGGACCTCTCAACTACGTTAAAAGCGCTATCGGAGAATATCTACGCTATAGATCGCAACGATATAAAATCACCACACCCAACGGCGTCATAGCAGAGAAAGCATTCATCATCGCCTGCGGCAATGCGTCGCAATATGGCAACAACGCCTACATCGCGCCCAATGCCGATATGCACGACGGATTGATTGACGTCACCGTTGTGCTGCCGATAACGCCTTTCGACACCGCCATTCTCGGGCTGCTGCTTTTCTCAAAACACATCGACCAGGACACAAATATCATCTCGTTCAGGACTCCGTCGTTGACAATTGAACGCGAACGCGAGGGCATCATACACCTGGACGGCGAGCCAATAATGATGGGCGACAGAATCGATATCGTCTGCCACCCCCTCTCCTTGAATGTATTTTCCCGACTGCGCACTCCCGACAAAGGCAACTTCTTCACCAATATTGAGTCTTCTTTCTGGGATTTCATCAACTCAATCCGCTCCGAACTCAATGTTTAAAATCACAATATCCGCACTGATTATATGTTTTGCAGCAGTTTCCTTTTTTTTACTAAAAAATATCCTTAAATTCGTACCATAATTTAGAACCATTAAAATAACATATAAACTCCAACATATAAATAATGAGTTACCTTAAGTTTGACAAGAACCTGCTCATAAACCTTGACCAATCTCTTCCAAAAGAGATTCTGCGCACAAATATGGCTGGTTCTTACCATTGCACCACTGTAATCGGGTGCAATACGCGAAAGCAACATGGACTTCTTGTCACTCCCATAAAAGAGATGAGCAATGACAATTACGTTCTGCTGTCATCGCTTGACGAGACCGTTATCCAGCACGGCGCTCCTTTTAATTTAGGAATACACCGCTACCGGAATGGCGCATACAGTCCAAACGGGCACAAATACCTTCGTGAGTTTAATTGTGACACAATTCCGAAACTGACCTATCGAGTTGGAGGAGTGGTGCTGACAAAGGAAAAAGTATTTGTCGCCCACGAGAACCGAATAATGATTCGCTACACGTTGCTTGAAGCACATTCTGCCACGACGTTGCAGTTCCAGCCATTCTTGGCTTTCCGCAACTCAATGGCATTGTGCAGCGAAAACTCTGCGATAAACACATCCTTTGAAGAGACCGAAAATGGTGTGTCATTCTGCTTGTACGAAGGCTACCCGAGGCTATATCTGCAATTCAACCACAAGCCCGAATTTGTCTACGATCCTCATTGGTACAACGGCCTTGAATACATCAAGGACATGGCTCGCGAGGAACCCTACACAGAAGACCTATGGGTTCCTGGATATTTCCAAATTCCAATTAAGAAAGGAGAAAGCATCATCTTCTCGGCAAGCACAGAGCCTGTAAAGCCTCGTGGTTTCCGCCAGACTTTCGAGAAAGAAGCACAAAACCGCACAAGTCGCACAAGCTTCTTCAATTGCTTGAAGAACTCGGCAAAACAATGCTATCTCCACGACAACGACAAGGATTACCTTATCGCAGGGTATCCGTGGTTTAAAGTAATCGCCCGCGACCTTTTCATCGCATTGCCAGGAACCACATTGGCAATAAAGCACCGCCAAGACTTCGAGCGGATTATGGACACCGCTTCCGCTGCGCTTATAAAGTTGATGGACACTGGTGAAACAGACAAGACTATAGAGGATCAGGATTTGCCCGACATCCCATTGTGGGCTGCCTGGTGCATACAACAATATTACAAATTCACCAATCCTCAAGACACTCTAAAGAAATATGGCGCGTTGCTTGAAAAGATAATCAACCATATTATCGACGGCAAACAAAACAATCTATACATCGGCAAAGACGGACTTTTATCGACCGACGGAAGCAAAACCCCTGTCACATGGATGGACGCCATCAAGGCCAATGGACTTCCCGTCGTTCCACGCACAGGATATGTTGTCGAATTCAATGCCCTTTGGTACAATGCATTGATGTTTGCCACGACCATTTTTGAAGAGCAAGGGAAGAGCCCTGAAAGAATTTACAAATGGAAAGAAACAGCAGAGGCGTTAAAAACCGCATTTGTTGAAACTTTCCTTAACGACTATGGATACCTCTACGACTATGTAGACGGAAACTACATGGACTTAAGTGTACGTCCAAGCATGCTTATCGCTGTCGGTTGCGACTTCTCTCCTCTTGACAAAAGCCAGAGAAAAAAGGTGCTTGACTTCGTAACACGCGAATTGCTGACACCAAATGGAGTGCGCACGTTGAGTCCAAAAAGTTTTGGATACAACCCGTTCTTTGTAGGCAACAAAGTGCAACGGCAGCTTGCCTCATTCAACGGTCCTACACGTCCGTGGATGACAGGCTTCTACACCGACGCCTACCTCAAGGTGTTCGGCCATAGCGGCGTGGCATTCCTACGACGCATGCTGATTGGCTACGAAGACGACATGACCCGCGAATGCATCGGTTCAATATCCGAACTTTACGACGGCAACCCTCCATACACAGGTCACGGAGCAATCAGTTTTGCACCAAGCATCGGCGGCGTTCTCAGAGCGCTTGCCACATTAAACAGTTTTGACGTCTAACCTTAAGATTTTTCATCCACAAATGAAAGCCCTTATGTTTGGGTGGGAATTTCCACCACATATCTTGGGAGGTCTTGGCACTGCAAGTTACGGACTGACCAAAGGAATGGCAGAAAATGGGAATATGGATATTTCATTCGTCATTCCGAAACCGCATGGCGACGAGGACAAAAGTTTCGCCAGAATAATTGGAGCCTGCGACACTCCTATTGCTTGGCGCGACACGGATTGGGACTATGTCAATTCCCGCATTGGCAACGTCATGGACCCACAATTGTATTTCGACTTGCGCGACCACATCTATGCCGACTTCAACTATATGAACGTCAACGACCTTGGATGCATCGACTTCTCAGGTCGCTATCCCGACAATCTTCTTGAAGAAATCAACAACTATTCCATCGTTGCCGGCGTTATCGCCCGCACAGTAGATTTCGACATTATCCACTCCCATGACTGGTTGACATATCCAGCCGGAATACATGCCAAACAAGTGACGGGCAAGCCGCTTGTAATCCACGTCCACGCAACCGACTTCGACCGGTCAAGAGGCAATGTGAACCCAACCGTGTTCGGAATCGAACGCGACGGCATGCTGAATGCTGACCATATTATCACAGTAAGCAACCTGACACGCCGCACCGTAATTGAGAAATATGGCATCGACCCTGCTAAAGTCACCACTGTGCACAATGCGGTTGAGCCTTTAAGTGAGGAGCTAAAGAACATTCAAGTTCCAAAGTCTAAAGAGAAAGTCGTGACATTCCTCGGCCGTATCACGATGCAGAAAGGTCCGGAATACTTCGTTGAAGCCGCGGCTAAAGTGCTGCAGAAGGTACACAATGTCAGATTTGTGATGGCAGGAAGTGGTGATATGATGGAAAAAATGATAAATCTCGCCGCTCAGAAGGACATTGCCGACAGATTTCATTTCCCTGGATTCCAAAAAGGCAAACAGGTATATGAAATGCTGAAAGCCTCTGACGTATACATAATGCCTTCCGTATCCGAGCCTTTCGGCATCTCTCCATTGGAGGCGATGCAAATGGGTGTGCCGTCGATAATCTCAAAACAATCCGGATGCGCGGAAATTCTCAACCACGTGATTAAAACCGACTATTGGGACATTGACGCAATGGCTGACGCCATCTACTCCATAATCACCTATCCGGCAATGTACAAACAACTGCATGACGAAGGATTGACGGAAGTCAACGGAATACAATGGATCAAAGCCGGAAAGAAAGTCATTGACATTTACAACAATTTGTTAAACCATTAAACATCATACCACTATGAATGCTGTTTGCTTATATTTCAAAATACACCAACCATTCAGACTTAAACGCTATCGTTTCTTCGACATAGGTAACGACCATTATTATTACGATGATTTCTCAAACGATGAGATAATCACAAAAATCGCCCAACGCTCGTACCTGCCCGCCAACGAGTTGCTTCTCCAGATGATAAATGATTCTGGCAGAAAATTCAAGTGCGCATTCTCCATTTCAGGCACTGCCATCGAACAGCTACAGCAATACGTTCCTGAATTCATTGACTCGATGCGCAAACTTGTCGACACCGGATGCGTCGAATTCCTTTCCGAAACCTACGACCACTCCCTTGCATCAATTGCAAATGAGGAAGAATTCCGCCGTCAGGTAGAACAACATGATAAACTCATATACGAATTGTTCGGGATAAAATCTAAAGTATTCTGCAACACGGAGTTTATATTCAACGATGAAATAGCATCGACCATCAACTCAATGGGCTTCAAGGCAGTGCTAACCGAGGGCGCACGCCACATTTTAGGATGGAAATCTCCAAACTATGTATACACATCAGCCGGTGCTCCTAAGATGAAGATGCTGTTGAGAAATGCTAAGTTGTCGGAAGACATCGCAAAACGTTTTGCAGATTCCTCTTGGCATGAATATCCGCTGACAGCCGACAAATACGTTTCTTGGATTGCCCAAAGTCCAAAGGAGGAACAAATCACAAACATTTTCCTCAACTACGAGGCCCTTGGCGACAGCAATCCTCGCGAAACTGGCATTTTCGACTTCTTCAGAGCCATACCACGATTTGCGGCAGAGAACGGCATTGAATTCTGGACTCCTTCAGAAGCTGTGTCTAAATTGAAACCTGTCGACATCATTTCAGTTACGCACCCCATTTCCGGAGCAGACGAAGCAAGAGACACAAGCGCTTGGCTTGGGAACCAATTGCAGAATGAGGCTTTCAACAAATTATACTCAGTTTCCGAGCGCGTCCACTTATGCTCTGACAAGCGTCTTCTTCAAGATTGGAATTATCTCCAATCGTCCGACCATTTCTTCTATATGAGCACCAAGCACTTTGGAGACGGCGCTGTTCACGCAATGTTCAGTCCTTACGAATCGCCATATCAAGCATTCACCAATTATATGAATGTGCTCGCAGATTTCATTGTCAGGGTCGAGGAGCAATTCCCCTTGACAATCGAAAACGAGGAGTTGAATGCGCTTCTCACAACCATAAAGAATCAAGAAAGCGAAATCGAGATGCTCAACAAAGAACTCAGAGCTCTTAAAGCCGCTAAGATAGACGCAGAAGTCAACGAAGCCGCACCGAAAGAAAAGAAATCAGCGACTAAAAAGACTGCTGCGAAAAAAGCTCCCGCAAAAAAAGCGGCGACCAAGAAGGATGCTAAATAATTAAAAGATCATAAGGCTGTAAATAAGCTTATACACTTTTATACAGCCTTTTTCATAATAACCTAAAAACAAGTTCTTATGTTAAATAAAAAAGTAGAAGAAGCACTGAACGCCCAAATCAATGCGGAATTTTGGTCTGCCTATCTCTATCTTTCAATGTCAGCCTATTTTGAGGCAGAAGGAAAGAGCGGCTTTGCCAATTGGTTCAAAGTTCAATTCAAAGAAGAACAGGCACACGCTGAAATATTTATGAATTTCATCCAATCCCGCGGAGGCCGTGTCATTCTCAAAGCCATCGATGAAGTTCCGACATCTTGGGAAAGTCCGCTTGATGTGTTTAAAGAGACTCTTAAACATGAACAAAAAGTAACATCGTTGATCAATGAGCTATACTCCATTGCAGAAGAAGCGAAGGACTATGCCACAAGAAACACTCTCACATGGTTCATCGACGAGCAAGTAGAAGAGGAAAAGACTGCGCAGGAGTATATCGACACGCTCAGCCTTATCGGAGACAACGGTTATGGCTTATACCAACTTGACAAAGAACTTGCCGCAAGGGTATACAACATTCCCGCGCCTCTTGCAAACACAGGCAACTAACCCATACAACGAAACGAGCAAGAGGACGCCAGCCTTATCTTCATCCATCTTGCTCGTTTTATTTTATGCTTCTTTCAATGATAGCGTTTTGGAAATTGGAATATAATCGACAACGCAACCATCAAACCAAGAGCGAAAGGATAATAAAGATGCGGCAGGATTGACACAGTTGAGATTCCAGCCAAAGACGCCGCCATAAGCACCTGCGCTCCATAAGGGATAAAACATTGTGCCACACAGGAACAGGTATCAAGCAGACTTGCCGTCTTTCGTGAATCCAAGCCATATTTCTCGGAAATCTGCCGAGCAAGGCCTCCCACTGTTATTATTGCAATCGTATTGTTTGCTGTGCACATATTAACTACAGCCACAAGCAGCGAAATCATTGTCTGAGCGCCACGCTTTCCCTTTATTCCTCTCGACATCCTGTCAATGAGAAAACTTATGCCCCCATTGTGCTGTATCAGCCCAAGCATTCCTGACGCAAGCAATGTCACAACAATAAGATTGCCCATTGAGTCGACACCCTCCCCCATAAAGCCAAGCATCGACAGCGCATCAGTATCGGCATACGTCAAGCCGACAACAAATGCAGCAACAATACCGATGAGCAGCACCAACAGCACATTCAATCCAACCACAGCCAAGACTATGACCAGCAGGTATGGCATTATCAGCTGCCAATCGACAGACACTGTGGCAACTTGTGTCTCCACACTGCCGCCTATCACAAAGTATATTGCCAATATGACCAACGCCGCAGGCACTGTCAGCCAGATGTTAACGTTGAACTTGTCGCGCATCGAGCAGCCTTGCGACCGCGTGGCGGCAATCGTAGTGTCTGATATAAACGACAGGTTGTCACCAAAGAAAGAGCCTCCGACAACCACTGCTACAAACATCGGAATACTTCCGCCAATCTCCCCGGCAATACCAATTGCGACAGGAGTAAGGGCGACAACCGTTCCCACTGACGTGCCAACCGCCATTGAGATAAAGCAAGCCGCCAAAAAGAGCCCCGGCATCAAATATCCCGCCGGCAACACGCTAAGCGTCAAATTAACCGTTGCCTCTGTGGCTCCAACCTTTTGTGCCAGCATGGCAAACGCTCCGGCAAGGATAAATATCCATACCATATATATTACATCACTGTTGGCCGCGCCTCTGGAAAACACTTTCAACCGTTCCGACAACGGCAACCGGGCGGTTGTGGCAACGCCCCATACAGACGACAAAACAAAAGCCACCGACAACGGCACCGTGTAAAAATCGCCCACAAATATCGACAGCCCGACATACATCATCAAGAAAACCATCAACGGGCTCAACGCTATAAGCCCTTTCCCTGTCGGGACATATTGTTCTTTCTGCATTTATTCTGAATATTTAAAATGCAAAGTTACAACATTTTTGCCTATGCGCATGTCAAACCACACCGTTCAATGCCCATTTAGTAAAAATTTGCTATTGTAGTAACATTTTTTGTCCACTTTTTCCAAAGAAAATTCTTACCTTTGCAAAAAATAACAATAAAGTTTAACTACATACTTATTATGACAAAGAAAAGCCCATTACAGATTGCGCGCGCAGCCTACAAGCCAAAATTGCCACAGGCTCTTTGCGGCGCTGTTAAGGTGATTGAGGGAGAACCTACACAGTCAGTAGCCAACCAAGCCGAAATCAAGGAATTATTTCCTCAAACATACGGTCTTCCTGTTTTGAAATTCGATGTTGACTCTTCTGCAAAAAACAAGGTAAAAGAGCCAATCAACGTCGGTGTTATCCTCTCAGGCGGTCAGGCTCCTGGCGGACACAACGTAATCAGCGGTTTGTTTGACGGTTTGAAATCCATCAACAAAGACAGCCGTCTTTACGGTTTCCTTCTCGGCCCGGGCGGTCTTGTTGACCATAAATATGTTGAATTGACAGCTAATGTAATCGACGACTATCGCAACACTGGTGGTTTTGACATCATCGGATCCGGTCGTACCAAATTGGAAAAGAAAGAGCAGTTCGACAAAGGTCTTGAAATACTCAAAGAATTAAACATCAAAGCATTGGTAATCATCGGTGGTGATGATTCCAACACAAATGCCGCTGTCCTTGCTGAATACTACAAGCAAATCGGTGCAGGCGTACAGGTTATCGGATGCCCGAAAACCATCGACGGCGACTTGAAGAACGACGTCATTGAGGTTTCTTTCGGATTTGACACAGCTTGCAAAGTTTACTCTGAGGTTATCGGCAATATCCAGCGTGACTGCAACTCTGCAAAGAAATATTGGCACTTCATCAAATTGATGGGTCGCTCCGCATCTCATATCGCATTGGAATGCGCACTTCAAGTTCAGCCTAACGTATGTATCGTTTCTGAAGAAGTCGAGGCAAAAAATATGACTCTCAACGATGTTGTAAACTACATCGCTGACATCGTTGCCGCACGTGCTAAAGACGGCAACAACTTCGGCACAGTCCTTATCCCAGAGGGTCTTATCGAGTTTATCCCGGCAATGAAAGCTCTTATCGCCGAATTGAACGACTTGCTCGCTGTCAAGGGAGCTGAGTTTGCAGCCGTGGCAAAAGACAAACAACGTCAGTTCATCATCGACAACCTCACTAAAGACAACGCTACAATCTACGCCAGCCTTCCAGAAGGCGTGGCTCGTCAACTTTCTCTCGACCGCGACCCTCACGGAAACGTTCAGGTTTCGCTCATCGAGACAGAAAAATTGCTCAGCGAAATGGTAGGCAACCGTTTGGCTGAAATGAAAGCTGCCAACGCTTACGACGGCAAATTCTCTGCCCTCCACCACTTCTTCGGATATGAAGGACGTTGCGCTGACCCGACAAACTTTGATGCAGACTACTGCTACGCCCTCGGTTTCAACGCTTCTCAACTCATCAAGGCTGGTGTGACTGGCTATATGTCGTCAATACGCAACTTGACGAAGCCTTCTGTTCAATGGATTGCAGGCGGTATTCCTATCACTATGATGATGAACATGGAGCGTCGTAACGGCGAAATGAAGCCGGTTATCCAAAAGGCTCTCGTTAAACTTGACGGTGGTCCGTTCAAGAAATTTGCTGAAAGCCGCGAAAAATGGGCAAAGGAGACAAGCTACGTCTACCCAGGTCCTATCCAATACTTTGGTCCTGCTGAGGTTTGCGACCTACCTCCAAAGACTTTGGTTTACGAACAACAAGGAAAATAATATATTTTCTCATTAACTCAAGGCTTGCAACCTATGGTCCGATTGTCAATTCCGGCAATCGGACCATAGGTTGCATACAACGCCATCGCCTGTGCAAATAATAGAATAAATATTTCCGATATCACACGAAAAATCTTACTTTTGCAAAAGAATTCATACGCCGCCTACAACGCTGCGACATAGACCGACTTAACGACATAGAAATGAAAAAAATACTTATACGCACTGCAACCGGACTCGTATATATTGCGCTGATTCTTATCGCCACACTATGCGGTCCATATGCGTTCCTGTCCATATTCAGTATAATAGCAGCTTTAGGCATTGCCGAGATGCTGAAACTATGCACAAAAGACGAGAAGCCGTCTGTCGCCACAACTGTTATCGACATCTTGGGCGGGATGGCTTTTTTTATTCTGTCTTTTTCACACTATTTCCCCGATTTTTCTGTAATCAATCCACTATGGGCCGGCATCGGATACATGCTCCTGCGCGGCATAATGCAGCTCTACGACAAGCGCCGCAATGCCATCCGCCAACTAAGTGCGTCATATATGGCCATGTTTCTTGTCGTCTTTCCATTGTCATTGCTCAGCAAACTGTATCTTGAAGCCAACGGGCACACAACACTGCTCGCCTGCCTAATTTTCATCTGGATGAACGACACTGGAGCCTTCTGCGTCGGATCGTTGATTGGACGCCACCGTCTGTTTGAGCGCATCTCGCCAAAGAAATCGTGGGAAGGATTTTGGGGCGGTTTGTTTTTCACCATTGTGGCGGCTGTGATTATAGGCACTTACTTTCCTTCCTATTTCTCTGAATTTGACGTCATCCGATGGGTAGGGCTGGCCATCGTTGTTTCCGCATTCTCCACGTGGGGCGACCTTGCAGAATCTATGGTGAAGCGCACCGCAGGAGTAAAAGATTCCGGACATCTGTTGCCGGGGCATGGCGGCATACTTGACCGCATAGACAGCCTGCTGTTCGTTGTCCCTGCTGTTTTAATATACATCAATTTTGTAATCTAACATATAAATTTCAAATATAAATGAGCAATCAAAGATATGACCTCCGCGGTGTTTCTGCATCAAAAGAAGATGTACACAACGCCATTAAGAATGTCGACAAGGGACTGTTTCCTAAAGCATTCTGCAAAATAATTCCCGACATTCTCTGCGGAGACAAAGACTACTGCAACATTATGCACGCCGACGGTGCAGGCACAAAGTCGTCGCTCGCCTACGCTTATTGGAAAGAAACTGGCGACCTCGGTGTTTGGAAAGGCATCGCGCAAGATGCTCTTATAATGAATATCGACGACCTGCTCTGTGTCGGCGCCACCGACAACATCCTGTTGTCGTCGACAATAGGCCGCAACAAACTGCTTATCCCCGGCGAAGTGATTGCCGCAATCATCAACGGCACTGAGGAACTGCTCTCCGAACTGCGCGAACTCGGTGTGGGAATCTATAGCACCGGTGGCGAGACCGCCGATGTGGGCGACCTTGTGCGCACCATCATTGTAGACAGCACCGTCACATGCCGTATGCGCCGCGATGATGTGATAAACAACGCCAATATTGCTGGAGGTGACGTAATTGTAGGTATGGCGTCATTTGGCAAAGCCTCATATGAGCACGAATACAACGGCGGCATGGGCAGCAACGGACTGACATCTGCCCGCCACGACGTGTTTGCTAAATACATCGCTGAGAAATATCCGGAAACATTCGACAAAAATGTTCCCGACGAACTAATATATTCTGGTGGTCTGAAGCTAACAGACGAAGTGCCTGAAACAGGCTTGACCGCCGGCAAACTCGTGTTGTCACCAACCAGAACCTATGCGCCTGTCATTAAAAAGCTGCTCGACCTTATGCGACCTCGCATCCACGGCATGGTGCACTGCAGCGGCGGAGCGCAGACCAAAGTGATGCACTTTGTTGAAAACAAACACGTTGTCAAGGACAATCTATTCCCTGTTCCTCCATTGTTCCGCATAATTCAGGAACAATCGGGCACCGATTGGAAAGAAATGTACAAAGTGTTCAATATGGGCCACCGTATGGAAGTTTATGTAGCACCGGAAGACGCACAGGCGGTTATCGATGTCGCCAAATCATTCAACATCGACGCTCGCATTGTCGGCCGCGTGGACGACGCTCCTGCAAACCGTCTTACAATCAAGTCGGAGCACGGTGTGTTTGAATACTAATTCTGCTGTGAGATGAAACGCCTCGTCCATCTTATATGCCTGATTGCCGCGCTGTGGTGCGGCTTTCTGGCAACGGGATGCGGCGGCAAAGGCGGGACACAAGGAGAAGCGGCCGATTCGTTGGAAATGCGTCTGCACGACACAATCGTTGTGGGCACACTCTACAGTCCTACCTCATATTTCATCTATCGTGGCGACCCTATGGGTTACCACTATGATCTTATACAAAAATTTGCGAAGGACAACCATGTGCATATCCAATTCAAGACTGTGCGCAACATGGCTGCCCTTCTCTCTTTGCTTGACTCTGCAAAAATAGACATCATTGCCTACAACATTCCCATGACCGCTGAATTCAAGAAGCGAGTGCGACACTGCGGCATTGAAAACATCAACCACCAGGTGCTGATACAGCCCGCTGGCAACAACAAGCCTCGCATCACAGACGTCACTCAACTCGTGGGCAAGACTGTCGTGGTTGAAAAAGGCTCAAAGTACGAGTCTCGCATGCGCAACCTTAACAACGAGCTCGGCGGCGGCATAAAGATTGAGGCGATAAGAAAAGACACCTTGATTTCAGAGGACATGATTGAAATGGTGGCAGAAGGAGAAATACCACTGACAGTGGTCGACAGCGACATCGCCAAACTCAACCACACATACTATGACAACATTGACATAGGTATTGCCGTCAGCTTCCCGCAAAAATCGGCATGGGCTGTGCGAGAAGACGACAAATGGCTTGCTGAAGCCATCGACCGATGGGCAAAGATGCCCGAAGTAACACAGTCGGAAAAAGAGCTCTACAAACACTATTTCGAGCAGAGCAAACTCCGCCGTTCCAGAGATTTAGACATGCGAAACCTGCGACGCGGAGAAATTTCCGCATACGACAATCTTTTCAAGACATACGCCAAGACAATCGGTTGGGACTGGCGTCTGCTTGCCGCACAGGGCTATGTTGAGTCGCATTTCGACCCGAACGCCACATCCTGGGCAGGCGCTCGCGGACTGATGCAGCTGATGCCCCGCACAGCCGCCCACTACGGCCGGCATGGAGGCTCAATCACCGACCCTGACAATAGCGTCTATGCCGCCTCCCGCTATATTGCCGACCTTAACCGCATTCTCTCGTCCTACGTCAAAGACCGCGACGAGAGAATAAAGTTTATCCTTGCCGCATACAACTCTGGAATAGCCCACATCTACGACGCTATAGCGCTTGCCCGCAAGCATGGAAAAAACCCTGCATTGTGGCACGACAACGTAAGCGAGGCACTGATGATGAAATCAAACCCTGAATACTATAACGACCCCGTATGCCGCTACGGATATTTCCGCGGTCGCCAAACCGTGGAATATGTCAAAGAAGTGACTCGCGTATATGAACGGTTCAAAGGAAGATGAGAAAATCCAACATTATTTCGTATATTTGTAAAAGATAAGCTGCATCTCGGCAGACAAACAACTATAAGACCAATGAACGACAAACTTATAATTTACCAGATTCTGACAAGGCTGTTCACAAACGGCAACAAATACTGCGTGCCTAACGGCACTATCGAGCAAAACGGTTGCGGAAAGATGAACGACATCACAAGCCACGTGCTGGAATCCATACGCAGTCTTGGCTCAACGCATGTGTGGTATACAGGCATTATTGAACATGCCACCAAGACCGACTATTCGCGATTCGGCATACGTCCTGACAATCCATATATCGTCAAAGGCCGCGCCGGTTCGCCATATGCCATAAAGGATTATTACGACATTGACCCGGATTTGGCCGTGAGCGTACCCGACAGGATGAAGGAATTTGAGGCTCTCGTGGACCGCACTCACAAAGCCGGCCTTAAAGTGATAATCGACTTCGTGCCAAACCACGTGGCTCGCCAATACCATTCAGATGCGGCCCCGGCTGGCGTGAAAGACTTCAGTGCCGACGACGACACTACAAAGTTTTTCAGCCCCAACAACAACTTTTACTACATCCCGCAACAGAAATTCGCCCCGTCAATCGACTTGGGCGAAGGAAAGTCGGCATACGTAGAATTTCCTGCAAAAGCATCGGGAAACGATTGTTTCAACGCGTTCCCCGGACAATATGACTGGTATGAGACTGTAAAATTAAACTACGGCGTCGACTACGGCGACGGCTCACGCCATTTCTCTCCTACTCCCGACACTTGGCTGAAGATGCTCAACATCCTTCGGTTCTGGGCAGGAAAAGGCGTAGACGGCTTCCGGTGCGACATGGCGCACATGGTGCCTGTAGAGTTTTGGGAATGGGCTATCAAAGCTGTAAAAGAAAAATATCCCGATGTCAAATTCATCGCCGAACTTTACGACGTGAGCATATACCGCGACTACATATACCGCGGTGGTTTCGACTACCTATACGACAAAGTAAACCTATATGACCGTCTGCGCGGCATTATGTGCAGCAACGTGTCTGCCGCACAGATCACGCAATGTTGGCAAACAGTAGACGGCATAGGCAACCATATGCTCAACTTTCTCGAGAACCATGACGAGCAGCGCATCGCATCACGCGAGTTTGCAGGAAATGCCCAACTGGCGATACCGGCATTGGTGGTCAGCGCAACCCTGTCGACCGGACCAATGATGGTGTATGCCGGACAGGAACTGGGAGAAAAAGCGGAAGACGCCGAGGGATTCAGCGGGCTCGACGGACGCACAACCATCTTTGACTATTGGAGCGTGCCATCGCTGCGCCGTTGGATGAACGGAGGCAAATGCAACAACGAACTGCTCTCCGATGAGGAAGTGCGACTACGCGACACGTACAAGAAAGTGCTCAACGCTGCCAAAAACGAGCCGGCAATCAGCCGCGGACAGTTTTTCGACGTAATGTATGTGAATTACAACAACCCGACCCTCGACCCCCACCGCCAATACGCATATCTGCGCAAAGACGGAGACGAGGTAATCGTTATTGTAGCTAATTTCGGCGCCGAAGCCAACTGCCAAATCGCAATTCCACAGCACGCATTCGACATACTCCACTTAGAGAAAGGCACTTATGTCGCAACAGAAATTATCAGCGGCAAGCGTCAGAAAAAAACGCTGTCGCCCGACGCTCCATTCCAAACAGCTGTCGCTGCAAACAGCGCCGCCATGTGGAAAATCAAACTTACACGACAAAATGCCTCTCCGAAGAAAAAATCTTCCATAAAGGGCGGTCGGGATAAATAAAAAGTAGTACTTTTGCATCAAAATTCAGCAACAATAGTTATGAATACAAACTTGCCACCTTACAAAATTTTCTCAGGAACAAAATCGCATTATCTGGCTGAGGCCATCTGCGCAGAACTTGGTGTTGAACTTGGAAAAATGAACATCCAGCGATTTGCCGATGGTGAATTCGAAGTATCATTCGAAGAATCAATCCGCGGTTGCGAAGTGTTCTTGATTCAGTCCACATTCCCCAACACCGACAATTTGATGGAGCTTCTGCTCATGATTGACGCAGCAAAGCGCGCGTCGGCAAAGTCGGTTATCGCCGTAATCCCATACTTCGGATGGGCTCGTCAAGACCGCAAGGACAAGCCTCGCGTGTCAATCGCAGCAAAACTCGTTGCCGACCTGCTCAGCACTGCCGGTATCGACCGTTTGATTACGATGGATCTGCACGCTGACCAAATTCAAGGCTTCTTCAACGTGCCTGTTGACCACCTCTACGCATCATCGGTGTTCATCCCATATATCGAATCCCTCAATCTCAAGGATTTGGTTATTGCAACACCTGACGTCGGAGGCGCGAAACGCGCAAACAGCTACGCAAAATATCTCAACGTGCCATTGGTACTCTGCCACAAGCAAAGAGCCAAAGCAAACGTTGTTGAAAACATGACAGTGATCGGCGAAGTCGAGGACAAAGACGTAATCATCATCGACGACATGGTCGACACAGCCGGAACCATCACCAAAGCAGCCAACCTTATGAAAGAGAAAGGTGCGAAATCCGTACGCGCCCTTGCCTCTCACGCCATTATGAGCGACCCCGCTTCAGAACGCGTCGACGAATGCGCATTGACCGAAATCATCTTCTCCAACAGCATCCCTTACAAAGGAAACAGCAAGAAAGTGACCACATTGTCAATCGCCCCATTGTTTGCCGACACAATCCGTCGCGTTCACAAATACGAGTCAATCAGCTCTCAATATCTGATTAAATAATTGTCTACGACATATTAGAAACAGCGACGGCAACCGGACTTCCTGTTGCCGTCGTCATTTTTATGCGTTAAAAACAAATCCAACCCGGAAACGAGACCGCCAATACCTCCGGACTCTTTACTTTTTGTCAATTTATCTTTGTCATATAAATCAAAGGGCAGGCTTCTGAGTTTCTGAAGCCTGCCCTTATTTGTGTCGTGCTGGAAAGTTACACCTGACAGCAATGATTATTTTTACGCTTGTTAGAAAGCATTAACATCTGCACCAGTAGCATCTACCCAATCCGTTGTTGCAGCATTAAACGTGATTGGCGAAAGAATCGGCTCACCCTGGTCGTCATAACCACCTCCGAAAATAAGGGTGTAGATGTAACGCTTGCCCGGTTCCCATCCTGTGGCATTGTCGAATGGAACATATACCGTCTTATATTCAGCAGCCGAGCCGATAAGATATGAATCGTTTTGCTTCAATTTCATAGAAATCTCCAAATAGCACTCTTTTTTGCCGTCTGCCTCATTTTTTGGCACAGCCGTACCCGCTGAATAAGTGCTCCACTTGGTAAGCTTCTGAGGAATCAGCATCATCGGACTATTCATATCAGAAAGATTGACAACAGCGTTGTTGGTCTTAACGTTAGCCGCATTGAGTTTTACAGTATAAGCGCCCTCAGCAACTGGAGAAGGACTCCAATCGCTCATCGCAGGCTCTCCCTCAGGAAGCGTAAACGTGCCGCCATGGACAAAGTTGTGAATCTTTACATTTTCGACATCAACCTCAAGAATGCTTGATGTGGTCTTCGCCTTGAACACCACCTGCGACAAGATGTGCTTGAAGTTCATCTGCACCGCAGTTGTTCCATTGTTCGTTTTGTTACGGCCTTTGGCTACTGCATACATAACATCTTGGTTGGCTATAGTGCTCCTAGAGCTTCCGTACTCGTCAAACGTTGTATAGATTATTGTTTTTGCCGCTGATGTCATATCATATCCAAAATACGGAATGAGATCATTCATCATAGCTGGACTTACAGCGTAGAAGTCAACATCACCCGCTGTTGGCCAATAAGCCTGTTGGTCCTTATCCGCATAATCCCATGCAGAAGTATTGTACACAATCTTTACACCTTGGTCCGAATGTCCAAGCTCGTGCTTTCCTCCCATAAACAACGCATTGTCGGCACTCATGAAAGCCATTACCTCAAAGTTTGTAGTCGTAAGGTTGGCTGTGTTAATCGGTGTGGCACGTGTGTCGGACAATCCTGATATTCCGGCAAAACGAATCGCATTAGATTCCGACTTGCCCACATTAGCCAATTCCTCCTCATTTGAGCAGCTTGCAAACACTGTTGCTACTGCTGCTACTGCTAAAATTTTTCCAATTTTCATTTTACTAAATTTTTAAATGATTTATGATTAATCTATAATATTATGTCTGATTCTATATCTCCCCAGTCGTCAACACTCGGGTCGAAACCAAAGCCGCCGGTGCCGCCTCCCTGCTTGTCGAGATCCAAATCTGTATCAATCACAATGTCTACATTTTTCAGATGTCCCTTTTGACTATTTATCTGTTGAGTGACATCATATTCACCTTTCACCATTTTACCGTTGGCTGTGCGGATATATAATATCGTTTTATACTCATCGCAATCGGCAGCTCCAAACGTGTAGCAGCTGCCCGTGATTGCATCGCCGCTTCTTTCCATCGCGAAACAGACTTCTGCTCTCGACTCCTGAATTTCCCTGTCGCCACCAACGGAATACTCACTGCACATCAACCGCTGGACAGCCACACATTCCGAAAAATTCTGCAGATTTTTCACTCCGCGCACCGAGTATGTGTAGCGGCACACCATCGGTGTCACCGGAAGTTCGATTGTCTGCTCGCAACCAATCTTTACTTCCACCACGACAGCGGCCAAACGTCCTCCACACAAATAGTCGGGCGTGCGAAAAGCCTTGACGTCGCCAACCTGCGCGACACCTGTCGTTGCGGCTATCGACGAAAAACCGTCGTCTCCGTTGTATTTCACCCTCTGCGTGTCGTTGTTGAAGCACACCACATCGTAAACGCCCGATGGAATTTCCACACAGCCACCTTTTTTCCCAACGAAATCGCGAACAATCTCCTCTCCACCATTCCGAGGATAGAATATCACCCGCATACCGCCGGGAGAATAAGCCGCCGGCATCTGGCTCCACTCAAACTCCACCGACACCTTGGCGGAATGTGGATGGCTGTAGCATAACTCTTTATGCTCGCACGACACAAATATCATCGACAACACCATCAATAACGCGTATGTAGCAATCATTTTCTTCATATCCGTCACCTGGTCCTGTTTGTATTTCCTCTTCCAATCAGCCATACAAGCGAAATCTCCGCTTTTGTCGGGCCAATCCAATGTCTGCGTTTGGTGGATTGCCAAACGTAATGGCCGTCCTGTGGCAAATATTCCTTATATTCTCCACCCATATAGCCAAGCCCCATAGAAAAATCTATATTCAGTCGCTTTGCTACCGGTAGCGAATATCCATACGACACGCCTGCCGCATAGCTCCAACGGTCGGCAAGGTAGCCGCGTCCGCCAAGTTCAAAGTCATAGGTCACAATCTGCGCATACGCCCCAATGTGGTGACCGGTCAGAGGCTTCCTCCTGGCAGCTGAGCCCAACCACTTTCTCAATTCCACATCACCGCCATAAGTGCGCCAATAGTTATGCACGCGGTCGCTTTTCCACCAAGCATACATCCAATATGCGTCAATGCTCCAGTTCTTGCCAAGATAGATTTCCAAGCCGCCGTTCGGCACAAGCAAGGCATCATAGAGCATATTGGTCTTAACACCTACATACCACGGCTTCTTCCGGACTTCCTGCATCACATCCCCTTTGGCTGAAATGCTGATTCCATTGGGCTCTGCAAAGGAGGTTTCAAGCGGCGACACACGACCATCGGAAACCAGATCGTCGATGCGGTACACAGCCACTACCTTCACGCCAGCTTTTCTCAACTCCGGGAAAAGACGACTATACATATATCTATAAGGCTTGCCTCCATCAAGCACCTTCAACTGGGCGAACATCCTGTCTTCAGACTCTTTGTCATTTGGCATAGCAAGACGACAAAGCAAATCCAATGTCGCTTCGCGCGATGGCAATTCACTATCAGCCACGGCAAGATCGTACAAGCCTTTCCAGTCGCGTCCCACAGCAATCACCTCCGGCGAAATTCTTCCGCCTCCGACTTCAGCAATGTAAGAAGCGATGCGGTCGGCACGCCGCTTCGATAAACCTTTATTGTAACCTATGCCTCCCTCCGGCGAAGCCGCACCATAGACCGTTATGCTCACAATCTCTACATCTTTGCGTTTTGCCATCTCCAGCAAATCTTCCAACGATCCATAAAACTGAGAGTTGCCTGCCACTGATTCATTAAACAACGATTTGCTCTGTTGAAAATGTATTCTCAACGAGTCGCTGATCTCTTGACATGTGCTCGGTATCCCACGCAACAATATTATCAAAACAAATAAGATATGTCTAAATCGTATTTTCAACGCCTAAATTACAATTTTCTTTTTTACAAATGTTTCTTTTTTAGAAACGTTTTTCTTTTTCGCCAAACAGCTAAAGGGTCACAAAGATAGCATATCTGCGAAAAAACAGAAAACTTTTCCGACCAATCAACCAGCTGTTTGAGATATTTTAACTAACTAATACATACAAGTTTACGTTTTTCAATGCGTCTTTTTTGTAAAATTGGGAGAGAAAACAACCAATTTGTTTTCTCTCCCAATTTGTATTAATTCCATTTAATCCATTGAGCAACAACATCAAACGCAACGCCTGAATTACCCCCCCATTCCGACTTTTAGAACAATTTTATCACTTAGCGAGCAAATGGATATTAGAATTGTAATATTCCGACTTTCCGGTAACTTCCTCTCCCACAAACGGAGGTAAAGGAAACTGCGTATCCGCCTTCGGAATTTCTATTTCAGCGACAATCACGCTATCGAGCGAACCATGAAACACGTCGACTTCCCAACAGAATCCCCCAAACGGCACTACATATCGCGTCTTTTCAATCACCAATCCACGGCATGCCGAGAGCATTGCGTCAGCATCAGCGACAGGCACCTCATATTCAAACTCATTGCGCACGCAACCTCGGTTGCGGGTCTTGACCGTCAGGAAAGCCCTGTCACCCGCAATGCGCACACGCACCACAGCATCAGCGTCGCGCGACAGATAGCCCTGCCGCATATCCACGACCGACGTTGCCGCCCCCTTAAAAGATTGGTCCACCACAATGAATTTACGTTCTATTTCAAGTGCCATAATTAAGAAATATTACAAATAAGAACAAATTAACGTCAAAAAGGAGAGTTTTTATGTCCAAAACTCTATCCACGGACACGGGAAAGTGCCTACTTTTGCAAAAGTAATAAAAACAGATATATTTCAGAAATGACAAACGGGACAAAATTTTTTCATCTTGTGTGCCTGCTGGCAGTGATGTTGACAATGGCACAGCCCCACTCTCTAACATATGCGCAAGCGCCAGTGAAGCCCACCACAATCAAAGGCGTGGTGGTCGACTCGCTGACACGCGAGCCCATACCGTTTGCCATGGTGCTGCTGCAAGGCTCAAGCGCCGGCACACAGGCAGATGCCGACGGTCGGTTTGACATAACGACAAAGGTGAATTTCCTCTGCGCCAACTTCTCCATGATGGGCTATGCCCCCAAAGATATTTATGTAAGCAAAGGCGAAGTGAACGATCTTACCGTCGAGCTGTCTGCCGACGGCGTGGCTTTGAAGGAATTCGTTGTGCGACCAGGCAAGGAACACTATTCCCGCAAAAACAACCCAGCCGTTCAGTTTATGGAGAAACTGCGCGACATGAAAGAAAAATACGACCCCCGCAACCACGACTACTACAGCTACGACAAATATGAGAAGATGAACTTTGCCCTCAACGACTTTTCGGAGAAGAACAAGGACAAATGGCTTTTCAAAAAATTCAAATTCATTTTTGAATATATGGACACGTCGGAAGTGTCGGGCAAACCGATTCTCAACGTGTCGGTTAAGGAGAAACTCTCCACCGCATATTTCCGACGCAGCCCCCACGCCGAAAAAGAGTTCGTGAAAGGCATCAAGCGAGCCGGTGTCGACGAGATTTTCGACGAGGAAAGCGTGCAGCGTTTTCTGGAGGACGTGTTCAAGGAAGTCGACATCTTCGACAACGACATCGCCATTATGCAGAACCGCTTTGTCAGCCCGCTGTCGAAAATAGGCTCAGGCTTCTACAAATACTATCTGTCGGACACCATCCCAGTCGACGGCATCAAATGTATCGAACTCAGTTTTGCACCGTTCAACAACCGCACGTTCGGATTCTTCGGCCGCATCTACGTGCCGCTCGGCGACAGCACAATGTTTGTAAAGAAAGTTGTGATGAACGTGCCACGCGACATCAACCTCAACTATGTGAACAACCTGCGCATAGAGCAGACTTTCGACAAGGCCCCCGACGGCTGCCGCATAAAGACAAAAGACGACATGACTGTGGAATTCTCAATCATCCCGTCATCGCAAGGGCTCTATGCCCGTCGACGCACACTTTATGAGAATTTCAGCTTCGACAAACCGGAGAACGACGGCATCTTCAACGAGGAGGCAAAACTCATCGAAGCCACCGACGCAAGGCAGATGCCCGATGAGTACTGGAAGGAGAACCGAATGACACCTATAAAAGAAAAAGAAAACGCCATAGACAAGCTGCTGACGCAGCTGCGGTCAGTGCCGGCTTTCTATTGGACAGAGAAAACCATATCCGTCCTTGTGTCAGGCTACATCCCTACAGGCGACAAAAACACGAGCAAATTTGATTTCGGGCCAATGAACACCACCATCAGCGGCAACACCGTGGAGGGCGCACGTCTGAAAGTGGGAGGAATGACTACCGCCAACCTAAGCAAGCATTGGTTTATGAAAGGATATACCGCCTATGGATTCCGCGACAAGAAATGGAAATATGATGGAGAAGTGGAGTATTCATTCAACGAGAAGAAATACCACGCAAAGGAGTTTCCAATACACTCGCTGCGCCTCCACCATAAATACGACATCAACCAACTTGGCCAGCAATATATGTTCACAAATATGGACAACGTGTTTCTGGCATGGAAACGTCAAACCAACGACAAGGTGACATACCTGCGCACGTCTGAACTGGAATACAAGCGCGAGAGCGAGAACGGGCTTGCCGTAACCGTAGGACTCAAGCACCAGATTCAAGAAGCCACACGCTGGATGCCGTTTGTCGACGGCTACGGGAATTGGAGCGACAAATATCAGCAGTCGTCGGTCAATCTGACACTACGCTATGCTCCCGGAGAGAAGTTCTACGACGCCCGGTTCACGCGCATACCCATCAACCTCGACATGCCGATTCTGATTCTGTCACACACCTACAGTCCCAAAGGCGTACTGGGCAACAAGTTTACAATAAACAAAACCGAACTGAGCGTGCAGAAACGCTTCTGGTTCTCGGCCTTTGGATACACCGACATAATCCTAAAGGGAGGCAAGGTTTGGAGCAAGGTGTCATATCCCGATCTGCTGCTGCCCAACGCCAACCTGTCATACACAATCCAACCGGAATCGTATGCGCTGATGAATGCGATGGAATTTATGAACGACCAATACCTTTCGTGGGATATCACATATTGGATCAACGGAGCATTGCTCAACCGCGTGCCGCTGATAAAATATCTGAAACTGCGCGAGGTGGTTTCGTTCAAAGGTCTTTATGGCTCTCTGTCGGACAAAAACAATCCCGAAAAGAGTCTCGACATCTACCGCTTCCCTATCAACGCATTGTGCCGTCCGATGGAAAAGACACCTTATATGGAGATGAGCGTAGGTCTTGACAACATTCTCACAATCCTGCGGGTGGACTACGTGTGGCGACTCACGTATCGCGACACCCCTGGTGTTGACAAAAGCGGATGGCGCATCGCGCTGCACTTCACCTTCTAATTTGTTACAGTTTTGTTATTGCAATTTCGTGTCTCTGCACTAATTTTGCAGCATGAAATCAGCAATAAAGATATTATTACTTATTGCCGGCGTTTCGGTTGTCGGACACACACATGCACAAGACAATAAGAAATCATGGATTCCTACAATCGGGGGGACGCTGCGCACAAAATTCGAGTATCAGACAGATGTCAAGAACTCCCGTTTTCAGGTGCGCGACGCCAGAATAGGCGCCAGCGGATGGCTGACAGAATTTGTTGACTACAAACTACAAATAAACTTGAGCGACAAAGGCAAAATCCGCACACACGACCTTTTCGCACGGCTACACTTCTTCGACAACCAATTCCAGTTTACCGGCGGTCAGTTCCGAGTGCCTATTTCCGTCGACGCAGCACGTGCTCCACACACACGTTGGTTTGCCAACAGGTCGTTTGTCGGAAAGCAGATAGGCAACGTTTTCGACATCGGCGCCAAAGCCACTTATGCGCCAAAGCAAGTGCCACTGACAGCCGAATTCGGTGTCTATAACGGAAGAAACAGTTCCGCCTCCGACGATGTCTGGCTACACAATAATTATCTATATGTAGGACATCTCAAGTTCAAAAAGTCCGACTTTGAGGCAAACGTGAGCGCAATGACCACCAAGCCGCAAGACATAAGAACAAATATGTATGACGCATGTCTCAGCTATAAGTACCAGAAATTCACTGTCGAGGCTGAATACATGTACAAATATTTCTGCGAAAGCGACGCCGAGCCAGTACACGCCCTCAACACCATGGCAATGTATGCCCTGCCCGTCGACAACAAATACATGCAACAGGTTCGATTTCTCGGCCGTTTCGACATGATGACCGACGACAGCAGCGGATATACCGATGAAAACGGAGAGGTTGAAATCACCAACGCCGCCCGCAAGCGTGCCACTGTCGGTGTCACATTGGGATACTACAAGAAAGTGAGCGCCGAGCTACGTCTGAATTATGAGAAATACTTCTATGGCGACAATGTGGAGATAGGCGTGTCAGACCACGACAAATTTGTAGCGGAATTAATGATAAACTTTTAGAATATTATGGAAACTCCTGTAAAGATTCTGGTTGTCGACGACGAGATGCCGATATGCGAATTGATGAAAATCAATTTGGAACTGGCGGGGTTCAGCGTCGATATTGCCAACTCTGCAGAGGAGGCACTGCAAAAGCATCTTGCCGACTATGCCCTGATGGTGTTTGACATCATGATGGGTGAAATCAGCGGCCTCGAACTGGTAAGCAAAGTAAGAGCAATGCCCGACGTCGCCAACGTGCCGATTATCGTGTGCACAGCCCTCGGCAACGAGGCTCCGCTAATCGACGGATTCACGCGCGGCGCCGATGACTACATCAAAAAGCCGTTCTCGATGCGCGAGTTTGTGGTACGCGTCAAGAGCCTGTTGCGACGAGTAAAGCCGGAGCAGCCCACCATTGCAATCTACAAGACACTGTCTCTCGACAGCATCTCTAAAACTTGCACAATCGACGGCAGCGAGATTGCTCTCACAAAAAAGGAATTCGACATGCTGTTTCTTTTCCTTTCAAACCCCGACAAAATCTTCTCACGCGACGAGATTCTCGACAAAATCTGGGAGAAGAACGTCTATGTGGTCGACCGCACAATCGATGTCAACATCAACCGACTGCGCAAGAAACTCGGAGAATATGAACAACATATTATAACCAAACAAGGATACGGCTATGGCTTCAAAGAAAAGATTTAGTTACAAGGCAAAACTGTTCAGCGTAGTCAACGTGTTTTTCTGGATATTGGTTTTCGTGTTTGTCTCGATTCAATATTCCAGAGAGCGGGAATACAAAGTAGAACTGCTCGACACACGACTACAAGTGTACAACAACATCCTACTCAACGAATATGCAGAAACCGGACAGCTGACAAACGACGCTGTGAATCGGCTGATACCTAATAAAAACATCCGCGTCACTTTGCTCGACACCAAAGGAAACGTGTTGTTTGAAAGCCACAACAGCTCAAAGATTGCCAACCATCGCAACCGTCCGGAAATAAAAAATGCAATCGAACACGGACATGGCTACACGATACGCCGTCTCTCTCAAGTGAAAGACCACGAATTTTTCTATTCCGCCTCTGCGCGGGGAAATGCAATAGTGCGCACCGCCCTGCCCTACAACGTTGAGTTGTCGGCAGTGTTGAGCAGTGATATGGCTTACATTTGGATTGTGCTGGGTGCGACATTGATTGTGAACATCATACTTTATTTCGCAATCAGCCGCATAAGCCTCGGCGTGAAAGCACTGCACGACATTGCAAACCGCGCGCGCAACGGGAAAATAGAAGATTTCAACACCGACGAGCTGTCGGATGACGAACTTGGCGACGCAGCCCGCTCAATATTCGCAATCTACAAGGAACTGCAGGATCGCACTGCCGAACGCGACCGCAGCATGCAGGAAGCACTGTTTGAGGAAAAAGAGAAAATGCGCATCAAGCATCAGCTCACAAGCAACATAAACCACGAATTGAAGACCCCAGTACAGAGCATTCGCGGCTGCTTCGAGACGTTGCTCGACAACGAGCTCCCGAAAGAAACCGAACGGCATTTGATGGAATCAGGCTACCAAAGCGCTATGCGACTGTCGAATCTGCTTGAGGACGTCACTCTGATCACCCGCATCACCGACGCAAAGGCAACTTTGCCGATATGCCCCGTCAACGTCAAGGACGTTATCGATGGGATATGCGAAGAGGTGGCCCAGTATAAACCGGAGAACCGGATGCGCATCCATGTAGATGTTGCCGACAACGTTGCCGTCGAAGGCAACCGTCAGCTCATCGACGCAATCTTCCGCAATTTGATAAACAATGCAATCGCCTATTCAGGCGGTCGCGACATCTATATTTCTGCAATCGAGGAAAATTCCGACTTCTACAAATTCGACTTCTACGACAATGGCTCAGGTGTCGAGGCCAAACATCTCGACAAGGTATTCGAGCGCTTCTACCGCATCGACACCGGTCGTTCACGCAAGTCGGGCGGAACCGGACTTGGGTTGTCTATTGTGCGCAACGCCGTGATGTTCCATGGTGGAGAAATCACCGCGCGCAATCACAAATACGCCGGTCTTGAATTCTTATTCACATTGAAGAAAACACAAAAATAGAATACAATAAAACAGCATTATTATGAGTCCTTTATTCACTGTAATTGTAATCATTCTCGCAGTGCTTGCAATTATCGATTTGATTGTCGGAGTGTCAAACGACGCAATCAACTTTCTGAACTCGGCGTTAGGTTCCAAAGTGGCTAAACGCTGGATTATCCTAACGGTGGCTGCCGCCGGCATCCTGCTTGGAGTGCTCACGTCAAACGGCATGATGGAAGTGGCGCGCAACGGCGTGTTTCACCCCGAGATGTTCACTTTTGAGAACGTTATGATTCTTTTCGTTGCCGTGATGCTGGCAGACGTAGTGCTGCTCAACACGTTCAACGCGCTCGGTCTGCCAACGTCAACAACAGTGTCGCTCATCTTCGAGCTTCTCGGAGCATCAATTGCCGTGGCAATGTTCACCATTTGGAACGACCCGTCGCTGTCGTTTGCCGACTTGGGCAACTACATCAACACAGAGAAAGCTATGGTGATGATCTCCGGAATCCTGCTGTCGGTGGTCATTGCATTCACCGTGGGAGCGATTTTGATGTACGTGTCGCGAGTGATTTTCTCATTCAAATATGCCAAATCGCTGCGACGCTATGGCGCAATCTGGTGCGGACTCGCAATCGTTGGAATCGTCTATTTCGCCATTTTCAAGGGAATGAAAAGCTCCGGGCTTATCAGCGACGACTTCAACCACCTCATCAATGACCACATCGTATTGTCGCTCGGTGCAATTTGGATTATCTCATCTGTCATATTGCTGATTTTGCAGCAGATGAAGGTAAACATTTTGAAAATCACCATTCTTGCTGGGACATTTGCTCTTGCCCTCGCCTTTGCCGGCAACGACCTTGTAAACTTCATCGGTGTGCCTATCGCCGGTCTCGACAGCTACGCCATTGCGAGCAACTCTGGCGATCCTTCGATGCTGATGGGCAAGCTCGCAGAACCAGCACACGTAAACATCTGGTTCTTGGTCATAAGCGGCGCTGTGATGGTCATCACGCTCTTCTTCTCGAAAGATGCCATGAAGGTGGCTGAAACACAACTCAACCTATCGTCGCAGAACGACGAGGAGGAGCGCTTCGGATCAACAATGATTTCACGCGCACTCGTAAGCCTTGCAATAAACCTCAACAAAGGCTACAAGGCTGTGATGCCACAAAAAATCCAAGACAAGCTCAACAGCAGATTCGACCCTGACGAGAACAGCGACAAAACAGTGTCGTACGACCTTGTACGTGCCGTTGTCAACCTTTCGGCTGCCGCCAGCCTTATATGCCTTGGCACATCGCTGAAACTGCCGCTGTCAACCACATATGTCATCTTTATGGTATCGATGGGTTCGTCACTCGCCGACAGGGCTTGGGGCCGCGACAGCGCAGTGTATCGCATCACCGGCGTAATGGTCGTGGTGACTGGATGGTTTGTAACCGCCATCGCCGGCATCACTCTTTCTTTCCTCTGCGGACTACTTCTGATGTGGGGCGGATGGATTGCCCTCGCCGCTCTGGCGTTGCTCTGCGGATACATTCTTTGCCGCAATCTTATCTTCGGCAAACATAAAAAAGAAGAGCAGCCTTCTGCTGAACTGATTTCTGAAAAGACTCAGAATGAAGACGTGCTTTACTCCTGCACGCATGAGGTATGCGTAACGATGGAACGCGTGTCGGGCATCTACAACCATATGCTTGTAGCCTTGTTCACAGAGAACAGACACTTGCTGAAGGAAACAATGGTTGAGTCCGAGCAAATCTACCAGCAAGCCAACCAGCGCAAACATCATGTGATGGCAACACTGAAGAAACTGCAGGATCAAAATGTGGAGACAAGCCATTTCTACATCCAGGTGGTCGACTACCTGACCGAGGTGTCGAAGGCGCTCCTCCACTGCACGCGTCCGGCATACGAGCATATCGACAACCACCATAAAGGCTTCACCAAAGAGCAGATTATGGACCTTAAGGAGGTGAATGACGGCGTTGACGCAATATTCAACAAAATCAGCACGATGCTCCGCGACAAAGACTTCTCCGACCTTGACGAGGTGCTGCACATGCGCGATGATCTGTTTACGGTAATTGCCGGAGCCATCAAGAACCAAGTACGCCGGTTGAAGGAGGAAAAGATGAGTACAAAGGCCAGCGTCTTATATCTCAACATCCTCAACGAGACTAAGACCATGGTGCTGCAAGCTCGCAACTTGATTAAATCGCAAGGTTATTTCCTGTCGGCGTTGAAAGAGTCAGACAACAAATACACCGACGTTAATTAACCCTTACGCTACATAAAGCACAACTCTTTTATTCGAATCTGCAAGTTTCTTTATCTCTTTGAGAAGGAACTTGCAGATTTCTTATTTATCGATGCATGTTGTCTCTAAATGGAATGCCCGCTCAAAATGCCGCGCACCTCCATCAAGGCGAAGCCCAAAAAGTTTGTGCCTTTCCAATTTTCAGGATTGTCAACGCCCGCTTCAGACTCTTGCATTCCAATGCCCCAGATTGTATCGTAGGGACTTGCTTCTACAAGAATCTTTTCACCTGTGTCAAGAAGGAACTGGCAAAGCTCCGGATTTTGTCTGAATTTATGAAGATTGCCCTTTACAACAATGTCCGGTGAAACACGTCTCCAAGTCTCCGCGTCAAAATTCTTCACCTGTCGACCCAAAGCTTTTATCTCTTTCGGGTCGTTGCTGGCAAGCATCTTCTGCCGCATGTCATCATCTCCAAACACACGCGCTTTCTCCGCCATCATATACTGTTCGGTGCAGTTGTATGCCACATCGTCCACCACAAAATCGGCAGGAAACCATTGGCTGAAACAAGCCTTGGTCATCTTTCCCAACTTCGTATGGTGTCCCCAGAAGAACACATATTCAAGTGGCTCACCTGAATTGAAGCGGTCTTTGACAGTCTGTATCGAATGCTCCATAAATTCTAATTTAATATTCTTTAATAGGTCTGAAATTGAGCCTTTTTATATTTGTGTATTATAGACGCAAAGATAGTAAAAAAACAAAGACTGCGACAAAAAATGCCGCAGTCTTTGTTTTTTATAGCCGGTTATCTTATTCCGGGAGCATCAGCATCTCAAATCTGTTTTCGGATTTGATCAATTTGTCGACGAAATTCTCAATGTCGCCAACAGTCAACTCCTCTACCGCTTTCTTATATCCTGTATACATATCCTCGCCGTCAACGACATACGACTCAAGAACTCCGAGCCAATATCCGTTTTCGACAATGTTCTCATCATAGCTTTTAAGCATATATTCCTGCATTTTCTTCAACTCAGCCACAGGAATGTCTTTAGACAACTTCTCAAGACATTTGATTGTCGCAGTTTCACTGGTCTTGTACTTGTCAGGATTCAAGCCAAATGACGTCTGGATTGTTGCATTGTCTTTGTATGTTCTGTCGATGTAGCCAACAGAATATGGGCTGTATGCCGCGCCCTCGTCTTCTCTGACGCTGTTGAGCAATTCGTTTGACATCAACTGACCTGTAATGCTGACAATCAATTTATTCTTCATTGTCAACGGCATATCCATATTCCAAACCATTGCAAGCATGGCAAGTTTGCCTTCGTTGTTGTTCACAAATTGCTTGCGCACATTTCCCGCTACGATTTCTCTGCCATCGTTCACTGCCTTCTCGAAATTCTTGTTGGCTGGCAACGATGCGATGTATTGCTTTACATACTGACGGATTTGATTCTCATCGAAGTTTCCGACAATGAAGAATGTAAAGTCTGCGGCATTGGCAAAACGCTCCTTATAGATTTGAATTGCACGGTCGTAATCAACCTTCTCAAATGCCTCCTTGCTTTGGATAACTGCCTTAGGATGGTGTCCGTACAGGTTTGTAACCAATGAATCCTGGAACACATATTGAGGGCTGTGGGATGCGTTCTCAACCTGCGAAATCATCATTTTCTTGATGTTCTCGAAAGCAGCCTTGTCTTCACGCGGCTGTGTGAAACTGAGATACATCAGCTGCATCATAGTTTCCAAATCCTTTACACTCGAGCGTCCGCTGACCGACTCATCGTATGCGCTGACATCCATCGACACACTTGCTTGTTTGCCTGAAAGAATTTTCTGCAAATCTGTGTAGCTGAACTTTCCAAGACCCGTGCTGCCAATCATATCGCAACTGAACACAGCGTTTGAATAGTCATTTGCATCATAGACCGACGCTCCACCCTTGCTCACTGCATACAAGCGGATTTCGTCTTCCTTGAACGTTGTTTTCTTCAGAACCACCTTCGCTCCATTGGAAAGCGTAAGCTGAGTATAGCCCAGAGCATCATTTTTTGTCTCTTTCTTTATCTTTCCAGCCTTCGGAGTCTTTTCCATTAACGGCTCTGTAACCTGATTGTCGGCATAGGCTTCCACCTCCGCGCTGTCGACCTCGGCAATCACCTGTTTCAATTGTTCCACAGTAGGAACAGCCACGCCCTCCTTGTCCGGACAAAGTGACATCACAACCAAATTCTTACCCGGGACGAACTGCTCTTTTATATATGCGTTGATTTGGTCAACCGGCAGCATCGCAAACTGGTCCTTCATCGTGTTGTATTCATAGTCGACCGCAGTTATCGGATTCGACTCGATGAAATTATTAATATAAATCTGGGTGAAATAGTCATTTTTAGACGTCTTGAAATTGTTGTATTGTTTCTCCAACGCGCTGACATACTCATTACGGGCACGCTCATACTCGCCTGCCGTAAAGCCGAATTTCTGCATACGCTTCAATTCTGTCAGCACCGCACGCAAAGCGGCTTCCGAACCTTTGTCGCCTACCACTGCCTGAAACAACAATGCCCCTTTAGTGTTGGCATACAAGAAATTGCTCATTGCTGCATCACAAGCGCTAAACGGAGCGTCAGGCGACAGCTGTATAGCCGTGAGTCGCTCGTTAAGAACCTGATTGATGATGAAATCTATATATTCCATCAAGATTCCGATATCCGTATTGCGGAATTCTCTCGGCAAGAAATCATACTTCTGCGCCACAAACAACACGTTGGCAGGCATCTCTTTGTCCTTATCGGAAATAACGATAGGCTCCTCGTTGTCGCCAAGCACCTGATACTCAAATTTTGCTGGATTTTCAGGCATTTTTATAGGCGAGAACAACTCCTTGATTTTCGCCTCGACAGCGTCGACATCAACATCGCCGACAACGATAATACCCTGCAAATCCGGACGATACCATTTCTCGTAATAGTCGCGGAGCACCTGTGGCTTGAAATTGTCGATAATGTCCATGCTGCCAATCACGTCGTGGGTAGCATATTTTGTGCCTGGATAGAGTTCTGCGGCATGGCGATTGAGGATTCTCGAAACCGCACCGTTGCCCATACGCCACTCCTCATGGATGACGCCACGCTCCTTCTCAATCTCCTCGTCGGCAAGCGTCAACGCGTCAGCCCAATCGTGGAGGATGAGCAGACAAGAGTCGACAACCTCCTTCTTTTGAACAGGCACGTTCATTATATCATACACCGTCTCATCAGTGCCGGTGTGTGCGTTCAAGTTCATGCCAAACTTAACGCCCTTCGACTCCAGCCACGTCAGAATCAACTTGTCCGGGAAGTTTTTCGTGCCATTGAAACACATGTGCTCAAGGAAGTGAGCCAAACCATTTTGGTCCTCGTTTTCCTGCACCGCACCCACCTTCTGGGCGATATGGAAGTCAGCCTGTCCTTTTGGATATTCATTATGGCGTATATAGTACGTCAATCCATTCGGCAATTTTCCGACTCTAACCGCAGGGTCAGACAACTGCTGCGGCATCTGCGCTCTGACATTGGCAGTAAGCAACAGCACCGCCAACACCACGAACATCTTAACAAATGATTTCATAATAATATGTTGATTGTTATTCATTACAATTGACAAATTGGCATTCGACAACCATATATATAGTAATCAAATGCCAACTCATCATTTACTTTTTAATTTAATTATTTCAACAAATCACGGATTTCCGCCAATACAGCGTCAACCGTAAAGCCAAACTTCTCTTCGAGCAATTTGTATGGCGCAGAGTATCCGAAATGATCCAATCCCGAGATTTTGCCCTTCGAGCCAACCACGCGGAGCAGAGTAGACGGGATTCCCGAAGTCTTGCCATAAGTAGGCACATCGTCAGGTATCAACGCTTTCCGATAACCATCCTCCTGCGACATAAACAATCCAATCGAAGGCACCGAAACTACTCTCGCATTCACGCCTTCTTCCTTCAATTGCTCAGCAGCCTTTACAAGCAGCATGACGTCAGAGCCGTTACCCACAAGCACCACATCAGGCTTTTCGCAGTTGACAACCGCATATCCGCCTTTCAGCATCTGCAAAGCGTCTGCATAACGGTCGCCGCCGGCACTTGGCAAGTCCTCCACATCCTGACGAGTGAGAATCAAACCCGTAGGCGAATCCACATTTTCCATCGCCATCTTCCATGCCACAGTCGTTTCCGCACTGTCGGCAGGGCGAAGCACAAGCATACTGTTCTTGCCTGAATGATTCTTCAATTCCTCCATCAAACGTATCTGAGCCTCTTGTTCCACAGGCTGGTGTGTCGGTCCATCCTCTCCCACACGGAAAGAATCATGAGTCCACACGTATTTCACCGGCAATTGCATCAGCGCTGTCATTCTGATTGCCGGCTTCATATAGTCAGAGAACACAAAGAATGTGCCGCAAGCGCAGAGCAAGCCACCATGAAGAGCGATGCCGTTCATCACCGTAGCCATTGTCAATTCAGCCACACCCGACTGAAGGAATTTTCCGCCATAATTGTCGGGAGCAATCACGCTGCCCGCTTTTTTGAGAAACGCTTCAGTCTTGTCGCTGTTTGACAAATCGGCTGATGACACAATCATATTCTTTACTTTCTCACCCAAAACAGTCAACACATCTGCCGACGACGCACGCGTAGCAATGTTAGGTTTATGAGCGATTGCCTTATAGTCGATTTCCGGGAGTTTGCCGTCAATCCACGACTGCAGTTCCGCCGCATCCTCCGGGTTTTCCTTAGCCCAAGCGTCAAATTTCGCACGGCGTTCGGCAACGATTGCCTTCAGCTCCTCTTTTCTGGCGGCATAAAGCGCCTTAGTCTCTTCAAAGACAGCCCATGGGTCTTCCGGATTTCCGCCCAGATTCTTGACTGTCATCTCATAGCTTGCGCCTGATTTGCTCAAAGGATTGCCATGCGTGCTGCACTTGAACTCAAAGCTGTTGCCATCGGCATCGACACATCCTTTGCCCATCACCGTGTTGCCAATAATCAGCGTAGGACGCTCGTCCTCCTTCAAAGCCTGATCCAGAGCCTTGCAGATTTCGTCAGAGTCGTTGCCGTCAATCTCAATTACGTTCCAATTCCATGCACGATATTTTGCAGCGGTGTCTTCCGATGTAACATCATCCACCATTGTCGCCAGCTGCACCTTGTTGCTGTCATAGAACATTATCAGGTTGCTCAATCCAAGATATCCAGCCAAGCGTCCTGCTCCTTGCGAAATCTCCTCCTGGACACCGCCGTCAGAGATAAAAGCATAAGTTTTATGCGAAACGACCTCTCCGAAACGGGCTGCTATAAAACGCTCGGCGATGGCTGCGCCAACTGCCATTGCATGTCCCTGTCCGAGCGGACCAGAACCGTTCTCGATGCCTCTGCAAACATCCACTTCAGGGTGTCCGGGCGTAACACTGCCCCACTGACGCAGATTCTTCAAATCCTCTATCGAGAATTTACCACACATAGCCAAAACGCCATAAAGCATCGGCGACATGTGTCCGGGATCCAAGAAAAACCGGTCACGGGCAAACCATTTCGCATCATCTGGGTCGTAGACGATGTATTTGGAATACAGAGTATTCACATAGTCTGTGCCACTCATCGAGCCTCCAGGGTGTCCAGACTTTGCCTTCTCCACCATTGCGGCCTCCAATATGCGGATATTGTCCGCAACCTTTCTCATTGTTTTTGCATCCATTGCCACTGAATATTTTTGATATGGATATTATTCTATGATTTTTATGCGAATTAATATATTTTTCAACTCTTTGTTTTCGTGCCAATTAAACAAGCTAAAAACTATCACAAGGCTTTGCCTTGCAACATTTTCACACAAAAAGCCCCCAAAAACATATAGGCGATGCCTTTATCTTGCGCCTTAACACGATGCAAATATAGTTATTCCGCCTCCAATATCCAAATATCCACACCCACAAATTAGGCTTTGGACAGGGAGTGGCATACAACAAAAAAGAGTCCGGTTGCTTGGCATCCTCACATGCGTCTGCAAACCATCTCCGTGCCATGCGGCAACTGCCATCCACATCACCTGCTATCTTGTCCACGATAGGTTTGCGCAAGAAGTAAGTTTAACTACAAGATAGGCGAATAGAAAAATTTGCCTATCTTTGTATCAAATCAAGGAGCAAACGATGGCACTGCAATCATATCTGCTATTGTAGTGGTTGTTGCCCTTTTTATTGCTTGCTGCGATTAAGCAAAACAATTCGTAATTTTTAAATAACAGCAGATATGGATAAAAACATTATTACAAACGGATATATCGATACATCCAAAGCAATATGCTATCGATGTGAGCATTCTGCAGAGAACAACCTTGACCCAGATTTACTTTGTGGATGTCGGGCATTCCCTAATGGTATTCCTCGAGAAATGTTGTTGGCGAATAGACACGACAAGCCCATTGAAGGGCAAACAGGCGATTATGTTTTCAAGCAAGCGAAACACAATTACTATCACGATTTTGACTTTTGACGACCAAAAGAGTCATCGATCAAACGCCCTATGGACTTCGCATACTTACTCGGTCTGCTGCAATTCTTATATTCCTGGAATGCCTCTGCAAGGAATTCCCCGACATCACCATTTGTGACTATATTTCCAAGCAATATATTCGACAGTTGTTTCATATCATCCGCAGTAATTAATCTGCGAACGTCTTGTAGATATTCTTGATACAACGATTCTACCGAGGATTTAAACAGAAGCATATCCTTAGTCAAGTCTCCTCTGAATTGACATAGCAGATGCCCAAATTCGTGCGTGACAACCGAAACTGATTCTTTCCTCTTATCACATCTTGAATTTTCGATAGCTTCTTTGTTTCTCCTTGCTGGATATAGTCCACGAATATACATCTGCTTTGTATTCGTCATTAGATTGTAATTGGAACTCCCGTACTCCATCAAGCTATCTGGTTTATACCCCAGTACAATTTTGGACAATTTTCCTTGTTGCAGCTTGTATTGCTTGGTCAGCTTTGTAATCTCCGCGGCATACGATTTCGCCAATTGCAAATCAACCCCATCTGATATTATTGAAACCTCGACATCATTTCCAAGTTGTTTTGCTAATATTCCCTTTAACTTATCCGCGACAGCCTTGTGTGTTTCGAGATTGGAAAACAATTTAGAAGCTTGCTTGTCCGCGCGTTTCGAGATAAAATTCGACATAAAGCCACTATAATTGTCCGACACTTCAATTCCCAGCATCCGACTATTGTCCTTCACCCAATACGGCAGTGACTGCGCTTCAGAAACTCTCTTCTTATTCTTCTTCCACCAATCTTGAAAATACTTGTTTGGCTCCCGAATCACGCTCTTACTTTCAGGAATCGGCTCGTCATTAAGGATAGCTTCTTGCATCTTATCAAACTCTTTTTCATCTGCAAGTATCGGCACGACATAGCAACGACATTGCGGATGCCAGCCTTTAAACACGAAGTCTTTCGGGTATGCAAAACAACAAAAGAAAAGCAATTAAAAATTTGCAAAATCGAACCGACAAATCAGGAACTTCGTATCTTTGCAAACAAGAGGGCTTGAATAGGGAATCAGCGCGGATTGTAGTTCCGCGAAAACAATACATTGATGCTGGACTTATATCATTCGAGCAAATGGACGACACCCCAATAACATTGAAAGCGTTGTTGTTTAATCAATTCTGTCATCATGCTGATTTGTCATTAATTGATGGAGCTGAGGCATTCAAGACATTTTATGTGCATGAATACGCAAAATCTACAATCAATTTGTATAAATAATTATTTATATGGATACCCTCCGACATATGGGTATGGCAATGGATTCTGTGCTACAATGTCTAAATCGATATACCACGTCCCATTTGATTTTTCAACCTTTGTAATCTTGAACGTTGTCCCTCGTCGTAGTAGCATTTCACTCTCTGATCCAAAAGTTTGCTGTTTGATAATTCCATCCCAATTACGCCCCGGCCATTGCCAAAACCTGAGAATGGCTCACAATACATCATTTTTGTTCCTCTTGGCGCGTAAATATTAAATATTACATCACCACTAAACCCCGTACCTTTAGCAACTTCCATTGACCAAAATGCACCTTCTGTACCTGTTGCTCCAATCAATGCTTTTATTTCTGCATCTGTAGCGGTGCTGAAATTAGCTAAGCCGAATTTTTTCAACGCTACCAGCTTATCTCCTCTTTGCAACCACATATCAAAGTTATATGACGATTTATTGATAATGCCTTCGATGAGTGGAATCCGTTGCAGACCTAATTGCGCACTTGTCTGGCTCCCGTAATATGTCAGCCATCGTAAAGGTTCATTGATATTGTGATACGAAACGGTATACCCATATATCGCATCTTGTTCTTCTTGAATTACCATCGCTTCATGACTCAAGGTTCGAAATATTCCGTCCTTTTAACAACACCTTTTTTTACATTGACACACATTTTTTGCCAAACAGCATGGCAACACAATCGGCGCACAACGAAAATGTGCCGGCAAATTCGATTTGCCGGCACCTTGATTCAAAATATCGTTATGTCTTAAGCCTTTTTCACACGGCTTCCAACCATTGCATAGAACAACAAATAGGCAACGGCTGCAATGAGCACCCAATAGCTTGACAAATATCCAGCCGCATCGGCAACACCGCCTTGAATCAGCGGAAGTATGCCACCGCCGCACACCATCACCATAAACAATCCTGAGGCAACTGCAGTGTATTTGCCAAGGCCTTCAACTGCGAGGTTGAAAATGCCGCCCCACATAACTGACGTGCAAAGACCGCAAAGCACGAAGAACAGCACGCATGTAGGCGCCTCGATCATTGTAAACGACATGTTCTGGAATCCAGGAATGCTGATTGTCGAATCAGGCATACACAATCCGCAGAGCAAGAAAGCGATTGCCACAGTGGCAACTGTTGAGAGCTGCGCACGGCTTGAGAATTTAGAGCCAAACGATCCGCCCACAAGACGTCCGACAAGCATCAACAACCAATACATACCCACCAGCGAACCGGCAGCAGAAGGGTTCATTCCTTTACCCGGTTTTTTGACGTCGTTATAAATTTCATAAGCCGATTCATATTGTTTCTCACCGATTACTTTGTTTTCATATCCAATCATAGCCTTTGCTTCCTCTTCCGAGAATTTCGACTTGTCCTGCTGATAAGCTACAAGCGCATCCGCATTTGCCTTGTCGGCAGCTTGAAGCTCAGCCAAATAGACAGGGTCATTCTGCTGCTTGTTGTATTCGTCGACAGTAGCGGCAGCCTCTTCCTTGGTCTGTGTGGTCATATAAAGATTTGCCATATTTGGAATGCCAACCTCGATACCTACATACAAGAAGATTGCAACGATACCGAGAGCGAAATGCCGATATTTCAACGCGCCGCCAATAGTAGCCTTCTCCTCATGCTTAATCTCGCCTTGCTTTGCCTCTTCAAGAATAGGTTCCGGCAATTTAGAGAAGAAAAGCACAATCAATGCGAATGCAAAAATGCCCATTGCAATAAACAATGCCGGACGTGCAGCACTCAGCGTGAGGCCCTTCAGAGTGTCGCCCATAAGATAGCCGACAAGCACCGGGCAGATTGTCGCAGCCAAAGAGTTGGCAGAGCCACCGAATTGCAACAACTGGTTGCCCTTATTGCCACCACCACCAAGCGTGTTGAGCATCGGGTTTACAACAGTGTTGAGCATACACATAGAGAAACCAGCCACAAACGCGCCAGTCAAATAAACCGCAAACACACCCGAATCAAGCGTGCTCGACAAGAACATCAGCGCAACGCCCACCAAACCGACAAGGACGGCTGCAATGGCTGAGAATTTATAACCTTTTTTTTGAAGGATAAGGCCAGCCGGAATACCCATGAACGCATAAGCGATAAAGTTGGCGGCATTACCCAACTGCGATTCGAAGTTAGTCAAGTCAAACTGCTCTTTAAGGATTATTCCAAACGGATTTTGGAATCCAGTCACGAATGAAATCATCGCGAACAAGAAGAACATCACCACGATAGGCAATGTGTAATTTTTCTTTTCTTGAGTCATAATTTTTAGATTTTAAAGTAGTTATTGTTTAATTTCGCAATCAGTATTGACGAGGTCCGAAAATATGGCTTCCTACGCGAATCATGGTAGAACCTTCCTCAACGGCTATCCGATAATCATCGCTCATTCCCATGCTCACGATGTCGAACACGGGATTTTTCGCCATTATGCCAGACTTCATTTCTCTGAACACCCCGACAATTCGCTGGAACTCCTTTCGTATCTCTGTCTCATTGTCGGTATTCGTAGCCATTCCCATAACACCTCTGACCCTCACATTCCGGCAATTATCAAGCATTCCCGTTTTCTCCAGGCATACCAAATCGCTCAGGTCAAAGCCATATTTTGTTTCCTCCTGCGCTACGTGGAGCTCAAGCAACACGTCCACAATCTTGCCAATTTTTTCCGCCTCGGCATTGATTGCCGTCAGCAGTTTGCCACTGTCAACGCTATGTATCAGAGTCACAATCGGGACCACAGTCTTGACTTTGTTGGTCTGCAGATGCCCGATGAAATGCCATTGCACATCAGACGGCATCGTCGCCGCTTTCTGCACAAGCTCCTGAGCCCTGCTCTCTCCAAAGACCCTCTGTCCGGCATCATAAGCCGCCATCAGGGCCTCCGTAGGGTGGAATTTAGAAACTGCCACCAAAGTCACACTCTGTGGCAGTTCCTTTTTCATTTGTTTTATATTTTCTGCAACATCAATCATAATTATTTATTATGCCTGTGCGCCCTCGTTTCCGCCTAAATCCTCTTTATAGACATCCATTATCATTGTCTCATTGATAGAGGCCACCTCAAAGTCGGACATCGTACCCTTCATTCCTTCCATAAAGTTGTCGTAGGCTTTCTTGAAATCCGCAGCCTGTACCATCATGAAATTGGCAGTTTTCTTCTCCACTGCAGTTTTCTCATCAATGGTCACGAAGTTCACCTTAACCTTATACCACTTATCGCCCTCCTCGTCCCAGAAGATTTCTGCGATATTGGTGCGCTTTACAGCCGTCACCTTCAGCTCACCGCCTGTCACAAACGGAGTCATCTCTTCTATAATTCGAGCCTCAGCCTCAGTAAACGACAAGGCATCAACCAAATATGGTTCAGTTACCGCTTTTTGTTGACCATTTTCTGTCAACTTCTCATATTTCACTTTGCATTCAAACCAAGTTGCCATTGTTTTCTTTCTTTATTTTTTCGTTACAAAAGTAATAATTTCTCCGAGAAACAGGATAACGTATACTCCCATTTTTTATCAACTATTTCTCGCCTTATAATACAGAGTGGAACAATTCGACTCCGCAAACAAAGCCGATGCCACGTCTGCCATTCGCCCAAGGGTCGTAGCCCTGTATCTCTCCACCTCCTCATTTATCATCTCCGCATTGCCAAGCATCTCGAAATAAGCCAGATTTGAAGCCAGCTCATCGTTGTTAAGATTACTGAACAGCGCATTAGACTCATATTTGTTGACCACTTTGTCCAACTCATACTGACTCACATCGCAATCAGCCACCTTGCGAAGTTCATCTGCAATCGCCGCCTCAACCCTGTCGAAGGAAACGCCAGGGAGCAGCTGCGCCTTGACAATCAGCATTCCAGGATCCTCATCGCCAGTTATCGACGCGTCTATCGACGCGACCAGATTGCCTTTCGCATAGACGTTGCGGAACAGTCTCGACGACCTGCCGTTTGACAGCACGTCGCTCAACAAATCGCAGACAGGATAGTCATTGTCAAGGCGTCCACACATCCGGTATGCCTTCACTATCATATTATGCGGCACGTCGCGTTCAACCTCCTTCACCCTCGCCGACAATTGAGTCGGCTCGCAAGGGAGTGTACGCTCCGGCATTTCCGCACACGGGATGCCCGCGAACCATTTTTCAGCCAACGCAAACACATCTTCAGAGTCCAGATTGCCCACTACCGACAATATGGCATTCCCCGGATTGTAATAGCGTCGATAGAAAGCCTTTATCGCCTCGACCGGCACATTTTCAATGTCAGACAATGCTTTTCCTATCACTGGCCATTTATATGGATGCACCTTATAGACCATTTCGCGGAGAATGTGTCCGACGTCGCCATACGGAGCATTCAGACAGCGCTGCTTGAATTCCTCCTGCACGACGCTGCGCTGCACTTCCACCGACTTGTCAGACAGCAACAGATTCTGCATCCGGTCGGCTTCCACCCAAAACGCCGTTTCCACGTTTTCAAAAGGAAGGATGTCATAATAGTTGGTGATGTCGCTGTTTGTCCATGCATTGTTGTCACCGCCGGCCTCCACCATCACAGAATCGAATTTAGGGACAGCCGCAGTGCCTCCAAACATCAGATGCTCGCACAAATGCGCAAGCCCAGTATATTCTGGCGACTCGTTTTTAGCCCCGACACGATACAGCAAATTGACCGCAGCCATTCCTGTCGCACAGTTTCTGCTGTGCACAACCTGCAGCCCATTGCCCAACCGATAGCGCGACGTCTTTATCATTCAATCACCGAAGCTTTCAGGATTCTGACATCTTCCTTAGGTCTGTCGTTGCGCGCTGTCTCGACGCATTGAATCTTGTCGACCACATCCATTCCAGAAACAACCTCGCCAAAGACACTGTATCCGCCATCCAAGAACGGAGTGCCGCCGACAGTTGTATATACCGACTTCTGTTCCGGAGTAAAATTGAACAGTTTTCCTTTCAACGAGGCCTCCGTTTCTTGAATCAGACTGTCTTGGAGCTCCTGCAGCCCCGCTGTGTTACGAGCTCTGCGCAAATCCATTATTTCCGCGCGATGCTCCTTTGCCAACGCTTGAAACACCGATTGCTTTTGCTGGTTCTGCAACGACTTTTCCATCGCCACCAGCTCCGATTCATTATACACCTTTCCCGTGACAATGTAGAACTGCGAGCCAGACGATTTCTTTTCCGGATTGACAGCATCGCCCGTGCGGGCAGCCGCAACAGCGCCACGCTTGTGGAACAATTCAGGGAGCACAAACTCACCGGGAATCTCTTCGCCATAATCATTCGCGCCAAGAACCGCATCCGGTGTCGCCGTCTTCGACGTCGGATCGCCGGTCTGAACCATAAAATCCTTTATCACCCTATGAAACAGCACACCATCGTATGCGCCGGCCTCTACATTTTTCACAAAATTATCACGATGTCCGGGAGTCAATTCCGATAAAAGAATCACGACATCGCCCTCGGACGTTTTCAACAGCACTTTCATTGCCTTATTTTCTTTTTTTGAAGATTCGACAGCACCTCCCGACAACGGCATCCATAAAAGAGCCATCGCCAACACCGCCATTAAAACACCTGATTTCAAATCAGAAACCCTTAGGGTACACTCTTTTATATATACGTCGGAAATTATTGTCGGAAGCACTCAACTCTTCAGCTTTCTCAACATAATCCTCACCCCAAATGCTTGCCAACAAACTCGGCATATACTTTCTGTCACGATCCTTTTCTATAGAAGCGTCAAGCAATTTGGATATGCTGTCAGAATATTTCTCCTTGTCAATCGCAGCCAGATAACGAGCCGTGCTTACAATAAACTGACCGTTGCGGTCAACTTTTATTATATTATCGACCAATTCCGGCATATCACCGTCACAACTACCGATGTTGTTGGCTATATATTCATATGTAGCCAGCCCATCCTCGTCTTTTTTCAACTTTTTCAAAACGTCTTCGTTCATCAGTTTTTCTTTATTATTTTTACAAAGGCACCTCAAACCGCACCAACGGCACTGCAAAATCCAGCATCATTGACGGTCTGTGGGATTCCCACACAAAGGTAATGCGTTTTTATGAAATAATAGCCCTTCCAATCCATTTTTTACAACACATCACCGCCGACAACATCGTTGTTTTACTCTAATTTCTTCTGTTTTAGAAATAAAATCGCTATCTTTGCGCCAAAATAGATGTCACGTTTTTTTATATGTCTAATAAGAATGTAAGCCCGACCATCTTGTTTGAGACAAGTTGGGAGGTTTGTAATAAAGTTGGAGGAATATATACAGTATTATCATCAAAAGCAAAAGTTTTGAATGAGCGGTTAGGCGACAAAATGATTTTTGTCGGTCCTGACGTTTGGACTTCTCAAAACCCCTCTCCTTTTTTTAAAGAATCAAAAGCACTACTTAAGAATTGGCGGCAGTCCGCCAATCTTCCTTATGGCATATCTGTCAGAGTGGGAAGATGGATGGTTCCGGGAAATCCGGTTGCAATCCTTGTCAATTTCGACGGTGTCTACCCCAAATTGGATGATTTCTACGCATTGATGTGGGAGAAATTCAAAGTCGACTCGCTGCACTCCTACGGCGACTACGGCGAAGGCTGCGCGTTTGCCATCGCCTCTGCCATAGTAATTGACAGCTTGTCAAAATTCTTGGCGAAAAAAAACGACCGTGTTGTCGCTCAGTTCAACGAGTGGACCACCGGCATGGGACTGCTCTATCTGAAAGCCAACTCGCCACAGATTGCAACCGTCTTCACAACGCATGCCACAAGCATCGGAAGAAGCATCTGCGGCAACGGAAAGCCCCTTTACGACTACTTCAACGGCTACAACGGCGACCAGATGGCATCCGAGCTCAATATGCAGTCGAAACATTCACTGGAAAAAACAGCCGCTCACAATGCCGACTGTTTCACCACCGTAAGCGACATAACCGCCCGGGAATGCGAGCAGCTGCTTGAAATCAAGCCGCTTGTCACACCGAATGGATTCGAGCTCTCAATTGTGCCGGAACGTCAGAAATACACCGCGCAGAGAAAGAAAGCCCGCGCCAAATTGCTGCAAGTGGCAGAAGCCCTGACCGGAAAGCATTATGACAACGACACATTCCTATATGCCACCGCCGGACGCAATGAATTCCGCAACAAAGGTCTCGACATGTTTATCGATGCGACAAACGCTCTCCGCAACGGCCACGACATGAATCGGCAGACAATCGCCTTCATACTGGTCCCCGCATGGGAAAACGGCGCGCGCGAAGATTTAAAAAGCCGTTTGGAAAAAGGCGAGACGCAAGGCGCTTTGGAAGACTGCATCATAACACACCGCCTTCATGACTATTCCTCAGATGCAATATACAACAAATTGGAATATCTGGGAATGCACAATTCGGCGGACAGCAAAGTAGACACAATCTACGTGCCCTGCTACCTCAATGGTTCTGACGGGATTTTCAATATGCAATATTACGATTTGCTCATTGGCTTTGACGCCGCCGTTTTTGCATCCTACTACGAACCCTGGGGATACACTCCCCACGAAAGCATGGCGTTCGGAATACCCACAATCACTACCGACCTTTCAGGCTTCGGGCAATGGATTCTGTCCACATTCGGAGGAGGCTTCAGCAAGTGCGGCGTCGAGGTTACCCACCGGTCAGACTCGAACTACGAAATGGCAGTCAGCGACATTGCCGAAAAACTCAAATATCTGCTGACCGCCGATGTCTCTTTGACAAAGAAAATCAGAAAAGCAGCCATCAGCTCCTCAAAGGGTACAGCTTGGGCTGACTTTATAAGATATTACGACACAGCCTATACAATGGCTTTAGAAAACAATAAACACAATTTGGCATAGTGCCTCTAATTTTAATATTTTAACTATGAAATTGAAAGTAAGCAACACAAATGCCCCTGTATGGCGCGACATCACAATCCATGCAGAATTACCAGCCAAGCTCAAGAGCCTTGACGAATTGGCACACAACGTATGGTGGTCGTGGAACAGCGAGGCGCGAAATCTCTTTCAAGACATTGACCCTAACCTATGGTTGCAGACGGATGAGAACCCCGTCTTGTTATTGCAAAAACTAAGTCTGGAGCGTTGTCAGGAATTGGCTAAAGACGAAGCCTTCCTCGCACGTCTCAATGAAGTGCACAAGGCATTCAAAGACTACATGAAGAAGCCATACCGCAAGGATGTGCCTTCAATCTCCTATTTCAGTATGGAGTATGGTCTTTGCAGCGCTTTGAAAATCTACTCTGGAGGTCTTGGTGTCCTCGCCGGCGACTACATCAAGGAAGCTTCCGACTCTTGTGTAAACTTGACTGCTGTCGGATTCATGTATCGCTATGGATACTTCAACCAGTCTCTTTCAATGGACGGACAGCAGATTGCTGAATATCCAGCGCAGAACTTCAACCAAATTCCTGTGGAGCAAGTGCTCAACAGCGACGGAACTCCGATGGTTCTTGCCGTTCCTTACCCAGGCCGCAACATCTACTGCAACATTTGGAGAGTGAATGTGGGTAGAGTGAAACTCTACTTGTTGGACACAGACAACAACCAGAACTCAGAGTTCGACCGTCCAATCACACACAAACTTTATGGTGGCGATTGGGAAAACCGCATCAAACAGGAATACCTGCTCGGTATCGGCGGCGTCATGATGCTCCGTGCTTTGGGCATCAACACAGAGTTGTATCACTGCAACGAGGGACACGCAGCCCTGCTCAACCTCCAGCGTCTTGTTGAATACGTACAGAACGACCATTTGAGCTTCGATGTAGCACTTGAATTGGTTAAAGCCACAGGTCTCTACACCGTACACACTCCAGTGCCTGCCGGACACGACTATTTCGAAGAGAGCCTCTTCGGAAAATACCTCGGTGAATATCCTGCGAAACTTGGCATTTCGTGGTCAGACCTTATGAATATGGGCCGTGAGAACCCTGACACAAACGAACGGTTCTCAATGAGTGTATTCGCACTCAACACTTGCCAGGAATCCAACGGTGTAAGCTGGTTGCACGGCGAAGTGTCAAAACGCATGTTCCAAGGTGTATGGAAAGGATACGCTCCTGAAGAGTCACACGTTTCATATGTGACAAACGGTGTGCACATGCCAACATGGGCTGCTTCTGAATGGAAAGATTTCTACAAGAAAACTTTCGGCGAGCACTATTGGGAAACTCAGTCGGACGAAATGACTTGGGCTCCTATCCTGAAAGCCAAAGAAGAAGATATCTGGAACATCCGCATTGCGTTGAAAAACAAGTTTATCGACTACGTTAAGCGCGAGTTCAAAGAGACATGGCTTAAGAACCAGGGAGACCCTTCACGCATCGTCTCCATCATGGACAAAATCAATCCAAACGCATTGATTATCGGTTTCGCACGCCGCTTTGCGACTTACAAACGTGCGCACCTGTTGTTTACCGACCTTGACCGTTTGGCTAAAATCGTTAACAACGAGAAGTTCCCTGTGCAATTCGTATTCGCCGGCAAGGCTCACCCAGCCGACGGTGCAGGACAAGGACTCATCAAACGAATCGTAGAGATTTCAAGAATGCCGCAATTCCTTGGCAAGATTATTTTCTTGGAGAACTACAACATGACATTGGCAAAACGTCTGATTTCAGGTGTCGACATCTGGCTGAACACTCCGACTCGTCCATTGGAAGCCTCTGGTACTTCTGGAGAGAAAGCGGAGATGAACGGCGTGCTCAACTTCTCCGTACTTGATGGATGGTGGTATGAAGGCTACCGCAAAGATGCAGGTTGGGCGTTGACTGACAAGCGCACATTCACCGACCAAGGTCAGCAGGACAAGCTCGATGCCGCAACCATCTACTCTATGCTTGAGAACGAGATTATTCCTCTTTATTTTGCAAAGAACTCAAAGGGATATTCTCCAGAATGGATTCAATACATCAAGAACTCCATTGCCCACATCGCTCCTAACTTCACCATGAAGCGTATGATTGATGACTACATCGAACGCTTCTATCTGAAAGAAGGAAAATACGGCAAGGATCTCAAGAAAAACAATTTTGCGAAAGCCAAAGCATTGGTTGAATGGAAAGACAATGTGGTTTCCCGTTGGGACGGCATCAAGGTGCTTGAAGCCACTCCGCTCGATCCTTCAGCAAACTCTTTCGGCGACAAGATCAAAGTTGACGCAAAGATTGACACCAACGGTCTTGCAGACAGCATTGGTGTTGAAATGGTGGTTTATTCCGTTGAAGAAGGTCAGCAGAAATTCCTCAACCGCTACGATTTCAAAGAGGTTAAGCGCGAAGGCGACATTGTTTCTTACGAACTTAAGCACGAAATTGCAGTTCCAGGCGTGTTCCACTATGGATTCCGCATCTATCCTAAGAATGCAGAGCTCGCACACCGTCAGAGCTTCGCTTACTTGAAATGGTTCTAAGCCACACGAACTGTTTGGCAATAAAAAATCGGTTGGAGACGCGTCTCCAACCGATTTTTTATTCTCTTATATTCTACTAGAACTTGAATCCTACAGAAACAGCCACTTCATTGTTGGCATCCTTCAGTGTTGACGACGGAGCCTCAGCATTGAAAAATCCATAATAATCACTTTGACGGCTCGTTCTCACATATGCCAAATCTGCATAGAATGCTTTATACCGGTATCCAGCACCTGCCGTATAGCGTTGAGTTTTATTGTCCAGGGTATACGACATCGAAGTTCCCGCAGTAGGATCCTGTGCAAGATTCTCTTCAACCGGTGATGTCTTATACGAATATCCGGCACGCACGCTGAAACTTGGCGTCACCTTAAACTCTCCACCGATGCGGATTTCATTGCTTGCCTTAAAGGTTGTCCTTACATTGTCGGCCACGACGCGATCCTCCCGCCCATTATAAAACGTGCGCATACCACCATACATAACCCTTTCATAGTCAAGACTGATGATGCCACGTCCGCCAATCACTCCGGCAACGCTTCCCATCACCTTCCATGGAGTCCTTGCGTCAAATTCCGTCTTGCCGTCATATCCGGCATTCGTTTCTGCCGTACCTTTTATGTTTGATACTCCGCTACCGGCAACATTCGCATCAAATGCATACGACGTGCTTGCATAATAAGAAGAATTGACATTGAAGAATGTAGGCGTATGGAAAGCCACACCCAGCCTAAGTTCATTTATAGGCTTGACAATCAAGCCCATTTTAAAGTTCACGCCTGTGCCCGTCATATTCAGATAGTTTTCCATGCCCCATGCGGCATTTCCTTCCGCAAGGTAAGTATTGTCGCCATAAATATAAGGCACACGAGCTTTTTCCAAGCTCTCTCCATAATATGAATACATGCTGTATTCCAAATCCGAGATACCCACAGAAGCACCCCAATACACCATGTCCATCACATTTCCGCCAAAACTTACGTTATACTCGTTCATATGTCCAGACTCCTGAACTTCCATCTCCGCATATCCCGTGGTGCCATTCTTATACAATCCGCTATAAGAATCGTTGCTTGCCGACATCGGATTGATTAAATATGAATTATATGCCAAAATGCTTATCCACGGAGCGTTGGAGTCCATATACGGATCATATCCGCCTTTAACGGCGCCAAGGTCCGATGTGGTCCAACCTTTTGAATTTTCCGCCACATAATTTGTCATTGAATTACGCATTCCGTGAATCACGCCATTGTAATGACGTTTGAAATCCAAGGCTTTGGTATACGACACACCCCAAGAGAATGTCGGCGTTGTTTCGTTTCCCGTCTTAAATGTCCCGACATAGGCAATGTTGTCAAAATTAAAATTAGAGTTCGATGTTTTAAACCCATTCATAGTGACATTTTTCTTGACACCGCCCATTGTCATTCCCACCTCGGAACTGCGGTAGACACCGATGCCGCCAGGATTCTGATTGAGCGTTGACAAATCAGCGCCTAACGCACCAAACGCGCCTGCCATAGACATAAACCGGGCACTACCCCTCAAGTCTGTCTGCGATATTGTATATAAATCCAATGCACCCTGAGCTCCTGCCGATGCAGCGTAGAGGGCACACAACAAAGGGAATAAATTTCTTAATTTAGCCATTTTCTTTAGATTTTGTTTTCAAACATTGTTATCGTCTGCCACCACGGCCGCCACCGCTGAAAGAGCCTCTGCCCCCACTTGACGAACCGCCTCTAAAACCGCCGTAAGAACTGCCACGGCTTGGCGAAGATGTCGACGGCTGCCTGTATGAAGGCGTACGGTCTGTGGAACGGCTCGGAGATGAATACGACGGAGTGGTACGCTCTGTGCTCACCGACGGACGGCGGCCCGGATTAGTGCTTGGCGACGTATATGTTGTCGAGCCACCTCGATATCCACTGTAGGTTGTCGACGGGCGGGCGGTGTCCGAAGGTCTTGTCGACGGAGTGTAATAAGAAGACGACGGACGGCGGCCTGTTGATCTGTAACTGTCGGACCCACTATAATTTCCGTGTCTGCTCAATTCCGGTCTACGTCCGCTCGGGCTGTGAGATGCACTGAACGGTCTGCGTCCGCCATCAGAATAGTAATGATGTCCGCCCGGATAATATGGATAGTATGGATAATAGTGCGGATAACTCCATCCATATCCCCAACCGTAATATGGATACGACGGTCCCCAGAATGGGTCATACCATCCGTAATACGGGCGATAACATCCCCATCCAAATGACCAATCCCACGAATTGTAGTACCATGACGATCTGTAGCACGGGCTGTACCACGAATCATAGAATCCGCCAATCGACCATGTAACCGATGGTGTCCCTACATATATATTCACATTGTCAGCATAGTAGAGTTCCTTCAATCTGCTGTCGTCAGACGAAACCACGATTGTAGGATTGTCGAAACGCTCCATACGCTCTGTGTATTGGAAAACATCAGGATTTGCCACCACTGTGTCGGCAGAAATTGTGTCGGCAGAAACTTTGTATGCGCCACGGCGGTTGTATTCATCGACATCGCGAGGATTGCTTGTATACACCTGGTATGTCGGTTCTTCAAAATCCGCAGTTTCCTCAGTTTTCTGCTTTTTGACTTCACGCTTCTCCGTCTTCTTTACTTTAGATGGATTGTAGTAAATATCATCGTCATAATAGCTCTGTCCTGACACCAACAGCGGAGTCAAGACACTTGCCAAAATTAAAAGATAATTCCGTTTCATAGTCTTTCACTTTTATTCTAATGACAAATAAACTTTCATTTAGTTTAATCAGAATTGACGCATTTATATATTTTTACAACTTATTAAGTCAGTGGATATAAAAAGCATCCGTAAGCATTTTGAATTCCCTGCTTCGCTCCGGTCCTTCCTGAAGCACGATTTCCGACTCCTCCAATGCCGCCGGCAAATTTGAGAACTCCCACAAGTAACGCCTTATGGGTTTCTTCAGAGTTGTTCTCACCGCAGTGCGGCGCCGAAGCCACAAATTTGCCTCTCCTGCCCAGAACTCTATTGTCTGCCTTACCTCTGCCGGAGCAATCAAGCCAACAAGTCCGTCGTCTGACAGCAACGATTTGCATCTGCCAAAGAACTCAGAGAAAGGCAACGTGTCAGTATGTCTCGCCATAGCTCTGCGTGCATCGGGCGCTCTTTCACCCGAATCGAAGAATGGTGGATTGGACACTATATAATCATACTTTGAGCCACTTTCAAAGCGCAGGAAGTCGCATTCTAATATTTTTATCCGTCCGCCCCATGCGCTGTTTTCCGCATTCTGCAAAGCCTCCTCCGCTGCGACGGCGTCTATCTCCACAGCATCCACCATAGCGTCGGCATTGCGCTGAGCCGCCATAAGAGCCAAAATTCCTGTTCCTGCTCCGACGTCCAATATTCGGTTTCTTGCCACAAAATCAGCCCATGCCCCAAGCAGGACAGAGTCTGTCCCGACTTTCATTCCACTCTTTGCATGCCGCACAGAGAATTGCTTAAATTGAAACACATCCAACGTCTTCATTGCGTAAAGATACAAAAAAAGCGCTGAATTCAATTGAATCCAACGCTTTTTTGTCTTTTTCTTGTCAATTACCAGATTACCACACGGTCTGCCGGCGCTATATACATCGGATCGCCTTCCTTGATGCCGAATGCCTCATAGAAAGCATCGATATTTTTCAAGGTTGCATTCACTCTCCAACGACCAAGCGAATGAGGGTCGGTAGTCGTGCGACGACGGATTTCCTCTGGACGGATATTGTCTGCCCACACATTGGCATACGACAAGAAGAAACGCTGTGCTGGCGTGAAACCGTCAACAACTTTGTTTTCCTTCGCTTCTTTTGTCTTAAGGTATGCAGTGTAGGCAACTCGCAAACCGCCCTGGTCGGCGATATTCTCGCCAAGAGTCAACTTGCCGTTGGCATGGAGAGAATCGATGACCACAATCTTGTCAAATTGAGCCTTCAATTTGTTTGCAAGAGAGTCAAACATTTCTGCATCGTCCTTAGTCCACCAGTCTTCCATATTTCCATCTTTGTCAAACTGACGTCCGTTGTCGTCAAATCCATGAGTCATCTCATGTCCGATTACAACGCCGATTGCACCATAATTGTCGCAATCGAGAGCGTCAGGAGAGAAGAACGGAGCTTGAAGGATACCTGCAGGGAAGCAGATTTCATTGGTCGACGGATTGTAATATGCATTTACTGTCTGCGGAGTCATACCCCACTCTGCCTTGTCGACCGGCTTGCCACATTTCTCATTAGAGTCCTTCACATGGAAGATGCTTGCCGACTTCACATTTTCCCAATATGATTTTTTCGGGTCGATGATGATTCCTGAATAATCCTTCCAAGTGTCAGGATAACCTACTTTTACTGTAAATGCCGACAATTTCTCCATTGCTTTCGACTTGGTGGCATCGCTCATCCAAGCCAAGTTCTGGATGTGCTCGCCAAGCGACGTTTTCAGATTTCCGACAAGCTCAAGCATTCTTTGCTTAGACTCCTCCGGGAAATATTTCTTCACATAAATCTGTCCCAATGCCTCGCCAAGCATTCCGTCAGGAACTGACAATGCACGTTTCCAACGCGGTCTGTCCTGCTCCGCACCTGAAATTGTGCTGCTCATCTCAAAGTTCACCTTGCGGAAATTGTCACCAAGATAATCCGACGCAGAGTTAACCAAATGGAAAATCAGATAGTCCTTGATTTCACGCATACTTTTGTTTGCAATCAATTCGTTCACCTTCTCCAACGACTTCAACTGCATTACGCACATACTGTCGACAATAGGAAGATATTGAGCCGTCAGATACTGCTTCCAATCAATGTTGGGGCAAAGTTTTTCAACTTCTGCGAGAGTGCGGATGTTGTATTGCGCCATGTAGTCTCGCTGCTCCGTACGGGTCATTGCCACCTTTGCAAGCTCCATCTCTATTCCCATAACGTTATCGCGCATACGCTCAGCGTCGGCCTTTTTATAACCCGACAGCATCAGAAGCTTCACGATAAATTGCTTGTATGCCTCACGGATTTTCAATGTCTGGGCATCATCATTCATATAGTAGTCGCGGTCGCCCAAGCCAAGGCCGCCTTGACCCCAATAAAGGATGTTGATGTCAGAATTTTTCAGATCGCTCATAACGCCCACTCCGAAGAATGCCGATGAGAAGCTGTGCATCCATCCGAGAATGCCTGTAATATCTTCGCGTTTTGCCTTTTCAATACGCTTGATGTCAGCCTTTATTGGTTTTGCGCCTTCTTTGTTCAAGCGCACGCTGTCCATACCCATAGAATACAAATCGCCGATTTTCTGCTCTACAGAGCCATACGTGTGAGAGGTGCCGCACAAACCCTCAACCAAATCATGCAACTGCTTCTTATTATTCTCGCCAAGCATGTCAAAAGAGCCATAGCGCGAGTACTCAGGCTTCAGCGGATTCAATTTTTGCCATCCGCCACATGCATATTGATAAAAATCGGTGCAAGGAGAAACAGACTCATCCAGATTCTCTCTCGACACACCAGTCTTCGGCTCACCGGCATTGGCGCTCATCACGCCAGCCAAAGCCAACAACATAAAACTGTACTTTAGTTTCATAATGTTCACTTATTTAATTGTTTTTCAAATTTTCCAATTCCATTGTAGCATCTTCCCATTCCGACATAGCCGCATCCAAACTCTTGCTGACTTCGCCATGCCGTTCAAAGAGATCATTGTCGGTTGCACCGGCAGCCAGTTTGTCCTCAACAACTTTCAGTTCCGCCTCGAGTTGCGAAACTTTCGCTTCCGCATCCTTCACGAGCCGCTCCGCTTTTCTTATCTGTTTCTCAAACTCCTTCTTTTCCGCATACGACTGCTTTCCGGAAGAAACTGCCGGCTCCTGAATTTGGTCATTGTCGGTTTTGGAGGGCACAGACTTCTCCAACTCGCGCAACGATTCCATCTGCTTGTGCTGCAGGAAGTCGTAAATTCCACCCAAATGCTCGCGCACCTTGCCTCCGCCAAACTCATAAACCTTCTCAACCAATCCGTCGAGGAAGTCACGGTCGTGCGACACGACAATCACTGTTCCGTCAAAATCGGCTATTGCCTGTTTCAACACATCCTTTGTCTTCATATCCAGATGGTTGGTAGGCTCGTCAAGGATAAGGAGGTTGACAGGCTCAAGCAACAGACGAATCATTGCCAATCGAGTTTTTTCTCCACCCGAAAGCACTTTCACCTTCTTGTCAGACGCCTCGCCTCCAAACATAAACGCACCGAGGATATCCCTTATTTTCGTGCGGATGTCGCCAACCGCCACTTGATCAATCGTGTCAAACACCGTTATTTCGCCATCAAGCAAAGACGCTTGATTTTGAGCGAAATAGCCGATTTTTACATTATGCCCGATTTTCAGATTTCCATCATACGGAATTTCGTTCATTATGCACTTCACAAGCGTTGACTTTCCCTCACCGTTCTTGCCCACAAAAGCGACTTTCTCGCCGCGTTTGATTGTAAGGTCGACATTGGAAAACACTGTGTGGTCGCCATATTTTTTGGCAACACCTTCGCAGATTACAGGATAGTCGCCCGACCGTGGAGCAGGAGGAAATTTCAGATTCAATCGCGAATTGTCGACCTCGTCAACCTCTATTTCCTCTATTTTCTCCAACTGCTTTATGCGGCTCTGCACCTGCACCGACTTAGTAGCCTTGTAGCGAAAGCGCTCAATGAATCTTTCAGTCTGTTGTATTTGCTTTTGCTGATTCTCATACGCCCGCATCTGCTGCTCTATACGCTCTTGATGCAGAACGACATACTTCGAATAATTAACCTGATAGTCGTAGACCTTGCCACACGAAATCTCCAACGTGCGGTTTGTCACATTGTCAATGAATGCACGGTCGTGCGACACGAGAACCACAACGTTAGCCTTCTGCTTCAAGAACGTTTCAAGCCATTGAATAGACTCAATGTCGAGGTGGTTGGTCGGCTCATCGAGCAACAACACATCCGGACGCATCAGCAACAGTTTTGCCAATTCTATACGCATGCGCCATCCGCCACTGAATTCCGACGTGTTTCTGTCAAAATCAGAGCGGACAAATCCCAGACCAAGCAGCGTCTTCTCAAGTTCCGCCTCCCCGTTCTCGCTCTCCTCCATCTGAACCAAGTCGCTCAGATTAGAGATGCGGTCAATCAGTTCGGCATACGATTCCGACTCATAATCCGTCCGTTCGGCAAGCTCTGTGTTCATACGGGCAAGAGAAGCCTTCATCTCGTCCAATTTTCCGAACACAGTGCGCACCTCCTCCACAACAGAACGTTCGTCAGTCAGAATCATTTGCTGCGGGAGATAGCCGATTGTAATGTCTTTTTGCGCGGCGACGACACCGCCTGTCGGTTCCTGGAGTCCGGCTATTATCTTCAACATCGTTGACTTGCCGGCTCCATTCTTCCCGACCAGGGCTATTTTGTCACGCTTGTTTATGACAAAATTCACACCGCTGAAAAGGGCTGTACTATTAAATTCTACGCTTAAATTCTGTATAGAAATCATAGAATCTCAATGGCTTACAAACCCATTTTCTTCAAAAGGTCAGACGGCACAGCCTTTTTGTTGACCAATATGCTCATTGTCTTCGACAAGAAATATGCCTCAGAAACATAGAAATAGCCTTGGTAAACTTGGTCTGTGTCCCACGAGTTTTTTACCTTATAATATTTGTTTCCTTTCTGATCCTCAGCCTTTCCAATGATCACCATACCATGGTCATCAGTTGTCTCATAATTGTCGAATCCTTTCTGGCGCGACTCCTGAGTCACCTCAATTTCCTCAACCGGGCCCTTGAAGTCATAAAGTTCTTCTTCCTTTTCCGACGATTTCAGTTTGACCCACTTTGCCAATTCGGTTCCCGTGCGCTCTTTGTTGCGGTCAACCTTCGGCATCAAAGCCACACCGTCGTACCATTTGAAACCCTTTTCACTGACATCAGCCGCCCAAAGCACAGTATAGCCTTTTTCAATGGCATCGTCAACGATTTTCTTCAACTCGTCAAGTTTCACATTGTAATACAGACCATTCGACCAATTGTCGGGCACTTCAAGCACAAACGGCTTATAGAAAGGATGATGGGTGAACGATGTCACAGGAATAAAGTCATCCATTTTCAAACCGAGCATATCGGCGAATGAGCGTGGAGTGTACTCCTTGCCCTTGTACATAAATTTCTCAGGCGCTTTTCCAAGGTAAGCGTCCAAAATTCCGATATATCCGTTGAGCCACGCTTCCGACAATTTCGCATTTGGATTTTTCACAATTTCCTTCAGATACGCCTCAAGCACAGCTGCAAGTTCTCCGTGGTTGTGCTTTTCCTCGCCATAATTCAGGCCAGCGTATACCTCTTCCGGAACCATTCCATACGCATCGTAAACATACGGCACATCAAGGATGCTGCCGCCCTGTCCAAAATTTGTGGCGCCGCAATACCGCACATAGTGTATTGCCTTGTCGATATAGCATTGACGGGCTATATACATTTCCGACAAGTCAAATTCGCCCTTGCCATTTTTAAGGAGTTCGTCCTCCAAAAACGAGACGCCCGAAAAACTCCAGCATGTACCCGATTTGTTCTGGTCTTTGACCGATGTGGTCGGATTCACCTTTATATCTTTAAAAACGAATGTAGTGTCGGCAGCTTCCTGAGCCAACATCGCCGGCGTTGATGCAAGAGCCAACGCCATCATCAAAAATATTGCTTTCTTTCTCATTGTTTTTATTTTTTAGTATTCATCCCACGATTTTATCTCAATGTCGTCCATTCCATATTTGCCAATTGCATCGATAAACGCCGATGCCAGACGCGCATTGGTGAGCAACGGCACATTCAAGTCGATTGCCGCACGGCGAATCTTATATCCATTGCTCAGCTCCTTGCTGCTCAAGTTCTTTGGAATATTCACAACGAGGTCAATCTCCTTATTGTGAAGCATATCCAGGGCCTGTGGCTGCTGGCCTTCTTCACTTGGCCAATACACCCGGATAGCCGGAATATTATTGTCTGTCAAATATTTATATGTACCGCCTGTGGCATAAAGCTTATAGCCTTTCTCATACAGGATTGAAGCCGCGTCGAGCATATCGGCCTTCTGTTTTGCAGAACCCGTGCTGAGGAGCACGTTCTTTTTCGGGAATTTATATCCGACAGAAAGCATTGATTTCAAAATCGCCTCCGATGTGTCGTCGCCAAGGCAGCCTACCTCACCCGTTGACGACATATCGACACCAAGCACCGGATCGGCTCCCTGCAAACGTGAGAATGAGAACTGCGAAGCCTTTATGCCGACATAGTCCAAATCAAACGCGTTCTTGTTAGGCTTCTCCACTGGAATTCCAAGCATCACCTTTGTCGCTAAATCAATGAAGTTGAGCTTAAGCACCTTTGATACAAACGGGAAACTGCGGGATGCGCGCAAGTTGCACTCAATCACCTTTATGTCGTTGTTCTTTGCAAGATACTGAATATTGAACGGACCCGAGATGTTAAGAGCTTTTGCTATCTGGCTTGAAATCTTCTTGATGCGGCGCACTGTCTCAACATACAATTTTTGCGGCGGGAACTGAATTGTAGCATCACCGGAATGCACTCCGGCAAACTCGATGTGCTCTGAAATTGCATACACCTTTATCTCGCCATTCTGAGCGACAGCGTCCATCTCAATCTCTTTCGCATGCTCAATAAATTCAGTAACGACAACAGGATGCTGTTTAGACACATTGGCTGCGAGCTTCAAGAAACGTTCCAGCTCCTCATCGTTAGAGCATACATTCATCGCCGCACCTGAAAGCACATACGACGGACGCACCAGAACAGGATAGCCCACCTCGTCGACAAACTCATTGATGTCGCTCATCGACGTCAACTCGCGCCAACGCGGTTGGTCAATGTGCAACTCATCGAGCATCTGCGAGAACTTATGACGGTCTTCCGCATTGTCGATGCTCTTTGCCGATGTGCCAAGGATGTTGACCCCGTCTTCATCCAGGCGGGTGGCAAGGTTGTTAGGAATCTGACCTCCTGTCGACAGAATCACGCCATGAGGAGTTTCAAGATCAATAATATCCATAACCCTCTCGTAGGTCAGCTCGTCAAAGTAAAGACGGTCGCACATATCGTAGTCTGTCGACACCGTTTCCGGGTTATAGTTTATCATCACTGAGCGCCAGCCTTCCTTTGACACGGTCATAAGGGCGTTTACACTACACCAGTCAAACTCCACGGAGCTTCCGATTCGATAAGCGCCACTGCCAAGCACCACAACCGACTTTCCGTCGTTTTCATAGTCAATGTCGTGAGCGGAACCGTTGTAGGTAAGATACAGATAGTTGGTTTTAGCCGGATATTCCGCGCCAAGCGTGTCAATCTGCTTTACAACAGGAAGAATGCCATATGCCTTACGCAATGCACGCACCTTTCTGTTTGCCGCTTCCGACTCTGTCATTCCGTCTTTAAGCACAGCCCTCGCAATCTGGAAATCGGAGAATCCCTGCTCCTTTGCCTGTCGGAGCAACGCCGGAGAAACAGAATCCAAATCAGAGTATGTTTCAAGTTCGACAGCAGTGTCGAGCAAGTTTTTCAACTTGTTCAAGAACCACTTGTCAATCTTTGTAAGTTCGTGGATTTTATCTACAGTATATCCTTTTCTGAAAGCCGATTCAATCACAAAAATTCGCTTATCGGTCGGTTCTTTCAAAGCGCTGTCGATGTCTGACACTTTTATTTCCTTGTTCTCGATAAAGCCGTGCATGCCCTGGCCAATCATACGCAGACCCTTCTGAATAGACTCCTCAAAAGTTCTGCCTATTGCCATCACCTCACCAACCGACTTCATCGACGAGCCAATCTCTTTCTTCACTCCATGGAATTTACCCAAGTCCCAACGCGGAATCTTGCAGACCACATAGTCAAGAGCCGGCTCAAAGAAAGCGGAAGTCACTTTGGTAACGGTGTTTTTCAAATCAAAGAGACCGTATCCCAAGCCCAATTTTGCCGCAATAAACGCCAACGGATATCCTGTTGCCTTTGACGCCAGCGCCGAGCTACGGCTCAAACGGGCATTGACCTCGATGACACGATAGTCCATCGACATCGGGTCATAGGCATACTGCACGTTGCACTCTCCTACAATTCCTATGTGGCGGATAATCTTTATCGCCAGCTTGCGGAGCAAGTGATAATCATCGTTCGACAGCGTCTGAGAAGGCGCGACAACGATGCTTTCTCCTGTATGGATTCCAAGAGGGTCGAAATTCTCCATGTTGCAGACTGTGATACAGTTGTCAAATTTATCACGGACAACTTCATACTCGACCTCTTTCCAGCCTTTCAATGACTTCTCGACAAGCACCTGCGGAGAGAACGACAAAGCCTTCTCCACCAGCGAAACCAACTGCTCACGGTTGTCGCAGAATCCACTGCCGAGACCGCCAAGCGCATAAGCGGCACGCACAATCACCGGATAGCCCAAAGTTTCCGCCGCCGCAATGGCGTCGTCGGTTGTCGACACAGCCTCGCTCTTAATTGTCTTGACATCGATTTCGTCAAGTTTCTTGACAAAGAGCTCACGGTCTTCGGTGTCCATAATCGCCTGGACCGGCGTTCCGAGCACCTCCACTCCATATTTTTCAAGCACACCGCTCTGATACAAGTCAACGCCACAGTTGAGCGCGGTCTGCCCGCCGAACGCCAACAATATTCCCTGCGGACGCTCCTTTGCGATAACCTTTTCGACAAAGAATGCCGTCACCGGAAGGAAATATATCTTATCGGCGAATCCCTCCGAGGTCTGTACTGTTGCAATATTCGGGTTTATCAACACGGTTTCAATACCCTCTTCTTTCAACGCTTTCAGCGCCTGAGAACCGGAATAGTCAAACTCACCAGCCTCTCCAATCTTCAAGGCTCCGGAACCGAGCAATAAAACCTTTTTTATATTTTCTTTCTTTGAATCTGCCATTTGTTGAGAAATTTTGGTCATTACAACAGTTTTATAAAATCGTCAAATATGAATTCCGTATCAAGCGGACCGCTGCACGCTTCCGGGTGGAACTGAGCGGAAAAGAACGGTTTGGATTTGTGGCGGATACCCTCGTTGGTTCCATCATTCATATTCACAAACAACGGTTCCCAATCTCCGCCAAGAGTTTCGTTGTCTACAGCAAAGCCATGGTTCTGCGACGTGATGAAGCAACGGTTGGTGCCCACTTGACGCACCGGCTGATTATGGCTGCGGTGGCCATACTTCAACTTGTAGGTCTTTGCGCCAGCCGCCTTCGACAGCAACTGGTTGCCCATGCAGATTCCGCAAATAGGCTTGTCGCCGGAAAGGGCTTTCTTTATATTTTCCACTGTCTCTCCAGCCATATCAGGGTCGCCAGGGCCATTGGAGATAAACAATCCATCATAATCAATCTGAGAAAAATCGTAATTCCAAGGGACACGCACCACTTTCACGCCCCTCTTCATAAGACAACGAATTATATTGTTTTTAGTGCCGCAGTCAACCAGCACAACAGTCTTGTCTCCATCGCCATAAGTTTCGACCTCATTGCAGCTGACCTTCGCCACCAAGTTTTCCTTGTTCGGGTCATAGAATTCAGGTTTTTCAGCGCCCTCTATAAAAATACGGCCAAGCATTGAGCCTTTTTCTCTCAACAACTTGGTCAGCGCTCTTGTGTCTATTCCATAGACACCAACCACCTGTTCTCTCTTCAGCCAATCCGAAAGGCTTTCTTCAGCCAGCCAATGGCTATACTCCCAAGAATAGTCCTGGCAAACAATCGCCTCGCAATGGATTCTGCTGCTTTCAAAATAGCGGGCAACACCATCCTGCTCTTCTTTTGGAGGCACTCCATAATTGCCGATTAGCGGGAACGTCGTCACCAAAACCTGACCCTCATAAGATGGATCCGTCAAACTCTCTGGATAACCGGTCATCGCGGTGTTGAACACTACTTCTCCAGAACATGCCTTCTCAAAGCCGAACGACTTTCCTTCAAAGACAGTACCGTCTTCCAATTCAAGGATTGCTTTTTTCGTTTCTCTCATATCAATTTTTAGGAATTACTTACCAATTTTACGGTTTGCAAGATTACCATCGAGAAAACCATACAAAGTTACTGATTTTTTCCCATCCGTCAGTCATATATATAGATTTTTTAGGCAATTCCACGCTTTTTAGCAAACTTGCCGACAAAAAAGCGGGGATGCACGATGTGCATCCCCGCCATAAACTCGCGATACGTATACGATTATTCCGCAGCAGGAGCCTCTTCAGCTGTTGCCTCGGCGTTTTCAGCCTCAGCCGCAGCAGCCTCCTCAGCCTTCTTGGCAGCCTCAGCAGCAGCGATTTCTGCTTTCTTCTTTGCCACCAACTCAGCCTTTGCCGCGTTCTTTGCTTTCTCTTCCTCCAAGCGTTTGCTGTCAGCTTGCTTCTTGTCGTTTGACAATTGCTCCTTCTTAGCGTTCAATTGTGCTTCCTTATTCTTCTTCCACTCCTCGAAACGACGATTTGCTTCTTCTTCAGTGAAAGCACCCTTCTTGACGCCACCGAGCAAGTGCTTCTTCAAAAGCACGCCCTCGTTAGAGAGAAGGCGACGAACTGTATCTGTAGGTTGTGCACCTACGCTAACCCAATACAAAGCTCTTTCGAAATTCAAACTTATTGTAGCAGGATTAGTGTTCGGATTATAAGAACCTATCCTTTCAATAAATTTACCATCTCGTGGTGCCCTGCTATCAGCGATAACAATAGGATAGAACGCATAGCGCTTGCGGCCGTGACGTTGTAATCTAATTTTTGTTGCCATTTAAGTTTTGTTTAAATAAAAAGTGTATTAAGTTTATCGGGCGCAAAGGTACTCACTTTTGCGCACTTATGCAATTTTTTCTGATTTTTTTTGATATTGCCGTCAAACGTGCTATCTTTGTAGTTATGGAAGAAGACTTAAAGACAGCCGTCGAGGTCATGCGCAAAGGCGGCGTAATACTTTACCCGACCGACACCATCTGGGGCATTGGATGCGATGCCACCAACGCAGAGGCCGTGGACAAAGTGTACAAAATCAAGAAGCGCGCCAACAACAAGGCTATGCTTGTGCTTGTCGGCAAAATGGAAGATGTGGAGAATTATGTGGAGACAGTTCCCGAGATGGCTTACCAGCTCAACGAGCTGAGCGAGAAACCCATCACGATAATATACGACAATGCCTTGAACCTTGCGCAGGAACTTCTTGGCGACAACTCCAGCGTAGGCATACGGGTGTCGCGCGAGGTGTTTACACAGCGATTGTGCAAGATGCTCCGCAAGCCAATCGTTTCTACTTCCGCCAATATCGCCGGCGAGCCTTCGCCAGCATTCTTCGACGAGATTTCCGACGAAATAAAGTCGGCTGTAGACTACATCGTGAAATACCGGCAAGACGACAAGACCCCGCATGCCCCATCAAGCGTGGTGATGCTGTCAGCCGACAATACAATTAAGATTTTGCGCCCGTGAAAAGTGAGCAAAGATTCAGATTAAGATATATAATTTACGATTACCTTGCCGTCAACATATCATGGCTGGTTTTCACCTTTGTCAGATACTGCCTGACAAAGGACTTTGGAGCCATGCGCGAAATCGACGCGTTCACAACCTATCTGTCGTTTCACGACATCGTGCTTGGGCAAATATTATTTCCTTTTCTCATTGTTTTCATTTGCCTCCTGTCGGGTTTTTACAACAAGCCTTTTTCAAAGCCCCAGATGCAGGTGTTTCTCAACACTGTCGTCTCGTCGTTCTTCGCGTCAATGGTTGTATACTTCGCGATTCTAATCAACGACAACCTTCCAGAGCGCAACATCAACTATGAGCTGATATGCTCTCTATGGCTCATCATAGGAACCGCCTTATACATTCCGAGAAAAGTCATAGCCAACAACATACTACGCCACATCAAGAACGGCGACATCAGATTCAACACTCTCGTCATCGGCGACAAGCCGACAGTCGCGCAAGTGCTGGAAACCATCACAAAATCAAGAGATGAAAGCGGCGCTCACGTTGTCGGGACTCTCGCTTTCGACGACAATATGGCCGATTTGGACAAGACGTGCAAGGCGCTTGACGTGCAGAGCATCATAATCGCCCCGTCCAACCGCACAAACTCCGAGACCCTGCACTTGATAAACAACCTTTTCCACCTCGCCATCCCCATAAAGATTGCGCCGGAAACCTACGACATCATCACGTCCAACATCCGTCACGCCAACATTATAGGCGAGCCGTTTGTAAACATTGCCCAAAGCAATATGCCCGAATGGCAAAAGAATGTGAAACGGATGTTCGACATCTGCATCTCAGCGACCGCCCTTTTAGTCCTTGCTCCGGTTTTTGCCGCCATAGCATTCGCAATAAAGAAAGACTCGAAAGGCAGCATCATATATTCACAGGAAAGGATCGGCAAAAACGGCAAGCCTTTCCACATATACAAATTCCGCACAATGGTCACAAACGCAGAAAGCGGAGGAGTGCCGATGCTGTCGAACGAAGAAGACAAGCGCATCACGAAAATCGGGCACACGCTGCGCAAGTACCGCCTTGACGAGACACCGCAGTTCTGGAACGTGCTGAAGGGCGACATGTCGCTCGTCGGGCCAAGACCAGAGCGGAAATTTTTTGCAGAGCAGATAATCGAACGCGCACCATACTATACACTCACCTATCAGATTCGCCCCGGCATAACATCGTGGGGCATGGTGAAATATGGATATGCAAAGAATGTCGACGAGATGATAGAACGGTCAAAATACGACCTCATCTATCTCGACAACATGTCGCTGTTTGTTGATTTTAAAATTATTTTATACACCGTCAGAACCGTACTGACAGGAAAAGGAATGTAGATATGCTGAACACGATGCAATTAAAAGACAACGCAAATGCAGTATTGATGAGAGTGCTGCAATGGCGGGAGGACCACATCAACGAGAAGACCTTTCTTCTCATTCTCGCATTCTTCATCGGCATCTTATCCGGATTCGCCGCCCTACTGCTGAAATTCCTCATCGCCACCATCTCGTCGCTGCTGACAAATCATTTCAACGTCGACGGAGCCAACTACTTCTATCTTGTCTATCCCGTCCTGGGCATTCTGATTGTCGGGCTATATGTCAGATACATCGTCAAAGACAACATCTCCCACGGTGTGACAAGAGTGCTTTACGCAATTTCACAGAACAAAAGCCGGCTGAAGCTGCACAACACATACTCATCGGTCGTGGCCAGCTCCATCACCATCGGCTTCGGCGGTTCGGTAGGAGCCGAGGGTCCGATTGTCAATACCGGAGCCGCAATCGGGTCGAATCTCGGCAGTCTTTTCCGCCTGTCGCCGCAAATTCTGATGATGCTTGTGGGCAGCGGCGCGGCAGCCGGTGTGGCAGGCATCTTCAAAGCGCCTATCGCCGGAATGCTTTTTGCCATAGAGGTACTGATGATCGACCTCACCACAGTGTCGGTCATGCCGCTTCTTGTGTCGTCAATCACGGCAGCCACCGTCTCATACATATTCACCGGCTATAGCCCAGAATTCAGCTTCGACCAAAGCGAGGCTTTCCTTACAAACAACATCCCGTATGTAATAATCCTCGGCATTGTCTGCGGATTCACGTCGCTTTACTTCACAAAGGTAATCGGCGCAGTTGAGAATGTGTTTACGAAGCTGCGCAATCCATGGTATAAGTTTGCTATCGGATCAGTAATCCTCAGCGGTCTGATATTCTGCTTTCCTCCGCTCTACGGAGAAGGCTACGAAGCCATCACCGAATTGCTCAAAGGCGACCCTTCGACATTGCTTGACGGCAGTGTGTTCTACAGCCTAAGAAACAATGTTTGGTTCGTAATTTTGTTTCTGTTCCTGATTATTCTCACCAAAGTGTTTGCCACAAGCGCCACAAACGGCGGAGGCGGCGTCGGCGGAACATTCGCGCCATCATTGTATGTGGGCTGCATGACAGGCTTCCTTTTCGCCTATCTCGCAAACACTCTCGGGTTCTTTCCAGGGGCGGAATTGTCGTGCAAGAACTTTGCTCTGATGGGAATGGCAGGAGTGATGGCGGGCGTAATGCATGCCCCGTTGATGGGCATATTCCTCACCGCCGAGATGACCGGCGGCTACCAGCTGTTTCTTCCGTTGCTGATGGTGTCGACAATATCATACTGCACTATACGCATATTCTTGAAATACAGCATCTATACAATGCGTCTGGCAAAGCGCGGCGAATTGCTCACACACCATAAGGACAAAGCCGTGCTGACGCTTCTGAAAATGGACAGCGTTATTGAAAAAGACTTCATCGAGGTACACCCCGAGATGTCGTTGAGGGAGATGGTGCATAAAATTTCCCAGTCAGACAGAAACTTGTTTCCTGTCACCGACCACAACGGCAACCTGCTCGGCATCGTCCTTCTGAACGACATCCGCAACATCATGTTCCGCCCCGAGTTATACGACCGTATGTTTGTGCGCAAATTTATGTGTATGCCACCTGCAAAAATTGAAATCGGCGACAACATGGAGAATGTGATGAAAACATTCGACAGGACAAACGCTTGGAACCTGCCTGTCGTAGAAAACGGCAAATACATTGGATTTGTGTCCAAATCAAAAATATTCAACTCATACCGTCGGGTGCTGCGCCACTTCTCCGACGACTAAACATTTTTACACATAATGGACAAAAAGGATTTAAAAATAGTTTTTTTCGGCACTCCCGAATTTGCAGTAGCAAGTCTGGACAAGCTTGTAGAAGGCGGCTACAACGTGGCTGCCGTTGTCACTATGCCCGACAAGCAAGCCGGCAGAGGTCACCACATGATTCAGTCGGACGTAAAGAAATACGCCCTTGAGAAGGGACTGCGCATTCTCCAACCGGAGAGACTGAAAGACGAGACGTTTGTCAGCCAACTGAAAGAAATAAATGCCGACCTGTTTATCGTCATTGCTTTCAGAATGCTTCCAGAAGTGGTTTGGGGAATGCCCCGTCTCGGCACATTCAACCTCCACGCCTCGCTACTCCCAAAATACCGTGGCGCAGCTCCTATCAACTGGGCTGTGATCAACGGCGAGAAGGAAACCGGCGTGACAACATTCTTCCTCAAGCACGAAATCGACACCGGCGACATTATCCAGCAGAAAAAAATTGACATAGCCGTCACTGACAACGTAGGCGCCATTCACGACCGACTTATGGAGCTTGGCGCAGGGATGGTCATCGAGACAGTCGACGACATCATCAACGACTCCGTAACCACAATTCCACAGGACGCCTTGATTGACGGCGGGGCAGACACATTGCCGGCTCCGAAAATCTTCAAGGACACATGCCACATCGACTGGAACAAAGGGGCTGAGTCAATCTACAACCTGATTCGAGGCTTGTCGCCCTACCCTGCCGCATGGAGCAGTTTCGAGAAAGACGGCAAGGAATATTCCGTGAAGATTTTCTCCACCTCACTTCCTATGAAATGCAGCGACACCAAGCCGGGCAAAGTGAGCGTCGAGAAGAACCGGATTTTTGTTGACTGCGCCGACGGCAAATTAGAGATTCTCTCTTTACAGCAGTCCGGGAAAAAGAGGATGGACTCAGACGCCTTCACAAGAGGCTTCGACTTGTCGGAAATATATTTCAAATAATGATTTACAAGGGGGTTGCACATTTGCAGCCCCTTTTTATTCCGGCAACATATCTGACGGCAAGGTTTTACTGGTTTTCGCCCCAAGCTTCTTCAGATTCTCCACCTTCGACACTATGCAGCCTCTGCCGGTATGCAATTTAGACATAGCACTGGCATAAGCCTCGCTTGCCTTGCCAAGGCTTTGCTCCACAGTCTGCATATCGTTCACGAAACCCACGAACTTGTCATACAGCTTGCCTCCTTCTTCGGCTATTTTCAAAGCATTTTTTGTCTGCTTGTCGCGCGTCCATAACTGAGCAATCAACCGCAATGTCGAGATCACATGCGCCGGACTGATTATCACCACCCTCTTCTCATACGCCTCCATCCAAAGGTTATTGTCCAATGTCATCGCCGCCATGTAGGCATGTTCATTGGGAATGAACATCAACACATAATCAATCCTGTCGTCATTGCCCACCCCAACAAAGTCCTGATACCTTTTAGTTTCCAACTCCTTCAAGTGGCTGCGCACAGACAACAGATGCGCCTTTCCGAAACGCTGTCGGTCGTCCTCGTTGTCGGCATTGATATAATTAACGTATGCCGTCAACGACACCTTTGAATCTATCACAATGCATTTCTTGTCTGGCAATGCCACCACAACGTCAGGGCGCAGTCTGCCGTTATCGTCGTTCTTTATCTGCGTTCCATCGTCGTTTTTAGTGCGCTGCACAAAATAATTCTCACCTTCCACAAGCCCTGATTTGACAAGAATGGTCTCAAGAACCATCTCACCCCAATCTCCCTGCACCTTCGTGTTGCCCGACAGAGCCTCCGTCAAATCGCGCGCCTCCTTGCCTATCGACATATTCAGCTCCATCAGCCTTTTCATCTGTTCACCAAGCAGCGTGCGCTCCTTCGAGGAGTTCATATACGTGTCGTCAACCCTGCGTTTGAAATCTTTGATGTCCTCCTTCAGCGGATTCAGAATCTCGCTCAAACGGGTTTCATTCGCCTCCTTGAATTTTTCCGACTGCGAGGAAAAGATATCTGCGGCAAGCGACTTGAATTGAGCCTTCGTCTCTTCTCTGACCGAATTGTTGAATGCCTCTACATTGCCAATTTTTTCTTTCAATCGCGCATTTTCAATCCTCGCCTCCTCCAACTCATTGCGCAGCGCCCTGGCCGCTTTGTCCTTAATTGCCACAAGCGCCACAAGCACAATGCACACAACCGCTGTCACACATAAAAATACCAGTTCCATCTTTCTGTTTTATTTTGACTTTACACTCAATATCCGACCATAATTTTGCAGGTTGGCGAATATTGACTAACTTAGATGCAAAATTAAGACACAAATGACAAAATTCAAAATAGGCGACGAGTGGTGGACCACTCCGACAGAAAGTGAAAACGGCAACCGCATAATCGTTACCGGACGCCGTGGTGTGGAAAATGCCATTGCATCAGGCAAATTCAACGACCGTATAGAAATAACGTGGAAATATGATTCCGATAAAAACGGGATGCCCGACTTTAAGACGTCGTCGCTGATGGAGGCTGTCACCGATGCGCTGAACGCCGCCTTCAAAAAAGACCAAGCCGCCATTCTGACAGGCATCTATACCGGTGACGGCGAACGCAACTGGGTTTTCTACACACGGAATCTGAAGAAATTCCAATACATCCTCAACGATGCGCTCCATGACATGGAAGTGCTGCCACTGACATTCTATGCCGAGAACGACCCCGATTGGGAAGAATATCAGGAAATGAAGGTCAAGACCGAGATTTTGGAAGAAGAATAGTGTTAACATCTCCGATTTAAATATTCAAGCATATATATTATAAATAGTTTACACTTCGACTTCGCCACGCCCAGCTTTGATTAATTAAACTTAAATATTCCGCGCACAAAGAACAAATATGCGGATTTAGATGTAATTTAGGCGCGAAGAAAGTTAAAATTAACTATTCAACATATTAATAACGCGAATATTTAACACTTATCATTATGGGAAGATTTAATAAAGTGAATTCAGCGATAGCATTGATGTCGGCATTGATTATGGCAACACCGTCAGCGATGTCGGCTGAAATTGCAACAACGGAGAGCAGTGCTCCACGCACCACAACATCCGCACCAATCGATTTCACAAAAGCTGCCGAAGCGACAATCAACCGCGTTGTCAGCATCAAAAGTTTCGCCACTCCCCGCCAGAGCCGCATGTCGGAATTCAACGACCCATTCTTTGAGTTCTTCTTCGGACCAAACTTCGGCGGACGCCAGCAACAACAACCACAGAAGAAATCAGAGCCACAGCCATTAGGCTTGGGCTCCGGTGTGATCATCAGCGCCGACGGATATATCGTGACCAACAACCACGTGGTTGAAGGCGCAGAGAAACTTGAAGTGACGATGAACGACAACAAGACATACAATGCCACAATCATAGGTACCGATGCCAACACCGACCTCGCCCTGCTTAAAATAGACGCATCCGACTTGAATTTCATCACCTTCGGAGATTCCGACAAGCTGAAAGTCGGAGAATGGGTTCTTGCCGTAGGTAATCCTTTTGGATTTACATCAACCGTAACCGCCGGCATTGTAAGCGCAAAAGCACGCAACATCTCAACTGTCACCCACAGCCGTCAATTCGGCATAGAATCATTTATACAAACAGACGCCGTTGTCAACCAAGGCAACAGTGGCGGAGCTTTGGTAAACACCAAAGGCGAGCTGATGGGCATCAATACATTGATTTATTCCCGCACCGGCGACTACAGCGGATACGCTTTCGCCATTCCTTCATCAATCGTGAAGAAGGTGATTTCCGACCTCAAGCAATACGGCACCGTGCAACGCGCAATGCTCGGAATCACGTTCACCCAACTGACTCCCCAGCTTTGCGAAGAGAAAGACATCAAACTGACAGAGGGCATATATGTGACTGAGGTGCAAGACCAAAGCGCAGCAAAAGAGGCAGGCTTGGAGAAAGAGGACATAATCACAGAAATCGGCAGCACAAAAGTGCGCAACACTGCCGAACTGCAAGAGGCAATCAGCCAATACTCTCCTGGCGACAAAGCCGTCATCAAATTCTATCGCAAAGGCAAACCACGCACCGCGACTGTAACATTCCGCAACTCGCAAGGCAGCACAAAAATCACAAAAGAGACTGACTTTGCAGCGTTGGGATGCACATTCTCAAAACTCCCTCAGAAAACGAAAGACGCGCTCGGCATCAGCTACGGAGTTGTTGTGGGCGGCGTGTCGAAAGGCAAGTTTAAAGACGCAGGCATCGCCAATGGCTTCATTGTCCAAGAGATAAACGAGCAGAAAGTGAATTCGCAGAGCGACGTTGAAAGCATCTACAATGCAATCATGCGCGACTCAAGCGCCGACAAAGTAATGTATATCAAGGGTCTTCTCCCTACTGGCCGACGCACATACCTCGCCATTCCTTTGCTTGACGAAGACAATTAACCACAATCACAACTGAAAAAAAGAACGGAGTCGAACTCGTAGGAGTCGGCTCCGTTCTTTTTTTCTCTTTCAAATTTATCGCTTCATCACCTTGACTGTCTGTCCGGCAACCGACACAAGATAGATTCCGTTTGAATAAGACGACAAGTCGACAGAACCACGTCCCTCCGGCATCAATTCACTGTAAAGACATCTGCCTTTCAAGTCAAACACCTGCGCCAACGCTTCCTCGTAAAGAGTGAACGACACAAGGCCCGATTGGTCGACATACAACCTCAGCCCGCTGTTGTCCAGACTTTCGACGCCACCATAACGCGCCAAAAATTCTGCCAGCACCTTCTCGTCAATCACAATCGACTCATCAACCGACTCCGCATCGCCAGTTCCCACCGAGTGGGTGTTGACAACCCTTACAACTTCTGTGCTGTTTTCCCCCAATATTCCATTCGTCTGGTTGACTCCGGTATAGATTCTGACGAAATCCACGCCGGGCAATTTCACCGCATTGCCATTGGCGTCTACAGCCCAATCAATGTCAATCATCGCGCCCTCATTGCGCACCAGTCCGTCTTTATCATAGAAATTAGGATAGTTGTCGGCATAGCCATAGTCAAAAGCTTTAAGCACAATGTACGGATCGTCAGCCGTGCCCTCGTTCACACTATTGTCAGGCAAACGGCACCCCTGGAACGTAAGTTTCGACCTGCCACTGAGCCACTGCGGCCAATATGGCTGTGTGTGGAACGGTATTCTGTTTACAAATCCGCTGTTTCCCTGATTGTCCATCCACATAATATCGTCATTGTCAGAAACCGGGCGAATATATGAGACCTCATAATTGTGGATTGATTTCGAATATTCACTTCCGGCAATCTCAAACCACTCATTTCCATCCGGAATCCCGTTGTGGTTGATGTCGTATGCCACCATCACGACTCCCGGCTCACTGTTGCCTCCTTTTGTCGACGACTGCGAAGACTGAAACGCATTGCCTTCGATGTAAATGTCGCGTTTTCCCGGCACATTGACGATAGTCCGTTCAAAGCCCACCGTAACATATCCGCCCCATGCTCCAAGCGATATATAATAACCCTCTTCGGTCATATATTGCAACGCCTTGGCAGCCATAGCCTCAGAGTCGTCGCCGTCTTCCCATTCAGGCAGCACGTTTACAAACTGTCCCGGAGCGGGCACATAATCTATAACTCTATTATGAACCGGACTGACAGCAAAAACCGTCAATGGACACAGCGCTGCGAGCGCAATCATTTGTTTTCTCATATCTTTATTGTTTTATTTTTCCTTTAAAAGCGAAATGTGCGGGAATCTGACCAGCAGTCTGTTTCCACTTCAACACACCATCTTTACTGAAACAGTAGACCGTGCCCGACACCACATAAGACTTGGCGTCGGTCACATATATATCTTTAGTAACAGGATTCACAGCGATGCCGTATGGATGTTTTATGGACGCATCCGTACCATCCTTGATGAAATTTCTGTCGAGCACTTCCATCGTAGCCATGTCTATCTTGGCATACGTCACCCGATTCTCCCCCGTAACATAGCTCCATTCCGTGCTTATAACATATGCCACATGATCGTCAACCCACACGTTGGAAACCGGAATCTTCAAATCTTTCACAATAGTCTTGCTCCGTGGATCGACCACAAAAAAGTCAGAGTTTAAATCGCCATAATAATTTCCGCGCGAGCTCACCCACAAGCGTCCCTTGCTGTCGTGCACAAGACGATGGAAGTTGGCCGTGCCATCGAGCACAATCACGTCACACAACTGAAACGTCGGCAAGTCGATAACAGATATGGTGTTGTCATAATTCGGCTTCCTGTAGCCTCCCGAATTCGCCACATACAGGCGGTCGCCCACCACGGTCATCTCTTCAGGCTGATAGCCCACCTCCACACTGCCGACAATCTGCATCGACAGCGTGTCGACCTTAAAGACAGCACCTTTCGGCGCATTGATATTCTCTTGCACAGGGGCGACATAACTGCTCACATACACATATCCCTTGTCGCCGACGGCATAACGGCAGTTGGGGACGTCTATCTTTGCACACCTGACAGCCGTCGAAGCGTCCATCACCTCCACCTTATGCGAGCAGTTGATCACCGCATACAGCTTACTTCCATATATCAGCAAGTCATTTCCCACATCGCCCAATTCTTTAACTACCGACGGGTTTCTCTCAGAATATATATTTTTGTAATACGTTCCCTCTCCGTAGTCAAAATAATCGAGAGTAGACTTGTTGCTGCCCATATTGCCCTCATTGAGCAAGTAAAACCCCTCAACGTCGGTATACTCCGGCTCTGCGACATGAATCTTCTCCATATCGACAAGCACCTCATCCGTGCGGCAGGCGGCAAACAGCACTGCCACAATCGACAACGACAATATGTAAAATCTCCAATTCATAACAATCACATTGAAAAACGCGCCGATAATTTAAAGTTGCGGCCAGGCATTGGGTAATTGTGGATTACCTCATACGCCTGATTGAAAATGTTATTTAACTCACCCGTCAGTTTCAAACGCGTTTTGCCAAAGACAAACTCACGCGCCAGCGACATGTCGTGGGTATACCACGGTTGCTCATAATTGTAGCGGGAGTTTTCCTGCTCGTTGTAGCGTTCTCCCGTATAGATAAAGCTATAGTTCAGCTGCCATCCATTCCAATCGAGGCGACACGCCACCGAGCCACTGTGGCGCGGCGTGTATGGAATCTGGTCGCCATAGAACGAATCCTCCTTGTCGGTGCAGTCATAGGCTTTCTGAAACGTATATTGCAGATTGAGTCCGACCGCAACCTTACGCACAGCCGCGTCAAGCACCAACGCCGACTCCACACCGCCAATTCTCACCTTTCCAAGATTCAGCATAGTCCAGCGGAACTGCTGCCCTGTCGGGTAGGCTATGATTTTGTCAGTAACCGTATTATAGTAGCCGTCAGCCCTGAATTTAAGACTCTTGAGAAATCCACCGCCAAACTGCAATCCGTAAGCCACACCCAAATCATATTGCCATGTGCGCTCCGGCTTCAAGTTGGCATTGCCTATTTCGGTGTAGTATAAGTCGTTGAACGTAGGCATCCTGAAAATGCGCTTGAAAAATCCCGTTATCACAAAATCGGATTCAGACATTGGCGTATAACTGAAAAAAACAGCCGGCGACAACTCCCTCTTATCGGGCGATGCCGTATACAATTTGCGCGAACGCGTCGACTCCTGAATGAATGTGCCCAGCAGGCTCGCCTGCACGCTGACCTTCTCGAAATCAACCGATGACGCCACCGAGGTCAGCTCCGTCCAACGTTTAGGATATGCAAAATCCTGCAAATCAGCGTTCATTTTATTCATCTGAACATCCACTGCCACCGACATCCGCCACCAGTCAGTAAGCGTGAACAAGTTAGCCAACGAAAGATATGCCTCTTGCTGATAATAATGATTGTTTATGTAAAGCTCCTTCGGGTCGTCACGCAAGAAATTAGAATAATCCCACGCAAATTTTCCCGTCACCTTCAAGGAGTAGAACGGCGCTATACGCGTCTGCAATGCGCCCTGCCCGAATGCCGACTTGTCGACCTGCCGCTCTCCGTGCCGGAACACATTGTTGACAATCGCCCCGGGAATGCCGCGGTCGGACGTGTAAAAATACCCGTTGACATTCCATTTTCCTTTTGGCAGAAATCCATAAAGGCCCAACTCCGTACGCAGCGACTCCACATCGCCGTTGCGACGCACAGCGGTAGTGTCGTAAGCCACCGACCCGTCAAGATTCATTCTCTTATAGCGGAATTTGTAACGTCCGTTGGCATTCGTATACTCCGCACTTGCCGACAGATATGTGCTGCCGCCAAGCTTCTGTTCCCAAAGAAGCGAAGGGTTTGCCAACCCGAAACTGCCGGTGCGCATCTGCGCAACCACATTGTAGCGTTTTCCGCCGGTAAATCGCGGGCGTCTGGTTGTGACATATATGGCACTTGATGCACTGAAGTCCTTCGCCGTTTGAAAGATGTCGCTTTTCTGCCCGTTGTAAAGAGAAATCGACTCCACATTGTCGAGCGAATAACGACCCAAGTCAACCTGACCGTTCTGAGCGTTGCCAAGTTGAACGCCATTGTAGAACACGCCCACATGGTTTGTGCCCATGCTGCGGATGTTTACGGTCTTTATACCACCTATTCCTCCGTAATCCTTCACCTGGACTCCAGTGAAATAGCGCAGTGCGTCAGCTACCGACTGACTGTTGAGGCGCTGCAGCACAGAGTCTGTCAGCACCTGCGGCTTGACAATTGTGCGCTCACGCACCGCGACGACACTCACCGCATGCATTTCCACATGCAATGTGTCTCTTTCTATTTTTTCAGCCAGCACACCACCAAAGCAGCAGGACAAAGCCAGCAATGTAAACAATATTCTTCTCATTTTCCAAATCTTTTCAACCCGAAACTTCCACAATCAAGCAGAAGAAACTCGCAGGTTATTAAAAGCCATCGTTCCTGTCACCGTATTCCGACTTCCCCTCTGGCTTATGCGTTCAAACCTTCCCAGAATCACCATTCCAGTGGCAAGAAACCCAGTTTATCAAATTGGGGTTACGGCAGCGAGCACTGTCCGGGACTTTCACCCGATTCCAAGGCATAAATAGAATCATGCCATCTGTCAGGAACAAGACAAAGATAACTATTTTTTTCCGATTAAGCATTATTAACCTATATCACCGCTTTTGACAACTTGTTTTCACACTATTGGGATTAAGTTAATTTAAAAAAAACCATATATTTGCACTATTAGAAACCGAAAAGGACAAACTATGAGCAGCATGTATGAAGTCTTAATGGATTTACCTTTATTTCAAGGTGTTAGCCATACGAAAATTTCAGAATTGATTGAGAAGATACGATTCAACTTCTTGAAATATCTGAATAACGAGAAATTCATATCCGCAAACGACAGTTGTCAGCAACTACGATTTCTCATATCCGGAAAAGCCAGGATTGAGATATTCAACATGAACCGTCGCATCCGTGTGCTCGAGACCATATCCGGACCAAACGTTATTGGTGCGGAGTACTTGTTCGGCAAAACCACAGCCTATCCATACAATGTATATGCAGAGCCGGAAGCCGGAATCCTCCAGATTGAAAAGTCCGACTATCTGAAGATAATAAAGTCAGACTCCGTTTTCCTGTTCAACATGCTCAACTATCTGTCGCGCAACTCGCAGACACCTATGGAAGCCGTTTTGTCGCTGACGTCGGGAAGCATCGCCGAACGTCTGGCATTCTGGATTACGTCGCTCACATACCGCAACGCCACCGACATCGTAATCCACAGCAAGCACAAGGACATGTATACAATGCTCGGTATACAGCGCAGTTCGTTTATAAACACGCTCAGCGAACTCAAGGAAAAAGGCTACCTCGACTTTGACAACTCAGAGATACGCATCACCGACCGCGACAAAATGTTTGAACTGATGAACTCCAACAAATAAACAAGGCGGCTTCTCTCGAAGCCGCCTTTGTATTTTTCAGATATTCTGTTGGTTATAAAGACATAGTATCGTATAAAAACTTACACCTATTTTCAATTCCAATCAATAAAGTTTCTAAATCTTCTTTGTGTGCAAAGAAAGCAACATTATCGCAACAAAATATAACAGCCTTGTAACATTTCCGCAAAAAGATGTCTGCGGCAAGTTCAATTATGCCGCCACACACTATTATATCCAATAATTTTGTTACTTTTGTATACAACTAAATCAAACGATATGGCAACACCAGTTTTAGGCATAGTAGTGCCTTGCTACAACGAACAGGAAATGCTGGAAACCACAATCCGGCAACTATCGGCTGTCATCTCAGGACTTGTCGACAAGAACAAGGTTGCAGATTCAAGCTGCATGATTTTAGTCGACGACGGAAGCCGCGACGCCACATGGGACATCATTTCAAAACACGCCGCAGAAACAAGCGTTGTTTGCGGGGTGAAACTCGCCGGCAACGTAGGCCATCAAAATGCCTTGATTGCCGGTCTGACCGCCGCCGTTGAGTTTTGCGATGTGACAATTTCAATTGACGCCGACCTTCAGGACGACATCAACGTCATCGAGCAGATGGTAGACAAATATCTTTCAGGCACCGACATAGTATACGGAGTGCGCGACTCGCGTGCAACCGACACCTTCTTCAAGAAGAACTCCGCACTAATGTTCTACAAGCTGATGAACGCACTTGGAACAAAGACCATCTACAACCACGCCGACTACCGTCTGATGAGCCGTCGGGCAGCAGAGAAACTGCTTGAGTTTCCAGAGCGCAACCTCTTCATCCGCGGCATCGTGCCTCTCATCGGTTTCACCACCGACACCGTGACCTACGACAGGAAGGCGCGTATGGCTGGAGAATCGAAATATCCGTTGAAGAAGATGTTGAGTTTTGCCGTCAACGGCATCACGTCGTTCTCCATCCGCCCCATCCGGCTGATTTTCTCCGTTGGCATAATAATGCTTCTCGCCACCATCGCAGTGTCGCTCTACACGCTTCTGGCATACACAGCCGGACACACCATCAAAGGCTGGACATCGCTGATGCTGTCGCTTTGGTTCATCGGCTCGCTTATACTCATCTCGCTTGGCATTATCGGTGAATATATCGGCAAGATTTACGTTGAAGTGAAGAAGCGCCCCCGCTTCTTCATTGAGAAAAGCATCATAAACCGCACTGAAAAAATTTCGAAATAACTATGGAATACGGATTTGTCAAAGTTGCCTCCGCCGTTCCCACAGTGAAGGTGGCAGACTGCAGGCACAATGCCGGGCAGATGGCAGAAATGATTGCCGACGCCGCAAATCAGAATGTGGAAATCATCATATTCCCAGAGTTGAGCATCACCGGATATACATGCGGCGACTTGTTCGCACAAAGCGTCCTGCTCGAAGAGGCAGAGAAATCGCTTGAATGGCTGGTTGCGGAAACACAATCGCTTCCTGTGATTTCGATCGTTGGAATCCCGCACCCACACAACGGCTCTCTCATAAACGCCGCCGTGGTGTTCCAATCAGGCAAAATTCTTGGAGTCGTCCCTAAGACATTCCTTCCCAACTATAAGGAATTTTACGAAAAACGCTGGTTTGCATCAGCCTTGCAAACCCCAGAATGCGTGACTTCAATCTGCGGACAACGCGTGCCAATGCAGCGCGACATGCTGTTTGCCACCAGCAACACAACATTTGGCGTAGAAATCTGCGAGGACCTTTGGTCAACGATTCCTCCAAGTTCATTCTTATCGCTCGAAGGCGCTGAAATCGTGTTCAACATGTCGGCCGACAACGACTGCGTCGGCAAGCATTCCTATCTGAGGAATCTTGTAAAGCAACAGTCGGCAAGATGCATCGCCGGATACGTATTCTCTTCCTGCGGATTCGGCGAGTCAACGACCGACGTTGTTTTCGCCGGCACTTCAATAATCTGCGACAACGGCTCAACAATCGCCGAAGGAGAGCGCTTCGCCATGGACAGACGGATGACCGTAGGAGAAATCGACGTCGAGAGTATCCGAAACGACCGCCGCGTCAACACCACGTTTGCCGAGAGCCGCGGACTGCACTCACGGCAAGCCGTCACGATAAACGCTTTGCCGCAGACTCCGTCAGCACTCAATCTGACAAGAACCGTCAACCCTCTCCCGTTTGTGCCGTCAGGCTCCAAACTCGATTCTTGCTGCGAAGAGATTTTCGCCATCCAATCCACCGGATTGGCACAACGGTTTGCCCACACGCATGCGGAAACAGCCGTAATAGGCATCTCCGGAGGTCTTGACTCCACTCTTGCGCTTCTCGTGGCAGTAAACACATTTGACAAGCTCCACAAAGACCGCAAAAACATTATCGGCGTCACAATGCCTGGATTCGGCACCACCGACAGGACTTATACCAATGCCCTATGCCTTATGAAGTCGCTCGGCGTGACCATCCGCGAGATTTCAATCAAAGATTCCTGCATCCAGCACTTCAATGACATCGGCCACGACATAAACGTGCACGACGTGACTTATGAGAACTCTCAGGCCCGTGAACGCACCCAACTGCTTATGGACATTGCCAACCAACGCAATGGAATGGTAATCGGAACAGGTGACTTGTCGGAGCTTGCTCTCGGATGGGCCACCTACAACGGTGACCACATGTCGATGTACGGAGTCAACGCAAGCGTGCCCAAAACGCTGGTAAAACATCTTGTTGCGTGGATTGCCAACCGCCTTGATGACGAAACGGCAAAAACCACATTGCTCGACATCGTCGACACCCCTATCAGCCCGGAACTGATTCCAGCCGACAAAAATGGCAATATAAAGCAAAAGACCGAAGACATCGTCGGCCCATACGAACTGCACGACTTCTTCCTTTACAATTTGCTCCGTCACGGATTCTCTCCGAAGAAGATTTTTGCGCTCGCGCAAATCGCCTTTGACGGAGAATTTGACAATGCCACCATCAAGAAATGGCTGACAACATTCTGCCGCCGTTTCTTCAACCAGCAATTCAAACGCTCTTGTCTGCCCGACGGCCCGAAAATCGGACTGTCGCTGTCGCCGCGTGGCGACTGGCGGATGCCAAGCGATGCCACATCGCGTCTGTGGCTTGACGAATGTGAAAAACTTTAACAAAAAAATGGACAAGAAAATTTCTTTTATAGGCATAATTCCCGCCCGCTACGGCTCATCGCGTTTTCCTGGGAAACCGCTGGCTGAGATAGGCGGAATGACAATGATAGAACGCGTGTGGCGGCAAGTGGCCAAAGTGCTCGGAGACGCCGTCGTTGCAACCGACGACAGCAGGATTCTCAAAGAGGTGGAACGCTTCGGCGGACGTGTCGTAATGACAAGCGAAAGCCACCGGAGCGGCACAGACCGCTGCTTCGAAGCCTACCGCAACTGCGGCTCGACTGCCGATGTGATAATAAACATACAAGGCGACGAGCCGTTTATCCACGAGCAGCAGATTGAGGAGATAATGCAATGCTTCAACGACGATGACACTCAAATTGCCACCCTCGCACGTAAGTTTGACAAAGAGAAAGGCTTCGATGCGCTAAGCGACTGGACAAAACCGAAACTGGTCCTCGACAACCGCAACTATGCGCTCTACTTCTCACGTTCGGTCATACCATACATCCGCAACAAAGAAACAGGGGAATGGGCTGAATCGTTCCCGTTTCTTATGCATGTAGGCATGTATGCCTATCGTGCGTCAGTGCTTGAGGAAATCACCCGTCTGCCGCAGTCGTCACTTGAAATCGCAGAGTCGCTTGAACAACTGCGCTGGCTGCAGAACGGATATAAAATCAAAGTCGGACTGACCGAACACGAGACTATAGGAATCGACACGCCTGCCGACCTCGAGCGTGCAAACAAATTTCTTGAAAGCAGCAATTTGCCAAAATGATGCAACGCCCTGAAATAAAAGAACTGTCAAACATACAGATTTTCAAGCCTCAGTCTACAACACTCGACAACGGCATCGATATGAAATCAATAAGCATCGGCGACCAGCCGGTGTCGAGGCTTGACATCATTTTTGAAGGAGGCAGATGCGACGGCAGAAATCAAACCGTAAGCGAAATGCTTTCGGCAATACTCCGCGAAGGCACAACAAGTCTCAACGCGCAGGAGATTGCCGAGGCTCTCGACTACCACGGCGCATGGCTCGGATGCGACGCTTCGTCACACAATGCCACGCTGTCGCTCTATTCGCTGAACCGCAACTTTGAGAAAGTGGTGCCTATTCTTGCCGACATTGTGATGAACCCGTCGTTTCCGGCGCAAGAACTCAGCAACCTGAAATCGCTTGCCGCCAACCGCCTGCGCATCAACCGGCAGAAAGTGGCATTCCTCGCTATGGAGACGTTCGCTCGGCTGCATTTCGGTGAAGGCTCCAACCTCGGAAAGGTTGTCTCAGAAAATGACATCGAAAGCATCACGACTGAAGAGCTATCTAAATTCCACAAGCAATGGTTTGCCCCGCAAAACATGTCTGTCATCCTGTCCGGGAAAGTGGAAGGGCAAATGTTTGACGTGGTCAACAACTGCTTCGGCAAAACGCCCGTCACAGGCGCCCCACAGCAAAGCGCAACCGACAGCCCGTCAATCAAATTCAAACCCGACACCGTTGTCGTCGACAAACCCGACGCTCTGCAGTCTGCCGTAAGGATGGGCATTCCAACCGTGCTTCGCTCCGACGCCGACTACATCCCTCTACGCATTCTGGTTACAGCACTCGGCGGATATTTCGGCAGCCGGCTGATGACCAACATTCGCGAAGACAAAGGATACACCTACGGCATCTCGGCATCGCTGCTGGGCTATCGCAACAATTCTTTTATTTCAATCAGCTGCCAATGCGACACTTCCCACACTTGGCAAGTGGCAAAAGAGATAAAGACCGAGATTGAGAAACTGCAGAACGACACAATTCCCGATGATGAATTACGAAGGTTGAAGTCGTTTATGATAAGCGACCTGGCACGCACCCTCGACACGCCATTCTCAATCGCCGACTATTACGCGTCGCTCCACAACAACCACATCAGCACAGACTATTTCGAGCGGCAGCTGGCTACAATCAACTCCATTTCCGCCTCCAGCCTTCTCGACATAGCGCAACGCCGGCTGTCATCGGCAGAGATGCTAACTGTTGTTGCCGGCAATGCCAAAGAATTGTAAAACCACAAGAACTGACAAAGGCAGGACAGACGCCAACCGCTTCTGCCCTGCCTTTGATATTCAACAACTGTAATTACTTCTTCTCCGACTTCACAATCTCGTAGCTTTCAGCATCGATGTGGTAAAACGACAAATATGCCTTGCCTTCCTTCGCCTGACGCTCCGCTATCTTGTTGCGGTAGTCCTTCATTCGCGCGGCAAACGTGTTGATTTCCGACTGTCCCTGCGCAGCTTTTTCCGACTCGCAGCCCACTTCCACATTTTCTCCGTGCACTTCCTCAAGTTTGGCATAATCAGCCTCCATTTTCTTCACCGCAGCCTCGTCGATACGGTCTTCAACAAGCATACCTTTCACTCTCAGCACCTTATGAATGGCATCCTTTTCAAATGCCCCGAAAGCTCCAGCAGCCTCCGCACGAAGCATACGGTCGTCCTTCGCGCTCACAAGAAATGCCTTGCGTCCGCCATGCTTGCACAAATGCGAGCACTCCCCTTCCACAACAATTGTGTCGCCAACATATTTTTCCGCGTTGTCGAGCACGTTGTCAACTGTCAGCGCCTCGTCGGCAACCGCCGCCTGAGCACTGTCTGCCTTAGATCCGCAACTTGCCAAGAATATACTTGCAGTCGCCATTAATGCCAATAACGTTTTTTTCATCTGTTTGTTTTATTTTGAATTAGTGAATAATAATATCGGAATAAACACATAAATACCGAGAATCAGCGTCACAATGCCGCTCGCCACCGCCTTTCTACGACAACGGCGACAAACCGCAAACGCCACAACCGCCAACACCGCATTGAACACCAGCACCATCCAACTTCCGGCAAAAGCTATGCGTGGATACACCAGCTGGTCGTTGCCCGACGTGAACGACAGCGTGAACGGGAAAACATACGCCTCCAGCTTCTCATAACGCGACTTCGCAATCTTCTCGCTGAAATTGCCGAGCAGCGACATCGAATTGTTGTCTACCGCGCAATATTCTATCTTATCGCCATCGTTGACATTGACAACCCAGTTGAATACGTTTGCCATCATGACTATCTTCTCCGTTTCCGGATTCCACTTAAACGGCATCCGCCGCATTGCATAAGTCGAAGCCTCAAGCATATACACATTGTTGTCAGCATCAGTGACAACGCCAAGGAAACGATGGTCGACATTCTCCGTGACAAACACATGGCGCACATCAATCTTTTCAGCGTCTGCCACACGATGCACATAAGGTCTGCCCACCTGCATTTTCACATGGTAAAGCCGATGGTTGGCATCTGCCATCAGATAGCCCTCGTCATACGGCTTACGGGATGTTACATTGGCATTCATCACCGTTGCAGGAAATGCAAAGCCCTCATCTTTAAGCATCTTCGTGAATCGCGCACTGCGCTCAGGCAAGACGGCATTTGTCGCCATATCGACAAACTCCATTCCTTCAGACGTGAATCGGAACACCTCCGTAGCGTCTTCAAGCTCCAGACGCTCCGGCATCGACTCCATCATCATGTCGACCCTGGCATTGACACGGTTCACCTCCCGCGGACTGCTTACAAAAACCCACGAGTTTTCCTTAAATATTTTTATCGACACCTGACGCCCGCAGACAGTGTCGGGCAACTCATCCTTGCCCGACAGCACGGTGTAGAACACCTGCGGAAGCAGGCGGTCGCGCTCGTCGCGTGTCACCTCTTTCGACAAAGAGCCGTCAGCATTCAGCTCAAAATACTTCATCTTGCCGTCATCGTCGTCGCTACGCGACATGACAAACTTATCCGACACCGGGCTATAATAAACCACCTGCGACTTCGATGCCGACGGCACGGCAAAACCGACAAGCCACGGAAGAAACCATGCCAGAACCAACGTGGCTGCCACAATAAGAAATATGTTACTCAATTTTTTCATCATCAATCCTGAAGGCCCTCCTTAAACCGATATACCGAACGATAAACAAGCAACGCACACGACAGCGAGGCTACGACAAACAGCAGCAGCACGCCGTTGTAGGCCTCCGGTGCATCGCCGGCAAAAAGCCATGAAACGACACCGACTCCAAGCAACGACAACGCCACCTTCTGGACTCGGCATCCTTCAATACACACCGCTGCGGTGAAAAAATAGGCAACGACTCCAGCCACAAACCACGGCGACATGGTCAAAACAACCCGCGACACGAGTTCCGGGGCAAGAACACGCATGTCGTAAACCACAACAATCACCGACGTCACAACCGAAACCACCACTATTTCAGCCAAACCGACAGCAAGCATAGCAAGCACCATACGGTTTTGCGAATACGGGAGATGCAACGTCAACTTAAACCGTTTCTGCACCATTTCAGGCAGCATCTGGGCAAGCCCCACACCAACGCCCACCGCCAGCGGGATAAACGTCAGATGATTCACAAACATATTGTCCTTCATCAGCATAATCTGCCAGATATGCTCTACGCCTTTCACTGTTCCAACCCGGTTCATGCTCAGAATCTCGAATCCTGCCATACACACCGACAGAAGCAGTCCTATCAAAAACACACCGCGTGTTTTCAACCATTCTTTATATATTATTGCCTTCAACATAGTTCTAATATTTACCTGTCAATCCTATGAAAATGTCCTCCAACGACAATTTTTCCTGTCGTAAATCCTTATACTCGATTGCTTTTTCCTCCAATATTTTCCGCACAGCCTCACCGGTCTCGAAACTGAACGTCTCGCAATTCTCCCGAATGCGCGAAGTGCTGTAGAGGCGGCTGTCGGACTCCAATGCGCTGCAATCAGCAGCCGTAAACGCATAACGATGGAATGTGTCCATCAATTCCTTCACTGGCTTCTGCACCAATATCCTGCCATAGTCAAGAATTATGCAGTCGTCCACAAGCCGTTCCATATCCTGGATGATGTGCGATGTCATAAACACCGTCTTATTCTCCGCCTTGGCATACTCACGCAAATAGTCGGTAAACAGACGGCGATAACCCGGATCAAGCCCCAAAGAAAAATCATCGAGCACCAAAAGGTCGGCATTCTGCGCAAGAATCAATCCCAACGCCACCTGCGACCGCTGGCCGCACGACATGCTTGACAACTTCTGGTCGGGCGTGACTTTCAGTTTCTCCATCAACTCATAATACGCCGCACGATTCCACTTTTTATAAAATTGAGAATAGAAACGCTCTATCTGTCCGATAGTCATAAAGGCATACTGCACATGCCCCTCAAGCAGCAACGCGATGCGCTCGCGTGTAGCCGCCGACATTCTTGTTATGTCTTCACCAAAGATTTTGCACACACCACTCTGCGGACGCAGATAGCCCATCAGAATGTTGATTGTCGTAGTTTTTCCTGTACCGTTCTTTCCGAGGAGTCCCAAGATGCGTCCTTTCGGCACATCAAACGACAGATTGTCATAGATAATCCGCCCCTTTCCATAACGCTGAGACAACCCCTTGACGGAGATTACAATCTCTTTTCCTTCCATTTGTTGACTTTGTTTACTTCTTCAAGATGCAAATTTAAGGCAATAAAAACCGCCTGCAAATACCTAAAAAAGAGTATTCGCAGGCGGCTTACGTCCTATTCAATACCTAATAATTGTGTTATTCGGTGAAATTCATATCCTCAATCCGTGTAAAACAGATGTTGGCCCAGTTCTTGTTGGCAATCACCGAGGTGAGACACAAGCCCAAAGCGCGCGCCGCATTGACAATCATATCTATGTCGTCGACATAGAAACCGCTTAGGAACATCCGTCCTTTAGGTTTCATTGCCCGGGCGTAGACAGCGATGTCGTCGAGAATGATGTTGCGGTTGATGTTTGCCATGACAAAATCAAACGCTCCAGTCTCTGTCACCGTTTCCGCGCCACCAAGACGCAACTCCACTTCCGGTGTATCGTTGAGTTTTATATTGTCCACCGCATTTTCGTATGCCGCCGGATCAATCTCCACACCGACCACCTTCTCCGCGCCTCTCATAGCCGCAAGGATGGCAAGGATGCCCGTTCCCGTTCCCATGTCGAGCAACGACAGTCCCTCAAGGTTATTGTTGAGCAATCGGCCTATCATCATACTCGTCGTTTCATGATGCCCTGTGCCGAAAGCCATTCTTGGATCTATCACGATGTCGTATTCCGCAGACGGATAGTCGTGATGGAACGAACTGTGGACAACACACCGGTTCTCAAACACAATTGGTTGGAAATAGTTTTTTTCCCACTCGCTGTTCCAATCCTGACCAGGGATAAGCTCCTCTGAAAATTCAATCTTTCCCTCAAACGGATATGAAGCGACGGCATCTCTCACCGCTGCCGCGTCATACAGCTCTTTTTTCACATATGCCGACAATCCTTCTGCGTCGGGGACAAAACTTTCAAAATTCTTCTCACCCAACAGCGCCGCCAGGATGTCTGTTTCTGACTCCATACACGGTGTCATGTTAAACCGCACCAAATAATAGTCGTTCATTGCTCAATTGTGTTTTTTAATATAAAATAAAAAAGAGACTACCTTTATCAAGCAGTCTCTTCAGAGGTTCGTGGCGGAATCGAACCGCCGTACACGGTTTTGCAGACCGTTGACTAAGCCACTCATCCAACGAACCATTTCGTCTTTGCGATTGCAAAGGTAGGCAAAAGATATTTAACGTGCAAATATTTATTGAACATTTTTTCGCCGACTTTCATCCTCGTTTGGCAAAGCGTTATTTATCAGTGCTGTTGCCAACAAGTATTTTTCTTCAGAAAATGCGCTTGACGGGATAAAATCGAACGCCATGGCTTTGCCGGCATGAAACAGTTTGATTCCGGCATCCGCGACATCGCACCTGCAGAAAGCCTCCCATCCTGTCTTTTTTACTGAAATGACGGCATTCTCCCCGTCGACAAACTCGCGTTCAATTCCGCCTTCGCCAATCCTTACACGGCAACGGCGTATCGACGACACGCATTCCTCACTCAACGCATAATAGAAATATGCAAGTCCGAGCATCATCGGAATCACGAAAAACTCAACCATAAGGGCTGCGTAGAGAAAATTCAGACTCCACAACGCCAAGACCGGGAACGGCAAGGCTACAAGCACAAAGAGCCACCATCTCCGCTTCAAATACAAAGGAAACAACTGCCGCATATAGGCACCAGCAGACAATTTATAGACTTCCGACTCTATCATTTAGACGTGTCAAGGAATGAAAAATACACCGCTCCGACAAGAAGCAGAAATGCCACGATATGATTCCATCGTATCGACTGCCCTTGAAACACGAATGTGGCGACAACCGTAAACACAACCAGCGTTATTGCCTCCTGCATCACCTTCAACTGAACCAACGAGAACGGTCCTCCATTTCCGGCATAGCCGATGCGGTTGGCAGGCACCTGAAACGCATACTCGGCAAGGGCGATTCCCCAAGAAAACAGTATCACCGTATACAGCGGCCAATTCTTAGTTATGCCAAGCTCTCCCAAACGCAAATGTCCATACCATGCCAATGTCATAAACACATTAGACACAACAAGCATCAATATTGTCAATATCGCAGAATTCATCATTTACCAAGTTTTATTCCATATTTTTCATAGACAGCCATACTCTCACGACAGCACTGCTGGCTGATTCCCGTTCCGTCGGGTTTGAACAACGCTTTTAGATTGATATAATTCTTCCCGTTGTCATACGTAAACGAAAACACCTGTTTCTTCAACTCGTTTGCCTTGTCGCAGGCAGGAGCATTACCTGTTGCCGGGTCTGCTCGGAGATCCAAAGGCACACTGTCGACTCTGACCGGCGACACCACTCCGCAAGGAGGATATCCAAGCACTGTCCACATAACCATATCTTTAATTTTTTCAGGAGTGCCGACACCCTGTATTGCCACCGAGGCAGAAGATATTCGGCGTGGGATGAAATCATTGTCTGTGGTCCATTCCACAGTATCCGTCTCGAAATCTTTTCCTATCAACGAATGATAATATGAGCGCGACAGCACCTCGGTCATAACCGCAGGAGTCACCGACGCGCTTGCCAGATACGGAGCAAGCAGATGTTCGGCTGTGCGGCGGCGCACATAGCCATATCCTTCCCCCTTCCTTCCCGAGTCTGAATAGTTGGTTCTGATCAGATAATCCCCCACATCAAAACGGGCATATCTCCAATTGTCGGTTTCAAAATACGCGGCATTGCCATAGGCGTCTATCACACCGAAATTGGCTTCCACGCCAAGAGGCTTCGGCAACGTGTCGAGCAGACATGCGAAATCATCCACCGTGCGGCATTTTCCCAGAGCAATTGCCATAACCGCTCCCTCTTTATCCATTACCGAGACCGTGTCGTTCTCCAGATTGTAGGACGCCGTGTTCATTATGGCAAACCCAGCATCGTTCATTCCCATCCAAGCCTCCTTGCATTCCTTGTCGGAACTGTTGAAAAGCGCCACATAAGGAATTTTTCCGGCGGCATCTATCCGTTCCACCTTATTGTTCAAATCGCTCGTGTCGCGATGCTTCCACAAAATTGGCCTGCCGTCGGCAGTCAGGCTGCCTGATATGATGGCCGAGGTGCATGCCGCTGCGTCCACAACAGCCACACACGCCAACATCACCGATAATATTGTCTTCTTCATCTGCATCTGTAGATTTTTTATTCTACAAAGGTAATGCATCTATAAAAAATATGGCAATTCCGGATAAAAAAATCCAAAACTGCCATATCGTAATTTATTTTCAGACTACCCTACTTCACGATAATCTTCTCAGTCGACACCCCGCCGTTGCCAATCATTCTGACAATATAAATGCCAGCCTGAACCGACAACGCCAAACGGTTGCAATTGCGAGAATTTGCAACAAGGGCTCCAGCCTCATTATACACAAACACCTCGTCGGCCACTGCGCTTAAACGCAACTCACCATCGGCATAATCAGCTGTCAAACCGCTGTTTCCGCCAATGCACTCAACGCCCGACTGTCCATAATAAACCGGCTCATACTCATTGCCATAACGGTCGAGCACACAGACTGCATAATTATATCCCGACTTCTTGTCGTCAGGCATTGTATATGTGGTTTTATAACTCACTCCGAGCAGATATTCCGCAGGGATGTTTGAATCCAAAGTTTCCACATTCACAGACTCCGGCACTGCATACACCGAATAGCGCACATTGTCCACTCCTGTCCACGACAGCACCGTGGCACGCTTGTTGAGCGCCGACACCTGCACCTTCTCCAAATCGGATTTCTTCCAATCAATTGCAGGCGTAAGCGCTTTGTTCTGGAACTTGTTCACCTGCAGCCATTCGCCAAAACCGGATTGCTTCTTGCCTGTTACATAAGCCGCTGAATAAAACACCGCTCCCGGAGCCTCGTTTTCCGTATAGTCGCGTGAGAACTGCACCTGCTTTCCAATCTCTTCCCAATCGCTGGTTGTGTTTGACGAGTTCAAGAACGAAATTGAATGGCTTGCGTAATGATGGCGTCCAAAATGCTTTGCCACATACGACCACCACTTTGTCATCGGCCCGAACGGATTGGTCTTGTGGTTGGTTTTCCAATACAGCTGCGGAGAGATGTAGTCTATGGTTCCAGCCTCAAGCCATGCCACAGGATCAGAAAAAATTCCATCATATTGCCAGTCGCTTGCCACAGGGCAACGGTCGATGCCGTGTTTTGCCGCAACAGCGGCTGATGTGCACGCCGCGCCGGCAGGGCTTATGCCGAAACGCACATACGGCTTTTGCTGCTGCACCATTTTGTAGACATCGGCAACCATCTGGTTTACGTTGTTTCTACGCCAGTCGCCAAACGTCATCGACGCGCCTGATTTTTGCCACAGATCGTAATCGCCGGCGCTGCTGGTCACAGGAATGCCTTCTGGATAAAAATAATCGTCAAACACAAGTCCGTCAACATCATAGTTGCTGATGATTTCCTTGCACACGTCAACGATACGCTTACGCACCGACTCCAATCCAGGATTCAGAATCGTGGTTGTCTTACCATCACTTTTGGTGTATGCCAACAACATACCCGCAGACTTCAAAGCCTGGTCCTGCGCTGTCGACCAATTGCTTCCTGTAGAGAATCGATACGGATTGACCCACGCATGGCACTCCATTCCCCTCTTATGGCATTCCTCAACCACAAACGCCAACGGATCCCATCCCGGATCTTTGCCGCGAGTTCCCGTAAGGTAACTCGACCACGGCTCGTAGCTTGATTTATAGAATGCGTCACTCATTGTGCGCACCTGGAAATAGATGGCGTTGAAATTGTTTTTCTGCAAAACGTCGAGATACTTGACCATCTCGTTTTTTTGCGCTGTGGTTGAGCTGGTGCTGCTTGGCCAGTCGAGAGCCCACACTGTTGCCATCCACACGGATCTCACTTCTCTCTTCACGCCCGACGACATCGGCAATGCCGCTATCGCCAGCAAAACGGCAGCTAAAGCACTGCGCTTCAATAATGAGGAAAAATTCATTTTTTAGGTTTAGTTAGGATTTTGATACAAAATTTTTTATCGCTCGCCAAATTTACGAATTTTTCTTCACGTCAGCGCCGAGCGTGCTGGTTTTTCGCTAAATTTGTGACATCAATGCCCATTTTGTTAAAAAAGCAAAATGGGCGGAATATTCGCCCGGCATGACCTCCAAAACGGGAGTAAAGCAAACGTTATACTATTTTATGTTTTAAAAACACGGTGCGTGTGGATTTTATTTGTATCTTCATCCCCGAAAAAGATTTAATTTTAGGAATATGAGAAATTTCACCAACGTAAACGATATCGGCGACTTGAAAGCCGCAGTAAAAGAAGCATTGGAAGTGAAAGCCAACCGCTTCGGGTACAAACACCTTGGAGAGAACAAAACTTTGCTGATGATTTTCTTCAACTCATCGCTGCGCACACGTCTCAGCACTCAGAAGGCAGCCATGAACCTCGGCATGAACGTAATCGTTCTCGACGTGAACCAAGGAGCATGGAAACTTGAAACAGAGCGTGGCGTGATTATGGACGGCGACAAGCCCGAACACCTTCTCGAGGCAGTTCCGGTGATGGGATGCTACTGCGACGTCATCGGCGTGCGGTCGTTCGCACAATTTCAGAGCAAGGACGACGATTATTCGGAAAAGATTCTGAACCAATTCATCAAATACTCCGGCAGACCGGTGTTCAGCATGGAAGCGGCGACACGCCATCCGCTGCAAAGTTTTGCCGACCTTATCACAATCGAGGAATACAAAAAGAAGGAACGCCCGAAAGTGGTGCTCACATGGGCCCCGCATCCAAAAGCGCTTCCACAGGCCGTGCCCAACTCTTTTGCAGAATGGATGCGTGCTGCCGACTATGACTTTGTCATAACCCACCCACACGGCTACGAACTGTCGGAGGAATTCACCGCCGGAGTGCCTATAATCTACGACCAGGACGAGGCTCTCCGCGACGCTGACTTCGTATATGCTAAAAACTGGGCGGCATTTGCCGACCCCAACTACGGGAAAGTGCTGAGCACCGACCGCTCATGGACTGTCACCACAGAAAAGATGGCGCTGACAAACAATGCCTATTTCATGCATTGTCTGCCGGTGAGACGCAACATGATTGTGAGCGACGACGTAATTGAAAGTCCTCAGTCAATTGTCATCCCAGAGGCTGCAAACCGCGAGATTTCAGCCACCATGGTCTTGAAACGCATTCTTGAATCACTATAAGGCAATGAAACGGTTTGTGTCAATATTGGTGGCAAGTGTTGCCGCACTTGCCGCATTCGCATCGCCGTCGACACGGCAATGGGACGAAGGCCCACTGAAATGGAGCGACTTTAAAGGCAACCCTGCTATAAAGTCGACAACTTCTTATTTCAAAGGTTTTCTGAAAACGGTCACCGACATTGAGCACGAGGGAAAGACGCGGTTCAACTCCGACGTGCGCTTTGCCACTTCGGCGGTTGCGCTGATGGACTGCAATGCGTCTTATGCCGACTCCGCCTACCGCACCGACCAGATGCTGCGCTATCACCAGCTGCAGTTTGACATGCTCGAGATTGTACGCCGCAGGCTTCAAGCCGACCTTAATTCGGGAATGACCGGCATTGAGGCCGACAACAGAGTAGCGTACTATCAACGAATATACAATGAGCAGACATCCGATTTGGCGAGAGCGACGGTCAACGGCAGCAACGACCAGCGGCTTCAGCAGTACGAATACATGACTCGCAAACAACTGGAGGAACAACTGCTGCCCAGCGTGCCTGAAGTAAAACCGGGCGACTGGCAAGCCGGTTGGTTTGTAGGCACCGGATGCCTGATTCCGACAGGCGGCATTTCCGACCTGTTCAACTACGCATGGTTGTTCAACATCGGACTCTCCGGCGGATACAAGAATCTGATTCTTAAAGCCGACATTTCATACGGGCAGCCAGACATACACAATTTCACAGACTACAATTTCAACCCGTTCAACAAAACGACCGCCGAAGGCAACCGCTATCAATCGCTGAACAAATACACGAAACTGCTGTCTGGGAGCGTCTCGTTAGGCTATCGCGTCATCGACGTCAAACGTTTTGCCATAACACCGCATATCGGCGGCGGATGGACCAACTACGCTTGGAACAGCGGCGAATTCAAGGAATTTGAGGAGAATGGGGAAACGGTTTGGAAACTTGTCACCGAATCGCAGAAAGAGTCTTTCCACAGCTTCAATTTCATGGCCGGCATCGACTTCGACTGGCGTTTCCACACCACAGTAAGCGACAAGTCGTCATTCTTGTCGGGACGTCGCGAGCAATACACGTCGTCGGTCCGCCTGACGCCATATGTAATCTGCTACAACTACGGATTGCTCAGTCCGGCAATAAAAGGCGTGCACTTTGGAATCAATCTGACATACAGCGGATTCATAAGGGCTCTCCGAATCAACTGACACACAACAAAAGGCAGGAGTTCGTTCCTGCCTTTTGTTTATTTCTCAGGCAATCGCCTGCTTTCTTTTCTCAGCACTACAGCAAACGCAGTGACGACCATCAGACCGGTAAGCACCCACGATATCGGATAGACCGACATCAGCATCTTAAATCCGTGATAGTTGGGACACACCACATAAACCCACACAATCCTCAGCAGGCACGTGCCGACAACCGTAAACAGCGTTGGCATCAACGACCGTCCCATCCCCCGCAACGACGATCCGGATATCTCATAACTACATGCGAGCCACTGGAATGCCAACACCGTGTGCAAACGTATCGCTCCATACTCATGGACCACCGCGTCGGTCGAGAAGAAATTAAGGAAGAAGTCGTCCTGCCACACAAACAACAGGTTGGCAAATCCACAACCGACGACGCTCATCGCCATGCAGAGCCAGAATATGCGCTTCACACGCTGCATCTGCCCCGCGCCGTAATTCTGCCCGATAAAACTGATTGCAGCGCCATTGAACGCCACGACAATGAAATAGCAGTAGAATTCAAAGTTCAATGCCGCCGACGAGCCTGCCACCGCGCCTGCACCATAGGTGTTGATTGTTGACTGTACTATCACGTTCGACACCGAAAACACCATTCCCTGCAACCCTGCCGGAACTCCTATTTTCAATATCCGCCTCAATTCCTGTCCATAAATGCGGATTCCCTTCAATTGAAGTCTGAGCGGTCCCCGCTCTTTCTGCATCAACACCACAATCATCGCAGCGCTCAATGCGTTGGCGATTCCGGTAGCGATAGCCACTCCTTCAACACCCATTCCGCACCAAAGCACAAAAATCAAATTGAGCACGGTGTTGACAATACCTGCCACAACAAGAATGTAAAGCGGACGGCGCGTGTCGCCTTTGCTGCGCAACACTGCTGAACCGAAATTGAAAATCATAAAAAACGGCATTCCCAAGAAATACACCCGCAGATAGAGCACTGCCATGTCGAGCACCTCCTGTGGCGTATCTATCAGTTCAAGAATCGGGCGTGCCACCGCCACGCCAAGCACTGCGAGAAACAATCCGCTGGCGAGCGCCAGCACAGACACCGTCGACACCGACCGGCGCACGCCATCGTCATTGCCGCTTCCTATCTGATTGGAGATTATGGCGTTGGCTCCCATCGAAATGCCGACAAACAAATTGATGAGCAGGCTGATTACCGGAGAATTGGCGCCAACGGCAGCAAGTGCCTCGCGGCCTACGAAACGTCCCACCACCGCCACGTCTATTGAATTGAACAATTGTTGAAGCACACTGCTTGCCGCCAACGGCAGGCTGAAAAGCAATATTTTTTTCAACAACGGTCCGTTGAGCATATCTATCTGATTCTTCTGCGCCATCAATTTCTCTTTTTATAACAGTGTGCAAAGTTAGCCCAAATATGCCACTCTCAATGTACCCGAATTCTTTATTTTGCTTTATTTAAAATTTCATCCGCCGCATTTCCGCAAAAAGCAAGAAGTCATCACAACTACTTCCGCCCTCCGCCTACCGCCGACGGCAACTGCGATGCAATCCATCGACACACCGGCATCCTGACCTTGTCGACAAGAATGCACACGACAAAAATCGCCACATAAAGCGCCAAACTGCGCCACAGGAATCCAAACGTGTCGTAGTCCTCATAAAGACCGATCAACGAGTTGCGCAGCTTAATCCAAAAATATGGCGTCTTGTGAAGCAGGTAGACCATAAACACAGACACCGAAACCCAATTGACCGCCGGCGAAGAGAATGCCGGGATTTTCACAAAGACCATAAACAATGCCACCGCCGACAACAGCACAAAAGGATTGTTGTAAGCGAAATCAAGAGCCAACCCGATGGCGACTGTCGACAATAGATAGACACACAAATATACCCACAACGGAAAAGCCTGCAGCAACGGCAAGTTTCTATGCAGACAATGACCTATAACGTACAGAAACACCACCTGCATCACGTTGTAGCCTGTAGGATTTATTCCCCCTTTGTGAAACCAGCCCAGATACACGTTTATGAATATCAACGCAAGCAGCATCAGATGCAGCCTGCGCCCGTCAAGACGCTCCAGGCCGGCATTCAGGAGCGGGCTTAAAAGAAACAAAGCAAGATAAGCCGGGACAAACCATAAGTCAGTTTTTGAATAAACAAGCAATGCGCCCACAAGACCGTCTGCCAAACAACCCGCCTCAACGCATCTGCAGGCATAGGCAAGCAGCGAGGCAAACAGGCACCACAGCGTGAAGTCAAGCAGACGGCGCCTGGTAGCCTTTATCCCGTAATAGCCCGAAATCAGCACAAAGCAGTTAACACCCACTATCGACAGTGATTCAAGAACGTCTTTCCACAAAACGCCAGAATCCAACGCATACAACTGTTCCCTTGTGGGCAAACCGAATGTGGCGCCGACAAAATGAACCATCAGCACCATCATCATACTCAATATGCGCAACATCTCTATTGCCGAATTCCGTTGTTTCATCACAATCTTTTTTTAGAACGCCTCTCCTATCGCAAACACGAAGCCACAGGTGTTGCGTCCGAATCCGAAATCAATACGACCATTGACATTATGTTTCAGCTCAACACGCAGTCCGATGCCTCCATTCGCCAGAATGTCCTTGCCTCTGAAATGTCCGGGCGACGTAAACACATTGCCCATTCCTCCCCATAGCGCCACGCCAAAGCGTGAAAACAAATGCTGACGGTATTCCACCTGCAGCGTTGTCAGATTATTGTCGATATAACGTCCTGAATAATAGCCTCTCATACGGATTCCGCCGCTGCCCAAAGCTTCCCGTAGCGGCCACGGCGACTGCTTGCTGTTGAAACTTGCATACGCGTCAAAGGCAAGCATCGCTCCTTTCCACAACGGCTGATAGTAATTACCCGTAAAACTGAGATTGAACAATGTCCTGTCAAACGTGCCAAGCACCTGAGGCCTCACCCCCATGCGCAGCATCAGGTTCACACCTCGCCGCGGCTGAAGAATGAAGTCGCGCGTGTCGTACTGCAGCACCAATCCGAGCCCCGTGAAGAAATGCGATTTGTCTTGTCCCTCAAGATAATCGATATTGTCAATCTTTGTAATCTCGGCATAAACCAAGTCGATCAATGCGCCGATATTGAAATTGCCTGTCATCCGATACATAAGGTCGGACGTATATTTCAACTGATTTCTTGTATAGTCAATCTTCGGATTCAAGCCACAAGCCTCTCGAGAGATTCCCCAAAAATCAAGCGGGGAATACGTATACTCCAACTTATAGGAATAGCGCAGTCTTCCTCCCGGGAAATGAGTATTTCCACTGGCTGTCAGGGCAAAAAATCCATTAAGAGTCACATTGCCTATCAATGTGATGTCAGAAGGCTGCATAATCGAGTCGGTGCGGTCAAGCCGATACAGACCTGTCGCACCGCCGCCTATTCCGAAACTGCCCTCTCTCGTATACGACGGCATCACAATGAAGTTCACATCAAACTTCTTTTCAAACGAACGGTCCTTGTTTCCCGTTGCCAGACGGTCAAGATAACGGAGAAACTTCGTGTCGCGTTTCAGCATTGACGTGAACGGACCGGAAACCTCCTTCTGCGCCACGACAGTGTCGGCCGGCTGTGGCGACAACAGTTCTTTAGGCACAAGGCTGTCAATCTCCTCCTGCGACAGCGGTATGTAACGGTATGACACAGTGTCGGTGCGTTCCTGCGCGACCGCCGTCAGACAAGCCACAAACGCCACGACAAATGCCACGGCAACGCTCTTTGCCAATATTATATATTTGTCAATTATGGGTTTCATTTTCTCAATTGGTTATGCAAAGATACGTTGCATGCAACAATATTCAAAGGGCTATCGCTCAACGACATTCTTTTCGGACATTTTTAATGCCTAAATCACCAAAATTTAAATTTAGCGCGCATACGCCCGTCATCATATCATTTTGCAAACACAAGGCACGTTTATAAAACATTTTGACAGCAATATTTGGTAATATCAAATTATAATGTTACTTTTGCGTTAAAATAAGAAAAATATGGAACTTATCATACCTAAACGATACAAACTGAAATTGCTTCCGGAAACAACCGAGATTGCAATCAAGTTTATCAAAGACTCTTTTCAAGAGCGGCTTGCCAAGCGCTTGAACCTGCGCCGCGTCACGGCTCCGCTTTTTGTGCTCTCTGGCACCGGTCTTAACGACGACCTCAACGGCGTGGAGCACGCCGTCGGTTTCGACATCAAAGCCATGGGCAACCGCCATGCCGAAGTTGTCCACTCATTGGCAAAATGGAAACGCACAAAACTCGGAGCCTACGGCATTGCGCCCGGCTTCGGGCTCTACACCGACATGAACGCCATCCGCACATTCGAGGATTTGGACAACATACACTCATTATATGTAGACCAATGGGATTGGGAAAAGACAATAACAGAAAGCGACCGCACCCTTGCCTACCTTATTGACACCGTCAACGACATATATGCCGCGCTGCGCGAGACGGAATGGCTGATTTACGAGCGTTTCCCGCACATCACCCCAGTGCTTCCCGAAAAGATAAAGGTGGTTCACTCACAGCAACTGCTCGACATGTATCCCGACCTTGACCCAAAAGAGCGTGAGCGCGAGATAACGAAACGCTACCGGGCTGTGTTTATCGTCGGCATCGGCGCAAACCTTTCCGACGGCAAGCCTCACGACGGCCGCGCCCCTGACTATGACGATTGGATTACGGAAAACAGCGATGGCTACAACGGTCTGAACGGTGACATAATGCTTTGGAACGACGTGCTCGACATCCCGTTTGAGATTTCATCAATGGGAATACGCGTGAGTCCGGAGTCTCTGCACAAACAACTTGAACTGCGCGGCTGTCTTGAGCGCGAGCAGCTTAAATTCCACCAATCGCTGCTCAACGGCGAACTGCCCTACTCAATCGGCGGCGGTATCGGTCAAAGCCGATTGTGCATGTTCCTCCTGCAGAAAGCGCATATCGGAGAGGTGCAGGCAAGCATCTGGCCAGAGGAGCACATCGAGGAATGCCGCAAGAACAACATCCTGCTGATGTAGCCTAATTCAGACAAGACATAAACAAGAAAACGCCTACCGTTGTGGCAGGCGTTTTCTTGTTTATGCTGATTCGTTTACAAACCCAATGCGTTGAGCTCGTTTTCCATATTCAGCTGATAGTAGATGTTGCCGAGCAAACGTTTTGTCTGAGTGTCGGTAGTGTCCAATTCATAAGCCTTCTTCATGTAAGGAAGAGCGGCTTGATACAACGGATCAAGTTTCTCCATCTTGAACTTAGTGAAAGCCGCACCCTGAAGTTTCTCCGCCTCTGTTGCAAGAGCCATAGCCTGCTTCATGTACATACGGCCAGCGTTGAATTGAGCCTGGACGTTTTCCGGTTCCATCTCAACAGCCTTTTTGTAGAAATCCAATGCCGAATCCTCATCCTTCTTCTGCTCAAGAACGAATCCCTTCAAATTGTAGAGAGCGGCAGTCGGCTTGTTGGCGATAGCTGCGTCAACCATGCTCAATGCCTCGTCAAGGTTGCCCTTGTTGACATTGTCGTTGATGATTACGTTCATATATTGAGGATCCTTGTCGCCGAACAAAGGAAGAGCCTCTTTTGCAATGGCAACGATACCCTCGTTGTCCTGCAGGCCAGCGTAGCAGCTGATTGCATAGTCAAACGCCTCTTTCTCCTTGTAGCCCAATTTGCGAGCCTGCGCAAACGACGCAACAGCAGCCTTCATGTCTTCAGCCTGCCAAGCGGCGATACCGCGATAGAATGCGATAAGCGACATTGTAGAGTCAGCCACAGCCACCGGGTTGAACTTATCTTTTCCAGCGATACCCATGTTAGGCAATTCGAGGTATGCTCCCCATGCGTCATAAGCCTCTTTGTACTTCTTCAAGTTGTACAAATCAGAACCAACGCGGTTGAAATCAACATGGTGTCCGACAAGGATGCCGGCGATATCCTTAGAATATTCAGTTTTGATTTTTGGAAGACCCGTCTTCTTGTCCAATTTAAATGAGCCATCCTTGTTTGTCTGCTTAACAGAGTCCAAAGGAAGAGCCACCTTGAAGTCGTTAAACGCGGTCATCAACGAAGTTGCCATAAGCTCCTTGTCTGCATCCTTGCCAAGCTGAAGCATAGCCATACACTGGTCGTAGATGCCCATGTTTGCCTTTCCTGCAACAAACCAAGTCTTAGCCTGGTCCTTAGTCTCGGCATTTTCCAACGCCGGTTTAATCTTGCCGGCAGCCTCTTTATATGCGTCGACCGACACATTGAAGCCTCCAATCTGATGCTCTACATCGTCAACAAGACTCTTTTGAGCAAATGCACCGAACGTTGTCAAGGCGCAAAGCAATAGAATTGATTTCTTTTTCATTTTAGTTAGATTTTTATCTTTTTTATTCAATATTATTATCTACAACATCTGTCGACGGCTCTTGGTTCTGTCCATCGGCATTATTTTCAGCAATCGCCTCCTCGTCGTCGCATGTGTCGACCACGCAAACCGAAGCAATCTCATCGTTGCGCTTCTCCAAATTGATCAGACGCACGCCCTGGGTTGCACGCCCCATCACACGCACATCAGCCACTTTCAGACGAATTGTTATGCCCGACTTGTTTATAATCACCAAGTCTTTGGTGTCGTCAACATCCTTGATGTCGACCAGACGGCCGGTCTTGTCGGTCACGTTGATTGTCTTGACACCCTTGCCGCCGCGGTTGGTGACACGATAGTCGTCAAGCACCGAGCGTTTGCCATAGCCTTGTTCAGAAACCACCATGACTGTTTTTTCCGTACCGAAAGGCATTGTTATCATTCCTACCACGGCATCGTCGCCGCCATCAAGCGTCATGCCCTTCACGCCAGCCGACATACGACCCATTTCGCGCACTGCCGACTCGTTGAAGCGGATTGCACGGCCGTTGCGGTTTGCCAACAGCACTTCCTCGTTGCCGTTTGTCATGCGCACTTGCAGCAGCTCGTCGCCCTCACGTATCACGATTGCGTTGACACCGTTCTGACGAGGACGTGAATAAGCCTCGAGACGCGTCTTCTTGACTACACCATTCTTCGTGCAGAACATCAGATAGTGAGAGTTGACAAAGTCGGCATCGCCCAGACGTTTCACATTGACAAACGCCTTGACCTTGTCGTCCGACCCGATATTGAGAAGGTTCTGGATTGCACGTCCCTTGCTGGTCTTTGTGCCTTCCGGGATGTCGTAAACCTTCATCCAATAGCAACGTCCCTGCTGCGTGAAGAACAGCATATAGTTATGCATCGTAGCCGTATATATATACTCGATGAAGTCCTCTTCGCGTGTCGATCCGCCTTTGGCGCCGACACCGCCACGATTTTGCGCGCGGAACTCTGTCAACGGAGTGCGCTTGATGTATCCAAGATGCGAGATTGTGATAATCACGTCGTCGTCGGCATAGAAATCCTCAGCGTTGAACTCTTCCGACGCATAAACAATTTCCGTGCGACGCTCGTCACCGTATTTGTCACGAGTCTCGACCAATTCATCCTCAATTACCTTGCGGCAAACATCCGGATCGTTCAAGATTGAATTCAAATACTCAATCTGGCGCAACAAGTCTTCATATTCCTGGTGAAGCTTCTCCTGGTTCATGTTGACCAATGCGCTCAGACGCATGTCGACAATAGCCTTAGTCTGGACATCATCCAAGTTGAAGCGCTCGCCCAAACGCTGACGCGCCTCGTCGGTTGTCGCCGAAGAACGGATAATTTTAACCACTTCGTCAATATTGTCAGACGCCACAATCAGACCTTTGACAATATGCGCGCGGTCCTCAGCCTTCTTAATCAAGAAACGTGTGCGGCGGATAACGACATCATGCCTGTGGTCGACAAACGCCTGCAACAGCTCCTTGAGGTTGAGCAACTTCGGACGGCCTTCAACGAGCGCTACATTGTTGACGCTGAAAGACGACTGAAGCGGAGTCATCTTATAAAGCTTGTTGAGCAGCACGTTGGAGTTGGCGTCTTTCTTGACTTCCACAACCACACGCACGTCTTTGCCCGATGACAGGTCCTTGACATTGTTGATGCCCTCAACCTTCTTCTCTATAGCGAGGTCGGCAATTGATTTCACCAATTCCGACTTGTTGACATTATACGGGATTTCAGAAATGACAATCACCTCATGTTCCTTCTCCGTTTCAATCTCAGCTTTCGCTCTGACCACGATACGGCCGCGGCCTGTCTCGTATGCCTCTTTCACGCCGGCATATCCATAGATAGTGCCGCCCGTTGGGAAATCAGGCGCCTTGATGTGGCGCATCAGTTCCTCTATTGTGATTTCCGGATTGTCAAGAAGAGCAATCGAAGCGTTGATTGCCTCCGTGAGGTTGTGAGGAGGCATATTGGTCGCCATGCCCACAGCGATACCCGAGGCTCCGTTTACGAGCAAGTTCGGGAAACGCGTCGGCAACACTGTCGGCTCCTCCAAAGTGTTGTCGAAGTTTGGCATGAAGTCTACAGTATCCTCGTCAATGTCGCGGAGCATTTCCTCGCCAATCTTCGCAAGACGTGCCTCCGTGTAACGCATTGCCGCCGGAGAGTCGCCGTCGAGCGAGCCGAAGTTACCCTGTCCGAACACAAGCGGATAGCGCAACGCCCAGTCTTGTGCCATTCGCGCCAGCGTGAAGTAAATCGACGAGTCGCCGTGTGGGTGAAACTTACCCATAACCTCACCTACGATACGCGCACATTTCTTTGTCGGCTGGTTGGACGTGTTTCCAAGTCGCTCCATTCCAAACAGCACACGCCTGTGCACGGGCTTAAAACCGTCCCTCACATCAGGCAGCGCGCGCGACACTATCACCGACATTGAATAGTCGATGTAAGCGTCCTGCATTTCTTTTTCAATATTGATCCTTCTAATACGATCTTCTATCATAATTGTTCTTTAAAAATTCATTACAGCCAGCCCTGAAAACAGGGTTTGGTTCAATATGGCAAAGATACAAAAAATTAACGACATATACCCGCCATCAACGACAGTTTTTCAATGGTTTTTCATCAATTTTCACAATTTTCACAATGCCGTGCGGAGAACGTCAAACACGCCGTAAAAACAATCGAGTAGGAGGAAAACAAAGTAGTTTTTCTCCTACTTTCGTTTTCCGACCTCTCACACCACCGTACATGCGGTTCCGCATACGGCGGTTCCTATTTTGGGTGCCATTCGATGTATGAACCCATCAGTGTAGCATAGCCTGCCATGCTCAACTTTTCGTTGGTTATCGCACGACATAGTATGTAACTGCCAGCTATGCGCCAATCCCCCAAACGACTATTGCCCCACATGTAAGCTTGGTCTTTATCTATACCACACTTTATCAAGTTGGCAATTCTCGTTTTCACCCTCTTCCACGACTTCCATATACACATACGTAGCCGTCGCCTTAGCCACTCGTCAGTTTCCATGAGGAAACGTTTCATGTTGGCAAGGTGATAGTAACCTACCCATCCCCTTATGTACTCTTCAAGTTTTTGCTTCCTCTTGGCATATCCCCAACCATTGCTTCGGGAAGTCAACTCCTTGAGTTTGGCTTTCATCTTGGATTTGGCTTTTGGGTGTACCGTGAGTTGGCATTTGCCTTTCATTACATAAAGGAGTAACCAAGGTATTTCACACCTTGCACATAGGACACAACTGTCTTGTCCCTGTTCACCTTCAGATGAAGTTTTCCTTCGATGAATCGGGTTACAGATTCCTTCACGCGTTTGGCTGCACGCTTGGACTTACAAAATATCATCGAGTCATCGGCATAGCGAACAAAAGGGAGACCTCGGCGAGTGAGTTCCTTGTCCAACTCGTTGAGCATGATGTTGCTCAAAAGCGGACTTAACGGTCCTCCTTGGGGAGTGCCTTCCTCACTCGCCTCGAACATACATTTGTTCATCACACCACTGCGGAGATATTTGTGAATAAGGCTTATCACCCTACCGTCCTTTATCGTGCGGCTGAGGATTTCTATGAGTTTACTATGGCTCACTGTGTCGAAGAAACGCTCCAAGTCGAGGTCAACCACATAAATGTAGCCATCATCGATTATTTTCTGAGCACCTCTTAGGGCATCATGGCAGCCTCTTCTCGGACGGAAGCCGTAGCTTCCTGGAGAGAATTGACGCTCATAGATGGGAGTTAGGGTCTGGTTGATGGCTTGTTGAACCAGACGGTCTATAACCGTGGGGATGCCCAACAGGCGCATCTTTCCATTGTCTTTGGGTATCTCTACCCTTTTTACTGGGTTCGGACGGTATGAACCGTCAAGCAAGGAACGGATTAGGGCATCCTTATTAGCCAAGAGCCAAGGGAGCATTTGCTCACATCACATCTTGTCGATACCGCTACAGCCCTTGTTACGCTGCACAGCCTTGTAGGCTTTGAGTAGGTTATCAGGACTGATGATGCGCTCCAATAAGTGTTCCTTGTCGAATGGTACTTCCACGATGTTGTCTTCACATATCCACATGAAGGTCTGCGCTCCCACATATCCTTCGGATTCCGTCCTATCTTTCTGTGGGCAGCCATTGACTTCTGCCAATGTTTTCTGCATTCTTTCCTTCATAAGGTACGTTTCAATTACTATCGTTTAATTTATAGGTTCTGCCCTTCATGGAGCGTTATCGAGAACTCCACTACTATGGCATCTGCTGACTTCTCACAGCAAGCTTTACTCCATGACTTTCGTAAAGGCAACTAATCGCCATGTCCGTGAGACCTCCTCGGTTAAGGGCTTATTCTTTCCATCTTATACCCACTTCATTTACACCAACCATTCCGAATAGCTATAGGACTTTGATTTGTGTGGCAATCTCATCCATGGTCAAATGCCTTATATGAAGTTTCTGTACGTTGGGTCAGATGTTTGCCGCCTGCTTCTTTCAGATTCCACCTCGCAGTGGACACCCTTGCTATTGGCTATACAATTCCCGCTATTAGGGCTTGTTAGGGACTTGCACCCATTAGAATAAGCTCATGCCGAGCATACCACAAATCCGCAGACGGCAACACGGCTCCGCCTGCGGATTTTTATTTATTTTTCAAGCACTAAAACTCGCTTGTGAAATGGATTTTAATTTTCGGGAAGTCAGACTGCGCCATCTGCAGCACATAATTGGAATCGGCAAGAAACACGTCGCGCCCGTCACGGTCCAACGCCATAAACTGATGCTTGCGCTTTTTAAACGCTGCCAAGGCATCGGCATCGTCGCTCTCAATCCAGCATGCCTTGTAGAGATGTATCGGCTCCCATCGGCATTGCGCGCCGTATTCGTGGAGCAAACGATACTGTATAACCTCAAACTGCAGCTGTCCGACAGTGCCGATAAGCTTGCGGCCATTAAACTGGTTGACAAACAATTGCGCCACACCCTCGTCCATCAGCTGCTCGATGCCCTTGTTCAGCTGCTTGGTCTTCATCGGGTCTGTGTTCTCGATATATTTGAACATCTCCGGAGAGAAACTCGGCAAGCCTTTGAAATGCAAATCCTCGCCGGCGGTCAGCGTGTCGCCGATTTTAAAGTTGCCGGTATCGGGGATACCCACAATGTCGCCTGGATAAGCTTCGTCGACCACGTCTTTCTTCTGCGCCATAAACGCGGTAGGCGCCGCGAAACGCATCGTCTTGCCTGTGCGCATCTGCTTGTAGTTGACATTTCGCTCGAACTTGCCCGAACAAATCTTCACGAAAGCGATACAGCTGCGGTGGTTGGGGTCCATGTTGGCGTGAATCTTGAACACGAAACCAGTGAAATTGGGCTCCTCCGGCCTCACCTCTCTCTCCACTGCCATAATAGGCTTTGGCGACGGCGCTATCTTAACAAAGCAGTCAAGCAGCTCCTTCACGCCGAACGTGTTGAGCGCCGAACCGAAGAATACCGGTGCGACAGCACCCTTCAGATACTCCGACTCGTCAAATTCCGGATACACTCCGTCGATAAGCTCAAGGTCGTCGCGCAAGCGCTTTGCATCTGTCTCTCCGACACTTGCGTCGACAGCCGGGTCGTTGACGTCGGAAATCTCCACTCGTTCGGTGACATGCTGCTTGTTTGGCGTGAACAAGTCGAGCGAATGCTCATATATATTGTAGACACCTTTGAAATGCGCGCCGATGTTGATAGGCCAGCTGAGCGGACGCACACTGATTTTCAGCTCGCTCTCCAACTCGTCGAGGATGTCGAACGGATCGCGGCCCTCGCGGTCGAGCTTGTTGACAAAGATAATAACGGGAGTGTTGCGCATACGGCACACCTCCATAAGCTTCCGCGTCTGTTGCTCCACGCCTTTCGCCACGTCGACCACAATGATTACACTGTCGACAGCCGTAAGTGTGCGATACGTATCCTCCGCGAAATCTTGGTGTCCGGGAGTGTCGAGAATGTTGATTTTGTAATCGCCATAATTGAAGCCCATCACGGATGTCGCCACCGAGATGCCGCGTTGTTTCTCTATCTCCATCCAGTCGGACGTGGCCGTCTTTTTGATTTTATTGGACTTCACAGCCCCTGCCACATGGATAGCGCCTCCAAAGAGGAGAAGTTTTTCGGTCAATGTTGTTTTACCGGCATCAGGGTGACTGATGATTGCGAATGTGCGACGTCTTTTTATTTCTTCTTCTAATGTTGCCACAAGAATTGCGTTGTTTTTTTATTTGTTTACTGATAATCCTCCTTGTCAAAAAGGGGCTTGATTTTGTCTTTATGAAAATATGTTGCCAAAAGCGAGACGAATTTCGAGATTTGAGCCATCGCCACCTGCGTGGATTCCGAGAGCTGCCGTCCCTGCAGATGCATCATCATCATGCCGTAGAGCGCGTTGAAGCACGTTTCGATCTCACCGGATTTCTCATCACCGGATTTCGAGCGAAGCTCAACAATTATCGGCAGCGTCTTGTAGAATTCCGATGCATATTCCGGATATTTCACACTCTTAAGCAGCATCTGGTGCAAATCGGTCAGCTGTATCACGACGTTCTTGTTGATTTGGATATGCCCTTTTTCTTTCACCCCCTCGATGCGCATCATGTCCATCAGGTCGCCATACCACTGCAGCATCGCCGCCTTTGTGTCCTCATCTGTGGGATAGTTGTCAACGATGCGCTGACGCACGGTTTCGATGTCGAAACGGCATGCGCGGAATATGTCTTCAAGCTGCCACATATACAGCAGATATTCCGCTATATTCTCTTCTCTAAGTTGCTTTGCCGTGAACATTAGCCTAACCGAATTTGCTGATTTTACGAAGGATTGGCTCGTTGAGCACCTTGATTCGACGTCCGTCGACCACGATTACATGCTCATTGACAAACGACGACAGCGTGCGGATGGCGTTGGAAGTTGTCATGTTCGACAGATTGGCCAAGTCCTCACGCGACATGTATATGTTAAGCGTCTCTCCGTCTTCCTCAAAGCCATAATTGTCGATAAGCACGACAAGTGCCTCTGCCAAACGTCCTCTGATATGTTTCTGCGTAAGATTGACTATTTTCGTGTCGGAACGGCCGAGATTGTGCGACAGCTCATGGATGAAGAACCACGCCAACTGACGGTTGCCGTCAATCAGCTCCTCGACAATCTTCATTGGAATCGTGCCCACAACAGAAGGCTCCATTGCAATCGCTCCCGAAACATACGGCTCGTTGGCGAAATATGCCCGATGCCCGAAATATTGAATCGGACGGATCAAGCGGATAATCTGCTGACGACCGCCTATCCCTTCCTTGTATTTTTTCACCTTTCCCTTCAACAGGCACCACAAATATTCCGGAGTTTCCTTTTCCGCGTAAATGATTTGGTTACGCTTGTAGTTGTGAATGGTAAAATTATCAATCACAACCCTCTTCTCCTCAGACGTAAGGACGTTCCAAATCCCCGCCATGTCTTCCTTGACTACTTTTTCTAACGCGTCTCTTGATACCATCATCCGCTTATTTGCTACATAATTATGTTTTAGAGCACAAATATACAGCATTATATGTTCATTTCCAAAAATTATCCACAAAATTTAAACGAGTCGGTAACAATTGCCCGGCATTACGGAAACGGCGCCCTTGAATTCCAGTTCAAACAAGACGCTCAGCAACTTATGCACAGGCATTTTCAGCAATGCGCTCAGCTCATTTATCTGCACCAAATCCCTTCCTTGCAGACAGTCGACAACCGCCTGCTCCTCTTTTGTATATTCTATAAACAACGACTTCTCCACCGGCTTCGCACTGCGTTCCCAACGCATCATGTCAACGACATCCGACGCCGACGTCACAAGCGCAGCCACATTTTTGCGTATCAATGTGTTGCATCCTTCGGAATACACATCGCCCACCCTTCCCGGAAAAGCGAACACATCCCTGCCGTAGTTCTGCGCCACTTTGGCAGTCACCAACGCGCCGCCCTTAAACGCCGACTCCACCACCACAGTGCAGTCGCTGAGCGCGGCTATTATGCGGTTTCTCGCCAGGAAATTCGACCGATGCACGCGCGTACGGCAGCCGTATTCCGTTGTCACAGCTCCGCGGCGGCGCACAATGTCGGCAGCCACAGAGCGATGCTGCGCCGGATATATCATATCCAGCCCGTGCGCCATCACAGCCACCGTAGGCATCCCGTACTCCAACGCCGCCAAATGCGCCGCGACATCGACGCCATACGCCAGCCCGCTGACAACAACCACATCCTTCCCCACCAGCTCGCCAAGCCCAGCCACCAAATCGCGCGTGAGCTTCTGCCCGTAAACGGTGGCATGGCGCGTTCCGACTATCCCAACCGCGCACCTTGCGTTGAAGTCCGTGTCGCCTTTTGCATATATCAGCAACGGAGCGTCGGGCACATTCTGAAATCTTGCCGGATAGTCCTGATTGCGGAAATAAAGGCATCTGATTCCGTTTCTCGCCACAAAGTCGAGCTCTTTCTCAGCCTCGCAAAGCAGCCCTTCACGATAAGACGCAGCAAAAATATGGCTGCCGGCACTTGCCAACTCAGCCAATTCCCGCTCCGACATTCTGAAAAACTCAGCCTCGCTGCCCACCGCCGCCAATATGGCTCCGGCGGTCTCCGGCGTGATTCCTTTGATTTTTGAGAACGCAACCTGTTCTATCCCCGGCAACGACATGTCAACGCAAATGTTTTTTAAACACCTCGGCAAGCATATCCCCTCTGTCGAGCTTGCCGTCAGAAAGACAGACGCAGCTCACCACAGCCGACACCACCGACTCTCCCGTGTCTGTCTTGAACAAATCCTGATGAAACACAAACCTGGCGCCTTTCCGCTCCACCCACAACTTGCTGACAAAGCGGTCGCCGCTGCGGAGCGGCGTCTTGTAATCGATTTCCACCCGGTTAAGCACCGGAATCACACCCTTCTCCTGCATCTGCGCAAACGAAATGCCGTTTGCCACGCAAAAGCCATGGCGGGTATGCTCCAAATAGTGCAAATAATTGGCATTGTTGACGATGCCCTCTGCGTCAAGTTCGTAATCGCGCACTTCCATCTCGCGCTCATATACATATTTTGTGTCTGTCATCTGCTAATTTTTGCACAAAGATAATGGTTTCTCCAACAATTATAACTACCTTTGCAGACATATTTGAACGATGAACATTCGCAGTGTAATTAACGCGATTGAGGATTTTGCCCCTCGCGCTTTGCAGGAGAGCTACGACAACGCCGGACTGCAGGCAGGCGATGCGACAAATATCTGTACGGGAGTACTTCTTACGCTTGACGTGAACGAAAACACAGTCACAGAGGCAAAGGAGTACGGCTTGAACTGTATCATTTCGCACCATCCCCTTCTCTTCAAAGGAATAAAATCCATCTCTCCCGACACTCCTACGGGACGCATCCTGATTGATGCGATAAGCAACGGAATAACAATCTACTCAGCGCACACCAATCTCGACAATGCAAGATTCGGTGTTTCAAACCGTATGGCCCAAATGCTCGGGCTTTCCGGAATACGCACTTTGCAGCCACAGTCGGCGACATTGGTAAAGCTGGCGGTCTTCGTGCCGGAGGCACACGCCGACAAGGTGCGCGACGCAATGGCTGATGCCGGAGCTGGAGCAATCGGCGACTACGACCGCTGCAGCTATTCGCTGGAAGGGACTGGCCGATTCCGCGCCGCAACGGGTGCCAATCCTTTTGTCGGAGAGATTGGCGAGATTCACCAAGAGGCTGAAACGAAGATTGAAGTCATCGCACCGCGACGACTTTCAGGCAGAATCATCAGAGCGATGCTCGACGCCCACCCCTATGAGGAGCCGGCATACGACATCATTCCGCTCGACAACGCCGACAACTATTCAGGAAGCGGCGCTGTTGGCAACATCAAGCCGACAACGATGGGCAGATTTATCGACCTGCTGAAAGCAACGTTCAACTGCAAGACAATACGCTACTGCGGCGACGAGCGGAAGACAATAACCAGAGTGGCACTATGCGGAGGCAGCGGGGCTTTTCTGACATCAGACGCCATCGCTTCCGGAGCCGACATCTATGTCACCGGCGATGTGAAATACCACGATTTCACTTCGTTTGCCGACAAAATCGCGATTGCCGACATCGGGCACTACGAAAGTGAGCAGTGCTCAAAAAGCATATTCCGGGAAATTCTGGAAAAGAAGTTCCCCGGCTTGACAATCAAAGACGCAGAAACAGATATCAATACAATAAAATACATATAATATGGCAACTGAAAAGAAAACAGCAGCAACAGAAGGATTGTCGGTAGAAGAACGCTTGAAAACGCTCTACCAACTCCAAACACTCTTATCTCAAATCGACCGAATCAAAAACCTCCGCGGCGAACTTCCTTTGGAGGTCAAGGACATGGACGACGAGGTTGAACGCTTGAAAACCCGTATCCAGAAATTCAAAAACGAGGCGGAAGAATTGCGCAAGGGTGTGGCTGCAAAGAAGGTGGAAATCCAAAACGCACAAGACGCCATCGCAAAATACACAGAGCAGCAGAACAACGTGCGCAACAACAAGGAGTTTGACTTCCTTGCAAAGGAAATCGGATTCAAGCAGCTTGAAATCGAGCTGGCTGAGAAACGCATCCGCGAATACACCGAGATGGCGAACCGCAAAGCCGACGACATCAAGAGCACACAGGAGACAATGGAGGACAACGTGCACATCCTCGCCGAGAAGAAATCAGAATTGAGCGAAATCATCTCAGAGACAAAGCAGGACGAGGAGAAACTCCGCGAGCAGGCGAAAGCCCTCGAGGAGAAAATCGAGCCGCGTCTGCTCAAGGCTTTCAAGCGCATCCGCGAGAATGCCCGCAACGGTCTTGGAATCGTCTACGTGCAGCGCAATGCCTGCGGCGGCTGCTTCAACCGCATCCCGGCACAGCGCCAGGTAGAGGTGAAGCTTCACAAGAAGGTGGTTGTCTGCGAATATTGCGGCAGAATCCTTATCGACCCGCAGCTTGCCGGCGTAAACGAGGAAGCATAAATCAGCAACCGCATAAATACAACAAGTCCCGGAGGAATATGACATGGATTCCTTCGGGACTTGCTTTTTCATGACACCAAAGCGTCAAGCTTTCACACAGCCGCCATCCTACTTATTGCCGTTCTGTTCCAGATAGATGGCAGCCTGTTTCACTTTTTTGAACAGGTCGGTTGCAAACACAAAATCATTCAGAGTCTCGCTGTCTGCATGGAAGATTGAATGCTTGTCGCCCACCCAATCGACATTGCCCTTGTTTATAAACACGATATGCTCTCCTATGCCGAGCACCGAGTTCATGTCGTGGGTGTTGATTATGGTCGTTATGTCGTACTCGTGGGTAATGTCCCACAACAACTCATCTATCAGAATCGATGTCTGTGGGTCGAGGCCGGAGTTTGGCTCGTCGCAGAACAGATATTTCGGATTCAACGCTATCGCCCGCGCAATCGCCACACGCTTCTGCATACCGCCGCTGATTTCCGACGGATACTTCGACTCGGCGCCATTAAGATTGACACGGTTGAGGCAGAACCTGGCGCGGTCGAGCATTTGCGCACGTGTCATGTCGGAAAACATTTTCAACGGAAACATCACGTTCCCGAGCACCGTCTCGTTGTCAAACAACGCCGAGCCCTGAAACAGCATTCCTATTTCAGTACGCAAAGCCTTGCGCTGCGCCAACGACATCTTCACAATGTCGCGGCCGTCATATAGAATTTGTCCCGAATCAGGCGTCAACAGTCCGATGATGCTCTTCATCAGCACGGTCTTTCCCGAGCCGCTTTGTCCGATAATCAGATTAGTCTTTCCATTATGAAACGTCGCGTCGATGCCTTTAAGCACCATCTTGTCAGGAAACGACTTTTTTACGTTTTTTACTTCAATCATTACTGCAACAATAATTTGGTCAACAACACGTCGAGCAACAGAATCAAAATGCTGCTTGCCACAACTGAATTCGTACTTGCCTTGCCCACATCGAGCGCGCCTCCCTTGACGTTATAGCCATAGAACGATGCCACGCTGGTTATCACCACCGAGAAGAACAATGACTTGATTATCGCATACCACACATACCATTCAACAAACATTGTCTGGATGCCGTAGATATACTGCGGAACGGAAATCATATCCGTGAACTGCGCTATCATGAATCCGCCGACCAAGCCCGACGCCATACTGAACACGGCAAGCACCGGAATAAACGTCAGCAACGCAAGTATTTTGGGCAACACGATGAAGTTGCACGAGTTGACACCCATAATCTCAAGCGCGTCAATCTGCTCGGTCACACGCATTGTTCCTATCTCCGAGGCAATGTTGGACCCCACTTTGCCGGCGAGAATCAAGCACAAAATCGACGACGAGAATTCCAGGAGAAGCACGTCGCGGGTTGCAAGACCCACGGTGTAGGGCGGCAGAAGCGGATTGGAAAAATTAATCTGCATCTGAATTGCGATAACCGCACCGATAAACAGGGATATGACAATCACCAACGGAATGGAGTCCACTCCAAGTTTTGAGATTTCGACGACATAACGTTTCAGAGACTCTTTCAGGCGGTCGGGACGCGTAAACACCCTACGCATAAACAACGCATATTCTCCAAACGTATGTAGACAAGATGTTATAAACAACATATATTATTTTCTTTATTTCTCGCAAAATTACTCATTTTTCCGCCACTCGGCAACCAGAAGCAAACCATTTTCTCAATTTTGCGGTGTTTTTGACTACTCCCGAATCGAGTAGGAGGAAAACAAAGTAGTTTTTCTCCTACTTTCGTTTTCCGACCTCTCACACCACCGTACATGCGGTTCCGCATACGGCGGTTCCTATTTTGGGTGCCATTCGATGTATGAACCCATCAGTGTAGCATAGCCTGCCATGCTCAACTTTTCGTTGGTTATCGCACGACATAGTATGTAACTGCCAGCTATGCGCCAATCCCCCAAACGACTATTGCCCCACATGTAAGCTTGGTATTTATCTATACCACACTTTATCAAGTTGGCAATTCTCGTTTTCACCCTCTTCCACGACTTCCATATACACATACGTAGCCGTCGCCTTAGCCACTCGTCAGTTTCCATGAGGAAACGTTTCATGTTGGCAAGGTGATAGTAACCTACCCATCCCCTTATGTACTCTTCAAGTTTTTGCTTCCTCTTGGCATATCCCCAACCATTGCTTCGGGAAGTCAACTCCTTGAGTTTGGCTTTCATCTTGGATTTGGCTTTTGGGTGTACCGTGAGTTGGCATTTGCCTTTCATTACATAAAAGGAGTAACCAAGGTATTTCACACCTTGCACATAGGACACAACTGTCTTGTCCCTGTTCACCTTCAGATGAAGTTTTCCTTCGATGAATCGGGTTACAGATTCCTTCACGCGTTTGGCTGCACGCTTGGACTTACAAAATATCATCGAGTCATCGGCATAGCGAACAAAAGGGAGACCTCGGCGAGTGTTCCTTGTCCAACTCGTTGAGCATGATGTTGCTCAAAAGCGGACTTAACGGTCCTCCTTGGGGAGTGCCTTCCTCACTCGCCTCGAACATACATTTGTTCATCACACCACTGCGGAGATATTTGTGAATAAGGCTTATCACCCTACCGTCCTTTATCGTGCGGCTGAGGATTTCTATGAGTTTACTATGGCTCACTGTGTCGAAGAAACGCTCCAAGTCGAGGTCAACCACATAAATGTAGCCATCATCGATTATTTTCTGAGCACCTCTTAGGGCATCATGGCAGCCTCTTCTCGGACGGAAGCCGTAGCTTCCTGGAGAGAATTGACGCTCATAGATGGGAGTTAGGGTCTGGTTGATGGCTTGTTGAACCAGACGGTCTATAACCGTGGGGATGCCCAACAGGCGCATCTTTCCATTGTCTTTGGGTATCTCTACCCTTTTTACTGGGTTCGGACGGTATGAACCGTCAAGCAAGGAACGGATTAGGGCATCCTTATTAGCCAAGAGCCAAGGGAGCATTTGCTCACATGACATCTTGTCGATACCGCTACAGCCCTTGTTACGCTGCACAGCCTTGTAGGCTTTGAGTAGGTTATCAGGACTGATGATGCGCTCCAATAAGTGTTCCTTGTCGAATGGTACTTCCACGATGTTGTCTTCACATATCCACATGAAGGTCTGCGCTCCCACATATCCTTCGGATTCCGTCCTATCTTTCTGTGGGCAGCCATTGACTTCTGCCAATGTTTTCTGCATTCTTTCCTTCATAAGGTACGTTTCAATTACTATCGTTTAATTTATAGGTTCTGCCCTTCATGGAGCGTTATCGAGAACTCCACTACTATGGCATCTGCTGACTTCTCACAGCAAGCTTTACTCCATGACTTTCGTAAAGGCAACTAATCGCCATGTCCGTGAGACCTCCTCGGATGAGGGCTTATTCTTTCCATCTTATACCCACTTCATTTACACCAACCATTCCGAATAGCTATAGGACTTTGATTTGTGTGGCAATCTCATCCATGGTCAAATGCCTTATATGAAGTTTCTGTACGTTGGGTCAGATGTTTGCCGCCTGCTTCTTTCAGATTCCACCTCGCAGTGGACACCCTTGCTATTGGCTATACAATTCCCGCTATTAGGGCTTGTTAGGGACTTGCACCCATTAGAATAAGCTCATGCCGAGCATACCACACATACCGGCGACAACCGACAATGGTTGTCGCCGGTATTGTTTTTATAGCGATGCTTCATAGAAAACACAAGGATTTACGGCGCGCATTACGCAAAAGAGTATTTTAGGATTGCATTTTTTTCGTAACTTTACGGCAACAAAAACACTGACACAATGGCAATATCACTCTGCGCACTATCAACAATGGCTATGCTCGACCTTGCCGCCGCGGCTTCGCAGGCATGGCTGCCGATGCTTGTCGGCACTTACACCGACACCGACAGCAAAGGCATCTATCAATATCGCTTCAACCAAGAAAGCGGAACGGCAGAACTCACCGCCGTCACTCCGGCGCGCAACCCGTCGTTTGTGATTTTCTCCGACAACGGCGACAACGTCTATGCCGTCGACGAGTCGGGCACCGACGACGACGCCCTTGCAGCATTCCGCTATGAAGGCATCGACAAGCCATTGACCCGCATCAACACCGTGGCGACGGGCGGCAAAGCGCCGTGCAACATCTTCCAGACAAAAAATCTGATCTACACCGCCAACTATACGGGCGGAAGCATCACGGAGTTCAGACTTGCCGACGACGGAAGCATCAAGAAAGCCAACAAGGTGATGACGTTTTCGCTCACAGGCAAAGCTCCCGACAAAACAAGGCAGCAGTCAGCCCATCTCCACTGCGTCACCGCCGACCCCTACGAATGGCGCGCATTCGCCTGCGACCTCGGCAACGACTGCATCTACTCGCTCAAGCCCAACGCCGCATGCGACGGGCTGGAAGTGGACAGCACCCTATATGTAGCGGCAGGTTCAGGGCCACGCCACCTCACGTTTGACGACGAAGGCCGCTATGCCTACCTCATCACCGAACTGTCGGGCGAAGTGATGGTGTTCAGCCACCACGAAGGCAAGCTGACACAGATTCAAACCGTCACCGCCGACGACCGCCATGCCCGCGGCAGCGCCGACATCCATCTGACACCCGACGGACGCTTCCTCTATGCGTCAAACCGTCTGCAAGGCGACGGTATAGCCATCTTCAGCGTGGATAAAGAAAGCGGGATGCTCACACACGCTGGCTACCAGCCCACAGCGCGGCATCCACGCAATTTTGCCATAACGCCCAACGGACGCTTCCTGCTTTGTGCCTGCCGTGACGCAAACACCATCCAAGTGTTTGCAATCGACCCCGACACCGGTATGCTCTCCGACACCAACCACGACATCCACGTGCCCCACCCCGTGTGCATAGCCATCGGCTCAAAATAAAGTCCCAGCAAATAATTCAACATTCAACAATGCCAACAAACAAGAACGCCCTTCTACGCTATTAGGTTCTCGACCGCTGCTTCAGCGATTTCGCCCGAAAATACGAGATTCAAGACCTTATCGACAAGGTCAATGAAGCGCTCTATGACCTTTACGGGAAAGAAGTCGGTTTACGCCAAATACGCGACGACATAAAGTATATGCGCGACCGCGTGGCATACAATGCGCCAATAAAAGCCTACACCTACGATGGCAAGAAGTGATATTGAAATTTGACGCAGCCCGTTTCCCATATATTGTGTCGAAACCAATCCACCATACGCAACGGATTGCTAATGACGAAGAGTTTGCCGTGTCGCTCTTTGTACGCCCCAACAAGGAGCTGGAAGCACAAATCCTGTCGTTCGGAAATCAGGTGGAGGTGCTTAAACCCGAGTGGCTCAGACAGCAAATCGCAGATAAAATCGCCAACAGTTTCAACAAATATTATCCTATGCAGAAAGAATGCACAAAAAAGAAGTAACTTTGTACAAATAAACCAGCAACAGAAAGATACGATATGAACAAACAGCTACTTGCAAATAAAATATGGGCATCAGCAAACAAGATGCGCTCAAAGATTGATGCCAATGAGTATAAGGACTATATTCTTGGCCTTATTTTCTATAAATTTCTGTCAGACAACGAAATCAACTATATCCTAAAAGATATGAAAGGGGCATCTGACGAAGATAAGCAATCCGCTCTGAAGTGTCTTGTAGAGAACTACGATGATGAAAACTCCACCACTATCATTGACTATTGTAAAAACAATATCGGTTATTTTATTGAGTACAATAACCTTTTCTCGACATGGCTTAAAGCAGACAGCAATTTTACCGTTGCAAACCTCAGTGTAGCCCTTAATTCTTTTGACCGCTTGGTAAGTCCCAACTATAAGCCTGTGTATGATGGCATCTTCAAGACGCTACAGGCAGGTTTGAGCAAACTGGGTGAAAATCCGGCAAGCCAGACTCGTGCGCTTAAAGATCTAATCAAACTTATCAAGGATATTCCTACTGATGGTTCACAGGATTATGACGTGCTGGGTTATGTGTATGAATATTTGATTGGTAACTTTGCTGCCAATGCAGGAAAGAAAGCCGGAGAGTTCTATACACCTCATGAGGTAGCCATTCTGATGTCGGAAATTGTGGCAGAGAGTCAAAAAGACAAGCACCAAATTGAGATTTATGACCCGACTTCTGGTTCCGGTTCACTCCTCATCACAATCGGAAAATCAGTTGGCAGACATATCGCCGACAAGAACAGAGTGAAGTATTATGCCCAGGAACTGAAGGAAAACACATACAACCTCACTCGTATGAATCTTGTTATGCGCGGCATTCAGCCAAGCAATATCAATACTCGTTGTGCAGATTCGCTTGACGAGGATTGGCCTGTGTACAAAGCTGGAAGTGAAATCGGTCAACCTCTTTATGTGGATGCTGTTGTTAGCAATCCTCCTTATTCACAGCATTGGGATCCAACAGATAAGGAAATGGATGCTCGATTCAAGGATTATGGTGTTGCCCCTAAGAGTAAGGCTGACTATGCTTTTTTGCTGCACGAACTTCATCACCTTAAACCAGATGGCATCCTAACTATTGTGCTGCCTCATGGTGTGTTGTTCCGTGGCGGTGAAGAAGAACAAATACGCACCAACCTCTTAGAGAAGAACAACATTGACGCTATCATTGGACTACCTGCCAATATTTTCTTTGGCACTGGTATTCCCACTCTTGTCATGGTGCTGAAGCAGCATCGTGATAATGATGACGTGCTTATTATTGATGCAAGTAAAGGTTTTGTCAAGGACGGCAAGCAAAACAAACTCCGTGCTTGCGACATCAAGAAGATAGCCGATACCGTGCGTGATCGCAAGACAATTAAGGGATTTTCCCGTGCAGTAAGTCGTGAGGAAATTCGCGAAAATGCTTACAATCTGAACATACCTCGCTATGTTGATTCAAGTGAGGAAGCAGAGCGGTATGACATATACGCTACGATGTTTGGCGGTATTCCAAATTCTGAAATTGATGATTTACAGAGATATTGGGATGCTCTCCCTTCGCTACGTAATGATTTGTTCGTACCTGAAACAAACAAACCATATTCACAGCTCCGTTCTGAAGACACCAAAAGCGTCATTGAGAATAATAAGGATGTTAAAGCATTCAAGAAACAATTTGACGAAGCATTTAACGGTTTCGCAGATTCAATGCATAAACGGCTTATAGACAATGTAATGTCTGTTCATGAACTTACGGCACAGGATGAAATTGCATTGGATATATTCAATCGTCTGAGAAACATTCCTTTGGTGGATAAGTATGCAGCCTACCAAGCGTTGGCAAACAATTGGCAGATGATAGTTAATGACATAGAGACCATACAACAGGAAGGGCTTGAGGCGACTCGTGAGGTTGAGACAGCATACAAACTCGTGAAGAAGAATGACGAAGAGATTGAGGTTCCGGATGGTGTAAAAGGTCGTATCATTCCCTTTGACTTGGTTCAGCATGAGATGTTCCAAACAGAATTGAATGCCATAGCAGCCTTGCAACAGCGTGTGGAGACCATCAGCAGCGAACTGGACGAGTTGCGTGAATCGTTTACAGACGAGGAGACGGAGGTTTACTGCGACAGTGAGAGGGACAACGCCTTCAACAAGTCTGTCATCAAGGCGGATGCCAAACCTAAAGCTGATGTGGAACCAGAGACAAAGGCAAAGCTCAAAAAAATAGTAGCACTTTGGGATGAGCAGACGAAGAACAATAAGCAAATCAAGACAGATAAACAAGCTCTTGTTGACAAAACCGTGGAGGCAGTTCAGACTTTGACTGACGAAGAGGTTGCTAAGTTCTTATATTTGAAATGGATAATACCTGTATGCGAAGGCATTAAAGATACTCTTGTTGCAATATTATCTTTGTTATCTAAGGGGATTATTGCTCTTAACATCAAATATGCGAACTCATTTGGAACAATTGTATCAGAAATGAATACAGAAGCGGCTCATCTTTCTACTCTTATAGACGAACTCGGTGGTTCTGAGTATGACATGTTGGCACTAAAAGAATTTCAGTCAATTATTAAGCGATAGTTTTATGAGTAACATATATCCCAAATTAAGAAATGTCAATTCTAATAGTAATTGGCAAACAGCAACATTAGGAGATGTGGTAAAGGAGTACAAGGTTTCAAACAAACTTATACACCATCAAAACTTGTTGTCCTTGAGCTATGGAAAAATTGTCCCCAAAGACATTGAGTCTAAAAAGGGATTGTTACCAGCTTCATTTGATACTTATCAAATTATCAAAGAAGATATTATCGTATTCCGAGTGACAGACTTACAGAATGATAAGAAAAGCTTAAGAGTTGGTATTTCTTCACAAGAAGGAATAATAACTCCTGCTTATGTATGTGTAGAATGCAATAATAAGCAAATATCACCAAAATATTTGTTCACTTTATTACATTACTATGATTCTATAACAAAAGTAATGTATAAAATGGGAGATGGTTTAAGACAAACCTTATCTTACCGTGAACTCAAAGATTTGGTTATATATATACCATCTATCAATGAACAACATTATATTACTGATGTATTTGAAGAAATAGATACATATATAACCATAGGAAACAAGATGCTTGCCTCATTAAAAAAAATTAAGGAGGCAAGTCTGCAAGCCATGTTCCCACAAGAGGGAGAAACTGTGCCAAAAATCAGATTCAAAGGATTTGATGGGGAATGGAAGAAAGTGAAGTTGGGAACTTTATTTTCTGAAAGAACCGAGAACGATATTAACGGAGAAATGTTATCGGTAACTATGCATGATGGCATTATTAAGGCAAGTGAGAATGGTAGATTCGACAATTCAAATTCAGATAAATCAAATTATAAATTAGTTTTAGAAAATGATATTGCATATAACTCAATGCGAATGTGGCAAGGAGCAAGCGGTTGTTCTCCATATAGGGGCATTGTTAGTCCAGCCTATACCGTAATAACACCATACGAAGATGTAAATTCATCATTCTTTGCATGCTACTTCAAAACCACACAAATGATTGAAAAGTTCAGACTTCATTCACAAGGTTTGACTAAAGATACATGGAATCTAAAATTTCCTGCCTTTAGCAAGATTACAGTAACATATCCACAGAGTGTAAACGAGCAGCAAGCCATTGCCTCCTATTTCACGGCCCTCGACAAGCAAATATCACTTCAATCCCAGCGCTTGGAGAAGCTAAAGCAAATCAAAGCTGCTTGCTTGGACAAAATGTTTGTATAACAGAAAGGAAAGAGCAATATGACAATAGATGAGATAATCAGCAGAAAGGAAGACCAGACTTTCGACTGTAAGAATATACAGATAGACCCGAAAGCATTGGCAGTGCCTATTGTGGCAATGGCTAATGCTGACGGTGGTGTGCTTGCCATCGGTGTTTCGGACAAGACAAGGCGTATAGAGGGCATCAATCAACATACAAAGCAACTGAACGAGCTGCTCCGTGTGCCAATGGATTTCTGTATTCCGTCGGTGAGAGTTCGCTATGACTATCTGCCTTGTGTGGATAGTGAGGGAAACGAAAACCGTATATTGTTGATGTATGTTCCTGCCAGTAGCCATTTGCACACCAATCAAGCCGACGAAGCCTTTATGCGAGTGGGCGACAAAAGCCGTAAGCTCGGCTTTGACGAGCGCATGCAACTGATGTACGACAAGGGCGAACGCAATTATGAGGACGAAGCAGCCTATGGTGCCACAATTGACGATGTAGACATGAGAGCCGTGGACGATTACATCAAAGTGATTGGTTACGGCAAGTCGGCTATAGAGTACCTTTATGAGAACAACGACTTTGTGAAAGAGGCGGATGGCAAGCAGAAGGTAAGCAATGCTTGTATTCTGCTTTTCGGTAAAAAGCCACAGAAATTTTTCCCACGTGCAAGAACACGCTTTATCAGATATGAAGGCACAGAGGAAAAGGTGGGTACAGAAATGAATGTGGTGAAAGACGTTACATTTGAAGGCTCTATACTCAACCAGATAGTGAAGACTGTAGAGTACCTTGAAACCCAAGTGCGCGAACATTCCTATCTCGGTCAGAACGGACAGTTCGTAACCAATCGCAACTATCCCAAATTTGCCATACAAGAGATGGTGGTCAACAGCGAATGTCACAGAGACTACAGCATCAAGGGGACAGAAATACAGATAAAGATGTTTGATGACAGACTGGTGTTTGAGTCACCTGGCAAACTGCCAGGACTGGTAAAGGCAGAGAATATCCGGCATACCCATTTCTCTCGCAACCCGAAGATTGCCCAATTCCTAAAAGCATACAATTATGTGAAAGAGTTTGGTGAAGGCATAGACCGTATCTGTAATGAACTGGAAAGCCGTGGGGCTACCATCCCCTCATTCTATACCGACGCATTTATCCTTAAGGCTATATTGAAGGCGGAATTTGTGGAAGACAATGCGGAAGTAACTAAGAAAGTTGACGAAACGGATATCCCATTAAATGTCGCAGTAAATTCAACAAAAGAACTAACTGAAAGACAAAGAGATATATTAAAACTAATAACCGATAACGAAGGCACAAAGGATAAAAATGTCGCAGCAAATGTCGCAGTAAATGTCGCAGTAAACACAAAGTTCTTGGCGGAACATTTTGGTGTGAATAGAAAAACTATACAGCGTGAACTTAATTGGTTGCAAGAATGTGGTTTTATACGATGGGTTGGTGCAGACAAGAACGGGCACTGGGAAATTGTAAAAGATAATCCTAACAACAATTAAAAACAGAACATTATGGCAAACGACATACAAAGTTTCATCAAGGAACTTGCTTTTGAAGAAGCATTGACGGAACATCTGCTTCATCATGGATGGAACGAGGTGATAAAGAACCCGACGGAAGAACAGCTCGTTCAGAATTGGGCAAACATCCTCTATGACAATAATCGTGGCATTGATAAACTTGGCAATTTCCCGCTTACAAAAAGCGAGATGCAGCAGGTGATAGACCAAGTAAATTTGTGCGATTCTCCTTATGCAGTTAACAAACTCATTAATGGTCAACAGATTAGCATCAAGCGAGATAATGAAGATGATACTAACAACTATGGCAAAGAGGTTTATCTGAAAATCTTTGATCCAAAAGAAATATCGGCAGGACAAAGTCGTTATCAGATTGTACGTCAACCAAAGTTCAAGACTCAGGAGGCAATAACAGGCGACCGTAGAGGAGACTTGATATTGCTTATCAATGGTATGCCAGTGGTACATATTGAACTAAAACGCAGTAAGGTGGATGTCAGCCAAGCCTGTTTTCAGTTGAAGCGTTATGTCCATGAAGGAGTTTTTGCACAAGGCATATTCTCTATGGTACAGATTTTTGTGGCAATGACTCCGGAGGAGACTCTTTACTTCGCTAATCCAGGAGCAGAGGATAAATTCTCGAAACAATTCTATTTCCATTGGGAAGATTTCAACAACTCTATAGTGAGCGACTGGAAAAAGGTCGCTACGGATTTGTTGTCTATACCTATGGCTCACCAAATGGTAGGCTTCTACACCATAGCCGATGATAAGGACAAGACCTTGAAGGTGCTTCGTAGCTATCAGTATTTTGCTGTAAGTAAAATTAGCGATGTTGTAGAGAAAACTAATTGGAACGAACACCAACATCGTGGTGGTTATATTTGGCATACTACGGGTTCTGGTAAGACTATGACATCATTTAAGGCGGCACAACTTATAGCCAATTCTGGTGATGCCGACAAAGTGGTGTTTCTGCTTGACCGCATAGAACTTTCAGTGCAGTCGTTGGATGAATACCGTGGGTTTGCAGACGATCCAGACTCCGTTCAAGACACTGCAGACACAAGCATTCTGCTTGCCAAACTTAAAAGCACGGATGTAGACGACCGACTTATTGTGACATCCATCCAAAAGATGAGCAATATCAAGGAAGGTGTTGGCATATCGAAAGAGATTATTGACATGATTGGGAAGAAACGGTTGGTTTTCATCATCGACGAATGTCACCGCAGTGTATTCGGTAGCATGCTCATCAGCATCAAGAACACATTCCCACGTGCCTTACTCTTCGGCTTTACAGGAACTCCTGTATTTGAAGAGAATGCAAAGAACGAAATCATGACAGAAACGCTCTTCGGTAACATGCTCCATAAATACACGATTGCCAACGGTATTCCAGATGGCAATGTGTTAGGCTTCGACCCCTATATGGTGAATACATACGATGAGAACGAACTGCGTGAGTTAGTAGCATTTCGCCATATCGATCTCAAACTAAAAGACCGCAATCCAGACGAAGAACCAAAGAAACGCACAACAGAGGAATATCTAAAGCTCATTGACGAAGACGAGGAACTACGGAAAATCTACGACCATTTCGTTTCTGAGCTTCAGATGCCCGACACATACACTAAAAACGGCAAACAAGTACACGGCATCGAATACTATCTGCCCAAAAATATTTACCAAAACAGTAAACACCATTTGGCTGTAGCCATGGATATTATGAGCGGTTGGGATAGACTCAGCAAGAATGGAAAGTTCCATGCCATGCTCACAACCAAGAACATTCCCGAAGCGATTGCCTATTACAAGCTGTTTAAGGAGCATTATCCGTCAATGAACGTGGTGGCTATCTTTGACAACAATATAGACAACTCAGATGAAGGCATTGCTCGCGAAGATGCAATCGTGGAGATGCTGACGGATTACAACGCCAAGTACGGCATGACATTTCAACTGTCAAACTATGCCAAATACAAGAAGGACGTTGCCAAACGCCTTGCTCATAAAAAGCCATACATCGATATAGAGAATGACCATAACAAGCAGATTGACCTGCTTATTGTGGTTACACAAATGCTGACCGGCTACGATTCTAAGTGGGTAAACACACTGTATGTTGACAAGGTGATGAAGTATGTGGATATCATTCAAGCATTCTCTCGTACCAACCGACTCTTTGGTCCAGACAAACCGTTTGGCATCATAAAATATTACAGCTATCCGTACACAATGGAGCAGAATATCGACGATGCTTTGGAGGTATCTGTTGACCGTCCATTGGGTGTGTTTGTTGATAAGTTGGAGAAAAATCTCTCCAACATCAATCAGCGTTTTCTTACCATTCGCGACATATTCCACTCTCACGACATCAAGAACTTTGAGAAACTTCCTGACACTCGTGAAGATAGAAACATGTTCGCAAAATGTTTCTCGGAAATGACCCATTTACTTGAAGCAGCGAAGCTACAAGGGTTTGTTTGGGAAAAGAAGGTATATGAGTTTCAGCATGGTGACACTTATACAAAGGTTTCTATGGAAATTGATGAACAGACCTATTATATTTTGCTGCAACGCTATCGTGAACTTTTCGAGGGTGGAACACCTGGCGATCCTAAAGACACATGGGAATATGCCATAGACACCTATATTACAGAGACAGGAACAGGTACTATTGATGCAGAATATATTGACTCTAAATTTCAAAAGTTCATCAAGAACCTTTATATGGAAGGTCCAGGAAGCGAACTTACGAAATCGGCATTGGAAGAACTGTGCAAAACTTTTGCCACACTATCTCAAAAAGACCAGCGCACAGCACTCATCATCCTACATGACATTCAAAGTGGAGACTTGCACCTTGACAAGGGAAAGACCATCTACGACTATATCGCGGAATATCAGATAAGTGAGTTGCATAAACAGATAATGACTCTTAGCGAGGCAACAGGACTTAATCCCAGCCAACTTATCAACATCATGAGTTGCGATGTGAACGAGCAGAACCTGAACGAGTTTAACCGCTTTGAGAACTTGAAGCTCACGCTCGACTTGCAGAAAACCCACGATTTCATTACCCGCATTACTGGCACTGTTTGCTTGCCTTTCTACGTAATGCCAAAGGCTGATAAGATTCTTCGAGAATTCATTTTGAATCCGGTTGCCCGTGAACACATATTGTTAGCTTGGCTTCATGACGAGATTACATTGGACAATGCCGCTGCGGCACAGCAGACACAAGAAGAATCCGACATGCCGACCGTAGAGCCTATAGATGAACCAGAGCCTACAGAAGAAAATCAAGTGCTTAATATAGACAAAATTAAATCCAGCATCAAGGACATTCTAAAAGAAACACTCTCCGGTGTAGCAAAATATATGCGTCCGCAGGAAGAGGTTATCGACAGTGTGTTCTATGTTTTGGGCAAAAAGTCGCTTGAATCTCTCGACAACGTAGGCTTATTTATCAGTCGAGCCTTCTCCAATCTCTTTGTCAAGAAAGCAACGCTTGTCGACAAACATGTGGCTTTCAACCTTCTGGTCACAAAGTTTGAGGCATATCTGAAAAAGCTCTATTACTTAATGGAAAATCAAGAGGTTGCCCCATATCATGAAGGCGACCTTGCGACTTGGAAAGATGTTATACACGCTATCCGTCCTTTGTGGCTTTTAAAGTATAATGAAACATCAGAGTATCAGACTCTGTTCCATTATCTTCTGATGATAAAACAGTGGCGCAATGATGAGTCTCACATCTCACCGACAGCATCTGAGCAAGAAATTGATGTTGCGATAAAAATCATCATCACAATGTATTTCTTTGCAACAGGTTCGTGCATAACAGAGCTTGAAAGCAACGAAGAGCCTGCCGGATCCCATCGCAATAATCCATATATCATGGACATCGATAATGATGATGATGTCATGCTGGCTGCAGAATGCCCTCTGGGCACTGAATAAACAAAAATCGGCCGTTGGAATTTCTCAGTGTCGTATGGCAACGAGTGATTCCAATGGCCGATTTGGGATAGAAGAAGAGACGGTTAGCGGCTTCTGACGAAATTAAGGAAACGGTTGAGTCCGTCGAGCATCACGCTGCGCGGACAAGCGATGTTCCACCGCATGTAGCCTTCGCCTTCGGCACCATACATTGTGCCGGCATTGAGCCATAGGCGGGCGTCGTCCAGAAGAGCATGCTCAAGCGCATCCGACGGCATGCCGAGACTGCTGCAGTCCATCCACACCAGATATGTGCCCTCAAGACGCGTTATAGGAAATTCCGGCAGCTCACGTCGGCAGAACTCCGCCATAGCCTCATAGTTGTCATGCAGATAGCCAACCAGCTGGCTGAGCCACTCTTCCCCTTCGTTGTAGGCAGCGATTGTCGCCGCCACGCCAAACGGATTCACGTCGCACACCTCGTTGATGTTTATCGCCTTGTCGATACGGTTTCGCAGGTCGTTGTCGAACGCCACGATATTTGCAATCTGCAGTCCGGCGATGTTGAAAGCCTTGCTCGGCGACACACACGTCACCGACCGGTGCAGGAAAGCGTCCGACAGCGACGCAAAAGGCGTGTATTTGAACCCTTGATACACCAGTTCGCAGTGAATCTCATCAGCGACCACCGTCACGCCGTTGCGCAGACAGATGTTGCCAAGCCGCGTCAGCTCGTCGGGAGTCCAGACGCGTCCAGCCGGATTGTGGGGATTGCAGAGCAGCATCACTTTGGCGCGCGGGTCGGCGGCACAACGCTCAAGAGCGTCGAAATCCATCTCATAGGTGTCGGCGGTGCGGCGCAGAGGATTGCTCACAATCTCGCAGCCGTTGTTGCGTATCGACGAGAAGAAGCAGTTGTAGACTGGAGTCTGCACAATCACCTTGTCGCCCGGCACGGTCAGAGCCTTTATCACCGCCGATACCGCCGGCACCACTCCAGATGTGTAGATTATCCATTCGCGGTCGATGTCCCATCCATGCCTCCGGCTGAACCACGATGTCACGGCATCGTAGTAGGCGTCGGGCACACGGGTGTAGCCAAAGATTCCGTGCGCCACGCGTTTCTGCAGCGCGTCGATGATGGCAGGCGCCGTGCGGAAGTCCATGTCAGCCACCCACATAGGCAGCACGCCCTCGGGAGCGCTGTCCCACTTGTAAGAGTTTGTGGCGCGCCGGTCGATAGTCTTGTCGAAGTCGTATTTCATACAGGCAATTATTTTTTGTTTCGTTCAATCAGCAGGCAGTCGGCCGGCATCTTGATGTTGCCGTCGAGCACCACATCGCCGAGGCAGTCAGCCTCGATGCGTCCGCTGCGCGGATTTTTCACGCCTCCTATGCTTCCTTTTATTGTTGCGTTCACGGAACTGTACTCGAAAGCGCGGTCGCAAGCCGGATCAAACGTGCAATTCTCAAGCACCAGATTCTCGGCATAGCAGAGCGGTTGTTCACCAGAGATGTGGCAGTTGACAAGGCGCAGGTTGCGCGAATGCCATCCCAGATACTCGCCATTGAGTTCCGAATCGTAGATGGTCACATTCTCCACCTCCCAGAACGCATCTTTGGTTGTGATTTTCGCGTTGCGCACCACTACGTTGCTCACATATTGGAACACGTATTTGGAGTCAGACACCAAGCCGTCGATTTCGATGTCGCTGCTGAACATGAAAGGATACGTTCCTCCTTGCAGCCGCAAGTTCTTAGCACGTATGCCCTTGCATCGCCAGAACGTCTCGTCGGCATCGGTCATCACCACGTTCTCAATGTCGATGTCGTGCATCTCGCGAAACATTTTCGGCGCGTCGATGTGCGTGTCGGTCATCCGCAGATGGTCGCTATACCACAGTGCAGAGCGTCCGCCCACATCGAAATGGCAACGGTCAATCACGAACCCGTGCACATGCCAGAACGGATAGTTGCCCTCAAAACGGCAATTTGTCGCCTTGATGTTGCTGCACTCCTTTATCGCCGACTCGCCTTCGCGTATCACCACATTGTCGAGGTGTAGGTTGTGCGACTCAAACAGCGGTCGCTCGCCGCCGAATTCCTTATCTTTTATCAGTTCCATAACTGTGTTTTTTAATGTTCTATGCTGTCTGCAAATTTACGTGTTTTTCCGCAAAGCCCACCTATTCGAATTACCGAACTTTCAACCTTTTTTACCCCTTTATACAGCCTTCATCCAGCGTCGGCGCCACAAATGCACCAAGAAGATGGCGCCACGGAACGTCAGCTCAACACACATGGCAATCCACACACCGCGCAGTCCCATTGTTGGAGCAAGCCATGCAGCCATCGTAAGGCGCACAGCCCAGATGCTCAGGAAGTTCATCAGACAAGGCTTCAGCGTGTCGGCGGCACCGACACAAACGCCATACGCCACAATCGACGCGGCAAACATCGGCTCGGCAAACGCCTCTATACGCAACGCCATTACACCAAGCCGGCGTATCTCGTCAACAGGCGTCATCAGCCCGATAATCTCGGGAGCAGCGACATACATAAGCACACCCATCACCGCCATCACCGCCATGCCCATTCCGACAGTGATTTTAGCGAAGCTCCACGTCAGGTCGCGACGGCGCGCACCGACACTCTGCCCCACAAGCGTGGTGGCAGCCTCTGCAATGCCATAGCCTGGCATATAGCAAAGGCTCTCGGCTGTGATGGCAAACGAGTTGGCTGCGATGGAGCACACTCCCAGCGGCGCGACAATGGTGGTTATCGCAATCTGCGCGCTGCATATCACCCCATGCTCCAAACCCATCGGGAAACCGATTTTAACCGCCTTTCTGAGCGTGTCGGCTATCGACTGTCTCCATCCGCGCAGCCCTGCAAGCCGCAGATGTGACGTGCCGTGGCGCAGATACCACAACAGCCAAGCCACGACCACCGTTTCGGCAAGCACTGTGCCAAGAGCCGCACCCTCAACACCAAGTCCTGCACCTGGGAGAAACACATCGAATCCAGCCACAGAGACCGTACGCGAAGGAAAAATCAGCAGAAAGTTGAACACCACATCAAGGGCGCACATAGCCACTCCCGCCATGCTCGGCACGTGCATATTGCCGCTGCACCGCAGCATGCCGCCGGCAAGAAACTGCATCTGAAGCGCTGGAAGAAACAAGGATATTATCAGGAAATAAGTCGACGCATCGCGATGTATCGACTCGGCGCCGCCAAGCCAAACAGGCAAACTACTGCTGATGCCGGCACCGATGGATGCAAGCAGAAGGCTGAACGCCAACACCGCCACCACCGACTGCCGCAACACGCGCTGCGCGCCTTCCCAGTCGCCGGCACCGATGCGGTGGGCAACCTGCACCGAAAAGCCCGAAGCCGCGGCACTCAGCAGTCCGCCGAAGAGCCATGTGGTTGTCGACACCAAGCCTATCGCCGCCGAGGCCTCAGCGCCGAGGCTTCCAACCATCGATGCATCGATATATTGCATCACTATCGACGACAACTGCGCCACAACCGCCGGCACACTCAGCATCACCGCCAAGCGCACCTTCTGTCCAGCCGACATAGTCCGACCTTCGCGGATCATCGCCAGCAACCTGTCTGCCTCAGTCTTTATTCTCATAATTCAAAGTGCAAAATTAATCAAAATTTCCGGACCGGTTTTCTGGCATCAATCAGCCCCAGCTTTTCAAGCCTCATAATTATCGCCGTTTGGCTGCGCCCCATCTTCTGCGAGATTTCACGGAAGCCCATTCCGCCACAATAAAGTTTATATAATTTTCTGTCGTCAACCCTTGTCCAGCGATTGCCGGCATTTGGATGCGGTTCAATTGGCTTGTCCGCAAGGCGTTCAGGCGATATGCACTCCAAAACAAAAACCGACGGCTTGCTTTTGTCATACATCACAATTGTCCGTACCTTCGCCCGTGTCATCGCCACATAAAACAAGCGTCGCTCCTCGCCAAACAAATAACCGTCACTGTCGCTCATCACGAAGCCAAGCACGGGGTCGTCGGCAATAGTCGACGGAAAACCGAAACTACCGTTGTTGCAGTTCAACAGCACCACATAGTCAGCCTCCAAGCCTTTCGAACGATGCATGGTAAGAAACTCCACCTCACGTCCGCAAATCGTATAAAAAAGAGAATTGCCACTACGTCTCTGCCGAAAGTTTTTAGCCAGCAAATAATCGTCATAAGTGTATCGTCCAAGCAAAAACACGGACTTTCCCAAAGGAATCTCCGCCACAATTCGCTCAAGAGCGCCCACGGCATCTCCCCTACTGTATTCACGAAACACAATCTCTGTTTTTGCGTCCGATGAAAACGGATGAATGTTTTTCCTTATCTGAGCAGGGTTACGCTGAATGAACGCCGCCGATTTTTCCACGAGCGGATTTCCGAAACGATATGTAGTCTCAATCTTGTTTAAATCCGTTTTTCCGAAATATTGGTCGAAATGACAAAAGAGATTCATGTCGCTGCCCGAGAAGCGATAGATAGACTGCCAATCGTCACCGACACAATACAGTTGCGCCTGCGGATTGCCACGGCGCAACGCCAACAGGAAGTTATAGCGGTCCATCGAGATATCCTGAAACTCATCGACGATGATACAGTCATAATTTCCTCCGCCATTGGCATTGCACAATGCCGTTGCACCAACAATCAAGTCTGTGAAATCCACCTTTCCCTCGCTTCTCAATATTTCATTGTAGCGCACAACAACCGGTTCCAACACCTTTCCAACAATAAAACGGCTGCGCTTGTCGCCTCTTTGCACGACATTAGCGGCAACGTCAGCCATTGACAGGCAGCTTGTCTTCAGTAAGGTGGCAAACGTGGCGGTCAAGCGGATAAACACCTTCTCGCGCATACTGTTTTCCAGCAGGATTCTGTCGAAAAGCTCATCGCTCCGCACCTCCCGAATCGGGACACCCGCGGCGACAAGTTCACGTTTCAGCCTTTGGCGCGCTTTCTCATAGGCAAAGTCAGCGCTCGACAGTTCAATCAGACGTGTGCCAAATTTTTTATGCACCTCGCGTTTCCACGTAATCCCGTCATTATAGCGTTCGTTGGCCTCTTCATAAGTCAATCCACGATCTTTGGCAAACCACGTAGGCACCATACCATGCTCATCGACGCCAAAATGTTCCAGATAGAGTCTGCACGGCTTTCCGCCGTCCATATAGTGAATCGAGAAGTCGGGACGATACTGCACGTGACGCTCATCAGCCACCTGATGCTCATACGGCTCCTCATATCGGAAATCCACACCAAGCGACGTCAGCAAAAAGCAGATTTTCTTCTCCTCGCCACTGCGCACATGAACTTCGTTTCCGTCCATGTCGGGAAACAGCGCACAATACCGTCTGTCGGTGCTCTCGCCCAACTGCAACCTACGGACATTCTTTGATTTCTCGTCCTCGTCAGCTCCATCAAGTCGGAATAGTCAGCGAAATATTCCACCAGACATTTCCTATAGTCGGCATTATGGGCAAGTTCCCTATAGATTCGCACAAAAACAGCATCGGTATTGTCACAAATAGACGGCTTGCATTTAGACTGAGCAGAAATAATATCAAGCGCCAACTTATGGAATGTGTATCCGCGCAGGCCCGGATGCGGCATCCTCTCCGTCAGCTCGGCAGCAGCCTTATGAGTGTAACTGATAAGCAGTATCCTCTCCGGCTTGATGTGTTTTTTCTGAATAAGATACTCCACCTTGCCAACTATCGACGACGTCTTGCCACTACCGGCGCTGCTCATCACCAGGCAATTCTGTTCCTCCGACACAATCGAACGCCTCTGCTGGTCGTCGAGAGGATATGCAAGAACGGTGTCGAAAAAAGCCTTATGCTCCCGCAATTTGTCGTCTTTAAAGCGATCGTTGTGAGCATCCACAATGCTGTGGAGATTCTCAAAATCATCCTTGAATTTTGCTATGGAAGGATTGTGAGACATCAGAATCCGGCTTCTTCTTTCAACATCACACACCCTATTATAAACATCAAGCATCGACGACTTCAACTCTTCACACAGGATGGCGTCAACATATCGTCCAGAGTACTCACTGTCTACATACTTCTCCAAATCCGAAACATGCAACCGCTCTGCCACAATTTCTGCTACGGCTTTCTGACGACGGGAATGCACCTGTCGGAAAATCATCAATGCGGCAAACACCGCCAACATCACAGACAAAGCAATCAACATAGACAAGAAGTTTTGATATATTCAAAGTGCAAAATTAATCTTTCATATCCATTCTTTCAACTTTATGCACTATCTTTGTATAAGCATAGGAGACAGAAAAAGATTTATCAATATGGCTGGAATAGGAAAGACCAACGTGGCGCGTCTGCTTGACCGCGCCAAAATAAAATACGAGCTTGTGCCTTACGAGGTCGACGAAACCGACCTTGGCGCACAGCATATCGCCGACCAACTCGGCGAAGACATTCAGCAAGTGTTCAAGACACTTGTGCTGACAGGCGACAAGGTCAAACATTTTGTTTGCGTGGTGCCTGGATGCTGCGAGGTAGACCTCAAGAAAGCAGCGAAGGTGTCGGGCAACAAGAAGGCGGAGATGCTCCACATGAAGGATCTGCTGCCAACCACCGGCTATATCCGCGGAGGATGCTCGCCAATCGGTATGAAAAAACCGTTTCCCTCGTTTTTCCACCGTTCGTGTCTTGATTTCAACTTCATCTATGTGAGCGCCGGTGTGCGCGGACTGCAACTGAAAATCGACCCCAAGGATTTGATTGAATATGTCGGGGCTTCGACAGCCGACATTATTGTCACACCTAAAGACGAGGAACTCAACGATGAACACATTTGGTAAAATTTTCCGGCTGACGTCGTTCGGCGAGTCGCACGGGACTGCCGTGGGCGGCGTTGTCGACGGTATGCCAGCAGGCATTGCAATCAACCTCGACCGTGTGCAGCACGAACTCGACCGCCGCCGTCCGGGGCAGTCGGCAATCGTCACGCCACGGAAAGAGTCCGACCGCGTAGAAGTGCTGTCGGGACTGTTTGAGGGCGTGACAACGGGCACCCCCATAGGGTTCGAGGTGAGAAACGCCGACCATCACTCAGCCGACTACGGCAACATCCGACAGACGTTCCGTCCGTCGCACGCCGACTACACATACACCGAAAAATACGGGCTGCGCGACCATCGCGGCGGCGGACGCTCGAGCGCGCGCGAAACTATTGCCCGTGTCGTTGCCGGAGCATTCGCTCGCCAGGCATTGGATCAACTCGGCATCTCCATCTACGCCTACACTTCGCAGGTGGGCGACATCAGCCTCGACCCCGACTACCGCAAATACAACCCAGCGCTGGTGGAAACCAACGCCGTGCGCTGCCCCGACCCCGAAACGGCGGCAAGGATGTACGACCTCATCGACAAGGTGAGACGCGAAGGCGACACCATAGGCGGCACGGTGACCTGTGTGGTCAAAGGAGTGCCGACAGGACTCGGCGAACCCGTGTTTGACAAGCTGCATGCCCGACTGGCATACGCCATGATGGGCATAAACGCCGCCAAAGGCTTTGAGTATGGAATGGGATTCGACGGTGTTGGCAACCGTGGAAGCATGATGAACGACGCGTTCACTTCCGACAATGGAAAAATCCACACATCGACCAATCATTCAGGCGGCATACAAGGCGGAATTTCAAACGGCGAGGACATATATTTCCGCGTGGCGTTCAAGCCCGTGGCAACGCTGCTGCGCGACGTCGACACGGTCGACGCCTCGGGCAACCCCACCGTGCTGAAAGCCAAAGGACGCCACGACCCGTGCGTGCTGCCGCGCGCTGTGCCTATCGTGGAGGCCATGGCTGCAATAACTGTGCTCGACATGTATCTGCTCAACAAAACCACCCGTCTGTAATGCACAAGCCATACCGCGACTTCGCCGACTTCCTCCACGAGCGTTTCCCCGACTTCAAGGTGCAGAAGATTGCCATCAACGCCGGCTTCACCTGTCCAAACCGCGACGGCTCAAAAGGCACCGGCGGATGCACATACTGCAACAACCAGACGTTCAACCCCGAATACTGCCGCCCGTCGCTGTCGGTGGGCGAACAGATTGAGAAAGGGCGCACATTCTTCGGAAAGAAATATCCCGACATGAAGTATCTGGCTTATTTTCAAGCCTATACCAACACCTACGGCGAACTTAGCCATCTTGTAGACCTCTACGAGGAGGCAGTGGCTTGCCCCGACGTGGTGGGACTGATCATAGGCACCCGCCCAGACTGCATGCCCGACACTCTGCTGCAATATCTCGCATCGCTTTCGCAACGCACATTCGTGATGGTGGAATACGGAGCCGAGACCGCCAGCAACCACACTCTCGACGTCATCAACCGCGGACACTCGTGGGAGGACACCGTCGACGCCGTAAACCGCACACACGCAGCCGGAATAGCCTGCGGACTGCACCTCATCCTCGGACTGCCGGGAGAGTCGGAAGCCGACATGCTCCACACCGTAGACCAAGTGTCGGCTCTGCCAATCGACACCGTCAAGCTCCACCAGCTGCAGATTATCCGCGGCACGCGCCTTGCCCGTCAAGTGGCGTCAGGCGAAGTCAGCGTGGCACGATGGTCGGCAGACGAGTATATATCACTGTGTGTCAAGATAGTGAAGCGCATGCGCAGCGACATCGCCATTGAGCGATTCGTGTCGCAGTCGCCCGAAAACCTGCTCATCTCGCCGCGCTGGGGGCTGAAAAACTACCAGTTCACCAACCTGCTACACAACGCTCTGAGAAGCAACGACAAAGAATGCTGACAATTTTATCGGTTATTTGGAATTATTCTGAATAATAATTTTTACCTTTGCACCCGTAAAAACAGAAGATAAAGACATTATGAGGCTATCAGACATAAAGACTGGCGAAAGTTGCGTGATTGTCAAAATTTTGGGTCACGGATCGTTTCGCAAGCGTATGATGGAGATGGGATTTGTCAGAGGCAAGAAAATCCTCGTTGAGCAGAACGCTCCGCTGCGCGACCCTATAAAATACCGAATCCTCGACTACGAAATATCGTTGCGACGCGCCGAGGCAAACCTGATTGAGGTGGTGCGCGAGCAACAAGCCGCCGACGTGCCCAATGAAGACATCGCAATCATCAAGGAAGACGACTGCGGATTTATAAACAAATTCGACACCGAACGCCACACCATCAACGTGGCACTCATCGGAAACCCGAACTGCGGAAAGACTTCGCTGTTCAACATCGCCTCAGGAGCAAAGGAGCACGTAGGAAACTACAGCGGTGTCACCGTCGACGCAAAAAGCGGGCGAATGGAGTACAACGGCTACTCGTTCAACATCGTCGACCTGCCCGGCACCTACTCTCTGTCGGCATATTCCCCCGAAGAACTCTATGTGCGGCGCTACCTCCACGACGAGGTGCCCGACGTGATTATCAATGTGGTCGACTCATCCAACCTTGAGCGCAACCTGTATCTGACCACTGAGCTCATCGACATGGACCGCAGCATGGTGATTGCCCTCAACATGTACGACGAGCTGGAACGAAGCAAGGTGACGTTCGACTACGAATCGCTGGAGAGGATGATCGGAGTGCCTATGGTGCCGACCGTGTCAAAAAGCGGAAAAGGCGTAAACGAACTGTTTGACACGATTATAAGCGTCTACGAAGGACGCAACGACGTGGTACGCCACGTGCATATCGGATTCAAGAAAGACATCGAGGACGCAATAAAGCAAATCCAGTCGCAGCTCAAGAGCGAGGCAGACCTCGATATGCGGTTCTCCGCTCGCTACCTGTCGATAAAACTGCTTGAGGGCGACAAGGAAGTGGTGACTATGCTGTCGTCACTGCCCCACTACGCTGAAATCAAGGCGCTGCGCGACTCACTGGTGGCAGAAATCGAGAAATCGCACGAAGAGGATATGGCAACAGTGATAGCCAACTCAAAATACGGATTCGTGTCGGGCGCGCTCCGCGAAACGCTCCACACCGAGGACAAGGAAGAGGCCAAAACCACGGCAATGATTGACGCCGTTGTGACAAGCAGGCTGTTCGGATTTCCGATTTTCATATTCATAATGTGGCTGATGTTCTGGGCCACTTTCACCATCGGACAATACCCTATGGACTGGATAGACGCCGGCGTAGGGCTGATTGGCAACCTCATCAGCACATATATGCCCGACGGTCCGGTTAAAGACATGCTTATCGACGGCGTAATCGGCGGCGTGGGCGGTGTGATAGTGTTCCTGCCCAACATCCTCATCCTCTACGCCTTCATCTCGTTTATGGAAGACTCCGGATATATGGCGCGAGCCGCCTTCATAATGGACAAAATAATGCATAAGATAGGACTCCACGGAAAATCGTTCATCCCGCTGGTGATGGGATTCGGATGCAACGTGCCGGCAATCATTGCCACACGCACCATCGAGAGCCACTCGAGCCGTCTGATTACGATACTCATCGACCCGTTCATGTCGTGCGGCGCGCGTCTGCCCATCTATCTGCTTCTAATCGGCGTGTTCTTCCCCAACCACGCCAGCCTGGCACTGCTCAGCCTGTATGCGCTCGGCATAATCGTGGCGGTGGTCACCGCAAGACTGCTGCGCAAATTCCACTACAAGAAGGATGAGACACCGTTTGTGATGGAGCTTCCGCCCTACCGCATCCCGACCATGAAGGCCACGATGCGCCACATGTGGGCTAAAGGACAGCAGTATCTGAAAAAGATGGGAGGCATCATCCTCGTGGCAAGCCTCATCATCTGGATGCTCAGCTATTTCCCACGCCCAACGGAGGAACAGGAAGCGACTGCGCGCACGGAAATGATTCAGGATGGCAACACCAACGTGACTCCGGAAAACGTAACAAAAGTGGCGACCACCGAGAATTCGTGTCTCGCACGCCTCGGCAAACTGGTGCAGCCAGTGTTTGAACCGCTTGGCTTCAACTGGAAAATGACCGTGTCGCTGATTTCGGGAACGGTGGCTAAAGAAACCGTCGTCTCAACACTCGGCGTGCTCTATAGCGGCGACTCCGACAACGAGGCGGCTCTCGCAGAACGCATACAGAAACCGAACCCGAAAACCGGAGTTCCCGACTTCACACCGCTCGTTGCGGCTTGCTTCATGATTTTTGTGCTCATCTACGTGCCGTGCATCGCCACAATCACAGCCATTGTGCGCGAAACGGGAAGCTGGCGCTACGGAGCGTTCACTCTGGTCTACAACACATTTGTGGCATGGTTGATTGCCTTCGCCGTCTATCAGATAGGAACATTATTTATGTAGCATGGCACAGCAACGCAACAACGCCATCTCCATAGCCAAAGGCTTTGCCATCATCTTCGTGGTGATGGCCCACGCCGATATGCCCGGCATGCTCAACCGCGCCATCTACCTGTTTCACATGCCTCTATTTTTCATCACCGCGGGCTATTTCTTCAAGCACGAGACGGTGGAAAACCCATGGCCGTTTATCGTGAAGCGCTTCAAAGGCCTTTACGTGCCTTTCGTGAAATGGAGCATCTTCTTTCTGCTCATCCACAACCTGCTGTTCAAGATAGGCATTCTCAACGAGGTCTACGGCAACTGGACTGGCGGCACCACACATCCCTACTCCATCCACCAATTCTGGCAGCGGTTCACCAACATAGTGTTCTCTATGGGAGGCTACGATGAGTTTCTCGCCGGAGCGTTCTGGTTTTTCCGCGGACTGCTCGTGGCAAGCATCGCCTTCGTGGTGCTCTACTATATGCTCAACAACGTGAAGCGGCTGCGCGGACGCACAGTGGCGATTCCATTGGTGATTTTCTTCATCGCTCTTGGCTTTGCATTGTTCAAAGCGAGCGAAGGAGTAAAGATTGTCACACTCGTGCAGGGTGGCTACCGCGACACGATGGGCGTGTTGTTTTTCAGCATCGGCGTGCTGTACCGCAAATATGAGCAACGCATCGGACACAGCCTGTGGCTCGCCGCTGCCGGAGCGGCTGTCGTGCTTGCCGGATCATGGCTGGAATGCCGTGGCATGAGCCTGTCGGTGCGCATCCGCGACGTGCTGTCGCTGCCAGTGACGGGAGTCGCCGGATGGCTGATGACCTACAACATTTCTTACCACCTGTCGCACCTCAAGGGACGCATAATCCAGTTTTTGGAGTACTGCGGCGAGCACACTCTCTACATCTTCATCTGGCACGTGTCGGCATACAAGGTGGTCAGCCTACTGAAAATATGGTGGTACGGACTCGACCCACGGCAGATCGGGTGCCACATGGTGATTCACGACTATGCGCAGACCAACTGCTTCTGGATTCTGTACACCATTGCCGGCGTAGGCATTCCGCTGTCGGGATACTGGCTTTACAGCCGCATCCGGCAGCAACGCAGTTTTTTTTAATTTTTTTGTGAAAAAAGTTGGGAATTTATTTGTTTTTTTGATTACCCCCCTATATTTGCAAAAAAATATCAGAGAAACGACAATGAATGCTACAATTCATAACTTCAACAATGCCGAGAAGCGCACAATTTCGGCTGAAGGACACATTGTGCCTGTCCTTTCTCTCATTACGACATTCCATTCCCAAACAATAATTATAAAAATCACAAGCACCTCGCAACGCGACGCATTGTCGGCGTTCCGCTAAGCGCGGGTGCTTGTGCCAATATTGGGACACAGCCCCGAAACATCCGACAAACTTGACCAAACAAAACTAAATTATAGACTTAACCAAACAAAAACCAAAACAATGAAAAGGTATCTACTTTCCACTTTCACGATTGCAGCCGCGGCGCTGCTCGTGACATCGTGTAACGATGAGATGGACAACGGCCTGAAGACAGGCGACGAGGGGACCGTGACATTCACAGCGCAACTGCCTTCGGAGATGGGCACCCGTGCGTTTGCCGACGGACTTACGGAGAAACACCTGCAATATGCAGTGTATGAGGCTGGGCAATCAACTCCTCTGAAGGTGTTCGGCGACGAGACAACTGTTGTGGGAGAAGCCGAAATGGTCAACCTCAAGAAATCGGTAACCCTGAAACTGACTTCCGGCAAATCCTACGACGTGATTTTCTGGGCTGACGCCACAACCGATTCTCCATACACTTTCAATCCGGCATCACAGGAAGTGAGTGTGGACTATAGCAAGGTGAACAACAACAGCGACAATTGCGACGCTTTCTTCAAGAAAGAAACAATCACCGTAAGCGGAAACCAAAGTGTTGACGTCAAACTTACACGTCCGTTCGCGCAGGTGAACATAGGAACCGACGACTTTGACGCCGCCAAGGCTTCCGGACTGGAAGTGACCCAGACCGAAGTTGTGGCAAAAGCATTCGCCACGCTGAACCTTGCCACCGGCGAAGTTTCCGACGAGGCTGACCGCACATTCACTATGAAAGCCATTCCGACAGCATCCGACGGAGAGTTTCCCGTTGCCGGCGGCTACAAATACCTGTCGATGGACTACCTGCTCGTAGGTGCTGACAAGGCGACTGTCGACGTGGCTTTCAACTATGGAGGCCCGCAGAGCCGCACGTTCACAAACGTGCCAGTGCAGCGCAACTACCGCACAAACATCTACGGCTCGCTGCTCACAAACACCACTGACTTCAATGTGGTCATCGAACCGGCATTCAGCGGCGAGTTCGCTCACGAAGTGGTAAGCGTTTCTACATTTGCAGCACTGAAAGCTGCCGCTACGGCAGGTGGCGATGTAAAACTTGAGAGCGCAATCGATTTCACACAGGTTGTGACTGTCGACAACAACAAGACTCTTACTGTTGACCTAAACAAACAGAACGTTGCAAATGCGGCAGATCTGTGGAATGAATCAACAAATCAATGGTCGCTGTTCTCAGTGCGCAGAGGCAGCACCCTGACGCTGAAAGGCGACGGTGAGGTCATCGCCAAAGCCAGCGACTGCTTCGCCGTCGATGTTCAGGACGGAGGACATCTTGTTATCGAGGACGGACACTTTAACGGCAACATCCATGCAGTCTATGTATATGAAGGTGTTGCGGAAATAAAAGGCGGAACATTCGAGGTGCAGCAGAAATATTCTGACGCAGATAAAGCCGATGAGTTCGTGCTCAACTGCTATGACGCGAACCGCGAAAACGGAACAGCGAAAATCATCGTTACCGGTGGCACATTTATTGGATTCAACCCTGGCAACTGCAAGGCTGAGGGCAACGGCACCAACTTCGTAGCCCCTGGCTATGCATCGGTTTGTGAAAGCAAGACTGCCGACGGACGCGAAATTTGGAAGGTCATTCCTGTTACACGCAACAATATCATCGCAGCATTGGAAAAACAAGGCGCGAAAGTCTGCATTTCCAACGACTATCAGGGTGGCGCATATTTGAGCAAAGACGACATAACATCAACATTGATGCTCAACAAGGCGACAATTACTCCAATTCCTAATAAAATGAGCACAATCAATATTGAAGGGACCAACTTGAACGTTACGGGAACAGGAAAATTTGTCGGTCCGTCAAATAGTTATACCACAACTGGAGCATTTTGGGTTCAACACAGCAACACATTGAATATCGACGGCAACATTTCAGTTGAAAGTGGCACAAATTCCCATTTCAACGCATGCGTAATTGTATTTAACGGAACAGTCAATATCAGCAATGGCTATTTCCACTCAAGCGTTTCAAAAGACGGCAGCTCCAGCCCTTGCATCTATCTCTTTGGCAACACAGGAGTAGCCTATGCCAACATCACCGGAGGCGTTTTTGAGGCTGACGGCGATGCGATGTTCATAATCAACTGCGATGACACAAACAAGAGCCGTTGCCATGTCAAGGTTATGGGCGGCACATTTGTAGGCTTCAATCCTGCCGACAACACTGCCGATGGCGCACACACCAACTATGTCGCCACTGGCTACAAATCGGTAGAGACCACCTACAATGGCAAGCAGGCTTGGAAGGTTGTTAAAGAATAACTAACAGTAAGCATCTAAAGCTTCACAATATGGTCGGCGTCGTACTTGCACAGGCACGACGCCGTTTTTTTAATTTTTTTGTGAAAAAAGTTGGGAATTTATTTGTTTTTTTGATTACCCCCCCTATATTTGCAAAAAAATATCAGAGAAACGACAATGAATGCTACAATTCATAACTTCAACAATGCCGAGAAGCGCACAATTTCGGCTGAAGGACACATTGTGCCTGTCCTTTCTCTTATTACGACATTCCATTCCCAAACAATAATTATAAAAATCACAAGCACCTCGCAACGCGACGCATTGTCGGCGTTCCGCTAAGCGCGGGTGCTTGTGCCAATATTGGGACACAGCCCCGAAACATCCGACAAACTTGACCAAACAAAACTAAATTATAGACATAACCAAACAAAAACCAACCAAAACAATGAAAAGGTATCTACTTTCCACTTTCACGATTGCAGCCGCGGCGCTGCTCGTGACATCGTGTAACGATGAGATGGACAACGGCCTGAAGACAGGCGACGAGGGGACCGTGACATTCACAGCGCAACTGCCTTCGGAGATGGGAACTCGTGCGTTTGCCGACGGACTTACGGCGAAACACCTGCAATATGCAGTGTATGAGGCTGGGCAATCAACTCCTCTGCCGGTGTTCGGCGACGAGACAACTGTTGTGGGAGAAGCCGAAATGGTCAACCTCAAGAAATCGGTAACCCTGAAACTGACTTCCGGCAAATCCTACGACGTGATTTTCTGGGCTGACGCCACAACCGATTCTCCATACACTTTCAATCCGGCATCACAGGAAGTGAGTGTGGACTACAGCAAGGTGAACAACAACAGCGACAATTGCGACGCTTTCTTCAAGAAAGAAACAATCACCGTAAGCGGAAACCAAAGTGTTGACGTCAAACTTACACGTCCGTTCGCGCAGGTGAACATAGGAACCGACGACTTTGACGCCGCCAAGGCCTCCGGACTGGAAGTGACCCAGACCGAAGTTGTGGCAAAAGCATTCGCCACGCTGAACCTTGCCACCGGCGAAGTTTCCGACGAGGCTGACCGCACATTCACTATGAAAGCCATTCCGACAGCATCAGACGGAGAGTTTCCCGTTGCCGGTGGCTACAAATACCTGTCGATGGACTACCTGCTCGTAGGTGCTGACAAGGCGACTGTCGACGTGGCTTTCAACTATGGAGGCCCGCAGAGCCGCACATTCACAAACGTGCCAGTGCAGCGCAACTACCGCACAAACATCTACGGCTCGCTGCTCACAAACACCACTGACTTCAATGTGGTCATCGAACCGGCATTTGCAACTACCAACTACAATCTCGGCGCTCTCTACACAGCTTCGCAAATCGGTGGAGCGGTGACGCTGAGCGACAACGTCGACTTTGACCGCACAATCGCTGTGCAACCAGGCAAAACAATGTCAGTGAACCTCAACGGGAAAACGGTGAAAAACACCACCGACTTGTGGGAAAACCCAAGCGTGCCAAACAGCTGGTCTCTGTTCTCTGTAAGAGGCACCGACAGCAAACTGACTCTTTCAGGCGACGGTGATGTCATCGCCAAAGCCAACGACTGCTACGCTATCGATGTTCAGGGCGGAGGACATCTTGTCATCGAGGGCGGACACTACAACGGCAACATCCATGCAGTCTATGTAACCGAAGGTGTTGCGGAAATAAAAGGCGGAACATTCGAGGTGCAGCAGAAATATCCTGACGCAGAGAAAGCCGATGAGTTCGTGCTCAACTGCCTTGACGAGAACTACAAAAACGGAACAGCGAAAATCATCGTTACCGGCGGCACGTTCATTGGATTCAACCCTGGCGACTGCAAGGCTGAGGGCAACGGCACCAACTTCGTAGCCCCTGGCTATGCATCAATCGCAAACGGCACAGCTGCCGACGGCCGCACCATCTGGAAAGTTGTGCCGGCTGTGGAGGCTACAACAGAAGCGGAACTTGAAGGGTCTTTCAAAAGAGGCTCTGTAACTGCCATTAGTTCAAACATAAGCACAGCTACTATCACAACTTGCCATTCAAAGTCAAATTTAGTATTCAAAAACGGTAGCGTTTTAAAGTTAGAGCCAACAGAAACAGGCGACCTATACACATTGAGTGTCCGCAAAAATAGCAATTTGACGATTTCAGGCAATGGCTCTATCATTGCCCCAGTCCTTATTAGTCCCAACCCAACAACATCTCAGGCTGCAGCTATAGAAGTCGGGGTTCAAGCATATTCTGGAATCGTAAACATCTACGACAATGTCACGCTCGAGGGCAACTCAGGAGCAGCTGGCAGCTATGCTTTAAGACTTGTTAATGGCACGGCGAATATTTACGGAGGTCATTTCAAAACAGCAGGAGGATTAAACGGGGACTCTGAATGTATCTATTTACAAAGCATAAAACCTTGGAGGGGGACCTATAGACAATGCAACCTCAACATCTATGGTGGCATTTTCGAGACAACAGGAGATGCTAAATATCTAATCAACTGCAAGGACGAGCCATACAAAGATGGCAAATGCGCCATAAAAATCATGGGCGGCATATTCGTAGGCTTCAATCCTGCCGACAACACTGCCGAAGGCGCACACACCAACTTCGTTGCCCCTGGCTACAAATCGGTAGAGACCACCTACAATGGCAAGCAGGCTTGGAAGGTTGTTAAAGAATAACTAACAGCAAGCATCTAAAGCTTCACAATATGGTCGGCGTCGTGTCTGCACAGGCACGGCGCCGATTTCGTTTCATGTCACCGTCGTGCCTCGCGGCGCTCGTCGGCGCGGCTCTTGCTCGTTGTGACGAGAAACACGCCCACAAAAATCATCGCCACGGCAAGCCCCTTCATCACGTTGAACGAGTCGAGCCCGAGACAAACCGTCACGACACACGCCACTACTGGCTGCACGTAGTTGTACATTCCAGCCACCGTGGGACGCAGATTCTTCTGCCCGACAATGATAAACATATAGCTCACAAACGTGGCAAACACCACGATAAACGCCACGGCAAGCACATCGTCCCATCCAAGCGCGAGCCAGTCGGTTGCCACAAGGCTTGAATATGAAAACGGAAGCGTGCATAGGAAAGCGTACGTAAACATCCACTTCATCACCGTCACAAGCGAATAGCGGCATATAAAATTCTTGAACAGGACAAGATAGGTGGCATAGCTCAACTGGGCGAAAAGCACAAGCAGGTCGCCAAGTATGGGATGTGAGCCTGCCGCCGTTGCAGCGGCACCACTGCCCAGAATGAGCATCAGCGCGCCGCCAGCCCCAAAAGCTATACCTGCCACCTTCTTTCCCGTGACCGGCTCACGAAGGAATACGGCGGCAAGAAGCATTGCCCACAAAGGCATACTCGTGGTGATTATCGACGCGTCGGCAGGCGACGACAGTTTGACCCCAAAGATGAAACTGCCCTGATTGAACACTATGGCAAGAAGCGACGCGGCAAACAGACGCAGCATGTCGCGCGGCGGCACGTGCTCCGGTTTTTGAAACAGCGACACTGCCCAGAACAGCACCATCGCGCCGAAAATGCGCAAATCGGTGAGCACAAACGGCGTGACCACACCGCCAGCCATAACAACCTTGGCAAGGGGCGACATCAAGCCCCAACTCGTATTCGCCAGCAGCATCGCGCCGTGGCCTTTCCAACTGAATTTTTCCATAATCGGGCACAAAATTAGACATAAATATATTATTTATACCTACCTTTGCACCAAAATTCAAAAGATGACAGACAAGAGTTATTCTCTCACCATAACAAAAGAACAACTGGCAGAATTGCCCCGAGTGGAGTTTCCCGGTGTAATCAAGGTGGTAAACACCGCCGCCGAGGCACGCAAAGCGGTGTCGATACTGAAAAAATATCCTATCCTCGGCTTCGACACCGAATCAAAGCCCACATTCAGAAAAGGAGTGCCTATCCACGTCTCGCTGATTCAGATTTCAGCCGACGATGTGTGCTTCCTGTTCCGCGTGCGCAAAATTGACGACCTCGAGCCTCTGCACGAAATCATGGACAACCCCGACATTCCAAAAATCGGACTGTCGCTCCACGACGACTTCTCGATGCTCGCCCACAACTACGACTTCCACCCCCAGGGATTCATCGACCTGCAGAAACTTGTGCCCGACTACAATTTCGGCTGCTCAAGCCTGCAGAAAATCTACGCAATCCTGTTTGACATGAAAATCTCAAAGTCGCAACAGCTGTCGAACTGGGACGCCGAGACGCTCACCGAGGCCCAGACATCCTACGCCGCCATCGACGCATGGGCGTGCATACGCATCTACCGACGGCTGCTCAGCGATGCGTTTGTGCCGGAAGAGTCAAAATATAAAGTCATAAAATCAACCGACAATGAAAACTAAAAAATCCACATGGCTGCCGCTGCTGCTGCTTGTTTATCTGATGGTGATGGCCTACGTAGGCCGCGGACAGGTGGCTGCAGGCAAGTATCTGCAATATTTCGGAGTGATGGGCGTGTCGCTGCTCGTAATCGTGCTGCTGCATTTCACGCTCAAACACAAAGAGCGCCTCAAAAAGCTACGCGAGAACGATGAAGAATTGCCGCAACGGAGCCGAAAAGAAGGCAACGAAGAAAAATGACCCGTTTATTTTTGGTCATTACCTTTTATATCATTAAATTTGTTCACTTTAGAAAAATCTTATAAAACCTAAAATATTATGGACAACGAACTCCTAAAACAAGTTACGGAAAAAGCCGAGAAATGGCTTTCTCCTGAATACGACGAAGAAACACGCGCTGCCGTAAAGGCTATGCTCGACAGCGAAGACAAGACAGAACTCATCGAGTCGTTCTATAAAGACCTCGAATTCGGCACTGGTGGCTTGCGCGGAATCATGGGCGCCGGCTCAAACCGTATGAACATATACACTGTTGGCGCCGCCACCCAAGGCTTGTCAAACTATCTGAAAGTGGCGTTCAAGGACCTCCCGGAAATCAAGGTTGTGGTGGGTCACGACGTGCGCAACAACAGCCGCAAATTCGCCGAAATCGTTGCCGACATCTTCTCGGCCAACGGCATCAAGGTGTATCTTTTCGACTCATGCCGTCCTACTCCGGAAATGTCGTTTGCAATCCGCCATTTCGGATGCCAGAGCGGTGTGATCATCACTGCATCTCACAACCCGAAAGAATACAACGGCTACAAAGCCTATTGGGACGACGGCGCGCAGATGATCGCCCCTCACGACGTGAACACTATCAAATACGTCAACGAGGTGACCGACGTTGCCGACATCAAATTCAAAGGCGACCCATCGAAGATTGAAATCATCGGAGAGGAAGTTGACAAGATTTTCCTTGAAAAAGTTAAAAGCCTGTCGCTCAGTCCAGAGGCAATCAAGAGACATCACGACATGAAGATTGTCTACACGCCAATCCACGGAACCGGCTTGAAACTGATTCCCCGCTCTCTTGCAAACTACGGCTTCACAAACATCATCGGCGTGCCTGAGCAGGAAGTGCTCAGCGGCGACTTCCCTACCGTCGCTTCGCCAAACCCAGAAGAGCCGTCGGCTATGGCAATGGCCATCGAGAAAGCAAAGGAAACCGGCGCAGAGGTAGTGATGGCTTCCGACCCCGACGCTGACCGCATCGGCCTCGTGATCCGCGACAACAACGGCGAGTATGTGCTCATCAACGGAAACCAGATTGTGATGATTTTCCTCAACTATCTGATGACCCGCAACACGGAGCTCGGCACACTCACCGGCAATGAATACATCGTGAAGACAATCGTGACAACCGAGACAATCCGCACAATCGCCGAAGCTCAGCACATAAAGATGTATGACTGCTTCACCGGCTTCAAATGGATTGCCAACGTGATGCACGAAAACGAAGGCAAAGCCCGCTATCTGGGTGGCGGCGAGGAAAGCTACGGCTTCCTGGCCGAGGATTTTGTCCGCGACAAAGACTCAGTGTCGGCAATCTCGCTCATGGCTGAAATCGCAGCTTGGGCAAAAGACAAGGGCTTGAACATGACCGACATGCTGATCGACATCTATATGAAGTACGGCTTCTCGCGCGAGAAAGGCATCTCTTTGGTGCGCAAAGGCAAATCGGGCGCAGAGGAAATCATCGCCTTGATGAAACAATTCCGCGAGAACCCACCGAAGGAAATCGCCGGATCGCCAGTGGTGACCGTAAAAGACTTCCAATCGCTCGTAGAGACAAACGTGGCGACAGGCGAGACAAAGAAACTCGACATGCCGGCTACGTCAAACGTGCTCCAATACTACACAGCCGACCGCACGAAAGTGTCTGTCCGCCCGTCGGGAACAGAGCCTAAGATCAAATTCTACATCGAGGTTCACGACACTCTCGCTTCCGCCGATGAATATAAAGCAACAGAGGCACGCGCAGACGAGAAAATCGACCGCATCGCGAAAGAATTCGGCATCACCAAGTAAAAATAGTCTGATATTTATCATAAATAATGGGTTGCACATACGTGCAATCCATTATTTTTTTGCCTGTTATATAATAATTCGCCACACTGATGCGTTACTGATATGTATGAACTTTAAACAATATTGCCTATGCAGAAAAACTCTACTCATTTGATTACAAAAGAATGCAACGGAACACAACAATCTTCCGTCAAACCAAGAAAATCAACAATCGAGTTTTTGAAGCAGTTTGCAAGAGCCTACACCTATCAGCAGCAAATGCCATACCAGTTAGGCGGATTCATTGCCAATTAAAACTGCCAATTCAGAAACCTGGCACAACGCTTCCTCCATGGAGGAAGCGTTTTCCATTAAAAATCACACTTTTCCGTCCAACCGCCGCATTTTACAGTTAAAAACAGTTTACAATCGTGCATTTTAATTAAAAATTAAAAAATTAATAAATTTAAGAGTCGGATTTAAGATATGTTTCATATATTTGCAATATCAAAAAAAGTGTAAAAACGATGAAGAAAAGTACGATTTGGATATTGACCATCATAATGGCGCTGACATTTGTCGGCCTGTTGTATATGCAGTTCGTATATATGGAGGAGATGGTGAAGATGCGCGAACAGCACTTCTCGGAAGGCGTGAAGCGCAGCCTCTACTCTTTGTCGACAGCCTTGGAGAAAAACGAGACAAAAAACTATCTCGAGGAAGAGCTGCTGATGTTGGAGCCAGGGATATTTGACTCAAACTCATTCCTGAAGACAGACAACTTCATGAACACATCCCTCTCGCAAGAGTCCGACCTTCCGGCAACAAACCGGCGCACTCCCGTAGAGCAGGACAAGCTGCGCAAATTTCAGGAAAACCTGCGCAAGCAATTCCTTTATCAGAAAGGCCTGCTCAACGAAGTGATACTCACCATACTCAACCAGTCGAGCAACCGCCCCATCACAGAGCGCGCCGACTCAGCTATGGTCAACAACTACCTTCGCACCGAGCTCGGCAACAACGGCATTCCACTCGCATGGGAATATGCCATAGCCGACCGCAAAGGCCACATTGTCTACAAGACTAACGGCTACGACGAAACGGTAGACAAAGAAGACGTATTCATACAGACGCTGTTTCCCAACGACACCGAGTCGCGGCGCAACTATCTATACGTCTACTTCCCCGAGCGCGACAAATACATATTCTCATCCGTACGGTTCATGATTCCGTCGTTCGGATTCACATTCGTGCTGCTTGTAGTGTTCCTGTGCACCATCGTAATCGCATTCCGCCAAAAGAAACTGTCGGAAATGAAAAACGACTTCATCAACAACATGACCCACGAATTCAAGACTCCGATATCAACCATCTCGCTCGCAGCACAGATGCTCAACGACGACACCATGCGCAAAAGTCCGACGATGATGCAGCACATATCAACCGTAATCAACGACGAGACAAAGCGGCTGCGCTTCCAAGTAGAGAAGGTGCTCCAGATGTCGATGTTCGACCGTCAGAAAGCCACCCTCAAACTGCAGGAAGTAAATGCCAACCAATTGATACAAAACATCGTAAACACCTTCAAACTCAAAGTTGAGAAATACGGCGGACGCATCGACGCCCGACTCGACGCCGAGATTGCCGACGTGAAAGTCGACGAGATGCACTTCACCAACGTGATTTTCAACCTGCTCGACAACGCTGTCAAATACCGACGCGACGACTGCCCGCTGCAGCTCACCGTGGCGACACGCAGCCTTCCGGGCGACAAAATCGAAATCTCGATTGCCGACAACGGCATCGGAATAAAACGCGACGACTTGAAAAAGGTGTTCGAAAAGTTCTACCGCGTGTCGACTGGCAACCGCCACGACGTGAAAGGATTCGGCCTCGGACTGGCATACGTGCACAAGATGGTGACCGAGCTGAAAGGCGAAATCCGCGTGGAGAGCGAATTCAACAAGGGATCGAAATTTATAATTACATTACCATTAATAAATGAATAATCATGGAAGAAAGATTGCGTATTTTGTTATGTGAAGATGACGAAAACCTCGGCATGCTGCTGAGAGAGTATCTTCAAGCGAAAGGCTACAACGCCGATTTGTTTCCCGACGGTGAAGCCGGCTACAAGGCTTTCTTGAAGGGTAAGTATGACTTGTGCGTGTTCGACGTAATGATGCCAAAGAAAGACGGCTTCACGCTCGCACAGGAAGTAAGAACCGTAAACAGCGAAGTGCCTATCATTTTCCTTACGGCTAAATCACTGAAGGAGGACATCCTCGAAGGCTTCAAAATCGGTGCCGACGACTATATCACAAAGCCGTTCAGCATGGAAGAGCTCGTGTTTAGAATCGAGGCTATCCTGCGCCGCGTGAAAGGCAAGAAAGGCAAGGAAATCACGATGTACAAAATCGGCAAGTTCACTTTCGACACTCAGAAACAAGTGTTGATGATCGAGGATAAAATCACAAAACTCACAACCAAGGAGTCGGAACTGCTGAGCCTGCTCTGCGCTCACGTAAACGAAATCCTCGAGCGCAACTTCGCCCTGAAGACAATCTGGATTGACGACAACTACTTCAACGCCCGCAGCATGGACGTATACATCACCAAACTGCGCAAGCACCTGAAGGACGATCCTTCAATCGAAATCATCAACATCCACGGAAAGGGCTACAAACTCATTGCTCCCGACGTGGAAGCAAAGGCGAAATAAGACAACGCCAACTTAAACCCCAACACAGGGCGGAGAGCTGCAAAAGCAGCTGACTCCGCCCTGTTTGCGTATGCGCCGACGGAGAAACTTCCCCATCGCGGCAAAGCGGCATATAAGCCGAGAAACGGCGCGGCATGTGTGACGGCAGCACACACCTGTTTGGCGCGGAATCGCACAGGGCGCATCCAGACTATCGGAGCGCATGCCTGCCAACGTAGCCGATGCGCGAGCACAGCAGAGCGCGCCGGGACTCGACATACCCCAGCAGCCTGCGTGCCGGAGGTACGCCACTACGGATGAGTCGGCGCACATGCCTATGCCGAGCATATAAAAGATGAGAGACCCACCAAATGGTGAGCCTCCCTTAGTGGCGGGAGCAGGATTCGAACCTACGACCTTTGGGTTATGAGCCCAACGAGCTACCTCTGCTCCATCCCGCGATGTTTCGTTTACGTGTGCAAAGGTAGTAACTTTTTTATCCACCTCCAAATTTTCAGGCATCTTTTTTCACGCATTCCGCTCTCATTTATCATAACCACTTGTTCCACTTTATATTACGCACTAAAGTTTTTTCGCCGTCGTTTTCGCCATGCTCCACACACACGGCTGAAAAGCCGGACACGACAGCAATTCACCCCACACTTTTTCTGTTCCAAAACTTGCTGCTGAACAAAAAACGGATGCCCGTCAGCACCAATGCAGACGACAGCCCCGTATAAAAAGGAGCGATAAACCACAGCGGCATCAACTCATAACGCCTTATCGACACACCCAACGTTATCATAAACGCCATAATAATCCAACCACGAGCGTCGAAAAAGCCCATCAGGCAATTGGAGTCGCCTTTTTGCGAAATCCTACGCTTGTGCTTATGAAACATCCTGCTGAAAACCATATAGTGGAACGCCGCGAACACCGCAACCGCCCCCAGCAACATCAGCACAAACCCGCCCGACACCTGCGCCCAGCAGTCTATCCCGATACGCAGAATGTTGACGCCGGCAACTGTCCACACAATTCCGGCCACAACCATCAACGTTTTCCTGCTAACACCAAATCTCATTATCGTGCAATTATATCATGCCACCCCGCGCCAAGTCACAACAAACACGGCAACGCAAGAATCAGCCAATACAAATATACCAATTTTGTCCAACTCGCAGGACGTTATTTGTGAAAAATCGCAATATCGCGCAATCATCGCCCCGGGGAAGTCGCGTTTGCACAGTTTTTTAGCACAACATTCCGTAACATTCAGAAAAATACCGTATTTTTGTGACAAAATATTTTTAAGAAAATGGCAATAGAGCTAAAACAACTTACAAAACGCAGCGAGAACTATTCGCAATGGTACAACGACCTGGTCGTTAAAGCAGACCTCGCCGAGCAATCGGCAGTCAGAGGATGCATGGTTATCAAACCCTATGGCTATGCCATCTGGGAGAAAATGCAACGCACTCTCGACGATATGTTCAAAGAAACCGGACACGTCAACGCATATTTTCCTCTTCTAATCCCGAAATCATTCCTCAGCCGCGAGGCAGAACACGTGGAGGGATTCGCAAAGGAATGCGCCGTAGTGACACACTACCGTCTTAAAAACGCAGAAGACGGCAGCGGTGTGGTTGTCGACCCCGCAGCCAAACTCGAGGAAGAACTCATCATCCGACCAACCTCGGAAACCATCATTTGGAACACTTATAAAAACTGGATACACTCATATCGCGACCTCCCTATCCTTTGCAACCAATGGGCAAACGTGTTCCGCTGGGAAATGCGCACACGCATGTTCCTGCGCACCGCCGAATTCCTATGGCAGGAAGGACACACCGCACACGCCACTAAGGAAGAGGCCCTCGTGGAGGCTAAGAAGATGCTCGGCGTATATGCCGACTTCGCTGAAAAATATATGGCCGTGCCTGTGATCAAAGGCGTGAAGACAGCACATGAGCGTTTCGCAGGAGCTCTCGAGACATTTACCATCGAGGCAATGATGCAGGACGGAAAAGCACTGCAATCGGGCACGTCGCACTTCCTCGGACAGAACTTTGCAAAGGCTTGTTAAATCATAGATTATGTGTCTATTTGTGAAGAAAAAGACGTATTTTTGTATCAAAATCAAATAAGCATAACAATGGAACCATCTATATACCGTTTTTCACTTTGTGCCGCACTGCCGTTGATGTTATTCTTCGGCTTTTATTTTTTGTTAGCAAAGACTCCTGAAAATAAAATTTTCAAGAATTATCCCCGCTCCCGACAGATTATGGGTATAGCTATGCTGCTGCTTTCGGCAAATTATTCGGTACATTTCTTCTTTGGTATTCGATTCAAAAATGCGGATTCTTCCATATTGATGAACATGTCCACATACTTCCTGTGCTATTCTCTGTTCAGTTCGGCATTGATAATGTTGCTTGATTGTTTTTACATTACCAAACGGCGTGTGTGGACACATATCATTTTATGGATTATATTCTCAACTCTTTCCGGAGTTGTGTTGTTCCTGTTGCCAAGCGGAATCATGCAAAAATTCTCTTTATTTGCTTTAGCTGTCTGGTTAGTCGTTTTTGGAGTCGTTTTAGCTCGCAGAGTCATAATTGCATATCGTAGAGCCATTCGGATTTTCAATGAAACTCAGGCGGATGATATAGGTACATATATCAAATGGCTTTCCATATTCACTTATTGGGCTGTTATCTTCGGTGTCGGATGCGGATTGCTGACATTTCTGCCAGACAAATATGTTTTTATTTGGATTTTGTCGTCAATACCGTTCTACAGCTATCTTTTCTACAGCTATCAGAACTACCTGCTGTTCTATGAACAGGTGGAAAATGCTTTTGAGCAAGATATACAGTCTGAAGAAGAACTTCTGACAGATACGGAAACAGAACCTGAAATAGTTTCTGGGGAAGAAGTTCCAGTGTCCTATACAGAAATTATAGAGAAAGTGGCCAACTGGATAAAGACAGACGGCTATGTCCAGCAGGGACTTACCATAAAAGAACTGTCCGAAATACTTCATACGAACCGTACCTATCTTTCCGCTTATATCAAGACTACGTATAAAATGACATTCCGCGAATGGATAACCGGTCTCCGGTTGGAGTATGCGAAAAACATACTGAAGGAGCATCCGGAAATCAATATACAGAAGCTGGCTGAGTCTTCAGGTTTTCTTTCCCGCAGTAACTTTATCAAATCATTTACCGAGAAGGAAGGATGTACGCCTGGCAGGTGGAAAAAAGCAAATCTGGAATAATTTGTGTGGTAAAAAGCTGATGAAAAAGGTCTCAGAAGCCCATTTTCAAAAAGTGCTCAAGCGACAAAAAAGTGCTAATTCGACAAAAAAAGTGCTCAAACGACAATTTGAAAAGTGCTCAAACGACAATTTTTATAAAACGCTGTATTTCAACAGAAAAAAGTTTTTGTAATATTTTGGGCGCTGAATGGCATTTATTACCTTTGGAGAAGGCAAAGATAATAAATTCAAGTTTATATGAGCAGAAAAATCACTTTTCTTACCCTGTTTCTGTGGCTGATGACGGTAACTTTTCCTGTCATTGCGCAGCAGAAAGCAGACACGACCTACACCTTCCGGTTCGTTCCGCAGAAGGATATGTTCTACGTGCCTTGGAATGGCAACGACACGGAACTTGCCCGCCTGTTGGAATGTATCGAAAACAACAAAGCAACAATTCTTGACGGCAAACTGCCGCTATTGGTTGACGGATACTGCAATTCGCAGAGCTGTGAAGTCAAGAACCTTGCAACAGCGAAGATTCGTGCCAACCGTGTGAAATCAGAACTGATTACACGCGCGAAAATCAAGGAAGAAAACTTCATTACCCACAACCATGCGACTGAGGGTGATTTTGTCACCGTGCGCCTGACGGTACCAGTAAAAGAAACAGCCGTGACGGATGCGGAAGCAGAAGCACGACGCAAGGCGGAAGCCGAACGTCTGGCAGCCGAGAAGCGTGCCGAGCAGGAACGGCTTGCCGAAGAGCAGCGCAAGGCGGAAGAAGCCCGACTTGCCGCTGAACCAACGGTCGCCGGCCGAAGGGAAAGGCAAAAGGCAGAAGCCGAGAAAGCTGCTCTACAAAATACACTTGCCGGCACGCCGTCGGAAACTAAAATCACAACTGATTATCATCTCTCCCTGCGTGCCAACCTGCTGCGCTGGGCTACCTTGACACCAGATTTAGGACTTGAATGGCGCATCTGTCCGTCGTGTGGCATTGCCGTAAACGGCTCATGGACTTCTTGGACGTGGAGCGACAAGGACCGCCGCTATGCACTCTGGGAAGTGGTTCCGGAAATACGTTATTACATGGGTGAGAAGAAAGCCTGGTATCTGGGGGCGATGTTCAAGGCCGGACAGTTCAACTACAAGATCTCCGAAACAGGCAAGCAAGGCGACCTGATGGGTGGCGGCATCACCACCGGCTATCAGCTACGGCTGAACAAGGCACTGACTCTTGATTTCAACCTTGGCTTGGGCTACCTGAATGCCGATTTCGAAAAATATGAAGTCATCGATGGTGTGCGCGTGCGCTGTGGCAACGAGACAAAAAATTGGTGTGGCCCCATCAACGCCGGTGTGACATTGGTATGGAAGTTATTCTAATACGGAGGAATAGAGTATGAAAGCAAGACAATATATAAATATGGTAGGAATGACAGCCGCCGTGCTGCTCTCTTCCTGCGTGAAGGACACGCTTTATGACACGCCGCATCCCGACTATGGGAAAATTGCGGTGACAGCCGACTGGTCGGCCTGCGGTGAGGGTATCGACATACCTGCCACATGGACGGTCACCATGGGTGACTATACGGGTACGGAGACTTCCGCCACCCATACCCCCGACCATCTGTTTGCTCCGGGCAGCTACACACTTGCGGTGTGGAACCCGGCTGAAGGAATCACGGTGAACGGCACCACAGCCACCATTGCCGCATCCACGGGAACCCGGGCAGGCACGGATGCCTTTGTGAACAATGCCCCGGGATGGTTCTTCACCTATACGGAACAGGTGACCATCGAGAAAGACAAGGACTATCCGCTGACTGCTGCAATGAAGCAGCAGGTACGCGAACTGACGCTTATCATCGAACCTACAGGTGATGCCGCCGGACGCATCACGGAGATTGTTGCCCATCTGACGGGTGCAGCCGGAACACTCGACTTCGCTACCGATACCTACGGAGCCGCTTCAAACGTCGTGCTGCCCTTCACCAAGATAACCGAAGGTGACGATGCCGGCAAGTGGAAAGCCACGGTGCGGTTGCTGGGTGTGACCGGCACGGAACAACTGCTGACGGCTGAAATCCGCTATGCGGACGGCAACCCGACCCCCACGACGTTGAAAAGCGACCTTACGGAAGCTCTCAAGGATTTCAACACCAGAAAGGGCAAATCGCTGACCCTCGGCGGAACGCTGGTTGAGACTCCCGAAGGCATGGAAGTGGACGGAGCCGAAATCAACGGCTGGGGAGAAGTGAAAGGTGATGATGTAAATGCTGATTTGTAAATAATTAGTAAACCGAACGCAGGAGCAAAGCTAAATAATTGAAAAATTATAGTATAATGACTAATATAATGAAGACGAGATTTTTTACACTTGCAACGCTCGCCCTCGCACTGGCAGCCTGCAACAACGACAACGAGAACCTGAACGGTGACCCCGTGGCCGCCCAGTTTACCGCCAACATCGCCCCCGCCACCCGCGCCAGCGGAACCACCTGGACTGGCGGCGACCGTATCGGCATCACCGACATCGGCAACGATTCCCAGTACGGCAACGTGCCTTTCATCCTGAAAAACGGGAAATTTGAGGCAGAAGGAAAGGTTATCTATATCGAAGATACAAAGACCCATACTTTCCGCGCCTACTATCCGTACAACACGACGGGAGGCATCCTCGCAGCCACGACCGATGCCACAGCGCAGCAGAACAAGCCTGCCATCGACTTCCTCTTTGCTTCAGGAGCCACGGGAGACAAAAACAGCCCGGTGGTGAGCTTTACCGACAAAACCTACAAAGGCGGTGAAGACAACTCCTTCCACCACCGCATGAGCCAGATAACCCTTACCTTCGAGGCGGGCGATGGTGTGGATTTCAGCGTGGTCAAGCCTGAACGTTACACGCTAGACGGATTGTTACTCACCGGTACGTTCAACACGGCCGACGGTATTGCCACCGCAGACAACGGAGCACAGACCGGAGAACTGGCCATGAATCTGGCAGACGGCAATCTCACGTCATCGGTCATCCTCTTCCCGCAGACAGTTGCATCCCTGCCGTTGGTTGTGAATTACAAAGGTCAGGAATATCCTGCCACACTCACCGTGCCCGAAGGCGCACTGCTGACGGGCAACAACTACACCTATACTGTCAAGGTGAGCAACAAAGTCCTTGAAGTCAGCGAAGCCACCATTGCAAAGTGGAACGATATAGACGGTGGAGATGTGGGTGCTGACCTATAGGATTTTAATAATTAATCGATTAGAATGAAGGATTATGAGACATAGATTATATATCCCCGCAGCCACTGCACTGCTGTTCGCCCTCGCCGCCTGCACACAGGACGAACTTGCTGACGATAACCGTCTGCCCGAAGGTGAATACCCCGTCGTCATCCGTGCCACCGGATTGTCCGTAGAAGCAACGCCGCTGGCAGCCCCTTCCACCCGTGCCGCTGTGGACGGCGACTGGCAGGGCATCACTTCCGTGGCACTCAAGATGGGCGATGCGGTAAAGGAATACACCGTAACGGCTTCTACCGATTTCAAGAGTGCCACGCTTTCACGCGAGAACGACCCGCACTACTGGACCAGCCGCGACCCGATTACCGTATCGGCGTGGTTACCCTTCGACAATGCAGACATCACACAGATGCCTGCCGTGAAGGTGGCAGAAGACCAGAGCAAACTGGCTGACTTCCAGAAAAGCGACTTCATCTCTGCCGAAAACCAGACGGTGAAATTTGACGACCCGACTCTTGGATTTACCCACCGCACGGCACGCGTAGCAATCGAACTGAAGCCCGGCAAGGGATTCACGAGCGTCGCCGGTGCCACGGTGCGCCTCGTGAGCCTGTCCGCCGATAACGGCAACCCGACCGCCATCAAGACTTACAACGCAAGCGGCAACACCTACGAGGCACTGACTGCCCCGCAGACCGTTGTGGCAGGCAAGCCGTTCGTCCGGGTGGAACTCGGCGGCGGCACCTTCTACTTCCGTCCGCAGAACAACGTCGTATTAGAGGCTGGCAGCCGCTATACCTACACCGTCAAGGTGAACACCACCGGCCTGACGTTAGAAGGTTGCACCATCGGCAACTGGACTGACGGCGGCGGCGAGAGCGGCGCGGCCGAGGATTTGGGCTATTCTATACAGAACGACGGCAGTTACACGGTCTATAACGCCAACGGCTTGATGAATGTAGCCGAATTAGTGAACGGAGGTAAGACCGACATAAACATTACCCTCGACAAAAACATTGACCTCACAGGCAAAGTCTGGACGCCGATAGGCACAGACTACGACAACTCATACACCGGCACCTTCGACGGTGGAGGCCATACCATCACGGGGCTGACCTTTACGACAAATGACGAATATGCGGGTCTGTTCGGCTATCTCGGTAATTTCGGTAAATTCGGTACGGTGAAGAATGTGGTGATGGATGGCATACAGATAACATGCAATCAAATATATGGCGGGAGGATTGGCGGCGTGGCAGGATATAGCCGGGGCACCATTGAAAACTGCTCGGTGTCGGGCAGCGTCAGCGGCACGGTGAGCGTCGGCGGTGTGGTGGGTGCTCAAAGGGACGGTTCCATCACCGGATGCAGTTCCTCTGCCACAGTGAAGGGAACGCTCAATGTCGGCGGCGTGGCAGGTCAGACGATTTCGAGTGCCACCCTGACCGCTTGCTATGCCACAGGCAACGTGACCATAGAAATGGACCCCAAAAAGAATATCGCTGGCGGCAGTCTGGTGGGAATGAACGCAGGAAGCAGCCTCCTTGCCTGCTATGCCACGGGCAACGTAACCAGTACGGGTAGTAGCACTGGCTATATGCATATCGGCGGCTTTTTGGGAAATAACTACACTACCGTGACCGCCTGCTATTGGAAGAACAATCATGAACAAGGTATCGGCTACAATAGGAAAAGCACCGGAGCCACGAAGGTGGACGGCTCTGTCGTTACCTGGCAGAAAGCCGTTGATGCCATGAACACCGCCTTGCAGAACGCAGGCTCAGAGTGGCGTTACGAACTTAAGGGAGCATTGCCCACCTTGAGGAAGCAGTAAACCGTCGTGGGGAAAAGTTACGCCCGCAACGGAAAGAACCAGAGTAATAAAATAACAGATATAATGAAGACAAGATTTTTTGCACTTGCAGCGCTCGCCCTCTCACTCGCCGCCTGCACACAGGACGAAGCGGGCTTCCTACCGGAAGGGGCGGAAGGCACATCCATCGTCTTCACCGCCACGGGGCTGAATCCCGCCGCGACAGCCATCGCCGGTACCCGTGCCCCCGCGGATGGCAATTGGACGGGTGTGCAGAGCGTGGCAGTTCTGATGGACGGCACGGTGAAGGCATACGACGTGACGCCCACCGCCGCCGACCCCACCAGCGCCACGCTGACTTCCACCGACCCGTATTACTGGACCAACCACAACAACATCACCGTCACGGCGTGGTGGCCCTACACCGAGGGCGAGACTACTCCGCCTGCTGTGAAGGTAAAAGCCAATCAAAGTGCCCAGAAAGACTTTGAGGGCAGCGACCTCATCGTAGCCGACGGGCAGACGGTGACCTACGGCAGCCCCACGCTCCGCTTCACCCACCGCACGGCGCGGGTGACCATCGTTCTGACGGACTACACCGAGGGGCTGGCATCCGTGCAGCTGACGGGCCTCTCCACCGAGAATGGCAATCCGGATATAATCACCCCGTATGACAAGGGTAGCAACACCTACACCGCCATCGTAGCCCCGCAAAGTGTGGCAGCTGGCACGACCTTCATTACCTGCACCTTCACTAACGGCAAGACCTTCGTTTATAAGATGAAGAATGCTACCGACTGGCAGGCGGGCGGTGAATATACCTACACCGTCTCCCTCGCTGCGGCAAAAGACCTGGGCTATACCATAGAGAGCGACGGCAGCTACACCGTGACCTCCGCCGATGGCCTGATGAATATAGCCGAATTAGTGAACGGAGGTAAGAGCGACATTAACATTACCCTCGACAAAGACATTGACCTAACGGGCAAAGGCTGGACGCCGATAGGCACAAACTACGAAAACCGATACAAGGGTACCTTCGACGGCCGCGGCCATACCATCAAGGGGCTGACCGTTACGACAAATGACCAATTTGTGGGTCTGTTCGGCTATCTCGATAGAGCTGGTACGGTGAAGAACGTGGTGATGGAAGACATACAGATAACAAGCAATCACGTGTTAATGTCAGGCAATACTGGCGGCGTGGTAGGATCTAGCTGGGGCACCATTGAAAACTGCTCGGTGTCGGGCAGCGTCAGCGGCACGAATTGTGTCGGCGGTGTGGTGGGTGGACAAAAGGCTGGTTCCATCATCGGATGCAGCTCCTCGGCCACAGTGAAGGGAACGCGCTATGTCGGCGGCGTGGCAGGAGAAAAACAGGGCACCATGATCGCTTGCTATGCCACAGGCGACGTGACCTTAGAAATAGACTCCCAAAGGGATCTTTCTGGCGGCGGTCTGGTGGGATTCAACGGAGGAAGCGGCGTCCTTGCCTGCTATGCCACGGGCAACGTAACCAGTACAGGTAGTAGCACTGGCAATGTACATATCTTCGGCTTGTTTGGAGATAACTACACCACCGTGACCGCCTGCTACTGGAAGAACAATCAGGAACGAGGCTATAAGACCGCCCCCGAATCTATGAAGGTAGACGGCACTTACGTTACCTGGGAGAATGCCGTTGATGCCATGAACACCGCCTTGCAGAACGCAGGCTCAGAGTGGCGTTACGAACTTAAAGGAGCATTGCCTACCTTGAGAAGCAGTAAGCTGTTGCGGGCGGAAATGTTCCGTCCGCCGACGAGCCCCAACTCCGGACGATAGAACACGTCAAGCACCTCGTGCAGGCAGGTATCGATTGTGCGGTTAAGATATTCAGGCTCTATCAAATGTTCGATTTCCAATGCGAGATTGCACAGAATCATCGGCAACGCGAAATTTTTCAAGTCGCGCGTTCCGGGATGCAGCTTGCTCCACTTGCCTTTCGGGTTGTCTTTCTTCTTCAGAATGATGTCGAACGTGCGGCGGGCAATGTCGTTATACTCATCATTGCCTGTGGCAAGCCCCAGCTGCCCAAACGCTATCGTTGCGAATGTATACGAAAAGATATTATATGGATCAACCAGCGGATTGCCCGCCCTGTCGAGCGAGAAATACCAGTTGAAACTCCCGTCGTGACCATATTTCTTTAGAAACTCTCCGCCATGCACCGCACAGTCGAGCCACTCCTGCCGTTTCTCCAATTTATTGTAAAGCATCGAGAACAGCCACACCTGACGGCCCTGAAGCCATACAAACTTATCTGTGTCGAAGACTTTTCCATAGCGGTCAAGACACGTAAAGTATCCTCCATATTCCTTGTCTTGCGATTTGTCAAGCCAAAACGGCAACACATTGTCGAGGAGTTCCGACTTATATTGCTGCGCAAGATTCTGTATTTTTTCTTTCATATTATAATATATTTATTGATTTTCTATTTTGTGATTTTCTCTATCTCCTCCAGACTCAAGCCCTTGGTCTCAGGCACCAACCGCCACACTATCAATATGTAGGGCACACACATCACTGCAAACAGCAGGAATGTGCCTGTAGGCGCAAGCGTGGAGAGCATCCACGGCGTCAGCTGTCCTATCAGATAGGTGCCCACCCACAACGACAGTCCGGCAATCGACATTGCAAGTCCTCTGACCTTCGTGGGATACATCTCCGAGAGCAGCACCCACACCACGACACATATCGATATGGCACAGCAGAAAATGTATGCCAGGAAAACCGTCAACAAAGCCACCGGCGAGATGCCGAGCGTCTGTCCGCACGCGAAATATGCAGCTATGAGCAACAGCGACACTATCATACCGCCTACACCGTAGTAGACCAGTTTCTTACGTCCCACCTTGTCAATAATCAGCAATGCCAGAATCGTTGTCAGCATATTGACCGAACCGACAAGCACTTGGTAGAACAAGGAGTCGCCGCTCGACAGACCGCTGTCGCTGAAAATCGACGGGCCATAGTAAAGCACGGCATTGACTCCCATAAACTGTCCGAGAATTGCTATGGCGACACCAACAATAACCATCTTGCGCACACTCTTCTGCGACAATTCGCGCCATTCGGTGCGCTTTTCCGCGCCGACAGACGCGCGTATGCCGGAAAGCTCTGTTTCCACATCAGTCCTGTTCTCATATATACGTCCTACAACCGCCACAGCCTCGTTCTCACGACGCTTAAGCATCAGCCAACGAGGCGATTCCGGGATGAAAAAGATTATCAGAAGAAACACGACAGCCGGCAATGTCTCCAAGCCGAGCATTCCTCTCCACGATTCCGATCCGAAAACCTTGACCACAAACGAGCTGCCAGACAGCAATGCAGTATGCTCAAACTGCAGCAAAGCATAGTTTGCAACATAAGCGCCTAAAAATCCAACCGTTATCGCCAACTGATACAGCGACACAAGCCGCCCGCGATGCTTCGGCACCGACATTTCCGAGATATACAACGGTGAAATCACAGAAACTATGCCTATGCCAACACCGCCGACTATGCGATATGCGACCAACTCCGCGAACGTCGCCGAGACAGCGCAGCCAAACGCCGACACCGTGAACAGCACCGCCGACAGTATCATAGAACGCTTTCTTCCGATGCTGTCGCCAAGCATTCCAGCCACCGACACGCCAAAGATGCTGCCCACCAGAGCACAGCCCACATACCAGCCTTTCTGGAGTGCGTCCAAAGAGAACTGGCCCGCGACGGTGTCTATCGTCCCCGATATGACTGCCGTGTCATAGCCAAACAGGAAGCCGCCCACTGCCGCCACCACGGCGACAAACGCGACATACCTCATATTTACCTTTCCTACGATCATAATACATTGTTTAATGGTTTATTCTATGCCAAAATACTCTTTATACCGGTCATACAGATGCCCCGCCTGAAGATATGCCGACTGAGGACTCATAAAATGAGAGAACTCAAAGGTTATAGCCTTGTCGTATCCGGCACGCTTCGCCGCCTCAAGCTTCATACGCAACTTGTCAAACTTTATCGGAAGAAACTTTATCGGCATGTCGCGGTCGAAGGTCTCTGCGTTTGTCCAGCACTTTATGCCGTAACGGTCGGCAAGTTTCTTGTTGACCTCAAAAAATGCGTCAAGTTCATCGTAGTCGATATGCCCGTCCTGAAAGGCACATGCGTCAATCACATCGTGGATTCCGGAGAATATCTCATCCCACTCGCGTTCGTGCTCGGCAATCGTAACGGCATTCTCCTTTGTGATGATCGACGACGACGCCATGACAGCCTTTTTGCCGTCAATCCACGGAGAGATGAACGTAGGCAGACCGCCAGAAACATCCTTGCACTGCTTGCCCAACGTGTGGAACGCCGAGACAGCGCCTTTTGTCTTTCTTGAAATTTCGGTGCTGACATACCATCCGCCGAAACTCTTATGCTTTGCCCCATACTTATTCCACACCTCGTCGACAACAAACCGATTGTGCTCCATCTCCATTGTCATGTCGCCGGTGTCCCAGTAAACACCCGAGTCATACAGTCCGAAATAGAATTTCATCCCATAGCGGTCAGACAAACGCAGAAACAAGTCAAGCAAGTCGACCGAAGGCGCATAGCACCCTTTTCCCACCAGATATGCCGAAGGATATGTGATAAACTTTCTGTATCCGCAACGAATCATTATAACGGTGTCGATTCCTATTGCCTTCATATAGCGGAAATCCGCGTCCCACTCCTTCTCGCCCCAGTTCTGATGCGGGATGTCGTGCGAAATCTCGTCCAGGAAAGTGCCGGTGATTCTAAGCGCATTGTTATTCACAGCAAGCAGCGGCATAGCCTCGTCGCCAAGACCTACGCCAGCCTTCAAGCTTTGAGGCATCACACCAGCAACGCCCAATGCCGCCAAACTTTTTATAAAGGTTCTTCTATCAAGCATTTTTGTTAGTGCATTTGTTTTTTGGGTTCCACAAAGGTAAATATTTTTATTATTTCCCCAAAGAATTTCAAAAAAATTTATTAACCCCAATATTTTTAATTAAAAAATTTGGTTATGCCGAATTTTTCAATTTACTTTGTCGCAAGAAAAAGCAACGATTGACATAATACATTACTAATATAAAGAATGATTTCTACCCTAATACACGAAATAGGAAAAGGCACCAAAAACGCTGCGGTGAAGAAGCGCGTCATTTCATTTTTTATGAAAAACGGCTACTACACGCTGCCCGCCTTGGCGAAATCGCTCGGATTGAGCATCCCGACAATCACGAAACTCGTGGAAGAATTTGTCGGAATGGGCATCATCGAGGAGCGCGGCAAGCTGGAGACAAACGGCGGACGCCATCCCGTGCTCTACGGATTGAACCCTGATTCATGCTATTTCGCAGGAGTAGACATCTGCAACGAGTCCGTAAGCATCGGACTTATCGACTTCTGCGGCGACATGGTCGAGAAACAGACAGGCATTCCCTACAACTTCGAGAACACCCCTGCCGGGCTTGACCGTCTTTGCGAAATCATAAAACATTTTATCGACACTCTCGATGTTGACAAAAGCAACATCATCAACATAAACCTGAACATCTCCGGACGCGTAAATCCAAAATCAGGCTACAGCTACAGCCGTTTCAACTTTGAGGAGCAGTCGCTCGCCGATGTCCTGACACGGAAAATCGGAATCAAGTCGTGCATCGAGAACGACACCAGAGCAATGACTCTCGGAGAATACACTTTCGGGAACTGCTCAAACGAAAAAAACGTAATCTTTGTCAACATCGGATGGGGACTCGGCATCGGAATGATTCTCGACGGTAAAATCTACCGTGGAAAGTCGGGATTCGCCGGAGAGCTGGGACACATGGTCACGTTCAACAACGAAATTATGTGCCACTGCGGGAAGAAAGGCTGTCTTGAGACCGAAGCCTCAGGCAACGCCCTGCACCGCAAACTAATAGAGCGGCTGAAAGCGGGCGAGAACTCAATCCTTGCAAAGAAATTCAAATCGGAGGGCGACGTGTCGCTCAACGATATCATAAATGCCGTCAACCGAGAAGACCTCCTGTGCATCGAGCTTGTAGAAGGTATCGGACAGGTGCTCGGCAGATGGCTCGCCGGGCTGATCAACATTTTTAACCCGGAGAAAGTGGTTATCGGAGGAAACCTCTCAATGACAGGCGACTACATCCTCCAACCGATAAAAACATTGGTGAGACGCTACTCCCTGAACCTTGTCAACGAAGACACAAAAATCGTGCTTTCACAACTTGGCGACCAGGTAGGACTGATAGGCGCATGCGCCAATGCCCGAATCAGAGCTTTCGACAACCAATAAGCAAGCCATTCCTCTCTCTGAGAATACTGAATAAAACATAAACAAACCAAGATAAAAAAACGAATAATGAAGCTGAAAAGATTTTTAAACGCCTCCATGATTCTTGCATTTCTCGCCATGTCGCAAACGGCGCTTGCCCAAGCATTCACAGTGCAAGGCAGAGTCGTTGATGAAAGCGGAGAGCCGATGATCGGAGTCGCCGTCACAAACAAGGACGGTAACACGCTCGGCGTTACAGACGCAGACGGCAGATATTCAATTGAATTGAACTCTCCGACCAAATTGAAATTCACGTTTGTAGGTTCTGAGACGATAACAATCGATGCAAAGAAGGCAACACAAAAGGATATTGTCATGCGTCAGACGGCAACTGCCCTTGACGATGTGGTCGTTGTGGGATACGGCACACAGAAGAAAATAAACCTTACCGGTGCCGTACAGAGCATCAACAGCAAGGACATCCTCAGAGCCAACGTCTCCAACGGCTCTTCTGCCCTCCAGGGCATCGTGCCGGGACTTACAGCAGTGCAGAGCTCCGGACAGCCTGGCAACGACCAGGCCTCTCTGAAACTCAGAGGACTGGGATCGCTCAACTCATCCACATCACCGCTCATTCTTATCGACGGCGTGGAGGGCGACTTCAACCGAATAGACCTCAACAGCATCGAGACGATATCAGTTCTTAAAGACGCCGCCTCTGCGTCAATCTACGGTTCGCGCGCGTCAAACGGTGTAATCCTGATTACTACAAAACGCGGCTACGAAGGCAAACCGACAGTTACTTTCAACGGCTACGTAGGAATGAACACTCCCACCACCCTGCCAGAGCCGGCAACTGCCATCGAATATATGCAGGCTGTCGACATTGCCCGTCAAAACGCCTTGCAACAACCCCTTTACACAAACGTAATAGATATTTACAAAAATGGTGGCGTTGACCAAATCAACTATTACGACACCGACTGGCGCAACGAAGTGATAAAAAGCTCGGCTCTTGTGCAAAACTACTCCGTAGGCGTTAGCGGCGGCAGCGAATTCATTAAAGTTTTCGCCTCTGCCGGATACTACTCACAAGACGGTTTGATTGACAACAACAAGTTCTCACGCACATCATTGCGCTTAAACTCAGACATGAAAATCAACAAATGGGTGAAATTGGGAATCGACGCCAGCGTGCGCCAAGCCAATGCCACATCGCCCGTTATGGACTCCCCTGCCAATATCATCGGCAAAGCGTTGACAATGACACCTATTATGTCGGGAATCAACGCCGATGGAACATACGGATACGGCATCAACGGCACAAACCCTATAGCAATGGTCAGAACAGGATGCACATCAAACAGCACTGCTCCTGAATATATCATCAAGACATCGCTGACAATCACTCCGCTGAAAGGTCTTTCAATCTACGGAGCATACACCTGGAAGCGCAACGATGGCGAGACAAACGCATTCGTAAAGCCTTACGACACATATGAGAACGGAGCTTTCAAAGGCTCGTTCCCGGCAACAGGATCATCGATGTCGGACCAACGCACAAAGCAAGTGCGCAAGCAATACGACCTGATTGGAACATACGAAAACACTTTCGGCAAGAACTATCTTAAACTCCTGATGGGCTTCCAGTCGGAAGAGCTCAACTACTCATACCTGATTGCTGGACGAAAGAATTATTATTACGACGGCTACCAAGACCTCAACAACGGCGATGCCGCGACAATGACAAACTCAAGCGCACGCCACGCATGGGCAATGCTCTCATACCTGTTCAGAGTAAACTATTCTTTCGACGACAGATACCTGTTTGAGGTCAACGGACGCTACGACGGAACGTCGCGATTCATCGGCAACAACCGATGGGGTTTCTTCCCTTCTGTTTCTGCCGGATGGAGAATTTCTCAGGAGCCGTTCTGGGAATCAGCCAAAAACGTCATGGACAACTTCAAGCTGAGAGCATCATACGGTCTGTTGGGCAACCAGGCGATAAGCAGCTACTACCCTTATTCGGCATCCATCGGAAGTGCGACAGGCTATGGATACTGGTTTGACAAAGAGTTTTCTCCGGGCGTGGCACAGACTCAGCTTGCAAACCCTGACATCACTTGGGAGAAATCACACCAGTTCGACATCGGCGTCGACTACGCTTTTCTGAAAAACAGATTGAGCGGTAGTTTCGACTATTACGTGCGCAACATCGACGAAATGCTGCAGCAATTCCCCGTGCCTCTGTTCGTAGGAATGACCTCTCCTTGGGAGAACGCCGGTTCGATGAGAAACAACGGTTGGGAATTCTCAATCGCATGGCAAGACAGAATTGGCAATGTTGACTACTACATAAAGGGAAACATCTCTGATGTAAAAAACAAAGTGATCAACCTTTACGGCAAAGAATATAAAAGCGGAACCACACTGACCACCGAGGGCAAGCCTTACGGTTCGTGGTACGGATATGTAGCCGACGGATACTTCTCGTCGCGCGAAGAGATTGACGCATCGCCTGTGTATGGCGGCAACAAAGCCAACGTAGCTCCAGGCGACATCAAATACAAAGACATCTCCGGTCCTGACGGTGTGCCCGACGGCAAAATCGACAGCTACGACCGCACAATCATCGGCAACCCGACTCCTCGCTACGAGTTCGGTCTGACTCTCGGTTTGCAATGGAAAGGAATCGACTTCTCAGCCTTCTTCCAGGGCGTAGGCAAAAAGGACGTATACTACTCCGGCGCCGGCGCAAGAGCGTTGTGTGGAAACTACACCATCTACAAATATCAGTTTGACTATTGGACTCCCGAAAATCCCGACGCCAAATTCCCGCGTCTGCTCGAGGATCCGAACGCGACAAACCCCAACAATATGATTTCCTCTTTCTGGGTAAAGAGCGGAGCATATTGCAGACTCAAGAACATCGTTCTCGGCTACACTCTGCCTTCTTCTATCACAAAGGCTGCACACATCTCAAAGCTGAGAGTATATGCGAGCGCGCAGAACTTGTTTACTATAAAAGACAACTTCTACGAAGGTTTCGACCCAGAGAACAGCGTAAGCTCGGGAGCGAGCCTATACCCTCTCAACAAGACATTCGTGTTTGGCTTAAATGTTGAATTCTAAACATCAAAAAAACAATGATTAAGACTTTATCAAAATATATTCTTGCATCTGCTGCCATAGCAGTCGTTGGATGCTCCGACTTCCTCGACAAAGATAATCCAGCCTACGACAACGTCGGTTTCTACAAGTCGGAGGCAGGATTGAAAGAAGGCGTGACCGGCACCTATCAGAAGCTCTATTTCGACATGAACTGGTCTGTCCCGGCATGCATCGTGCTCGACCACTACACAGCCTACGGACTTGAGCAGGACGAAAACAAGAGCATCGGCGCGGGCGGAGCGTTGAACCCCGACAATGTCAAAATCCAAGCATTCTGGTCTGGAGAATACGGCATAATCGCACGCGCCAACTCTGTGATTTCAGGTGCTGAATCGTCAATCGAAACTATGTCGGACAAGGCAAAGCAATATTATGCCGAAGCACGCGTGCTCCGCGCCTATGCCTACTATAATCTGATTTCAGCCTATGGCGATGTGCCTTTCTTCACCGCGCCCGTGACCATCGAGCAGTATAAAGATGGACGCACTCCGAAAGGTAAAATCATCGACTTCCTGACAAAAGACCTCAACGACGCAGCCAACAGTCTGCCATGGACTGCCGCCGAGCGCGGACGCGTCGACAAGTCTGTGGCATACGGTCTGATTTCACGCATCTGCCTGTTTGCCGGGAGCTTCAACGTAGACGGCAAAGGACAGGATTATTTCCGTCAAGCTGCCGACGCTGCGTCGAAAGTGATTGGCAAACGTCATCTTGCAAAGAAATTCGACGATTTGTTCAACCTTACAGGACAGGCTAAAAGCGACGTGAGAGACGAATGCCTTTGGGAGCTGATGTACTCCACTTCTGGATCAAAGAAACTGCACACTGTGGGCTATGGCCATTCTTCACGCAACTATGGCTCTTCTGTGCGTTTCCCGAGCAGCATTATCGCCGACACCTATGAATGTATCGACGGCAAACGCATCGACGAGTCGCCACTCTACGATCCTAAGCACCCGACCAAGAACCGTGACCCTCGGTTCAATGCGACTCTTGCAGGACACATGGATACGGTATATTACACCAACACCGACGGCAACAATCCGCTGAAATGCGTTATCAACATCTACGATTCGAAAACGAGCTTCTACCCACGCCGCAACAAATGGTATACAGCCAACAACGTCGATGTGACAGGAACAAGCCCGTCGCTCGTAAACAACGGTGTGGGATATGTGTGGCGCAAATATGCAAACGAGACAACAGAGCAGCTGATGAGCTCTTCGTCAAACCTCATCCTAATGCGCTATGCCGAGATTTTGCTCAACTACGCCGAAGCGAAGATTGAACTCGGAGAATTGGACGAATCGGTCTACAATGCCATCAACGAGATACGCAAACGCGCCGGAATGCCGGAAGTTTCAGCCGACAGAATAGGAAATGTCGACAAAATGAGACAGCTGGTGCGCCGCGAGCGCAAAGTGGAATTCGTACTTGAAGGACTGCTGTTTGTCGACGTGCGCCGCTGGGGCATCGGCGACCTGCTCAACGAGCATCCCTCCTACGGACAGCCATTGCCTGAAATCCGCTACGAGGGCTTGTCGGCCACCGACATTCCAAGCTTCAAGACTTCCGTCCGCCACGACCTCAACGACATTCCGTCGTATGAAGCCTACAAGGAGAAACTCCGCGTGCGCGACAAGAACAGATTCTGGGCTCCACGATTCACTTGGTGGCCAATTCCTCGCCTCGAGACCGACCGCGACCCGAATCTTACCAACCCTGACTATTAACAGAAACTACAGAATACTACAATGACATACAAACTTGTCATATCAGCAATCATAGCTTCTTCCCTGTCTGCTCTGCCAGCCATTGCCAAAACTTCTGTGACCAAAGGCAACGGAACAGTACGCATCGCCAACGAACATGTCGCTATGGAATTTGCCGACAACGGCTCTTTCGACATCGTTTCAATGAAATTCGCAGGAACGGAAATGGTAAAGCCAGGCGACAACAGACAGCCATGGAGCCTGACATATCTTGGCGAACAGGGAGAAACGCCTACCATCGAGCCCCGCTATGCCGTTTACCACGGCTGGAGGGAGGAAGACTGCGACACATCGAAAGCTATTGTATTCTCGTGGCACACACGCCTCAAATACGACGGCAACAACTACCCCGTGGAGATGCGCGTGTCGCTCGACGACAATGCCGACCTTCTGCGTTGGAATCTGTCGGCTAACGTGCCTGACAATTGGACTATAACCAATTTCGTATTCCCAAACATCGCCATCGACTCCCCTGTAGAGGGCAAGGTGATCACACCCGGCGGATGGGGAAATGAATATGCTCTGAAAGAGAACGGCGACTACGAAGCCAACTATCCTTCATGGAACGCGTCGATGCAGATGATCATGCTCGACTCTAAGAAGGGTACGTTCTACTTCTCGCCCGAAGACCGCAACGCCTGCGGAAAGATGATGCGCATCCGCGAAAAAGACGGTGCCGTCAGCTTCCGCACAGAGGTGGCGGCATCATACGGATGGACCGACAAGGCATCTCATAGATTCAATGTGCCTTGGACCACGGTTACGGGAACAACCGACGGCGGATGGAGCAAGGCTGCCGTTAAATGGTACCGCCCGTTCGCACTCTCGACGCCATGGGGCAGCAAAACGTTGAAGGAACGCAACATCCCCGAATGGCTGGAGAAGAAAGATCTGTGGATGCGCGCCAAATATCTTGGCGACACAACGGTGGTCGCTGTCAACAAGGCTATCGACTATTTCGGCGGCAGCATCTGCTTTCATTGGTACTTCTGGCACCACCACAGCTACGACTCCCACTATCCCGACTATTTCCCGGCAAACCCGAAATTCGAGCCTATAGTACGGCAAGTGAGAAACCGCGGATGCCAGGTGCTTCCTTACATCAACGGACGCCTTTGGGACCCCGGAACGGAGAGCTATGCTGCCCGCAATGGCAAAGATGCCTCTTGCCGACGCCCTGACGGTGCGCTCTACACTGAGGTGTATCCCACTTCAATTGTTCCTAACACCGTGACTTGCCCGTCGTCGCCAATTTGGAAAAACATCATTCTTGAACTGGCCGACAGCATACAGGACCGCCTGCACACCAACGGTCTCTACATTGACCAGGTGGCAGCAGCCGCGCCCTACCCTTGCTATGCCCGCAACCACAACCATCCGGCGGGAGGAGGCGAGTTCTGGTACAACTCTTACCGCGACATGATGGCTGAATTGCGCGAAAGCCACCTGCGTAAAGACAACATCGTGTTTTCGGAAGAGAATGCCGAATGCTACATCCCTTGCTTCGACATTCTGCTGACTGTCAACACTCCGCACAACCCCGACTGCCGAATCGTTCCGCTGTTCCCGCTGATTTATTCCGACAGAGTGCTTACGTGCGCTTACACGTATTCGCCATACACCGATGTGACAAAAGGCGAATTCCGCTATCAGAACATGCAATGCTTCCTCTACGGCTCCCAACTCGGATGGGTCGACCCTCGCCTGCTTTGGGTAAACGAGAAGGCTGAGTATGAGGCTTTGTTCCTGCGCAACCTGACAAACCTGCGCAAGAAGCAGCACGACGTGTTTACCGGCGGGCGCTACATCGCTGAGGTGATTCCTACGGGCGACAATCCTATCGTCGATGTCCACACCTTCGGCAAGGACTATGTAGTGAAAGGCGCCATCTGGGAAAGTCCTAAAGGCAAGCGCGTCATGTATGTTGTCAACAGCGACAGTGTGCGGCACACCGTGACTTTGCCCGACGGAAAGTCATTGAACATCGAACCGATTACAGGAAAACGAATAAACTTGTAGCAATGAAATCTATCGCGTTTGTACTATTAATATCTTCAATCTCAGCAGTCTTTGCCCAACCTTCCGCAAAATGGACTGTGTTGGGCAAGGAATATGCTGTCGACACGCTGAAGCATTGTCAAGTGGGTCCTGGCACTGTCTTGACCATACTGGACTTGACCGGGACAGACAGGCAACGTGTGTTTTTCACTACCACCGACCTCACAAACCATATCGTCCGGATAAAGACAATCTGCGGCAACAACAATTTGAAGACAAATCTCACGATTCCGCAAATGATTGAGAACAACGACGACAAAGCAAATGAATATTTTGCAGGTGTAAACGCCGACTTGTTTTCAGCCAACGGCCCTATCGGCACAACCGTGGTAGACTCAGAGATATTCAAGACCGCACGAAGCACGACTGACTGGTATTCCGTAGGTGCGGACGCTGGAAAAAACCTGCATTTCGGACAGTTTTACACAACGTTCAGACTGACTTCGACCACAACAGGACAAATGTCGGTAAAAAGTGTAAACACTCCGCGCGAGTCAAACGATTTTGTCATCTACACCGACAAATATGGTGCTTCGACAGGCACTAAATCATCAGGAGTGGAGGTTGCGGCTGTAGCTGTCGACGGCGGACTGTCGGCACATGGCACTTCCAAATTCCGAATCACTGGGCTTCCACAGTCAAATGCCGGAAACATGGCCATCCCGTCAGGAGGCATCGTTCTCTCTGCCAATGCTTCGTGGTATATGGAGCCGCTGCAGAAACTGCAGATTGGCGACATCGTTGAGATTACACCGACATTCACGCTCAACGGCAAAGTTGTGGACCAAATCACGGAAATGAGCGGAGGATGCCCGATGATTCTGCAGGACGGAAAGATTCTCGACACCGACAAGTTGCTCGACCATCTCTCCTACCGTCGTCCACGCACAGCCATAGGCACCGACCAGTCTGGATCAAAAATGATACTGATGGTTGTCGACGGCGACAAGTTCAACACCGGAATCTCCGATGGTGTGACATCAAAAGAGCTGGCTGGAATGATGATTATGGCAGGATGCAACGACGCCTTGAATTTTGACGGCGGCGGATCGTCGACCATATATTCAGAAGCACTCGGCACTCTGAACCGCCCAAGCGACGGAAACCTGAGGAAAGTGAGAAACGGCTGGTTCCTGACGGCTCCGAAGACTACCGACGGCAACATCGCATCGATTGCGTTTGCCGACTACTCGAAGAAACTTAACGTCAACGACTCGTTCCGACCTGTCGTCTATGGATACAACGGCGACGGTTATCTCGTCAACGCCGACATTGCAGGATACCGGTTGTCGTGCACTCCCGGAAATGGAGTCGAGATTTCCGACAATACGGTTTCGTTCAAAGCCACAGGCAACTATCGTCTTGAAGCGGCTTTCGGCTCTGAAAAGGCGTCAATGACTGTTGTTGTGGGCGACAACGCCGGCGCATCAGCCATCAAGGAAGGCGCATTGAGCATCCGCAGCATCGGCTCCGACGTGGAGATCACAATGCCTTACGATTCCGATGTGCGCATATTCAACAGTCTGGGTGTATGTCTGGCTACCGAAAAATGCGACGTAGGAACGACCATCCTGCCAACATCGGGATTGACTCCTGGGCTATACCTCATCGCAACAGAAAGAGAAATCAAAAAAATTCTAATCAAATAACTATTTTCTAACTATTTAAAAAACAAACGAAATGAAAACAAATTTACTCTTTGGAGCAGCTTTAATTGCCAGCTTGGCTGTATCTGCACCTTCGACCAATGCTAAATCTGCAATGGACCACAATCTTAAATGCTTGTGGATGAACACTGACGTGGCTCCTCTCCACACGTCTGCCCGCCAGGGTGTGGCTGTAAACGGTAAATTCTACCTCCAAAACAAGGACACTCAGAAAATCGAGATTTGGGACCAGACCGGAAAGGTTGGTGAACTCGATTCAGGAAAAGGAACAAACATCACCCGCGACGATGCTGGCAACATCATTGTCCGCACTGGTGAGTTCAACACTAACTACAACGTGAACAAGGGCGTGAGAATCATCTCTCCGAAAGGCGAAACCAAAGATTTTGAAATCGCAGGCATTCCTGCCGGCCGTGCCGACTTCTGGGGACACGTTTCTGGCAACGTTTTGTCAGACAAGGGCGGTATCCTCTACATGGGAACATGGTGGCAACCAAACATGATTGAGGTGCCTATCAAAAACGGCGTTCAGGATGCTGCCAACACTTATCCTTACAATTTCGTTCCTAACGAGGCTCTGAAAGTTGGCGGTACATTCACCACGACCCACCTCATCAGCAATTATGGATTCGACACTGAGTCTGTGTCTATGTTGTCGCCTGATGCCAAGCTCACAAACACCACTTCCGGCAACGGAAACTCTATCTATCGTCTCACTCTCGACGACGAAGGTAACTGGGTGCCTTCTGGTTTCTACACAACTCCTAACCACAATGGCTGCACCGGTTTTGAGATTTTCCAGCTCAATGGAAAGAAATACATTGTCTATTCTTCCGGTTCAAACAATGCCGACGGTTTCACTGTTGCAAAACTTCAGGTAAAGGCAACTCCTGCCAACGAAGATGCCGACAAGGACGTTCGCGTTTCTACAAAATATGCCGAGTCTAAGGAAGACGGTTCCGACGTGTTGTACAAAAACAACGCTTTCTACGGAAACCACCTGAATGTTGAGCCTGCTTCTGACAATTCTGTCTACATCTATCAGTACGTGCCTAACGCATACATCGCAAAGTATGAGCTTACAATCGAAGATTCTTCTGTTGAAGGCATCGAAGCTGAGAACGACGTGGTTGTTTTCGGTGCTGAGGGCAAAATCGTTGTTAAAGGCGAGACTCTTGCAAACGTTTACAACACAGCGGGTGCTCTTGTTGCAACTGGCAAGGGCGACATCGACTGCGCTGCCGGCCTCTACATCGTAAAAGTTGGCAACAAAGCGACTAAAGTTGTTGTTAAATAACATAGACTTTCTTATATAACCAATGGGAAAGACGCATTCTTATGGTTCTCATATGCGCCTTTCCCTTTTTTATCAAAAACAAACACTATATGACAAAACGATTTCTTTCTGCGGTCCTGCTGACTCTTGCAGTCTGCCCTTTCAATGCTGCTGAAATTTTCACCGGATACGACATCGATGCAATCGTCGCTAAAATGTCTTTGGAACAGAAGGCAAGGCTGCTCGTGGGCTCTGAAGGAAAAAACGACGGATTAAGCCACATTGTCCCCGGTGCTGCCGGATGGACTTACGAAATACCAGCGCTCGGTATTCCATCAATAAACTTGGCAGACGGACCTGTGGGTGTACGCATAAATCCTGTGCCGTCGCACGACGTAAAAACTGAATACGACAGCCAGGGGCTTCCCGTGGTGTCTTCATCATCAAGCGACATCCAGGATGACGGAAGCCGCTCGTTCTGCACGTGCTTTCCTTCAACCACCGCTCTTGCCGCCACTTGGAACGTCAACGCCGCCGCGCTGCAGGGCAAATGCATGGCCGACGAGGCAAAAGCCTACGGTGTCGACATCGTCCTGGCACCGGGCATCAACATTATGCGCAACCCTCTCTGCGGACGCAATTTTGAGTACTTCTCTGAAGACCCAATGCTGACAGGCAAACTTGCGGCTCACTTGATTCGCGCAATCCAGAAAAACGAAATCGGCACAAGCCTGAAGCATTTTGTGGCAAACAACCAGCAAACTGGCAAAAAAGTGAACGATGCCCGAATCACGCAACGCGCCCTCAGAGAAATCTACCTCAAGGGGTTTGAAATCTGCGTCAAAGAGGCGGATCCGTGGACCGTAATGGGTTCTTACAATAAGATTGCCGGACAGTTCACTCAGACAAGTATGGAATTGATGCAGCGTCTGCTGCGCGACGAGTGGGGATACAACGGATTGGTGCTTACCGACTGGACCGTGCGCCGACCTACCGTCGACCTTATAAATGCCCGATGCAGTCTGATTATGCCGGGCGATGAGGAAATCGTGAATGAAATTATCGAGGCTGTCAACAACGGAAAGCTGTCGATGGAGGCTGTCGATGCCTGCGTGAAAGACGTGCTTGGAATCGTTGCAAAATCAATCACTGCCAAAGGGTGGCAGGCAAGCCGACCGAATCTTGAATACAATGCCGAGGCTTCACGTAAAATTGCCACTGAGGCTATGGTGTTGCTCAAAAATGAGAAACAGTCTCTCCCACTGAAACAGGGAGCAAAAATTGCCCTCTTCGGGATCACCGCATATAAATCAATCGCCGGCGGCACCGGTTCTTCAAATGTCAACAAACCTTACATCACCGACATTTCCACGGGTTTGGAAAATGCCGGATATCCCATCAACAGCCGATTGGCGGAAATCTACAAGAAATATGCAGATTTCAGAACTGCCTTCGACGACAAATTCCCCGACTGCCCGGATTGGCAGAAGATTTCATACCACCGAACCGTCGCTCCTGAGATGGACTTGACAGGAAAAGAAGCCCTGATTTCGGAAGAATTGGAGAAAAGCGATGTGGCAGTGGTCGTGTTGGGACGCGGTTCGGGTGAAACATCCGACAGAACCATCGAAAACGACTTCAACCTTACGGCTGAGGAGTTGTCCATGATCAACAAAGTGGGTGCGGCATGCCGCAAACAAGACAAAAAAATGATTGTCGTGATGAATGTCTGCGGCATGATGGAAACCGACTCTTGGAAATGGAACGCCGACGGAATCCTTATGGCTTGGTTCCCGGGGCAGGAATGCGGCGACGCCGTCGCTGATGTGATTTCGGGAAAAGTTTGTCCATCGGGCAGATTGCCTATGACTTTCCCTATCAAGTATTCCGACATCCCTTCGTCTAAAAATTATCCTTATGTAGGACAAACAGAGGGTAAGAATTTCGACTTCACGAACTATGAGGAGGACATCTGGGTGGGATACCGCTATTTCTCGACTGCCAAACGCGGAGTGTCGTTTCCTTTCGGTTTCGGACTCAGCTATACGGAATTCTCATATTCCAAGCCTAAAATCTCAAAATCGGGCGACAAATACGTTGTCGCTGCAACAATCAAGAACACGGGCAATGTTGCCGGAAGCGAGGTTGTCCAACTTTATGTCAAAGCGCCTGTCGACGCCAGCATCGCCGTGAAACCGGAATCTGAGCTTAAAGCATTTGCCAAGACAAAGCTGCTCGCTCCCGGCGAAAGCGAGACCGTAAGACTTTCGTTCAGCGAACGCGACATTGCTTCTTTCGACGAAGCGGCGTCAGCATGGTCGACAGCAAAAGGCACCTACATCGTGCAACTGCGCAAATCGGCTGACCCAAAATCAAGCATCTGCGCTTCTTCGTTCAAAATCAACAAAAGAAAGCAATGGACTGTGGAAAATATTCTGGCTCCGGTAGAACCCGTAAACGTTATGAAATGCGACTCTGTCCAGGAATATCCTAAGAACAAGATCCGCGACCTGGCACTGATTTATCAAGGCGGAGCACGACGCATCGACTGGACTGAAGAGCAACTGCTGCCATACGTCACCCACCAGTTTGCCGACAGCCACCGCGAATGGCTCTTCGACGGATTTCTATTCCTTGATTTCGACGACGGCATGGGACACACATTCATTCCGCGATACGGGATGCTAAACGCAAGAAAGCAGGAATGGACATGGTATCTCGACCGTCTGTTTGAACAGGGAAAGTCGCTCGACGCTCTCGACAAGTGCATAGGCAACATGATTGACTCTATCGGAAATCCAGGATTCAAGCATAAAGTGGTGCTGTCAATTCCTACCCCGATTGCCGGACAGACCGACTGGGGAGAACTTGGCGGCAGAAAACTGATTTTCGACAACTATGGCGACCGTTCAGCCGCGGCTGTCTGGTTTATCGACCAGCTGGTGGCTCGCTTCAACGCCGCCGGCTACAAGAATATTGAGCTGTCGGGACTTTATTGGGTCGATGAAGACATCTGCCACACCAAAGATTTGGTAAAGCACATCGCGCCTGCTGTCCACGCCAAAGGTCTTGAATTCATTTGGATTCCATACTACAAGGCGCGTGGCTACGACCGTTGGAAAGAATTGGGCTTCGATTTCGCATACTATCAGCCCAACCATTTCTTCGACAAGTCTATCCCCGACTCGCGACTTGACGACGCCTGTGAGGAAGCGTTGAGTCTGGGCATGGCAATGGAATTTGAGTGCGACTCAAAGGCGCTGTTCAACGCCGACGACTCTTCTTATTCCCGCATGAAGGCATATATCGACGCTTTTCGGCGTCATAATGTGTTTGCCTCGTCATCCATCGCCTACTACACTGGCAGCAAGGCGCTGATCGATATGGTAAAGAATCCGTCGGCCGAGAATCAAGCGATTATGGACGAATTGGCGAAATTAATAGTCGACCGCCGAAAAAACAAGAACCTTGATGTCAAGTAAATATGCATAAATCAATTCTTGCACTAATTTTAGCTATATCATTTTTCCCCGCCAAAGCCATGAAAGTGGCTTTGGATGGGGAATTTTTGGCTATAGAGTCACGGCTGGAAGGCTGCCACAGCATCAGATATGAATTCAGCCGATGCATGGCAAACCATATATACACGTTCAGCCGTGTGCTTGTCGACTCCGTTGTCGTCAATGAGGCGACAAGCGACAATATCGGACCGTTTTTAATCGAAAACAGCGGCTGGACGGGCGGAAACCATCTGCTCCCCGACGGCTCTCCTTCTGCCCGCACCGACAGCATATCCATCCATAACGAGAGGGGCGAACGGCTGGGCGACGGCTTTCGTGGCGATGCGGAGTGCGTCACCATACGCGTGGTCAACACTCTTCTCAACCCATTGGAACCCGACAAGAAGTTCTGCACGGAAACCGTTTGCTACAGCGTCTGCGGCAACAGTATACAAGTCTGCGCCACGCACAGCTACGTCAACGTCAATCCCCTTAAAATCAGCCGATATTACGGCATGCAGTCAATGATGGTCGGCGAAACGGAGATTCTTACGCCCGGCGGCAAATACAGCCGCTGGACACCAGTCGATTCGGTCGACAGATTTACCCGCAAATCAGCGCCGCGGTTTCATCAATTCATCGAGAAGTCGGATGTATGCCATGCTGCAGCCTATATGACTGAAAAAGGTATCGGCGACAGGCATCTTGTCGCCCCCGACGATTTTGTATTCATCGGCAACTCGTGGAGTAAGTCATACCACAAGCTCATCGGCGACGCGACAGTCAAAAACGGCGACAAAACACAATGGGAGGGAATCTACACTTGGTTTATCAGCCCACTCTACTCCAATCCGGAATATTTTTCTTATCTTGGCTGCATGAATGGCAGACGTGTCATTTTCTGCCACAAAAAGACAACCGACCACATAAACTACTGTAAACAATGAACATCAAAAGAATCGTTCTACTAAGCATTGTCGCTTGCCTGACAGTGCTTTTTCAACAAGTTGACGCTGCTGAAAAGGATTTGGTTGTGATGACATACAACATCCGTGCCGGAAGCCTTACCACCATCGACTCCCTTGCGGAGATGATAAAATCCCAAAATCCTGATTTCGTAGCGCTGCAGGAAGTGGACGTTATGACAAAACGCGCCAATGCCCCGAATATGAACGGGCGCAATATCGTCTCCGAACTGGCGGCGAAAACCGATATGTTCGGATATTTCGGACGCACTTTGAATTTTGCCGGCGGCTATTACGGCATTGCCATCCTTTCACGCTATCCTTGCTTGTCGATGCAACGGTTCATGCTCCCGAACCCGCTGAAGACAGAACAACGGGCGCTGCTGCTCGGAACGTTTGAGGTTGACGGTATGCCTGAAGTCGCCTTCGCATGCACTCACCTTGACGTGAAAAGCGTTGAGACAAGAGCGCTGCAAGCCGATTTTGTGCTCGACAAGATTGCAGGCTGCAATGCCGACATCGCCATCATAGGCGGTGACTTCAACGCCACGCCCAACGAGCCGTGCGCGAAGAAATTCTGCAATGCGATGGTCAACATTTCAGATTCCATGCCGACATTCCCTGCCGACGTGCCCGACAGAAAAATCGACTATCTGTTCATGCTGCCCAACAACAACATCAAGGCTGCGGGATGCCGGGTAATCGACCTTCCCGTTCAATTGTCCGACCATCGCGCCGTGACCGCCACGATAAAAGTTGACTGTTACTGACGCTGCATCATGCCCACCACGGCTTCGGCGAAATCCGCATCAGGCATATCGTATGGCAGCCAATTTATCTTGAAGCCGCGGCGTTCCATGCCGCGGAACCACGTCATCTGCCTCTTGGCAAACTGATGGATGGCTATCTCCAGCTGACTCACCATCTCGTCATACGTCAGCTGCCCGGTGGCATACGCCGTGACAAATTTATATTCAAGTCCGTAGTATGTCAAATCATCGGCTGCCACTCCACTGTCGAGCAGACGGCGTATCTCGTCGACCATTCCCTCTTCCAGCCGGGCATGCAGACGCTCCGTTATACGGCGGCGGCGCGCCTCTCTGTCGATATCGACGCCTACAATCAGCGCATTTTCAACGGGATGAGGCTCTGCCTTCTGCGCAATGTCGGGATTGTCAATGTAATAACGCTGTATCTCGATGGCGCGGATTGCCCGCTTCTTGGTGTCGACGTCGGTGGTATTGTGCAAGGTTTTCATTTCCGCAAGCATCGCCGTCAAATCTTCAAGCGTGTATGCCTCCAACCGCTCCCGCAACGCCTTGTTTTCAGGCACCTCAGGCAAGCGCACACCTTTCAGATAAGACTCCACATAAAGACCCGTTCCGCCACACACAATGGGCTGATTGCCCCGTTGGCGTATTTCTGCAACCGCCTTGTCGCAGTCGCGCAGATACTCATAGAGGTTGTATTTATATCCGGCAGGACAGATGTCAATCAAATGATACGGAACCGTGCCATACTCTTCCAAATCTTTCCCTGTTCCGATATCCATGCCTCGGTACAACTGGCGCGAGTCGGCGCTTATAATCTCGCCGCCTATCCGCTTTGCCAAAGCCACGGCCTTATGGGTTTTCCCCGACGCTGTAGGTCCTACAATCGCTATCAATTCCATCTTGTCAATTTCTTGTTAAATCAAGCCCTCCACATACTGATACCACGCTCTGCGCAAGGCAAAAAAAGTCAAATCCTTATTAAATCTCGACAATAGCATCCACCGGCTATCGTTGAAATCCACATCGGTGGTGCGCAACTCCCGGAAAGCAAACTTTGGCTTATAGCCCTCCAGCTCCACAAGCTTCTTGCCGCTCAAATCATAAACTTTGCTCGTCTGCATCACGGTGTAGATGCGATGCAGCTCGGCACACAGCAGCCGTGCCAATTCGTTTCCATACTTCCGTTCCATGGCTTCCCTGTCAAACCATGTGGCATTCGCCACATCGACGCGCTTGTCTACGAAACACAGATAATGTTCTATGCAGCGGTGGTTGATCGTGTCGACGGTGCTGTAGCAGAATCTAACCCCTCTGCCTACGAGGCGCATTGCCGTGTCGACCGACAACTGCTCCGTGTATGGCTCATAGCAGCTGTAAGGCGTGTCAAGGCCTTTCTCTCCTTGCGCCAGCAGCATTCCGCCATCGTCGACGACCAGCACCCGCACAAGCTTGAATTTTCCTCCATACGGCATTGTTGACCTTTCTTTTTCCGCGCTTATCCTCCCCAACACGAAATATCGCGACCGCACATAGACCGCGTCTGCCACCACAAGGCTAAGCGGGATATAGATATACACCATCCTAACGATAAACGGGGAAAATTGCCAATATGCCTCCGCTATGCGGAACGCTACGGTAAGAATGAAAATGGTGCTAAACAACGCCTGCATCCGGCGCACCAGATAGCCGTTCTCTCTGTCATACACATGCCCAAGAACGCTGCGCTCCTGTGGCAATCCCCGTTTAAGCATGCATTCGCGACAGAATGTGGTGCTCCACATGCGAGGATACATCAGCCACAACACGATCAAGCTGAAAAGCGACACATAGAGCGATGCCCGGCTCTGCACTGCTGCCAACAACGAACCGCCGAGAGTATGCCTCGACGTGATGCTGACTGCCACCACAAGCAGCATGAACACAGTAAAGACAAGCAATATCCGCGCTGCGATATATGGAAACACCGCACAACGCTGCAACGACTTGAAGCGTTCATGGCGCACATAGCAGAACAGCAGCAACGCCAATATCAACGCCGTCAACGGCAATGTTCCGTTTCCGCCGAGCAATGGAATAATTGGGACGATGCCCAAGAGTATCGTCCCAATCGAGTAGTTCTTCCAGATTTCAGAAATCGAACAACTGCAGATGCTATGTAGTTTTCTGCTCAATATCTACTTTTTCAGATTCCGATTGAAATAGTCCAATAATTTCGTATAAAGCGCCAAGCGCGTCTCACATCCGTTGATGAAGTGGTTCTTATTAGGATAAACCATCATGTCAAGGATTTTGTTCTGCGACGTTGCCTCCGAAACAAATTCAAACGTGTTTGCGATATGCACGTTGTCGTCGGCGGTGCCCGACACAATCAGCAGATTGCCTTTGAGGTTCTTGATTCTGCCAAGCGTCGAGCTTGCATCGTAGCCCACGGAGTTCTGCTGCGGTGTGAGCATGAATCTTTCAGTATAGACGGAGTCATAGAGACTCCAGTCGGTCACTGGTGCCACTGCGATGCCGGCTGCATACGGATTGCCGGGAGCGGTCATCGCCATCAGTGTCTCATATCCTCCGAAACTCCATCCGAAGATACCTATCTTCGATGCGTCGACATAAGGCAGCGACGCCACATAGCGAGCGGCGGCAATTTGATCCTCTGTCTCGTATTTGCCTAAGTTCTTATAGACCACCGATGCAAACTTTTTGCCCCGGAATCCCGTGCCTCGACCGTCGACACAAACCACAAGATAACCCTGTGTGGCGGCGTAGTCGAGCCAATCTATGCTCCATTTGTTTTTCACGAGCTGCGAACACGGTCCGCTGTACTGGTACATGATAACCGGATATTTCTGCGACTCGTTGAAGCCTGCAGGTTTTATCATATAGCCATTGAGCGTCTCGCCGGCGCTTGTCATCGTGAAGAATGTCTTTTCTGGCACATTGCGGAAGCGGTCGGCGTATTCGCGGTTTGCCTCTATCTCGCGCACCTCCTTGCCTTTTGATGTGAAAAGGCTATATGTGTCTGGAGTATTTACGTCGCTGAAATTCTGCACATAATAAGTAAACGATGCATTAAACTGCGCGCTGCTTGTGCCTTCTTTTGGCGACAATATCGTCGACACGCCTTTGGCGTCGACCGAAGCCACCACACGGTTAAGAGCGCCTGTCTGCGTCGACTGATAATAATAGCGCATAGTCGCCGGATCGTAGCCGTAGAAATCGGTGACTTCCCAATCGCCTTTTGTCACTTGCTTCATCAGGCTGCCGGCATTTGAATACTTATACAAATGGCGGAAACCGTCGCGCTCGCTCGCCACAATGAAGAACGAATCATAATAGCGCGTCATCGATGTCAAGTCTGGGTCGATCCATGTTGTCGACTTGTCGGTGTAAATCAATTTCGCCATTGCCGACCGTGGATTGACGGCATAAAGCTTCATTTCATTCTGGTTGCGGTTAAGTGTGTTGACCATCAATCGTTCCGGAGTCTTCCCAAATTCAATTTTATTCACATATCCATCGTAATCCAACGGCACATTCATTTCCTTCAACGCACGGGTCTCTACGTCGTAACTGATTACCTTGACTTTCGAGTTGACCTCGCCAGCAACTGGATATTTATACGAGAAACTTCCAGGATAATATTTATACTCCGGCTTCTCGTCGCATGAGCCTCGATAGAGCAGCATGTCATACATCTTGACCGCCGACTCGTCCCATTTCAGAAATGCCAGAATCGAATTGTCGGGCGACCACGCGAGCGAGCTCAGCATTCCGAACTCCTCTTGATAGACCCAGTCGGGAACTCCGTTGATTATCTCATTTCGCTTGCCGTCTTTTGTCACAGCCACCTCTGTGCCGTAGTCAAGCTTTGCAACATAGATATTGTTGTCTCTGACGAATGCCACCATACGGCTGTCGGGCGAGAACGACGGGATTTCCTGCAAGCCGTTTTCCGACAATTTCTTGATGTTGTTGCGGGCTATGTCATACACATAATACGATGCCTTGAAGGAATGCCTGTAGACTGGCTCCACATCAGTGTAGAGAAGCATCAGTTTCTCATTTGGCGACAAGATGAAGCCGTCCCACGACTTGACGTCGCAGTCTCTGAGGTTGGCCGTCGACATGACCACGGCTTCCTGACGTCCTGTCTTATAGTCGCAACGCACCACGTTTTTGCCGTCGGCGGAAAGCGTGAGATATGTTTGTCCGCTACGTTCCGACACTATTTCTGATGGCGCTGCCGGCGTGGCTTCAAGCGAGCATTCGCGCAGCGTCAACGCGTGGCCCGACACCGGTGCCATACCAGCGGCTGCCACAATTGTAGACAATATAAAATTCCTGCAGTTCATTTGTTATTGACTTTATTTTCTCGTGCAAAATTAGACAAAAAAACACCGATTTCCACCTACTTTTCTATAAAAAGTCGAAATTAGCCTTCTTCACTTTGTTTTTAACGCAGCTTGCACTATTTTTGTTCTATGAAGACATCTTTTTATTTCCTAACGAACAGACTGCTGGCGTTGGCGGCTACTCTGTTGGGCGCTTTGGGCGCAAATGCCGGAATCTCGCTTCCGGCAATCATTTCTGACAATATGGTGATGCAGCAGCACTGCAATGCTAAGCTTTGGGGCACAGCCGCTCCTGGAGAGTGTATCGACGTGACGATGACTTGGAGCGACAAGACGTATTCAGCCACCGCCGACAATTCCGGTCATTGGGAATTGAGAATTGCAACCCCAGGATGCAGCAACGGCGAGGCTTTGACATTCGCTTCGGCATCCGACACCGTTACAGTTAAAAACGTTATGGTCGGTGAAGTGTGGCTGTGTAGCGGACAGAGCAACATGGAGTTTCCCGTGGGCAGAAAAAATGAATGGCAAACTGGCATGAGCTCTTTCGAATCCGACATACAAGATGCCGAGTATCCGATGATACACCTTTTCAAGGTCGACAAAGTTCGGTCAATCGACAAACCACGCACCGACTGCAACGGCCGTTGGATTGTGTGCAACGCTGAAAACGTATATGATTTCTCCGCCATTGCATTTGTCGTGGGGCGCGACCTTTACAACCGTCTGCACCGACCCGTAGGTATGATTTCTTGTGCATGGGGCGGCTCGCCGGCTGAATCGTGGACAAAGCGCGACGTTATGGAGAACGACCCGCTCTACGCCTCTGTCTTTCAGCAATATTCTCTCGAAAAAATGGCACCGAAACATTGGGAGCACAAAGTGCCGGGCATGTTGTGGAACAGCATGGTGTCGCCGATACTCGGTTACACGGTGAAGGGAAACATCTGGTATCAGGGTGAATCGAATGCGTTTCGAGCCGCCGACTATCCGCAGGTGTTTACAAACATGGTGCGGTCGTGGCGCGACGAGTGGCAACAGCGGATGCCGTTCTACTGCATGATGGTGGCGCCCCACTCCACTCAACCGGCGGAATTGCGCATGGCGCAGATGGACACCTGGCTAAACTGCGGAATAAAGGATATCGGGCTGGCTACGGTCATTGACCGTGGCGACAGCCTCGACCTGCATCCTCGCGACAAACTGACTGCCGGAAAGCGGCTCGCTGCCTGGGTGCTGGCTAAAGAATACTCCGTCAAAGTGCCCTACATGGGTCCTTTGGCAAAGTCTTGCCAACGCAAGGGAAATGCCATTGTTGTGAAATTCAGCTACGCCAAAGGGCTGCGATGCAACGGCAACGCTGTCAACGACCTGCAAATCGCCGGAGCCGACGGCATATTCCATCCGGCAAGCGGCAGAGTTGCTGGAGGAAAGCTGGTCGTGACATGCGACAATGTGACAGAACCTGTGGCGGTGCGCTATTGCCAAAGCAATTATTGCGAAGGCAATCTATACAATTCCGACGACCTCCCGGCCTACCCGTTTGTCATGAAAATAGAATAGAAACCACGCCGGCTTTTAGTATTTTGACATATATATTAGGATTTTTTCAAGTGCATAATAATGCCCTGAAATCCATATTTGTCGCATTATTTTCATAACTTTGCAATTCAATATTTACTAAACAGAAGAATGTTAGAACAGATTATAGAACCGACACTGCTGACGCAGTTTAAGGAAGCCCTTGAAAATAGCGGAAATGTAGTGGTCACTTGCCACAAATCGCCTGACGGCGACGCTGCCGGCTCAAACCTGGCTCTGAAACTCATACTTGACAAACTTGGAAAGAAGGCAACCGTTGTCACCCCCGACAACGTGCCGGAAGACATGGCTTTCCTCCCTGGATATAACAACATCGTGTCGTTTGCCAAAGACCCGGAGATGGCTGCCAAGACAATCAATGCTGCCGATCTTATTTGCTGCCTCGACTTCAACGGATTGTCGCGCCTTGCTGATATGAGAGAGTTGGTCGCCAACGCAAAATGCAACAAGCTGATGGTTGACCACCACATAAACCCTGAGCCTATATGCAACCCGATTTTGTCATATCCGCAGATGACGTCGACTTGCGAACTGCTCTACCGCATACTTGTAGCCATTGGCTATTCAGACATGATTGACCTTGACGTGGCGACATGCATATATACGGGAATGATGACCGACACGGGCAACTTCTCATACAACTCCAACCACGCAGAGCTGTATATAATCGTTGCCGACCTCGTGCGACGCGGCGTCGACAAGGACCGCATCTACAAACTTACTCTCGGCACGAGCAGCGAGGCGCGCATGCGTCTAAACTGCTATGCCATAGCCGAAAAAATGCGTTTGTTCCCGTCCCACAAGGCTTCGCTGACAATTCTCGACAAGCGCGACCTGCGAAAGTTCAACTATCAAGTGGGCGACACGGAGGCTCTCGCCAACATGCCGCTTGCCATCCCTACGGTGGTATGGTCGGTTTTCTTCCGCGAGGAGCGTGGTTTTGTGAAAGTGTCGATGCGGTCGGAAGGCGACTTCCACGTAAACACTCTTTGCGCCAAATACTTCAACGGCGGAGGACACGCCAATGCCGCAGGAGGCGAATACCACGGCCCGCTGAGAGGTGCTATCGACACGTTCCACCAAATTTTGAGAGATTTAACTGAAAACAACGTTACTATATGAAAATAAGAAACTTCATACTGATGGCTCTGCCGATTGCATTGGCTCTGCTCGCATCGTGCAAGGATTCAAAAAGCTACTCCGAGTTGCTCGACGACGAGGAAAAATCCATAAATTCTTTCCTCGCGCACCAGAAGGTGCTGAAGCAGATTCCTGCCGACACGGTGTTTCAGACGGGTGCCGACGCGCCCTACTACCAAATTGATGACAACGGAAACGTTTACATGCAGGTGTTGAAGGCGGGCGACCGCACAAACAACAGGGCTCAGGAGGGCGAAACGATATATTTCCGCTTCGGACGCATAAGCATCAACCGCTGGAGCGCCGGATATGAGGATGCTCCCTCGGGCAACTTCGGCGACTTGTCATACAGCAGCACATCGTTCAAATTTTCCAACGAGGAAGCCAACTACGACTACACGAAATACGGCTACGGCGTTGTGTTGCCGCTGGTGTTTGTTGGCATCGACAGCGAAATCAACCTTCTGATAAAGAGCCGCAAGGGTCCATACTCGGAGATTGCCGACGTTGTGCCTTACCTCTACAATATCAGATATTTCAAAAGTAAAAACTAACAAACCATTACTTTATAATCATGTCACTTATAAAATCAATCTCTGGCATCCGCGGCACAATCGGTGGACCGGCAGGCGACGGACTGAGTCCGCTCGACATTGTGAAGTTCACTGCCGCATATGCTACATTCATCCGAAAATCAACAACTAAAAGCTCTAACACAATCGTTGTGGGTCGCGACGCTCGACTCTCTGGCGAGATGGTGAAGGACATCGTTGTCGGAACGCTAAACGGTATGGGTTTCGATGTCGTAAACATCGGTCTTGCCACTACGCCGACCACTGAATTGGCGGTGGTTTGGGAAAAGGCTTGCGGTGGCATCATCCTTACCGCCTCTCACAACCCTAAACAGTGGAACGCTCTGAAACTGCTCAACGAAAAGGGTGAATTCCTAAACGACGCCGAGGGAAAGGAAGTTCTTGCCATCGCAGAGGCGGAATCGTTTACTTTCGCTGAAGTCGACAAACTCGGACACGAGTTTATCAACGACACCTATACACGCAAGCATATCGACAGCGTGCTTGACCTCGACCTCGTTGATGTTGAAGCTATCAAGAAAGCCAATTTTACTGTTGCCATCGACGCCGTAAACTCGGTTGGCGGCATCGTGATGCCTCAGTTGCTGCGCCGTCTTGGTGTCAAAAACGTGATTGAGTTGAACTGCGACCCGACAGGTAATTTCGCACACACCCCGGAACCTATTCCTGAGAACCTCACTCAGATTTCCGACCTCTTGAAAACTGGATGCGCCGACGTTGGTTTCGTTGTCGACCCCGACGTTGACCGTCTCGCAATCGTTATGGAAAACGGCGAGATGTTTGTCGAGGAATACACTCTCGTTGCTGTGGCCGACTACATCTTGTCAAAAACTCCGGGTGCTACAGTTTCAAACCTGTCGTCTTCACGCGCGCTCCGCGACGTGACAGAACGCCACGGATGCAAATACACAGCATCGGCAGTGGGCGAAGTCAACGTTGTCACTCAGATGAAAAACAGCGGAGCCGTTATCGGCGGTGAGGGAAACGGCGGTGTCATCTACCCTGCCAGCCACTACGGCCGCGACGCTCTCGTTGGCGTGGCTTTGTTCCTCTCTCTCCTTGCCCACAAAGGCAAAAAGGTGTCGGAGCTCAAGAAGGAGTATCCTCAATACTGCATCGCGAAAAACAAGATTCAACTCACACCCGACATCAATGTCGACGCAATCCTTGAGGCTGTTGAGAAAAAATATGCCAACGAGAAGGTGACAACAATCGACGGTGTGAAAATCGACTTCCCTGAATATTGGGTACACTTGCGCAAGAGCAACACGGAGCCTATCATCCGAATCTACTCTGAGGCGAAAACAATGGAGCAGGCCAATGCCATCGCTCAAGAAATAAAAAACGTGGTTTCTGAGATTACAGGCAAACCTTGCTAATATTCAGAGACTGACTCCTCAAAGCCCGTTGCCGCCACGCAACGGGCTTTTTTTATGCGCCACCACATAATTAAACCTGGTTTTCTGCGTTTATTAATATGTATATTTATAGTCTATGCGCATAACAAGAACAACATATTTTTCTATTGATGCTGATTATGCCTGTTGCGGTAGCTGCACAGGTTCATATTTCGGGAAAAGTACTCGACAGCGACAGCAAGCCGATTGAATTTGCCACAATACGTGTAGCAAAAAGCGCAATCGGCACAATGTCGGGAATCGACGGCGGATACTCTCTTTCTGTTGCCCGCCAAGACACTGTCGAAATCATATTCTCTTGTCTCGGATACAAAGAACGCCATCAGAAACTAATAAAGCCGGAAGGAAACGTCACGCTGACTGTAAAACTCTCCGACGCCTCGACCGAGTTGCAGGGGGTGACGGTGACGGAATACCGCAAGCAGACCGACGGAATGCAGAATCTCGACGCCCGGGCTCTGCAACAGACCACGTCGGTGTCGGGCAACGGTGTGGAGGCGATGCTGTCGACTGTGGCGGGAGTTTCGTCAAAAAACGAGATGAGCTCGCAATATTCCGTAAGAGGCGGATCTTATGATGAAAACAGCGTTTACATAAATGGCATCGAGGTCTACCGTCCGTTGCTGATTTCCTCGGGACAGCAGGAAGGGCTGAGCATCATAAACCCTAACCTGGTGGGCAACATCCAGTTTTCAACCGGTGGTTTCTCGGCTGAATACGGCGACCGCATGTCGTCGGTGCTCGACATCACCTACCGCCAACCGGAGGCATTCGAGGGCACTCTGTCGGGAAGTCTGATGGGCGCGGAGGCTTCGGTGGGACACAACACGGGACGATTCTCCCAGCTCCACGGCTTCCGGTTCAAGCGCAACGCGTCGCTGCTCAGCTCGATGGACTCCAAAGGCGAGTACGACCCTACATATATCGACTATCAGACGAATCTCAGGTTCAAAATCAACGACAAGTGGAACGTGGCATTTCTTGGCAACATCTCGTCAAACGATTATAAATTCAAGCCCACAACGCGGTCTACGTCGTTTGGAATATCTGAGAATGTAAAGGAATTCACCGTATATTTCGACGGCGAGGAACACGACAAATTCGAGACTTATTTCGGTGCGCTTGAATTGAATTTCCAACCGTCAAAGTCGACTGCGTTCACAATGCTTGCTTCCGGATTCCTGACAAACGAGCTGGTGTCATACGACATCTCCGGAGAGTATTGGCTCGACGACGCGGGGACAAACGATGGCGACAATTCTATCGGTGGTGAGATTGGCGTCGGAAAATATCTTGAACACGCCCGCGACCGACTGAAAGCCAGCGTTTTCAACATTGCATTGAAAGGCCACACCGGACTGAACCACAACAACCTGAGCTACGGGCTGGAATACCGCCGCCAAAAAGTCTACGACCGGTCGAATGAATGGCAGCTGCGCGACTCCGCAGGCTACACCGTGCCACATCTCTCCGACCGCGTGCGCATGGTCTACAACCTGCGTTCATACAACGACTTGGAAACCAACAAGATTTCATTCTATGCGATGGACAATTTCAAGTGGCAGACTGGAATCGGACTGTTCTCCGTCAATGGAGGCATCAGATTCTCTTATTGGGACTTCAACAAAGAATTTCTCGTAAGCCCGCGCATAAGCATCGGTTTCATTCCCGAGCGCAACAGCCGCGTGGCAATGCGTCTTGCCGGAGGTTTATATTATCAGTCGCCTTTCTACAAGGAATTCCGCATCACGCAGACCGACGCCGACGGCAACTCTTATCAGACTCTCAACAGCAACATCAAGTCGCAACGGAGCATCCAACTGATTCTCGGCAGCGACTACACGTTCCGCGCAATGGACCGTCCGTTCAAACTCACAGCGGAGGCTTACTACAAGAATCTCGCGAATCTGATTCCTTACGAACTCGACAACCTGAAACTCGTATATACAGGCGTGAATGCTTCGAAAGGATTCATCACGGGAATCGACTTCAAACTCTTCGGACAGTTTGTTCCCGGCACAGACTCATGGATAAGTTTCTCTCTGATGAAGACGCAGGAGACGCTCAACGGCGTGAAAGTGCCGCGCCCTACGGACCAGCGCTATAGCGTCGGACTGTTTTTCACCGACTATTTCCCAAAATTTCCCAAACTTAAATTCAGTCTGCGCGGCATCCTCTCCGACGGATTCCCAATGACACCGCCGCAAGTGACTCGCGACGTGGCTTGGCTGCGAATCCCGCCTTACAAACGCATCGACATCGGTTTTCAATACCAACTTGTCGGAGCGCCGACCGACGGCATCCGTCCCTACAATTTCTGGCGTCATTTCAAGAACATCAGCATAGGCCTCGACGTGTTCAATCTGCTCGGCATCTCCAACGTGAGCAGCTGCTACTGGGTCACCGACGTCAACAACCTGCAATACGCCGTACCGAACTACCTGACAGGCCGCCAGTTCAACGTCTCCCTCTCGGTAGGATTCTAATCCACAGCTGTTATTTTGTCAACCGAATTACGGATAAATATCCTTCTGCGACAAGTCGTCATTGCAAATGAGGATGTGTCAAAAGCGGACTGCGCCCCAAACTTTTTTTGTTTTCCTTTCGGGAAAGGGCTTCTCTTTGGATCTACTTGCCGTGTTTTCTTATGCGGTCATTTCCATTGCCTATTTTGTCGCATTGTAATAGGCCAGCTGTGGAGGATAGGGTAATTTGCATCCTTTGGTCTTTCAATTCTCGTCATCGTCAAAAGGTAAAGAATTGAGTTTATCAAAATCAGAGCTGAATAATTTGTCTTGTATCACACGATACTTTTCAAACTCTGATTCGGCAAAACTCTTAGCGAACTCTGCTGTGACTTTCCCAGCATCGTATAATACGGCATCACCTCCAGCTTCAAGAATAATGTCTATACGTTTTGCCCAATCTTCCATTGTCATTGGTATGTGTCGATTTGCCATACGCTCTGCCAAGTCAAGCACAGAGTTGACAAGTTTCCCCAGATCTTCAAGTTCCACTTGTTTTAGATAGTTTTTGGCAATACTCACATCCGGCTTTACAATTTTTCCATCAGGTGCATTCTCCCAATTAGTCAATCCCATGTGTTCTTTTTCCGCATTGGCCCTTTCTACTATAAGCTCCGCAGCCGTATGTCCATGTACAGCATAGTGCATCTTATTCTGAACTTTTTTATAGAACAAGCGTGTGGTTGGTGCGTCCTTATTATAGTCAACTGCTGTAGCATATATATCCGTGAGCTTTTGGTAGAATCTTCGTTCACTCAATCTAATCTCACGTATTTCTGCTAACAAATGCTCAAAATAGTCTTCACCGATGAATGAACCATTCTCCATGCGTTTTTTATCTATGATATAGCCACGCAAAGAGAACTGGCGAATGACATAGGTACACCACTGGCGGAATTGAGTGGCACGAATAGAGTTGACACGATAACCAACCGAAATGATAGCATCAAGATTATAGAACTTTGTCATGTAGTTCTTTCCATCCGTAGCAGTTGCCGAGTTTTTCTCGGTAACTGAGCTTTCTTCTAATTCACCACTTTTGAAGATGTTTTTCAGATGTAGTCCTATGTTGTCGGTGGAGCAGTCAAAAAGCATAGCCATTGCCTTTTGTGTTGCCCATATCGTCTCATTCTTATATAAAACTTGTACACCTTGTTCCTCACCTTCTGCAACAAAGGTAAGGAACTCAACCGTACTATTTCGTATTTCAAATTTCTTTGTCATAATTCATGATAATATTACTATACAATGTTGTCCTAAACGTTTTGAATAAAAAACAAAAATAGATGGCCTTTATCCAAGAATACAGCTGTGTACCCGATTTTGCGTTTTTAGGGACAAATGGTTTAAGCAGCTCGTGCTTATATCGTTTACCAAACAATGGCTTTAACACATTCTTGTAAACAGCTTTATATATGACCAATTCGTATTTAATCAATCTTTTTCGTGGAGAGCCACTCAAAAATTGTTCTGAAGACCGATTCCCTGACATCCTTGCGCGACAATATCAAGTCGTGCAGACCGTCGGCTACCCCAACCTCCGTCACATCCGCGCCAAGACGTTTGCCATATTTTGAAATATCTTTCACGTCAAGCACCCCATCGCCTGCGTTATGCTCGGCGGTCCACGTGTCGCCATAGACGCTCTTGTCGGAATGCATCAGCAACACTGGCACTTCGACGTCGGCTTTCTTCTTCAAGAAACGCTGAGCCTTGTGAATGGCTGAAATCCAACCAATGGTGACCGACGGCGACACCTCAAGTTTCCAATCAGTATTGTAGTCCCACTCTCCGTGGTATTTTGACAACAGACTTTCGGCATACGCACGGCTCATCCCTTGACTGATCTTCATCTTCTTAAACGGCAACACTGAGACAAACGGAACAAGAAACTTCTCCTGAAACTTGCTCAAATTCCAATCAAGAAACGGACTGTTGAGCACCAATGCCTTCACCTAGCTCCGGTCGGCACGATGCACAGTCATATAGTACGATGTGGTAAGTCCGCCAGTGGAATGCCCCATAAGAACCACTTTGTCATATCCCTCCCGAGCCATCACACTCAGAGCGGAATCGATGTCGGCAAAATATTCTTTCATATTCTTTACCTCGAAACGATTCTGTCCGTCGAGAAGTGAACGTCCATACTTGCGGAGGTCGACGGCATAAAAACCATACCCATGAGCCACTACGCTGTCGCCAAGTTCTCGCTGAAAGAAATAATCGTTATAGCCATGCACATAAAGCACAGCCTTGCCGGTTGCAGGATTGTCTTGTTTCTTGACAACCGTCGACACCACTTTGCCCCTGTAGTCGTCGGACATCGATATTGTTTTGGCAACATACCCATCGCCAAGCACATCCTGTTGCCAATCTGCAGCACCAACCGGCATAAAGGTTGCCGCAACAGCCATCAATAATACGAATACGCTTCGTTTCTTCATAAAAAAGTCTTTAATCATTTCAGCAAAGTTACAATTTAATCGTAACTTTGTCGTAAATTTAAGGAAACATCTGATGAAGCATATTAATTTGAGGCTGTTTTCATCGTTCTTCAAAATCGGTGCATTCACATTCGGTGGCGGTTGGGCGATGATTTCTTTATTGGAGGAAGACATTGTAAACAAGCACAAATGGCTTGAAAAAGAGGAATTTATCGACAATCTCGCAATAGCACAGTCGCTGCCGGGCATCATGGCGGTCAACGTTGCCATAGCTGTGGGCTACAAACTGAACAAAATTTGGGGCTCAATTTTCGCTGTCCTCGGCACCATCCTGCCGTCGTTTCTGATTATTCTCGCCATCGCGATGTTTCTGACACCGGATACAATCAAAAACAATGAGACACTGACTCGCATCTTCAAAGGAATACGCCCTGCCGTAGTGGCGCTGATTCTGTCGCCGGTGTTCACCACCGCAAAATCCGCAAAAATATCGTGGAAGAACGCCTGGATCCCGATTGCAATCTCACTGCTCATCTGGTCGAACATTCCGGTTGTATCCAGTCCTATTCTTTACATCATTATAGGCGGACTGTTCGGATATTTCATTTATTCAAAAAATTTCCGCACCGCGGTTGAAAAACAGGAAGGGGACAAACAATGAGCATATATCTGAAACTTATCTGGGCTTACTTCAAAATCAGCATCTTCGGATTCGGTGGCGGATATGCAATGCTGTCGCTCATACGCCACGAGATTGTGGACCGCGGATGGATCACTGAACACATGTTTACCGACATTGTAGCCATCTCGCAGATGACTCCCGGACCGATAGGCATCAATTCCGCCACCTATATCGGCTACACTGTGGGAGGAGGAGTCATGGGATCGATGGTGACAACACTCGCCGTAATCCTCCCGTCATTCCTGCTGGTGCTCTACACAAGCCGCTTTATACAAAAACACAAGGACAGCCACTACATAAAGGGCATTTTTGCCGCGTTGCGGCCTGTCGTGGTCGGACTCATCGGCTCTGCGGCATTGTTGCTGATGAACCGCGAGAACTTCGACGACCTGTTCTCAAGCATCGCAATCTGTGCCGTATGCTTCGTGATGGCTTTTTTCTATAAAATACACCCCATTCTGATTATCGTTCTCGCCGGTTTGACGGGATATATAATATATTGAAAATGAACTACGCAGAAACTATCAACTATCTGTTCAACAAAACTTTGGTTTTCCAACACGTCGGCGCACAGGCTTACAAGCCGGGGCTCGACACGACGCTTCAACTCGACAAGGTGTTCGGATGCCCGGAAAAGGCTTTCAAAACAATCCATGTGGCAGGCACCAACGGAAAAGGCTCTACGTCACACTTACTGGCGGCTATCCTGCAAAAAGCGGGCTACCGGGTGGGACTTTACACTTCGCCCCACCTGCTCGACTTCCGCGAACGCATACGTGTGGACGGCAAAATGGTTTCTGAAGAGTTTGTGTGCTCGTTTGTCGATAAGTTTCTCAACAGCGGATACTCCGGACGGCAACCGTCGTTTTTCGAGCTTGCAACAATAATGGCTTTCAAATATTTTGAACACGAGAAAGTCGACGTTGCCGTAATCGAGGTTGGACTCGGCGGACGGCTCGACAGCACAAACATAATCTCACCGGTGCTGAGCGTCATTACCAACATCTCGTTTGACCACACTCAGTTTCTCGGCGACACGCTTGCTGCAATAGCCGGCGAGAAAGCGGGCATAATAAAGCCGAATACGCCCGTTGTCGTCGGCGAATACACCGACGAGACACGCCCGGTGTTTGAGGAGAAGGCACAAAGCGTGAATGCGCCTATCGTATTCGCACAGGACAATTCGGAAATCACCGACTTCAGCCGTTCTGTCGACAGCCTGCACCTCTCCACCCGTTCATTCGGCGACATCTCCGATGAATTGGCTGGAGAATGCCAAACGCTCAATGCCGACACTGTGCTGCATGCTGTCTGCCTACTTCGCGAAAATGGATTCATCATCACAGACGGAAACGTGCACAACGGTTTCGCATCGGTTTGCAGAACGACGGGTTTGATGGGGCGATGGATGAAGGTCGACGAACATCCGCTGACAATATGCGACACCGGACATAACCCCGGAGGCTTCCAATACATCGCCGACCAGCTGCAACACGCCGAGTGCGGCACGCTGCGCGTGGTGATCGGATTTGTCAGCGACAAGGACATCTCCCATATCCTCAGCATGCTGCCTACCGACGCCCTTTACTTCTTCACCCAGCCGTCGGTGGAGCGGGCATTGCCGTGCACCGTCCTGGCAAAGAAGGCCTCTGAATTCGGGCTGACGGGCAGCACTTTCACATCTGTCAAGGATGCATATCTTGCGGCAAAAAGCGGTGCGGCGGCCGACGATATGATATACGTTGGCGGAAGCACATTTATCGTTGCCGACTTGTTGGCGGCTCTCAAAGAATCTGGGAAAGTGTAGTGGTGCGGTAGGCTTCAGAGTCAACATCGAGAAGCGACTTCATGCGGTCGAGAGCGGCTGCCACCGCCGGCTCTTCTATAAAGTCGGATTGACCGATTTCATGGTATCGGTTCATAAACTCCTCAACCGTCATCCCCGACAAGTTGCGCGACGGTTGATAAGAGATGTTGCCGTCGTCATCAATCACCGCCGACAGGAATCCCCCGTCACACAGTCGGTCGACAACCTCGTTGACCATCTTCACAGGTATCTGACGGCGGTCGGCAAGCTCTTTCTTGCCCACGGCGTCGGCGCCTACCTCAAAACGGCTCACAACGGTGGCTATCACAAACAGTGCCACTTGGTCGACATAGCGTGCCGATGCTTTCTTCACCTGTGCCAGATAGTTGAAACTGAAGAAATTCTGCGATGAATAGGTCATCACCGCACACGAGATACACACTGTCCACGACAGCTGCATCCAAATCAGAAACAGCGGAAGAAAAGCGAATCCGCCATAGACGGCATTGTATTTTGTCACGGATATCTGACCATGCACAAAGGCATACTGGATGAAATAAAACAGCACTCCGCACACAAATCCGGGCAACAGCGCGTTTTTAAGTTTCACTTTCGTGTAGGGTATCAGCACGTTCATCCCGACAAACAGAACTCCAAGCAAAAATACCGGGGAGAGGTCGAGAAGAAACTTGAGCACGGGCGACAACACGCCTATCGGTGAATTAATCAACTCCTGGACGAAGTTTGACAAAAATATCGACAAGCCGCCGGAGCAAATCAAAAGAATGGGAATGATAAGAAGTATTGCCGTGTAGTCGGTGATGCGGCGATAAATCGGCCGTCCTTTCCTCACGTTCCACACATGGTTGTAGACCGACTCGATTTTTCTCAGCATGCTGACAAGCGTCCACAGCAAGAACATGACGCCGATGCCCACAAACACGCCTTTCGACAGGGTGGCGAGAAAACGGTCGACGAAATCAAGTGAATTCTCAAGCATGGCGCGCTGCGATGGCAACCCCTTGTAAAGCGACTGTATCAGCACGTCGCGCATTCCGAAGCCCCTGGCTATGGCAAGAAGCAGCGACAGAATGGGTATGACGGCAAGAAGCGTGGTGTATGTCAGCGAACTGGCAAGAGTCTGGATGTTTTTGTCAAAAAAAGACTTAACCGAGAGGTTGACAACCTTCAGCAGCTTCACATACCACACATCGCGCGGATCACGCCAAACGTTTTCCGTGCAGTAAGCATATAGATGCCGAAACCTCCTGACAGCAATACGCACCGTCAAATATATCTTTCGTATTTCCACTTTCTTTAAAAAAACAGTACGGCTATAAGCCGGGTTATGTCGCAGCCTTAGCCGCGTCCTGTCATTTATCTACGCCACGCGTCGCCACGTGGCTCCAGCAGCCTACCCCCCCGGCAATGGACGAGTAGCCCTTAAATGCCGGTATACTTGACCTTGCAACCCATAAGATGTGCGGCACGCAATGTCGCCATCGCGCCCGGTGGGCTCTTACCCCGCCTTTCACCCTTACCACTTGCGTGGCGGTTGTTTTCTGTCACACTGCTCTGCCGTCGCCGACAGCTTCCCGTTAGGAAATATGGCACTCTATGTTGCCCGGACTTTCCTCTTACCGCCAAAAGAGGCGGCAAGCGACAGGACACCGTACTGTTTTGTGTAGACAAAGATAGCGCATGTTGCGCTAAATTCAAAGCTTCGTCCCCATAAAAAGCGAATACCGCCGACTGGGTATTCCGTCGGCGGTATCCGTTCTTTCTATCTAATCTTGTCGATTATGCTTCTTTCTTTTCTGCCTCTGCCTCGAAAAGTTTGTTGAACTCTTCTACAGAAACTGCCTTCTCGTCAAGTGTTACAGCCTCTTTGACAGCGGCAAACAGCTTGTCGTCAACCGACTTTTCAATCAAACGCTGACGATAGTCTTTGTTCTTCAAGAAATCTTCCGCATACTTCTCAACATATTCGTCAGGCACGTTTGTCATGCCATACTGTGCGAACTGCTGTGCTGCAAGCATCTTAGCCTCACGCTTGAGGTCCTCGTCGCCTACCTTTACCTCAAACATCTTGGCGATTCTTTCTTTCACCAATTGCCATTCTGCGGCAGGAAGCATTCTTTCGTATTCTGCGTCAACGTTCTCGTCGTTGATTTTCTCGTTTGTCTTCTTAAGCCATTTCTTCAAGAATTCTACAGGAAGCTCCAAGTTGCCCACCTTCTCCATCAACACTTTCTGTGCGTCGAGAGTGAAACGGTAGTTGCTGTCAAGCATAAGCTGGTTGGCAATCATCTCTTTCAACTTTGTTGCATATTCCTCTTCGTTCTTGACTTCGTCCTTGCCAAACACCATGTCTAAGAACTCCTGATTTTTCTCTGCCGGCTTCAACACGATGATTTCCTTGATTGTGAATTCAAAGTTTGACTTAACGCCTGCTGCCTGCTCCTTGTCGATGTTGAGCATTGATGCAACCTCAGCATCGCTGCCGTTGCCTGCTGCCGCCGGATTGAACACCACCTTGTCGCCTACTTTCTTGCCTGCGAATTTCTCGCCTTCTGAAGTCTTGCCAAGATATTCCATCGAAACGATTGTGCTTTCTGCAACAATACCGCCTTCCTTCACGCTGCCGTCTTCGTTGAGCTCAGCAACAGAACCCTTGATAAGGGCTGTCTCGTTGACTTCATCCCCAGGAACTTGCGAACCGAAACGACGTGTGAACGCCTCATCCTGACGCTGCGCCATCTCGTCGGTAACGTTGATTTTATAGTAAGGAACTGTGATGCTCTTGTCTACGTTCAACTCAAACGCAGGTGCCAAACCTACCTCAAACTTGAATGTGAAGTCCTTCTTGTCGAAATCCACTTCCTGGTTGTCTTCTGCCAAAGGCTCGCCGAGGATGCTGAGTTTCTCGTCTTCGATATATTTGAACAAAGCGTCGACTGTCTCACGGTTGATAACGTCGGCGAGAACTTGCTTGCCAAACATTTTCTTCAACAAGCCTGCCGGAACCTTGCCCGGACGGAAACCGTCGATATGATGTTTCTGACCGATAGTCTTAAGATCTTTTGCTACTTTGTCCTGATAGTCTTTTTCTTCCAACGACACTGTGATGATACCACCGACATTGCCGTTTTTCTCCATTGTAACGTTCATATTCTTAATATAAATTATTCAATATTCTACAGGCAAACACCGTTTTTGCCCAACAAGGTGCAAAATTACACTTATTTGCCTCATCTCGCAAATTCTATGCCACATTTTTATTACATCCTTTTTGATTTTTGGTTTATTTCACGTTTCCTATCAATTTGCTGCGTCTTTTGAAAAGTTTATCCGCTTTTAGGCATAAAGTTCATGATAACTTGACCTTCTGCGACCTTTTTGTTGTAACTTTGCGTTCTAAAATTTCAATAAGTGGAATACGGAGATACAAACAAATCGGTTTTCAAAAGGATAGACTTCCCTATCCTGATTACATATCTGCTGCTTGTTGTGGCTGGTGCCATAAGCATATATGCGGCAAGCTACGACTTCGACAATGCCAGCATTCTCGACTTTTCAGAATTTTCAGGAAAGCAATTCTGCTGGATTGGACTGTCGGCGCTGCTTGGTGTAGCTATACTCTTGGTCGACAACTGGTTTTTCGACACATACGCCTACCCTATATATTTTGCAATACTGCTGCTACTGCTCGTGACAATCTTCATTGCTCCCAACATCAAGGGGTCGCACTCCTGGATTGTGCTCGGCCCTGTGAGCCTGCAGCCTGCGGAATTTGCCAAGTTTGCAACGGCGCTCGCTCTTGCCAAACTGTTCAGCGGCTACAACTTCTCGCTCAACGCCAAGTTCAGCAACTACATAAAGGCAGCAGCAATAATAATGGCGCCGATAATGCTGATCCTGTTGCAGAACGAGACGGGTTCGGCGCTGGTTTTCACTTCGCTCGTATTCGTGCTTTACCGCGAGGGCATGAGCGGATTGATTCTGTTTGCCGGACTTTGCTCGATTGTGATTTTCGTGGTGGCGCTGAAATATTCAGCGATAATGGTCATGGGCATCCCCGGCGGCGAATTTATCGTTTTGGCTCTGATTCTGCTGATGATTCTGGGAATGGTGGTGTTCTACTGCAAATCGGCGGTTATAACACGCAATCTTCTGATTGTGTATGCCGCATGCGGAGCTGTCTGCGGCACTCTATACGCTTGTGGAATCGAGATTAACGGACGCTTGTTTCTGCTTGGAACTATGGCCGCGACTATCAGCTACCTCGTCTGGGAAATGCTGAAGAAGGAGGCCCGCAAAATTCTGCTCATCATCACGTTCGCTCTCTCGTCGGTAGTTTTCTTGTTTTCCGTAAACTATGTGTTTACCGACATCCTCGGTGCGCACCAGCAAATGCGCATAAAGGTGGCTCTCGGCATCGAGGACGACCTGCAGGGCGCCGGCTACAACGTGAACCAGTCAAAGATTGCAATCGGTTCGGGAGGAATCCTCGGAAAAGGATTTCTCAACGGCACTCAGACAAAGCTGAAATACGTGCCGGAGCAGCACACCGACTTCATTTTCTGCACCATCGGCGAGGAAGAGGGTTTTATTGGCTCGGCGGCGGTGATTGCCGCGTTCCTGTTCCTCGTGCTGCGCATTCTGCAAATTGCCGAACGGCAGCGGACGGCTTTCGGAAGGGTGTACTGCTACTGTGTGGCTTCGTATTTCATTTTCCACATCGGCATCAACATCGGTATGGTCATCGGGCTATGCCCCGTAATCGGCATTCCTCTGCCGTTCTTCAGCTACGGAGGATCGTCGCTGTGGGGATTCACAATCCTAATTTTCACGCTTCTTAAAATCGATGCCTCGCGCGAGGACAGATAGCCTCAACGTCGCTTACTTTCCGGAAAAACGACGCTCCACAACCTTCCAGTCCACAACGTTCCAGATGTTGTGAAGATAGTCAGCACGCCGATTCTGATAGTCAAGGTAATACGCGTGCTCCCACACGTCGATACACAACAGTGGGCGCAGCCCGTCCATCCTCAACGGGGTGTCGGCATTCGGTGTGTTGATTACCATCAAATGATTGTCGGAGTCTGCAACAAGCCATGTCCATCCGGAGCCAAACAACGCTGCTCCCGACTGTTCCATCTTTGTCTTCAGCACATCGACCGACCCGAAGCACCGCTCCACTGCGGCAAGAAAAGCCTTGTCGGAGGCTGGCTTTGGCGATGGCGACAGCGCGTCGAAATAGAAAAGATGATTCCATGCCTGGGCGGCATTGTTTAGCAACGCGCCGTCGGCGACTCGCACAATCCCGTCGAGCGGCAACTCCGACAATGGAGTTTCAGCTGCAAGTTTGTCTACATTCTCAAGATATGTGCGCGTATGCTTCCCATAGTGGAAGTCAATAGTTGTGGCACTGATGGCGCCGGTCAATGCGTCCGCCTGCCACGGCAGTTTTGGTAGTTCGTGTTTCATAATGGTAAAACTTTAATATTCACCCATATAAACACTCACCACCACAAAATTGTTCAATCCGCTACGTCGAGGCGCGGTTGTAGAGCACTATGCCTATTATGAGATACACCACATTAGGAATCCACATTGCCACAAACGGCGACGTATAGCCAGAAACGGCAAATGTCGACGTGACCGTGGAAAACAGGATATACGAGAAACTCAGCACCAAACCGATACCGATGTTGATTCCCATTCCGCTCTTCACCTTGCGCGACGACAGCGACATGCCGATAAGCGTCAGGATAAACGCCGCGCCGGTCATGGCAAAACGCCGTTCATACTCAATCTCAAAATTTTTGATATTCGCCACACCACGCATTTTCTGCCGGTCAATGTAAGCCTTCAGCTCCGGTGAGGTCATCTTTTCGTGGTCGTTCTCAGCAATCAGGAAGTCGCGCGGCTCAATCGGGATGATGGTGTCGAGAGTGGCTCCTTTTTTTATCTCCTCGCGCATTCCTCTGAAATTGCGTATCATGTAGTTTTTCATCGACCAGCGATAAAGTGTGTCGTAAACCGCCGTCGTTGCAACCATTCGCGACACGAGCTTTTTGTCTTTAAACGTCTCGAGCGAGAAGTTGTATGCCGTTTTCGACGAGTTCTCAAAACGCGACATATAGGCGATTTCTCCGGGCGTCACCTGCAACTGGATGTTGACGCCATAGTCTATAGCCTTGTTTTTCACATATTTGTTCTGATAGTTGATTCGCTTCACATTGGCGGGCGGGATGACATAAGAGTCAAGCACAAACGTGAAGCTGGCAATAACCAATGCCGACGCCATATAAGGCAGCAGCAACCGTCGGAAACTGACGCCGCTCGACAAGATGGCGATAATCTCGGAGTTCTCAGCCATCTTCGACGTGAAAAAAATCACGGCGATAAACGTGAACAGCGGACTGAACTGATTCGCCATGTAGGGAATATAGTTCAGATAATATTCAAAAATGGTTGCCTTCACCGGTGCTTTCATAAAACTGTCGAGCTTCTCGTTGATGTCAAACATCACGATTATCGCAAGGATAAGCACGATGGCAAACACGTATGTGCCAAGAAACTTCTTGATGATATAACCATCAAGAGTCTTCACATACGGCTTGGGCAACTTGATTTGTCTTTTCATAAGCGTTGCATTACACGGACCACTGTTTCGTCCTTCCAGGCTTTGAAATCGCCTGCAAGAATGTGGCTGCGGGCTTCTCCCACAAGCCACAGATAGAATGCAAGATTGTGGATCGACGCAATCTGCATGGCAAGAATCTCCTGACTAACAAATAGATGGCGGAGATAAGCCCGACTATACATACGGTCAACCTCCGACGCGCCGTCAATCTCTATCGGCGAGAAATCGTCTGCCCACTTCTTGTTGCGCATATTCATTATGCCATTCTTGGTGAAAAGCATTCCGTTGCGTCCGTTGCGCGTAGGCATCACGCAGTCCATCATGTCGACGCCGCGCTCGATTGCCTCGAGAATATTTGCCGGCGTACCGACTCCCATAAGATAACGGGGCTTGTCTTTTGGCAGTATCTCATTGACAATCTCAATCATCTCATACATCTTCTCCGTAGGCTCGCCAACTGCCAGACCGCCAATGGCATTACCGTCGGCACCAAGATCGGCGACAAACTTGGCCGACTCCTGACGAAGGTCTTTATAGACACAGCCTTGCACAATCGGAAAATATGCCTGACTGTAGCCATATTTGCCGTCGGTTTCCTTATAGTGGTCCCATCCGCGGCGCAGCCAGCGCAGAGTCAACGCCAACGACTTTTTGGCATACTGATAGTCGGAATCGCCCGGCGGACACTCGTCAAGCGCCATCATTATGTCGGAACCGATGGAACGCTGTATGTCGACCACTCCCTCTGGCGTGAACAGATGTTTCGAGCCGTCGATGTGTGAACGGAAATACGCGCCTTCCTCCTTCAGTTTCCGGTTGGCGGAAAGGGAAAACACCTGGAATCCTCCGCTGTCGGTAAGAATCGGACGCTTCCAGCCATTGAACTTATGCAGTCCGCCGGCCTTCTCTATGATGTCCATTCCCGGACGCAGATACAGGTGATATGTGTTGCCCAGGATAATCTGGGCCTTGATGTCGTTTTCAAGTTCGTGGAAATGCACAGCCTTGACCGAACCCACTGTGCCAACCGGCATGAAAATCGGGGTCTCTATAGTGCCGTGCGCAGTGGTTATGAGTCCCGCTCGCGCGTTGCTGTTCAAATCCTCTTTTTGCAGTTCAAAATCCATATTTTTCGAGCCATTTTATTTCAAACTACAAAATTAAGCAAATTCTGCGAAAGTAAGCGACTGAAACGGCAAGATGTAGCGCATAATCATTCGTTTTTACGACAAAATTGCTCCTTCGCTCTGACAAAATAGCAGAAAAAAGCATGTGGCACAAGGATTGCTGACTTGATGGCTGAATTTATTAATTACGTATAAACCAAATAAATATATACATTATGAATTTTGACAACTTTACAATCAAATCGCAAGAGGTCGTACAGCAGGCTGTACAGACCGCTCAGCAGAACGGCAACCAGGCCATTGAGCCGGAGCATCTGCTGAAGGCTTTGCTCGACAAAGGCGAGTCGGTTGTGAAATTCGTTTTCCAGAAGCTCGGCGTAAACCAGCAACTGGTTGCGATGCAACTCGACAAGGCGCTGTCGGCTCTGCCAAAGGTGAGCGGCGGCGAACCTTACCTGTCGCGCGAGTCAAACGATGTGTTGCTGAAAGCCATCGACTGCGCAAAGCGGCTCGGTGACGAATACGTGACATTGGAGGCTATTCTTATAGCGCTCCTGAAGGTCAACACCAAAGTGTCGACAATACTGAAAGACAACGGCGTGACCGAACAGGATCTTGAGGCTGCGGTAAAAGAACTGCGAAAGGGCGAGAAGGCTACGAGCCAAAGCGCGGAGGATTCCTACAACGCTTTGAGCAAATATGCCATCAACCTTAACGAGCGTGCCCGCAGTGGAAAACTCGACCCTGTGATAGGCCGTGACGACGAGATACGACGTGTGCTGCAGATTCTTAGCCGACGCACGAAAAACAACCCTATTCTTGTGGGCGAGCCTGGTACCGGCAAAACGGCTATCGCCGAGGGTCTGGCTCAACGGATTGTGCGTGGCGATGTGCCTGAAAACTTGAAAACCAAACAATTGTACTCACTCGATATGGGTGCGCTTGTGGCTGGTGCCAAATACAAAGGTGAGTTTGAGGAACGTCTGAAAGCAATCGTCAACGAGGTGACCAAAAGCAACGGCGAGATTATCCTCTTCATCGATGAGATACACACGCTTGTCGGTGCAGGAAAGGGCGAAGGCGCCATGGATGCCGCAAATATCCTGAAACCAGCTTTGGCAAGGGGTGACTTGAGGAGCATCGGTGCGACAACGCTCGATGAGTATCAGAAGTACTTCGAGAAGGACAAAGCGTTGGAGCGTCGTTTCCAGATTGTCATGGTCAACGAGCCTGACGAGCTGAGCAGCATCGCCATCCTGCGTGGTCTGAAGGAACGCTATGAGAACCATCACAAAGTGCGTATCATGGACGAGGCGATAATTGCCGCCGTGCAACTTTCGGAACGCTATATAACCGACCGTTTCCTGCCCGACAAGGCAATTGACCTTATTGATGAGGCTGCCTCTAAATTGAGAATCGAAATTGACTCTGTGCCACAGGCTCTTGACGAAATTATCCGCAAAATCTCTCAACTCGAAATCGAGCGGGAGGCAATCAAACGCGAAGAGGGCGAATCCGACAAAGTGAAAGGTTTGGAGAAGGAGCTGTCCGACCTGCGCGAGGAAGAGAAGAGCTATATGGCTAAATGGAAAGCCGAAAAGGAGCTGATAAACAAAATTCAGCAGAACAAAATCGACATTGAGCAGCTCAAATTCGAGGCCGACAAGGCTGAGCGCGACGGCGACTATGCAAAGGTGGCTGAAATACGCTACTCCCGCATCAAGAACAAGGAGGATGAAAACAAGCAATTGCAGCAACAACTCCACGACATGCAAGGCGACAGATCGCTGATAAAGGAGGAAGTCGACGCTGAGGATATTGCCGACATCGTGTCGAGATGGACGGGAATACCTGTGGCGAAGATGGTGACAAGCGAGAAGGAGAAACTGCTCCATCTCGAGGAAGAACTGCACAAACGGGTTGTGGGACAGGACGAGGCGATTTCGGCTATCGCTGATGCCGTGCGCCGCTCACGTGCCGGACTTAACGACCCCAACCGCCCTATCGGTTCTTTCATATTCCTCGGAACCACCGGTGTGGGCAAGACGGAATTGGCAAAGGCTTTGGCTGACTATCTGTTCAACGACGAGAATATGATGACGCGTATCGACATGAGCGAGTATCAGGAGAAGTTCTCGGTGTCAAGGCTCATCGGACCTCCTCCCGGATACGTTGGATACGAGGAAGGCGGACAGCTGACGGAGGCCGTAAGGCGCAAACCGTACTCTGTGGTGCTCTTCGATGAGATTGAGAAAGCGCATCCCGACGTGTTCAACATCCTGCTTCAGGTGCTCGACGACGGACGGCTGACGGACAACAAGGGGCGCACGGTCAATTTCAAGAACACAATCATCATCATGACCTCAAACATGGGCTCGCAGCTCATCCGCGAGAATTTCTCGAAGATGACCGACGCAAACAAGGCTGAGACCGTCGAAACCACCAAGAACCAGGTGCTTGAGATGTTGAAGTCGACAATCCGTCCGGAGTTCCTGAACCGTATTGATGAGATTATAATGTTCACGCCTCTGTCGAAATCTGAAATCAAGGAGATTGTGGCTCTCCAAGTCAACAATGCTCGCCGTATGCTCGCTAAAAACGACATAGAGCTCGACATTACCGACAAAGCGCTCTCCTTGCTTGCCGACGAAGGCTACGACCCTGAGTTCGGCGCACGTCCGGTTAAGCGTGTCATCCAGCGTGAGATTCTCAACCGCTTGTCGAAAGACATTCTTGCCGGAAACGTTACGAAAGACAAGTCTATCGTTATCGACGCCGACGGTGACCAATTCGTGTTCCGAAACAAATAAAAACCCTATCATCATACTGATAAAAAGGCAACCGCATAGAAATGTGCGGTTGCCTTTTTGCGTTTCCACAGCACCATATCCAAGGCACTAATTACATAAATAACAGCAAATAAATTTGTACTACACTTCCAACCACAAGCAATGCCATGATTGTCGACATTGCATAATTCAAGCCTCTTTCCCCAGCCGTTGCGTCTTTTTTCGCCTTAACAGGCAGTAAATCAAAAAGGACGCTGAGCAGAAAGCACTGCAGATAGTCTTTGACAAACCACGTCGCCTTACCAACCGCTTTGCAAAGGCTGCCGCCTATGCGGCGTGCCTCATCGAAAATAGGATCATTGTTTGAGAGAGTCTTCTCATAGTAGGTTTTTGCTTCCATGACTTTGTGTTTTTATCTTTACACTGCAAAGTAACTGTTTTTGCGAGCACATTGTTTGCCCACACAACATAACAAAACATAAACGAGGGAGGCGGCACTGAAATTTCAGCACCGCCTCCCGTTTTTAAAATCTTTATCGTCAGTCAACGTAGGTTATTACACAACGTTTCTGTGTCTCGTAAGGAAGGTCGTTGTAACGATGGGCGAAATCAAGCGACGTTAACGTCTTGGCTGAATCAATCTGCGGAGAAAAGACATAAGACTCTTTTCCCGAAGCGGCTTTATAGATTACATAAGGCAGCATCTTGCCGAAATTGCCCTTCTCGGCAAGCACCGCATATTTGAGCATGCCGCGCGACGTCATTGTCATCATCGCTATAAAGTTGACGTCGATGTTGCAGTCGTCGCGCAACGGCAATGCCGGGTCAAACTGATAGACCAATCTTTTATCGGTTGTGACAATGAAAAGGTTGCTTTTCACGTCTACATCATAAAGCCAGGTCGACTCTCCATTTGTGCGCTTTGCAAGAAAGCCTTCTACGCCGTATGTCATTTGCATATCGCCTACCGACACAATGCGTTTCAAATCGTCGAGCGTGGCATTGACCACCTCGTCGGGCATACCGGTTTCTTTCATTGTATACACGCATTTACCAGATTGGCTGCGGTCGATGGTCACAACCACGTCGCTCTCTGTCAATGCCACCTTGTCGCGGCTATGATAGTCTGCTCCGACAATCACATCGCCTGAATATCTAAACGCAAGCGACTCCTCATAAACCGCGTTCATTTCTCTGTCAAAATTTGTCATTTCTATCTTGGCAACACGCGCCGACACCGATGGCTTTGGCTCGTCGCCTCCAGTCATGCCTGCCTGGCTGAACTGGAATTTCACCGTTTCTTTGTGGCACGTGACAGTCACCGTTGCCGAGCGGTATTTTTTCGTTGTGTTGGCGGCGATAAACGCTGTCAGCTCCACAGTTCCCGCTTCGCCTTCCGTTTTGTCAAGCGTGAGCCACCCCTGGTCCGACGTGCCGTAGCCCACGGTCGCTGTCCACACGTCACGAGCCTTCAACACCGGCAAGGTCTCCCTGCGGAGATTGCTGTTTATCGAAAAATTCTGCGATTTGCCCGTCAGCCACTTCTCCGAATCGTTGTCGTCGCCGCAGGAGGCAAGCACTATGCCTATAATCGCCATTATCAAGCTGAATCTAACTTTCATATACTTATAAATAAATTTAAAAAAGAGGAAAGCCGACTTTCTGCGGTCAGCCATCCCCTTGTTTGTCAACTGTTATTTTTCTTCTTCTGGCACGGGCGGAGGAGTGGCAGAGTCGTCGGGATCGCTCAGACTGTCGGTCTCCGATTTGTCTGCGTCGCCGGCAGCGATGCTGCGCTGACGCTCTTTCTCCTCGTTGGCTTTGATTATCTCATCCGCACGCGACGCCCATTTGCGCTTGCCGAAGATATGCTCCACGTCTTCTGTGAAGATAACCTCCCGCGTAAGCAACAAGTCGCGCAACTGATGATGTCCGCCCTCATATTCTTTCAATATCTGTTTTGCTCGCTCATACTGCTCCGAGAGCACGCGCGTAACCTCCGCGTCAATCATGCGGGCACGGTCCTCGCTGTAAGGCTTTGCAAACATATAGTCCTGACCTGTCGAGTCATAGTAGCTTACATTTGGCAACGACTTGCTCATTCCATAATATGCCACGATGGCATACGCCTGTTTCGACGCGCGTTCAAGGTCGTTGAGCGCTCCTGTCGACACGCAGCCGAGAAACAAGTCTTCTGCTGCACGACCGCCAAGCAACGAGCAAATCTCGTCAAGCAACGCCTGCTCTGGCGTGATCTGACGCTCTTCTGGCAGATACCAGGCGGCTCCGAGAGCCTTGCCGCGCGGCACAATGGTTACTTTGATCAGCGGATTGGCATATTTCAAATGCCAGCTTATTGTGGCATGGCCTGCCTCATGGGTGGCGATTGACTCACGCTCTTCCTCTGTCGTGATTTTAGAGCGTTTCTCCAAGCCTCCGACAATACGGTCAACCGCATCCATAAAGTCTTGCTTCTCAACAAACTCCTTGCTGCGGCGCGCCGCTATAAGAGCGGCCTCATTGCACACGTTGGCAATGTCGGCGCCCGAGAATCCCGGTGTCTGGCGCGAAAGAAGGTCGACATCCACATCCGGAGCAATCTTGACATCGCGCAGATGCACCATGAATATTTCCTTGCGGTCGTTCAAATCCGGAAGGTCGACATAAATCTGACGGTCAAAACGTCCGGCACGAAGCAAAGCCTTGTCGAGAATGTCGACGCGGTTTGTTGCGGCAAGCACAATGATACCGCTGTTGGTGCCGAAACCGTCCATCTCGGTGAGCAATTGGTTCAACGTGTTCTCGCGCTCATCGTTAGAGCCCATATTGGGGTTTTTTCCGCGGGCACGTCCCACAGCGTCGATCTCGTCGATGAATATGATACACGGCGCTTTGTCTTTGGCTTTCTTGAACAAGTCGCGCACTCGCGACGCGCCAACGCCCACAAACATCTCCACAAAGTCGGAACCCGACAATGAGAAGAAAGGCACGTTGGCCTCGCCTGCCACGGCTTTTGCAAGCAGCGTCTTTCCGGTTCCTGGAGGGCCTACAAGCAAAGCGCCCTTGGGTATCTTTCCTCCAAGATTAGTGAATTTCTGAGGGTTTTTCAGAAATTCAACAATCTCCTCAACCTCGGTCTTTGCCTCCTGCAGTCCTGCCACGTCCTTGAACGTTACGTTGGTGCCCTTTTCCTTGTCGAAAAGCTGCGCCTTTGTCTTGCCTATGTTGAACACGCCGCCCGAGCCGTCGCCTCCGCCTCTCGACATGCGGCGCATCAGGATGAACCAGAACACAATCAACAGGATTACGGGGCCGAACGACCACAAGAACCCTGCGATTCCACTGCCCGACTCATATTCAAGGATTCCGGTGTAAGGGATGCTCTTCATCTGGTCCTCAAACACATTGTGAGGCACTTGTACAACGACTCTTGCCTTGCTGTAATTGACCTTTGCCATGTCTTTAAACACCTGCTTGGCGCCTGCCTCGGTCAACTCAGCCTCAAGTTTATTGTCGCCGGCATACACCCACATATGCTTGACATTGCCCTCCACAAGAAGCTTCTTGAAATCCGGTTGCCAATTCATCGGTTTTTCTGCAGATGAGTCGTTGAAGTAAAACAACCCCATCAGAACCATACCGATGATGGCATACATCCAGAATATGCTGAATCGGAATCCTTTAAATTGCTTTTTCTTATTGTCCATTTTTTATCTATCGCTTAATCAATATCTGGGATTTCTTTTATCTCGGCGTCGTTCCACAGCTGCTCAAGATTGTAATACTCCCTGTATTCCGGAAGGAACACGTGCACATAAATCGTGCCGTAATCTATAACAATCCATTGCGAATTGCGGTAGCCGTCATAGTTGAAGGGCTTAACACCCGATTTCTCCTGAACATATTCGCGCACAGAGTCGGCGATGGCAGAAACCTGCATCGTGGATGTGCCTTGACAAATGATAAAATGTTCTGTAGAGACATATTCAAGTCCTGTCAAGTCCACATGTGTGATATTTTTTCCTTTGCGTTCTTGAATTCCCTCAACTATAAGATTCAATAGTTCGTCGTTAGTCATTATTTTCTTTTATTGTTAGTTATTCTCTTTTTCTTCAATTTCTGAGCTATGCAGCCTATCTTATGCAAAGATAGTGCAAGGTGAGCGGAAAGAAATGAGCTTGCTCTGTTTTCTTTCCCGAACCGCAGCCTGTCTTATACAAAGATAGTGCAAATCGAGTGCAAAACATTCAAGCTTGCTTGATATTGTTTTGCCAAGATGCAGCCTATCTTATGCAAAGATAATGCTTTATGCCATAATAGCAATTTCCTAAGCCCACAAATATTTATCACCGCTACTTATAGAACAATTTCAACACGATTTGTTTCACTCAAAGTTGTTAAATTTCAACAAAAACCAGCCTGAAATCTGGCTCAAAGTCAGGAAAAGCGGAATATGTCAAAACCCTGCACCATGAGACGATGGCAACGTTGGCTGGCTATCGTCGCGGAGCGACGACACTCTGCCATAACCCGGTACGCGAGCGCAGCAGAGCGTGCCGGGATTCGACATGCCCCCTGCAATCAGCGTGCCGGAGGTACGCTACTACCGGAGCGCATCCCCACGCCTGCGGCGATGCCCACGCGACGCCTGCGGCAACGGTTGGGCAACAATAGCAACAGAGACCCTCGGACAAGTCCGGGAGCCTCTGTCTATTGATAGGAAAAATATATTCTTCGAATTATTTGTTGAGCGCTTCTTTTACAGCATCGTTAGGCACCATCTCTTCTTTAAATACGTAGGCACCTGTTTTCGGAGACTTGACAGCTTTGATAATCTTGCTGTAAGTACGTCCCTCTCCAGTTTGAAGGGTTGCGACTGTTTTCTTTGCCATAGCTCTGTATACTATTTTATTTGATTTCTTTATGTACTGTTACACGTTTAAGGATTGGGTTGTATTTCTTCAACTCCAAACGCTCTGTTGTATTTTTGCGGTTCTTAGTAGTGATGTAGCGAGAAGTACCCGGCATACCGCTGTCTTTGTGCTCTGTGCATTCGAGAATGACTTGCACTCTGTTACCTTTTGCTTTCTTTGCCATTTTATTCTACTGTTTTAATGCTTGTTAAGTAACCTTTTTCAGCTGCCTGCTTGATTGCAGCGTTAAGACCGATTTTGTTGATTGTACGGAGTCCTGCTGCAGAAACAGTAAGACGAATCCAAATTTGCTGCTCAACCCAGAAGAATTTTCTGTTGAAAAGGTTGACCTCAAATTTGCGCTTTGTTCTTCTCTTTGAGTGAGAAACATTATTACCTACGGCCGCTTTTCTGCCTGTAATTTGACAAACTTTTGACATGGCTATAATTAATTTTATTAATTTTCAATTGATTATCCTCAAAACAGAGTGCAAAGTAAGCGATTTTTTGTATACTAACCAAATTTTTCAGTCATTTTTCGCAAAATAATTAGTTGATTAGCATTTTTATCAGCATTATTTGAGCCATTGTTGTGGCATGGTTGATTACGCGATCGCGATTTCCTGCAAAATGATAGCATTTGCTCTCGGTCTGACCTCGCTTAGTGGCGGAAATCCATACTGTGCCGACGGGCTTGTCTGCGGTGCCGCCGCCTGGCCCGGCGATTCCTGATGTCGCCACCGCGCAATCTGTATTGAGTGCGCGCGAAACGCCTTCCGACATCTGACGCACCACCGGCTCGCTGACCGCGCCTTCCGTCGCCAGTGCGGTGCCGTCAACGCCGAGAAGCCCTTCCTTCACCTCGTTGGCATAGCTGACAACCGAACCTTTGTAGTAGTCTGAGCTGCCTGCCACCTGCGTTATCTCATGCGCTATATTGCCGCCCGTACAGCTTTCCGCCGTCGCCATCGTATAGCCTTTGTCGCGCAGCATGTCGCCAAGTATCTGCGCTATGGTCTTGTCTTCTCTGCATATCAGCGATTTGCCGAGTATCGACGCGAGCTTGTCGCTTTGCTCCGCCATGACGGCTTCAAGACGCGACGCGTCGGTGTCGGTTCCGGTAAGGCGCAGGCGGATCAGTCCGGGCTTGGGCAGATACGCAAGATGCACGTTGCCGGGCATCGCTTTCTCATAGTCGTCGAGCATGCCGGCAAGCACCGACTCCGAATAGCCGATCACGATAAATGTGCGGTGCTGCAATGCGTCTTTGCGCGGAAAGCGGTGCTTGAGCATCGGGAACACCTCCGTGCAAAACATCTCTTGGGTCTCAAACGGCACTCCGGGCATCGAGACGAGCACCTTGCCGTCTTTCTCAAACCACATCAGAGGTGCGGTACCCACACGGTTTTGAATCACGCGGCACGACGACGGCACATAGGCTTGCGCGGCTGTCAGCGGATTTATCTTCAACCCGCGCTTGCGCACCACCTCGAGCACATTTGCCTCCACATTCTTGTCGTAGACGAGTTCGCCGCCAAACAGCTCACACAGCGTAGGCTTCGTTATGTCGTCTTTCGTTGGGCCGAGGCCTCCGGTGGTAAGCACCACATCGGTCTCGTCAAACGCTTGCTTTATTGCCCGTTTTATCTCGTCGGCATCGTCTGCGACAACGCGCACGGAGCGCACAGACCATCCGTCGGGATTGATTTCCCGCGAAATCATCCCTGAATTTGTATCCACAACCTGCCCTATCAGCAATTCATCGCCGATGGCTATGATGGAAACCTGCATAATTACCTCCTTTTTTTAAACTTCGACGCGTGCAAACGGCGCGATGTCGAGGCTGCAATATTTTTTGTCAAGATATTTGAAATATCCGGCAATGGCCACCATTGCGGCATTGTCGGTTGTAAACGCGCGCTTGGGAATGAACGCTTTCAGACGGCGGCGACGGCAGAACTCGTCAACGGCATTGCGCACGCCGGAATTTGCCGACACGCCTCCTCCGATAGCCACCTGCTTGATTTCCGGATGTTCCTTCACTGCCTTGCCAAGCTTGTCTATCAAGATGTCGATGATGGTTTTCTGCAACGATGCGGCAAGGTCTGCCTTGTTTTTCTCTATGAAGTCGGGGTCTTTCTTCACCTCGTCGCGGAGGGTGTAGAGAAACGACGTCTTCAATCCGCTGAAACTGTAGTCAAGGCCTGGGATATGGGGCTTGCTGAACTTAAACCGGGTTGCGTCGCCCTCGGCTGCCAAACGGTCAATGTGCGGACCGCCGGGATAAGGCAACCCCATCACCTTGGCGCACTTGTCAAACGCCTCTCCGGCTGCGTCGTCGATTGTCTGCCCGAGTATTTCCATATCGTTGTAGTCTTTAACGATGATAATCTGAGAGTTGCCGCCCGAAATCAGCAGACACATATATGGAAACTCCGGCACTTCTGTGCTCTCGTCCTCTTTTATGAAATGCGACAGCACATGCCCGTGCAAGTGGTTGACACACACCATCGGGATGTCGAGCGCGGTGGCAAGTCCTTTGGCAAACGAGGTGCCGACAAGCAATGAGCCTATCAGCCCCGGACCGGCGGTAAACGCGATGGCGCTGATGTCAGACTTACTTATTCCCGCACGTTTTATCGCCTCCGACACCACCGGCACTATATTTTGCTGATGCGCGCGCGATGCCAGCTCGGGCACCACTCCGCCAAACGCCTCATGGACGCTCTGGCTCGCTATCACATTCGACAACAGGATTCCGTCGCGTATCACTGCCGCCGACGTGTCGTCGCACGACGATTCTATTCCTAATATTATATTACTCATCTATTCGTTTTTAGTACCTTGCTATTTTGCGCAAAAATACGAAAAAAACAAGACTTATCACATTCTTACGCCAAAAATTACAGCCGTGACGCATCCTTTCCGGATGCGCCACGGCTGTGCTTGCCATTATTATATTTTTAATTGAAATCGTTGAGTATGTTCTTCAATCGCTTGCGTGCAAAGAAGATGCGGCTTTTAACCGTACCCAACGGGATGTTCATCTTATCGGCTATCTCCTCGTATTTATAGCCCGCGACAAACATCGAGAACGGAACGCGGTATTCCTCGCTGAACGAATTGATGACCGAGGAGATTTCCTTTACATTGTATGCCACCTCAGGCGAATCGTAACCTGAATTCTGGGGCAGATTCAGATGATACAGGTCGTCGGTGGTGTCGATCAGCGTCTTGCTGCGGGCTGCGCGACGATAGTTATTGATAAAGATGTTGCGCATAATGGTAAAAACCCAACCTTTGAAATTGGTGTTGTCAACATATTTGTCGTGGTTGTCGAGCACTTTCAGATTCGTTTCCTGCATCAAGTCCTCTGCGTCTTCCTTGTTCAATGTCAACGACATTGCAAAATTGCCAAGATGCTTCTGCAGTCCCTCAAGCCGATTATATAAACCCTTATCCATAACTTTATCTTGTTTTTACCTTGCGGTTGTTTTTTCTTATTTAATTGTTCACTTTATAATGAACAAATCTTGTGCCAAACTCGTTTATATGTTTTAAAGTCCCTAAAAAACACCACGCCCCCACCGAAATCACTTCGTCGGGAGCGTGTTAGCTTAACCTTGTTACGCAATTATGATTAACAAATTAAATCCTTACGATGCAAAGGTACTGCCTCGCAGCCGCTCCGACAATCGCATTTTAAAGGTAAATTTGTATACATATAGGCTTCCCAAATACCTATTTTTGCGTATTTTACTTACTTTTCTCCCGTTTTGCCAATATTTAGGCAAAATCGCCAGCGAAGTGTTTTTCTACAAATTTGCCCACAGTGGGGAAAAATTCCACACTGTGGGCAATCTTTATTAATCCAACTTCAACACTGCAAGGAATGCCTTCTGCGGCACTTCCACAGAACCAATCTGCTTCATGCGCTTCTTGCCCTTCTTTTGCTTTTCGAGCAACTTGCGCTTACGACTGATATCGCCGCCGTAGCATTTTGCCGTCACGTCTTTACGCACTGCCTTCACCGTCTCACGGGCAATGATTTTAGCTCCGATGGCGGCTTGAATGGCGATGTCGAACTGCTGACGCGGTATCAGCTCCTTCAGCTTCTCGCACATCCGGCGGCCGAACGACACGCTGTTGTCGACGTGGGTCAGCGTGCTGAGGGCATCGACCGACTCTCCGTTGAGCAGGATGTCGAGTTTCACAAGTTTCGACTCGCGGAAGTCGTGCAGATGGTAGTCAAACGAGGCATAGCCTTTGGATATTGATTTCAGTTTGTCGTAGAAGTCAATCACAATCTCTCCAAGCGGAATGTCGAAAACGAGTTCCACGCGGTTGCCAGAAATGAAGTCCTGCTTCACCAGCTCGCCGCGCTTGCCAAGGCAAAGCGTCATTATCGGACCTATAAAATCGGTGGTCGAGATTATCGATGCCCGGATATACGGCTCTTCGATGCGCTCAATGAGTGTCGGGTCTGGAAGTCCCGACGGATTGTGCACCTCCATTTCGTTGCCTTTCTTGTCATACACCTTATACGAAACGTTGGGCACCGTGGTGATGACGTCCATATCAAACTCGCGGCCGAGACGCTCCTGCACAATCTCCATGTGGAGCAGTCCGAGAAATCCGCAACGGAATCCGAAGCCAAGAGCCACCGACGATTCAGGCGTGAACGTCAGAGAGGCGTCGTTAAGCTGCAGCTTCTCAAGCGATGTGCGCAGGTTTTCGAAATCCTCTGTCTCTATAGGATACACGCCGGCAAACACCATAGGCTTAACTTCCTGGAAACCCTCGATGGCTTTCTCACAAGGCCTGGCAACGTGGGTAATCGTGTCGCCCACCTTCACCTCGCGCGATGTCTTGATGCCGCTTATGATATATCCCACGTTGCCGGCACTCAATTCGTTGCACGGCGACAGGTTGAGTTTAAGCACTCCGATTTCTTCGGCGTTGTACTGCTTGCCGGTATTTACAAACTTCACAAAGTCGTCTTTACGGATGCGTCCGTTCAGAATTTTGAAATACGCGATAATGCCACGGAATGGGTTGAAAACCGAGTCGAAAATCAACGCTTGGAGCGGCGCGTCTGGGTCGCCCGACGGCGCGGGGATGCGCTCCACGATTGCATCAAGGATTTCAGGCACGCCGATGCCTGTCTTGCCGCTGGCGCGGATAATGTCCTCATGTTTGCATCCGAGTAGGTCGACAATCTGGTCCTCCACCTCTTCAGGCTTTGCGCTGTCGAGATCCACCTTGTTGACCACCGGAATGATTTCCAAGTCGTTGTCGATTGCCATATATAGGTTGGAGATGGTCTGCGCCTGGATGCCCTGCGACGCGTCGACAATCAGCAGCGCGCCCTCGCAGGCGGCTATCGACCGCGACACCTCATAGGAGAAGTCTACGTGTCCCGGGGTGTCAATCAGGTTCAGCACGAAGTCTTCGCCATTATGACGGTAATTCATCTGGATGGCGTGGCTCTTGATTGTGATGCCGCGCTCGCGCTCAAGGTCCATATTGTCGAGCACCTGGTCTTGCAGGTCTTTGCCCATCACTGTTTTTGTATGTTCAAGCAGTCGGTCGGCAAGCGTACTCTTGCCGTGGTCAATGTGCGCTATAATGCAAAAATTCCTTATATGATTCATCTGTCTTCAATTACAGTGCGAAGATACGCATTTTTGGTCAAATATTAAAATTTCACGCCGTTACGGCACTCTGATAATTTCCTTGTCGTATGCGAGTTCCACTCCTTGCGGAAGCAGCCGCGACGTGGCTTCGTGCAGCCCTATGCCGTCGCTCTCGTGGATGAGCAATGCGCGGCGGGGATTTGCCTGGGCTACGACGGCGAGCGTTTCCTCAAGATTCATGTGCGACAGGTGTGGCTCGAAGCGCAGGGCGTTTATTATTAATGTGTCAATGCCTTGCAGACGTGCCATCGTTGACGGCGGAATGGTCTTGGCGTCGGTGATGTAAGCCAGATTGCCTATAAGGTAGCCGAATATCGGCAGTTTGTAGTGCATCACGGGCAGTGGCTCCACCCTCACGCCTTTCACCTCAAAGGGCTCGCCCGCCAGCGGATGCATGTCAAACGTTGGCACTCCGGGATAGAGATGCTCGCGGAAGCAGTAGGGAATGCGTGCTTTTATGTCGGCTACGACGTTGGGCTGGGCGTAGACGGGAAATGGGATTTCGCGGCAATACGGACGGAGGTCGTCCATGCCGCCTACGTGGTCGTAATGGCTGTGGGTGATGAGCAGCGCGTCGAGGTGGAGGTCGGAGGCGCTGAGCATCTGCTGCCGGAAATCGGGTCCGCAGTCAATCAGCAGGCTGACGCCCTGCGTGCGCACGATGGCGGAGCAGCGCAGGCGTTTGTCGCGTGGGTCGGCCGATTTGCACACTTCGCATTCACATCCCAATTGCGGCACGCCTGTCGATGTGCCGGTGCCAAGAAATTCTACTTCAATCATTGTCTGAATCGTTCCAATATTCCGTCAGCAAACACGAGATACACACCGTTGTCATACACCCAACGCTCCAGCAAGCCGCCGTGTGTGGGCACGCGGTCGACCGACTGCGGCGCGCCGAGCGACAATGTGCATTCTTCTTTTGTCATCCCCACTGCCACCTGCCCGCGCACAATCAAGCTCCAGTTTTCATTGGAGATATGCTTGTAGTTGCTGCGGATGTCGCTGAAAGAGAAGAGTTTGTCGAACGTCACATTTCTCACCGCCGACGTGGGCGACGACATCATGACTCCGCTGTGCCTGCCGTCTTGGTCGAATGCCACATAGAATGGATAAACGGCATCGCCGGTGGTTACGCTCTCAACCGTGACCGGGACGTAGCGAAGACCGGTCTCAAACGAGCCGTCGCGGCGGCGCCATGTCGACGTGCGCAGATAGAGCGTGCGGCCGCGGAGCAGGCTGTCAACGCGCGCCACATAGTCGAGGTCGGAAAGAAACGGCACTGCGTAGTAGCCGCTGAGAGGCTGCAGCTCCGCAAGGGTCTTGCCGGTGTCGTAACGATATTGGCGGTCGGTGTCGGACAGCACAATCACCACTTTTTCTATATTGTCGATGTCGCGTTGCAGTTCTTGTCCTGCAAATGTAAGAGTGTGACCTTTCAGAGTGTCGACCGACGGCCGCAGCACGAGGCTGATGTCGTTGCTTGTAACCACAAAGCGTTTTCCTTTGCGCCATTGTCCGTAGGTCTGCGGCTTGACGCTGTCGAGCAGTGCTTCCTCGGCTGTGCGCTTGTTGGCTTTCACGCGCGCCACGTCGCGGTCGGTGATGCGTCCGGTGTTCTCTATTCCGGTGAAACACGCCGTCATCACGGGCAGCAGAGCCAGCGCCGCCACATATTTAATATATTTGTTTATCTTCTTCATCGTTGCAAAGTTAGCATTATTTTTCCTCAGAAACGATGTAATTAAAAAATAATATGTAACTTTGCGCCTGAATAGCCCAAATTTTAGGTTTGTACCCACTGTGGTTGTAGCCAGGGAATTAAGATTAAGATATTGAAAATTATAACGAAAAAACGGATTAATACTTATTTATTATGACGAAAAAAGTAATTGCCGGCAGCCTCGCGCTGCTCGCCGTAACCGCTATGTATGCCCAGACATACCAGCTCCCGAATGTAGGGTTCGAGAATTGGGAAGATGCTGGCAAATCTTGGTTGACAGGACATGCTGACACTCCAACAGAACAACGTCCATATAACGAGCCTACCGATTGGAATTCTTCAAATGTGAAATGCTCCGCAATCTCTTTTGATTTGGTCAAACAGCAAACTCTGAACGGTTCTAAATATGCACAAGCCATAAATACAAAAGTGGGCAGCGCAATCTCAAAATACGTCCCTTATGTCGGCGCATTGACATTGGGAGAAACTTGGTATGCAATATTTTGGGACTGGTCCGGAACAGCCCCAGACACCAATGCCGGAAGAAAAGGAAACACATACGCTCAGAACGGCTCTTATGGAGGAATCACTTTCAACGGCAGACCTGACGCATTGGCTGGCGACTTCGCAATCACTACAAGAAACGACAACGAGGAGGCCCATGCAATAGCCTATCTTTGGTCTGGTTCTTTTTCCGGCTCTGTTCCAGGAGAATTAAGTTATACAGGCTCTTGGCTTAACCCAAAAGAAGGAACAATAAAAAGTTGGAAAAAGATTGAAAACGTTGACCGCGCAATATGGGGCACAATCGACCCTTCGATAGTTACAGACAAGACCATAAAGGATATTGATGCTTCAAAAGGTAAAATAATCGCATATTGCGACAAAGCTTTCAACAGCACATTCGATTGGACTAAAATTGAAATTCCTTTGACTTATATTTCCGACGCAGCCCCCGAGATGACCAACGTAATCATCGCCGCCGGCGACCCTTGGGACAGCCGCAAAAGCGTTGCGGGAAACGACATCAACGTCGACAACTTGTGCTACGCTTACTTCTCTCGCCTCTCCGACGCAAACATCGACGGATATGCGTTTGACTTCAATCCCAACACGCTCGACTACGTAATCACTGTCGACGATGTTGAAAACTTCACATTGCCTACCGGCGTAAACTACAGCATCATGAGCAATGAGGCGTTGACAGCCGACAAGGAGGCTACCGTGAGCAACATCAACGACAACAAGCAAATCAGCATCAAGGTGACCAACAAGCAGTCAATCGCAAACGCTGAGGCTACCGATGCCGACGGCTTGCGCGAACACACTTACAACTTCTACTTCCGCGAGGCTCCGCAGCAGTTTGAAGGCTTCTACTTCACCAATGTCAACGGCTCCGACATCTACTCTGGCGAGACAACAACACTCACCCTCACCCAAGAGAATGCCGACTACCACACTTACACGCTCGCAATCGCCGACGTGAAAGTGGCACAGGCTGCCACACGTGCTGCCGGCGACGCTGTAAACGTTACTGTTTCAGGCTTGACAAAGACTGAGAAAGACGGCAAGGTGATCTATTCAGGAACCGACGACAACGCGAAGGTGGGCAACGAGACAAAACAGGTAAGCGCCGTAGCCACTTTCGACGGCGACAACTATGAGGTGAAATTCTCGTTCACCAACGAGGACGGCACTGTGACCAACGTGGTTTCCACTCCAGAGCCTACTACTTCAAGCGTAAGCGAAATCAACGGTGCCACAGCCGCTGTCGCTGCCACTGAGGGCGCAATCCTCGTCAGCAACTACAACGGTGCCGCCGCTGTCTACACCACCGACGGACGTCTGGCTGCCAACGCCGAAGTCAACGGCTCTGCAAGCATCAATGTTGCCGCAGGCCTCTACATCGTGCGCACTGGCAACAAAGCAACAAAGGTTATCGTAAAATAATCTATACGACACCATATCACGACAGCCGGGCAGCAAGTCCGGCTGTCTTTTTTTTTGCGCGCCGCCAAATCCATAAGGTCTGCAAAATCAAACAAGTTTGTTTTGCATTTCGCTCGCCTTGCACTATCTTTGTAAAACAAACAACGCAACAAGAATGTACTACGTATCAAAAAGAATAGAAATAGCGGGCTGCCATAGCCTCAAACTCGACTACGAAAGCAAATGCTCACAGATGCACGGCCACAATTGGATTGTGACGATACACTGCCGCGCCCGCTCGCTCAATCACAACGGTATGGTGTGCGACTTCACCCACATCAAGGAGAAAATCCACGGTTATCTCGACCACGGCAACTTCAACGAGCTGCTGCCGTTCAACCCAACGGCTGAGAACATTGCCAAATGGATTTGCGACCAGATTCCGGAATGCTACAAGGTGAGCGTACAGGAGTCGGAAGGAAACACCGCCACCTACACAACCGACGACGATGAGCAAGACTTATAAAATCAACGAAATTTTCTACAGCCTTCAAGGCGAAGGATTCTACACCGGCACTCCGTCGGTGTTTGTGCGCTTTTCGGGGTGCAACTTGAGCTGCCCATTCTGCGACACCGACCACAACCAGGGCGTGATGATGACCGCCGACGAAATCGCCGCCGCTGTCAATGCCTTCCCTGCAAGCCATGTGGTGCTGACGGGTGGTGAGCCTTCGTTGTTTGTCGACGACGAGCTGACCGCGGCGCTCCACGGCCATTTCATCGCAATGGAAACCAACGGCACACACCCCGTAGCCGCTGGCGTTGACTGGATTACAATGTCGCCGAAGTCGGACTTTGTCGACGGTGCGGAGCCCGTGCTGACAGAGTGCGACGAGCTGAAACTTGTCTACACCGGACAAAACCTCGACCGCTACGCATCGTTTGCCGCCCGTCACCATTTTCTGCAGCCTTGCGACTGCGGCGACGCCGGGAAAAACCGGCTGCTGCTGAAGGAATGCATACAGGCCTGCCTCGACAATCCCGTCTGGAGGTTGTCGCTGCAAACCCACAAATACCTCGACATCCGCTGATGCCAATTCGCTGATGCCGACCATTACACCATCATTTTTGACTTATCGGCAATGATATATAGCAGATTTTTCGTAACTTTGGAAGAAATCTCAAACCATCTTTGTTTATCGGAAGTTTGGGAGCTAACGCAATTTTCGAGGTTACGATTTGGAAACCTTCTGATTTCCGTATTCTGCCGCGATATGCGTATTGTAAGACCACTCGACGCTGAGCCACCAGCCTGTTTCAATGGCTCATTGTCGGGGTCAAAGGTACACAGAAAAAACGAAATTACAAAACTTTTGAAGGATTTTTCACTCATTCCTCTTTAGTCTCATGATTTTGAATTACCTTTGCACACATATTATAGAAGAGACTATCCTATGGCAAAAATTAAAGTTCAAAATACAGAGATTGGCGGGAAGGGATGCAAAGGGTTATTGAGAAGTTCGGTTTACGATACATCGATGTGCCTTTCATTACCGACATCAAAGACCCCAAGTATCCATTGAGTGCCATCGGGATATACGTGAACTATTTGGAATTAAACAATCTGATAGTTCTGCCTGTTTTTGGAAGAGAGGAAGACAAACAAGCCTTGGAAATTATACAAAAGGCTTTTCCCGATAAAATAGTTGAAACTATTAACTATGACAAAGTGGCACAGGAAGGCGGATTGCTGAATTGTACGACATGGGTGTCCGTTAAATATGTCAGTTTCTAATCATTCGGCAAATAAATATAGACAAGTTTAATTAATGATATTGACATGAAGAAGTTAATTCCGATTTTCGTATGTGTGATTCTTTTCTCTGCATGCCAGCAAACTAAACAGGGAATAGTCAAAGACCTATTAGATGCTGAAAACAGCTTTGAAAAAGAGAAAGTGAATCAGTTGTTATCCGATAGTTTTATGTTCTATGGACCTGTAACGCTCAACAAAGATGCCTATTTATCAAGAGTGGACTCTTTAAAGTCTATTGAGTGCTTGTCAACAATATTGAAGATTCAGGTCTTAGACAGTATCGTAAAGACAGAGGAACAAGAGCGCTCTATCATTGATTCGCTTTTGGAAGTAACACCAGCCATAATTCGATATAAGACATACAGGTTTGTTGATGATAAGTTGTTGTCAATTACAGTTGACTCAACGCTGAATAGTCAGGAATATTTTAATTCTTTAAATGAAAAGTTGATACCGTTCACTTTTTATGTTAATGACCAATTTGACATTGAAGAAGATAAGGATATATTTTCCAATATCAAAAAGTATCTCTCGGAATATGTCAGTCTCCCTGCCTCAGAAAAAAAGCAATACAAGCACTATGCTCACCTTCAAGGAACTTATGTTTCAAAAGACTGCGCCTTCTATCGGAAATTAATTTTCAGGGGAAAGAAGACCGTTACGATTGTTGATGCCTTTTTTGGAATGTCCTTTGCATCAGGCTATGAATTGGACGAGGACGTAATTAGAGTAAAGACGGACAAAAGTGATTTGCTGTTTGAAATCAAAGACAGCCAAACACTCGTCGGCGAAGGATTTGCAAAAGGGACATTTAGAAAAGCAAATTAGTGTTACATGCTTTTCGGTAAGAAATATATGAGAGTGGCCTCTTCGATACAATAACATGGAAACATGTCGCCTAATTCTTGCTCCAAGCCTATAGCTAAAGTTTTAGTTTTCTATGTTGTTCTTGTCCTATGCCGAATTGCACTCGGAACCACTGAGAAATAGAAGTATCATTAATTTGGAGAACAAGTGTTTTGGCATCCCTCACTATCTGTGCAGCCACATTAGTAGCAAGTGCATTACGTCTGTATTCATTAGAGTGAAGCCACCCATTATACTGGATAGGCTTTCCATGTACTAGTTTGTCGGTCTGTTCTTCATTGAAACCGTATTCCTTGCACTCGCGTTCAAGAGTCAACACCTGCTTGAAGGTCGGAAACCACTTATAAGCCTTGTCTAAGATGCGCTTCAGGTTGCTCACCTCTTGCTGGTGCTGCTCATTGGTATGGTTGAGTTCTCTTGCGTGGGTGTCCTTAATCTTCTGCATATCGGCATGCAGTCTATCAATCTGGTCATTCAAATCTTCTACCTCCCTATGCAGTTGAGCGTTTTCTTTCTCCAGTCTGTTCACCTTGTTGGCGCCAAGAAGAGAATTCACTACGTTAAGTACACTGGTGGCGGTCTTCGTGGCGGAGTTGTTCAGTTCCTCAGTCTTAGTTTCTGCCTTGATGCGGGCAAGATCTTTCTTTGCCTGTTCCACCTCTGCTATCACCAGTCTTGCCTTTTCCTGTTCTTCCAGCAGTTGAGCAATGTTAGCCTGTAAGTCCTCGCCTTGTGCAATCAGGCTGCGGTAATACTTATGCGTGGATAAATGTTGCGCCTCCGAGCCTTTAATGCCACGCTGTAGTCCGTATGCTGCCATCTGTTCAGCGTAGGTATCCTGATAGCGTATCAAGTTAGGGCGGCTCATCACCTCGTCGGCACACAAACGAGGTGCGGGTGCCTTCATCCTGTATCTCTTCTTGACGGTCTGCTCCTTCTTTTGCTTCTTACGCTCCGTCTGCACGATAGGGACGATGGTGGCATGGATATGCGGTGTTTCCTCGTCCATGTGCAATCCGGCTGATACCACATTATCCGCTCCGTAGGTCTTACGGAGCCAGTCAATGTTATCTTGGCACCATTCATCGAGCCTGCCTGTCTGCTCTATCTGCTCCATATCGGCATGGGTGCCAGTGAGTACGATGCGGATAGCCTGTACCTGGTTCTTGCCTATCTTGCGTGTAAGTCCTGCCGTATTGAGGCGGTGCTGGATGGCTGCTGTCCTATTGTGGACACCATCGGGGAACTGGATAAGTTCTCGGTTGAGGTGCGTCCGTTTCGGGTTGGCATTCTTCGGTTGTATGGTTCTCTCGATGTGGGCAGACATGCCGCTGTCCACTCCCTTTGCTTTCTCTAAGTGTAATACTGCGTATCCCATTCGCTTGTTTAGATTTATTCGTTTGACATTCCGTTTCGTTGGTCTCTCGTTCTTGTCTGTGTTCGGCTCCTGCCGACGATTCTGGCAGGGTGTCCAGAGGGGTGCAACCACTCGGCCTATTGGGGATTTCTAGCACAAACGTGTTTGTGCGGCTCGAAAAATCCCCTAATAGGCTACGGTATTTCCCGACTCGTGGAAATACCCGTACCTGCGCCAGCATCAGCCCTGTCGTGCATTGCCGTTCCCTATGCTTCGTCCGCTGTGAGACGATGCTTTTTCTTCTTGACTCTAGGGAAGTTGCAATGGACGGATGGACTAAAGGAGGGATAGACGTTGTGTGTTGGAGCGTTCCATCGTTCCAACACACTATCTATCCTCCTAAAAGTCCGTCCTTATTCTCTCTGCCGCACTTGCCGCTAATTCCCTTTTCCTGTTGTTACTGTCAGAATCACCTCAAATGGCTTATGGTTACGGGTGATACACTCCATCAGTTCCCTGCGGACTGCCCTTGCCTGATAGGAGTTCAGACGGAAGGCAAGCAGCAGAACGACCTCCATATTATACACGATGACATAAAGGTTGTCTCTCTTCTTGATGGTTCTCTCTGCCTCGTAGGGCTTTATCAGTTCTTCTTTGTAGAGGGCTTTAATAGCGTTTCTCAACTTGGGGATGAACACTCCGAATAAGTCCACCATTTCGGACTCGCTCATCCAAATCTCTCCACTCGGTATAGTCAGTTCTGTGTACCCGCTATACTCACTCCACTTAATGATATTTCTCTGCTCCATAGTCTTACGCCATTTTGATGTTACTGAATGATTTGTTAAGTTTGTCGCCAAGTATCGTCAGGTCGTCGCTCAACTTCTGAGAAGTGATGCGTGCATAAATCTGTGTCGTGACAATGTTGGTGTGCCCCAATACACGGCTCACACTCTCTATTGGCATACCCTTCGACAAAGCTAAAGTTGCCCAACTGTGACGCGAGCAATGAAGCGAAATCTGCTTCTCGATGCCACAAGCAGCAATGACCTTCTTCAACTTCTTGCAGATAGACCAGTAGTTGAGTTTGCCAAATACCAATTTCTCTTCTTGGAGGTGCTTGTATCGTTCTATTATCTGCAAGGGAACATCCATTAACTTCACTTGATAGGGTACGTTGGTCTTGTGGCGATGTGATAGAATCCACTTGTCACCGTTGATGTCCACAATGTCATCAGTAGTCAGGTTCTTTACGTCCACGAAAGCCAATGCCGTCCAACAGATGAACACGAAGATGTCACGGACAAAGGCAAGGTCGGCATCCTCAAACTCATGGGTCATCACCTGTTTCAGTTCTTCCTCCGTCAAGAACTCTCGTTCCTTGCAGTTCGGACTGATGTGGAACTGGGCAAAGGGATTCCTGGGTATCTTGCCGTTGTAGTGCGCTCTCATCACCACACCCTTCAGCCACATGCAGGTTTGCCAAATAGTACCGCTTGCCAAGCCTCGCTCTGTACTCAGATAGGCAGCGAACTCCTCTATGGACTGAGGTGTCAACTCCAGCATAGACATGTCTAAACGACGGTAATGCAGTTGTATGAACTCTGCCACATTCTTTCTTGAACGCTGCATAGCCCACAGAGTACTGATAACCCTGTCCTTGCCTACACGCTTTTTGAAACTGTCTATATCCTTGTCGAAAGCATTCAGCAGAGTCTCATATTCGCTACCCAAGCCTTGATAGGCATTGCGCACCATCTCAGCAGTTACGAATCCTTCCTTGTCAGAAAGGTGCTGATAGTGCTTGATGAGTTGTGCCTTGATATTATCCAAGTCGCGATTCAGTTGCAGGGCTTCACGGCTTCGTCCCTTGGCACGATTGCCTTTCACGTCCCATAAGTCCAATAGGATGCTCTGCTTGCAACTGAATTGTGACTGAGAGCCATTGATGGTCACCCTGCCCATGATAGGTACAATACTATTCTTCAACTTACTCTTGTTCGCATAGAATAATACAGAAAAAGTGCTTCTTGACATACTTCTTTCTCCAATGTTTAAATTCGGGCTGCAAAATTACGATGTTTTGAGCATTCATCCACTACACAAATCACGGCAGTTTGAGGAAAGCCCGTTCCAAAGTGTTAAAAGTTTAGGTCGGCTATGACAATCGGCATCTTCATATGCCAAAAGCCACCACTTTTCTTTGTATCCGAGGTCGGTTGACAGGGTTACGATTTGGCAACCTAACTCTTGCCGCAATCTTCCCAGATTTGCGTAGAGCCTTCCGACTGTATTGCTTCGTTTTTCCTCGAAATGCCTTTATCTATGCACTTTGTCGCGTTAATTCTCCAAAATTGCTTTCCTAAGTCAACCTTTTTTCGTAACTTTGCGCTTTATAAGTTTTTAGCAAAAAATGTCGTTTGAAATAGCATTCGTTCTAATCTGTATGGTAGCCATGCTCGCAGCATTGGTCTGCGACGTGATGCGTCCGGGCATGATCATGCTCAGCGTCGTTGTCATATTCCTATGCGCCGGAATCATCACTCCGAAGGAGATGCTAGAAGGCTTCAGCAACAAAGGTATGATCACTGTGGCAATGCTGTTTCTCGTCAGCGAGGGCATACGCCGCAGCGGCGCGCTCAACATAATGATTAAATGGCTGTTGCCTCAACAGCGCAAATCCCTACTGCACACTCAATTGCGTATGCTTCCCGCCGTCAGTTTCACCTCGGCGTTTCTCAACAACACCCCTATCGTGGTCATCTTCGCCCCTATTGTGAAGCGTTGGGCGGAACGCATGAAAGTGCCCGCCACAAAACTGCTTATTCCTTTGTCGTATGCCACCATTCTCGGCGGAATGTGCACATTGATAGGCACGTCGACCAACCTCGTGGTGCATGGCATGGTCATCGACGCCGGATATGAAGGATTTTCCATGTTCGAACTCGGAAAAGTGGGCATATTCATCTGCATCGCCGGACTGACATACCTGTTTTTCTTCTCAAAACGCCTGCTTCCGGAGTCGCGAGAAGACAATCTCGACAAAGAAGACGACGCCCAGGCTCAAAACCTTCACCGCGTGGAGGTGATTCTCGGAGCGCGTTTCCCCGGTATCAAGAAGCAGCTCGGAGAGTTCAATTTCGCACGCCACTACGGCGCATACGTCAAGGAGGTGCGCCGTGGCGGTCAAGCCATCCCTGGCGACCTCGACAAGATAACGCTGCTCGAGGGCGACACTCTGATTCTTTGGGCCGACGACCAATTCATCCCCACTTGGGGCGACTCGCGTGTGTTCCTCATGGTGTCCAACGGCAAGGACGTGGTGCCGAAGGAAAGCCGCGGCAGGCGTCTGCTCGCCACCGCGCTGCTCGTCTTCATGATTGTCGGTGCGACAGTAGGTGAATTGCCGGCGATGAAAGACCTCGTGCCGGGAATGAAGTTCGACATGTTCTTCTTTGTCTGCGTCACAACCATCATCATGGCGTGGACCAAGATTTTTCCTCCTAAAAAGTACACAAAATACATATCCTGGGACATCCTCATAACCATCGCCTGCGCTTTTGCCATCAGCAAAGCCATCAACAATTCAGGCGTGGCGCCGATGATTGCCCGCCACATCATCTCAATGACCGACAGTCTCGGACCTTACGGACTGCTCGCCGTGCTGTTTATAATCACAAATGTGTTTACTGAACTGATTACCAACAACGCTGCAGCGGCTCTGAGTTTCCCGATTGCCTTGTCGGTAGCCAACGAGCTGGGAGTCAGCCCAACACCGTTTTTCGTAGTCATCTGCATGGCTGCGTCAACAAGCTTCTGCACTCCGATAGGCTATCAGACAAACCTCATCGTGCAAGGTGTGGGCGGATACAAGTTCACCGACTTCATAAAAGTGGGACTGCCTCTCAACGTGATTGCCTTCGCAATTTCGGTGGGACTGATTCCGCTGTTCTGGGATTTTTAAAAAAAACAACAATGGAAAAGAAAGCGACAAACATCTATCCGATATTCGACCGCATGATGAGCCGTGACGACAAGGAGCAACTGCTGAGACAGCGGGGCATGATGCTGTGGTTCACCGGACTGAGCGGTTCGGGGAAAAGCACCGTTGCCATCGCCCTTGAGCGCGAGCTGCACAGCCGCGGACTGCTCTGCCGAATACTCGACGGCGACAACATCCGCAGCGGAATCAACAACAATCTGGGATTCTCAGCCGAAGACCGCGTTGAAAACATCCGCAGAATCGCCGAAGTGGGACGCCTTTTCGTCGACACCGGCATCATCACAATCGCGGCTTTCATCAGTCCAAACAACCAGTTGCGCGAAATGGCTGCCGAAATTATCGGCAAGGACGATTTCGTGGAGGTGTTTGTAAGCACTCCGCTTGAGGAATGCGAGAAGCGCGACGTGAAAGGTCTTTATGCCAAGGCCCGACGCGGAGAGATTAAGAATTTCACAGGCATATCCGCCCCTTTCGAGGCTCCGGAGCATCCCGACATCACCCTCGACACGTCGAAACTGCCGGTCGAGGAGTCGGTGAAAATCCTTTTGGACTACGTGTTGCCTAAAGCAGTATTGAAAAAATAAACAAAAAACAATATAATTCTATGTCAGACTACAACTTAAGCCATCTTAAGGAACTCGAGGCAGAGGCAATCTACATCATCCGTGAAGTTGCTTCGGAATTCGAGAATCCTGTGATGCTCTATTCCATCGGAAAGGACTCGTCGGTGATGGTGCGTCTCGCCGAAAAGGCATTCGCTCCCGGCAAAGTGCCGTTTCCGCTGATGCATATCGATTCGAAATGGAAATTCAAGGAAATGATCCAGTTCCGCGATGAATACGCCAAGAAATACGGCTGGAATCTTATCGTTGAATCAAACTTGGAGGCGTTTAAAGCCGGTGTGGGTCCGTTCACCCACGGCAGCAAGGTGCACACCGATCTGATGAAGACTCAGGCTCTGCTCCACGCCCTCGACAAATACAAATTTGACGCCGCTTTCGGTGGTGCGCGACGCGACGAGGAGAAAAGCCGTGCGAAAGAGCGCATCTTCTCGTTCCGCGACAAGTTCCACCAGTGGGATCCTAAAAACCAGCGTCCGGAGCTGTGGGACATCTACAACACCCGCATCAACAAGGGTGAGAGCATACGCGTGTTCCCGTTGTCAAACTGGACGGAACTCGACATCTGGCAGTATATCCGCCTGGAAAACATTCCTATTGTGCCTCTCTACTTTGCCAAGGAGCGTCCGGTGGTCAACATCGACGGCAACCTGATTATGCCCGACGATGACCGTCTGCCGGAGCAGTACCGCGACAAGATTGAGATGCGCAAGGTGCGCTTCCGCACTCTCGGCTGCTGGCCTTTGACAGGAGCCGTTGAAAGCGAAGCCGACACAATCGAGAAAATCGTGGAGGAAATGATGACCACCACAAAGAGTGAACGCACAACGCGCGTGATTGACTTCGACCAAGAGGCAAGTATGGAGCAAAAGAAACGTGAAGGTTATTTTTAAACCACTACAGAAATGGACAACAATTCGAAATTGAACATAAAGGAGTTTCTCGACAAGGACGAACAAAAAGACTTGTTGAGATTTCTAACCGCCGGCAGCGTCGATGATGGAAAATCTACGCTCATCGGCCGACTGCTCTTCGACAGCAAGAAAATCTACGAAGACCAACTCGACGCCCTCGAGCGCGACAGCAAACGTGTGGGAAACGCCGGAGAGCATATCGATTATGCCCTGCTGCTCGACGGACTGAAGGCTGAGCGCGAGCAAGGAATCACCATCGACGTGGCTTACCGCTACTTCAGCACAAACAACCGTAAATTCATCATCGCCGACACCCCGGGACATGAGCAGTACACACGCAACATGATTACCGGCGGATCTACGGCCAACGCGGCAATAATCCTTGTCGACGCCCGCACTGGTGTAATCACCCAGACCCGCCGACACACATATCTGATTTCGCTGCTCGGAATCAAACACCTTGTGCTTGCTGTCAACAAAATGGACTTGGTTGACTTCGACAAAGCGGTGTTTGACAAAATCGTGCGCGACTTCGAGGAGTTTGTGGCGCCTCTCGGTATCCCCGACGTGACATGCATACCTCTGTCGGCGCTCGACGGCGACAACGTGGTTGATAAAAGCGAGCGCACTCCGTGGTATACGGGCAAATGCCTGCTCGACTACCTTGAAACTGTGCCCATCGACCTCGACCGCAACTATGACGACTTCCGCTACCCTGTGCAATACGTGCTGCGCCCCAACCTCGACTTCCGCGGATTCTGCGGCAAGGTGGCTTCCGGCGTAGTCCGCAAGGGCGACACCGTGATGGCTCTGCCTTCCCGCAAGGCGTCGAAAGTGAAGAGCATCGTAACCTACGAAGGCGAAATCGAAGAGGCTTTCCCTCCTTTGTGCGTGACAATAACTCTTGAGGACGAAATCGACATCTCCCGCGGAGAAATGATCGTGAAACCCGACAACCTCCCGACAGAAGACCGCAACTTCGAGGCTATGCTCGTGTGGATGGACGAGGAAGCGATGGACCCAAACAAGCAGTTCTATCTGAAACAGACCACCAACACTACCCGTGCGCGTATCGACTCTATAAAATACAAAGTCAACGTCAACACGATGGAGCAGTCGGAAGTTGACCATCTGGAGCTCAACGAAATCGGACGCGTGGTGTTTACCACCGGTAAGGAGCTGCTTTTCGACCCCTATCAGAAAAACAAGCAGACCGGCTCGTTCATCCTTATCGACCCGATTACAAACAACACATCGGCTGTGGGTATGATCATCGACCGTGTCGACGCAAAGGATATGAAGCACGACGACGCGCTTGCCACTATCTGCCTGTCTGACCTCGGCATCGACGAGTGCCATCTCGAAGCAATCCAAAAAGCCGCAGACGAATTGAAACGTCAAGGAATAGTCGTTAAAGTAAAAAAGTAGAATATGGGATTGACATTTGACAAATTGCCCGTCAACACGCTTGTGGGCGCCGACTGGCAGACTTTCAAGGCTTTGACCGACGGGCAGCACATCGGCGACCACTACAAAGGCAAGTTTCGCCTGACAAAAGCTGTGTGCCGATTGCTGAGCACCCTCGTGCCAATCGAGAACCGTGCCTACAACAAAATTGCCGGGCAGCCTCTGCAGGAAGACCCGCTGTTTATCCTCGGACACTGGCGCAGCGGCACCACCTTTGTGCACAACGTGTTTGCCTGCGACAAGCATTTCGGCTACACAACCACATATCAGACCGTATTCCCGCACCTCGTGCTGTGGGGACAGCCATTCTTCAAAAAAAACATGGCGATGCTGATGCCCGACAAGCGTCCTACCGACAATATGGAGCTGCGCCCCGACCTTCCCCAGGAAGAGGAGTTCGCCTTGTCGAACATGATGCCTTACACCTACTACAACTTCTGGTTTTTCCCCGAGCGATGGATGGAATATTGCGACCGCTTCCTGACGTTTGAGAAGATTACTGAGGAGGAGCGTCAAGTGTTTAAAGACACTTTCTTACGCTTGGTGAAGGTGTCGCTCGCCAACACCGGCGGCACACAGTATCTGTCGAAAAACCCGCCTCACACCGGACGTGTGCGCACGCTGCTGGAGATGTTTCCCAACGCAAAGTTCATCTACCTGAAGCGAAATCCGTACACCGTGTTCGAGAGCACTCGCAGTTTCTTCACAAACACAATCAAGCCTCTGCAGCTGCAAGACATCTCGCAAGAGCAAATCGTGGACAACATCGTGGAGGCATACATGCGGCTCTACAACCGATATGAGGCCGACAAACTGCTAATCCCGGAAGGCAATCTTGTGGAAATCAAGTTTGAGGACTTCGAGCACAACGCTTTCGACCTCACAAAGGAAATCTACGGAAAACTGAAGCTGCAGGGATTCAACGAGGCCGAGGCCGACATCCGCGCATACCTCGACAAGAAGAAGGGCTACAAGAAAAACAAATACCAATATAAAGAGGAAACCATCCAAATCGTCGAGAAGCATTGGAGCAAGGCGCTTGACGAATGGGGCTATACACTTTAAAACTTTACAACTATGAGAATTTTCAAACAAATCGTCATCGCTGCATGCGCCGCCTTTGCCTTCGCGGCTTCAATCCATGCGCAGTCGCCTGCCGAAGGTTGGACAAAAGTAGACCCTACAGAGCTGAAAAACGCTGTGGAATTGTTTGCCAACGACAAAACAGCTCTCGCTGTTGGCAAAGAAGGCGACTTGAACGCCACGACAATGTCGTGGGGAAGCATCGGCGAACTTTGGGGCAAGCCGATTGTAACAGTTGTCGTTGACCACAGCCGATACACATACTCGCTGATGGGACTCTACGACTACTTCACAATCACGGCATTCCCTAAAAAGATGAACGGGGCACTCGACTACATCGGTTCTCACTCCAGAAAAACGGATAAAAACAAAATCCAGAATGCCGGACTGACAACGATGTTCACCGAACTTGGAAATCCTACGTTCAAGGAGGGAAATCTGATTATCGAATGCCGCACAATCTACGAGGCTCCTATCGACGTGGACAATATGCTTGACGACGACATAATAAAGATGTATCAGGACAACAAACTGAAAAACACGATGTTTGTCGGCGAGATTGTCAACGTCTGGAAACGCTGATTTGTTTGAAACGCTTGTATGTAACAACAAAAGAACACTGATTTATATATGGAAGAAAAAAAATTCAAACGCACGCTGGTTACAACAGCTCTGCCATACGCAAACGGTCCTGTCCACATCGGACACCTCGCCGGTGTGTATGTGCCTGCCGACATCTACACCCGCTATCTCCGACTCAAAGGTGAAGACGTGATTATGATTGGCGGCTCTGACGAGCACGGTGTGCCCATCACCATCAAGGCGAAAGCCGAAGGTGTCACGCCTCAAGACATCGTGGACCGCTACCACAAAATCATCAAAGACTCGTTTGAGGAACTCGGCATCTCTTTCGACATATATTCACGAACCACGAGCAAAATCCATTCTCAGATGGCAAGCGACTTCTTCCGCAAACTCTACGACAAGGGTGAGTTTATCGAGAAGACGTCTATGCAATACTACGACGAGGAGGCTCACCAATTCCTCGCCGACAGATATATCGTGGGCACATGCCCGCACTGCGGAAGCGACCATGCCTACGGCGACCAATGCGAGGCTTGCGGCACGTCGCTCAACGCAACCGACCTCATCGAGCCGCATTCGGCAATCACCGGCAACAAACCGGTGCTGAAAGAAACCAAACACTGGTATCTGCCGCTCGACAAGTGGGAACCTACATTGCGCCACTGGATTCTTGACGAACACAAGGAATGGAAACCAAACGTATACGGACAGTGCAAATCATGGCTCGACATGGGTCTGCAGCCTCGCGCCGTGAGCCGCGACCTCGACTGGGGTGTGCCGGTGCCGGTGGAAGGCGCAGAAGGAAAGGTGCTATACGTATGGTTTGACGCTCCTATCGGCTACATTTCAAACACTAAGGAACTGCTCCCCGACACTTGGGAAACTTATTGGAAGAGCAAAGATACTCGCATCATAAACTTCATCGGCAAGGACAACATCGTGTTCCACTGCATCGTGTTCCCTGCAATGCTTATGGCTGACGGATCGTACCAACTGCCGGAAAACGTGCCTGCCAACGAGTTCCTCAACCTTGAAGGCGACAAAATCTCGACTTCACGCAACTGGGCGGTGTGGCTGCACGAATATCTGCGCGACATGCCCGGCAAGCAGGACGTGCTGCGCTATGTGCTGACTGCAAACGCTCCGGAAACAAAAGACAACGACTTCACTTGGAAGGATTTCCAGGCGCGCAACAACAACGAGCTGGTGGCAATCCTCGGCAACTTCGTAAACCGTACTTTCGTATTGACACACAAGTACTACAAGGGTGTTGTGCCTGCCATCGGCGAGCTTACCGACTATGACCGCGAGACGCTGAAGGAATTTGCCGACGTGAAAGCAAATCTCGAAAACTACATCGAGCACTTCCGCTTCCGCGACGCGTTGAAGGAGGCTATGAATCTTGCCCGCATCGGAAACAAATACCTTGCCGACACTGAGCCGTGGAAGGTGGTGAAGACCGATGAGAAGCGTGTGGAAACGATTATGAACATCGCCATCGAGATTACTGCCAATCTCGCCATCGCTTTCGAACCGTTCCTTCCGTTCATGTCGAAGAAACTCCGCGATATGCTGGGAATGGAGAAATTTGACTGGAATGAGCTTGGCTCAATCACAATAATCCCTGCCGGAACAACGATAAAACCGGCTGAGCTGTTATTTGAAAAGATTGAAGACAGCGTGATTGAGGCGCAGATAAAGAAACTCAACGACACCAAGGAGGCCAACAAGCTGAAAAACTTCAAGCCGGAACCTGTGGCTGCCAACGTGCCGTTCGACGACTTTATGAAACTCGACATCCGCGTGGGCAAAGTGCTGGAATGCGAGAAAGTGCCTAAAGCCGACAAACTGTTGAAGTTCAAGATTGACGATGGTATGGGCGGACGCACAATCGTGTCGGGCATCGCTAAATTCTACAAGCCTGAAGACCTTGTGGGCAAAGAGGTTTGCTTCATTGCCAACTTTGAGCCGCGCAAGCTGAAAGGCGTGGAGTCGCAAGGCATGATCCTCTCGGCTGAAAACGCCGACGGAAGTCTTGTTGTGATTGGTCCGCAGGGTGAAGTGGTCCCTGGATGCCAAGTGAAATAACAAGAACTCACATAGACATAAAAACGGCTTCTTCCCAATCGGAAAGAAGCCGTTTTTATGTCTTATTGCAAACAGGCGTTCTTCTGCCCGTCCCTGCCTGGTTTAAGCCACGAGAACAGGCGTTTCCACCACGGATCGTCGTCACAGCGGAAATTTATTTTTATCGCCCCTGTGCTGTTGTTGAAAAACAGTATGGACTGCTCCATCACCACCGCCACCTCGTTGTCGACAATCTTAAAGCCTTTGATACACGAAAGCCTTATTCTCCGGAATGGATTGTCATAGTCGAGCACGCCCACAATCATACAGCCGTCTTCAAACGCAACTTTAAAATGCTCTCTACAGCAATCTGCCACCTTACGGAGCAAACTGTCATGAAAGCCGTCCTTTGGTCTATGGGTGTGCTTGTAAAGATATTTTATCGTAATTCTGTTTATCATACCGTTTTTCTCTATGCCTTTTTTCCTATTTTCTCTTTAATAATGCTTACACGGCTCGTTTAGTTCACTAAAAACAAAAAAATCCGCAAGTATGCCCGTCCGGACATCCTTGCGGATTCTGAAATCCTTATTTTCTATGCTGTCAACGCTTCACAAACCGCTCCACGCGCACAGCGTTGCCACTCTCCACTCTTAGGAAATAAACGCCCGGATGCCAGTGCGACACGTTGACCGTAGTGCTCGCTCCAACTTGAGAATCAAGCATCAGCGACCCGTCGGCGCTCCAGATGTAGATATGATTATGGTCGGTTCCTGCTATATCAATATGCAGGCAATCGCTGGCAGGCACCGGATAGACACGCACATCGCTGTCGGCAAATTCGCGCTCCACCATCGAGCTGTTGCAATTGTCGCCGACCACATAGGTGAACGGTGCGGTGACTCCGATACCGCCTCCTGCCCAAGCGAATTTACATGCCACCTTTATAGCCTCGCCAACGCTGTGTCCGGTAAGAGTGTATGTGAATTTCTTATCTCCGGCTTCCTGCATCTGCATCTCTGTGAAGCCGTTTGTAAGATCGCGCACGAAGGCCACAAGTCCTATCACATCGGTCAAGCTCTCGGCAATGACCGTAACATCACCATTGGCTGCCGACTCAAACTTGAGACTATATGTCATTCCGCTGCCCTCTGTAAGTTCATCGGAAGTCACCGAACATACGCTTTCATCGCCTCCGCCTGTCGACGACGCTTTCGCATTGACATCGACGCTGGCTGACACCGTCTGCTTTCCATTGGCTGCTGTGGCACGCGCCGTGATTACACGCACACCCTCTTTTGTCGGAGTCCACTGCACAGCGTAAGGCGCCGCCGTTGCCGTGCCAACGAGTGTGCCGTCGACAAGGAAGTCGACAGCGGTGATTGTCGAGCCTTCAACCGTGGCCGACGCCTGCAACGTGACAGCCTCGCCCACTTTGACCGTAGAACCGGCAGCAGGCGATGTAACTGAGACAACGGGTGTTGTAGGCTCTGACGGCACAGGAGGCACCACAACGCCTCCATCGATGCCCATCGCACGCGCCTCAACCACAAGTGTCGCCCCGTCGGAGAATGTCACCGTGCGCGGTGTCGAACCATAGTTGTATGCCACGTGTGTCACCTTTTCGCCTTTGCGGAACGCCATTGCCACAGGATAGTCGGCAGTGACCGACGAGTCATACTGTCCGAGCACGTTCATGGCGTGCAGCCAATGGTAAGTCTGCGCCTGAGAGATGCCGAACTTAAGGTTGCGTTTCGGATTTGAGTTATAAAGCTCTATGGCTTTCTGCGGGTCGATAAACGACAGATATTCCCACATCGTGTCGTGCCATAGGTTTGGATTCACCTCATTGGAAAGGATTCCGGTGTTGGCGGCTATCTCCGACCACAGCTTGCGCACATAATCGAGATTGCGGCCAAGATAGAACGATCCGCCATGTATAGGATAAAGCTCTATGCCATAAGAAGCGGCGATGTCGGCTGTCCAGAATGTTCCGTTGTCGAAATCGTTGCCGAAGACGCGCGAAACGAGGCTATATTTCCAATCCGAAGGGAAAATGCGCTCGTGCTGGTCAAACCAATACTCCTCTACCGCCGACTGCTCGGTGGCATACATATAGATGCCCAAGTCGCGAACGGCACGGTTGCCAGTCACCGAGCCCCAATGGATAAGCGACGAGTTAAACTGCATCGACTCCGACGTCGACTCCTGGTCGTTGCCCTGAGGCAGCGAAGCCACGCCATTAGCCCAGCAGTGACCTGCATAAGGGCTGAAATTGCGCAGATAAGGGAACATCGGATCGTTGCGGTCGCTGGTGGCGGCGTCGCGCACAAGGAGGTTGACCATATCGCCCCATTGCGTTGCCCATCCCGGCGAGTACTGCTCTATAAAAGCGGCTGCGTGGATAAAGTAACCCCAATGAAAATGATGGTCGTTGATATACTCGTCCTGACCGTGGCCTGCCGGATAGCCGAACATCGTGGTCCAGTCTTTATTGTAATAGAACAGGAATGCCTTCTCTCCGCTGGTATACGTCAGCCAGTTTTCCAAACGTTGCTTCACGAGGTTGAATGCCCGATTAAAGACAGCGTTGTTGCCCGAAGCTTTCGCCACATGGGCTGTCTGGATGAGGCGGTTCAGCAGCTGTCCGTCGTTGTAGGAGTCGGTCCAGTCAGTCAAGCCGTGGTCTGCCACCACTTCTGCCTCAAGTCTGTCGAGCTCCGCCTTTGAGAAGCCTGCCGACGCCCCTTCCTCCACATAAGGAAGCGTCGGGAGTATGCCGCCGAAAGTGTTGACCGTTGAGAAACGGTTGCCTGCAAGCGTGCGCACATCTCCGCGCAAAGTGGTGTACGTCAATCCTGTCGGGACTGCGCTGCCGGAAGCGAGATGTGCCCAATGATGTGGCAAAAGTCCGAGCAGAACAGTCGATGTGGAGCCTTCCTTGACATCGGGAGTCACCACATAGTCAGTGCGCACCTGTGCGGTAGCCTCGTCGTAGCTGTAATCCACTCGGGTGTCGGCAGGAAAGACAAACGCATATTGCCGCAGGCTGCGTGCTGTGGCAATGGCGTCGGTTGTCGACAACGGCAATATTGCCGCCGACCAATAGTTCTTGCCTCCAAGTGTCGACGTGTAGCTGTAGCCGCTGCCTGTCCACGTGCTGCCCTCAGGGGCATAGATGGCAAACGACGCGCCGTTGAAGCCTTTCGACAGCACAAGCGTGGAGCCGTCGACAGAAACAGTGCCCATTCCCTCACGGAAGGTTATGGTAACTGCCTGCGAGCTGTGTTTTGTAAAATATACAAACGGCATAGCCAAACCCGCCGTAGCATCGAAATATTCGCTTCCGCTACCCCACCGCATGGTGAATGTCCAGTCTGAATAGTCAGACACGGTGGTTTTTGCCGATGTGATGTTGCCCACGCTGATATGCACCGGACTGAAGTCAACCATCGCGCCTTTCGGAATATAGGCGAGTGTGAGTCCGTCGGCACGTGTGCGCATGCCCATGGGATATGCAAAAATATTTTCCGACTGGTCCTTGTAGAGCACGTTGCTCCACCAGTCGTTTGTCGGGACGGGGTGTCCCACAGCGTCACCACTCAGCTGCGGTGTGCCTGCCGGCACTTTGTTGCGTCCGGCTTGATCATAACCCGGATGGTCGGTCGTGTAGCTTCCGCTACCAACGTTGACCACTCCTGCCTGAAGCGGCAACGACGACAATAATGCAATCGAAAGAACTATTCTACTAAGTTTCATTATTTAGATTTTAAGTTGTTACGTCCACAAAATTAGGCGGAATGTCTACAATAATGACCTTTTTCAGCCTATACTCAAACTCACACGCTACTCAACAAAAACTCAACACTAAACCCTTATATTCCTACCTCTCACGGCAATACAACAGCACATCAAATCATAGGCAACTCATATATGCCAAAAAAGCGGGCAGCGCAGTTGAATTCTGCGTTGCCCGTTTTTTTAGCATATTCACGGCTTAGAGCCTTGTCATTTCACTTGCTTAAGCACTTTCTTGTCTATTTCCACAGTGTATTTCTTGTGGAGCTGCTCGTCCCAAACCCCCTCAAGGTAGTTCTGATAGTCGGCAACAACAAGTCCGCGCACATCAGCCACTTCCTCTGGCTTTGCAATCAAGCGTCCGCCAAACACGAAATAGTCTTTGTATTTATCCTTGTCGGCAGCAACAACCCTGTCGGTGCCAAACATCTCAGAGTCGACCTTGGCATTCTCGCCTTTTGCCACAAGCACACGTGTCACCTTCAGATTCTTGCCAAACTCCTTGCGCAACACAGTGACCACACTGTCGGCGGCAACCTCGGCAATACGCTGCTTGGCGAGCGCGGTGATTGAGTCACTGGTTGTCTCGACAAGATATCCTTTGTATTTCGGAGCGTCCCACTTGTAATTCTGACGATGCGCCTCGAAGAAGGCCTTCAAGCCCTCAGTGTCGGTAGAGGCTTTCTGCCAAACGTTGCGGTTGCTGACCTCAAAGAGCAGCATGCCGTCGCGATATTCACGGACAAGGTTTCCAAAATCGGCGTTGTTTTTCTCCAACTGCTGTTTTTCATATTCAAGCACCGTTTTTTTCTCAACCTCTGCAAGTTTGGCATCCATAAATTTATATGCCACCTCGCCTGCCATACGTCCCGGACGTCCGAACTCACCAATCAGCAACGACAACGGATATTTCTGTCCGCCAAGAGTGAACAGCACCTCGTTTGACGCCGCATACTTGTCGATGAAAGCATTGTCAAGGCTGTCGGGAAGTGTTACCTCCGAACGAAGTCTCTTCATCAACTTGTCATTGAGACTGAATTTGTATTTCTTCTTCAGTTGAACCACTTTTGAATCGACTGCGATATTGCCACGCATACCAACCATTGCCGTCAGCTGGTCGCGCACCGATGCATAGTCAGCGACAGAGTGCGAGTCAAGCTTCTTGACAATATGCACACCGTAGCGTGTCTCAAATGGGCTGGAAATCTCACCCTTGCCCAATTCATACGACACCTTCTCAAACTCAGGCACCATACGGCCTTTGCCGAAATACGGCAATTTGCCGCCCTGACGCGCCGAACCCGGATCCTCCGACTCGCGACGTGCAACATCCTCAAAGTCAGCTCCGCCCTTGACAACATTATATATGCTGTCCATCACGTGCTTCACCTGAGCCTTCTGCTCGTCGGTTGCATTGCGCGGATAAAGTTTAAGGATATGCTCCACAAGCACCTCGCCGGCATCCGGACGGCTGCCGAACGTCTTTACAATATGCCAGCCATAGTCTGTTCGGAACGGCTCTGAAACCTGTCCGACAGGCGTGTTGTAGCAAGCATCCTCAAATTGCCACGGAAATTGTCCAGCCGACACATATCCCATCGATCCGCCGTTTTGAACCACACTGCGGTCAACAGAATACTTTCTCGCCAGAGAGTCGAACGGCTGTCCGGCAACGATGCAAGAGCGCAGACTGTCGAGACGTGCCTTATACACATCGTTCTCTGCCATATCCTTGCCGAGAGGCAACATGATGTGGCTCGCGAGCACATTTGTCTTCAGATGCTCATAGAGCTGTTTGCGCATAGCCTCCTCCGCAACAGTGTCGCGAAGATACGGCATAGCCAACTCGTTGCGGTAGCCCTCATATTCTTTTTTGAACGCTGCTGTGGTGTCAATTCCCGCTGCCTCTGCGTCAGCCACTTTCAACTTATAAGTGACAAACATATCGAGATATTTCTCCAACGGTTGTTGCGCCACTTGCTGCTGATTGTTTTTGTGGTACATATATTCAAATTCCGACAACGTCACGGGCTTGCCGTCAACTTTCATCAGAACCGGATCTTTCTTCGACGCAGCAAATGCAACAACGAATCCTGCTGCAAGAAGTGTTCCTACAAACAATTTTGTCCTTCTCATTTCTTTTCTTTCATTTAAAATGACACAGAGATATAACGTCGTCTTGACGACAAAATTATATCTCTGCGTGAATTTTATTGAAATCTTAACATTTCAAGCCTACTGGCGGGTGTAGTTAGGTGCCTCGCTGGTGATTGTCACATCATGTGGATGGCTTTCCTGAACACCGGCGTTGGTGATACGCGTGAACTTGGCATCGTGGAGTCTCTCAATGTCGGCAGCGCCACAATAGCCCATACCCGAGCGCAGACCGCCCACCAACTGATAGATCACCTCATAAAGCGTTCCCTTGTAAGGCACGCGAGCGGCGATGCCCTCCGGCACAAGTTTCTTGACGTCGGTAGTGCCGGCTTGGAAATAACGGTCTTTCGAGCCGTTTTCCATTGCCTCGAGCGAACCCATGCCGCGATATGACTTGAATTTACGTCCGTTGAAGATGATGGTGTCGCCAGGAGCCTCCTCTGTACCTGCCACGAGAGAACCAATCATCACGCTGTAGCCGCCTGCAGCAAGCGCCTTCACAACATCGCCTGAATAGCGGAGTCCGCCGTCGGCAATCAAAGGCACACCTGTTCCCTCAAGCGCTTTGGCAACATCATAGACAGCAGACAGCTGCGGCACGCCAACACCGGCAACCACACGGGTTGTGCAGATTGAGCCCGGACCGATGCCCACCTTGACAGCATCGGCGCCAGCCTCGACAAGCATCTTGGCTGCAGCACCCGTAGCAACGTTGCCCACAACGATGTCCACATCAGGAAAACGCTGCTTCGCCTCTTTAAGTTTTTCAATTACGAATTTGGAATGTCCGTGAGCTGTATCAATTACGATAGCGTCGGCACCGGCGTTTACCAATGCCTCCATACGCTGCAATGTGTCGACAGTCACACCCACACCGGCAGCCACACGCAATCTGCCCTTGGCATCCTTGCATGCCATTGGTTTGTCTTTGGCTTTGGTGATGTCCTTGTATGTAATCAAGCCTACGAGTTTGTTGTCTTTGTCGACAACAGGCAATTTCTCGATTTTGTGCTCTTGAAGAATCTGAGCGGCAGTCTCAAGGTCGCTGGTTTGGTTGGTAGTCACCAGATTTTCCTTTGTCATAACCTCATCGATGCGCTTGTTCATATCCCTTTCAAAACGCAAATCCCGGTTAGTCACGATGCCAACCAAATGACCTTCGTCGTCGACCACCGGAATTCCTCCAATCTTATATTCTGCCATGATGCCGAGAGCGTCGTGCACGGTAGAGCCCCGTTTGATTGTCACTGGGTCGTAAATCATACCGTTTTCAGCACGTTTCACAATTGCAACCTGACGAGCCTGCTCCTCGATGCTCATATTTTTATGAATCACACCGATGCCGCCCTCGCGTGCAATGGCTATAGCCATCTGCGACTCGGTCACAGTGTCCATCGCCGCTGTAACAAACGGTATCTTCAATTCAATGTTGCGTGAAAACTTAGTCGAGAGATCGACTGTCTTTGGAAGTACTTCAGAATAGGCGGGAATCAACAGCACGTCGTCATACGTGAGCCCGTCCATCACTACTTTATCTGCAATAAATGACATATGGGTTGAAAATTTATTGCACGCAAAGATAGCGCAAATTCGGCTAACGTCAAAAAAAATTTCTCTGTTTTTGCGTTTGTTGTTGTCAGACGGCGAAAAAACATTACTTTTGTAAAAAACTTACTTAAACCGTTATATGTAATGAAAAAACATTTGTCACTCTTGTTTTTGTTGGCAGCCGTTGTCGGACTTAGTGCCAAGACTATTGACACTAAAGACCTTACCGTGACCGCTCCCGACACATGGATAGCCGAGTCGTCCGACGTGGGCTACCCCATAAGCAGCCTTGTAACTATGTCTAACGCTTCAGAAACGGAAATGCTGGTAATCGGCGTGTATGAAGTGGATGCCGACCTTCAATCTTTCCTGCAGCAGCAGGTGGTGGAAGGCTCCAACAACTTCTTCACCAACGCAAGTTATGTGGGCGAAATTCGCGACGAGAAGCTTGGAGGCGCGCCGGCGAAGGCTGTCGAGTTTCAGACCGATGTGCTCGGAGTGCCACACCGCGGCACTGCCTATGCGGCGCAGGCAAGCGTGGGCTTGTGCTTCACTTTCTATGCCTACAAAACCGGAACCACTCCGACATCCAAGTCGATTCTGTCGACTCTGAGATTCAAAGACAATGTGGATGTTGAAAACAAGTCGTTGGCAGACAGGCTGTCGGATTTTTCAAAATTAATAGCATCAAACCCATTAAAGATTGGCGACAACTTGCTGCAAACCAAATTTGACGTCAACAATACGGCAAAAAGCATATTGTACGAATACAAACTCACCGACACCGTGGCCGACGACGCCACCGCCGAATATATGCAGTCGTATATGGAGGAAAACATACTCAGTGCGTTCTCCGACGATTTCAATTCTTCGGATCTTGTACAGGAGGCTGCCAGAGCCGGCTACACTTTCAGATACCGTGGTGTGGACCAAAACGGCAGACAGATCTACAACGTAAAACTCACACCGACCGACTACGCTCCGTTGCTTCGTTAGCCCTGCCCCTGCGACACGGGTTTGAACGGAGATTCGGATGGACTGCATCCCACAGTTTTAAGGCGGCGCACATAGACAGTTGCGCCGCTTTTTGCATACAGACGGTCGCCTATCAGCTTCATTGCTTCAACCGCGGCTCCGCCCGGCAACGGAAGAATGGCGCGCACCCTACCGTTCTGGTCACACACCTGAACGCCCATATTGGTGGCCACAAACAAATTGCCGCGTATGTCAAACGTCATTTGACGCACCGTCGTATCTGCGCAATGCTCCACATTGTGAAGCCAATAGAACCGCTGTCTGTAAGCCACCGAGCCGTCGGCTGCGACAATTCCCGCCACAAGCCAATCAGAATTGCGCTCCGCCTCCACAAGCACACGATGGTCGGGACTGATGGCTGTCGACTGTCCGCCCTTCTCTCCGAAGACAAATCCTTCCGACGTTTTCATCAATGAATGATCAGGAAATTCCACCTTTCCGTCTGCCACTTCCCAACCCTCACCTTCCACGACGAGCGACTGCAGCATATCGTTTTGCGAACGCCCTGCCGACAGCGGCTCCGTCCAATCACGCCACAGCCATTCCATCGCCTTCGGAAACTCGCGGATGCCGCCACGAATCGAGTGTCCGCCATCGTCCCACGAATGCGCCACGTCGTAGCCCGCGAAACGCAACGCAGACTCCATAAGCTGATTGTAGTCAAACCAATGTCCGAACAGAGGATTCCACGCATCATTCCTGCCGTCGTGCAGAAATATGCGCAGCGGTTTGGGCTCGGTTTTCCGCACAAGCGCAGGATAGCCGTCACCGCCCCTCATCGCCACAAACGTGCCTACACTGCAGTACACCCTACGGAACACGTCGGGACGACGCCAAGCCAAAGTAAACGCCGCTATTCCGCCGCTGCTTGCGCCCGCCACGGCGTGCATGTCGGGATTAGCGGAAATGCCTATTCCAAGCGGCGACAACATGCGCCCCACCTTCGGAAGCAGCACGTCGACAACGAAGTCGGGCATACCGCCCGTCAAAGCGTCAAACTCATTGCTGCGATTGTAGCGCACCGCCGCGCCGTCGCTGTCCTTCACCACGCCCGGGTTGACAAACACAGCCACGACTGGCGGCATTGTCCCATTCGCCACAAGACTGTCGAGCACCGCCTTCGAGGCAAACACATCGCCGTCGAAACACAAGAGCAATGCCGACTCACCGCCGCAACGCTCCGTGGCACAATTCGAGACACTGCGTTCCGTTCCGGGAAACATCGACGGATTCAAGACAGTGTCGGTCAGCAGTCTGCCTGCAGCAAAGCCGTCGGCGCATAACGACAAAAGAAGCGCAATGGCTGAAAACACATTCTTAATATAAGACCCGTTCCAAGCCATTGCGCTATGTTGTTTTAAAATGTTGCCTTATCAGTGGCGGCGCATTTTGCGCATCATGTTCAGCGACTTCATCGAAGTTGCCATCTTCATCATTTTGCGCGTGCTTTCAAACTGCTTCAACAAGCGGTTGACCTCCTGCAGCGACGTTCCGCTACCCTTCGCAATACGCTGGCGGCGGCTGCCGTTGATGATTTCAGGATTGCGGCGTTCGAGAGGAGTCATCGATTGGATGATAGCCTCAATGCCCTTGAAGGCATTGTCGTCGATGTCCACATCCTTAATAGCCTTGCCCACACCAGGGATCATCGAAGCCAAGTCCTTCAGGTTACCCATCTTCTTGATTTGGGCAATCTGCGCCATGAAATCGTTGAAGTCAAACTGGTTTTTCGCAATTTTCTTCTGCAAGCGGCGCGCCTCTTCCTCGTCATATTGCTGCTGTGCGCGCTCAACGAGAGAAACGATGTCGCCCATGCCGAGGATACGGTCGGCCATACGTGCCGGATGGAACACGTCGAGAGCCTCGAGTTTCTCGCCCGTACCGACAAACTTGATAGGCTTGTCGACAACCGTGCGGATTGACAAAGCCGCACCACCACGGGTGTCACCGTCAAGCTTCGTAAGTACCACACCGTCGAAATCCAGACGCTGGTTGAACTCCTTGGCGGTGTTAACAGCATCCTGACCGGTCATCGCATCGACCACAAACAATGTTTCCTGAGGATTGATGGCCTTCTTTATCGCCTCAATCTCGTCCATCATCTGCTCGTCGACAGCAAGACGTCCGGCTGTATCGACGATTACCATATCATAATTGTGCGCCTTGGCGTGCTTGATGGCATTCTGCGCAATCTCTACCGGATTTTTCGATTCCGGCTCAGTGTAGACAGGCACATCAATCTGCTCGCCAAGCACCTTCAACTGCTCGATAGCCGCAGGACGATAAACGTCGCAGGCGACAAGCAACGGACGCTTGCCCTTCTCGCTCTTGAATTTTCTGGCAAGTTTGCCGGAGAATGTTGTCTTACCGGAACCCTGCAGACCCGACATCAAAATCACTGTCGGATTGCCTGAAAGATTCACGTCGACAGCCACACCGCCCATAAGCAGTGCCAACTCATCGTGGACAATCTTCACCATCAACTCGCTCGGCTTTACAGCCGTTATCACGTTCTGACCCAGCGCCTTCGTCTTTACCGTATCGGTAAACTGCTTTGCCACGCTGTAGTTGACATCGGCATCAAGCAGGGCACGGCGCACGTCCTTCAACGTTTCCGCAACGTTGATTTCCGTGATTTTTCCTTGTCCTTTCAGCAGTTTGAACGACCGCTCAAGTCTTTCGCTTAAATTCTCAAACATCTGTAGTCTTTATCTTTTTTCGTTTATAATCACAATTTGTTGGTCACCGGCTCCGGAAACACCACCTTCGGCTTGAAGGTGCGCGCCTCCTCGGCATCGATATGCGCGTAAGCCATTATTATGACCACGTCGCCCACATACACCTTGCGTGCTGCCGCCCCGTTAAGGCATATCGCACCAGAGCCACGCTCGCCAGGGATAGCGTATGTGTCAAGGCGCTCGCCGTTGTTGTTGTCAACAATATAAACACGCTCGTTAGCCACAATGCCTGCGGCATCCATCAAATCCTCATCAATGGTGATGCTGCCGATGTAATTCAAGTCGGCACTTGTCACCGTTGCACGATGAATCTTCGACTTTAAAACTTCAATTTGCATTTTCTATTTATCGCTCTTTTTTATTCCGCTTTCTTGTAAGCAATGTTGTCTATCAGACGCACCTCGCCACAGTAGACCGTTATACATCCCGTAATGCTGTCGGCGTCAGCCCAGTCGCTGACAGGCTGCATTGTCAAAGCGTCGACAATCGAATAATACTCCACCTCCATCTGAGGCAGCGCGTTAAGGCTGTCGACAACAAACTTTTCAGTCTCTGCGACTGTGTGCGATTTTGCAAAGTTACAACTTTCTTTTAAAACGCGGTATATGTTTGGTGCCAATTGACGCTGCTCGGCTGTCAGACGCACATTGCGGCTGCTCAATGCCAGGCCGTCGTCCTCGCGCTTTATCGGGCATGCCACAATCTGCAATTTGAAGCCCTCCAGCTGCACCATCTTGCGGATAACGGCAATCTGCTGGAAGTCCTTCTCCCCGAAGTATGCACGGTCGGGCTCCACGAAGCCGAACAGCTTGCTCACAATCTGCGCCACCCCGTTGAAATGGCCGGGACGGTGCGCACCCTCCATCACCTCAGCCACCGCGCCAAGGTCGAACTGGCGGTTGTCGGGCTCCGGATAAACCTCCTCTACCGCAGGCATAAACACCACGTCGCATCCGGCAGCCTCCAGAAGCGCGCAGTCGCGCTCCTCGGTGCGTGGATATGTAGCCAAATCCTGCTTGTTGTTGAATTGTGTCGGGTTGACGAAAACGCTCACCACAACAATGTCGTTCTCCTTGCGGGCACGGTCGACAAGCGACTTGTGTCCGGCATGCAACGCTCCCATGGTCGGAACCAGACCGACCGTCTTATTTTCTTGCTTATATCCTGAAATTAAGGATTTTAACTCCGAAATAGTCTTTACAACTCTCATTTTGTTTCATTTTAAGCCGTGCAAAGGAAGTAAATATTTATTACATAGAAAAATGCAACACACAATATTTTTCTATTTTTTTGCGCCCAGCCACGTTTCAAACGTCGATGCAATCTGTCAATTTTACGCTTTTTCACCTCTTTTAATCCCTTTTTTTGCCGTCAGAACGGCGTAAGACTTTCATATTCAAATATTTTTTACTACCTTTGCATTAGACAATTTATCATAAAAATATGAGCAAAGAGAAGGTATTGTTTGTTAATCAAGAGATTATGCCCTATATTCCGGAATCGGAAATGTCGAAAGCCGGGCTTGACCTGCCAAAGGGCATACAGGAAAGAGGCTATGAAGTGCGCACATTTATGCCTAAATACGGTTGTATCAACGAGCGTAGAAACCAACTGCACGAAGTGATCCGCCTGTCGGGCATGAACTTGATCATCGACGATACCGATCATCCGCTAATCATCAAAGTGGCAACCTTGCAGCCGGCGCGCATGCAGGTTTATTTCATCTACAACGAAGACTATTTCCAGCGCAATCCCGGAAAAGGACTTGAAACCGAAGAATCGCCCGAACTCAACGACGAGCGTTGCATATTCTTTGTGCGCGGCACAATAGAAACCGTAAAGAAACTGCGTTGGGAGGCAAGCATCGTGCATTGCCAAGGATGGCTGTCGGCACTGACTCCGCTCTACGTGAAGAAAGTGTATGCCGACGACCCCTCGTTCAGAGGCTCGAAAGTGGTATATTCACTCTACGGCTCTTCCTTCAACGGACAGCTCGACCCTCGCTTTGAAGAAAAACTGAGAATGGAAGGCTTCAGCGACGACGACCTGAAATCAATCGCCGGACGCCCTGTAGACTTCACCGCTCTTGCAAAACTGGCGCTCGCCCACTCCGACGGCGTGATTATCCACACAGAGACCGTCGCCCAGGAATTGCTCGACTTCATCGAAGAGAACAAGATTCCATGTCTTCCTTACGAAGGCAGTTTCGACGTGGACAAATATGCCGAATTCTACAAGACATTATAAAATCTACAATCAGAAATGCTTAAACTCATAAATTGGGTAGTGGCCACATTGGCGGTGCTGATCGTGGCGACAGCTTGCGACGAGAACAACGTCGGCACATCCATCCTCGACACAGAGGCAAGTATTGTTGTCGACTCCACATTCACCGTGGTGTGCTCCCCTGAAATAAACAATAAAATGACGCCGCGCTCGCTCACGCACCTGCTCGGCGCCATCAACGTGAAAGAATACGGAACTCTCGAATCCGACTTTGTGACCGAATTCATGCCGTCGAGCGAAATCGACACAGTCGGGGTTGGTCTCAACGACATCGACTCCGTGCGCCTTCTGCTCAAGGTGCCGATGGGACAATATGTCGGCGACTCCATCGTGCCGATGAAGGTTGACGTGTACAAGCTCCACAAAAGCCTTCCGTTCCCAATCTACAGCGACTTCGACACGAAGGATTATTATTACAAATCCGACCTGCTCGGCTCGCGCTCCTACTCAATGACATCCGTAAACCAGGACAGCATCCTGCTTGCTGAATACAACTCATCTACAGGCAACACCGACACATACTATCAAATAGCAGTGTCAATGCCAAAGTCGATAGGCACAGGATTGTACAACCTGTACACTACAAACCCTTCAGTGCTCAGAGACCCGGAATCGTTCAAGCAGTATTTCCCCGGCATCTACGCCACCACAAGCTACGGCAACGGACGCGTCACCAAAATCAGCTCAACGATGATGCGCGTCTACTACCGCAAGCACGGCACAAAAGACAACGGCAGCGACACAATCTACGAACGCTCGGCAAACTATCTCGGAACCGCCCCTGAAGTAGTGACCAACAACAACATCCGCTACACTCCGTCGGCAGAAATCAAAGCGATGGCCGACGCCGGCGAACCTGTCGTAGTGTCGCCAGCAGGCTACAACGTGAAAATCAACATGCCCGTCAACGACATCCTCAACCGCTTCACCAAACTCGAGACGGAGGGACAGATTGTGCTCAACACCGTCACGCTCACCGTTCCGGTCACAGAGATAGCCAACAGCGCAGGAATCGCGCCGCCACAGTATATGCTTCTGGTGAAAGCGTCAGACAAAGACAAGTTTTTCGCCAACAGCACGCTGCCCGACAACAAGACGTCATTCTACACCGAATACAACAAGACAACAAAAACATACTCGTTTACCGGACTGCGTCCATACGTCAAATCGGTGCTCGACGGCGAGTTTGCCGGCGAAGACGGAATCGAGGACTTCTACCTCATCCCCGTCGATGCCACATTCATCCAATCAAGAGACTACCTCGGCAACATCAAAAAAACGCTCACCGACATGATTCCGCAATTGTCGACACCGGCGATGGCGAAAATCGGCAAACCAAAAATCGTGGCAACATTCAGCAAAAAAAATTACAGCAAATAATTGCCGATTAAAATAAAAACGCTACCTTTGCAGCGTCTTTAACAGGAGGGCAAAACCAAGCCTGAATAGCTCAGTCGGTAGAGCATTTCATTCGTAACGAAAAGGTCAAGGGTTCGAGTCCCTTTTCAGGCTCCAGACGAAGTCGCCAACAAACAGGCGGCTTCGTTTTTTTCGTAAAAGTAAGGCTATAATGGTTAAGAATTTAAAAAACACGGATTTCAACGCCTTAGAATTGATTTTTTTATATACCTTTACTATATGAAAACTAACAACGAAGACATAAAGTCGACAACAGAAAGCGCCAACAGCCGATGGACGGCGGCAAAAATTATGCGCGCAGTGTTTGGCATCATTATGATAATCATCTATTTTGGAATGGGTTACTTGATGCTCGCCAACTTTTTTGAGGTGCCGCGCTACGTGTCGCTGACCCTCGGAATCGTATTTATCGCATACGGAATTTTCCGCGGATACAGGCAATACAAAGGTATCGACTACACATACAGACGAGACTGACAATGAAGACAACGTTAAAAAACATAATACTCCTGGCGGCTGTCGCCGCGCTTTCCGCCTGCGGCAACTCCAACAAAGAGCCGAAAGAAACGGAATTCAAATTGATGTGCGATGAATCGGTTGAAAACATAATCCGCCAGGAAGTGCAGGTTTACGAGCTGAAATACCCCGACGTGCGCATCCACGCCCACTACGTCGACGAGAAAGCCATCGACGACTCAATCATGAATCTCACCCGCGGCGTATACATCACCGCAACAGAGATGACATACGAGCGCCGCAGATTTCTCGAAGCCAACCACCGCAACACATACTGCGTGCCCGTGGCTGTCGACGCAATAGCCGTAATCACCCACACAGGCAACGACATCGCCGAGCTCTCCATACAGCAACTCAGCGACATCCTCACCGGGAAAACCAAAAACTGGAACGAAATCTCACCGTCGAAACTCGGCGACATATCGGTGGTGTTCGACAACCAAAACTCAAGCACGGTGAAATACATGATGCAGAATGTCACCAACCGCAAGCCGTTCTGCAAAAACGTATATGCCCAAAAGACCAACAAGGACGTTTTCGAGATGGTACGCACCCACAAGAACGCCATCGGAATAATCGGCGTCAGCTGGCTCAGCCGCGACCTCAACAACATTGCCATAGTGGCAAACTACTCGAAAAGCGAACTCAACGAAATGGAAACGGCAGCCGAAGTGAACCACGACATGTATTCCGAACAGACAGAAGCCGACTACAGTCAGGCGATAAAAGTGGTGCCGATACGCAAAAACGACTCGCCCTACGCCTACAAGCCGTATCAATACGATATCTACACCGGCAACTATCCTCTGTTCCGCACCATCTATGCCGTGTGCACCAGCCCGACGAGCAGCAAACAGCACGCATTCTGCCGTTTCATAACGAGCATCCCTGGACAGAAAGTGATACTCAACACAGGCGTAATGCCAGCCAACGTGCCGCCGCAACGCGCCGTAGTAATCGAAAATTAGAAATAAATTTCAAATAATTATAAACAGATTAACAACTTACAATGATGAAATTCAAATTTATTCTTTCAGCAGCTGTCCTCGCAGGAACCGCAGTCACCGGTTTCGCCGATGGATACCAAGACGGTGTTGAATACTACCAGGTTGGTCAGGGAGAAAACGCAAAGATCGTGCTCGACCAGACTATCAACGACCCGGAGACAAACAAAGCCGTAGCTTACTACTATCTTGGCAACATCGCCCTTAGCGAGGGCAACAAGACTCAAGCCTCAAAATATTTTGACCTCGGCATCCAAAACGACGCTCAATACGCCTTCAACTACATCGGCAAAGGTGCGGTAGCGCTCAAGGAAAACAACGCCAACGCAGCGAAGGACTTCTTCAAACAAGCCGACAAATTCGGCAAGAAAGAAGCTGCCAAAGTGAAAGTAGAAATCGCACGCACTTACTACAACACAGACTCTATCGTCTACAAAAAAGAATATCAGACATTCTTGAAGGACGCTAAGAAGAAAAACAAAAACGAAGGCAACATCTACCTTTTCGAGGGCGACATGCTTGCCAACCAAAAAGACTATGGCAACTCTGCCGGTTACTACGAAATGGCTATCAACTTCAACCCTGAAGACCCTATCGCTTACGTGAAGTATGCCAACACATATTTCCACATCGCTCCAGCTGTGGCTATTGAGAAATTGAAAACAATCGCCGACCAGAAGCCAAACTCTCTGCTCTCGCAGCGTGAGCTCGCCGAGAAATACTACGAGAACAACCAATGGACAAAAGCCGTTGAGCAGTACAAGAAGGTGATTGAGAACCCCAACCACTTCGAGAGCGACGAGTCGCGCTATGCCGTGCTTCTCTATTTCGCAAAAGACTACACTCAGTCAATCGAATGGGCAGAAAAACTTCTTGCAAAGAACTTCCGTCCGTTCTTGATGAAACGTATGCTCTTCCTCAACAAGGCTGAATTGGGCGAAATGGAAGACGCTGCAGCTGCCGCTCAGTCATTCTTCACTATGCCTGAAGACAAGACTTACACATTCACTGTCAACGACTACACTACATACGCTGACGTGTTGAAGAAACTCGGTCTCGACTCTTTGGCAGTAGATGCCTACGAGAAGGCCATCAAGGTGAACCCAAAACAGTACAGCCTGTACCAGCAGCTCAGTCTCGCTTGCATAAAGGCTGCTTCTGCCCATAATCCAGAGCCTTTCGTAAAGGCAGCCGAAGCATACCAGAAATTTATCGACGGTCAGGAATACGGCAAGGATTACGACCTCAACAACCTCCTCACCCTGCTTTCACGCTACACCAACGCTGCTGCGTTTGTCAAAGACCCGGAATTGAAGAAGGCTATGTTCGACAGAGGTATGGAAGTGTTCAAAGCCATCGACGAGAAAGCTGACAAGACTTCAAACTACGCTGTTGTGCTTCAACGCAAGGCAAGCTTGATGAACGGATACTACGGTGCAAACGTAAACGAGGAGTGCGCCAAGACTTATCAGGAAGCTCTCGACGCTATGGCAAAAGATGCCAACATGAGCGAGCAACTCAAGAACAGCATCGCTTATGAGGCAAACCTCTACATCGCAACATACGCTCAGGTGGCTGAAAACAATATGGCAAAGGCTAAGGAGCACTACGAAAAAGCATACACAGCCAAGCCTAACGACCAACTCCGCAAATTTATCGACGCTCAGTTCAAATAATTTTTCGGAACATACAATACTGAAAGAGTGCGAATTAATTATTCGCACTCTTTTTTTGCCTAAAAAAATGCCCAAAATAATTTGCAGTTTAAAATAAAGGTATTACCTTTGCACTACCAAAACGAAAGAAATTGTCCAGTGGTGTAATGGTAGCACTTCGGATTCTGGTTCCGCCTGTGAGGGTTCGAGTCCTTCCTGGACAACTTAAGAAAGCGTTCAACGAAAGTTGGACGCTTTTCTTTTATACATTCAACACACACAGCCATACCCACCACCTTCGATTTTCCAAATGATTTTCTTTTCTTTTCGCACCGCTTGCACTATCTTTGCATAAGATAGGCGGCGTCTTGGCCTAAAGATCAAACAGCGTTTGTCTTTCCGCTCTCGACTTGCACTATCTTTGCATAAGATAGGCGGCGTCTCGGCCTAAAGATCAAACAGCGTTTGTCTTTCCGCCCTCGACTTGCACTATCTTTGCATACATACAATAAAAGGAAAAGAAACAATGAGCAAATATAACATTTTCAGATTTGCATGCGTAGTGCTGCTGTGGCTTGCACTGTGCTACATATTAATCACCAAGAGTCAGGTTGTCGACTTCCGTGTTGTCTTCGCCATCATTGCCTCCGGCATAGTTATATTCGTTCCCATTTATAAGAAATACAAACGTGGAAAAGAAAACTGATACATATCCGCTGCTGTCGAAAATAAATTCGCCTGCAGACCTGCGCAGACTGCCGGTGACAGAGTTGCCAGCCGTATGCCGGGAGTTGCGGTCGTTTCTAATCGACTCGCTGTCGGACAACCCAGGACACTTTGCATCGAGCATGGGTGCTGTGGAAATCACCGTTGCACTCCACTACGTGTTCGACACCCCCTACGACCGCGTCGTGTGGGACGTTGGACACCAAGCCTACAGCCATAAGATTCTCACCGGCCGCCGCGATTCGTTTGCCACAAACCGCAAAATGGGAGGTCTGAGCGGATTTCCGAATCCTGAGGAGAGTGAATACGACAGCTTCATTGCCGGCCACGCCTCCAATTCAATATCCGCGGCTCTCGGCATGGCGATAGCATCGCGCATCAAGGGCGAGCCGCGCCGCAATGTGATTGCCGTGATTGGCGACGCCTCAATAGCCGGAGGCTTGGCGTTTGAGGGACTCAACAACGCAGCCGCATCCAAAAGCAACCTGCTCATCGTGCTGAACGACAACGATATGGCAATCGCCAACAACGTCGGGTCGCTCAACAAATACCTGGTGAACATCACCACGTCGAAAAGCTACAACACGCTGCGCTACAAGGTGTATCGATTCTTCCGCAAGTTCCACCTTATAACTGAGAGTCATCGCGGAATAATACTTAGGTTCAACAACAGTCTGAAATCACTGATTTCACGACAACAAAACATATTCGAGGGGTTGAACATACGCTATTTCGGGCCATACGACGGACACGACGTCGTCCGCCTGGTGCGTGTGTTTTCCGACCTCAAGGCGATGGACGGCCCGATACTGCTCCATCTGCGCACGGTGAAGGGCAAAGGCTACGCCCCCGCCGAAGAGAATCCATGCGTATGGCACGCTCCAGGCAAATTCAACAAAGAGACCGGCGACTTGATAAAGTCGGCCGACGACGGACGTCTGAAATACCAAGACGTGTTTGGAAAGACGCTGGTGGAACTGGCTGAGAAAAACCAAGCCATTGTGGGCATAACAGCCGCTATGCCGACCGGCTGCTCGATGACGTTCATGCAGGAACGCTTCCCCAAACGCACGTTCGACGTGGGCATCTCCGAGGGGCATGCCGTTACATTCTCCGGCGGACTGGCCAAAGACGGCGCCCGCCCGTTCTGCTGCATCTACTCAACCTTCCTGCAGCGCGGCTTTGACGAGATTATCCACGACGTGGCAATCCAAAACCTCCCTGTCACTTTCTGCATCGACCGCGCCGGCATCGTCGGCGAGGACGGCGTGACCCATCACGGACAATTCGACCTCGCATACCTGCGCGAGATTCCCAATATGACAATCGCCTCGCCTCTCGACGAGCATGCGTTGCGCAACCTGATGTTCACCGCCCAAAACGGCGACCACGGCCCATTTGCCATCCGCTATCCGCGCGGCAAATGCGAGCATACCGACTGGCAAAGCGAGATGCAGGAAATCAGCATCGGCAAGGGAAGAATGCTTAAAAACGGCAACGACATCGCCGTGCTGTCACTCGGCCCCATCGGCAACGATGTGGCAAGAGCCATCGATGCCGCTGAGAAAGACGGCATAAGCGCAGCCCACTACGACATGGTGTTCCTGAAGCCTCTCGACGAAGAGCTGGTAAAAGATGTGGCAACGAAGTTCAAGCACATCATCACCGTTGAAGACGGCTGCATCACCGGAGGTCTCGGCACCGCCGTGATGGAATGCGTCAACAAAAACGGACTGCAGTCCATCGTGCATCGTGTCGGCATCCCCGACAGGTTTGTGAAGCAAGGCACCGTGGCGCAGCTCTACAAACAGTGCGGAATGGACAGTGAGAGCATTAAAGAATTAATCATAAGCTTAGCAGGAGACAGCAAGAAATGAAAATAGTCATTGCAGGCGCAGGCGAAGTTGGCACACACCTGGCGAAACTGCTTTCAAAAGAAGGCCTCGACATAATTCTGATTGACAACGATGAGAACAAACTGCACGCCATCGATGCCAACTACAATCTTATGACAATGACCGGAAGCCCTACCGCTTTCAAAGTGCTGAAAAATGCCAAAGTAGACAAATGCGACCTGTTTATCGCCGTAACGCCATTCGAGACGCGCAACATCGTGTCGTGCTCGTTTGCCAAGAAACTCGGAGCACGGAAAACGGTGGCACGCATCGACAACTATGAGTTTCTGAAACCCGAGTATCAGCAATATTTTGCCGAGATGGGCGTTGACGACCTGATTTATCCCGAAAATTTCGCTTCCCTTGAAATCAGAACCGCGCTGCAGCACTCCTGGGCGCGCAACTGGTTTGAGCTTTACAATGGCGAGCTGATACTGACCGGCATAAAACTGCGCGAGAACTGCCAAATCGTAGGAATGAAGCTCAAAGACCTGGCAATGGAGGGACATCCGTTTCACATCTGCGCAATCAGACGCCAACACGAGACCATCATCCCGCGAGGCGACGACCATCTGGAACTCAACGACATAGCCTACTTCATCTATCAGCCCGACAGCATGAAATACATTATGCAGATATGCGGCAAGCGGGAGAAATCAATAAAGAAGATTTTAATCATGGGAGGAAGCCGCATTGGTGTGCAACTTGCCAACATGCTCGACGACTCCTATAAGATAAAATTCATTGAAAACGACCGCGAGAAATGCTACAAACTCGTTGAGCGGATTCCCGCCTACTGCTCGGTGGCAAACGGCGACGCGCGCGACATCGACCTGCTGCGCGAAGAAGGAATAGCCGACTACGACGCCTTCATCGCACTCACCGACAGCTCGGAGACAAACATCCTTGCCTGCCTGACGGCAAAAGAGTTCGGTGTCTGGAAATCGATAGCCGAGGTTGAAAACATCCAGTTTATCGCCGAAGCAGAGAACTTGAACATCGGCACCGTAATCAACAAGAAACTGCTTGCCTCGAGCAAAATTTTCCAAATTCTGCTCGATTTCGACTCGTCAAACGCCAAATGCCTGGCACTTGCCGACGCCGAAGTGGCTGAAATCACGGCAAGCGAGAAGTCGAAAATAACCAAAGCGCCAGTAAAGGACCTGAAACTGTCGCACGACATGACCATCGGCGGACTGACACGCAACGGACGCGGAATGCTCGTAAACGGCCAGACTCAGATTCAGCCTGGCGACCACGTGTTGGTGTTCTGCCTGTCGGGCGCCATCCACAAAATCGAAAAGATGTTTCATTGACAACAGATGATGATATTCGCAAAAAACAATAATCTAAACTTTGCCGTGGTGGTAAAACTGCTCGGAATGCTGCTGCTCATAGAAGCCGCATTCATGCTTCCGTCAGCCATCGTCAGTTTCGCCTACCACGAAACCGCGGCAATGTGGAGTTTCATCTACTCCATCGCCATAACCGTCGGAGCCGGAGCGTTGGGCTTCCTGCTCCCCGTAAGAAACCACGACATGGGCAGACGGGAAGGCTTTCTGCTCACCAGCCTCACATGGGTGGTGTTTTCATTCTTCGGCATGCTGCCGTTCATCTTCGACCCGTGCGGGCTGCCTGTTCCAGATGCCTTCTTCGAAACAATGTCGGGACTCACCACCACCGGAGCATCGACAATGGAATCGGTTGAAAACCAGTCGCACGGCATTCTTCTATGGCGTTCCGTCACCCATTTCATCGGCGGTATGGGAATCATCCTGTTCACGCTTGCCGTCATCCCTATGCTCAACAAACAGAGCGGACTGCAGCTTTTCAACGCCGAGGTGACCGGTCTGACACACGAGAAAATCCGTCCACGCATCAGCAACACCGCGAAAACCCTGTGGACAATCTACATCGCGCTCAACATCATCTTGATCATACTGCTATGGGCAGGGCCGATGAACCTGTTTGAGGCAATATGTCATGGAATGTCGACAATCGCCACCGGTGGATTCTCCACCCGCGACAGCAGTATCGCCGACTTCAACTCCAATTACATAAAAATCGTGATGACGATTTTCATGTTTATCGCCGGCATCAGCTTCAGCCTCATCTACCGCGTTTCGAAAGGCGACTTCAAAAGCCTGATAAAAAACGACGTGGCACGCTGGTATTTCTTCATTGCCATAGGCGCGGCAGCGGCGATTACAGCCATCGAATACGTCCAAAGCGACGAACCGCTGAGCCAGCTTGTCGTCGACATCCCGTTTCAAACCATCTCCGACATCACATCCTCAGGCTTCAACGCCACCGACATAAACCTGTGGCACCACGGTTCGATAATGATTGTCATAGCCCTGATGATGATTGGCGCCTGCGCCGGATCGACCACCGGCGGTATCAAAATCGACCGTCTGGTGCTGATTGTGAAGAATCTAAAGAACGAGATGTACCGCATACTTTTCCCCAACGCAATCAATCCTGTGCGCGTCAACGGCAAAGTGCTGTCAAACGACATGACCGCCAAAGTGTGCGCCTTCCTGCTGCTCTTCGCGCTGTCGCTGTTTGTCGGCTCTCTGGCTCTGTCGTTGTCGGGCATCAATCTGTTTGACGCCATCTTCACATCCATGTCGTGCCTGAGCAACAACGGACTCGGCTATGGATTCACTGGACAGAATTTCGCCGACATCAACCCATACGGGAAGTGGGTGCTTTCATTCCTTATGCTTGTAGGCCGTCTGGAGTTCTCCGCAGTGATGATTTTATTGACCAAAGCATTTTGGAGTAAGTAGCATTTTTAGTATTTTTGTAGATACTTTTTCAAACAATTAAACAATCATACAGTGAGCTTAAATACAGAAGATTACAGAGGCCCTGTCTACGGCAATCAAGAGCAAGAGATGGTTGAAGTGGAAGGCACGCCTTTAAACATACCGGGGAACAAAGACAAAGAAAAGAAACGCAACCGGAAACAAAAGCAGAAAAGCAGCGGAGAGAATCCTATTGTAGCCTTCTTCACCGACAAGCGTTTCCGCATTGTGTTTGGAACGATACTCATGCTGTCTGCCATCTTTCTGCTCATCAGCGGAATCTCTTATTTCGCATATGGCGCGGCAGACCAAAGCCTCGTGACGGCTCATCCGATTCTTGCCAATGCCGAGAGCAACAACATCAAGAACTATGGCGGTCCGTTAGGCGCATTCCTGTCGGAATTCTTCTTCAACCAGGGTTTCGGCATCGGCACGTTCTTCCTGATATACATGCTTGCCGCCCTGTCGTTGAAAGTGTTCGGAAAATACAAATACCGCGCATCGTCGACCATACTGATCTCGATGGTGGCTATGGTCACCGTCTCCAGCCTGTTCGGTTTTATCGATGTCGAGATGGGCAGTCTTACATTCTTTGCCGTCGGAGGCGCACACGGTCACTATCTCAACCAATTCTGCGAGAGCGTAGCCGGTCCGTTCGGATGCATCGCGCTCAACATCCTGCTGCTGGTCATTCTGATTGCGTTGACCATCAATTCATTGATGCACATCTACCAATGCGTCAAGGAATTAATCGCCAACTACCGGCTGAAGCAACTGCAGAAGAAACACGAGCAGGAGATTGAACGACGCAACACGTTCGACGAGTCGGACAACGAAAAGAAACCGGAAGAAAAAGCGGCACCCAAAAAAGAGCATCGCGGCATCGCATTCAAGCACGACGACGTAGAAGTGGCTGAAAGCGAGCCTGTAGAAGCCGAAGTGTTTGAGGCTGTTGCCGAGCCAGAGACACCATCCGCCGCTCCCGTAATCACCGACCAACCCCGACCTGCCGAAGCCCCTGCCGAAGCCGTAGAGATGAAAGAGATAGAAAAGCCGACAACATTGCAGAAAAGCCTTTTGACCCTACCGCAGAATTGTCGAAATACAAATTTCCTCCCACATCATTGCTGCGCGACATCCCCGACACCGGAAAAAGTGTCGACGTAGACGAGCAGGAAGAGAACAAAGCCACAATCACAAAAACGCTAAGCGATTACGGTATTGAGATACGCAGCATCGAAGTGTGTGTAGGTCCCACCGTAACCCTCTATGAGATTATCCCGGCAGAGGGCGTGCGCATCTCAAAAATCAAGAATCTCGAGGACGACATCGCACTGAGCTTGTCGGCCCTCGGCATACGCATCATCGCCCCTATCCCAGGCAAAGGCACAATCGGCATCGAGGTGCCGAACAAAGACAAACGCACCGTGTCGATGCGCGACGTGATCGAGTCGAAGAAGTTTCAAGACTGCAAATACGAGCTGCCTATAGCCATGGGATGCACAATCTCAAACGACGTGTTTATCGCCGACCTGGCAAAAATGCCGCATATCCTCGTGGCAGGCGCCACGGGTATGGGTAAATCGGTGGGATTGAACGCAATCGTGACCTCGCTGCTCTACAAAAAGCACCCGTCGGAACTCAAATTCGTTATGATAGACCCGAAGATGGTGGAATTCAGCATGTACTCAAAACTTGAATACCACTACATTGCAAAAATGGAGGGCGAGGACGAATGCATCGTGACCGACATGAACAAGGCAGTGGCAACACTGAAGTCGCTCGTGGCAGAAATGGAAAACCGTCTGCTGCTGCTGCGCGACGCCAACGTGCGCAACATCAAAGAATACAACACCAAATTCATCCAACGCCGGCTCAACCCGGAGAAAGGGCACAAATTCATGCCCTACATCGTGGTTATCATCGATGAGCTTGCCGATTTGATTATGAACATCGGCCGCAAGGAGGTTGAGATTCCAATCTCACGCATCACGCAAAAGGCGCGAGCCGTGGGAATCCACATGATTCTCGCCACTCAGCGACCGTCGACCGACATCATCACAGGCGTAATCAAAGCCAACTGTCCAGGACGAATCGCGTTCCGCGTGACACAGATGGTTGACTCGCGCACAATCCTCGACCGCTCAGGCGCACAGCAGCTTATCGGCCGTGGCGATATGCTCATCAGCTACAACAACGAGATTACACGTGTGCAGTGCGCATTTGTCGACACTCCGGAAGTCGAGGCGATAGCAAACTATATTGACGAGCAGGTTGGTTTTGACAGCGCATACATGCTGCCAGAGTACACACCCGACATGGAAGGCGGAAACAATTCCGGCGGTCAAGGCGGAGGACTCGGCTCGATAAGCGACCGCGACTCGCTGTTTGAGGAGGTGGCAAAACAACTCGTAAACGGCGAGCTCAACCCATCGACATCAGGCATACAGCGGCGGTATTCCATCGGCTACAACCGCGCCGGACGGCTTATGGACCAGCTGGAGGCTGCCGGCATTGTCAGCGCAAGCCAGGGAGGCAAGCCGCGCCAAGTGCTGATGGACCCGATAAACCTGCAGAGTCTGCTGGACAATTAATCAACAAACAAACGACAATGAAAAAATTTATTTTACTTGCGATATTGGCAATTGCCTCGCTCTCCGCCGCTGCGGGAACGGGCGACGCCGTTTTCAACAAAGCCATCGCGGCATACAAAGCCGCCAAGGGCATCGCCGTGAAATATTCGATGACAGGAGCCGTGGGCAACTCGTCGGGCGAAATAATAATGCAGGGCAACAAATTCTGCATCACGGCCTCAAACATGATTTGCTGGTACAACGGAAAGACTCAATGGAGCTACTCCACCATGAGCAACGAAGTGAGCATCATGGAGCCCACGGCAAGCGAGCTGCAGGTGGTGAATCCGTTCTCCGTGATCAGCAATTTCCAGACTGCCTACACGGCAACGCTGATGAAAGGCAACGCCAGCAGCAACATCGTGCAACTGAAACCCAAGAACGCACGCACATCGCAGTTCAGCCAAGTGGTGGTGACCATAGCCAAAAAGACCAATCTCCCATCGAAGATTGTAGCCACAATGCGTGACAAATCGAAAATATCCATCACCCTAAGCGGCTACCGGACAGGGGGCAAATTCCCGGCGTCCACTTTCGTCTACAACAAAAAATATGTCCCGGCAGGCACCCAAGTGGTCGACCTCCGATAAACTTAAAGCATCATAACAATGGAAAATATATCGACAAAATGCCTGATAATAGGCTCAGGACCCGCTGGATACACCGCAGCAATCTACGCCTCGCGCGCAAACCTCTCTCCTATCCTCTTCGAAGGCATGCAGCCCGGCGGACAGCTGACCACGACAAGCGAGATTGAGAATTTTCCGGGCTATCCGGAAGGAATCGGCGGTTTTGAAATGATGGACGAACTGCGCCAACAGGCCGAACGCTTCGGCACCGACGTGCGCGACGGAGAAATCACATCCGTCGACTTTTCAAAACGCCCGTTTACAGCCACAACCGACGACGGCACGGCGATAAAAGCCGACACCGTAATCATTGCCACTGGCGCGTCGGCAAAATATCTCGGCATCGACGACGAGCAGCGTTATGCCGGACGCGGCGTGTCGGCATGCGCCACCTGCGACGGTTTCTTCTACCGCAAAAAGACTGTCGCCGTAGTGGGCGGAGGTGACACGGCATGCGAGGAAGCCTCATATCTGAGCAACCTTGCAGACAAAGTGTATATGATCGTGCGCAAGGACTACCTGCGGGCATCGAAAGTGATGCAGCGGCGCGTTATGGAAAATCAGAAAATCGAAATCTTTTTCAACACAAACACCGTAGGACTTTTCGGCGACGCCAAAGTGGAAGGCGCGCATCTTGTGCGCTTTAAAGGCACTGACCGTGAAGAAACCTTCGACATTGCCATCGACGGATTCTTCCTCGGCATCGGACACCGCCCGAACACCGACATCTTCGCCAGCCAGATTGCCCTTGACGAGCAAGGCTACATCAAGACCGACGGAGTGACCACCGCCACAAACATCCCTGGAGTGTTTGCCGCTGGCGACGTAGCCGACCCCCGCTACCGACAGGCCATCACATCTGCCGGAATGGGATGCAAAGCCGCCCTCGACGCCGAGCGTTTCCTTGTGGAACAAGAATAACGCACAACGAGGAAAAACGCAATTTCTTGTGCTGCCAAATAAAAAAATATGAAAAAAATTTCTTTTTTCACATAAAAGAGTTTACCTTTGTCGCTACAACTGATAAAAAAACAATATTTGCAAACCATTAAAAGAAATTGCCTATCGAATCTACATTACTCGTTATTAACAAAATACTGATTAATGGAAGATCTTAATCTGCTTTCGGACGAGACGTTGGTCTCTCTGTTTGCAAAAGGAGAAAACTCCGCGTTCGATGAGTTGTTGCAACGTCATCAGAACCGCATCTTTTCATACATACTGAATATTGTCAAAGATAAAGAATTGGCAGACGACTTGTTTCAAGAAACGTTTGTCAAAGCCATTGTCACAATAAAGCAAGGCCGCTACACCGAGAACGGCAAGTTCTTGGCGTGGATTATGCGCATTGCCCACAACCTCACCATCGACTTCTTCCGCCAGGAAAAACAGATGGCGCAGGTGTCGTGCGACAACGAGGACATAGACATCCTCAACCGCAAAGAACTCAGCGAAGAAACAATTGAGGACTCAATCGTCCGCCATCAGATTCTCGCCGACGTGAAAGTGCTTGTGCAATCGTTGCCGGAACTGCAGCGCGAAGTGCTTGAGATGCGCTACTATCTCAACATGAGCTTCAAGGAAATCGCCGACGCGACAGGTGTGAGCATCAACACCGCCCTCGGACGTATGCGCTACGCAATCCTCAACCTCCGCCGCATTGCCAACGAGCACCACATCTCTTTGTCGGTGTAACAGACATAACAACAAACGGGAAGCCGCTGCCAGCAAATCGCTGACAGCGGCTTGTCGTTTTCATTCAAAAGCATGACAACGTGCGACATCTGCCTATAGAAACAGGTGTTGTAAGAATTTATCCCTTTTTTCCTATAAAATGTGATATTTTTATATTATTTTTGTGAAATAAGCAGAAAATCAATACAGTAACATAAACCAAAAGCAATGAAAAAGATTATTACCTCTTGTCTCGCAATAGCGGCTCTTGCTGTCGGTGTCGCTACGACATTGGCTCAGCAGCAACGAGTTACGACAACAAAACAGAAGGTAGGGCAGCGCATTGAGACGCGCGGACAGGCGTCGTCGCGCCTTGCAAGTCTTCGCCCATCGGTGGCTTTCGCGGTTACGCAACCTGAAAAATCGGCGGTGACGTCGGTGGTTGTGCCGGGAGCAAACACAATGTTCGGCGGACTGATGGTCTACAGTGACAAATGGCAGACGTCGGAGTCAACCCCCGGCGTTGTGTCGATTCAAGCCCGTGAAGGCGGAGCAATCTCCATGGTGCATTCCAACAAAGATATGCTCAATGTCAAGTCGGCTGTGAAAGTCAACAACATCGTCTATGCCACGGCGATGAACTTGAGCACATACAAAATCTACGTGCAGGAATATTCAGCCACTTCGTGGACATGCACGCGCAACGAGGAGACCGACATGGTCAACCTCGCCTCGTCGCTTGCCTACGACCCTACCACGGGCAAGATTTACGGCTCTTTCTACAATACAGAAACAGAATACTGGGACCGTTTCTGCTCCTACAGCACATCGCTCGGCGAGGCTACCGACATAGCCAATATGAATCGCGACGTGCATGCATTGGCGTTCAACTCCCAAGGCGAACTTTACGGCATCTGGGGCGCCACCGGCTGGCTCGTGAAGATTGACAAGAAAACAGGCTCCTATGTCCAAGTGGGCAAGACCGGGCTATATCCAATAAGCGTTGACAGCTATGGCGTCAACTCACTCGCTTTCGGCAACGACGGCGCACTCTATTGGTCGGCTACATATCAAGGTGTAAACTCGAAAGACATGCGCGGCGGCTTGTTTAAGATTGACACGGCTACAGGCAAGGCCACCAAGGTGATGGACTATCCCAACAACGAGGGCATAGCCGGACTGTTTGCTATGGCCGACAAGGTACCCGATGCCGCGCCAGATGCCGTTTCGGACATCAACGTGAACTTCACCGCTGATTTTGCCAACACGGCAACAATCAGTTTCACCGCTCCGACAAAAACCGTCAACGGCGCTTCGCTGACCGATCCTATAATGGCAATTGTAAACGTCAACGGCACGCAGGCGGCAGTGGTGGAAAACATCCAGCCAGGCACTGTCGCAACGACTCCGGTGCTTACGCTTGCCGAAGGATTGCAGAACATCGAAATCATCTCTGCCAACACCACCGCACAAGGCAACAAAGCATCGGCTACAACTTGGGTTGGCGAAGACATCCCGGCGGCGGCTACCGACGTGGTGCTCGTGAACGAAGACGGCAAACCGCATTTGACATGGGCGGCTCCGACAACAGGATTGAACGGAGGCAAGTTCAAAGCCACGGAACTGCGCTACAAGATTGTGCGCTATCCCGGTGCCGACGTGGTGGCGGAGGCATGCGCAGAAACTCAGTTTACCGACAACAATGTACCCGGCACAATGAAGTCGGCATACTATGAGGTGACCGCCTACACAGGCAAGGGAGCCAGCACTCCAGCAGCGTCCAACAAGATTGCAGTCGGCGACGGCTACGTCGTGCCTTTTGTCGAAGGATTCAACACACAGGATGATTTCGACGTGTGGACAATAATCGACAACAACGACGGTTCGAAATGGGAGTACAAATCACAATCGTTGTTCTACAATTACAACAACGACTATATTCCTGGCGACGATTGGGCTATAAGTCCGCAAATCGCCCTTAGAAAAGGTGTAAGCTACAAGCTGACGTTCGACGCCAAGTCGTCGGCACATAAAAATTATGTTGAAAATTTCAAAGCAGCAATCGGCAACAGCCCACAACCTGCGTCGATGAAGACGATCAAGGACTATCCAAATTTCCAACAGACAAAATTTGAGAAGCAGTCCGTGATATTCTCGGTTGAGGAAGACGGATATTACTACCTGGGCTTCTACTGCTACAGCGACGGCAAAAAAGGCTGGTCGTTGACCATCGACAACGTGGGCGTGGCCGAGGTAAGCAACAATGTCCCGGGAACCGTAGGCAACCTGACAGTCGCCCCCGCCCCGCTCGGCGCGCTTAAAGCCACCGTGGCATTCAACGCCCCCACTGCCGACGCACAAGGCACGGCTCTCGACGCAGCGGTTAAAATCAACGTTTATCGCGACGGAACGCTCGTCCGCACATTTGCCGAGGCTCAGCCAGGCGAAGCACTGTCGTGGCTTGACGAAGGCGTGCCAGAAAGCGGCATCCACACCTACAGAGTGGTGGCGTCGAACGCTGCCGGAGAAGGTGCGGAGGCTAAGGCAGAAGCATTTGTGGGAGTCGATGTGCCGGGAGCGGCAGGCAACGTGACGCTCCACGACGTCGACGGCAAAGCGGTGATTTCGTGGACAGCGCCAACGACAGGTTCACGTGGCGGATGGTTTGACCCGTCGACGGTCAGCTACCGCGTGCTGCGCAGCGACGGTCAGGTGGTGGCAGAAGGCTACACTTCAACAACGTTTACCGATGCCAAATTGCCCGCAAGCACAAGTCAGCAACTTATCTACTACGTCATCACAACCTATGGCGGCAATGCTAAAGGCGACTATGCCGTGACACCCTATTGCGTGTTCGGCAATCCGTATGATGCGCCTCTGACCGAAGGTTTCGCCGGATCGGATATGGCTTACTACCCGTGGCTTACGGAATCGGACGCCGACGTGCATCAGAGCTGGACTCTCCAAGACAGCGGCGTAAACCCGCCGACCGCCGACCAGAATGGCGACAAGGGACTGGCAACATTCCACAGCATCGGAGAAAAGCCCGGCATCCACACATCATTCTCTTCTCCGAAAATCAGCATTGCGGCACTCGACCATCCTGCCGTAAGTTTCTGGATGTACCACAGCCACGACAGCAATGTGGCCACGCCAGAAAGCATCGAGGTGAAAGTGATGACCGACGGAGGCGAATGGCAAGCCGTGGACGGCGCGAAATGGATGCGCGACAACGGCTCTACCGGCTGGCGTCGACACATAGTTGACCTCAGCGCGTTCAAAAGCAGCAAATATGTGCGCATAGCTTTTGTAGGCACTACAGCAGGAGGAATGGACGTGCATCTCGACAACATCACAGTTGACAATATGTTTGAGACTGATGCCGAACTCACCAATATCGCCGGACCGAAAAAAATAGCATCCGGTGAACTTGCTGAATATGACGTGAAGGTGACAAATGCGGGCTTGACCGACCTTGCCGACATCAAGGTTGTGCTCAACGATGCCTCTGGGACACAACTTGCAGAAACTACAATAGCGCAACTGAAATCCGATGCGCAGGTTATGGTGACTCTGCCTGTTGCACATCAAGCAAAAGGCTCTATCTCCGTAACAGCCGTTGTCGCGGCGGCTGCCGATGCGAATGCCGCCAACAATACGAAGACAATCACAACCAAAGTTGTCGACCCGGTAATCCCCGTTCCACATTCGCTTGACTGTACCAAGACAGCCGACGGACTCCGCCTGTCGTGGCAGTCGCCATGGGCAAAGGGTTCGGTGACCGACGACATCGAAAGCTACAAGGATTGGGCAATCGACAACGTGGGCGACTGGACAATGGCCGACCTCGACCACGACGTGACATGCTATATCAACAAAGATCTTGGCGAATATGACAATGCCTCGTCGCCAAAGGCGTTCCAAGTCTGCAATGCCAACACTCTCGGCATCGACATCTGGGACGAGGGCAAACCTCATTCCGGCAATAAAATGCTGATGGCTATGGCTGGTGTGAAATATGTGAACAACGACTGGCTGATTTCTCCGCGCCTGAACGGCGACGAGCAGACAATCTCGTTCTTCGCACGCTCGTTTACGCTTGAAAACCAGCAGCCTGAGCGCATGCGTGTGCTTTACTCAACCACCGACACCGACCCTGCCAACTTCACTAAAATCCATGCAGCCGACTATCTTGAATTGTCGGGCGAATGGGCAGAATTCCGTTACGTCGTGCCGCAAGGAGCGCGCTATTTCGCAGTCAACTGCGTCAGCGACAGCGGTTTCGCAATGTTTGTTGACGACTTGTCGTTCAACGACCTCACCGTTCCGCAACTGAAACTGAAGGAATATGAGGTTTATCGCAACGGTGTGTTGCTCGGCAAAACTTCGGCCACTGAAATCACCGATCCGGAAGTGGTTGACGGCACAGTCTACACAGTACGAGCCATCTTTGACAAAACGGAGAGTGATTTGAGCGAAAGCATCACGTACAATGAAAGTGCCGTGGGCGAAATGACGGCAGACGCCATACGTGTGGCAACAACCAAAGGCGAGATAATCGTGATTGGCGCCGAAGGCAAGCGAGTGGCGGTGGCCTCAGCCGACGGACGCATGTTGCTGAACGCTGTTGCCAAATCCAACCGCGTCAGCATCCCTGCCACGGCTGGTGTGTACGTCGTCACAATCAACGGCAAATCTGTGAAAACGATAGTCAGATAAATACTCTTTGACAGGACTATAATCCACGGCGGGCTGTGTCATTGGCGCAGCCCGCCGTTTTTCGCATATTGCCCAACATTTGAAACTTTCTCTCCAAAAAGAGAGTTTTTCTCAGGATTTATTCGCATCTTTGTTATGCCTGTAGTTTAATTTTACTGTCAGCGTTACGCAACGCAGAGACAAGAGAATTATTCCAGCACGGCGAGTTGCCAACCAACAGTTACAAAAAACGATATTGAATGATCAACAGCTTCCAAGACGCAAAAAGTCTTCTCCTCACAGCGGAAAAAGCTTTCAACGACAAGGCTTATCAACAGTCTGCCGAAATCGTTGAAGACGTGGCACGCTACGCCGCCTATCAAAGCGACGGGCTCACAGCCGGTCAGAAAGCCGAACTCACACAGATTGTAAAACAAGCCATCGGCCGCTTCACGTTTTGCCCCGACGAATGCGTTTGGGAAGAAACCAGCGCCCTTATGGACCTATTCAGAGATTAACTATGGGATATCTTGTAATTTGCCCCACATGCGGCGGAAAAATGAGTGTAAATGCCGACCGATGCCCTCATTGCGGCGAGACCGAATTCTTCAAATATGCAGCCCGCACCCGCGTAGTCGGCTCCAAGCCGTGCAAGCACTGCGGGGCTACTGGACTCGTCTGGCGATATGACGCCACAGCAATGTCTTACAATCCCGGAGGAATGCATGGCGCATACAACGTGCTCCCCGGACAATTCAAAATAAAAATAGGCAATGACACATTCGTTATCGAGGACGTCAAGCCAGAGATGCGCAGCAGATTTGAGACATGCATCCGCAACCATGACTACGAAATAACGTTCATCCGAAAAGCTCTCCACTCCATAAAATACGACCAGGACGCCTGCCCCGAATGCAACGGCAATGGAAAAATCAACGATGTGGTCAAAGAATATTCGCGTATAGACCTCCGCAAAAAAAGGTATTTGAGAAACGTAAGCGTGCCCCAGGACTCAGCCCAGGGCACGCTTTCACTATCTAAATTATTATGTTTTAGCCGAATATCAGCACAACAAGCTGCGCCGTGATGACACGCATGAACATCGACAACGGATAGACCGTAGAGTATGCCACGGCAGGCGCGTCGTTGTTTGCCACCTTGTTGGAGTATGCCAATGCAGGAGGATCGGTATAGCTTCCCGACATTATACCAAGAATAGACAGGTAGTTGAACTTGAACTTGGCGCGGGCAATGAAGCTCATAATAATCTGCGGAATCACCGTTATAAGGAATCCCCAGAACACCCACATCAGGCCTTGAGCGTTAAACACCGTCTCGGCAAATTTCTCACCTGCGCCCAATCCCACTGACGCAAGGAATAGGCAGATGCCCACTTCGCGCAGCATGAGGCTCGCGCTTGTCGATGTGTAGGTGACGAGTTTGAATTTATATCCGAAACGGCTCAACAGGATAGCCACCACCAGCGGACCTCCGGCAAGACCGAGCTTCATCGCCGCCGACATTCCCGGAATGGCGATAGGAATTGAACCGACAATGATACCGATGAATATGCCGATAAACATTGTCACCATATTCGGTTCGTGCAAGCGTTTCATCGAGTTGCCAAGTCGTGTGGCAAGACGCTCGATGTGGCTCGGGTCGCCCACCACGGTGATGCGGTCGCCCACCTGCAGTTTCAAGTTGGGATTGGCAAGGAGGTCGAGACCGGCACGGTTTACGCGCGTTGCGTTGAGGTTGTAGCCGTTGTGCAGACGGAGCGAGCCGAGCGTGCGTCCGTTGTAGTGGCTTTTTGTCACGAGTATGCGTCGCGAAACCACATTGCTCTGCGACTCTGCCTCCCATTCCATGTCGACTACAGGACCGATTACCATCTGGAATGCCGACTCGTCTTGTATTGAGCATACAGTGAGCAGAAGGTCGCCCTTTGACACCACTGTTTTCGATGTAGGAATAATCACTTCGCCAGTTTCTTTTACCTTCATTCGCGACACAACGAAGTCGTGGTCGATAACCATGTGCAGCTCACCGATGGTTTTTCCATCTATACGATGGTTCTCAACTTGGAATGTCACGACATAAGGTTTCAAAGTGCTGTCTTCGTTCTCGTCCTCAATTTCTTTCTGCTCTTTCTCAATCTTCACGCGGAACACCGCCTTCAGCAGAATCATTGACAGGATGATGCCTACAACACCCAGCGGATAAGCGGCGGCATAACCCATCGAGAGGTCTTCTGCCGTGCCTGCCGTTGCGGGGTCGAGCGTGTCGAGCGCCTGCTGCGCCGCACCAAGACCTGGAGTGTTGGTCACCGCACCGGAAAGGATACCCACGATCTGCGCGATTTTCACGTCGCAAGTGTAGTAAATCACCAATGCCACTGCCACGTTGAGCAGCACCACCATCACCGCAAGCATATTCATCTGAACTCCGCCTTTCTTGAACGAGGAGAAGAAACCAGGGCCCACCTGCATACCGATTGAGAACACAAACAATATCAATCCGAAATCACGGATGAAATTGAGCAGTGTCGCATTGGCTATTGAGAAGCCGAAATGCGACATCACGATGCCTACAAACAGAACGAATGTGACACCCAGGGAAATCCCGAAGAACTTAATCTTGCCCAGCAGCACGCCCAACGCTATCACCAGCGAATAGACCACCACATCATGGGCAATCGAGCTTTCCGTAAACAACGATACTATCCAATCCATCTATCTTTTTTTTGGTTTACTATTTTCAAGTTGCAAAATTACTGCTTTTTTTCCATATTCATTCCCTTTTCATCCACTTTTGTTGCTCTACAACATAATTTTTGAGCAAATTTATTACACACTTCAGCAAAATCTGTGTAATTTTATAGCATTTTCCGTGATTTTTCTATCAAAATATCACAAAATATGCCTTTTTAGTGAAAAATATTTGGTTATTTCAGATATTCTCAATACATTTGCAATCGAAAACAAAGAAAGAATTATGATATATAAGAACAACATATCAGCGGTCGGACTAATTTGCCTATCTTCAGTCGTCATTATTTGCAAAGCAAATGAGGAGCGGTAGCCGACGCGGTGTTGTTTTTATATAACCAACTTACAGCGACCTTTCCTCAACATGAAGAAAGGTCGATTTTTTTATATATAAGATTATGAGCAAACCATTGAGAAGTGCGCAGTGCACACAGGGACGCCGCATGGCGGGAGCAAGGGCTTTGTGGAGAGCCAACGGAATGAAGGAGGAGCAGATAGGCAAGCCAGTTATTGCCGTTGTCAACTCGTTCACCCAGTTTGTGCCCGGGCACACGCACCTGCACGAAATCGGACAATTTGTAAAACAAGAGATTGAGAAACTTGGATGTTTCGCAGCCGAGTTCAACACGATAGCCATCGACGACGGCATCGCCATGGGGCATGACGGTATGCTCTACTCCCTGCCGTCGCGCGACTTGATAGCCGACAGCGTTGAATATATGGTCAATGCCCACAAGGCCGACGCGATGGTGTGTATCAGCAACTGCGACAAGATAACTCCGGGAATGCTCATGGCAGCCATGCGGTTGAACATCCCTGCGATATTCGTGTCGGGAGGTCCGATGGAGGCAGGCCACCTCGGCAACCGTCCGCTCGATCTGATTGACGTGATGATCGACTCCGCCGACACCACGGTCGACGACGCGACGGTCACCCACCTTGAGCAATTCGGATGTCCCACATGCGGATCGTGCTCCGGCATGTTTACAGCCAACTCGATGAACTGCCTCAACGAGGCCATCGGACTCGCGCTGCCCGGCAACGGCACAATCCTCGCCACCCACACCAACCGCAAGGAGCTGTTCAGGCGGGCGGCGGCACAGATAGTGGAAAACTGCCGGGCCTACTACTTTGACGACGATGCCAACGTGCTTCCACGCTCAATAGCCACACGCCAGGCGATGCTCAACGCCATGACGCTCGACATAGCCATGGGCGGCAGCACCAACACCGTGCTCCACCTGCTTGCCGTTGCCAACGAGGCCGGCGTTGATTTCACGATGAACGACATCGACGTTCTGTCGAGGAAAACACCGGTGCTTTGCAAAGTGGCACCCAACTCTAAATACCACATCGAGGACGTAAACCGGGCAGGCGGCATCCCTTCAATCATGGGCATTCTTGCCAACAACGGCCTTGTCGACACATCGTGCCGACGCGTTGACGGACTTACACTCGGCGAGGAAATAGAGAAATACGCAATCGGAGGAAAGGCATTCGGCGCAGATGCCGAAGCGTTGTGGAAGAGCGCGCCGTGCGGCAAGCGAACCACCGTTCTCGGCAGCCAAAGCTCCACCTATTCCTCGCTCGACGACGACCGCGCCAACGGATGTATCCGAGATTTCGCCCACGCCTACGTGAAAGACGGCGGACTTGCCGTGCTTACCGGCAACATAGCCTCCGACGGCTGCGTGGTGAAAACCGCAGGCGTCGATGAGAGCATCTTCCACTTCAAAGGCAAAGCCAAAGTGTTTCAGTCGCAGGAAGAGGCAGTCGACGGCATCCTTGCCGGCGATGTAGCGGCGGGCGATGTGGTGGTGATAACCTACGAAGGGCCCAAGGGCGGTCCGGGGATGCAGGAGATGCTCTACCCCACGTCATACATCAAGTCGCGCCACCTCGGCAAAGAGTGCGCCCTCATCACCGACGGACGCTTCTCCGGCGGCACTTCGGGGCTGTCGATAGGCCACATCTCGCCTGAAGCGGCGGCAGGAGGCGCAATCGGGCTGGTGCGCGACGGCGACGCCATAGAAATCGACATTCCCCGCCGCACCATCAACGTGCTGCTCTCCGCCAGCCAGCTGGCAGAGCGACGCAAGGAAGAGGAGTCGCGCGGCAAAGCGGCATTCACCCCGACGAAGCGCCAGCGCGAAGTGTCGAAAGCACTGCGGGCATACGCCGCTATGGTGTCGAGCGCCGACAAAGGCGGCGTTAGAATCATTGACTGACATGACAACCTATTGGGCAATCTACAACAAAAAAAGCATAATATGAACGGAAACAAAATATCTGGAGCGGAAGCCATCATAAAATCCTTCTTGAGCGAGGGTGTCGACACAGTGTTCGGCTACCCCGGAGGCGCCATCATCCCCGTCTACGATGTGCTCTACGGCTATAAGAAAGAGCTGCGCCACATTCTTGTGCGCCACGAGCAGGCAGCCATCCACGCAGCGCAAGGCTATGCACGCGTCACGGGACGCACCGGTGTGGCGATGGTTACATCCGGTCCCGGCGCAACCAACATAATCACAGGCATCACCGACGCCCTCATCGACAGCACTCCGCTTGTCGTAATCACCGGACAGGTAGGCAACAGCGGTCTGGGCACCGACGCCTTCCAGGAAACCGATGTGATGGGCATCACCCAACCTGTGACAAAATGGAGCTGCCAGGTGCGCCGTGCCGAGGACATCCCCGAAGCCATAGCACGCGCCTTCCACATCGCGTCGACTGGGCGTCCGGGTCCAGTTGTGCTCGACATCACCAAAGACGCACAGGTGCGCACAATGGAATGGCATTATGAGAAATGCAACTTCATCCGCAGTTACATACCCTACCCAGACATCAGCGATGAAGCTGTGGCACAGGCTGCCGAACTCATAAACAACGCCGAGCGTCCGATGATCATAGCCGGACATGGCGTTATGATTTCCGGTGCGGAAAAAGAATTGGCAGAAATGGCTGAGAAAGCCGACATCCCCGTTGTCTGCACATTGCTCGGACTGTCTTCGATACCGTCAAGCCATCCACTCTACAAAGGCATGGCCGGCATGCACGGGAACATCGGACCGAATGTCAACACCAACAAGTGCGATGTGCTGATAGCCATAGGCATGCGGTTTGACGACCGCGTCACGGGCGACACGTCGAAATATGCCCCACAGGCAAAGATTGTGCATATCGACATCGACCCGTCGGAATTCAACAAAAACATACGCGCCACAGTGCCTGTGCTCGGCGATGCGAAAACGGTGCTCGGCAAACTCATCCCGATGCTCCGCAAAAACGGGCATAAGGAATGGCTCTCCACGTTCAACCGTCCGGAAGCCGTGGAATATGAGAAAGTGATCAAGCCCGAGACCGAGCCTTCCGAAGGAATGATGAACATGGGAGAAGTGGCGCGAAGAGTGTCGGAGGCCACCAACAACGATGCCATTCTTGTCACCGATGTGGGACAGAACCAAATGCTCTCCGCCCGATATTTCAAATTCTCTCGTCCCGACAGCATTGTCACGTCGGGCGGACTCGGCACCATGGGATTCGGACTTCCGGCTGCCATCGGTGCGAAAATCGGGCAACCCGGCCGTCAGGTGTGCCTTTTTGTGGGCGACGGAGGTCTGCAGATGACAATACAGGAACTCGGCACAATTTTTGAGTATAAAGTTCCTGTAAAAATCATACTGCTCAACAACAACTTCCTCGGGATGGTGCGGCAATGGCAGGAACTGTTCTTCCACAAGCACTACAGCGAGACACCGATGGTCAATCCCGACTTCGTGGCACTCTGCAAGGCTTACGGCATCAATGGCGAGGACGTTGTGGAGCGCAAAGACCTCGGACAGGCAATCAAGCGCATGCTCGACTCCGACGAAGCCTACCTGCTCAACGTGTGCATCCAGCCCTACAATATGGTGTTTCCGATGACCCCGGCAGGCAGCAACGTAGACAACATTATGCTCAACGCAACGGAGCATTACATTTAACGACGACAGAAAGATATGGAACAGTTATACACATTCACCGTTTTCACCGAAAACCGCGTCGGTCTGCTCAACCAGATTTCGATTATCTTCACGCGCCGCAGCGTGAACATTGAAAGTCTGTCGGTGTCGCCGTCGTCGATTCCTGGCATACATAAATTCACCATCACCGCCAACTGCGACACCGACATGGCGCAGAAAATCGTGATGCAGATTGAAAAGCGCATCGATGTGCTGAAGGCATTTGTCTACACCGACGCCGACCTTGTCTACCAAGAGATTGCCCTCTACAAAGTGCCGACCGACAAACTTGTCGCCGAGCGCGACCTTGAGACAATAATCCGCGCCCACAACGCACGCATTCTTGAAATCGACAAGGAGTTTACCGTAATCGAAAAGGCCGGTCACTACAACGAGACCGAGGCGCTGTTCAACGAACTCAAAAAATATGGCATACTGCAATTTGCAAGAAGCGGCCGTGTGGCTGTGACAAAAATCAACGACGAGCCCCTTAACCGCTACCTCGACGAGCAACAGAAAAGACACAAGACAACGATATATGACAACTGACAGTAAAATTTATTCAAAATCATGGCTTCTCACTCCCGGCGAATGCAACTGTGAGAAAGAGATGCCGGTGTGGCTAATGACCGAACGCATCATCGACGTAGCCACCGAACACGCCAATTCGTGGGGCGTGGGCTATGCCCGCCTTATTCTCGACAATCAGGCATGGGTGCTGTCGAGAGTGGCGATAGAGATGAAACGCTGGCCTAAAGTCAACGAGACCTACACCCTGTCGACATGGGTGGAAGACTACAACCGGCACTTCTCCGAACGCAACATCGAGGTGACCGACACCGACGGCAACGTAATCGGCCACGCACGCACCGTCTGGGTGGTGATCGACCTGACGACACGACAAAGCTGCGACATTTCATCGCTCGACTATATACGCAACAACCTCTGCGAAAAGGAGTGCCCCATTGCCAAGCACACACGCATACGCAGTGTCGACGCGGCAAGGACTTCGGAATACACTTTCCAATATTCCGACATCGACTTCAACCAGCACGTCAACAGCCTGCGCTACATCCGCCTGCTGCTCGACCAATGGACAGCAGATTTCCACAACGAGCACGTTGTGAAGCGGTTTGAGATAGCTTATATGAACGAAGGGCTTCCCGAACAGACGGTGCAAATAAGCGTCGACGACCGGTCAGATGACTGTACATTGGAAATCAGCCACGGCAGCGAACCGTTGTGCCGCACGAGAATCGTGTTTGACAATAGATAACAACTCAAATTTATAATCATTTATAATCATTTTTAATATATAAGTATTATGGCAAAGATTAATTTTGGCGGAGTAGAAGAAACAGTGGTTACCCGCGAGGAATTTCCTTTGGAAAAGGCAAAAGAAGTATTGAAAAACGAGACAATCGCCGTAATCGGCTATGGCATCCAGGGTCCAGGTCAGGGTCTGAACCTCCGCGACAACGGCTTCAACGTAATCGTTGGACAGCGCAAGGAGTCAAAGACATGGGACAAGGCTGTTGCCGACGGATGGATTCCGGGCGAGACTCTCTTCGACATCGAGGAGGCCGCCGAGCGTGCTACAATCATCGAATACCTTCTGTCGGACGCCGCACAGATTGAAGTGTGGCCACGCCTGAAGAAACACCTCACAGCAGGCAAGGCCCTCTATTTCTCACATGGCTTCGCCATCACCTACAAAGAGCGCACCGGCATTGTGCCTCCCGCCGATGTCGACGTAATCATGGTTGCGCCCAAAGGCTCCGGCACATCGTTGCGCCGCCTCTTCGTGCAGGGACGAGGCATCAACTCGAGCTTCGCAGTGTTTCAGGATGCCACAGGACGCGCAAAAGAGCGATGCCTTGCATTGGGCATCGGCATCGGCTCAGGATATATGTTTGAGACCGACTTCAAGCGCGAGGTCTACAGCGACCTCACCGGCGAACGCGGCACGCTGATGGGCGCAATCCAAGGCATCTTCGCCGCCCAATACGACACGCTCCGCGCCCACGGACACACCCCTTCAGAAGCGTTCAACGAGTCGATTGAAGAGCTGACACAGTCGCTCATGCCGCTCATCTCCGAGAACGGAATGGACTGGATGTATGCCAACTGCTCCACCACAGCGCAACGCGGCGCCCTTGACTGGTGGAAGAAATTCCGCGACGCTACCCGCCCTGTGTTCGAGAATCTGTACAACGAAGTGGAATCGGGCAACGAGGCACAACGCTCAATCGACTCCAACAGCAAGCCCGGCTACCGCGAAGGCTTGCAGAAAGAGCTGCAGGAACTGCACGACAGCGAGATGTGGCGCACAGGAGATGTTGTCCGCAAACTTCGCCCTGAAAACGATTAGTCAACAGCTTTGACCAACCGCAACAAAACGGGATGTCACGGCTCTTGCCATGGCATCCCGTTTCGTTTTTTTTATGCTTTTTTGTTTTCGTGCCACAAAGATTGTATCTTTACACCCATAAAATTCTTTATACAATGAAATACTACTTTTATTCACTTATTGTTATTGCGCTGCTGCTCGCTGCAAGCGTCAGCATCCACGCCTCAAAAAAATTAAAAGGAGAGGCATCATGCCGCACCACCAACACAGAGACAATTCTCCACGCCTGGTGCTGGTCGTTCAACACAATCCGCGAGAATATGAAGGACATTGCCGACGCAGGGTTCACTATGGTGCAGACATCGCCGGCCAACCACTGCTTTATCGGCGATGGTGGCGGCAAGCAGATTATGGGCAACGGCAAATGGTACTACCACTATCAGCCGTTGGATTGGACCATCGGCAACTATCAGATGGGCACACGCGATGAATTCATCGCAATGTGTGCCGAGGCAAAAAAATACGGAGTGCGCGTGATTGTCGACGTGCTGCCAAACCACACGGCATTCGACACATCGGCTGTGGCGCAGGGTTTGCGCGATGCCGTCGGTGGCATCGACAACCTCTACCATGCCAACGGTCTTGTTGAAATAAAAGACTACAACGACCGTCTGCAATGCACCACCAGCGGAGTCGGAGGCCTACCAGACGTAAACACAGAAAATCCTGATTTCCAATACTACTATATGCAGTATGTAGCCGACCTTATCCGCTGCGGCGCAGGCGGTTTCCGCTACGACACGGCAAAACATATCGGATTGCCGTCAGACCCTCTCGACCCTAAGTCGAAGAAAAACGATTTCTGGCCAGTGGCTATGGGCATGAAGTCGGTGAAGGGCTTCCGTCTGGAGAACCGCGACCAACTGTTTATCTACGGCGAAGTGCTGCAGGACCGCAACGTAAAGGAAAAGGAATACAGCAAATATATGGGCTTGACCGCCAGCAACTACGGCCATGAAATCCGTCAGATTATCAGCAAACGCAAGGCGACAAGCGCGGAGGTGGCCGACTGGCAGCATTCTGTCAGCGCAACGAAACTCACCACTTGGGTAGAGTCGCACGACACATATTGCAACGCCAACGAGTCGGCAACGCTTACCGACACACAGATCAGACTTGGATGGGTGATTATCACCGCCCGACAGAACGGCACGCCCCTCTTCTTCTCTCGCCCTGACGGCAGCACCCGTGAAAACTTTTGGGGCAACAACCTTATCGGGCCTAAAGGCAACGATGAGTTTCGCAACCCAGAGGTTGTGGCTGTCAACAAATTCCGCAAAGAAATGGACGGCGAGAAAGAATATATCGGCACTGCCGCCGACGGCTCTGTCGTGGCTATCGGCCGCGGACACAAAGGCATGGCTATCGTCAACCTATCGCAGCAGGAAGTGGCGCTTAGCATTGCCACAAAGATGGCCGACGGCACCTACACCGACGCTGTCCATGGCACTGTGTTCACAGCAGCCGACGGCATTCTTACAGCCACACTCGCTCCGGAAACATCGTATGTGATTAAATAGTGTAATACAAATACGGCAAAAGGCAAGGTTGCGGGTTTCGTACCGCAACCTTGCCTTTTTACCGCCCATAGATGCTATGTCTGGACACGCGCTTGAGTAAAAATGCAGGCATTGACGACTGCCGCCAAGCGCTTTTTTCTCCTCCAAACAGCCCAAAGCGTTTTTATGGCAACGTTTCCGACTTTTCAAACACAACGTCGCGCCACCACATATATTTTTGCCGAACCGGAAAATTATATGTAATTTTACGGCTGAAAACAATCAATAATAGAGGAAATGAAAGGAATAGTTCTCGCAGGTGGTTCTGGCACACGCCTTTACCCGATTACAAAAGGTGTCAGCAAGCAATTGCTGCCGGTCTACGACAAACCGATGATTTATTACCCCATTTCGGTGCTGATGCTTGCCGGCATCCGCGACATCCTTATCATCTCCACCCCAACCGACCTACCGTCGTTCCGGCGTCTGCTCGGCGACGGCAGTGATTTCGGTGTCAGATTTGAATATGCGGAGCAACCGTCGCCCGACGGTCTGGCACAGGCTTTCATCATCGGCGAACAGTTTATCGGAAACGACTCGGTGTGCCTCGTGCTCGGCGACAATATTTTTCAAGGAAGCGGATTCCCAGGGGTGCTGCAAGAGGCTGTGCAAAACGTGGAACGCGATGGCAACGCGACGGTGTTCGGCTATTGGGTCGACGATCCGGAACGCTACGGCGTGGCAGAATTCGACGCCGACGGCCGTTGCCTCTCAATCGAGGAAAAGCCGGAGCATCCAAAGTCGAACTATGCCATTGTGGGACTCTACTTCTACCCCAACGACGTGGTGCGCATAGCCAAAAACATAAAGCCTTCGGCTCGCGGCGAACTTGAAATAACATCTGTCAACCAAGCGTTTCTCGAAAGCGGGCTGCTGAAAGTGCAGACCCTTGAGCGCGGATTCGCATGGCTCGACACCGGCACCCACGACTCGCTTGCCGACGCCTCCATCTTCGTAGAAGTGATTGAAAAACGCCAGGGTCTGAAAATCGGATGTCTGGAGGGCATCGCGCTGCGCAAAGGCTGGATTACTGCAGAAAAGATGCGGCAGCTGGCACAACCGATGATCAAGAACCAATACGGGCAATATCTACTGAAAGTAATCAAAGAATTAGGTTTAGAATAAAATTATATGGAAGTAATAAAGACTGCTATTGACGGCGTGGTGATTATAGAGCCACGGATTTTTGCCGACGACCGCGGTTATTTTTTCGAATCATTCTCCGAACGCGACTTCAATGCGCAGGTGCGCACCGTGCACTTTGTGCAGGACAACGAGAGCCGCTCATGCTACGGAGTGCTGCGCGGACTGCATTTCCAGAAGCCGCCCTACGCACAGTCGAAACTGGTAAGAGTGGTGAAAGGCGCCGTGCTCGATGTGGCTGTAGACATACGCCGCGGCTCACCTACGTTCGGACAGCACGTTGCCATCGAGCTTTCGGCTGAAAACCACCGGCAGTTCTTCATCCCACGCGGATTCGCCCACGGATTCAGCGTGCTCACCGACGATGTGGTATTCCAATACAAATGCGACAATTTCTATGCGCCGCAAAGCGAGGGAGCGATTGCCTGGGACGACGCCGCTCTCGCCATCGACTGGCGCATACCTGCCGACAAGGTCATCCTGTCGGAAAAAGACAAGTGCCACCCGCTGCTGAAAGATGCAGAATGGCTTTTTGACTACAACGATAATCTCTACGAATAATGAATATACTCGTGACTGGCGCCAACGGACAGCTTGGCAACGAAATGCGCCGCGTCGCAGCTGAAAGAAGCGACAACTACACATTTACCGACGTGGCAGAACTTGACATCACCGACATTGACGCCGTCTGTGCCAAAGTGAATGAAACGAAAGCCGACGTAATCGTGAACTGTGCCGCCTACACCAACGTAGACAAGGCTGAGGACGACGTCGCACGCGCCGACCTCATCAACAATCAGGCGGCTGGAAATCTTGCCTACGCCGCCAAAGAGGCTGGAGCAACGCTTATTCACGTGTCGACCGACTATGTGTTTGACGGATCGTCGTCAATACCATATATCGAGACCGACGACACCTGCCCTACCGGCGTCTACGGCAAGACAAAGCTTGCCGGAGAGATGGCTGTCATTGCCACTGGATGCCGCTCGATAATCATCCGCACGGCTTGGCTGTACTCCCGCTGGGGCAACAATTTCGTGAAAACAATGCGCCGCCTGACGGCTGAACGCGACTCGATAAACGTAGTGTTTGACCAGGTTGGCTCACCGACGTTTGCCGGCGACCTCGCCGATGCCATCAGCCACATCATCGAAAACCGGCTGACCGACAGAACGGGAGTCTACCACTTCACCGACGAGGGTGTCTGCTCATGGTATGACCTCACTGTTGCCATCGCAGAGGCGTCGGGCAACTGCTGCGACATCCATCCAATCCACTCCTACGAGTACCCAAGCAAGGTGGAACGTCCGCACTATTCCGTGCTCGACAAATCGAAATTCCGCAACACATTCGGCTTTGCCATTCCTCATTGGCACGCATCTCTGAAAAAATGCATAACACAACTGGAGTCTGACAAATGAGCAATTATAAACGCAACATAATCGTGACCGGTGGAGCCGGATTTATCGGATCGCACGTGGTACGCCTGATGGTAAACAAATATCCCGACTACCGCATCATCAATCTCGACAAACTGACGTATGCCGGCAACCTCGCCAACCTGCACGACGTGGAGGACAAGCCAAACTATGTCTTTGTCCATGCCGACATCTGCGACTTCGAGACTATCCAGAAGATTTTAGCCGACTACAACGTAGACGGCATTATCCATCTTGCCGCCGAGAGCCACGTTGACCGGTCAATCAAGGACCCGTTCACGTTTGCCAGAACCAACGTGATGGGAACTCTATCGCTGCTGCAGGCCGCCAAAGAGTATTGGGAAAGCCTTCCCGAAGGCTACGAAGGCAAACGCTTCTACCACATCTCGACCGATGAAGTCTATGGCGCGCTGGAGATAACCGACTCCGAAGGCATCGAGTCGCCGTTTACCACCAAAGCGTCGTCGGAGCATCACCATGCCTACGGAAAGGACTTTTTCCTTGAGACAACGAACTACAATCCGCACTCGCCTTATTCGGCATCGAAGGCGTCGAGCGACCATTTTGTGCGCGCATTTCACGACACCTACGGGATGCCTACAATCGTGACCAACTGCTCCAACAACTATGGTCCATACCAATTTCCCGAGAAGCTGATTCCGCTGTTTATCAACAACATCCGCCACCGCCGACAGCTGCCTGTATACGGAAAAGGCGAAAACGTGCGCGACTGGCTGTATGTAGAAGACCACGCCCGTGCCATCGACCTTATTTTCCATCAAGGGAAAGTGGCTGACACATACAACATCGGCGGTTTCAACGAGTGGAAAAACATCGACATCGTGCGGGTGCTGATCAAGACCGTCGACCGACTGCTCGGCAACCCCGAAGGCGCGTCGCTCGACCTGATTACACACGTGACCGACCGCAAGGGGCATGATATGCGCTACGCAATCGACAGCCGCAAGCTGCAGCGTGAGCTCGGTTGGGAACCAAGTCTGCAGTTCGAGGAGGGCATCGAGCGTACTGTGCGCTGGTATCTCGACAATCAGGAGTGGATGGACAACGTCACCTCCGGCGCATATCAGCACTACTACGACGATATGTATAAGAACCGGTAACAGCAACCGTAAGACAACGACAAAAGGCTGCGGCACATCGATTGTGCCGCAGCCTTTTGCTATATATGCAAACGCACCTTATCGTATCACGCACTTGCCAACAGCCCTTACCGATGGCGACTGCAGAACTACAAAATAAATTCCTGTGCCTGCACTCTTAGCATCGATGTCAAGAGTGTTGGTTCCCGCCTGCAACGCCACGTCGTTGGCGACAATCATTTGTCCCGTAGCCGAGAACATCGACAACCGCGCCTTCTCGCTGCATTGCGAGTCGTAGCGCACCCCAACAGTTTCGCCACGCAAGGCAATACCAAGAGCGGAAGGCTTGTCGGCAACCACCGTTTCCACGCCGCTTTCCGCCGAATAGTGCGTAGCCATGTTGCGAAGAGCAATAGTGCGCGTCTCGCCACGTTTTTTGGTGTCGAGAGTGAACCGCATTGTGGTTAGTTTCAACGGATAGCGATAGTATTCTATCGGCTCGTCGGCAAAGGCCGTGTTCAAATCCGCCAAATCCACATTGCGCATCTCCTGCTTGCCCAATGCATCGACATAGAAGAAATGCACTTTCTTGACAACGCCATCCTTGTCGTCGAGGTCGAACGACAACGACTCCGGCAATCCGAACAGCGTCTTGTTGAAAGTCAAGTCGATTGTTGCAAGGCGACCGTTGGTGATGTCAAACGACCACGCCGCGCCCGAATTCCAACCTTCAGGAAGAGCAGCCGTTGATACAGAGAGATTCGACACTCCCGACAATGCGCGTTCAAAATCGCTGTCGTTGGTGAAATCAGTCACCAACACAGGCTTGTCGCTGTTCTCCACCGTCACGTCGACACTCACCGCAACATCGCCAAACCGTCCGGTCACAACCGTAGTGCCGTTTTGTCCGGCATAAATCATACCGTCCTCAACACGGCACACGTCGGGATTCTCCACCTCCCAGCTGAAAGCTATCGGACTGAGCGCGAAATCAGCAGTAGCTGTTTTGCCAATAAGTTCTATCAGCGGCGTGTGTTTTTTATCGACAATCACACTCTCATATTTAGGCACCACATTGTCAACCGCAATTGTTGTTACAGGAATCTCCGCGCGCAAGCCGTCTTTCTCGGCAATGATTTTGCCCGACATTCCCTCTGCCCCTGAATGAAAATACCCTTCGGCGTCGACAGTTCCAAGAGCGGCAGGCTCACAAGAGAAGCTGCACCCCTTCAAATCCTTGTCGAGCACCTCGTCATATTCATTGAACGCCATCATGCGCAATGGAGCAATGGCAATCACCGACGTGTTTATCGCCGACTTGCTGAACGCTATGCGAGCAACTTTGTTAGACTCCGGGGCAAGCGACACGGCAAGCATCGCGTCTTCAACAGGACGCACAGAGCCGCGGCCAGGGAGATTGAGCATCTCGCCGTCGACAGCAATGGCTGCGCTGCCTCCACTGTCAAAGTTCACTATATCCCAAGCTCCGCGATTCACCATCCAGCTGCAAAGTTCAATACAGTCAATCGCAGAGCTCTGAACCGACATCTCATTAATCAACATATACAGTTTGGTCTTGTCTTTTGAGATTCCGGCAAGCACGTGCGCCGACTTCTCATATTCGCGGCCATTCTCAAAATTGTTATACTCGCCGTCGTGGAACACACCGTCGTGTACAAGGCTCGGATAGCCGTGAAATGCGTTCAGAATGTTCTTCGGCGCCGTACCCCACTTCGTCCCAGCTACAGTCTGCTCCACTCTGACCACATCGCCAACCGACAAAGGATGCTGATTGTAGGCATCAATGGCATCGCCTCGCAGATAAAGCACATACTCGGTCTTCGTCGACTGGATAGGCTCGTCCGACACCGCCTCTACACGGCACGGAGTAGGATCGCCGTTGACAATCCATTCGCCTTGAGGTTTCAGCTTAATATATTTGCCGGCATCTTTTAGAGTGATGCTGTTCATGCGGTTAAGCAGAATGCAGTTGCCTGTGAAACCATTAGTGGCATCCGAATTGTAGCACGAGATGTCGAGCGACAGTCCGTTGTCGGCAACCACACGCGTCGTAAAACCGGTATGGGCAAATATTTCCGCTTTCTTATCCTTTGTAATTGCGAGCAGAGAGCGTGCGAAATCACGACGCCACGCAAACTCGCCGTTGCTGATGTTGATGCCAATGCAGACACCCATGTCATAACTGAAGAAATCGTGGTTCCAAGCCACCTTGACGTTGTGTCCCGGACGCGAATTCTGCTTATAGAACGTAGGCAGGTCCCAACGCTGCACATCAGGCACAGCATCGCGGCTCTGCGCCTGCTCAATCTTGTTGTAGGGATTTGTAAGGTCTATTTCTGTGAACCACAGAATGACAGGTTTGTCGGGATAGATATACTTGGTATACTTTATTCCCGGTCCAACGGTGTAAGACTCCACCTCTTCCACAGGACCCCACTCCGGCTCCTTGATTACATCGGCAGCCGCCGCTTTCATCACAATCGGCGACATCAGGCTTGCCACAAGCAGTGCCCCGAACATTTTTAATTTCATAGTTTTATGTTATCTTTTATGATTTGTGCATCAAAGGTAGCAACAATTATCCCTTCTACAAAGGATTTCCTCAAATAGTTTGCCCCTCCGCGCAATAATGGCACAATGTAAAGAAGGCGGAATCTGTCGAACTTTGCGCCATAAAACAATGATTTCAACCTGGTTCTGCATACCAACAAAAAAAGGCCGCTTTTTAGCGACCTTTTAGGGTGAAGAAAGGGATTCGAACCCTCGACCCTCGGAACCACAATCCGATGCTCTAACCAGCTGAGCTATCCTCACCATTTCTGATTACGGATGCAAAGGTAGGCAATTTTGGCGGAACCTGCAAACTTTCAGAGAGATTTTTTCAATAAAAATTTTATTTTTCAACCGCGTCCGAATCTACAAGAAACGGTATCAACAAGTTAGGCGACCAGTTCCACGAATCCTCCGGCACGCCGTTGTTGTAGCGGTTGAATATTTTCCGCGCAGACGAACAGAAAGCATCAAAAAAACTTCGTTGGTCGGCACGCACAAGCCATTCCCTGTCGGCGGGCACAAGCGAATAGTTTGGGACAGACTTGTCGGGGTCCTGCACAAAAACGAGTTTATAGCCCGCACTTTTCACCACAGGCTTACCGTTCTGCCATCCCACTTTCACGCGCACCATCGCACCGCCACGCGTGTCGGGCTTGCGCATACCTGAAATGAAGTTTCCCATTGAATACACCACCAGCACCTGCCTTCCGTCTTTGGCACGACGCATCTGCATGGGCTGTATCACGTGAGGGTGTCCTCCGATAACCAGGTCCACCCCTTCGTCGACAAGCCAGTCGGCAAGCAGTTTCTGCTCTTTGTTCTGCACAAGTTGATATTCCACGCCCCAATGCATGCACGCCACCACCAAATCGGCTCCTTTTCTGCGCGCTGCCTGGATATCCGTATGGATTTTGGCACGGTCGATATAGTCGACCACCACATCACCCTGCACCGTAATGCCGTTTGTGCCATATGTGTAGTTGAGGAAGGCAATCTTCATGCCCTTCACATCGGCTACAAACGGATAGTTCTTTGCCCTTTCAGCAGCGTTGCGGTATGTGCCGACGTGAGGCACCCCGAGCATGTCGAGTTGGTCAAGCGTGCGGCGCAACCCGGCATCGCGACGGTCAAGGCAATGATTGTTGGCATGCAGAAACAGGTCGAATCCAGCGTCCTTGAGCGCAACGGCATATTCCTCCGGCGCGCTGAAGCACGGATAGCCCTTATAAGGTTTTCCTCCAAGCGTGCATTCAAGATTTACCACAGCATAGTCGGCAGCGCTGACATAGTCTGCCACATGGCGGAAATATGCCGAATAGTCAAATGAGCCGTCGCTACGGCGCGCCGCCTCGATTTGACGGTCGTGCTGCATGGCGTCGCCAGCAAACACCAACGTTGCATCGCCGCCTTGCAGCAACGACAGCACAGAACACAGGATGCCTAACAGAAACATTTTTTACTTATAGATTTCGTGACGAGCGGCAAGCAGCGTGTTCTTCATCAACGACACAATTGTCATCGGACCCACACCACCCGGCACAGGAGTGATAAACGAGCATTTCGGAGCCACATTCTCAAAGTCGACATCGCCTTTCAGGCGGAAACCGCTTTTGGTTTCTGTCGAAGGCACACGCGTAGTGCCCACATCGATAACCGTAACGCCGTCTTTCACCATATCGGCAGTCAAGAACCCAGGCTGACCGAGAGCAGCGATGATGATGTCGGCGTTGAGCGTAAACGACTTTATGTCGCGCGTACGGCTGTGGCACACTGTCACAGTAGCATCGCCCGGCACCGCTTTCTGCATCATCAGCGAAGCCACCGGCTTGCCCACAATGTTGCTGCGACCAAGCACCACGCAGTTTGCACCCTTCGTCGGCACATTATAGCGACGCAGCAGTTCGAGGATGCCTTGCGGAGTGGCAGACAAGAAACACGGCAGTCCAATCGACAGCCGTCCCACATTTATCGGATGAAATCCGTCCACGTCCTTGCGATAGTCGATGGCTTCAATGATTTTCTGCTCGTCGATGTGTTTCGGCAACGGCAATTGCACAATGAATCCGTCCACATTGTCGTCGGCGTTAAGACGTGCGATAGCCTCAAGCAGTTCCGCCTCGGTCACATCGGCCTCATAGCGAATGAGCGTAGATTCAAATCCACATTGCTCACAGGCTTTCACCTTGTGAGCCACATAGGTCTCGCTTCCACCGTCGTGACCCACAAGAATCGCAGCAAGATGCGGACGTTTCTTTCCAGCCGCAACCATTTCAGCCACTTCCGACGCAATCTCCTGCTTCACAGCGTCGGCAATTTTTTTTCCATCGATTAGTTCCATTATTGTCTATTATTTACGTTGTCTTTGTTTCCAAATCAATATTTCCGCTTTGGGTTACGCGGAAACCAACCCTTCTCCACCCGTTTGCGCTGCTCAAAAATCTCACCGATGCCCCAGAACGACGAAAACCCTGTCACTCCAAGAATCACCGACCAGAACAAGTCGTCGACCCACCACGCAAGGAATCCGCACACAATTCCGACAGCAAGAAACGCCCACCAAATACGCACACCGAAATAATACTCCCCTTTGATTACCAAAGGATGAAACAACCCAATCACGAGAAACGTGCATAAGCCGATGACGATGCCGGCGAGGTGGTAATTCTGCAAAAATTCTATCATATTGCTGTAAGATATGGATTTATGTATACTTTATAAAGAATCTGCGCAAGCAGATAAAGGATTACGATGTTGTAGAGGTAGCGGTTGTTGAAGCGGATGGTGCGCTGGTTGCGCGTCAGCGTGTACAGGCTCACCACAATCGCCGACAGCAGCAGCACGACACCCGTCGACCAGACACCGCCCTCCGGACGAAACGCATAGCCGAGAATACAGATGTCCACACCGCTGACAGCCGCCACATACGCCACGGCAAGAGCCGTGATTATCAACGAGAAAATAAAGCCCGAAATGCGCCATGTGACAGAGTGGTTGTGTGTCTGCGACAAAAGGAAATGCGCCACCAGCGGCACGTTGAAGTAAATAGCCGTCAGCAGCATGATTATCGACAAGCCATTGAGCGCGGTGATGAGCGGCAGCGTGAGGATGAACACAATCACGCCAAACTGCTTCAGCAAACTCATGGCAAGAAACCGGTCTCTCAGCCATCGCGGATTGACAGCCATCCATCCCAGCGCCACAATAAGCGGCACAGACCAGGGGAAGATGGAAAACACCAATTGCAGCGCGAGCATATTCAACCGTGAATATCCGGCTATCGGCTCGGCAAGGCTGCCGATTCCGAGTATCAGGCGCGCGGTCTCACGGCTGTTTGCAAGAAACGCCACAAGCAGATAAGCCAATGCCGCCGACACAACAAGCAGCACCAGCAGTCTGACATAGTCGGACACACGCTTCTTTTCCTGTATTGAAATGAAAATCATTCCCGTAAAAGCCATTGCCAACGGAGAGAGAATGCCGAAAAACAACGATGCGCAGGCAGCCGACACAACCAGCAGCAAAGCCTTGGTGCGCGACCGCCGTTTTATCCAATGATAAAGCGACGCAAGAGCGGCTATCAGGAACAGCGATGTCAACGTCAGCGGGCTGGCATGGTAGGCCAACGCACTGACAGAATAAGACGATATAAAAATCAAAGAGGCAAGAAAAGCGTAGTCTTTACGCTCATGCTCGCCTCGAAAATAGAAGATTCCACACGACAGCAGCCATATCACCGTGGCGGCAGGGATGCGCACCGCAAGAGTGGCCGGATAGCCGAACACGTTGATGCTGACCGACACCAGATAGGCATAGAAACTCGTTGCGAAATTGCCAGCGTTATGAGGCGTAAGCAGCGACCCAAAGCCACTGTCGGACAAGCCGCGCGCAATTCCGAGTATCTCTTCCTCATCGCCGCACAGCCCCACAGCCCCAAGCGGCAAATAGACCACCAGCGCCAACACTGCCATAAGCAGCACGAGCAACGAATATTCCGGATTAACCTTATTCATCGGCTATTTTTTGAATGTCACAAAACGGTTGTATACGTAGTTGGCAAGCGTATACACCACCATGCTCAGACACATTATCACGTTTTCTCCCGTATTCTTCATAGGCAGCCACGAAATGGTCAAATCATGCAACGATGTGGACAACAACCATTGGCTCACGCCCATCTGCAGAGCAAAGCAAATGATAAATCCGAGAGCGAACAGTCCCGCCTCGCGCCAAACGTTGCCGCCTGTACGGAACACCCAAGTGCGGTTCCACACGAAACTGTTTATCAATCCCAGGATATAGCCCAATGTGTTTGCCACAGCGTAATCAAGCCCCATCAGAGTATTGATTACGTAGAACACCACCAACGTAATCAGCGTGTTGCTCACTCCGATCACGCCGTATTTCAAAAGTTGCACGAATGTTTTTTTCGCTTCGTTGCCCATATCTTTTTTATTTGTTTTCAATTACAGGGATTCGCCAATTGTATCTGACCGCAAGCAGGCGTATCGCCACAACAGTGACGGCACATGCCACCTGCTGCATCTCCGGCTTGCATCCGCACAGCATCGCGCCCCAATACACCAGACCGCCGGCAATGCATGCCGTGCCATAGACATCCTTGCGGAATATCAGCGGCACTTCGTTTATCAGGATGTCGCGCAGCACTCCTCCGAAAGCGCCGGTCAGTGTGCCCATGATTATCGCAGTCCACACCGGATAGCCAAACATCAGCGTTTTCTGCATACCGATAACCACAAACAGCGCCAAGCCGATGGTGTCGAAGATGAAAAACGTGCTGTTGAGCCTCACCCATTGTCTTCTGAACACAATGACAAACAGCAGCGAAAGCCCCGTCACACCCATATACCATCCGTTCTGCATCCAGAACGGTGTGGTGCCGAGCAGCACGTCGCGAAGCGTTCCGCCTCCTATCGCGGTGACAAGTCCGACGACATAAGCTCCAAACCAATCAAAATTTTTCGCGGCAGCCAGACGAATGCCGCTGATGGCAAAGGCTATTGTGCCGGCAATTTCTACAATAAGCAGGAATAGAGATGTTTGCATCTATCGCAACGGATTTGGTTTCACTGTTTTTTCGTAATATTTGCAGTACTCCGAGATGCCGCACTCCTGACATTTCGGACGGCGCGCCGTGCAGACATAGCGGCCGTGAAGAATAAGCCAATGGTGCGCTATCGGGAGCAGATGTCCAGGGAAATGCTCCACGAGCGTGCGTTCCGTTTCCAGCGGAGTCTTGGAATTGTTGGTCAGCCCTATGCGGTTCGCCACACGAAACACGTGGGTGTCGACCGCCATCGCCGCCTTGTTGAACACCACCGACAGTATCACATTAGCCGTCTTGCGGCCCACTCCCGGCAGTTTAATCAGTTCCTCCATCGTCGACGGCACTTCCCCGCCATATCGCTCCACAAGCATCCGCGCCGCTCCTACCAGCGAACGCGCCTTGTTGTTTGGGAACGTAACACTCTTTATATACTCAAACACCGCCTCCTGACTCGCCCCGGCAAGAGCCTCGGGCGTCGGATAGTCGCGGAAAAGCGGCGGAGTGACGATGTTTACACGCTTGTCTGTGCATTGCGCAGACAAGATTACTGCCACAAGCAACTGGAACGGAGACCCATAATGGAGTTCCGTTTCGGCTTTAGGCATATTCTGGCTGAACCATGAGATTATGCCGGCATATCTTTCCTGCTGGCGCATGATTTCTTATCAGTGTACCGACTCGAACTCGTCGAGGAAACGCACGTCGTTTTCAGAGAACATACGCAAATCCTTGACACGATATTTCAAATTGGTTATGCGCTCCACACCCATACCGAGAGCGAAACCGGAGTACACCTTGCTGTCGATGCCGCACGATTCGAGTACGTTTGGATCCACCATACCGCAACCGAGGATTTCAACCCAACCAGTATGCTTGCAGAATCCGCAACCCTTTCCGCCACAAAGATGACAGGAGATGTCCATTTCAGCCGATGGTTCGGTGAATGGGAAATAAGACGGACGCAAACGGATTTTTGTTTCCGAGCCAAACAATTCACGTGCAAAGTAGAGCAACGTCTGCTTCAGGTCGGCAAACGACACGTTTTTATCGATGTAAAGAGCCTCAATCTGATGGAAGAAGCAGTGGGCGCGCGCAGAGATAGCCTCGTTGCGGTATACGCGTCCGGGACAGATGATGCGGATTGGCGGCTGCTGCGACGTCATCACGCGGGTCTGCACCGAAGATGTGTGCGTGCGGAGCAGCACATCAGGCGAACGCTGGATGAAGAATGTGTCCTGCATGTCGCGCGCAGGATGGTCGGCAGCGAAGTTCAAAGCCGAGAACACGTGCCAGTCGTCCTCCACTTCCGGACCGTCGGCAACCGTGAATCCAAGACGCGAGAAGATAGAGATAATCTCATTGCGGATAAGCGAGATAGGATGGCGTGTGCCGAGCGGCGAAACAGCTGCCGGACGCGTAAGGTCGATTGCTGCGTCGGCATCGTCGCTGGTTTCAACATTTTCACGCAAGGCGTTGATTTTGTCGGTGGCAAGCACCTTCAACTGGTTGAGTTTCTGACCGATTTCCTTCTTCTGCTCATTAGGCACGTTGCGGAAATCGTTGAAAAGGGCTGAAATTTCACCCTTTTTACTTAAATATTTGATACGCAGAGCCTCAACTTCTTCCTTTGTAGAGGCGTTCAATGCTTCTACTGCGCTCTTCAGACTTTCAATTTTTTCTAACATTTCTGTACTGCTGTTTTTTATTGCATAGACAGTGCAAAGGTAAGAAAATGTTTTGATTAATAGAAATACTTTTTTTAAATTTGCCAATAGAAAGATTGATTATGAATGCGTTTGAAGAGAAAACACTAAGATATATCCACAGACACATGCCGGCTGTCGCCAACGGAAAGCTTCTGACTGCTGTCAGCGGAGGCGCCGACTCGGTCGCCATGCTGAGAGTGCTTGCGGCGCTGGGCTGCAACTGCATCGCTGCCCACTGCAACTTCCACCTGCGCGGCGACGAGGCTGACCGCGACGAGGCGTTTGTGCGTAAACTTTGCCACGACATCGACATCGAGCTGCGATGCACCGATTTCGATGTCGAAGCCTACAAGAAAAGCCATGGGGTGTCGACCGAAATGGCATGCCGCGAACTGCGCTACGACTGGTTCGAGCGTCAACGCGCCGCCCTGGGCTGCTCCGTTATTGCCGTGGCTCACCATCGCGACGACAACATCGAGACTTTCTTTTTGAACCTTGTGCGCGGCTCTGGAATCACAGGACTTGCCGGAATAAAGCCGTGCAACGGAAAAATCGTGCGCCCGCTGCTCGGTTCAAGCCGTGATGAAATCATAAACTATCTGAAAACGCTGGGACAGGACTACGTGACCGACAGCACCAACCTTGAAAACGACTATGCGCGCAACAAGATACGCAACGTTATGCTGCCCGAAATCAGCAGGTTGTTTCCATCGGCGATGGCTGGAATCGAACTCACGCTCGACAACCTGCAAGGCGACTACGCCGTGTGGAGCGGGGCTGTCGAGGCCTTCAAGCGCGATGCTGTGGAGGCGTGCGGACACGGACAAATAAAAATCGACCGCCGGAAACTTGCAGCGTCGACCGACCCAGCCACGCTGCTCAACGCCCTGTTGTCGCGCTATGGCTTCAACGGAGAGCAAACCAAAGCCATTGCGTCGGCATCCCGGGTGGGAGCGGTGTTTGAATCAAAAGAATATATCGCGGAAGTGGGCAGAAATGAGATTTCCGTGTTCTCGCCCGAATCTTTCAGCAATGCGGACACATACAATCTCAGCGAAGCCGACAGGATTGAGAAAGAAACAGGCATACACACCGAGATTGTCGACAACTCTCCCGAATTTGAATTTGACAGAAGCGGAAAGACGGCTTATTTCGACGCCGACGCGACGGGCGACCGCCTCACTGTGCGTCATTGGCGGCAGGGCGACCGTTTCCGACCGTTTGGGATGAAAGGTACAAAAAAATTGAGTGATTATTTCAACGACCGCAAGTTCTCGCTAATGCAAAAGCTGTCGACACCAATCGTTGAAATGCAGGGACGCATTGTGTGGATTGCGGGAGAACGCGCGGCAAACGATTTCCGCGTCACCCCCTCGTCACGCCGCATTCTGACGATGCGCGTGGCTGATAAAACATAAAAGGAAGCTCAATGAGCTTCCTTTTTGTAGCGGGATCGAGAATTGAACTCGAGACCTCCGGGTTATGAATCCGACGCTCTAACCAACTGAGCTATCCCGCCGTTTGCGAGTGCAAAGGTACGTCAACCTATCCATTCCCACAAATTTTTCAGCAACTTTTTTTGCAACTTTTTCATAATTCATTGAAAAGCAACCGATTTAAAAACGCATTTTGCAATCCAGCGTTTTTTCTATAACTTCGCACTATGAAAAAATCAAACAACAACGACTTGCGAAAGACGCGCGACCTGCTGCGCCCACGCTACGTGGCACTGCCCATAGCGATAGGGCTGATAGCCGTGGGCACAATGTTCTGGCGCGACTCGGAGCAGTTCGACTTCAGCCTGATTCAAATTTCCACCACATCAATAGGATATTTTCTGCTCGCCCTACTTTTCATGGCAGGGCGCGACTTCGGTCTGACATGGCGTTTCCGCACGCTCACCGACCACGACATCACTTGGGGACAGGCGCTGCGCGTCAACATGCTTTGCGAATTCACGTCGGCAGTCACACCGTCGACAGTGGGCGGCAGCAGTTTCGGAATGATATATCTCACCGGCGAGGGGCTCAACTTCGGTCGCTCCACGGCAATAATGATCACCACCCTGTTTCTCGACGAGCTCTTTTATGTGGTGGCATGCCCCATCGCCCTTGCACTGATTGGCTGGAGCGGACTTTTCGACATTTCAAACGCGCACATATCATCAACCATCCGGCTGACGTTCTGGTTTGTCTACGGCGGTTTGTCGCTGTGGGCGTTGATTCTCGGACTCGGCATCTTCGTGCGTCCGTCGGCCATCCGCTCACTGCTCATCAACGCATGTAGGCTGCCTCTGCTGCGGCGTTGGAAGAAAGAAGCGGCAGAGATGGGCGACGCCATAGTGGCGACATCCGGCGAACTGCGGCAGAAAAGTTTCTGGTGGTGGCTGCGCGCATTCTTCGGCACCGCGTTGTCGTGGATTTCAAGATATATGGTGGTAAACGCCATTCTGCTCGCGTTTGCCATCAATGCCGACCAAGTGATGGTGCTGGCACGCCAATTGGTGATGTGGGTAGTGCTGACCATCTGCCCCACCCCCGGCGGAAGCGGAGTCAGCGAATGGATTTTCAAGAACTACTACGGCGACATGATCGCCTCCGGCTCGCTGGCTTTGCTGCTGGCCTTATGCTGGCGCATAATCAGCTACTATATTTATCTAATCATCGGCATTTGTGTGATTCCGTCATGGCTGCGCCAATGGAAACGCAAACGCCAAAAAGCGAAATCAAATGGAATCAACGGCCAAGAAACAATGCAACATCCTCGTTGATGTTCTTATCGCACACGGCATCAGGCACTTTGTCATGTCGCCAGGCTCGCGCAACGCCCCGATAATCGTGGCGCTGGCACGCCGCGACGGCATCGAGCGCCATGTGGTGGTCGACGAGCGCAGCGCCGCATTCATTGCTCTCGGACTCGCCCAACAGACAGGCGAGCCGGTGGCTGTGGTCTGCACATCGGGGACAGCACTGCTCAATTATGCTCCCGCGGTTGCGGAAGCTTATTATCAGAAGCTGCCGCTGATTGTCATTTCAGCCGACCGCCCGATGGAATGGATCGACCAAGACGACAGCCAGACCATACGTCAATACGAAGCGTTGGCGCAGTTTGTAAAAAAGAGCTACGACCTTCCCGCCCGCTGCGACGACGACACGGCACTGTGGTATGCAAACCGCATTGTCAACGACGCTGTCAGCGAGGCGACAAGCTGTCAGCGCGCACCGGTGCACATCAACGTGCAGATTGACGAGCCGATAAACGCCGTGGCGGAATGGACCGGCAAGCAACGCATCATAGAGGTGTCGGAACCATCGGCAGAACTAAGCGCGGAAGCCATCAGCCGGCTTGCCGACGAGGCAAAGGACAAAAACATACTTATAATCGCCGGATTCGGCAGCCATGACTCCCGTCTGGAAGCAGAAATCAACAGGCTTGCCGAGTTTCCGAACGTGGCAGTGCTGACCGAGACAATCGCAAACATAAAAGGCAGCCGTCTGATTGCCGCCGTCGACCGCACCCTGCTGGCAATGGACTCCGACAAGAAATTTGTCCCCGACTTGCTCATAACAATCGGCGGAGCGTTGGTGTCGCGAATGGTAAAGGCTTTCATGCGGCAAAACAAACCCGCTGCCCATTGGCATGTTGGCGTCACCGGCACAACGGTCGACTGCATGCAGGCGCTGACACGACGCATTCTCGCCGACCCCGCCGTGTTTTTCCGACAGACGGGCAACCGCCTGCGGTGCGGCACAAGCGGATATGCACGCCTATGGACCGACCTTGCGGCGACAGGGCTTGACCGCCACAACAAATATATCAACGGCATCGGATGGAGCGATTTGAAAGCATTCTCCATCATTCTGCCCGCCATCCCCGACGGTTGCCGCGTGCAGCTGTCGAACGGCACAACCATACGCTACGCGCAACTATTCGGCGATGTGCTCACAATGCCCACAAACTGCAACCGCGGAGTGTCGGGCATCGACGGCTCCACATCGACAGCCGTCGGAGCGTCGCTTGCCTACAGCGGCACCACACTGCTCATCACAGGCGACATGAGTTTCTCCTACGACTTGTCGGGACTGGCAAGCCAATACAACTCTCCCCGCCTTAAAATCATCGTGATGAAAAACGGAGGCGGAGGCATTTTCCGCTTCATCAAAAGCACGTCGGCACTGCCCGAACTGGAGAGGTATCTTGAAGTGGGACACGACGTTCCCGTAAAGCAATATGCCGAAGCCTTCGGATTCCGATTCTTCGATGCCGTCAACGAGGAGTCGCTCAAGACGGCGCTGCCGGGATTCTTCGCCGAAGCGGAACGCCCGGCAATACTTGCCGTCAGTACCAACAACGTGGCGAGCGCCGAAATCCTGAAGAACTATTTCTGCAAAACAAAAAAATAATTTTACAATATGGCAACAAGAGAATGGAAACCAATCAAGGAATACACCGATATTCTGTTTGAACAATACAAGGGTATTGCTAAAATCACCATCAACCGTCCGGAGGTATACAACGCTTTCCGTCCACTCACAAACCACGAGATGCTCGACGCTTTCGAGATATGCCGCGGACGCGACGATATCCGCGTAATCATCCTCACCGGTGCGGGCGACAAGGCGTTCTGCTCTGGAGGCGACCAGCACTACAAGACACAGGGTGGATACCGCGACTCTGACGGCACTCCTCGCCTCAACGTGCTCGACCTGCACAAGATGATACGCTCCATCCCGAAACCTGTCTTGGCAATGGTCAACGGCTATGCCATCGGTGGAGGCAACGTGCTCAACGTGGTGTGCGACCTGTCGATTGCGTCGGAAAATGCACGTTTCGGACAGACGGGTCCGAAAGTGGGCAGTTTCGACGGCGGTTTCGGCTCGTCGTATCTTGCCCGCTGTGTCGGACAGAAGAAAACGCGTGAAATATGGTATCTGTGCCGTCAGTACACCGCTAAAGAAGCCGAAGAGATGGGCATGATCAACAAAGTTGTGCCGTTCGACCGTCTGGAGGACGAAACTGTTGAATGGTGCGAGACAATGATGAAACGCAGCCCGTTTGCAATCCGCATGGTGAAACGATGCCTCAACGCCGAACTCGACGGCCAGCGCGGTCTGATGGAGCTCGCCGGCGACGCGACACTGATGTATTACCTTATGGACGAGGCGCAAGAAGGAAAGAATGCGTTTCTTGAGAAGCGCGACCCTGACTTCGAGCAATTCCCTAAATTCCCGGGATAGCGATGAAGGCAAGTTACGCTCACTACACGCTCCACTTCCGCCAGCCCGCAGGTACGTCGCGCGGCGTGCTGACCGACAAGGAGACGTATTTTCTGAAACTCGAGGACGAGGATATGCCTGGCGTCTTCGGACTCGGTGAATGCGCCGTGTTCCGGGGACTGTCGGCAGATGATGTGCCTGCCTACGAGGACAAACTGCGCGAACTGTGCGCCAACATCTCAGCCGACAAAGAAACCGACCTGCACGAGTTTCCGTCGATACGCTTCGGACTCGAAACGGCAATCAACGACTTTGCAAACGGATGCCGCCGCCAGCCGTTCCCGTCCGACTTCACCGAAGGAATGTCGGCGATACCCATCAACGGCTTGGTGTGGATGGGGACAAAGGAAGAGATGCTGCACCGCATCGACGACAAAATCAAGGCAGGGTTCACAACGATAAAACTTAAAGTTGGAGCCATCGACACCGAGAGCGAACTCGACCTCGTGCGCCACATACGCAAGGTGTTTCCTCCCGAAGTGCTCACCATCCGCCTTGACGCCAACGGCGGGTTCACGCCCGACAACGCGCTGCAGAAGCTGTCAGACTTCGCACGCTACGGCATCCATTCCATCGAGCAACCAATCAAGCAGGGACAATGGGAAGCGATGCGGCGAATCTGCTCCGAGTCGCCCATCGACATTGCGCTCGACGAGGAACTCATTGGCATCCACACGCCCGAACGCATGGGAGAAATGCTCGATGCCGTACGACCGAAATACATCATCTTGAAGCCGTCGCTGATTGGCGGTTTCTCCGGTTCTCAGGACTGGATTATGCAAGCCGCACGCCGCGACATCGGCGGATGGGTGACGTCGGCCCTGGAATCCAACGTAGGCTTGAACGCCATCGCGCAATGGACGGCGCAACTCGGCGCACGCATGCCGCAGGGTCTCGGCACCGGGGCTCTTTTCACAAACAACATCGGCAGTCCGCTTGAGCAGGTGGGAGAAGTGTTGCGCTTCAATCCTGCCAAGACATGGCAACTGCCCGAACTCGACTGGAGACAATGACCGTAGATGACTTTCTGAAAGAATGGTATTCCGAGGAGCCCTTTGTCGTGGCACACACGTCGGGCTCCACGGGAAAGCCTAAAGAAATAAAACTGCTGAAAGCGGATATGCGCGCGTCGGCAGCACTGACCAACCGTTTTTTCTCAATCGACAGCGGCAGTACCCTGCTGCTATGCCTGTCGCCTGACTATATTGCCGGAAAAATGATGATTGTACGCGCAGAGGAAGCCGGGGCCACACTGCTTGTCGAATCGCCGAGCAACCGTCCGCTTGAACATTTTTCAGGGGCTACCGTCGACCTACTCGCCGTGGTGCCGTCACAGGCACTGTGGCTCGCCGAGCACCAGGAATCACTTAACAATGTGCGCAATATGATTGTAGGCGGAGGGGAAATCACGCCACGCCTGCGCACGATGCTGTCGCAGTTGCACGTCAATGCCTACGCCACTTACGGAATGACCGAAACGTGCTCGCATGTCGCCCTGTCGCGCATCGCCGAGCCGGCACAGCCATTTGAGGCGCTTCCGCCCGTCACGTTCGCAACCGACCATCGTGGATGTCTTGCAATCAACGCTCCCCAATTCAGCTTCAAGCACCTGCAGACCAACGACATAGTCGACCTTCTCGCTCCCGACCGCTTCTACTGGCGCGGTCGCTACGACAACGTGGTCAACACTGGAGGTATCAAGGTGTTTCCTGAAGAACTGGAACGCAAAATCTCACATCTGTTCACCCGCCGTTTCTACATCTCCTCGCGCCCATCTGACAAATGGGGACAAGAGCTTGTGCTCAAAATCGAAGGCGCGCCGCTCTCGCCCGCCGATGAAGCGTCGCTAAAAAACAGCCTCGCCGACATTCTGACACCGCACCAGCGTCCCAAAGCCATCATCGCCATCCCCCACTTCGCCGAGACATCAAGCGGAAAAGTGAAAAGACAATAACTTTTTCATAGCCGCAAGGCGGAATGCAGCGAAATTTCCGTAACTTTGCAGTCTGTCTATCGGATATGGCTAAAATTTGGGACAAAATACGCAGACTACGCATCGCCGGGACAACCGCAATGGTTGCCTTGACGGTGTTTGCGTCGTGCCACACCACCAAGTTTGTGCCCGAAGGCAAATATCTGCTCAACAAAGCGCGCATCGAGGTTAAGGACAATCCGGAAATCAGCCGCAAGGAGATGCGCAACTATCTGAGGCAGACGCAGAATCACGAGGTGTTCGGAGGATGGAAGCTGCAGCTCAACGTCTACAACTGGTCTGGACGCGACTCTACAAAATGGTACAACAAATGGGTTCGCAAACTGGGACAGGCACCGGTAATCTACGACCCGGCGCTCACTGAATTGTCAGCCAACCAGCTGCGTTTGGCACTCGTCAACCGAGGCTATCTCGACACCGAGGTTATTGTCGACACGCTCAAAGACAGCCGCAAGAAGAAGGCAGAGGTGATTTACAACATCTACACCAACAAGCCCCACTACATTGCCAGCGTGGGCTACAACATCCCCGACGACACGTTGCGCTCGCTGATTCTTGCCGACTCCTCCAAATTCATTCTGCGCAGCAACGCCAACTTTGACCGCAACATGCTCGACCAGGCGCGCCAGAACATCACCGACCGCCTGCGCAACCAAGGCTATTTCGGGTTTAACAAGGAATATATCACATTCACTGCCGACACCACAGCCGGGAGCCGTGCCGTCGACCTGACAATGAACGTGATGCCGCCTTATCCCAACCGCATAAAGCATTACGACCGCCACCAGCCGTTTTTCGTGCGCCACGTCTATGTGGTCACCGACTACGACCCTGCACGCGAGTACGACATCACGAAATATGCGCCCGACAATGTGGAATACTACAAAGGTCTGCGCATCTTTTATGGCGACCGCCATTACCTGCGTCCGCGCATCATAGACGAGAACTGCTACATCACACCCGGAAAGAAATACGATGCCTCCGACGTCGACAAAACATATCAAGCGTTCGGGCGTCTCGGCATCCTGAAATTCATCAACATCAACTTTGAGTCGGTAGGCGAAATCGACGGGCATCTGTGGGTCGACTCCTACATCCTTCTCACCGAAGGCAAGTCGCAGACCGTGACGGTGTCGCTCGAGGGCACAAACTCCGAGGGCGACCTTGGATTCGGCGTGGCGGCGACATACCAGCACCGCAACCTTGCGCGCGGCTCCGAGACGCTCACCGCCAAGGCCGGCGTCAACTATGAGAGCATCTCCGGCGACATGTCGGGGCTGATAAGCAACAAATATGCCGAATACAACGGCGAGGTAGGCATCGCCTTCCCCAAATTCATCTTTCCTTTCCTGAAGAAGAGTTTCCGACAGAAAATACGCGCCAACACCGAGTTCTCCACATCGTTCACCTATCAGGAGCGTCCGGAATACACCCGCGTGATTGCCGGTGCCGGATGGAAATACAAGTGGACCGAGCGCGGCAGCATGATCGGACACACGTTCGACCTGCTCGACATCAACTACGTCTACCTGCCCAAAATGAAGGATGAGTTCATCAGCGAGATTGCTCCCGACAATCCACTGCTGCGCTATTCCTATGAGGACCACTTCATTATGAAGATGGGCTACACGTTCTATTACACAAACAAGAAAAGCCAGGTGGCGCCGATAGGCAAATTCGTCTATCAGCCCGACATCTACACCTTCCGTGCCGGCATTGAGACCGCCGGCAACCTGCTCTATGCCGGCAGCAGCCTGTCAAAGCAGAAACGCGACCCCGACTCACAGGCATACAAGGTGTTCGGCATCCAGTATTCACAATATGTGAAACTCAACCTCGACTACACCTACAACCACTCCTTCGACCGTCGCAACGCCCTCGTGCTGCACATCGGTGCCGGAGCGGCTGTGCCCTACGGCAACTCCACGATTCTGCCGTTTGAGAAACGCTTCTACAGCGGCGGCGCCAACAGCGTCAGAGGCTGGTCGGTGCGCACACTCGGTCCCGGACGTTTCAACGGCGACAACTCCGTAAGCTCGTTTATGGAACAGTGTGGCGACATCCGTCTGGACCTCAACATGGAATACCGCGCCAAGCTTTTCTGGGTGTTTGAGATGGCGGCATTCATCGACGCCGGCAACATCTGGACAATACGCAGCTACGAGAACCAGCCAGGAGGCGTGTTCAAATTCGACTCGTTCTACAAGGAAATCGCCGCCGCCTACGGCATCGGTCTCCGTCTGAACTTCAACTACTTCCTGCTGCGTCTCGACTGCGGCATGAAAGCCTACAACCCCGCACTCGACCAAGAGCGATGGCCTCTTGTGCATCCCAACTTCAAGCGCGACTATGCTCTGCATTTCTCGGTGGGCTACCCTTTCTGACAGATAAAAACATATATAGCAATGAAACAATTAGTGATTTTCGATCTCGACGGCACGCTGATAAATTCCATCAAGGATCTTGGAGCTGCCACCAACTTTGCGTTGGAGAAAAACGGATTTCCGACACATCCCCTCGAAGCCTACCCTATGTATGTGGGCAACGGTGTGAGCAAACTCATTGAGCGCGCGCTGCCCGAAGACCAGCGCAACGAAGCTATGATAAAAAAAATCAGAGCCGACTTCACCACTTACTACGACATCCACAACACCGACTATACCCATCCCTACGACGGCATTCCCGAGCTGCTTGAGCACCTGCAGGAAAACGGCATCAAAATCGCCGTTGCGTCCAACAAATATGACGCTGCGGCAAAGGCTTTGGTCACCACGCTGTTTCCCTCGATCAGCTTCGCAGCCATAGAGGGACAGAAAGAAGGAGTGCCGGTGAAACCCGACCCTTCGGTTGTGTTTGAGATTCTCGGTGCCACACAGGTAAAGAAAGCCGATGTGCTGTATGTCGGCGACTCTGGAGTGGACATGGAGACAGCCCGCAGAGCCTGCGTCGACTCCGTAGGCGTCACATGGGGATTCCGCTCCGTCGACGAGCTACGCGCCAACTATGCAAACCACATCGTCGACACTCCCGAGGAGATAATACCGCTTTTAGGTTAAGACTCCGTGCGATCATATACAGTACCGGGGCAGACAATCTCGAGATTGTCTGCCCCGGTGTTGCATTATCATATTGCCGCCAACGGCTACACCATCATGCCGCCTATCAGCTCGCGCATCGACGAGATGTTGTGGCGATGGCAATAGTCATCGATATAGTCAATGATTTTCTCAGTAACGTTAGGGTCGACGAAATTGGCGGTGCCCACCTCTACTGCCGTTGCTCCGGCAAGGATAAACTCCAGCGCATCGCGACCGTTCATAATTCCGCCCAGGCCAATCACAGGAATCTTTACGGCATGCGCCACCTGCCATACCATTCTCACCGCTATCGGACGTATGCACGGTCCGGAAAGTCCGCCGGTGATTGTCGACAGATAAGGCGTGCGCTTCTCCACATCGATCGACATTCCCAAGAACGTGTTTACAAGCGACACAGCATCGGCTCCTTCAGCCTCCACCGCACGTGCGATGTCGGCGATGTCGGTCACGTTTGGCGACAATTTCACAATCAGCGTCTTGTCGAAAGCCCCACGCGCCGCGCTCACCACCTGCGCCGCTCCCGAACACGACGTTCCGAAAGCCATACCGCCCTGCTTAACGTTAGGGCATGAAATGTTAAGCTCAATCGCATGGATTTTGTCGAGCGGAGCCAAGCGTTCGCACACAGCCACATAATCCTCCACCTTTGCACCCGACACATTCACGATGATTTCCGTGTCCAAACCCTTGATGCGCGGATAAATGTTGTTGATAAAATAGTTTACGCCATGGTTTTGCAAGCCAACGGCATTGAGCATTCCCGATGGAGTCTCGACCATGCGCGGATAAGGATTTCCCTCACGATGGCTGATTGTGGTGCCCTTCACGATGATGCCGCCAAGACGGTTCAAGTCGACAAAATCAGCAAACTCCTCACCATATCCGAAAGTGCCTGAAGCCGTCAGCACCGGGTTTTTCAGAGAAAGACCCTTTATGTTTACTTTTAAATCTGCCATTTCAATCGTTTTATGTTAAAGACCGGTCCCTCCTTGCAAACACACAAGTTGCCCTCCACCGTGTCTTCCACACAGCACAGGCAAGCTCCGACACCGCAAGCCATACGGTTTTCCAGCGAGACCTCACATTCAATGTTGTTGCGCATAGCGTATGCCGCCATTGCCTTCATCATAGGCATCGGACCGCAGCAGTAAAGCATCTGCCACGACTTCTGCAATGCCGAGTTCTTGGTGATCAATCCATGCTCGCCCATCGAGCCGTCGTCGGTCGACACATACACACATCCAATCTTCTCAAACTCCTCAAGTTCGAGCAAATCGCCTTTGCTGCGCGCCCCCAACAGGAAAGCCACTTCAAAGCCACGTTTTTTCAACTCACTGCCAAGATAGAGCATCGGCGCCACTCCGACACCTCCGCCGGCAAGAAGCACCTTCGACACCGTGTCGGCAGGGATGGAAAACCCTTTGCCGAGCGGCAGCACAAGACTCAGCACGCGGCCTTCAGCCAAAGCCACAAGATGGCGTGTGCCCTCGCCAGCCACTCTGACGAGAAGCCACAACTCATTGCGGTCGCGGTCAACGAAATTTATTGAAATCGGACGGCGGAGAAATGTGGATTTGGAATCAGGCACCTCCACCTCAACAAATTGCCCCGCGCAAGTGTCGATGATTGCCGAGCCGTCAGCAGGCTGCAGTTTCAGCAGGCTGTATGAATCCGACAACCGTTCATTAGAGCGGACAACGTAATCTTTTATTTGTTTCTTCATATTCTGGATTCTGAAAATACCGGCATTTCCCCGGCGACCTTTTAGGCACTGCAAAGTTACAACAACAACGGCTAACTTGAAAGACGTTGTCGCCTTTTTGTAAAAAAATCCGTATGCGTGTCGATGCAAAAAACAAGCGTCGGTCGGCTGTTTTACACAAAAAAAAGACTAAATAAGCAGTTTTTCCGACAAAATCACAACCATAGATTTACAGATTTTTCTTAGATTTGCACATTATTATTCAACAGACAATAAAATGAGAAAAATATTACTCCCCGTTTGCGTTGTTGCATTGGCATCGTCAATGCTCTTCACATCCTGCATAGGAAGTTTCAAACTGACAAACAAAGTGCTGTCATGGAACCATCAGATAGGCAACAAATTTGTCAACGAGCTCGTGTTTGTGGGCTTGTGGATTCTGCCTGTCTACGAGATTTCGGCAATCGCCGACGCACTCATAATCAACAGCATCGAATTCTGGTCGGGCACAAACCCAATCGAAGCCGGAACAAAGACAGTGACCAGCGACAACGAACGCTACCTTGTGGCATGGGACAACACTGGCTACAAAATCACCAATGAGACAACAGGCGAAGAGACCCGCTTCAACTTCGACGCCGACACAAACTCATGGGCGCTTGCCACTCCGGAGGGCGACATCACAATCCTGACGTTCATCGACGACACCCATGTCAAGGTGCCAACCCGCGATGGCTCGTCGACAATCGTCGAATTGTCGGACAACGGTGTGCTTGCCTACAAAGACCTTGTCGGCTACAACAACGTCCTTCTTGCCAAGAAATAAGACCTTAAAGCCGGTGCCAAAAGAGAAAAAGGTTCCGGCTTTTTTTCATTAATATTCAAACCATCAATTTTCCTATGAAAAAATTATTCACTTTATTTGTTGCAATTTTGTGTGCGGCAGCGATTCATGCCGCCAACTATTCCGGCACATTGCCCGTGCTGCACATCAACACAGAAAACTCCACACCAATCACATCGAAGGAGTATTACCTCAACGGCACATACTACCTTGACAACCTCGGCATCGAAGGCTACAAGTCGATCGGTTCGGCCAGCGAACCGCTGACATTGAAAATCAAAGGACGCGGCAACTATACATTCACAGGCTTCGACAAAAAGCCTTACCGTCTCAAACTCGACGCCAAAGCGGCACTGCTCGGCATGAAGAAAAGCAAGCATTTCGCATTGCTCGCCCATGCCGACGACAACCTCGGATTTCTCCGCAACACGATGGGTTTCGAGCTGAGCCGCCGCGGCGGACTTGACTTCACACCGGAGCAACGCCCTGTGGAAGTGGTGCTCAACGGCGAATACATCGGCTTGTACTTCCTGACCGAGACCATCCGCGTCGACTCCGACCGCGTAAAGATTACCGAACAGGCCGACAACATCAGCGACCCGGAAGAAATCACCGGCGGATGGCTTGTGGAAATCGACAACTATTGGGATGCCGACCAAGTCACAATCAACGAGGGCAACGGCGAACTTATCCGTCTGACGTACAAGTCGCCGGAAGTGCTGTCGGACGCACAGTCGGACTTTCTGAAAAACCTCGCCACCGCAGCCGACCGCGCCATCTACGCAAACGACAAATCGTCGACCGAATGGGAGAACATCATCGACATCGACTCGCTCGCCACGTTCTATCTGATTCAAGAAATAATGGACAACGCAGAGTCGTTCCACGGCAGCTGCTATTTCCACAAACATAGAGGTGCGGACACAAAGATTATTTTCGGTCCGGTGTGGGACTTCGGCAACTCATATCACCGCAACACCGACAAATTCATACACCAAGACCCACCATACGGTCAGACATGGATTGCCGAAATCGCCAAATTTCCACGTTTCCAGGCTCGCGTGAAGCAACTTTGGGACAAATTCCTCGACAACGACTACGCGTCGCTCGACAAGTTTGCCTCAGATTTTGCGAAGCAGATAGCCAAAGCCGCCGAATGCGACGCCAACCGCTGGCCCAACTACGGAAACCGCAATATGGAGAATGCGAAGAATGAATTTATGAAGATGCTCCACGCAAAAGTGTCATGGCTCAAGAAGCAATGGGGCGAGAGCGGCATTACCGGCTCAGAAGAAAACGCGCTTAACGTGACTGTTGCCGACGGCGGGCAACTGCTTTTCTCCGGCAATGTCGATTCCGCAACAGCCTTCGACCTCTCCGGACGTCCCGCCAACATCGAGCTGACTTCTCCGACCACCGCCAGAATCGACGGCATGGCAGGAATCTACATCGTGCGGCTTCAGACAGCCTCGTCGGCAAAGACCGTGAAAGTGGTTATTCCACAATAAACAAATCACGGAACACCATATCCGAAAGCATCACGCCATGGCGCGTAAGCCTCACCACTGAGCCTTCGCGCACCAGACATCCGTCGGCAATATGCCGGTCCACTATCCGGGCGGCATATTGCCGACGTTTCTTTCCAAACCGTTTTTCCAAATCGTCAAGACACATTCCCGCACGCGTGCGCAAACGCGTCATCACCCATTCATCATAAAGCTGGTCGGCAGTCTCGCATTCCTCCTCATACGCCACTCCCGCGGCATCTACTTTTTCAAGATACTCCTTCAAACTTGATGGATTGTAGCGGCGCACCTTGCCGTCGAAACTGTGGGCCGAGGCGCCAAGTCCCAAATAAGGCGTAAAATCCCAATATGCCGAATTATGCCGCGAATGCCATCCCGGTTTTGCAAAATTCGAAATCTCATACTGCTCATAACCGGCGTCGTGCAGCGTGGCAGCCAACTGCTCGAACAAAGCCACCGTAAGATCGTCGTCAAGTTCGCTGAAGTCGCCGCGGTCGCGCATACGCGTCAGCCGCGTACCCTCCTCATACGTCAGACTGTAGGCCGACACGTGAGGTGTGTTTAGAGCAACAGCCTCCTCGAGCGACTTTGTCCACGACTCAACCGACTGCCCCGGTATTCCGTAAATAAGGTCGATGCTGACGTTCGCGATTCCTCCGTCGCGCAATGTGGCGACCGCCGCTTTCGCCTGCGCCGCATTATGCCTGCGCCGCAGAAACTCAAGCTCCTCGTCGCAGAAACTCTGCACCCCCATACTCACACGGTTCACACCCGCCCGTTTCAGCCCATCCACAAAGTCGGGAGTCACATCGTCGGGATTCACCTCCACTGTCACCTCCGCATCCGCAGACAGCACCGGCATCGACACCAGTCCGGCAATCTCATCGACCGACAACAACGACGGCGTTCCGCCACCTATATATAAAGTTCCGACCTCTTCTCCTTGCAACTCACCCAGCCTCGCGTCATATTCCTTAGACAACGCCGCAAGATATGCACTGCGTTTTTCCGCAGTCACAGCCACCGAGAAGAAATCGCAATATATGCATTTCGTAGCACAAAACGGTATATGAATGTAAATTCCAGCCATAAAAATCTTAAAAAATATAATTTTTCCGTCCAAAATAGCGAAACATGTTGTCAAACATACAAATTTTTCTTTGAATTACCATCAAACATACGTAAATTGCGCTTAGAATTTACAAACACTATTATTAACTTCATTTATTCTCTAATACATGAAAGTTTACGGAACTAACGAAATTAAGAACATCGCCTTGATAGGCAGTAAGGGATCTGGTAAAACCACACTTGCAGAAGCAATGCTTTTCGAGTGTGGAGTTATAAAACGCAGAGGAACCATCGATTCCGGAAACACTGTATGCGACTACTTCCCAGTAGAGAAAGAATACGGCTACAGTGTGTTCTCAACAGTGTGCTATGCCGAGTTTCTCAACAAGAAGCTCAACGTGATTGACTGCCCTGGAGGCGACGACTTCGTGGGAAGCGCCATCACGGCTCTCAACGTGACCGACACGGGCGTATTGCTCATCGACGCACAATATGGTGTTGAAGTCGGTAGTCAAAATATTTTCCGCGTCACGGAAAAAATCAAGAAACCAGTTATTTTCGCCGTCAACCAACTCGATGGCGACAAGGTTGATTTCGACAACGTCATCAACCAAATGAAAGAAGTGTTCGGCAACAAGGTTGTCCTCGTACAATACCCCATCAACCCAGGCACAGGCTTCAATGCCATGATCGACGTGCTTCTGATGAAGATGTACAAATGGGGACCCGACGGTGGTGTTCCGACAATCACCGACATTCCTGCCGAAGAAATGGAAAAAGCGAAAGAATTAAACAAAGTGCTTGTTGAGGCAGCCGCTGAAAACGACGAGAGCCTGATGGAGAAATTCTTCGACCAGGGAATGCTTTCAGAGGACGAGATGCGCGAAGGCATCCGCAAAGGCTTGGTTTCACGCGACATTCTTCCAGTGTTCTGCGTAAGCGCTTTGAAAGATATGGGTGTGCGCCGCATGATGGAATTCCTCGGCAACGTTGTGCCGTTTGTTGACGACATGCCAAAACCAGAAGACAACAAAGGCGAGGAAATCGCAGCCGACAGCAACGGACCGACAAGCTTGTTCGTGTTCAAGACTTCTGTTGAGCCTCACATCGGCGAGGTTTCATATTTCAAGGTAATGTCGGGCACAATAAAAGCCGGCGACGACCTTACAAATATGCGCACCGGCAACAAGGAAAGAATCGCCCAACTATATTGCGTATGCGGTCAGATCCGCACGAATGTCGACCAGCTCAAAGCCGGCGACATCGGCGCCACAGTGAAGATGAAGGATGTCAGCACCGGCGATACCCTCAACGCAAAAGGCTGCGAATATGTGTTTGACTTCATCAAATATCCCGCTCCAAAGTTCCAACGCGCCATCAAGCCGGTCAACGAGCCTGACGCAGAGAAACTCAACGAGGCACTCAACCGCATGCACCTTGAGGACCCGACATGGATTGTAGAGCAGTCGAAGGAATTGAAGCAAACCATCGTTTCAGGACAAGGCGAGTTCCACCTGCGCACATTGAAATGGCGCATCGAGAACAACGAGAAGATTCCTGTAAACTTCTTCGAGCCGCGCATCCCTTACCGCGAGACTATCACAAAAGCATCGCGCGCAGACTACCGCCACAAAAAGCAATCGGGCGGTGCCGGACAATTCGGTGAGGTTCACTTGATTATCGAGCCATACACAGAAGGCATGCCAGAACCTGACACTTACCGTTTCGGCAGCCAGGAATACCGCATAAACGTGCGCGACAAACAGGAAATTCCATTGGATTGGGGCGGCAAACTCGTGGTCTACAACTGTATCGTAGGCGGCGCAATCGACGCCCGTTTCATTCCGGCAATCGTCAAGGGTCTGATGGACCGCATGGAGCAAGGCCCACTTACAGGCTCATACGCCCGCGACGTACGCGTATGCATCTACGACGGTAAAATGCATCCGGTTGATTCTAACGAAATCTCGTTCCGTCTTGCAGGCCGCAACGCCTTCAGCGAAGCGTTCCGCAATGCGAATCCAAAGATTCTTGAGCCGGTTTATGATGTCGAGGTATTGGTTCCGTCAGACAAGATGGGCGACGTGATGAGCGACCTTCAGGGACGCCGCGCAATCATCATGGGCATGGAGAGCGAGAATGGCTTTGAGAAGATCACAGCCCGCGTGCCTCTGAAAGAGATGGCATCCTACTCTACTGCACTCAGCTCAATCACCGGCGGGCGCTCTTCGTTCACTATGAAATTTTCCGCTTACGAGCTCGTTCCTACCGACATTCAGGAGAAACTGCTCAAGGCTTACGCAGAAGAGAACCACGAAGATTAACACTTAGTTTTTCTCCTACAATAAAGCAATCCTGTCGCCATGTGTGGCAGGATTGCTTTTTTTCTTCAAACGAATTGCCTGCGGCTACAAGTCGTCATAGCAAGGCACGTCTTTAAGAAACACCGCCTTGTTGGCATCGTAGTCGACACGGCAACAGAAAAGCTGCCTGCCGTTGCACACCGTTAGATACTTGACCCGCAACACGGTGTTGTAGCGATAGACTTGGTTGAACACCTCCTGCGTTATTTTCACCGACGGCGCTTTGTATTCCACAATCATAAGCGGGCATCCCCGCCTGTCAAACACCACCGTATCGCATCTGCGCTCACGCCCGTTTTGATTGATTGCAATCTCATTGCCCATAAGACCTGCCGGATAACGCTTTCCGTCAATCAGATGGCGCACAAACATCTGCCTCACATTCTCTTCAGGAGTCATAGCCACATACTTGCCACGGAGGCAATCGAATATCTCCTGCCTCCCGTCGACAATGCGAGTCTTAATGTTGTCGTTTTCAAAATTTTGTTGTGGCATATCTGCTGTTCGTTCGTAAAATTTGTGTAAATTTACTCCGATTTTTCTACACATCCAAGAATTATGGCAAAGACCGCAGGCCCTACGCGCCAGCAAATTGAAACAGACATACGAAAAAAGCAGTTCGCTCCCATCTATCTGCTTATGGGAGAGGAGTCATTCTATATCGACCGCATAGCCGATATGATCCTAAAAAATGCACTAACCGAAGAAGAGAAAGACTTCAACCTGACCACTTACTACGGCGCCGACGCCACAATGGCAGACGTGGTGCTGGCATGCCGCCGCTACCCGATGATGGCCGAACGCCAAGTGGTGTTTCTCAAAGAGGCGCAGGCTGCCAAGACTGGGCATCAGCTCAAATGGGACCAACTTCAGCAGTACGCATTGAAGCCAACGCCCACCACTGTGCTTGTGGTGTGCCACAAAGGCGGTTCGCTGAAAGCGGCGGCTCTGACGAAAGCCATAGTGCAGAGCGGCGGTGTGGTGTTTGAATCAGCGGCTCTCCGCGAATTCAACATCGACCGGGCAGTGTCGGAATACGCCGGAACTGTAGGCTGCAAACTCGACCCCCGCGCCCAGGCGATGCTCATCGACCACATCGGCTTCGACCTCGCCCTGCTCGCCAAAGAAATCGACAAACTGCGGATGACACTACCCGTCGGTGCGGTAATCACACCGGAGTCAGTTGCCGAGAATGTCGGCATAAGCAAGGAATACAACAACTTCGAGCTCATCGCCGCCATCTCCAAACGCGACAAAGTGAAGACATTCAAAATCATCAACTATTTCAGGTCGAACCCCAAGAAAAATCCGACCACACCCATTACCTCGCTCATTTTCAACCTGTTTGCAAACGTGCTTATCGCCTACTACGCCCGCACCACCGACGAGCGGGCGCTGATGGAAGCCCTGCGGATGAAAACCCCCTACCAGCTTCGCGACGTACGCGCCGCAATGCGCTGCTACAATGCCACTCAAGCCCTGCGCATAATCGCCTGCATACGCGAGTTTGACGCCCGCAGCAAAGGCATCGGCTCCAACCGAAACGAGTATGACCTGCTTGAAGAGCTTGCCACCAAAATCTTCTGCGTATAGAAATACGCATAAATATGTTAAATTAACATATTCCTTTAACATTATAAACCATTAATACCATTAATTAACACCGAAAAGTGCTGAATTATAGCCGATATGTCTAATTTTGCACTTGCCTAAATTATTGAAACAATAGATAAATATATAAATATGAACGGAACAGTGAATATCAGAGAATTAAATGATCTGATTGCAAGTAAAAGCAACATTGTCAACTTAGTAACACAAGGCATGAACCAGCGCATCGTTGGTCAGAAACACCTTGTCGACTCATTGCTCATAGCCCTTTTGTCAAACGGACACGTATTGCTCGAAGGTGTGCCTGGATTGGCTAAAACTTTGGCAATAAAAACGTTGGCATCCATCGTAGAGGCTAAATACAACCGCATTCAATTCACGCCCGACCTTCTGCCTGCCGACGTTGTGGGCACAATGATGTACAGCGTGCAGAAAGAAACATTCCAGATAAAGAAAGGCCCCGTTTTCGCCAATTTCGTGCTCGCCGATGAAATTAACCGTGCGCCGGCAAAAGTGCAGAGCGCACTGCTTGAAGCCATGCAGGAGCGACAGGTGACAATAGGCAGCGAAACCTTCAAACTCGACAATCCGTTCCTCGTAATGGCAACCCAGAACCCAATCGAGCAGGAAGGCACCTATCCTCTTCCAGAGGCGCAGGTAGACCGTTTCCTTCTGAAAGTTGTGGTCACCTACCCGACCAAAGAGGAGGAGATGCAGATTGTCAGCCAGAACATCCGACCACAGCAAAGCGAGCTCCGTCCGCTGCTTAAGCCGGAAGACATTGTCGACGCTCAGAATGTAGTGTCGCAAATCTATATCGACGACAAAATCAGCCAATATATCGTAGACATTGTCAACGCCACACGCAAGCCAGCCGACTGTGGTCTCAACGACCTTGCAGGCCTCATAGCGTTCGGCGGCTCGCCACGTGCATCAATCGGACTTGCCCTTGCATCGCGCTCATACGCATTCCTCAAAGGACGCGGCTACGTTCTGCCGGAAGACGTGCGCGCCGTGTGCCATGACGTGTTGCGCCACCGCATCGGCTTGACCTATGAGGCAGAAGCAAACGAGATTACATCTGACGAGATCATCAGCAACATACTCGACAAAATCATTGTTCCTTAGTCTTAACCACAATAGATTATGGACGCCAACGAACTTTTAAGAAAAGTCAGGCAGATTGAAATCAAGACACGCGGTCTGTCGCAGAACATATTCGCCGGAGAATACCACTCCGCGTTCAAAGGACGCGGTGTGACATTCTCGGAAGTGCGCGAATATCAGTACGGCGACGAGATACGCGACATCGACTGGAATGTCACCGCACGCTGCAGCAAGCCCTTCGTAAAGGTCTACGAAGAGGAGCGCGAGCTGACCGTGCTGCTGCTTGTCGACGTTTCCGACAGCGGCAATTTCGGTGCGGTAGGCTCGGTGAAGCGCGAGTTCATCTCTGAAATCGCCGCCACCCTTGCCTTCTCCGCCATCCAGAACAAGGATAAAGTCGGAGTGGTGTTTTTCAGCGACAAAGTAGAGAAATACATACCGCCGCAAAAAGGGCGCAAGCACATACTTCTCATAATCCGCGAGCTGCTTGATTTCAAACCGGAAAGCCACGGCACCGACATCGGCGTAGCACTGAAGTTCATGATCGGTGCGGTGAAAAAGCGCACCACGGCTTTCCTGTTGTCAGACTTCATCGACAACCACGACTACACCCAAGCCTTGAGCATCTGCAGCAACAAGCACGACCTGACGGCGCTTCAAGTCTACGACAAACGCGACACAACGCTGCCGCGTGTCGGGCTCGTCAAGCTTCGCGACGCAGAGACCGGCGGCACAAAATGGGTAAACACCAGTTCGAAGAAGGTGCGCAGCGCATATGAACGCTGGTGGTACGGGCACCAACAGACTCTTACCGACGCATTCGTCAAGAGCAAGGTAGACTATGCCACTATCGCCACCGACGAGGACTATGTGAAAACCCTTATGGGTATGTTTAAGAAAAGAGGACATAGATAAATTCAAATGAAGATATCAACGAAAATAGCGGCAACAGTCATAGCCCTCTGCAGCGCGGCTACAGCGGCGGCTGCCCCCGCGACCATACGGTCGTCAATCGACTCCACCACAATGACGATGGGCAACAAGACGATGATCCGTGTGGCTGTGGTGAAAGACAAATCGCAGGCCGGACACCTTATCGCCCCACAGGACTCCATCGTCAACGAAGTGGAAGTGGCAGGTGAAATCAGCCACAGCGTTGCCGACCTGGGCAACGGCCGTGTGCAGGAAACCTACGTCATCCCCGTGCAGGCGTTTCTTCCGGGTCCATACGTGCTTCCCGGCATGAAATACGTGCTTGAGGGCGACACACTCGTAGGCGACGAGATGCCGCTCAAGGTTCTTGATGTAGACACCCGCGAGCTGGAGAAAAAAGGACTCTACGACTATAAGACAGTTGCCAATCCCGACAAGAAATTTTGGGACTTCATCCCTGATTTCGGTGAGTTTTTCAGAAAGAATCCGTGGATATGGTGGGTTCTCGGAGGCTTGGCTCTGCTTGCCGCAGCCGCTCTCGGCGTAATAATGTATCAACGCAAGAAAGCCGGCAAACCGATATTGCCGTTCATTCCGCAAAAGCGTCTGCTGCCGCCATACGAAGAAGCGATGGAAGCCATCGCCGCCCTGCGCAAGTCGAATCTTGCCGCGCACGGCGACATCAAGGGCTACTACACCCGCCTCTCCGACATTGTGCGCCGCTACATCTGGCGCCGCTACGAGATAGGAGCGATGGAAATGACATCGGCTCAGATATTGTCGGCTGTGAACAGACAGGACAGCATAAAGGAAACCGACGGTTTGAGTTTTCTCCTTGAGACAGCCGACTTTGTGAAATTCGCGAAGATGGCACCGTCAACCGACGAGAACGAGCGGTCAATGCAAGCCGCAGAGGCATTCATCGAGAACAACAAGCCCGTAGAGCCGTCGCCGGAGGAAGCATCTAAAAACAAGAAGGAAAAATAGATAGAGCAAAAACATTATGGAATTTGCAAGACCACATTTATTTTGGCTGTTTCTCATATACATACCTTTGATTTTCTGGTATGTGTACAAGATCAGGAAAATAGACCCCACCATACAGGCATCGACACTCGACGCCGTGAAGAATTTCCGCACCAGCTACCGCGTGTGGCTACGCCACGGACTGTTTGCCGTGCGGCTGCTCGCCATCGGCTGCCTCATCGTGATACTTTGCCGCCCGCAGACAAGCAACAAATGGGAGACATCGAGCGTTGAAGGCACCGACATCGTCATTGCCCTCGACATGTCGACGAGTATGTTGGCAAAGGATTTCACCCCCGACCGTTTCGCCGCCGCCAAAGATGTTGCGTCGGAATTCATCAGCGGCAGAGAGTCGGACAACATCGGCCTGGTGGTGTTTGCCGGCGAGAGTTTCACGCTGCTGCCGATGACCACCGACAAGTCGTCGCTCCTCAACGCAGTGAGCTCCGTGGAGATGGGACTGCTTGAAGACGGCACGGCAATCGGCGACGGACTTGCAACAAGCATCAACCGCATCGTTGAAGGCAAGGCCAAGTCGAAGAGCATCATATTGCTGACCGACGGCTCCAACAACACCGGACTCATCGCGCCGCTCACCGCTGCGGAAATAGCCAAGGACAAGGGCATCAAAGTATACACCATCGGCATCGGCTCCAACGGCAGCGCGCTGTCGCCTGTGGGCATCAACTACTACGGCAAGCTCGAATATGACTATGTGAAGGTCACCATCGACGAGCAGACCCTGCAGTCGATAGCCCGGATGACCGGCGGCAAATACTACCGCGCCACCGACAAGAACTCTCTTGAAGGCATATTCAAGGAAATCGACGCGCTGGAAAAGACAAAACTCGACATCTCCAGATATCACAACACAGAGGACGACTATATGCTCTGGGCATGGCTGCTTCTGGCATTCGTAGGCCTCGACATCGTGTTGCGAACGACGGTGATGAGAAACATCCCTTAAAACGAAAAAGATATGTTTAGTTTCGGAAACCCCAAAATATTATTTTTACTGCTGCTGATTCCCGCCATGTTCGGGTTGTTTCTGCTCGCCCGCAAGGCACGGACAAAGAAACTGAAACGCTACGGCAGACTCGACGTAGTGCTCGGACAAATTCCCGACGCCTCACGCTATACCCCATGGATTAAAATCGGCGTCGAGTTGCTTCTTGTGGCAGTAGTTATAGTAATCCTTGCCCGCCCGCGCGCCAAAGGCTCATCCACCCTCACCAACAAGAAGGTGCAGGGGTCGGAGATTGTCGTGGCTATGGACATCTCAAACTCAATGCTCGCCTCATCGACCAACGACGCCGACGGCATCAGCCGCCTGCAACAGGCAAAGTTTATTGTCGAGAAGCTGTTTGACCGCATGACAAACGACAAAGTCGGACTTGTGGTGTTTGCCGGCGACGCCTACGTGCAGATGCCCATAACCAACGATTTCAGCTCGGCAAAAATGTTTCTCAACAACCTGTCGACCAACATGGTCAGCAATCAGGGCACGGCTATCGGAGCGGCGATAGAGACTTCAATGGGTCTGTTCTCCAACAATCCGAAATGCCAGAAGTCGATAGTGCTTATCACCGATGCCGAAAACCACGAGGACGATGCCATCGCGGCAGCCAAAGCCGCCAAGGACAAGGGCGTTGAGATTGATGTGGTCGGAGTGGGTTCGTCGTCACCAATGCCAATTCCTATGGGTGGCGGCACATATATGTCGTTCAACAACCAGCTGGTGCGCACAGCCTTCAACGAGCAGTCGGCTCAGGAGATAGCGAAAGTTGGTACCGGAGTCTATGTTTCCGGCAACAACACCAGCGCGGTCGACATTCTCGACGACCAACTGAAAAAAGCGAAAAAAACGAATATGGACAAGAAAGTCTTCTCTCCGGCAGATGAGCAATTCCCTGTGTTTGCATGGATTGCCCTCATTCTGCTTGTGACAGACATCCTGGTTTCTGAAAAGAAAATCTCATGGCTGACGAAGACCAACTTCTTTGGAAAATAAAACAATATGAAAAGGAATCTTCTCATTTTGATATTAGCGTTGCTCACTTGCCTGACGTCGTTCGGGCAAGCCACCAAGCGTGAGCGCAATCTTATCAAACAGGGCAACGAATATTTCAACAAAAAGCAGTACAGCAAAGCCGAGGAAAGCTACTCACGAGTGCTTGAAATCAACCCGAACTCACAGATAGCGAAATACAATCTTGGCTCGACAATGCTGCGCCAACGCGGCGGAAACTCTGAAAAAGACGTGGCGCGCGACTCCCTGATCAGCCGCTATCTCTCCGACGTGGGCAGCAACACGTCGGCGCCAGCCAGTCTGCGCGCTCATTCATTCTACAACCTCGGCAAACTTGCCTACGACCGTCAGGACTATGCCAACAGCGTCAACTACTTCAAGCAGTCGCTGAAAATTGACCCCAAAGACGACCAAGCGCGCAAAAACCTGAGAATGGCGCAGAAGAAACTGCAACAAAACCAGCAGAATCAAGACAAGAACAAGAATAAGGACAAAGACGACCAGAAAAAGAAGCAGGACAAACAACAGCCGCCGCAAAAACAGCCTCAACCGCCAAAAGAACGTCAGCAACAGACCAATAATGACCAATTGCTGAAAGCGATGCAAAACGAGGAAAAGAATACGCGCGACAAGGTGAACCGCCGCAAAGCACAGATGAACCAAAGCAGGCAGAGCAGCCGTCCGTGGTAGAGACAACACATATACAACGAGCGAACAATGAAACATTTAAAATCAATCATAGTCATCCTGATACTTGCGGTTGCCAACGCCGCGGCATTTGCCCTAAGCTTCCGTGTGGAGGCTCCGCAGCAGGTTGTGGTGGGACAGAAATTTTCTGTCACCTTCCAACTGGTCAATGCCCCGTCGACTCCTGCCGGCAACCCGGCGATACCAAGCATTCCGAACTGCAAACTGCTGTTTGGTCCAGGCATCTCACAATCAAGTTCCTATCAGAACATCAACGGGCATGAGTCGTCGAGCAGCACCATAGGCTACACATACTCATACAAAGCGGAGAAAGCCGGCACCGTCACCATCGGCGCCGCAAAAATGAACGTGGGCGGACGCTCTTTGTCGACAAAGCCCATCAAGCTCCAGATTCTGCCGCCCGACCGCTCCGCACAACGAGGCACGCAGTCGTCGGTTCAAGCCTACGACATCGACACCCAGACCGCCGACAAGCCTGTGAGCGGCAAAGACGTGTTTATCCGCATCGTGCTGTCAAAGCCAACCGCCTACGAACAGGAGGGCGTGCTTTGCTCAATAAAGCTATACACAAAATATCAGGTATCGAAATTCATCACCAACGTGCAGCCTGCCTACAACGGTTTTATGGCAGAGGAGGTTCCTGTCACGCTGCAAGGCCGATTCGAGAGCGTAGGCGGAGAGAACTATTTCGCATACGTAATCAAGCAGTCGGTGCTGTTCCCTCAGCAAACCGGCAAACTGACAATCTCGTCGGGCAGCTACGACTTGACCGTACAGCAGTTTGAAACAATAAACACGTCGTTCGGACGCATGCGCAGCCCTGTGGACAAAACAATAAAAGTCAATTCAAACACGGCATCGATTAACGTGATGCCGCTGCCTTCGCCACGCCCAGCCGACTTCAGCGGCGCCGTAGGCCGATTCTCTGTGACCCGCGCGCTCACAAGCAAAAAGATACGCACCAACGAGGCTGCGACCATAAAACTCATAATCTCCGGCCAAGGCAACCTTAAAAGCCTCACGCCGCCGAAATTCGGATTCTCATCGCAGTTTGACCAATACGACCCCCAGACGGCTGTAACCGCCTCTCCTTCTGGAGCCACCCTCTCTGGAAAAGTTACGGTTGACTACACGTTTGTGCCTCAGTCGGTAGGACAGTTTGCCATCGACGGCACATCATTCACCTACTTCGACCTCAACAGCCACCAGTACCGCACCATCAAGGTTGATGGCTTCAACCTCAACGTGGAGAAAGGCTCGGCATCCAACGCGGTGAAATACAACGACGCAGTGATGAAAGACATCCTGCCAATGGAAACCGGCAGTCTTGACCTGTCGAAATCGCACGGATCGATATTCGGAGAATGGTACACAATCATCTACTACATCGTGCTCCTGCTGGCATTTGCAATCGTACTGTTCATCTACCGCAAGAAAGTGAAGGAACGTGCCAACGTGACTCTGATGAAGCGCAAGGGTGCCAACAAAGTTGCCAACCGACGGCTGAAACGCGCCAAACGCTACATGAACAAAGGTCAGAAAGAGCTTTTCTACGAAGAGATGCTCACCGCCTTGTGGGGATATTACAGCGACAAGCTGTCGATTCCCGTATCGGAGCTCAACCGCGACAACATATCCAAGAATCTTGACGGATACGGACTGAGTCAGGAGGCTATCGGCAGAGTTATCAACATCCTCGACGAATGCGAGTTCTCACGCTATGCACAGTCGGCTGAAAGCAACGTGCCGATGGCTGAAATCTACCGCATGGCTTGCGACTCTATAGACGAAGTGGAAAATACTAAAAAGAAACAACAATGAAGCGATATATATTGATTTTGGTTGCGTTGATTGCCGGCATGGCAGTACACGCCGAGGATTTGCAAAAGAAGGCGCTCGCCGACTACGACAACAAAAACTATGCAGCCGCCATCGACGACTACCAGCAATTGGAGAAACAGAGCGGCGTGTCGGCTGAATATTACTTCAATCTTGGCAACGCCTACTATCGCAGCGGAAAAAAGGGAAAAGCCATACTCTGCTACGAGCGCGCGCTGAGGTTGAATCCGCGCTATGAGAAGGCGCAAGCCAACCTTGACTTTGTAAATATGAAAATCATCGACCGCCCGGAACCGGAAGAAAACATCCTTGCCGTGGGATTCCGCAACGTGCAGAACGCAATGTCGCCGACGGCTTGGACTGTCGTTGCCATGGCTGCGTTTCTACTGTTTATTGCAGGCATGGCTGCTTATGCGTTTGCGTCTGCCATCACGCTGCGCAAAGTGGGATTTTTCGGCGGACTCGGACTGCTGGTTGTCTGCGTGTTTGCCAACGTGTTTGCGGCAAGAGCCAACAATGCCGCCACAAGCCACGACTATGCCGTGGTGATGAACGACTCCACACAGCTGAGCGCCGTGTCGCGCGAGCCTCTGAACAAGGACGAGGTGGCTTTCACGCTCCACGAGGGCGCGAAGCTGAAGAAAAACGACTCCATCCGCATTGACGGCAACGCCAAAAACACGTGGTATAAAGTTCAGACTGCCGACAACCGCGAAGCCTGGATCAAAGCCTCCGCCATTGAAGAAATCTAAGAATCTGATATACTGCAAAAGAAGCAGCCTTTGTCAAAACCAAAGGCTGCTTCTTTTGCAGTTGTTCAAGATTAAAGAGAGAAGTCGCCCTTGTCGGTGTCGACAAGCATACCGCCAAGCACATCCAGAGCTGTGTCGCCGCCCTTCTCGATTTTCAATATTTCATAGCACATATTGGTGACCGACGACGGTCCGTTGGCAGTAACAAAATTGCCATCCACCACACTGCGTCCGCCATCGACATCGGCAGAGCCGCACAGTCCTTCAAATCCCGGATAGCACGTCATCTTTCTGCCGTCCATCAATCCTGCCTGTGCAAGCACAACCGCCGGGGCGGCACAGATGGCAGCAATGTGTCCGCCACGCTCGGTCTGGCGTTCAATCATCTCGCCGAGCGCAACGCATTTGTGCAGGTTCTCCGCTCCAGGCATACCGCCAGGCAGCACAATCCACTTCGGATTCGCACCCGTCACCTCGTCAATCACCGTATCGGTCACGATGGTCACCCCGTGCGCACCTACAACCTCTTTCTTGTCAGTGATTGAGACTGTTGCCACGTCAAGACCTCCACGGCGCAGTATGTCGACAGCGCCGATAGCCTCTATCTCTTCAAATCCGTCGGCAAAAAAAACGAGGACCTCAGAGTTCTTTTTAAGATTCCCTTCAAAATTCATCATATACTGTTGTTTTTTAAATTGATTTTACGTTGTCTGCGTAAAATTAGGCAGTTTTTCCCGTCTTCACAATTTTTTAAGGCAGAAAAAATGCGTATTTTTGCGATTATGAATACTTTTGAACACAACAAAAAACGCGCCCTGCTGCTCGCGGCTTTGGGAGCAATAGGCGTGGCACTGGTTTTTCTGGTAAAACCCGACAAGAAAGAATGGCACAAACCGGCAGGCATTGTGTGGAACACGGAATATCACATCACCTATCTCGGCACCACCGACCTCTCCGACTCTATCAACGCCACATTCCGCCGCGTCGAGCTCAGTGTGTCGCCTTTCAACAAGGCTTCGCTGATCACTGCCGTCAACGACAACCGCACCGACCGTCTCGACTCCGCACTCATCACACTTTACAACACATCCAAAGCAATCAACAGCGACAGCCACGGCGCATTCGACCCAACCCTGTCGCCTCTCATCAATGCCTGGGGATTCGGCTTCAAATCGGGCACGATGCCCACCGACAGCCAGATTGACTCAATGCTGCAATTCGTCGGCATAACGAAGACCCGTCTCGACGGCAACCGCCTGATAAAACAAGATCAGCGCACATCGTTCAATTTCAGCGCCATCGCCAAAGGCTATGGTTGCGATGAAATCGGGCGTATGCTGGAGCGCAACGGAGTGACCGACTACCTGGTTGAAGTCGGCGGAGAAATCGTGGCACGCGGCAACAACCCGCAGGGAGAAAAGTGGCACGTGTCAATCGACAAGCCAATCATATCCAACGGCGAAATCCACCATGAGTCGGCAGAAATAATCACCATCACCAACCGCGCCATTGCCACATCCGGCAACTACCGCAACTACAAGACCGACAGTCTCGGCAACCGGTATGCCCACATCATATCGCCAGATAACGGACGTCCGGCAAAGTCCGACATTCTAAGCGCAACCGTCATAGCCCCCGACTGCATGACAGCCGACGCTTATGCCACAACGCTGATGGTGCTTGGATTTGAGAAGTCGAAACAGCTCCTCGCCCGCCATCCCGAGCTCGCCGCGATGCTCATCACATCAGCCAACGGCAAATTCCTGCTATGGCACACTCCAAACTACGAAGCCGAATAACGCTCACGCCGACATAACAAGTCACGGCAACCGATGCAATTACGCAAAGGTTGCCGTGACTGTTTTTTCAGCATCTATATGCCGTCTACTTGTCGGCAAGCGGAGCCTTTCCGCTGACGGCGGCATCCATCGTGGCAATAATCGCAAGGTTTACGATGTCGCGCACCTTAGCCTCCACCGAGATGAAATGCACCGGCTTGTTCAAACCAATCTGAATCGGTCCGATCACCTCGCAAAGACCCATCTCAAGCATCATGCGGTAAGCCGCCGAGGAAGCATTGAGATTAGGAAATATCAGCGTGTTGACGTCTTTTCCGTAAAGGCGGCTGAACGGATAGTTTCTGTCGCGGATCTGGCGGTTGAGCGCATAGTTAACCTGCATCTCGCCGTCGATGCAAAGGTCGGGATAACGCTGTTGCAACACCGCCACCGCCTCATGCACCGCCCGAGGCGACTGCGCACGGTTTGAGCCGAAATTGCTATAGGAAATCATCGCCATCACAGGTTTCTGCGCGAAATATTCCACAGCATGGCGCGCCAGTCTTGCAATGTCGACAAGCGTGTCGCAATCCTCCGTCTCGTTGATCATCGTGTCGGCAAGGTAATACACACCCCGCTTGGTGTTCATTATATGCATCGTTGCAAAATGGCTGTAGTCCGGACGTATGCCAATCACGTCGCGGGCAATCGACGTCACCTCCGAGTTGTTGGAATATGTTCCCGCCACAAAGGCATCGGCATCGCCTGCCTCAACCATCATCATACCAAAATAATTGCGGTCAAACATCTTCTCCAAAGCCTCGCGGCGCGTATAGCCGTCGCGTCCGCGCTTCTCAGCGAGCATCGTCGCATAGCGCGAACGGCGTTCCGACTCGCGGTCATGGCGGATATTTACAATCTCGATGCCGTCAAGGCTCACGCCGAGTCTGCCGGCACGCTTTTCTATCATCTCCTCGTTGCCGAGCAACACAGGGACGCACACACCCTCCCGGCATGCCTCGACAGCGGCAAGAAGCATATTGTCGGTGTTGCCTTCGCCAAACACCACGCGGCGTGGATTTGCCTTCGCCAGCTCCGAGAAACGGCGCATGAGTTTGCTGTCGTAACCCATAAGGCGGTTGAGCTTTTCATTATACTGCTCCCAGTCGGTTATCTCCTTGCGCGCCACGCCAGAGGATATCGCCGCCCTTGCCACAGCAGGAGCGACGGTGGTGAGCAGACGAGGGTCAAGCGGCTTCGGAAGGATGTATTCGCGACCGAATCCGACACCCGCCATATCATAGGCGGCATTGACCACCGACGGCACAGGCAGTTTGGCAAGTCCGGCGATTGCACGCACGGCGGCAAGCTTCATCTCCTCATTGATGGCGCGGGCACCACAGTCGAGCGCGCCGCGGAAAATGTAAGGGAATCCCAGCACGTTGTTTATCTGGTTAGGATAGTCGCTGCGCCCAGTGGCAAAAATAATGTCGGGACGCGACGCCACCGCCTTCGAGTATTCAATTTCAGGGTCGGGATTCGCCAAGGCAAACACGATAGGCTTGTCCGCCATCGACTGAAGCATCTCCGGTGTCACCACGTCTTTCACCGACAGCCCGAGAAACACGTCGGCACCCACCATGGCCTCGGCAAGCGTCGAAATGTCGCGTTCGGTTACAAACTGCTGTTTCTGCGAGTTCAGATCAGTGCGTTTACGGTTGATCACGCCGTGGCTGTCGCACATCACGATGTTCTCGCGACGCACGCCAAGCGAGATATAAAGATTCGTACACGACACCGCCGCCGCGCCGGCACCATTCACCACCAGCTTTATGTCATCAATCTTCTTCCCCTGCACCTCAAGGGCGTTCAGCAGTCCGGCGCCAGAAATAATCGCCGTCCCGTGCTGGTCGTCGTGCATCACAGGAATGTCGCATTCAGCCTTCAATGTCTGCTCAATCTCGAAGCATTCCGGCGCCTTGATGTCCTCAAGGTTGATTCCTCCGAACGTCGGAGCAAGCGACTTCACTATTTCTATGAATTTTTTAGGATCCTTCTCGTCGACCTCGATGTCGAAGCAGTCAAGCCCGGCAAAGATTTTAAACAGCAGCGCTTTTCCCTCCATCACCGGCTTTCCCGCCTGCGCGCCGATATTGCCCAGACCGAGCACCGCCGTGCCGTTGGAAATCACTGCTACAAGGTTGCCCTTGTTTGTATATTCATAAGCATCCTGTGGATTTTTCTCTATTTCAAGACACGGATAAGCCACGCCCGGCGAGTAAGCCAGCGACAAATCGCGTTGCGACGAATAAGGCTTCGTCGGAATCGTCTCAATCTTGCCCGGACGGTCACCTTTGTGATAATCCAGAGCCATTTCTTTCGTTACATTAGACATAATCAGTTGTATTACAATCTTCTTTACTTATACATAACCCTATCATCGAAATCAAACCGCAACAATCATTCGTCTATAGGCTGCAAATTCGTTACAAATATACGCATTATTTTTGAATCTGATTACAATTTGTCAACACACAAAGATTATTTGCTCCATAAGAGCATTTTTAAAAACTTTTTGACCTCCATAAGCGTTGATTTGACAGAGCAGCTTTGACGTTACTGCTGTAATTACTACTTTTGCATTCATAAAATCAACAAAAATAGCAATAATATGAAAAAATTTACAATTCTTATTGTAGCGGCAATCGTCAGCATCGCCGCGGCTGTACCGGCTTCAGCACAGTTGAAATTCGGTCTTAAAGTCGGCACGGCAGTCAACAGCCTCAAGTTCCAATCCGACAATTGGGAAGAAACATTCTCCACCGACAACCGCGCAGGATTCACCGGCGGTGCGATGCTTGAGTTTACCGCACCTATGCTCGGCGTGGGCTTCGACGCTTCGGTGATGTATATGCACCGTTCAAACACTCTCCCAAAAGAAGTCACCGACATCACAGAAAATAAGGTCAACACATCGCGCGACTATATCGACATTCCTCTCAACGTCAAGTGGAAAATCTCAATTCCTGTGGTTTCAAAATTCTTGAAACCATATATTGCAACTGGTCCAAGTTTTGCTTTCCGCGTAAGCAAAAACGACTTCAAAGAATTTGTGAACCAGCAGAAATGCGACATCTCTTGGAACTTCGGATTCGGTGTTGAATTGCTGTCGCACGTACAAGTGGGCGCAAGCTACGGCATGGGTCTCAACAACACTCTCGACAATCTGAAAATCCGCGAAAGCGACAAAACATCGGGCATCGAGGGTAAAAACCGCTATTGGACAATCACAGCGGCATACCTTTTCTAACCTCCGTAGATACAACCGTTTAATCGGCATTTCACGGCTTTTAACCTGTCAAGGCTGCCGTAAATGCCGATTTTTTTTGCCTATGCTGAATTATTTCTGTAGTTTTGTAGGCTGAAAACAAGACACGAAAATAACTTTATGAAAAAACTATCATTCATCATAGTTGCGCTGATGGCTCTTGCCGGCGCTCTACAATCCTCGGCACAAATGCGATGGGGAGCAACCGCGGGCATCGACATCACGAATATGAAATGGAGCCAGAAATCATTTCGCAACGAGCCATTCAAATCCACCAAGTCATTAGGCTACACCGCCGGAATCATCGGAGAATATGAAATTCCGGGCATCGGTTTCGGCATCGACCTCGGACTGCAATACGCGCAACGCGGCGCATCGTTCAACATGGGCGATTTCGAAATCTGGAACAGCGACGGATATGGAAACGAGCGTTCGTATCTGCACTATCTCGACATTCCTATCCACCTGCGTTTCAAGTATTCAAACCTCAACGGATTTGAGCGCAAACTCTGCCCGTTTGTGTTTGTCGGTCCGGAACTGAGCATTCTGCTCGCACACAACAAACTGGAGAGAAACGGAGAGGCGGCGTTCGACTATAAGCCTGTGCAATTGGGACTTGCCGTGGGTGTCGGTGTTGAAATCCGCCGCAACTGGCAGCTCACAGGCAGCTATACGTGGGACATGACAGGAACGATGAACGCTACGAAACTCGACAATTTCGACTCACACAACCGTACTTGGAAAGTGGCTCTGACCTACTTCTTCTAAGATATCGGACATCGACAATGATATACGGTGGTTGTGTCAGACTATTCTAACGCAACCACTCGTTTTTTTTTCTAAACCAACCACTATGACCTACGCTGAAGTTATTCTCCCGCTGCCGCTCTACAGCACTTTCACATACAGCATCCCCGACAACCTGCAATCGGCTATCGGTGTAGGATTCCGCGTGCTTGTGCCGTTCGGTAGGAAGAAATTCTACACTGGTATCGTGACCATGCTCCACAACCAGCGTCCAGGAAACTATGAGGTGAAGGATATTGTGGCGGTGCTCGACAACGACAGCATTCTGCGACATCCGCAAATGAAATTCTGGCAATGGATTTCCGACTACTATCTGTGTCCGGTAGGCGAGGTCTACAAGGCGGCCGTGCCGGCGGGCATGAAGGTGGAAAGCGAAACGCGCGTCAGCGCAAATCCCGACTTCATCGACACCGACGGTTCTATGACCGAGCGGGAAACCGTGGTCTACGATATGCTGCTCGCCAAAGAACGGCTCACTCCGGCGGAAATAGCCAAAGCCACAGGCTACAAAAGCGTGGAAACCGTCGTGGCGCGTCTGATTGACAAAGAAGCTGTTTTTGTAACCGAGAAGATTGTCGACAACTACCGCCCGAAAACGGAGGTGTGTGTTGCCCTGCGCGCCGAGAAAGGCGACAACAAGACGGTGGAGGATTTCTTCTCGAAAGTGAAGCAGGCGAAAAAGCAGGAGGCGGCGCTCCTTGCCTATCTCGACCTGTCGGGATGGATGAAGCGCAACGCCACACCGAAAGAAGTGACTAAAGACGCGCTCATAAAGCGTGCTGAAGTGTCGCTCCCAATCATCAACGCAATGGTGGCAAAGGGCATTTTCTCTCTATACAAGAAGGAAGTGAACCGCTTCCACCTCGACAACGGTTCCATCACGGCTCTCAACCCTCTAAGCGAGCCTCAACAGAAAGCCTACGATGAAATAATCGAAACTTTCAAAGAACAAAACATAACTCTGCTCCATGGCGTCACGTCGAGCGGAAAGACGGAAATCTACACTCACCTCATCGACAACGCGCTGAAGCGCGGTTTACAGGCTCTGTATCTTGTGCCTGAAATCGCGTTGACCACACAACTCACACAGCGCCTGCACAAGAATTTCGGCGACAGACTGCTAATCTACCATTCCAAATTTTCCGACAACGAGCGTGTCGACATTTGGAAAAAACTGCTCCACAGCAATGAGCCGTGTGTGGTGATCGGCGTGCGCTCGTCGGTGTTTCTGCCGTTCGGCAAACTCGGCATTGTCATCGTCGACGAGGAGCATGAGACAAGCTACAAACAACAAGACCCGGCGCCGCGCTACAACGCCCGTGACGCAGCTCTGATTCTGGCTTCAATGCACGGCGCCAAGACGCTGCTCGGCTCCGCAACACCGTCGATACAGACCTACTACAAAGCAGAGTCGGGCAAATACGGACTCGTGAATCTCTCCACCCGCTTCGAAGGCGTGGAACTGCCTGCCGTGCACGTCATCGACACAAAGCAGTCGCGCAAGCGCAAGGAAATGCGCGGAGCGTTTACCAAAGAACTTGTCAACGAATGCAACGACGCTATCGCGAGGGGCGAACAGGCAATCATTTTCCAGAACCGCCGGGGATTCGCACCGATGGTGAGATGCAAGGAATGCGCATGGATTCCGAAATGCGAGAACTGCGACGTGTCGCTGACCTATCATAAGTATATCAACCTGCTGTCGTGCCACTACTGTGGCTACACGATGCCGCTGCCAAACATTTGCCCGGCGTGCGGACAGCCGACAATAGAAGTGGTTGGCTACGGCACGGAGCGCATAGAGGACGACATTGAAAAATACTTCCCCGAAGCGAAAATCGCACGTATGGACCTCGACACAACGCGCAGCAAGACGGGATACGAAAAAATCATCGACAGCTTCTCAAACCGCCGCACCCAGATTCTTGTCGGCACCCAGATGGTGACAAAAGGCCTTGACTTCGAGGGGGTGAGCGTGGTGGGAATCATCAATGCCGACACGATGATAAATTTGCCTGATTTCCGCAGCCACGAACGGGCGTTCAACATGATGGAACAGGTGGCTGGACGCGCCGGGCGCAGACAGAAACAAGGCATTGTGTGCATCCAGACTTCCGCCCCCGAAAATCCAGTAATCAAATTTGTCGTCGACCACGACTACAAAGGCTTCTACCGCTCGGAGCTTGAGGAACGCCGACGCTTCAACTATCCGCCGTTCACGCGCATAATCAACATCTACATAAAGCACCGCGACGACAATTCGCTCACAGAAATGTCGGTGCGTTTCAGCAATATGCTCCGCCAGGTGTTCGGCAAACGTGTGCTCGGGCCTGAACCGCCTACAGTGGCGCGCGTGCAGCAACTCTACATCCGACAGATTGTGCTGAAAATGGAAACGACCGCCTCGATGTCGAAAGTGAAGCAGATTCTGCGCACAATCTATGAGCAGTCGCTCTCCGACCCTCGGATGAAAAGTGCCATCGTCTACTACGACGTCGACCCGTCATAACAAAAACAATGAGAGCCGCAGGCTGATGCCCACGGCTCTCATTGTTTTATCAAAGTTTGCTTTTATTTCACAACCACCTTCTTTGTGTAGCGTGTCGATTCTCCTGCCACGCTGACCACGTAGACGCCTTTCTGCTGACCGTCGAGGTTGACTGCCACAGTGTCGCCGTCGGCCGAAGTCTCGGCAACCTTGCGTCCCGACAAATCGTAGACACTTGCAACGAGTGCAGGCTCGCCAACCACAAACATCTCGTAGACGTTGCCGCCAAGATTGCGCATCAGCATATTCTTGTCGGAATTAACTTCACCGACACCGCTGTTCATACGAAGCACGCTCTTCAAGCCTTCGTAGACGTTGATTTTACCAGCTCCCCACTGCACTTGATTGCCGCCCTTGACAAACGAATCGCGTGTTGATGTCTCGTTGATTACTTCAATAACCTCATCGTAGGTCAACTTCGGGTTTGCCTCAAGCCAGAGAGCCAATGTTCCGGTGACATAAGGTGTCGACATCGATGTGCCGCTCATATCGCCCCAGAAATAGTATTTGCCGTTTTCCTCCACACGTGCCGACAAGAGGTTGTACTTGCTTATCGAAATTCCTTGATTCTGTGCCTCATATTTCACATAAGGCGTGCTGTAACTTGAAATGATAGTGTGGCCTGGAGCACATACGTGCGGCAATTTGCGGCCGTCGATGAGTGTTCCGTAGCTTGAAAACTCTGCAATGTCGCCCACTTTACCGCCATTGACCGACTGAGTTTGCCCATCCATGGTTTTGAATCTCGTCTTTGTCGTATAGGCACCGACAGCGATAATATTTTTCGGACAAGCCATCATGTTTATCGTACCGTCGGCATCTACATCGTCGTCCCAGCCGTCGACATCGGTCATAAACTGGGCTTCCCAGCCGTCGGCATAAGCGTATACCGCACGTCCGTTGTCAGCCTTGATAATATAACCGATGGCATAAGTAGACTTCTTGGGTTTTGCATTGGAGAAACTTACGTATACATTGTAGCGGTTGTTGTCGCTGCCAACCTCTCCGCTCACTGTAAACGAGCCGCTGAAATATGTCGATGCTCTATAGTCGGTCTCCGATTTCGAGCCGTCGAATACCGGCATCTCATAAACGACGTTGCCAGTAAGTGTGCTTACCACAACTGGTTGGAATGTGAACTTTGCCGAATTGTCGCCCCAGAATTCAACTGCTCCTGAAAGGGTGTTGCCATAGGTCGGGTCGGTGGTGTCAAACAAGCCTCTCATCTCTGTGTTTGTCGAAGAGAACTTATGATAGGCTGCGATAGGAAGGTCGCCCTCGTTGCCGGCGGCTATACAGATAAACGCTTCCTTGCCCAATTTGGCATAATACTGGTCGTTGACCGACGAGCCGTCGTGAGGGCCGTCGTTGCTGCCGAGCGAAATGTTGATTACCAACGGTTTGCCATTGGCTTTGGCATAATCGATAAGCGTTTCTATGGAGAGAAGGATGTCGGTGTCGGTGCTTGATTTCAAGCCAACCATGGCGAAATCGGCTCCTGGAGCCACACCCTCAAAAGTGACGCTGCTGCTTGTGTAGCTGCCGCCGATAATGCCTGCCACGTGTGTTCCGTGAGTTTCCGTGCGGAGGTCTGACGTAAACGATGAAATCTTCGATGGTGTGTCGTAGGCTGTAAGTTTGCCGTTCAACGCTGTCCAAAGACACTTCACGCGCGACTCTGTTGTTCCCTTCTTGCGGAACGTGATGTGGTTGGGGTCAATGCCCTGGTCAATCAGCGACACAATCACACCCTCTCCAGTATATGCACGGTCGAGATCGGTTCCTTTATGCACTTTGTCGGCGCCTGTCGACTTGTTGGCTTCGTCAAGTTTCGCACGTACAGGACGTGAGAACTGCATCTGGCGCAGCGCATCTGATGCAACAACGCTCTCAACGCTGTCCATCGGCAATTGCACAATTGCCAGGTCGTCGCGCTGACGCAACACTTCAATTCCCTTTTTCTGCAACGCAGCCACAGCATTGTCGCCGGAAAGACGCACCACAGCCGTAACCATCTTAGGCTCTGCCGCCTGTGTCTTCTGCATACCGGCTGTCTGTGCCTGATATTGGCGTAGCACTTCGAGGCTGCGCAGGTCAAGTTTGCCATGGCCGAATACCGAAGAAGCGCCCATTGCCAAAATAGCGAGTAGATAGATTTTTTTCATTCTGTCGGTTATTTGTTTAACCGCAAAAATAAGAATTATTTTTTCAATGTCGCTAATTAATTATATTTTTTTCGTTGTTTTCTATACAAAAGCCCTGATTATGTGTTCCAAATGCTTCAGCGACATCCCGTGGCGAAAGAATCTTTTCACGTATGGCCACCGCCTGACGTCACGCAGTTTTTTAACCTTTTTCATTGCCTTGAAATCCAGTTTTTCATGGATGCGTTTCATATCCTGACGACTGATGGGATGTTCGGGATCGTCGACCCATACCGGCAGACGGTCGTGCCACTTCCTGTAGGTTTTAAGCACATCGCGAAACCATACTTCATTGAAATTGCCGGGCGAATAATGAAAAATGTCGACCACTCCGCACACATAGTTCTTGTAACGCTGATTGACCGACAACGAGAAGTCGACATCATAGCAATGGAAGCCTTTGAGCATCTGCTCGTCGAAAGGCGTCTCCTGCCAAACGCTCCTGCGCACAAACATAGCGAAGCCGTCGAGAGCCACCACCTGACGGTAGGTGCTGTTTTCAAAACCTTGTCGGTAAAGGCGTCGCCGACCTTTCGATAGCTGGGTGAAATTAAGCACACTCCATTTGCGGCTTTGTCCCCACCCTGCCGGAGAGTCGACCATAGCCACCGTGCCTGCAAATCCTATCACACCGCAATCTGGTTTGCTCAGCTGCGGCATTACCTTCGCCCACCATCCTTTCTCAAGAAACTCAACATCCTCATGAATGAAAAGCAGATAAGGATAACGCGCCTCCGACGCTGCCCTGTTGTATGCCGCGCAGATTGACAGGCGCATCACCTTGTTGTCAATCGCCAATATCTCATACTCCACGTTGTCGCCTATTGTCTCTGCCACATTTTTCTCAAAATTAAGCAGATATTTTCTATTTACAGAACAAACTATTATTGATAGCATTTATGTGTCGTTTTTTTTATTTAATGTATTGTTTCCAAAAGCTTTTATATCTCGGCAATGACCAGGCATGGCAGCCAAACGGCAACTTGCCGATGGTGTGCATACAATAGTCGGGCTTGCTCTCCCATGCAAACGCCAACGCCTCGCGCCATCCCGGCTTTTTCAAGCCGCAACGACGTCCGGCAACGAGCGAGAAAAACACGTCCTCTGCCGCTCGACGCTCCTCGCCGAAGCGCAGCCGGCTTATCTCGTCGGCAAACTGCTCCGCCATTTCACGCATCTTCGACACCCGCCTAAGGCTCAAGCCTCCGTTGCCAACCGAAAATGCCAGATGGGCATGCACCATATTCTCGCCTTCTCCGATGGGATGCAGCTTGCGGTGGAGCGCCTGCATCCAGCCTCCAAACAGATAGTACGACAGTCCCCGCTTTATTATCCACGGAGCGCCGATATAGTCGTAGCCCTTGGCAACCCACTCATCGAGTTCGTTGCGAAACACGTAGGCGTCAAGTTGATAAATCAGAATATAATCGTAGGCGGAAAACAAATCATAAAATTCCGTGCTGAGCAGCATGCTGTTGTAGCCTTTCACGCCGTCAAACCATTCATTGCGCAACGCCTTGACAACAACCGACTGCCACGACTGCAAATCTTCAGTAAGGTCAAGCCGTTCCGGATGAATCACAATTATGTCGTGACCGCCGAGCACATCGACGCATTGCCGCATCGAAATTTTCTCATCGTCGGAGAGATGCCTGTAGGCTGGAACCACCACCGCCGTCCTATACTTTTTATCGTTTGTCATACTTATACAGCAGCAGGTTGCCTTTAAATGACGTAAACTCATTGTCGGTGCGCGCCACTTCACGGCATCGATATGCCGACATCTCCTCCTCAAAACGCTCTTTGTTTGCCTCGCGCAGCATCACATAGCCCGTCTCGGGCATCGCCGACACTTCGCTGTAGGGCATCACCTTGTCGTCGAGATAGAACACGGCGGCATAAGCCGGCTCTTCCTTGCCCACACGGTAGAACCCGATTCTTCCGTCAGGCTGGTAAACTTTAACCTTCTGCGCGAAATAGTAATCGGGCACACAGTTCTTCAAAGCCGGATTAAGCACTCCGTCAAGACTCATGTAGCAAGCCACCCAGACTCCTACGGCAAGCCATAGATATAGATTCAATGCCTTGCGACGCATCCAGATTGCCACCGCAACGATCACCGGCATCAATGATGCAAGGACATAGGCCACGCCCATCGGCATCTTCTGCAACTCTCCCAACTGAAGGGCAAGCCGGCGGGACGAACGGCTGTCGCCCAAGAAACTCAAATCAACCGCGTGCAAAGCTATCAGCGCCACGCTGAACACCACTCCAACCACAACAATCGTCACGGCATAAGCCTTGAATATGCGACGGTGTTCCTGCAGCAGCCACACTATGAGATTGGCTATTGCAAGACTCAGGAACGGATACATCGGCAACAGGTACACACTGCGTTTGCTTTTCGGTATTTCGTAGAACACGAATATCAGAACCGATGCGACAACGGCAAACTGCATCACGCTGTCCATCGAGCGGAAACGCGACCATGCAGCCCTGAGCTTAGGCATTCCCACCTCACGCCATCTAACAGCGAAGAGTGAGCCTACAATCAACAGCGACCACGGCAGCAAGCCGGAAAGAAGTATCGGGAAATAATAAAACGGCCCGTTTTCATGACTTTCATACGACATCTTGCCGAGGAAACGTCCGAAATTCTCCTCCATCATCAAGTCAAGGAAGCGGTCGCCACCAACATGGTAGGCCGCCACATACCAGCAGAGCGGCAACACCGACGACAGCAGAGCAACCTTAAGCAACGCCTTTAAAACAGGCTTCGTCTTCTCGCCGTCGACAATCATCATCAATGCCATCACCGCACACGGCAAGATGGCTCCAATCGGACCTTTGGTGAGTATGGCTCCGGAAATCATCAGCGAGGCAAGCCACGGCATTCCGCGATAGCAACGCTCTTTCCATCGATACAGAAACAAGAATCCGCCAACCATAAACGCAGTCAGCACCATATCCACACGACACGTCATAGCCGCACGATGCACCTCAAACGACGTGATCAGCACCAACGTGGCAATCAGCACCTTGCCCACATGATAGCGACGCGAGAAAAATGAAAAAAAGCCATAGCACATAGCGATATAAGCCAATGCCGACGGCAGACGGGCCGTCATCTCCGACACATAACCCTGCGGCATTGAGAACAACGCCACAAGCCAATGCAGCATCGGCGGCTTGAATGCAAATTCCCCTTGAAAAAAGGGCAATATAAAATTTCCTTGGTCGAGCATCGCCATTGCCACAAGAGCCTCGCGAGGCTCGCCTCGCGTATAGAAATGCCCCATGCCGATAAACGGGAGAGTCAGCATTGTGGCAAGCACAAGCACAACCCAACCTATCCGGCGTACGTCTTCTCTGTTTTCCTCTTTTTGTTTCATATCTTTTGCAAAGATAGTGCAAGGTGAGTGGAAAGAAAAGAGCTTGCTCAATTTTCTTTCCCGAACCGCAGCCTATATTATTAAAAGATAGTGCAAGGTGAGTGGATAGCAAAACAAACTTGCTCAATTTTCTTTCCCGAACCGCAGCCTATCTTATTTAAAGATGCCATTATGATATTAGGAAATCAAAGGAATAACCTTGATTTAGCAAAATCAAGGCTGTTTCTTTGACATCAAGTACGAGAATGTCAACGTGCCCAGGTCAATGTGGAAACAATTTGATAAAGAGACAGCTTGTTTCGATTGACTTACCGCAGTTTTTATTTTACAACATACCATGCAAAAAAAGAGGATGCGCCTATTTTGACACACCCTCTTTCCGGTTCCTTCAAGAGTTTTCTCAACCTTCTTTCGAAGCGCGCTTGCTCTTGCTTGCTTTCTTTTCATCTGAACTCTTTCCAGAGTCCTTGTTGTCGGTCACGTCGATTTCCTTGCGGTCGCTGTCGAAGAATTTATATTCAAGGAATGCCAGCGCCTGATTGGCAACGACTTTAAATTTCTTTCCGAACTCACTTCTCCAGCTGCGATATATCGACTTGAAGAAGCCCTGCTTTATGTAGGCATAGACATACGGATGCACATACAGCACAAAATCCTGAAGATTAAGCGTGTTGACCACGTAGTCAAGTTTCTCATGCAGGAGGTCGGTAAACAGTATTGAAGGCTGCACCAATCCTTTGCCGTAGCACGACGGGCAACTCTCAAGAGTCTCGATGTCGAGAGCGGCACGAACACGCTGCCGCGTGATTTGCATAAGTCCGAACTTACTCAGAGGCAAAATGTTGTGGCGGGCGCGGTCGTTTGCCATCACCTCGCGCATGTGGTCATAGAGTTTCTGCCGATGCTCGGCTGTACTCATATCGATAAAGTCGATTACGATGATTCCGCCCATGTCGCGCAGACGCAACTGCCGCGCAATCTCGTCGGCGGCGCGGAGATTGACATCAAGAGCGTTCTCCTCCTGATTCTCCACGTTGCGGTTGCGGTTGCCAGAGTTCACATCGATCACGTGAAGAGCTTCTGTGTGCTCAATGATGATGTATGCACCCGACTTGAACGACACCGCTTTTCCAAACGACGACTTTATCTGCTTCGTGATGTTGTAGAAATCGAAAATCGGCTCGTCCTTGGCATACAACTTTACTGACTCCTTGCGCTCAGGGGCAATGAGACTCACATAGTTGTAAATCTGCGAATAGGTTTCCGCATCGTTCACGAAGATGTTTTCAAACGACGGGCTGAACACGTCTCGGATAATGCCAACGGCACGGCTGTCTTCCTCGTGAAGGAGTGCCGGCGACTCTGACTTCTGCAATTTTTCAATCGTATCCTCCCAGCATTTCACCAGGGTGTTCATCTCGTTGTTGAGTTCTGCAACCCGCTTGTCTTCTGCCGATGTGCGCACAATGACGCCGAAATTTTTCGGACGTATGCTCTCAATCAGCTGGCGCAGGCGCATTTTTTCTTGTGTCGACTTGATTTTCTGCGAAATTGAGACCTTGTTGGAGAATGGTATCAGCACCATGAACCGTCCGGTAAACGTCAATTCCGTGGTGAGCCGCGGACCTTTAGTTGAAATCGGCTCTTTCGACACCTGGAAAATGATGTGCTGACCAACGGTCAGCGTTTCTGCAATGCTGCCCTGCTTGTTTATGTCGGGCAGCAGTTTGAATTTAGAAAGCTGCGGAGCTTTGTTGGGCTCTGCAATAGCGCTTTGGACAAAAGTATTGAAACTCGAGAACTGAGAACCGAGGTCGAGATAATGAAGAAACGCCTCTTTCTCAGAGCCTATGTCGACAAAAGCGGCATTCAGCCCCGGCATCAACTTCTTTATCCGACCGTAATAGATGTCGCCGACGGCAAACTTGATGTTGCGCGACTCCTTCTGGAGCGACATCAAGCGCCCGTCTTCAAGCAGAGCCACGGATGTTTCCTGTGGCTGCACATCAACTACGAGTTCACTTCTCATTGTCTGAATTTAAAGTCAATACTTGGTTGTTTAGAATCGTTTTTAAAAGACACAAGAACAAACTGAAGATTCTCTTGAAAAGAAATCCCGCTTGTTCTTGCGATAAAAATCATGAAATTTAATTTTTAAACTAAATTTCAATTATTTCTTCTTATGACGATTCTTTCTCAGTCTTTTTTTACGCTTGTGAGTAGCCATCTTGTGGCCTTTTCTTTTCTTTCCGCTTGGCATAGTTGTATAAATTAAAGGATTAAACTAAATGTTATTATTTAACCTCTTCCATAAACACTTTTGCCGGTTTGAAAGCCGGGATTTTGTGCTCCGGAATGATGATTGTCGTATTCTTGGAAATGTTTCTTGCAGTTTTTTCAGAACGAACTTTTACGATGAAACTACCAAAACCACGGAGATAGACATTTTCGCCGTTTGCCAATGAATCCTTCACTACTTCCATGAATTTTTCAACAGTCTCAAGCACGGCAGCTTTCTCTACACCTGTAGATTTTGAAATTTCATTTACGATGTCTGCTTTAGTCATTTTATTATATCTTTTATTAGTTATTTGATTGATTTTCCAATTCATACGTCTGCACGCAACGCCTTTGAAAGCGCTCTTTTGCAAATGCGAATGCAAATATCGCACTTTTTTTTCAAATAACCGTACTCTTTCCGCTCTTTTTTCTCTAAAATTGTAGAAAATAAGGATTTAAGAAGCCCAAATCACTCTTCTAACTGTTTCAGCCCCATTTCCGCCGCCACTTTGAGCATCAATTTGTAAGCGGCTTCGCGCTCGTTGGGGATGTCGCCGTCGAGGATGGCATTCTTGAGGCGTTCCTTGATGTCGCCCACCTCTCGGCATGGCGAAAGCCCAAAAATGCGCATTATCTCGTCGCCGTCAATCGGCGGTTGGAAATTGCGTATGCGGTCTTTCTCCTCAATCTCCACCAACTTGCGGCGCACCTCTTGATAATTGCTGAGGAAACGTTTCACTTTCTCCGGATTCTTCGACGTGATGTCTGCCTCGCAGAGTATCATAAGGTCGTCGATGTCGTCGCCGGCGTCGAAGAGCAGACGGCGCACGGCGGAGTCGGTCACTTCTTCCTCAACCAACGCTATCGGGCGCATATGCAGCTCCACAAGTTTCTGCACATATTTCATCTTCTCGTTCATCGGAAGCTTCATCCGTTTGAAGATGCCGGGTATCATTTTTTTGCCCACGAAGTTGTGGTTGTAGAATGTCCACCCGTGCTGCTGGTCATACTGCTTGGTGACTGGCTTGGCGATGTCGTGGAACAGCGCTGCCCAGCGAAGCCATTCCTTGTCCGACTTTTCAGCCACTGAGTCGAGCACCTGCATCGTGTGCAGGAAATTGTCTTTATGTCCGCGCCCGTCTTTGGTCTCGACGCCCTTCAAAGCGTGGAGCTCCGGGAATATAAGTTCGAGCAATCCGCATTTTTCCAAAAGCACGAACCCCATTGATGGACGTGGAGAGCAGATGATTTTCTCCAGCTCTACGGCGATGCGCTCGCGCGTGATGATGGCGATGCGCTCGCGGTTGCGAGTGATGGCGTCAAACGTTTCGGGAAGAATCTCGAAATCAAGCTGCGTGGCAAAGCGCACTGCGCGCATCATGCGCAGCGGATCGTCGGAAAATGTCACGTCGGGGTCGAGCGGTGTGCGGATAATGCGGCGGCGCATGTCGTCAAGACCGCCGAACGGATCTACAAGCTCGCCGAAGTTGTCGGCATTGACGGCGATGGCAAGGGCGTTGACCGTGAAGTCACGACGTTTCTGGTCGTCGTCGAGCGTGCCGTCCTCCACTATCGGGTTGCGGCTCTCGCGATGGTACGACTCCTTGCGGGCGCCCACAAACTCCAGTTCAAGCCCGCGGTAGCGCAGCTGGGCAGTACCATAGTTGCGGTACACGGCAAGGCGTGTCTTCGGACCGAGTTTTCCGGCAAGCGCCTCGGCAAGACCGATGCCGCTGCCCACGGTCACGAAGTCGATATCGTTCGACGGACGGTGCAGAAAAATATCGCGCACATATCCGCCAACGATGTAGCACGGTTGCCCGACAGCATCGGCTGCCTCGCCAACCAAATGAAATATTTTCTGGTCTATTTTGTCTTTTAAGTTCATCTTCTATAACAGCTCTGCTATTTCCTCAGGGAATGGTGTCAAGCATTCCAAACCGTTGTCGGTGACCACATAGGTGTTCTCTATGCCTACAGCACCGACTCCTGGGATGACAAATTTAGGCTCCAAGGCTATCACATTGCCTTTCTCAAACACTTGCCGGCTTCTCGGAGCGAGCACCGGCCATTCGTTCACCTCGATGCCGACGCCATGACCTATGAAGCCTGCCTTCTGGGTATGTCCCATAAAGAAGTCTGACTCTCCTGCCTTTTCAACCATATCCATCGCCAGTTCGTAGGCTGCCTTGGCCTCGACTCCGGGCTTGATGAAGTCAATCAATGTGTGGTGGATGTCGATGGAAAGCTGATGGGCTTTCTTGGCATGGGTGTCAAGCGCGCCAACATAGAATGTGCGGGTCATATCGGTCATATAGCCTGTAAAGTTGCCGTTCATATCGACCATCACGGTGTTGCCCGGAAGGATGATGGAGCCATTGCTGCCCACAGGAAGCGAGCCGTCCATACCCTCTCCGCCCATAGCGAAATCATACGGACTCGGAGCATCGGCATTGTCACCGACAAGAAGATTGCCCATAAACAACTCCATCGACGGTCCGTTGATGCGGAAAATGCCGAGACATCCGTCAAGACGGAGCGTGCGCTCAATCTCTATCTGAAGTTCGATGTCGGTCATTCCTTCATGATAAAGTCCGGAGATGCGTCGATAGGAACCGCAATGATGTGCTCCCGACTCGCGCAGCAACGAGATTTCAAAATCTGACTTCACCGAACGCGCTTGCGCCAACAGTGGCGAGCAGTTGCCAACCGACTCCAGGCCGAATGCTTTCTGGCAGCGCAAAGCGTCGGTATACGAGATGCCGTCGAGTTCAAGCGCCAATTTCCGAGGTGCTGGCAGACCGTTCTTGCCCAAATATTCAATAATCTGCTCCGGCTTGCGGATATGCACAATGCCGTCGCCTTTCTTGTCGACCGGTCGGCGCACAAACTGCAATGCCTCTCCCTCTGCCGGAATATAGACATAGCCGCTGAACACTCCGCCAGTCAGGTAGTACAGGTTGGCGTTTGTGCCCACAAGGACAGCGTCGAAACCGTTGTTGCGCATCATCTCTCTTATGTTGTCAACTCGCATCTTTGCTTCCGAAACAGATAATGTTCTATTCATAACTTGTTATTTTATTTTGTCAAACGTTTCAACTAATTCTTCAAACGAGCCGACAGTCATATCGGCATTGTCACAATGGCCGAAACCATACGAGGCGAAGACAAACGGCATCCCAGCAATATGTGTCTGACGGCAGTCGCCTTCGGTGTCGCCCACATAGACGAGCTGACGCAGACTGTATTTCTCTGCCAGCGCGGTCAGGTTTTCGTTTTTGTCGCGGTGCGTGGCTCCATAGGTCACCGCTTCTGTCACCAACGCACGAATGCCCAGAAAGTTCATCAGATTTTCCAATCCATTCTCACCGCAGTTGCTGAGCAACAGAATTTTGTATTTCTTCGACAGGCACTCCATCCCTTCCGCGACACCCGGATAAGGCTTGCCGCCAAGCACTGGCATCAAACGGATTTCCTCCCGCTCTATGTCGGAAAGAAAAGCGTCGGCGTCGGGCATCGGCACGCCGCCGCAGAGGCGACGGAGTATCTCGTGCAGATTCAGCCCCATACAGGCTATGAGTTCCTGACGGGCCACGACGCGGTCCATGCCCACCTTGCGGAAACACCGGTTCCAGATTTCGCAATACGAATCGACTGCGTCCCAGAGTGTGCCGTCCATATCGAAGCACAATGCGTCGGTTGCCGCCCAGTCTATATTTTTAATATCCAAATTATATATGTCTTTATTTCGATTTAATATATGTCAGCCCCACATCTGTGACGTTGGTCACCTTCAACACACGCATATTGTGCCACACAACGATTTTGTCATAGCGTCCCACAGGCACCCGCTCTTTTATAAGCATCTGCTTTTGAAAGAGCTTGCCAAGCCCGGAGCCTCCCCAATCGCCATATTCGTCGCACAATTCAACGTTGACGGTGTCGTGCTCCACAATCTTGCCGCCTGCCACATAATCCACTATCAACAACAGGTTGCGGTAAGGATAGTAATTGTCGTGGCGCACGCTGACTGCAATGTCGTAGGCATCAACCCCTCTGATGCTGTCGGGCTGCAGAAACACCAAGGGGCTGGACTTGGTCCAACCCTCGGCGTCTATTGTCTTGAAATCGCTGTCGAAAGCCCCTCCCGGAGTACAGGTGGCGGCAAGCAGTGAGATTGCCACAAGGCACAACGCTGCCGCAAGCCTACTCTTCCTTGGGTTTCGGAGCGGATGTCTGCTGTTTGTTTCCATTCTCCTGTCCTCGTTGTCCGCCGCCGTTGCGGTTGTCGCGGCGTGGCGGTCGGTTGTCACGGCGTGGCGGTCGGTTGTCGCGGCGCGGCTGTTCGTTGCCCTGACGCCGGTTGCCTTTGCCTTCACCGCCTTGTCGTTGGCGGTTGCCTCCGTCGGCTTGGTTTCCGCCTCCGCGCTGACGGTTGTTGTCTTTATTTCCGCCGTCACCGTTGTTGCCGCTGCCTCTCTTGCGTTTTTTCTTTTTTGTTTTGTCAAAGCGTGTCACGCTGTCCTGACCAAGAATGTCGCCAAACTCGCCTCTAACTTTCTCATCTTCGCCTTTCCCGTCAAGATTGTCGGGTTTCACACCGTTTTTGTTGAGTGCGATTACCTCAAAAGCCCGTTTGGCTGAGATGGTGACCATATTTGCCGGCACATTCTTTTCCGTTGTGTAAGTCAGCATACGGCTGAAAATGTCGGCCTTGAAATAGAAGTATGTATTATCCTTGGTCTCAAGGCGTATCTCTTTTGAAGGCAGTTGCTTCACGCTCTCCACATAGGCGTCGACCTCGTAGTTCAGACAGCATTTAAGCTTGGCGCACTGTCCGGCCAGTTTCTGAGGATTGAGCGAGATGTCCTGATAGCGGGCGGCGCTTGTTGCCACCGACACGAAATTGGTCATCCAGCTGGAACAGCAGAGCGGACGTCCGCACGGTCCGATGCCGCCGATGCGTCCGGCTTCCTGACGCGCGCCGATTTGCTTCATCTCGATGCGCACATGGAATGCGTCGGCAAGCACCTTGATGAGCTGACGGAAGTCCACACGCTCGTCGGCTATATAGTAGAATATCGCTTTGTTGCCGTCGCCTTGATACTCCACATCGCCGATTTTCATGTTCAGGCGCAAATCCTTGGCTATCTGACGCGAGCGTATCATTGTGTCGTACTCGCGGGCTTTGGCTGCCTCAAATTTTTCCAAGTCGGAGGCTTTTGCCTTGCGAAACACCCGGCGTATCTCGGTATCGGGGCGCAAATTGGCTTTCTTTATCTGCAAAGCCACAAGCTTGCCCGTCAGCGACACTCTTCCGATGTCGTGCCCCGGACTTGCCTCCACTGCCACCATGTCGCCAATCTCAAGCGGCAGGTTCATGCTGTTGCGGTAGTAGCCTTTGCGGGTGTTCTTGAACTGCACCTCGACCATGTCAAACACATTTTTCTCGCCAGGCACATCGGCGAGCCAGTCGTAGCAGTTAAGTTTGCCCCGCGGCTCCTTGCCCGACGGCTGGAATATGCGTTGTTGGTCCAGATCTTTATTCTTTACATCGTCCATTGTCGGCGTTCCTCCTATTTAGCGAAACTTACCGAGCGGGTTTCACGGATTACGGTGATTTTCACCTGTCCCGGATATGTGAGTTCGTCCTGAATGCGTTGTGCGAGCACGGCTGAGAGTTTTTCTGTCTCGGCGTCGTCAAGCTTGTCGGCTCCGACAATTACACGAAGCTCACGGCCTGCCTGGATTGCATAGGTCTTGATTACGCCCGGATAAGAGAGTGCCAGCTGCTCAAGGTCGTTGAGACGCTTGATGTAGGCTTCAACAACTTCTCGGCGGGCGCCTGGACGCGCACCGGAGATGGCGTCGCAGACCTGCACAATCGGTGCAAGGAGCGACTGCTGCTCCACTTCGTCGTGGTGAGCGCCGATGGCATTGCAGATGTCTGGTTTTTCCTTGTATTTCTCCGCAAGTTTCATACCGAGAATTGCGTGTGGCAATTCCGGCTCTTCGTCAGGCACTTTGCCTATATCGTGGAGCAGACCCGCACGACGGGCACGTTTCGGGTTCAGTCCGAGCTCCGATGCCATTACGGCACAGAGATTGGCTGTCTCGCGCGAGTGCTGCAAGAGGTTCTGACCGTAGCTTGAACGATATTTCATTTTTCCGACAAGACGGATGAGTTCCGGATGCAGACCGTGGATGCCGAGGTCGATGATTGTGCGCTTTCCTGTCTCGATGATTTCCTCTTCAATCTGTTTGCGCACCTTGGCTACAACTTCCTCGATGCGTGCCGGGTGGATACGTCCGTCGGCAACCAACTGGTGAAGTGCCAGACGGGCAATTTCGCGGCGCACAGGATCAAAGCCTGAAAGCACGATTGCCTCCGGGGTGTCGTCTACGATGATCTCCACTCCGGTGGCTGCCTCAAGGGCGCGGATGTTGCGTCCCTCGCGGCCGATGATGCGGCCCTTGATTTCATCACTGTCGATATGGAACACTGTCACCGAGTTTTCAATCGCCGTTTCTGTAGCCACTCGCTGGATTGACTGCACCACGATGCGTTTTGCCTCCTTGTTGGCGGTCAGCTTGGCGTCGTCCATTATGTCGTTGATATACGATGCGGCAGCCGTTTTGGCTTCGTCTTTAAGCGACTCGACAAGTTTCTCCTTTGCCTCTTCTGCCGACAGTCCTGAGATGTGCTCAAGCGTTTCTTGAACGCTTTTCTGCATCTTTTCCACCTCCTGCTCGCGCATCTCAACGGCAGCCACCTGCTGGTCGAGCACGGCTTTCATGTTTTCATTCTCGTTGCGCTTGCGCTGAAGTTCCGACTGCTGCTGGTTGAGCTGCAGTTCGCGCTGCTTGGATTTGGCTTCCGCCGCTTGGATTTTCTGCATGCGCGAGTTGGCTTGTTTCTCAACGTCGGCCTTCATTTTCAACTCGGCTTCCTTAACTTCGAGCAGCTTGTTCTTCTTCAGAACGTCTGCCTCAAGTTTCGCCTCCTCAATTATGTTTTTAGCCCGTGTGTGAGCCATTCTTTTTGTCACAAATAGCACTACTCCGCCTCCAACAAGGAGCGACACCGCGGCTATTATTAAATTCAACACCATATTGTTTCTATCAGTTAATTAGTTAAGTTTATAAAAAAGCACCAACAACGCGTGCCGCAAGGCACGCACCATTGGTGCGGTATTCTCTCTACTTTCGGGTAGGTGTCGCTTCTATGCCTCTAACCTCTTTTTCAGCATTCATGTCCTACACTCTCCTGAGTGTACGGTATGAAACGCCTGCTTTTTCTAATGTTTTTATATCACGCCGTTACCGGCTTTATATAGATTCTCAATCAATCTTTAAGCTGCTCGATGCATTTGTCGACATCCCGCACCAATCTGGCTATCATGGCACGGCTTCTGTCGAGAGCCTCCCTGTCGGGGGCAATCTGACGCGCCATCTGCAAAAAGTCTTTGTCCATTTCCAATTTCTCAATCAGTTGCCGCTGCTTCTCGTTTTCCTTTTTCAACGCTTCGTTTTCTTCTTGCGAAATCTGCAATTTGTCTTTCATTGCATTATAGCGTTCCAAAAGGATTTGCTGCTTGGCAAGCAACCGTTCAAAAATCTCCGACAAACTTTCAGCCATTCTGAACCAAATTTTTACAAAAGTAAGAATTATATTTCAATTTATAAACATTTTTCCAAAGAATATTTGCGGTCACAGCGCAAAAATCATTCATCAATCACGATTTTGTTAAGCCGCTCCTCATATTTCTCGACGAAATCGCGAAGTGACGCCTCACGCGAACGTCCGGCGGTCAACTCGTCATAATAGAGTTTGGCATACTGAAACGCCACCATTGCCAGCACTTGCGACTTGGTGCGCGACGGGTCGGCAACTCGCCATCGGTTGAACAGCGATGTAACTTCCTTCTCCAGCATGCGCAGCTCCTCTTCGTCCGACCGGTTTATCACCGTCTTGACTTGTTCGCCTGCTATATTCAGCGTCACACGCAATTTTTCGTCGTCAAACATAAAAATATTCCTTTCTTATCGTGCCAAAATCAGCGCGGAGCGTGATGCCACAACCGTCTTTCCGCCTTTGCTCTTGCCGAGTCCGTCCTTGTCAATCTTGCCGTCGGCAGCCACTACCGTCCAGTTGCCTTTTGCCACATTGACGGTCACGTCACGGTCATTGCCGTTGAACACCACTTTCACTTCCTGCCATTCGTCGCCGTTGGCGTGTTTTTTTATTGAATAACTTACCACACAGTTTTCTTTCACCTTGTCAAACACGATGTTGCGGGCAATGTCGGCTGCCGACGTCATGCGGAATGCCGGATGCGCCTTGCGCATGGCTATGAGATTGCGGTAATAGTCAAACTGTTCGCGGTTCTGCTTCTTCAGATTCCAGTCGATGGCATTGATGGAGTCGGGAGAGCAGTAGCTGTTGTGCTCGCCTTTCTTGTCGCGGAAGATTTCCTCGCCGGCAAACATAAACGGCGTGCCTTGCGACGTGAACACGATAGTCTGCGCCAGGCGGGCTACACGCATGCGCACTGAATCGTTGGCTTCGGGCATCGACTTGCGCAGCTTGTCGGTCAGACACAGGTCGTCGTGGCACGACACATAGTTCATTATCATTTCAGGCGACGTGGCATAGGCAAACTTCGAGTTGCTGCCTTTGCTGTAGTCCACCTGCGGGTGCGATGTCGATGCGACAACGCCTATTTTCACGGTTTCTTCCTGTCCGGCTTTTCCCGATACGAAGCCTCGGTCGTCCTCCCGGCTGTAATGTCCCTTGACAGCGTCACGGATGTCGTCGCTGAACACCGCCACGCCCTGCATCTTCGACACATTTTCCTTCAACGCACGACGTTCAACGGGCAGCGGGCTGTCGCCTGCTGTCCATCCCTCGCCATAAATCACTGCATACGGATTGATGGCGCGCACCTCTGCCGACACGCGGTTCATCGTTTCTACGTCGTGGATTGCCATCAAGTCGAAGCGGAATCCGTCGATATGATATTCCTTTGCCCAATACTTTACAGAGTTCACGATATAGTCGCTCATCTGACCGCGGTCGGATGCCGTCTCGTTGCCGCATCCCGAGGCGTCACTGTAGGAGCCGTCCGGACGATGGCGGTAATAATAGCCGGGAGCCGTAAGCGAGAAATTGGAATCATCGCCGAGCGCGGTGTGGTTGTAAACCACATCCATCACCACGCCGATGCCTGCCTTATGCAGCGCCTGCACCATTTCCTTCATCTCGCGGATGCGGCAATATGGATCGGCAGGATTTGTGGAATAAGAGCCTTCGGGTACGTTGTAGTTCAACGGGTCGTAGCCCCAATTGTATTGACGGTCGATAAGTTGCGTCTCGTCGACTGTGTTGTAGTCATACGACGGAAGGATGTGCACATGGGTCACTCCAAGCTCCTTCAAGTGGGCGATTCCTGTCAGCTCTCCGTTGCCCGACTCCGTGCATGGCTCAAGCATTGCCACAAACTTGCCTTTGTTGACGATGCCCGAATTGCGGTGGACGGAGAAATCACGATGGTGCATCTCGTAGACTATGGCGTCGGTCTGATGCGGTGTGACTACATAGGTGTCGCTTCCCCATCCTTCCGGGTTTGTCTGCGAGAAATCGACAATAGCGGCTCGATGTCCGTTGACGCCCACGGCTTTAGCCCACACTCCTGGCGTTTCCTTCAGCCATTCGCCGCCTATCTTTACTTGGAACGTATAAAATTTGCCATATAGCTTCTCCGACTTAGACGCGCGCCACACTCCTGTTACCGCATCTTTTGCCATCTCGACTGTTTCATAGGCGTTTCCGTTATGCCCGTCGGCATACAGATGCAGCCTGACTGCCTCCGCACCAGGCGACCAAAGGGCGAAATGCGTGCCTTTGGCATCGACAGTAAGTTCCAGGTCATTGCCTGAATAAACTGGATATGCATTGAGTTCCTCTTCCGGGATTTGCGGCAAAGTCTGCGCCGATGCAACCGGGCCCATAAAAGCCGCTGCCGACATAACCGTCGTTACAGTCATAATCTTTCCGATTAAATGTGTCATAGTAACCAAATAAATGAATTATAAGTTTTTCAATGTTTGCATCAATTATCTGACAACCACTTTCTGGCTGCCATATTCGCTTTTCACTATGTAAAAGCCCTTCTGCAGTTCCACGCGCTCATTGCCGGGCTTCACGACAAGCACACGCACCACCTGTCCGGTTATTGAATAAATCGTGAAACGGCATGCCGACTCTGTGTTGTTTTCAATCACCAGCACTCCTTTTCCCGAAGTTGTGGAGGTCACGACATAATCCACTGCGGCACGTTGCTGTGCCACAACCGGCATCGACATCGCCAACACCGAAAAGCCTAAAAGCATCACAATTATCGACTTTCTAATCATATCCGTTCCTCCTCTCTCAAAAAAACTCCCGACAAGCCGCAGCCTATCTTATACACAAAGATAAGAAATTGGCGCGAAACTGCAAAATTCCGCGCCAGATATCTAACATTGCAAGTCAATATTTATCAAAACATTGCGCTTCTATCTCACAGCCACCTTCACTGCCTTGCCGTCAACATTGACAACATACAGGCCTGTGGCTACAGGTATACGTCCGCCAATGCCGGCATAGACAAGCGCGCCCTGCAGCGTGCTGACGCTCACCCGTCCTGCTGCGCCCTCCACAACTATAGCTCCGTCGGCGGCATAGACATCTGCCTCCGTCTCCACGTCGGCAACGCCCGAGTATCCGTTGCTGTCGGATATCGTAAACGACACCTCGCCAGTAACAGCGTCACGGGTTATGTTTTTGATGGAGTATGTGCCAAACGACACTGATGTCTGTGTCTTTGACCCCGGAAACATCGGATAATAAGCCGCATACGACTTTTTCTGCACTGGATTGCAAACCAGCTCAATTCCCATCTGGTTGGCATACGCATTGACAATATTTCGTTCCCAGCGGTCTGCGTCGTAGTTTATTTTGGTAATCAGCATACCTTTGTCGCCCGGCGTGCCCGAAGTGCCGTAATAGCCGGCAAACGAGTCCCAGCCTGCCGAAGCACGGTTTTCAATAAGATAATAATTTGCAGGCGACGGCGAAACGCCATCCATATTATGCGTCGACCCGTCGGCGGTGACGAGCAATGCCTCGCCTTCGTCGATGGTTTTAAGCGTCATCTTGTCGCCATCGCGGCTTGGGAATATCTGCGTTGGCTCAAGCCATCCCATATACATACGCTCATAGGCTGAATATCCGTAAGGCGTACGTCCATAGTTGAGATACGATGCCGAAGCCATGACGTCGTAGTAGCCCGGATCAAGGGCAAGATTGTTGTCGTTGGTACTGTAATGGTCGCTGAAACCGAGCACGTGTCCGAACTCATGCACAAAAGTGCCGATACCTTCCAGATTCGTCCCGATCTTGTTTTTAAGACTTTCTCGAATTTCGTTGCTGCAGGCGTAGTCATACACCTTCACACCGCCCACATCGGGATCTCCGTCGTAGTTTTCACCATACACCACCCAGCGATGAGGCCACACCGTGTCGTCCGACCCGCCGTTGGCTTCTCCCGCACCGGCATAAAAAACATAGACGTTGTCTATATATCCGTCGTTGTCATAGTCATAGGTCGACAAATCAACGTCGGCAGACGCCATGCGGCACGCCTCTACTATCATCTCCGGCACATTGGTGTCGTTGCCCGATGCATCGTTCTTGCCATAATAGCGGTATTTGTTCGACAGCGTGTAGGGGCCGAGCACATCAAACACCGGAGAATATTTTCCATACGATGAATTCCGGAAATAGTCAAGGGCGCTGCCGGTGGCATAATTTTTTGAGTAGCCTTCAGAGTTGAGCATCTCCGAATAATCCTTGTTGGTCTGCACCATCGGCATGTCGGGATAGTCCACAAGTATCACAAGTCCATGCTGACTGTTGATGTCGGATGCCGACCGCTGTGCGGCGTGTGGCTTAACGGCTCTGCGCTGAAGGGCTTGCGAGCGCAACGCCTGCAATCGGTTCTTAACGCCTGTGGATTTCACAACGCGCTGCTTCGGGACGTTGTCGCCGACCTTATACGGCGTTGCGACAATGCCGTCGGCTGTGACTTCGGCATAGTAGAAATAGCCGTCGTCGCCTTCCTTGACGATGGAGCCGTCAAGCAATGTGGCATAATGGAAGTTTTCATCGCCGTGCAGCATAATCTCTATGCTCGTGCCGTCGGGCAACGTGCGCAGCATAGGGATGTCGGATGCCGGGACGGCTGACATTGCAGCCGCCACGGCTGCAAATATACCTGAAACAATAAATTTGCGTGTCATAAGGAAATACAATAGTTTATCAACGCAAAAGTAATGATTTTATTTCAATCCCAGGCAAATCCAAGCAATCGAGTAGGAGGAAAACAAAGTAGTTTTTCTCCTACTTTCGTTTTCCGACCTCTCACACCACCGTACATGCGGTTCCGCATACGGCGGTTCCTATTTTGGGTGCCATTCGATGTATGAACCCATCAGTGTAGCATAGCCTGCCATGCTCAACTTTTCGTTGGTTATCGCACGACATAGTATGTAACTGCCAGCTATGCGCCAATCCCCCAAACGACTATTGCCCCACATGTAAGCTTGGTATTTATCTATACCACACTTTATCAAGTTGGCAATTCTCGTTTTCACCCTCTTCCACGACTTCCATATACACATACGTAGCCGTCGCCTTAGCCACTCGTCAGTTTCGATGAGGAAACGTTTCATGTTGGCAAGGTGATAGTAACCTACCCATCCCCTTATGTACTCTTCAAGTTTTTGCTTCCTCTTGGCATATCCCCAACCATTGCTTCGGGAAGTCAACTCCTTGAGTTTGGCTTTCATCTTGGATTTGGCTTTTGGGTGTACCGTGAGTTGGCATTTGCCTTTCATTACATAAAAGGAGTAACCAAGGTATTTCACACCTTGCACATAGGACACAACTGTCTTGTCCCTGTTCACCTTCAGATGAAGTTTTCCTTCGATGAATCGGGTTACAGATTCCTTCACGCGTTTGGCTGCACGCTTGGACTTACAAAATATCATCGAGTCATCGGCATAGCGAACAAAAGGGAGACCTCGGCGAGTGAGTTCCTTGTCCAACTCGTTGAGCATGATGTTGCTCAAAAGCGGACTTAACGGTCCTCCTTGGGGGAGTGCCTTCCTCACTCGCCTCGAACATACATTTGTTCATCACACCACTGCGGAGATATTTGTGAATAAGGCTTATCACCCTACCGTCCTTTATCGTGCGGCTGAGGATTTCTATGAGTTTACTATGGCTCACTGTGTCGAAGAAACGCTCCAAGTCGAGGTCAACCACATAAATGTAGCCATCATCGATTATTTTCTGAGCACCTCTTAGGGCATCATGGCAGCCTCTTCTCGGACGGAAGCCGTAGCTTCCTGGAGAGAATTGACGCTCATAGATGGGAGTTAGGGTCTGGTTGATGGCTTGTTGAACCAGACGGTCTATAACCGTGGGGATGCCCAACAGGCGCATCTTTCCATTGTCTTTGGGTATCTCTACCCTTTTTACTGGGTTCGGACGGTATGAACCGTCAAGCAAGGAACGGATTAGGGCATCCTTATTAGCCAAGAGCCAAGGGAGCATTTGCTCACATGACATCTTGTCGATACCGCTACAGCCCTTGTTACGCTGCACAGCCTTGTAGGCTTTGAGTAGGTTATCAGGACTGATGATGCGCTCCAATAAGTGTTCCTTGTCGAATGGTACTTCCACGATGTTGTCTTCACATATCCACATGAAGGTCTGCGCTCCCACATATCCTTCGGATTCCGTCCTATCTTTCTGTGGGCAGCCATTGACTTCTGCCAATGTTTTCTGCATTCTTTCCTTCATAAGGTACGTTTCAATTACTATCGTTTAATTTATAGGTTCTGCCCTTCATGGAGCGTTATCGAGAACTCCACTACTATGGCATCTGCTGACTTCTCACAGCAAGCTTTACTCCATGACTTTCGTAAAGGCAACTAATCGCCATGTCCGTGAGACCTCCTCGGATAAGGGCTTATTCTTTCCATCTTATACCCACTTCATTTACACCAACCATTCCGAATAGCTATAGGACTTTGATTTGTGTGGCAATCTCATCCATGGTCAAATGCCTTATATGAAGTTTCTGTACGTTGGGTCAGATGTTTGCCGCCTGCTTCTTTCAGATTCCACCTCGCAGTGGACACCCTTGCTATTGGCTATACAATTCCCGCTATTAGGGCTTGTTAGGGACTTGCACCCATTAGAATAAGCTCATGCCGAGCATACCACTAAAAAAAACGCGGACACCAAAAAGGTGTCCGCGCCATATATTCCACTAAGACTGTTGTCTATTAGAGGTTGCTGTTGAGCTTGTTCCACTCAGCTACTGGAGGAACGATGCCGAGCTCAACGATTTCGTCGCGCATCTTGCAAAGGTGCTCGTACGACTTGTTGAGAGCTGCCATTTCTTCTTCTGTTCCTGCTGGTTCAGTGAAGTGAACGCCAGTCTTGTCAATAGTAGTAGGCATAGCCATCATTACGTTCTTGAAGCCAAACTTGTCGTTGTTTACGTAGCAGCCGGCTGGCAAAGTAAACTTCTCACCGCCCATAGCAGCCTCGATCATCTTGACAGCGTTGTAGGCTGGACTCTGGAATGAGCTGCGGCCACGAAGCTTGATGATGTTTGAACCGCCTTGCACTGTGTGGTGCTTGATTTCTTCCCAACGCTCTGCTGAAAGGCCCATTTCCGACAATGGCTTGCCGTCAACCTTAACCTGAGAAGCGAATACTGCCATTTGCTCACCGTGACCACCGTAAGTGTGTGCGCCGGTTACCTTATCCTGCTGAACACCGAATTCAAGTGCCAAAGCCTGCTGCAAACGAGTTGAGTCGAGAGCTGCGAGCGATGTCAACTGCTCTGGTTTCAGACCAGAGTGGATAAGAGCTGTGAGGGCTGTTACGTCTGCCGGGTTGAAGATAACTACGACATGCTTAACATCCGGGCAATATTTTTTGATGTTGTCGCCAAACTCAGCAGCAATCTTGCAGTTGCCCTTGAGAAGGTCTTCACGTGTCATGCCTTCCTTACGAGGAGCACCACCAGAAGAAATGATATACTTAGCACCAGAGAAAGCCTCTTCTGGATTCACTGTGTAAGTTACGTTAGCTCCAGGGAATGCGCACTGCTGGATTTCATCAAACACACCGTGTACACCTGGCTCATAGATATCGTAAAGACAAATGTTTGGAGTCAGACCAAGCATCAATACACTCTGAACCATGTTTGAACCAATCATACCGCCTGCACCGACGATTGTCAATTTTTCATCTGTAAGAAACTTCATAGTTTTTAATTTTTTAAAAGTCTGAAAAATAGTATTTTATAAATATAGTTTTATTTCTGTCTTCCTCATTGCCGCCACATGCGCCAACCTGAATTTGCAGATGCCTGCTTTTCTACTTGCAAAGTTAACGAAGTTTGCGTAATGGTGGTTCAAAACAATGTGTAGATATTGTTAATTTATTAAAAATATATCGTCACAGCACGGGACTCATCAACCGCACCACTGATTCTTTGAACTTTTGAACGAACGGCCGTCGTCGCCAAGTCGATGACGTGATGCGGGTCGACTGCGCAAGGTCGGCGAAAAAGGCGGTTTTCATTTTCTCGTTTATCGCCTTGCTGTAGATAAATGCGTTGCACTCAAAATTATATTCCATGCTGCGGAAGTCGAAGTTGGTGGAGCCGGTGGTGAAAAATTCGTCGTCGATGACGATGGTCTTGGAATGGAGCATTCCCGGCTCGTAGAAGTACACTTTTATCCCTGCTCTAAGGCAGTCGCTGATGTAGGAGCCCGACGCGAGCTTGAGCATCATGGAGTCGGGCTGGCGAGGAATCAGCACCCGCACGTCAATCTTCGACAGGGCTGCCGTCTGAAGGGCTTTGAGCAAGCTCTCGGTGGGCAGGAAATATGGAGTTTCAAGATATATGCATTTCTTGGCGTTGGCGATTGCTTTGTTGAACATCAGCGAGATGTTGTGCCACTGCCCCACAGGGCCGCTCGACAATATCTGCACGCCAACGCTGCCGTTGTTGCGGCTTTGAAACTCGGAGAAGTTCTCTCCGTCGTCAAATTGGGGCAATTCCATAAATGCCCAGTCGGAATGGAAAGAATGCAGCAGTCCGAGCACCGACGGTCCGGTGATGCGCAAATGCGTGTCGCGCCACATTCCATTTTTGTCGCCGACGACATAGCGGTCGGCAACGTTCATTCCGCCTATATATCCTATACGGTTGTCGATTACGGTTATTTTGCGGTGGTTGCGCCAGTTCACACGTGTGGCGAATTCCGGAAAGGTCACCTTGAAGAACGGATGGATGTCGATTCCGGCATCTGCCATCCGCATGAAAAATTTCTTCTTTACGCCGAAACAGCCTACATGGTCATAAATAATCCTTACCTTCACACCGTTACGGCTGCGGTCAATGAGAATGTCGCTTATCTCGGTGCCGAGTTTGTCGTCGTTGAAAATGTAGAACTGCATGTCGATGGCACACTGCGCAGCCATCAAATCGCGCTTGAACGCCTCAAACAGTTCGACGCCGCTGACAAAGCATTCCACATCGTTGTCAGGAAAATAAATCGCACCCGACAGCTTATGCCCCAAGCGGATTTGCTGACGGCTTTCCGCCGTGAGTGGCAGTTTGCCTATATCGGCTTGCTTGATGGGACGGGAATGGGCAAAACGCTTTTTCAAGCGTTTGGATATCAACGCTTTATTTTTTATGCTACGCCCAAAAAACAGATACAGCAACAAGCCTGCAACCGGCAGAAAGAACAGCACCGTAATCCACGCAAGTGAGCGCACAGGGTTGCGGTTCTCCTTCAGTATAATGTAGATGATGGAGATTATCGTGGCTGAATAAATCGCTATACACAGCCAATAAAACCAGTCTGTGAGCATTATTTCCGGCATAGACGCGTTTTATTGTTCAACAGTCAGGCTCCGGCTTTCCACCGTAACCCGCTATATATCTGCGCTAAGTTACCCATTGTTTCCCAATAAAAGAAATTTTTCACCATCAAAAAAGAAAAAAAGAAATTTTACATTGCGGTTTTATTTAATATTTGTACTTTTGACTCTGTTTTTAATTCTATCACTAACCGACTATGAGAAAGAAATTATTCACAGCAGCTGTAGCTTTCGTGCTTTCGGCTCTGACATCCAACGCCTTCGCCTTTCCGACGTGGCAGGAATTGAGAAACGAGATTATAAATTACTACAAGACTATCGACACCAGCAAACAGTGGTGCATCGACAGCGACGGAGACCTCGAGATTACCTACACTTCATCTTCCGGCTCCGAACGCAAGGCATACATTATGATGATTGAAAGCGAGCAGGCGATTCCCGACATGCCGCCGGCCGTATGCTACTTTGAGTCGACAACGCCGGCAAAAGCCAATGCCAAGAAGATGACTAAGTGTGCCGATGCCATAAACTGGGCGTTGCCTGGGGTCGGGCAGGTCTATTATAAAAACGATGCCATTTGCGTCGCTTCTTCGATTTATGCCTACAGCGCTCCTTATGTGGCTATGCAGATCACACAATTGGGAACTTTTTCATCTATGGCGATTGACCTCGCGGAGAAATGCACCGACTATGTCACCGAATCTTTTTTCCAATACTTTACAGCTCCTGGCTTCAAAGATTTCGGAAACCGGGTGGTGAAACAATTGAACGACATTCATTATGGGGTTCCTTTGTCGGCAAAAAATTGTCGCCGAGCAGTTCCTCAGCCTGTCGTGCAACGATGTGGTGGAATACACTCTCGGCGACACAAACATCAGAATATCGCCACAAAGGAAATAGCGGCAGCAACCAGTTCTTTGTTCGGCAAACGTTCTCGGCAGCGACTTTGGCGTTAAGTTTTCGGCACGTTTTCCGCCTGTCGTCCACCACCGTACACTCAACTTTTTCGTTGGTTATCGCACGACATAGTATGAACCCAACTGCCAGCTATGCGCCAATCCCCCAATCCCCCAAACGACTATTGCCCCACATGTAAGCTTGGTATTTATCTATACCACACTTTATCAAGTTGGCAATTCTCGTTTTCACCCTCTTCCACGACTTCCATATACACATACGTAGCCGTCGCCTTAGCCACTCGTCAGTTTCCATGAGGAAACGTTTCATGTTGGCAAGGTGATAGTAACCTACCCATCCCCTTATGTACTCTTCAAGTTTTTGCTTCCTCTTGGCATATCCCCAACCATTGCTTCGGGAAGTCAACTCCTTGAGTTTGGCTTTCATCTTGGATTTGGCTTTTGGGTGTACCGTGAGTTGGCATTTGCCTTTCATTACATAAAAGGAGTAACCAAGGTATTTCACACCTTGCACATAGGACACAACTGTCTTGTCCCTGTTCACCTTCAGATGAAGTTTTCCTTCGATGAATCGGGTTACAGATTCCTTCACGCGTTTGGCTGCACGCTTGGACTTACAAAATATCATCGAGTCATCGGCATAGCGAACAAAAGGGAGACCTCGGCGAGTGAGTTCCTTGTCCAACTCGTTGAGCATGATGTTGCTCAAAAGCGGACTTAACGGTCCTCCTTGGGGAGTGCCTTCCTCACTTGCCTCGAACATACCTTTGTTCATCACACCACTGCGGAGATATTTGTGAATAAGGCTTATCACCCTACCGTCCTTTATCGTGCGGCTGAGGATTTCTATGAGTTTACTATGGCTCACTGTGTCGAAGAAACGCTCCAAGTCGAGGTCAACCACATAAATGTAGCCATCATCGATTATTTTCTGAGCACCTCTTAGGGCATCATGGCAGCCTCTTCTCGGACGGAAGCCGTAGCTTCCTGGAGAGAATTGACGAGTTAGGGTCTGGTTGATGGCTTGTTGAACCAGACGGTCTATAACCGTGGGGATGCCCAACAGGCGCATCTTTCCATTGTCTTTGGGTATCTCTACCCTTTTTACTGGGTTCGGACGGTATGAACCGTCAAGCAAGGAACGGATTAGGGCATCCTTATTAACCAAGAGCCAAGGGAGCATTTGCTCACATGACATCTTGTCGATACCGCTACAGCCCTTGTTACGCTGCACAGCCTTGTAGGCTTTGAGTAGGTTATCAGGACTGATGATGCGCTCCAATAAGTGTTCCTTGTCGAATGGTACTTCCACGATGTTGTCTTCACATATCCACATGAAGGTCTGCGCTCCCACATATCCTTCGGATTCCGTCCTATCTTTCTGTGGGCAGCCATTGACTTCTGCCAATGTTTTCTGCATTCTTTCCTTCATAAGGTACGTTTCAATTACTATCGTTTAATTTATAGGTTCTGCCCTTCATGGAGCGTTATCGAGAACTCCACTACTATGGCATCTGCTGACTTCTCACAGCAAGCTTTACTCCATGACTTTCGTAAAGGCAACTAATCGCCATGTCCGTGAGACCTCCTCGGATAAGGGCTTATTCTTTCCATCTTATACCCACTTCATTTACACCAACCATTCCGAATAGCTATAGGACTTTGATTTGTGTGGCAATCTCATCCATGGTCAAATGCCTTATATGAAGTTTCTGTACGTTGGGTCAGATGTTTGCCGCCTGCTTCTTTCAGATTCCACCTCGCAGTGGACACCCTTGCTATTGGCTATACAATTCCCGCTATTAGGGCTTGTTAGGGACTTGCACCCATTAGAATAAGCTCATGCCGAGCATACCCAAAAAAACTCCTGCCACTGATGCGGCAGGAGTTTTTCTATTTATAAAACTTATTAAGCCTCGAATTCAATAAGCGGAGCATCGGTGCCCACAACGTCGTCTACCGTAACAAACACACGCTTGACAACGGCGTCCTTCTCTGCCGCAAGCTCGTTCTCCATCTTCATTGCCTCGTAAACCAAAAGCAAGTCGCCCTTCTTCACCTTGTCGCCGGCTTTCACCTTGACTTCAACTACCTTGCCGCCCATCGGAGCGCGCTCCACCGGTCCGGTGATAGGTGCATCGTCGGCCACTGCTGCAGCCTCTGCCTTTTCTTCAACAGCCAGAGCCGATGCCTTGTGGTCTGCCTCACGACGTTTCTTCAAGAAGCCGTTGGCAACGGTTGGAAGCAATTGCAGAAGCAAGTATTCCTGCTCGTTCTCTGCAAGCTTGCATCCGCCGAGTTCCTTGAGAACCGGGTTTTCTGGCGCCTTATAGCTTGCCACGTCATACGGACGCTCCACTGCGCTGCCTGTGATTTGCTCGCGGAATTCAGGAGTGATGGCAACCGGAGTCTTTCCATATTCACCCTTGATGAGCGAAATGAATTGATTTGACTTCGTTGTATAGTCGGCATTACCTTTCTTGCGGTCGATGGCGAGGCTCACTGCCTGGCTGCCCACAATCTGGCTTGTCGGTGTTACCAACGGAACCAAACCTGCGTCGCGACGAACCTTAGGAATCAGTTTCATCGCATCGTCGAGCACGTCGGATGCGTTGAGCGCCTTCAGCTGCGCAACCATATTTGAGTACATTCCACCCGGAACCTCGGCATTCTTGACAAGCAAGTTTGGTTTCGGGAAGTTGAAATAGTCTTCAATAGCGTGGCATGCGTCGAGGAGGGCATCCTCGTCGTTGGCCTTGGCTGCCTCGACTGCCTTGTCAAACAATGCCTCGATATTGGCTGGAAGAGTATCCTTCAACGGATCGAAATCGTGTGGGAAATCGCCCTTGTGGAGATCGAAGTCGGCAAGCGCCGTGCGAACGCCCTTCAACTGCTCACGGATGCGGCCTACGGCTTCCATGTTCACCTCAAGCTCGATGCCAAGACGTTTTGCAAACAAGTAGACCAACTCAATTGCAGGTGCTGCCGAGCCGCCGCCGAAATACCAGATGTTGGTATCCACGATGTCGACGCCATGAAGCATTGCCATAACTACTGATGCCAAGCCGTAGCCCGGTGTACAGTGTGTGTGGAAGTCAACAGGAACATTAACGGCTGCCTTGATCTTTGAAATCAGCGACGCAGCGCGCAACGGGTTGACCAATCCTGCCATATCCTTCAGCGTGATGATCTTCGCGCCGTAGGCTTCCATTCCCTTTGCTTTCTCAACGAAATATTCATCTGTAAAGATTTTCTCCGGTTCCTCAACCTTCTTAGAGCCGAAGAGCTTTGCAAAGAAGCCTTTCTTTTCTGCAGGAGCCTCTGTTTTAGGATCTACTGTATAGCAGACTGCTCCATCGGCGATGCCGCCCATCTCGTTGATAAGTTTTATTGATTCTTTTACGTTGTCAAGGTCATTGAGCGCATCGAAGATACGCATGATGTTCAAACCATTCTTTATGGCTTCCTTATAAAAACCTTCAAGCACGCTTGTCGGGTAAGGCACATAACCGAACAGGTTGCGGCCACGGGAGAGCGCTGTCAGTTTCGACACTCCGCCCATTGCGTCGCTGATTGTTTTCAAACGCACCCATGGGTCTTCGCCAAGGTAGCGCATCACGGAGTCGGGCACTGCACCGCCCCATACCTCCATGGCATAGAAACCGGCGTCCTTGTAAAGCGGCAGCAATTTGTCAATGCTTTCCTGCTTCATTCTGGTGGCAAACAATGATTGTTGTCCATCGCGAAGGGTCAAATCCCTTACTTTTAAACTACGACTCATAACTAATAATTTTTTAAGTGGTATAATGATGTTAAGTCTATACTGTTTTTCATTACAGAAATATTTCTGTATAGATAATGCAAATCTAATTAAAAATTTTAAATCTACAAAAAATTTCTACTCAAAAGCGTTGTCGATTGCCTCAACTGGCGTCTCGGCTGCCGGCGCGTCGCCGTAACTCTCCTTATAACACGGCGAGAAGCCTGCCGGAGGCTCCGAAAATTGCAACGTCTGCGAGTAAGGCAACGACTTGTCGGCATACACTTTTTTCATATACAGTCCGTAGATAGGCAATGCCATTGCGGCTCCCTGACCTTGCGCCATTCTGTTGAAATGGATATAGCGCTCGTCGCCGCCTACCCACACTCCCGAAACGAGGTTGGGCGTGAAGCCCATAAACCATCCGTCGGCGTTGTAGTTGGTCGTACCGGTCTTGCCGCCCATCACGGCTGTGATGTTGTAAGGGGCTCGGCGCAGGCGGCTACCCGTACCTGAATTGATTACGTTCTGCAGGATGTTGACCATCTTGAAATAGGCCTCCTGGCTCATCACTTCGGTATACTGCGGCGTAAACTCCGAGATAACGTTGCCGTTGTTGTCGGTGATTTTAGTAACGTATATCGGATCCACACGAAGTCCTTTGTTTGAAAATGCCGTATAGGCGGTCACCATTTCGCGCACCGACACATCGCACGGTCCGAGACAGAGCGACACCACGGGGTCAAGATGGTTGGTGATGCCGAACGTATGCATCGTGCGCGCCAACGTCGACGGCGAGAGCTCGCTCATCAGACGGGCTGAAATCCAGTTGTTTGAGTTGGTAAGTGCCCAATACAGGTCGACCATCTCGCCTATTCGGGCATGGCCGGTGTTGCGCGGTGCCCAGACTTCGCCCGTAGGCAGCGTGATCGACGGCTGCGCGTTGAGAAACATGTCGCACGGTGTGAAGCCTTCCTCGAAGGCGTAAGTATAGAGGAACGGTTTTACCGTTGATCCTATCTGACGGCGTCCAACGCCTGCCATGTCATATTGGAAGAAATGGAAATTCGGCCCGCCGACGTAGGCTTTAACCTGTCCTGTCAACGGATCCATCGACATAAATCCTGCCCGCAGAAACATTTTCTGGTAGACTACGGAGTCGCGAGGCGACATCGTTTTCTGCACCTGTCCGCCATCGTAGGAGAACACGGTCATATCAACCGGCTTGTCAAACTCTTCCATAATCTCAGCATCGCTCATTCCAGCGTTTTTAAGCACACGGTAGCGTTCGCTCTGACGGATGGCGCGGTCGATGAGTTTGCGCGGAGTCAGCTGTCCGAGCTCGGCGCTGTTGGTGGTATACGGCCCACGGCTGCCTTTCTCTCTGTCAAACTGAGGCTGCAGCGTGTTCTTGAGGTGGTCTATAACCGCCTCTTCGGCATATTTCTGCATCCGCGAATCAATCGAGGTGTAGATGCGAAGTCCGTCTGTATAGATATTGTATTTGGTGCCGTCGGGCTTCGGATTTTTCTCTACCCAACCATACAGAGGATTGGTTGCCCACTGGATGGAGTCGTCGACAAAGCGTTGCTGGTCCCAGTCGGGATAGTCGCCACGGCGCGGCTCTTTGGCCTGCATCATCAGGCGCACTGCCTCGCGGAAATATGGCGCGATGCCGTCTTTATGATCCACCTTGGTGAACTTGACATCCAGCGGAAGGGCGCACAACGAGTCGCACTCGGCTTCAGTTATCAAATCCGCCTTGAGCATCTGCTGCAGCACCACATTGCGGCGTCCCACGGCGGCGTCCTTGCGGTCGGCGCGTACCGGATTGTAGAGCGACGGATTCTTTGCCATGCCTACAAGCATTGCCGCCTGCTCTATCTTCAGGCTGTCGGGTGTGGTGTTGAAATAAACGTGTGCCGCCGTTTTGATGCCGACGGCGTTATTGAGGAAGTCAAACTGGTTGAGATACATCTTGATGATTTCCTCTTTCGTATAGTAGCGTTCAAGCTTCACGGCGATGGCCCACTCCACGGGTTTCTGAATGAATCGGTCCATCAGCCCGTCCGACTCGGGCGAATAGAGCTGCTTCGCAAGCTGCTGCGTTATCGTACTGCCGCCGCCGGCGTTCTTCTGGCGCAGCAGGATTGTCTTGAACAACACTCGCGACAGCGCCATGATGTCAATGCCGGAATGCTGCATGAAGCGCTCGTCCTCTGTGGCTATCAACGCATTGATTACATTTGGGGAAATCTCGGAATAGTCGGCATACACTCGGTTGTTACGACTCTGATAGAAACGTCCCATCTCAACGCCATCGGATGTGAAAAGGCGCGACGCAAAGCGGTCTTCTGGATTGAGAAGTCCCTCTACCGGTGGCATATAGCCTATATATCCGTGATAAATCATAACGCCTATAAGCATCACAAGCGCTACTCCACAAAAGTTTATTGTCCACAATGCCCGAATCATTTTCTTTGTTCGGGCTGCGCGTTTTATGTCTTGGTCTATCGGTCTTGTCTGCATTTTATGTATTTTATTTCGGAGCAATCCAAACACAAAAGTAATAAATTATATTTATAATGCATCGTCTATGATTGTTTTCTCAAATCTTTTCAGTAAGTTTGCACCTATGGAATCAACAGAAAAACTTGCATTGGAAGAAAAAATCGTCAAAATGCTGAAGACGGTTTACGACCCGGAGATACCCGTAAACGTTTACGATTTGGGGCTTATTTACAAAATCGACCTCGACGACAATGCCTGTCTGCGACTCGACATGACGCTGACTGCGCCAAACTGCCCGGCTGCCGATTTCATTCTGGAGGACATCAGAATGAAACTCGAGAGCATCGAGGGCATAAAATCTGTCGACGTGAATCTTGTGTTCGAGCCTGAATGGAATCAGGACATGATGACTGAAGAGGCGAAACTCGAACTTGGTTTTCTATGATGGAAAAACGCCGGCTGACATATTTCCTCTCCGATTTTCATCTTGGAGCGCGCTATTTCGACTCTCCGCTCGACAACGAGCGGCGCGTGGTGGCGTTTCTCGACTCTATTAAAGACTCGGCTAAAGAAATATACCTCCTCGGCGACATCCTCGACTATTGGTATGAATACCGCTATGTGGTGCCGCGAGGATTCACGCGGTTTTTCGGAAAAATCGCGGAGCTTTCCGACCTCGGCGTGAAAATATATTGGTTTATTGGCAACCACGACATCTGGATTTTCGACTATCTGCCATCCGAACTCGGAATCATGGTGGTCGACGGTCCGATGGTTAAGGACATTTCCGGAAAGCGTTTCTTCCTCGACCATGGCGACGCTGTCGGGAAGCGCAAACTATCGTTCCGCATCTTGCGGTCGGTGTTCCGCAACAAAGTGTGTCAGAAGCTCTACGCTGCTATCCATCCTCGCTGGACTATCCCGTTTGCCCTTGGTTGGTCGCGCGGAAGCCGCGCGAAAGACTCTTTCCCGCAATATCTCGGCGAGGGGAAAGAGTGTCTTGAAGAATTTGCCAAGCACTATGACGACGGCAGGCATATCGACTTCTTCGTCTTCGGACACCGCCACATCATGCTCGACAAGCGACTCGACAACGGCAGCCAATTGGTGATTCTCGGCGACTGGATTCATTTCTGCTCGTATGCGGTGTTTGACGGCGAGAATCTTGCGCTCAAAACATTCAACAATGAGCAAATTGCCAGAAAATGCACCGGCGACAAGCGGCTTTAAGAAATTTTCACACTTCAAAACTATTTACCCCAACAGCCCAATTAACAAGATTTTACATACACTCTCCAGCTTCTGCTCAAAATTTCTATGTTGCAAAACATATAAAATTGCTTGCAGAGTCGGAAATAAAGGGTGACATTTGCTGTCACAAACCTAAAACAATCTTTTTTACCTTAAAAAATTATACCTATTGGAAACCTTATAAGGAAGGAACTTTGAGAGAAAGTTCCTTTTTTGTTTTTTTAATCGTACCGTTTCTTGTCAAGTCCGAACAGCAGACGCAAATGGGTGAATGCATTCATCTGCAGGCGATAGAGCGCCGGACACCATTTAATCGGAGCATAACCGAAACGAAAATGCTCCCACAACGGCAATGCGGTGGTGTCTACACTACTGTACATCTGTCTGAGCAGCAACTTTGCCTTGCGGCGGTCGGAGGTTGGAAACTGTAGGCGACGCGCATAGTAGAGCATATAGGCTCCCTGCACGTTGTGCCAGCGATACTTGTCGAGTTCCCGAAGGTCGCAGGCGGCTACCCTGCCGTCTGCCTCAAGTTCTCTACGCAGATTCTCGAGTGCCACAAGCAGATTGAACCGCTGCATGCCGAAAACATGCGTGCACGACGCGGCATGCTGTCGATAGTAATAGCGGGCTGTGCTGAATGCCACTTTGCGGCTGTCGAGGTAATGGAAACGCGTGGTGTTGTCATCGCTGTGCGAACGGCAGCTGTCATCATAGCGGTGCTTGTCATAAATCTGTCGACGCGCGGCATAAACCCCATGAATCTGCCATGCTATCGACAGTCGGAATGCCTCGTAACCCGAGACCGTATGGCTGACGGCGTTGTGGTATGGTCTGACATCGTCGGGCGAATAATACAGCTGCAGGTCAAACAGCACGCAGTCAATGTCACGGTTGCCTTCAAACGCAGCCACTATCTTCTCAAGTGCATCGGGAGCAATCCAGTCGTCGCTGTCAAGCATTGTGACAATCTCGCCGTCGGCATGGAGCAGTCCGGCATTGCGGGCTTTAGCCTGACCTTGGTTCTCTGCGTTGCGCACCACGGTTATGCGGCTGTCGGACGCAGCATAGCGGTTTATTATGTCAAGCGAGCCGTCGGTCGAACAGTCGTCGATACATATAAGTTGCCAATCGCGATGCGTCTGCGCCAGCACCGACTCTATGCACTGCGGCAGATGGGTGGCTGTGTTATAAACTGCTGTCAGAATCGATACCTTCATCGTGTTTTCGCTTGAATTTGTTGATAATTGCCGTCATCAGTCCCGACTCGCGCTCAAGCACCCTGTAGGAGATGGCGGCCGACATGCCAAACAATGCCACGCCGAGCACCCACTGCAGCGCGCCTGTGCAAAACACCGTCACGAAATAGGATGCGACAAGGGGCAGAATCTGCACGGAAAACATCTTCACGGATTTTTTCGCTATTCTATATCTGTAATAATGCCGACACGCCACGAAATCAATCACACAGTTGAACACCGCCGCCACAAGAAGTCCGGCGCCGGCGCCGTCGATGCCCCACAGGCTGTAGCCTGCCACGACGGCTCCCACAGCCGCTATGTCGTAGACGCCCTCGGTCAGCAGATAAATCCATGGACGGCCTTTGGCAAGCGACATGTATTCCATCGGAAGCATCACGGCCCGTAGCAGCATAGCCACCACTCCGAATCGTATCATCCCAAGTGCCGGCAAAAACATCGATGAGTATAGAACGTGAATGACAAACGGAAGCAATAGCATAAACGCCACAAGCAGCGGTGCAAGCAACAGCACGGAAACCTCTATCTGGCGGTTGACCGTTGCGTTGCACGCTTCCTCATCGTGATTGACTGCCGACAGGCGTGGAAAGTACTCGGTCTCCATCGACATAAAGACTATCGACGCATAAGTCACCGTGACAACATAACCGGCATTGTACAAACCGACATCGGCAAGGGTGCCTGAATTGGCGATAAACGCGCGCACGGCAAACTCCACGCCACTGCCCATAGCTCCGGCTATAACAAATGCCACGCCAAGACGCACCATTCCGCCTCCTGCTGAAATGGCTTGACGGAAAGAGCGGGGAAGCCTGTAGGGATACACTCGCAGCGAGAACCACAGTACCGTGACGCTGGCGGCAACAGCGGCGGCCACAAGCGCGGGCAGGATGCCTTCGTTGCCAAGCAGCCAGAACAGAGGTAGTGTGACAACCAGACTCAGCATCGCGTTGACAACCGACTGTGTCGCCACTTCGTGCATTCGCTGCAATCCTTTCAATATCGAGAGTTCGCCTGCCGTAACCGCTGTCAGCGCAACAACCGGCACCAGCCAGAGAAATTCGGCAAAGCGCATTTCCGTGCTGAAATAAAACAAGCGGAAAAACGGCACAAGCACACAGCACACCACTGCGCCGAGTGCGGCTGTAAGCAGGCTCCACAACCTGACGGTAGCCACCATCCGGCATCTGTCCGGCTCTTCCTGACACTCCGACAGATAGCGCACTGAGCTCACCGGAATGCCGAGATTTGTCGTGTCGCCTATCAATTTCACAGCCGTGTTATAAAGAGATATCAAGCCAAGACCTATCGGACCGAGCAGCACTGCCACAACCTTGTTGCGCACGAGGGCGGCAAGAATATTCAATCCCTGCACTCCCCCGAAATAGCCGGTGTATTTCACTATCTGACGATATTGTCTGTTCGCGTTTTCCTTCAAAACGAGTGTCCGTTTTTATTGACTATCTTACAAAATTACAACTTTATTCCCTTCCCCAACGAATAAATCCGCATGTTTCACAACATCCACGCCAAAATCACCTGCCAACACGCCTATCTCATCACGACAGACATAAAAAAATTCCGCACTTGCAATCAATCGCAAATGCGGAATTTTGTATACCTACCGGGTGATTAGTCAAAGATATGTTTCAACCGGCTGAAAATTCTGAATTTATCGCTTTCCGACGGCTTGAAATTGTCGGAATCGCACATCTTCTCGATTTCTTTCTTTTCCTCCGCCGACAGATGTTCCGGAGTGTAGATCATCACGTTGATAAGCTCGTCGCCACAACCGCCGCCATGCATCGAAGGAATTCCCTTGCCACGCATACGCAGCACTTTACCAGACTGTGTGCCTGGCTCAATCGTGACACGTGCACGGCCGTCGACCGTAGGCACCTCTACTTTTCCGCCGAGCACTGCCGTCGGGAAGTCGAGCATCAAGTTGTAAGTAATGTCGTTCTCATCGCGCACAAGCTCCGGATGCTTTTCCTCGCTGACCTGGATAAGAAGGTCGCCTGTCACTCCGCCACGACGCGCGGCATTGCCTTTTCCGCTCATGCTCAGCGTCATGCCGTCTGCCACGCCTGCCGGAATGTTGACCGTAACGATTTCCTCCTTGCGCTCCACGCCTTCGCCATGACAATGCGGACACTGCTCTGAAATCACCTTGCCCTCGCCATGACAGTCCGGACACGGCGACTGTGTCTGCATCGTACCGAGAATGGTGCGCTGCATGCGTGTGACAACTCCCGTGCCGTGACACGTGGCGCACGTATGGAATGCTGTGCCGTCCTTCGCGCCTGTGCCGTGGCAATGGTCGCAAGCAACATAACGGTTGATTTTAAACTTCTTCGTAACGCCGTGTACAACGTCTTTAAGCGTCACTTTCACATTGATTCGCAAATCGCTGCCGCGGTTCACGCTGCGGCCTCTGCCGCCTCCGCCGAAGCCTCCGAAGCCACTGAAACCACCACCTCCGAAGATGTCGCCGAACTGTGAGAAAATGTCGTCCATCGACATTCCACCTCCACTGAAGCCTCCGCCTCCGCCGAAGCCTTGCGGACCCATGCTCGGACCGTACTGGTCGTAACGGGCACGCTTGTCCGGATTGCTCAGCACATCGTATGCCTCAGCCGCCTCCTTGAATTTCTCCTCGGCTTCTTTGTCGCCGGGATTGCGGTCGGGGTGATATTGTATGGCTTTTTTTCTGTAAGCTTTCTTTATTTCGTCGGCTGTCGCCTTTTTATCGACGCCCAGCACTTCGTAAAAATCTCTTTTCTCGCTCATTTTTCAACGCCTCCTTATTGTCCGACAACCACCTTGCTGTGGCGTATCACCTTGTCGTTCATCACATAACCTTTCTGCACGGTGTCGATAACCTTGCCTTTCTTCGACTCGTCGTCGGTAGGGAATGTGGTGACCGCTTCGTGATATTCTGTATCGAAATCGGCGTCCTGCGACTCAATTGCCTTTACTCCTTTTTGCTCAAGATATTTGACAAATTTGTTGTAAATCAAGTTGACGCCTTCCTTTATGCTTTCCACGTCGTTGCTCTCAGATGTCGCCTGAATTGCACGCTCAAAATCGTCGAGCACTGGCAGCAAATCCTTCATTGCGCCTTCTGCGGCATTTTTGATGAGTTCCGACTTTTCCTTTAATGTGCGTTTGCGGAAGTTGTCAAACTCCGCAAGCAGAAACATATATTCTTTTTTCGACTTTTCGAGTTCGGCCTTCGTGTCGTCAAGTTCTTTCTGCAGTTTTTCCTCTGCTGTTGGCTCTTCCGCCTCTTCAGTGGTTTCTGCCGATGCCTGTTCCTGAGGTGTCGCCTCCACAGTCTCTTCCTGCTTTTCTTTCAAGTCTTTTTCTGATTTCTCTGACATGATATATATCGTTTTTTTTATTATTCTTTATGTTTATCACATCAGCCTTATCAAAAAGTCTGCCAAACTTTCAGCACTCTCTGAAATCACAGTTTCATCTTGTACAGCAGCGGCTGAGCGCATTTCGCGGCAAATATGTCTGACAAATTGTCATCTTCAAACAGTCCGAAAATGGCAGAACCCGACCCCGACATCGAGGCATAGACCGCTCCGGCATCATAAAGTGACTGCTTGATTGCCGAAAGCTCAGGATGCTTGGGAAAGATGCTCTCTTCAAAATCGTTGACAAGCAATCCTTTCCATTGCCCGACGGGCTTTGCCACAAGTTTTTCAACATCGGTTTCAGGAACACGCGGTGTCACCCCTGCATAAGCCGCCGCCGTAGGCACCGACACATCGGGCTTGACAACAATCATTGTGTAGCCCCTCAAATCCACATCCACCGGTTCGAGCAGATCGCCGATGCCGCGGGCTGCCATCGGCCGGTTGTAGGCAAAAAACGGGCAGTCGGCGCCGAGACGCTTCACGCGGACAGCGATTTCCTCTTCACTGAGCCCCAACGCAAACATCGAGTTGAGGATTTTGGCTACCGATGTGGCGTCCGACGAGCCGCCGCCGAGTCCTGCCCCGTCTGGAATATGCTTATACAGATGTATCGCTACCGGAGGCAGTTTAAACTCTTCCTCCATCAAGCGGTAGGCCTTCATCACAAGATTTTTTTCCGGAGGGCAGTCCACCGGATTGCCATAGGTGAACAACGCGGTTTCTTTTGCCTCGACCACCTCAACGGCGTCGGTCAACGGTATCGGATAAAACACCGTCGACAGGTCATGGTATCCGTCTTCACGCTTACGCTCCACATACAAGCCCAGATTTATTTTTGCATTAGGAAATGTTATCATCGCTATTTCTTATTTTTTGTCCAAAAATCAACATATCGCTGCGCCACTTTTTTATAGTCGTGGTGGCGCTCTATATAAAGACGGCTATCGGCGCTGAGTTTGGCTATCTCGTCTGAATGCAGCGCCATTTGCTCCAACTTGTTGTAGACGTCGGCTTCGTCTGGAAGCACATTCACGATGGGACGCAGTTCTTTCTCGCCGAGAATATCGTAGTTCTCGGGTTCTCCGCCGCCCACAAGCACCAATCCTTTTGCCATTGCCAGCAGTCCGTTCATCGCGGGGGTGTAGGAATACAACTGGTCGAGAAGTGCATGGCTTGAGTCCATCATGTGCTGATACACCGGAAACGGCACCGATTCCGCCTTCACTATCTCGCAACGGTCGGGATGGCGGTCGGCTACACGCTCCAAAGCGCGCAACATCACGTCGGTGCCTTTATACACGCCCCGCGATTTCTGTACGCCGATAAAGAAGCGCACCTTGTCGGTCACCGGAGGCGCCGTACGCACCGTGGTGTCGGTGTTGATTGGAAACGGGATAAACTCTGTCTTGTCGGGGAATGCCGGATGATAGCAGGCGTAATATTCATACAATCCTGCAGCTATGCCGTCGCAGTCGGCTGCAATCTCCTGATTCAAGCGGCCTTTGTCTGTACCAATCCAGTCGCGCACCTCTGTCATCGCAATGTCGTCTGTGCGCAGACGGTCGCCGAAATTGAAATCCGAATATCTGAACGTCTGTGTAGTGCGGCAGGTGTTGACCCAATAATAATCCATTCCGTATGCACCCATAAACATCCGCTTGTTGTGTTTCCGCAGATATTCGTAGATGGGACGTATGCGCTCCGACTTCATTTCGAGAAACATCGGATTGATTATCTGCACCACGTCGTAGTCGCGCATCCGCCGCAATGCCTTCCACACTTGCGCCATATACACCAACGAGTCCCAGCGTCCGTAGGAACGGCGCACCAACGACACGTCGCGGCGGTAGCCCTTCCAATAGTCTCCGTTCGACACCACACACACCTCGTGCCCGAGAGCGCGCAGTCCCTCGGCAAGCGTCCAGTGCACATTGCTGTATTCTCCCAGTAGCAGTATTCTCATTTTCGTTTAAGCAATTGTCGTAACACGTTGATTTTCCACTCGCGGTCGGTCAGGTGGCGGAAGAGGCTGTAGCGCCACGTGTATCTTGCCTTGGGCAACGGCCAGCAGTGTCGGTCTGCCAGTTGGCACAGCACGTCTGCAACCGCTTCCTTGCCGGGAAGCAGCCGCATGGCTTGATAAACCACGCTCAAGGCAAACTGCTCTTTCCTGCGGAGGAAGGCATAACGGCTCAATTCTTCTTCCGCAGCGCGCTCTTGCTCTTCAAGTCTGTCTATGACGACAAGCATGTCGCTGAAGCGTTTTTTTATTCTCTCTGCATCGCCGCTGTTCACGATTGACTCCTGACGCTGGTAGTAGGCATTAACCATCAAATTGGTGGATATCAGGCTGCCGCTTCTGGCAAACAGGCGGGGCGTGAAGTCTTCGTCCTCATGGTATATGCCTGGGAGAAACCGCTCCCCGCCGAGAATTTCCCGTCGGAACATATAGCTCCACACTCCGGCAAACAGGCTACGGCGCGACATGTAGTCAATGCCGCTGTCGAAACGCTCCGTCTTGAGGCGGCGTTGCCTTACGTCTGTCACTCCTTCGCCATACACTTTTTTATGTCTGCGGAACACCACGACATCGGGATGCTCCTCTTCAAGCAATTTCTCCACTTGCCTCAACCCGTCGGCAAACAGATAGTCGTCGGCGTCAAGAAATTGGACATACTCCTTCTCTGCCATTTCTATTCCTCTGTTGCGCGCGGCGCTGAGCCCGCCATTCTCCTGCCACACGTAGCGCAGGCGGCTGCTCTTGCCGTCAAGCCACTGCGAAGCCTCGCTGTCGGGGGTGCCGTCGTCAACCACGATTATCTCATAGTCGCAGGTCAGCCGGGCATTCAAGATGCTGTCTACGGCACGGTCGAGAAGCTTGCGTCCGAGCCTGTAATATGGCAATATGAAACTTATACTTGTCATCGCTTCACAAACATTCTAAAAAATATTTTCTCTCCCAGAGCGAGCCTAAGCAGGCATTTGATTCGCTGGTGCATGGGCTGACGGCGGAAGGCATATTTCAACCTGACCTTATAGTCGGGAAGCATTCTGCCCCCGCCCACCTGATACAGACTGATCTGACGGTTGAGTATCTCCATATAATGGTCATACAGCGATGCGTCGGCTATGCCGCTGTCTCTACGCGCAAACTCAAACAAGCGCACATTTGCCTCCACAAGGTCCTGCTGGTTGCGCACCGACGGATTTTGCGTTATCGCTCCGGTGTTGTATGCGCAGTAATAATACATTCCGCTGGCGATAGCCACAATTTTCTCTGCGCGGCGCAACACGTATGGTATCGTGAACAAATCCTCGAAATACCGTCCTTCCGGAAATCTCGCATCGCCCCACAGCCGGCGCGTGAAGATTTTGTTCCATGCATAACTATGCACATAGCCGCGTCTTTCGTACCATTCGTCAAACGTTTCGTCCACCTCGCCGAGGGATGGTTTGTACTCTTCTGCATTCTCGCTGCCGTAACGCTTCATCACCGGAAACTCCACACAGTCGGCTTGTTTCGACATCATTGCCTGAAGGCAGGCTCTATATGTGCCGGGAGAAAGGAAGTCGTCAGAGTCAACAAATGTTATGCAGTCGCCTGTAGCCACATCAAGTCCGCTGTTGCGGGCGGCGCTGAGACCGCCGTTTTGCCCGCGGTGCACCACCCGTATCCGCGCATCGCTACAGGCAAGCGTGTCGCACAAGCGTCCGCTGCCGTCGGGCGAGCAGTCGTCGACAAGGATTATCTCCATATCGTCGACTTCCTGCAACACGACACTGTCGACACATTTGCGCAGAAATGCCTCCACACGATAAACTGGTATGACCACACTTAGTTTCATCTCTTTTTTGTATATACACAAATGTAAGCAATTTTTCTCAACATCAGCATCTCGGAAGAGCAATTTCAAACAAGTTTGTTTTGCTCTTCTCGTGATTTGCACTATCTTTGAATAAAAAATACGGCTATGAAAAGTTTTCACGACCTTTTATTCAACCGTCGCAGCATCCGCAAATACACTGACGAGGAAATCGCTGCCGACGATGTAAAAACAATATTGCAGGCGGCTTTGGTGTCGCCCTCGTCAAAGGGCAAGATGCCTTGGCAATTTGTGGCTGTCGACGACAAAGCCACCCTTGAACAACTCAGCAAATGCAAGGAGTTTGGCGCACGCCCGATTGCCGGATGTGCGCTCGCCGTTGTGGTAACTGCAAATCCTTACGAAAGCGACGCGTGGATTGAGGATGCGTCGATTGCGGCGTTTGCAATACAGATGCAGGCGCAGGACCTTGGCTTGGGCAGTTGCTGGATCCAGGTGCGCGAACGCTTCGACAAAGACGGAAAGGAGGCGGAGGACAATGTGCGCGAGCTGCTCAACATCCCGCCCGACATGCGGGTGCTTTGCATAATAAGCATCGGCCATAAGAACGAGGAGCGGAAGCCTCTCGAGGAAGAAAAATGCCAATGGGAGAAGGTTCACATCGGACAATGGAGAAACGAATAGCGGTCATCGGTTCTGGCAACGTGGCGACCCACTTGGCGACGGCTGTCGAAGGTGTGGTGCAGATTTGCAGTCCCAACTTGGCAAATGCCACGGCTCTCGCCGAAAAAGTCGGCTGCGACGCTACCAACTCGCCAAGCGACCTTGCCGATGCCGACATCTACATCGTTGCTGTGAAAGACGACGCCATTGCCACTGTCCTTGAATCTGTGCCGACGCGATGCCGCAAGGCTTTGTGGATGCACACTTCCGGCAGTGTCGGGAAATCGGTGTTCGACGGCTTGGGCTACGACCGATACGGGGTGTTCTATCCGTTGCAGACTTTTTCTAAATCGGTGGATTTAGATATGAGCCGTGTGCCGTTCTTCATTGAAGGATCTGACAAGCGGACCACAGACGAAATCAGGCAGCTGGCGCTGTCGGTGTCGACGACGGTCTACATTGCCGACAGTCATCTGCGCCAACAGATGCACGTCGCGGCAGTGTTTGCCTGCAATTTCTCGAATTATATGTATACGCTTGCCGACGACGTGCTGCAACGCAACAATCTGCCGTTCTCTGTGATGAAGCCGCTGCTCGAGGAAACACTGCGCAAGGCTTGCTCAAATGGTCCCGAACAGTCGCAGACGGGTCCGGCGGTGCGTGGCGACAGAGAAATCATTGCCAGCCATGAGGCTATGCTCGACGGCGAACGGCTTGACATTTATGAAACTGTTTCAAATGCTATTCTTAAACGATACAACAAATGAGCGGAATCAACTATGATCTTAAGCGCATTCGCGCATTTGCTTTCGATGTCGACGGGGTGCTGTCGGCGTCGTCAATTCCTCTGCACCCGTCGGGAGAGCCGATGCGTGTAATCAACATCAAGGACGGATATGCCATACAGCTTGCCGTAAAACTCGGATATGATGTGGCTATAATCACCGGCGGACGCACGGAGGCCGTGCGCAAACGTTTTGAGGGGCTTGGTGTGAAAGATCTTTACCTCGGCGCGGCGGTGAAAATAAGCGTCTACGACGAGTGGCTCGCAAAGCGGGGGCTGAAAGACGAGGAAGTGGCGTTTATGGGCGACGACATCCCCGACATGGAGGTGATGCGCCGCGTTGGTCTGGCTGCTGCGCCTGCCGATGCCTGCGCCGATATTATCGACGTGGCCGACTATGTGTCGCCTTGCGCTGGCGGAATGGGGTGTGCGCGCGACTTGATTGAGCAGGTGCTGCGGGCTCGTGGCGACTGGATGAAGGACCGGCATGCTTTTGGATGGTAAAAAAACGAAATATTATGCTTGACAATCTCAAAAAATACACAATTTTTCTTGCCAGCGGATCGCCAAGACGCAGGCAGCTGCTTGCCGACCTCGGCATTGACTTTGAAGTGCGTTGTCTGAACGATATCGACGAGTCGTATCCCGACGACATGCCTGCCGACGATGTGGCTGAATACATTTCTCAGAAAAAAGCCGCTGCCTACAAGGAACAAATCACGGGCAACGAGCTGTATATCACCGCCGACACGGTGGTGGTGTGCGACGGCAGGGTGCTCGGAAAGCCTGCCGACCGCAACGAAGCGGTGGCGATGCTGCGACGGCTGTCGGGCAACGTGCACCATGTGGTTACCGGCGTGACTGTGGTCACGGAATGCCGGTCGGTTTCTTTCTCAGTGGCTACGGAGGTGAGTTTCGCCCGTCTGACCGACGAGGAAATCAATTTCTACGTGGACAATTTCAAGCCGCTCGACAAAGCTGGAGCATACGGCATACAGGAATGGATCGGTTTTGTAGGGGTGGAGAGCATTTCGGGGAGTTATTTCAACGTGATGGGACTGCCTGTGCAGCGTCTGTACCAGGAACTCAAACGATTGTAAGCGTGGCGGTGTAGCGGCTTTCCGACGTGATCGGTGCGAGAAGCAACGTGCCGCCCGACAAACGGCGGTCGCTGAAACGAGGCGGTTGCAGCGTTGACTTAAACTGCTCCAATGCGGCTTTGTCTTTGTGGTAAAGCACACGCATCACCCCTTCGTATCCTAAATGCACCACGTTGTCGCCAAGCGCGGAGGAAACCACTCCCATCGTGGTGCGGAGATTGACTTCCACACATGGATTCACCGCAAGCGCGCCTCCGCTCTTGCGATAGACCATCATATCCACTCCAACATAGCCTGAATACGATTCCGGCAGCAATTCCTCCAAGCATTCCGTCACTGCCGTCTGCACTCTGTCGAGTGTCGACGCGTCGACAAACATGAGCAAACGGCGGCGCAATTCTGCCGTCGATGCCACCACGGCATGGTCATACGACATCTGCTGGTTGTTGAAAAACACCGAATAGCCTTTAAACGCCGCTTGTCCGCCTTCAACATAAAATTCCATCGCAAAATCCTGCAATTTGTCGAGATACGGCTCGCAAACCACAAATCCCTGGCGGCGGACTATCCCCGACACCCAATTCTCATAAGTCGGAAAAAAGGTATTGTCGACCCTTGCCACCCCCCTTCCGCTGCTCGACCACGGCATTTTAAGCACTGCGGCATCAAATTTCTCTACAGCAGCGGCGGCTTCTGCCAACGAATGGCACACTTTTGGCACAGCAGGGATGTCAACACCTTTGGCATCAAGTCGTTGCAACACGTCCACTGTGGTCTGCCGGCTCGACAGCCTGCGCAGCTGCGAGAGCATCGCGTCGTCGGCTTTGCATTCAACTCCGGCACGCAGCAATTCATTGCGCACAGAGCTGCTCCAACCCCACGGCATGGCTTGCGACGGTTCTCCGTCATAGATTCCTATGCCGTCGAGTCCGTCGATGACGCTTTTGCAGAAATCCAGAAACTCCGCGTCGTCGGCAGGCGCGATTATCCTGCTTCCGGGAAAAGCTATCCACATGGGCAGCAACGCCAGGTCGGCACGCAACCGTCTTATCGGCGCAGGCGCTGTGTAGCGGTCCACGTCGGCGGCAAGTGCCAAATCATTTTCCGGATTGAAAAGATATGTCAGCGGCATCACTCCACAACTACGGATATCAATTCCGCAGGCTCTCCGCCGACAGGCGTGACGACAGCTTTGTCCAAGGCATACGGGAGCAGCACGGTGTCGCACGTGGCAAGCCGCTCACGGCTGCCGTTGCTGCCTGCAATCTCCACCTCTCCCGATATGCAGATAAGGATGCGGAAACTGCCGGTGCTTTTCACGTCGACCGTCATCGGTGTCTCCACACGCATAAGTTCCGACACAAACTTGTCGCAACGCTTAATCAGCGCCGTGCCTTGACGGTCAAGTTCAAGATGCCCTTTATAGTCGTCATATTCATCGAAATCGATTGCCTCAAGGGCAAGGTCGGTGTGCAGTTCGCGCTTCTTGCCGTTTTTGTCGATACGGTCAAAGTCATAGATGCGGTATGTTATGTCGCTCGACTGCTGTATCTCAACGATAAAGTTGCCCGCGCCGATACTGTGCACGCGGCCTGCCGGCAGATAGAAGATGTCGCCGTGACGGGGACTGAAGCGGTTAAGCTGCGCCACCACATCGCTATGCTCTATATGGCTGCGGAACGTGTTTTCGTCTGTCTTATGCGAGAATCCTGAATAGAGTATTGCATTGTCTTCCGCACTGACAATATACCATAACTCCGTCTTGCCCATTCCCTGATGACGGCGCTTGGCAAAGTCATCGTCGGGATGCACCTGTATCGACAGGTCTTTGGCGGCATCGATGAATTTCACCATTATTGGAAACATGTCGCCATATTTGTTGTATGTGTTCAAGCCAACCACCTGCGCGCCGAATTCGCCGAGCAGCGACTTGATGTCGCGTCCGGCATATTCTCCATTGGAAACAACCGACTCCTGTCCGGGTACACCTGTCAGTTCCCAACTCTCTCCGATACAGTCGGGCGCATCGGCAAGTTTTTTCAGTTTGCGGATTTTGCCTCCTCCCCAAATCACTGTCTTCAGGTTCGGTTCAAACTTAAGCGGGTATGCATTCAACTTTTCTTCCATTGCTCTCAATCCATTCTGTTACGATAATCCTCATAGCCAAACTCACGCAGCGTCTCTACTGTCCCGTCGCTGCGAAGCAACACCATCGATGGATGGTCGATTCCGTTGAACATATTCGTCTTTACCGTCGTATAGTGGTTCATATCTTCAAATGTAAGCACATCGCCAGGAGCCAACGGTTTGTCGAAGCTCCAGTCGCCTATAAAATCTCCGCTAAGACACGAATTTCCGCCTATGCGGTAGGTCGGCTTGCCATGCACCGGTTCTGCCAAAGCCTCGGTTATAGCCGGTTTGTAAGGCATTTCAAGGCAGTCGGGCATGTGGCATGCAAACGAGGCGTCGATAATTGCCGTTTTCACTCCTTGGTTCTCCACCACGTCAAGCACCGTGGCAATCAGCTCTCCCGTGCGCCATGTAAACGCGCTGCCGGGCTCGAGTATCACTTCAAGATTTGGATATTTCGCGCGGAAACGGCGCAGCAGGTCTATCAGATGGTCGGTGTCGTAGCCTTCGCGGGTCATCAGATGTCCGCCGCCCATATTGACCCACTTCAACCGCGGCAGAAACTCGCCGAATCGCTCCTCGAAGGCGGCAAGCACCTTCTCCAAATCGTACGACGTCGACTCGCAGAGGCAGTGGAAATGCAGCCCCTCCAATCCTTCCGGAAGCACGTCGCCAAGCACGTCGCGAGTCACGCCGAAACGCGACCCCGGCTTGCACGGATTGTAGATGTCGGTCTCGATAACCGAGCATTCCGGATTCACACGCAGTCCGCACGACACTCGTTTTTCCGCGGCATTCGACGCATTGTAGCCGTCAACAAAACCGCGGTATTTCTCATATTGCGCAACAGAATTGAACACAATATGGCTGCAGCCCTCCACAAACTCGCCTATCGTGGCGTCTGTGTAGACCGGGCAGTAGGCATGCACATCATTGCCAAGAAATTCAAGCGACAGGCGCATCTCGTTGAGCGAGCTGGCTGTCGACGCCTGGCAGTAATCGCGTATGATTCCAAACGTTTTCCAGAGAGCGTTTGCCTTGAATGCCATGATTATCTTGGCGCCCGACTGCTCCGAAACGTGGCTGATCAGCTCCAGATTTCTGCGGAGTTTATCTTCGTGAATAATGTAGTATGGTGTCTTTATCTGTCCCGTCATCCTATTATCTTGAATTTGGCGAATTTCAAAAGAAGCACTTTTATGCCCGTATTGTCGAAATCCACTGTTATTTTAACATCCGGCTCTTTCTCTATTTTGGTCACCGTACCGTCGCCGAAACGCAGGTGATTGATGCGTGCGCCAACTCGAAGTCCGTCAATGTCACCTCCCGACAGCGCCGCTTCTGCCACTGCCTTTCTCACCGGCACAAAGCCTTCCGGCTTCTGCTGGCGAGGCACGGTGCGTGTGCGCACCCTCGGCTCAAAATCATTCTGACTCGGTGCCGCCCATGTGTTGGGATTGCGCGGCAGCTCAAGCAACGCCGAGTCTATATCCTTCAAAAAGCGGCTCGGCATGCACGGATGCGTCTGTCCGTTGATGTAGCGCGATGTGGCGTAAGTCATTAGGCAATGCTCTTGTGCGCGCGTTATCGCCACATAGAGCAGACGGCGCTCCTCCTCGACCTCGGCAAGCGAATTGCTGCTGTGCATGGACGGAAACATCTCGTCCTCCACGCCAACGATTATCACATTGCGGAATTCCAAACCCTTGGCGGCATGCACCGTCATCAACGTGACTCGCGGAGAGTCGTCGTCATCGCCGCTGTCCTGATCCGTCGCCAACTGCACCACCGAGAGGAAATCTGTCATCGACACACCGCTTTCGCCTTCCTCCTTAGTTTCGTCGACAAACTGCTGCACGGCGTTGAGAAGTTCACTGAGGTTCTCCTGGCGACTTATGTTCTCGGGGGTGTTGTCGCTATAGAGCGATGACAGAATCTTAGATGTGGCATAAATCATCGTCGCAACCTGAAACGCATCCTTGCCGTCTGTGTCAAGGTCGATGTATGCCTGTATCATTTCGCGGAACCCATTGAGCTTGCGCGCCGTGCCGGAGTTCACCTCCAAGCCGAAACGCTGAGGCTCGCAAATCACGTCCCACATGCTGACATTCAACTCCATTGCTGCCGCACGCACTTTCAATACCGTTTTTTCTCCGATGCCGCGCGCCGGATAGTTGATTATGCGCCGCAAAGCCTCGTCGTCGTTAGGGTTGACCGACATACGGAAATAGCACAGAGCGTCTTTTATCTCCTTGCGCTGATAAAACGACAGTCCGCCATAGATGCGGTAAGGCACATTGCGCTTTCTGAGGCATTCCTCCAGCAATCGCGACTGGGCGTTGGTGCGGTAGAGTATGGCAAAATCATTGTAGCTGCCCGATTCGAGCATCTTCATCTCGACAATCTTGTTTGCCACGATGAAACTCTCCTCATAGTCGGTCATCGCCTTGACCACGGGAATCCGCTCGCCAACGGCATTCATCGAGAATATCCGTTTCGGTATCTGGTTGCGGTTTTTCTCTATCAGGCTGTTTGCCACATTAAGTATCGTTTGCGTCGAACGATAGTTCTGCTCCAGTTTGAACGTTTCCAAACCGGGATAATATGTCTTGAGTCTCAGGATGTTCTGAATGTCGGCGCCTCGAAACGAGTAGATGCTCTGCGCATCGTCACCAACGACACACACCTTGTTGTGCACACGGCTCAGCTGCTGCACCACAAGATGCTGCGAGAAATTGGTGTCCTGATACTCGTCGACAAGAATATACTGGAAAAAATTCTGATATTTCTCAAGCACGTCGGGATTGTCGCGGAAAAGGATATTCGTGTAAAACAGAATATCGTCAAAATCCATAGCGTTGCTGTTGCGGCAACGCACCCAATAACCCTTATAGATTTCCCCCAGACGCGGCCGCTTGGCGTAGTGGTCGCGGCGCTGTATGTCGGAATCCGCAAGATAGTCGTCGGGCGAAATCAACGAGTTTTTGGCACTTGAAATCACCGACATCACCGAATTGACCGGATAGTCCTTCACATCGAGCTCCAAATCCTTCAGAATCTGCTTTATAGCCGACTTGGTGTCGGACGTGTCATAGATTGTAAAATTGGAGTTGAAGCCTATTCTGTCGGAATTGAAATGAAGAATCTTCAAAAACATTGAGTGAAACGTGCCCATCCACAGCCTCGCCGACAATTCCTCGCCGACAAGCTGTGCTATGCGCTCGCGCATCTCGCGTGCAGCTTTGTTGGTAAACGTCAGTGCGAGTATGCGGCGCGGATCGTAGCCGTTGGCTATCAGATAGGCTATCTTGTTGGTGAGCACACGCGTCTTGCCCGAACCTGCGCCGGCAATAACCAGCGAGGGTCCGCCGTCGTAGCGCACCGCAGCAAGTTGCTGTTCGTTCAAACTCTGTAGATAGTCCTCCAATTTTTCTTTATTTATTTGCAAAATGCAAAGATAGTGCAAATCGAGTGAATAAAGCCAAGTTTACTTGAACTTTATTCCGAGATGAAGCCTATTTTATCAAAAGATAGTGCAAATCGAGTGAATAAAGCCAAGTTCACTTGAACTTTATTCCGAGATGAAGCCTATTTTATCAAAAGATAGTGCAAATCGAGTGAATAAAGCCAAGTTTACTTGAACTTTATTCCGAGATGAAGCCTATTTTATCCAAAGATAGTGTAAATCGAGTGAATAAAGCCAAGTTTACTTGATCTTTATTCCGAGATGAAGCCTGTCTTATCCAAAGATAGTGCAAATCAAGAGCACTACAAAATGTAAGGCTCCGTGATTTTTGTTTTTATTGTCAATGCGACGTCTGCCGATGAAAAACGAGAAAATCCCGGCGCATAGCGCCGGGATTTGTCTGTGTCAAGGAGGGGGTATCGCTACTTTCCTCCCGAATGATATTATTTATATAAGCCCTATTCTTAGAATGTGAACTGTACGCGAGCCTGAACTGCGTGTACGTTCTTGTCATGAGGCAAGCGGTCGATGTTTACGCGGTGCCAAGTGTAGTCAAGCATTACTTGAGCATACTTGTTGAAAGCGTAGTTCAAACCGATTGTTGTTGAGTAGATGTCGCCACCACCAACTGAAGTTGCGCCAATACCTGGGAAATCCTGAAGGAAACCTGCTGCATAGTATTGGTCACGACCAGCTGAGTAGTACTCACCTTCTGTCAAGTCGTTAAGACCTGTGTAGTTGAAACGACCTACGATTTCGAGCGACTTGCCGCTGAGACCGTTCATCACACCGTTGAACTTGTCGTAAGAGTAAGCGTTGCCGAAGAACTTGTAGCCCAACTCAACGTAAGCGCCGTTGAAGTGGTTGGTCTTAATCTTGTTGGCCTGCTCCCAGAGAGCTGGGTCACCCCAACCGTCGATGTTGTCCTGGCTGGCGATGAAGATTGAGTAAGAATCGCGGTGTTTTGTAACAACTTTGTGTTTGTACTCTGCACGTACAAAGAAATCCGGCTGTACCAACAACGCCTCTGCGCCGAAGTCGATCACTTCGTTTGCCCATGGCAATGTAGCGCTACAGAAGATGTTGTTCTGGTCTACGTAAGTTTCGAGCGACTGACCCAAAGAAAGGCTCTTCTTCAAAACTGTAGAACCCTTTGTTGTAACTTCTTCGCCACCACCAAGCTTAGCGTAACGTGCGCTGACACCTACGTGGAATGCGCTGTTGACGTCGCTGGCGTTGCGATACAACCAACGTCCGCTCAATGTCAAGCCATTGTAGCCTGCATCCAAACGGTTGTAAGCGCTCTCAGTGAACACGCCCTGATAAGCGAAGAAATGATCGTTTGAGAACTTGTAAGTGATACCGAGTTCACGACCTTCACCAATTGAAGACGCCATACCTGGACGAGAGATGAAGTGGTAAGAACCGAGTGAAGTCTGAGCAGCCATTGTTCCAGCTGGGTCATTGTAGTAACCAACTTTCACAGCGTGTGTTCCCTTGTCAGCCTTGTTTGCATACTGCAAGAAGATGTTTTTCTGAGAGAACTTGCCACCGCCGAAGCCGAAGTCAGCATAGAAATACCAGTTTTCACCGTAGCTCATGCTCGTGCGGATACGTGCATCGCTGATTGTTGCACCACTCTTCAACGGAGTGGCCTCTGTATTGTAGTAAGCAGCGTCTGCCATGAAACGTGCGCCGACAGTAAACTTAACCTGCTTCTCCTTATTGTTGATATTCAAAGTCGGGGTGTTGTCAAAGTCCTGTGCTGTAGCAGAAAGAGCCATAACAGCCAAAGCCGACATGAAAATATATTTTTTATTTCTCATTTTAGTTTCAATTTAATTTTTTAAGAATCAATTCTCTTTCCTAAGCTTTATTGTTGATTAGTAACCAAGCTTGTTGAGGAGTTCGTTTGCATCAGGCACTGTAAGAGGAGCCTGGCTGTTGTCAAACTTCTGACCAGCGTGGAATGGGTTAGGCAAGTTTGCGTTGCCGCGCATACCATTGTCAAGCATGTACTGGAGGTTCATCTCTGAGTGGTTGGTGAAGCATCCGTCCATGTAGATAGGCCATGTCTGGCTATCGCCTGGGAATGTGCTTACGCTTGTCTTAGGAACTGTAACCTTCATTTCGTCGAACGGTGTCTTATAGCCATAGTTCCAGTAGCCCATGTGCTTAGTGAGCTGAGCCTGTGAGTCGAAAGAGTATGGGTGGTTGATCATACCTGCACGGCGAACCATGTAAGCTTGCCATGGGTTGTTCATTTCAGGATAGTTGTTAGGTGCACCTGAGATAGCCGGGCCGATGATGTGGCAGCCGTGATCTTGCATGTACTTGATGAAGTCTGCCAAACCGGTTGGAGTGTCGTATGCGATATCTGTTGCATAAGCAGGTGTGGCTGTCCAAAGGAGGTAGCACATTGGGATACGTCCTTTGTATACGCTGTATGTACGGTTAGCTGCGTCGAACGAGAATGTTTGGAGGATAACCTTACCGTTGGTGTTACCTACGTTGACTTTACCGTTTTTGTAGAATGGCTGTCCATCGGCTGGTTTTGTGATGATGTTCCATCCCCACTTGTCAAGCTCATGGTAAACGCGGGCTTCCATATCGCTTGGCTGTGCCCAGCTTTCCTTAAACTCGATGTAGATACCAGGACGGTTGCCGCTGTCTTGTGGGTCGGGCTTGTATGCGTTAGAGAAGTCATAAACCAAGAAGTCCATATAGCGGGCTTGTGCTGTGTAAGTCTTGCCCTCTACAGTTGTTGATGGTGCTGTTGCACAGATTTCAAGGAGTGATTTACCCTTAAGTGAGTTCTTCACGTGATAAGGAAGGATACGACGACCTTTTGCGTCGCGGTTCAGCATCTTGCCTTCTGCGTATGCAATCTGGTCAGCGAGTGCGCTGATGTAAAGACCGTTGCTGTAAACCACCTGTGCGTTAGGATTTGCTGCCCACGCTGCCAATGTCTCAGACAAAGGCTTGTTGGTTGATGCAAATTTTTCGCGAGCCTGCTCCTGGCTGTCCTCGTTGAACCAAGCGCCTGCGTCGAGCATCAAAAGCTCTGCATAGTAGTAGTTACGTGGATAGTAGCTGTAATAGTTGCCAAGGTCGTTGTTGTACTGTGTGTTGATGTCTTCTTCTGAGAAGTTACATGGTGTACCGTCTTCGTAAGTAAGCGAACGATAGAATGCCTTACGGATGTTAGGCACTTGGTCGCTGAATACGGTCTGGATGTTGGTTGTGCGTTTCAAGTTGTCATCGTGGAGTGACAATACGACACCGTCTTTTGTTGCCTGAAGGTCTGACTCCAAGTAGTCGGCACCCATATCGCGTGCCCAACGCCAAGAAGCCTCTGTTTCTTCCGGTGTCCAGTATGTACTACCGCGGTGTGCGATAACTGCGTACAAAGGTACATAGTCACGTACTTTTGCGAGGTCGTCGTTCAAAACTTGAACCTCAAATTTCTTTGCCTGCTGATTGAAGTCAACGAATTGCTGTTCATCAGAGCAAGATGTAATGGCTGTTGCGGCAACAAGGCCCAACATACCAAGTTTTACAATCTGTTTGTTCATAAGTAATTAAAAATTATAGATGAAAGAATTTCAATAATTTGTCTGCTCCGCACCAGTTTCAAGAACCGTGGTGCAAAGTGATATTTTTTATCAAGAGATTTAAAAGTGCCGCCCAGTTTTAGTTTTATTTGCCGGACGGCACTTATTTTCCTAATTGTTATTTATTAGCGTTTTTCTGCTCTACAAGATATTGTTCCTGCTTGTAGGTGAATGCCATGAATACGATTGAGAGTACGCATGCTCCGATAAGGAGGATGAATGTCCATTCCCAACCTGCACCTTCAGCAACATAACCGATAACGATGTTTGCCAAAACTGCTGTACCGAGCACGTAACCCATGAAGCCTGTCAAGCCGGCAGCTGTACCAGCAACATTCTTCGGAGCCAAGTCGAGTGCCTGAACACCGATCAACATCACAGGACCGTAGATCAAGAAGCCGATAGCAATCAAGCAGCCGATAACCACGTTCAAGTTGTCGAGGTTTTCCATATAGACAATGATTGCAACGATAATCAACGCCATGAAGATGATTGTCGGCAACGCGCGGCGTCCGTGGAACACCTTGTCGCTCAACCAGCCGCAGATGATTGTGCCTGGGATGGCTGCCATCTCGTATGCGAAATATGCCCAACCTGCATCTTTAAGGTTGATACCTCTTTCTGTAAGGATTGTAGGAGCCCAGTCGAGACATCCGTAACGAACCATGTATACAAATGCGTTTGCGATTGCGATGTACCAAAGCAGCTTGTTGCTGAGCACTGTGCGGAAAATCTGTGCTGTTGAAAGCACCTCTTCCGACTTCTTGGCATCGTAGTTCTTGCCGGCGCAACCGCTCCACTTCTCAATTGATGGCAAACCGCACGATTGTGGGGTGTCGCGAATCATCAAGTATGCGAGAATGGCGATAAGAATAGCTGTTGCTGCAGGGAATGCGTAAGTACCGATAAGGAAGTAGTACTGTTCCTGTGCGCCATAGAACCATGAACCGAACCACATTGCGCCGTAAACAGCCATCGGGCCTACCAAGGCTCCACCCACATTGTGGGCGCAGTTCCAGAACGACATCCATGTGCCGCGTTCCTTGATCGAGAACCAGTGGGTCATCACGCGTCCGCACGGAGGCCAACCCATACCGTTAAACCAACCTACGAGGAAGTTGAGCACTGCCATCAATGTAATCGCCAAACCTTTGTTTCCAGCGCCAATCCATTGAATAGGTACAATCATGAACAACATTGACAACGCTGCGCAGATAAGTCCCAACGGGAGGAACTTGCGGGCGTCGCTGCGGTCGCTGATTGATGCCATCAAGAATTTTGAGAATCCGTATGCAATGGCGTTCATCGAAAGAACGATACCAAGCTCGCCTTTTTCAAAGCCAAACGGCGCCAACGCCGGGATAGCCATTGAGAAGTTCTTACGGACGATGTAGAAACCGGCATAGCCGATAAAGATACCTAAAAATACCTGCCAACGATAGTTCTTGTAAGTTGAATCTATCTTCTCCTTTGCCATCTCGGGCTTAAAGGGAGGGGGTGTTAAAAAACCTGACATGATTGAAATAGATTTTTGTGTAGTTTTTATTATAAGTTAATTTCTTAATCTCTTTCGGTTTCGTTAGGAAAACTCCTGTTTTTCGTTCGCAAACATAGTAATATTTTTTGGATTTCACCACGAAATTTAGGAGAATTTTTCCAAAAAAATTACTATGTCACGAAGAACAGGTTTAAAATCAACCAATTACAATCCTAAACAAACCATAAAAATTATGCTCAAGAGCTTTGAGGGAAACACCGACGTATCCCCTCAAACACTCCTACTTACTTGTTCAATTTTTCCGTTGCCTCAAGGTCGAGAGCGCGTGCAAGTATGGATATCGGATGCTCCACCTTCGTAGGTGTCGACATCTCAATCTGCCACTTGCAGGTTTCGCAATCGGTTGCCACAACATCGACTTTCGCCTTTTCAATCTCTGCAAAAAGCGACGAACCGATACCTTGCGAAGTTTCATAATTTTCCTTCTTGAAACCGTATGTTCCGGCGATGCCGCAGCATTGCGACGGAAGAACCGTCAGCTCCATACCCGGAATCTTGCGGAGCAGGTCGATTGAATAATACGACCATCCGAGCTTCTCCATGTGGCACGGTGTGTGGTAAGCGGCTTTCAAATGGAAATCATTGCGAAACTTCAATTTCGCTCCGTTTTCAATCAACATATGCACAAAGCGGGTTGCAAGATTAATCTGGTCGCGCACGTCGGAATTGTCGACACTGAGCAGGTGAGGATATTCATCGCGCATAGTGAACACGCATGTCGACGAAACTCCCACAACCGGGCGATTGTCTTCGTTGACCGACTTGCGTATCGACGACACGTTGAGCGCGGCCTGCTTCTTCGCCTGATTGATCAATCCGTTGGAAATCAAAGCCACACCACAGCACTTCTCCTCATCAAGGAGATGCACACCATAGCCGAGAGCGTTGGCTACAGCCACGAAATCCTTGCCGAGTTGCGGATAGTTGTAGTTGACATAGCAACCATGGAAGAAGCTGATATGCTTCTTAAACGCATCCTGACGCGCTTCGGCGTTGCGCTGGAACCACGTTTCGAATTTCTGTCCAGAATATTTCGGGAACGTGCGGTGTCCGTCGATTTTAAGCACACTGTCCATCACCATCTTCACCGGCTTCAAGCCGAGCGCGAAATTGGTCACAGGAGCGACCATTGTGGCGAATGTGCCCATAAAATCGGTGTTTGCGAGCAATTTGTCGCGAAGCGACGGGCGGTGTTTGCTGTATTTTATGCGCGCCGACTGGATGATGTCGCCGATTTTCACATTCGACGGACAAGCCACCTCGCAACGCTTGCAGTTAAGGCAATATTTCAACGCCTCGTCAAAAAATTCGCCTCTCTTCAAGCGGAGACGCTCGCCGTCGGGTCCTGCCTGCTTCGGACCTGGATAGTTCGGATTCACCGGAACCACCGGGCAGTATACCGTGCAGACTGTGCACTTTATGCACTGCTCGAAATTGTTGGCGGAAATGTTTTTATCTTGTAAGTTTTCCATTGTTTCCTTTCGTTTATTTCAAATTGTCTGCGACATACAATGCGGTCAAAAGCGCCACTCCGGCACCGCAACCCTCATAGAGAGCATTGAATCCGCTGAGCACCGAACCTACGGCATAGAGATTCTCAAGCACTTTGCCTTCTTTCTTCACATTGAAATTGGCATCGGTAGCAACTCCGAATGTCTGATAACCCTGCTTGTTGAAGAACTGTGGGTCGCACCATTCGGCACGGTCTGCCGCAAAATCAACATCGAGTCCGAACACCGGCTCCACAATTTCGTTTGAATGAGCCACCAAGCCGTTGCTGAAGAAACTGCCTGTGGTCAGGATATAATTGTCGGCTTTTATGCCGTTATCTGCATGATTTATTGTGTATACAGCCTTGACCTTTCCTCCTTCGACGTCGGCACGCACCACACTGTCGCCAAGCATGAACACGCCTCCAAGACGCTCAAACTCGCGGCGAAGTTGCTGCTGTGTGCGGATCCCTGACACCGAAGGTGGCATTGTCGGCACTAAGACTACAGACGGCACTGCTTTCCGTAACGCTTTCACAAGTTTCTGAGAAGCGAGTCCCACTGCGGCCGGCAATACCACCGCATCAACCCCAATAGAGTAATTTTTAAGTATGGTCAATAACTGATTATGTATGTTCTCTTTGTCAAGAACACGCGCAATGTTTGTGGCGCGCATTTCTGTAGGGCTTTTGCGCAGACGGTCGACCTCTTCGATATGAATGAGCTCCTGACAGCACTCGGCACCCATGTCCTCCAACGCGTCGGTCACGAATTTCATGTTGAAATCCAAGAAACCTGCGATGTTGGCAACACGCACCTTCTTGCCCTTGAATTCTTCAGCACCCTTGAAACGGCAGAATTCCGACAACGTCAGCCAAGCCGGTTTCAATGTGCCCATCGGAGTGAGATGCAACGCATTTTCCGTTGCCTCGCCTTCCACTTCCACACCACTGTCGGCAAGCAGTTGTTTTGCCTCGGATGCATATTTGGCGAAATCTCCGATTTTCTTATATGGATGAGAGGCTTCGAGTTTCGCAACTGCCTCCTCTGGATTATCCACAGCTGTACCGTCAGGCAGACGGTTGAGCAGCTCGAACGAGCCGGAAGAGAAATGCAATGCGCTCTGTCCGGCAGAGATAATGGCGCTCTTGACGCCCTTCTTCTGCAAGCGGATGCCACAGGCGAGTCCGCTGAGGCCGCCGCCGATGATTACTGTATCGAATTTCATTTTTCTACCTCCTCGTTGTTAAGTTTCATGTCGCACACACCGCCGTAAAGCCACTGTGTGAACTCATTTTCTCTCAAAGCATCGCCCCAAGCCACAGGATAAACACCTTTCCAGCGTTCATTGAGGAATGTGGCAAGATTGCCTTTCGCCTTCTTCGCGCAGTTGTGAGCCTCGCCGAGAAGTCCGGCGGCACGGCAGGCGCAAAGTTCGCCCTGGCACGTTCCCATACCCACACGGGTGCGGCGGCGCAGGTCGATCATATTTGTCACGTGGAGCTCGTTCAACGCGTAGTTGACCTCTCCCACCGAAACATCCTCGCATTCGCACACAAGGCTGTTGTCGTATTCTGTGCTTGACGGGATTTTTTCGGCAAGTTCACCATGACGATGATATGCGGATTTCTGACCTACGCTCATGTCGAACGTTTTGCCCGACGGCACATCCTTCGGAGCGCGGGAGCCTGGAAGCGGAGTCTCGGCTGTGACGCATTTCTTGTCCACGCCGAGCTTCTTGCAAGCCAAGTCGGCAGCCCATTCCGCCATCAAGCGGTAGGTCATCAGCTTTCCGCCAGTGATTGTGGCGAAACCAGGCACGCCGTCGCGTGTCTCATGGTCGAGAAGCACGATGCCGCGGCTGATGTTTCGTCCCGAAGGATCATCGTCGCTGGCAACCAGCGGACGCACACCCGCATAAGCGCGGAGGATGCGTGTCGACGCCAACGCCGGCGCGAGTTTCTCGCCCTCGGTGAGCAGCAAGTCGACCTCATCGGGAGTGACGCGCATATCGTCAACCTCGTCGAAGCCCACGCGGCTCGATGTCGTACCGATAAGGCAGATTGTGTCGCCCGGCACGAGGATATCGGCGTTGGCCGGCTTGCGGCAACGATTGAGCACTATATTGTTAACACGGTGTCCGAAAATCAGCAACGAGCCTTTGGCTGGGAACATCCCCACACGGCAGCCTGCCATAGCGGCGATGTTGTGACCCCAGATACCACCGGCGTTGATGGTCAACGGTGCGAAATATTTGCTTTTTTCCTTAGTCTTATGGTCGAAAACCTCAACGCCAATCACGCGGTTCTGCTCCTTGACAAGCGAAAGCACCTCGTGATACACAAGGATTTTCGCCCCATGGGCTTTTGCGTCGATAATGTTGGCGAGAGTGAGACGGAACGGATCGACAGAGCCATCAGGCACTTTCACCGCTCCGACAATCGTAGGATTGACCGACGGCTCCATGCGCTTAGCCAACTCCGGATCGATGATTTCGGCGTTGATGCCAGCCTCTTGGCACGACTTAACAAACGTTGCTTGATATGCCAGGTCGTCTTCCGGCAGGGTGATGAACAAGCCGTCGTTCTCCTCCACGCAGTGGCTTGCCACCTTGCGCAGAATCATGTTTTCCTTGATGCACTCCGAAGCCGACTCCTTGTCGGTCACCGCATAGCGGGCACCGCTGTGAAGCAGTCCGTGGTTGCGGCCTGTGGCTCCCGAAGCGAAATCGAAACGCTCCAGCAGCAAAACACGCAAGCCACGCAACGCGCAGTCGCGCGCCGTGCCGGCTCCTGTTGCTCCTCCTCCTATGACTATTACGTCATATTCGTTTTCTTTATTTACCATGTCTCTTTAAACTAACGAAGTATCAAAATAAAATCTCTGGTTTCTATGTCAAAACCGTTTATGTTTCATTTCACAGCAAAATTATATACAATTTTTTATTCACGAAACTTTTTCCGAAACTTTTTCTTGAAAAAAGCAAAAAAAATTTCGCCACGAAAGCAAAAACTTTCGTTTTTATGTTATAAAACATATTTTTATAGCACAGGAGCAAAAAAACTCCGAAAGCGGGAAGACTTTCGGAGTTAATCTTTAGCAAAGCGCAATCACTGCGCAATGACTAAATACATTCTTTCATCTATAATTATATTTGTATGCTTAGAACTCAAACGCCACGCGAGCCTGGATTGAGTGCAGGTTCTTGTCGAGCATGAATTCCTTTGTATACTCTTGGTTGAGTTTCTGATAAGAATAGTTCAAGCGAGCTACGATATTATCAGTAACGTAGTAGTTTACGCCCAAAGTGAACGTGTCAGCCTTACCGCCGATCACCGACTGGTCAGCCACGCCGAATGACTGGTGGAGCGTGCTTGAATAGAACTTGTCGCCATAGAACATGTGGCCTGCCATGATGTCGTTAAGATCGGTGTGGTTGAAGCGTGCTACAACCTCAAGCGATTTGCCTTTCGGACGGTTCATCAAAGCGTCAACACTGTTGTAGCGATAGTTCTTGCCAAGAATCATGAAGCCAGCCTCAACTGTATAGCCATAGAATTTGGCGTTCTGGTCAACACCCATAAGACCCTGGTAAGCCGACAGCGTTGGGAACATTGTTGAAAGCAGCGTTCCGAGCGATGAGGTGAAGTTGTAGTCCCAGTCGCGCTCACGCACATAGTCAGCGTGCAACCACTCGCCCTTCACATACACCTTCTTATAGCTTGCCATCACTTCGGCACCGAATTTCAGACCGGTCTTCACGTTGTTGATTGTTGCATTGAGGAATTTGGTGTTGTCAACGCAAGACTCAAGATTTGAAGACAAAGTCACAGTGCGGTTGTAATCGTCAGAACCGTTTGTGAAACCGTTTGCGTCAGGACGTCCGTAGTTTACAGAACCACCGGCATGGAATGCCCAGTCGTCACCGCTCACGCGTCCGAGCAGGCGGGCTGACAATGCATAGCCCATATCACCGCCTTTGACAACTTCTGTCGGGTTTGAGAATTTCTGTGAGAACACACCACCCTCAGCCCAGAAGTATTTGTGATAGTAGCGATAGCTGACACCGATTGCACGGCCTGTGCCGAGAGCAGCTACAGTAGCCGACTTATTGATGAACGGATAGTCCATCGTGCTCTGGATATTCTCAGCCGAGAACGGCTCAGCGAAGTTACCCACACGGAGGAAACCATTCTTGTTTGTGTGCCAACGCAGATATGCGTCTTTCAACCAGTTTTTCGAAGCGAAATCAACATCAAGCTTCATATCCACCTTCGATCCGATTTTGCTTATGATGCGGATGCGTGCGGCAGAGAATTTCGCGCCCGAACCGCGGTCTGTGTAATCGTCGATATAATGAGCACCGTCGATAGCGACGCGACCGCCGACACGGAATGAGAACTTGTCGTTGTCTGACTTGAATTTCACAAGGCCCTCATCCATGTAGCCTTGCAACTCGCGTTGTGCTTCGGTCAGTTCAGAATTGCTTTCCTGGGCAAACAATGGCATCGCGCCAGCCATACAGCAAACACCCAAAGCTAAGATATATTTTTTCATACTGTTATTTCAATTATATATTTCTTGTTCGTGGTTAGGTTTATTTCGCATAATGAAGTTCGTCGAGCACTTGCTGTGCAGTCTTCACCGGAGTGTTTTTGTGCAAGTTGTCTGGCAGACCGCATTTTGCATTCGAGCGGAAATAGTTCAGACCCTTTGCAAGATAGCCCTCAAGAGTCTCGCGGTAGAAATTGATAGCGAGGTCGGCGTGGTTGGTAAACGCACCGTCAACATAGTTCTTGTCTGCTCCACCTTCCTTCTTCGGGTCGCACCACGGACCTGTATACTTCAGGAGTTGCTCCTGAGTGTTGAATGTCCAAGCGTGGATGTCCATTCCTGTGCGGCGGATCATGTCGCCCTGCCATGGATACAAGCTTGTAGGATAGTCCTTGATATAGTCGATGTTCGGGCCCATTGCAGTAGCACCGTTGTCGATTGCGAAGTTGATCTTCTCAGCGTAAGACGCAGGAGTTGAGTTTGTCATATCATACATCAAGAACAATGTAGGAATCTTGCGTTTGAACTCCTTGTTCATATTGATAAGACCGCCGAGGCTGAATGTCTGAAGGATGATACGAGCCTTTGTGTTGGCGATATCCACGTTTCCAGGAACACCGTCTTTATAAGCGATCTTTTTCATTTTGCTGGCGTCCTCATCATACCAGCCGTGTTTCTTCAAGCATGCGCACAATGCTTTCTCCATGCCTGCAAACAAGTAAGGAGCCTTTGTCTCGATATAGACACCCGGACGGTTGCCGTTGTCGTATGGGTCTGGCTCATACTGAGTGCTGACATACTTTCCGTTCTCGTCACGGTTCACGATACGCTTGCCGTTGGCGTCACGCTTGATGCGGTAGCCCTCGGCAATCATAAGCACGTCGTCGAGAGTAAGAATGTCAAGACCTACAAACGAGCTGCGTGCCTGCTCCGGGTTGGCTTCGTTGAACCAAGAACCGATGTCGAGTTTCAGCAACTCATCATAAGTGAACGCGCTCACGTAGTCGTTCTGGCGGCTTGGATAGACAACCTCAACGTCGGTTGTGCGGAGAAGGCTTTCATCGTGAAGCGCAAGGATTACACCGTCTTTTGTTTTCTGAAGGTCGCACTCGATGTAGTCAGCACCGATGTTACGAGCCCAGCGCATAGCAGCCTCACTCTCTTCCGGAGCCCAGAACTCTGTTCCGCGGTGAGCGATGACGATGTTTTTGGGAGTGTAGTCGATCACCTCCTTCTGCTCGGCAGAAAGAACATGAAGTTCAGGAACGTCCTTTGTGGAGTATCCATCAGTTCTCACATCGTCCTGACAAGAGAACATACCCAGGCAAAAAGAGGCAGACAGTAAGTATACTGGCATCTTTTTGATGCAAGTGAAGTTTGATTTCATAAATAATATTTTGTTAATTAATAAAAAATTAGGTTTTTATCCTTTCTATTTTTTCAAGCATCTCCCTTTGCTGACGTCACACAAAAAGAGAACCGGCCGGCAGTTACGTCCTACTGCCAGCCGGAGCCTATATTCCTATTATTATTTTGTTCTGAAGATAGATTTGTTTCAATTGCCGAAAACACAGCATCGCCACAGGCAACACCGTCCATGAAAACCACAGACTCAAAAAACAGTTGGAAGAAATACCCCCCCTGTAGAATCAGCATAATTGCTTGAATAACAAGTGTTTAGCGTAAGCTTTTCCATTTTTTAATTTTAAGAGTAAAAGTTTCTCGTTCGGTTTCGTTTTAGTGCGATGAAAGCCATCATCTTTCATTACGCCACAAATGTATAAACAATAATTGAGATACGAAACTTTTTCGGTTGTTTTTTTTATTTAAAATCGATTTTTATTTCATTTTGAAATTTAGCAAGGAAATTTGTATGTTATGCAACATATTTTGGGGTCTTTCACTAAAAATATTTTGCAAAACTGTTATTTTTTCGTTATTTTGCAGAGCGAATCAAAAACTTTGAAATCAAATCATAACATATAATAATTCACATGACTAAAGACGAAAGGCAATCACTTATCCTCGATCTGCTCATGCAACAGGACTCGTTGCTTGTCACCGACTTGTCTGAGCAACTCAACGTCTCATCGGTTACGATACGAAAAGACTTGACAGAGCTTGAGAAAAAAAAGAAACTCTACCGCAACCACGGTAAAGCAATCCTCATAGACCCTTACAGTGAAAACAAGAATGTAAGCGAGAAGGAGCGGCTGTATGTGGAGGAGAAACGACTCATCGGCGCAGCGGCGGCGCAGCTGGTCACGCCGCGCGACTCCATCCTCATCGCATCCGGCACCACAGTCCACGCTTTGGCGCGCAACATCCACACGACCGACAAGCTGACCGTGATAACGGCATCGCTCGAAGTGGCGCGCATCCTTGCCAACGACCATAACATCGACATCATCGAACTTGGCGGAATCCTCCGCCACAGCAGTTTGTCGGTGGTCGGCAAATATGCAGAGTCGGCATTGAGCGACTTCTCCTGCAGCAAGTTGTTTATCGGTGTCGACGGCATAGACCTCGACTTCGGCATCACAACAACCGACATGATGGAGGCAAGCCTCAACCGCGTTATGATACAAACCGCGCAGAAGACCATCGTGCTCGCCGACTCATCCAAATTCGGACGCCGCGGCTTCAGCAAGATCGTCGACACAAAAGACGTGGACCACATCATCACCGACTCGCACATCTCTCCGTCAACGGCACACGCCATCGAGGAGATGGGCATAGAGCTGACAATTGTTCCTGTCCACTGACCTCCAACCAAGCACAAATAATAAAAGCAATCCCGGAAACCATCGTCTCCGGGATTGCTTTTATTATACCTATATATACTGATTAATATGCAAACATCGGATAGTCTGCCATCATGGCGTTAACCTTATCGCGCACAGAGCGGATAACCGCCTCATCCTCGTTGTGGCTGAGCACCGTGTCAATCATCTCGACGATGTCGCCCATGAGGTCTTCCTTCACGCCACGTGTAGTGATGGCAGCCGTGCCGAGACGCACACCCGATGTTTGGAACGGAGAGCGGCTGTCGAACGGCACCATATTCTTGTTGGCAGTGATGTCGGCGTCAACGAGCACCTTCTCTGCCACCTTGCCGGTGAGTTCCGGGAAACGGGTGCGCAAATCCACAAGGATGCAGTGGTTGTCTGTGCCGCCGCTCACAATCTTGTAGCCCTTTGCAATCATAGCCTCCGCCATAGCCTTGGCATTCTTCTTCACCTGCTTCTGATAGTCTTTGTATTCCGGCTGCAAAGCCTCGCCGAAAGCCACAGCCTTGGCGGCAATCACATGCTCAAGCGGACCGCCCTGAACACCAGGGAACACCGCAGAGTCGAGAATTGCCGACATCTTCTTCACAACGCCCTTAGGTGTCGTTTTGCCCCATGGATTCTCGAAATCCTTGCCGAGCAGAATCAAGCCGCCGCGCGGACCGCGGAGAGTCTTGTGGGTTGTAGATGTCACGATATGCGCATATTTCAACGGATTGTCGAGCAGTCCGGCAGCGATAAGTCCGGCAGGGTGAGCCATGTCGATCATCAACAACGCGCCTATTTCATCGGCAATCTTACGCATACGGGCATAGTCCCACTCGCGTGAATATGCGCTCGCGCCTCCGATAATCAGTTTCGGACGCTCGCGGAGAGCCACTTCCTCCATCATATCGTAGTCGACCAAACCGGTGTCTTCCTTCACACCATACTCAAGGGCATGGAAAACCAAGCCTGAGAAATTCACAGGTGAACCATGACTGAGGTGACCGCCGTGCGACAAGTTCAATCCGAGGAATTTGTCGCCTGGTTTCATCGTTGCCATAAACACAGCCATATTTGCCTGTGCGCCAGAATGCGGCTGCACGTTGGCATACTCGGCGCCGAAGATTTCCTTCACGCGCTCGATGGCAAGCGTTTCCGCCTCATCGACCACCTGACATCCGCCATAGTAGCGGTGGCCGGGATAGCCTTCTGCATACTTGTTTGTGAGGCACGACCCCATGGCGCGCATCACTTGGTCGCTGACAAAGTTTTCAGAGGCAATCAACTCTATGCCTTTCTTCTGGCGCTGATGTTCGCGCTCGATGATGTCGAAAATCAAATCGTCTCTTTTCATATTGGTCTTATATAATAAGTTTTATAATTATTTCTTTTTCTGCACCGACCAGCCAAACTTGCCTATCTTGTCGCCAAGTCCGTAATAGTTGCCGTGGGCATAGGCGATAAGGTCGGCTGCCTGCATGTCGAACGCTCCGGTTTCCGGATTGATGAAACGCTCGTCGGCAAGCGTGCAAAGCACTTCAGATATAAACATGTCGTGGCTGCCCAACGGGATTATCTCCTTCACGCGGCACTCGATAGACAGCGGCGCCTCCTCGATATAGGGAGCCTGCACCATCGTGCCGCGGCGCGGAGTGAGCCCCGTTTCCGCAAACTTGTCGTAGTCCCTGCCCGACCTCACTCCACACCAGTCTGCGGCACGCGCCATGTCGCGATTTGTGAGATTGAGCGTAAACTCCATGTTTTCCTTCAGCAATGCGTAGCTGTGACGCTCCTTGCGCACCGACACATAGCACATGGCAGGGTCGGAACATATCGTGCCAACCCACGCCACGGTTATCAGGTTATAGTTTTCCGGGGCGTTGCCACACCCCACAAGAATAGCCGGAAGCGGATAAATCATCGTGCCCGGACGCCACACTTTCTTTGCCATTAGCCCTTACTTCAGTTCTATATCCTCCTTTTCAATCATCCGCTCGCAGTAGCGGCATTTCAGCGTCACATTGTCCTTGTCGATGACGTTGAAATACGTGCGCATCGGCTCGTTGTTGGTGATGCACTTGGGATTGGTGCAACGCACGATGTCGACAATGTCGTCGGCAAGCGTCACCTTGAACTTTTTCACCACTTTGTAGTCCTCGATGATGTTCACGTTGACGTTTGGCGCAACCAAAGCCAGGCGGTTGAGCGTTTCTTCAGGAAAAGTCACACCCGACACTTTCAAGATGCCTTTTTTGCCGAGTTTCTTGCTGTCGAGGTTATAGCCGATTGTGACACTGCCCTCCACATTTTCCAAATCAAGCAGACGCACCACCTTGAAAACGAGGTGGGACGGAATATGGTCAATCACCGTGCCATTCTGCAAAGCGGCGACGGCGAGTTTGCTGTTATCGTTCATTTTCTCTGAGTTCCTTTACGTTAATACCTAAAACTTTGCAAATGATTGCCTGACGGGCATAGAGTCCGTTCTGCGCCTGCTGGAAATAGTAGGCTTTCGGATTGTCGTCGACATCCTGCGAAATCTCGCCTACACGTGGCAGCGGATGCAGGATGCGCACCGTTGGCTTGCTGTCGTCGAGCATCGAATTGTGGAGATTGTATAGATTCTTCACACGCTCATATTCCTCAAGGTCGGAGAAACGCTCGCGCTGCACGCGCGTCATATAAATGATGTCGCTCTCATTGATCACGTCCGGCGAGAACTCGCGAGTCTCGCGGTAACGGATGCCGTGCTCATTGCAGAAGTCCTTGTATTCCTGTGGCATTTGCAGCTCGTTGCACGCCACGAAATTGAACGTAGGGTTGAAATACGACATTGCCATCAGCAGAGAATGCACCGTGCGGCCATATTTCAAGTCGCCCACCATGGTGATTGTCAAGTCGCGCAGCGTGCCCTGAGTCTTATAGATAGAGTAAAGGTCGAGCATTGTCTGCGACGGATGCTGGTTGGCACCGTCACCGGCATTGATGACCGGCACACGCGACACCTCCGACGCATAGCGCGCCGCGCCCTCAAGATAGTGGCGCATTATTATCAGGTCGACATAGTTGTTGACCATCATGATTGTGTCCTTTAGCGTCTCGCCCTTCGACGAGCTCGACGTTGCCGCATCGGAGAATCCAATCACCCGTCCGCCAAGACGGTTCACTGCGGTTTCAAAACTCAGGCGGGTGCGTGTCGACGGCTCAAAAAACAGAGTCGCCACGACTTTGCCCTCAAGAAGTTTCCGGTTCGGGTTTGCCTCAAAATATTTCATATCCTCGAGCAAATCCAGCATCTCCTGCTTTGAGAAGTCGGAAATCGATACAAGACTTTCGTTTTCCATATATATATCTTCGTCTTATTGAATAAGTTAATATCCGAATAAAAAAATAGCCAATCCACACAAATCGTGCTGACTGGCTTATATCGTCGACGACAACGCCGCGGTGTCCGCTTGCCGGAAGTACCGCTGGAATAAGACTGTATGTTGGTTCGTCTGCTTCATTGTTGCCGTTCTTTCATTGCAAAGTTACGAAATCTTTGCAATGGGCAACACATTTGGTCCCGCTTTTTCACCTGAATTTTCATTTTTTTATGCGAATTGCTATCTTTGCACCTCAATTGAGGATATGTAGTATCCGATTAACAGTAAACAAAAATGGCAGAAACCCATACTACGCCGCATGGCACGACATTAATTCATCATACATAAAAACATTCGACATGACAGGCAAAGCTAAAGGCTATTTTCTCGGAGCAGTGGCTGCAGCCACATACGGCATGAACCCACTGTTCGCGCTACCACTCTACGACGACGGCATGGACTCTGACTCCGTGCTGTTTTTCCGCTATCTTTTCGCCATTCCGCTCCTTGCGATAATGCTCAAGGCACGTGGACGCAGCCTGGCGATAAAGCGTTGCGAGGTGGCTCCGCTGCTGTTTTTCGGCGTGATGATAGCGCTGTCGTCGCTCACGTTGTTTCTCAGCTACGGCTACATGGGAGCGAGCATCGCCTCCACGCTGCTATTCATATACCCCATTCTGGTGGCTCTGATAATGGCTGTAATGTTTCATGAGCGGCTCAGGGCGGCAACCGTAGTGTGCATGCTCTCGGCACTGCTCGGCATCGCCCTGCTCTACAAAAACGAGGACGGGTCGACAATAAGCCTTGTGGGCTCAATCATCGTGTTTTTCTCGTCGCTCTCCTATGCCATCTATCTCGTTGGCGTAAACCGCGTGAAAGCCATCAAGGACGAGCCTACACTGAAAATCACGCTCTACGTTCTCGTGTTCGGGCTCTCTGTGTTCATAATCAGACTGCTGTGGATTGGACAGATAACGATGCCGTCGCACTGGTATATGTGGGGCAACGTGCTGGGTCTTGCCGTATTTCCCACGGCGATATCCTTCCTGTGCACCACCGCCGCAATCCAGAGCATCGGCTCCACCCCAACCGCAATTCTCGGCGCGCTGGAGCCAGTCACCGCAATATTCTTCGGCATCATGATTTTCGGAGAGACAATGTCGGCACGGCAAAGCGTCGGACTGGTGCTCATAATCGTGGCTGTGACCCTGGTGATTGCCGGAGGAAGTCTTTCGGTGCCGCTGACACGCTTCCGGCGTCTCTTCCCGCGTCTGCTCAAAAGAAAATAATGTTGGCTGTTAGCGCAGAATTGCGTAACTTTACGGCCTGATTTCTGAACAGTAAAAATTCAACGATATGACTGCACAAATTCTTAACTTTATAACGTGGGACTGCAACCCCGACTTGATTTCATCGCCAATCACCATCCGCTGGTACGGACTGATGTTTGCCATCGGCTTTATCCTCGGCGCTTGGATTCTGTCGAAAATGTTCAAGCACGAGGGAGAGCACAGCAGCTGGGTGGATTCGATTTTCGTGATTGTGGTGATCTGCACCATCGTGGGCGCACGCCTCGGACACGTGTTCTTCTACGCGTGGGACTACTACTCGCAGCACCCTTCCGAGATACTCAAAGTCTGGGAAGGCGGACTTGCAAGCCACGGCGGGGCTATAGGCATCCTTATCGGAATCTGCCTCTACTCCTATTTCGTCACCAAGCGCTCGCCGCTGTGGACTCTCGACCGTCTTGTGGTGCCTGTGGCTCTCGTTGGCGGACTTATCCGTCTGGGCAATCTTTTCAACTCCGAGATTTTCGGTCATGTCACCACGCTTCCGTGGGGATTCTATTTTGTCGACTCTCTGGAATGGCAGAACATGTGTGCCGAATACGGTTACAAGGTGGCTTGCCACCCTACGCAGATTTATGAGGCTCTTTGCTACTTCGCACTGTTCGGACTGCTGATGTGGATGTACTGGAAGCGCAACTCAGAGGAACGCCGCGGACTGATTACCGGAGTGTTTTTCGTAGTTCTTTTCTTATGCCGCTTCCTCATCGAGTTTGTCAAGAACCCACAGGAAAGTTTCGAAGTGGGAATGCTCCTCAACATGGGACAGCTTCTAAGCCTTCCGTTCATCATTGCCGGCGTGGTTCTCGTTGTCCGCGCATTGCTTCGCCCGCGCGTGGCAATCGACTACAAAAACGAGTTCGCTCCGGAAGAAAAAAAGAAATAGCAAGCCATGTTGTCTTTCTATGACATCGTCGGTTTTTCCGACCACCCTGCCAACCTATCCTCCGCCGACAGGCTGCTTGGCATAGGCATCATAGCCGCAATCTGTCTGTTAGCATACTTTCTGCTCAAGAAGATAGTATTTCCTCTTGTCAAACGGTTCACAGAAAAGACCGAGACAACATGGGACGACCATCTGTTCAACAGCCGCGTGCTCAACCTGGCGGCATACCTGCTCCCGGCACTGCTCGCCTATATGTTTGTGCCAATGCTGTTCAGCGACCATCCGATGACCGTCACCGTCATCGACAAAGCGTTTCTGCTGCTCATCGTCGCAATATCCACACGACTGGTATGCGCGTTCATCTCTTCGTTCCAGATTATCAGCTCTGAATCCGAGCTGCTGAGAAAACGTCCGCTGACTGGTATATACCAGACATTCAAGATTCTTGTGGTATGCGTGGGCATAATCCTTGCTGTCAGCATATTGCTCAACCGTGAGCCAAGCACCATCCTTGCCGGACTCGGTGCCTCGGCAGCCGTGCTCATGCTGGTGTTCAAGGACTCGATAATGGGACTTGTGGCAGGCATACAAATCAACTACTACGACATCCTGCGTCCGGGCGACTGGATGATTCTCGAAAAGCGCGGCGCCAACGGTCTGGTAACCGCCGTGACTCTCAATTTCGTGAAAGTGCAGAATTGGGACAATTCGGTCACAACCATCCCCACACATGCGCTGATTACAGAGTCGTTTCAGAACTTCCGCAACATGTGGGAAGAGGGCGGACGCCGGATGCGCGAAATGGTTTATATCGACATCACTTCGGTGCACACGTGCTCTGCCGACGAGGTTGAACGCCTGGCGGCAATGATTCCCGACTGCCCGACATACGGCACCGACGTGACAAACCTATTCTTTTTCCGATTCTATATGGAGCACCGCATGCGCTCAAATCCACTCACCAACCCGCAGCCGCACCTGATGGTGCGCCAACAGCCAGTGTCGGCTTGCGGACTGCCCGTGGAGCTTTACTGCTTCACTTCATGCACGCAATGGGTCGATTTTGAGCACTTCAAGGCGGAAATTGTAGAGACGGCTTACGCCTCGCTCGGCAAGTTCGGCTTGAGAGCGTTCCAGTCGCCTTCGGGAATAGACTTCGACAAATTGAAAAATTAACGTATGGCGAACAACAATATCATCATAAAAGGCGCAAGGGTCAACAATCTGAAAAACATAGATTTGGAGATTCCTCGCGGCAAATTCATCGTTATCACCGGACTTTCCGGCTCCGGCAAATCGTCGTTGGCGTTCGACACGCTTTATGCCGAAGGACAACGGCGTTACGTGGAGAGCATGTCATCGTATGCCCGGCAGTTTCTCGGCCGTATGCAGAAGCCTGAATGCGACTTCATTAAAGGATTGCCGCCTGCCATCGCCATCGAGCAGAAAGTGTCGACGCGCAACCCGCGAAGCACGGTGGGAACAGCATCGGAAATCTACGACTATCTGCGGCTGCTGTTTGCACGTATCGGCAAGACGTTCTCGCCCGTATCGGGCAACTTGGTGAAGAAAAACACGGTGGATGATGTTGTTGAATGCATGAAAAACTATGCCGACGGCACACGCATCGCCATCGTCGCACCCATCGTCCTGCCATCTGGACGAACCATCGAGGAGCAGCTCGACATCTACAAAAAGGAAGGCTTCTCACGCATTGAGCGCAACGGCGAATTTCTACAGATTGACGATGCCAAAGACTGCGACACGAACTGCAACCTGCTAATCGACCGTCTGACCGTCTCTTCCGACGCCGACACCATAAGCCGCCTTACCGACTCTGTGGAAACGGCGTTCTACGAAGGCGACGGACAATGCCGTCTGCTCGCATGGACGTCCGACGGCATCACGGCCGCGGCTTTCTCAAAACGATTCGAGGAGGACGGCATCGAGTTTATCGAGCCAACCGACCAGCTGTTCAACTTCAACAACCCTTACGGCGCATGCCCCACCTGCGAGGGATTCGGACGTGTGCTCGGCATTGACGAGAACCTTGTTATCCCCAACAAGGCGCTGTCGGTCTACGACGACGCCGTCGTGTGCTGGCGTGGAGAGAAAATGAGCGAATGGAAGCGTGCGTTTATCATCGCCGCCGCCAAACGCGGTTTCCACGTGCATCGCCCGTATTACCAACTATCCGACGAGGAGCGCGCGCTGCTGTGGCACGGTGCGCCGGGAATCTACGGCATCGACAGCTTCTTCGATATGGTGAAAGACAACCAATACAAGATACAATACCGAGTGATGATGGCGCGCTACCGCGGAAAGACAGCGTGCCCCGAATGCCACGGAAGCCGTCTGCGGCACGAGGCTCTATACGTGAAAATTGCCGGCAAAACGATAGCCGACATCGTGCGGATGCCAGTAAGCGACGTGCGCCAATGGTTTGACACCTTGAGCCTTGACGACTCCGACGCACGCATCGCCAAACGCTTGCTCACGGAGATTCGCACCCGCATAGGATATCTTTGCGATGTGGGACTGGAATATCTGACGCTCGACCGCCTGTCGTCGTCATTGTCGGGCGGCGAAAGCCAGCGCATCAACCTCGCCACGTCATTGGGAAGCAGCCTTGTAGGGTCGCTCTACATCCTCGACGAACCGAGCATCGGACTGCACTCACGCGACACCGAACGGCTTATCCGCGTGTTGCGCCGCCTGCAGCAGCTGGGAAACACGGTGGTCGTTGTGGAGCACGACGAGGAAATCATGCGTGCCGCCGACTGGATTATCGACATCGGACCTTTGGCTGGACGCGGAGGCGGCAATGTGGTGTATCAAGGGCCTGTCGACAAGCTCGACAAAGCCACCGACAGCCTGACGGCAAAATATCTAACCGGCGAGATGCAAATACCTCTGCCCAAGCTGCGCCGGCGCACTCACAACTACATCGAGATTATCGGTGCGGCGCAAAACAACATCAAGGGCATCGACGTGCGCTTCCCGCTGCAGGTGATGACCGTGGTGACCGGCGTGAGCGGCTCTGGAAAGTCGACTCTCGTGCGCGACATCCTCTACAACGCGCTACTGCGCCACTTCGGCGAGGCCTGCGAGAACACAGGGTCATACACCGATCTGCGCGGCGACCTGTCGCTCATCAACAGCGTGGAATTTGTAGACCAGAACCCCATCGGGAAATCTTCGCGCAGCAATGCGGCGACCTATCTTAAGGCTTTCGACGAAATCCGCAGGCTGTTTGCCGAGCAACAGGGCGCGAAACAAATGGGCTTCGACGCCGGATATTTCTCCTACAATGCCGAGGGCGGACGCTGCGAGGAATGCAAGGGCGAAGGCACAATCACCATCGAGATGCAGTTTATGGCAGACATCACGCTGCAATGCGAGTCGTGCCACGGCAAGCGATACAAGCCCGAGGTTCTTGCCATCGAATACCGCGGCAAGAACATCTACGACATCCTCAACATGACCATCAACCAGGCCATCGAGTTTTTCAGCGAATCGAAGGGCACTACGGAGACACGCATCGTGAAACGTCTGTTGCCGCTGCAGCAGGTGGGATTGGGCTACGTCAAGATGGGACAATCGTCGTCGACACTGTCGGGCGGTGAGAACCAACGCATAAAGTTGGCTTATTTCCTCAGTCAGGAGAAGCAGCGCCCGTCGATGTTCATCTTCGACGAGCCTACCACGGGTCTGCATTTCCACGACATCAACACTCTGATGGCATCGTTCAACCGCCTTATTGAGAAGGGACACACAATCATAATCATCGAGCACAATCTCGATGTGGTGAAGTGTGCCGACCACGTGATAGACATGGGTCCTGAGGGAGGCAACGGCGGCGGACACATCGTGTGTGCGGGCACACCCGAGGACATCGCGGCATGCCCGGACAGCTACACCGGACGTTTTCTGAAAGAAAAACTTAAATAACCTATTTCTCGCTCTGCTTCTTCAGCAAATCGCGGATTTCAGTGAGCAGCTGCTCTTCCTTGCTTGGAGCCGGAGGTGCGGCAGGCTCCTCCTCCTTTTTGCGCATCAGTTTGCCGATAAGTTTGACAAACAAGAAAATCGACAAGGCAATGATAATAAAGTCGAACGCCGTCTGCAAGAAATTTCCATAGTTCAGCGTCACGGCATCCTGCATCACGCCGTCGACCATCTCCGCAGGTTTCAACTCAAGCTTAAGGTCTGTGAAATTCACTCCTCCGACAAGCAGCCCGAGAGGAGGCATAATCACGTCGGCGACAACAGAAGAGATAATTTTACCGAAAGCGCCGCCGATAATCACACCGACAGCCATGTCAATCACGTTGCCCCGCATCGCGAAGGCTTTGAAATCTTGTAAGAATTCACTTTTTCCCATAGTATTCAGTCTGTTTTATAAAAAAATAGGACTGATTTTCAGCCATTCAGCCTCAAACCAGTCCTAAATTATTTTGTCATGTCTTGCGATTAGAACTCGCAGTTACCCGGAGTGCGTGGGAACGCAATGACGTCGCGGATATTGGTCATACCAGTCACGAACAGCACAAGGCGCTCGAAGCCGAGTCCGAAACCAGAGTGAGGCACAGTGCCGAAACGGCGAGTGTCAAGATACCACCACATATCCTTCATCGGGATGTTGAGTTCCTCGATGCGCTGGCTCAGCTTCTCATAGCTTTCCTCACGCTCCGAACCACCGATAATCTCTCCGATTTTCGGGAACAGCACGTCCATGGCACGCACAGTCTTGCCGTCTTCGTTCTGCTTCATATAGAAAGCCTTGATTTCCTTCGGATAGTCGGTAAGGATTACAGGGCGCTTGAAATGTTCCTCTACGAGGAAACGCTCATGCTCGCTCTGAAGGTCGGCTCCCCAATAAACAGGGAATTCAAACTTATGTCCCGACTCCTCAAGGATTTTCACGCCCTCAGTATACGTGAGTCGTACAAATTCTGTGTTGACAACCGATTTGAGTCGCTCAACAAGATCCTCGTCATACATCTTTGCAAGGAATTCAATATCATCGGCAGCATGCTCGAGAGCATAGCTTACGCAATATTTGATGAAATCCTCTGCCAACTCCATATTGTCGTTGATGTCGTTGAACGCAACCTCAGGCTCAATCATCCAGAACTCCGACAAGTGGCGCGGAGTGTTGGAATTCTCGGCGCGGAACGTAGGTCCGAACGTATAGATTGCGCCGAGAGCCGTTGCTCCAAGCTCGCCCTCAAGCTGTCCGGAAACGGTAAGGCTGGCAGGCTTTCCGAAGAAATCCTGAGAATAGTCCACCTTGCCCTCTTCGTTCTTAGGGATATCGTTGAGATCAAGCGTTGTCACTTGAAACATCGCGCCGGCACCCTCGCAGTCGCTCGATGTGATGAGCGGCGTGTTGAGATAGAAGAAACCACGGTCGTTGAAGAATTTGTGGATTGCATAAGCCAACGTGTGGCGTATACGGAGCACCGCGCCGAAAGTGTTTGTGCGCGGACGCAGATGAGCCTTCTCGCGCAGGAATTCGAGAGTGTGTCCTTTTTTCTGCAAAGGATAAGTCTCAGGATCGGCAGTGCCGTAGATTTCAAGCGTTTCCGCCTGCACCTCGGCAGTCTGACCCTTGCCCTGCGACTCCACGAGTTTGCCTTCTACGTGGATGCTCGCACCCGTTGTGATGGGTTTCAGATCCTCGTCGGAGAATTTCTCCATATCGAAGACAATCTGAAGGTTCTTTATTGTAGAGCCGTCGTTGAGAGCCACAAACTGCACATGCTTGTTGCCGCGGCGCGTGCGCACCCAGCCTTTCACACAAACGTCTGTGCCAATCAACTCAGGCGCCCATATTTCTGAAATTTTTGTACGTTTCATTTTGTATGATTTAAAATTCTATTCAAAAGATCCTTGTTTCAAGAAGTTCACTTCTTCCTGAGTAAGGTAACGCCAGCGTCCGCGTGGCAGATTCTTCTTTGTCAAGCCAGCGAAATACACACGGTCAAGTTTAGTCACGCGATAGCCGAGCGACTCAAACATACGGCGCACGATACGGTTGCGTCCGCTGTGGATTTCGATTCCCGCCTGGTTCTTGTCGTGGTCGTTGACATAACTGATTGCATCTGCGTGGATTGGTCCGTCCTCAAGTTCGATGCCGTCGGCAAGCTGCTGCATATCGTCTTCAGCGATGTCTTTGTCGGTCCACACTTGATAGATTTTTTTCTTCACATATTTCGGGTGAGTCAGCTTCGAAGCCAAGTCGCCGTCGTTTGTGAGCAGAAGCACGCCAGTAGTGTTGCGGTCAAGGCGTCCTACAGGATAGATGCGCTCCTTGCAAGCGTTCTTGACGATGTCCATCACCGTGAGACGTCCGTCTGGATCGTCGCTTGTAGTGACACAGTCTTTAGGCTTGTTGAGCAGGATATAGCATTTGTTTTCGAGCGTAACCACCTTGTCGTTGTATTCAACCACGTCGTCGCGCTTGATTTTTGAGCCGAGTTCGGTAACAACGTTTCCGTTCACCTTCACAAGTCCTTGCTGTATCAGCTCGTCAGCCTCACGACGCGAGCAGATTCCGGCATTCGCCATAAACTTGTTCAAGCGTACTTCCTCGTTCGGATCCACTTCAGGCACATCGTAGACAATCTGTTTTGGACGTGGAGTGAAACGCTGTCCGCCCTGGCGGTTGAAACTTGCACCCGGACGATTGTTGTTGTAGCCTCCCTGACGGTTGTTGTTATTGTAACCTCCCTGGCGGTTGTTGTAGCCACCCTGACGGTTGTTGTTGTAGCCGCCCTGACGGTTGTTGTTGTAGCCACCTTGGCGGTTGTTGTTGTAGCCGCCCTGGCGGTTGTTGTTGTAGCCGCCCTGGCGGTTGTTGTTGTAGCCACCTTGGCGGTTGTTGTTGTAGCCGCCCTGCTGGTTGTCATAATTGTTGTATCCGCCGTCGTGCTGCTGGTCGGAGTAGCCACCCTGGGCATTGTTGTAGCCACCCTGGCGGTTGTTGTTGTAGCCGCCCTGACGGTTGTTGTAGCCGCCCTGACGGTTGTTGTAGCCGCCCTGACGGTTGTTGTAGCCACCCTGGCGGTTGTTATAATTGTTGTATCCGCCTTGACGGTTGTTGTTGTAACCACCCTGGCGGTTGTTGCCATAACTGTTGTAGCTGTTCTGATTGTTGTAGTTCGGTCTGCGATAGTCCTGACGTGGCGCTGCGTCGCTTCCACCTTCCACAGGCGCACCCTGTGCTGAATCAGTAGGCACAAACGAAGCTTTCGGATTGTAAGTAACCTTCTCAAAGTGTCCTGACTCGCCATTCATCTCCTGAGACTCGCCGATGCGTCTTCTTTTCGGCTTTTTGTTCTCTTCCATAGTAAATTCAATTGTTTTTTATATACAAATACTGCCTCGCGGCGTCTTTTTTATCTTTGCTATTAATTTGTAATCTTAATTCTTAAAAACTTGTAGATTTAAATCAATTTTGCAATTTATAATTCCATCGACAAAGTAACTGCATTTTTTTCAAATGGAAAAGCACATAATTAAAAAAGGCTTTGTCAGAAACTGAATTTTAACATTCTTTTTAATTATGTGCTTTCCTACAACTGTTTCAATGCTTTAGAACCCAGTGTAGTTGTGAGGAGTAATCGCTTTAAGCTCTTCTTTCACGGCATCGCTCACTTTGAGCGTGTCGATGAAGCTGGCGATGCTTTCGGCGTCCACCTTGCTGTTGGTTCGGGTGAGAGCCTTCAGCGTTTCGTAAGGCTTCTCATATCCTTCGCGGCGAAGGATGGTCTGGATTGCCTCGGCAACCACATTCCACATATTGTCGAGGTCGCGGCTGATGGCTGCTTCATTGAGCAGCAGCTTGTGCAAGCCCTTGAGGGTGCTGTGAAGCGCTACCATCATGTGAGCCAACGGCACACCGACATTGCGCAGCACAGTGGAGTCGGTCAAGTCGCGCTGCAGGCGTGAAACCGGCAATTTGCCAGCCAGGTGGTTAAGAATTGCGTTGGCCAGACCGAGGTTGCCCTCCGAGTTCTCGAAGTCGATTGGATTCACCTTGTGAGGCATGGCTGAAGAACCCACCTCTCCGGCTTTGATTTTCTGTTTGAAATACTCCATCGAGATATATTGCCACATGTCACGGTCAAGGTCGATCATTATCGTGTTGATGCGCGCCATGGCATCGAAGAGAGCAGCCAGGTTGTCGTAGTTTGAAATCTGAGTTGTCCACTCCTCACGCTCGATGCCGAGACTCTCATTGAGAAATTTCTTGGCAAACGCACGCCAGTCGCGGTCGGGGAAAGCCACGCGGTGGGCGTTGAAATTGCCCGTAGCGCCACCAAACTTGCCGCTCACCGGCACCTGCTTCAACAGCTCTATCTGCTTCTCCAAGCGGTAGGCAAACACGCGGATTTCCTTGCCCAAGCGTGTCGGCGACGCAGGCTGTCCATGGGTTTTGGCAAGCATTGGAATGTCTTTCCACTCCTCGGCATACTGGTTGAGCAAGCCAACCATCTCATCGAGCAGAGGCAGGTAAGCCTCGTGGAGAGAGTCGCGGATGAGCATCGGCACCGAAGTGTTGTTGATGTCCTGCGACGTGAGTCCGAAATGGATGAACTCCTTATATTGAGCCAAGCCAAGACGGTCGAACTGCTCCTTTATGAAATATTCCACCGCTTTCACGTCGTGGTTGGTTACGCTTTCGATATCCTTCACGCGCTGCGCGTCGTCGACCGAAAATTTGGCGTAGATGTCGCGCAGCTCTCCGAAGAGTGCGTGGTCAACGCCCGCAAGTTGCGGCAACGGAAGTTTGCAGAGGGCGATAAAATATTCGATTTCAACTTTTACGCGATAGCGGATCAACGCGTATTCAGAATAGTAATTTTCCAGAATCTCCACCTTGCCGCGGTAACGACCGTCGATTGGAGATATGGCTGTCAGTGATGAGAGAGACATTTATGTTTGTTTTTAAGATTGATATTTTCAATAACTCTGCAAAATTACTATATTTCCACCAATCTGCAAGCATCGTAACGGCATATTTTTTTTCGTTTATTATCATTCTGATTATCCAATAGATACGTCATCGAGCAAACTTTTGCCCAAAAAATTATCTCCAAAAAATTTGGAGGATTAAAAAATTCGCCATACCTTTGCAACGCTTTTGAGAAGCAAGGGTGTTTAGCTCAGCTGGTTCAGAGCATCTGCCTTACAAGCAGAGGGTCGGCGGTTCGAATCCGTCAACACCCACAGCAAGAGTCGCTTTTTCAAGCGACTCTTTTTATTTCCACCCTACCGTCAATTATATGTCAAGAATCGAAAAAGAGAAACGCGTGGTCGGCGTGATGGTGCGCCTATACTGCCGCAAGAAAGAAGGCAACAGCGAGCTTTGCGACAGCTGCCGTCAGTTGCTCGCCTATGCCGAGTCGCGGTTGGAGCATTGTCCGTTCGGAGAGCGCAAAACGTCGTGCCGCCGATGCACAGTGCACTGCTACAAGCCGTCGATGCGCCAACAGGTGCGCGAGGTGATGCGCTTTTCAGGTCCGCGCATGATTTTCTACGAACCGCTGGAAACAATACGTCACATTTTCAAATAACCAACACCGACAATGGTAAAAAAAGAATACATCGAGAAAAACCGGCAATGGCTTGCCGACAAGGCGCAAGAGACAGGAGTGAAACCGCTGCCCAAAGGCATCTATTACAAAGTCATCGCATCGGGCGACAAAGACGGACGCAAGCCGTCGGCACGCAGCGTTGTCACCGCACACTACACCGGACGCACAATCAACGGGCGCACATTCGACAGCAGCCGCGGGGGCTCTCCGCTTGCAGCACGGCTCAGCGACCTAATCACAGGTTGGAGCATCGCGATGCAACAGATGCACATAGGCGACCGATGGGAAGTGTATATCCCGGCGGAGATGGCTTACGGCAAACTGTCGCAGCCCGGCATTCCCGGCGGCTCCACACTAATCTTCGACATGGAGTTGCTCAGCGTATATTAACGGCAACTATCTCTGGAAAGCGTCGACAGATTTGAGAGTAATCAGCCAATGCGGTTTACGCCGCTATGGATTGTTCTCTATTTTTTTGCGAAGTGAGATAACCAAGGCAAAACGACTAAAGAAAGAATATTATGAGGACAAAAATGCAGACATATAATGTGAGCGAAGAACTCAATCGCACATTCGGCGCACCTGGTACAGATAGCCGCAAAGAAGCCGAAAATCAAGCTTGGGAAGAATATAACGCCCAAATTCTGCTTGACGCTCGTAAACAATCGGGGCTGACTCAATCAGAACTTGCCAACAAAATCGGAGCTGATAAAAGTTATATTTCTCGTGTAGAGAGAGGGCTTACCATACCTTCAATCTCCACATTTTACCGCATAGTTTCGGCCATGGGACTGACTGTTGAACTCAGGTGAAAGTTAATATGAGAAAAATAGCATTGCTGATTTTATGTTCATTTGTATAACGCATCGGCAATGACAAACGTTCCGGCAATTTCATTACTCTTCGTCATGGTAACTATACCATCAGCTACTGCCATCTCTCGCACATTCTCGTTCCCAAAGGTAGACCTGTCAAAGCAGGTTCTCCAATCGCTATCACTGGTTCCTCTGGCCGCTCCACAGCCCCATATCTTCACTTGTCCACAAAATACAAGCGTAAGCCTATAGATACCAAGGTGTTATTGGATTATATCATCCAATCAAAATAGCCCAAAATTTTGGTGTCAGGGTATAAATCAGCAGAAAAGATTTTGGTATTAGGGTATAAATACGCAAAAAAGATTTTGGCATTAGGCTTTTTCCATGTAATTTTGTGAGCAAAAAGGGAATAATGGCAGATATAATATTCAAGCGTAAAATCTATTCCAAACTAAAGGAATGGAAAGAGACCTCTAAAGGCAAAACTGCATTGCTTTTAGAGGGAGCGAGGCGTATAGGAAAGTCTACTATTGTGGAAGAATTCGCTCAAAAGGAATATCGCTCATACATTTTGATAGACTTTAATGAAGCCTCGAAAGGAGTAAAGGGACTGTTTGATGATTTGATGGACATGGATTATATTTTTCTGTACTTGCAGAATTTTTATAAGACCACATTGCATGAAAGAGAGTCTGTGATTATCTTTGATGAAGTACAGCAATGTCCAAAGGCTCGCCAGGCAATCAAATATCTAATCAAAGATGGTAGATATGATTATATTGAAACAGGGTCCCTTATTAGTATCCGAAAGAACACCAAGGATATCAGCATCCCCAGTGAAGAAAATCGACTTGAAATGTTCCCATTGGATTATGAAGAGTTTCGATGGGCAATGAATGATGATACAACTATGCCTCTGATGCGAAAGTTCTTTGAAAGAAAGATGTCATTAGGTGACAGCTTGAATCGTCAGAAAATGCGCGAATTGAGGTTGTACATGTTGATAGGAGGAATGCCACAGGCTATCAATGCCTATTTAGACACAAACAATTTGCAACATGTTGATATGGTGAAACGACAGATTATACAACTATATGCAGACGATTTCAGGAAAATAGACCCTACTGGGAAAATTTCAAAATTGTTTATGGCTATACCGTCTCAGTTGAGTCGTAATCTGTTACGTTACCAACCAACACCTGTAGTTGGGAAAATGGGGGCTGACAAAATCGACGAGATGATTCTTTGCTTGGAAGACAGTAAAACCGTTAACGTGGCTTATCATGCGGATGATCCCAATGTTGGAATGTCATTGGCAGCTGATTATGGAAAATATAAGTTATATATAAGTGATACTGGATTGTTTGTAACATTGGCATTTTGGGATAAGGATTTTACGGAAAATATCATATATCAGAAACTGCTTGATGATAAATTATCTGCTAATCTGGGATATGTATATGAAAATTTGATTGCGCAAATGCTTCGTGCTTCAGGCAACAAACTGTTTTACTATACTTTCCCTAAAGATGATACCCATTCTTATGAAGTTGACTTTCTCTTGTCAAGAGGTAACAAACTTTGCCCTATTGAAGTAAAATCGTCCGGATATAAGACTCATGCGTCGTTAGATGCTTTCTGCCTTAAATATTCAGATAGAATAAGTCAGCCATATCTACTTTATACGAAGGATTTTCATAAAGACGGGAATGTATTGCTAATGCCAATTTATATGACTCCATTGCTATAAAATCTCAAAGGCGGATGCCCAAGACTCACCATCTTGAACATCCGCCTTTGCTGTACATAGTCAATGTCTTCTACAATTCATAACTCTTCTTCCGCTTCTTGAAGATTGGTGGATTCTCACAGTCATAATACAAACCCGTTGGCGGACACTATTGTATCGAAGCAAAACTTTTCTCTGAAAAATTTTGTAGTATGGATACAAAGCATTAACTTTGCAATCCGAACAAGACGATTATCGGTATCTACCGAGTCGAAGATAACCGAACCCGTTAGCATCCCGTAGAACTGCTGGCGGGTCACTTTTTTATGTATGAATCAACTACCTCGCTCTACAAGCGCACATATAAAGCACCTGCAAAATAAAGGTATGCAGTTCCCGGATATGGGAGCGGCAACTGAGATATTCTCTCGCATCAGCTATTCACGTCTCAAATACTACTGGCGCGATATGATTGATGAGGACACCGATGGTGATTTTGTTGAAGGCACATCGTTTCAAACTGTCATTGAACGATATAGCTTTGACCATGAATTCAGAATGATTATGTTTGATGCTATTGAGACCATAGAGGTTGCCCTTCGTGCTAAAATCATAAACATCATGTCGCAAGCCGCCGGGAACGGTCTTTGGTATCTCGATTCTTCATTGTTTGAGGACATTGACAGACACACTGATTTTGTGCTTGACCTTAAATATGAATTTACAAGAAGCACTGAGCCTTTTGCAAAGGAATATATAGCTGAACATCCTGATTGGGATTCTGAATCTTTGGAGGGTGATAACCCTGACGCATGGCTTATTATTGAAGTCGCCACTTTCGGCACACTCTCCAAGATGTACAAGAACCTTAAAAGTCAGTTGCCTCAGCGTTCAGCCATCGCAAATGACTTCGGTCTCTATTCATCCAAAGATTTCTCAAACTGGATTGAGGTTGTATCTCTGATGAGAAACATCGTGGCTCATCATTCCCGCCTTTGGAACCGCAGCTTAGGCAAGAAGATTTCTGATCCCAAAAGCAGAAGAAATGCCTGGCTGAACGGTAGTCTTACCGAACAACAGAAAAAGAAGCCCTATGCTGTAGCTTGTGCCGTGGCTTATTTATGCAAATCGGTCAATCCCATGCACAAGTTTGTTAACCGTATGAAAGAGCTACACTCCAAATATCCGAATATCGCGCTTTCAAAATATGGTTTTCCTATTCGATGGGAAAACGAACCGCTTTGGAGATAACTATGAGGAATATCTTATTGACGATATTGGCTGTAATGTTCGTGTGCATAGTATCATGTTCACGGTCTGCTTCGCACTATAACGGCATCGTTGACGATGCCGAAAAGGTCGCTGCATACAATGTAGACAGTGCCATGTATATGCTGGAGGCCATTGAGCCATCAGAAATAGATGCTGATTCAGTACGCATGAAGTATCTCTATCTGAAGGCTTGGGGCCACATGCGTCAGAACCGCTCGATGGTCTCGGATTCACTTCTGCCAAAAGTCCATGACTATTACAGCGGCAAGGATGCAGTCAAGGACATCAGGAGCGGCACCGCTTTGGCTTGGTATCGGTTTTGGGTAGGCGACACGCCTGGCGCAATCGCCATGCTCGACTCGCTTGTCAGTCTTGACAATGTGCCTGACACCCTCATGGTTCAGGCTCTCCGTGTAAGGGTCTTGCTTGGTGCGTCTGAATATCAGGGCGAGGAGTTGCTGCCTCTCGCCAAGAGGCTGTCGGAGGCAGAGACCGATTCTTTGAGGAAGCTGGAGGCAAAGTATCTGCTGCTCAACGCATACGAATACGCCGGAAAATGTGACTCGGCTTTGATGATTATCGACTCTTTGATTGAGTTTGCCAAAGCGAAAGGTTTGGGAGAGAAACATTTCCAATTTTTGCTCGAAAGGTCACAGTTGTTGTCAGAGTTGGGACGTGAAACCGAAAGCCAACAGGCAATCGACTATATCTTCAATCACGCCGGGGAGAAAAACGGCGCGGCAGACTATCTTCACATGCAATCGGCAATCAACGCCTTGAACACAGGCAATCTGACGGCGGCAAAACGGGAACTTGCGCTTGCCGACAGTTGCGCCGCACAACTCCGCAAACAAGATGATATATATTACCGCAGTTACAGCAACCTGCTTCATGCGATGATTGATTTCAAGCAGTCGGGACGCATGAAACTGTCATACGTAAACGGCCTAAACAATCGGCAGCAGGAACGCTACAACCGCATGAAAGCCTCGCAATGGGAGACAGAGCGGGGGGCATTGCGCGAGCAGACCCGAGCTTTGTCGCTTAAAGCGGAGAGCGAACACAAGACCGTCATCATCCTCGTTGTGGCTTTGGCCGCCCTCATAATATTGGCGGCTGCTATATGGGTGATAAGACATCGCCGCCAACGTGAGCGTGAAAACGAGGAGCGAGCAGAAGCGTTACAGAAAATGGTGGACGAGTTGAAAGCAGATGCCGAAACTCAGGCTCCGGCAGATACCAAGACACCCACCGCTCTGCGTAGAGCCATGCTCCAACAACTGGGCATCATCAAGATGGTGGCCGAGACTCCGACCGAGCAGAACCGTGAGATGCTCCGCAAAATATCCTCAATCGAGGGTGAAACAAACGGCGAGTTGGTAAACTGGCCAAATCTCTTTGAACTCATTGACAACCTCTATTCCGGCTTCTACTCCAGACTTCATTCAGAGTATGGCGAAAGCCTCACCGACAAGGAGGAGCAGATTGTGGTGTTGATGATGGCAGGTTTCTCGACTAAGGAAATCAGCGTCATCACAGGGCAGACAACTTCAACAATATACGTCCGCAAGACTTCCGTGAGGAAGAAACTCGGGGTGCCCGAAAAAGAGGACATCGTGGCGTTCCTCCGCGACAAATTCGCCAAGCTGTCCGAACGTTAAGGACCCATTAAGACCGACTTCCCCTTTATTAAGACTTTTAAGAAATGCAACCACTGATTATCAAGTGGTTGCATTTCCAGTATTAAGACTTTTAGATTTGGCGTTAAGAGCCGTTTAGAGATAATTTTGCATCAGAAAATCAAATAAACTGATGCTTATGAAAAGAAAAATCTCAATGTTCGCCATCGCAGCAATGATGGCATTTGCCGCTCTCTCATCGTGCGGCTTCGGTCAGGGAAAAGGTGATGTCCGCGACCGCAATCTTGAACAGGCAACTCTCTCACGTCCTGACACCATCCCAAATGTGGAATATGTCGGGATGTCTGATGTCCATGACACCAATGGTGGATGCAACGCCGTGGTGATATATTATGTCACCGATTCTCTGGGCAACAAATCAGAGCGAAATGCCCGTGTGACTGCCAACGATGACTGCTCCGAAATCTATTCATGGGAAAACCTCGACTGCCAGGTACTCGGCGATGTCAAGCAGAAAGTAACCGACAAAATGGAAGAGAAAGGCATCGACCTCGACGGTAGCCTTATCGACGCTTTAATAGAAATCAAACGCAAATCAAGATGAAACATATTATCTCAATTATCATCGCAGCCGTAATGGCGGCATCGGCTTTTGGCCGCGACATCAAGGGAACAATCCTTGATGAAACCAACGTCCCTCTCGACTTCGTTAACGTGGTGCTTTATTGCGACTCCAACTTGGTAGCCGGAACCATAACTGACGGAGACGGTAAATTCTCTATCAGCGTTGACTCCGACTGCGCGCTCACCGCAAAAGTATCGTTTGTAGGCTACGAAACCTACGAACAGGCTGTGCCTACAACCGATGACATGGGCGTTATCACACTGACACCCTCTGCCGTACAGCTCGGTGAAGTGGTGGTGAAAGCCACACGACCGGCAACGACTATGAAAGGTAATGCTCTTGTAACCAACGTGGAGGGCAGTTCGCTCGCTCTTGCCGGAACCGCCAACGACGTGCTTGTTCACGTGCCTATGGTGGTTGACAATGGCGGCACATTGGAGGTGTTCGGCAAAGGCGCTCCCGCGATCTATCTGAACGGTCGCAAAGTCAACGACCTTCAGGAACTGTCGCAGCTCAATTCGCAGGACATCAAGAACGTGGAAGTTATAACCAATCCCGGCGCTGCTTACGCCGCCGATGTGAAGTCGGTAATCCGCATCCGCACCAAGCCGCCGAAAGGTGACGGCTGGAGCGGCACACTCCGCACCGACAACGGCTTCCAACATTATTTCCGCACCGGCAATTCTATTGACCTCAAATATCGCACCCGCGGTCTTGAAATCTTCGCCAACTATGGCTGGTGGTACGGAGATAACCGTTTCGATCGCCTTAACGATATGGCCACGACAACTGCAAGAGGTTCTTACCTCCAGTCGGTTCGCACAATAGGCAAGGAATCCTATAATGACATGACAGGCAAACTCGGTTTTTCGTGGCTGATAAACGATCGTCACAGCATCGGTGCCTATTATCAGAACAGTTGGAACCGCCACACCACAAACGGCTCGATACCGAGTGAGGTTTGGCAAGACGGTTCTTTGCTCGATCGCTATTCTTCCGAAGTCTACAACAAAGCGACTGCGCTTCCTCGCCATTACGCCAATCTCTATTACAACGGTTCGGTCGGCAAACTCGGCATTGACTTCAATGCCAACTATCTTTGGTATAAAAGCCGTGAGACCTCATTCTCTGCCGAGATAGCCGAACAGGGAGATGATAGAGATGTCAACAATTTCACCACAAATCGCAACCGCATGTTTGCCGAAAAATTGGTATTCAGCTATCCCCTTGGCAAAGGAGGAATTGAAATTGGAGAAGAATATACAAATTCGCGCAGTTCCAATCTTTTCACCACCAATTTGTCGGAAATTGGAAATGCCGACAACCGCGTTGACGAAAGCAATATAGCCGCTTTTGTAGAATTTGGTCAACAGATAGGTCGCTTCAATATCGGTGTCGGTCTGCGCTACGAACATGTGAAGTTCGATTACTACGAAATGGGGCAACTCCGCGACGAGCAGAGCAAGACCTACAACAACCTGTTCCCCTCGCTGAATGTCGCGACTCAAATCGGCTCTGTTCGGATGGGTCTGAATTACTCAGGCAAGACCGTGCGCCCCGGCTACAGCCAGCTCGACGGAACAATCTCCTACATCAACCGCTTGACATACGAAACCGGAAACCCTTATCTGAAACCCACCAAGATGCAGACCGTGGAATACATGGCACAATGGCGCCGATTTTTCGCTCAGCTTTCCTATACATATTTCAAAGATGGCGTGTATCATATTACCGAGCCTTACGGAGCAGACGGCGAGGCCACACTCATCAAGACAGCGAATCTGCCCAACCGCCACTACTTCCAGGCATTTGTCGGTGGCAACTTTCAGGTTGGTGTATGGCAGCCAAAAGTCAATGTCGGCATGATGAAACAATGGCTCACTCTGCCTGTCAATGGGGAGCAAATGGCGATGAATACTCCAATGTTTATGTTCCAGTGGCAAAACGCCATCCACCTGCCGCTTGACATTTGGCTGAATGTTGACGCACAGCTCATGACTCGTGGTTGGGACACCAACACCCGGCTTGCCAACACACCCTGGTATGTCAACGCGAAACTTTACAAAGGCTTCTTCAACAATGCACTCAGCATCACTCTCGAAGCCAAAGATCTCTTTGACTCTGCAAAAAAGAACTTCAACCTATACAGCGATGCCGTGCAGATAATGCAGACGAACTATTCACCCGGTCGTTCAGTCATGCTCACCCTACAATACCGATTCAACACCACCCGCGACCGTTACCGTGGAACCGGTGCCGGCAACACAGAGCAATCACGATTCTAAAACTCCGATATATGAAACAGATAATCACAACCCGTTGGCGGAATTAAATTAGCGCCAATTTAACCCGACCAATCGGTCTGTGGTTTATAAAATTTATGTATTGAAGCATGGTGAGGACACTCATCTTGGTTGTAATTCTTGCTTCAAATTAATTCCGCCAACGGGTTCTTTCATAACATAAAGCGGGGACATTCCACAACGGGATGCCTCCGCTTTAACATTCAATAGGCGGCGCCTCGGAAAAGAAAATTGAGCAAGCTCTTTTCTTTCCTCTCGGCTTGCACTATCTCTGGAAAGCGTCGACAGATTTGAGAGTAATCAGCCAATGCGGTTTACGCCGCTATGGATTGTTCTCTATTTTTTTTGCAATTCCATGAATTTTTTTTCTGATTTTTTTTGATTTAGAATATAATGTTTGTATCTTTGTAATATAAACATACCAAACAAATTTAAAAACTAATACATTATGAATGGGAATTTTAAGACCTTAATTGCCATCGCTGCGACACCCTTGTTGCTTTTATCGTGCAGCGATGAAGTTAAGCTCACCACCGAGAGTGAAGGTGAAAACCTTGTATCGCTAACAGTCCAGTTACCAGAAGAATTAGGCACACGCGCATTCGGCGAAGCCTCGAAAATCAAGTCTCTGAAATATGCCGTGTATCCACAAGGAGAACAGCAGCCCCTGGCAATGTTTGACGGCAAGGCTGCTGAAACCGTAGAAATGACCGGATTGTCAAAAAACGTGCAGCTCCAGCTGGCAAGCGGCAAGAAGTATGATGTAATCTTCTGGGCTGCCGCAGATGAGGTTGACGCACAATCGAAATTCGACGAAACGACACAAGTGGCGACACTCGCACCCACAGTGTGCAGCAACGAAGCCGACGACGCGTTTTTCGCCAAAGCGGAGATTGACGTGAATGGCAACCTTCAGCAAACCGTAAAACTCTACCGTCCGTATGCACAGCTCAACATCGGCACAAACGACCTTGCCGCCGCTGCGGCATCGGGCTACACCGTGACAAAGACTCAAGTTGCAACGCAAGCCTATTCGGCAATCAACCTTGCGTCGGGCAGCGTCGTAGGCAACGCCACCGACGTGACCTTCTCCTATGCCGACATCCCCGACGCCTCCGAGGCGTTTCCTGCCGGCTCCGCCTACAACTACCTGTCGATGAACTACGTGCTGGTGCCCGACTACAAGACCATAGCCGACGTCACTCTCGACTACACCAACGGCACGACACCGATGAAGCGCACGTTCACGAGCGTTCCGCTGCAGCGCAACTACCGCACCAACATCTACGGATCGCTGCTCACCAACAGCGTCGACTTCAACGTTGTGATTGAGCCTGCATTTATCGGCACACTCGGCATCGCCACCGACGAAGAGCTTGCCAACGCAGCATCTCACCACAACCGCCACGTGCAGCTCGCCGACAACGTGCAGCTCGCACTGCCTGCCAACATTGCCGAAGGCGTAGTCATCATTGGCGGAACCAACTCAGTGCTGAAGATAAAGAACGGCTACCAGATACCCAACGACAACGTGACGTTCAAAGACGTAACGCTTGCCCGCGACGACAGCGCCGGTGCCAGCGATGGATGCTATCTAAAAATCAACAGCGACAATGTGGTGCTCGACAATGTGAAACTCGGCATCATCAACCCTAATGAGCACTCATACGTAGGGGGCGGAATTTATCTGAACGGCGGAAAAACGCTGACTGTCAGAAACACTAACTTTACCATCAGAGCGGCTTATGGTGTGTTTGCCATGGATCCAGGCACAACCATCATTCTTGAGAACTGCAATTTCGGTCCTAAATTCCAACTCTGCACAAATCAGCCCGGAAACGGAAAACTTATTGCCCGGAACACGACATTCCGCGGATGGATGTCGGGATGGAGCGACGGTTATTTCGAGAATTGCACATTCGACTGCGGTGATTTATGGTATCCATACGCCCGCTGCTATGGCAGCAGCGTGTTCAAGGACTGCGAATTTGGCCGCTACACCACAGCCACCGACGACCGCTGGCTTCCGACAGCTCCTGACAGAAATGACGGCGAAGGCAACAGACTCTATGACTACGACTACGCTGTGTCATGCATGAAGCAGCATTCAATCATTGAATTTATCAACTGCCGGTATTCCGACGGCTCTGCGTTCAACAAGAATGTCTTCCTCAAAGGCACAACGGATTCAAGCGGAGACCCTGACAAAGTCATCATCAACGGTACGACATATACCGACATAAATGAGTTCACTTATTGGTGATGAATCATCTTTCATAGCATAAAGCGGGGTGCAGTTCAGTTCACAGCGGGATGCACCCCGTTTTAATATTTGCACCACCTTTAGATAAGATAGGCTGCGGTTCGGGAAAGAAAATTGAGCAAGCTCTTTTCTTTCCTCTCGGCTTGCACTATCTTTGCATTATGAAAAAGTTATTGGCTCTAATAATCATCTGCATCGCTATGCCCGTGGCGGCACAGGCGCAACGTCTCGACGTGAGCCTGCTGACGTGCTTTCCCGGACAGGAGGTGTTTGAACTGTACGGACACACAGCCATCCGTATCACCGACGGCGCGACGATGGACCGCGTGTATAACTTCGGACTGTTCTCGTTCAACCAGCCCCATTTCATCTACCGCTTTGTCAAAGGCGAGACCGACTATGCCGTAGGAGGATACCCCACAGAATATTTCACACCAGAATATGCCGGCAGAGGCTCTAAGGTCGTGGAACAACGTCTGCGGCTGTCTGAACAACAGGCATTATGGCTATTCAACGAGCTTGAACGGCTTTGCCTGCCCGAAAACCGCGAATATCGCTATAATTACGTGCTCAACAACTGCGCCACGCGGCCGCGCGACCTCATAGAGCAAGCCGTAGGAGGACTCTCCTATCCGCCGTCGGAGCACCCCGACGCCACCTACCGCGACATCATGACGCACTACGGCCGCAACTACCCGTGGTATCAATTCGGCATCGACCTTGCCCTCGGACAAGGCATCGACCACCCTATTTCCGTCCGTCAGCAGATGTTTGCCCCAATAATCCTGATGAAGGAGATGGCAGGCGCTACCTATAAAACCGCCTCCGGACAACGCGTGGGCATCGTTGAAAGCACAAGCACGCTCGTGGAAGGCAGCGAGAACGCCGTTCTGCCGCCCACACCATTCCTGCTGTCGCCCCTGTTTATATGCTGGCTGGCATTCGCGCTCATCGCCGGTGCCACAGTCTTCGGCGTGGTGCGACGCAAGCAGATGCGCTGGCTCGACACAGTGTGGTTCACGCTGACCGGACTTACCGGATGCCTCGTGTTCTTCCTTATCTTCATCTCCGAACACGAAGCCACCTCACCCAACTGGCTCGGCTTTTGGCTGAACCCGTTCTGCCTGTTCCCGGCAATTACAATTTGGATAAAATCAGCAAAAAAGTGGGTATATTCATATCATTTTCTTAACTTTGCGCTTGTTTTGATATTGCTTGTCGCGTGGCGGGCTTTGCCACAAACGGCAAACGCAGCGTTTTTCCCGCTGATGCTTTGCACGTTAGCGCGTTCAGCAGGCTTTATCGTAAACTATAAGAGATGCGAAAAAACAAGCAAGTAAACCGACTGATATCCTCAATGATATTCTCGCTCGTGGCGATGTCTGCCTTGTCGCAGGTGTCGTCGGGGCGTCCTACACTCATTGTGGGCATATCAATCGACCAACTTCGCGGCGACTATCTCGACCTGCTCCAGTCGCAGTTTGGCAATGGAGGCTTCAAACGCCTCATGGCAGAAGGCGCGCATCTGGACAACGTGGTGTTTGACATGGCACAACTCGACAAGACAACGTCGACAGCCGTAATCTACACCGGCACTTATCCCAACGTCAACGGCATCACCGGCGCCACAGTCTACAACGAAGAGGCGCGCCGCGTAACGCTGATTCTCAACGACCCTAAATTTATTGGCAACGCCACCGACGAGACGCTCTCGCCAATGGCGATAAAAGTGTCGACCATCAGCGACGAGCTGCGTATGGACAACAACGGCATCGGCGACGTATACGCCATCGCCCCCGACGCACAACAAGCCATTTTGATGGCAGGACACGCTGCCAACGGCGCTTTCTGGATAAGCGACAAAACAGGTAAATGGGCTTCGTCTACATTCTACAAAGACTACCCTACAACCATCTCGACCCGCAATATGCTGATGCCTCTGCGCTCACGCCTCGACACGCTGACCTGGCGTCCGAGCATGGACATCAACAAATATCCCGACATTCCTCTCCACCGCACGTTCTATCCTTTCAAATACACGTTCAAGGACGGCGACGGCGTAGAGAAATTCAAGAGTTCGGCTCTCGTCAACGAAGAGATAACCTCGGTGGCCATCAATTGTCTGAACGACATGGCTCTGGGCAAACGCGCCACGGTCGACATGCTCAACATCGCATACACCGCAGCACCCTATGGATATGCGTCGGACAACGACAGCCGCATCGAGCTGCAGGACAAATATCTGCGTCTCGACCATCAGCTTGAGCGTCTGTTTGCCGCCATTGAGAAAAACGTTGGCGGCAACGCCTGCATCTTCGTGACGCCGACAGGCTATTTCGACGACATGTATGCCACCGACCCTCGGTTCAACATCCCGACAGGCGAATTCTCGTCGAAAAAGGCTGTGTCGCTGCTCAACATGTACCTGATGGCGCTCTACGGCAACGGAAGCTGGGTGAACGGATACTTCAACGAGAAAATCTATCTCAACGAGAAACTTGCAAAAGAGAAAAACGTTTCAGTCGAGGAACTGCGCAAAGTGTCGGGTGCATTCTTGCGCCGTATGGCTGGCGTAGACGAGGCATACTCCGTCGACGAGGTGCTCGACAATCCTGTCAGCGAGACACTGCTGCGGCTGCACAAGTCAATCACGTCGCAGGAAACAGCCGACGTGTTTCTGCAAATCGCGCCAGGATGGAAAGTGCGCGACGACTACAACAACCAGCAACAGCTGAAACAAGTCAACATCAACGCTGTCTGCGCGCCGGCATTCATCATTGCGCCGGGCGTAAAGCCTCAGAAAATCACATCGCCAATCGATGCGGCGCTGCTGGCGCCCACCGTGGCACGCATCCTCAGAATACGCTCGCCCAACGGCGCGCGCATGATGCCGTTGTCGCTTAAAGACTAAGCGGCACTACAGCGCCGTGTGCCTCAGGCGCGACAATGGATTTCCCGAGGCACGACAACACGATTATAAACAAAAAACTAAAATACATTATGGGATTCAATGATTTCCTGAAAAAAATTTTTGGAAACAAGTCGCAGCGCGACCTGCGCGAGATTCAACCAATCGTGGCTGAAATCAACAAGATTTACCCCACGTTGGAGAATTTGAGCAACGACGAGTTGCGCGACCGCATCACCAAAATCCGCGCAGCACTCAAAGACAGCGTTGCCGACAAACACAAAGAGATTGCCGACATCAAGGCTGAAATCGAGAATGTGGAGTATGAAAACCGCGAGCCGTACTGGGAGAAAATCGACAAAATCGAGAAAGACATCCTTGAAGTGCTCGAAGACGAGCTTAACAAATATCTTCCTGAGGTATTTGCCATCGTGCGCGACACCGCACGCCGCTTCGCTCAAAACGAATCAATTGAAGTGACCGCGTCCGATTTCGACCGCGAACTCGCCGCCCAAGGCAAAGACTTCATTGAAATCAACGACGGCAAAGCCATCTACCACAACCACTGGATGGCAGGCGGAAACGAGGTGACTTGGGACATGATCCACTACGACGTACAGCTTATCGGCGGCATCGTGCTTCATCAAGGCAAAATCGCCGAGATGGCAACCGGTGAGGGAAAGACACTTGTGGCAACGCTGCCTGTGTTTCTCAACGCTTTGACAGGAAACGGCGTGCACATGGTCACCGTCAACGACTACCTCGCCAAACGTGACTCCGAGTGGATGGGTCCGCTCTACATGTTCCACGGACTTTCTGTTGACTGCATCGACAAGACAGAGCCCAACTCCCCGGAACGCCGCCGCGCATACAACGCCGACATCACATTCGGTACAAACAACGAGTTCGGTTTCGACTACCTTCGCGACAACATGGCAACATCGCCTGCCGACCTCGTGCAGCGTCCACACAACTTCGCCATCGTCGATGAGGTCGACTCAGTGCTTATCGACGACGCCCGCACGCCGCTCATCATCTCCGGTCCGGTTGCCAAAGGCGACGACCAGATGTTTGACCAGTTCAAGCCGAACGTAGAGACAGTGGTCAACGCGCAACGCCGCCTTGTGACATCGCTGCTCACCGATGCCAAGAAGAAAATTGCATCCGACAACAAGGATGAGCGCAAGGAAGGCGCACTGCTGCTCTTCCGCGCCTTCAAGGGTCTGCCTAAATACGGTCCGCTCATCAAATACCTGAGCCAGGACGGCATCAAGCCTCTCCTGCTCGAGACCGAGGCTTTCTACATGCAGGACAACAACAAGCAGATGCCTATCGTCACCGATCCGCTCTACTTCGTAATCGACGAGAAGAACCGCAGCATCGAGCTGACCGACAAAGGTATCGACGTGCTCACCGGCAAGACTGACGACCCGACTTTCTTCATCCTGCCCGACATCACAACACAGTTGGCAGAACTGGAGAACGAGAACATCTCCGACGAGGAGAAGGCCGAGAAGAAATCACAGTATGCACAGAACTATGCCATCAAGGCTGAACGCGTGCACACTGTCAACCAGCTGCTCAAGGCCTATACCCTCTTTGACCGCGACATCGAATACGTCATCGACGACGGAAAAATCAAAATTGTCGACGAGCAGACAGGACGTATCATGGAAGGCCGCCGCTACAGCGACGGTCTGCACCAAGCCATCGAGGCGAAAGAGGGCGTGAAAGTGGAAGCCGCGACACAGACCTTCGCAACAATCACCCTGCAGAACTACTTCCGCATGTATCACAAGCTTGCCGGTATGACTGGTACCGCAGAGACTGAGGCAGGCGAGTTCTGGGACATCTACAAACTCGACGTCGTGACCATCCCGACCAACCGTCCGGTGGCACGCATCGACATGAACGACCGCGTATACAAGACAAAGAAAGAGAAATACAACGCCGTAATCGACGAAATCCAGAAGATGGTAGAAGCTGGACGCCCTGTGCTGGTCGGAACAACATCTGTGGAAATCTCCGAGTTGCTGAGCCGCATGCTCCAGCTGCGCCGCATCCCTCACAACGTGCTCAACGCCAAGTTGCACCAGAAAGAGGCTGAAATCGTGGCACGCGCCGGACAGAAAGCCGTGGTGACAATCGCAACCAATATGGCGGGTCGTGGTACGGACATCAAGCTGACTCCGGAAGTAAAAGCCGCCGGAGGTCTGGCAATCATCGGTACGGAGCGCCACGAGTCACGCCGCGTCGACCGCCAGCTGCGCGGACGTGCCGGACGTCAGGGCGACCCGGGTTCTTCAGTGTTCTTCGTGTCGTTTGAAGACACCGTGATGCGTCTGTTCGCAACCGACAAGGTTGTCAAGATGCTCGACCGTCTCGGACTTAAAGAGGGCGAGCCTATCGAGGCCGGCATGGTGACCCGTTCAATCGAGAACGCACAGAAACGCGTGGAAGAAAACAACTTCGGCATCCGTAAACGCCTGCTTGAATATGACGACGTGATGAACGCACAGCGCAAGGTGATCTACTCCCGCCGCCACCACGCATTGATGGGTGAGCGTATCGGCATCGACATCATGAATATGCTCTACGAGACCGCCGGCAACATCGTGAAGCGCTACGGATCGCAAAGCGACTACGAGGATCTGCGCATGGATGTGCTTACCACATTCGGTTTCGAGCCTTCATTCACTGAAGATGAATATAAGAAGATGAGCACAGACAAGCAGGTTGACGCCATCTACCGCCAGGCAATCACCACATTCAACCAGCGCACAGAGAAGATGGCAGAGGCTGCTATGCCGGTGATTTCCGACATCGTGGAAAACCACGGAGGCAAGGGTCTTGTGCGCGTGCCTATCACCGACGGCAAGCGTGTGTTTGGAATCACTGTCGACCTCGAGGAGTCGTACAACGAAGGCTGCAAAAACATCGCCAAGGCTTGGCAGAAGTCAATCTTGCTGATGAGCATCGACGAGGCATGGAAGGAGCACCTGCGCGAACTCGACCAGTTGCGCCAGTCGGTTCAGAATGCAAGCTACGAGCAGAAAGACCCGCTGGTAATCTACAAAATCGAGTCGTTCAAGATGTTTGACGCAATGCTCGACAACATGAATGCAAAAGCAGTGGCTTCGCTGACACGCGGTCAAATCCCTGTGCAGGCACAAAGCCAACCGCCACGCGAGCAGCAGGCTCCAGCACAGGCTGAAGAGGCAACAGAAACCGACAACAGCCCACGCATCCCGGCACCGCGCTACAGCAACACGTCAGTGTCGCCGTCGATGCCTACGGCAGAACCGGTGGCAGCGCCAGAACGCCGCGACGACTACCGCAAATACACCGCCCACAAGGAGGAGTATCCAGGACAGGACGAGCAGCGTCAAGCAGCACGCGCTCCGCAAGGCCCACACCACACCGACCCTATCAAAGTAGGACCGAAAGTGGGACGCAACGACCCATGTCCATGCGGCAGCGGCAAGAAATACAAGAACTGCCACGGCAAAGGACTTGTTTAAGCCTTTGACTAAAGCATAACTCAAAAAGAAAGCACTTCCTGACATCGCGTCGGAAGTGCTTTTCCAATTATATAACCAAAAATCCTAAACATGCATCAGAATGCGACCGCATGCTTCTCTGTGCCCAGCAAGCCGCCGGCAACACCGAATCCGCCGTCTACGTTGCTGTGTATCTGCACAGCCTCCGTCTGTGCGTCGTTAATCGTCTGCAAATAGACCTGATAGAGCATCACCGACTTCAGATAGTAGTATAAATCCTCGGTCAACGACTGCAACTCCACCTCCACTATGCGCTTACCCACATCGCCTTTGCGCAGACGTGTGGTCACCGTGCACTCATATCCTGGGCCACCGACAGCCGTGCCGGCAAACACGTTGCTGAAATCCTTATACCATCCTTTGCGGGGCTTCGACAGCCGGATATCCTGAAACAAAGGATCGTAGGAATGATAACAATCATTGGTGTCATACACCGTCTTGCCGTCGACAACCTTCTCCGCGAGGCTGCGCACGTTGAGACGGTAATAGCCCGACGGCTCCAGCCCCTTCATCCTCAGAGAGATGTCGACCACTGTGTCCTGTCCACCGTCAAAATACCCGGTTTCAAGTTGGTCAAGCAGATGGTCCTGCCGATATTTCCGAGTCCTTACAATCTCGACTGTAGGGGCAACCGTAGGCATAGTGAAATTTGCCGATACCGACGGAAAATTCTGTTCAGAGGCAGAAACCGCAATCACATCGCCAGCCTTCGGACGATAGTCGCTGCGGAAACGGCAATGCTCGGCATCGTAGACCATCTCCACTGGAGAGGCGCCGTTGACCGAATATGTCACCGTGGCAAACCGCAGCGTGGCAGCCTTCAGAAACGTTTCCTCAACATCCGTTCCTTCTGTGCCGACAACACCCGTGCGGTATGTGCGCGCCACAATCGCCTCCAGCGTAGTGTCGGGCGACGCCACCATACTTATCGCTATCACATTGAGGTTCTCTCCTCCCTCGTCAAAGCCAAGCTCTTTCTCACAGCCCGTGAGCACCACCGCAACGATGCTCAACGCTGAAATCAAATATTTTAACCGTTTCATTTTATCAAAATTTTAATGTGTAGGTCAACGACGGCATAAACGGGAACATACAAATGCCTTTCAGCACATATTTTTTGTCATTTGTCCCGATATAAACGCTGTTGATGTTCTGTTGGTTGTACAAATTATAGAACGACAAGTTAACCTCGCTCGCACCAAACCTCCGATGGTTTACCGAATAGGTTATACCCACATCAAGATGGTGCACATCCGGAAGCTTATAATTGTTGCGCTCACGATAAGTGACAAACATGCCCGGCATTTCCGCCCAATGTGCGGCGTCATCACGATTCTGCATATATTCCTGTTCTTTAAACGTGCTGGATTCCGGTCTGAAACTCGGATCCCATTCCTGCAGCACGCCGCCATACATTGATGTGTTTGCCAATATCCCGCGGCGGCCGCTCTGATAAGTCCACGACGCCGACAGTTTCCAATGCTGTCCCAGCCGCTGCACCACTACAATGTTGAAATTATGGCGTTTGTCGTTGCCAGCAAGAAACTCGCGTCCGCCGTTCAGTTCCTGCCCCGGGCGGTCGAATGTGCGCAATGATTTAGCCCATGTGTAGCTCACCCAACCAGTAGTGTTGCCCACAGAGCGTTGAGCCATCAGCTCCACGCCGTAGGAGCGTCCCTTGCCGAGGCTGACAAGACTCTGCCAATCGCCGGTGCAATTGAGCCACGACGCTCCGTTGTTGTATTCCAGCACATTGTCCATCGTCTTGTAATAGCCCTCAACCGACACCTCAAGACCTTTCATAATTTCATAGTTGACACCACCGGCATACTGGTTGGAGCGCATAAGCGGAATTTCTTCAGTCACAGGCACCCAAATGTCTGACGGCATCACGATATTGCTGCTGCTCAACAGATGCACGCCCTGCGCCATCCGTGCATACGACAGTTTCAACGCCATGGCAGGCGTAAGCAGGAAGCGCACCGAAGCTCGGGGCTCAAGCGAGCCGTATGTCTTGTTTTCAACAGAAAACAACGAATAGCGCAACCCGACATTTGCCATCAGCCACGAAGCCACAGTCCAATCGTCCTCGGCATATACGCTTGCCGTCAGCAAGTTCTGCCGTTTGCCTATTGTTCTGTCGGTTTCCATACGCGTTTCCTTAGTCGGCGTATAATCATAATTGTAACTATAGGCATGGATTATCGGCGACAACTGCTGCAACGAGCCTTTGGCACCCCATCGCAAATCGTGGGCAGCAACAGGGCGAAATCTGAAGTCGACAGTGATAGAAGCATCCTTCACCTTCGAATCATAACGTGTTTCCGACACCTCTTCTGTCTTCCTCTGCAATTGTCCCATCTTCCGACTCTCATAATATCCCGACACATTCTGCGACAGTCTATAGTCATACAGACTGAAACTCGCGTTGACATTCATAAGGAATCGGTCGCCGGCTGTATGCGTCCAATACAAACTCGACACCAGGTTGCCCCAATTGTTTTTTGTCTCATTTTTTTTAGTTCTAGTCTCACCACTCTTGCTTCCGAAATTAGTCTCACTATCGGTAGGAGAAGAATTGCTAACGTCCTTGCCCCAATAGAACACAGCCGACAGCCTGTCGCGCTCCGAGAAGCGATGCACCAGTTTAGCGTTGACATCATAAAAATTCATCTTGGCATACGGCTCCATTGCCTTCTTGTTGTCGTACACGCTTTTGAGCAATGGCTGCACAATGGCGTCGAAATAAGAAGCGCGAGCAGCCACATTGAACGACGTATGCCCCTTCCATATCGGACCCTCAGCCTGCACCTTCGACGACAACATTCCTATGGATGCACTGCCATGATATGACTCAAAGTCACCCTCACGCACACCTATGTCAATCACACTCGAAAGGCGCGAGCCGTAACGAGCAGGGAAGGCCCCCTTATACAACACCACATTGTCAACCATCTCGGAATTGACTGCCGACACGAAGCCCTTCAGATGCTCTCCATTGTAAAGCGTCGAGCCATCGAGCGTAATCAAATTCTGATCGTAATTGCCCCCTCGCACAAAGATTCCCGCTGTGCCGTCGCCCGACGACTGAACGCCCGGCAAACGCTGAAGTGACTTCATCACATCAATCTCACCAAACAATGCCGGCACCTCCTTCACCTGCTGCGATGTCAGCACCTGTGCGCTCATCTGCGAGGATTTAACGCCAAAGTCATGACGCGCGCCATAGACCTGCACATCGCGCAACTCCGTGCCTCGCTGCAGCCGCACCTCAACAGGCGCACTTCCTGACTTAATCTGTATTGTTGTCTCTTTATATCCCACATAGCTTACCCGCAAATCAACCGTCTTTCCTTCCGGGATTGCCATTTCAAAGCGTCCATCAGAATCGGTTGATGTGCCTTTCGCCAACGACTTAGCATAAACGCTTGCCGAAGGCAGGGCCTCTCCGCTCTCATCGTCGACAACACGACCCGTCACAGTCTGCCCCACCGCCGTAGCCGCCAAAACTGCAGACAACAACAATATACATATCCGTATCATAATGCTTATTATTTATTCAACCACCAATGCCTGAACATAGCAACTGATAATTTTATGTCCTGTATTTTTCAGATATACATTATAATATATATCATATACACCTGCTCTATTAAATGATATACTGGCAACTCCATCACCTCCTTCTGTAAAATCCGCCTCATTGCCTATAGCATCATCTCCTTTAGCATTTTCTATGACCCACTCTTTTTGCACATTGCTACCTGTAGGAATTAAATTTCTATCAAAAGAGACCGAATAAGAAGTTTCATTGCCAACCCCTATTTCGCCACTTCCGTTTCCACTTTCAATCACCCCATAAATATCATCATGCCGATAATAATTTCGAATATTCATATTAGGATATGGACCGTAATCCGGAGCATGCATCATCACAGCACAACTGCCCCATTTGGACTTATACATTCCATTTCCAAGATTTATTGCAGAATGGTCAGAATCCGGATAGTTCACCTTAACAGCATTCGCCTCGGTTGTTGACACATAATAATCTCTTGTCCAATATTTCGCAATGTTTGAATTGCCAGAACCCGCATTTATCCAACATGTTATGCCTCCATCACTCTTACACCAAGCATAGCCATGACAATTATACATATTAGACGATGTCTCTAGTCTAACAGCATTCGGAAAACTTGCGTCATAATAGCCATCCCAATATCCCTTTTCATAATCCGACATTTCCTCTTGAAGCTGTCCTTGCACTTCTTTTCCACACTTTGTAGTTACAATTACAGAACCAATTGATCGCGTAGACGCATCGTTTTCCAAAGCAAACTTTGTTCCCAACCGTCTTGTGCGACGCAACATTTTTTCTCCAAAAAATTCCGGCAACGCCTCTTGTTTCCGCAACTGCCCTATCCGAACCTTTTCCAATCGGGCAACGTCTTCCGCATCAAGCATTGATGAAATCTCGTCAGTTGAAAGCAACAATTCAAGATACCCTAATTTCAAAGGATTCAAATCCGAATTGAAATCTACATCTGCAACCATCACCGCCACCATTTTGTCTGCATCAAAAGCCTCATAACAATCAACCAACGCCTTTGACGCATCTTTTCGTTTTTTCAACTCGCCAAAGCCATTGAATCCATCCATAATCACACGTATACCGTCCTGCTCATTGTTGTATGCCGTATAGATTCCATATAAAGGATAGTCCATACACAACTTCACCAAGTCTTCGGTCGTCAGCGTGACTAATATACTGTCTGGCACCTGACAGGCTCTTTGCATTTCCTCCAACGACTGATATGTAGACCACACTTCCGGACGTGTAATTGAATCAAAAGAGAACGTTTCCACAGCAAAGGCTCTCGTTGACGGCACAGCCGCATTTTCCAAATCAAGTCCAAGATTCTCGTTACATGAACAGATTGCCAACAGAAGCAATGCGCTCGATAATAGTTTTTTCATAATTTTTAGGTTTGGGTTATTAATAATTGGATTGTAATTTTTCATTTTATATTTTCCGAGCGCAATATAATTGTTTTTTTTAAATTTTTCAAGCGAATTTATATCTTTTTTTAAGCAAACATCAACAAAAACCGCGTTTTTTGCGTAAAAGTTAAAACAAGTTTGAATGCTCTGCTCTCGATTTGCACTATTTGTTGAATAAAATAGGCGGCGCTTCGGAAAAGAAAATTGAACAAGTTCTTTTCTTTCCACTCGGCTTGCACTATCTTTTCATAAAATAGGCTGCGCCTCGGAAAAACATTTTCAAACAAGTTTGAATGTTTTTCGCTCCGCTTGCACTATCTTTTCATAAAATAGGCTGCGCCTCGGAAAAACATTTTCAAACAAGTTTGAATGTTTTTCGCTCGGCTTGCACTATCTTTGCAATGATATTTCGCGAAAATGGAAAAACAAATTGAAATTAACGGAGTCAACTTCAACTATAGCGTTGAGGGAGAGGGCATTCCTGTGGTGCTGATGCACGGATGGGGTTGCAACCGTACAACGCTGGCAAGCATCGAGAAGCTGCTTGTGCCATATTTTAAAGTCTACAACGTAGACTTCCCCGGCTTCGGCAAAAGCACTGAGCCACAAACAGTCTGGGGCATAGAGGACTACACCCGCCTGACAGAGGAGTTTCTGAAAAAAGAGAACATCGAAAACCCTATACTGCTCGGGCATTCGTTCGGCGGACGCGTAGGCATCCTGCTGTCGTCGCGCAACAAGGTGCGCAAACTGATTCTTGTCGATGCCGCAGGCATAAAGCCGCGCCACTCAATGAAATACTACATCAAGGTTTACACCTACAAGACGGTGAAACACGCCCTGCCGCTGCTTCTTGGCAAAACAAAGGGCGAGGAAATGCTCAACCGCTACCGCAAACGCGTGGGGTCGAGCGACTATTCAAGCGCATCGGTGCGTATGCGCCAGATTCTGAGCAAGGTGGTCAATGAAGATTTGACATGGGCTTTGCCTAAAATCAGCTGCCCGACACTGCTCGTATGGGGCACCGCCGACACAGCCACTCCTATCTCTGACGCCCGCAAGATGGAACGGCTAATACCGGATGCCGGACTGGTGGAGTTTCCCGGAGTGGGACATTACAGTTTCCTCGAGAATCCATATCAGTTTGCAGCCGTAATCAACAGTTTCTTAGATAAAGACAAAACTATAAAGTAATGGAATTGACCGTGACTATCCTCGCCGCCGTAATGGTGGCAACAACCGCTTTCTACCTGCTGCAGGTTTACAAGTTCGACCTGCAGATGATGCAGCAGAACTCTTACCGCAACGATCGCTACTTCAAGTGGTGGCGCATGAGCAAGGACTACGCCTCGATGTCGAGAATATCCGACCTTGCGGTGTTCCTGCTTCTCGTCTCGATGTTTCCAAAGGTGGTGACTCTGCCGATTGCAATCATTGTTTTTGCAATCAAGGCAGCAATCCTGCTCAAAAAGAAATATAAAAAGCCGCTGGTGATGACCAAACGCGTGTGGCGTCTGCTCTCGGCTATGATTGTCGCCACGCTGGTTGTGGCGGCACTGTCGTGCTCACCACATGCCGATGCCGGCATCAACATCACCGCCGCAGGGGCTGCGCTCACAGCGATGGCTGTGCTTTCGTGGGGCGTGCTCGCCCTGTGCAACGCAGCGATGCAGCCTGTCGAGAAGTCAATCAACAACAGCTATGTCAACGACGCGCGCCGCATCATCGGCGAAATGCCGTCGCTGAAGGTGGTCGGCATCACGGGCAGTTACGGCAAGACAAGCACCAAGCATTATCTGAACCGCATCCTTAGCGAACAGTTCAACGTGGTGATGACTCCTGGCAGCTTCAACACTCCGATGGGCGTGACCCGCACCATCCGCGAGATGCTGAAGCCGTACACCGAAATTTTCATCTGCGAGATGGGCGCCAAGCAACGCGGCGACATCAAGGAAATCTGCGACATAGTGCATCCGCAATACGGCATAATAACCGCTGTGGGCGAACAGCACATGGAATCGTTCAAATCGATAGAGAATGTGCAACGCACAAAGTTCGAGCTTGCCGACGCTCTCCCTGCCGACGGCTTCTGCGTGGTCAACGATGACTTCCCATACGTGGCCAACCGCGAAGTTGACAACACTTCGTGCCTGCGCTATGCCGTGCAAGCCACCGCAAACGCCGACTACACCGCGTGCAACATTGAATATTCGGAACACGGCACCCGCTTCGACGTGGCAGACAAAAAAGGCGGCACCGTGATGTCGCTCGAAACGCGTCTTGTGGGCGAATGCAACATCTCCAACCTTCTCGCCGCCGTTGTCATGGCGATGAAACTGGGTGTGCCAGCCGACAAAATCCGCTATGCCGTAAGCCAGATTGAGCAAGTGGAGCACCGCCTCAACATGAAGCGCACTCCAGGCGGAGTGACAATCATCGACGATGCGTTCAACTCCAACCCTCACGGATCGCGGATGGCTCTCGACGTGCTTGCCAGAATGACCCGCGGCAAGCGCATCGTGGTAACGCCGGGAATGATTGAGCTCGGCGACCGCCAGCAGGCTCTCAACGAGGCGTTCGGCGAGCACATAGCGGAAACGGTGGATGTGGCAATCGTCGTAGGACAATACAACCGCGACGCCATTGTGGAGGGCATAAAGAAATCAGGCACGTTCAACGACGACAACCTGATTGTGGTCGACTCGTTTGCCGAGGCTCAGCAACGTCTTGCCTCGCTGCTGCAAATGGGCGACACCGTGCTCTACGAGAACGATCTGCCCGACACCTTCAAATAAGCAATCAATAAAACAACCCATAACAATACAAAAAGAAAATGAAAACAACTGTTGCTGTATTCTTCGGAGGTCGCTCCGTTGAACATGAGATTTCCGTGATTTCCGCATCACAGGCAATGCACGCAATGAACCGCGACAAATACAACGTCATACCAGTATACATCACGAAGCAGGGCCGTTGGGTAACCGGCGACGCTCTTTTCGACGTAAAGAACTACCGCGACATGAAGGCCCTTGTAGAAAAATGCGAAGAAGTCTACATGCGTCCTGAGTTCGGCGACTTCAACCTCTACCGCGCAAAGACAAAACTTTTCGGCGGACACAACGTCTATGCAGCCATCGACGTGGTCATCCCTGTGCTTCACGGCACAAACGGCGAGGACGGCATCTTTGAGGGCGTGCTCGAGACCATCGGCGTGCCTTACGCCGGCTGCAACACAGTGTCGTCGGCCAACGGTATGGACAAGGTGACAATGAAGATGATTCTCAAGGACTGCGACATCCCTGTGGTCGACTACGTATGGTTTACCGACAAGCAATGGTACCGCGAGAAAGACGAGTTGGTGAAGAAAGTGGAAGAGCGAATCGGCTATCCTGTAATCGTGAAACCTGCCAACCTCGGATCAAGCGTGGGAATCAGCTGTGCAAAGACACGCGAGGAATTGCTCGACAGCGTTGAGACCGCACAACAATACTCCACACGCATCATCGTGGAGGACATGGTGGAGAACCTCAAGGAAATAAACTGCTCAGTGCTCGGCGACTGCGACGACTGCCAGCCGTCGATTCTTGAAGAGCCTATCAAAACCGGCGCGTTCCTGAGCTACGACGACAAGTATAAAGGTGGAACAAAGGGCGCGAAAGGCATGCAGGCTTCCGACAAGCGCATCCCTGCCGACCTGCCGAAAGACATCACGGAGCGCATCCAATTCCTCGCCAAAGAAACATTCCGCGTATTGTCGTGCCACGGCGTGAGCCGCGTTGACTTTATGGTCGATGCCAGCACCAACAATGTTTTTGTCAACGAAATCAACACAATCCCTGGGTCTCTGTCGTTCTATCTGTGGGAGGCCACAGGAATCAAGTTTGACGAACTGATGGACCGTCTCGTGCAGCTGGCTCTGAAGCGCAAACGCGAACAAGGCCAGAAAACAACCAACTTTGACCAGAACATCTTCAGCCTCGGTGGAGGCGTGAAGGGCGCAAAAGGCGCAAAGTGCTAATATTCAGACGCAATCTCATAAGAAACGCCCGCAATCATCAATTTGCAGGCGTTTTTTTTCGTTTTTTTATTCTCCCATCACGGTAGCCACGATGCTTCGGCTGCCGCCGGAATCGCGGAATTCGCAGAGGTAGATGCCCTGCCACGTGCCGAGAGCAAGGCGATGTGCGGAGATTGGAATCGTAATGCTCACACCGAAAAGCGACGACTTGGCATGGGCTGGCATATCGTCGAGCCCCTCAAGCGTATGCTCGTAATATGGCTCACCCTCACACACAAGGCAATCCATGATGCGCGCCATGTCGCCACGCACGTCGGGGTCGGCATTCTCATTGATTGTAAGCGCGCAGGAAGTGTGCTGCACAAATAGATTCAGCAACCCGGTCTCGGGCAGCTGCTGCGGGATGCCGCTCATAATTTCAGAAGTGATCAAATGGCATCCTCTCCGCTTTGGAGACAGTTTGAATACGGTTTGTTTTATCATTGTTTCTGTGTTATAAATTCATACGTCAAATCGACAGCCTTCCGGAAAGCCTCATCCTGCCCGGGCACTGTGATGAAAAGATGCACAGCGTCAGGAAATTCCACTCTTTCAATCCGTCCGCCTGATTTTTCAGCCAGTTCGCAGCCCTGGTCTCTAAGGATGTCGCGTCCGGCAGCGACAAGAAGAGTGCGCGGCAGACGTCTCAGTTGCTCCCCGCTGCACAATCCCACACTGACGGCATGGTTTTCCGAATCCGTTCCGCCAAGATAGGCGCGGTTGAACGCCTCCATCAAATCCGCATCGAGCCCGTAGCCGCTGCCATATTTACGCCACGACTCCGAGCCGTCGGCAAAAGCCTTAGTGACCGGATAAAAAAGCACAAGCGACTCCAACGCGCCATGGCATTCATCGGAAAGAGCCACAGCAAGAGCAAGATTGCCGCCCGAGCTGTCGCCTCCGGCGCTGATGCGCGATGCGTCTATGCCCAACAAAGCGGCATTGTCGCGGGCGTATGCCACCGCATCGCAGCAGTCGTGCAGTCCGCACGGGAACGGATGCTCGGGAGCAAGCCGATAGTCAACGGCAAGCACCTTCACGCCACCCATAGCCGCCACCGCGTCGCAAAACCGCGCACAGCTGTTCAGACTGCCGAAAGTCCAGCCGCCGCCATGGAAATAAACCAGCAACGGCAACCTCCCGTCGACACCGCTCGGCTCATAAAGCCGCAACGACTCCGACAACTGCCTCACACTGACATTTTCCGACAGCGTCTGACGCGTGTTCCGCGAATTGCGCACAGCCATCAAAGCGGCATTGTCGCCGGCAATGGCTTTCTCCACTGCAAGAGTCTGTGTCTGCTGCAACCCGTCGGGCAACGCCTGCAGAAAACCGTCAGCCTGACGGCGCATGACACTGTCGGCGGCGCCACCGACAGCAGCGGTTGCAGCAAAAGCCACAGCAATCATTATTTCCCCGAAACCCATAATTATTCACTTAAGAAATCAGGCATCGGTCCGCCCTGCGCATCATTGCCAAGCCCCATAGCCGACGCGTCGACAGCACTCGGCTGTCCGTCGGCAGGCGCAGGAATGTAGACCTCCTGCGGTCCCGGGTCGTCATTGATTTTCGACGCCATCGTACCCTTCTCAAACGGCATTGGCTCCGAACGGTTCTGGAAACGTGCGAACCGTGCGACAAACGTCATTTCAATATCGTCGACCGAACCACTACGGTGCTTCGCCACGATAAACTCAGCCATGCCGCGGATATCCCTGTTCTCAGCGTCTGTAGTAGAACGTGTATAATATTCCGGACGGTGGATAAAGCAAACAATATCGGCATCCTGCTCGATGGCACCCGACTCACGAAGGTCGCTCAACTGCGGACGCTTGTTGCCGTCGTTGCGTTCCTCCACCTTACGGCTCAACTGCGACAGTGCGATTACCGGGATGTTAAGCTCTTTGGCCAACTGCTTGAGGCTTCGTGAAATCATACTCACCTCCTGTTCGCGGCTTCCGAACTTCATACCCGTAGCGTTCATCAGCTGAAGGTAGTCGATGATGATAATCTTCACACCATGCTCCTTCACCAGACGGCGCGCCTTCGTGCGCAACTCGAGGATTGACAGAGACGGAGAGTCGTCGACATAAAGCGGCGCGCTGAAAAGGCTTCGCACACGCGAGTTCAACTGCTCCCACTCCTGCCGGCTCAGACGTCCGCTCTTGATTTTCTCGCCCTCAATCTCGCAAACGTTTGAAATCAAACGATTGACCAGCTGAAGGTTTGACATTTCAAGCGAGAATATCGCCACCGGAGTGTTGTAGTCGACAGCCATATTCTTCGCCATCGACAGCACAAACGCCGTTTTTCCCATCGCCGGACGTGCGGCAATGATTATAAGGTCGGAGTTCTGCCATCCCGACGTCAGCTTGTCAAGATTGTGGAAACCGGTCTGCAGACCGCTCAAGCCGCTTTCACGCTTGCCTGCGGCCTCAATCTGCTCCATGGCAGAATTGATTACAGGATCAATCTGCGTGAAGTCCTTCTTCAAGTTGCCCTGCGAGATTTCAAACAATTTACCCTCAGCCTCCTGCAAAAGGTCGTCGATGTCATACGACTCGTCAAACGACTTTTTCTCTATCTCAGAGCAGAACGAAATCAGTCGGCGCGCCAAGAATTTCTGAGCCACGATGCGCGCATGGTATTCAATATGCGCCGCCGAAGCCACATTGGATGTCAATTCAGAAATGCGCACCGGACCGCCCACATCGTCGAGCGCGCCGTCGGCACGCAGCTGCTGCGTGACGGTAAGCATGTCGATGGGTTGCTGCATCACACCGAGCTTGTTGATTGCAGCATAAATTTTTTGGTTTCCAGGGTCGTAGAACGACTCCGGTCGCAACAAGTCGCACACAATGGCATAGGCATCGCGCTCAAGCATCAACGCTCCAAGCACCGCGTCTTCAATCTCCTTGTCCTGAGGCTGAATCTTCGCGTCGTCGGTAAACTGCGCCTTGCTTCGAGCCGACTTCCATTGCTCCGCCTTGAATTTGCGGAATTCCTGGTACTCACGGAAATCACTGTATTCCTTGGAATTCTTTATATCGTTAACGTTCTCCATACTTCATTCTTTTCAACGGCAAATGTAGGAAGATTTAATGAAACTGCCTACTTCTTTCTTCCAAGAATTACCAACAACTTGCCAACCGCCTTTGTCGACAGCCTGTTGAAAACAAGTTGAGGCGGCACGTCGTCCGACGTTCCGCCTCAACTGCTAAAAACTAAACTATAATACTATCTAAACTTATCCTAATTCACGATTACTTTCCGCGTTGTGCCATCCGCCCTGACTACATATATGCCCGGCTGAAGATTTTCAGACCCACACATCTTGCCATCAAGCGAATACACTTGGAAATCATGGCAACCGTCGACCACTATCGACCTGCCGACAACTCTCACCACAACATTCTCATCAGATGTCGTAGCCGAAACCGAAGAATATCCCGGATTGTTGTATGGGTCGGTAGGAAAAACAATCATCGATGGAAACCAATAGTTGGCAATCATCGGATAGTTATTCTTCAGGACTCCGTCGGATGTATAGCGCCGTGTGGCGTACGTCTGGTCCTGAAACTGATGAAACACCGAAGCATACAGCTCGTCGGTCTGCGGATGGATGCCAAGCGAGCATCCGTAGATATGCCAATCGCCAGGCTCAGAAGAGAAATCGATGATTTTCTCAATCTTATGGCTGTCGGTATCGAAACGGAAAACGCAATAGGTCGTAAACCAGCTGTTGGCGCCGCCGCACCAATAAAGGCTGTTGGTCACCCGCGACGCGCACATCGGGTCGGGAGTCCATGCATACCAGGAGTTTGACGGCGGATACATTCCTTCGCCGTCGATATGCACCACCTCGCGCTCCAACGTTGTAGGATTGACCTTGACCACATATGGCAACGTCGCTCCCATGCCCTGCACGTTTTTGGCTACTGCATACCACAGATTGCCGTCTTTCGACCGCACTATCGTCGAGCCTATTCCCGAAGCTGGGCGTTTGCCTGTTTCCGCTTCAACAACATCATCGACAATACCCATGTCGAGCACATCGACAACCTTGTCGGTCTGCGTGTCGACCACCAGCAGTCCATATTGCTGATGCACGGCAAAGACTTTTCCACCGGCAAGAACCATCGTTCCCGTCTGCCCATAATACAACGAACTGCCGGAATCGGTGTTGGGCTTGTCGTTGCCGTCGAGATTCGGGTTGCCCGAGCCCTCCACCTGCCGTTCTATCTCAAGAGTCTCAAGATTGAGCACCCAGATGCCGTTGCTCGTCGACACATACCCCTTTTTGTCGGTCACTCCGCAGAAAGCACGGCCGTCGCACTGCCTCCCCGAGGGGTCGATAATCTGAAGCTGCTTGATGAGCTTCATTGTCTTGGCGTCGGTCACCGAAATGCGTCCGCCCACAACAGAAGCCCCAGGATCTTTCTCCTGTTTGGCAATCAGATACATCCGTCCGTTCCATATGGCACCATACTGATTCGTGCAGCCCAATTCCTTTCCTGGATTCTCCGCCTGCACAATGCGATAGCGCCAATAATCGCCGTCTACATCATCGGGCAACAAGTAATTGACCGTTGAATTCTGGTGTCCATACCAGTCTTCGTTGACAATCATGATGCCTTTCGTGTAGTCAGTCTCCGACGCCTTGACTGTGTTCAAGACTCCGGCGACAACAGCCGCAACGATTATTGCTCGTGATAATATTTTCATTTAAAAAGCACATTGAAAAGTGAGCCCGAACGGTCAACAACCGCTCAAGCTCACTTGATTAATACTTACTGGATTGAAAATTTCAGCGTATGGCTGCCGCTGGTTGCCGCAACCACGTAGACACCCGACGGAAGCGTCAATGCCACGCGCGCGCAATCGGAATCGGCTACAAACGCACCGACAACACGACCCGCCATGTCATAGACCGCGAAGGTGGTTCCTGCCATATTCTTCACAGTGACAATATTGTCGCAAACCGACAATGTGCCGGCAGCGCCATCAACATTGTGAATGCCTAAAGCCGAATCCTCCACAGCATAAGGAATGCTGACCGTAGTGGTCTTGCCGTTTGACTCCGCCTTTACATTGAGGTTACCGTGACCGGCAATCAACGGAGTGATTGTAAGCACACCGTTTTCAAGCGTAGCGTTGACCAGTCTCTTGTCAGAGACCGTGTTGTCGGCAGCGACAGCGTCGCCTCCTACAATCGACAAGCGTATTGCCGCATCGATATTGTCCTTGTCGGTCACATAATCCTTAAGGTCGATTGTAAATATGTCGCCATCCTTTGCCAAATCAACACTCACTTCAGGGAGATCGCTGAACTCTGGAGCATATTTATCGGGGAAAATCGGCATTGAAGGGAACCAATAGTAATCCTTCATCTTGAGCGTATTCACAATGTCGCCCGTCTTGCAGTCAACAAAGTGGAGCCAATTGTAGCGATAGTTTGACGAAGCGCCGTGGGTAGCCGCAACAAGCAGCTGGTCCTTGCGGTCGTCATAGCGCACACATGCATAAGGAGCCTGGAACGTCTTGCTGTCAACACCTTCCAAATTGTTAGGGAACACAAACACCGGTTTGATTCCCGCAATGTCGGAACCGACGGTCCACTTGTAATAGCCCGTGTTGCCCGACACAATCGACGCCTCTACGCCGGCACCATACCAAATGGCATTCTCACTCTTTGAAGCAAAGAAATTGGTCGAGCGCCATGCACCCCATCCGCAAGTGACGCGCTGTCCCTCCGGAAGTTCAACACTGTCGGTCACGTCGAGCGTGTTCGGGTCGATGCAACGGAATGTGCACAAACCTTTTGAGGCGTCGGCCGTAGTGGCAACCCACACATTGCCGTCGGCAGTGACAGTGATACCCTGAGGATAGCCCATGCCGGAAACGCCAGAAGCATCGTCGCTTTCTACCGGGAATGTCTTGACCACCTTGTCAGTGGCAATGTCTATGACATGCACACCCACACCCTGCTGGATTGCAAACGCATATTTGCCGATGGCAACCATGTCGCCAATCTGTCCGTTGTACTGGTTCTCACCGGAAGTGATACCGTCGACCATTCCGCCCAAAGTGAGCTTACGGGTGTCAAGCACCTGAATGCCGGCTGTCGAGCCGAGATAAACCTTGTCTTCAGAAACGCCGACACATGCGCGTCCGTCGCCGTTGCCGTTGCCGTCACCGTCGGTGTCCGCACCGATATAGTCGAACGCAGCCAATTTCTTGAGCGTCTTGGCATCAGCCACTACAACACGACCGCCGCCCTTGCGAGGGTCGCCGCCGTCGGTTGCCTGCTTCGACATCACGATAAGTTTGTCGCCATGGATGATACCGTACTGCGACGTGCAACCAAACGACTGATACTGGTTTTGCGCCTCATACACACGGTATTTCAATTCGCCCTTGTCGGTAATATAGTTGATTGAGCCGTTAGAATGTCCGAACCAATCCTCGTTGAGCCAGAACGTGCCATTCTGATAACTGTCGGCAAGAGGTTCGCGGTTTGGCTCAAGCACGTTGACCGTATAAGTTGTCGATGCGCCGGAACCGTCCTGCGATGTGAACGTAACGTCGACAGTGCCTGTCTTGTGCGTAATCAATTCCCAGAAACTGCGCAACGGGTTGAACGCCTTTGCGGCGTAGGTTGTAGCCACTTCAGGATCGCTTACGCTGATGTCGTAGGTCTGAATGTCGGCATTTGCCGGCTCCACCGTAGGCGACAGTGCAAGAATGTCGAGATATGTCAGATTGATGGTTTTGTCGCCGTTGCCAAGCACAAAGCCGGTAACCGGATTGCGCAGCGCGGCATGCACCGTCATCGTTGCATTGACAGCAGGGTCGGTCTTCAACGCCGCTGTAATCACAGCGTCGCCCTCAACGCGCTTAACGCTGACCGCACCCGTGCGCTTGTTCACGCTTGCCACTTCCGTGTTGCTCGACGAGAATTCAATTTTATCCAGCGAATACGCATCTTTATAGAACACAAGCGTCGGAGTGAACGACTCGTCGAAATGGGCGTCATATTCCGCATCCGAGAAAGCAAACGTCTTTTCAACCTCAATCATCTCAGGATACCCTGCAGTATATGTCGATCCGTTCTCTTCATATTGAACAATCAATCTCAACATGTCGGTATCGTCGGTGTCGGGCACGGTAACCGTAAACGTAGCGTCGTCGCCAACCGTCGTTTCCGTCATCGAGGCAGCCTTGGCAATGTCGAGCGTCTTCGGCATCATTTTGCAGATCACTTTCACAGTCTTGCCCTTGAACAACATGCCGTCGTTGAACTGCGTGAATGCGGCAGGCGCATGAGCATCGTCATAAGTTCCTGCAATCCGTCCTGAAAGGACAAGATTTCCACCAACTTTCTTCGCAGAGCCTTCAACCAACTGAATCTCTTCCAGCTGAAGTTCTGTCAATTTGGATTTTCCCCAATAGTCAATACCGCTGTATGCGCTCTTGCATCCCACAGGGACAACAATTTCGGCAAACGTCGCAGGCGAGCCGTTCTTCACGCGCCATGTATAACTTCCAGTCGTTCCGGGTTCGGTTACAGGAGAGTATACCTTTATGCCCTTACAGCCATAAACCAGATTAGTGTTGTTGTAGTTCATTTTCTTTTGAGGAAGAACAAGCCTATTCAATCCGGAATTTTCAAAAGCGTAGCTCGGCAACGACGCCAACGCCTCCGGAAGCACCAAAGTTCCGACAACGTTACATCCTCTGAAGGCATACGCTTCAATCGATGTCAGTGTCGACGGGAGGTTCACTCCTGTCTGACCGTCGGCATAAACAATGTTGGCAAGCATATTGCAGCCGTCGAAGGCATAACCTTTGATGGCATTCACGCTTTCTCCGATTTTCAGAGTAGTAAGACCTTCACAGCCAGCAAACAACGAGTTAGGAATCTCAGTCATCGCCGCAGGCATCGTAAATTCCTTTATAAGCTTACAATTCTTGAACGCACCTTTACCCAAATTAGTCACTGTAGCAGGCAGTGAAAATTCAAGGCTGCTGCAATTTTCAAATGCATAATTGCCAATGCTCGTAACCGTTTCAGGCAAATTGATTGATTCCAGAGCGCTGCACTTGCTGAACATATAGTTAGGCACCTCCGTAAGTCCGGCAGGCAATATCGGATTAAGCAACGATGTGCAATTCTGGAAAACATAGCTTCCGATTTTTGTAGCAGTGTCAGGCATCTTTACCGCAACCAGACTGCTGCAGGAGCTGAACATATAGTCAGGAATTTCCGTAAGTCCGTCTTCAATAATCACCTTACGCAACGACGGGCAACTCTGGAAAAGGTTGTTGCCTACAGTCTTGATGGTCGACGGCAGTCTGATTCCAGGGAATCCGGTTCCGTAGAAGCAATATTTAGGCAAAGCCGTAACCCCCTCCGGGAAATTGATTTCACTCAATTTTGAGCACCATGCGAATGTGCGCTCTTCGCCAAAATCCACAAGGCCGTCGGGCAGAGTTACGCTCGGAATGCTCTTGCAATAAGCAAATGCACATGTGCCCAATTTTTTAAGCGTTGACGGGAGGTCGACAGATTCAAGTTTTCCACAGTCATAAAAAGCATAATCGCCCAAAGAAACAACCGGAGCGATTATTCTGGCAAGAGTAAGTTCCGACGCACCATAGAAAGTGCTGTCGCTCATCTCAGTCACGTTGAAATTCACATTCTGGAAAGTCACCGATGCAGGAATCGTGATTTCACCCACATATCCAGCCTTGTTGGCTGCCTCAATTTTTTTACGTTCTGGCGTGCCCTCCACCTTGCAGTAGGTGGCTTTTACAGTGTTTGACTCACCAACCGCAGTCACGGCATATGTCATTCCGCCGACTTTGAAAATGTCGCCTACTTTGACATCAAGGACATATTCGCTTACTTTGGTAAAGTTTTTCCATCCGGCAGCCGCCGCATAGTCGGCAGTGTAGCCGTTAGGCACTTCAAGAGTCGCATTGGCATAAGCTCCCGCGCTGAACACGTTGTCGGCAATCGCAACAGGATATGTCGACGCCACTTTTACAGATGTGATTGCATTTGACTCGGCAAACGCCTCCTCGCCGATTGCAGTTATCGTTGTCGGAATCTCGACTCCGGCAAGCTTCTGACATGCGGCAAACGCACGTTTTCCAACCGCTTCCACATGCGCCGGGAATTTGATGCCGGCAATCGCCGTTCCCTCAAACATACTGTCGGGAATCGAGGTCATCGACGACGGCACAAAGAGAGTGGCGAAGTTGGAACATCCGGAAAACACTCCGTCGCCAATTTTTGTCACGCCATCGACCGATGGCACGTTGAGCGTGGCGATAGTGGAGTTTTTAAACGCTTCTTTTCCTATGGCAGTCACTGTTGCCGGAAGAGTGACCGTTGTCACTGTCGAGTTGGCAAAAGCATTTTTGTCGACCTCAACCACGGTATATGTCACGCCCTCGTCGACAAATGTCGACGGCACAGCAACCTCGCCTGTGTAGACACCTGTTTCCGGAGCAGTAAGTTTTACGGTTTTTGCAGAATAACTTTTCAGTTCATAACGCAAGCCTTCGTTTACAAACACTGTCTTTGCATCCGCAGGAATAGGCAGCGGCGCTGCGACAAACGATTTCCAGTCATGGGGGGACATTCCTGGTGCGAAATTCCAGCCGTCCCAGCTGCCGTTTTCAAGCACACGGCCAGAAGCGCCCCAACTTGAATAGCTGAAATTGTCTGTAGCATTGTCCTTCACCCAGTATGACCAATATCCAGTGTACCATCCAGCCCACCACATATCGTCGGTGTCGCGCGCCTTCCAGTTGTCATAGTCATAATCCGAGGAACCGCCCTGTCCGGGCTTGTAGCCGCGCGGATGTTCAAAAAATCCGTCTTCCGACTCGTAGACCTGATTGCCGTTGCCAGTGTCGATAAGGGCAATGTCGCCGTCATCGTCCACGTCCCAGCCGATACCGTTGATGGTGTAGCCGCCATTGGGATCGGTCGGCGAGCTAACGTTTGTGTACTGCATCAATGCATACAGGCGCGGATTGTTTTTCACCACCGCCTTAAGCATGTCGGCACCAGTGGCTTGACCTGTCCAACGATAGCCGAACACCAAAGCCGCCGGCTCGTCGTCGTAGTTCCATTGAATCACCAGAGCGGCTTTGTTTTCGCCCTCTCCGGTCCAGTTCTTGATCATGTCGAAGGTGAAATTCGCATCACCCGCCATGTCGTCGGGAGTTGCCCACTCCCAATCTGATGCCGCCCGAAGTTTTCCGTCGGCCGCCTTAGGTGTGTAAGGCACACCCTGCACCGTCCTCGGCAACTGCGTCCTGGCAGCAATAGTCATTACCACAAAAATCGCGGTCAGACTAAGTAAAATTCTTTTCATAAGGAATTTTATTTATTAATTAATAAAAATTAGTTAGTTAGTTATTTCTTTATCACTTTGCGCACCACCTTGCCGCTTCTGACAATGTAGACGCCCTTCTCCAATCTTTCAAAAAACTCGGATGCCGGCACCGAAGAATCGACGGCAAGCACCCTCATTCCCTCCAGGTTGAACACCTCAACCATCGACGAGCCATTGTCGGACTCAACCGAGCCTACTCCATCGGTGGAGAAATGCACATAATTGAGGTTGTGCCATTGCGTTGAAGCGCCTGTCGACGCATCGGCGTCCTTAGGCAATGCGTTCTGCTGACGTCTGCCGCCAACCACCATCACAACCGGGCCGTCAAGCGCCTGGAATTTCCATCCGTCCACATCGCCGTCTTTGAGCTTGCGCGATGTCATTCCCAGTCCGGAATAAGAGAAATTGTCGGAATCCACGCCTCCTACCCAATAACTCCAATAGCCGTCATACCATCCGGCATTCCATCTCTGATGGTCAGCGTCGGTGCGGTCAAACACCTGCCACCAGTCATAGTCGTAGGCAGCATAACCATACGCACGCGCATTTATCGGATGCTCAAGAATATGTGCTGTTTTTGAAGCCGCTATCGCATCGTTGCACATATCGGGAGTGTCCCATCCCGGCACACTTGTCTGTCCCATCGACGTGTTTGCGGAAAAATAGTTGAAACTTACGCGGCTGTCGGATTTCGCACCGTCAAAATCAAACTCAAGGAAATCTGAAATTGTATGTCCGTCGGAATATCCGATACCGCACACCGTGCTGCCCATTATTCCCGTAAACTGCGTGAACAGTGTCAAGTCTGACGACTCCTTCGCTATCGCGCGAAACATATCCTCGCCCGACGGTGTCTGCCCGTCGTCCCATCGATATCCCCACACGTATGCCTCCTCCGGACCGTTGTCGGCAAACTGCACCACCATAGCGGCTTTGTTGTTGCCGGAACCCGCCCAATGAACAATCTTGTTCCAATCAATCACAAACGCATTTGCCGACAGCACCATCGCCGAGAGCAAAACAAATGTCAATGTCTTATTTTTTCTCATATCTCAATGTTTTTTCAGTCAAAGGATTAGGAAGAGGCACTCCGGGAAGCGCCACGTGGAGGTCGCGCGCCTTGGAAAGCTCTGTCGAGGTTTCGCCAAGCCATCCGCAATATTGATTCACACCCGTATAGACTCTCACAAAGTCGACCCCCGGAAGATTCACTGGATTGCCGTTTTTGTCGACAGCCCACCCTATGTCGAAACTATTCAAGTCCTCATAGTCATTCGGATGATTGTCGACATAACCCCACGGATATGTATAGAGGATATAGTAGCGTCCTGTGCCGCTGGAGTCCACCCCGTTGGGCGCAAGAAGCGTGCCCTTGAATGTCAATTCGTTGTCACTCACCCACTGAGGATAATACTCCTGGCTGTGGAAAATGTTTTTAGCTATATAGCCCGAGCCACCGAGAGAATCATGCCATGGGATGTAGGTCATATCTGTCAGATAGCCGCTCTCGTCCTCAACAGGCGTATGTCCGTCGTTTTGCCTGCTATAGGTTATCTCATAACCATGAAGCGTTTCAGGCTTGTGATACTCGCTTCCGGCAAGCTCATACCACTCATCGTCAGGGATGCCGTTGCAGTTTGCGTCGAAACTGACCATAACGATGCCCGGCTCAGCCGACCCGCCCTTGCTGTCGGGATTGGACAATTCATAGAATGCATTTCCCCAAATCCGGAAATCGCGCTCGCCCGGCACATTTATCACCGTGTGGTCGAAACCGAACGTAACATAACCGCCATATCCTCCGAGCGAAATCAGCACATCGTTTGTCCCAGAAATCGACTCCTCACATTTTTTCAGTATGTCGGCATAAGTGTCGCCGGGTTCATATTTCGGCATCTCGTTGACAAACTGTCCCGGAGCCGGACAATATTCATATACACGGGAAATGTAAGTGCTGTACTCCACCTCCTCGTGAAGCACATTCACCGTAAACTCAAAATGATAAGGCGTGTCAGGGTCGATGATGTCGAACGTAAGATTGTAGACACCCTCCGCTTCAGCCAAAAAGATATAGCTGTCGGTTACCGACACCTCTTTCCCATTGACTGTCCACCGATACTTCTCCCCCGTCAACGCCGAGTGCAACGGCAGTTTCTGCATACGCGCCACATAATAGACGTCGTCGATGCCGAGATTGACCATCGGCACCTCATCGGAACAAGCCCACAGAATCAGAGGCAATAATAATATGACTATCTTTCTTTTCATTGATACAGAAATGCTATATGGGCAGGGATGTCGCCCGTCCGCACACTCCATTTCTTCTTGCCGTCGGCAGAAAAGCAATAGAGAGTGCCCGATGACACATAATTTTTCGCATCGGTGACAAAAATGTCGCCGGAGACCGGATGCACGGCTATGCCGTATGGAATCGTAATTTCCTTTTCCGTCCCGTCGGTAATGAAATTGGTCGACACGATTTTCTTTGTCCGCGTGTCGATAATGCCATAGGAAATGGTGTTTGAAGCCGTGTAGTTGTTCCATTCCGTAGCGTAATAGTAAAGCAGGTCGCCGTGGATTGCCATATTCGAGCATGCCACGTCAAGAGTGTCTGTGACCACCATCTTGTTATAGCCAGGCTTCTTGTCAAGCACATAAAGGCGCGACGGACGCGTTTCGTAATCGCCTCTCGAGGAGACCCACAGTTTGTTATAGCGGTCTTTCTTCAGCCGATGCAGATTGATGCCTACGGGAATCTGCTCCACCTGCTTGAAGTCGATCATCTGAATCACAGAGACCGTATTGTCATAGTTTGGAGCGCGGTAGCCTCCGGAATTGGCTACATACATATAATCGTCGACCACCTCCATTTCCTCCGGCTGATAGCCTACGGTCACCTTGCGTGTCACGGCAAGCGTCGCCGTGTCGACCTCGAAGACCGCGCCCTTCGGCGCGCTTGGGTCGATAAGCACCGGTCCGACGTAGGAGCTGACATACGCCTTGCCGCGGTGGAAACGCACATAGCGGCAGTTTGGGATGTCGACCTGTCCGATGCGCACACCGCTGCGTGCATCCATAACTTCCACTTTGTGAGAGCAGTTGACCACCACATAAAGTTTCGACCCATAAATGCCGATGTCGTTGCCCACGTCGCCGAGCTCCTTCACCACTGCCGGATTTTTCTCGGAATAGAAATTGCGCGAATAAAGCCCTGTGTAATAGTCGTAATAATCAAGGCTACACTTGTTTGAACCCATATTGCCCTCATTGACAAGATAGAATCCCCGCACAGGGCTGCCCGACGCCTCGTCGCCGATTATCTCATACTCCGTGGGCACAACCAGCTCATCCTCGCGGCAGGCGGCGAAAGCCAGCAGCAGGGGCAATGTCAAAAGAGCAAATATGTATGTCTCACGTCTCATATATTGACAGTCAATGTGATGCGATAGTTACGTTTTGGCATCGGGTAATTCAAAATCACGTCGTAATCCTGACTCAGCAGGTTGTTGACCTCGAGCAAAGCCCTCAGGGTTATGCGTTGTCTGATTTTGAAATCACGGCTCAGCGACACGTCGCTCGTATACCATGGCTGGGTATAGTTGTATCGGATATTTTCCTGCTGGTTATAGCGCTCTCCGACATAGATGTAACTATAGTTGAGATTCCATTCACGCCATGTCAGATTAACCACCGCCGAGCCGGAATGGTGGGGAATATAAGGAATCTGGTCGCGATAGTAATTGTCGGATGGATTGGTCACGTCGATGGCGCGCTGATAGGTGTACTGCGCGCGAACCGTGGCAAAAAAGTCGCGCAGCGGATTGAGCGTCACCTGCGCCGAGACGTCGAGACCGCGGATGTCCACCTTGCCGAGATTGAGCATTGTCCAACGGAACTGCTGCCCTTTGGGATAAGCCACAATTTTGTCTTTGACGTAATTGTAGTATGCATCGCCGCTGAACCGCATTTCGCTCACCAGTCCGCCACCGCGCTTGCTGAACAGCAAGCCAAGATTGTACTGCGTCACGCGCTCGGGATTGAGTTTCGAGTTTCCCATATCGGCATAGTACAGGTCGTTGAACGTAGGCATTCTGTACGACTGTTTGTAGAACGCCCTTGCCGACAAGCCTCTCACCAATGTGTATGACACAAACGCCGCCGGTGTCAGCACATGCTTGTCGGAGGGCGACTGCTGTCCCTTGAGTGAATCGTGGATAAATGTAGCCAAAACGCTCGCCTGCGCCTTTAACCTACCCAGGTCGAACGCTGTTGCAACCGACAGCATATTTGAGAAGCGGTCGGGTTGCGCAAACCCGTAGACATCGGCGTTGAGCGTGTTCCATTGGAAATCGTAAGCTGCCGAGACGTGCCACCACGGAAACAGCACATATTCGTTGGCCGACGAGAAGTAGACCTCTTTCTGCTTGTACAGATTGTCGATTTTTATCTGCTTGTCGTCGTTGTTGACATAATGAGTGCGGTAGAACGCATATTTCAGATTGTTGAGCGTGGTGAACTTGCCGAATGTCTGAGTATAATTGACTTGAGCGAACGAGTTGGTGTCCCAGATGCGTTCTCCGCGACGCCATACGTTATTGACTATCGCCCCCGGCACGCCACGCTCGGAATTGTAGTTGTAGACCTTGAAATGCCACTGTCCGGACTTCACCACGCCATTGAGATTAGCCTCCAGACGAGTGGCGTTAATGTCGCCGTTCTGGCGCACGGCTGTTGTGTCGTATGCCAGTTCGCCAGCCGGATTGACACGCCGGTAACGGAATTTGTACTTTCCGCTCGAATTTATCCATTCCGCGCTAAGCGACGCGTTGACTTTGTCTGACAATTTCAGCTCCAGCAACGCTGAAGGATTGAGCAGGTCGAACGAGCCAGCCCGCAGCGTGGCGCGCAGATGATATGTCTCTCCGCCGTTGAATTCAGGAGTGCGCGTACGTATATAGATTGATCCCGCCGAACCGAAATCCTTGGCAGGCTGAAGAATCTCGCTTTTCTGACCGTTGTATAACGAAATGCCGTCGATATTGTCGAGCGAGAACTGCCCCAGGTCGACTTGTCCGTTTTGTGCGTTGCCGAGCTCCACACCGTCATAAACCACACCGGTGTGGTTGGTGCCCATTGATCGGATGTTTACCGTCTTTATGCCACCCACTCCCCCATAGTCCTTCACCTGGACTCCGGAGAAATAGCGCAACGCATCAGCCACACTGTTGCTGTTGAGACGTTTCAGCTCTTCGCCGCTGAGTTTCTGCGCAGGGATGACATCAATCTGCGGCACCGTGGCTGTGACAACAACCTCTTTCAGATTGAGCATCCGTTCCGCGGTTGTGTCCTGTGGTTCTGCCGCCAAAACTCCAAGCGAGGGCAAGAATAAAAACAATAAAGGAAAAATCCTCATTCGTAATGTTACAGTTTACTTAAAACAAAAAAACGCCCGTTTTTGCAAGTCATAAGACTTCTAAACGGGGTCAATCTGTTAAAATCGCAAACATATAACGGCTGGGCAGAGTTACTGCCAGCCATCACATATAAAAGTCCATAATCCCGCAGACAATCTTATGTATATTTTGGTTGGCAGGTCTTCTGACTTATTCCTGATGCCTTTGCCTTCCCGACAACTATTGTCAGTGACATTCTAAAAGCATCTTTTGCCTGCCGAACATTTGTCCGGCATCGAGAACTTACAGCAGCGGGTACTGTTGAGGACTTTCACCTCATTCCCTTTTAATGCTCCATCACGGCTTGTCGCTACAAGCCGGAGCAACCATTTCCGACGCAAAGGTAATACTTTATTCTTAAATGTGCATTAAATCATGTATGTTTTTCACAACAAGCGAATTTTGACTTTCAATGCCCGGAGTAAATCAGCCCGTAGCCAATCAGGCGGTCGTAGCGTTCGCCCGGCACCCGGTAGTATGCACGGATCATGTATTCGTTGACCGTCTGGTAATGGTCGCCCTCGATTTTAGCCGTCTGCGCCACATTCATTCCATTTGGCAGCCACAGATATTGATAGTTGTAGGCTCCCTGCTTCAACGGCAAGTCGAGCTCATAGCATTGTGTATCAACATTATAATGCATACGGTTTGAGTTGGCGAACCGATGCTGCGTAAATTCCCCGTCGACATACACGTCGCCGTCGGCAAGCCTCGGCATGGCAAGCGAGAAATGGGTTATCATATAGTCCGCCTGAGTGTTTGAGTCGTAGGAGTTGCTTTCACGGATTGTGAACCGTCCGTACTGCGTGCGGTCGAAAGAATAAGATTCAAACGCGCGAGGCTCGTCGGTTTCCAGCACGGCATGGTGGTATGGATGGCTGTACGTGTAGCGTTCCACCCCCATCCCGGCATAGTTTGTTGTGACCATCTCAAACCGACGGAACTCGTTTCCTCCTGGAAATATCAGCTGACGGTCGTGGTCGAACACAATAGTGTTGCCGCTGACACGCAAAGGCTGTGTCACCATCACCTCATTGTCGGTGCGCTGGTTTTGGGTGACAACGACACGCAGGTCGGAGTAAGGGTTGTTGATGCTCCAGTTTGCGGTGTTTATCGTTATGGAAATCTGCTGATGGCTGTCGTTATAGTCCACGTCGGTGCGCGACGACACCGATGCCGCGATGCCCACACGCTTCTCCACAACACAGAATCTTTGTTGCAGCAGAACGCAATCGGGATCGTCCTCAAGATACACCTTCAGCAGATAATTGCCCGACAGGAGTATCGGCATATCCTGATTAGGCAGGCTAATGCCGTAATGCACATACTGCTCAAACGTGCCAGAGGAGAACTCACAGTCTTCGACATCGGCTTGATTAAAGCCATCGACATAGTCGCTTTCAACGATTTGTGACGGTTGCCACGCAGCATCGCAGTGAAGCAGCGAATAGCGCATATAGCGACGCTCGGAGTTGATATCGTCAAACTCCACACGCACACGGTCGTCGCCTCCGAGTTCGATTACTGGCGGTGCGTAATAGTCGGTTTCCAGACAAGCGCGCAACGACCGCATCGATTGGTCGAAAATGCGAGTCGACGTGTCGGCGGCATAAGTCAGCGTTGCCGACAACATAAGCAATGACGTGAGAAGCAGTCTCATAATTACCAATTTATAGGTGTTTCACCATGTTGCAACAAGTAGGCGTTGGCTTGCGAGAAATGATGGTTTCCGAAGAAGCCTCGATGGGCTGACAGAGGCGACGGATGCGGCGACGTGAGCACAAGATGCCGCGAGCGGTCGATAAACGCGCCTTTCTTGATGGCATAAGCGCCCCAAAGCAGAAACACCAGATGCTCGCGTGTGGCAGCGAGATGCGCAATCACGGCGTCGGTAAACGTTTCCCAACCATGACCTTGATGTGAAGCCGCCTCGTGGACACGCACCGTCAGCGTGGCGTTGAGCAGCAACACTCCCTGCCTTGCCCACCGCTCAAGATTGCCCGATGAGGGAATTTCCGTGCCGATGTCGGCTTTTATCTCTTTGAAAATGTTGAGCAGCGACGGCGGAAAAGGGATTCCGTCGTTGACAGAGAAACAGAGTCCGTTGGCTTGATGCTCGCCGTGGTATGGGTCCTGACCGAGAATCACCACCTTCACTCGGTCGAACGGGGTGGCATCAAACGCCGCAAAGATTTCATTTCCCGGCGGAAACACCTGTGATGAAGCATATTCACGTTTCACGAAATCGACAAGCGTGCGGAAGTAATCTTTTTCAAACTCTTCGCCAAGCACTTTTTTCCAACTGTCTTCTATCTTTACATTCATAAATTCTGCATAAACCTTTTTGCAAAGCTAACATTTATTTTGTACTTTTGCCAACGCAAATCGGAAAAATGCGCCCGTAGTTCAATGGATAGAATATCGGATTCCGGTTCCGACGATTGGGGTTCGACTCCCCACGGGCGTACAAAAAAACGGACGGCAGTAATCGCCGCCCGTTTTTTTGTTGCGGAAAAGAGCATCGAGTCCAGGCACGCTCTGCTGTGCTCGCGCACCGGGTTACGGCAAAGTGTCGTCGCTCTGCGACGATAACCTCTTTTCATAAAACATTTTCAAACAAGTTTGAATGTTTTTCACTCACCTTGCACTATCTTTTCATAAAATAGGCTGCGCCTCGGAAAAACATTTTCAAACAAGTTTGAATGTTTTTCACTCTCCTTGCACTATCTTTGCAACGTGAAACGGATATTCGTATATATAATGTGCTTTGTCATGGCGTTTGGCGTCGCGGCAAAGAAGAAACAGACAATTGAGCCGGGATACTCTTGGCAGGTTAGCGGACCGCTCGGACTCCGCACACCGTCGACCATCGACACCCTTTATCAAGGCTATCACCGCCAGTTTGTGCCGGCGATGACTACCGACGCATACGCGACAACCGGCAATTTCGGCTGTGCCGGAGTTGACGAGATATTTTTCAACCGTGAGGAATGGTCGGAATTTCAATTTGAGGATGTGTTGAGCCATTGGCTCCACAACGCCGACAATCAGCGCTATTACAACACTCGTGTGCCTATGACTCTGCTCGGCTACAGCTGGGGCGGCGGACGCAATTCCGGACAGGACCGGCTGAAAGGCGAGTTTTCCGGCAACGTCAACAAGCGGCTGCAGTTTGGTGCCCAACTCGACTATCTTTATTCAAAGGGCGGCTATGACCGTCAGGCTCTGAAAAATTTCGGTTGGGGTTTCTCGTCATCGTATATCGGCGACCGATATGACATGCACGCCATGTTTTTCAGCTACAATTCGCTGAACCATGAAAACGGCGGCATCACCGACGATCTTTACATCAGCGACCCTGCACAGCTGCAGGGCGGCGACTCTAAAATCGACGCCAAGGCGATACCCGTGAATCTGTCGTCGGCGTTCTCCCGCGTCAAGGGTTGGGAGGTTTACATGAACCATCGCTACAAAGTGGGCTATTGGCAGGAGGAAACTGTCAACGACACCACGAAACGGCGCACATACGTGCCTGTGTCGAGTTTCATCTGGACTATGGACTACAAAACCAACACCCACAAGTTCAAAAACCAAAGTGCTACCGACGATGCCAAATATTTTGCAAACAATTACCTCAGCATGGACGGCACCGACGAGGAAACAAAATATTGGCGCCTGCGCAACACTTTCGGAATAGACCTTATCGAGGGTTTCAAGAAGAACGCCAAATTCGGACTGTCGGCTTATGCCACCCATGAGTTGCGCCGCTACACGCAGGTTGTCGACACGATGCTCACAAGCCAATATCAACCAGAGGGATTGACTCCGTTCCCTTCGTTCGGCATTGACCACAGCAAGACGGAGAATCTGTTGTGGGTGGGCGGACAGCTGACCAAGCAGCGCGGATCTGTGCTGACATACTCGGCGACGGCACAGTTCGGACTTGTTGGCCCTGTGGCTGGCGACATTGACATCAGTGGTGCGGTGAGCACCCGCTTCCGTCTTTTCGGCGACACCGTGCGCATCACGGGCGAAGGATTTTTCAAGAACACCGAGGCACCATATCTGCTGAAGAACTATATCTCAAACCATTTTGCCTGGAAAAACGATTTCGGCAAAATCCGCCGCGTGCGCGTGGGCGGCACACTCGACATTCCACACACTTGGACTTCATTTTCTGCCGGTGTCGAAAACCTGCAGAACTATGTCTATTTCAACAACGACGCTCTCCCTGCTCAAGAGAGCGGCAGCGTGCAGGTGTTGTCGCTGCGCTTGAAACAGGACTTGCATTTCCGCGCATTCAATTGGGAAAACTCCGTGACATATCAGACTTCAAGCAAGGAAGAGGTGCTGTCGCTGCCTAAACTGGCGGTCTACAGCAACCTGTACTTCCAGTTCAAGATTGCCCGAGTACTGCACGTCAACCTCGGTGTGGACTGCAGCTACTATACACGCTACTACGCTCCGGCTTACCAACCAGCCACAATGGCGTTCCACACCCAGCATGAGAAACTCATCGGCAACTATCCGCTGATGAACGCATATGCCGACTTCAAGTTGAAGAAGACTAGATTTTTTGTGATGTACAGCCACTTGAACCAAGGGTTGTTCGGCGGAAAGGAGTATTTCTCCGCCCTTCACCATCCAATAAATCCAAGCCGTTTCCAACTCGGACTGTCGGTTGATTTCGCGAACTGACAAACCACAAACTGGCATCGCTATGAAGACACCAATGCTGATGAAGCCCAAATTGAAAATCTATGCGGCACTGCTTGTCGCCACCATAGCACTAATGGTGGCTCTCGGACGCTGCAGCCGCCAATATGCGTCGAAGGAAGCGCAGAGCAGCGGCGGCGACACCATCGATGTGGCTATAGAGTATTCTCCCCTGTCGCTGTACATGTATGCCGACACCCTCGGCGGATTCAGCCACGACCTGCTGAATCTAATTGCCAAGCGCGAGCATCTGCACATCAAATTCCATCCGATGACGTCGCTCGACGGAAGCCTGAAGCAGCTGCGCGAGGGAACGGTCGACATCGTAGCGGCACAAATGCCGTCGACAAGCGATTTCAAGCAACAATATCTCTTTACCGACGCTGTAGCTATCGACAAGCAGGTGCTTGTGCAACGGCGCGGAAAAGACGGCTCTGTGGCTGTAAAGTCGCAACTTGACCTTGCCGGCAAGACGGTGTGTGTGGCAAACGGGTCGCCTGTGGCTACACGCATTGCCAATCTGGCGCGCGAGATCGGCGACAGCATCCATGTGCGTACGCTCGACAAGAGCCAGGAACAGCTGTTTCTGCTTGTAGCGGCAGGCGACGAGCTTTATGCCGTGGTCAGCGACAACACAGCACGCAGCCTTGCCGTCCGCTATGCCGACATCGACGTCAGCACCGCCATCAGCTTCAACCAATTCCAGGCATGGGCTATGGCAAAAAACGACACCGTCCTGCTGCAGCACATGAACAAGTGGCTGCACAACGTGAGGCAAACCGATGAATACAAGCAATTGAGGAAACGATACAATCTTTGAAAAAATGGAAATCAGAATAGATGATTTGAAGCGTATGCTTCCAAATCCTGACGCCGGGCATCCAACAGACGACTACTACTTGATGCTGGCACAATATGTCGACAAACTGTGGGCTGGCATGAAGGTGCTGCCAGAAGTGGGCGAAGGACTGCGCAAGCGCGTGGCACTCGACCTTGTGGGATATTTTCAAGATGTAGTGGCAGATGCCGGACTTTGGCGTTCGTTTGTCAAAATGTGCCGTCATCTCTACGGGCGTCCTGTGCCGTTCTACGATGAGCCTGACGGATATGTCGACGCGGAGCTGAATCAAATCGACGTGCAGTTCATTGTCTGGTACTCGCTGGAGTCGCACCTCGGCTTCATGGGACTTGTGTCGCCCGTCGACAGCGACCTGCTGCGGTTGTCGCATCAGGTCTACCGTCTGTTCGCATACATCTACGATGACGCTCCGGCAGCATCCGATTTCAAGCCGCTTCAAGAGCTCGACCTTGACGACCGCGAGCAGGTGCGCAACATCTTCCTGACATCGGGATGGCTGTTCTGGAACAGTTACTTCATGCGCCCTGTCAGCAAGCATCACTATGAGCCGGAGGTTGATGAGAATGAAGAGCTGTCGGTCGAGGAGACGCTGACCGACGAGAGCCGTCTGCACACCACGTTTGAGCAGCCTACAGGACCGCTCGCACTGCTTGCCGACGAATGGCTGCGACTGATTGTCGACGACCGCATACCGGCGACGGCAAATCCGCACCGCGGTGGCGAACATGAATATTTCACCGCCTTGTGCCGTGCCACCGGCGGCGAGCCGATAGCGTTCTGCGCCACATACGACGATTTGGAGCGTTTTCTGTCGGAGCGACTCGGATGGGGCGACGAGCCTGGCGGACATTTTCCTCACCTGCGTGGACACAACAACTTCGTAATCTATGCCGACCGCCACAAGGGAATGATTATAGCCAAGGACATAGCGCAATACGTCAACCACCCTTCAAACACGGCTTTCGACGCCACGGCAACCGATGCCCACCGCCTCGTGATGGAGCAAGGGGTATGCCCTGTCGACCTGCTCCGCTATCTGTTTGACAACGATATGGTTCCGGCCGCCCGTTGGCCGTCGGCAAAAGACACGTCGATTCTTCACGACAACTGGGACTTCCTCGCTCGCTTGTATCTGCAAAAATACTATCGGGCAGATTAAACCAAAAGCCTCTTCTGATTGTCTATAATTGAAACGACATAAGTTTTTGACTATGGACAAGATGAAAACAGTGATTGCCGCTGCGATAGTCGCCGTGGGAATCGTAGTATTGGGGTTCTGCATCAAAGCCGGACTCGGCAGTTTCCTGCAAAACCAGAGGGTAGTGACCGTGAAAGGCTTGGCTGTGCGTGAAGTGAAAGCCAACAAGGTGATTTGGCCTATTGTGTTTAAGGAACTCGGCGACGACCTGCCGAGCCTTTACAACCGCGTTGACGCCAAAAACCAGATTGTGAAGAAATTCCTGCGGTCAAGCGGCATCGAGGATTCAGAAATAAGCACAAACGTTGTGGTCACCGACCTTCAAGCCGACTCCTATAGTTCCAACCTCACACCCTATCGCTACCGCATCAATTCGGTTGTGACGGTCAACACCAAGAAGGTTGACACCGTGTTGAAACTTATCGAGAACCAGTCGTCGCTAATAGAGCAGGGCGTGGCAATCTCGTTCGACTACAGCGCCACCACACAGTTTGACTTCACAGACCTCAACACCGTGAAGCCTGAAATGATCAAGGAAGCGACGCAAAACGCTCGCAAGGCGGCGATGCAGTTTGCCGCCGACTCAGAGAGCAGCCTCGGCAAAATCAAATCGGCGTCGCAGGGACAGTTCTCTATCGACGACCGCGACCAAAACACGCCTTACATTAAGGAAGTGAGAGTGGTCACTACAATAGAATATATGCTTGAAGATTAACAATACAGACTGATTTATCAATGAAATCGCCACGCCGGAGTTTTCCAGCGTGGCGATTTCTTATTATGGGCCGTATATGCGGATTAGTGCTTAACGACGATTTGACGGCTTTCGCAGCCCGACAATGTATAGACTTTAGCGATATACGCACCTTCGGCAAGGTCGCTTACGTTGACCACATTGGTTGTGGTGCGGGCAACGGTACGACCGTCGAGAGTGAGCACCTCAACGCCAAGAATTGTGCCGTCGGCATTGGCGATGAGCAGTTCGCTTGCTGGGTTAGGATAGATGCGCAGACCTGCGATTTCCACCTTTGCCACCCCGTCGGCAGCGGCACCCTGTGCCACCTTGTCGAGATATAAAGTGCCTTTCTTGCCATATACGTTGCCAACCTGCACCACAACGAATCCCTGAAGTGTGTAGCTGCCCTCTCCGATTCCTTCAAGTGAAGCCTTCACGTCTTTCCATCCGAGATAGTCGAGAGCGCCGAGCGAAACGGTTTTCTTCTCCGCTCCGTTAGCAAACACGGCTTTAAGCTGGTTGCCGCTCAAGTCGCCATAAACCTTCAGCGAAATCATGTTTGCGTTTGTAAACGCTGCCGCCGGCGCTGTGGCAAATTTCACAGCGGCGTTGCCGCCTTCCAATGCCTCAAACACATAATCCACCTTGTAGGCAGCCGCGCCTTCAAGTTTAGTCGATGTGTTGCGTGCCACGGTCAGCGTCTTGCATCCTGCTGCAGCCTCTTCGTCTTTCACGAGCGCACCGTCAGCGTCGAGGTTGTCGACAGCCGTCACGACAGCATTGTCGACAGCGGCATCGACAGCCGTAAAGTTGAACTTCATCGGCGCAGCCAACTTGATGCCGTTTTCATCGCAGACATCACCCGAAACCTCTACAGTGTATTGCTCACCGACAACAAGGTCTTTCGACAATTTGATTTGGAAATAACCATAGTCGTCACCAGGCTTGCTGAACTTTCTTGAACGCACAGAATAAGACTGAGCCACACCTGCGCTGTTTTTAATCACAATTTGATCCTGCAGTTTGGCGGTTGTTGGCTGACCGTTGAAACGGAACTCAACCAACGGAGTTTTATAATGTACCAAAGCACCTTCCGACGGTGAGCTTGTAGCCACCTCATACGTGTTGAAATTGTCGGTGCGGAACTGCATCACGAAGTCTTCCTTAAATTTCATACCAGCTGGATGCATAGCGTCCTTGCCGATACGCACGGTGTAGAGAGTGTTGGTTTCGTAAGCGCGTTTAGGCTCGAAAACGAGACGATACTGCGAGTCTTCCCAACGGATTGTTCCCTCGACAGCAGGAGTGATGGAGAAATTCTTCTCAACCGACTCAACGTCCATATCCCAGTTGAAGTCAATCACAACGGGCACGTTGCAAGCCAAATCAGCGTCGCCTTCTTTCCATACAGGTGAATATTTCACCACTTCCGGAGCAGTCGAACGAGTGCGGTCGAGCGCAAGGTTCTGGTAAGTGACGTTGTTGGCAGTCACATCCACTTCCTGCTCAAAAGCGTCATATTCCGGATGCGACACCTTAAGTGTATACTTGCCCGGCTCCACATCTTTGAACATATAAACGCCGTTGAAAAGCTGGTCGGTTGTGTAAGTGTATTTCACCGCGCCGCCCTGCAACAGTTCCACTGTTGCGCCACAAACTGGCTTCATCTTGTCATGACCATAGAAGATGTTGTTGTAGATAGGCTCTGTGCGGATAAGTCGGGAGTCGTAGAGCGAGCCGCAGACCACACCTGTTGCAAACGTTTCCGGAGACTTGAAGTATTCCATCACTGATTTAGTGAAGTGGTAAGCCTCAAGCCAGCAGTAATCCTTGTTGAGCAGACGGTAAGTCTCAGGAATGTAGTCGTGGTAAGAACCTTCGGAAAGCATTCCCGGCACAGTAAGCTTGCGGAGCACACCAAGTCCGACACCTACGCCCCAGTCGTAGAAGTCGTAGTCGCCGGCGAGCCATGTGTTTGTGCTCGACCATGAAGTCACCTGATTCTCGAGCAGTTGCTTGTTGAGAATGAGCGACATCTCTTTGGCTTCTGGCGACACAGGGTCGTTTGTAAAGCCGCGGTAAAGCATCAACGGTTGGTTCACGCGGCTTGACGTACCAGTCGCGTTACTGTGGATTGAGAAGAAGAAGTCGGCACCATAGGCATTTGCCTCATATCCGATTTCGTGGAGGCCACGGTCGTCGGCGGTTGTATTGGTGGTGCGCGACATCATCACTCTTGCGCCAAACTTCTGCAGCATATCGCGGAGGTCAAGACCTTTGACAAGGTTTGAGTTCGATTCCCAATAACCTTCCGGGTCACCTTGCTTGAACGGAGGCACAACCACGTTGCGGTCGTCACTGTCGTGTCCGCCATGACCTGGATTCACATAGATTTTCAAATCTTTCAGATTGGCCGCACCCACGCAAAGGGCTGCTGCCAAACCTAACGTTGTAACTGTCAGTTTTTTCATTTTCTTGCGGGTTTACGGTTCCTATTCAGAAATTTTGATATCCATAACGAAAAGACGGCCGTCGATGGTGTTGTAGGCAATACGCGAGCCGTTGGCTGATGCCGAAGGATTCATTGTCATTGTCTCAGGCTTTGTGAGAGCGTGTTTAAACGAACCGTCGGCCTTCAGAAGCATAATCTGGCACGACTCATACTGGTGGCCGTCGTTTGTGGCGTTCTCGGCAACCACATAGTCGTTGCCAGCCCAGCGCGGAGCCTCATAGCGTCCGAGCGATGCCAGCACGTTGCCTTCAAGGTCGCACACGTATGCGCCTTTGCCGCCGGCATAGAACAGGATTTTATTGCCGTCGGGCGACAACGACTCCCACATATATGTGTGGTCGGTAGCCACTGGCTGCAGTTGCTGCTCCTTGCCGTTGCGCACCACGATGAGTTGTGCGCCGCGTGCATACACGTATGTGCCTCCCTTACGGTCTGCCTTCAGTTTGCGTCCATTGTCGCTGACAGCGGCAAAACCGCCGTCGACAGCCACCGGAGCCTGCATTCCGCGGGCTTTTTCAGTGACAGCCATCGATGTGCGGGCCTCAAGGTTGTAGGCTTTCACCTCGCGGTAGACGCGCATATCTTCGCGGGTCTGCGACAAGAAATACACGCTCTTGCCGTCGCGCGAGAACGACGGATGGAATCCCGCCATATCGTCGGTTGCGATTGTTGTGGTTACGTCACTGCTGAAATCATAGAGTTTCAAGCCTTTGTAGTCTGCATGTGTGAACAGCAGTTTCTGCCCGTCAGCGCTGAGCACAGGATTGCAGATGCCGCTCTCCGTGCCTTTCAGCAATTGCTGCCGGTTGGTGATCTCCACTTGCTGCGCCGATGCCGCCAAAGAGCATGCAGCCGCAAGGATCAAAAGTTTAGTTCTCATAAGTTATGTTTAGAAATAGTTATTTCACAATGAATTTCTGCACAGAAGCGCCGTTTGCGGTGACAAAGCGGGCGTAGTAGATGCCTGCCTGCAACGATGCCACATTGGCTGTAGCCACGCCTGCCGAGCAGTCGAGCGGCTGGCTGAGCACAAGCGCGCCGGCATTGTTGTAGACGCTGAGGGTGCCTACGCCTTCGGCGGCGATGTTGAGCATGCCGTCAGCCACAGGATTCGGATAAAGACGCATCGACGATGACTCGGCGTTCAGTGTCTCCACCGAGCCGTATGTGTTGTAGACGGCCTTGAACTCAGGCATGAGCAATTCGTATGCCTTGCCTTTGTCCGACTTGCCCAAATCCAAACGGATTGCGTTGACGGTCAACGGATAGTTTGAAACGTCGTTGATGTCTATCACGCTCTCAAGCGGAAGCTCGAACGTGGACACGGTGTTTTTCGCCATCTCGTCGGTGGTGACGTTGACTGCCGGATAGGTCTTGCCTGCTCCGTTGGTGAATGTCAACGACAGACGCTTCACGGTGGCGTCACCAGGGGTTTACGCTGAAACGCAATGCCTTAGGCATACTCCACAGGCGTATCGACGCTTCGCCCTGTATGTATGCGCCGCGGCCAACGCCGTTGCCTGTGTAGGCGAATTTCAAGCCCCGCTCATACGCTGAGATGGCAAGGCCGGTGCCGCCTAATTGATTCATTGTCCACTTCTCCGGATATTCGCTGATGGCTGCCATTGTCTCGCCCTCCGGAAGTTCAACGGTGGCTGTCACCTGTGTCTCAACGGTCTGCAGACGGCCTGTAACGGTTGTTGTGCCGTTCTTGAGACCTTTCAGCACTCCGTTTTCAACCTTCACGATTTCCGGATCGGTAACTGTCCAGTCGAGGCGCGACGGGTCGGTTACAAACGAGTCGAATCCCACTTTTGAGACAACTTCGATAGGATATTCACGGCCGTCGTTGAGCAGCTGCGCCACTCTCACGCCTACCTCTGCCGGAATCACACTGACGGTCTTTTCCACTTTGATGCCGTTGTAGGTTGCGGTGAGCGTGGTTTCGCCCTCTTTTCCGAGGATGTTGATGCCTTCGTCTGTCACTTCGCCATATTCCGGAGCTATTGCAAACGTAACGCCCTCGACGTTCTCACTGATGAGTTCGCCGTATTTGTTGTAGCCGAGCACAATCGGTTTGCAGGATGAGTAGACCGGAACGCGGATTGCCGGGTCGAGGAATGCGATGGATGTTATCGTTGCGGCATCCTCTTCGGGTGCGGTTGAATAGACCATCCAGCCGTTTGCCACGGCGCGCGGTGTGCCCTCGGTTGTCTTGTTGACAACAGCTCCCTGCACCATCAGCTGGGCAGAGCCGCCGGCGTCGACGTTGCACACGTCCCATGCGCCGAGCTGCTTGAGAATCTGACACATAACCGATGTCGTACAGCCTGCCGATACTCCGTACACAGGGTCGGTCGACATGTCGATTGTAAACATATACAGAGTCTTGCCGTCCTGGCTCTTTCCGTATGCCGAGCGGCTGTAGACTTGCGAGTTGTAGGAGTCTTCGTTGCGCACTGTAAGTTCGCCGCCAACCATCACCATAGAGTTGCCGCCGATACCTGCTCAAGGGTAATAGGCTGGTTTGTGGCGGTGGAGTACCATGCATAGTTGACTGTCACCTCGTCGCCCACCTGCAGCTGCTCGAGCATTGTCTTGTAAGAGCCAGAGCCTGCGATGCAGATATCGTAGTCACCGAGTGTGCCGGCGGTGGTGTTGGTGCGGATTTCGCCCACTGTCGCCACGATGTCGCCGTTCGACGTCCATTTCTGACCGTCTTTCAGTTTGAGGTAGACCTCGCATGTCTTGTTGTCGACAGTGGTCCATGCATCGTTGACATATTCGATTGTCTGGAATTTCTTTGCAGTGCCGTAGAATGAGTTGTAGAGCGCCATTTCTCCGTTTGAACGGCAGAATTTGTTGACGAGATAGAACTCCGGCTTCTGGTCGGCGCCAAAGCGTGGCGACGAGATGTAGCCTTTCCACGACATTGACTCGATGTGCAGGTCTTTGTCGTATCCCATACCTACCACGCCCGTGCGCGACGGATCTTCATTCCAGATGTCGTTATGGCAGTTGGTTTCGTTGACAATCTGACCGTTGCGCATTCCGCCGTTCATCAATGTGCCGAGGGCGAACTGCGAATTGAGTCCGGCACCCGACACACACCAGAAGTTGCCGTTTTGAGCGCCGATTGGCTTCTTTCCGGCTTTCTGCATACGGGTGTAGGCATCAGCGAGTTTCTCTGTCGTACCCGTTTTCTCGTTTGCCTGTTGGGTTTCGATACGGTTGTAGGGGTTTGTCAAGTCTACTGTCATGTAGTTGATGTTCAACGGGAAGTCGGCAATGCGGATACGATTGTAGACCACACCCGGTCCAACTTGCTTGCTTGTAATCAAATTGTAGGAGTAGTCCTTTCCGTCAATAGTGAATGTTTGGGGTTTGTAACTGGGGCATCAACACCTGCTGCATACATCTTTTTTGTTTCCATAACAGAAAATAGCACTTTTCCACCTTATACAACGTCTTGCGGTGTTTTACAGCCGCCGTCATCGACAGGGCGCACATGGAAACAATCTGCCGAAAGCGGCCGTCGACTGTGTAGACGTTCAAAAGCTTTTTGCGCCCTCTGCATATAACGTCGTTTTGATTCGACCGGCAACCGCCATATCGCCAAAGTTGATGCCACCGGCATTCACGCCATCAAGAGAGAGGGTATAAGTAAATCCGTTCATATCTCCGTATTTGGCAGACTTCAGCACCGTTGTCTGATGCTCAACCAATGGATGCTGGTAGTCATCGCCCTTAACCACATAGTAATAACCAGCCTCTGTCACTTCTACTTTTTTGTCGCTTGAGAAAAGCACGTTGATAGGCGTTTCCTCCTTGTCATCTGGATACCCGGGCATCCATCCAACGGTAATCGGCATATTGATTACACCGGCAGATGTAATTGTTCCTCCGTTAAGAACCACGTGTGCCACGATGCCACCGTCCGCAAGTTTCATTGCTTCAACCTCACCGTCGGTAAATGTCTTTGTTCCGGCAGCATCCTCAGATACCTTCACATTCGGTATTTCGATATTGCCGATATCAGTTCCCGCAAACATAAAATGAGGCAAAGAGAAGTCGCATGTGTTATCATTATAATAGATGATTGTCACTTCTTGTGTGGCATTGGCGATTACATCTTCACCCACCATTTCAACATTCAAGATACCAGCATACTGCTTAACCACCGGTGCGGTGTACTGCAATGTGTAGACGTGCTGTATTGCGCCGTCAACATCCTTACCGCCCTGGTTGGTTACAGTAACGGTTACTTTATAGTTGGCGGCATCTACAGCCACTGCCGCATCGGCAAACTGGCTCTTGCAAGTTGCAACAACATCTTCCTCTGTCGGCATCTTGCCTGCAACAGTATAATTATAAACGCCATCCTTCAATGCAATTGTCTTACTTCCTGCCTTCAACGATGTCAATGTTGAGTAGTAAACGAAATCTACATCGTCGACAAGAAGAGTTGTATTTTCCTTCAAATTGCCTCTATTCCAATAGTCACCAGCAGATATGACAACGTTCATCATTGTTGGATTTCCTGCATTTGCCACATAGTCCAATGGAACAACTATGGTTTCCCAATCCTTATTTGCTGTAGACGAAAAAGCCTTGTCGCAACTTGCCACCAACTTGCCACTTGCCGAACCTGTCGCCTTTCCAAAAACAACACGATCCACGTCGTTTTGTTCTTCTGTCGTAGTTTGTGCTACATTTCCAATTTTAGAAGTATATGTACCACTCCAAAGATAAGCAATAATATGAGAATCTTCGCTATTTGAATCCGTACGCTTATACTTTCCTTTTATAGCATCCGGTTTTTTGTTAAAACTCACACCTCCGAAAACGCCACCATCACAATCCGATATTGTCGTTGAGGCATACACCCACGGTGTTCCTAAATTAATAAAACCAGGAGCCGTAGAGCCAATCTTTGGAAATTTTAGTCCTATATATATGTTTTTTAATTGCACTACTGTATTAGAATTATCCTCAACCTTTGTAACCAAGTCGGGCTTTTTCTGTCCCATTTGATTAACATTCGAACCATTCCATTCAGAGGGTTCCACTCCTGGCCTTACGACATCCACTTTCTTACCATCTTTAGATATCGACCTTGATGTTCCGCAAGTCGTCTTCCAACTTTCGAAGCCCACATTCGGCAATTGCTGCGCATTAGCCGTAAAAGCCGAGATGCTCAAGAGCAAAGCGCCGCTCAATAAAAATGATTTTTTCATATTTTCAGTTTTTAGTTTGTATTCTATTTTTTAACACTCAGAGATTAAAACAATTCAACGTCCTATTTTGTTGTTGCCCTCGCGAGCAATTATGCAAATATACTCATTCGCAACGCATCCTTATCCTATGCACTCCTGCATACGCCTCTATCTGCAATCCCGTGAATTTCAGCGTGCAAAGATGCGCATTAACGCTCTTCAAATATTGAAAATTCGGTGTAAAGGTAACAACTTTTATGCTAACCAACACTATTTTACGACAATTATTTCTCTGTCCGACAGCAGCGTCTGTCCCAAACCCACTGCTGACGCGCCTTGCAGCGATGTCGCCCATCACTCAGCGGCACCGCGCTGCGGTGCATACCCCTCCAGTCTACCAGCCCCAGACGCAGTCCGGGGTTAACTGAAAACGTGTCCGCTTTGCGGACTTCCTCCCTCACATCTTTCCGATACGCGTCACCACCACACTCCGTGGTGCACGTCTACAATATAGGCGATGCTGGCGCGAATCTACCGTCTGCATGATGCCGTGTCGGCGACGGAGTGCGTGATGGCTGGCGCGTCGCAGATGCGCTACTACGGTATAGTAGAAACAACGCACCCCGACGGGAATCCGCCGGGGTGCACTATTATCAATATGTTGTAATGATTTTTACTTCACTACCACTTTCACAACTTTCTCGCCTGCACGGACCACGTAGAGTCCGGCTGCCACAGAGATGGTTGCCTCGCCATCGACCTGTGCCGACGCAGCCAAGCGACCGTCTACTGTGTAGACATTCACACGGCCTGCGAAGCCATCGACAGCGATTGCGCCCTCTGCGCCACGCACTGCCGCTCCGCTTGCCTCAACCACATTCACGCCAGCGTCACGCTGACCCTTGAAAGTAACGTTGATAGGCATTGTAGCACTCAAATCATCTGGATAATCAGTATACCAGCCAACGGTGATAGCCAAGTCCATAGCGCCTTCGGCAGTCTCAGTGCCCGCCAAGTCGACCTTTGCGTGGATTTCGCCTCCGGCAAGGCTAAGGTCGTTGACCGAACCTGCGAGATCAAAACCAGTAGCGTTGGCTGTGCGAGTCACGCCCTCAATCACGATGTCGCCACATGGCAGCTCCGTTTCATTGATTGTGATGCGGAAATCAGGCAGTTTGAACATATAAACGCCCTCGTCGATTGTCTGGAGATAAACTTTCGCATCCTGACCGCTGACAATCTTCTCGCCCACCATTTCAACGTCCAATTTACCAGGATATTCTGTAACGACGCTGTCGTATTTCTGACCCTTGAAAGTAACGTTGATAGGCATTGTAGCACTCAAATCATCTGGATAATCAGTATACCAACCAACGGTGATAGCCAAGTCCATAGCACCTTCGGCTGTCTCAGTGCCCACCAAGTCGACCTTTGCGTGAATCTGCCCCATCGCGAGGCTCAAGTCGTTGACCGAACCTGACAACTTACCATCCTTGCGTGTCACGCCCTCAACCACGATGTCGCCACAAGGCAGTTCCGTTTCATTGATTGTGATGCGGAAATCAGGCAACTTAAACACATAAGTGCCATCAGCCGACTCCGACAAAGACACACGAGCGTCCATGCCGTCGGCAATCTTCTCGCCCACCATTTCAACGTCCAATTTCCCGTTGTAGTAAGTTTGTGCCGACACGCCCATAGCCACGGCAAAAACCATCAATAACAATGCGTAAAATTTCTTCATATTATTATCGTTTAGTTAATTATTTTCTTTTTTACCGACTGCAAAGATAGTGCAAGGCGAGCGAAAAACAAAATCAAGCTTGCTTGAAGTTTTGTTTTTCCGAGCCGCAGCCTATCTTATCAAAAGATAGTGCAAGGCGAGCGAAGCGCAAAACAAATTTATTTGATTTTGCATTTCCGAGCCGCATCCGAGCCGCAGCCTATCTTATCAAAAGATAGTGCAAGGCGAGCGAAAAACCGTGCAAGCCGCAGCCTATCTTTTGAAACGACCTCTACATTCCGCCGGCAAAGCCAAGCGACAGCACACGCGCCGAGGCAGCACCGGCAACCTGCAGCGCATCGCAGCAGGCAATCACCGTAGATCCCGTTGTTATCACATCGTCGACAAGCAGCACGTGCTTTTCCCCCACCTCCGGCTTCGCCACAAACACCCCTGCCACATTGGCATGGCGATCGGCAACGCTTCGATGAGTCTGCGTGGAGTGACGCTTTACGGCAGCAAGCGCCTCCGCCATCCGTATGCCCGTAGCCGCCGCAACCCCCGATGCTATATACGCACTTTGATTGTAGCCACGGCGTGCAAGCTTGCTGCTGTGGAGCGGCACAGGCACAACCATGTCCACGCCGTCGAAAAATCCGCCAGACAGCAGCTCGCATGCAAACAAGCGCGCCATGTCGTAGACAATCCGCGGACTGTTGCGGTATTTGGCATCTTTTAGAATCTCAGCGTAAGGGCTGGCGCGATGATACTCAAACATCGACACCGCACGCTCCACAAGCCTGCTGCCGAGCAGCATACGCTCCACATCCGGACAGCCACCCTGAGCAATCCCCACACGCGGCATCACCGCCAGACATGACAAACACACCGACCGCTCGCCGGCGACCAGCCTCTCTCCGCACACAGGACACAACCGAGGGTAAAACACCTCGGCAACACTGTCAATCAGTCTCTTCAATACCATCGTCACAAAAATCTTCAGCACCGTCGACAATCTTCCCCATCACCTTCAGCACAAGCGACGGCTCGTAGCCTCGCGACGCGCCATAGCGCATCAGCGACGCCTTGCGCTTGTAAGGGTCGGCAACCGTCAGCGTGCGACTTTTCGCCGCAAGCAGCGTGCGTAAATTCGCCACATACTCATCCTCATCGATTTCAGCCATCGCCTCCTCAACCACATCACCAGCCACACCGTTGAGCCGCAACTGGTGGCGTATCTTCACCCGTCCCCAAAGGTCGAAGCGCGACTTGTCGTAGACAAACGCATGGGCATAGCGGCTGTTGTCGATAAACCCGTTGTCGACAAGCCATTCCACCACCCTGTCGGCATCGCCCGTCTCCGCGCCCCACTGACGCAGTTTGCGACGCATCTCCGCCTCAGCATGCTCGCCACGCGAGCAGAGCGACGCAGCCCTGGCGAGAGCCGACTCGTAGGTCAGCTGCCGCTTCACCATCGGTCGCCTCCTTTCACGGCACGCACAAAACGCGGGCGACGGCTGATGTCGGGACGCACCTCCACATCGACATATCCCATCGCTTCAAGCATCTGACGCATCTCTGCCGAAAAACGGCTGTTGATTTCAAAATACAGCCGTCCGTCATGCCGCAAAGCCCCAAGTCCGTAGCGGGCAATGGCGCGATAGAAGCGCAACGGGTCGGCATCAGGCACAAACAGCGCCGTGGCAGGCTCATAGTCGAGCACATTAGGCTCCATCGTCTTTCTCTCGGAGTCGGCGATATACGGCGGATTGCTCACAATGATGTCGTAGCGGCACGCATCGCCCGAGAGCGTAAGGATGTCGCGCCTTGCAAACGCCACATCAGCCTTCAGCGCCTCGGCATTGGAACGCGCCACGCTTAGCGCGCCGTCGGAGATGTCGATGGCATCGACCACGGCAAACTTCAATGCCAGCGCAAGCGACACGGCTATGCATCCGCTTCCAGTGCCGCAGTCAAGCACCCGCAGGTCGGTTTTCTTGTTGTCATCAACAATCCAGTCAACGAGTTCCTCGGTTTCCGGACGCGGGATAAGCGTTGACTCATCCACCTTAAATGTATGTCCGCAGAAATACGTTTGTCCGAAAATATACTGAATTGGTCGATTTTTCAGCAGTTCATCCACTACTTTATCAATTTTTCCAACGATAAACCCCGACAAAACACTATCTTTGTGGAGCAAAATGTCGACAGGCTCGTAGCGCATCAGTTGACGGAATATGATTCTGACAAAGGCGTCGATCTCCCCTTTCGCATATTTGTCGGAAAGGCGATGGCGGATATTTGCTATAGTCTGACTTAAAACTTGGTCGTGCATGTCTACAATCGATTTTTTCACTTGTACAAAGGTATTAAATTCTTATGAATATTGACGAAACATATATGAGCCGCGCGCTTCAGCTGGCAAAAAACGGATTCGGACGCGTGTCGCCCAACCCGATGGTGGGCGCCGTGGTGGTGGCTGACGGACGCATCATCGGCGAAGGTTTCCACCGCCAATGGGGTCACGCGCACGCCGAGGTCAACGCAATCGCCTCTGTCGCCGAGGCCGACAGACGGCTGCTGCGGCAAAGCACCATCTACGTCACGCTTGAGCCTTGCTCGCACTACGGAAAGACTCCGCCTTGCAGCAAACTGATCATCGACACCGGCATTCCCCGCGTCGTTGTTGGCTGCCTCGACCCGTTCAAGGAAGTGAGCGGACGCGGCATCAAAATGCTGCGCGAAGCCGGAGTGGACGTGACCACCGGAGTGCTTGAACGCCAATGCCAATGGATCAACCGCAAATTCATGACCGCCCACACCCACCACCGCCCTTATGTGACGCTGAAATGGGCAGAGTCGGCCGACCGCTTCGTCGACAGCGACGGCAGCCAGGAAAAAGCCGTGATTTCATCGCCAACGACAATGACGCTGATGCACCGCGAGCGCACTGGATATGACGCCATAATGGTGGGAGCCAACACCGTGCGCCGCGACAACCCGTCGCTGCTGCCTCGCCTGTGGACAGGACGGAAACCGCTGCGCGTGGTGATGAGCCACAACAGCTGCTCCGACCTCGCCGACCGACAGATTTTCAGCGACGGCAACCGCACCCTCCTCTACTCTTCAAGCGGACACACACTGCCAAACACCAGCGAGGGCGTGGAAGAGGCGTGTCTGCCGGAGTCGATTGCCGACACACTCGCCGACCTCTACCGCCGCGGTGTCACGTCGCTGCTCGTTGAAGGCGGCCCGTCGCTCCACCGCGCGTTTCTCGACAGCGGCATCTGGGACGAAGCGAGAGTGGAACGCTCCGACGCAATTTTAGGAGGCGGAGTTGAATCAGCCCCTATGCCCCAAGGGCGCATGAAAGTGCAACGCATCGAGAATCGTTTAATATTCAACATTATACGATAAGTTTTTTGGTTTTGTTTGACTGTTTAACACATTTTCTATACAGTCATTGACAAAATAGTTATAAATTTGCACTTTAAATAAAGTTACATAGATGAGAAAATTAATTCCGATATATGCCATCCTGACAGCGTTGACGCTGATTGTTTCGGCATCATGCAATTCATCAGGCAACGGCGACAATGAGCCAACAGTCGTTTCTGCCAACACTCTGGTTTCAAACTTCAGACTGCAGAAGAACGACTCTGTAATGACGTTGCTCGACTCGATTCCTTTCACCATCGACGTGAACCGTCGTTTGATCTACAATCCCGACTCGCTGCCGAAAGGCACCGACATCACACGCCTCGTGGCGAGCATCTCGCTGGCTTCAAGCACATCGGTGGGCGAAATCTCCATCTCCGGAGCCACAACGATGAAGGACACCACCTACACCTACAACGCATCGGCGACCGACAGCATCGACTTCACCGGACGCGTAACGCTGACTGTGAAAGCCGCCGACGGCATTTCGACAAAGCAGTATCTGCTGCAAGTGAACGTGCACAATCTGGAGAGCGACTCGCTTTATTGGAACAAGATGTCGCGACGCAACCTGCCGGGCGCGCTTACCGACCCCGAAACGGCAAAAGCCGTGGCATACGGCGGCACCACTTACTGCCTCGTGGCTGAAAACGGAAATTACACGATGTCGTCGACAACCGACATCGCCACAAACAACTGGAACAAGCAAACCGTGGCATTCACCTTCAAGCCCGACGTAAACAGCCTCACGGCTACCGACAAGGCGCTGTTTGTGCTCGATGCCAACGGAAATCTGCACAAATCGACCGACGGCGGCATCAACTGGACCGCCACTGGCAACAAATACTCCTCGCTGATTGCCGGCTACGGCGACACGCTTCTCGCTGTTGCAGCAAGCGAATCCGGATATTTCACCGTCGCTCTGACCGACAACGGCACTGAGACAAAAACCGCCGCGCCTAAGGAATTTCCTGTAAAAGGATTCTCACAGGCGTTTAAATACAACAGCGACTGGGGAACGTCGGAGATGCTCTTCATGGTTGGCGGCGAGATGGCCGACGGAAACTACACCGGAGCCACTTGGGGATACGACGGCAAGAACTGGGCTTCGACAGGCAACAGACAGCTGCCGAAGCTTACAGGCATCACCCTCGTGCCTTACTACTATTTCCAACGCACCGAACACGGCGACTACGACAAATATCCCGTGCTACTCGCCATCGGCGGACGCACGGCAAACGGCGTGATCAGCAAGAAGGTATACATCTCATACAACAATGGTCTGGACTGGAAGCTCGGCGACGACCTGCTGCAACTGCCCGACTATATGCCCGACTTCTACGGAGCGCAGGCGTTCGTGTCGACAAGCACACTTGAAGCTGCTACCCGCGCGGCATCGGTATGGCAGGCAATCAATCCGCGAAGCCTGCCGGTGTGGCTCACCATCGACAGCCCGGCGGCGACACGCGCAGCCAAACCCGTGACAAAATGGGACTGCCCATATATTTATGTGTTCGGCGGATACGGCAACAACGGCATGGTGCAGAACAGCATCTGGAAAGGCGTCGTGAACCGTCTGACATTCAAACCGATAGTTTAGAATGAGCATCGTCAAGACATACAGCCTACGGATAGCAACGCTGCTGGCAGCGTTGCTCATTTCCGTTTCGGTGACTGCCCAGGAATACCGCTATGAGGCGGGCATCGGCGGCGGCATCAGCGGCTATCTTGGCGACGTGAACCAAAGCAACGTGCTCAAGCATCCCGGTTTTGCCGGGAACGCACTGTTCAGATACCTCATCAACAAGCGCTTCGCCGTGAAAGCCGACTTTACGGTAGCAAGCATCAGCGGAAACTCCGACGATTTCGCCAACAAGTTTCCCGACAACGCGCATTATGAGTTCAGCCACAAATATTTCGACCTTGGCGTGGCTTTCGAATTCAACTTTCTGAACTTCGGAATGAACGACGACTACCGGAAGCTGAAGCGCATATCCCCATACCTGTCGCTGGGACTGGGGGCTACTTACTCGACAAGCAAGAATTTCGTGCCGAACATACCTATCAGTTTCGGCGCAAAATATAAAATCAACCGACGCCTCAACCTCGCCCTCGAGATGCGGGCAAGGATGATGCTCGGCGACGGCGTGGACGGGCTGAAAGACCTGTACGGCGTGGAGAGCGGTGTTTTAAAAAACAATGACTGGTGTCCCACTCTGATGCTCAGCATCTCGTATGAGTTCGGAGAAATATGCAAGATTTGCCACTATGTCAAATAAATGATTTTACAGAATGTCGTTAGAAAGCAAAATACAAGAAATAGGGCAAAAGCCGCTGCCTGCACACGTGGCCGTAATCATGGACGGCAACGGGCGTTGGGCAAAAACGCGCGGCCTCGACAGGTCGATGGGACATGTGGAGGGGGTAAACGCCGTGCGCCGCATCACGGAAATAGCGTCCGACCTGGGTGTGAAATACCTCACGCTCTACACGTTCTCTACCGAGAACTGGAACCGTCCGCAAGAGGAAGTAGACGCGCTGATGCACCTTATTTCGATTGCAATCGAGCGGGAAACTCCCGACCTCGTGCGCAACAACGTGCGCCTGAAGATTATCGGCGACACGAAAACCGTGCCCGACTATGCTCTCGACCGGCTGCGCCGGTGTGAGGAAACGACAGCCAGCTGCACGGGAATGTGGATGGTGCTCGCCATCAGCTACTCGTCGCGGTGGGAAATCACCGACGCCGTGAAGCGCATTGCGGCAGAGGCGGCAGAAGGCAAGATTGACGCCGACAGCATCGACGAGGCTACAATAAGCAGCCATCTGGCAACGGCAGGCATCCCCGACCCCGACCTGATGATACGCACCGGCGGCGACTGCCGTGTGAGCAACTACCTGCTGTGGCAGATTGCATACTCCGAGCTGATTTTCACCGACACATTCTGGCCCGACTATACGAAAGAGGACTTCTGCGATGCAATCCTGCGCTACCAAAGCCGCGAACGGCGATTCGGAAAGACAAGCGAACAAGTGAACGAACAAAAATAGATTATACTACGATATAGATGAAACTACTTTTCAAAGATATGAGATCCAAACTCCTTATAGCCTTGGCGCTGTTGGCCACTGTAATGATTCCTGAGGTCAAAGCCACGGAGCCTACAGACACAATCTACAATCCTCCGATGTTTTTCACCGGAATGCCGAAAAAATATGAAATCGCGGGAATCCGGGTCAGCGGACTCCAGAACTATGAGGACTATATCGTCATAGGATACTCCGGTCTGTCGGTGGGCGACGTTGTGGAAATCCCAGGCGACGCCATCACAAGCGCCGCAAAGCGATTCTGGCGACAGGGTCTGTTCTCTAAAATCCAGATAAAAGTAGAAAAAGTGTGCGGCGACAAGGCTTGGCTGTTGTTCGACCTGCGCCAGCAACCGCGCATCTCGCAAATCAACTACAACGGCGTGAAGAAAAACGAGCGCGAGGAGCTGCAGCAACGGCTGAACCTGAATCCGGGCAACCAAATCACGCAGAACATCGTGCAACGCGCAAAAGAAATCATTTCTTCCTACTTCAAGCAGAAAGGCTTCGGAAACGTGGATGTCGACATCACGCAGTCGCCCGACCTCAGCAAGGAGAACGAGATGATTGTGGACATCAACATCGACAAAAACGAAAAGGTGAAAGTCCACAAAATATATATCAACGGCAATGACGTGCTGTCGGACAACAAAATCCAACGCACAATGAAGAAAACCAACGAGAAGTCGAAACTCTTGAATCTTTTCCGCCAGAAAAAATTCGTGGAAAAGGACTACGAAACCGACCTCGGACTCATCATCCAAAAATACAACGAGCTTGGCTACCGCGACGCCAAAATCCTGAGCGACAGCGTGACGGCTTACAAAGACAACCTTGTCGACGTGCATATCGACATCGAGGAGGGTCAGAAATACTATATCTCCAACATTTCGTGGGCGGGCAACACCATCTACCCGTCGTCGACTCTCGACGCAATCCTCGGAATGAAAGCCGGCGATGTGTACAACCAGAAACTGCTCAACAAGCGCACCCTTGAGGACGACGACGCCGTTGCCAACCTGTATATGAACAACGGATACCTCTTCTTCCAGCTCGTGCCTATCGAGTCGAAAATCGAGGGCGACAGCGTTGCGCTCGAGATGAGGGTGATCGAGGGTCCGCAGGCTCGCATCAACAACATCGTAATCAACGGCAACGACCGCCTGTATGAGAAAGTGATACGCCGCGAGCTGCGTGTGCGCCCTGGCGAACTCTTCTCTAAGGAAGACCTTATGCGCTCCGCCCGCGAAATTGCCCAGACAGGACACTTCGACCCGGAGAACATGGACATCAAGCCGGAGCCTAACCCCGACAACGGTACGGTTGACCTGATTTTCAACCTGCAGTCGAAAAACAACGACCAAATCGAGCTTTCGGCAGGTTGGGGACAGACGGGTATCATCGGCAAGGTGTCGCTCAAATTCACCAACTTCTCAATAAAGAACCTGCTCAAGCCAAGCTCCTACAAAGGCATCATTCCGCAGGGCGAAGGTCAGACGTTCACAATCAGCGCACAAACCAATGCGAAATACTATCAGGCATACAGCCTGTCGTTCCTCGACCCGTGGTTTGGCGGAAAGCGACCGAACTCGCTCTCCGTTTCGGGCTACTACTCACGTCAGACAGGTGTCAACTCAAACTTCTACGATCGCAACAGCTACGCCAGACCATACGGTTTCGGCACAAGCAGCATGTACGGAAGCTACTACGGCTCAAGCTACAGCGACTACTACCAGCAGCAATATCAGAACGCATACGACCCCGACAAATACCTCCAGATGGCAGGTATCACGGTGGGCTTCGGAAAGCGTCTGAACTGGCCCGACAACTACTTCACATTCACAGCCTCGCTGGGCTTCAACTGGTATAAGCTGAAAAACTGGGACTACCTCTACTATATGCGCAACGGCACATCGAACGCATTCGTGCTCGGCTTGTCGCTGGCGCGCAACAGTATCGACAACCCTATCTACACACGTACTGGATCCAACTTCTCGCTCGACCTGAACATCACGCCGCCGGTATCGTTGTTCCGCAACAAGAACTGGGAACAGCTCTACAAAGACAGCGGCATCGGAACCAACGCGATGTCCACCGCAAACCAAACTGCGAAAGCAACCGCTGCGACACAGGAGATGTATAAATGGATTGAATACTGGAAACTCAAATTCAAGGCCCGCACCTATACTCCGCTGTCCGACCCCAACAGCAAATGGACTCTCGTGTTGATGACACGCGCCGAAATCGGTTTGCTCGGCAGCTACAACAAATATCTGAAATCGCCGTTTGAAACATTCTACGTCGGAGGCGACGGCATGTCGGGATCATACGGCTACGCGCAGGAGACAATCGCCCTCCGCGGATATGACAACGGTGTGTTCACCCCATGGCGCTCGGGCGACGGCTACGCTTACACGCGTTTCACCGCCGAACTCCACTTCCCGTTCATGCTGCAGCCAAGCACCACAATCTACGGCCTCGCCTTCCTTGAAGGCGGAAACGCATGGACCGACGTGAAGGACGTGTCGCCGTTCAACCTCAAGCGTTCCGCCGGAGCCGGTGTGCGCATCTATCTGCCGATGATCGGTATGATGGGTATCGACTGGGCATACGGTTTCGACAAGGTGTTTGGCGAGAAAGGCGGAAGCCACTTCCACTTCATCCTCGGTCAAGAATTCTAAAAAAGGCGTAAATATCCTTTCACGAATAAACCCACAGCAAATTTCATTGTCATACAAAACATACACAAAAACCAAAACGACTATGAAACGATTTTTTATCACAGCAGCAATCGTAGCGATATTCTCAATTGCCGCACACGCGCAGAAATATGCGCTCGTAGATATGGAATATATCCTCAAAAACATCCCGCAATACGAGATGGCCAACGAGCAGCTCAACCAGGTGTCGCTGCGCTGGCAGAAAGAAGTGGAGGCTAAGTCGAAAGAAGCCGAGACGCTCTACAAGAACTACCAGAGCGACATGGTGTTTCTGACCGACGAGCAAAAGAAAAAGAAAGAAGAGGAAGTGGTGGCTAAAGAAAAAGAAGCCGCCGAACTGCAGGCAAAGTACTTCGGCCCGCAGGGCGAACTCTACAAAAAACGCCAGTCGCTGATGGAGCCAATCCAGAACGACATCTATGAAGCCATCAAAAAGCTCTCGGAAGAGAAGGGCTACCAGGCGATTTTCGACCGCGCGTCGTCGGCGGGCATCATTTTCGCTTCTCCACGCATCGACGTGAGCAATGATGTGCTCGCAAAGTTAGGTTATTCAAAATAATTTACTACTTTTGCATCAGCAAAAATGAATTAACAAATCAAACATTAAATACAAATGCTAAAAAAATTATTACTCGCAGTCATGGTGGCTGCCCCAATGTGCCTCTTCGCTGAGGTGAAAATCGGAACTGTCGACACTCAGGAAGTATTCACCCTTATGCCTGAACTCAAAACGGCGCAAGCTTCGCTTGAAGAAGTCAACAAGAAATATCAAACTGAATACAAAGCCCTTCAGGAAGAATTCAACAAGAAACTTCAGGAATACCAAGCTTTGGCGAAAGATACCCCAGAGACTATCAAACAGCGCCGCGAGCAGGAACTGAACGAACTCGGTCAGAAAATCCAGACTTTCGAGCAGGTTGCAAACCAGGATATCCAACAGCAGCAGCAGAAACTCATGGCTCCTATCTATGAGAAAATCAACACTGCAATCAAAGCCGTTGGCGACGAGAACGGATACACATACATCCTCGAGGACTCTCAGGTGATCTACAAAAACCCGACTGCCAACGATGTGACTCCTTTGGTTAAGGCGAAACTCAACCTCAAGGACGCTCCGGCAACTACTACAACTCCTGCAACAACAACTCCTGCCAAGAAATAAGCAAGGACAGAACTGCATAACAGCCGTCACGATTCGCTCGTGGCGGCTGTTTTTTTTGTACTCCAGCTGCACCGCGCCAAGCTGGGCGAATGACCGCGGAAGCGGTCAAGTATTCAGTTAACCCCCGACAGCGTCGGGGGTTGCTCGCGTCGGCTCTATGCGTTGCGGAGCATCGCCGCTGAAGCACCTGCCATCACCTCGTTGTCGCCAACGGCACCGCGTCGCGGTGCAGACCGCTACTTCATCCAAGCCCCAGACGCGGTCCGGGGTTAACTGAAAGCGAGTCCGCGTTGCGGACTTCCATAACAGTATCCTTTCTCTCTCCCATCACATCTCCACAGCATCCGCGCCCATCATCGACAGCTCCGCATCCATGCTCTCTCTCCCATCACATCTCCGCAGCATCAGCGCCCATCATCGATAGCTCCGCATCATAGATCGCACACCCAGCTGCACCGCACCAAGCTGGGCGGATGACCGCGGAAGCGGTCACGTATTCAGTTAACCCCCCGACAGCGTCGGGGGTTGCTCGCATCGGCTCTATGCGTTGCGGAGCATCGCCGCTGAAGCACCTGCCATCACCGACATCATATCAAGCAGACGGCTGACTCGCGCCGCTACGCGCTTCGAAGATGCGCTACTGCCCCAGAGAAGCACCCAATAAAAACATTTTTTGTCAGAGAAAACCCTCAGTGAATACCGAGAAGCACACGGCTGTGCCGTTTCTTAGTTAGAACTGTTACTTTAAACGGCAAAGTTAAGATAAAAAACTCACAAATACAAAGGGTTTCCCGAACGAAATCTGCACAATTTGCCAAGCACATACCATAGAAGCTAACCACCTGTCAGCCACGCTATTTGTCGCTAACACATTGCTTTAAACCAACGAAAACCTCACTCCCAACCATAGCAAAAACACGCATTTGCCATCACGCATCCACTCCTTGACTATTCGGTCAAAAACGCATACAATCAAGCCCTGATTTTTCTATTATATGCTGTAAATCAGCACTTTCTGTCTGCGTCTCACCTGTCGGTTTCTAACTAAGAAACGGCACAGATGAGGCTTTAGATACCTAAAGTCGTAAATATCAAGAATATAGCAATCCGTGTTCGCCATTAGTTTCAACACTTTTTTCTGGAAATGGCCAACGAATTAAACTTATAACGGCAATTGCGCCGGTAACTTTTAGAAGAAAAACTCCTTTGTAGTTGCACAGGTTTGGTCGCCTTCAGAAACTGCATCGGAGTTTTTTAATCTGATGAAAACAGAGACTTCAAATATTAATGAATTTCACCTTTTCGCAGGAATAGGAGGTGGCATATATGGAGGTTTATTATTGGGTCATAAGTGTTGCGCTGGCGTGGAAATTAATAACTTCTGCAAAACTGTTTTACGCCAACGGCAAAAAGATGGATGGTTAGAATCTTTCCCAATATATGATGATGTAACGACAATTGACGGAACTAAATTCAAAGGGAACTTTGATGTTTTATGTGGAGGATTTCCTTGCCAAGCATTTAGCACCGCTGCTCATGGAAAAAACATTGCTGAGAAAAATCTATGGGACTACATGCTGAAGTTTATCAAAGACTCCGAAGCTCCTGTCGTTTTTGGTGAAAATGTAGTACTCCGAGCAATAATTCATGCTCGAGTTGATTTAGAAAAAATAGGGTACAAAGTTGCTTATTGCAGGTTGTCTTGTAAAGACATTGGAGCTGATCATCAAAGAAATCGTTTTTGGGTTTTAGCTGTTAAAGACGAAAATGTTTTTAAGAAGATTGCTACAAACATTTTAAATCTTCCAAAATTTCATACTTGCTGGGATAAAGAGCCAATTGATGAATATCCAGTAAAAGTAGAACATCGCAGAGAACAATTAACAGGAATTGGCAATGCTCAATCCCCAATTGTCGCAGCTCTTGCTTTTAGAATTCTGGTAAAACGCCAAATTGAAAAAGACTACAAATCCTTAACAGTATCCAAAGAAGAACTGGCACTTTATTATGAATCAAAAGAATCTTGGATTAAACAGAAATATGGTGACATTGGAGGTCTACACACTCCAACGACAATGGCTAATTATCATTGCAAATCTATGATGAAACATAAATCTTGTGTCAACTTTGTAAAAGTCTTTGGAACTCCTCAGCCACTTAATGGTGAATACCTAATGGGTATGCCAATCGGTATGACATCTCCCCTTCCAGTAAACAAATCATTTCTAAAATCATGGACATATCAAATATCATCAAAATAGTATCTTCCAAATATAATGAGGTTGATAGTAGTGCCACCTACCTTAACACATATTCTAAGGTTACTTATCAAAATCTGGTCACAAAACAGGTTGCAAATAGAGCAAGTAAAGGTTGGGGTAAAGCAAATTACATTATTGTTGAAACAAACGATGGGGAATCCACATTCTCATTTGACGATTTGTTAGATAAGTGGAAAGAACTTTCATCAAGTTATAAAAATCAGTTTTTAATACTTGAGTACCCCAATGGCGTATGGAATATGTTCGACTATTCTGGACAACTGATGGGCGGCGAGGATTATATTGCAAATTATTTTTCTATTCAAATTAATACTCCTGAAAACCTTCGCTCCTATCTTACCGCGATGCGGACGAAGCCGTTTTTGTTGTTGGCGGGAATATCGGGAACGGGAAAGAGCCGGATTGTGAAGCAGATGGCTTTTGAAAGTTGTCCGGACATCCCGGCATTGCGCAGCGACAAGACCGCTCCGGGCAACTATGAGCTGATAGAGGTGAAACCAAACTGGCACGACAGCAGCGAGCTGCTCGGCTACGAAAGCGAGATTGGCGGTCCGCACTATGTCGTGACTCCGTTTGTGCGCTTTCTTGTCAAGGCTATGCGCTATCCAGACGTGCCGTTTTTCGTGTGTATGGACGAGATGAACCTTGCGCCTGTGGAACAATACTTTGCCGAATTTCTAAGCGTACTTGAGAGCCGCAAGCTCCTTTCCGACGGCACCATCACAAGCGAGCCGCTCATTAAAGCGGACATCTTCAGCAAATATGCCGACCAGCTGCACCGCGATTTGGACATCACCGACACCGAAACATACAAAACGGTCTACGACCGATTGAAAAATGACGGTCTCCGCCTGCCGAGCAACCTGATAGTTGTAGGCACGGTGAATATGGACGAGACCACGCACCAGTTCTCACGCAAGGTGATTGACCGCGCAATGACCATCGAGATGAATATCGAAGACGCAGAAACGCCGTTTAAAAACTTCTTTGAGGGAGGCGACGCACTGCACTATTACGACAATCCACAGCCGAAAGACCTGTTTCTGCCCAAAGTGGTGCAAGCCTCCGAAGCGTTGTCGATACTCAGGGCGGAGGATGCCTCCTACCTAAAAGAGAACGTCCCCGGGCTGCTCCATTCGCTCAACTCCGCGCTTAACGGCACACCGTTTAAAATAGCATACCGCGTGCAGAACGAGCTGATACTCTATTTCTTCTCGCTCCGCGAAGAGAACTCCGACGAGGCATCAGAGGCGCTGCTGGCACAGGCTATGGATGCCATACTGATGATGAAAGTGCTGCCACGCATCGAGGGCGACGAAGACCTGCTCGACAAGCCACTCAAAGCGCTTGCCCAGTTTACGGAAAACTATCCGCAGGCAAGCAGGAAAATCGCCGAGATGCAGGAGCGTCTGCCCCGTGCACACTTCACCTGTTTCTGGCCGTAAAAAAACATAAGCCATGGCAGTACTCTCTTTCCAAAGCGCCGACGGCAAAGTGGCAATAAAGGCAAGCACCGCCGCCGACACAGCAAACTGCTGGCGGAGGTTCAGCGCACGCGTTGGTGAAAACGCGTCAAGATATTGCAGCTACCGCTCGTCGCTTGCCGGCCGACTTGCCATCGCCCTTCCCTCTCAGAGCCACCGGCTTACCGACGCAGGGGAAGAGGCCGCCATGCAATGGAACAACCTGCCGCCCGTCTTCTACGAGACGGCGGTCTACAACGTGAACATCTACCTCAGCGACATCGAATCGGAGCCTCGCGTGGTGCATAAGCTCAAAGAAGTGAGCGACCTTTTCACAGCAATCAGCGTGGGCGACAACAAGTGGGTGCTCACCGCGCCGCTGTCGTTTCTCAACGAACCCGGCATCTTTGAGCTCTCCTACCGATACAAGCCCGTGGGTATGGCAGAGCGCACCGACACATTCGCGTTTCGCGTGGTTTCTCCCAAACTCGACACGAAGGACGACTATCTGCACATCCTCAACGACATAAACCGCGAATACAACGAAATCGTATTCCAGTATCTCACCAAGACCGTGCAGAGCCTCGACAAAGGCGGCCGCACAGACAACGACGTGATTTGGCTGTCGATTTTCCGACAGGTGATCGACAATTATATCAAAGCCGTCACCTATATCGTCACACGTCCGCATCTGCGGGAAACGAAAGAGGTGCACTACAGCCATGCCGACCGCATAAAGCGCTGGACTCCGGCAATGGCTCAGAAATATGCGCAAAGCGAAAACCGCGGCACTCTCGGCCGCGACTATTTCCGCCACGAAGCTACCATCAACACCTGCGACACCGCAGAGAACCGCTTCGTAAAATTCTCGCTTGAACGCATCAGCCGCCGACTCGCCAAGGTGTTTGACCACATCCGCAGCCACGGCAATGAAATCACTGACTCGGAACTGAATACGCTCGACGAATATGCTATAAAACTGCGCAAACTCTCCCAATCACCGCTGCTGCGCCGGCTCAAAGCCGAACCTCTGCGCACCGAGAGCCTGGTGCTGCAGAAGCGCACCGGCTACTCGCAGGTGTACCGCTACTGGATTATGCTTCAGAAAGGCATCGAACTTTTCAACGGCAGCACACAAATCGGAACCCGTCCAATATGGGAACTCTATGAACTGTGGTGCTTCCTGAAGATGCGCCGGATGGTGGCAAAAATTCTGAGTCTGCACTTCGGCAACAATGATGAAATCGTTGAGAATCCGATGCCGATGATCGAGCCGTTCACCGACAACAGCCAAGAGCATACCGTATACTACCGCAAAAACGAGGACGAGATTAGGCTGCACTATCAGCACACCTACAACCGCACCAGCGGCGACGTGCACACAGCCACCACCGACAACCGCCCCGACATAGTGCTCACCATACGCAAGCCCGACGGTTTCGAGCTCACCTACCTCTTCGACGCAAAGTATCGGGTGTGTGACGACAACGAATTCTCGAAAGAAGACAAAGATGAAATCAACGCACTCCGTGCCGCCGACTATCCACCGAGCGACGCCATCAACCAGATGCACCGCTACCGCGATGCCATCTATTATGGCAACAAGGTGGAGAACGTACGCCTCCACTCGGCAAAAGAGATTATCGGAGGCTACATCCTGTTTCCCGGCAGAGGCGACGATGAAGCCGTGCGCAACCGCTACTTCTTCAAAAGCATCGAAACGGTCAACATCGGCGCGTTTCCGCTCCTGCCCGACCACAACGACCCCGACAATGAGGGCAGTCTGCTGTTTGAGCATCTGACAAAGATTCTTGTCGGACAATCCGCCTACGAACAAATCCGTGATTCCATCCCGCAACACGGACTCTCATACGCCCGTCCCGACGACCTTGTCCTGGTTGGCTACTACGAAACTGCCATGCTGCCTACAATCCTTTCACGACGGCTGTACTACGTGCGCACAGGCAACGAGCGTGGCTCAATCAACCTCGTGCCGGGATGCGAGAAAGCAAAATATCTGCTGCTCCACAACGGACAGAACAGAATGCTGTTGCCGCTCGACGGCAATGGTCCGAGATATTTCAACGCGCAGACACTGCGCGAGATGGGATTCTCACCAACCGGGTTCCACTATCTCGGCTTCAGCTTGAAATCCGACACACCGATTACCACCATCGACATTGCCGACCTGCCCGGCGGCAGACAGCACACCACCCCCTACTTCGCCTCCATCAAAGAGCTGCAACGCCCCCACACCCCGACAAAAGAGTAAAAAGTTACGGAGATTATCGATATTCTCCGTAACTTTTTACATCAAATATTCCTTATTTTCAAAAAGTAGTCGTACCTTTGCATCAAAACAAAGGCATATATGAACACAAGCGCAATCATCAATACGCTACAACAGCGAGGAGGATTCATCACCACCGACGAAGTGAAAAGCCGTAGAGAATATGAACAGCTCCGCCGCGCCACAGAAAACGGAATACTTATGCGGATTCGCAAAGGCATCTATGCAGAAATGTCGGCATTGGCAAACAATATGATAGATGTGGAGCGCATCGTTCCACATGGAGTGCTTTGCCTATACAGTGCATTTGCCCACTATGGACTTTCCACACAAGTTCCTTCTGCCACATGCATTGCCATTGAAGCCAAGCGGAAAGTACGTTTGCCTGCATATCCACCCATCGACCTCTATTTTTGGAAAAAGGATAATTTGGAGTTCGGCATAATTCATAAAAACATATCAGGGCATGATGTCCTTATCACAGATATTGAACGGACGGTCTGTGATGCGATAAAGTATCGTAACAAAATAGGCCTTGACGTATGCGGAGAAGTGATTGACAATTATCTCAAAAAAGAAACCCGCAACATTTCCCTACTACATGAATATGCACAAAGACTACGAGTAAAAAATATATTGACTATATATTTAGAAACAAGACTGTGACAAAGAATATAGGAAAATCTGTCAGAACACGCCTGCTGAACCTTGCCAAAGATGAGAAGCAAGATTATGTTAAGGTATTGGTAAGATACTTGCATGAACGCCTATTGTTCCGCATCTCCGCAAGTCCTTACAAAAGTCACTTTTTGCTGAAAGGCAGTTCTCTGTTGTTTGCGTTGGACGGGTTTAAGTCTCGCCCCACTATTGACATCGACCTATTGGGAGACCGTATCAGCAATGACCAGGAGAAAATAAAAGAGGCGTTTCTGAAAGTGTGCAAAATTGAATGTAAAGACGATGGAGTAACTTTTGATTCGGCTTCACTTGAATTGGAGCCAATAGCCGTTGACAAAAAATATCCCGGCACATGTGTAAAACTTGTTGCCCACTTAGACACAATTGTACAACAAGTTTCTGTCGATATTGGCTTTGGCGACGTCGTAACACCTTACCCACTGCCCTTGGACTACCCTCTTTTACTGCCAAATATCCCCCCTGTGGAACTATACGCCTATTCCTTGGAGACATTAATAGCAGAAAAGTTTCACGCAATGGTTGACCGAGACGAAAGCAATAGCCGCATGAAAGATTTCTTTGATGTGTATCAATTGTTCACCAACCATGAGATTGACCGAAAACTTCTTGCGGAAGCCATAGCCAACACTTTCAAAAACAGAAACACATCATACCGAGAAAATCTCAATCTCTTCACTGACAAGTTTGCAACAGATGCCACACGCAATATTTGGTGGAAAGCATTCTTGAAAAAAATACGATGGAAAGAGCAAATAGATTTCTCGGCTGTGATGACATGCATAAAAGAGAACCTACATGAATATTGGAATGAAGAAACATTGGGTTAATATCATTGATTTTCCTCTTCCAAATGCAGTCCACCGATAGGCAATCCTTTGCCACGCACGGAGAAGATTCTTTTTTTGTAATTTCGCCGAAAAAGCATACCTTTGAACGTCAAAAAAAAGGAACTACCGCTATGAGGATATTTGCCACTGCCATCGCCATTGCCGCGATATGCATATCTGGTCTGCGCGCATCGGCAACCGATTGGAATGAATGCGTGCTCGCCGCTGTCGACTCGTTTCCCGAACGCGGCGGATACTATACCGGAGGCCGCCCGAACGCCGATTTCTCAAAAACTACAATACAAGCGCTCAACGAGGCATTCCAGATGGACAGTGCGGACAACCGGCCGTCGTTCACGCCCGCCCTCGCCCAACCGTCGTTCTGCTCCAGCGCCACCTATGCCGTGCTGATAAAAGCCCTGCTGATGTGGGACACCGACAACAACATCTCGCGCGAGGCATGGGAGAACATGCGTCCGCTCGCCACGGAGGACGACGGATTCGGATTCTGGGGACGCGCCAATGCCAACGGCCCAGGGCTGGGAGTGCTTGTGCACGAACTTGGCGCCGGCAACAGCATCGCCGCGTTTCGCGGAGCATATTCCGAACGCAACCGCGAGAGCGACAACGAACGCTACATATCCGACGAGGAATGGGCAGCCGACAGCGTCTGGGACAAAGCGACGCCGGGCGACTTCATGAAGCTGTTCTGGAACCGCAACCCGTCGGGAAGCGACAGCGGTGCGGTGATAGGATGCAACAACGTGGCAGGCGACGACCAGGAACGCGGCCACAGCGTAGTGTTTCTCGGATATGAGCCCAACGGCGACATCCGCTATTGGAGCAGCAACGGCCCCGGCAATGACAACCGCAACATGGGATACAGCATAGGCAGCTGCCCACGGTCGCACGTGCAGCGCGTGGTTGTCACCCACATCACCCGTCCCGACCGTTTCGACAATGCCCGGCAGATGCCTCCCGACAGTGAAAACCGCTTTCTCAGCGACCTCAATGGCCGCCGCCACGCCACAACAGCCGAAATGCTCCGGCAGATAGGCGCGGAATAGGCCATCGACGCCTATTCCAGCACGCCTTCCTCCCGAAGGATGCGGTCAATCTGGCGCACAAGCGTCCAGCGGTCGAAGTCGTTGCGGTTGGCAAAAACAATCACTTTCACACCACACGACGGAAACGAGGCGGCATAGTTCTGAAAACCGCCATTGTCGCCAGTGTGATAAATCTTCACAGGCTCCCCCGGAGTGCGGTCGATGAAGAATCCGTAGCCATACCACGTATTCGGGCGGTTCTGATAGTCGCTCCACCGGCTGCCGCTCACCAGCGTGTGGGGAGCATAAGCCAGAGCCAAAGCCTCCTGGCTTATCACCTCGCCCCGCTCCAACGCCCGCATCCACTGCAGCATCTCATGGGTTGACGAGTATATCCCGCCATCGGCTTTGGTGGCGAAAAACGTCTCCTCGCCATAGTCGCACTCCTTCCACGGCGACCCCTCAACGACAGTGCGTCCCAGATACACCTCCTTGCCGGCGAAATCCTGCTCACCGCCGCCAGTCCCAGTCTGATAGGCATGCGCCATCCGCGGAATCCGCTTCTGCGGCTCGAAATAGGTGGTGTGGCGCAGACCGGCACGGTCAAAGACATAACGCTGCTGATAGTCGTCGAACGCCAGTCCCGACACCTTTTCAATCACGCACTCAAGCACTTGAAACGTAGGGTTGATGTATTCGTAAGCCTCACCCGGCTCAAAGCGGAACTGCCGCAACGTGTCCATATAAGCCACGCTCTCCTTATCGGTGGCATGGAGCATCCATTGGCGGTCGGTGCGCGGACGCGCGTCAATCACCCCCGACGAATGGCTCATCAGATGCGACAGCCGGATTTTACGCCACTGGCCACTTTCATAAGGCAAGAAATCAGCCACCGCATTGTCGGCACGCAACAACCCGCGGTCGGCAAGCGACAACACGCCAGCCACCGTAAACTGCTTTGAAATCGACGCAATGTTAAACATCGTGTTGCCGTCAATCCGATCGCCCGTCACAATGTCAGCCACGCCATATCCGCTGTCGACAATCACATCATCGTTTTTCGCCACCACGACAGCCGCCCCCGGCTCGCCATCGTGGAAAAGGCAGCGCATCAGCGAGTCGACCCGCTCCGCCGCCGTCGTAAAAGCAGGACTGGCAGCCGAAGCCACCGAAGCCACAGCCGCCAGTCCTATTGTCAGTATTTGTTTCTTCATCACTTATTCCTCAACCACAGGTTTAAGTCCAAGAATATGCATTGCAAACGCATAGACATCGGCATATTCGGCAATCACCTTCTCCGTAGGCATACCGCCACCATGCCCCGCATTGCTCTCAATCCGTATCAGCTTGGGCTGGTCGCCAGTGTCGCTTGCCTGAAGCATAGCGGCATATTTAAACGAGTGAGCCGGCACCACACGGTCGTCGTGGTCGGCAGTAGTCACCATAATCGCCGGATAGCGCGTCCCGTCGTTCTTGATGTTGTGCAACGGCGAGTAAGCCTTCAGATATTCAAACATCTCCTTGCTGTCGGCACTTGTGCCGTAGTCGTGCGCCCAGTTCCAACCGATTGTAAACTTGTGATAGCGCAACATGTCCATCACGCCCACCATTGGGAACGCCACGCGATACAGGTCGGGACGCTGGTTGACACACGCACCGACAAGGAGTCCGCCGTTAGAGCCGCCCTCTGCCACGATGCGGTCCTTGCTCGTGTAGCCATTGTCGACACACCATTCGGCAGCGGCGATAAAATCGTCAAACACGTTCTGCTTCTGCATCTTCGTGCCAGCCACATGCCAATCCTCGCCATATTCGTTTCCGCCACGCAAGTTGACCTGTGCATAGACAAACCCGTTTTCAAGCATAAACATGCGGCGCGCCTTGTAAGACGGATACAGCGTGATGTTGAAGCCGCCGTAGCCGTAAATCCACAAAGGATTGCTGCCGTCGCGCTTCAGCCCCTTCTTGTAAGTGAGCGTCATCGGCACCTTCGTTCCGTCCTTGCTTGAGAAAAACACCTGTTCGGTCACATAGTCCTCCGGTTTGAAATTCACCTTCGGCTGGCTGTAGACCGTCGAGACATTCTTGTCGATATCGTAGCTGTAGACCGTCGGCGGATAGACAAATGAAGAGAATGTGTAATAGACATCCTTGCTCTTTGCCGAGCCATTGAACGACACCGTTCCCACCGCCGGCAACGCCACCTCATGGAGCAACTTGCCGTCGAGGTTGTAGACATAAGCATGGTTTGACGCATCTTTGTCGTAGACAGCCACAAGCTTGCCGTTGACAATCTGCACGCTCGACAGCACATCGGAAGTTTCGGGAAGCACCGTTTTCCAATTTGCCGAGCCCGGATTTTTCACATCGGCAACCACCAGGCGACCCTTCGGCGCGCCAAGATTGGTCATCATGTATATCTTGTTTTTCACCACGCCCACAACGCCGCAACTGTAATCGAACTGGTCGTTGATGCAGGTAAATTCAGCATCCTGCTTCTTCAGGCTTTTCACATAAAGTCCCTGTCCGTTTCCAGCCGCCTCGACATAGAGAAACAGCAAATCGGAATCCTCGTCGGGCTGAGCCATGAAGAAACGTTGCGGATAGCGCTCATCACTGAACACGAGCTGGTCGTCGCTCTGTTCCGTGCCAAGTTTATGATAGTATACTTTCTGATTCTCGTTTGCGTTAGAATACTCCTTGCCGTCGGCAGGAGCATCGTATGCGCTATAGAAGAAACCGTCTTTATACCACGACGTAATCGAGGCTTTCACCCATTTGATATGGTCGGGCAAGTCCTTACCCGTAGCAAGGTCGCGCACGAAGATCTCCTCCCAGTCAGAGCCGTTGCGCGAGACGGCATAAAGCATATACTTTCCGTCTTCCGAAAACTCGATACCAAGCAGCGCCACCGTGCCCTCCGAAGAAAGCGTGTTGGGGTCGAGCAACACCCGTCCGCGCTCACCCGGCTTGTCAGCCACATAGAGCACCGACTGATTCTGCAATCCGCTGTTGTAGAAATAATAATACTTGCCTTTTTTCTTTGTCGGAGCGCCAATCTGCTCCATATCAAGCAAATTGCGCAGCTCGCCGGCAATCTGTTTGCGATAAGGCAACGCCTCGAGATACTTGTCGGTCAGTTCGCGCTGGGCAGCCACCCAGGCAGCCGTCTGCGCCGATGTGTCGTTTTCAAGCCACCGATATGGATCGGCCACCTTCGTGCCGAAATAATCATCGACCACATCCTGACGCTCAGCCACAGGATAAGTCAGTTGCGGAAGTTCGGCAGCAGCATTCACAGCCACAGCCACGCCTCCCAATATAAGTCCTATTTTATTCATATCCATTATGTAAATAAAAGTCATTGAGAGCGATGCTCCCAATGACTTTAACGCATCAATTCAAGATTTATTATATCAACGCTTGTCGGCGTTACCCTCGTAATAGTTTACAAAAGCCTGGTCGACAAGGCGATTTCCACCCGGAGTAGGATAGTCGCCAGAGAAATACCAGTCGCCCGGACACGACGTGATGGCTCGGTGCAGACCGTCGATTGACTGATAGACAATCTCCACCTCGGCGCGAGTCCCGGCAGGAGTGAGCATCTCCGCCATTTTTCGAGAAATCTCACGGTCGGTAAACGGCGCATAGATGCGTTTCACAGCATTCTCCATCTCATCCATAGGCAATTCCAGCTGTCGCAGACATTCGGCATAAGTCTCGTCGATTACACTCTGCATCCCCCTGTCTTTCAGCAGCTCAATTGCCGCTTTGAAAGCGATGAACTCGCCCATACGCGACATGTCGATGCCATAGCAGTCGGGATAGCGCACCTGCGGCGACGACGACACCACAACAATTTTTTTCGGGTTCAGACGGTCGAGCATACGAATAATTGACTGCTTCAACGTAGTGCCGCGCACAATGCTGTCGTCGATAACCACCAGATTGTCCGTTTCGCGCACCACACCGTAAGTCACATCATAGACGTGTGCCGCGAGGTCGTTGCGCGAAGCGCCCTCGGCAATAAACGTGCGCAGTTTAATATCCTTTATCGCCACCTTCTCCTGACGCAGACGCTTGTTAAGAATTTCAGCCAACCGCCGGTCGTAGTCGGCAGCCGACGCATCGAGCGCCTTTATGGCTTCAGCCTTCTGTTTTGCGAGGCGAGCCTCCAAGCCCTCCATCATGCCGTAGAACGCCACCTCGGCAGTGTTGGGAATAAACGAAAATACCGTATTGTCGAGGTCGTGTCCCACCGCCTCAAGCAAGTCGGGCACCACGTTTTCGCCCAATGCCTTGCGCTCTTTATAGATATCCTTGTCGCTACCGCGCGAAAAATAGATCCGTTCAAACGAACACCTCCGGTTCTCACCCTCTCCGAGAATGTCGTCGACAGAAATACCGCCGTTCTTGCCCACAATCAAAGCCGAACCCGGCGTCAGTTCCTTCACATCGTCGACCCCAACATTCAGCACCGTCTGAATCACCGGACGCTCCGAAGCCACCACCACAATCTCATCGTCGTGATAATAGAAAGCCGGACGTATGCCTTTGCTGTCGCGCAAGGCAAACATATCGCCAGAACCCGTCATACCGCAAATCACAAAACCGCCGTCCCACAGGCGCGCCTGGTCGCGAAGGATGTTGTCCACATTGATATTGTCCTCAATGAGACGCGCAAGCCCGTTTCCGTCGGCAGCCTTGTCGCGATATTCACGATACAACCTGTCGTGCTCCATGTCGAGCGCATGGCCGAGTTGCTCAAGGATTATAAACGTGTCGGAATATATGCGCGGATGCTGTCCCTGGCTCACCACCGTGTTGAAAATCTGGTCAACGTTGGTCATATTGAAGTTGCCGCACAACAGCAAGTTGCGCGAGCGCCAATTGTTGCGGCGCAAGAACGGATGCACATAGCTCATCCCCGACTTACCCGTCGTGCTGTAACGTAAATGCCCCATATATAGCTCACCTATATACGGGACATTCTCAATCGACTCCTCACAATGCATAGCCGCATCAATCTCACGGTTCACCTTGTCGAAAATCTCCTGGATTGCACCAGAACCAAGGGCACGCTCACGATTGATGTATTCACTTCCGGGCTCCACATTGAGTTTGACACAGCCCACACCCGCGGCCTCCTGACCGCGGTTGTGCTGCTTCTCCATCAACAGATAGAGCTTGTTGAGCCCGTAAGTGTATGCACCATATTTTTCGTAGTAGTGGCGAAGAGGCTTCAGAAGCCTTACCATTGCCACACCACATTCATGCTTAATTTGTTCCATTCAGACTTTTAGCGAATAAACAAAAGTTCTCTATATTTTGGCAAAGGCCACATCTCGTTGTCAACCATCAGTTCGAGCTTGTCGATATGGTAGCGCACCACGTCCATACACGGCTTCACCGTGTCATGGTAGAGGATAGCCTTCTCGCGCTCGTTCTCCACCTTGTTGGCATCCTTGCGCGCATTCACCATCTTTGTCACCTCGTCTTTGATTACATACATGTGTTTTGCAATCTTCCTGATGGTTTCCTTCTCCTGCTCAGCCAATCCTGAATCGTCGCCGTCGAATATCGACTTGATTTTCATCACATTGTCGAGCAACAGCGACTGATAGCGTGTTGCCACAGGAATTATATGATTGATTGCCAAATCGCCGAGCACACGAGCCTCAATCTGAAGTTTCTTTGTATACATCTCCCACTTCACCTCGTTGCGTGCCTCGAGTTCAACATCGGTAAACACACCAGTTTTCTTGAACATCTCCACACTTTCCGGCTTCAGATAAGCGTCGAAGATGCGCGGCACGCTTGCCTCGCAGTCAAGACCGCGGCGCGCTGCCTCCTCTTTCCACTCGTCGCTGTAGCCGTTGCCGTCGAAATGTATTGCCTTGTTCTCGCGGAACAGTTTCTTTGCCTCCTCAAGGATGGCGCGCTCCTTGATTTCGCCGGCAGCGATGCGTGCGTCGACAGCCTCCTTGAATTTTGTCAGCTGGTCAGCCACAGCAGCATTGAGGGCAATCATCGCCGAAGCACAGTTGGCAGAAGAGCCCAGTGCGCGGAATTCAAAACGGTTGCCTGTAAATGCGAATGGCGACGTACGGTTGCGGTCGGTATTGTCGACAAGCAGTTCCGGAATCTGCGACACATTTTTCAGCTTCATACCCTCTTTTGCAGAGAATGCTATGTCGTCGTCCACATCGGTGTCAAGCAGACGGTCTATAACGTCTGTAATCTGTGCGCCGAGAAACATTGAGATGATTGCAGGCGGCGCCTCGTTGGCACCCAGACGGTGCTCATTGGTTGCAGAGGCAATGGAAGCCTTCAGCAAGCCATTGTGACGCTGCACTGCCGCCATTACATTGGCAAGGAATGTGATAAACTGGAGATTGTCCTTCGGCGTTTTTCCAGGGCTGAACAGCATTGCGCCAGTGTCGGTGCCAAGGCTCCAGTTGTTGTGCTTTCCAGAGCCGTTGACGCCCGCAAAAGGCTTCTCGTGGAGCAGCACCTCAAAGTTATGACGATGAGCCACCTCTGTCATCAATGACATCAGCAACAGGTTGTGGTCGTTGGCAAGATTGGTCTCCTCATAAACCGGGGCAAGTTCAAACTGGTTTGGAGCCACCTCGTTGTGGCGGGTCTTTGCAGGGATGCCAAGTTTGTGGCATTCAATCTCAAGGTCGAGCATGAATGCCTCCACACGCGACGGAATCGATCCGAAATAATGGTCCTCAAGCTGCTGGTTTTTAGCACTTTCGTGACCCATCAGCGTGCGTCCGGTCATCACCAAGTCGGGACGTGCGGCATAAAGCGCCTTGTCGACCAAGAAATATTCCTGCTCCCAGCCGAGGTAAGAGATAACATGCTTTACGTTTTCATCAAAATATCGCGCTACCGCCGCACCAGCCTTGTCCACGCTGTTGAGCGCACGCAGAAGCGGTGTTTTGTAGTCGAGCGACTCTCCTGTGTATGAGATGAAAATCGTAGGGATACACAATGTATGGTCAATGATGAAAGCAGGAGAAGAAATGTCCCATGCCGAATATCCGCGAGCCTCGAACGTGTTGCGGATTCCGCCGTTCGGGAAACTTGACGCATCAGGTTCCTGCTGCACGAGCAATTTGCCAGAAAATTCCTCGACCACACCACCTTTGCCGTCATGCTCGATAAATCCGTCATGCTTCTCGGCTGTTCCGTCGGTCAGCGGATGGAACCAATGTGAGTAATGGCGCGCGCCATTATCCATAGCCCACTGCTTCATGCCGGCAGCCACGCGGTCGGCGAGGCGGCGGCTCAACGGCTCCTTATTGTCGATGGCATAAACGAGAGCATCATAGGTGTCCTTGTCAAGATATTTATACATCTGCGCACGGTTGAATACATACTTGCCATAGTATTCATTCGGACGTTCGCTCGGGATAGCCACCGGCACCGCTTTGCGTCCGTAGGCCTCTTCTACCACTTTAAATCTTAATGTTGACATAACAATTTTTTTGAATAGTTATCTTTTTTACCGTTTTCCTATTTTCACACATCCACCGTTCCTTCAAACACGAACTGTGCCGGTCCGGTGAGATACACTTTGTTGTCAGCCTCGCGCCATTCCACGTCGAGACATCCTCCAGGAAGGCTGACACTGCAATGCCGCGCACAGCGCCCTGTCAGCACGCCGGCAACCACTGCGGCACAAGCGCCGCTGCCGCAAGCCTGCGTCTCGCCGCTGCCCCGTTCCCACACGCGCATCAGAAGGCTGTCGGGGGCTGCGACCTCAACAAATTCGATGTTGGCACGGTCGGGAAACACAGCGTTGGTCTCCAACTCTTTTCCCAATCCCTCAACATTGACATCTGCCAATTTGCAAAAAACAACGCCGTGAGGATTTCCCATCGACACGGCGGTAAGGGCTGTTGCCCCAAAACTTGTTGCAATCTCAATATCCTCCGCACAAGAGGAATGCACCGGGATGCGCGAGGGTTCCAGAACCGGGCAACCCATATCGACCGTGACACGGTCGACTGCCGTCCCATCAAAATGCAAACATAGCGTCCTCACGCCCGACGGCGTTTCAAGCGCAATTCGTTTCTTGTCGGTAAGCCCCTTCTCAAAGACGTATTTTCCGACGCAGCGTGCGGCATTGCCACACATCAAGCCTTCCGATCCATCAGCATTGAACATGCGCATACGGAAATCGGCTATCTCCGACGGCATTATCAGCACCATCCCGTCGGCACCCACTCCCGTATGGCGGTCGCTCAGCCTTCTGGACAGAGCCGGCAAGTCTGCCGGACACGACTTCATACAGTCAATATATATGTAGTCGTTGCCTGCGCCATGCATCTTTGTGAAGTTCAATTTGCTCATTTTGCAAGTCAATTGCTGTTTTTGATGCCACAAAGGTAAGCAGAATATTCTTATCTCCAAAATATTTTCAGCAAAATTTAATTTTTTATTTCATTTTGCCATATTTTCCCAAATTATCTATACTTTTGCCACGAATCCGAGCAATCTGCTGTCAAAAGCGAAATATTCGCATCAATCCGACAGCCACAAGCGAAATCTACCACCTAATAAGTCAGGCTGCGGTTCGGAAAAACATTTTCAAACAAGTTTGAATGTTTTTCTCTCACCTTGCACTATCTTTTCATAACATAGGCGGCGGTTCGGAAAAACATTTTCAAGCGAGCTTGAATGTTTTTCGCTCACCTTGCACTATCTTTGCATTACATATGAGAGCATTTATAAAAACATTAATCATTGGGTTGGTCTGCATTCTGGCAACAGGGATGCAGGCTTGCGAAGATTCACCCGAACAAAAGCCTACCGCCGTCAACAAAACGCTTCTTATGTTTATGCCCTGGACTGGCGACCTCACAGAATATCTGTCGAAAAATATCGACGACATGGAAAGTGTGATTGCCAGCAACGGTCTTTACAGCGAGCGTGTGCTTGTCTATTTCGCAACATCGGAAAGCGAGGCTACTCTTTTTGAAATCATCCCTTCGAAAGGCTCCACATCGCGACGCCTTCTCAAAAAATATTCAACAGGCAACCGCCCGGACATAACCACTCCAGCCGGACTGGCATCAATGCTGACAGACGTAAAGTCGTTGTCGCCTTCGTCCCACTATGCCTTGACCGTGGGATGCCATGGATATGGATGGCTGCCCAAATCGGCTTTCGCCTCAAAAGGGAAACAGCAACGGTTGCTGACAGTTTCCGCCGGCGACGACGCTGGTTTTCCCACGCGTTTCTTCGGCGGCACTCAAACGGACTGGCAAATCGACATAACCGACTTTGCCGAGGGCATAAAAATGTCGGGACTCCATTTCGACTATATCTTGTTTGACGACTGCTACATGGCGTCAATCGAGGCTATCTACGACTTGCGCCACCTAACCGACTATGTCGTGGCGTCGCCTTGCGAGATGATGGCTGCCGGACTGCCGTATGCCAGCATCGGGCAGCACCTGCTCGGCACGCCTGACCTAAAGGCATTATGCGATGGATTCTATGATTTCTACTCCTCTTATCGTATGCCTTACGGCACACTGTCGGTGGTTGACTGCCACGAGATGGACAATCTCGCAGCTCTGATGAAGCGCATAAACATCACCCACACCATCGACGATTCTGAGGTTTCATCGATTCAGAGGCTCGACTATTTCAGACCGGCAGTGTTTGTGGATCTCGGCGACTATGCCGAACGCCTTATCGGCAACGACGCTGTATTGCTCGACGAATTCAAGAAACAGCTGTCGAAAACGGTGGTTTACGAAGTGCATACTCCATACTACTACACAAACTCAGCCGGCAGAATCAAGCTTGACCGCTGCTGCGGAGTTTCTGTAAGCGACCCCAGCACACACAGTTTTGCATCGGCAAAAACCGCCACCTCATGGTGGATTGACACTCATTAAAAGCAATGACAATTATGGAAGACAATAAAAAATACAAGATTCTTTTCGTGTGTTTGGGCAACATTTGCCGCTCGCCTGCCGGACAAGGCGTGATGGAGCGCATCGTGGCCGAACGCGGACTGAACGACCGCATATTCATCGACTCTGCGGGAATATCGTCATACCACTCCGGCGACCTGCCCGACCAGCGCATGCGCGTGCACGCCACACGCCGGGGGCTGAACCTGACACATCGCAGCCGACAGGTTTGCTCTGACGACTTCGAACGCTTCGACCTCATACTCGCAATGGACGACAGCAACTACGACCATCTGCGCCGGCTTGCCAACTCTCCGGAAGAGATGGACAAGGTGAAACGCATAGCATCATTTTTCAGACAATACCGCCATTGGGACTGCATTCCCGATCCGTACTACGGCGGCTCGGAAGGCTTCGAGAATGTGCTCGACCTGCTCGACGATGCTTGCCAGAACATTGCAGACCAGATTGAGACAAAGCAAATTTAGCATAAAACATAATCACAAACAAACCAACTATGAGACATTTACCTCTCGCAGCGCTGCTGCTCTCGCTGTCGGCTTCGGCAGTGGTCAACGAAAGTCCGGTGACGCTGTCGTGGCAACTCGACGGCACCAACTCCCGCAACCGCGACTATACATATTCTTTTGTAATCAAAAACGTAAGCGGAACGACCCTCGCCGACGATTGGGCAATCTACTACAATGCCTTTTCGGGCAACTCGTTGCCTCTCGACAAGCAGGGTCACATAAAAATGAGCCGTGTGTTTCAAGGGTACTATAAACTGACTCCCGACAAGGGTTTCTCCCTTGCTCCCGGCGACTCCGTAGTACTCGACTTCCGCGCCCGCGGTGAGGTGCGCGGCGTCAGTTATGCGCCCGACGGAGCGCACTTCGCCTTCTCCGGCGACTCCATGGCACGTCCGCTCCGCATCAACGTGAAACCATTGGAATGGAACAGTTTCCGACATATTCCCGGCTTCCCTACCGGCGAACTGCGCTATGCCGCCAATGAGGAGGTAAACCCAGCCACTCAAAGCCAATCGGGACCGTTCAGCATTCTTCCCGCATTGAAATCTGTGGCTACGGAAAACGGCACGGTCGACTTGTCGTCGACAATGTGCGTCTATGCCGACGACGGCCTTGAGCGCGAGGCTGCATACGCGTCGCAGACGCTCACCGGCTCTGGCAAAAAAACCATCGGAGTACGCCTGTCGCTGATGAGCGGCGCCGACTCGCGCAACACAGCAGGACGATCAAACAATGAATATTACGAAATTACGCTTGCCGCCGACGGCATCTCCGTGCGTGGAGTGTCAAAAGACGCCGTGCTCAACGGAGTCAAGACACTCGCCCGCCTGGCTGAACGCAACGCCGGCTCTCCCGAAGTGGCATGCGCCACTATCTGCGACTGGCCTGACCTGCACTACCGCGGACTGATGCTCGACGTGGTGCGCGACTACTCGCAACTCTCCGACGTGAAGCGCCTCATCGACCGCTTGGCAATCTACAAAATCAACCGTCTGCAATTCCATCTTACCGACGACGAGGGTTGGCGCATCGAGATACCGGGACTGCCGGAGCTCACCGATGTGGGCAGCCGCCGCGGAATGACCGAAAAAGAATCCGGCTTCCTTTTCCAGTCGTATGCCGGAAACGGAAACCCCGACGACTTGTCGACCACATCAAACGGATATATTCCCAAAGCCGATTTTGTGGAATTTCTGCGCTATGCCTATGCACGCGGAGTGGAAGTGATACCAGAAATCGAATCTCCGGGACACGCCCGCGCAGCAATCGTGGCGATGAAGGCACGCCGCCGCAATCTAGAAAACACTGATCCAGAGGCTGCCAGATATTTCCAAGTGTGGGATGACGACGACACGTCTGAATACAAGTCGGCACAAGGATACAACGACAACGTGCTCAACCCGGCGATGGAAGGCACCTACAGACTGATGGAAAAAGTTGTTGACGAGATTATCCTGATGTATCGTGAAGCAGGCGTCCCGCTGCCATACATCCACATGGGCGGCGACGAAGTGCCTAAAAACCCATGGGCGAAATCGCCCGCAGTGCAACGCTTGATGACCGAGAAAGGATTCACAACCACTCACGAAGTTGAAGAATACTTCATCACCCGCATAGCCGATATGATTGCAGCGAAAGGCTACAAAATCGGAGGATGGCAGGAAGCGGCAATGCGCCATAGCGACAACGTCGACAAGCAGCTGCGCCCACACTTCGCCGCCGTCAACTGCTGGAACACCGTGGCTGAATGGAGCGGCGACACCATCCCCTACTCCGTTGCCAACAACGGCTATCCCGTGGTGCTCTGCAACGTGAGCAATTTCTATTTCGACCTGTGCTACAACGCCCATCCTGGAGAACCCGGACTGTACTGGGGAGGATATGTCGACGAGTTCCGCTCTTGGGACGCTCGCCCGTACAACATCTATATGTCGTCGACAAAGACCATCGACGGACTTCCGCTCGACATGGAGAAGCAAGCCGGCAAACTGCCGCTTCTACCTGAGGCAAAAGCCAACATTATCGGTGTCCAGGGACAACTGTTCTCGGAAACCATCCGGAATTTCGATATGGTGGAATACTATCTGCTGCCTAAGATCTTCGGACTTGTTGAACGAGGCTGGAACACAGAACCGCTTCCCGGACAGACCAAGGCTGCATACAACCGTATCCTGTCAGACTTTGAGCTGCCGTCGCTGCAGCGTGCAGGATTCTGTTTCCACGTGGCGCAGCCGGGCATCAAAGTGGTGAAAGGAAAAGTTGTGATGAACAGTCAATACCCTACGGCTGAAATCCGCTACACCACCGACGGCTCTGAGCCAACAGCCACATCAGCCCTCTACAGCAAGCCGTTTGCCACCGATGCCAAGACAATACGCGCCCGCACGTTCTTCCTCGGACGGCAGAGTCTTGACTCCCGGATGGAGCGATAAACCTTTAATTGGTAAAAAAAGCGATAGAAAACCAACTGTTAGTTGGTTTTCTATCGCTTTTTTTACTGTTTCGCGTTTCTTTTCCGCTATTTTTCCCCGTTTCCTTCCTTCTCCACAATCAGCGAGAGGGCACGGCTGAGCTGATCCGGACACGATGTAGGCTTGGAGCCACAACGTATGCCCTGCAGTTTTCCAATCACGTCGCCTATCGGCATTCCTTTTATCAACGAGCATATTCCCTGCAGATTTCCGTTGCAGCCGCCATAGAACTGCACGTCTTTGATTTTGCCGTCTTCTGTCTCAATGTCGAAGGCCTGACAGCAAGTGCCTTCGGTGCGATACGAATATTTCATTGTAATTTTGTTTTATAAGTCAGTTGAAAACACACTGCCCGGCAAGCGGCGGCAGTTGTAGGTAGATGCCATAATCTCGCCGTAAGCGCCGGCCGAACGCAAAGCGAGAAAATCACCGCGCTGCACCAGCGGCAGCCGCTCATCGGTGCCGAAGCTGTCAGACGACTCGCAGATTGGCCCTACGACATCGTAGACATCGTCGACCGCTGATGTGGATGAGATATTTTCAATCTTATGATGAGCCTGATACAACGCCGGACGAATGAGGTCGGTCATACCGGCATCGACAATGGCGAATTTCTTGGCTGTGCCTTCCTTCACATAAAGCACACGCGTAATCAGCGAGCCGCACTGCCCCACAATCGACCGTCCCGGCTCGAAATGCAATTCCTGGTCGGGAGAAAGCTGCAGATTATCGCGGAACACAGCAAAATAGTGTTCGAAGTCGGGAATCGGATTGCCGTCGGGATTGTCGTAGTCAATTCCGAAACCGCCACCCATATCCACTATTGTGATTTCAGCCCCAAGAGCCTTCATACGGTCAAGAATCTCACCCACCTTCCTGCACAGCAGCACGAACGGTCCAGTCTCCGTGATTTGCGAGCCTATATGGAAATGCACACCACAAAGGTCAATATTGTCGAGCGACAACGCCGTTTCGACAAACTCGTCAAGATTCTCAAGATTGATGCCGAATTTATTTTCGCTCAACCCTGTTGTGATATACTGGTGTGTATGGGCGTCCACGTTGGGATTGATGCGCACTGCAATGTGCGCCATCATGTGCTTGCTTCCGGCAATCTCGTTGATGTTGAGCAGTTCAGGCAACGACTCAACGTTGAAACAATGAATGTTGGCGTCAAGTGCCAGCGCAATCTCGCGGTCGGTCTTGCCCACCCCGGCAAACATTATGTCGCCGCCGGAGAATCCGGCATTCAGAGCCGCCACTATCTCGCCACCGCTCACGCAGTCCACACCCAATCCAGCCTCGCGCACCGCTGCGAGGATACGAGGATTGGCATTAGCCTTGACAGCATAGTGCACCTTACTTCCGCCGGCTTGCTTCTTCACCTCGTCGAGAGTCAGCCGGAGCAGCTCCATGTCATAGTAATAGAACGGAGTCTCTATGTTTTTAAATTCATCAATCGGAAATGTAGTCATAACACAATCCTATTGTCTGTTGAACAATTCCTCACTCAGTTTAGCGAGTGCCTCCACCTTGTCATCCTTGCGGATAAGGAATGAGATGTTGCAGTTGCTGCCGCCATAGGAAATCATCCGCACAGGGATGTCCTTCAGAGCAGCCAAAGCCTTCGCCTCAAAGCCACGGTTTTGCCATTCAAGATCGCCCACCACACAGATTATCACCATATCGTGGTCGATGGTCACCGTCCCGAATTTGCGCAGCTCCGCAATGATGCTCTCAAGGTTCCGCTCATTGTCGACAGTCACCGACACACCGACTTCCGACACCGTAACCATGTCTATCGGCGTCTTATGCGCCTCAAAAATCTCAAACACCTTGCTCATGAAACCGTAAGCCAGCAGCATACGGCTCGACTTGACACGGATGGCAGTGATGCCGTCCTTCGCAGCCACCGCCTTGATGGTGTGGTCTGCCGCCATATTGTCAATCAGCGTGCCCTTGGCAGACGGGTCGAGTGTGCTGAGCAGACGCACGGGAATGTTGTTCAGTTTCGCCGGCTGCACACATGTGGGGTGCAGAATCTTGGCACCGAAATAAGCAAGCTCGGCAGCCTCCTCAAAATTCAGTCGTTCCACCGGACGCGTGTTTTCAACATAACGCGGGTCATTGTTGTGCATGCCGTCAATGTCGGTCCAGATTTCAATCTCCTCCGCGCCGACAGCAGCGCCAATGAGCGACGCCGAATAATCGCTGCCACCGCGCTGCAAGTTGTCTGTCTCGCCATAAGCGTTTTTGCAGATATAGCCCTGCGTGATATATATTTCGGCATCCCGATGCTCGTCGAGCATCTCCGACAGGCGAGCCTTTAAAAATGCCGTATCTGGCTCGCCATTGCTGTCGGTGCGCATATACTCAAGTGCAGGCAACAACACCGACTTCACGCCCTGCTCCTGCAGATATAGATGCATCATCGCAGTCGACATCATTTCGCCCTGCGCGAGAATCTCCCTCTCCTCCAAGACCGTGAAATTCGCCTTGGCGAGCGAGCGCAGATAGTCGAAACGCTCCTTTATCGCAGCCGTTGCAGCCGTTTTTGTCGACTCTTTGTCATACAAGCTGTCGATGGTCTCAAGATATTTCAGTTCAAGAGCGTTTACTATGTCGTGCGCTCCATTTACATTTTTCTTGTACAGGTAATCAGAAATCTCAACCAAAGTGTTGGTAGTGCCAGCCATTGCCGACAGCACCACAATATTTTTCCCCTTGCCGGTCACAATTCCGGCAACTTTTCTGATTCGCTCCGCCGAACCGACAGAAGTTCCGCCAAATTTCAGTACCTTCATTGTTTCGCTTTCAATCGAATATCAAATCGTTATTAAAGTTCTATTACGTTCTTATCCTCGCATTTCACAACCCTCGCAGGGAAATCCTCCGTGAGCTGGATGTTGTGGGTTGCCATAATTACAGCCGTTCCCTCCGCACAGATGCGGTGCAGCAGCGACATGATCTGATGTCCCGTTTCCTGGTCAAGATTGCCCGTAGGCTCATCGGCAAGAATCAGTTTCGGACGGTTGAGCAGAGCGCGCGCAATGGCGATGCGCTGCTGCTCGCCACCCGACAGCTCGTGCGGCATCTTATAGGATTTGTGCTCCATCCCCACCTCACTCAGCACCTCATTGATACGCTCGTCGATGTCGGTCTTGTTCTTCCAACCCGTGGCCTTAAGCACAAACAACAGGTTGTCGTAGACCGAGCGGTCAGACAACAGCTGGAAATCCTGGAACACCACACCAATCTGCCGGCGCAGCATAGGCACGTCCTTGCGGCGGATGGCAGACAGGTCGTAGTCGAAGATTCTCGCCTCGCCCATTTCAATAGGCACTTCGGCATACATCGTCTTCATCAAGCTGCTCTTACCGCTTCCGACACGGCCTATCAGATATACAAACTGACCTTCCTCAAGCTGGAAGTTCACGTTTTTCAACACGAGCAACTCCTTACGGAGCACTTCCACATTTTTATAATCAATGATTGCTGACATGATTTATATTGATTGTTTCTTATTCTTTGTGACGTTTCTGCAACTCGCGCGACAGGTCGTCGAGCGACAACCCCTTCGACGTGAGCAGCACGATAAGGTGATACATCAAGTCGGAAGCCTCATAGACCAACCGGTCGTCGGTTCCGTTTGTTGCCTCGATGACCGTTTCCACAGCCTCCTCGCCCACTTTCTGAGCCATGCGGTTCACACCCTTTTTGAAAAGCGAAGTGGTGTAGGATCCCTCTGGCATCTCCGCATAACGGCGCTGGATGAATTTCTGCAGATAGTCGAAAAATTCAACGCCATAGTCGTTTGAATCGCAGAAGCATGTCGCCGCGCCAGTGTGGCACACCGGACCAGCCGGGATTGCTTTAATGAGCAGCGTGTCGTTGTCGCAGTCGTCGGCAATCGACACCACCGTCAACGTGTTTCCGCTCTCCTCACCTTTTGTCCACAAGCAATTGCGTGTGCGGCTGTAAAATGTCACCAAGCCCGTAGCCTGAGTTTTCTCAAACGCCTCCTTGTTCATAAAACCGAGCATCAGCACATTCTTTGTGCGTGCATCCTGTATAATTGCTGGAACAAGTCCGCCCATTTTTTCAAAATTCAAATTCATAATCTCACTGTAATATGCTGTTCTTGTAAATATTTTTTCAATTCTCCGATTCCTATCTCATTGTAGTGAAACACGCTCGCCGCCAGTGCCGCATCGGCATTGCCAAGCTCAAACACTTCGGCAAAATGCTTCATCCGTCCGCCGCCTCCGCTCGCAATCACGGGAATTCCCGCGCCAGTGCTCAGCCGCGCCAAAGCATCGCAGGCAAACCCCTGTTTCACACCGTCGTGGTCCATACTCGTAAACAACAGTTCTCCTGCGCCACGGCGTTCAGCCTCCGCAGCCCATTCAAACAGTCCGCGTCCGGCAGGACGGCTGCCTCCGTGAGTGAAACATTGCCAATCGCCGTCGACACAGCGCGCGTCGATGGCCACGACACACACCTGGCTGCCGAAACGGGCTGCAATCTCGTCGATAAGCTCCGGACGCGCCAACGCCGACGAGTTGATGGAAATTTTGTCGGCACCGGCATTGAGCAACGCCTCAACATCAGCCACGCTGCCTATTCCACCGCCCACAGTGAAAGGAATATTCACCTCGCGCGCCACACGGCTCACCATGTCGACCAGCGTCTTGCGTCGCTGGCTCGATGCCGTGATGTCGAGAAACACCAGTTCGTCGGCCCCCTCCTCGCTGTATCTCCGACCGAGCTCCACCGGATCGCCGGCATCGCGCAGATTGCCGAAGCAGACACCTTTTACCGTTTTGCCGTCTTTCACATCAAGACAGGGTATGATTCTCTTAGCAAGCATTGCAGTTCATGTTAATCCGTTCCACATCCTTAAGCGATATACGCCCTTCATAAATCGCCTTGCCCACAATCACCGACGGCACCCCGACGGCGTCAAGGCTCTCGACGTCAGCAAGCGAACCTATGCCTCCACTTGCCGTAAGCACTATACCCGGCAATTCTTCGAGCATCTCCTTATACAGGTCCACAGCCGCGCCTTCAAGCATCCCGTCGCACGCAATGTCGGTCGTGATGACATTGCGCACGCCGTCGCGCTCCATATATCCACGCACAAACGGCATCAAGTCGATGCCGCTGTCCTCCGTCCATCCCACGGTGGCTATTTTCTTGTTCTTCACATCGGCACCGAGAATAATGCGGTCTGCACCGTAGCGGGCAATCCAGCCACGGAAAAGTTCCGGACTTTTCACCGCCACACTGCCGCCCGTAATCATCGCCGCGCCCGACTCGAAAGCCACATGCGCGTCGTCGTCAGACTTCAGACCGCCGCCGAAGTCGATTGTCAGCGACGTGCGCGAAGCCAGCCGCTCCAGTGTGCGATAGTTCACAATGTGGGCTGCCTTCGCGCCGTCAAGGTCCACCAGATGCAACCGTCGGCATCCGGCGCTCTCCATCGCCTGCGCCACCTCAAGTGGATCTTCGTTATAGACTCGCTTCGTGTCGTAGTCGCCGCGCGTAAGCCTTACGCACTTGCCCTCGATAATATCTATTGCCGGTATAATCTCCATCATAATTCCAAAAAATTTTGCAATATGCGCGACCCGACATCACCACTCTTCTCAGGATGAAACTGTGTGGCATAGAAGTTGTCGCGCTGCATCGCCGCGCTGAACGGCACAGCAAACTCAGTGACGGCTATCGTGTCGGCGCAAACCGGAGCGTAGTAACTATGCACATAATAGACATAGCTGCCGTCGGCAATGCCTTCAAGCAACCGGCTTTGGCGCACAGTCGCGACAGTGTTCCATCCCATCTCCGGGATTTTGAAGCCCTGCGCGGGCTGAAAACGCTTGACGTCGACATCAAAGATGCCGAGACAATCGCAGTCGCCCTCCTCCGAATGGCGGCACATCAGCTGCTGCCCGATACACACACCAAGCACCGGCTGCCGCAACGAGCGGATCACGCCATCAAGGCCGCCGCCACGCAGACAAGCCATTGCCGACGACGCTTCTCCGACACCAGGAAAAACCACCTTGTCGGCGGCGCGCAGCACATCAGGATCGGCAGTCAACACCGGCTCCACGCCAAGACGGCGTAGCGCGCACTCCACAGAGAACACGTTTCCGGCGTTATATTTCACAATCGCTATTTTCACCTTGTTTTATTTTGAGTTTCAAAATTAAGAATTTTTCTTTGATTTATCTGCGAAACAAGCATTTTTATTAGATTCATTTCAAAATAAGCACAAAAAGCAACCTTTACTACTTCTTCTCCGCGCTGCACGACGGACACACCCCCTTTATCAACACTTCGCTCTCGGCAGGCACATAGCCTTCCGGCAAACGATAGTCGGCAACCATGACATCTTTAAGACACGAAACCGCACCGCACTTTGTGCATAAAAAATGCACATGCGAATGATGTCCGTCTTCAACGTTGAAGGCATACTCCGACTTATTGTTGTCTATTAAAATGCGGTGAACAACTCCCGCTTTCTCAAGAGCCTGCATCGTGCGATAAAACGTCACACGGTCATAAATCTCGCCCATCGCCACTTTTATCTCATCTTCAGCCATAGGCATTCCTTTGTCTTTCAAAATGTTGATCACACGGATTCGCTGTGCACTTTTCTTCAATCCCTTTCTTTTCAATATGTCTGTCGCATTCATTCCAACACTCTTTTAATTGAATTTAAATGCAAAAATACCAACAATTTCACAAATAGCAAAATTTAACACAATTAAAATATGCAACAATGTTGCATATTTTAGAAACAATCATTATCTTTGCGGCATAAATGAAAACATTAAGACGAAATAGGATTATAATAGCGCTGGTGCTTCTGTTGTCGCTCCTGCCTATGGGAATCGTGAAAGCCACACACGTTCACGACTCCGATGCCATTTCCACTGTCGAAACGTCGGGCACATGCCACTCGCACAATGGCACAGCCGACAACGACTGTCCGATTTGCCAATTCATCCTATCGCCTTTTGTCGAAGAGGCAGAGCCTCATATTGATTTCACAACCATCCTCTTGTCGTTCATTCTTGCGCTCCCTTGCGCAGGAATCCTGGAAGCAACGACTAAGCGCGCATTTCTCCGTGCGCCTCCTTTTGCATATCAAGCTTAATTTCAAGTTTTTCTTCATTTCATATCCGAATAAATAATTTCGGACATGAAAAATCGCACAATCCACTAATACGTTAATTTTTAGGATGAACAGGAAGTTTTTAACTGAGTCGCTTCCCATTTTTATCCTACCCTACTGCATCCTTGCTTCAACAGCCGGCAGCGCGTCAGGCCACAGTCTCGGAAACGGATTGGAATCCGACACCGACAGTCTGCGGCAGCCGACAAAAGCAGGAATTGTGCTCAAGGATGTCGTCGTGGAGGGAAACGGCTATAGTAAAGATATGCAAATGAGGTCGGCACTAAGCACCACATATGTCGGCAAACAATTTATAGAAACTAATTTCAGCGGCTCGCTCATGCAAAGCCTCGAGAAGATACCCGGCGTCAAAGCCATGTCAGCAGGATCAAATGAGTCCAAACCAACAATCCGCGGGCTCGGGTTCAACCGCGTGGTTGTGGCAGAAAACGGCATCAAACACGAGGGGCAGCAATGGGGCGACGACCATGGGCTGGAAATAGACCAGTATGACATCGACCACGCGGAAGTGATAAAAGGCCCTGCCTCGCTGTCTTACGGCTCCGACGCCATAGGAGGAGTCATCAATCTGACAAGCACCGCCGTGCCGCAAGACAGATTCAAGTGGAGCGCGAACCTGTTTGCCCGCAGCGTCAATGACGCCATCGGCACCTCTGTAAGATTGACAGGACGCAAGAACAATTTCTGGTATAAAGCCAACGCCACCTTCATCGACTATGCCGACCAGCGTGTTCCTGTAGACAGCATTCAGTATTATTCATACTACATAAAACTGCACAATCGCCGTCTGCGCAATACGTCAGGACGCGAGACCGACGGCAGTCTTACAATTGGGCACACGGGAAACAAATGGAGCAGCTGGCTTCGAATCTCCGACGTCAACACCAAAAGTGGTTTTTTCGCCAACGCGCATGGCCTCGAGGTACGCTTGTCTGAGATTGACTACGACCGGTCGGCCCGCGACGTCGACCTGCCGCAGCACAGTGTCAATCATCTGTTTGTCTCGAACCACACCGAATGGCATTGGAAAGGAGGCTTGGCGGAAAGCAAGATCAGCTGGCAAAACAACCACCAGCGCGAGCTCTCCGAGCCAGTGTCACACGGATACATGCCCAAGCCCGACGGCACACTTGAACACAGTTTCGACAAGAACACAGTCTCAGCCGCGGTCAACGTCAAGCAGACAATCGGCACAAACTCTCTCAAAGGAGGAGTCAACGCAGAATATCAGCACAACCGCAGTGGAGGCTGGAGCTTTGTACTGCCAGATTTTGAGCTGTTGCAATTCGGCATATTTCTGTCTGACCATTTTGCCGTCAACGACAACATCATCCTCAGCACCGGCATACGCTTCGATTACGGAAGCATAAACACTCACAGCTACCACGACTGGTTCAAGACACCGACAGCCAGCGGCGACTCAATATATGCCGAACGTTCCGCCAACCTGCACAGAGCATTCAACAGCGTGACATGGTCAGCAGGCATCGACAACCATATAGGCAATCTTGTTCTGAAAGTCAACATCGGGAAAAGCTTCAGAATGCCTATAGCTAAAGAGCTTGGCATAGACGGTGTAAACTACAGCATTTTCCGCTATGAGAAAGGCAATGCCAATCTGAATCCGGAAGAGTCATACCAACTCGACGCAGCTGCCGTCTACAGCCATGACGGCATCAAGGCTTCCGTAACACCATTCTTCAACTATTTTCCAAACTACATCTACCTGTGTCCCACATCCGAATATAAAGAAGGACTGCAGCTCTACAACTATGAGCAAAGCCGCGTGGCGCGCTGTGGGTTTGAGGCCGAACTTTCATTCCTCATCCTCCAGCATTTCAAAATCAGCGCTGGCGGCGAATATCTCTATGCCCGTCAGCTGTCAGGCGATAAGAAAGGCTATTCCCTGCCATTCTCCACTCCATGGTCAGTCCGTGTCCAACTCCGCTACGACCTGCCTGCTGCAGACGATGCCAAGGGCGGATTTGCAGCTGTGGAATATGTAGCTGTCGGACGACAGAACGAAATCGTTCCTCCCGAGGAACCGACACCAGGACATCAACTCATAAACATTTCCGTCGGGAAATCACTGAAAATAGGCGGTGCACGACTACGGCTGTCGCTCAAATGCGACAACCTGCTAAACAATAGATATTACGACCACACGAGTCACTATCGTCTTATCGATGTGCCGGAGCCAGGCCGCAACTTCTCCTTTATGGCAACGTGGGAGATATAATACACGTATAACCATCAACTATTCATACTTGCAAGTCTGAATCATTAATTATCAATTAACATAAACACTATGACTACTAAAATCAAAATCACAGTCGCCACATTGTTGGCTATGCTAATTCCCTTTCTGGCAGATGCCAGCAGTCCGCAGCAAGATGGCTCTGACGCCAATATCTATGGGCATGTCATCGACAAGCAAAGCGGGAAGCACCTGCCTTACATAACAATATTCGTGAAAGGAACCAACATAGGCACTACAACCGACACCTCCGGGCACTATTTTCTAAAGAACCTTCCCACAGGCACTATTTCTTTAGAAGTCAAATCCGTAGGCTTCCGCACCACACAAAAAAGCATAACTATCGATGCCAACTCCACCAAAGAGCTGAATTTTGCCATCGAACAAGATGACATCGCACTGGACGATGTTGTAGTATCAGCCAACAGAAACGAAACCAAGCGCAAACTTGCGCCGAATTTAGTCAACGTATTAAGCCCCAAATTGTTTGATGCGACACAGTCAGTATGTCTTGCGCAAGGTTTGAATTTCCAACCAGGAGTCAGGACAGAGGACGACTGTCAGAATTGCGGCTTCACACAAGTACGCATCAACGGACTTGACGGTCACTACTCTCAGATATTGATTGACTCCCGCCCTGTATTCTCCGCCTTGAACGGCATTTATGGTCTGGAACAAATCCCGACGAATATGATTGAGCGCGTAGAGGTGGTGCGCGGCGGCGGTTCTGCTTTATTCGGAGCATCAGCCATAGGAGGCACCATCAACATTATCACCAAAGAGCCATCCCGGAACTCTGCAGAAGTGGGGCACTCGTTTATGAGCATCGGCGGAAAAAACTCGTTTGACAACACCACATCAGCCAATCTGTCATTGGTCACAGACAACAACAGAGCCGGATTCTACATATATGGACAGAACCGTTACCGTCAACCGTTTGATTATGACGGCGACGGATATAGCGAGTTGCCCGTCTTGCACAACCAGACATTAGGACTCAACTCCTTTCTAAAGCTGAATCCCTACTCCAAATTGACGTTGCAGTATCATGGCATCCATGAGTTCAGACGTGGCGGAAACATGCTTGACCACATAGCCCATGAGGCCAACATCGCCGAACAAACAGAGCACAACATTCAAGGCGGAGGATTAAGTTATGATTATTTCTCGCCAAACAGGGAAAACCGCGTAAACGCATATTTCTCGTTCCAGTCAACTGCCCGCAAAAGCTATTATGGAGGAATAGGCGAAGGCACGCCTGATGATATTGAGGCCGCACAGAAGGCCTACGGCACCACACATGGCCTCACCTATATTCTCGGCGCACAATATATGCATTCTTTCGACAAACTTATATTTATGCCATCAGACCTGACTCTTGGTGCGGAATACAATCATGACGGACTGAAAGACATCATCCTCGGCTACAACCGTGACTTCCGGCAAAATGCCCGAATCGGAAGCTTGTTTTTCCAGAATGAATGGAAAAACAAACGCTGGAGTTTTCTCATCGGAGGCCGATTTGACAAACACAATTTTGTGGACCGCATAATTTTCAGTCCGCGTGCCAACATACGCTTCAATCCGACTGAGAATGTCAACCTGCGCGCAAGCTATGCCGGAGGATTCCGTGCGCCACAGGCCTTTGACGAAGATTTGCACATCGGCATTGTCGGTGGTGAACGTCTGGTCACTGTTCTTGCTGACAATTTGAAAGAAGAACGATCCAACAGTTTCAGTTTGTCTGCAGACATTTATCACAAGTTTGAGAATGCACAAGTCAATCTGCTTGTCGAAGGTTTCTACACGGATTTGAACAACGTGTTTGCGCTCAGGCAACTTGACCAACCCGACAGCCAAGGCAACACTGTGCAGGAACGCTATAACGCATACGGCGCAAAGGTGCTTGGTCTAAACATCGAGGGCAAGGTTGCACTGTCAAGATGGATTTCGCTCCAGGCCGGCGTAACACTCCAACAAAGCAAATATGACAAAGCCATTGCATGGAACGATGAGGTTCCGGAACAGAAATACCGTAAAATGATGCGCACTCCGAACACTTACGGATATTTCACGCTTACCTCAACCCCACTGCAACGTTTCACAGCGGCTGTCACAGGAAACTACACGGGCAGCATGCTCGTCGGACACAACGCCGGATCGGGCGTCGATACTCCGACAGCAGTCGACACCCCAGATTTCTTCACACTGAACGTAAAGCTTTCATACGACATTCCTGTATACAACGACTTGACTCTACAGATAAACGGTGGCATACAGAACATAACAAACGCCTACCAAAAAGACTTCGACAAAGGATGGAACCGCGACTCCGACTACGTCTATGGTCCGTCTCTGCCAAGAAGTTATTTTGCTGGAATAAAAGTGATTTATTAACATATAAAACTTAGGAACTATGAAAAATTGTTTATTTCTTACAGTGGCTTTGACACTGAGTGTTTTTTCTCTATTTACGACATCGTGCGACAACAACGATGAGCCGAATGTTTCCAAACCCGTAGCCACTCTCGCCGAAGTTGGCGAGGAAAACAGCAAAACCGCCACGGCGGGCAAAGACATGCATCTTGAAGGCAATCTTGAAGCCGAAGGGCTCATCGCCCGCATCGACGTTGCTGTAACATCAGCCGACGGCTTAACCACTGTGGTCGCGAAGTCATGGACCGATGGTAAATACATCGGTGTGCGCAACACTACTTTCCACGAGCACATTGACATTTCCTCCGAGACTGCTGCCGGTGAATATGTGCTGACGTTCACCGTCACCGACAAGGCTGGACAAAGCTCTGTGTTCAAATCTCCTTTAAAAATAACGACGCCGATGGAAGGCTCCACAGAAATAACAATAACGGAAACTGGCGAAGGCAACAGCAAGACTGCGGTTGCCGGCAGAGAAATGCATCTTGAGGCGGAAATCAGCGCGCCAAACAAAATCGCTGAAATAGAAGTGGAACTGCACAATACCGCCGTCGACTACGAGAAGGAATTCAAATACACAGGCAAATATCTCGGCGAGACATCTGCCCATTTCCATGAACATCTCGCCGTTCCTGCCGACGCACCAGCAGGCGAGTACCATCTCCACTTTACTGTAACCGATGCCGATGGCAATTCCACCACAGAGGAAGTTGAAGGCATTCAGATAACTAAATAACACCACCACGGCTTGGCTGTCGGCAATTGGTCGGCAGCCAAGCCTTTACAAGAAAAGCAATCGTATTATGAAACGGATATTATATTTTGCATACGCGACATTGACGTCTATCGCAATCTGCTCATGCAGCAACAACGACGATCCGGCAAAAGATCTTGAAAAGCCACAAATCGTTGATGGCGACATTCCTTCCCCGATAAACTGCGAGGTGTATCACAAAGGAGAGACAATTCCTTTCCGCTACACATTCACCGACAATATGGAGCTCGGCAACTTCAACCTCGAAATCCATAACAATTTCGACCACCACTCGCATTCCACATCCGCCGGCGACTGTCCGCTCGACCCCATAAAAACGCCTGTTAATCCGTGGATCTACAACCAAGACTTTGCCATCCCTACAGGGGCGACGTCGTATGAGGCGAAAGTCGACATTCCAATTCCTTACGACATCGACAACGGAGACTATCATTTTATGGTCCGTGTCACAGACAAAGCCGGCTGGCAGCAACTGAAAGCCATAAGCATCAAGATTGCCGACTGAGACACAAGAAATAAAACACAAGAATATGAAAAGATTTTTTTTATTCATCGTCATCATGCTGACGGCGGCAATGACGTCAAGACCACAGCAAATATGCCCAAATGTGTCTATGCTTTTCAACAAACAGAGACAACTGTATCCACAGGAGAAGCTATTCATCCACACCGACCGCACAAGCTATATGCCAGGCGAACGAATCTGGCTGTGCATATATGCTGTCGACGCAACCAGCCTGATTCCCACGGATGCCGACATGTATGCATACGCCGAGCTCCTTGACACGCAAGGCTTCACAATAAAGAGGATCAAAATAGCCAGACACAACGGCGCATACGCCGGATATCTCGACACGCCAAAGGATTTGGCTGAAGAGCAGTGTTTCCTGCGATGCTACACCCTTTATTCTGCAGGACTGCACGGCTACGAATGCCTTACGCCTATCAGCATCGGAAGCAGCCCCGCTCCTGTCACTGACATCCAAACAGCCGACGCTTGGGAAAAATCCAATCCACTGCACTGCACCGACACCGGCCAAGCTTTTAAAATCATGCTTGACAACTCGGCCGCGAAAGCCGTCAAACTTGCCGTAATTTCGAGAGGTTGCGTATGCTATGACGGACAGATCAAACCAGGAGAGCCCATAGTTTTCCCCAAAAAGGAGCTGCCCGAAGGCATTTCGCAATTTATTGCAATTGACAGCGCCGGAGCAGTTTTTGGCATAAAATCAGTGTTCTCTCCCTACGGAAAAGAATCTGTGAAAGCAACAATCACGGCTCATGCCGAGTTTTCCGACAGCATACGCCTCAATATATGCCTTCCATCACAGATTTCAGCGCATATGTCGGTAGCCATAACAAAAGGCCACGACAATAAGACACCGTCTATCATCCCACAGATACTGCTCTCGCAAGACGTGCGCGGAGGAGTTGCAGACGCAGACCGATTTTTCGCAAACGGATACAATGCGGCAGCGGTCGACTCGCTGCTGCACCGTTCCGTTTGCGACAGATACTGCGTTGACAGCATTCTTGCAGGACAGTTCACTCAGCCTCCAGTAAAGCACGAGGTCTCACAAACGATTTCAGGCAAGGCTATCGTTACAGCACCGTATCCAAGAGACGCTTCGTTTGCAAAAGTCAGCATCATCTCGCCGAATGCCGACATGTATGCTGTCGCAACAGCCGACAAATACGGCAACTTCGCAATCTCTGGGCTTGACTACCCCGACGGAACGACCTTTGCCGTAAACGCATCCGTCGGCAACCAATACGAAAAGACCGCCGTCAGAATAGACGAGACGACATATCCTCCCGTAGACAGCGCATCAATCGCCGTGCAGTCAGGACGGCGATGCGGCGATGCGGCAGTTTTCAACGATATCGCATCCGGCAGGACAATACGTCTCCACAATGTTGACGTAGCCGCCGCGCGACGTGACAAGCACAACGGAACGTTCTCCGGCATGGCAGACTTCTCCATGACCGCAGACCAACTTGCATATATCGACGCCACATGCATCCACGAAGTGCTGAGACGCATTCCAGGAATATACATGAAAGGCGACACAGCTTATGTGCGCAGCAAGATCTCAGTCTACGGCAAGTCGCATGCCGCCATCGCAATCGACGGTGTGATTCTTGATGGCGACTACGACCTTGACATCATACAAATGCAGGACGTGGAACGCATCGACGTGTTCAAAACCGGCAGCGCAGCCATCTGGGGAGCCAAAGGCGGCCCGGGAGTAATCTCAATCACGCTGAAAAACGGAGCCTCATCTCTTGACGGCATGACATTGAACCGAGTGTCACGGTTCAAGCCATTAGGCTATCAGAAGCCTGAGCATGTTCACTCTTCCGAGAATGCGAAGAGCATGACCATTTATTGGAACGGGAATGTCAGGCTATGCAACGGCAATGCAACAATAACCATTCCTAAATCCTCGCTGCCGCGCGGCTCTGCATTTACGGTTCAGGCGGAAGGAGTCTCAGACGACGGCATCCTCCTGCATGGCATTGCACACCTTGAATTTTAACATCTTGGTGACAACGCGTAGTTTTTATTGGCTTAAATTTGCATTCGTTACACAAAAAGTCTAATTTTGCATAGTGGTTTTCACGAAGTTTTGAATTGGCAGTTCAATTAATTAAAAAATTGAAAAATTAACATATTCTATTCTTTAAAATTAACTAAATCCCTACAGCATGAAGAGACTTCTCCTCTTAGCTACCGCAATTTTCCTATCGACGGCGCAACTTCTTGCAGCCGAACATAGCAATTGCCGTGGCCGCGTGGTTGACGAGCAGGGCGAACCTGTAATCGGTGCCACCATCACTATCCCCGGGACAAAAATCGGAACTGTAACCAACATCGACGGATTTTTCCAGATTGAAGTGCCGCAAGGCTCCAAAGACGTTGAGATCCGCTATGTCGGCTACAAGACAGTGCTTAAAAAGTCGCAAGGCAATTTGGGCGAAGTTCGCCTCGAGGCAGCATCACAGATGCTCCGCGACGTAGTCGTTACGCAGTCGATTGCCAAGACACGCGAGACGCCAGTTGCCATTTCGGAAGTAAGTGCCCGCGTCATCGACATGAAACTGGGCAACCAAGAGTTTCCGGAAGTCCTGAAAACCACTCCAGGCGTATGGGCCACAAAAGACGGTGGCGGATATGGCGACTCAAAAATCAACATGCGCGGTTTCCAAGCCGCCAACGTCGCAGTCATGATCAACGGTGTCCCCGTCAACGACATGGAATGGGGCGGTGTTTATTGGAGCAACTGGGCAGGTCTTAGCGACGTGACATCATCAATGCAGACACAGCGCGGTCTTGGCGCATCGATTGTATCGACTCCTTCAGTCGGCGGTACAATCAACATCATCACCAAATCGCTCGATGCCAAGAAAGGCGGCTCCGTATGGTACGGTATGGGCAACGACGGACTGCACCAGGAAGGCGTATCGTTCTCGACAGGCTTGATGAAAAACGGATGGGCAGTGACCGCTTTGTTCTCCCACCGTGCAGGCGACGGATATATCCAGGGCACAGACTTCAACAGCTACAACTGGTTTATCAACATCTCCAAACGCATCAACGACGCCCACCAATTGTCGCTGACCGCATTTGGCGCTCCTCAGACTCACAACAAGCGCAGCTCACAGGACGGTTTGACAATCGAAGGCTGGCAGCAAGTACAGAACTATATGGGCGAGAAGTCGATGTACCGCTACAATCCGACATTCGGATACGACAAGAACGGACAGCGCCGCTCTTCTACAACAAACCAATACCACAAACCTCAGATTTCGCTCAACCACACTTGGCAGATTGACCACAAGTCATCACTGTCGTCGGCAGCCTACCTGTCAATCGCACGTGGCGGCGGCTACTCAGGTCAAGGACGCGGCACGCTGGCAGACGGCACAAGCCTCAGCTACTCGTCTTGGTACGGCGCGTCGAACGGTGTGCTCAACACATTGTTCCGCAATCCCGACGGCACTTTCGCCTACGACAAGATTCAGGAGATGAATGCCAACAGCACAACAGGTTCAAACCTCGTTATGGCAAAGAGCAACAACGCCCATGAATGGTACGGACTCGTTTCGACTTACAAAAACGAGCTTCTCCCTAAGAAACTCACCCTTACGGCCGGTCTCGACATGCGCTACTACGTAGGCCGCCACAACAACGAGATTGTCGACCTCTACGACGGTGAGTACTATATGGACGACTCCAGCAGAAGCGGCGTGTCAGCAGCCAACAACGCAGCGGCAGCCGATCCTAACTGGAAATACGAGAAACTCGGCGTAGGCGACATCGTCTACCGCGACTGGATTGGACACACTCATCAGGAAGGCGTGTTCGGACAGTTGGAATACTCCATCCTCAACAAGAAATTCAACTTCGTGCTTGCCGGCTCGATTAGCAACACAGGCTACTGGCGTGTGGACCACTTCAACTACGACAAGGCACACGAGAAGTCGGAAAAGCTCAACTTCCTCGGCGGAACAATCAAGGGCGGCGCGAACTACAACATCAACCGTTACAACAACGTGTTCTTCAACCTCGGCTACATCAGCCGCGCTCCATTCTACTCAGGCGGCGCGTTCCTGACATCGGCCAAGAGCAACGCAATCAACCCTGACGCCGTAAACGAGAAAGTAATCTCTTATGAAATCGGCTACGGATTCCACAATCCTGTATTTTCTTTTGTAGCCAACGCCTACTACACAAACTGGAAAGACAAGACATCGACCCGCGGCGGCGAAATCACTTCGGGCGAACACGCAGGCGACCGCTACTCTCTCAATATGCAGGGCGTAGACGCACGCCATATGGGCGTGGAGATGAACTTCACATACCGTCCAGTAAAATGGTTCGAACTCGAAGGTATGCTCTCTGTGGGCGACTGGGTTTGGGACAGCAACGCAAAGGGTTACTTCTACAACCAGAACGGCGAGCCTTTGAAAGACCTCCGCGGAACAGTGGCTTCGGGCATACTTGCTGACGACCACGCATGGGCAGTGCTCAATCAGAAAGGCGTGAAAGTGGGCGGCTCAGCTCAGACAACCGGTTCTATCGGCATCAACATCCGTCCGCTCGACGGTTTCCGTTTCGGACTGGACTGGGTGGCAAGCGGACGCAACTACAGCGACTATCAAGTGTCGTCGTCAAACTACTCTGCAAACTCGACAATCAACGTTGCCGATCCATGGAGAATTCCTTGGGGCAACCAGTTCGACTTCAGCGCAAGCTACAGTTTCAAGATTGCCGGTGTGCGCGCCACACTCAACGGCAACATCAACAACCTGTTCAACCACTACTACGTGATGGATGCCTACAACAACATCACAACTGCCGGCGAATGGGACAATGTCTACCGTGTGTTCTACTCTTTCGGCCGCACATATTCTGTTCGTCTGAAAGTAAACTTCTAAACATCTAACTATTCAAGACAATGAAAACGAAACTATTATATTCCGCTCTTATCGCTTCATGCCTCGTGGCGTTGTCAAGTTGCGACCCCAACGACTGGAACGATAAACTGGACGGCTTCGACGGCGACAAAGGCATCACCAACAAGCAGATGATTGCCTACACGTTTACCGACGCCGACTACACCAACCTTGCAGCAAACTCCGCCAACATCAAGCAGGCTGGCGACACTTTGAGCAAGGAGCTGAAGGCTGTCGGAACACAGCACTATTTCACCGACAAAATCACTGCCCGCGACTACATTCCTAATTTCCTCAGCGATTCTGATTTCGCTTATTTCACGCTGAGCGACGGATCGTCGATCAACATCACGTACCGTGTGGCTGGCAACGTGCCTGAAGAAGTGACCAATTTCGGCGCCGCTTCGGAATACACTGTCACCGAGACCGACTATCAGGATGCCTGGGGCAGCGAAAAGGACTACATCGAGGCTTTCTCGCCTATCGTATCGGCACAGAAACACATTCCTTCGATTCTCTCTGTTGAATACAGCGACGCCAAGAAAGGCGATATGGTTATCGTAAACTACAAGCAGACCGAAACAGAGCCTTCATTCGGAGGCTCGGGCAACGATCCTGCCCCTGGCTATGAGATGACAAGCGCGCTCGGCTCGGTAGCCGTAGGCAGCAACGTCACAGTGAAAGGTTTGGTGACTGCAATCTGCGCCCGCGGATTCATCCTCACCGACAATTCAGGCTCTATCCTCGTTTACTATGCAAGCGGTTTCGACGCAACAGCCTACAAGGTGGGCGACCAGGTTGACGTGACCGGCGAGGTTTCAGCCTACAACAAGGGCTTCCAGATTACCGGCACAACAGCCACAGTTACCGTAACAGGCAACCAAGCCTACAGCTATCCTTCCGCCAAAGTGCTCGACGGCAAGGCTTGCGACGCTTTGCTCGGCATCACCGACAACCAGCTGGCTGTATTCGCCCAGTTTACCGGCAAGGTTACAATCTCTGGCAACTACTACAACTTCGCCATCGACGGCGCAGAGACCGCCATCGGAAGCCTCTATCAGGCCACCGACGAGCAGAAGGCCCTCTTCGAGAACGATAAGACATACACCGTAACCGGTTACTTCACATCGATTTCCGGCGGCAAATATGTCAACTTCGTGCCTACAGCGGCTATTGAAGCAAAGGCAACAAAATCGCGCCGTGCATTGCGCGCCGCAACTGCCGTTACCTCGAATAGCGTATCGGCTGTATATGCGTTCGACGGCAACAACTGGAAATCCAACACGTCAATCAACCTGCTCCAGGCTGCCGACTATACGGCTATGGGCATGAAATACTTCAACCTTGAGAAACCAGACGAGTATCTGCCTACATATCTCAAGGTCAACTTCCCATATGCCAAGGCCGGCGACACTAAACTTGTGGCTTACAAATACTACGCAAGCAGCAAGACGTCGCTCGTATGCGACCAGTATACGTTCAACGGCTCATTGTGGCAGAAGACCAACGGCGTGACCGAGGAGTCTGCTCAATTTGTGCGCACCAACGGCAAGTGGATGTATGACCCGAACGTGGAAATCACGCTGCCGGGCGGCAAGGGTGTGGAAATCTCCACCAAGTACTATCAGGCTTGCGTCGACTGGGTATATGAGCACATCGACAAGCCTCTCGGATCGACAGGCTTGAAGGACGGCAACTTCTACATCTCCAAATATGGCAACAACGAGTACTACTGCGGAACATCGGCTTACCAAGGCAATGTCGACCTCCGCCCTGCAAAGGCGAAAGAGCAGTATCCTGCCGGCTACGAGGGAATGAACGACGAACAAATCGAAACGCTCATGATGGACCGCTTCTGCAAGGAAGTGCTTCCTGGCGCACTCGCCACGCTCCACGCCGACGCAGCACCGGTTGCCGGACTCGAAGTGGTCTACACCATCAATTTCGCAGTCTACAACAATGCCACAACCAACCACACCGTGCGCTACAAAGTGACTGCCCCTGGCACGTTCGAGTTTATCGACTGCACTTGGTATGAGAAATAAACATCACATATTAGGTTGATTTTTTAAAGAACCGTCTTGCCTCCCAGTGAGCCAAGACGGTTTTTTTATTGCGCAACTTGGATTTTTTTTCACACTATTTCCTGTTTTCCACATTTTTATATTAACTTTGTATTTTAATCATTAGAAACAAATTAAAAGTTAGATACACCTATGTCAGAAATCGATAACAAAGAACTGACACCAGAAAAAGAGTCAGGACTGAACTTCGTCGAGCAGATGGTTGCCGACGATTTGAAAAACGGTAAGAACGGCGGACGCCTGAACACGCGTTTCCCACCGGAACCTAACGGTTATCTCCACATCGGACATGCCAAGGCTATCTGTATGGACTTCGGCGTCGCAGAGAAATTCGGCGGCACCTGCAACCTGCGCTTCGACGACACCAACCCGGTGAAGGAAGACGTGGAGTATGTAGACTCCATACGCGAGGACATCAAATGGCTCGGCTACGATTGGGGCAACCGCGAATACTACGCTTCTGACTATTTTCCACAGCTCTACGACCTCGCAATCCGCATGATAAAAGAAGGCAAGGCCTACGTTGACGAGCAAACTGCAGAGCAGATTGCAGAGCAGAAAGGCACTCCGACACAGCCAGGCACGGCAAGCCCGTTCCGCGACCGTCCTATCGAGGAAAACCTCGACCTCTTCCAGCGTATGAACGCCGGCGAGTTTGAGGAGGGCGCGATGGTGCTCCGCGCAAAAATCGACATGGCGTCGTCAAACATGCATTTCCGCGACCCGATTATGTACCGCATCATCAAGCATCCACACCACCGCACCGGCGAAAAGTGGAAAGTGTACCCTATGTACGACTTCGCCCACGGACAGTCTGACTATTTCGAGGGTGTGACCCACTCCATCTGCACGCTTGAGTTTGTGCCTCACCGCCCGCTCTACGAATATTTCGTAAAGGAGCTTGCCGACGAGACCTACTGCCCGCGTCAGATTGAGTTCAACCGTCTGAACCTCACCTACACCGTATTGTCAAAGCGCAAACTGCTGCAACTGGTGAAAGAGGGTCTCGTTGACGGATGGGACGACCCACGCATGCCGACAATTTCCGGTCTGCGCCGCCGAGGATTCACCCCTGAGTCAATAAAAGCGTTTATCAACCGCATCGGATACACCAAATTCGAGGCTGTCAACGACATCTCGCTGCTTGAGTTCAGCATCCGCGAAGACCTCAACAAACGTGCGACACGCGTATGCGCCGTGATCGACCCCGTAAAGGTTGTAATCACCAACTACCCTGACGACCAAGTGGAACAGATGGAGATGGGAAACAACCCGGAAGACCCGACAAGCGGCACCCACACAATGCCATTCTCGCGCGAAATCTACATCGAACGCGACGACTTTATGGAGAATCCTCCCAAGAAATTCTTCCGTATGACTCCCGACAAGGAAGTGCGACTGAAAGGTGCATACATCGTGAAATGCACAGGCTGCAAGAAAGATGCCGACGGACGTATCGAAGAAATCTACTGCGAATACGACCCAGAGTCGAAGAGCGGTATGCCGGGAAGCATGCGCAAGGTGAAAGGCACGCTCCACTGGGTATCGGCACGCCATTGCATCGACGCTGAGGTGCGTCTTTACGACCGTCTATTTGCCGTGGAGAATGCCTCTGAGGTTAAAGACCGCGACTTCCACGAGCTCCTCAATCCCGACTCAATCAAAGTTGTGGAACACGCTAAGATAGAGCCGTTCCTCGCAGAGAACGCAGAGCCGGGGGCACACTTCCAGTTCCAGCGCATCGGCTACTTCACGCCCGACAAAAAGGACTCTACGAAGGAGCATCTTGTGTTCAACCGCACAATAACGCTCAAAGACAGCTGGCAGAAAATGAACAAATAAAAGAATCTTTATTTCATTTCTATAACCACGACAGCGGCTCCGGGTGGAAGCCGCTGTCGCTTTTTTAGGGTCAGTAGCAAAACTCGGGTGGAATGTAAAAAAAAGGGGGTCTGTAGAAATACCGAGAAACTTTTTGGGTACAATAAAGGGTGTAAATCGCATAGCTTGCTGATTTACACCCTTATTAGCGGAAAGAGAGGGATTCGAACCCTCGGTACGGTTACCCGTACAACGGTTTTCGAGACCGTCCCGATCGACCACTCCGGCATCTTTCCTTAAACCGAGTGCAAAGTTACGTCTTTTTTCTGAAAAACATCATTTTTATCCGGTTTTTTTCAATCAAAATTACGCTAAAATCTGCCGAATAACTTAAATTGAGCATTCATAAGCTTTTCACATCAATAAAGGTAATGATTTGGCAACAGTTCTTATTTCTGCAATCTGCATACGTTTGCTGTCAAACAACTTTTTTCGGTTGCGAAAATACAACTTTTTCTAAATGAACAAAAGTTCGTATTTACTTTTGCAGTTTCTTCACACAAAAACAAAATTCTGTGCGATGAAGTTTTCTTTTGAATTAGCTTTATAGTGAAACTTCATCACGCAGAACTTTGTATGCTGTTAAACAAATCACCTCGAAGAAGTCTGTTGATAGTACTAAAAGCGATTTATCTCATCCTCAGCAGAACCGCTTCCTTTGTATTTATCTTTGAAACTATTGAAGTTGTAACTAATGGAAGCTATGATGCAGCGATTGAAGTTATCCACCGTTCTATTCTGCACTACAAAATTAACCCTCTTTACATCGTTCAACTTAGAGCTATCAAACAAGTCCTCTGCTTTCAATGTTATCGTCAATTTCTTTTTAAGTAACTGTTTCTGTACCATTATATTGAATGACGAATAACCGTTTTGCTCGTAGATGCCATGATGTCCCTTAATGTTCCAATAGAAATCACATCGAAAAAGCCAATCGCTCCTTAGTGCCACTACATTTTGGAAAGCGAAGAGACCGTATGGATGATTGTAGTCTAATTGCTCTCCATTATATGATAGCGTGAAATACGGTTTATAGACACCCACCGTCAAAGTAGGTCGCCAACAACCAAAAACAGGTGAAACAACACATTGCGCTCCTAGTTGCTGGAAATCCTTGGCGTTGGTTGACATCCAAGTTACCGTTCCAGGTTTGCCAGATACAGAAACGACAGTCGGATGAATGTAATCCTTGATATACTGATAATCCAACGTGAAGTCGAATATGCTACAATTCACACTAAGTTCTGTATCATACACGTATTGCGGTTTCAGATAAATGTTGCCTTGCTCATAATGGTATTGATTGTTGTAGCTCACACTGTTGTTCAACTGACGAAACGAAGGACGGTTGACCCTGCTACTGAAACCAAGATTCATCCCCACTCTCCCAAACATAGTGGAAAGAGAAAGGGATGGAAGTAAGTCCGAATAATCGGTCTTGTTCTTTACTTCTCCTTGGTCTGTGTTGACGGCATGAATGTACTCATAGCGAAGCCCGATGCTTCCTTTCCATTTGGAGACAGACAAACGATAAGTGGCAAATCCTGCATACTTGGTTTCCTTGTTCTTGAATTGATCATCGGCTATCTTCCCTTCTTCGTTTACAGACACACCCCATGAACTGATTTTACTGAAATCCATTCCGAAATCAAGCCCATTATTCTTATTCATGTTCCAAGCGAACACCCCTTTGAGTGCAGTCGCACGATTTCGCTGGTCGTTTTGCATATGCGTGATTTCTGAGACAGCATCTATTCTACTTGTCTCGCTCACTTGTTGCTTATGTTTCAGTTGAGCGTAAACATAGTCGGCATCCAAGTTGAGCTGTAGGTTGTCTGTTAGTTTGCCGATATAATACAGATTAACATTGTGAAACCTTTCCTTCTCAGATTCTTCAGTCTTGTTGTCTGTAGATGTCAGCAGTTCATCATTCTTGTACGTTTGCATATAGTCGAAAGGAGAGTCGAGCATCTTGTAGTTGGAGATGCTTCCCAAATATCTTCCGCCGATAGTGTGATTCTTGTTTATGGCATAATTCATGCCAACATTATAGTCATGAGAGTGAGAGCGGTCGGAATATTCAGAAGCAGAAATCTCATGGAATGTATCTTGCTCATAATTGAACTGGTTAACATCATATCTGATGTCACTTCTCGTATTGTCATATTGATATGCGAGGAATACATCCAATGCTCCCTTGTGAATGTTGATGTTGATGCCCTCTTTATTTGACCAATTCTTGTGTCTTGAAAGTTCCGCACTGGCAATGCCAGAAAGTCCATCAAGTTTATGGTGTATGGTGCTGATGGCTATTACACTTCTTGTGCCTGCATCGTATTCTGCCCCAGGATTAGTGATAAGTTGGACAGACTTCACATTAGAAGAGGGAATCAAGGAGAGTTCAGAAGCGTTTGCCACCTTTCGACCATCTATATAGATAACGGGCTCTCCCTTTCCGAAAACCTCGTATTTACCGTTAGTATAAAGCATACCAGGAACGTACTTGATGACATCAGCAGCCTTGCCGATATTTTGCAAGTTGGAGTTTTGAACGTTGAGCGTAAGTCTTCCGTTTTCTTTTAATATGTATTTGCGGTGTCCCATAACCACTACCTCTTGCAGATTCACCGTTGCTTCATTCAAGGTTATGACTCCAATCTCACCTATTCCATATACATTATAAAAGGTGTTATACCCAACACAACTTACTTTCACAATTGCCTTCTTTGCCTCACAAGGAATCACGAACTGTCCATTCTCATTTGTCACACCACCCGTAATTAAACTAGAATCACTAACATTGAGCAAAGCGACATTGGCGAAATCGACTGGCTGATGGCGAGTGTCTACAATGCGTCCCATCATTTTGTTAGAAGTCTTTTGAATACATTCTACAATGATAATATTATCCACTTGTTTCATCTTGATAGGGTAGAAGCCTATCAAGTTCAAAATGGCATTTGGAACGCTTTCGTTTTTGATGGTCTTTGTTACCTTGAAATCCTCCAATTCATCATACACAAAATTGATTACATATTTATCCTGTCGGGCATTCAAATCCTTCAACGCAGCAGAGAATGGCACATTATTATATTGTCGAGTAATGCGTTGGGCAGAGATACCCATACTTATCATCAGCATTAAGTTAAAAACAATCCACTTCATAACTTACTCTACTTTTAAAGTTCCTTTCACTTCCGTTATCTGTATGCGCTCAAAAGCATTCAATATTTCAAGATTCTGCTCCAAGGTCTTAGTCTTATCCCAATTGAAGAAGATACGAACATGCTGCGATTCTGCATTGTCGAATTCCACCTTGACATTATAGAAGGCTGCAAGCTGCGACACGACATCGCCCAACTCAGTATTGTCAAAGACAACTGGTTTAATGTCGAGATTGTCAGCTTTCCCAGAAGTGCATACCTTGATGCTATCCGTATTGTTCAAATTAGAGGTTGAAGAGACATGCTCCATCTTAGCTTGGTTAGCCTCTTTCGAAGAAGAGAAACGGAAAATGCCTGAATGAATTGCAGCGAACGTTATGCCTGAGAGGAAAATGACACCAATGATGGATGCCGCTATCTTCCGGCGATTGCTGAATGTTTCACCGGAAGTTTCGTTGACCTTTAATCTTTGTGTATCAGCGAACTCCTTCCACACTTCATCTACATTCACTTTCTTTGGATTCCCTTTCTTCATCGCCATTCTAAACATCGCCATGTAGTGAAAGAAATCCTTCATGTCCTCATCGGCAAGCAAACTTTCCACCTGCTCGTCGGTATAACGTTCGGGATGCTCCTGCATATTGAAGAACATTTGTCGCTTTTCTTCTTTACTCTTGTTAAATCCCTTGTTTGTCATTGTTTTGCTCCTTTTTTAACTGTTTTCTTATCCATTCCATCGCCTGTGAGAGATGGTTGAACACCGTCACCTTGCTTACTCCCACTTTATCTGCCACCTCTTGATAAGACATTTCCTTGAGATAGTGCAAGCGGAAGATTTGCTTTCGGATGGGAGGTTCGAGCTCTTCAATGAGAAGCATCAGTTGCTCCAATCGCCCATCAGTTTTATCCGACAGAATGACATCGGCATCATCTATCAGCAACTTTGTGACCCTTTCCTTTACGCCCTTGTGGGCTATCAAATTGAGGCACCGATTGCGAACGCTCCTCATCAAGAATCCTTCCTCACTCTCAGGCATCAGGACTGCATTATTGGCAAGAATCGTGGTAAAGACTTCGCTCACCACATCCTTGCTTTCGTCATCATCGGAGAGAAGGTATCTGGCTAGATTATACATCTTCTCGTAATGCTGACGAAACATTCTTTCTATGTCCTTTTCCTGCTTCATACACTATCTATACAGTTCAGCCAATCAAAAAACTAAGCAAAACAACAACTTTTTCAAAATTTACTGAAAAAACATTCAACGACTCCTTGTCTTCCACAAAGCCATAGGATGAAATTTGATTCTGTCAACTATCTCTTTATCCTCGAAAAGCAATTCTGGAATATACTTCTTGTCATTGAATTCACGCACATATTCTTTCTCAGAGTCTGTAAGAACCAAAAGCTGGGAGAGGAAATCTTCCACCTCTATCTTGGCTTTCTCAAAGTCAAAATGCTCACTGCGTCTAAGCACAGGCAAGAGTTGCGAACGAATCTGCGGAAAACGAATCTTGTCTATCTGCGGAAAAGCTACATATTCTGTTGGCGTAGCGTTGTCTTTTCTGCTCGAGCCTACTGTCTGATAAAAGACGGTTGCTTTTCTCAGCAACGTCCTTTCCTCATCGCTCCGAAAGAGTTGATGCACTACCATCTTATAGACATCATAAATGTCACGTGCAGCACTTCTACCTATCAAGGCGTTTATCTTGGTGGCAAACAATTCGACAGGTGAAAGAGAACGTACCTTCACATCGCTCAGAAACGGAATGGACACATGAGTCTCTATGGCTGGCAGGATATGGCAACGGTCGGAATAGTTGATTTCTATCTTGATGCCATCGTTGTTGCCTGCGGCATTGGTATAATGAAACACCCATGAGTCAAGCGTATGCGGTGTCTTGGAGCCTGGCGCAAGATGAAAACCTTCCGACTCCATATAGCGTAGAATCTCGTTATTCACTTCTTGGCGAATGGAGAGCATGGATTCTCGGTCGCAATCCACCGTAAAGTCAAGGTCTATATCTACCGAGAGTCTTGGTAGTTGGAAAACGGTGAGATTGATGGCTGTGCCACCTTTCAGCACAAGAGATTTAGACAGCAAAGGACTGTCATGGAAATAGTTGAGTATCTCCACCAATCGCATCACCTTTTCGAGGTTGTCGCGAATAAAACCTTGCTCCTTGGCGATGATGTCAAGAGCTTGTTTGTTATATGAGTTCATATTCTTCCTTTGATGTTAGTTCTTGCGGCACATACATGCGCCATTTATTTACAAATGTATCCGACTCTTCGTTGTTAGTCAACCACTTGACGCTTTTGGTTCCCTTGGCTCGGCACAACTCCAAGAGAGATTCTGAGATTTTGGCTTGTTCCTTGATGCGCTCCAACAGATAGCCTGTCTTCTGGTACAGGAATGCCTTGTCGTACCTTGCGAGATAATCGATGAGCCTTTCCTCATTGAGCAAGACGATACCCTCCATGCAATGCAGCAATTCCTCAATACCCCCAGCTCGGTCGATACGGTCAAAGCAATCCAACAACGTACTCTCCACATCCGTTACTCGCACATAAGGGTTTCCCTTGGGTGTCATCATACCAACGATTTCCTTTGTTTGTCGGCAATAGGTATAATCCACATCGTCGAAAGAAAAGGAATTGAAGCGAGTTATGCTTTTCACAAAAACCTCATTGAAGGGTTGATGAGCCAATCCATGAAATTCCAATGCTGTGTGATAACTGATGCAAGCTGTCGGCGACAAGTGGCTGCCTATCTCATATTTGTCGCAAACAGGTAAGCCCGACGCAATATCCTTCATACAATAGGTATTGCGCCGTATAGCCACAATCCACCCTTGTTGCTTGTACCGAGCAAGCAACGCATCCACCGACTTCACCTTGCCTTTCAGAGCTTCTGAAAGTTCATCTAAGGTAAATATCCGCATCTTGTATAATATACTCAGTAGTTCTGTCATTGTTTCTAATTTTGCGCAAAAATACAAAATACAATCCATTTATGAGGAAAAACAGAAACTTTTTATTGTTTTTTATCACGGCTTTCATTTAAGATTTCGTTGTTCACTTAAAAATGTTGTTATTTCATAGCGAGTGTTTCGAGTCTCGGAAAGGGCACTTTTTGCCTGCTCGGTTCATAATTCATGTGGCGATTCGATGATTGGCAGATATGCTTCCGATGATACGGATTTCTTTGATTTTCAATCAAAAAGTCGAGCAAGCGGAAAAAAGAGCGCGTTTCACCTTGAGTACCAACCACCAACAAATAGTCATAAGGCAGCCTCTTTTTTCCTCACCGACGTTTCAAGTGGCAAGATTCAGAATCAACACCAGTCGGACTTTTGGCGGGTCATCCTGCAAAAAAAAAGGACCGCCTCATTCCGATGCGGTCCTCCCTGTTATGTCAAGTTGATTATTATTTCTCTTTGTCGTCGATTGTGCAGATGCTTACGCGGTTCCAATCCGGCTCAGAGAACATGTCGCCCACGCCGTTGCCCTGAGCGTCGATGCGGCTTGCGTTGATGCGGTAGCGCTTTACGAGGATGTCTTTCACAGCCTCTGCACGAGCCTTCGCAATGCGCTCGTTCACTTCCTGGCTGCCTTCCGGCGAAGCGAATCCACGGATGATTACGGTTGCGTCCTTATGGTTGTTCAAATAAGTTGCCACACGCTCCACGTTAGGCAGCTGGGCATTGTCGACAGTCGATTTGCCCTGACGGAATGTAACGACCGACTCCATCGAACGAGTCTGCTGGGTTACGGTCTCCACCACGCGCACCTCGTTAGGTTTGCGGTTTTTCAGGCGTTCAACTTCATTGCTGAGATCGTTGATTCTGTTGTTTGCAGTCTTGAGATCGTTGTCTTTGCCATCGAGCTCACCACGGAGATTGTTGATTTTGTCGTTAAGACCATCTATTTCGTTCTGGTCGTAAAGACGCGCGTAAGTGAAATGATGCGTTCCGTTGCTTGTCTTGAAATGGTAGGCCAAGCCAGCCATCAGTTCAAAGTTGGCTTTGTTTGAGTTGAAAGCCACTGCGCTGTTGCTTTGCGAACGGCCCTCGATATTGTAAACAATCGCCGGCTTGACAGCCAACGTGAATTGTTTAGCCTTGCCAATGTTGAACCCGAGGTTCAATCCAAACTTCGAAGTCATATAGTTCTTGTGAGCCATTGAGCCGTCGGCGTCCTTGCATCCAAACACGTGGCCTACACCGATGCCTCCGAGAGCCTCTATCTCGAACACCCGAGGCGAGCCTTTATAGCCTCCGAAAAGGTTCATAAGGTTCAAGCCACCAAGGAGATTGAGATTTGCATGGTCGAAAGCAGTGCGCACACCGCGGTTGCCATAGATACCCGTTGTGTTTATTCCGGCATTGAACTCCACGCCGGTCTTGAACACTGGCGTGAATTGCTTATAAAGCTCCACGCCCACTTGCGGACGAATGTTTTCACCAATAGAATAAGGGTGTGCCAAAGGCTGTGTAACACCTGCGTTGATACCAACCGACCAATTGTCGGTAAATTTGGTACCCGTAAGTGCATTCTCTGCACCGGCACTCATAAGTGAACCTGCTAAAATCAGCGTCAAAAATCCTTTTTTCATAAAAACATTTTTTAATTTTCATCAGTATAGAACAATATACAACACAAAAGGTTCGCAAACGTGCGAAAATAATTCTACAAACTCCGCCATTTAGACGTGAAAACAACTGGAATTTATTATCTTCGCAGTGTCAATAAAAATTGCAGACTTTTTTTTATGGAATCCATCGAAAAAACGGAAAAATTAGACCATCGTCACTACATCGCATTGCTGAACAACGTAAAGAAACGCGTTGACTTAGCCCAACAACGGTTGGCAGCAACTGCCAATGAAGAAATGCTGCGAATGTACTGGGATATTGGAGAGATGCTACATGCCAGCCAAAAATCAGACGGATGGGGCAACAAGACCTTGCAACGGCTGTCGACCGACATCAAAAATGAGTATTCCGACGTAAAGGGTTTCTCTGTAAGAAATCTGCAATGTATGATTCAGTTCTATCTGGAATATGAAAAAAATCTCACTTCAACTAAATCAAAAAAAGCAATTGCGCAATCAGTGACTGCGCAATTGCCCACATTGCCGGTCAAACACCTGTCATGGACTCACAATATTTTGCTAATTCAAAAAGTAAAAGACATCAACGCAAGATATTGGTATATGACACAATGCTTAAAATCCCATTGGAATGTCCGCTATCTTTCTGAAGCCATAAGCCTAAACCGCTATGGTTCAATCGGAGCGCTCGCCAACAACTTTGACGAAACCATGCCATCCATTGACGCAACAAGGACGAAAGCGCTGCTAAAAGATCCATACATATTTGACATGCTTACATTTTCAGACCAATACAACGAACGAGACGTTGAAATCGGATTAGTCAAACACATTGAACAATTCCTAGTTGAAATGGGGGCTGGTTTTGCATTCATGGGGCGTCAATATCACATCTGCGTTTCTGGTGACGACTATTATATCGACATTCTCATGTACAACACTTTTATACATCGATATCTGGTCATTGAATTAAAAGCTTCAGAGTTTAAGCCCGAATACGTTGGAAAATTGAATTTCTACTGTTCTGCCATCGACGACTTGCTGTGCCGAGACGGAGACAACCCAACAATTGGGCTATTGCTCTGCAAAACTAAAGACAATATAAAAGCCGAGTATGCTCTTAGGGGACTGCACAAGCCCATTGGCATATCAGACTATGAGCTTGGACAGACATTGCCGGTTGACTTCCGCGGCAAACTTCCAAGTATAGAAGAACTGGAATCCGAATTTCAAGATTTTAAATAGCAATCAAACAATATGGAACCTATCGAAAAAACGGAAAAATTAGACAAGGTCGACTTGCAGATTCTACGCACGCTGCAAGGCAATGCCCGCCTGACAATCAAGGAACTCGCGCAACAGGTCAACCTGTCGTCGACCCCTGTGTTTGAACGGTTGAAACGCATGGAAAGCCGAGGCTATATCCAGAAATACATCGCCGTACTCAATGCCGCCAAACTCAACCAAGGCTTTGTGGTGTTCTGCAACGTCAAGATGCGGCAGCTGAACCGCGACATCGCCGCCGAATTCACCAAGATTGTGCAAGGCATACCGGAAGTGACCGAATGCTACAATATCAGCGGCAGCTTCGACTACCTGCTGAAAATCCACGCCCCCGATATGAAATACTACCAGGAGTTTGTGCTCAATGTGCTTGGCACGGTGGAGAATCTTGCGTCGGTAGAAAGCGTATTCGTGATGGACGAGCTGAAGCACGAATACGGCATACACATCTAAAATCCGCGCTTATTTTGAATGTTTGGCGTGAGCCGCCCGCAGACGGTTGTGATAGCCACGCTTCTTGTAGCTCGGACCGTTATAATGGCGGGCGAAATTGTGCCAGTCTTTTTTTTTCAGGTATTTCACCAAATCACGGTTGATGCAGAATTGCGCGAACAGCTCAAGCTGCTCAGCCTCCGACTGCGACATCCGCTCGACAAATTCATCCACCGTAGCGCATCCGCAACTCTTCCAGTTGAATCCGCCGATCTGGAACATCCCCCAGAACGCGGACTTGTTTGCCACGTCGCGGCTTATCGTGCGCGCCGATTCGAGCCGTGCCCACTGCGCGTTGCCGTATGACCCGTATTTGCGAGTGTTTACAGGCTTGAAGCACACATAGCTTGTGTATTTTCCATATTTGATTCCCGCTTGCGACAGCTGTCTCTTAAACATCGTGATGTCGAAGTTTATCAACGGTTTTCCCGGCGACACGAATCCCTTGTGCGACTTTCCCGCCTCTATCTCCACCACGGCTTTCATCGTGGCGATGTCAACACCCAGCTCATCCGCCACCTTCTTGTAGTCTTCATCCGTCAGACGCTCATAGCGAGCATTGTCAGCCGACGGCGCCACAGAGTCAAGCGCGGCTGCTACAGTGTCGGCAGGCAACGGTATGGCGGCGTTGTCGGTTGATTGAGGACGCGGGCAAGCCATCAGTGCTATCGCCGATGCCACAATAAGAGATATCAGTATTACCGATTTTTCCATAGTCGTGGTTTGATTAATGTTTGGAACATAAAAAAAAGACGGGTGTTTTATCCGCCGTGACAAGCGTGTCACCAAGATAAAACACCCGTAATTGGGTTATTGTTCAACCAGATGCTATTATTTCTCGTCAGCCATCATCTCAAGGATGCGGCGCAAGTGGTTCCAGCATTTGTCGACAGCCGGGATGTGCATCGACTCCTTAGGAGTGTGCACGTCGCGCAATGTCGGGCCGAAAGAAATCATGTCAAGCTTCGGATTGTTGAGCAGGAAGTTTCCACACTCAAGTCCGGCATGGAGAGAAGTGCAGAGCGGAGTGATTCCATAAAGATCCTCATAAGCCTTCACAGCCACCTTGAGGATTTCAGAATTCATGTTAGGAGTCCATCCTGGATATCCGTCGCCTTGCTCCACACGCGCGCCACTAAGATCGAAGTGCGCGTAAATCTGACCGGCGATGTCGTATTTGCGGCTCTCCTCCTCGCTGCGCTGCGAAGTGGTCACCGTAATCACATGCTTGTCGCGGTCCATGCGGATAAGCGCAGTGTTGGTCGAAGTGTTGACCATACCCTCTATTCTGTGGCTCATAGCCTGAACCGCATTAGGTATAGAGTTGACACACCAAACGACACGCTTTGCAGTGTCGGCGTCGATTACCGTTGCAGGAGTGTCGACAGTTTCAAGTGTCACTTCCTGGTTGCCCTCGATAGTGCTGAACTCCTCTTCAAGTACAGCAGCAAACTCGTTCACGCGCTTGCGGAGGTCTTCTTTCTTGTCGGCAGGCACACCGATAACGGCATAAGCGTTGCCTGGGATAACGTTGCGTAGCTCGCCGCCGTTGATGTCAGCGACAGCCACCTGACCGTCATATGCGCGATATAGGCTGAAGAGGAAGCGGGCAAGCTGCTTGTTGGCGTTCGCACGTCCCAAATGGATGTCGGCGCCAGAGTGTCCGCCCTTGAATTTAAGAATCGAGAATTTGAAGAACTGATATCCCGCAGGAGCAGGAGCGTCGGTATAGTCGAAATGTCCGAGAGTGTCGATACCGCCAGCGCAACCGAGGAAAATCTGAGCCTCGTCCTCAGAGTCAAGGTTGATAAGGATGTTGCCGGTGATCATGTCCTTGCCGAGATTTTTCGCGCCAGTCAGACCCGTTTCCTCGTCCACAGTAAACAAAGTCTCGATAGGACCGTGCTCATACGACTTGTCGAGCAAAGCGGCAAGCGCCATAGCCACACCGATACCATTGTCGGCACCGAGCGTAGTCTTGTAACCTTTTGAATGAAGCCATTCGCCATCGACTTCAGTCAAAATCGGATCGGTGTCGAAATTATGAGTTTCCGGTTTGGTTTGGTTGGGCACCATATCCATGTGTCCCTGAAGCACCACTGTCGGAGCGCCTTCTTTACCCGCCGTTGCTGGCACACGCATAGCCACGTTGCCGATTGGGTCGGTCTTGGCTTCGATGTTGTGTCGTTTAGCAAATTCAAGAAGGAATTCGCGGATTTTGCCCTCCTTTTTTGATGGGCGCGGAACCTTAGTGATTTCGTCGAAGATGCCAAAAACTAATTTTGGCTCGAGGTCAGTAATGGTCATAGTTGTTTATAATTTAAAATTAAACGCTCTTATTTTTGAAATATTGTTAAATATCTTTTTTTTTCGCCCTCTAAGGTATAAAAATAAATTGAGAGAGACGCAAAATTTAACCTCCTTTTCATATATTTGCACCTAAATTTATGATGAAATGGCAACAATATTGCTTTCAATTTGCGTTATTGCGCTGTGTATTATCCTTTTGGGCGTAAAAGTGCTTTTCGTGAAAAATGGAAAATTCCCATCAGGCCACATCCACGACAATCCGGCGATGAGAAAGCACAATATTGAGTGCGCACGTCATGAAGAAATGAAAAACTTAAATTTAAAAATATATAAACCAAAATGAAAATTACCCGCGTGATTAATGTTGCTGCGTTGATGCTCGGAGTGTTGTTGCTCTGCCAATGCACTAAGGAGGAGAAATCCGCCGTACAACCTCAGGCAAACGTCCCGGCAACAGTGAAAATGGCATATATCGACAGCGACTCTCTCGCCGCCAAATACAACTTTGCCAAAGACATTTTTGAAGCAAACCAACGCGCACAGAACAAATTGGAGAACGTGCGCCAGCAAAAGGCTGCCGAACTGCAGCGCTTCCAATCGGAAATCGAGCAGAAGGGACGCAACAACGGCTACCTCACAGAAGAAAGCTACAAGGCCGACATGCAGAAATACCAGCAGATGGGCTACGATGCCGAACGCCATATGAACGACCTTCAGAACAAGTTTGTCAACGAAAACAACCTCAGCCTGAAGCAGCTCAACGACTCTATCGACAAGTGCATCAGCGAATATGCAAAAAAGAACGGTATCTCTGTGGTGCTCGACAAGAAAGCCACATACTATGTCAACGGAATCCCCAACATCACCAACGACATTGTAAAGATTCTCAACGAGCGTTACAACAAAGTAGAGAAAAAATAACAGCGAAGCGATTCGCAACCAATAGGTTTTTTTAGGGAGTGTCAGGGGAGCGCGACTTGCGGCTCCCCTGTTTTTACCTTTACGATACTGATATGATTGACGAGAAAACAATAACAGAAGACATCGGCGAGCGCGCTGTGCTCGTCGGACTCATCACACCAACCCAGAACGAGGCAAAAGCCAACGAATATCTGGCAGAGCTCGCCTTTCTCGCCGAGACGGCTGGCGCGAAGTCGGAGAAGAGGTTTCTGCAGCGCGTCGACAACCCCAACCCACGCACATTCGTGGGCAAGGGAAAACTGGAGGAAATCAGACAATACATCGAGGACAACGCCATCGACCTCGCCATCTTCGACGACGACCTGACATCAAAGCAGGTGCAAAACATCGAGAATGAGCTGAAGGTGAAAATCCTCGACCGCACAAACCTGATTCTCGACATCTTCGCAAAGCGCGCGCAGACTGCCACCGCACGCACTCAGGTGGAACTGGCGCAATACCAATATCTGCTGCCGCGGCTCACGCGAATGTGGACACACCTCGAACGCCAACGGGGCGGTATCGGCATGCGCGGTCCGGGCGAGACACAGATAGAGACCGACCGACGAATCATCCTCGACAAAATATCGCGTCTGAAAGTGGAACTCAAAAACATCGACCGGCAGAAATCGATACAGCGTAAAAACCGCGGCAAGCTGACGCGCATCGCGCTCGTGGGCTACACCAACGTGGGCAAGTCGACGCTTATGAACCTGCTCAGCAAGTCGGACGTATTTGCCGAGAACAAGCTGTTTGCCACGCTCGATACCACGGTGCGCAAGGTGATAATCGACAACCTTCCGTTTCTGCTCACCGACACTATCGGATTCATCCGCAAACTGCCAACCCACCTTGTCGACTCCTTCAAATCGACGCTCGACGAGGTGCGCGACGCCGACATACTCGTGCACGTGGTCGACATATCCCACCCTCAGTTTGAGGAGCAGATCGAAGTGGTCAACCGCACCTTGCAGGAGGTATGTGAGTCGAAAGACAAGCCGATAATTCTGGTGTTCAACAAGGTGGACGCCTTCACCTACGTCAAGAAGGACGACGACGACCTGACCCCACGCTTGCGTGAGAATATTCCGCTGGAAGAGCTTAAACAAACGTGGATGGCAAAGATGAACGACAACTGCATATTCATCTCCGCACGCGAACGAATAAACATCGACGGACTGAAGTCGCGCCTATACGAAATGGCAAAGGAAATCCACATGAAGCGTTTCCCATACAACGACTTCCTGTTTCAGAAATACGATGAAGAGGACCTGATGCAATGACGACAAAAGCCTTATTTTTCGACATCGACGGCACACTCGTGAGTTTCAACACCCACGAGATTTCGGCATCGACAGTCGATGCCCTCGAGCAAGCCAAAGCCAACGGCTTGAAAGTGTTTATCGCCACCGGGCGTCCGCGCCAACTTATAAACAACCTGTCGGCAATCAGCCATCTAATCGACGGCTATGTGACGACAAACGGCGCATACTGCTATGCCGGCGACAACAACATCGTTTGCAATCCAATCCCGGAGGCCGACGCCCTGTCGATCAAGGCTGAAGCAGACCGCATGGGCGCGATGTCGCTTGTGGTGGGCATTGACGGAATACTGCTGTGCAACCCCGACATTCCTCTTGTCAACGGACTGCAGAAACTGCTCAATGTTCCGTCGATTCCCGTGGGCAACGACATCACGCCGCTGCTGCGGCACGGCATAGTGCAGATGACCGTGTTTGTCTCCGCAAGCCAAGAGCCCCAGCTGCTCGCAGGCGCACCGTCGAGCCACGGCTCCCGCTGGTATCCGACTTTCACCGACATCACATCGTGCAAAGCCGACAAAGCAAGCGGAATAGCAGCCATGGCAGCCCATTTCGGCATCTCCATCAGCGAGACGATGGCATTCGGCGACGGCGGCAACGACACCCCTATGCTGCGCCATGCCGGCATCGGAGTGGCCATGGGCAATGCCCTCCCCGAAGTGCAGGCGGCAGCCGATTTTGTCACCACCGCAGTCGACAACGACGGCATCGCCCACGCCCTGCGTCATTTCGGATTGATTTAGCTAAAAAAGTGCAGCAAAGTTATTGTAGTATAGAAATTTATGCGTACCTTTGCAGCTGACTATTATTAACATAATGTCTAACTTACTAAATTAACTTATTTTATTAACAATTATTTTTAAATGAGCGAATTAACAAATTCTCCTATTGCAGATTTCGATTGGGATTCGTACGAACACGGCCAGGTCGAGACAGGCAAAACTCGCGAAGAGTTGATGAAAACCTACGATGAGTCCTTGAACACAGTAAAAGACAAGGAAGTTATCGAAGGTACAGTTATTGCGTTGAACAAACGCGAGGCTGTTGTAAACATCGGCTACAAATCAGATGGTATCATCCCTATGAGCGAATTCCGCTACAACCCTGATTTGAAAGTTGGTGACACGGTTGAAGTATTCATCGAAAACCAGGAAGACAAAAAGGGTCAGTTGATCCTCTCTCACAAGAAAGCACGCGCTGCACGCAGCTGGGACCGCGTCAACGAAGCTCTCGAGAACAACGAAATCATCAAGGGTTACATCAAGTGCCGCACAAAGGGTGGTATGATCGTAGACGTATTCGGAATCGAGGCATTCTTGCCAGGTTCTCAGATCGACGTCAAGCCAATCCGCGACTACGATGTATTCGTTGGTAAGACTATGGAATTCAAGGTTGTTAAAATCAACCAAGAGTTCAAAAACGTTGTCGTGTCTCACAAAGCCCTCATCGAGGCAGAGCTCGAGCAACAGAAGAAAGAAATCATCGCCAAATTGGAAAAAGGTCAAGTATTGGAAGGAACTGTCAAGAACATCACTTCTTACGGTGTATTCATCGACCTTGGCGGCGTAGACGGCTTGATCCACATCACAGACCTTTCTTGGGGTCGCGTAAACGACCCGAACGAGGTTGTGAAATTGGACGAGAAGCTCAACGTTGTTATCCTCGACTTCGACGACGAGAAGAAGCGTATCGCCCTCGGCTTGAAGCAACTCCAGCCACATCCATGGGACGCTTTGGATCCAAACTTGAAGGTTGGCGACAAGGTGAAAGGCAAAGTTGTCGTTATGGCAGACTACGGTGCGTTTGTTGAAATCGCTCCGGGCGTAGAAGGCCTTATCCACGTTTCTGAAATGTCTTGGTCACAGCACTTGCGTTCGGCTCAGGACTTCATGAAGGTGGGCGACGAGGTAGAGGCAGTAGTTCTTACACTCGACCGCAAAGAGCGCAAAATGTCGCTCGGCATCAAGCAGCTCAAGGCTGACCCATGGGCAAACATCGAGGAGAAATATCCTGTTGGCTCTAAGCACACTGCAAAAGTGCGCAACTTCACTAACTTCGGCGTATTCGTTGAGTTGGAAGAGGGTGTTGACGGCTTGATCCACATCTCTGACCTTTCTTGGACTAAGAAAATCAAACACCCGAGCGAGTTCACTCAGATCGGTGCCGACATCGACGTTCAAGTTCTCGAAATTGACAAGGACAACCGCCGCTTGAGCCTCGGCCACAAGCAGCTCGAAGAGAATCCTTGGGACGTATTCGAAACTATCTTCACTGTAGGCAGCATCCACGAGGGCACTATCGTTGAAATGCTCGAAAAGGGTGCGGTTATCGCATTGCCTTACGGCGTTGAAGGATTCGCTACTCCTAAGCACCTCGTTAAGGAAGACGGAACTCAGGCTCAGGTTGACGAGAAGCTGAACTTCAAGGTTATCGAATTCAACAAGGACTCTAAGCGCATCATCCTCTCTCACAGCCGCATCTTCGAAGATGAAGCTCGTGCAGAAAAGGCTGAGGCTAAGAAAGCAGCTAAGAAAGCAAAAGTTGCAGAAGAGGCTCCTGTAATGAGCACTCCTATCGAGAAAACTACTCTCGGCGACATCTCTGCTCTCGCAGCCCTCAAGGAAAAACTTGCTAAGGAAGGCAAGTAATCCTCGAGAATACAATTCATAAGAAAAGCCGCATCCTCAAAGGGTGCGGCTTTTTTATGCTTATTTAGACGCCTGCATTCACACTACGCGGCAGGCATTACCTTTTTATTTTGAAACAATTTCCTTCCTTACAACTTTTCCTAAATGGAGCACGGCAATCCACAGGCATAGTTTCCCCGTTGGAGAGAAGCTCACGTTGTCTGATTCATCAAAATCAAAGCGGACGACATTACCAGACTTGTCAGTTTCCGCCTCAAATGTTATGTCGACAACTTCCACCAATGCCGTGTCACGCTTTTTATTGTAGCCGACAGCAAGATTCAGATAACACCAGTTCTTAGGGATCAATGGACAGACTCCATTGTTGTAGATATTCAGGTCGTCCACCACACTATATTTCGACAATTCTTCATCAGAAATCGCATCACTAAACATCACGCTGCCGTCATCTCCTGTCTCGATGTACCTCTTGTAGGTAGTTTCTTTTACCTCTCTATATTCTTCCGTTTTTGTACCTGCGATTATCTGGTCAAAGTACACTTGTTTAATCACAAGATACAGAGTGTTGCTATTGTCTGGTTCTGGCAATTCACACCCTTTCTTGACACATTTCTCTTCCTCCACATCCGGCTCTTCATCTTCAAGATTGCTTTCAAACGGCAGAACGGCAACAACTTCCTCCGGCAACAGTTTCAAAAGAGAATCGGGCAAGAATTCCTCCAACTCAACCTCATCGTCGCCATAAAGCGCATCTTTCCGTTTGCCCAACTTTGAGATAGCATCTTCGTACACTGACGACGTAATTCGGTCATATATTTTGCTCGGGACACAGACAAGCTCACCCGTCTGATATTCAACATCGCTTAATATGTATTTTGCAATTTCCGGAATCTGCCTGTCTGTAATTTTAACCGAAGCAACATCTTGCAAAATCACATTGCCATCACGTCTAACACAGTATCCTACTTCTATATTCTTCATAACATTAGAATTTTATATTGTTTATATATCTTTTACAAAGATAGTGCAAAAACTATCCACAATTGTCTATTTCTGTTCTTTCGGCTTACGGTCAAAGTATGGACTTTTCGACGAGGCACTGAGTGCGATGGCTATGGTCTGCGAGCATCCAGGAAGCCACGGCAACGTTTCCGACGCCCAACCAGCAGAAAACAGCACACGGGTGTCAATCCGGAGATCGGCGGCAACAGAGCAGGCAGAGCCTATGGCAATGCCCACATCGATGGAATTGAGGGCACACGGATTCTGCGCTGGATTCTGCCCACAGGCTGAATAACCGCAATAACCGCAATTAAGGCCCTGCGTGTGACGGCGCGTGCCGATGAGTATCACTGCCTCGCCCTGAAGGATATTGTCTGCGTCGCGAAGCAGGAATTTGAAGCCAGTCTCCTCGCTGCGTCGGCGCATAGCCTCCGCCAGTTTCTCCAAATCCTCGCGCTCCTCTACAAGTGCTATCTCAATGATGTCCACACCCTTTGCCTTGGGAGCGGTGCGGGCAGCCGTCATCATACGGTGTGCCGCCTCAACCACCGACTGGTGGCGCAAATCGCGTTCGTTGATAATCATATTGCGTTGTTTTTGGGTTTAATTTTTGCAAAAAGTGTGTCGATACGGTCGTTCACACGCAGCAGGCGGAACAGACGGTCGCGCACGGAATCGATGGCTATGCAGGCAAAGAAAATGCCCACCGTCGACGCCACAAGCATAGGCACAAACGCCCATGAGTGAAGCCATGAATGCACGTCGAGCCAGTCGTGCCACAACAGGCGGCGCACGTAGATGTTGTCGTGGATAAGATACACGCCAAACGTCAACGGCGCTATGCGCACCAGGAAGCGCACCAGCCACGTGTCGGGCGCCTTATAGCGCGCTGTCCAGAGAAACAGCATCAGTGCGGCGATGAAAAGGATGCCGTTGTTGTCGTGATAGTCAGCCATCATCGGCGACGACCACACCCCGTAGTGCACGAACGTTTTCACAAGGAATATCGCAGCCAGCACTATCGCCACAAGGAAATACAGTTTGCCGAAATGGTTTACGCCTTCGTGGTTGAAATGCAGTCTGATGTAGCCACCCACATAAAACAGGAATACGAACCACAGCAGCGAATTGTTGCCGCTCATCTGGTCGCCGAGAAGGAAATCGAAATTGATTACCGCCATCACTCCGAGCATCACAAGATACTGCCGGCGTGTCAACGCCTGCGCAACGATGGCGAGGAACGGAGCCAATGCCACAAGCGCCACATAACGGGTGGCAAACCAATAGCGGTTGAAATATATCGGCATAAGCGACTTCCCGAAATCGTCCCATCCAAGACGCAGATTTGAGCAAAGCAGGAAGACGAAGAACAACAGCACCGAATAAAAGACTATCGGCGCCCACGTCTTCGGTATCTTTTCCCACTTTGGAGATGTCTGATGTATGATGAAATAACCCGTTATCAGGATATAGCAATTGGTCGACACTTTCGCAAGGCAACCTATCATCTCCTTCGAGCAAAGGTTGAAAAGCGACGGGATGTCGGAAGTGATGCCGTCGGGCTTCTGCCCCACTCCGTGCATCAGGAAATGCCACACGACGATGAGAAACATCGCCACCACCCTCAATATCTCAAAACTCGGATTCCTTTTTTTTGCCATTATTTATTTTTATCTTTTTCGTTCATTAGGATTCTCATATTGCCCATGCCGCACAGTGTGTCTGCCATACTGGATGGCAAATCCCGGGCAATGGTGCAAACAGCGCAGACACAATGTGCATTGCGACTTGACCCACACAGGCTTGCCGTCGCGCATCTCTATCGCCGACGACGGGCATCGGTCGGCACAAAGTCCGCAACCGGCACAACGGTCTGCCATCAAATGGAAATGCCGCGTCTGCCGCTGGCTCCCGTAGGTGGCATGATAAACACCAGCAATCACATGCGGTATTCTCATTCTCTCTGTGTTTCCGCCCCTGCAGGCCACAATTCTGCCTATCGCTGCGTCTATCTCCTTTTCGGCCGACGCCTCGCGACGGCGGCACTTCTCCTTGTCTGTAAGATTGAACAAAGGAGTCCACGTGTCCACCATACGCACCGACAGACCGGCATCGACAGCCACACCTTTATCCAGCAACGCTTTGCGAGCCATCCAACCAGTCTGTCCGGTCGACGTGCCGTAGGTGGCGACGGTATAGACAAAGCAACGCCCCGCATCCGCAAGTGTCAACGCTTCTAAAAACTCCGCCACAATCGCCGGCAAGCCCCAGAAATGCACTGGAAACACAAAGCCCACACGACGCTCCTTCGAGGCGTCGAAATCAAAACGGCGGTGTGCCACACATTCCGCAATCGAAGACACCCCGTCGCCTGTCGCAGCGGCTATGCGGCGCGCCACATACTCACTGTTGCCAGTTCCTGAGAAATAGAATATCATTAATCTACGCCTATTTTTTTGCAAATATACGCATAAAGACGTAACTTTACACTAAAGATTTTGCATTATGGTAAAGAAGACATTTGAAGTTACCGATATGAGTTGCGTGATCTGCGCCAGCAATGTGGAGCGCACCGTGCAGGCCCTGAAAGGCGTCGGCATCGCGAAAGTGAATTTCGCCGCCAACGAATTGACAGTGCATTTCGATCCAAGAATAATCAACATACAGCAAATAAAGGCCGCCGTGGAGGCTGCCGGTTACGGCCTTGTGACCGACGGCGACATCGACGAGGAAGAATTGCGCCGCGAAAAGTATCGAAACCACATCATTCGACTTGCGGCGGCATGGGCAACAGCCATAGCCGTTATGTCAATTTCGATGACATCGCTCGGCACACAAGCCACATGGCAATGGGCAACAGCCATAATTGCAACCGTATCGCTCGCCTACTGCGGACGGCGATTCTACGAAAGGGCTTGGCAGATGGTCAAGCAACACTCGGCAAATATGGACACGCTCGTTGCTCTCAGCACAGCGTCGGCATGGGTGTTCAGCATATTCCAGATAGCGTTTCCCGACTTTGCCGCCAAGCACGGCATGGGAAACCACGTATATTTCGACTCCGCGACGATGATTGTGGCGTTTGTGCTGACAGGGCGGCTGCTCGAGGAAAAGGCCAAAAACAGCACATCGTCTGCCATCCGCTCGCTTATCGACTTGCAACCATCCAACGCAACCGTGCTCGACGACTGCGGAGGCTCGCGCCTTGTCGACATCAAAGACATCCACGCCGGCGACATCGTCCTCGTGAAGCCGGGCGGCAGAATCCCTGTCGACGGAACGGTGAGTCAAGGCGACACCTATGTTGACGAGAGTATGCTGACAGGCGAACCTATGCAGGTGGCAAAACAGAAAGGTGACAAGGTGTTTGCCGGAACAATCAACAAGAACGGCGCCATCACCGTCTGCGTCACTGCCAACGCCGACACCACCCTGCTGGCACGCATTGTCGATTCCGTGCGCGACGCTCAGGGCAGCAAGGCTCCCGTGCAAAGAGTTGCCGACGTGATAAGCCGTTATTTCACCTATGTGGTGGTCACCTTTGCCGCAATCACTCTTATAGGATGGATTATCGCAGGAGGAAGTGTGGCGACAGCCGTAATCTGCGCGGTGTCGGTGCTTGTAATCGCATGCCCGTGCGCTCTCGGACTCGCCACGCCAACAGCCATCACCGTGGGTATCGGCAAAGCTGCCGAGCATCACATTCTCATCAAAGACGCAACCGCCCTTGAACGCATCTGCAAGGCTACCGACATCGTGCTCGACAAAACCGGCACCATAACCGAAGGCAAACCGATTGTGGTTTCCGCAAAGATTTCAGCCGACGCCACCGACGAGGATCTCGGGGTGATGCTCGCCGCCGAAAAGCAGTCGGAACATCCACTTGCCGGTGTGCTTGTGGCTTCGCTCGAAGACCGCGGCATAACGCCTTCCAATACCGACAAATTCGCAGCAATCGTGGGAAAAGGTGTGGAAGCTCACCACAACGGACAGCTCTACTGGGTGGGAAGCGAGCTGATGGCACACGAACGCAACGTTAAGAATTCCGACATAAAAGCCAACGCCCACGGCGGCACAACTATCTATTTCGGCTGTGGCAACCGCCTGCTTGCGGTGTTTGTGCTTGCCGACATGGTCAAGGAAACTTCCGCGCCGGCAATCGCCTCTCTGAAACGTCTCGGGCTCAGGGTGTACATGCTCACTGGCGACAACAATGCCTCTGCCGCAAGAGTGGCAGAGGAAGTGGGTGCTACGGGCTTCAAGGCCGAGATGCTGCCCGCCGACAAGGAAAAATATATCCTCGACATGCAACACCGCGGACGCATCGTGGCAATGGCAGGCGACGGCATCAACGACTCCTCTGCGTTGGCACGTGCCGACGTGTCGATAGCCATGGGCAACGGAACCGATATTGCAATTGAGACAGCGATGGTGACCCTGCCGACTTCTGACCTGCAGATGCTGCCGCGCGTTGTGCGTCTGTCGAAGAAAACGATGCGCATAGTGCATCAGAACCTTTTCTGGGCATTCATCTACAACATTATCGGGCTGCCGGTTGCCGCCGGACTGTTCGGTGTAATGCTCGACCCTATGTGGGCAAGCGCCGCAATGGCGGTAAGTTCGGTGACGGTGGTGCTCAACAGTCTGCGGCTCAAGTTGGTGAAAGTAAAATAATAATGCCATGAAACGTACGATTGCAACATTGGCTCTGCTGCTGTGCATGGTTTCGCTCCAGGCACAGACGCTGCTCATCTATGGCGGCAGCGACCATGATGTGTTTCTCGGAAAGCTGAACGCCGACTGCTACGACAGCGAGTCGATATGGAATGAATACGGGACCTACGGAAGCAAATACAGCAGCAAGTCGATATGGAACGAATACGGGACCTACGGGAGTGAGTACAGCAGTTACTCGCCTTGGAACGAGTATGCCTCAACGCCTCCGGTAGTTGTCGACTCGCGCGGCAATTTCTATGGCTATCTGACAGCAAACGAATTCATCTCCCAACGCTACTCCTCAAGATTGGTCGATTTCATATGCCGCCACTACAAGCAAATACGTGACGACCTGAGCAGTTGGTACAACGAACTGTTCTGACCGCTACTGCCAACATAAAATCCTTTGTGCCGTTTCTTCGTTAGAAATATTACTTTTTAGACAACAAAGTTATGCCAAAATACGCAGATAAAAAAGTATTTAGCAAACGAATTCTGTGTAATCACGAAATGGTTTTTATTCCGCTAAAGCACTAAAAACCCGTATCTTAGCCACGCATCAACAACCATCAACTCATAACATCAGGGGCATACCACCATAGCAATAGCGTACCCCTGATGCTTGTGTGGAAACGTGCTTGATCCTTTGTCAAAAGGTTCCGATTGGCAAAAGAAACATTCCATAATCTTTGTCAATCAACGAGTTCCATTCATTGTTACCGTGATGTTTCTAACGAAGAAACCTCACAGATGACGAAACCGATTGACAATAAGAACGATAGACTATCCATCCTGTCGCATTACGCTCATAATTACGGAAGCATACACTGCAAACCGTTTGATAAAGCAGCATCAGTCCATCTTCCCCCACTCGCAGCTGACAGCGACATTGCAGCAGAACCATTACAAGACTCTCTGTTCAACGATTTCTTTTCTGTCCCGTTTCTCCCAACCGAAAAGCCTAAGTTTACGTTTATCGACCTATTCGCAGGAATTGGAGGCTTCCGAATGGCAATGCAACGACTCGGAGGCAAATGCGTTTTCTCTTCAGAATGGGACGAGCAAGCAAAGCGTACATATTTCGCCAACTATGGTGAATATCCATTCGGCGACATCACAAAAGAAGAAACAAAGGCATTCATCCCCGACGATTTCGACATTTTGTGCGCAGGATTTCCATGTCAAGCCTTTTCGCTGGCTGGCAAACGGCTCGGTTTTGAGGAAACCCGAGGCACTTTGTTTTTTGATGTAGCCGAAATTCTACGAAGGAAACGCCCAAAAGCTTTTTTTCTGGAAAACGTAAAAGGTCTGTTAATCCACGATAAAGGACACACTATTGAAACAATACTCAACGTATTGCGGAATGATTTGGACTATTACGTTCCCGACCCCCAGATTGTAAATGCAATGCATTTCGGAGTGCCGCAACATAGGGAACGCGTCTATATTGTAGGCTTCAGAAAAGACCAATGCACCGATGGCTTCTCATACCCTCAACCAACCGACAACAGCAAAACATTCGCAGACATAAAAGAAGAAAAAGAAGTGTCTGTAAAGTATTATTTGTCAACCCAGTACATCAAAACCCTAATCGCTCACAAAGAGCGCCATTCCGCCAAAGGAAACGGATTTGGATATGAAATCATTGCTGACAATCAGGTGGCAAACGCCATTGTAGTCGGCGGTATGGGACGGGAGCGAAACCTCGTCATCGACAATCGTCTGACAAATTTTACTCCGATAACAAAAATCAAAGGCGAAGTAAACCGCGATGGAATCCGACGCATGACACCGCGCGAATGGGCGCGGCTGCAAGGATTTCCCGACAATTTTATAATCTGCGTTGCCGACGCGTCGGCATATAAGCAATTCGGCAACTCCGTTGCCGTTCCAGCAATACAAGCCACTGCTTCGGAGATTATCAAGCACATAGTCACAACCAAAAGCAAACGTTATGGAACTAAGAGGTAACCGTGGCGAATGGAGTGAGCTATACGCTCTTCTGAAATTGCTTGCCGACGGACGACTGTATTGTGGAGACGCCAGCCAGAATCGACAGGATGACCGTTTTTTCCCAATTCTTAAAATTTTCAGAAACGACCAAATCGACCGTACCGCATATACTGTAAATGCCGCAAAAAAAGAAATCCTTGTGTCGAGAACCAACGATTGCACCATCGACGTTTCCCAAGAAGAAATGCAAACAAAGGCACATTCCATTTTAAATGTCATAAAAACGCATACCGGCACATTTGACATTCCTGAGATACACAATTTTCTTGAACGGATTGACTGCAAAACAATCAAAGCCAAGTCGACCGACAAGGCCGACATAAGAATTGTTATCCACGACCTCAACACTGGCTCAAAGCCAGAATTAGGCTATAGCATCAAATCTAAATTAGGCGGTAATTCGACCTTGATAAACGCCAACAAAGACAGCACCAACTTCATTTATCAAGTAATCAATGTCGACCATTCTCAAATGTCGGAATTCAACAAATTAGGCAAGTTTGGGGCAAAATTCAATTACTTAGAAGAAATCGGGGCAAAACTGTCGTTTATAGGCACTGCCCGAAAGGAGACCCACAATAATCTGACACTCCTTGACTTGGGATTGGAGCGAATCCTTGCCGATGAATTGCTCTTATACTATAGCACCAATCTGTCATCACTTGAAGAGATTACCCGTCAAGAAACAAATGACGACCCATTGATATTGACACAGAACACCACGCAGCCAATGTATGAATACAAAATCAAGCAATTCTTGCTCGCTTTCGCTCTCGGAATGACATGTTCAACGCCGTGGCATGGCACGTTCAACGCCAATGGAGGCTACATCGTAATCAAGGAAGACGGCGACATTATTTGCTATCATTTTTTCGACCGCAATGATTTGGAAAACTACCTTTTCTACAACACCAAATTCGACACTCCGAGCACAAGTCGCCACCTTTTCGGAAAGATATACGAACAGGGTGGTCGCTTTTTCATCAAACTGAATCTGCAGGTTAGATTCAAATAATCTTCACGCCTCCGCCGGTGTAGCGGTTGCCCACGCCTATGCCAAAGAGGGCGAAGTCGTAGAGCACGGGGTCGTCGGGACGGAGTGTGCGCAAAAGTGCCGTCAGTTGCTCCACGGCTTTGCGGTCGTTGCCGCGTCGCTGAAGCAGTCCGAGGGCGCGAGCCGTGTTGCCCACATGCACGTCGAGCGGGATAAACAGTTGCGACGGTTTGATGCTTGTCCACACCCCCATATCCACAATGCCGTCGCGGCGCACAAGCCATCGCAACGCCATATTGATGCGTTTAAGGGCGGTGGTGTCAAGTCCAGTGGGGAGACAACGACTGTTGACAGCCCCGTCGTTGGCTGCGGCAAACTCCTGCGACATCAGTCTGACAAGTTCCCACGAAGGATACTGGCTGTCGCCCACCCCGTTGGCTGCGGCAAATGCGTCGACCGACGGATAGCGGTCATAGATGCGACGCAACCCGCGTAGATAGTATGCAAAATCATCGCTGAAGAATGTGCGGTGAATATTGAACCGTTCGCCAAGATCGTCATAACCGCAATCCATCACATAGCGATATGGCAGAAAGTCCATCAGCCGCAGCATTTTGTTGCAGTTGTTGCAAATCATCTTGCGGTTGCCCCATGCGATGGTTGCCGACAAAAACGCAGCTATCTCAATGTCGGGCAACGCTGAGAACTGACGTGGAAACTGCACCGGATCGGCAGCCACAAATTCCGGTGCGTTTATGCGCCGAGCCTCTGCCTCAAGAAGCTCAGCCACTTCGGGCAATATCATCATTTCGGAAGCCATTTGCTCAATTCCTCCTCTGTTATGCCACGCCGCGCGGCATAGTCGCGGCGTTGGTCGGGCGCAATGGCGCCAATCATAAAATAGCGCGACGCAGGATGCGCAATCATCAATCCGCTCACGCTCGATGCCGGACTCATAGCTCCATTTGGCGTCACAGCGATTCCTACATTCGCGAAGCCAACGATTTTTTCGATGGCAAAAATCGCCGACTGGTCGGGCAACGACGGATAGCCGGCAGCCGGACGGATGCCTCGATACTGGGCACGCAACGCTCTTTGGCGGTCAATCCGCTCATCGGGAGCATATCCCCACACTTCGCGCCTCACACGGGCGTGGAGCAGTTCGGCGGCAGCCTCTGCCAGACGGTCGGACAGCGACTGGTAGAGCAGTGCCTTGAAGTCGTCGGTCTGTTGATACCCTGATATTATTTCTTCAATTCCACGTCCTGCCGTTACGGCAAAAGCACCCACATAGTCAGTGCCGCAAGGCCTCACGAAGTCGGACAGCGACAGGCATTCCTCACCATCCTTCTGCTGGCGCAACAACGGCAGCACAACATCGCCCCCTTCGGCATGGAATATGATGTTGTCGCCGGCAGAATTTGCAGGCAGCAGCACAACGCGTGCGCGGATGCTGTTGTTGACATCGTGCACCAGACGCGCAAGAGCCACCTGAGCTTCCTTGAGCAGTTGCATAGCCTCCGAGGCCTTCTTCCGGCGGTCTTGCTTCTGCCCGGCAAGCCACTGCGCACGGCAATGGTCGCAGCCATGGATTTCGGCAAGTTCGGCAAACGATGCTTCAAGTTGCCACACAGGGAAAAACGCACGCCAATTGATATATTCTATGGCTTCCTCAACCGTTATCTCCACATCGGTTGCACCAATAGCCGACGGCACCGGCGTATCATAAGCCTCCCAGTCGGGCATGAACGCACGGCGGCGTGCCTCTTCAAGCGGGAGCAGCGGTTTCTGCGATTCGGCATATGCGCTGCGCTGGCTTTCCTGCTCAGCCTTTATGCGCCGTTCGGCTTCCGCCGGATCGGATGCAATCTCCTGCATTATCGACGGCATCACTGCGGCGTCGCGTGTATAAGCCACAATATGGTCGTAGCACGGCGCAATCTTCACCGCCGTATGCACCGCCGAAGCCGTAGCTCCGCCTACAAGAATCGGAATCGACAAACCTCGCTCATTCATCAGACGCGCCACGTTGCACATCTCTTCAAGCGATGGGGTTATCAGTCCGCTAAGTCCTATATAGTCGGCATGCTCGCGCACGGCAGTGTCAATAATTTCCTCTGCCGGCACCATCACGCCCATATCTATCACCTCATATCCGTTGCAGCGCATCACCACCCCGACAATGTTTTTCCCGATGTCGTGCACATCGCCTTTCACCGTGGCGATGACAATCTTGCCAGCCGATTTGCGGCCCGACTGCAACTGTTCGCGCTCGATGAATGGCTGAAGCCATGCCACAGCCTGCTTCATGGCGCGCGCACTCTTCACCACTTGCGGCAGAAACATCTTGCCGTCGCCAAAAAGCGTGCCCACGCGGTTCATGCCTTCCATCAGTGGCTGTTCGATGACGGCTATCGCCGAACCATGCTCCGACATCGAACGCTCAAGTATCGGCTCTATGCCTTCCATGCGTCCTTTCACAAGCATACGGCTCAACGCTTCATCGGCAGGAAGGTTGGAATAGTCTTCCTCCACCACCTTGACGGCTCCGGCCTTCTCGTTTTTCAAGTGTTCCGCCACCTCGAGCAGACGCTCGGTCGCATCTGGACGGCGACAAAGCAGCGCATCCTCTATGGTCTGCCGCACATCGGCTGGAATCTCGTCATAGGGAATCATCGCGGCGGCGTTTACAATCGCCATATCCATACCTTTGGCTATGGCATGGTAAAGAAACACCGAGTGCATGGCCTCGCGCAGATAGTTGTTGCCTCGGAAGGAAAACGACAAATTGCTGACTCCTCCACTCACTTTTGCTCCTGGCAGATGCTGCTTTATCCAACCTACGGTTTCTATAAAGTCGAGCGCATAGCGGTCGTGGCTGTCGATGCCTGTCGCCACAGCCAGCACGTTAGGGTCAAAGATTATGTCTTCAGCCGGGAAACCCACTTTCTCCGTAAGCAGTTTATACGCACGCGCGCAAATCTCCGTGCGGCGGGCAAACGTGTCGGCCTGACCGTCTTCGTCAAAAGCCATCACCACCGTTGCCGCACCCATCTCTTTTATAAACTTTGCATGGGCAAGGAAAACCTCCTCTCCTTCTTTCAGACTGATGGAATTGACGATGCCCTTTCCTTGCAGACATTTAAGTCCTGCCTCGATGACATCCCATTTCGAAGAGTCAATCATCACGGGCACACGCGCCACATCGGGCTCCGCCGCGAGCAGACGCAGAAAATGCACCATCTCCGCCTTTGAGTCGAGCATAGCATCGTCCATGTTGACATCGACAATCTGCGCGCCGGCCTCAACCTGCTTCAAGGCTATGTCAACGGCTTCCTGATAGTTTTTTTCGTTGATTAGACGCAGAAACTTGCGGCTGCCTGCCACATTGCAGCGTTCTCCAACGTTGGTGAAATTCTGCTCCGGCGACACGATTTTCAAATCAAGTCCAGACAAGCGCATCTCCGGCTTCCTCACAACCGGCTTGCGCGGTGTGTGTGAACGTGCGGCTTCGGCTATGGCCCGGATATGCGCCGGCGTAGTGCCGCAGCATCCTCCAGCAATATTGATTACGCCGGCATCCATCATTTTCGACAGATGTGAGGCTGTTATTTCAGGTGTCTCGTCGTATTCTCCCATAGCGTTGGGCAGTCCGGCATTGGGATAAAGCATCACGGCGACATCGGTGAGCGATGCCATTTGCTTTATGTATGGCTCCAGACTTTCCGCACCGAAACCGCAGTTCAGACCAAGTGCCACCGCACCAGAATGGGCAGTGCTTGCCACAAAAGCTTCTATTGTCTGCCCGGCAAGCATACGTCCGCCTGTCGACGACAATGTGGCTGAGAGCGCAATTTCCACACTTCTGCCAGCGAGCCGCATCGCCTCTTTGGCTGCAGAGATGGCTGCCTTGGCATTGAGCGTGTCGAAAATCGTCTCACAGATGAATAAATCCACTCCGCCCTCTATCAACGCGCACATCTGCTCGACATAGGCTTCGCGCAACGTGTCGAAATCGAGCTCGCGGGCTGCGGGATTCTCCACGTCGGCACTCATCGACAATGTTTTGCTCGTGGGGCCAACGCTGCCTGCCACCCAGCACTGGCGGCCTGCGGCTATGCGCTTGTCTGCCTCCCGGCGCGCTATGGCAGCTGCGGCACGGTTTATCTCTTTCACATAGGACGCCAGACCGTAGTCGGCCATCGACACGGCATTTGCATTAAACGAGTTTGCCTCGATAATGTCAGCTCCGGCGTCAAGATAGTCGCTGTGGATCTCAGCGATGACGTCGGGACGCGTGAGGCACAACACGTCGTTGCACCCCTTCAGTTTCTGCGGATGGTCGGCAAAGACGCCACCACGGTAGTCTTCTTCTTTCAACCCGTAGCGCTGTATCTGTGTTCCCATCGCTCCGTCAAGCACAAGTATGCGCTCCGACAATGCTGTTTTCAAATCTTCAATCATCAGAATCTTATATATGTTTTTATGGGGGCACCGTCATTCCGGTGCCGATTGCAGAATGTTGTATTGCGTTCTCTTACTCCGGCTGAAGTTCCTCTGCCACAGGCAGCGGTTTCCATCCCTCGCCATAGGTGTCGTAAGCGTCGGTGACAATCACAAACGCCCGCGGATCGGCCTCCTTGATTTTCGATTTAACGATGTTGGCCTCCTTATAGTTCACCACAAGCATAAGCATCTCCTTGTCGCCCTTAGAGTAGAGGCCCGAACTCTTTATGCATGTGCCGGAGCGGTCAAGGTCGTCAAGGATATATTTGTGGAGCGAGGTGAGTTTCTCGTCACTGATAATAAACAACAGTTTGTCGTTCTTCGAACCGGTAATTGTGAACGCCACCACACGCGACGCCACGAAGATGGCAATCAGCGAATAGAACATCAACAGAAGCGACGGATTTTCAGAAACGACAGCGCTGTCGCTTCCCACTCCGAATCCGATAACTATCACACCAAACATCACGACAAACGAGTCGACGATAAAGATGCCTGTTGAGAATTTCAAATGCGCATATTTCTGAAGTATCATCGCAACGATGTCGGTTCCTCCGGTTGTTGCCTGGTTGCGCACCACAATACCGCATCCCATACCGATAAGCGTTGAGCCGATAAGCGTGGCGAGCATCAGATGGTCGGACATATCGATAAGTCCGCCGGCTATTCTCGTTGGGTCAAGTGCTTCAAGCGACGCCTGGTCGGGATAAGCCATCCACGACAGCACGTTCATTATCAGCGGCTGCACAAGGCATGCCACAATTGTGCGGATACCCAGCTTCGCTCCGAGAAGGAGCAAGGACAAGAGCATCAACGGGATTTCAAAACAATAGCCGAATGTGCCCACCTGCACCGACGGGAATATGTTGTGGAGCACAATGCTGGCTCCATAAACACCGCCAGGGATAATATTGTAAGGGTTGATAAAAAACACGAAGCCGGCACACATTGCCGTACATCCAACAAAAATCAGAATCCACGATTTGATTTTCTCCAATAATTCCTGTTTCTTTTCGTTCAGCATAAAGTTTCTTTTTTAGAAAAGCGATTAAGTTTATTTTCCTGCGCTATATGCGCGTTCTTCTCGCCACAAATTTAAGCATTTTTCATCCGACAGACAACCATTGTTTAACGAGAATCTGCACTTACCATATAACAACACCCGACGCTTTGGTCTGCTGATGCTTTGTGTAGTATTCAACGGACTGCTCTCCCGACATTGTCGTTGTCGACAACGAAACCAGCGCTGTTGCGACAAGCGCTCCACTTGTTTCAATAAATGATGCCGCCACCTTAGGCGACGTGACTTTCACCTTTTTAACAGGGTCGATAAGCGATGTCTTTGCATCGTCGATGTAGAGATTCAGTTCTGCCTCAAACTTCATTTCTCTCTTTATGTCCATTACTGGATAGTAATAGACAAACAGGTCGTTGGGGTCGGTCAGCGACAGTGCAATCGAAGCCTTCACAACCGCATAGTCAAACGAATAGACCGTATTGTTGCGATTGTCCATATCTTCGGTCAGGACAATTGTCTCAGTCGTGTTTTTGACAGGATTCAGCACCTTCAACGTCGGATTGCCATAGTTGAAGGTGTTTTTTGCCATAATCACACGATATAACATCATATAATTGTTTGACATTGGCGTCGGTTCTTCATTGTCTCCGCAACTTGCCAGCGATGCAACCATCACAACCGACAACAGCATTAATACTATTTTCTTCATCTTTGCTTGTTTTTAGGTTCTATAATTTTTTCACAAATATATAATATATAAACAAAATTTCCACCCTCATTTATCATTTTTTATCCACAAAAAGACAAAAGTTCTGCCCCACAAACAGACATTCGGGTTAAACTTATTTTCTGTTGAATTGTCATATATAGAAATTACTGTTACGATGAAACGACTGCTCTCAATAAGGATGCTGGCTCTGATGCTGGCTCTGTCGGCTGCTGTTGCGGCCCACTCATACACCTTGACAAACGAGACGCTGCACTACGACATTGTGTATCACTGGGGGCTAATATGGAAACATGCCGGCTCTGCGACCCTGTCGATAAAAAAATCCGGACATAACTACGATGCATCGCTATCAGCCCGCACTATTTCGTGGGCCGACAAGGTGTTTCGCGTGCGCGACACTCTGAGCTGCACCATACAACCTTCGGGAATGCGACCAATCGTATACCGGAAGGCATCGCATGAGGGCAAACACTCGGGAATCGACATTGTACGCTATTCATACAACGGCAATACAAGCCTCGCCGAATGCACCCGCATACGCCCGGGAAAAGCAAACAACGTGGTGCGGCTGCAGGCAAACGGCCAGGCTTACGACATGCTGAGCATTTTCTTCTATATCCGTGCGCTCGACTACAAAGCGATGGTAAAAAACCACATTTACACAACGACTGTGTTCTCCGGCAAAAAGAAGGAAACTCTGCGCATACGGCTTGTCGGCACGGAAACCATCGAACTGCGCGACAAGTCGAAACACGTGGCTTACCACGTATCGTTTTCTTTCACAACCGACGGCAAGAAGAAATCGTCAGACGATATGCACACCTGGATTTCGACCGACTCTTCGCATAAACCGCTGATGATGAAGGGCAAACTACCGATTGGAGAGGTTAGATGTTATCTCAGCAAATAGAAAGGTGCTGGAAAAATATGTTTTAGAACATATTTTTAACACTTTTTCTTTGGTCAGAACAAAATATGGCATTACCTTTGCATCAGAAAAAAGAAAGATTGTTTTAGGTTAAGAGGCGCGCGAGAGAGCGGCCATAATTATTAAGAAGAAAGGAGACTTTATTATGAACCACACAAATTATTCAGTGAGAGTGGCTCCTTCCCACAGTTTCCATCCAAATGCGTCATTGCTTATGCAGCGCAAAGGATACGTAGCGGGAGTAAACCATTAATCTCTCAAAAGATGGGCTGAATTGCCTTTTCTTATTTTTGATTTCTCATAGTTATTAAATAGTTAGGTACCGACTTGCTTTATAGGCAGCCGGTTTTTTTATTGCCAAATTTTTCGTTTTACCCGTCTCAAGCCACCCAAACAATAAAGAAAATGGTGCAAGTTCTTTTCTTTACTCCCGGCTTGCACTAACTTTGCAAAAAAAATCAAGACAAGTATGCGCACATCATCAAAATTTCTGATTTCAATAGTCATAATCCTCATAGCATCGGCATGCTCTTCTGAAAAGAAACAGCAAAAAGCAATCGTGAAGCAACCATCGCTCGAAAAAGCGATAATCGGGTCATGGACAACCGAAGGCAGCGCAGAGCAAATCGACGATTATATGATGGCCGGCTACGGACAACAAATCATCTTCAACAACGACAAAACATTTGAGATGGGTGTGATGATGAGCATATCCGGAACAATGCCCTACGAAACCGCAGCATTGCCCGTCTCGGCAACTTTCGGAGCCGAAATAAGCGGAAAATACGCCATCGCCGGAAACACTGTCACCCTTACATACTCTGCCGACTCAATCACCGGCCACATGGATCCGGACGACATAGCCATAGACTTCAGCCAATACCCCGACATCACCGACATCGACGCGGTAAGACAAGCTCTTGTCACCCATCTTGAGTCTACGGGACTCAGCAAGGAAACTCTTGAGGCAAGCCTGCGCGATGCCATCCACAGCAACGGGAAAGACTCATTCACAAACGTAAGCGTGAGCAACGACCGCCTCTCAATGACCCTCGACGGCTCACAAACCATCTATTTCCGCGACTGAAACGCCTATTGCCACAGAAAGACAGAGCACGACCGTCCGGTTGCCTTCAGACACAACCAGAAAAGCAAAACGTAATGCAACAAAAAACTCCGGCAACCTCACGGTTCCGGAGTTTTCTTATTATTGATGTCCTATTGGATTAGTCCACGTTCAAGTTTACGCGCTTGAATGCTGTAACAGTCAGGTCAGCGTCAACACCCTTGAGATATTTCTCAATAGTGAGAGCCGGATCCATGATGAATTCCTGCTCGAGCAAGCAAGACTCTTTGTAGAACTTGTTAAGACGGCCTTCTGCAATCTTGTCAAGCATTGCCTCTGGCTTGCCTTCCTCACGAGCCTTATCGCGTGCAATCTCAAATTCCTTCTCTACGATTTCCTTAGGCACATCGTTGCGGCTTACAGAAACCGGGTTCATAGAAGCAATCTGCATTGCCACGTTGCGGCCAACCTGACGCTCTACAGGCTTAGTGAATGTAGCGATGGTAGAGAGCTTGTTGCCAAGGTGGTCGTAGCATGTTGTGCCAGCACCCTCAAGACACTCATAAGCGCCCAATTCCATCTTTTCGCCAGTCTTGCCAATCTCCTCTACGATAAGGTCGGCAACCTTGCGGCCGTTAACCTCAAGCTCCTTAACCTCGTCGAGCGATTTAGCCTTCGCAGCGACTGCAGCGTCGAGAATAGCCTTTGTCAAGGCTACGAAACCTTCGTTCTTTGCAACGAAGTCGGTCTCGCACTTCAAAGCTACAATAGCGCAGAAATCTGCAGTTGCTGCAGAAAGAACGCAACCCTCAGAAGCCTCGCGGTCTTCACGCTTTGCTGCCACAGCCTGACCTTTCTTACGAATGATCTCTACAGCGGCATCCATATCGCAGTTGGTTTCTTCCAACGCTTTCTTGCAATCCATCATACCAGCACCCGTAAGTTTACGGAGTTTGCTGATGTCTGACATAGTAACTGCCATATCTAATATAAATTTTTTCGAGTTATTAAATTTCAATTATTAAGGTGAAGAAGATTATTCTGCTGCCTCTTCTGCTTCTTTGGCTGGAGCGGCAACTTCAACCTTCTCTACCGGAGCGGCTTTACGCACGCGACGACGCTCACGCTTTGGAGCTGCATCTTTCTCTTCGCCCTCTGCCGGTGCGTCAACCTTCTCTGCCTTACGCTCTTCGAGACCCTCTGCCATAGCAGCGCATACTGTGTCGAGAACGAGCTCGATTGACTTAGATGCATCGTCGTTTGCAGGGATTACGAAATCAACGTCGTTAGGATTTGAGTTGGTGTCAACCATTGCAAATACAGGAATACCAAGACGGTTAGCCTCTGCTACTGCGATGTGCTCTTTCAACACGTCTACAACAAACAATGCTGAAGGAAGACGGTTCAAGTCAGCGATGCTGCCGAGTGTCTTCTCCAATTTCGCACGCTGGCGAGTAATCTGAAGGCGCTCACGCTTAGACAAGTTGTCGAATGTGCCGTCCTTTGTCATCTTGTCGATGTTGGTCATCTTCTTGACTGCCTTGCGGATAGTCGGGAAGTTGGTCAACATACCACCTGGCCAACGCTCGATAACATAAGGCATGTTAACTGCTGATGCCTTGTCGGCTACAACCTGTTTTGCCTGCTTCTTTGTTGCCACAAAGAGTACCTTCTTTCCTGATTTAGCGATATTTTTGAGAGCGGCAGCGGCCTCGTCGAGCTTCGCTGCTGTCTTGTATAAGTCAATGATGTGGATACCATTGCGCTCCATAAAGATATAAGGAGCCATAGCAGGATTCCATTTACGTTTCAAGTGGCCAAAATGGCAACCTGCCTCTAATAATTGTTCAAAACTTGGTGTTGACATTTTCTTTTTCTTTTTTGTTTACTTTCTACTTAATCAACCCCCGGGTAGCGCTCCGAGCTATGCGGCACAAGTCCCGACGGTTTGGATACTAAACTCTGTATTTTGTTCCAGATCAATATAAATATTAACGCTTGCTGAACTGGAATCTCTTGCGGGCCTTTGGCTGACCTGGTTTCTTACGCTCTACGGCACGTGGGTCGCGGGTTACGAAACCTGCCTGACGCAATGCGCTCTTGTCTTCTGCGTTGATTTTCACCAATGCGCGGGCAATTGCAAGACGAAGGGCTTCTGCCTGTCCCTTGTAACCACCGCCTACCAAGTTAACCTTCAAATCATATTTCTCTGCTACATCAAGCAATGCCAACGGCTGCTTAACGATAAATTGAAGAATAGGATTTGGGAAATACTCTGCCAATGTGCGATTGTTGACTGTAATCACACCTGTTCCCTCTTTCACGAATACACGTGCGATAGCGGCCTTACGACGGCCTACTGCATTAATCTGTTCCATATTACCTCAATATTATTTAAGCTTGTTGATGTCAATAACTTTTGGATTCTGTGCTGCATGTGGATGCTCAGATCCGTTGTACACATGCATGTTCTCGATCAAGCGACGTCCAAGACGGTTCTTTGGAAGCATACCCTTCATAACCTTGATGAACAATGGGTTCATTCCCGGCTTGATGTGTTTGTTCTCTGCCTTCAACTTCATGATGGCTGGAGTGCACTCACGCTGACCACCTGGATAACCTGTGTAAGAAAGATATACGCGGTCTGTCCACTTCTTTCCTGTCAAGGCAACCTTGTCTGCGTTGATAATAATAACATTGTCACCACAATCTGCATGAGGTGTGTAGTTTGGTTTGTATTTGCCGCGAAGAATTTTTGCAACCTTCGCGCAAAGACGACCCAATACCTGGTCTGTTGCGTCAATCACAACCCATTCTTTCTGTGCTGTTTCAGCATTGGCTGAGACTGTTTTGTAACTTAAAGTATCCACTTTTAAAATTCTAATTTTTAAATAATTACACAAGTTATGCCTCCTGCTTCGCTCGGCCAAAAGCATTCGCAGTGAGACAATAAAACGCTAATTTTGGATATAATCGGTCTGCAAAGGTACTCGTTTTATTCCGAATATCAAACAGTTCACCGTTTTTTTATGCCAAATCTGGAAAAATTTCCAACTTCTGCCTCTCACGCTATACGCACATCGACGCCTTATCAGCATGCTCAGAGGGAAAACCGCCGAAGAGCGGTTTAATATGTTAGCACGGGGTTGGCTCGCCTACCCCATGACACCGGCGGCACACGCAACTACCGCCGAAGAGCGGTTGTAGAAATACCATCGCCACATCGGCATCATCGCGGAGCGACGGCACTTTTCCGTAACCCGGTACGCGGAGCGCATCCTTCCCATCTCGCGTGCCGTAGGTACGCCACTACCTATGGCGGGACGGCTGACTCAACTTGCTAAAATATTTTCCGTGATTTATACAACCGCTCTTCGGCGGTAGATTCATTCTTCCGCAACTGACCCCAGGTAGGCTAGCCAACCTGGGGCTATGATTATACAACCGTCCTTCGGCGGTTGCCTCCATCTGCGGATTGCCATCCCCATTGATAAAACCACCATCCATTGGTATGCGCCAACGTGCGGTGCATCACAAAAAACCATCCTCCATTGGCATGCGCCAACGGTGCGGTGCATCGCAAAAAACCATTCTCCATTGACATGCGCCAACGTGCGGTGCATCGCCCAAAACCGCCGAAGAGCGGTTTCATACGTTAGCACGGGGTTGGCTTGCCTACCCCGTGACACCAATCCATTCGCATCTACCGCCGAAGTGCGGTTGTAGAGAGGTTCGCGTATGGTTACAAAGAAAGCGCCCCTCGGATTGCTCCAAGGGGCGCTTCGTAAGGGGGCGGCTACCTACTCTCCCGGGTTACCAGTACCATCGGCGTGGCGGGGCTTAACTTCCCTGTTCGGAATGGGGAGGGGTGGAACCCCCGCGCTATGACCGCCTTACTTTTTCTTTTATACGTCTCCGGGACTCTTGCGCCGCCTCCGCGGCGTCCTTCGGACGTTGTGCTTAAAAAAATCATTGATCGGAAGCAAACTCACTGTCGAGTCTGTGTCTTTTTGTCCCCGCCCGACTCCCCTTGCGGGAAGCCGGCGGCTATGAAAGCTTTCGGGCAATTAGTACTGCTCGGCTTTGCCATCACTGACTTTACACCTGCAGCCTATCGACGTCGTCGTCTTCGACGGCCCTGTATGGAGATCTTATCTTGAGGTTGGCTTCGTGCTTAGATGCTTTCAGCACTTATCCGTCCCCGACGCGGCTACCCGGCCGTGCACCTGGCGGTACAACCGGCTCACCGGAGGTCGGTCCAACACGGTCCTCTCGTACTAGTGTCGGATCCCCGCAAATCTCCCGCGCCCACAACAGATAGAGACCGAACTGTCTCACGACGTTCTAACCCCGCTCGCGTGCCACTTTAATAGGCGAACAGCCTAACCCTTGGGACCTTCTCCAGCCCCGGGATGTGACGAGCCGACATCGAGGTGCCAAACCACGCCGTCGATATGAGCTCTTGGGAGGGATCAGCCTGTTATCCCCGGAGTACCTTTTTATCCTTTGAGCGACGGCCCTTCCATGCGGTACCGCCGGATCACTATGCTCTAGTTTCCTACCTGTTCGGATTGTCGTCCTCTCAGTCAAGCGCCCTTATGCCATTACACTCTGCGACCGGTTACCAATCGGTCTGAGGGCACCTTTAGAAGCCTCCGTTACTCTTTTGGAGGCGACCACCCCAGTCAAACTACCCACCAAGCAGTGTCCTCGCTTTCCGCGAGTTAGAGACCAGATGCGCAAAGGTCCGTATTTCAACGTCGACTCCGCGAGGGCTGGCGCCCCCGCCTCGCTGTCTCCGGACTATCCTACACATCACGCACCCGGTCCCAATGCTAAGCTGCAGTAAAGGTTCACGGGGTCTTTTCGTCCCGTTGCGGGTAATCGGCATCTTCACCGATACTACAATTTCACCGAGCTCACCGTTGAGACAGTGTCCAGATCATTACACCATTCGTGCAGGTCGGAACTTACCCGACAAGGAATTTCGCTACCTTAGGACCGTTATAGTTACGGCCGCCGTTTACCGGGGCTTCAATTCAAAGCTTCTCTTGCGATGACTTCTCCTCTTAACCTTCCGGCACCGGGCAGGTGTCAGGCTGTATACTTCATCTTTAAATTTCGCACAGCCCTGTGTTTTTGTTAAACAGTTGCCTGGACCTATTCTCTGCGCCCACATCGCTGTGGGACCCCTTATCCCGTTACGAGGTCAATTTGCCTAGTTCCTTAACGGTGAATCTCTCGAGCGCCTTAGTATATTCTACCCGACCACGTGTGTCCGTTTCGGTACGGGTGTCGCCGACATATGTTTAGCGGATTTTCTTGGGAGTCTGCTTACCCGCGCTGTCTGCTTGCCCGAAGGCTCGCAGTACTGTCAAGTTCAGCTCGAAGACCGGATTTGCCTGGCCTCCGAATACCTACACTCTTCAACGGACTATTCCGTCAGTCCGCGGCGGTGTCACTCCTCCGTCCCCGCTTCACTCCCGGCGACAGTAACGGAATCTTTACCGTTTCTTCCATCGGGTCCGCCTCGCGGCTGCCCCTTAGGTCCCGACTTACCCTGATCCGATTAGCGTTGATCAGGAAACCTTGGTCTTTCGGCGTGGAGGTTTCTCGCCTCCATTATCGTTACTTATACCTACATTTGCTTTTCCGTACGCTCCAGCCGGCATCGCCACCGACCTTCGCCGCTGTACGGAATGCTCCCCTACCAATCACGCCATAAGCGTGATTCCATGGCTTCGGTACCGGACTTATGCCCGATTATTATCCACGCGGGATCACTCGACTAGTGAGCTGTTACGCACTCTTTAAATGAATGGCTGCTTCCAAGCCAACATCCTAGCTGTCTATGCAATCCCACCTCGTTATTGTCTTCAACTTAGCCCGGATTTCGGGACCTTAGCCGATGGTCTGAGTTGTTCCTCTCTCGGACGCGGACCTTAGCACCCGCGCCCTTACTCCCGGATATGTCTGACGGCATTCGGAGTTTGTCAGGACTTGATAGGCGGTGAAGCCCTCGCATCCTATCAGTCGCTCTACCTCCGTCAGATTCTCTCCGAGGCTGCACCTAAATACATTTCGGGGAGTACGAGCTATCTCCAAGTTTGATTGGCCTTTCACTCCTACCCTCAGGTCATCCGAAAGCTTTTCAACGCTTACCGGTTCGGTCCTCCAGACAGTTTTACCTGTCCTTCAACCTGCCCAAGGGTAGATCACTTGGTTTCGCGTCCACCTCCGCTGACTCCGGCGCCCTCTTCGGACTCGCTTTCGCTTCGGCTCCGGACATCATTGTCCTTAACCTTGCCAACGACGGTGACTCGTAGGTTCATTATGCAAAAGGCACGCCGTCACGGCACTAAGCCGCTCCGACCGCTTGTAGGCATATGGTTTCAGGGTCTGTTGCACTCCTCTGTTCGAGGTTCTTTTCACCTTTCCCTCACGGTACTGGTTCGCTATCGGTCTCTCGTTAGTATTTAGCCTTACGGGATGGTCCCCGCTAATTCGCCCGGAATTCCTCGTGCTCCGGGTTACTCAGGTGCCGGCTGGAGTCGCCGAACGCTTTCGCCTACGGGGCTGTCACCCGCTGCGGCCCGACTTTCCAGTCGGTTCGGCTAGCATTCGGTTCTTCGTGGCGCCGGTCCTATAACCCCGCACGGCGCATTGCTACGCCTGCGGTTTGGGCTCTTCCGCGTTCGCTCGCCACTACTTGCGGAATCATTGTTATTTTCTCTTCCTATGGGTACTTAGATGTTTCAGTTCCCCACGTTCGCCCACGCGTTCGCGTGTGTCGAGGTCGAGCCTCGACGGGTTGCCCCATTCGGATATCTCCGGATCTCGGTGTATTTGCCACTCCCCGGAGCTTTTCGCAGCTTATCACGTCCTTCTTCGCCTTCGAGAGCCTAGGCATCCTCCATATGCCCTTCTTTGCTTTCTTTTTATCTTTTCGCTCTTCGAGTTTTCACTCTTATGAGTTGTTTGCTCGTTCTGTTTCGTTTGCTTCCAATACGTCAATGATCTTTTGTGTGGAGAATAACGGATTCGAACCGTTGACCCCCTGCTTGCAAAGCAGGTGCTCTAGCCAGCTGAGCTAATCCCCCATGTTTTGACCGAGGTCAAAACTATAAGGTTGCGATAAATCGACTTCGTTTAGATGAATTCCGAGGACCGAAGCCCCTCGTCCTTGTCGCAGACGCCCTTGCGGGACATCCTCCGCTGCCGTCCTTAAAGGCTGCCAGCTCCAGAAAGGAGGTGTTCCAGCCGCACCTTCCGGTACGGCTACCTTGTTACGACTTAGCCCCAGTCACCAGTCTTACCCTTGACCGCTCCTTGCGGTTACGGCCTTCAGGCACTCCCGGCTCCCATGGCTTGACGGGCGGTGTGTACAAGGCCCGGGAACGTATTCACCGCGCCATGGCTGATGCGCGATTACTAGCGAATCCAGCTTCATGGAGTCGAGTTGCAGACTCCAATCCGAACTGAGACGTGTTTTCGGGTTCCGCTCCCTGTCGCCAGGTGGCTTCCCTCTGTTCCACGCCATTGTAACACGTGTGTCGCCCCGGACGTAAGGGCCGTGCTGATTTGACGTCATCCCCGCCTTCCTCGCGGCTTGCGCCGGCAGTCCGTCCAGAGTGCCCGACTCTACTCGCTGGCAACTGGACGCGGGGGTTGCGCTCGTTATGGCACTTAAGCCGACACCTCACGGCACGAGCTGACGACAACCATGCAGCACCTCGTCGGCCGCCATTGCTGGCCCATCCCTTTCAGGATGGTTCGCCCGACGTTTGAGCCCGGGTAAGGTTCCTCGCGTATCATCGAATTAAACCACATGTTCCTCCGCTTGTGCGGGCCCCCGTCAATTCCTTTGAGTTTCACCGTTGCCGGCGTACTCCCCAGGTGGAATACTTAACGCTTTCGCTTTACCACTCAGAGGTCGCCCTCCGAACAGTTAGTATTCATCGTTTACTGCGTGGACTACCAGGGTATCTAATCCTGTTCGATACCCACGCTTTCGAGCCTCAGCGTCAGTCGCGAGTTGGTATGCTGCCTTCGCAATCGGAGTTCTGCGTCATATCTATGCATTTCACCGCTACACAACGCATTCCGCATACCTCACTCGAACTCTAGCAGGACAGTTTCAACGGCAGGCCGGGGTTGAGCCCCGACATTTGACCGCTGACTTGCCTCGCAGCCTGCGCTCCCTTTAAACCCAATAAATCCGGATAACGCTCGCATCCTCCGTATTACCGCGGCTGCTGGCACGGAGTTAGCCGATGCTTATTCTTGCGGTACACTCATCCGGCGTCACGACGCCGCTTTGTTCCCGCACTAAAGAAGTTTACAAACCATAGATCCGTCTTCCTTCACGCGACTTGGCTGGTTCAGACTCTCGTCCATTGACCAATATTCCTCACTGCTGCCTCCCGTAGGAGTTTGGTCCGTGTCTCAGTACCAATGTGGGGGACCTTCCTCTCAGAACCCCTAGATATCGTAGGCTTGGTGGGCCGTTGCCCCGCCAACTACCTAATATCACGCATGCCCATCCTTCACCGATAATTCTTTCATCCCCCGGGGATGCCCCCAAAGGACGTATGCGGTATTAGTCGGAATTTCTCCCGGTTATCCCCCTGTGAAGGGCAGGTTGCATACGCGTTACTCACCCGTGCGCCGGTCGCCGACAGAAGTGTTGCCACTCCCTCGCTGCCCCTCGACTTGCATGTGTTAAGCCTGTCGCTAGCGTTCATCCTGAGCCAGGATCAAACTCTCCGTTGTTTATCTTGTTCTTTTATTTTTCTCTGTCATTCCGACAGCCAGACCAACAACCTCGGATCGTCCCGGCATCTGCGCTCTTTTTTCTCTTGACGGAGGGCTTCCGCCCTCTTCCTTCGTCTTGTCTCTTTATCGCATCATTTCAATGTTCTCTGCGCCGTTTCCTTTTCGGAAAGCGGTTACAAAGGTACTGCCTTTATTTTTAACCGCCAAATTTTTCGCGAACTTTTTTCCAAGTTTCTTTTTCAAGAGCCCCGCGTCCGCGCCGGTCCGACGCCCTCCGGCATCACGCCAAAGCTTCACGACCACCAGTCTGTTTCGCTTTTGCGGTTGCAAAGGTACTGCCTTTTCCCTTTCCCGCCAAACTTTTCCGCATCTTTTTTTGCCACTTTTTTCAACTTTTTTCACAACACATTGATTCTCCGTCACTTATTTCGGAAACTTTTTTCACCCCGTTTTCCTTCTTTTGCGACAGAAACAATTTTTCATAAAACGGATGGCGTGTAAGAGTGGCTGCCGACCCTATTATAACAAGTTTCATTCTTGCTCTTGTCATAGCCACATTCATGCGGCGCAGGTCGGAAAGAAATCCAATTTTCCCGTCATCATTACTTCTGACAAGGCTGATAAAAACCACATCCCGCTCCTGCCCCTGGAAGCCGTCGATTGTGTTTATTGCGATTTTTCCCTTCAATCGGCGCAAAACATTTCTTTTTTTCGCATTCCGACGCAGCCACGACACCTGAGCTTTGTATGGCGAAATAACCGCAAAATCCAAATTCTCATCCTCGACACGCTTCTCTCCTATCCTTTTTATATACGCTTCAAGGCTGTCGAGCATAAATTCACCCTCATCAGGATTGACCCTTCCCCCTGTCGCCGACACATATTTTTCAGAAAAATCCATTTCCGACGTGTCAAGCCATTCCACCGGCGAATCAAAATCAAGGATTCCCCGGCACTTCACCTCTTCCGCCGCCTGCAGACGTCCGCCATAGAACCAATCGGACGAAAACCTCATAATGGCCTCGTTCATCCTGTACTGCACAGTCAACAGTTCTACCGCCGACCGGCATTTATCAACAACCGACTCCATCAGCGACCGCGACAGTCCAGCACGTTCCGCCTCCACCGACTTCACCGTGGGCGGCAACTGGCAATGGTCGCCGGCAAAAATAACACGATCAGCCTTGCGGATGGCTATCCAACACGCCGCCTCAAGAGCCTGTCCTGCTTCATCTATATATAAGGTGGTAAATCTGCGTCCTTTCAGCACCGCATTGTCGCTTCCGACCAACGTAGAAGCTACCACGCGGGCACTCTCAAAAATCTCCACCTGAATCTTCACCTCAAGCTCCACCGCCCTACGGCGAAGATTGTGCAAACGGTTGGACAACGCCGAGGCGTCAGCGCGCGACATACGCCTTCTTCCAGCCGACACCTCACGGATAGCCTTGCGCACTCCCCACAGCTCAGGATAGTCGGGATGTGCCTCAAACTGACGCTCATACGTAGCCGACAAGACCTTATCGTCGACGCGCGCAGGATTTCCCACACGCAGCACCGGCACCCCACGGTCTATAAGTTTTCCACAAATCCAATCAACCGCCGCATTGCTCTGCGCACACACCATCACCTGCGGCTCGCGGCGCAGCGTCTCATAAACAGCCTCAACCAGCGTGGTGGTTTTTCCCGTGCCAGGAGGCCCATGCACAACCATCACATCACGGCAGCACAAAGTCTTGTTGACAGCCCGCTGCTGACTCGCGTTCAGCCACGGGAACATCATCGGCTGCAATTCGCGAAAACCCGGAGCGACAAAGCCGCACAACACATCACGCAATTCAGCCAACCGCGAACCTTTAGCCGAAGCCACATCATCCAGCGCCTCGCGCATCGCCGCAAACGACGTTTCATCAAAAGCGAGATCCACCCCAAGGCGGGCAACGCCGTCTATTTCTTTAAGCGCCGACGTAGACGGTAGGACAACAGCCATGTGGCAGCCATCGCAGAAACTTACCATTGCCGGGAAATTCCTATAAATTATCTTTCCGTCAAGAGCCTCATAAAAGAATCTGACCTGACACCCATACTCAAACGCACTGTCGACTTCGTCTGCCACCTCGTCTCTTGCTACTTCAACGACAAAGCGATTGAGCGAATTGTAATAACTGCGCCCAAGCCTCACAGGAAACCAGCACTGGCCACGCGCAACACGGCGCATCACACCCTGCTCGCCCGACAAGCGTTCAAATTCCGACTTCTCATATTCATACTCCATAAGCAACAAATCGCGCTGTCGTTGGAAATGATGTTCTATACTTCCTTTATTGTCCATAATGCGCCACAAAAGTAGTCAAGAATCAGAAAAATGGTGTAACTTCGTAGAAAAATTCAGACATTTATATGAAAAAACTACTTCTTTCCTTTTTGGCAATAAGCATGTCGGCATTAGTAGCGCAAGCCTTCTCCATTGAGGCTTTGCGATTCCACTGCGCCGACGACACCACAAAAATCAATCAGATACTTCATGAAGCGGTTTCTAATACATCTCTGAAATCAGCAGGCAGCTACATGTCGTTTTTCGCCGACAAACTGCTCGGCACTCCATACGTGGCACACACTCTCGAAGGCGACCGCGAGTATCTCTCTATCAACGTAGACCAGCTCGACTGCACCACTTTCGTCGAGACGCTTGCCGCCCTTACTAAAGCCGCCAAAGCAAAATCCCCGTCATGGTATGCCTACGCATCCGCACTCGAAAGCATCCGCTACCACTTCGGACACATCGACGGCTACGCCTCGCGCCTCCACTACATCAGCGCATGGATTATCGAAAACGCCAACCGCGGCAACTTCACGGAAATCACGTCAAGCCTTCCGCACAGCGAATATCTCACAAAAACAATCAACTACATGTCGACACACCGCGACAACTACCCCGCGCTCGCCGACAGCGCCACCTTTGAAGGCATCCGGAATCTTGAAGCCGGCTACAACCGCCATATGTATCCATACATAAACAAGCGCAACCTCTACAAAAAAGATTTGTTTGCCGACCTGCGCGACGGCGACATCGTCTGCCTGACCACAAAAATCGACGGGCTCGACGTGTCGCACCTCGGCATTGTGCGATTTGTAAAGGGCAAGCCCCACCTGCTCCATGCGTCGTCGACGGCAAAAAAGGTAATTGTAGACAAAGACGACCTTTTCGAAATGCTGAAGCTTTCGCGCAATGTCACTGGAATCCGCGTGGTAAGGCTCACCGACGACTCTTTCTAAAAGAAACGAAAAGAGGGCTGGCAACCTTTCGGCTGTCAGCCCTCTTCATATCAAAGACTGATGATTATGCTTATTTGATTTCAATGTCGCGCGTCAGTTTCGGAAGATTCTCCTTGCTGAGTTTTGGCAACGTGATGTCGAGCACTCCGTTTTCCACAGCAGCACCGATTTTCTCCTTGTCCACATCGTCAGGCAAAATCATTGTCTGCTCAAATTTTGAGTAAGAGAATTCGCGGCGCAAATATTTGCGGTCCTTCTTCTCCTCCTTATTGTCGGTTTTCTTCTCCATTGAGATTACAAGATTGTTGTCCTCATCAATATGAATATTGAAGTCTTCCTTAGTCATGCCCGGGGCAGCCACCTCAACTTTATATTCTCTTTCGCTTTCGCTAACATTGATGGCAGGAGCCGTAGCGTTTGCTTTTTCCATCCACTCGTTGTCAAAAAAATCATTGAAGATACTTGGCAACCATGTCTGATTATTTCTTCTTACTGGCATCATAATTATTATCTCCTATTTTTTGATTAAACATTCATTTTTTCAAGTCTCCTCCAAGTGTCGCCACCTTCGGAAGTTCAACCTCTAATTTTACAAAACCGATGCCAACACTCTAAGTTTCAACGAAGTGGACAATTTGGCCATTTCCGCTGACAAAACTTCGCCACCGACTGCCACTATTTCGCCAACAGCGGCAACACCCCCCCGCAAAAAGCCTCATTTCCTTGCGCTGAACTGCACCCCAAAAGTTTTGTGTCTAACTTTTGGAGTGCAGTTCACTTTTTCATACATTTGTAAATCACAGAAAAGAACTTATGGAAAAAGGATATATACATATATATACAGGAAACGGCAAAGGCAAAACCACCGCCGCTTTCGGACTGGCGGCAAGAGCAATCTGCGCCGGCAAGAACGTGGCGGTATGCCAATTTGTAAAGTCGATGAAATACAGCGAGACCGGACTTCTGCAGCTTCTCTCCAACGCGCCCGCCAGTTTCGGCAAGCTGAGAATCGAGCAGTGCGGCCACGGGTGCTGTCTAATCCGCAAACCCGGAAAAGCCGACATCGACTGCGCACTTTCCGGACTCGACAAATGCACCGAATGGATGCGCAGCGGAGAATGGGACGTTGTAGTCCTCGACGAGATAACAATCGCCATACACCTCGGACTCATATCAACCGAACAGGTAATAAACGCCATCAACAGCAAAGCCCCGTCAACCGAAATCGTAATAACCGGGCGCTATGCCCCGTCTGAATTAATCGGCATCGCCGACTTGGTGACAGACATGCAGGAGGTGAAACACTACTACTCCGCTGGCGTTCTGTCGCGCAAAGGAATAGATGTATAGAAAGCGACAGAACAGAGGAATACCTATAATTGCTTCAATAGAAAATATTGCTGCTTCGCAACACATTTTTGCCGTTTCGAATAAGGAGACGTTGTGTATAAAAACAAACGGTTGTACTTTTGTAGCATAATAACAAGTTTTCGGGCAACTTGTCCTTTGAACGAACCCATAAATTGAAGCATAAAATGAAAAAGTTTGGATTTAGACATTTGATGTACGGATGGCTTGCTGTCGTAGCCCTTATGCTGACTTCATGCGACTCTGAAAATGTGACACCGATCGATGATAAAACTTTGCCGGAGGTCATTGCCAAAGATTTCCACGAACGCTGCGAGGACTACACCATCAAACGCGTTTACACAGGTCCAGAGCCTTACTTCGACAGTGGAGCAATTGAAACGTTTGTCACCTCTGAGGACAAAGCGGGGAATGAGTGCGTGGTCGTATACGTTGACAATGCGTGGAACCGTACCGTGCGGATGCTCTCTGACATTGACCAGTTACCCAGCTCGGTGCGATACCGGCTGCTCACGATAAACCAGGAGGCCAGAAACGATGAATTCTGGGAGATTAAGGAAGTGACACAGGCCAGCATAAACGGGACATACTATATTCTCTGCTATCTGCAAGACACCCCCAAACTCAAGAATCTCGTCCACACACTTGTCATCGACAGCAAAGGAATGGTGGCTAAGACATGCACATACAAACTGAACAACGCTGAATATATAGGTACGATTCCTGGCGATATGGAATGGATTTCAGCGCACTACAAAGGCTCCGAAGTGCTTGGATTTGTCAACGACAGCGGCGATGACAACTATCTCATCATACACGACGGCGTGCTGAAGTCCGTATACTTCAAAACTTCCCGCAAGGGTACTACATGGAAAGAAACCTGTTACCCCTTGCCGAAAGGCACAACGGTACCAAGCAACGTATTGGAATCCTTACACGCTGACTACCCTGATTTCACCTATACAGAGGTCTCTATTGTTGAAACCCCTGACGGAATAGTCTACCTCTTTACCGATGGAAACAGACCCGACCGTTTAGGGCATTATGTTGAAGCGAACTAAAGACTGAATGAAATCGTCTGAAGATTTGCCTTTATTTTTAAGGCGTTTTTGGGCCTTGAAGAGGGAGTGTTGCAAGCTACACGACCGATGAACGTGGGTGATAGAATATCCACCGACAATAAACATATGATAAAATATATAATGAGAAAGATTGTATTATCACTATTTGCATTATGCTGTTTTTCGGCAGTAATGGCACAACAGAAGACACGTAACCTGTCTGTAGAATTACTTGGTGCCCAAAATGTTGTGGGCATCAACTACGACAGCAGATTCAATGGCAACTCTGGTTTAGGCTACCGTGTGGGCATTGGCTATGGCTATGGAGACATTTCAGGTTTATTCGACCAGAAAATCAATGGCGTTGGTGTTCCGCTGGAGCTAAACTATCTGCTCGGAAAGAAGAACAGCAAACTGGAGCTGGGCTTCGGCTTGAGCTTAGGCGTGTATCATATAAAGGAGACTGTGGCGAATGTTAATACGGGTTCCTGGTACAGAGGACACAGACCAGAAGTATGGCAAATCAAGTATTACACAAACAAGGAAAACCGCTTCGGTTATTTCTTCTTCGGCGACATCGGCTATCGCTATCAGCGCCCCAACGGATTCATGTTCCGTGTAGGCGTTTCGCCGTCGTTCAACTTTGGCGACAAGTACGGACTCAACAAGACTGCTTTCTTTCCGTACATAGGCTTCGGTTGGTCGTTCTAAACGAGATTAACAAAAAAGCGTGTATTCACGGTGCGTAAATATACATCATGAATACACGTTTTTAATTATTTCTCCAACCATTTTTTAAACAATGTCGCTTTTTCCTTGCTTATTACGATATTGTCATCCTCACATCCTTTCAGCTTCACCATTAATTTAGAACCGAAGTAAAGGCTGATTTTCCTTATACCCTTAATATTGGCGATATACTGTCGATTGAGACGGAAGAAACGGGCAGGGTCTAAAGCCTGCTCCAGGTCGTTCATGCTCATGGGCAGCGGATAGGATGTACCGTCGACGGCAAACGCCGTGATGCGGTTGTCATACATATTGATGTAGCATATGTCGTCAGCGCAGAGCATGCAAAGCTCGTCGCCTTTCGTGATTAGGAAGCGCTCGCGGTATTGGCGTGTGTCGTTAAGCACGCCGTGCAGAGGACTCTCTACGGCAGACTGTTGTGCATTGCGGTTAAGCTGCAGTTTGCCGATTGCGGCACGCAGCTCGTCAGCGTCAATCGGCTTCATCAGATAGTCGAGTCCGTTGTCCTTTATCGCCTCCATTGCATATTCGTCGTAAGCCGTGGTGAAGATCACGAACGACTGTGGCATCACCTTGCGGAACGCTTCAAACACGTCACCGTCGGCAATTCGGATGTCGGAAAAGATAAGGTCATAGTCGTTGTTGGCGGCAAGCTCCTCTGTCACCTCCGATACTCTTTTCAGCGGTCCATGCACGTCTATCGTGTCGTCAATATCCATAATGAGCCTTTTAAGACGTCTTGCGCTGAAATGGTCGTCTTCTATAATCAAAACCTTTTTCATCGTTCTCCTATTGTTTTCGTTTTATGATTGGCAGTCGCACCTCAAATGAATCTTTATGGGCTATGAACTCCGGTTCTGCTTCGCCCTCCAGTCGGTAGCGTTGCTTCAAGTTGCTGATACCTATTCCGTACGACTCTATGCTCTGGTCGTTGGTCTGGTTGGTATATATGCGGTTGTTCTTTATGACGAGCATGTCGCCCTGGCGCCCAATAGACACATGAAGCTCGATGCCGTTCTGCGGACAGTTGTGCTTAACGGCATTCTCGATGATAAGCTGCAGACTCAGCGAGAGGATGCATTCGTCGCGGTCACCGTGCAAATTGTCGGCGTGCAGGACGATGGCGTTGTCGTAGCGCATGTTGAGCAGGCCGATGTACGACTTGATGAAGTCGGTGCCGTCGGCAAGGGTTATATACTCCTTGTTGATATGCTGAAGTATGTAGCGGTAGATATGTGAGAGTTTCACGACATAGTTCTCAGCCATCTTCGGGTCCTCCCCTATCATTCCGGCAAGTGAACTAAGACTGTTGAACATGAAATGCGGGTCTAATTGCATCATTAGGTATCGCTTCTGTAAGGCGAGGTTCTCCTTGCCTTTCTGAACAATCATGTCGGAGAAGTGCATCGAAAGGTGGATGAGTGCTACAAGACTCGCTATCAGTCCGAATAGAAAAGACGTCCCCCATATATCCTGCATCATAAGATTAGGTGCTACAAGGCTCAGCAGCAGTTCGCAGCCACCAGCAATAAGCAGATTGAAGCCCAACACCACAAGTCCGTTCTGCACGAACACACGGTGGGTCTGCCCTTCGCGCCAAAAGCGCCGCTGTCTGAACAGCCATCGGTTGAGATACAAACTCGAAAGCGAGAACAAACCGCAGAGTGCAAAGTCGAAAAGCAACTCAGGATATAGTCCGTTTACCGACTGTAGGAAGTCGGGCAGGTCTACCAATAACCAAATGATATCGTACAGGAAGAAGAAGATAAGCGAGTAAACAAGCCACTCAAGGAAAGAGTTCTTGAATCTATGCATAATTATATAATAAAAATGATTATCCTTGCTCCAACAAGTTCTTGTCTGTCAAGAAATCCAAGAGTCCGACAGTCAACACACCGAGTTCGTCCTCCTTGCGATGAATGTCATCACCAACAATGACAATCTTACGAAAGTGGTCATTGATTGACAATAAAGGACGTCGCTCTTGCTGTTCCTTTTCTGGCGTAGGCATGTGAAAAGCCGACTGGATATACACTCTGTATGGAGGGCGGTTCACCACAAAGTCTACCTCCAACTGTTTTCTGACAAACTTACCGTTCTCATCCTTGCCACCAAGTTCAACCAATCCTACGTCCACATTATATCCACGACTGCGAAGCTCATTATAGATAATGTTTTCCATAATGTGTGTTTCCTCCTGTTGACGATAGTTTAGAATGGCTGCACGAATGCCGATATCTGCGAAGTAGTATTTCGTCTCGGTACCAATATATTTTCTGCCTTTCACATCATAGCGTAAGGCTTCTTCTATCAAGAAAGAGTCTTTCAGATAGTCAATGTATTGTTTTATAGTGTCTCTTTTTATGGTTACCCCTTGTGAAGATTGAAAGGTATTGGCTATTCTCGTTGGATTGGTTGACGAACCAATGCCCGAGGCTATTACACGCACCAATTCCTTCATTCCTTCAGGATTACGCAGATGGTTGCGCTCAATTACGTCACGCAGATAGGTAGTTTCATACAGACCACGCAAATAGTCTGTTTTCTTTTCTTCCGTTTCAAGCAAAGCAACCTGTGGCAGTCCTCCAAAAGTATAGTAATCCAACCAAGCTTTGCGTATATCACCACCAATACCACTAAAGTATTCGTCAAAGGTGAGAGGCCAGATGCGTATTTCGTCACCTCTACCTCGGAACTCAGTCACAACATCACTTGATAGGAAGCGAGAGTTTGAGCCCGACACATACACATCTACATTCCTCATGTGTGTCAAGCTAAGAATAACCTCCACAAATTCTTCTACAAGTTGTACCTCGTCCAAGACTATATAATAAGGATTGCCATCATCCACAACCTTTGAATCTATATAGTCGAGCAAGGCATCAGGCTTTCTCAACCGTCTGTTTCGGAAATCATCAAGTTGTATTTCGATGATGTGACTATTAGTCACCCCATGTTCCAACAACCAGTTATGCCATATATTAAACAACAGAAAAGACTTTCCACATCGTCTGACACCAGTTATAATCTTCACAAGCCCGTTTCCACGTCCTGCAATAAGTTCATTCAAATATTTCTTACGTTCAAATATCATATTAGAGCACTATTTTTGATATTGGTATCATATTTTACACCGCAAAAATAATGGTTTTATCCCAAAATCCAGCACAATCAATGGAAAAGCTGCGTTTACTAAGTAAAGAAACAGGAAAACGCAGCATCGTAAACTACACAAAAATGCTTTTTTAGAACAAAGGGTATGACATGTAATGCCACACCCTTCAAGGGTGTCGTTTCAACCGTACCCTTTATGAATTTCGTCCTATAACTTCCATTCACCACATTATGGGGTCGGTTAAAAGCGTTCCAAAGCATTCAATGAAATTTTTCCGACCAAATGTTTTGGCATTTAAGAAATTGTGATTACCTTTGCGGTCGCTAATTGAATATTAACTTTTTAAACAAATTTAGAATGCATTTAAATTCTGAAGAAAAAAAGGCGATCTTCGAGAAGTACGGTAAGTCGAATACTGATACTGGGTCTGCAGAGTCTCAGATTGCATTATTTTCTATCCGTATCGCTCATTTGACTCAGCACTTGAAGTCAAATCACAAAGATCATAGTACTACTCGCGCTCTGAAGATGCTCGTTGGTAAGCGTCGTCGTCTGTTGGATTATCTGATCCGCACAGACATCAACCGCTACCGTGCAATCATCGCTAAAGAGGAGCTCGGAATCAGAAAGTAATTGTCTGCACAGCAGCAATTATGCAAGAGATTAAGGCTGTCCGCAATCGGGCAGCCTTTTTTGACGCCAATTTTTGCACGAAACATTGCTGTCAATTCACGGATTTTGAGTATTTTCGCAGTTAATATTCAACTATTAAGAAAGCTATTATGATCGACAAGGTTACAGTTAAGATTATAAACAAATCCAACAACGATTTGCCACAATACTCCACTCCAAGCGCCGCCGGTATGGATTTGCGGGCAAACCTCAGCGAGGCTGTCACATTAAGCCCGCTGGAACGGAAACTTATCCCCACAGGCATATTCATTGAGCTGCCGGAAGGCTATGAGTGCCAGATACGTCCACGCAGCGGGCTGGCTCTGAAACACGGCATCTCCGTGCTCAACTCTCCCGGCACAATCGACGCCGACTATCGTGGCGAAATAGGCGTGATTCTTGCCAACCTGTCAAACGAACCGTTTGTTGTCAACCCGGGCGAGCGCATCTGCCAAATGGTTGTGGCCCGGCATTCCACCGTTGTCTGGCAAACTGCCGACTCCCTCTCCGACAGCGAACGCGGTGCCGGTGGCTTCGGACACACTGGCGTGAAATAGACTATTTTTAAACATACAAAATGAAAAAAGCAACACGAAATATTCTTCTTGCAGTCTGCTTTGCGGCGGTGATACTGCCAATGCTTGCAGGAAAGCCGTCGGCCGCCGACAAGCGGAAGGCGGAATATGCGTTTATGGAGGCCATATCGAAGAAAGAGGCCGGCGACATCGACGCCGCATACGCTTTGCTGCGCCACGCCGTGACTCTCGACCCCGACAACCCGACCATAAACTACTACGTCGGATTTACTATGTTGAATCTCGACCGGACAACAGACGAGGAAGTAGACTCTGCAACGGCCCTGATGAGAATCAACACGATTGAACGCCCCGGCGACTACTACGAAAACTACATATACGCCATTCTCAACGCTTCGCTCAGCAACCATGCCGAAGCGACACGCGTGTTGGAGAACCTGGCAAAAAGATATCCGGCAAAGACCGAGCTGTTCCCTATGCTCGCAAAAAGTTATGCGGCACAAGGCAACTTCGACAAGGCCATCGCCACTATCGACAGCCTGGAGAAGACTGAGGGACGGACGGTGACCACCACTTCGATGAAGGTGAACTATCTTTTCAACACCGGCGACACGGCGGCAATCATAAACAACGGCAAACTGCTGCTCCACGACGCGCCCAACAGCGCTGTGCCAAACGCTCTGATGGGCAACATCTTCGCGCAGCTGAACATGCCCGACAGCGCATTCGCCTACTACGACCGGGCTCTGATCATCGAACCCGACTATGGATATGCCAACCTCCAGAAAGCATATCTATACAACAGTCTCGGCGACTCGACAAACTATGAGAAAGAAATTTCCGCAACCTTGCTCAACAAAAACATAGATGTCGACACGAAGGTGGACATTCTAACCGACTACATCCGCGACTGCATCCAGCAGGGAGACTCGTCGGCAAGAGTGGACAACATGTTTCGCACTATTTTGAACCAGCATCCGCACGAAGCGCAAATCAGACACCTGTTCAGCGACTATCTGTCGTTCAAAAAGGACTATAAGAATGCCGCCGAGCAACTGTCGTATGTGCTCGACATCGACCCGTCGGACCCAAAGAACTGGGAACGGCTCATCTGGCTCGAAATCTTCAACAACAATTACGACAAGGCAATCGAGTCGGGCAAAAAAGCCGTTGAATACGCACCCGACGAGCTGTCGCTATACCAGGCGCTCGGTTTCGCATATTTCAAAAAGGAGGACTACTCCAGCGCAATCGCCACCTACGACACTCTGCTTGTTCGCAACAAGGACATACAGATGGTCGACGAGGCCGACATCCACACTTCTCTCGGCGACATATACCAGCAGATTGGCGACACGGCAAACGCCATAAAAAACTATGAGGCGGCGATAAACATAAACCCAAGCAATTCGCTGACCCTTAACAATTTCGCATATTTTCTATGCACGCATAAGAAAGACCGCATCGACGACGCAGCCAGAATGGCGGAAATGGCGTTGGCGGCCGACCCCGACAACGGCTCGTATCTCGACACCTACGCTTTGGTGCTGTTTCTGAAGCACGACTATAAAAAAGCGTTGGAATTCATTGAGAAAGCCGCCGAGCATCGCGATTCCGACACTGGCAACGCCGAACTTTGGGAGCACTATGGCGACATCCTGTTTATGCTCGGAAAACCGGCGGAGGCTGTGGAGAAATGGAAAGACGCTCTGAAAGACAACCCAGGGTCGAAACTTCTGAAAAAGAAAATTGAAAACAAAACTTACTTCTATGAATAAATCATCAATCATTATAGCGCTGCTTGCCGCAATCTTGGCGATGTCAACATCATGCCGGTCGGCTCAGAAGGCAATGGTGTCGGAAACACGCTCCGGCGAAATCGCGGAATCCGTAGAGGCGGATTGGAGCAATTCCGCCTTCAATCCTCTAACAGTCGCTGCCGCCGCGCCTGAATGGACCGACTTCTCCGCATCGGGCAACATCACGGTTTCCACAACAGGCAGCCTCAGCAGCGCAATCCAGATAAAAATGGTGCGCGGACGCTCCATTTCAATCTCAATCCGTCCGCTGCTCGGAATCGAGATGGGGAAACTGTTTGTCGACAAGGATTCTGTCACGCTGGTCGACAAATACCACAACATCTACGTGCGCGAGTCTGTAAGCCAGTTGCTCGGCAACGGCATCGGACTCTACGCCCTGCAGAATCTGCTGCTGTCGCGCCCGTTCGACCTTACCGACGGCGCAATAAGCGCTTCCAACGCATACCATTTCTCAGCCACCGCGCCCGACAATGAGCGACGCTGGCAGATGCGCCCGGCAAAGGCAAACCAGCTGTTCGGATATTTCTTCGACATGATTGAAAACAACGTGAGCCGGTTCAACGTGACGCTCAACAACGGGCAGCAGTATGCAATGGACTTTTCCGCCTTCAAGCCCGTCGACGGTAAGGTTATCGCAACCAGCATCTCCGCCCATATAGAAATCGGCGGAACAAAGGTGGGAATGGACTTAAAATACACCAAATCCATCCGCTGGAACAGCGGTGTGACCGACTACATCAGAATCCCCGACGGCGCGCAGCGCTACTCTCTGGCTCAATTATTGAAATCCCTCTAAAATATAAATACGAAAAAAAATGATGAAACGATTCCTTTGCATCGCAATCTCCGCCGCTGTCCTGCTTGGCGTTGTGGCTCAACAGCCGGCAATGACCGACATCAAAAAGCAGAAAAAGGAGGCGCAACAGGACATCAAAAAGACTTCCCAAAAGATAAAGGAAAATAAAAACGAGACGGCGAAAACGCTTGCCGACCTCAACCGCATAACGTCTGAAATCGATGCCAGCAACAAAAAAATTGCCGACCTCAATCTGCAGATTGCTGACATCAACGTGCGGATCCACGGTGTAAATCAGGAAATCGAGATGCTTGACTCCACTGTCGGCAGACTGCAGTCAAATTATCTGCGTGCAATAAAGAAAATCCGCATGCACAGGGTTTCAGGAAATAAAATGATGTTTCTGCTTTCTTCCGAATCGTTCCATCAGGCATACCGGCGCATGCGCTACCTCCGCGAGTTTTCAAGATGGAGAGAGGCGCAGACCCGACAAATCAAAGCGGCAAGGCGTAAATTGGAACAGCAGAAACACCAGCTTGTGGCTCTGCAGAATGAACGAAGCAAAACCATCAACACGATAAACTCCACCAAACTTTCGCTCGAGGGAAAACGCGCGGAGCAAAACCGCATCGTGAAGCAACTCAGAGAGGAGAAAGGCGACCTGATGCAGATTCTGCAGGAACAGCAGCGCAAGCTCAACCAACTCGACCAGCAACTCAACCGACTCATAGAGGCGGAGCAGAGGGCTGCGGCGGAACGGGCGAGAGCCGAAGCGGAAAAACGCAGAAAGGCGGAAGAAGAGAAGGCGCGCAAAGCCGAGGAAGCCCGCAAAGCCGAGGAGGCGCGGCTGAAGAAAGAGCGAGAGGAGCGAGAGGCAGAGCTGCGGCGCAACAAGGAGCAGCAACGCCGTGAGGCTGAAAAGAAAAAGAAGGAAGAGCTGAAACGCAAGCAGAAGGAGCTCGAGAAAGAGCAGGAACGTCTGCGCAAGGAGCAGGAACGCATCGACAAGGAGCGTGAAGAGGCGCGCAAACGCGAGGAGCAACGACGCTCACAGCCTGCCGAGTCTGACGAAGACATCCGCATGGACGGCAATTTCGAAAGCAACAAAGGCAAGTTGCCTGTTCCTGTGACGGGCAGCTACCGCATCGTAAAGCGGTTCGGACGCCACAAGCACCCTGTACTTGAATATGTCACCATCGACTCTCCGGGCATCGAAATCGAAGCGGCGGCAAGTGCGACGGCAAGATCTGTTTTTGCCGGAACGGTTACCAACATCTACAAGGTTGACAACGAATACAACTATGTTGTGCTTATCAAGCACGGTTCATACACAACCGTATACGCCGGTCTGAAAACGCTCAACGTGAAGAAAGGCGACTCCGTGAAGGCGGGACAGTCGCTGGGTTCTTTGTTCCCCGATGTCAACGACACGTCGCACGCCGTGCTGCACTTCCAAGTGCGCAAAGGCACAACAAAACTCGACCCTCAAGCTTGGATAAAATAATGCTATGATTGAAATCCGACGATATTCAAACACCGACAAGCCCGTATGGGATGATTTCGTGAAACGGTCGAAAAACGCCACGTTTTTGCACCTGCGCGACTATATGGACTATCACGCAGACCGATTTGCCGATTTCTCGCTGATGGCTTTCAACCATCACGGCAAATTGGCGGCGGTGATGCCTGCCAACATCGTCGGCTCGACGCTGCATTCCCACCAGGGGCTGACCTACGGCGGTTGGCTCACTCCCGTGAAGCATTTCACGGCGGTGACGATGCTTGAGGTGTGGGACGCGATGATGTCGTTTCTCAAAGAGAACGGCATCAGGGCGCTTGTCTACAAAGCCATCCCCTACATCTACCACCGCTACCCTGCCGACGAGGATCTCTACGCTCTATTCCGACATGGCGCGCAGATTGCCGAATGCAACATTTCTACTGCCGTTGCTTTGACAAATCCGGCAAAATACAACGAAAACCAACGGCTGAACGTCAGAAAAGCCAACGAATATGGTCTATGCGTCGCTGAGGCTGACGATTTCTCCGAATTTTGGGAGATTCTGACTCTATGCCTCAAGGACCGTCACAACGCCTCGCCCGTACACTCTTTGGAAGAAATCACACTGCTCAAGAACAGATTTCCGCGCAACATACGCCTGTTCGGCGCATTTTCCGACAACCGGATGGTCGCCGGATGCGTAGTATTCATCGACCATACGACGGCGCATCTGCAATACATTGCAAGCTCGCCCGACGGGATGCGGATGAATGCCATGGCACTAATCCACGACCACTTGATGCATAATGAATTCGCAGAAATGCGCTACTACGATTTAGGCACGAGCAACGAAAATCACGGGCTGGTGCTGAACAACGGACTGATTATTCAAAAATGTGGGTTTGGCGGACGCGGAATCGCCCATCAAATCTACAAAGTGGACATAAAGTGAGCGACAACCGCGTAAACATATCCAGCACCATTCTCCGCGCCATAAAGATGTTTGGGGGTGTGCAGGTGGTCAGCAACATCTGTTCGGTGGTGCTCAACAAACTTGTTGCCGTGTGGATTGGTCCGGCGGGAATGGGGCTGTTCAGCATCTTCAACTCCGCCATCGATATGCTGCGCTCTGGCACGTCGCTCGGCCTGCGCACAAGTGCCGTGCGCGACATCGCAATGGCTCACGGTTCGGGCGACACCAAGGCTCTTAACCGCATTGTCGCCGTCGTGAGGCGGTGGGCGTGGTTCATCAGCATCTTCGGTGCGGTCACGACTATGGCGCTCGCACCGGCTTTGAGCCTATGGTCGTTCGGCTCTACCGATCATCTATGGGACTTCGTGCTGCTGGCATGCGTGCTGCTTTTCAACGGCTTTGCCAACAGTGAGCTTGCAATCCTGCAAGGCCTTGAGAAACTGAAGCGGCTTGCAAACGCATCGCTGCTCGGCACGGTCATGGGACTTGTCCTGTCCATTCCGTTGTTCTACTGGCTGCGGATCGACAGCATCCTCATCTCGTTGATTGTCTACCACGCCTCGCTGCTCGCCGCGGCTTTAATCTACCGCCACAAGGGCTCTGCGAAAGTGACGGTTTCCAACAAGGAGGCTCTGCGCGAAGGCTCGGCATTCGTAAAACTCGGTCTGCTGATGACGCTCAGCGAGTTTATCACCATGCTGTTCAACTACATCTTCTCGGCTTATCTCAACCGCGTTGCCGGCACGGAGATTGTAGGATTCTATCAAGCGGGTTATTCGCTTGTAGGACGCTATTTCGGATTGATTTTCACTGCAATCGGAATGGAGTACTACCCGCGCATCACGCGCGTTTGCCACAGCCGTCTGCGCACTCGCGTATTTGCCTCGCAGGAGGTCAACATCATGATGCTGTGCCTGCTGCCAATCATCTCCATTTTCCTGATTGCAAGGGAACTGATTGTGTCGATTCTCTACAGCGGGGAGTTCCGAGCCATCATCCCCTACATCTCGTTTGCAATCGTGGGCACTGTGATGAGAGCATATTCCTGGTTTCTTGCCATCGTTATCGTGGCGAGGGGCGACGGCAAAATCTACATTGTCACCGAGACGCTGTCGGTGCTCACGGGGTTTGCGCTCAACGTGGCGTGCTATCACCTGTGGGGACTTGCCGGACTCGGTGTGGCATTCTGCCTGTGGTATGCGGCATATTGTCTGATTGTCGGTGTCGTTTATTTCCGCAGCTACGGCTACTCGCTGTCGCGCCAGTCTTCGCTGTTATCGCTCTTCACCCTGGCTTTCTGCGCGGCAATCGTGTTCCTTCTTAACGAAGGATGGCTGTGGGCAGCAATCGCAGCCACAGCCATCATATCCTTGTTTGCCGGCATCCGTCTGCGCCGGCTTGTCAGCCATCGTTAATTCTGCGTGAACGTGAAGTTCTGGTCGCTCGACCGCACGATGTCTTCCTGCGTATCCTGGTCATAAATGAGAATATGGAACGCCAGGTCGTATTTTCCTTTCGCCATGTGCAGCTCATCGTAAGGCATAAACAGGCGGAAGTCGCTGAAGCGCGTGCTGTCGTAGTTAGGCGTGAACGAATCCGGACAGCAAACCTGACCGCCAGTTGTGCCGTAATCGTTGTTGTAGTCCTTCAAAAAGTCGCCTCCCTCATATTTGAAATAAGCGACGCATTTTCCTTCACGTCCCTTCATTCCGTCAACCGTAAACTTCACGTGGATGAGCATTCCCTTCTTGCCGTTCTGCCATTGGTCGTAGTCGACCCACACATTCTCCACATTGCCTGAGAAGCGGCTGGCGCTGGCGTCCTGGGTGATGTCGATGCGCACTTCCTGCGAGCCCGACGTGATTTTCATATAGTCCGAACGGCTGCTGCTTGAGTTGTTTGCCTCGCAACGCAACGTGAACGATGTGCTTGTGCGGTTTTCCACCGAGCACCACGAAGGAATGCCCCAAGTGTCCCACGACGACACTCCGCTCACGGTGAATCGCTCTGTGCCACCCGACGAGGAGAAGTTGGTGCTTACCGATGTCTTTCCGTCCACCTTCAGCGTGCCGTCCGAAATGTTGCCGCTGCCGCTGTAGAGCGTAAAGTTCTGCTGATAGATACGGCTGCCGTTGCGCCACACCTCGAATCGGTATTGGCCCGTTTGGTCGTAGGCGCCGCCGCCCGAACGGCCCCAGCCGCCGATGCCTCTGTAGTGCTCGCCCGGATCTACAGTCATTTCAAACGAGTTGGTATACCCGCTTGGCGATGTGCTGCCCGACATGAGCGTGCCGTCAGGCTTATAGATTTTGTATTTAAACGCCCAGTCCTGCGAGCTTGAATATGTGCTCTTGTAATAGATGCGCGGCATCAGATAATGCACGTCGGCGGCACAAAGACGCTCGCCATAGGCATTAAGCACATTATCGTCGATGTCTTCGTTGCGAAACGACACGCTCGTGATTTTAAACGAGTTTGTCCGCGATGTGGTCGACGGTGTTGACTGACGGCGCGACGGCTGCGTGCTGCTACTGCTGCTCTCATTTATTTTTCGGTTGCAGGCTGCTATACGCGAGTCCAGATTGTTGGTTTTGGGCTTGTCGGGGCACGCTTTGGCTGCGGCAAAACGCTTCTTTGCCTCGGCATAGCGTCCTTGCTTGTAAAGCGACTCTGCCTGTTGAAGATTCTTAGTGTAGCACTGTGCAAAGGCTTCGGTTCCCGTTCCGGCCATCAACAACACAGCAACCGCCACTACAAGGCGTAGTCTAAGCTGTTTGAATTTTGACATCATAGAAATTTCGTGTTAGTTTTTCTAAAGACAGTATTTTTGTATCATTTCCACAAAGTTAGTGTTTTGCAGGCACTTTTCCAATCCTTATTTGATGATTTTTTACTATCTTCGTACAATAAATTTCACTATTATGAAAAAAATACTGTTTTTAATAATGGCTCTAATCGCTTCTTCTCCTCTCGCCACGGCGAAAGACAAGACTGTCGAACTCTGCATTCTCGAGACTTCCGATGTGCATGGCAGTTTCTTCCCTTACGATTTCATCAACCGCACGCCTTGCAAGGGTAGTCTTGCCAGGCTGTCAACCTACGTGAAACGTGAGCGCGAACGCTTCGGTGCCAACCTGCTGCTGCTCGACAACGGCGACATTCTGCAGGGACAGCCTACCGTATACTACTACAATTTCATCGACACGGCTGCAACCCATGTGACGGCGGCGATGATGAACTATCTGCGCTACGATGCGGGGAACATGGGAAACCACGACATGGAGACCGGACATGCGGTCTATGACCGTTGGATTCGCCAATGCAATTTTCCTATTCTCGGCGCAAACATTATCGACACGGCTTCGGGAAAACCGTATCTTCCACCCTACTCGGTTTTCAACCGCGACGGCGTGAAGGTGGCGGTAATTGGTTTTCTTACGCCGTCAATTCCTGCTTGGCTGCCTGAAAACCTGTGGGCTGGACTCCGATTCGACGACATCGAGGAGTCGGCTCGCAAATGGGTGAAGACGGTGCGCGAAAAGGAGAATCCGGATGTTGTGGTAGCAATCATCCACTCCGGACGCGACCACACCCACACAACGGGCAATTGGGTGGAGAATGCCTCTCAGCTGGTTGCCGAGCGCGTGCCGGGTATCGACATCGTGCTGTTCGGTCACGACCACCAGTTCTTCTGCGACTCGGTGAAAAACGCCAACGGCAACGAGGTATGGATGCTGAACCCTGCCAACAAGGCGGAGAAGGTGGCTTCAGCCCACGTGTCGCTGACGCTGCGGAAAGGCAAAGTGGTGAAAAAAGAAATTTCCGGAAGATTGGTCGACATCAGCGCATTGCCTGTCGATGAGGATTTCATGGCGGAATTCAAGCCTCAATACGACACCGTAGACAAGTTCGTCAGCCAGAAAATCGGCTCTATCTCAAAGACAATATCCACTCGCAACGCTTTCTTCGGTCCTTCTGAATTCATCGACCTGACGCACTCGCTGCAACTGGCAATCTCTGGCGCGGAGGTGTCGATGGCGGCGCCGCTGTCGTTCGACTCGAGCATAAAGGAGGGAGACATCCTCGTGAGCGATATGTTCAAACTTTACAAGTATGAGAACATGCTCTACACGATGCGCCTGTCCGGACGTGAGATTAAGAACTATCTGGAAATGTCCTACGACTTGTGGACAAACCGAATGGAAAATGCCGACGGCCACCTGCTCCTGCTGAAAGAAGTGCCTGGCAACGGCGATGACGGTGCGCGTGCGCTGTTCCAGAACTTCAGCTACAACTTCGACTCGGCTGCCGGAATTCGCTACACGGTCGACGTGACCAAGCCACGTGGCGAGAAAATCAACATCCTGTCAATGGCCGACGGAAGTGCGTTCGACATGGACAAGGACTATTCGGTGGCTGTGAATTCTTATCGCGGAAACGGTGGCGGCGGACTGCTGACTGAAGGTGCCGGAATTCCCGTCGAAAAACTGAACGACCGCATCATCAAGGCTACCGACAAGGATTTGCGATTCTATCTTATGGAGTACATCAAAAAAACGGGTGCGATATGCCCCACTACGCTCGACCTATGGAAATTCATTCCAGAAGTGTGGACCGTTCCTGCCGCAAAGCGCGACTACAAACTGCTGTTCAAAGACTGACTCATCTCATTATCATAACCCAAGCGTGGCTACAAAAATGCAGCCACGCTTTTTTTGCCACATAAGGCACAACCAACCGCCGAAATCATATTCCTTGTTTTATACAACCGCTCTTCGGCGGTAGATTATTATTCCTCGACTGACCCCAGGTAGGCAAGCCAACCTGGGGCTATGATATACAACCGCCCTTCGGCGGTTGCCTTCGCCTTCTGATTGCCATCCCCATCGCAAAAACTGCCCCACATCGGCATACGCCAATGGCGCGGTGCATCACCATCGCAAAAACCGCCGAAGTGCGGTTATATATGTTAGCTCGGGGTTGGCTCGCCTACCCCGTGACGTCATGAGCGCACACCGCTACCGCCGAAGTGCGGTTGTATAAAAAAAGGAATGGAACCCAGCATCACGCTGGATTCCATTCCTCAAAAAATCATATACTCCTTATTTTGTCAATTTCAAAACTGTGTTGTCATTGAACTTCAATACGTAGATGCCTTTCGCGAAGTCTGAAGCCTTGATTGTGGCCTTACCTGCAAATGCCTGCTCTGCCACTTTCTGACCTGCTACGTTGTAGACTGCCACTCTGGTTGCCTTCGGGCTCGACACCACGATGTTGCCACCATTGACAAACGCCTTTGTTGCAGACACCGCCAAGTCGCTTACGCCTGCCTCGCTGTGCTGAGCCACATAGAAACGTTTCATCATGCCAAACACTTCAACGTCGAAGTATGAAGATCTTACGTCTGTTCCTTCTGGCAATGCATTGACTGTCACTGTCATCTTGGCTGGCTCTGTGTCTGAACCGTTAGCGAATGACACTGTGTACCAGTCGCCTAAGCCTTCACCTGTCGCTGTCGCGAGGTTTTCACCTTTTGAGTTGACCAAGTTGTAGTAAGAATCAAGGTCAAACGTTTTGCTTTCGCCGGCTGGTTTTGCCTCAAACGCGTCTTCGTCGCTGCGCAACCAGCTGTAGGTAGCGTCAAACGATGCATACAGTCCGGCAGCTGCCGAGCCGTCTTCGAATGAAAGGGCTGTCGTATCAATCATCTTGCGTGTACCGCTGGCATCATTGAAAAATACGTAGACATTGTTTTCCACTTCTTTCGGAGCCGAGTCAAACGCATTTACAAAGTCGAATTCCTCGCCTTCTGCAAGGTTGGCTGAGAATTGGATTACAATTGGATAGTCAACAAACAACTCTGCCTGTGTAGGAAGTCCATCAATTTCTCTCTCAAAATAGAAGACTGCCTTAGGATAAGATTTATCGTCCGCCTTATAAATCTCCGATGGAGAGCAGTAGCCTTCTGCCATTGCTGTAAACGAGCCGTCATCCTCCACCTTATAAACCGTTGCTTTCAACTGCGATTTGTCGGTCAATTTACCGGCTGTGTAATAAACAACTGCATTTGCCGACGACAATGTGTAAGGTGCTGCCGGTTGCGGGATGAACATTCCCATACCTGTAACCTTCATTCCCTCTGTTTTAAGCAATTGGTTCCATGTAGCGTCTGAAGTGGCACCCATACCAAACACACCGTCTCTTGCCAATGAGAACTTCGCTTTTTTACTAACGAGACGGTTTAAGTCGTACATTGCCGCATCAAACGACAGATAACTATCTCCATTCCTAATCATCACAGAACCACCATATTGCACTGCATCATAAAGCTTGGCTGCATCCGAAGTCTTGCTGCCAATCTTGGTCACAAGCGATGGTGCGTCATATTGTGCGAATCCATATTCCGGAGCTTCAAGATTCTTCGACGAGGATGTTGTCTCGTTGCCTTCTTCGTCTGGATATGTCCATGTGCAAGATTCATAGGCTGGTGACACATTTGTCCACTCCAAAGAAGTCTTGTACGGTGCCAACGCCAGATTAAGCACATTGCCGCTTCCATCGCTAAGATTGTATCCTTCAAGAGAAAGGCCAATTGGGAATACTGCGTTTGGTGCAGTAACCGCTGCCGTTGGAGTGGCTTCGCCTACTTTAACGTCATCAAGCATCATTGACTCGCCGTTGATACCATAATAGCGGAATGCTATCTTGATGTTCTTGCCCACATATTTGCTGATATTGACGAGCATTGGGTGATATGGACGTACAAAGCTTCTACCGTCGTCCCACAACTCATCCACTGTATAGCTGCGTGCGTCATCAAGCACATCCCATACTTTTTCCCATGTCTTGCCATCGTCGGTAGTCACAAGTACCTCAAGAATATTGTTTACTGCTGTAAATTTCATTGTCGTCTCATCGAGCAGTGTGAAGCATGGGCTATAGCAAAGCTGGAATGTCAGGTAGTCACCAGTTTTTGGAGTGATTGCCTTGGTGATAAGCCACTCATCCTGCTGCTCTGCAAAAGTTATAGGATCGGCTGTGAAATCTGCCATCGAAACCTGGACACGCTCTACATAAGTGCCGCTATAAGCGGATGTAAAGCCATCGCCTTTTGTCGCTTCCCACACGAGGCATGTGCCTTTGCCTTCTGGAGCAACGTGGGGCGGGTTGGTTTTCGACTCCTGCGACCAGCCTTCCGGAACCCATCCTCGAGAAGTCTGTCCTTCATACGACTCAAAGCCCTCAAAAAGAGTTGCGTTCTCGTCAGCTTTCATTACCGCCGGCGCGTTGATGCGAGATTTTGACTGTGCAATCTTGTCCGACGCCCTCAAACTACGGTTAAGCACTTTGTACAAGTGTCCGTCATTGCCTCTAACAAGGTCAATCGACGAACCGTCCTTCAACTGCTTGCTTGCAACGACATTCGACTTGTCGTTCATTCGCAAGGTCACTGCAGTTTTGCTAAAAACTTGTTGATTCATGCGCTCTGCACGCAATCCTTCTGTCGACATACGCGCCTCTGTGACTTTCGTCGGATTGGCTGCCGTTGCCACACCTGCTGCTAAGACCGCTGCAGAAAAGAGTACCATTTTTCTCATAACCTATATGTATTTTATGAATTTAGTTGCAAATCTAATCTATTTACTTTCATTTTGCAAGTATTTTAGCAATTAATTCGCCTTTTAACGTCTTTTTTTAACACTCTGCTCATTTTTTATAACTCTGTGCAATCCCCACAAGCAGGAAAACCGCCCCACATCGGCATGCGCCATGGCGCGGTGCATCGCCATCGCAAAAAAACCGCCGAAGTGCGGTTATATATGTTAGCACGGGGTTGCTTGCCTACCCCGTGACACGATGAGCGCACATTGCTACCGCCGAAGAGCGGTTGTATAAACACTCACATGCACACCATCATCAACATGCCAAATAGAAACCGCCGAAAAGCGGTTATATACGTTAGCACGGGGTTGGCTTGCCTACCCCGTGACGTCATGTGCGCACACCGCTACCGCCGAAATTATAATCCTTGTTTTATACAACCGCTCTTCGGCGGTAGATTATTATTCCTCGACTGACCCCAGGTAGGCAAGCCAACCTGGGGCTATGATTATACAACCGCCATTCGGCGGTTGCCTTCGCCTTCTGATTGCCATCACCATCGCCCCCCAAAAAACCGCCCCACATCGGTATGCATCAATGGCACGGTGCGTCGCCATCCCAAAAAACCGCCGAAGAGCGGTTATATATGTTAGCTCGGGGTTGGCTTGCCTACCCCGTGACGCCATGAGCGCACACCGCTACCGCCGAAGTGCGGTTGTATAAACGCCCTCTCCTATGGCTCTGCAAAAACAAGCGAAGCCCGGCATCACTGCCGGGCTTCAATATTGCTCCGCCATCACTGGCAGAACAGTGCTACTTAAGGAGCCTATTATTTGGCTACCTTAACTACTGTGTTATCGTTGAATTTAACAACATAAACGCCTTTTGCAAGATCGGCGGCTGGAACTGTTGCCTTGCCTGCGAATGCAGCCTCCGCAACTTTCTGACCTGCGAGGTTGTAAACTGCTACAGATGTTGCATTGTCGCTCTCAACAACGAAGTTGCCGTCTACAACCGACACCTTCGAGTTGGTTGCCTCTACGCCAGCCACTGATGCATTGCCCTGAGTTGCAACAAACACCTCACGGCCACCAATCACAGTTGTGAAGCTAACATCGGCACGACGACCAGAAACGCCCTCTGGAAGAGGATCTGCCTTAAAGTTGAACACTGTGCCTTTTGTTGCATCATAAGACACTGAAATCTCCAACCAGTCAGGGATCTCGTTCTCCACTGCATAATAATCTACAGGTTTTGTTGCATAGTCGTTAAACATAATCAAATTGGTCTCTACTGCAACATCCAAAGAGCCACCATTGTCAGCAAAGTGGTTTGAATTTTTGTCAAAGTCCAGATTGCCCATCAAAGCGTCGACAAACAACACCGGAGCGGAATAAGTATCTTCGAACAGTGCCGAGAATGGAGCCATTTTGTCTCCAAGCAAGAAGTAGCCCACTTCCGCCGGATAAGATGCTGGAATCTCGCCTTTGTCATCAACATAAGGCCAGTTAAAACACATAGACTCAAACGAGATGTCGCTGTTGCCCTTAAAGTTTGTAAAGGCATAGAACAGAGCTGTTTCCGGATAGATTGCCACCTTGCTCAAACCGCCCAGCTCGTCTTCCTCGAAGAATTTGAATGTAACACCATAGAGGTCACTAGCTTTAGGCAGAAGTTTCACATCATCAGCGCCAGCCTTGCCGACAGCCAATTTATCACCAAGTGTTCCGTCATCGTTGACTTTATACACATTGAGTGTCAACTCTGCACCATTTTTAAGGCTTACACCTTTCATAATCATACGGGCTGACTCTACATAGTAAGGAACGGCAGGCTCCTCAAACAAGATTCCGAAGCCATCAACACCCTCCACCAAGCAGTTGCTGCCGAAAGCGAATCTTCCATCTGTCATCCTTGGCGCCCAGTTGCCGCCGAAATGCTGCACTGACAACGAAGGAGGAACGCCTACTGAGTTAACCAAACCGGATATATTTCCTGCCTTTTCAGAAATGCCATAAGGCTGCCATGTCTGCCCATCAGCCACCTTAAGGATAGGTGCTGAAGAGTAAGTCATCGGATAGCTTACAGTCAAGTTCTTGTCGGTTGAAGTGTATGTCTCACCACCGGCATTCGACTTGTCGCCGACACCGTATGTCCACAATGAAGTTGCTTTTCCCGAAGCGTTCAGATAAGACACTTCCGCAAAAGGAGGACAAGCGAACGTCGGCATTACATAGCTTTGATATTCTGCGTCAGCCCCCTCAAAGAAAAGACCCACTTGGTAATACCATGGGCATTTCGTTGCAGCTTTGCCCTTCGTAACGATTCGCGACACTGCGGCAACATTTTTGACATTGTTCACCTTCATCGCAACCGGTGCTGACGTATGGACTGTCATGTCTACCTTTTGTCTGTTGACATCTGCGCAATTAGATTTTACCTCCTGCAAATAGTTCGGAGATGCTGCGCTGGCTGCCAAGGCTGTGCCGAGACCCAACGCAAGGAGTAATGTTTTTTTCATATAAATATATAATTAGTAAATTTATGCTGCAAAAATAATCATTTCAAAGAAAATATGGAAGTAATTCCTATCAAATAATCATTTTTTGCGAATAAAAAACAGCATTTTTCCATTTTTGCCATAAAATTGTCATTTTCTGCGGTGGCACCGAAGTAAAACCGCCGAAGTGCGGTTATATATGTTAGCACGGGATTGGCTTGCCTACCCCGTGACGCCATGTGCGCACACCGCTACCGCCGAAATTATAGTCCTTGTTTTATACAACCGCCATTCGGCGGTAGAATATTATCCCTCGACTGACCCCAGGTAGGCAAGCCAACCTGGGGCTATGATTATACAACCGCCATTCGGCGGTTGCCTCCGCCTTCTAATCGCTATCGCAAAAAAAAACGCCCCACATCGGTATGCATCAATGGCACGGTGCATCGCCATCCCAAAAACCGCCGAAGTGCGGTTATATATGTTAGCACGGGGTTGGCTTGCCTACCCCGTGACACCATGCACACATATACCGCCTAAATTATAATCCTCGTTTTATACAACCGCTCTTCGGCGGTAGATTATTATTCCTCGACCGACCCCAGGTAGGCAAGCCAACCTGGGGCCATGATTATACAACCGCCCTTCGGCGGTTGCCTTCGTCTTCTAATCGCTATCGCAAAAAAACGCCCCACATCAGTATGTACCAACGGCACCGTGCATCGCCGAATGAAAACCGCCGAAGAGCGGTTATATATGTTAGCACGGGGTTGGCTGGCCTACCCCGTGACACCGATGCGCACACCCGCTACCGCCGAAGAGCGGTTGTATAAACACCCACAGAAGCCAACGCTCTGTCCCCCAAAAACAAAGTTTCCGACTGCGAAACCGCAGCCGGAAACTGTTTAGATTTGGATTTTGACTTTCTTAGTTCAATTTTGCTGTAAACGTGTCGTTGCCGTCAGCTTTATTCACGAACTTCATCTGCGCCGGAGAGAACGGAGTCTCTGCTGTAACGCCGTAGCTTCCAGCCATACCTTTGACAAAATCAAGCAGTCCTGGCACATTCTTGCTGTACGACTGCGCATTGCGGTCACCCGAGCCATCGGCTGTATATGTCAATGTTCCGTCGCTTGCCACTGTAGCGTCGAGATAGAACAATGCCACAGATGCCTTGGTTGTGCCAGCCTGAAGCAATTTGACTACCATACAGATTTTTCCAGTCTTTGAGTCATACTGATAACCGAACTCCACTGTACGCTTCTTGGTTGCAGCGCCTTCAACAGCCGCATCGTAGAGCGTTTTTGTCTTTGCGGTCATTGTCTCTGGGTCAATCATCCAGCTTGCACCTGCCATCTTGAAGAGCTGCTCTACAGTAGGCGCGTTGAGCGTCACTGTGCCGTCAGGCGACGTCATCTTGGTGTTTGCCGCATCGATTGCCAAATTCTGAACGCTGAACTTACCATTCTCGCCCTTGAATGGCGACGACAAGCGGATAGTGTTGTCAAGATTTACTATGATACCGCGATAGTAAGTGCGGGATGCCGCCTCGATTTCCGACAAGCCTACCGGAGTAAGCGCCATGACTCCCACGCCGAGACCGTCAACGTCAAACGTCTCATCGCCTGAAGAGAGCGTATAGCCTGAAATCTTGTTGTTGAACAAGCGCGCTGTGTTAGCTTCGATAGCCTTGAAATAGTCAGCCCAGCTGCCGACAGTCTCTGTCGCGCCAGCGGCGTCGGTATATTGTGCTCCCATCGGGAAGCGCACGAGGCGCATGTCGATGCCCGATTTCTTACCCATAACGTATATGGTGTCCTTGTCGGCGCTCATGCCCTTCATTTGGAACTCATAGTCGCCGCCGTGGCCCACCCCGTCGGTTTGTGGAGAAGAGAATTCGTGGAAGATTTCATTGTATGTGTCGAAAGTCAACACAACCGACATATCCTGTACGAAATCGTAAGTCGATGATTCCTCTTTATATACACCACCGGTCGACACGCTGTTGTTGCCGGCGATTGTCACCTTGCCGCTTTTGTCAAACTTCATCACAAACGGATAGCCTTGTTCGGTTTCCGATGCGAAATATTGAAGCACCCAGCCGTTCTCTGAGCCAGAGAGCACCTCGCGGTAGTCGCTTGTCAACTTGTTCAAGCGCTGCGCCGGAGACTGGTCAAAGATATCTTCCTCGGTCTTGAAGCACGAGTTAAGACCAAACAGGCAGGAAACGCTTAATAATATAGCAATTGTTTTTTTCATAATTCTTTGCATTGTTTTTATTGGTTACACCTGTTTTTTTCCTTATTTTCCAGGAACTGGAATGTCGTAAACCTGCTTTCTCAACTCTTTCAACAAGTCGATGCTGTAAGCGTTCTGGCGAGTCTGAACCTCATTGCGGAGCTTGTCGAGGTCGGTTCCCCATGAGTCACGGAGCCAGTTGCGGGCAATTTCCACCTTTTGTGTCAAAATTGCCAAACCGTCTACGCCGTCGTCCTTGCCCTGATAGTTGGATGCCGCCAATTTCTCAAGAGCCGCCCATTCAGCATCAGTCATTGTGATGTAGTTTGAGATGGTCTCTGCAAAGTCCTCACGTGGCTGGCTGCTTGCATAAGGTGTGGTGAAGCCGAGCGAAGCAACTTCAGCTGCATTGCGGTCCTGCCATCCAAGAGCGTCATAGTGACCGTTCGACAATTGGTCGAATTCCTTTGGATAGGTCTTGGTCTGGTGAAGCACGTGGGCAAACTCGTGGTGCATTGTGTGGAAATAACGGTCGTTGAGATCCTTGATGCTGTTCAAGTTCATCGCATTAAGTTTGTAGAGAGAAATCTTGATTCCGCTCTCTGCCAAACCGAGCACCTCTGTGTGGTTGGCGGGGTTGACTGCCGACGAACCGATGAAGTGAAGAATGCGGGGTCCGTATTTCTTCAAGAAGTCCTTATCCGGAACAACGTTGTAGTACACGTCGAACCAATAGTACTTGCAAAGCACTGCCAAATCAACAGAGTTCTCATACTTGGCTGGAACCAAGTTGTAGCTCTTGTCGGTCATCACGTCCTTCATGCGGTAAGTCAACGCGCAGTTGTAAGGCACGCGGAGGCTGTCGTCGCAGAACTTGTCGAGCTGATAAGTCGGCGATGTAGGGTCAAGCTGACCTTCGCTGTCGTCGAAGATGCTGTTCGGATCGAGATCATCGTCGGAGCATGCCGCAAACGTCACACCCATTCCGAGAGCAACAGCTGCTATATAAATATATTTTTTGAAATTCATGATTGTCTGATAATTTAATTGATTATGTTTATCTTACAATTGACAAGTTAAGATTTGCCTTCGTCATTGCCGACTCAGTTATGCCCTTTACCGCACGCGGTGTTGGGGTCAGACCTGCCTGGATTGCCTCGGTTGGAATCTGGAAGGCGCGACGGTCGTCGTCAAGCTTCAACACTTCTGTACGTGTACGGCCAATCTGGTGGGTAATCTCGATGCCGAAACGCTTGATGTCGAACCAACGGGTTCCTGTAAACACCTGGTCGATGCGACGGAAGTGAAGCACACACCAGAGATAAGGCAACTTGTTGTCGTCAAGCGTATACGACGTGTTGCCCGGTGCCGGTTCGCACACTTGCTCGATATTGAGATCCTGAAGGATGTACTGGCGTGGATCCTGACCATTGCTTGTAGCATTTTCCTTGTTGTACCAGTTTTTGATGACTTTAGAAGTCAGCTGCGTCAACGGGTATGAGGCATCTGTGTCGTGCGACTGTGCCCAAATGTTCAAGTCGCTGACTGCTTCATCAATCTTGCCCATGAAGATGCGAGCCTCGGCACGTGTCAACAATGTCTCCTCACCGGTAAACTCTGCGCGGATACGCTTTGGAAAACCAATGCCTGCTACTTTGTCGGTATACTCAAACAACATATACATCCATGACGGCCACATACCATACTCCTGCTTGCTGTTCACGTAAAGGTGATGAGCCATTGTAGGCAGGAAGTTGGTGTCCCAGCATGGTCCATAACCATAAAGGGTGGAGGTTGCCGCGCCGCGGTTGCATGCATAGCGTGCACCGGCAGCGTAGTAGTTGTTACACATTGAGATAAATGCGACTGAGTTGGTCGGAATCAACAAGAAGTTGGACGACGACGACGATGAGTAGAATGTAGTGGCGTCGGAGTTCAACGATGTGAACGATGTTGACCAATAATCCTTACGCATCTTTTCAGCTGGACTCGCACCGAGAGCGGCTGTTGCATACTGCTCTGCCTTCACATAGTCACGCTTGAAAAGATAGAAGCGCGCTGCGAATGCGTTGGCTGCCGTTGTGTTGAAGTGGTAGCGGAGCACTGAATAGTACTGGTCGCTTACGTATTTCAAACCTTCAATAAGGTCTGCCTCAATCTTGTCATAAACCTGAGCTACGGTACCGCGCTCGTAAGCAACCTGCACCTTGTCTTCAGGCTCTGTCGAGTAAGGAATACCCTGGTCTGTTGCGCTGGTTTTGCCATACTGCTTTGAGAACAAGTTGACAAGGATGAAGTGATGGTAAGCGCGGACGAGCAATGCCTCGCCATAGGCGGCGTTCAAACGGTCGGCGTCCTCGCCTGTTGTAAACTTGCCGGCAGCCTTGAACTCCTCTACTTTCTTCAACGCGTGGTTGGCTACGGCGATTGCATGATAGCATCCCTGCCATACAACTGTCGGAGAATCCTGCTTGCTCGACATGTTGGCGTCTTCCCATGCGAAGAACTGGTCGAGAATAGGGTCATTTGAGCCTGTAGCCTCATAAGTCACACCATTCGCATCTGGAGCGTGGTTGTCGACTATGTTGTCCGAACTCAACTCGCACATTGTTGCGTAGTCGTAATTCACATATCCGTCTACGAGCATCAACTGCAATTGCTTCGGATTCTGCGGATCGATACGGTTGTCGGGCAGATGATCAAGAAAATCGCTGCACGATGTGAGTGATACCAATCCAGCAACACCTATATATAATAATTTTTGCAATTTCATAATTCTGTTGTATATTAATTTGTTTTACAATCCTACAAGCTGAAACGAAGAGTGAATGTGAACTGCTTCGGGTTAGGAGTTGCCACACCACCTGTGTTGAAGAATTCCGGATCCTGACCGTTCAACTTCTTGTCGGCGTAAAGCAGACAGAGGTTGGTGGCCTGCACCTTAACCGATGCCGATGAGAAACGAATCTTCTTCAAGAACGATTCCGGAAGGTCGTAAGTCAACGAGATTTCCTTCAGACGGACGAATCCGCCGTCGGCGATACGCTCTGTTGAATAGTTGTAAGCATTGTATGCTCGCGACAATTGTGAGTCAGCGACATACTGACGGTAAGTTGCAATTGCAGGGATGGTTGTGTACATCTCATCGCCCGGAGTCACCCAACGGTTCTTAAACTCGCGTGGCAATGCCTGCATGTCGTCGTAGCTGTATTTGAACACCGGATCCAAACGGATCTTGTTGCCGAACGAGTAAGTCAAGAACACGTTCAAACGGAAGTTTTTCCAACTTACGGTGTTGCCGAATCCACCGGTGATGGTCGGGTCGGTAGGACCTTCGTATACAAGGTGGGTTGCATCGAAGCTCTGGAAGTTCACGTCGGACGTTACAACTTCTCCGTTCTCGTTGATTACCTGAGGAATACCCTGCTCGTTCAAACCAGCAAACTGATAAGAGAACAACGAACGTACCGGATAACCCTGCAATGCGTAACCTGCACCATTTACAAGGTAGATGTTGCTCGAACGCGACTGGAGATCGGTAATCTCACTCTTGGTCTTAGAGAATGTCAAGTCGGTCGACCATTTCCAATCCTTCAATTCTGGGCTAAGGTTGCTGGTTGAAATTGTAACCTCGGCACCATGCGACTTCATCGATGCTACGTTGGCATATTTCATCGACTCACCACCGACACCCGGAGTATAAGTCAAACCAATAAGGTCGAAGTTGTTACGGAAATAGATATCAGCGCTGGCATTGATACGGTTGTTCAAGAAGCCGAGGTCGACACCGAAGTTGAACTCGTGTTTCTTCTCGTAAGTCAGCTCTGAGTTTCCAAGTGTCGAAAGCTCAAGCATAAGCTCTTGGTCGGATGCCGACGGACGCCATGCTGTTCCTGATGTATAAATAGGTGTGGCGTTGGAGATGCTTGATGGTCCGCTGTCGGCTGTAAGCGAGTATGACACACGGGCTGTTGCGTGTGAAAGCACTTTTGGGTCAACTTTCTCTCTGAAGAAGCCTTCCTCGTGTGCGTTCCATGCGCCTGACACGTTCCACGTTGGCAACCAGCGTGAGTTGCGCGACATACCCAACTTGTTGGTTCCCTCATAACGGATTGTTCCGTTGAGCACGTAGCGTGCTTTGTATGAATATGTTGCGTTGGCAAACGCTGCAAAGCTGCGGCGATATGAAGGAGAGATTGCATAGTAAGTGTGACCTTCCTCAATCTGCTGCTTGAAGAGCTTGTAGTCGAGCGAAGGAACGCCGCCGTTGTCGTAGACAAAGCCCCAGCCTTCCCAGCCGATTGACTTACGGTCGGTTGAACTTACTTCCAAACCACCCATCACATTGAAAATGTGGGTGTTGTTCCATGTCTTGTTGTATGTTGCCGTTCCACGGAAGTCATACTGCGACACGGTGTAGGTGTCGTTGTAATAAATACCTCCTTGTGGCATTACAGACACTGGCAATGCGTTTGGATCGTCAGGGTCTGTGTAAAGGAACGAGTTGGAATCGCGGATTGTAGCGTCCTCCGGATCGATACCTGCGCGGTAAGCGTTGGCTTGGTTCGAGTTGTCCTTCACATAGTGCTGCTGAACGCTGCTCTGGTAGCGATATGCTCCCAAAGCGTTGATATCAAGTCCTTTGATTGGCGTCCAGTTCAATTCTGCCTGGAATTTCAAGTCGGTCACATTGATATCGATATAGTTGTTGTCAAGCTCGTTGAAGATATTGAAACTTGTATAGTTGCGAGTGTAGTACTCTGTTGGATCCAATGCGCGCGATGCGTTGATTGCGTAGCTGTACGGGTTGATATCAAAATCGCGGTTCACTGTTCCGTTTACGGCGTCGGTAGAAGAGCTCAATGTTCCAGGAGCTTTCTGCTGACGGTATGAGTCTGATGTCAAAACACTGAATTTCAATGTCGGAGAAATCTGATAAGATGCATTGGCATTGAATGTGTAACGGCGAACGTTGCTCGACAATGTCCATCCCGGATCGTTCATCACTGACAATGATGTGTAGAAGTTACCCTTGTCTGTACCGCCGGCGATGCTGAACGAGTGGTTTTGAAGCACTGCGTTGCTGAACAACAGGTCAAACCAGTCGGTGTTGCGGAACTCTGCCTCACGCAAGTATGCGTTTCTCGCTGCCTGAGTGTTCTCAATTCCGAACTTACCGTTGGCATAAGAGGCAATCAGCTGATACATCTTACCATAAACACCTGATGTCGACGCTTTTGCCAAGTTGGCAAACTCAAGCCATCCTTTCTGCTCCATCTCGCGATAGATGCCCATCTGCTCCTGTGAGTTGCTGATGTTGAACTCTGAATAGTGAGGTTTCAAGCGGGTGGTCAACTCTCCTGTATAGCTTACGCGTGTATGGCCTGCCTTACCTTTCTTTGTCGTTACGACAATCACACCTGCCATGGCGCGGGCACCATAGATTGAGGTTGCTGAACCGTCCTTAAGAATCTGGAAACTCTCGATATCGTCTGAGTTAAGACCTGCGATTGCAGAAGAAATCAATGTCACGGCGTCGCCCGATGAAAGGTCGTCGGCTGACACCTCTACTGCGTCTTCCATAACAACTCCGTCGACTACCCACAACGGCTTGCTGGCGCCATAGATTGATGTCGCACCACGCACGCGGATTTTTGGAGCTGTACCGAAGGTTCCCGACACGTTCTGCACCGACACACCGGCTGAACGGCCTTCAAGTGAACGAGATACGTCGCTCACACCATCCAGCTTTGCCTTGTCGGCTGAAATCTGAGTCGTTGCTCCGGTAAAGATTCGTTTGTCCACTTTAGACATACCTGTTACAACGACCTCTTTCAATGTCTGCGAATCTGAATCGAGTACGATTGTGAGAGGTTTGGAAGAGGCTTTCACTTCCTTCGCCTTCATACCTACATAGGTAACAACGATGCGAGAATCGTAAGAAGGAAGAGTCAGCGTAAACGCACCGTCTACGTCGGTTGCGACTCCATTAGACGTACGCCCTTTCTCTACCACTGTGGCTCCAATGATAGGGTCGTTCGTCCCGGCTTCTACCACGATGCCTGTCACAGTCACGTCAGCGTATGCCGACAAACTGAGCAATGACATCAAAGCCATCATGACAAATTTCTTTAGTCTCATAAATCTTTTAAACAATTATATAAAACACACAATAAATATTTCTTTTCTGTTCCTTTTCCCGGCAATTACAATCTATTACCGGAGCGAAAGCTTCCTTTGTTAAATCTTCTTAGCGAAATTAAGATAAGACGGCACTATTTGCCCGTTTTTATTATCACTTTTTTCTAATCAAAACGCTAATTTATCTCTTTTTATATTCAAATTATCGCTTTCTGTAGCACTTTGCTAAGTTACAACCGATTTTCCGTCCGTGCAAGTTTTCTTTCACTATTTTTTACTTTCCTAAAGGTTGGAAATGTTTATTAATTTTATGTTATACAACATACTTGTATAACACTCTAAAAATCAATTCTCTATATTCAACCGCCGTCCGCACGTGGCAACCGACATGAGTTCCAGTCACTTATTTCGTTTTGGTCAATATGTCGCTTTTTGCCGGCTTCCGCCGCTTGTCAGCACAAAATACTGAACTAAAAGTTTGCTTTTTAAACTTATTTTTACTGACAAATTTTCAGATTTTTCCTTTTTTATCTTCACATTTGCCACAATTTTCAATCATCATAGAGTGTTAATCAACAGTGTTAAATTTAACATTTACGCATTTTTCACTCTATTTCAGACGCGCCAACACATAAATCACACTCTATCAATACAATAACAATTTAGCACCTCTAATTACAATCTAAAACCTGTTCAGGCGGCATTTGCTTTCGTTTATTTTTCTGAGCAAAAATTTTCCCCTTTTTACAATCCGCCTTTTTTACACTGGCACAGCAACATACTCCATCAAAACCACATTTTTAACTCGTTGAGATTTTCGTAAAAAAGAGAAACGCGGCCAGCAAGCCGAATCACGGCATTCTGGTCGCGTTTTGTCTATATGCGTATTTTACCTACTTCACAACTATCAAGAAATAATTTTTCTTGCCTCGCTGCACAAGCAGATACTTGTCGTTAAGCAAATCTTTTGTTGTCACCTCCTGGTCGAACGCCGCAAGCTTTTCCTTGTTGAGCGAAACACCGCCACCCTGGGTCAACTTGCGCATCTCGCCTTTAGATGCAAAAATCTTGGCATGCTCGGCAAAAAGGTCAACCGCCTTGACTCCGCCGGCAACCACGTCGCGCGACACCTCAAACTGAGGCACTCCCTCAAACACCGCGAGGAATGTGTCTTCATCAAGTTTATGGAGAGCGTCGGCTGTGGCATTGCCGAAGAGGATGTTTGACGCCTCTACCGCCGACTCATAATCTGCCTCGGAGTGAACCATCACTGTCACCTCTTTTGCCAAACGCTTCTGGAGCAGACGCAGATGAGGAGCCTGAAGATGCTCTGCAACCAACGCCTCTACCTCCTCACGGCTGAGGAATGTGAAGATTTTTATGTAGCGTTGGGCATCGTCGTCGCTGACGTTGAGCCAGAACTGATAGAATTTGTAAGGCGATGTGTAGCGCGGGTCAAGCCATACGTTGCCCGACTCTGTCTTGCCAAACTTGCCTCCATCGGCTTTCGTGATGAGCGGACATGTGAGGGCGAAAGCATCTCCGCCGTTCGTGCGGCGTATCAACTCGGTTCCTGTGGTGATGTTGCCCCATTGGTCGCTGCCGCCCATCTGGAGTTTGCAGTTCTTTGTCTCGTAAAGGTGCAGGAAGTCATAACCCTGGAGCAGCTGATAAGTAAACTCGGTGAACGACAATCCGTCGCGGGCCTCGCCGTTCAAACGACGCTTCACGCTGTCTTTCGCCATCATATAGTTCACTGTGATATGCTTGCCCACCTCGCGCGCGAAGTCGAGGAACGAGAATTCCTTCATCCAGTCATAGTTGTTGACCAACTCGGCTGCGTTGGGAGCGTCGCTGTCGAAATCCAAGAATTTAGACAGCTGCTTCTTGATGCAGTCCTGGTTGTGACGAAGCACTTCCTCTGTCAACAGATTGCGCTCTGCCGACTTTCCCGACGGGTCGCCGATCATACCTGTTGCTCCGCCGATAAGCGCCAACGGCTTGTGGCCGCAACGCTGGAAGTGGCGCAAAATCATTACGCTCACCAAATGTCCGATGTGCAGAGAGTCTGCCGTTGGGTCGATGCCGACATAGGCAGTTGTCATCTCTTTCTGCAATTGCTCTTCTGTGCCCGGCATCATGTCGTGCACCATACCGCGCCATTTTAGTTCTTCAACGAAATTATTCATCGATATATGTTTTTTTATTTGTTTTCTTATTGATTTGCAAAAGTACTACTTTTCAACGGGATTTCCCAATCGGCTACCATTTCTTAAGGTAGTAGGTATAGGTCTTGCCGTCAGGCCCCACATATTCAAGCACCTTGTCGCTGCCTTTGTGCGACACAAGGCGGAAAACCATCTGTTTCTCAACATAAACATGCAACTTATTGTAGTCCGGAAGGCGTGATTGGTCTATTTCCGTATTCATCTCAATCGATATGCAGCCTTTTTTTTCCGAATCTTCCCATCGTCCGTACCATGTTATGCCGCCCTGTGTGCCTACCCCAAACACCGCTCCTTGGAATGCAAAAAACACATTGCCTTTATAGTCTGCGTCATCCTGCCCATCTATAGTCACACGCTCCACCTTCCACAAACCAAACCAATGTCCGATATGGCCGTTGTTCTGCACGCAGCCCGACATGGCAAGCATCGCCACAAAAGCAAATATTATAGTTAACTTCTTCATTTCCTATCGTTTGAAAATATCAAATAATCCATTATATTTCACACTGAGAAGCACTCCGAAATTGTCACCGCCGGCAAGCTCTCCCTTGTCAAACGCCAACTGTCCGTTAAGCGTCAGCCCTTTCACCTGCTTGAAATGGTATGTTCCCTCAAGCATAAACGACGTGTTGTCGACCACCGACAAACGAGGATTGCCATACGAGCCCCACGATTTACGATAGTTCACGAGCAGACGATATTCAAGCGGTGCATAAATATTGCCGCTCACACCGAGTTGGAATCCTCTGACTCGGTTGTCATAAATGCGGTTTTCTCCACGTCGGTCATAGATTGTAGACGGGATAAACATTGTGCCTTGCGACATACCGAAATTACTGTAAGGGTTGCAACGGAAATTCTGATAATAACTGTCGCCGCCTGTAACTTGATCGGTGAACTTCGTGTCCTTATGGTCGTGCGGCGCCCAATGCATTGGCCCGCTTTGGTTGGTGAAGTCTACATACTCCAGAACCGCGCCATTGACAATTCCCTTTTTCGCATTCTTATATTCCAAACCCCAGATGCCGTCGAAACCGTTCATCCAACCGATGCCCGACCCGTCTTCAAACGGCTTTTGGAAAAACGCTTTAATCTCACTGTTGTCTTTCAGTCGATAGCGCGCCACGAAGTCCCATGAGCCAAGCGTGTTGCCATAATGATAGGAAGCATCGCCCGGATTGCTTCCGCCCTCCGATGCAAAAAACGCTCTAACAAAGTCTTTCCACGTTGTGTCATAGCGATCCTCTTTGGCTTTCACTTTTCCCTCACCGCTGTCATAGCTATAGGACGTGGCAGTGCCACCGAATTCCGTCACCATCTGCATGCCGACAGTAACCGAGAACGGCTTCGACGGCTTGGTACGGAAATAGCACCGCTTATAGTTATAATATTCGCCCGTGTTGATAAAGCCATTATAGTAGTTGAAATGGTCTTCAAACCAATCGTCCTGCATGTAGTAGCCATAGGCTATCTCGCCCTGTATCTGCACCCATCCGTTGGTAAACGGAATGTTTTGAAAATCGACAAATCCGGCACGCACCTGCGGAAGCGGACGGGCGTTGTTCGACTGCGTGTAGTCGCCCACTCCGAGACTGTCGTTCATCAATGGCGACGTGCGCTCTTTCATGCCCACCGACAAATACACTCCGCGATACTTCACCTCTCCATAAAGCTGCTGCAACCATATTGCATTGGGATGATGCCCCTGCACTGCCGGTGTATTGACGGCTTGGTCATACTGCGTATATTTCGACTGATAACCTCCCACAAGGTCGGCACCGAAACCATAGCTGAACCTCTCGCTCAAGTCAAAATCCTTCAGCGCCTTGACGCGAAGCTCAACCGCCTTTGGCTGCGTAAGCGTCCCGCCACGGTTGGCCATCATAAAATATGGCGCAAAGTCGCCGCTGCCGGCATTCGCGCTCACAGAGCCTTCAACCTGCAATGGCGCTTCCGCCGATGCCACTCCGATAGCCGAAAACGCTACAAGCGTGGCAATGATTGATTTCTTATTCATTATTTATTGCTTTCTGTTTCGTGAATAGTCTCTCATTCTTCTCACCAGTTCCTGCCGATACTCAATGAATCGGTGATAGAACGTGCGGATATGACGCATTTTCTTGTCCTCATAGATGTCGGATATCGCAAAAAAGATACCCGTTTCCTCAACGTCGCCAAACTCATCATTGATTGCCGTGCCGAGCACAAGCATCTTCGGCGACAGATTCATATAGGAGTTGACAAGCGGCGGGATATTGATGCCATGGCTCCGGATATGGCTGTTGAGAATCTTATAGTCCTCGCGGAATGTCGACCCTGTGAAGATGTGACGCATCTTGTCTTCGTCGATGCGAGCATCGAGAGGATGCAACGGATACACGAGGCGGTCGTTGTCGTGAAAATATTTGTCAAGAAAATACAGGATCATGTTGCGGCATTCGTGAGGATAACTTGGATACATCGTCATCTTGCCGAAAAAATACTTCAGATTCGGATAGACCACCGTAAGCGCGCCGAGTCCGTCCCACAGGTTGTCGAGCGCATAGAGTGCCTTGACGCCTGCCTTGGTCGACTGGTATTCCACCGACACAAACGAGCGCCCAAGCTCAAGCGTGTACGGAAGTTTCTCTTTCAAAAACTCCTGTGAGTAGCCAAACATGTGCGACATCGCTATCCGCGGCACTCCGTTCTTGTCCATCTTCATATTCTCACCAAGAAGGAAACGATAGCCACCTATGATTTCCTCCGCCTCCGGATTCCACACAATCAGCTGCTGGCACGGCTCCTCCATCGTGTCAAACTCATCGATATCGGCGCTCTTGCCTGTGCCGCCCCCCGACGTGCGGAACGCTATCTCGCGCAAACGACCTATCTCCCACATCACGTTGGGAGAGTTATGGGCATCGACAATGTAGATTTCATTGTGCCCTTTATTTGTGCTTCGGAGAAAACGCGCCTCCGTCAGCTCCATCTTCAACAGGCTCTTATGAACCGGAGCTATGATGCTGTCTACTTTCATTTTCTATTGCTCGTCTGCCATACCATACACTTTATCCTTCACTATTTCTGCCCACTCGCCACTGCGGCGGGCGGAGGTGAAGGTGGTCCAGGGGATAGGCTTGCCTACACGTATTTCAAATTTCGACCCTCGATTCTTAACCATCTCGCTGGGCAGAAGAATCAACTCTATGTTGAACTTGATGCCCAACTTCTTGCGGAATTTTGCAAATTTATAAAAAAATCTTGAATTAAGACCGCTAAAATATACAGGAATGACGTCTCGATGCGTTTCCACGCTCTTGGCGACAAACGATTTCTTCCATTCAAGGTCGCGAACGCGGCCGTCGTCTCCCTCTCGGGAACACAGTCCGGCTGGGAAAGTGCCTATCTGGAAATCGCCGGCATAGGCTGCGTCGACTGCCCGCATCGACTCGCGCGATTGGCTGCCGTATTTGTTGATTGGCAAAAACACGTTGTCGAGCGGCTTCACTGCCATCAGCACATCGTTGACAAGAAAACGCAGGTGGTCGTCGCCGTAACGCTTCCCGAGAAACGCTATCAGACCGATACCGTCAAGCCCGCCGAGAGGATGATTGGACACAAATACAAACCTGCCGGAAGCGGGGATATTCTCCTCGCCCATCACGCTAACGCTCACGCCGAGCGTCTGCAACGCGCCTTCCGCGAAAGCGCTGCCTGTCTTGCCTCGGTTTTCGCAAAGCACTCGGTTGAGCTCGTCCTGACGAATCAGGCGGGCAAGCCAACGGTAAACGAATCCTGGTATCCAGCGCGATGCCTTTGGCAACTTGCCGGATATGGCTTCCCGTATGTCGATTTTCACTACTTTGTCTTCCATTATCACCGATTTTCATTACAAAGGTAACTTATGTGGCTTTCATATCCAACTATCAATGGCGTTTCAAGCCTTCTCATAGGAATTTTTCACTATCTTTGCGCTTATGAAATACTTTCTTATCGCTGGCGAAGCATCGGGCGACCTGCATGCCGGACGCCTGATCAAAGCTATTCGCAAAAACGACGACAACGCCTCGTTTGCATTCTTCGGAGGCGACTGTATGGAGCATGCCGCAGGATGCCGTCCCATAACACACTACAAGGAGATGGCTTTTATGGCGTTCTCCGAGGTGCTGCGCCATCTGCCAACAATCCTCGGCAACATGAAACGGGCAAAGAAGGCGATTGCCGAATTCCGCCCCGACGCACTTATTCTCATCGACTACCCGTCGTTCAATCTGAAAATAGCTAAATACGCGTTCAATATCGGAATCCCGGCCTACTACTACATCTCTCCGAAAGTATGGGCATGGAAGGAATGGCGCGTAAAGTCGATAAAGAAATACGTCAAGAAAGTTTTCTCTATACTGCCGTTCGAAACTGAATTTTTCGCACGCCACGACTACCATGTGGACTATGTGGGCAACCCAACAGCCAACGAGATAGCGGAGGCGATGCTGACAATGCCGTCAAAAGAGGAATTCTTCCGCGCCAACGGGCTTGACAACGACAGACCGACCGTTGCACTGCTACCGGGGTCGCGGCTTGGAGAAATCCGCAACAACCTTCCGCTCATGGCTGAAGCCGCAAGCCGGTTTCCAAACGTGCAGGCCATTGTGGCAGGCGCGCCTAATGTCGACAGTGGCTTTTACGAGTCGGTGGTGCCAGGAATGAAGATAATCTACGACGCTGCCTATCCGCTGCTCGCCCACTCCCAAGCCGCATTGGTGACATCGGGAACGGCGACTCTTGAGACCGCAGCAATCGGCACACCGCAGGTGGTATGCTACAGGGCAAACGGCTCAAAACTGTCATACAAGCTGTTTGAACACATTCTGAAAGTGAGATTCGTGTCGTTGCCAAACCTTATCGCCGACAAAGAAGTGGTGCCCGAACTGCTGCTCCACCTATGCAACCCCGACAACATCGCCGCCCACCTCGCGCCGTTGCTTGCCGACAGCCCTGAACGGAGCGCTATGCTCGATGGCTACAAAACCGTCAGACAGCGCCTCGGCTCTAACGACAGCGCCGAAACTGCCGCTCGCCAGCTAATCGCCGACCTGAAATAACTTTTCACTGAAATATAACAGCCAAGCCGGGCGGTGACAGATGTCGCCGCCCGGCTTGGCTGTTGGAGCGGTAGACGAGGCTCGAACTCGCGACCCTCAGCTTGGGAAGCTGATGCTCTACCAACTGAGCTACTACCGCATTTTCTATCGCAAAGGTAGGCACTTTGAGGCGAAATGCCAAAGAAAAAGATACGGAATTTGCAGATGTGACGGAAAATTGCGAAATTCGCAGAAAATTTGTATATTAGGATGATTACGCAAGAACAATTAAAAGAGACAGAAGAACGCATGTTGGCGTTGAGGAGGTATCTTTGACGTCGACTCGAAGAAAATAGAAGTCGAAGAAGAGGAACTGCGCACGCACGTGCCCAATTTCTGGGACGACCAGAAGGCGGCGGAGAAGCAGATGCGCAAAGTGAAGGAATTGCACTACTGGATTGACAGCTACGAGGATATAGAAAAGATGGTCAACGAGCTCAAACTGGGGTTTGATTTCGTGAAGGAGGGTCTGGTCACTGAGCAGGAACTCGACGAGATGTATCAGAAGACCATCGAACGCTTTGAAGACGTGGAACTGCGCAACATGCTGCGACGCGAGGAGGACAAACTCGGCGCAGTCCTGAAAATAAATTCGGGCGCGGGCGGAACGGAGAGCCAGGACTGGGCGCAGATGTTGATGCGTATGTATCTGCGATGGTGCGAGAAGCATAGCTACAAGACGTCGATCGTACACCTTGTAGAGGGCGACGAAGCAGGCATCAAGTCGGTCACCATACAGGTGGAGGGCGACTTGGCTTACGGATACCTGAAGAGCGAAAACGGTGTGCACCGGCTGGTGCGCGTGTCGCCTTTCAACGCGCAGGGAAAGCGCATGACGTCGTTTGCTTCGGTGTTTGTCACTCCGCTTGTAGATGATTCAATCGAAGTGAAAATCAATCCCGCCGACATCACTTGGGACACGTTCCGAAGCGGTGGTGCCGGAGGTCAGAACGTAAACAAGGTGGAGACGGGCGTGCGGTTGCGCTACAACTACAAGGACCCTGACACCGGTGAGATGCGCGAGATTCTCATCGAGAACACCGAGACGCGCTCGCAGCTCGACAACCGCGAGAATGCGATGCGACTTCTGCGGTCACAACTCTACGACATGGAACTGCAACGCCGAATGGCGGAACAGGCGAAAATCGAAGCCGGAAAGAAGAAAATCGAATGGGGCTCGCAGATACGCAGCTACGTGTTTGACGACCGCCGCGTGAAGGACCATCGCACTGGCTGGCAGACAAGCGACGTGAACGGGGTGATGGACGGCGACATCGACGGATTCATCAAGGCTTATTTAATGGAATTTGCAAGTAACGAATAGCATACTATAATTATGGCAGGCTCAAACTTTATAGACTACGTCAAAATCCTTTGCCGAAGCGGCAAAGGCGGTGCCGGCTCATGCCATTTCCATCGCGCTAAATACGTGCCGAAAGGCGGCCCCGACGGTGGAAACGGCGGACGTGGCGGACATATCATTCTGCGTGGCAACCGCAACCTGTGGACGCTGCTCCACCTGAAATATCAACGGCACATTTTCGCCACCGACGGACAGCCGGGCGGAGAATGCCGCAGCTTTGGAAAGGACGGAGAGGACAAGATTATCGAAGTGCCGTGCGGAACGGCGGTTTACGACGCTGAGAACGGCAAATTCCTCTGCGAGGTGACCGACGACGGGCAGGAAGTGAAGCTGCTCAGAGGCGGACGCGGAGGTCTTGGCAACTGGAATTTCAAATCTGCCACCAACCGCACTCCGCGCTATGCGCAACCTGGCGAACCTGCCATCGAAAAATCGATTATCCTCGAGCTGAAACTTCTTGCCGATGTCGGACTTGTCGGTTTCCCGAATGCGGGCAAATCAACCCTGCTGTCTGCAATATCGGCGGCAAAGCCTAAGATTGCCGACTATCCGTTTACGACTCTCGAGCCAAACCTCGGCATCGTGGGATATCGCGGAGCGCAGTCGTTTGTAATGGCCGACATTCCCGGCATCATTGAGGGTGCAAGCGAGGGCAAAGGTCTCGGACTGCGGTTCCTGCGACACATCGAGCGCAATGCCGTGCTGCTGTTCATAATTCCTGCCGACGCCGACGATATCTGCCGCGAATATGAGGTACTGCTCAACGAGCTGGAACGCTTCAACCCCGATTTGGCCGACAAGGGACGCGTGCTTGCCATCACAAAATGCGACATGCTCGACGACGAGCTGATTGCAGAGATGCAGCAACACCTTCCGAAAGGCGTGGAAACGGTGTTTATATCATCGGTAGCAGGACTGGGACTGGCGGAGCTGAAAGACGTGTTGTGGCGCACCATCAACGATGAAGACAACCGCATCCCGACGCGCATCACGCACCGCGACCTCGACATCACGCACCGCGTGCAGGAGGAAGACAACTTCGTGATTGAGCAGGAAGGCGGTGACGACACGGAGGAAGAGACTTGGGACGTTGAATGGCCTGACGAATATTGGGAAGAGGATTTCAAAGATGATTAGCCAACTTCACTTCAATCATAATGTCGGCAGCATCGACGCTTTTTCAACAGAGCGCGGCGCTGCCGACTGCTTTTCGCCCTACTCCGAGTTCAACTGCTGCGGATATACGGGCGACAACCCAGCGCACGTCGATGATTGCCTCAAGCGCCTGCGCACTCTGCTCGGCACAGAGCACATCGTCACGGCGCGGCAAACCCACAGCACCAACGTCGCCGTTATCGACAGCGTTCCGCCGACTCCACCGACCGATGTCGACGCGCTTGTCACACGACTCCCGAATGTAGCAATAGGCGTGTTCACCGCCGATTGCGTGCCTATATTGCTGTGCGAGCCTAAGAGCGGGCTGATTGCCGCTGTCCACGCCGGTTGGAAGGGCTCCGTGAAAGGGATCGTGGCAAATGCCATAGAAACGATGGTCGATGAAGGCGCCGACAGATGCGGAATAGAGGCTGTGGTGGGGGCATCAATCTGCCAACGCTGCTTTGAGGTGGGCGACGAAGTGGTGGATGAATTTGCCAAACGAGCCTTCTCTCTCAACGACATCGTATGGCGAAACCCAGTCACCGGTAAAGCCCATATAGATCTGGCGGAAGCCAACCGCTGGCTTATGGAAAGCGCCGGCGTCCCAAATGCCAACATCTCGTTGTCGGGGTTATGCACCAAATGCGAGCCTCAACGGTTTTTCTCCGCCAGGACATTGGGCATCAACTCCGGACGGATTCTCTCGGCAATCATTCGCCGGCAATAACGCCGAGCGACTTGCGGAAGGCCTTCGGCGACATTCCGAGCATTCTTTTCACATATTTGCCGAAAAACGACAGATTGGGGAATCCGAGTTCGTTGGATATTTCCTTGCGCTCTTGTCGGGATTATGGAGCAGGAGGCGCACATCGTCGATGATGCATCGGTTGATGACCTCTAATGCCTGCATCACGGCATCTTGATGTCGGCAGGAGGAAACTTGGACGAAAGCGCCATGCCGCGACACTCGAAATCGAGCGACACACTGCTCTTTTCAACAATTATATGTGGCTTGCACACAAACATCTTGCCGGCATCGACACGATAGTCCACCCCGTTGATGTCAAGTGAGCCATGCCCGTTAAGACACACAAGCAACACGAAAAATTTGAGTCTAAACGGCTGCATCTGACTGTACTCTCCTATCTGCGAAAAAGCGAGATGTCATCTTTATACGACAAGTCTTCAATATTGCCTAATCTCTCCGACGCCATTGTCATTCCTTTGCCCATAGCTGAATTTATTTGATGCAAAGTAGCGCATTTTTTCCAATACTCACGCTATCGGAATGAATTTGGAAGTGTTCCATATTTCCGCTATTCCATTTTATCGGAATTTTAGACCACTATTTTCCCTCCGCAAGCCAGACTCCGAAAATCACAGCGGCAGAACCCACAAGAGCCACCGCAGAAACGTGTTCACCAAGTATCAGAAACGCTGCAACAAAAGTTGCTACAGCATTGAAATTTATATAGTTGGACGCGCGCACCATTCCCAAATGGCGCACCACGGCATTCCACAGAGTGAAGCAAAGCATCGACGCCACAAGTCCGAGAAACAGGATATTGAAAAACACCGTCGGGACCAGCAACTGTTCGAAACGGAAACTCACTGGGTGGAAAAACGGCACCCACACAGCCATGGAGAGCAGTCCGTAGCCAAACACCTTGCGCGAAATGAACACATTGTCATAACGTTGCGACAGCTTTTTGACAAGCAAACTGTAGACAGCCCACGACAGCGCCGCTGAAAACGTAAGAGCGGTGCCACAAGGATTGAACGCTGCGAAGTCACCGCCGTTCCACAAAATAACGACAACGCCTGCCATAGCGACTACAGAGCCGAGAATCACGCGTTCCGGACGCTTTGTGCGTTCCGAACGGAACACCGCCATTCCCACAAGCGTGGCAAGCAGCGGCGTGACACTGATAAGGATTGCCACATTGGTGGCCTGCATCATGCCGAGCGCAGTGTTTTCCGTGATAAAATACACAGAGCCTCCCGTCAGTCCAGCGGCAATCATCCTCATCTCGTCGGCAAACGTGTAGGCAAAAAGCCGACGAGGCGCCATAAACAAAACGCAGATATAAGCAAGTGCGAATCGGTAGATGAATATTTCCGTGGGCGTCAGTCCGTTGCTGATAAGCGTTTTGGTCGACACAAATGTGGTACCCCACACGCACACTATGCACAACGCAAGCAGATGAAACAAATATAATGGTTTCTGTTTAGTCATATATGCTGATATAAATTGTTGTAATAAAAAATGGCAGCTGCAAATGCAACCGCCATTTTATGCTTGTTGTTCCTGGGTCAACCCAAGGCGCTGATTAATTGTTGCCAGCGTCCAATGGTTGAACATTGATAAACTTGCGACCGCCTTTACCTTCTGTAAAGTTGACTGTACCGTCTACCAACGCAAACAATGTGTGGTCCTTACCCATGCCAACATTCAAACCCGGATGGTGAACTGTGCCACGTTGACGTTTGATGATGTTGCCTGCTTTAGCAAATTGACCACCGAAGATTTTGACGCCCAATCGTTTGCTTTCCGATTCACGTCCGTTCTTAGAACTACCTACACCTTTTTTATGTGCCATTTCTTTAAACTTTTAGTGGTTATGCAACTACGTCTTTAATCTCTACTTGGGTGAAGCATTGGCGATGACCGTTCAAACGGCGATAGCCTTTGCGACGTTTCTTCTTGAATACAAGAACCTTGTCACCTTTCACGAGGGGACGTTTCACCTCGCAAACAACTTTTGCTCCTTCTACGGTAGGAGCACCAACTTTAACGTCACCGTCGGCATCAATCAAGAGAACCTTGTCGAAATCGATTGAATCGCCTTCTTTTACGTTCTCGCCGAGATAGTGGACATACAAGTACTTGCCGGCTTCTGCCTTGAACTGCTGTCCCTGAATTTCTACAATTGCGTACATTTAAAATAGAAACTTTAACAATTATGTCCGTGAGGCGGACGCGCACCTGCGCTTCTCTTCTCTGAGCCTTTTCGGAATTAGCGCACAAAATTACTCTTTTATTTCGTAACCCGCAAATATTCCGACAATTATTTCTCTACATCCAAAATTTTTCCGTCAATAAACGGGGCCGACAGAAAAACCTGATTGAAAAAAATCGTAGTGCCAGACATTCTCATGCCTGGCACCACTGGATTTCTATAAAAATGGGGAATGTTGAGTATTACTTAGTCTGGATTACAAGGAAATTCGATTTTTCCCAGAACTTCTTTGCATCCTTAATCTTTATCACCACTGTTCCGCCAACCGTCTCCATCGAGTATGATCCAGCTGGATGTGATGTCTTCAGCTCCGCCTTCTTGGCGTAAGTCTTCACTTCTGTGAGCTTGCGCTTGTCGGCTTTTGTGAAGTAAGAGCGGTCGAAATCGCCCTCCATGGTCTTTGTCTTGCCCAAGAATTTCTTTTCCAGAATCTTGTGTTCTTTAAGCTCCTTGTTGCTTCCGCAAACATAGTAGCAGATGTTGAGTTCGTCGGTGACCTTGTCGGCACGCTGTGTCTCTGCGTTGCGCTCCTCTGTCACGGTCGACACTTGTGTGTTCAAATCTTCCACATTCTTGTTCAAATCTGAGATTTTCACATTCGCATCTGCCAATGCTGCCTCAAGCTGCTGAATTTTTTGCGACTGCTCATCAATGAGTTGCTTCTGCGACTCTATGGTTTTCTGCAATTTTGCAGAATATCCGTTTGAGCTTTTCAACTTGCTCTCAAGTTCCTCCAGCGCCTGCTTGCGTGCGTCAAGCTCCTGACGGAGGGCGTTGATGTTGGCTATGATTTCCTGACGCTTGTCGGGAGTGTCCTTGAAATCGCCGCTCACAAGGATGTTTTCCATACGGTTCACCTCGAGAAGGTTCTGGCTGATGTCGCCAATAAGGTTCATCAAGCTGTCGCGCTGTCCCTCAACTTTCGAGATGTCGGGTTGCGTAGTGTCGGCAAGAGCGTCTTTTTGCTCTTTGTTGCCGTTGCATGCCACGAGCGCACCTGTAAGCGCAAGGGCGAGAATCATCATCTTCTTCATAGTAAATTCTGTTTTTTTTCGGTTTTAAAATGTGCGTACTTATCTCTTTTGCCGGCGCTTTTTTCTTCTTTCTTGCCCGACACTACTATAACAATCTCTCCTCGCGGTTCGTTCACGGAAAAATGTTCACAAAGTTCAGAAAGGGTGCCGCGGCAGGTCTCTTCGTGCAGTTTTGAGATTTCACGGCTGACGCTTGCCTCTCGGTCCTGGCCAAAGGCTTCTGCCAACTGTGTCAGGGTTTTAACCAAGCGGAGCGGTGATTCGTAGAACACGATTGTGCGAGGTTCTACGCTCAATTCGGCAAGGCGTGTGGAACGGCCTTTTTTTTGTGGCAAAAATCCCTCAAAGCAGAATTTGTCGCATGGCAGGCCGCTGTCGACAAGCGCGGGAACAAAGGCTGTGGCGCCGGGAAGGCACTCCACTTTGACGCCCACACGACGGCATTCGCGCACAAGCATAAAACCGGGGTCGGAGATGGCCGGAGTGCCGGCATCCGACACAAGGGCTATGCGCTCTCCGCCTTTCAAACGCTGGGCTATGCCTGCCGCCGTCTCATGCTCGTTGAATTTATGATGGCTCTGCATACGTGTCTCGATGCCGAAATGCTTCATCAGCACTCCACTGGTGCGTGTGTCCTCGGCAAGAATAACGTCTACTTCCTTGAGCACGTTCACCGCTCTGACGGTCATATCGTCAAGGTTGCCTACCGGCGTCGGCACCACATAGAGTATGCCGGCTTCCGCTGTGGGTTTCTGTGCCATCGCTATAGAAAATGATTTTTTATTATCGCCATAAATTCTTTCACGTCGTCCGACTCGCGATCCCATCCAAGATCGCCATAGAAATAATCTTCCGCCTCGTCAAACGAATGCATTGCCTCCACCATATGGAGAGCGTCGGTCATCTCTGCGGCACTGTTGCCGAAAAGTTCACGGCGGAAACGGAATGTGTCGTTGAGCGAGAACGCTGATTTAAGGTCTTTCGAACGGCTGCGCTGCAGTTTTTCGTCAAGACGCAGAGGCTCGCTGTCGTCGGATGCCTTTTCATTCGCTTCTGTCTCTTCTTCTATATTATCCTCTGCCTCGACGTCTTCAGTTTCATCCGCAACGTTCGGTGTCTCCGCGTCGGGTTCTGCGGTAGGTTCTGCGGTGGGTTCATCGTCAAGCACGAGCTCGACCATAGGCTCCTGCTCATTGTCATATTCGCCGTCGGCAACTTGCTCTGCCGTCACTTCCGCCACGTCTTCCTCCGGCTCTGGTTCCGGCTCTTCGCTTTCAAGCGCGTCCGCCACCGGCTCTTCGCTTACGGCATCGGCCACGTCGTTCTCCACCATACAGGCGTCTTCCTGCGTTTCTTCGCCCTCATCGCCTTCTCTCTCGCCAAGCAGCATCTGCAACCTGTCGAGTTTCTCTCCTATTGCCGTAAACACATATTCCGGAGTGTCGGCGCCACGATTGTCGGCGAGGAGCAGAAGTCCCTCGAGTTCGTAAGCCTCGGCAATCATTTTTCTTATGTCGGTTTTCATAATTGAGGAGTATTTTGTCGTTTGTCAATAGTGTTCTGATAAGCCTCAAACATTCCCACCATCAGCCGTTCTATCGATGATTTAAGTTGTTCGTAGGAGCAGTGGAAATTGTTTGTAAGCAGCACTACGGAGTAGCGCGGACGCTCGGCGGGGTAATAGCCTGCATAGCATCTCACGCCGGTCATGCTGCCCGACTTCAATGCGATATTTCCCGACAGGCACGTGCCTTTTAGCAGGTTGCGCACCGTTCCGTCAACGCCGCATCGTGGCAGCAATGTCGGGAAAAGGTCGCCGGTCTGCCAGTCGAGTGCGGCCGAGCGCAGCACGCTTGCCAGAAACAGAGGTGTCATCCGGTTTGTGCGGCTCAATCCGCTGCCGTCATAGAGAGTCACATTGTCCATGTTGATGCCCCATTGTTCTACTATCTTGGTCACTGCCTTCTCGCCATACTCACGCTTCGGATCGCCGTAGATGCTCTCGCCCAATTTGCGCTGCACCGACTCGGCATACATGTTGTCGCTGCGGAAAAGCAACGATTTCAGAATCTCTGGCAGCACCGGCGACTCGTACGACAGGATTTGCATGGCATCGCTGTCGCTTGCACTCACCTTTTTTCCTTCAACGGGGATGCCCTCGCTCTCGAGTGTCTCTCTCACATCGGCACACAAGCCTACGGCTGGATGCGGCATCGTGGTGACCACTTCTATCGGCTCCTGCATGCGGCGCATAGCTCCGCTAAGCGTGATTCGGCTGTTGTTTTTCTTGCGTTGCACGATAGGGCTGAATCTGCCGCGATTCACCACCATCATCCGGTTGTCTATCTGTATCGAACGTAGATGCGGCACGGTGTCGACCACAAGGGCGCGACCGCTCGATGTGTCGATAATCAGCGAGAACAGATTGTCGTTGTAGTTTATCGAATGCACTCCCGCGCCATAGTCTTCCGTCACGTCGGCGTCGAGCCAATCTTTGGGCACGGCGTTGTGCGGCTGTATCTTTTCCTCCGAGCGGACGTTGCCTTTGATAGCTTTTATGCCCCACAGTTTGATGTTTTCAACAGCGGCGGAGACAAAGGTTTCGCGGTCGGGGAAATGCTTGGAGTCAAGCGTCGGGTCAATGCCGCCCTCGATGACAATGTCGCCGTTGAGCGTTCCGTTTTTGTCGATAGTGCCTGTATATTTCAGACGCGTGCGGAAATGGAAGTTCTGGGTGAGCTGCTTCAAAGCAGCCGACGATGTGACAATTTTCATCACCGACGCCGGTATCATTTGGCGCTCAAGATTGTAGGACGCAACTGGTGTGCCTGTACGCAAATCCATGACACAAATACCCACCGTTGCTCCCGACATGGCACGGCTCGACACAAACTGCCTGATGGCTGAATCCATTTTCACAGAAAGCGAGTCGACGGTGGTGTCGACAACGCTGTCTGACGCCGTCACGGCTTTCATCGGTTGTCTGTCGGCAAATCCGACAGACAGCAGTAAGATTATCAGAATGATATGCTTAATCCGCTTCATTTTTATTTTCTTTTCCCATTATTTTAACATTCAAAGTTAAACATAAATCACAGGAATTGGCGGTGTGTGCTGACTTCTTTTACCGAATTAACATTGTTTAACCAGTCACTGTTGTCGTGTAACTATTCAGCGATAGCACTGCACCCTTAATCCACGATTAAAATATACAGCAGAAAGACCTATAAAAAGACAAAAATAAAGAGTCTGTATTTCTTGCGTATGTGAGATATTTTTCGTCCCTTTACACCTATGAAAGAGCAAGTTGCGGACATATCAAAAGTGCTGCAAGACATGACTGCAGAGATGAGGTTGATGCGTGAAACCATCGATCAGCAATATGCTGAGATTGCCAATCTGAACCGTAACATAGAAGCTCTTAATCGTCAAATACGCAAGAAGGACGAGACAATCGCCAAAAGAAATGCACAGCCTGCCATTGAGAAAATCAAGGAATATATTATGTCGTCAAGTGTTGTCGGTTTCGACGAGAGCGGATGCTATTGCAACAAGCGCCTTGACTGGGCATGGATAGCGCAGACTGTTTATTACACCTTGCTCTTTCGGGCTGATGGCAGAAGTTCAAAAGTATTGACGGACAAGTTTTGCGACAGTCTGGAACGAATGACAGCCGTAACAGACCGCCATAGCGCATACTTTGCGCTTCATTTCCTGAACCATCAAGTTTGCATGGCACACCTGCTGCGAGAGTTGCAGTATCTGTCAGAATTGAACGACAAGCAGGATTGGCCCGACAAGATAGCAAGCTTGTTCCGTGAAGCCATACATGAGAGGAATTCGAACCCATCTGCGATAATACCCAAGGCATCGTGGCTGGAACGCTTAGACAACCTGCTCAAACTGAATATCTGCAATTTCGGCAAGAAGTTTGAAACATTCAAAAAGGGTCTGATAAAATGCCGTGACTACATCTTCAATTTCCTTGAAGACCCAATGATACCATCTGACAATAATGGAAGTGAGCGTGGAATACGTAAGTTGAAAATCAAGTTGAAGAACTCCTGTACATTCCGCTCTGATTTTGGAGCTGACGCATTTCTCGAATTACATTCAATCGTTGAAACTGCCAAGAAACACAACAAGACTCCGTTCAATGCAATTCAAGCCTTATTTTGAGGCTTGAAAACTTGTCATGCCCTATCGCTGAATAGTTACATTTGATTTGAGACAGCTTAATCTTCCTCAATTATGAAAAAAGTGATTTAATTTTGCGAAAACGACATGATTTGACGTTTTTAAGTGCCAACTTTGCAATATGAATCAAAATATGGGGCGGCTAATCCGCTATATACTCATAATTAACAAGCTCTCAGGCAAGGGAAGATACATTCCGGCTGACGAACTGATACAATATCTTAACATACAGATGGAAGTCCGTGGTTATGATATTGGCATAAGCCTACGCACACTCCAGCGAGACTTCAAGGATATTGAGGAAATGTTTGATATTGTAATCAAGAAAAAGAGGGATATTGGTTACTACATAGTAGATACCTACGAATCACCCACTTGCGACTACAATAGCTTACTGATGAATTTCGATCTTCTTACATCCGTCAGTTACGAATCCCGGTCGGCAGGATATATTCTGCCAGAGCATCACCGCCCTAAGGGAAGCGACAATATGCCGCTTCTTATTGCGTCGATTAAAAATTGCAGTGTTGTCTCATTCGACTATTGTCTTGTAAGAAAAGGCTGCCGATTAATTCATAAGAAAGTAAAGCCACATTTTCTTAAAGAGTCATTGGGCTTGTGGTATCTACTCGCACTCGATGAGAATGGGAAGCTGAAATGTTATGGCATTGACCGGATCAGCAATCTTGAAGAATCAGAAGAGAAATTTGAACGTGATTCCAATATTGAAATCGGAACACTGTTCAATCATAGCTATGGAATTTGGGATGACCCCTCAATTCCTGTCGAATATGTCGAGCTGTCATACTCACCACTGGACGGGAGTTTTCTGAAAGCAATGCCACTGCATACTTCTCAGCAAATCCTTATAGACAATGAGGATGAGTTCAGAATAAGCCTGAACATAAAGATAACTAACGATTTTGTAATGGCTTTGCTTTCCCGAAGCACATCACTGACAGTTATCAAGCCCGAAAGCCTGCGCAATCGGGTGGCGGAAATTTACCATAACGCGTTAAAACGAAACTCATAAATCATATCAACATGAATGAAATCAATGAATATACCGAAATCGGCTTCGATGGCTTCGTAAAAGTAAGCGACCTTAGAAATACCAATTCAGCAATACCGTCTGCCGAAGGCGTGTATATCGTGGTACGCCGTGACGAAAAAGGTCCGGAGTTTCTTGCCGTTGGCACCGGAGGACATTTCAAGGGCAAGAATCCGAATGTGGCAATCGAGATTCTTAAAGACAAAGTTGTCAAAGGGAGTCAGGTCATGTATATAGGCAAGGCTACCGACCTTCGGAAACGTATCAGTCAACTTCTAAGATTCGGTGCCGGGGCGAATGTGGGTCATTGGGGCGGCAGGTATTTGTGGCAACTGTCTGATGCCGACAATCTTCTAGTGGCCTGGAAAGAAACACCGGGCGAAAATCCTGAACAAGTGGAAAAGATTATGCTCGCCGAGTATCATAACCGTCATGGTGCATTGCCATTCGCAAACCTCAAAATATAAGTCCCTATGAGAAGTTTCTCGTCACTTGTTCATGATGCCCTTTTCCCATCGACAAGGGTCTATCATGATGAAAACGGTAATTATCGTGGTACAAGTACGGATATCACACCTTGGATGTTGCTCCTTGGTCGTATATGGGGGATACTCCTTTGGCTCTATATAATCCTGATGCCTCTTCTCGCTCCGGTGTATTTTGTTTTCGCCCATTGGTTCTGTAGAAAATACGATGCGGAATTTACAAAAGAAGACCCCAAAGGATGGCCCAGTGAGAAGAAAGAAATATTGAAAAATCACCGTAATATACTGATTGGCTGGATTATATTCATGGCATGGGGATATTTCTCTGACTGGGGAGGTGATGATTTGCCATACAAATACACTCAACCAAGTGAAACATGGAAAGAATCAACATGGAATCCGGAACATCCGGAACATCCGGAATTATATGAAGACCCATATAAAGAATACAAAAATTACAAGTAAATAATTATCAATATGACAGAACGCAATTCAAAGACAGTTTTTACCGGTGAGGAACTAAGGAAAATAATATCCTTAGTCTCCGAACTTGAAAATTCCGAGCGTAACAAACAGAAGGGCATCAGACAACGAATCCGCAACATCGGCCTTTATTGGGATGAGGTTGGTCGTGGAATGTCCTATACAGTTTCCAATTTACAACGATTATTTGAAGATGGCACTCTTTCCCTTGACGATAAAACAATGGATGAGTTGTCCAAGATAAAGGCAGACTCTTCCGACAATCAGTCGAAAGCATCGGAGAACGCGTCACTGCGATTCCCTGTGGAAATGAAAGGGAGGAAAAAGTCTGATGAATACTATATTATCGATTTATGCGACGAGATTCTTGGGCTGACAGCTTTACGTCAATATCGGTTTGACTTTTTACGTGGTGACCGTGGTACTCCACTTCCGGTGGATGCGTATTATCCAGACCTGAAACTGGTAATTGAATATAACGAGAGCCAGCATACAGTTTCCACTCCATTTTTTGACAACAGACTTACTGTGAGTGGAGTGTCGCGAGGTGAACAACGACGTATCTATGACATGCGCCGTAGAGAGGTGTTGCCAAAACATGGAATCAAATTGGTAACAATATCATATTCTGACTTTGGAGCCACAAAGAGGTTGGCTCGTGAAAAAATAGACGATATGACTGTTATCAGAAATATACTCTATGATGCTGGTATCATAAATAAATAAATAGAGAACAATTTGCAACCTCAATAATCCGTAACTATTCAGCGATGGCACTGCACCCTTAATCTACGATTGAAATATACAGCAGAAAGACCTATAAAAAGACAAAATAAAGTGTCTATATTTCTTGCGTATGTGAGATATTTTTCGCACCTTTATACCTATGAAAGAGCAAGTTGCGGATATATCAACCCACACAAGCGAAAGACGCCGACCCCATTGTGGAGCCGGCGTCTTTCGCTTGTCTTTCTTCGCGTTGTTCTACCTATTCAAGCACCAGAGTGGCGCGTGCAGGGAACGCCATACGCGGAGCTATGGTCACTGTCTCGCCGGTAATCACGTCGCGGAAGGTGTCACCAGTACGCATGATTTCGGCATAGCGGCTCATGTCGACGTCTGCAAGAGGTTCGTCGGTGCCGTTCATCATCACGATGAAGCGGCGGTCACCGTTGGTGCGCTCATAGACATAGAGCTGGTTGGACGGCATGAAATGGCGCAAAGTGCCTGCCGACACGGCTTTGTTGCCTTGGCGCCAATGGAGCAGACGGCTCATGAAGTTGAACGCGTCGCGCTGAAGAGGGGTACGCCCGTCGGCGGTAAACACCGATACGCTGTCGCCGGGGAATCCGCCGGGCATATCGAGGCGCACATAGCCGTCGGTCACCGCCTTGGTACCGTGCATCAGCACTTCTGTGCCATAGTATATCTGAGGGATGCCGCGGGTGGTCAGAAGAAACGCCTGTGCCTGTTTCCAGCGGGCAAGGTCAGACGGCTCCTCTAAGAGAAAACGGTCTGTGTCGTGGTTGTCGTAGAACGTCAGCAACCTGCTGCAGTCGGCATACAGCATGTCGAGAGCAAGGTGGTTAAACAGGCGGTTGAGTCCGTCGCTTCCTGATTTTGTCTGTTCTCCAAACGCTTGCTGCGCCATCAGACACAACGGGAAATCCATCACCGTTGGCAATTCTGTATTGACTGGGTTCAACTTGTTGCCGCGTTGCATATACGCAATGCTCGCCTCGTTTTCAAGCCAGCTTTCTCCCACAATATTGAACAGCGGATACTCGCGTGCCACAGCACGGTTCCAGCGTGCCATTGCTTCCATGTCGGCATACGGATAGGTATCCATACGGATGCCGTTGATTCCGGCATACTCAATCCACCAGATGGAGTTTTGGATAAGATATGTCATCAAGTGGGGGTTGCGCTGATTGAGGTCGGGCATACCCGACACAAACCATCCGTCGACGGTGTGCTTGAAGTCGTATTGGCTCACATACGGATCATGCACCGTGTTAAGCCGGAAGTTGGTGAGCAGCAACGAGTCGACGGCGGCATTTCTCTTGCCTGTCAAATTTGCCTGTTGCACGCTTCTGATGCCGTCGGCTGTCGGCTGGGCATTAAGCCAGTCGTGGCTGGGAAGGTCGTAGAGCCACGGATGGTAGAGTCCGCAGTGATTGAAAATCATGTCCATAACCACTTTGATGCCGCGGCTGTGGCATTCTGAAATCAAGCGGCGGTAGTCGTCGTTGCTTCCGAAGCGCGGATCCACACGGTAATAGTCGGTGGTGGCATAACCGTGATAGCAGCCGCCGGGCATATCGTTCTCAAGCACAGGAGTGAGCCACACTGCCGTGACGCCCAGTTCCTCAAGATAATCGAGATGGTCGGAGATGCCTTTCAGCGTGCCGCCGTGGCGCGCGCCCGGGTTCGTCCGGTCTATGCGGTAGTCGAAATTGGTAGACTGATGCTTCACGTCGCCGCCGTCGGCAAAGCGGTCGGGCATCATCAGGTAAAGCACGTCGGAAGAGTCGAAACCCTCGTGACTTGCTCCGTCGCCTTGACGGGCAAGCAACTCATATTGCTTCTTGATTTTTCGCTTGCCGCTGGCAAACGTTATGTCGACAGTGCCAGGTTTGGCGTCGCTGCCGATGGTGAGATACAGAAACTGATAGTTCGGGCTGTCGAGACGCGCAACGGAGTCAAGGCTCACTCCCGGGCAGTCGACCGACGGCACAGCGTCGCGTATGTCCTCGCCCGTAACCATTATCTGCAGCTGCTGGTTTTCCATCCCTGTCCACCACATCGGCGGGTCCATGCGGTCGACAGCAGTTTTTGCGTTGGTTGTCATTGCGCCGGCCAAAAGAAGTCCGGCAACAAGAAAGATTTTTTTCATCATAGGTAATTGAGTTTTTGTTTTTCCGCCATAAATTTACGACTTATTTGCCATGTAAATCACATTTTTGTGCATTTTTATGCCCTATTTGCAACTTTTTGGCTTTACCCCTATCCCTCTTCAATTAATAAAAATTTGGGTTTAAGGAAGCATATGCTTTGATTTGTAGCCTAAGAAGCGTGTTTAGCAACAAGTCTATCGACCGGGTTACTGCTAAGGTTAAACTGCATGAGTGGCATCTGAAGGTATCAGCTTGTACGTTGCGTGAAGTAAAGGCTGCAAGGGACGCCATCAAGTACAAGGAAGAAGAAGTACTAAACTACGTCATAAGCAGATCAACCAATGCTCCTGCAGAATCTCTTAACTCTAAGTTGAAAGGCTTTAGAGCACAACTACGCGGTGTGCAGGATTTACCTTTCTTTATGTTCAGAGCGTCTATGATCTTTGGATAACATGATTATATTGCCACGGACTTATGCAACTGTGCCCGAATTTCATAATAGGAAATATACCACCAAAAGATGTGAGTTTCTCGGATTTTATTTGTATTTTTGCTATGCCTGATGAGGTTTTGTTTGATTATTACAGCAACACTAAATTAAGTGAATCCTCTGACATAGCAAAATCCTGGGCAATTTTTTGTTTTTCAGGACATTATAAAAGTTAGAATTTATAGTGTTGCGGAATTAAGGAAACCGTAAACAATGGACTACGAAGATTTAGACCAATATAACGGAGACACCATACATGACATGTATGTGGACTCGGACTATGAGATAAATATAGGCGAGCTTCCCAAAGTGTTCGACGAAGCCGCCTTCGATGAATTTATTGACAATCTTAACGACTGAGATTAAGTGTACGAAAATCTATTTCGCACATATGAGTCAACTTCGCAGCGGAATTAAAAATTAACTGAATATCCCTAGTTAATAATCAACATAATAACCGACAAAATTTATTTTTTGTCATCTACTAAACAATTAAAGCAAAAAAATGACAGTCTCTATCCATCCATACAAAGGTTACCTTAACACCGTTTTTCATATTCATGCCACTGGAATTGCCCCAGTGAAATATCGTGTCATGCGTAAAACCGAGGCAGAAGATGTCGAAGTGATGGATGGCAATGTGAAACCAAACGAGCCTCACACATTACAGGTTCCTATACCAGGTGAGTTCTCAATAGAGTGCCCAGATGGAACCTCAATTCCTTTTACCGTTGAAGACGGTTATAAATATGGCGGTGGTAGATTCAAACAAGCATTTGTTTTTGACAATTGCTCATGGCTGTTTGTTGTCATGCATGACCGCACATATTTTTATAACCGAGAAAACAAAGTTGCCTATGTTGAGTCTATCTCTCCCGATGAGATTTCCGAGATATCAAGTGACTATGTAATCTTCAGTAACAAAGGGCAAGAGGAACGTACTATCTATTCCTTAACCGAACAAAAGCCCATTCTTTGTATCAAGAATATTGTACTTACAAATTCTGAAGTCGTCATATGGCAGGAGCAGGAGAAAGAAAACGATGAAATTACAATAGTGATTTACTCTCTTAAATCGAAAAACGAAATTCATCGATTTGATATTGATAACTTTATGAAAGATGAAGGCAATGAACGTCTTATCTATAGTAACGATAATCAAGTTTACAGTGTTGCATTACACGATAATCTTGAGATAGAGCCTGTCCTTAACACTGGTAAAGAGACTATTGTTGCTCTTGTCGCTCCAAACTTAGTTGTTTGTTATAGGTCTGTAAGCTATGGCAAATTCGTAACCATCTACGATATTAACAAGAAAAAATGTATCAAAAATCTTGAAATCAATGGTCATTTATCAAAGGTCGGAGATACTGAAATCATCGACGTTTGGAATCGACAACAAAAAATCAAGAATTTCAACAAAATTGAAGCTGAAATACCCGAAGCGATAATTTCAGCAGACTTCATTGAGCTCGAATTTTATCCATGTGAATGGGATGTATTTTATACGAAAAAGCACATACACCTGGAGAATTCCAAGCCGTATCCCAACTTGGACAGGAAAGAAGAAATTCATCTTCACTCATTCAACAGTGATTTGAATCAACTTCTTAAAGATACTTTTGAACATTTCTTGTCTATACACGATACGGTTTGCCTGTATAATTTCAAAGAGTCCTTTGTACGCAATAAATCATATGGCGCTGCCGGCTATTTAGAAGGTGGACGTATCTATGAAAGTCGAGGACGTGTGGTAAGATACGTTGAAAAAAAACTTTATACACTAAGCCGCAACGGATACTGGGATAATGAAAGAGGTGTTGATTTAAGCTTTGATTACTTTGATAATTTCAGACTTCTTGAAAACAAAGAAACCAAGCAGATTTTGACTGTAAATGGAATCAACCTATCAAAATTTAAGAGTGTAGCTTATCCAAATGATCCTCTCAAACGGGTTTTGAGGACGTCAGAATATTTCGTACTCCCCGGTGCGCGTTTCTTGAAACGAAATATCGGCACTTTGCCTTCGTGTATGTCTGAAAATCTAAAGTTTGGTTTAGATGTTAAGGATGATAAAGTGCTTCTTTATTCTTTTAGTGGAGAAGACATCATATCAGAAGAAATATTGTCCGATATTTTCGATTATTCAAAATTCAGAGATGTCTTGCTCAGCGAGGATGGCAAGAGTATTATGCACCGAGACAACGAAGAATCCATAATAATGGATATTGCCACCGGCAAATCTGAATCCTATGAGAACGTTTCTTTCGTTAAGCAGGTAAATGGCATCCGCCCTTTATTTGACTCCCCGAGTTCCTTACAACCCCGACTTATCAATCCCGTTACCGGACAGCCGATTGATTGCAACGCAATGTCTCAGTTTCAATTTATTTCCCCCGACGGAAGTCTTTATGCAGACACCCGTCTTAAGGAATATATTGAATACTATTGGCATGAAGATAACACCACTCTTTCGCACAAAGAGTATAATCGTCTAATGACTAAATATCAATATCCTTGGCAAGAGAAAAAAGACTCAGAAGCATGGCGCAAAGTCAAGGAGCTGAGAAGGCAGCTTGTGCTTGAACATTTCGATTTTCTTAATGAAAGGTTTCCCAAACTGCTTCATGGAGATAAAACTGGGAAAAAGTGGGAGACGATAGTCTTGGACGAACAAAATACTTTTGGTACAAAAGGGTTTCTCAATCGCCTTATTGGAACAAAGGGGATTGCCTATATCAGACGTTCTTCAAACGATACTGAAGTTGCTAAAATCGAATTAGGCGAACCGCTGAGCTATATTAATTATGTGTCTTTTTCTTATGATTCAAGATACGTTGCACTCGCTGGATATAGGCGCGACGGATATTCCTCATGGGGAGGTTTGTTCCTCATATATGATTTAAAAAAGGAAAAAACAATCGTCTTCCAAAATACAAATCGTGCGGTTTGGCTTACGTCCTTTTCAAAAGAGAATGCCTTGGCTTCTTACACAAGCGACCGACCCGTTTACATTCCTTGCCACAAACGAAAGTGAATATGATAATGATTTCAAATCCATGCTAATAGAAAGACGCAATTTTTTGACTTTCTCTCCCGATGGCATTTATTTTGCGTTATCTGAGCAAGGATATGTTTCTAAGTATGACAAGTATGGCAATGTAAATCCCGGGTGGGGACACCAACCGTCTTCCTTGGTTGAAGTTAGACTTACAAATCAAGCAACTATTGAAGGTCTGAGATTTTCCGACATTTCAGATCAAGGCATCGCAGATGTGGCAACCAAAGCAGCCAGTGTTGCCTCAGTTTCATTCTCTAATGACAATAAACGGCTTATGATGGTCGGTAATGATGGTGTTGTTATAATTCGTAATTTACATTTGAACGACAATGCCGGCCAATAAGAATGCGATGACGCGCTATGCGCTGCTTGATCATTTACTTCAAGACAGACGTCATAACTGGTCTATCAAAGATATGACCGAGTATCTTAACGAGCATCTTTCAGATTATGGTCAAGAGTCTGTAACTAAACGAACTGTAGAACTGGATATAAATTACCTTGAATGGAATAGTCCCTTCGATATTGAATTTGAACGATTCAAGGTTGATGCTCCCACAGAGTCCGGCGATGGGGTGTATAAGAAACTATGCCTACGTTATGCAGACCCCACATTCTCTATATTCCATAAGGCATTGTCGGATGATGAGCGTTCATTGTTGGCATCAGTCCTTTCAACGCTTGGCAGCTTCAGTGGGCAACCAAACTTTGAATGGTTGGAAGACCTTGCTGAAAGGCTCAATATTAAAGCACAACCGGAAATCATCTCGATGTCAAAGAACATCTCTGATAATTCGACATTGCTCGCTGAACTTTACCGGGCAATCAGCAGTAAGGCAGTTATTACGCTATTCTATCACACTTTCAGTGACGATAGTCAGAGGTCGGTAGAATTGTCACCGTATCTTCTGAAAGAATACAATAATCGTTGGTACTTGCTTGCAAGTCCTTTTGACAGTAACCGTATACTTTCTTTCGCTCTTGATAGGATAGATAGGGTGGAATATACGTCCGGTAACAAATTCAAAGAACCCATAGAGGACTTTACCGAGCGTTTTGAGGACATTGTCGGTATTACCTTCTATGAAGATAAACCCGTAGAGCGTATCTTGTTTTGGGTGTCTGACCGTTCTAAAAACTATGTCAGCACTAAACCCATTCACGGCTCTCAGAGACACCTCTCTGCTACCGACCAAGACAATTTGCATACTCAATATCCTCAGCTCCCTTGCGGAGACTTCTTCACCATAGACTGTATCGAAAACTACGAACTTATCAGAGAACTGTCTTCCTTTGGTGCTGAACTTATAGTCCTATCACCAGAGTATATATCTAACAAGGTGTACCGTGTCGCCAAGGAAATGACCGACCGATATTCTTCAATATTGCGTTGATGCCCGAAGAAAGATTTCGCACATGTGTCATAACTTTGCATCGTCAAACAAAAACAACACGATTATGGAAGACGAATACTACGACGATTACGAAGACAACTACGGTTCACACTATGGCGAATATGCAGGGACATATGCCCAAGACATAGCCGGTTTATCCGATGATGTAATCAACGATGCTTTTGATGGCGAGCCGGATGCCTACTGGAACATCGACTAAATAGTTCAGCAGAGCGAACAAAGAGTTCGCAGACATTTAGTATCTTTGCATTTACAAAACGAACATTGACATAGCGGGTCGAAGCAGACATTTTGAAAATGCCCGACGAATTGCCGGGTACTTCTCCCTCCGGGGAGACTTCCAATGGTCAATTGGCTTCTGTGCGATTACCGTGTCTACTTGCGGTGCAGTGGCTCCTCATCCGACAAGTCAATCGCTTTGAATGTACAGATTTAACAATCAATGATTATGAAATCTGTATTATGAAGGTCTTACAGACATAAAGAAAACAACGCTTCGGCTCGCCACGTCATTTTTTTCAAAACTTCAAACTGAATGGATAAACAAACAGTCATAAACAAGGCACAAGACCTTGAAACCAGGCACGATCTCCTTAATCTACTAAATGAGATTAAGGCAGACATGCTTGGCTCTGCTGCCTATCCATTCTCAATGAAGAAGTTGCTCATCCTTTGCAACCCTAAAAATGATGGGGATAAGAAGCAAGAGCGTTACCGCACATTCTCTATTCCAAAGAAATCAGGCGGAGAACGAACAATTAGTGCGCCTTGTGGCAACCTCAAATGGATGCAGCTATGCCTTAATGAGATTTTCAAGGCACTCTATACGTCATCACCTTATGCAATGGGGTTCGCTGAGGGACGCTCTATCGTTGACAATGCCCGGATGCACACCAATCAGAACTATGTATTCAACATAGATTTGAAAGACTTCTTCCCAAGCATTGACCAAACACGAGTTTGGAAACGTCTCCAACTCGCTCCATTCAACTTCAACCCTAAAATTGCATCAATCATTGCCGGTCTCTGCTCTATGCGTACAATTCGCTATCGCGAAAACCTGCCGTTTGAGGAAGCCTTTGTGCTTCCTCAGGGCGCACCAACTTCACCACTGCTTACAAACGCTATCTGCGACACTCTTGACCGCAGACTTCATGGACTCGCCAAGCGGTTTGGATTACATTATTCACGCTATGCCGATGACATAACGTTCAGCTCGATGCACAATGTATATCAGCCGGGTAGCGACTTTCGAAAAGAACTTGAACGCATAATCTTCGACCAACGTTTTACAATCAATGCCAAGAAGACACGCCTTCAGCATTGCTCAGTGCGACAAGAAGTGACCGGCATAACTGTTGGTCAGAAATTGAACGTCACACGCAAATATGTAAAAGATGTTCGGGCTATCTTACATATTTGGGAGAAGTATGGCATCAATGCCGCATACGCAACCTTTTATCCTCGCTACAAGAGCGAGAAATGCCAACTTCATCGTGGTGAGCCGAACTTGGAAAATGTCATCTCCGGCAAATTATGCTATCTAAAGATGGTAAAGGGAGAAACGGATCCGGCATATGCTCGCTTGTCCGCTCAATTTTCACGATTGACAAGCAGTGCTAATCCAACTCAAAAGCCAAGAGATATTGACTATCTATTCACTATGCCATTGCTTGCTTTTGAAAAGAAGTTAGGATGCAAATTGGAATACCGTACTCGCACCCATGACAATAAGCCATATGCTTGCTTCCATTTCCAAGACCGCTTTTTTGTTGTCGCTGTCAGCAAAAATCTCGATGTCAACAACCTGCCCGAAAATGTAGAAATCTCACTGACACGCATGGCTGTGCCCATTCCTTTTTATCTTGCCCCCGGAGAACCAATTCCCGAAGTCAAGCCCACAAAAGCGCAAGTAGGTTATCTGCTTCATAAGCCATACACCGGCAAGAAACGCAAGGCTGTAGATAACGACCAATCTGCATCTACCGGGGTACCCGATAGCTTGCGCGAATTTGTTCTTGATCTTGCCACTAAGTTTCCTAAACTGCAACTGCAAGATGAGATGGGTATAATCGCCGGTCAGCAAGAAGACGATATGCTTTCTCGCTTAGTAGACTCAAACTTTGACCTCTCAATCCTACCATAATATGGCACAAGACAGACGTAAAGAAGACCTCAAAAAGCTACTCGCTTTTATCGGAAACATTATCCGCAAACCTGAGAACTCATGGTTCGTGGATGAACTGATTTCTATACTCCCCGCTAAAAAAGACGACGAGAAAAGTCTCGCCAAGATAGAGAAGTATCTTGGTCTTGATTACAATATTGACAAGTTTGTGCCACTAATCGACTTCTCTTTCATTACCGATGAATATACGCGAGAGTGTTTCAATGCCGACTATCGCGAAATGCTCCGCTATCGTCTCGGTTCAAGAGGTCATATAATTAATTTCCCTGAGTATTGTAGGTTTGCTCTAATTATTGCAGAAAGAAGTCTTAACCTATTTTACTCCAAAGAGAGCGATATTGAATCTATAAAACTGCGACTCAAAACATTCAATGCAGGGGCAAAAATTGATTCTGCCAAAGACTTGAAAGAGATCGCTTTCAGTGTGAAACTTTGGAGTTTTTGTAAGGAGTTTAATCTTGGCGCAATCAAAGAAACCCTCGATAAAGTTCGTGAAGTTAGAAATCTGAAAAGCCATGGTCTGATTTCCACAGAAGATGATGAAACATGGTTTAATAGTGTTTATCAGCAATTCAAAAAATGCGGTTTCCCTTTACGTTCAGACGGTACGGTTGACTGGTATTCGCTAAAAAATGAGAAACCTGACTTGTGGGAGTATTATCAGAAAGAAATTCAAAACACTGTTGCTCATAAAAGATATATTCAGATAGCATGGCAGAGAGAGCAACCATTTGACGAGGTAAACCATCGGCTCAAAGAGTTAGTGGCATTTGTCGCTACATTATTAGCGTAACTCAATGGGAAGCAGTATAATGACACAAGCTCCTATTTTTGGAATATCGCGATACCGTCTCACAACAGATGGCCGTGGTATAACTACGCTTGTAACTTTTCATGGTTGCACTTTGCATTGCAAGTATTGCCTCAATCCTCAATGTTTTGGCAACGCAGATAATATCCCAGTATCCCAGTATTTACACCTCAATCTCTTTTTGACAAGGTAAAAAAAGATGATTTATCCCAAATCGGTTATTAGAAAAAATCGCTTTCATTTTGTCTTAAAATAGAACGAAAGACGCATATTGTGTTAGCATACAGATACTATAACGATGGTATAGTCTGCTATAATCTGACTTTTTGTACGAAAAAATCTCTAATGATTTGGGGTTAAACGGCACTAAATTAGAACCGCCGTCTACACAGAGCAGCGTCTGGATAACGAAAAAGCTTAAATAACGAACAAGTATAATCTTTCAAATAATGTCACGGAGTAGGCGCGCCTGCCCCGTGGCGCTTTTTATCAGCGTCTACAGATCAGGGAACAGCGAAGGCTCGGCGAGCAGACGGAAGGTGTGGCGGTGGTAGGGTGTGGCACCGAAACGCGCAATGGCTTCGCGATGGGCTTTTGTGGGATAACCTTTGTTCACGTTCCAGCCGTATTGCGGAAATTCCTCGTGGATGCGTTTCATAAACTCATCGCGGTGGGTCTTTGCAAGAATCGACGCGGCGGCGATGCTCATCATCTTGCCATCGCCTTTCACAATGCATTGGTGCCTGATGCCGTCGTAGGGACGGAAACGGTTGCCGTCGATAAGCAGAAAGTCGGGACGCACCGACAAGCCGTCCACGGCGCGGTGCATGGCGAGAAACGAAGCCTGAAGGATGTTGATGTGGTCAATCTCATCGTTGTCAACGATGCCCACTGCCCAAGCCAGGGCGTCGCGCTCTATCACGGGACGCAGTGCGTCGCGGGCATGCTCGGAAAGCTTCTTTGAGTCGTTGAGAAGGTCGTTGGTGTAGCCGTCGGGCAGAATCACCGCCGCGGCAAACACCGGTCCGGCAAGGCATCCGCGCCCAGCCTCGTCGCATCCTGCCTCGAGGCGTCCCGGTTCAAGATACGGCAACAACATCAGTGATGGCGTTTGATTATGTAGTCGAACAGCGACAGGAACGCCCGCTTGGCTTCGTTGTCGGGATATGGTTCAAGGATGCTGCGTGCCTCGGCGCGCAGACGCTCCATCGTGGCATAGGCATATTCGATTCCGCCCTCTGCCTTGGCAAAGTCTATCAGCGTCTCTATCTGTTCGGTGGTAAGCGAGTCGGAGTCGGCAAGACGGCGCATCTCTCCGTGGCGCGGCGACTCGGTGCGCGACAATGCGTAAATCAGCGGCAGCGTCACCTTTCCCTCGCGCAGATCGTTGCCCGTGGGCTTGCCTATGGCATCATCCTTGAAATAGTCGAAGATGTCGTCCTTTATCTGGAACGACAGTCCCAGCAGCTCCACAAACTTCGACAGGTTGGCGATGTCGATGTCGGAGGCACCTACAGAGTATCCGCCCACCTTCACACAGCTTTGAAACAGCGATGCCGTCTTCTTGTTTATGATGCTGAAATAAGTCTGCTCGTCAATTGAATGGTGCTTGGCAACGTCGATTTGGTCAATCTCGCCGGTCGACAGTTCCTTGCCGAGCTCGGAGATGGTGCTTATCACACGGAAATCGTTGGTGCGGATGGCACAGGCAAGGGCGTTGCTGACAAAGAAATCGCCGACAAGCACGGCGATATGGTTGTCCCACGTGTTGTTGATGGTGTCGTGGCCGCGACGCTGCTTGGTCTCGTCGATAACGTCATCGTGTATCAGAGAGGCATTGTGGAGCAATTCCACCGACGCCGCGCCGCAGAGCACACCGTCCGACACCTCGGCGCCGAAAAACTTGGCGCTGAGCACAACGATTATCGGGCGTATCTGCTTGCCTTTTGTTTCCAAATACTTGTCTACAATCTTATTGAGCAGCGGACTATTGCTTGAGAGCGACTGCTTTATCATCTTCTGCAGCCGCTCCAAATCGGATGATATCAGGTCTCTTATTTCATCAAAATTCGTCATAAAACGATTTTTAAGACACAAAAGTAATCATTTATTCTGCGAAAATTGTAATTTCACGGTGAATTAATGCCGAATCATTGATTTTTTTATATTAATTAGTACTATTCACCTACAATATATGGAACAGAAAAAATTATTTTTGCTCGATGCCTATGCCTTGATTTTCCGGGCATACCACGCAATGAAATACTCTCCTCGATTCACGTCGGGGGGAATGAACACTTCCGCCATCTTCGGCTTTGTAAACACGCTCGAGGAGGTGCTGCGCAAGGAGAACCCGACGCATATCGCCGTGTGTTTCGACCCTGCGGGAAAAACGTTCCGCCACGAGATGTTTGCCGACTATAAGGCTGGACGGGAGGCTACGCCGGAGGATATCAAGGTGGCTGTTCCATACATCAAAGACATTATACGGGCTTACGGAATCCCTGTGGTGGAAAAAGAGGGATACGAGGCCGACGACGTGATTGGCACACTTGCCACGATGAGCCGCAGCCGCGGATTCTCGACGTTTATCATGTCGCCCGACAAGGATCTCAGTCAACTTGTCGACCCGTCTGTGAAAATCTACCGTCCGGGCTACAAGGGACAGCCGGCGGAGGTGCGCGGCGAGAAGGAGGTGTGCGACGTGTTCGGCATCAACCGTCCGATACAGGTGATCGACATTCTGGCGCTCATGGGCGACAAGGTGGACAACATTGTCGGATGCCCGGGCGTCGGTGAGAAAACGGCGTCGAAACTGATTCTGGAGTTCGACAGCGTGGAGAATCTTATCGCCAACACCGACAAGCTGAAAGGCGCGCTGAAAACCAAAGTCGAATCAAACGTGGACAACATTCTGTTCTCAAAAAAACTCGCCACGATATGCACCGAAGTGCCGATTGAATTCGACGAGGAGGCTTACAGCCGCCACCCTGTCGACGAAGCCGCCATCCGCGACATCTTCGGCAAACTGGAGTTCCGCTCGTTGCTGTCGCGCGTGCTCGGCGACAAGGCGGAGGCAAAGCCTACTCCAAAGCCTGCGCCCGCTTTCGGCGAACTTTCGCTCTTCGGCGACGACATAACTGACGCGGCAGCCGCAGAGGCGGAGCCTGCGCCAACCGAGCATACCTGCAAAACGATCATCGCAACCGATGCCAACATCGACGAGCTTGTCGACAAGGCGTTGTCGCAGAAAACAATAGGAATCCACATGGTCTGCACCGCGCCAAACGCCATGGAGGCTGTTCCTGCCGGCATCGCTGTGGCACTGAGTCCCGACGAGGCTTTCTATCTTGAAGCCACCGAGGAGTCGGCTTTCGACATTTTGCGCATCCTTAAATCGGAAACTGTGGAGAAAGTGGGCATAAACCTGAAATTCGATATGGTGGTGGCGCTCAACATTGCTGAGAAATTAGCGGCGCCCTACTATGATGTCGCCATCGCGCACTATCTGCTGCAACCGGAGATGAGCCATTCAATAAACCGGCTTGCGGAGATATATCTGAAAAAAATTCTGCCCGACTATCAGCTGCCCGCCACGGCAAAGGCCAACAAGTTCAACCCGGCGCTCTCGCTTGAAATCGAGGATATAGCCAAGGTGGCTTGCGCACGTGCCGCAGCATGCCTCGAGCTGAAGCCTGTGTTTGACAAGAAACTCGAGGAGGAGAAAATGGCGCATCTGCTCCACGACATCGAGCTGCCGCTCGTCGAGGTACTCGCCGACATGGAGCACACTGGCGTGCGCATCGACACAGACGCCCTTGCCGCCTACTCCAAAGCCCTGACTCAGCGTCTTGCCGACATCGAGCGGGTATGCATCGACCTTGCGGGAATACAGTTCAACGTGGGCTCGCCGGCACAGGTGGGCGAAGTGCTGTTCGACAGGCTGAAAATCGATGAAAAAGCGAAAAAAACGAAAACCGGGCAATACTCCACCACGGAGGAGGTGCTTGAAAAGCTGTCGGGAAAACACCCCATCGTGGGCAAGATCCTGGAGTTCCGAAAGATAAAGAAGCTTCTGTCAACCTACGTCAATGCTCTCCCCGAACTTATAAACCCTCACACGGGAAAAATCCACACCACCTACAATCAGACTGTCACGGCCACTGGACGCCTGTCGTCGACAAACCCGAACCTGCAGAATATCCCTATCAGAAACGACGACGGACGGGAAATCCGCAAAGCATTCATCCCCGACGACCAGATCAATGAGAAGGACCGCATAGCCCTTATGGGCAAGAATGGCGCAGGTAAGAGTACGCTGCTCAAAATCATAGCAGGCGTCCGCACGGCCACGCGTGGATCCATCACCGCTCCGAAGGATTGCGTCATTGCCTACCTGCCTCAGCATCTGATGACCGAGGACGGCCGCACCGTGTTTGAGGAGACATGCCAGGCTTTCGCTCATCTGCACAAGATCCAGGCGGAGATAGACCGCATCAACAACGAGCTCAGCACGCGCACCGACTACGAGAGCGACGACTACATGCAACTCATCGAGCAGGTATCTACCCTCTCGGAGAAGTTTTACGCCATCGACATGACCCATTTCGAGGAGGATGTTGAGAAAACGCTCCTCGGTCTGGGCTTCGAGCGTGAGGACTTCGACCGTCCCACCAGCGAGTTTTCGGGAGGCTGGCGCATGCGCATCGAGCTTGCGAAGCTGCTGCTGAAGTCGCCCGACGTGCTGCTTCTTGACGAGCCTACAAACCACCTCGACATCGAGTCGATCGGATGGCTTGAGGACTTTATCTGCAACAGTTCAAAAGCCGTGGTGGTGATAAGCCACGACCGCAAGTTTGTCGACGACATAACCACTCGCACCATCGAGGTGACAATGGGACGGATATACGACTACAAGGCAACCTACAGCCAATATCTGGAGCTGCGCAAGGAGCGTCGCGAACAGCAGATGAAGCAATATGAGGAGCAGCAGAAGATGATTGCCGACACAAAGGAATTCATCGAGCGCTTCAAAGGCACCTATTCGAAGACCTTCCAGGTGCAGAGCCGCGTAAAAATGCTCGAAAAGCTCGAACTCATCGAGGTGGACGAGGAAGACACAAGCCGACTCCGGCTGAAGTTTCCGCCCAGTCCACGCAGTGGCAGCTACCCTGTGCAAATGAGCGATGTGGCAATGTCGTTCGACGGCAAGAATGTTTTCAGCGGTGTCAATCTTACCGTCGAACGCGGCGACAAGATTGCCTTCGTGGGGCGAAACGGCGAAGGAAAGTCGACTCTCGTGAAATGCATTATGGGGCAGCTGCAAAACGAAGGAAAACTCGAACTCGGACACAATGTGCAGATTGGTTACTTCGCACAAAATCAAGCTTCGCTGCTCGACGGCGAGCTCACGGTCTTCCAGACCATAGACGACGTGGCCAAGGGCGAGGTGCGCAACAAGATACGCAATCTTCTGGGCGCCTTTATGTTCGGAGGAGAGGAGTCGACAAAGAAAGTGAAGGTGCTGTCTGGTGGCGAACGCACTCGCCTTGCCATACTCAAACTCCTGCTGGAACCCGTCAACCTGCTTATCCTTGACGAGCCGACCAACCACCTTGACCTCAAGACAAAGGACGTGCTGAAGCAAGCACTGCAGGACTTCGACGGCACCCTCATCGTGGTGAGCCACGACCGCGACTTCCTCGACGGACTTGTCAGCAAAGTATACGAATTCGGCCACGGCCGCGTACGCGAGCACTTGTGCGGCATCTACGAGTTTCTTGAGTCAAAGAAGATGGAAAGCCTTCAGGAGCTCGAAAGAAACCGCGTGAAGCCGGGAAAAGCTTAACACAAAAACAACTCGTTCTTTTTCCTATCACGGCAGAGCGGTTCAAGGCGGGCTGCCAACACTTTCAGAGACTCGCCGATGCCCCTCGCATGCGACGGGCAGACCGACACGCACCGCATACAGCCGATGCAGAGCTGGTTGTTGTTGTCTTTTGGATTGTCGGCAGATATTGCACCTGTCGGGCATTGGCTCGCGCAGACACCGCATTCCGTACAGTCTTGGTTTGCCACAGGAAAAGGTCCGCTGCAGCCTTGCTTGTACGGGCGGTTGCCTGGCAATGCGAGACGGCCGAACGGTTTGCCGCCTTGCTCCCTCTCAAGAATGGCTCTGCCAAAGGATGCCAGCTCTCCGGCATCGGCTGCGTCAGGCCTGCCGGCGCCGTACATACGGCAAATGCTGTGCTCTGCGTTGGCGGCAACGGCTGCTACGACGTTGAATCCTTGCGCTGTCGCCACATCCTGCATTTCAACCAAAGCATCCTCGTAGGCTCTGTTGCCGTAAACGGCGACAATCACACAGGTGGCGCCGTTTGACTCAACGGCATTCAGTCTTTCCACAGCCAATGCCGGCACGCGCCCGGCATATACCGGCATCGAGACAACCACCAAGTCGCCGGCTGCTATACTTGGCAAGCACAGCTCTTCTTCTTTTACACAAAGTTCTGTAAGTATACTTTTTGCCTCAATGCCGCTGCACAGCAGTTCGCTGACGCGGCGTGTGCCTCCAGTGGGACTGAACGCAATCTGATGTATGGTCATAATATCTTCGTTTTGTTTTTGTTTTCTATTTCAAGCAACATTCTTTTTGCCTCCAATCCTCCGGCAAAGCCGGTCAGGGAATGGTTGCTGCCCACGACACGATGGCATGGAATAAAAATTGCTATGCCGTTTGCCCCTACGGCTTGCGCCACGGCTCTGACGCCTTCAGGATTGCCAACTCTCAGGGCAATATCTTTGTAGCTCACAGTCTCTCCGTATGGTATGCCGAGCAATGCTTCCCACACTTGCTGTTGGAAATCCGTTCCCACAAGACGCAGCGGGATGTTGAAAGCCTTGCGGCGGCATGCGAAGTAGTCTTCAAGTTGTTTCTTCGCTTGCTCGAGCACGGCGGATGTCTCAACCAGTAATTCCGCATTCAGCCGGCGCGCAAGCCGGCGCTTGTTGCGGCAGGCGCATGGCATCCCGTTCCAGTCGCACAGGCACAAAGCTTCTCCCACCGACGCCAAGACCATCTCTCCGCACGGCGAGTCGTAATATTGTACACTTACCGGTTGCCTGCCTCTCATCTTCGCCACATCACCTGCTTATTGCTACATTTTGACTGCAATTCCACATCACTTCTCATACAATTCAATCGGCAACCCGTCAGGATCGCTGAAAAACACAAACCGTTTGCCGGTATATTCATCCGTGCGTATCGGCTCGCAGGCTACGCCTTTTCCCTCAACCTCGCCTACAGCTGCGGCAACATCGTCGACTTCGAAGGCAAGATGGCGCAGACCGGCGGCTTCCGGACGGGAAGGACGCGCTGGAGGATTCGGAAAAGAGAACAGCTCCACAACATACGTTCCGCCGAGCCAGCAGTCTGCCTTCCAGGAGTCGCGCTCCTTACGATAGTGCTCGCTCACAATCTTCAACCCGAGCACGTCTGCATAGAAACGCTTCGACCGTTCATAGTCGGAGCAAATCACTGCCACATGGTGTATTTTGTTCAGTTTCATATTATCAGTAGTTTTAATAACATTTTCCCACACAATGATTCACATATAAAAGAGTCGCCACCACAATCTGCAACAGCAGAATTGCCGGGACACCATACCGAAACTTCCTGTGCCGTGTCTTGTGATGCCACGCCTTCATGCCGAGCCACGCTCCGACGCTTCCGCCCACAACCGCCAGCATCAGCAACGTTGCCTCCGGTATGCGCCATTTGCCGTTTCGTGCCCTATATTTGTCTATGCCATACACGATGAATGTAACTGCATTCACAACGGTAAGACAGCATCCGACAAGGCCTTGCGTTATATCCATATCCGAATCCTTTAACGACGGCAAAGTTAACGCAAATCAAACACAATAAAAATAATATCTCCGATTATCCTCTAAAACACCCGAAGAACTGTTGTAGAGAGATGCCGCGCGTAGGGGAAACTGCCGAAGAGCGGTTGTAGAGAGATGCTGTGCGGAGGGAAAAACCGCCGAAGAGCGGTTTCACATGTTAGCACGGGGTTGGCTTGCCTACCCCGTGACACTGGTGGCATGCGCAACTACCGCCGAAGAGCGGTTGTAGAAAGATGCTGCGGGAAGGTACGACGGCTTCTCCAGGATGGTTGCGATTCCGCAGACTCAACTTTCCCGAAATCGCCGATGCAAAATTTCTTGCAAAAATATTTTCCTTGATTTATACAACCGCTCTTCGGCGGTAGATTCCTCTTCCGCTACTGACCCCAGGTAGACAAGCCAACCTGGGGCTATGATTATACAACCGCCCTTCGGCGGTTGCCTTCGCCATTTGATTGACATTGACAAAACCGTCCCACATCGGTATGTCCATCGTCGCGGAGCGACAACACTCTTCCATAACCCGGTACGCGCGGATGCGTGCTGGAGGTACGCCACTGCCTGTGGCCGGCAGAAATAAAAAAAGCAGCCACTTTTCAGCGACTGCTTTGTGACCCCGGAGAGGCTCGAACTCTCGACCCAATGATTAAGAGTCATTTGCTCTACCAACTGAGCTACGGAGTCAACGTTTTGTTGATTTCGGTTGCAAAGGTAATGCCTTTTTTCTATCCCACAAAATTTTCGGGATATTTTTTTCAAAAAAATTGAGCTAAGAATGCCAACATCCTATCAGACAGCAACATATTTTTTTGACCCAGAAGAGCCTTAAACGCGAAAAGAAGCGAGACCAGGCAATTTCTGCCCGGCCTCGCTTTTTATGGTCTGCAACTGCGACCGTTAATACATGTCCAGTTTAGGCAATGCTACAATCTTGTTGTCGTTCTTCTTGATGAAATCAAGGATGGCATCACGCGACTTACTTTCAGGGATGTCGGCCTCAATGCGTTTTACGGCGTTGAAGAGCGACACGTTGCACTGATAGATGTGGCGGTATGCTTTTGCGATATCGTCGATTTCTTCTTCATTGAAGTTGTCCTTATGCCGCATAATCGTTGCGTTCACGCCATAATAGACAGCCGGATTGTGGGCAAGGATGATGAAAGGAGGCACATTGCCCGAAACGCGGCATCCACCTTTGACAAACACCCATTTACCAATGTGGCTGTTTTCAAACACTTTCACGCCGGTGGAAAGAATCGAGCAAGAGTCGATAAACACATCTCCGGCAATCTGCACGTTGTTGCCAACCACGCAATGGTCGCTGATCTCGCTGTCGTGGCCGATGTGCGAATCCGCAAGCACAAACGAGTTTGCGCCCACCTTGGTGGCGCCGCCCTCGTGGATGCTGCGGTTGATTATCGCCATCTCGCGTATCACGGTGTTGTCGCCGATGATGACGTACGACATTTCGCCTTTCCAGCGGAAGTCTTGAGGCGACGCGCTTACGATTGCGTTATTATACACCTTCACATTCTTGCCGAGGCGCGCGCCTTGCATAATGCTGGCATTAGGCATCACGATGCATCCGTCGCCTATCTCCACATCCTTGTCGACATAAGCGAAAGGATAAATTGTTACGTTGTCGCCGATTTTCGCTGTCGGGTCAACAAATGCTAATGGACTAATCATTGTGTTTCTGATTAAGGTAATTAATTTTTATATCAACGTCCGCCGCCGAGAGCCTGATAGAGGCTGATGGCTGCCTGACGCACTTGAAGTTCACATTGCAGCTGCGACATTTGCGCGTTGAGAAGCGACTGTTGTGCCGTAAGCACTTCCAGATAGGTGGCTGTGCTATACTTCATAAGGTCGTTGTTGTATTCAACGGCTTTCGACAGGTTGTCAACCTGGTCGACGAGCAGAGCGCTGCGCTGCTTGTTCTTGTTGTAGCTCACCAAAGCGTCGCCCACTTCAGCTCCAGCGGCAAGCACTGTGTGCTCAAACGTGTTGAGCGTCTGCTGCTGCTGCAGTTTGGCTGCCTTCAGCGTGGCGATGTTGCGTCCGCGGCTGAAGAGGGGCGCCGTTAGCTGTCCGGCAAGCTGATAGAACCATTTGCCAGGGTTGACGATAACGCTTCCGAGCAGGTTGGTGAAGCCGCCGCCTGCCGAAATTACAAGGCTTGGATAGAATGCCGCACGCGCTGTGTTGGTGGCGTAATATGCCATTGCGAGCGACTGCTCTGCTGCCTGCACATCAGGACGGGCCGCAAGATACGACATCGGCACGCCTTTCTCCATATATTCCGGGAAACTCGGCTCATAGGATGAGTCGACAACCCATGTCTGCTGCGGACGGTTCAAGAGCAGCGACAGGCTGCTGTTGACCTGATGAAGCGACTCCTCTACTTGCGGTATGGTTGCGAGCAGGCTTGCATAATTGGCCTTGCTCTGCACCACTGCCACTTCGTTGTAGCGTCCTGCCTCTTTCAAATCCTGCATCGTCTTGATGCTTTCCTGCCAGATTGCCGATGTCTCGTTGAGAATCTGCAACTGGCGCTGGAGCATTGCGATGGTGTAGTAGCAGTTTGCCACTCCACTGATTATCTGCGAGCGCACTGCCTGACGATATGCCTCTGTCTGAAGCACCGCCGCCTCGGCGTTGCGCTTGTTGTTGAGCAACTTTCCGAACACGTCGATTTCCCAGCTTGCGGTAGCCGGGATGGTGTACGACCACGAGTTTTTCGTTATTTTCGAGCCTCCATAGGAAGCCGTTCCGCCATTGGGCGTCAAAGCCACGCTCGGCAGATAGCTGAGCTTGGCGCCCTGCAGCTGAGCTTTGGCGATATCCACATTCAGACGGGCGTTCTCAAGATCGACATTGCTGTCGAGAGCTATCTGAATGAGCGCCTGCAACTGCGGGTCGGTAAACACTTTTTCCCATTTCACATTGCCGAGAGCCGTTGAGTCGACAGCCTCTTTCTGGGCTGCGGCGACCTCACCGGCGATGCCTTCCTCTGGCATCTCGAATTTCTTATAGATATGGCAGCTTGCCGTCGTAGTGGCGATTGCCACTACGAGTGCTGCACTTAATAATTTGCTTTTATTCATTGATTTCACTCTTTATTAATTGCGTGAATATTGCTCAATCTGATCGTCGATTTCAGCGTTGTCTGTATCCTTCCACTTCAGCGGCTGTATCTTCTCCTGAATCTTTTGGAACGCAACGAACAATGCCGGAACGATAAGCACCTGAAGAATCATACCAATCAACATACCGCCGACAGCACCGGTTCCAAGCGAACGGTTACCGTTGGCGCCTACACCGTTGGCAAGCATCAGCGGCAACAGACCGATAATCATTGCGAAGCCTGTCATCAAGATAGGACGCAGACGCGCTGCCGCACCGGCGATAGCAGCGCCCACGATGCTCATTCCCGTCTTGCGGCGGTCAAGAGCGAACTCTACGATAAGGATGGCGTTCTTTGCCAACAGACCGATAAGCATGATCAAACCGATTTGCAGATAGATGTTGTTGTTAACACCAAAAATCTTCGCAAAGAGGAATGATCCCATCAAGCCCAACGGAATAGACAAGATAACCGACAGCGGCAGGATGTAGCTTTCATATTGTGCCGACAGAAGCAGGTAGACAAAGAGCAGACAAAGTCCGAACACAATTGCAGTCGACGCCGCTGATGAATTCTGCTCCTCACGCGTCATTCCTGAGAACTCATAGCCGTAGCCCATAGGCAATGTCTGTGCCGCTACTTCCTGGATGGCCTTGATGGCGTCACCGTTACTGTAGCCTGGATTTGGCGTACCGCTGACAGAAATCGAGGTAAACAGGTTGAAGCGCGAGATGATATCTGGTCCGTAGACGCGCTCAAGCGTAATGAAGTTGGTGATAGGCGACATTTCGTTGCCTACACGCACTTTCACTTGATTCAGCGTTTCCGGTGAGATACGTGCGCTTGGATTGGCCTGCATCATCACACGGTAAAGTTTACCGAAGCGGTTGAAGTTCGACACATACATACCGCCATAGTAGCCTTGCAGCGTCGACAACACAACGCTCGGGCTGATTCCCGCCTGCTTGGTCTTGGCAACATCGACATTGACCATATACTGCGGGAATGTCGGGTTAAACGTTGAGTAAGCCTGCTGGATTTCCGGACGCTGGTTGAGCGCGCCGATGAATTGCTGATAAATCTGGAAAAACTTGTTGATGTCGCCTCCGGTCTTGTCTTGCAGCTGAAGCTCGAAACCGCTGGTTACCGAATAACCGGAAATCATCGGTGGTTGGAACATCATCACTGTGGCGTCTTTTATCTGCTGACCCACTGCGCCGTAAAGCTGTCCGAGCACGCTTGTTGCATCCTGTCCTTTCTCACGTTCGCTCCAATCCTTGAGCTTTACGATAAACGTACCGTACGTGTTGCCCTGACCGGCGATAAAGCTGTAACCAAGAATCTCCGTACGCGACTCGACTGCCGGATTGGCGGCAAGAATCTTGTCCACCTTGGCAAGTGTGGCCTCTGTTTTATCAAGCGACGTTGCAGGCGGCATGTTGACCATACAGAACAACACGCCGGTGTCCTCATTAGGAACCAAAGCGGTCGACGTGGTCATCATCATTGCGGCAAGCGCCACGATGCTGGCTGCCACAACGCCGAATGCCGTGATTTTATGATTGATGAAGAATCCTGCCCATTTTTTGTAGCGGACGAGCAGTTTCTCATAATTGCGGTTGAATCCTTCGTGGAATGCCTTTACAAACGACACTTTCTTGGAGCCGCCATCTGCCTTGTGAGGTTTCAGGAACACCGCACACAAAGCCGGCGACAGGGTCAATGCGTTCAATGCCGACAGTCCGATGGCGATTGCCATTGTCAAACCAAACTGGCGATAGAACACGCCCGACGTTCCTGACATGAACGACACTGGAATAAACACAAGCATCATGACAAGGGTGATTGAGACAATCGCGCCGCCTATCTCACGCATAGCGTCGATTGCTGCCATACGTGCCGAGGTGTAGCCCTCGTCGAGTTTGGCATGGACCGCCTCGACCACCACAATCGCATCGTCGACCACAATCGCAATGGCGAGCACCAATGCCGAGAGTGTCAACAAGTTGATTGAGAAGCCAATCAAATAAAGTCCGAAGAACGTACCAATCAACGCCACCGGAATGGCGATTGCCGGAATAATGGTTGAACGCAAGTCCTGAAGGAACACGTAAACCACAAGGAACACGAGTATAAATGCCTCGATAAGGGTCTTGATAACCTCTTCGATTGATGCGTATAGGAAGTCGTTGGTGTTCATTGAAACGTTGAATTCCAATCCGTTTGGAAGCTCTTTTCCTGCCTCGTTGATTTTTGCCTCAACGTCCTTGATAACCTGAGTCGCATTGGAGCCCGCAGTCTGGAAGATGATGGCGGAAGCGGCTGGATGACCATTTGTCTTGCCCTTGAAGCCGTAGCTTACACGGCCAAGCTCCATCGTTGCCACGTCTTTCAGATAGAGGACGTTGCCGTCTTTGTCGGCACGGATGATAATCTTGTCAAACTCTTCTGGAGTAATCAGACGTCCGCGGTAGCGCATCACATATTGGAATGCCGTTCCGCCGTTTTCACCGAACTGACCCGGAGCAGCCTCGATGTTCTGGTCGGCGAGAGCCGCACTTACATCGGAAGGCATAAGGTTGTGCTGTGCCATGGCGTCTGGCTTAAGCCAGATACGCATAGAGTAGTCGGCACCCATCACCATCGCGTCGCCCACGCCGTTCACACGCTGAATCTGCGGGATGACGTTGATTTTCATATAGTTCTCAATGAATTCCTGCTCAAACTTGCCGTCTGGAGAAAGGAGCGAGAACACAAGCAGCATTGACGTCTGTCGTTTCTGCGTAATAACACCCACTCTTGTCACCTCGGCAGGAAGCATACTCTGTGCCTTTGCCACACGGTTCTGTACATCGACGGCAGCCATGTCGGGGTCGAAGCCCTGCTCGAAATAAACTGTAATCGTGGCGCTACCTGTATTGGTTGCCGTTGATTGGATATATGTCATGCCTTCAGCACCGTTGATTTGCTCCTCGATAGGCGCAATCACGGAGTTGAGCACAGTCTTGGCGTCGGCACCGGTATAGGTTGTCGAAACCTGGATTGTTGGAGGCGCAATGTCAGGATACTGCGTGATTGGCAACCACAACATTCCGACGACACCCAAAATCACAATGAAGATGGATATCACGGTCGAGAGCACCGGCCTGTTGATAAACGTATCTAATTTCATTTCTCTTTATTCTAATTTTCCTTATTGTTTTCTGTTACTTCTGCTGTGCGCCTGCTGCCTGGCTGAGATCCTTGCCTGTCATGTCGACCGGAGTGATCTGCACACCTTCACGGACGCTTACGCCTACGCCTTGAACAACGACATGGTCGCCGCTTTCAAGTCCGCCGGTTACCACGTAGTTCTGTCCGTCGTTGTTTGCAAGCACCTCGATTGGGCGTGCGGTGACTTTGCCAGCCTTGTCAACAACATATGCGAATTTCTTGTCCTGCAATTCGGTGGTTGCCGACTGAGGTATAATGATTACGTTGTCGTAATGTGCCGGGATGACAACAGAGCCCGTAGAACCGCTGCGGAGCATTCCGTTCTGGTTTTTGAACGCCACGCGCACCGATGCCGAACCGGTGGTGTTGTCGAGCATACCTGTCATCGTCGAGAATTTGCCCAATTCTGAATAGTAGCTGCCGTCAGAGAGTTTCAATTTTGCTGCCGGAAGCTCGCTGAGCGCCTTAGCAAGCGATACGCTGCCGTTTTGCGTCATCTCAAGCACCTGCTTTTCGTTAAATGAAATGTAGGCATAAACCTCTGAAATGTCAGAAATTGTGGTGAGAGGCTGTTGTGAAGACGGGCTTGCAAGCGAACCCTCACGGTTTGGAATCGAGCCGACATAACCTGCCGACGGAGCCTTCACTACTGTATAAGAGAGGTTCTTCTCTGCATTGACAAGCGCTGCGCGGGCTTGCGCCAGCTGTGCTTTGGCTGCGGCGAGGTCGTTTTGAGCCAATTGGTTCTCGTAGTCGCTGATCACGTTCTTCTCAAAAAGTTTTTTCTTGTTGTTGGCGGTGATCTGAGCGCTGTTGACCTGCTGCTGAGCTGCCGCAACGGATGCCTTGCACTGGTTTACCGCTGCCTCATACTGCACTTGATCGATTACAAACAGCACCTGTCCTGCCGACACTTGCTGACCTTCGTCTACACAAACTTTTGTAATGAATCCTGAAACTTGTGGACGTATCTGCACATCCTTCTGTCCCTTAATCGTAGCCGGGTAAACGCTTTCCAAATCTGCACTCGACTTGGTTACTGTGATAAACCCGATTTGCGGAGCAGCTTGTTGCTGCTGTCCCTGCTGGTCTTTCTTGCCACATGAGGTCATGCTGACACCCAAAACCAAACCTAACAAAGCCACTCGCTTTGTCAGTCCAATAACTGTCTTAATTTTCATACCTATAGATTGAATTTTTTCTATTTCTTAACAGCGTTTAATATGTATAGTTCTATTTTTCCGAATGCAAAATTAATCACTCTATCAGCCAAAACCTATGATATTTATCACTTTTTTCAGCTTCTACCCACAAAAATATGTTAACCGCTTCACTTTTTTCGCCGATTGGTCGGCAAAAGTAGCAATATCTGATGTTTATCTTTTTGCAGGACACGCCTAAACGCTGAAATCTCCAGCGCAGAATTTTTCACACGCGACATTGAAATAGCAGCCCCTGCTCTTCATAAAATCCATCAGCCTGCGATAGACTGCGCTCCCGGCGAGGATGTCGGGATTTCCGACAATTGTCAGATGCTTGCGGGCGCGTGTCATCGCCACGTTGAGCTTACGGTCGATGAGTGTTCCGTCTTCTTCAAATACGTTGTCGGTCAAAAAGTTCAACTGACATCGCTGCTGCACTGTAAGTCCGTAGATTATGTAGTCGCGCTGGCTGCCCTGAAAGCGTTCCACGGTGTCGATTGTTATGGAATGCAACGCCGGGAAGCCATATCTGTCGATTGCGTTTCTTACGGTTGCAATCTGGTTGCGGTAAGGCACGATGACTCCTACCGTCGCACTGTAGTCGAAGCGGTCTGCCTGCCTGAAGATTCTCTCCACCATAGCGGCTATCATGTCGGCCTCCACCTGATTGGTCTTTGCAGAAACCGACATTTCTGGCTTCTCCGATGCCACAAATGCCACCCTGCGCAATTGCAGCAGTCGGCAGATGCCGTCGGTCGACGTGCAGGCTGTGTTTGCCGCCAGCTGATGCGGCAACGGCACCACGTCAAGTCTGCCGCCATAGAACGCCTCATTGGGGAAGTCGGCTATGTCGCGATGCATACGGCCTTGACGTGTAAGCATATAAACATAGCGGCAATCATATCCGTCAACGGTTTTAAACGACGACAGCAACCTCTCAAACAGTGAGCGGCGGCAGTCGGTCAGTCCAATTGACAGCAGCTCCGGCTCTGTCACTCTCGACTCTGCTTCGGTCTGCTGCACAACGGCTGGCAACTGCTTGTGGTCGCCAATAAGCACGAAGCGTGAGATGGCGTCGGCATTACCTGAGCGCGCGCACATCAGCCCCAGCAGGTGGGGTTCGAGGATTTGCGACGCCTCATCGACAATAGCAAGGTCGAAACGTTTGATTTTAAACAGATTGACATTGGAGTTAAGCGCTGCGGTAGTGGCACAGACCACACGCGCGTCTTTCAGTGTTCCAGCCACAGCATCGCCCGTGCGGCACTGCTGGATTTTGTTGCGAAGAAGGTTTGCGTGATACGCCTTGTCGCACGAAATCTCCGAACCGATACGTATGAAATCGATGCCCTGCTCTTTAAGTTTACTGCAAATTTCGTCCACCGCCCTGTTGGTGTACGACAGCAGCAGTATGCTGGTGTCTGCCTCAAGCAGTTCCTCACGCAGGATGTTAAGCAGTCCGAACGACGTCTTGCCGGTACCTGGAGGGCCTATCACAAGAAACAGCTCACGGGCTTGCTTCGCTCTCTCCACGAGGGTATTGAAATCGCCGTAGTCGCCCTTGCGGCATCTGCCGGCGTCGATTTCGGGCATGCGCTGCGACAGCAGCATATCGCGCCGCCGTATAGGTGCGGTCAGGAAACTGTGCATCCCTGCATAAAGGGCATTTGTCGACGAGTCAAACAAATCGTGCTCTATCGCCCAGCGAATACCGTCGGTCTGAGGAAACACGCGGCTGTCTGTCTGCGGATTGCGAAGTGCCACCCTGACGCCGTCTACACTGATATCGGCTATCGTGCCGCGTTCCACCATCCATGCGCAGGCGTTGGGCTCGGTGTTTTCTTTATACGGATAAAGCACCACGATGTCGCCCACCCGGAAATTAGAAGTGTCGGCGGCGTCAGTATCGGCAAACCGCAGTGTCACGTCGGTCACCGGAGAATCGGCAAAAGCTGCTGTGTCGAGTGTGAGGTTGCAATAGATGCCGCCTGAAGCAATCTTGTCTTCGAGCGAATCGAGCCAGATTGATGCAAACCCGCTGTTGTCCTTGATTTTGTTGCCTATCTTCGACAGCAGATGCTCTTTTTCGAGAAACTGCATAAAACGGAAGAAATAGACGCGTTCCAACGGCGACGCATTCTGTATCGGCGACAGCACTTCGTTGAGCTCGGGCCGGGTGTATCTTGTCCACAACACGCCGTTGGAGTTTTTCTCATTCAACAGTTCTGGGGTCAGTCCGTCAAGCATCCCGACACCCTCTGAAGCATATAGAATTTCGCTATATGCCAACAAGTTGCGCATCCGTATGGCCCTAAGCATCAGTTCCGGACGCTGTGCCGTTGACACAAGGCCCTCGGGATAACGCGAATAGAGGAGCATGACGTGGCGCAGCTGTCCGGCATATTTGTCAAACTCATAGACAAACAGGGCGCGGTAGAGCATCAGCTGCACCAGATGCTTCTCCTGTGGCTTTGGACGGTTTGGATCATAATGTGGCGAGGCGGTCGGCACAAACGCTCCTTTTCCTGATTTCTGCTCCACGATTACCGCCTCGCCTTCCTTTTCTATCAGAAGGTCGAGACGTCCTTGTATGCCAAGCACCTCGCTGAAGAAAGTGGGCTCAAGCACTGCCGTTTTCATATCGATGCCGCCAACGGCTTTGGGCAAGTCATTGCCTATGAGCTTCTCTACATTGCTTTTCTGCATACGGGCATCGGCATAGAATTTTGCCACGTCTTCCCGGCTGCGCATAGCTTCGCATGCCACAAGCCCCAAGGCATTGTTTCTGAAAAAGTCCATCATTCCTTCCTCAAACGAGCGGGTGCTCCGATGCACCGTCTCGTCGAGATACTGCCCGGAAAGATTTCCGAGATGTATGGGCAAGGTGTTGGGCTGCGGCTTGAATTTATTGACCAAAGCCACAAGCGGCGATTCAGCATAGGTTTCGAAACACGACGCTATGGTCGTGACGTTCACAAGATAGTCGGGCTCGTAGATTATCAGTTCCGGCATACAGATCTCGCCATCATAGCGCACGCGCACGAGGTTGAGCTGCACGCCGCGTCTGAGCAGCAACGACAGATACGACCAGTCGCCACGGCCTTCGCGTGTCAGATAGACGTTTTGCTGTCCGTAGCACACGGTCAGCGGCAAGCCGCCGCGTTCTTCCGTGACGTGGATATATTCGTTGTCCCATGTGTCGACAACACACCGTAGGTTGCCGCTGTCAAACTTGCCCCATGTCCGTGGCTTGTCGTCGACGGGCAGTTTACGCCGCAGCGACTTCGGAATCGGCTCGCCAAGCAGAGCCTCAACAAGCATCGCCGCCGACTTCACATCGCTGCCGATTGAATCTTGCAATTGCCGGTCGGAAATTTCAGAAAGGGTATTGAGTGTGCGGCGAGTGCCATGCAGACGCACCGACTCTGCCTCGGAAATACCTTTTTCCTTTATCAGATAGTCCAATTTGGCAAATGTTCCCGAGAAATTCAGGTTGGTCAAGCCCACTTCCTGATTGATTGCGCGTTTGAACACGTCGCGCAACGCGTCATATTTTTTACGGATTTCCCAACCGCTGTCGAGCAGCGTTTCCAACTGCTGGTAAAATGAGGCAGCGTCGTCGGGCATATAACCGGATTCTGCCATAATGCTATATCAAACACACCGCAAGCAACAACAACGAATACACCAGCATATTGCGGGCGGTGGCGCCGAGCAGCGGATTCAAAGCTGTGCCACGGCTGCGGCGGATGCGTTGCCACGTGTGGTAATGCAGGCACAAATAAATCGCGGGTGCTATGAAAAATATCCAGACCTTCTCTGCCCACAACGGTGCAGTCAGCCAAACGGCGGCAATTCCGAACAAGAGGTAGGCAATGGCGGCGACGCGACGCCCAAAACGCACCACAGTAGTGCGCTTGCCCGCCTCACGGTCATCCTCCACATCCCTGTAGTTATTCACAATCAACACGTTGCACCCCATCAGCCCCACGGCTGCCGATGCAGCGGCCACATTACCGGTAATCTCGCCTGTCTGCACATAATACGTAAGGCAAACAGGCACAAAGCCGAAGAACACAAACACCGCGACATCGCCAAGTCCGACGCGCGACAGCGGATAGGGTCCGGCGCTGTAGGCGAGTGCGAAAACAGCGATTACAACGCCTATCGGTATCAGCTGCCAGCCTCCGAACGGAATCAGGCAGCAGCCCACGGCGCAAGCGGCGGCAAGGGTGCCAAACGTGGCGCACAGCATTGCCCGCGGCGTGATGTCGCCTTCGGTGACACCGCGGCGGAAGCCTTCGCGTCCTTTTTTATCTGAACCGTTGACATAGTCGAAATATTCGTTGGCGAAATTTGACGCCACCTGTGCCAGTACGGCAAAAAGAAAGCACAACAACGCCGGCTGCCACCTGAACGAGCCGTCGTTATAGGCACAGCCCGACGCTACAACCACTCCTGCCGTCGACACGGGCAATGTGCGCAGTCGGGTTGCCTCTATCCAACTTTTCAGCTTCTTCTGCATAGTCAATATTTATTGTCGCCCATCACGGCATCGAGCGCGCGACGCTGTTTCTGACGCAACGGCTGGGTGCTGTAGCCCAGCGACACCACAAGCAGCACTCGCCGGCTGCGCGGCACTCCAAGCAACCGTTTCAGCCGCTTCTCGTCAAACCATCCCATCATGCACGAGCCAAGGCCTTCATCTGCGGCTGCGAGGGTGAGATACGACGCTGCTATGCCGCAGTCGATGAGCGGAAAATGCTTGTTCTTTATCCATCCGCCAAGACGGGCGGTGAAATTGGGAGCCTCCTGCACCAATACGATGAAGCATGGAGCCTGTGAGGCAAACTTGTTCATTCCTATGGACGTCAGAGCATCTGCCACTTCTGCACAAAGTTCCGGCTTGTCGACAACGATGAAATGCCACGGCTGGGAATTGCATGCCGACGGCGCCCGGCGGGCTGCGTCGACAATGCGCATCACCGCCTCGCGCGGCACGCTGCGCTCCGTATCGTAGCCACGGTCGCTCTGACGCTCGTCAACAAGTTTATAAAAATCGGTCATCGCTTATTTTGAAAACTCCATCAAACGGCTGAGATACTTGCCGATGATGTCAAACTCTATGTTTACAACCGTACCCTCCTTTATGCGGCAGAAATTGGTATGCTCAAAGGTGTAGGGGATTATTGCCACATCAAAACTGTCGCGCTGGGAATTGCACACCGTAAGGCTGACGCCGTTGACTGTGACGGAGCCTTTCTCTACTGTGACATAGCCCTTGCGCGCCATTTCGGCATCAACGTCGTAGGCAAACTTGAAATAGCGGCTGCCCTCAACGTTGCGCACCTCGCAGCACACTGCGGTCTGGTCTACGTGCCCCTGCACTATGTGGCCGTCAAGACGTCCGTTCATCGGCATGCAACGCTCAAGGTTGACAAGGTCGCCAACCTGCAGCAACCCGAGGTTTGAGCGGTCGAGCGTCTCCTGAATCGCCGTGACGGTAAACGTGCCGTCGCCAGGAAGGTCGACCACCGTGAGGCATACGCCATTATGGGCCACCGACTGGTCTATTCTCAACTCCGGGGCAAAGTCGCACTTCATTGTGATGTGCAGATTGCCGCCTTCTTTTCTCAGCGCAACCACTGTGGCTGCAGTCTCTACTATTCCTGAAAACATAGTTATATCCTTTTATTCACACACAAATTTACACATATTTATCGGAATTACTCCCCGCCGACTGGTTATTGTATGAAAAAAGATGCGTTTTTGACGCCACCGCTTTATCTACCCGTCCTTTTCACATTCAGAGTAACCGTCGTCATTTCATGTTTATTATTATCCATTTTTATGCGGCTGAGAGCAATCATATCCATTGGCAATTATGAATACTGCCTTTACAGCTTAACCAATCTCCCTTTCTGCGTTGAGAACCTGATTTATAAAACTTTGAACCACATTTCGATACATTGGCTCATTGTGCAGATTCTCTACTATGAAACGGCAATAACGTATTTCACGAAAAGACAAAGGGAGTCGATCAGCAACGCCAACAGTGCCAGTCCTCGCGGCTTGCGCCTCAACGCCTTGATTGCAACAATGAAACACAATGCGAGGTACGGCCATCCGACATACGGGATGCCAACCAGAACAAAACCGAGCACCGACAGGTAAATCGCCGACTTCGCCGTCGTGTTGACACATTGGCTTTCACCGCCGCGCTCAACGGTTATTTTCACATGGTATTCTTCCATCACAAAACATTTTTATTGTTTATCTGCTCTCTATATTTAGCCTCGTCAAATGTGTAGAGCATAGCCGGACGCCCGCTGCCGCGCGGCGCGCACGCTGCCAACACCGGCATTTTTTCGCAACAATACTCATTAAGAATATCGAACGCTTCGTAGTTTCGCCGCCCCACACCATCTGTAGCCACAATGTAGCCCATAGCGGTCATCTTCTTGTGAAAGTTTCGACGGTCGAACTTCTTCCCGAGCACCGCCTCGTAGATGGTCTGCACCTGTGTCATCGTAAACTCTTTGTTGAGCAAACGGAATGCCAACGGCTCATAGGTGATTTTCCACCGCAGTTTGTCGAGTGCCACACGTACAATCTCGCTATGGTCGAATGCCAAATCAGGCAACATATCCACCGGAAACCACTGTGCCTTGGCGGCATCGTCACCGGCTATGACCTCATAGCCTTCCTGACGCACAAATGCAAGAAACGCCACCGTGACCACACGCTCGCGAGGGTCGCGGTCCACACGGCTGAATGCCTGCAGCTGCTCGATATAGATATCCATCACTCCTGTTTCCTCGCGCAACTCGCGCAATGCTCCTTCTTCCAGCGTCTCGTCAATTCTCACAAAGCCGCCCGGCAAAGCCCATTTGCCTTTATACGGCTTCAACCCTCGCTCTACAAGCAACAGATTCAGACCAGAGCCGTCGAATCCGAACACAACGCAGTCAGTGGTCAAAGCCGGATGTGGATATTCATAACTGTACATTTTCTACCCCTTATTTTTCAACAATACAAATTTAAGCCTATTTTCCGACAAAAACGCACGATTGTGTCATTGATACGCAAACAAAAGTTAAAAATCGGCATATTTGCGTATTTTTTACGCATTAAATTTTGTTGTTTATTTCTTCACCTTTATATTTGCGTCAAAATTACACAACCAAGCATTATTAACTACTAAACACATCAAAATCATGGCACAATTTAAAGTACACAATCTCATCATCGTCGACGCATCGGGATCAATGACGTCAATCTACGAACAAGCGCTTGCCGGTATCAACGAAACGCTGTCAACCATCCGCGAGGAAGCCAAAAAAAGCGACAAAATCGAGCAGTCGGTCACCGTACTCTCCTTCGCCAGCGGCGGAGAACCTCTGCAATATGCCTACCGCAACACCATTGCCGAGCAGACATCGCCTCTCACCCCCAACGACTACACGCTCCGCGGAATGACTGCCCTATACGATGCCATCGGCATATCGGTCACCGACCTTGAAAAAAGCAAAGGCAAGGAGGACAAGGTGCTTGTAACAATCATCACCGACGGCTATGAAAACGACTCCATCGAGTGGGACGGCGCATCGGTGAAAAAACTGATTGACCGCCTGCGCAAAACGGGTTGGGTGTTCACCTACATCGGTGCAAACCAGGATGCAGCGCTTGAGGCTGGAAAGATTGGAGTGAAAAACAGTTTGACGTTTGAAGCCACAATTGAAGGCACCGTCAATATGTTCGCTTTCGAGAAGCAGTCGCGCCAAAGATGGAACAAGCGAGTGCGCCTCAATGAAAACGACATTCAGAATGACTACTTCTCCGACGACGACAAATGATAATAGAAAAGGCTGGATTCCAATCGGAATCCAGCCTTTTTTAATTCAATCAAGCGTCCCTGACTATCTAACAATCTTGACAGTCTTGATGCCGCCGTCGGCCACTACATTAACGAAATAAACGCCCACTGCCAGATTGCCCGTGGCAACCATTGCTGTCTGTCCGGCAGGTGTTGCCGAAGCAACCATCGCACCGGATGCATTGTAGACATTTACCGAGCGGATATTGCCATCGGCTTTCACCGACACAACATCGCCGAGCGAGCGCACAACGATGCCGCCATCGGCGGATTTCAAAGTCTCGACAGATGAGAAGTCGTGGAGCACAGCCTTGCGTACTGCCGTATCGTCGAATTTGACAAACTGCATCTGGTTGAAGTAGATTTCTCCCTTCCACGCCTGTTCCGGAGCTTTCTCGTGTTTCAAGAAGAAGCTGTCGAAACGCCACTTGTCGGCGATTTCATCGGTGCCGGTGAAGTGCTGGTATTCATCGCTTGCCAGGTTCCATGACACGAGATGCCATCCGCGATAGTTGATCGGCTTCAAGTTGTACTTGATGCCGCCGTTCTTATTGTTTGTGCGCACACGCAACGCAGCGCTGACGCTGTTGTTTGAGCCGTCGCCATAGAGCCAGAACGTAAGCACGCCGTCCTTGGTTGTGCCGTCGATGTTCTGCGAAGAGTGATACTCACGGATTTGCCATACGCCTGCAGCAAAATCAGGATCGAAATCATACTTCAGGCATGCGCTGTTAGGACTTTCCGGACGCACACCGATGTTGGCGCGCGTAAACGAGTTGGCTTCCTGTGTCAAGCCCGATGATGAGCCTGAGCCGTCAGGCGCCCAGAATCCCGTCACGTTGTCGAGCGGAAGCAGGTCGGTCGACTCAACGACAGGGCGGTACTCCGACAGGAAGCGGAATCTGAACTCTTCGGTCAAGTTGCCCGACAAGTCGGCAAGACCCGGCTTCACTGTAACAAGGAAGCACTTGTCGAGAGGAAGGTCTTCGCTGAAGAAATATTGCAGCACCGAAGCGCCGTTTACAACCGAATGAGTCAGTGTGCCAGCATAAGTGTTGCCTTCAGGGTCAATCACCGTCATGCAGTCGGCGTTCTTGTCCTCGTTCCAGTCGATAATCTCATCATACTCCACTCTTACCACCGGACGCAGCGTGTATGCCACATCGCCGTCGATGGCAGGGTCGGTAGAAACCACCTGCGCAGGTGTAGTGTCTGCCTCTTTCATTGTGATTGAGAGCGTATAGTCGTCGCCGCCATTGCCGTCGCCATTGCCGTCAAACGGCTGGTTTGTCTGAGAGTTCTTGGCAACGCTGCCGTCAATCTTGATGTTGTAGGTTTTCAACGGGACGAGTTTTGAAACGTCGACGCTGAGCGTATAGTCGTTTATCCATGTCAATGTCACTTCGCCGTCGTTGTCGATAGAGAATGCCTTTTCGACCGACTCTTTGTCCATCTTGCGCGAGAACGTGATGACGATAGGGTCAACAAGGCTGACTGCCTTTGTGTCTTCCACCGAAATCGACGACACTTTCGCAGGTGCGTTGGATGTCATCGTGATGTCGAGCCATGTAACGTTGTCGTTTGACTGTCCGGCTGGATTCGACTTTATCACAACGGTTTTTGTCACTGGCTCATATCCGGTTGCCGTAAATTCCACCGAGACAGCATCGCCGGCTTTAAGTCCCTCAAACAGATAGAATCCGTTGTGGATAAGGTCGGGGTTGTTGGTGTATTTCTTAAATGTCGACTCCCATGTGTCAGTAACATACGTCTTGTCGCCTACCTTTACAGTCACACCGTCGATAGGCACATCGTTTTCTGAGTTTTTGATGATACCGGCAAGGAATGTCTGCTCTGGATTGGTCATGTTGCGGAACTTCAATATCGACTGGAATGCGGCGAAAGCCTCCAGACGCTTATAGTCGGCATTGATGTTCAGCTGCTGCTGAGAGGCGATTGTGTGGTAGCCGCCCTCGCTGAGCAGTGATGCCATATTTGTGCGGCGGTTGACCGACAGATACGGGAACTGGTTGGCGTGGGTCTCAGGAGCACGGTCGTAATAGCAACGGTCGTACCAGTTGCCGCGTGTCGTGATGCGCATCACGCCTGTAAGGTTCGGGTTGAGAATCTCTCCGAAAGCCTTACCGCCGTTAGGCGTTTTCTCTATTTCTTTGCCATCCTTGCGCCATCCTCCGAAGAGAGTGACGGTTGTGTTTTTGTCGGAAGAAGCATCAGAGTGGATAGCATAGAAGAAGTCGGCGCCCCAGGCATTCGCCATGTCGGAACGTTCCTCAAGTCCTACAATGTCGACCTCGTTGTTGCGGCAAAGTTTCAGATTTTCTGCCGGCATATCGGTATATTCCGTCAGATATCCCTTGATATACTGTGCCACGCTAAACACCTTCTGCGCCTCGGAATAGCCCCACAAGCCACGGTTTTCAGTTGCGGAGTGTCCCGGGTCGAGAAACAGTTTGAAATCGCCCCAGCCTGTTGATTTCTGAGCATAAGTTGTAGCAGCCGGGAATGCCGTCATCAATGCGGCGGCAGCGATTGCCATTTTTGTAATATTGTTCTTTTTCATCGATTATCAGTATTTTAGGGTAATTTCATAGATGCAAGCATCTTTTGCGTTCTCAAAAGCAACCCGTTTGCCATCGCGTGTCACGGCTGGCGTCAACGGAATCATATCGGTGTTGGCGGTCAGAAGGACTGCCTTGCCTGTGGCAACATCGACAGCGTAGATGTCGGAGCCCGTAAAACTTTCGCCATTATCGGTGACAACGGTGTAGATCAGCGAATTGTCGGGCAGCCATGCCGGATGAGAGCCCTTGCACAGGTAAGCCACGCCGCTGCCGTCGGAATTGCATGTGAAGATGCCTTTGCCCGGAACTTGGAAAGCCACCTGCTTGCCGTCGTGCGACAATGCCGGATTGATGATTATCGCTCCTGAGAATTCTTTCAACGAAGCCACTTTGTCGGCCACACCTGCCGGGTCATTGACCATCATTGTGTAGACATCGGCCGCTGTCGCGGATGTGCGCTTGAGGCTGCGTGTGTTGACGCTCGATGCGCCACGCTCGCCTGAAATCATCACACGCTCGGCGTCATTCCACAACGGTGTTCCTGTAAGCTCGCGCGTCTTGCCAACCAACGTGGTCTCTGCGCCGTCGGCGGCATTCCACACCTTAACTTCGTGGAAAACACGATTGTCGGACACCACATTGGTTCTGCCGAGCAGTTTTGTGCCGTCGGCACTCCATTGCATCTTGTAGCCGGCACCTGAGCAGCAGGTCACCTGACGCAGATTGCTGCCGTCAGCATCAGCTACCCAGATGCCGTCATAATTGTCGGAAGTTACTGCAATCTTGTCGCCGCTTGGCGACCACACAGGTGCCATCAGTCCTTGAGAAGACTTGATGAGCAACGTTGGCTCGCTTGCGCTGCGTGGCTGCGCCATTGCCGCCACCCCGAGCATGCTCAAAGCCAATGTAAGAAATGTTTGCTTTGTCATAGATTTTAAGTTTTATGTTAGGGTTAAAAATATCCGTGTTAGTTTGCACTTCCAAAATTACAAAGTTTTCACGGCACCGCAAATTTTAGGCAGACAAAAAAAACAAACAACGTATTCCAACAGGGGTTTCAACATTTTTTCGTAACTTTGTTATGTCGTTTTCGACACAATTCTGCAACAATCATCACCACATCCAAACAAGTCATTAAAACTATCATTATCTACAATTTTTCATCTATGAATAAGAAAGAACGGACAATCTCTTTTTTGTGGCAGCACCTATGGCTGCTTGTATCTTTGTTTATAATGACTCTCGGTGTCGCCGTATGCGTAAAGAGCGAGTTGGGATCAAGCGTAATCTCCACTCTGCCTTACGTTTTCGAGACTGCCGGCAAACGTGGACTTGGAGTTCCGTCGCTGACAATCGGACAATACACTTACGTAATGAACGCCATTCTGGTGGCTGGGCAGATTGCCGTGCTGCGCCGCCGCTTCGAACCGGTTCAGTTGTTCCAGCTGCTGGTGGGATTCGTTTTCGGATCACTCATCGACTTGAATATGGCTCTCACATCGTGGCTTCTGCCCGACGGCATAACGGAACAAGCACTGGCGCAGATCGCGGGATGCACCATCCTGGGCATCGGCATCGCCCTTGAGGTGAGATGCGGCTCGGTGACAATGCCTGGCGAGGGTTTCCCGGTGGCGGTAAGCTGCGTGACAGGCATCGACTTCCCGAAGATAAAGATTGTTGTTGACTGCTCGCTGGTGATTCTCTCCGTGGCTTTCTGCTATGTGTTTTTCGGAGCATGGCAATGGTATATCGTTGGTGTGGGCACACTGTTCGCCATGCTCTATGTTGGAATCGTTGTGAAAATAGCAGGCAGGCATATGGCTTGGTTTGACAAAATCCTTAATTACCGACCTGGATTCCGACGTTATGTGTACGGTCTGGCGAAACTTATTTTCAGACAGAAACAATGATGGAATTTAACGACATAATCAGAAACGCCGCCTCGTTGCCGACGACTGAGATTGCCGCCGACGTCAACAAGGCGTTGACCGCCAACGGTTGCGTGGTTTTGACCGCGCCTCCGGGAGCGGGAAAGTCCACTCTTCTGCCGCTTACCGTCATGGCTGGATTCCTGCCCTCCGACGGCAAGATTCTCATGCTCGAACCCAGGCGTCTCGCTGCCAGGCAAGTAGCTGAGCGCATGGCGGATATGTTGTCGGAGCACACGGGAGGCTCGGTTGGCTACCGGGTGCGCTTTGAAAACCGTGTGTCAGAGTCCACCCGCATCGAAGTGATAACAGAAGTAATTCTGACGCGTATGCTCATCGCCGACCCTTTGCTCGAAGGGGTGTCGGTTGTAATCTTCGATGAGTTCCACGAACGCAGCATCAATTCCGACTTGGCATTCGCCCTGACGCGCCAATGCCAGCAGATTCTGCGTCCCGACCTGAAAATTGTCATCATGTCGGCTACAATCGACACGTCGTCTATCTGCACAAGCCTCAACGCTCCTCTCATCGAATGCCGGGGCAAGATGTTTCCTGTGGAGACACGTTATGCGACGACCGACATTTCGCCCGCCGACATCCCGACGGCAGTCGCGTCGGCGATAAACAAGGCTCACAGCCAGCACGAGGGCGACATTCTCGCTTTTCTGCCCGGACAAGCCGACATTGCGCAATGCGAGCGGCTGCTTGCCGACAAACTGTCGCCGACTGCCGTATTCCCTCTCTACGGCAATCTGTCGCCGGAGCAGCAAAGGCGGGCTGTGGCGCCATCGGGCAAAGGCGAGCGCAAGATAGTGCTTGCAACGCCTGTCGCAGAGACATCGATTACGATTGAAGGCGTACGCATTGTGGTCGACTCGGGATATTGCCGGCAATTGGTCTACAATCCCCGGTCGGGACTTAGCCACCTTGAGACGGTGCGCATAAGCCTCGACATGGCGACGCAGCGGTCGGGACGCGCTGGACGCGTGGCTCCTGGAATCTGCTACAGACTGTGGACAAAGGCCTCGGAGCATCGCATGGACGAGCGCCGGCGTCCTGAGATTTCTGATGCCGACCTTGCGCCTACACTACTCGACATTGCGGCTTTCGGCGAAAGCAACGCAGAGGCATTGCCATGGCTGACAACGCCTCCGCCATCAGCCGTTGCGCAAGCCCGGAAACTGCTGACAACGCTTGGTGCCGTCGACAGCCAGAACCGCATAACAAGCCTCGGCAGGCAGATGTCGAAACTGCCGTGTCATCCGCATATTTCAAAAATGATGGTGCGCGCCGAATCGCCTGCGCAGAAAAGTCTCGCCTGCGACATTGCCGCCATACTGGAGGAGAAGGATCCTCTGACCGACGACACTTCCGCCGACCTATGCCTGCGCATCAGCCTGCTCCGGACGGCGCGGCGACAGCACAGACTCGGCAGATGGTCGCGCATAGCGCAGATTGCCGAGGAATATCGAAATATGATCAAAGCCACAGAATGCAACGACGATATATGCTCGGAGGATGCCGGCTGCCTTGTGGCGACGGCATATCCTGAACGGGTGGCTAAAGCCATTGACAGCATCGGGCACTTCCGTCTGGCTTCGGGCGTCAACGTGCAGATTGACAACGGTAGCAATCTTGCTTCCTACGACTGGCTGGCGGTGGCTGCCCTCAACGCTTCCGAAAAATGCGGAAGGGTGTTTCTCGCCGCACCGTTGCGGCCAGAGGACATCGAGACACGACAACGCGAACGGATTTTCTGGGATTCAAAAAACGGCGGTGTGGCGATGCTGCGCGAACGCACAATCGGGGTGCTGACTGTCGACAGTCAGCCTCTGCACAATGCCGACAAAAGCGCTGTTGTCTCGACGGTCTGCGAGGCTGTGCAGAAAGAAGGACTCGGACTACTCGACTGGAGCGACGACGTTGCCAGGCTTCAAAAGCGTGTGGACGCGGTGGCGGAATGGCATCCGGAAATGGCTCTACCCGACCTGTCTACGGAACACGTCCTGTCGACAGCTTCTGAATGGCTGCCGTTCTACATTGAGCAGAACGGAAAAGTGCTGACAACGGCAGCCGAGCTGAAAAAGATAAATCTGCACGATGCTTTGTGGGCTCTCATCCCCTACGACATGCAGCAAGAGGTAGACCGACTCGCCCCATCGCACATCACCGTGCCTTCAGGCAGCAGAATCCGTGTGGACTACCGCAAAGCCGCCGAAGCACCTGTGGTGAGCGTGCGGCTGCAGGAATGCTTCGGGATGCTCCACACGCCCTGTGTCGACGGAGGAAAACGCACCGTGCTTATGGAACTCCTGTCGCCTGGATTCAAGCCCGTGCAGCTGACCCAGGACATGGACAGCTTCTGGAGCAATGCCTATTTTGAGGTGCGCAAAGAGCTGAAGCGACGTTACCCAAAGCACTATTGGCCGGAAAATCCTCTCGACGCCGAAGCCGTAAGGGGCGTGAAGCGGAAATAACATGGCATAAGAATCTCACAATTTATTATATGGATATGTTTATAATACCTCTCATTTTTCATTGTCGGTTCAATTAAAATATATAATTTTACAAAACAAACATTATCGTCTTTTACGCAATATGAGAATCATCATTTCTCTTCTAATTTCAATTATTTGCAGTGCTGTATCTTTTGCACAACAGCAAGCCGTTGGATTATATATGATAAATGGAGACACGGAAACGGCAATGACTCCAATCAAATATAAGAATATAAAAATATCGGGAACGTTCAGCAAGACTGCACGATTAGAGTTTGCTGATGCTAAAAGCCAAAACCGATTTACAGGAACTGCAAAATTCAAATTCGTCTTTGGCGCAGTCGACGCATATCACTCGATGACACATTATATGTTTGCGCCGATGTATTCCGTCAACGACTTTGGCATTGCTCAATTTGAGGTAAAGAAGGATAAAAGATATCTTGCAACGGTCAAAATCAAACCTTTTGGCACATCATCAACAGGCGTAAAAGAGTCTGACCGAGTCAAAGCGACAACCCAAGAACTTGAAAAGGGCGTTTATATAATGGAAATCACCGCTGAACCCGGAGAATATTGCATAATCTTCAACTCTATGGGAACCGGCGGCTACAGCGGAACCTTCGATTTTGGCATAGACTAAAATCGCTGTCTTTTCGGAAGAAAAAAACAAGCAAGCTCTTTTTTCTTTGATAAAACTGGCTGCACCTCGGAAAAATTGAAGGAAATCTTCATTTTTCGCTCGGTTTGCACAGTTTTTCTCTCAATTTGCACTATCTTTCAATAAGATAGGCTGCATTTCGGAAGAAAAAACAAGCAAGCTCTTTTTTCTTCTCTCAATTTGCACTATCTTTCAATAAGATAGGCTGCATTTCGGAAGAAAAAACAAGCAAGCTCTTTTTTCTTCTCTCAATTTGCACTATCTTTGCAAACGCAAAAACGAGGAGTGATGCTCGAGTGGCTGAAGAGGCACGCCTGGAAAGCGTGTATACGCCAAAAGCGTATCGCGAGTTCGAATCTCGCTCACTCCGCAAAAACAGTGTGCTACATAACAGCGCGCTGTTTTTTTTATTCCAGGATTCTCAAAAATCGCCGCTGGCTCAAACGGAAAAACGGGAAACAATATGCTGCTTCCCGTTTGCTTTCATTCCTGCGACGGCTGTCACCATCCAAGATTCACACTTACACCTGCCATCACCCACAGCCCCGGCTGCTTTACGGCAGAGAGATCGTAGTAGCGGTGGCACGTGATGTTGTCGGCCTTTACATATACGCTATATTTCCGGTCGTTCCACATCACCTTGCAGTCCACTTTCGTGTACGGATGATAGCCGTTCATCCGTTGCTGCCATCTCACGCTCCACGACGCCGACAGCTTGCTCCAAATCTTATGGTCCAAGCCGAACACGGCCTTATGGCGCAGATATTCCAACGCATACAGCGATTTCAGTATCTCTGTTTCCGTCTCATGGTTTTGGTTGATGTAGGCATATCCCAGTCTGATGTTTGTCACGAAGCATCTCGGCAACAGCTCGTTCATATATATTTCGGCATCAACATTGAAGCCCATATTGTCGAGTTTTCCGATGTTCATCACGTGGTATTTGCTGTCGGTCAGCTCTGTTTCCGTAGTCTGAACCCAGTCAATCATATCCTTGCCATGTGTGTAGAATCCGCTAAGCACCGCCGAAAATCCCGTCTGCCGATAGCGTGAGCCTATTTTGAATGCGGAGTTTTTCTCCGGACTCAGCGAGGCGTCGCCCTGCTGCACGGCATTGCTTATGTAGAGGTCGGTATAGGTGGGCATGCGGAGAGCCTTGTTCCATGAGGCGTATACCTTCCAATTGGCGTTCGGACGGTAGCTGGCGTCCACTCCCGGATAGAATCTGAATTTATTGTCGAGTCCCGTATTGCGGTTGGCAAGCACTCCGGCAGAGAGTGTGAACCCTCCGAATATGAAATTGTGCTCCAGCATCACATTCGTGTTTGTGCGTTCTCCTTTACGGGTGTACTGCCTGTCGGAGCCCGGAATGCTTTTATAGTCGGCCGCATCGAGCTGGTTGCCGAGAGCCGTGGAATAGATGCGTTCCTTACCGATGTCGACACCGACGGCGGTCTTTCCCGCAATCCAGTCGACATAGGCGTTGACCGCACCGCCAAAAACATCAAGGTTGTGGTAGTTCTCTCCCGCCGCGGCGCCTTCCTTGCCACGCGTCAATTGATAATGGTCTTTGAATTTGTTGTAATATACCGCAGGCGTCACTTCCCAAGTCCTGCCTTGGTTGTGGACGCTCACATTAAGAGAAGCGATTCCATGGTCGGTTTTCTCATATTGATTGTTGAATTTGGCGCTGTAGAATGTGTTTGCGCCATAACTTTGGGTTGCTATGCCCAGCTGCGCCCCGATGTCGAGGCGGCGATCGTAGCTCAGCGACAAGTTGGCATAGCTCTGTCCTTTCTCGAAGTCGCTGTTTTCGGTGCCGCCGTCCGAGCGTTTGTATCCGCCGCTTACGGAATAGGCTTGTTCCCACTTTCCGCTTCTGAAAGCCATCTGCAGCCTGCCCTGTGCCCCGAGGCTGCCAAAGCTGCCGGCTTCCACATTTGCCTCGACGCCGTTTGCGCTTGCTTTTTTAGTCACAATGTTTATGGCTCCGTTGAACGCCGATGTGCCAAACACGCGCGATGATGCGCCCTCGATAATCTCCACATGGTCGATGTCGGCAAGTGCGACAGGAAAATCGGAGGCGTTGTGCCCCGTCTGCGGATTGGAGATGTTCACTCCGTTAAGGAAAATTGCAATCTGGTCGAAGGTGCCACCGTTGATCGAAATGTCGGTCTGCACCCCGAAACCTCCACGCTGACGCACATCTACGCCCGTAGCCAGTTTCAAAACGTCGTTGATTGTTTGTGCCGCCGACCGCTGAATGTCCTCGCGGGTCATTACCGTCACAATTTTTGGCGACAGCTCGACTGTCATCGGCGCGCGCGACCCCGTTACGGTCACACCATCCAGTTCGTAAGCCTTTCCTCCACGGATAAAGACTGAATCAGCCTTGGCTCCCTCCACGCTGATGCCTTCTGCCTTGGCGTAGGTAAGCGTGGTTACGCTGAGCGCACCGATAGCCACCACTCTTCCAAGCACAGAAAACAAGGAGTAGCCTTTGTTGGAGAAGTGCGAGAACTTCAGGCTTGCACGCTTGTTGAAAATTGTCTTGTTCATTAAGTTAATTTGTTGATAAATAAAAAGAATAAATAATATGTCGTGGACACACATGATGCATCCACGACATTTTTCTTTGATTTTTCAAGCTCAGGAGGTTGCCCCCGCTTACGCTTTCTTTCCGCGCATACAGTCCCAAACGAGATAGCCGATGAGCAGCGCATAGACAGCCACACCGCCAATCTGGAGCGTCGACTCGCTGAATCCGCAAGTATACTCGAAGCCTGCGAAGCGCATTCCGGCGCTGACCACGCCCATCAATGCTCCACCGGCGATAAATCCGCTGGCGAGAAGCGTGCCGCGCTCTGTGCGTGCCGCATTGAGTTCCTTGTCTTTCGAACGGGTTGATACAAACCAGTTGACCAAACCGCCGACAAGCAGCGGCGCATTGAGCTCCATAGGGATAAACATACCGAGCGAGAAAGCCAATGCCGGCACACCGAGCCAGTTGAGAAGCACGGCGAGGATTGCGCCTACGCCATAGAGCAGCCACGGCGTGTCGCCACCCATCATCAACGGTTCGATAACGCCTGCCATCGCGTTGGCCTGCGGTGCAGCGAGTGCGTTCGGCCCTGAGAAACCATACACTTTTGCAAGAATCAGGATAACGCCGCCGACAGTCGCTGCCGACACGAGTGTGCCGACAAGTTTCCACTGCTGCTGTTTTTGCGGTGTGGAGCCAAGCCAGTAGCCGATTTTCATATCCGTAACCATACCGCCTGCCATCGAGAGAGCCGTGCAGACAACGCCTCCGATAATCATCGAGGTGACGATGCCGCTGGCTCCTTTAAGTCCGATAGCCACAAACACCGCTGAGGCTACAATCAGCGTCATCAGCGTCATTCCGCTCACCGGGTTCGATCCCACAATGGCAATTGCATTGGCGGCCACCGTAGTGAAGAGAAACGCTATCACCGTAACCACCAGGAATGCCACAAGGGTCTGGAAGAGGTTGTGGATTACGCCGAAGTAGAAGAATGCGAATGTCACTGCCAACGCTGCGATAAGGCTGAAGGCAAGCACTTTCATCGAAATGTCTTTCTGGGTGCGCTTCACTTTTGCCACATTGCCGCCCTTGCCGCGGAATTCACGTCCGGCAAGACCTACGGCAGAGCGGATGATGCCCCACGACTTGATGATGCCGATGATGCCCGACATGGCGATACCGCCGATACCGATGTAGCGTGCCTGTGTCTTGAACAGCACCTCGGGATCGATGGCGGCTGCCTCCGGGCTCATTCCGAGCAACGGTACGATGACATACCAGATAAACGCGCTACCTGCAAAAATAATGAAGCAGTATTTCAAACCTACGATGTAGCCGAGACCGAGCACCGCCGCTCCGGTGTTGATTTTAAACACCATCTTGGCCTGGCTTGCCACGTGGGCACCGAATTCTGTCGCTTTCGACGTCAATGTCTCAGCCCACCATCCGAATGTGGAGAGAAGGAAGTCGTAGATACCGCCGACAGCGCCCGCAATGATAAGCGGCTTCACCTGGCTGCCCGACTTCTCGCCGGAGATAAGCACCTGTGTGGTGGCTGTGGCTTCCGGGAACGGGAACTTGCCATGCATGTCGGAAACGAAATATTTGCGGAACGGGATAAACATCAACACGCCGAGCACGCCGCCAAGCATCGAACTGAGGAATATTTCAATGAAACTTACCGTAATGGCGTCGCCATACTTGGCTTGAAGGATGTAGAGCGCCGGGAGGGTGAAGATGGCTCCTGCCACCACAATTCCCGACGAGGCGCCGATAGATTGGATTATCACGTTCTGTCCGAGGGCGTTTTTCTTCTTCAACGCGCCCGACACTCCGACTGCGATGATTGCAATAGGAATTGCCGCCTCAAACACCTGCCCCACTTTCAGTCCGAGATATGCCGCCGCGGCACTGAAGATAATCGCCATCACAAGACCCATTATCACAGAGTAGGGAGTCACTTCCGGATACTGACGGTCGGGGCGCATCACGGGGATATACTCCTCGCCCGGCTTCAGCTCGCGGAAAGCGTTTTCAGGAATACCTGCTTCCTGCTTTTGTCTTTCGTCTTCCATTATTTTGCTTAGTTTATGATTAATATTCTGAAAGTTTGTGTGCGAAGTTACAAATTTCAGTTTACAAATGAAAACACTATGCCACAAAACAAGAAAAAAAGAGCCGTCTCATCCCTGAGACGACTCCTTTTTCAATACAAATTATATCAATTGGGAGTATTATTTCTTCACAACTGACGCTTTCCAAGTCTGGTTGTTGCTGAGATTGAGCGTAATTTCATACGTTCCGTCTTCTGCACACTTGAAGTTTGGTGCGTTGTTCTCGTTGAGATTGTCGAGCGAACCGCCGAGACTGAAGTCCCATTTGTTGTTGGCGCGGAACTTGTATTCCTTGCCGCCGACGAGAGCAACTTCACCCTTCCAAACAAGACCACCGGCGTAAGTAAGTGGCGTTTCAGCGTCCCATCCGCCAGGAGTAGCGTCGCCGACAATTCCGAACGAAGTGATTTCCATCGCCTCCCAAGTCATTTTGTCTGTGTCGACTTTGAAGTAGTAGATACCACCCTTGTCAAGTTTCAAGTTTTTGGCTCCTGGGTCTGTGCTCAACAGGTTGGCTTCTGCGCCGACACCGTAGGCAGTGCTGCCTTCGTTCCAGTTGGGTTGTGTCGAGAATTTGAATTCAAATGCCTTGTTGCCAGCCTTTGACATGTCAACCAAACCGCTGTGTACACCGCCGTTGCGCTCGTAGATGAACACGTTTACATCGTGACCCCATCCATTGAATCCACCAACAGCATAGAGTTTCGGTGAGTAAGCCTTGACAGTGAATGTGCCTTCCATCATGTTGATTGTCACGGTATACTCTCCTGCCTTTGCAATAGTTACAGGACGTGAGTTCTCGCCGTAGATAAGTTCGCCGCTCATAGCCGACTCAGCAGGACCCCAAGCATACATAAACTCATTGCCTGCGTCGGCCTTAGCCTTCACCATCGACTCTGCACCCATAAATTGGATTGAGCCGGCAGGGAGAGTGCAGATAGATGTAAATACAGGATCATCGTATACGTTCTGGTCGCTATGTCCGAGCTTGATGGCTGAAGCATCCCATCCGTCACCAAACGCAGCGTCGGTAATTACGTAGTATGCCGACTCAATCTTGATGCCAAGGTCAATAGGCGTAACATTTACCGATGAAGCGTCGAAATAAGTGTCGGCGCCGCCGAAACGCACTGTTGTTCCGTTGTGGGTCAACGTGAGTTCGAAACGCACATAAGTGGTCTTTGCGGCAGGGCTCTTGCCAAACAGCTGGCGGTGAGCATTGTCAATGTCGAGATAGTTGGCATAAGCCACATTGTCGACAACTGTTGTAAGCACGCTGACAGGCTTCTTGAAATCCTCTGTGGCGGAAACCTGCATTTCAACATTCACTTCGCTGCCGGCTGGCTGATTGTCAACGCTGGTGATTTTGAGCACTGGCACACCCAGCTCGCTATCAACGAAGTCCTTGAGGTTCAAATCAGTAGGCAACGCATGAGCCACAGCGATACCGTCTGCAGCCATAATCGCTTCCTGCGGATTGCTTTGCGGTGGCATTGGATCCTCGATATCGTCGCAGGCTGTGAAACCTACAGCCAATGCCAATGAAAGTAATATACTGAATTTTTTCATTTTTTGTCTTTATTTGTAAATTCTGTAATAACCGGCTTCCTTGCGGCGGTTGCTAACAACCGCCGCGGTAAGCCTGATTTCATATTATTCGGCAGGAACCATTTCTACGGTCATAGCCTTGAGGTTAACGGTGATTTTAATCTTACCGCCAGCCCAACTGCTGTACTGGAACGAACCCTTGCCCTCAAAAACAGTGCCCTTGAAGCCAACGCCGTCAATCCAATCGATATCAACAGGATTGTCATCAACCTGCGCACCGATTGAATCAACATCCCAACCAGAGAGAGAGCGATAGAAGCGGAATTGGAATTTGCCTGCAGGAATATCGAACACGCCTGTGTAGATTTTGCTGTCGATAGCGTCGTCAGCCTCTGAAAGCGTCCAGCCAACAAACAAGGCGGCATTTGCCTTCGACGGTTCGTTCCATCCATTGCAGTCACCAACCAAGTAAATCTTGCCCGGCAACTTAACTGCGTAGTAGTCCTTCACCTGGCTGAGACAAACAACATTTGAGAGGATTGAATAGCCGGCAGCGTCTTCCTTGCCGCCAAGATAATCTTCAACAGTAGAGAGCACGCGGAAATAAACCGGACGTGCAGACTCGTCAGTGTAGTTGTCCTCGTTTGTAACGCCGCGGAGTTTGCACATAGCCTCGGCTATGCTGCTCTCAGGAACGTTGACAGAGCAAGTGGTATACTCCTCTGTGAGTTGCACGAAATCGGTAAATTCACGAGTGAGCGACACCTGTACGAAATATTTTGCGATGATGCCCGGACCATAGTTAGGCTGAGAGAACGTAAGGTTCAATGTTGCCGTTGGGTTCAGAGCATAATAAAGTTCAGAAGTGGCTGGCTGATTGAGCACAAATTCGGTAGGTTTTTGGAGCACCGGATCCTTGTCGTCCTCGCAAGAGCAAAGGCCGAACACCACCACCGCCAGCAGCATCAATACATTTATATACTTTTTCATTTTTTCTTGTGTTTAGTAGAGTTAGACTGATGTTAGTATCCCTCGTTCTGTCCGAGTGTCGGGACAAACTTGGTTGGGATAGCGTAAACCTTGCGGTAGTCAGGAATTGAACGTCCGCGGAGTGCGCCGCCCTTCCACGACCATTTGTAGGAGCTGCCTGTAAACTTGCCGAAACGGATCATGTCGCTGCGGCGGTGTCCCTCCCAGTAGAGCTCGCGGGCGCGTTCCTCGAAGAGTTTGTCCTTAGTGAGAAGGATAGGAGCCAAACCTGCGCGTGCGCGCACCTTGTCAAACATATCCTGACCGTTGCAGCCTGTTGCGCCGTTGAGTTCGCACTCGGCGAGCATCAAGAATGTGTCGGCAAGACGGAACATTGGATAGTCGGTGCCGTTGAAAGTGTTGACCAAAGTTGCGCCTGTTGTGTTGTAATAGTCGTCGCTTTTTGTATATACATACTTAATACACATCAAACCACAACCGTCGGCACCCCAGTCGCCGAGATCCTCAAGATTGTTCTTGAGCTTGCCACCGTTGTTGCTGATGAGGTAGCGGTTGTCGCCGCTCTCAAACATATCTGCGAGTTCCGGACGTATACGTGGACCGCCCCATCCTGTGCCTTGCAAACCTTGTGCTGTTGCAACGACATTGGCATTGTAGGCGCCTATAGAAAGGTAAGTTGTGCCGCCGTAAGTCTGCTGGTTGTTCTCATCCTGAGGAAGACCCCAAATAATCTCGCCATTACCTACAAAACGATCGTTGTCGGCACAGAAGAGATATTTATATTCTGGAGCGAGAGTGTTGATAGTCTTCAAAATCTCGTTGCAGGCGTTTGCACAGTCCTGCCAACGGGCAGTGCCTGTGTAGACTTCCGCGTTAAGATAGAACTTTGCAAGCAGCATATAACCGGCTTCTCTTGACAGACGGCCGTATTTCTGAGCCGATGCAGGAGTAAGATCCTTCACTGTCTCTGCCAGCTGAGGCACGATTCTCTCAAACATCTCAGCACGTGTCAACGTTGGAGGCGTTGCTCCTACCGTAGAATTCTCATCGGTGAACGGGCCTTTGCCGAAGTTGTCCATCAAGTGATAGTAAGACAATGCGCGCAACACGATTGCCTCACGTTTCATCGCTGCGATTTCATCATCGGAAATCATACCTGCAGCCTTGTCGATGGTGCGGATAAACTCGTTGCACATATTTATTTGGAACGTGAAACGCGACATTGCCTCATAAAGCCAGTGGTTGTCAGGGCTCCATGTAGAGAAGTCGAGCTCATCGATACCGGCGTCGTTCCAGTTCTTACCGATAAGAGCCTCATCGGTCGGAAGCTCCTCAAGGTTCCAAAGCTGACGCATGTAAGTACCGGCACCGCCGTCGTCTACAGTGATGTCAGAGCCACCTTGAGGACCAGAAACTACAAGTCCGTTGTAAAGTTGATAGAAGAAGCCCTCATATTCAGCAGCCGAATTGAGTTCGGTCTTGCTGTTCGGGTCGTTTGGCTTCATATCAAGGTCGCCCACACACGAAGGCATAGCCATCATTGAGAATGCGAGGCATCCGTAAGCCAATATATTTCTGAATTTCTTATTCATGTCTGTAACGATTTAATGATTAGAATTGAGCCACAAGACCGAGAGAGAATGTCACAGGACGTGGGTAGATGTTTTTGTCTACACCGCCACCGACTTCTGGGTCAAGACCTTTATATTTTGTGATAACAAATGGGTTTTGAACTGCTCCATACAGACGCAGACGGAGGTTGTTGTTCAAAAGAGTAGGCCATGTGTAGCCGAGCGTGATGTTGTCGCAACGCACGAAGCTTGCGTTCTGCACGAAGTAGTCGCTTGTGCCTTGAGTCAAGTTGATTTCTTTAAACAGCTGTGTGTCTGCCATCAAGTTGCTGACTGGGAGAAACGCTGTAGAAGAAATCGAAGAGTTGCCAACCTGAACATCGTTGAACACGTAGTTGCCGATGCTTGCGCGCAATGCGAAACCGAAATCCCAGTTCTTGAAGTTGAACGTGTTGGTCCAGTTCATTGTCACCTTAGGATCCTTGCTGTGGTACATGTACTTATCGTCAGAGTTGATCACGCCGTCACCGTTGCGGTCAACAAACATGCCTTCGATAGCCTTTCCGTTTTCATCATATACCTGCTCGTAAACATAGAAGCTGCTTACAGGATATCCCACTTTGTGAGCAAGCACTGTACCGCCTGTACCTGCAGAGATACCGTCGCCGGTAGCAACGAAGTAATTCTTGTCGTCACCCTTGAGCAGTTTTGTAATCTTGTTCTTGTTCCAAGCCACGTTGTAAGAAGTTGTCCAAGTGAAGTTCTTCTTTACAATTGGACGGGCAGTGATTGCGAATTCAACACCGATGTTCTCCAACGAACCGATGTTTGCGTTCATTGCGTTGGTAAGGTTTGAACCAGCGTCGACAGTCACCCAGTTCAACAAGTCTTCAGTGTTGCGCTTGTAGAAGTCGATGCTTGTAGTCACACGGTTGTTGAGGAATGCCATGTCGATACCGGCGTTCCAAGTAGTTGTCTCCTCCCATTTAAGGTCGGCGTTGTAACCGTTGGCTTTGATAACTGTAATCCAGCCACCTTTTCCGTCAGGATAGCGGTATTGGTCTTTACCAATCATGTAAACAGGCAAGTAAGGGAAGAAGTCGTCGCCGAGGTCCTGCTGACCGGTGATACCCCAGCCTGCACGGATCTTGAAGTCGTTCATCACGCTCTTTGCGCCCTTCATCCAAGGCTCTTCAAGCAAACGCCAAGCGAGAGCCAACGATGGGAATGTACCCCAACGGTGCTCTTCGGAGAAGCGGCTTGTTCCGTCCTCACGCACTGTGACAGTGAGCAAGTAGCGGTCGAGCAGAGAGTAGTTTACACGTCCGAAGAAAGATACCAACTGGTTCTGTGAGCCAGAGTAGTTTGTAGCCACACCCTGATATTTCTCACCGGCATACTCTCCGCTTGTTGCATAGCTGTAGTCATGACCGATGCGGTGGAATTTCTGCCAAGAGTAACCACCGGTAATGTCGAAGTTGGAGTTGATGCTCTTCACGTCCTTCTTGTAGTTAAGGTAGAAGTCGAGAAGAAGGTTGTATTTCTCCTGCCATTCAAACTTTGTAGTTTCTTTGCCGTCGTGGATAATTGAAGTGCTTCCGTCAGAGTTCTTGATGGTGTAGCCATTCTTCCAAGCCATTGGAGAGTTTTCTCCGGTAATGTTTGTAACGTCCGACTTGCTGTAGTCGTAACCGAGGTTCAAGTTTGCGTGCAAATCGCGGAGGAACGGCATTGCGAGGTCGAGCTGCAAGTTGCCGATGCTCTGCCATACTTTAGAGCGGCTGTCGTAGTCCTGAATCAACGCCACCGGGTTGAGAGCCTTCTGAGTGTTGATCGACGTACCTGGATCGCTAGGACCGGCAACAGAAGTGTTGACGTATGTTGTCCAACCGTTGAAAGCGTTGCCGTCAGGGTTCTTCACAGGAAGAGTCGGGTTGAAACCGATTGAGTTGCCAAGTGCCGATCCGTCATAGAAACGGTTGGCTACGTAGGCACCTTTAAGATTGAGGTTGACTGCCAACAAGTCGTCGAAGAACTTTGGAGTCAAGTTGATGCCGAGAGTGACGCGGTCCATCTTTGAAGTCTTGATGATACCGTTGTTGCCGGTGTAGGCAAGGCTCACGCGATAAGGCAGACATCCTACTGTACCGCCAATGCCGAGGCTGTAGTCATGTGAAACAGACGTGCGGAGAATTTCCTTCTGCCAGTTTGTGTTGTATGTGCCAAGTGCCTGTGCCTGTGCCGACTCTGCTCCATAATAATTGTTGATGAAAGAACGGAACTCGTCGCCTGTCATCATGTTCACGTAGTTGCGTGGAGTGTTGACATAAGCATTGGCAGTGAAGTTGATTTGTGGTCTGCCTTTCTGTCCTTTCTTTGTAGTGATGATGATGACACCGTTTGATGCACGCGAACCGTAGATTGCTGTTGCCGACGCATCCTTGAGGATTGTCATGTTCTCGATGTTCTCAGGCGATACAAACGACAATGGGTTGCTCGAACCGAGTGTTCCCTTTGTGTCCATAGGCACGCCGTCGATCACGATCAACGGGTCGTTGGTTGCGTTCAAAGAAGCACCACCACGGATACGGATTGTAGCGCCGCCTTCAGGCTGGCCACCGTTTGATGTGACAACCACACCAGGAGCGGCTCCAACGAGGAGGTCTTGTGCGGAAGTTGCAAGACCGGCTTCGATTTCGTCCGGTTTCAAAGTAGAGATGGCGCCAGTGGCGTCTTCCTTCTTCACTGTACCGTAACCGATAGCCACAACTTCGTTGAGCACTACGCTGTTGGTTTGAAGTTTTACTGTTAATTTGTTGCGGCCGTCAACATTAACGTTCTGTGTCTTGTAGCCCACATAAGTGACTTGCAGGACAGCGTTCTTGTCAACGTTCAACACGAAATTTCCATCGAAGTCGGTAGCGGTTCCCGCTTTCGTCTTCGAATCAACAACACTGGCACCAATTATTGGTTCGCCATTTTCATCGATGACCGTACCTTGTACAGCCATTTTCTGTGAAAACGCAGGCAGCGCAAACAACATCGCCATAAGCAACGTGATAAGTCCCCTACGATTCAACTGAAAACTAAAGCTCTTCATTCAAGAATTGATTAAGTTTTACATAGGTATTTAATAATCTCAATTTATTCTCTATTGTGCATATCGTTATTGCAGATTCAAGGCATAGATTCTGCGTTATTCTTCTTTTAAGGTAGATCTTAATACTCCATTGATTACATACAACAACAATAATACGCTTGCAAAACTACAACTATTTTTCTGAGAAAATAAATTTTTAAGCGGTATTTTCTCGTTTAACAAGAGTTAATGTTGTTTTTAACAAAAAGCAGGAAAGAAACACCTGCATGCCTCTCCCCTGCCGTTATGTTTTCGCCCGACGGTTGTCAATAAGTAAGGATCTGCAACCCGCGTTCGGTCATCAGGAACGTGTGCTCCCACTGCGCCGACGGCAACTCGTCGTCGGTCACTACGGTCCAACCGTCTTCCTCGTCGACAAACACCTGCCATTTGCCCATGTTGATCATCGGCTCGATGGTGAATACCATACCCGGCACGAGAAGCATTCCCGTTCCCGGACGGCCAAAGTGCAACACCTCAGGCTCTTCGTGGAACTCCAGTCCTACGCCGTGTCCGCAAAGGTCGCGCACCACAGAGAACCCGTTCTTTTTGGCGTGGCGCTCGATAGCGTGTCCGATGTCGCCGACAAAACCATAAGGTTTTGCCGCCTTCATGCCCAATTCAAGGCATTCCTTTGTCACACGCACAAGCTTTTCCTTCTCCGGCGTGGTTTTCCCGATTATGAACATGCGGGAGGCGTCGGAATAGTATCCGTCGAGAATCGTCGACACGTCGACATTGATGATGTCGCCTTCCTCGAGGATTTCGTCCTCCGACGGAATGCCGTGGCAAACCACCTCGTTGATCGACGTGCACACGCTCTTAGGGAAGCCCTCATAGTTGAGCGGCGCCGGGATGGCTCCATGGTCGACAGTGTAGTCATAAACCAGTTTGTCGATTTCCGCCGTGCTCATTCCGGCATGTATTTCCTTTTCCACGAGGTCGAGCACTCCGGTGTTGATTTTTCCGCTGCGGCGGATACCCTCAATCTGTTCTGGTGTCTTTATGAGTTTCGGCGACGGCACAAGGTGTCCGTGCTCTTGATAAAACAAAATCTTGCGGTCCATGTCCGTAAGTTCCTTGCCCTTAGGCACAATCCAATTACGTCTGTATCTCATTGCTTCGAATTGTTAAAATGTCAAACCCGGCAGACCTAAAAAAACAGCCTGTCCGCAGTCCGCAAAATTATACATTTAATTGCTGGCTCGCAAAAAAGAGCCCCTTTTTCCGCGCCCGCAACTATTTTTTATGCCGTTTGTCGCGGCAATATTGCCGCGGTGTGATTCCGTGTTTCTTGATAAAGGCGCGCCGAAACGTGCTGAGCGAATTGAAACCCACCGTTGTGGCTATCTCATCCTGCGTCATGGAGCAGTCGCCGCCGGCAAGCATCGCCTCCGCATCGGCAATGCGGTAGCCGTTGACAAAGTCGCAGAAATTAGTGCCGAGCGTATTGTTGAGCCATGCCGACAAATAGCTGCGGTTGGTGCCTATCTCGCGTGCCAGCTGGCTTACCGACAAATCGTGGTTGCGGTGCAGTTTCTTTTCAACAAACAGAGCCTCTACCTCCGCGCTGAAGTCGGGCATACCTTCCAGCGCCGGCTGTTTTTCCGACATAATCTGCCTCACTTCGTCAATGCTGCGCCCAACCTTGCGGTAATGATGGTTGACCACAGCCCAAACCACCGTGACAATCACGATATATGCGATATTGGAAATGCTCGACTCAACATAGCACGAATATATCCAAGCCGCCAGCACCGACAGAAACATCGCTATCGCCCGCCACATCCACCGCTTGTCGGCCGACGAGAAGTTTTGCCGCACGATGTAGTGGTAGCGTTTTGTCAGCACGGCGATGCGCACCGCCCATATCAGACAGTAGACTGCCATACCAACGATGTTGATGTCAAAGAAGATGTCGTTTGCCGTCACGATGTAGAGCACGAGCATCAGCAGGTAGAATGCCGAATTCTGCACGATGCGCGACCACGTTATGTAGATTGGCGACAAGAGCTCGACCACGAAAAACACGCATGTGAACACCGCCGACATGTCAACAAGCAGCAACGTGCGGTATAGGTGTCGATGCAATTGCGTGTCGATACACGAATAGATTGGATCCTTCAGCACCAGCAAGAACCAAAAAGCCATTATCGCCGCTGCCGTGCGGTAGAAGCGCTGCTCACGGCGATGGCGGAAGTATGTCGCACACTCATAGATGAAATATGCGCTGCAAAGCCCGTATACGAAGTTTTCGGCGGTGCCGAGAAATACTGCTGTGTCCATACTGAGGTTTGGAGGGAAAAAGACAGGCACACAACAGGTTGTTTCTCCACCCGTATATGCCTGTCCTATATTGTAACGTATTGTCTAAGCGTTATTTGCCGGCATACTTGGCTGCCTGCTCAGCAATCAGCTTAGGATCGTCGAAGTAGTTGATTCGCATTGCACGGCGCACATCGGCAAGAGTCTCGGCAGCCACTGCGCGTGCCTCCTCGCTGCCTCGGCGCAGAATCTCGAACACGCCGGGGATATCCTGTTCCCATTGTTTGCGACGTTCGCGAATCGGAGCGAGTTCTTCCTCAAGCACACTGATGAGAATCTTCTTCACCGTGCCGTCGCCCACGCCTCCGGCGCAATAACGGTCCTTCAAATCCTGAAGGCTCTCGAATTCCGAGCAATGACGTTTGAATTTCTCATCGGTGCAGAATGCGTCGAGATATATGAACGGGCAGTTGCCCTCAAGGTGTCCGGGGTCGCTGATGTTGAGATGGAGAGGGTCGGTATACATGCCTTTCACCTTCTTTGCAACATCTTTTGATGTGTCGCTGAGGTAGATGCAGTTGCCGAGCGACTTGCTCATCTTTGCCTTTCCGTCGGTTCCCGGCAGACGCAGGCAGGCAGCGTTTGTAGGCAGCAGGATTTCCGGCTCAACAAGCGTCTCGCCGTACACGTTGTTGAAGCGTCCCACGATTTCACGGGTCAATTCAATCATCGGCTCCTGGTCCTCACCGGCAGGCACTGTGGTGGCGCGGAAAGCGGTGATGTCGGAAGCCTGGCTCACCGGATAGCAGAAGAATCCCACAGGGATGCTCGTCTCGAAGTTGCGCATCTTGATTTCTGTCTTCACCGTAGGGTTGCGCTGCACGCGCGACACTGTCACGAGGTTCATATAATAGAATGCCAGCTCTGTCAGTTCCGGCACCGCCGACTGCACGAAAATCGTAGTCTTGGCAGGGTCCAATCCCGCCGACAGATAGTCGAGAGCCACCTCGATGAGGTTCTGGCGGATTTTTTCAGGATTGTCGGCGTTGTCGGTCAATGCCTGAGCGTCGGCAATCATCACAAAAATTTTGTCGTACTCACCTGAGTTCTGCAGCTCAACGCGACGTCGCAGCGAGCCTACGTAGTGACCAAGGTGAAGTTTTCCTGTAGGGCGGTCGCCCGTAAGTATGATTTTTCCCATAATATTCTGATTGCTTTTATGTTAGAACAAATATCCTACTCCAACGTTGAAGTATATCGGATACATGCTGAATGTTATCGTCTTGAAACTTTCGGGGAAAGCCGAATTCAATCCCCACGAAAGGTCGGCATAGAGTTTAAGATGCTTGAACGCTTCCCAGTCGACTCCGGCTTGAAGTCCCCACTGAAATTTGCGCAACTCGTCGGAGAAGTCGTAAGTTGCCGTGGCATCGCCTGTAAACACTGCCTTTTCACCCGTCGGATCGCCGTTGCGCAGATATCCGTCGTAGACGAAGCCGTCGAATTTACCCTCGATTAGGTACGACAGGAATACGCCCAGCTTGAGGTTGGTGCGTGGATGCACTTTATAGACGCCCACGATAGGGAATGACAGAAACGAGTTGCGCACCGACGTTTTCACGCCACCAGTCCATCGGCCGCTTGCAACGGCGCCCTCACTGAGGATTTCCATCCCGTAGTTTTTCACGCGGGCGTCGGTCTCCATATTCTTGTTTTCAAGTTTCACTCCGAAGCCCACCCCCCAGTGCTTGTCGAAGAACCGCGTGAAGTCGGCCTCGCCCGAAAAGCCAACGGAAGGCTTGTAACTCTTGATTTCGCGGATTTCGGCAGGCAGCGGAATCGGCGATGTGCCGCCGAGATTGTAGCCGGCACGCAGTTCGATGTTCCAACCTTTCAGTGCTGCGTTGATGATTTTCTGCGTGCGGCTCTGCTGAGCCGACAATTGCGCGGGCAGAAATGCCAGCGCCACGATAATTGCGGATAATATGTTTTTTTTCATTTTTTATTCAAGTTTATTCGTGTGTGACTTTCAGATTACGCACATCAAGCGTGCTGCCCACAGAGCCGCGGAAATAGTCGCCCTCCGCACTTGACGCAATCACGATGCCCAGCTTGTAGCGTCCTTTTGCAAGCAACGCTTTGTCGACAACCTTGTTGTAGGCGCTGTAGTCGAATGTGATTTCAAACTTCACCCAATCGTTGTCGCCAAGCCCCGTCACGCGCGCATCGGTGAGATTAGCGAGAGCCACCATGTTTGGATGCATGAAATCATTGTAGTGCACGTTGCTGTCGATATATGTCACCTTATCGTCGGTCAAAAAGTAGATGGCATAGATTGAGAAGATGTCTGTACGTCCTACGACGGGCTTTCCCTTCTCATCGGTAAACGTCTCGCCTGCCTCATAGCGGTATTCGCCCGAAAGCGTCAACGGCTTGTAGTGATAAGGCTCGCCGAATTTGGTTGCCTCACGCGGAGCTGAGATGGCATTGCCGAGGTCGAACTCACCCTGGAATATGTTGCCTGCGGCAATAGGCATTCCCACCATGGAACCAAACCCTCCGGTGGAACGTGTCACCAGACGGATGAACTCAGGCTGGGCGTATTTGTCGCCAAGCATAAAGTTAGCCACATTTTCGCCATCCACGCTCAATGTCGTTCCTTCTTTGTAGACGGCGGTTGTGGGGAAGAACTCCCAAATATGGTCCTTATATTGAGTCTTTCCATACTTTGCCTTGGCAGCCTTGTCGGCTTCGCCACACATCACGAATCCCGGATTGCCCGACGCCCAAGCCATCAGGAAGTTGCCGTTGTTGTCAATTTCGTTGAAGATTGAATATTTCTTCGTAGGGTCAAGCTCCACTTTGTTGAATCGGTACTCATCCGGCTTCAGCTGCTGCACCACCTGCACACGGTAGGTCTTATGCCATTCACCGTCCTGCGAGGTCACGGTGTAGTTCACCGTGTGGTCGTCGGCATTGAGGAAGTCCTGCACCGAGCCGCTTGCCGGCGATATCGTCGCGCCCTCAGTCAATGTAAACACAGGAGCGAGAGCCGAGATGTCGGCTTCCGGCTGCACGTTGACCGTAACACGGTCGTTGGTAATTTTAGGATCCGACATAACGACTTCTGCCGGAAGCGAGCACGTAAGGATGTCGCACTCGGTGTTGAGTGCCTCGTCCTGGATGCATGATGTGGCTGCGAGCACTGTCGCCGCAGCAACCACTGTTTTATATACAAAATTCATAATAATTCATTAATAATGGTTGCAAAGTTACTGAATTTATTCCATTTTGCTGCAACAGTGAATTTTTTTATTCCGAAAATGTTGTGTAAGTTTGCATAAAAGGTTATAACAGGACTACATTTATGAAATTTATATCTTGGAACGTCAACGGGCTTCGCGCCTGCGTTGGCAAGGGCTTTGAGGAGTCGTTCAACGCTCTCGACGCCGATTTTTTCTGTCTGCAGGAGACAAAGATGCAGGCTGGTCAACTCGACTTGCAGTTTGACGGCTACCGCTCCTACTGGAACTATGCCGAGAAGAAAGGCTACTCCGGCACTGCCATCTATACCCGCCACGAACCGCTGTCGGCGGCATACGGCATCGGCATTGCCGACCACGACACCGAGGGCCGAGTGATAACACTTGAATACGGCACGTTTTACCTTGTGACGGTCTACGTGCCAAACTCGCAGGATGGTCTGCGCCGTCTGGATTACCGGATGTCGTGGGAAGATGATTTCCGGGCTTATCTGAAAGGGCTCGACAGCAAGAAGCCCGTGGTGGTGTGCGGCGACCTGAACGTGGCGCATCGCGAAATCGACCTTAAAAACCCGAAAACCAACCGCCGCAACGCCGGATTCACCGACGAGGAACGCGGAAAGATGACCGAGCTGCTCGACGCCGGATTCACCGACACGTTCCGCCACTTCCATCCCGACACGCCCGACATATATTCGTGGTGGTCGTATCGCTTCCATGCCCGCGAGAAGAACGCAGGGTGGCGCATCGACTATTTCCTCACGTCGGCGCGCCTCGACGACAAGCTGCAAGATGCAAAAATACACACCGAGATTTTCGGCTCAGACCATTGTCCTGTGGAGGTCGACATTGATTTGTAGACCGATGGTTAAAAACAGAGCCGCCTGCAATCCGGATTGCAGGCGGCTCTGTTTTATAACAATGCTGCCGTCAGTGATTCAGCAAGGCGTTCATAGCATCGAAACGCGCCAGCTGGTCTTCGCCAAACTTGGCGAGATCCTCGCGAATGCTGTCGACGGTCTTCACAGTGTCGGTTTTCGACTTTGAGAAAAACTTGTCGGCATAGCATACAATCTTCTCCTCCAGCGTCACCGGAATCATGTCGCGGTGAGGCAGCGGAAGGTTGTCGCGTTCAATTTCAGCAGCCGATATTCCCGCGCCCGTATGACGTTCGCAAACCCGCGCGTACGGCTCCATTGAAGCATCGATGCCACGCAGCATTTCCGCGCCGAGGATGCCGTGACGGATATAAGGCTCGTCGCCGTTGCAGAAAATCGACGGCGCATGCGTCTTTATGATTCCGACATCGTGGAGCAGAGACGCGTCGTAGACAAAATCCTGGTCGGCTTCCGGGAAACGCGACGCAATGTCGAGCGCCATTTCAGCCACCTGGCAACTGTGATGCCAAAGCAGCTTGAAAAGGTCGCTGTCCTCGTCGTAGAACTTCAGCAGCACGTCTTTAGCCGAAAGATTTCCTATCATGGTCGCTTACAGCTCGATAATCGTGTTCCAGTTATGCACATCCTCTTCCTCTCCAAGCTGGATGCCGCGGAGACGGTTGTAGAGTTTTGTGCTGAGAGGACCCGGCTTGCCGTCTTTCGAGATTACGTAAGAGCGGTTGTTCTCAGGGTCGTCGATACGCTCGATAGGGCTGATTACAGCCGCCGTTCCGCAAGCGCCAGCCTCTTCAAGCGTCGTAAGCTCATCTTCCGGGATTTGACGGCGTTCCACCTTGATGCCCATATCCTCGGCGAGCTGCATAAGGCTCTTGTTGGTGATTGACGGAAGGATTGACGTAGACAGCGGAGTGATGTATGTGTTGTCCTTGATTCCGAAGAAGTTGGCAGCGCCACACTCGTCCATATATTTCTTCTCGCGTGCGTCGAGATAGAACTCTGCCGAATATCCGGCAGCGTGAGCCTCGCAGCTTGCACGCAGACTTGCGGCATAGTTTCCGCCCACCTTGAACGTGCCTGTACCGAGAGGTGCGGCGCGGTCATACTTACGGGTAATGACGTAAGGCGTGGTCTTGAATCCGCCCTTGAAGTAAGGTCCAACCGGCGAAACGAAAATCACAAACAGATATTCCGTGGCAGGTTTAACGCCAACTTGAGCCGACATACCGATTTCGAGCGGACGGATGTAAAGCGATGCTCCGCTGCCGTAAGGCGGGATGAAACGTGCGTTCAGACGCACAACCATCTTCACCATCTCCATGAATTTCTCCACTGGCAACGCCGGCATCATAATGCCTTCAGCCGAACGCTGGATGCGCTTTGCGTTCTCGTCCATGCGGAACACGCGCACCTGACCGTCCTTGCCACGGAACGCTTTCAATCCCTCGAAAGCCTCCTGGCCGTAGTGCAGACAGCTTGCAGCCATGTGCATTGGTATCAACTCTGACGAAGAGACTTCGATTTCGCCCCACTCGCCATTCTTGTAAGTACAGCGGACGTTGTAGTCTGTTGGAATATACCCGAACGACAGATTCGCCCAATCAATGTTCAACTCTTTCTCCATATCTTGTGATATTTTGTTGTTTTCTTATTGCTATGCAAACATACACAAAAAAAGTGGGAAAACCGAAGTTTCCCACTTTTATTCGTCTCTTTTTGTCAATCTACAGGCAAATTTTTGTTCCCGCATACGGATCGGCTATCCTGTCGGCTTGCGTAATCACCACCGACTCCACCCCTGCCGACACGCAGGCAATGGCATTGTCGAGTTTCGGAATCATACCTCCGCTCACCACTCCCCGGCGCTTCAAATCGTCGAGCACGGCGGGTGTTATAGTAGGAATAAGGCTGCTGTCGTCGTTCTCATCGGCAAGCACGCCCGGCTTCTCGAAACAGAACATCAGCGTCACGTCGTAGTGCGCCGCCATGGCTTTTGCCATCTCTCCCGCCATCGTGTCGGCGTTTGTGTTGAGCATGTGTCCGCAACCGTCGTGGGTGAGCGGAGCGACCACCGGGCAACATCCGCTCTCAATCAGCGTCGCCACAGCCTCGGCATTCACCCTCTTCACGTCGCCGACCCATCCGTAGTCCACTGCCGACACCTTACGCTTGTCGCTGAGCACAATGTTCATATCAGCTCCTGTAAGCCCCACTGCGTCAACGCCAAGAGCTTGCAGTCCAGCCACGATGCGCTTATTGACAAGTCCGCCGTAGACCATAGTGACCACCTCGAGCATAGCCTCGTCGGTGATGCGGCGTCCGTCGACCATCTTCGTTTCCACACCGAGCCGGGCAGCCATCTGCGTGGCAGAGCGTCCGCCTCCATGCACGAGCAGTTTCTTGCCCTCCACCGCGGCGAAATCCTTAAGAAGGGAGTTGAGCGATTCCGAATTTTCCACAATCTTACCGCCCACTTTTATTATTGTCAAATGTTCTTTCATTGCTTGGAATTTTTAAGTGTAAATATAGAATAAATCCAGACCACAACGAATCCTGCCAACGGCACGACAAACGACAGCACCATTCCATGTGCGTCTGCCATCCATCCCATAAGCCACGGCCCCACAGCGCCGCCCACAGGCGTCATCATCAGAAACGACGATGCCCTTTTGGTCTTCTCGCCCAAGCCGCGCAGCGACAGGGCAAATATCGTAGGAAACATTATAGACTCGAAGAAATAGCCGGCAATCAACGCGCCCATCGACAGCGCGCCGCAGTCGGCCACAACTATTGTGGTGGTAACCACTGTCGCCGTAGCGCACACCACAAGCACCGCCTCCGCCTTCACGCGGCTCATCACGAGCGAGCCGACAACGCGTCCCACCATAAACAGCATCAGTCCGCCAAGCGACAAGAGCGTCGTCGCCGTGGGCTTGTCAAACCAGTTGCCGTCGGTGGCGTAGTTGATAAAGAAACTGTTGATGGAGATTTCCGAAATCTCGTAGCAGAACAGTGCGAACACGCCGAATATAAACGCAAAGTTGCGTGCCAGCGATGCGTTTCTTGCCTTTTCCGCAGAGCCGGCGGCACTGTCGTCTTCGTGAATCTCCGGCAGGCGCACACGGGTGAACACCACCGCCGCAAGCAGCACGAAGATGCCAAGACCCATGTAAGGGAGCGCCACGCTGGCATTGTCGCGGAAAATCAGCCATCCGCCTACAATCGGCGCACACATCGCACCAAGTCCGTTGAACGACTGCGCCATGTTGAGACGCGCGGCTGCCGTCTGGCGCGCGCCGAGTTCGGTGACATACGGATTTGCCGACGTTTCGAGAAACGTCAGTCCGCAACCGATCACGAACAGAGAGAACAGGAAAAACTCAAACGACATCAGCCATTCGCCAGGAATAAACAGCAATGAACCAATGCCATAGAGCAACAAACCGACAATCACGCCAGCCCGGTATCCCCGACGGCTGATAAACAGTCCGGCAGGGATGGCCATCGTGAAATAGCCCGTATAGAGCATCACCTGCACCAACGCCGACCGCGTCTTTGTCATCTCAAGCACCTCCTGGAAATGCTTGTTGAGAACATCAAGGATTGCGTGGGCGAAACCCCACATGAAAAACAGCGACGTTATCAGGACAAACGTTGCCAAATATTTCTTTTCGACCAATGCTTTCTTCATTTCTTCCTATTATGATTGCTTTTTTCCGGTGCAAAATTAGAAAAATCTCGTGGATTATGACTAAATTTGCATAATATAGTACAAAACAGACGACGAAAAAAAGAAAGACGCAATATGGCAACAAAGACGAAAAAAAGATCAGGAAAGAAGTCGGAAATCAAGACCCTGGTTGTTGACTTTTTCAACAACCACAACAAGGAATCATTCAACTACAAGCAAGTGGCTGTTGACCTTGGCGTCACCGGACGCAGCGACCAATATCTCATTGCCGACATTCTCGACGACTTGACCCGAGACGGCTATCTTGTGGAACTCGTGCCGGGAAAATACCAGGCTTCTGAAATCACGACCTCCGCCGAGGGCACATTCGTGCGACGCAGCAACGGAAAAAACAGCGTAATCGTCGACGGGGCGGAAGTGCCTGTCTTTGTAGCCGAACGCAATTCAAAGCACGCCCTCAACGGCGACCGCGTGCGCGTGCATCTGTGCGCACAGCGCAAGGGTTTCGAGCCGGAGGCGCAGGTGCTTGAGATTATAGAGAAAAAAGAGCAAGTGTTTATTGGCACTCTGAAGGTGAGCAAGAACTACGCCTTCCTCGTGACCGACAGCAAATTCCTTGCCTGCGACATTTTTATACCAAAAGCGAAAATCAAAGGCGGCGAAAGCGGCGACAAGGCAATTGTGCGCATCGTGGACTGGAACGACGATGACAAGAACCCTACCGGCGAGGTGGTCGACATTCTCGGCCGAACGGGAGAAAACAACTCGGAGATGAACGCCATCCTTGCCGAATACGGTCTGCCTTACGTATACCCTAAGAACGTGGAGGCTGCCGCCGACAAAATCGACGCAGGAATAACGCCAGAGGTCATAGCCGCCCGCGAGGACATGCGCGGCGTGACAACATTCACCATCGACCCGCGCGACGCAAAGGACTTTGATGACGCGTTGTCGCTGCGCAAACTGCCAAACGGAAACTGGGAGGCCGGCGTACATATCGCCGACGTGACCCACTATGTGCGCCCTGGCTCAGTCATCGACAAAGAGGCTGAGAAGCGCGCCACATCGGTCTATCTCGTCGACCGCACAATCCCGATGCTCCCAGAGCATCTCTGCAACGGCATCTGCTCGCTGCGTCCCGACGAGGAAAAACTGGCATACTCATGCATCTTTGAGATGGACGACAACGCCAACATCATCAACCACCGCATCCGCAAAACCGTGATAAAGAGCGACCGCCGCTTCACCTACGAGGAGGCGCAGGAAATAATCGAGACCGGCAAGGGCGACTATGCCGAGGAGGTACTCACCCTCGACCGTCTCGCCAAAGCGTTGCGCAAACGCCGCTTCGAGCATGGCTCGGTCAACTTCGACCGCTTCGAGGTGCGTTTTGAAATCGACGAGACCGGACACCCGATAAGCGTGTATTTCAAAGTGTCGAAAGATGCCAACAAACTTGTGGAAGAGTTTATGCTTCTTGCCAACAAGCAGGTAGCCACCGACATAGGCAATCCCGGCGGACGCAAGAAGGCCAAACCGTTTGTCTACCGTATCCACGACAACCCAGACCCCGACCGCATGACCAATTTCGCCGAGATAGCCAACCGATTCGGCTACAAGGTGAGAACCACGGGCAAGCGCACCGACATCAACAACTCGCTCAACAAGATGCTCTCAAGCGTAAAGGGCAAGCCAGAAGAGAACCTGTTGTCGATTCTCGCCATCCGTTCAATGTCGAAGGCTGTATATTCAACCGTCAACGTAGGACACTACGGCTTGGCTTTCGACTACTACACCCACTTCACATCGCCTATCCGCCGCTACCCGGACATGATGGTGCACCGCCTGCTCGACAAATACCTCAACGGCGGACGCGCCGTAAACCGCGAGAAACTCGAAACCGAGTGCAAGCACTCTTCCGACATGGAACAACTGGCAGCCAACGCCGAACGCGCTTCCATCAAATACAAGCAGGTGGAATTCATGAAAGACCGACTGGGACAAATCTACGAAGGCTCGGTGTCGGGCGTGACGGAATGGGGAATCTACGTGGAACTCGACGAGAACAAATGCGAGGGCATGGTGCCTATCCGCGACCTCGACGACGACTACTACGAGTTTGACGAGAAGAACTATTGCCTCATCGGGCGCCGCAAGAAACACGTATACCAGCTCGGCGACAAGCTCACCGTGCAAGTGGCGCGCGCCGACCTCAACAAGAAGCAGCTCGACTTTGCAATCGTGGGCAACGAGGCCGACAAGAAGGCCGCCGCAACCTCTGTCAACAAAGAGGGCGACGTGGTGAGCACTGCCAAAAAGTCTAAGAAAAAATCCGACTCGCGAAAGGCCTCGAAGAAATCAAAGAAATCAAAATAAAAACGACATCATACGCATGAACATAACAGTCTACCTTTCCTCAAAATCTGACCTCAGCGACAACTTCACCAATGCCGTCAGCGCCATTGGCAAGGGCATCGGCGAGATGAACGCACGTCTGATCTACGGAGGCAGCAACGCCGGACAGATGCACATTCTCGCAGCCACTGCCAAACAGCACGGCGCAACGGTCACTGGTGTGATTCCGGAAGTGTTCCGGCAGCTGTCGGATCCCGTTGTCGACGAGATGATATACACTCTCGACCTCAGTGAGCGCAAAGCGCGCATGATTGAGCTGGGACAAATATTCGTCGCGCTCCCCGGAGGCATCGGCACAATCGACGAGGTGATGAGCACCCTCGCCTCCCTCACCGTGAGCCGGAACTTCTCGAAACGCATCCTGCTGGTGAACATAGACGGCGTGTTTGACCAACTCTACAACCAGCTGCAGTCGCTTGTGGAGCAGCGCCTTGCCGCTCCGGAGGCTGTCGCATTGGTGGAGCTCGTGGGAAGCGCGGAGGAAGCGATAGAAAAACTGCAACAACTAAACCGTTGATATTATGGTAAAGAAAAGTATTGTTTACACAGCCACCGGCGACAAAGGGACAACGTCGCTCGTTGGCGGCAAGCGCGTGTCGAAAGACGACGTGCGCCTTGAAGCGTATGGCACAGTCGATGAGCTGAACGCACACATCGGACTGCTCGACAACCTGCACAACGTGCCGTCGGACATCAAAAGTTTCCTACGCGTAATTCAAAACAAACTCTTCAACATCGGAGCGTATCTCGCCACCGAGACCGCCCCTGGCACAAAGGCAATGGGACTTGACGATGACGATATAGCCAACATCGAGCATCAGATAGACCTGCTCGACGCCGAACTGCCGCCTCTCCGCAATTTTGTGCTTCCCGGAGGCAGCCGCATCTCTTCGCGCGCGCAGATTTGCCGCACCGTGGCACGCCGCTGCGAACGCCGCGTTGTGACTCTCGCCAACGAGCACGATGTGGACCAGAACGTGCTGACATACCTCAACCGTCTGAGCGACTATTTCTTCGTTCTTGCACGCTTCAACAACATCCACAACCAGATTGAAGAGATTTTTTGGGACAAGGATTGCAAATAAACAAGCAATTGCCAGGTTTTTAACTAAATTTAAACCCGCATTCTATTTGAAATTTGTTTTTTTACTATCTTTGCAGTCTCAATAAAAAAACGCAGATTAAAAACGATAGAATTATGTATTGGACTCTTGAACTCGCATCAAAGCTTGAAGATGCGCCCTGGCCAGCAACCAGAGAAGAACTTATCGACTACGCCATGCGTTCTGGTGCTCCGCTCGAAGTTATCGAAAACCTTCAGGAAATGGAAGATGAAGGCGAAGTGTATGAATGCATCGAAGACATTTGGCCTGACTATCCAAGTAAGGAAGATTTCTTCTTCAACGAGGACGAATACTAAAAAGCCCACAAGCTGACTCGCTCAGCTTCAAGCATTGAATATAAGCGGCATAGGAATTGTACGACAACATTCCTATACCGCTTTTTCCGTTCTTTTGCCGCCAAAGACAGTGCAAGCCGAACATCCCCTATGCCTGTGCGCCCCGTTGCAGAAAAGTAATGCAAAGCGATGCGTCATGAAAGATTCCCTTCTATACAATAAAGGATAAAGGCACAAATGGCATAGCAAAAAAAGGATATTTGGTATAATAAACTTGGAACAAATGGTATAACAAAGGATCTATGCTGATGCACTGGAAGGCTCCATCTACCATTATCGAGACAGTAAGGGATTGGAGTGTGATGCCGTCTTGCATTTGAGAAACGGCAGCTATGGACTGATAGAAATAAAATTAGGTGGTGAGAAAAACATAGAAGAAGGGGCGAAGAATTTGAAACGCCTTGCCGCTAAAATCGACACGACAAAGATGAAAGCGCCATCGTTTCTTATGATTCTTACAGGCACAACTAAGTATGCCATACGGCGTGAAGATGGCGTGTATGTAGTTCCGATAGGATGTCTGAAAGACTAATATCACTTGAAACTCATTACGCCTTGTCCCTCATTAACGAGGACGAATACTAAAAAGCCCACAAGCTGACTCGCTCAGCTTCAAGCATTGAATATAAGCGGCATAGAAATTCCTATACCGCTTTCTTCAGTCACAAAAATCTGCGTAAAACGCTTGTCAATATGAATATAAATCTATACATTTGCCTTATAACTGTGGCTTTTTGCCATGCAATCATTGCAACTATCATATTAATTAACCAACCAATAAACCATCTTTACTATGGCAAATCTATTAGACGAAACTCAGGGGCCAATCAATGACAACGGACGCGACATCCATGTCATAGACCGCCAACTCCCAGTGACAATCACATTCAAATCAACTCTATTTGAGATTGCCCTATGGGTGACAATCCCGGTTCTGACATTACTTTATGTATCCTTTATGGGCAACAAGCTCGAATCGCCGGAAATGGTGGCTCTGATTGGCTGCGTGTGCGGCATATTGCCGGGAGTGATATTCATCTTTATGAAAATTTCCGCACGCAACTACTTCCAGCAACTCGAACAGCGCATCCAAGCCGAAGCGTCAAACATCGACAACTACCTCGAACAGCGGGTGCAGATACTTCAGAATGTTGTAGGAATTGTGGACCGCGCCGTAGACCTTGACAAGGACGTGATGAAGGCTGTGGCTGCATTGCGCGGAGGGAAAATCAACGACGCCAACCGCAGCGACGTAAACAGCCAGCTGAATATGGCTTGCGGACGGCTGTTTCCTCAGGTTGAAGCCTATCCCGAACTGAAAGCCCACCAGGCGATAGCCGACGCCATGCAGCAGAACAGCTATCTGCAGCGTGAAATCACGGCTGCCCGCACGGTATACAACAGCAGGGTGACCCAATGGAACACCGACATCTTCGCTTGGCCTACCAAGATGATTGTCGCAGCCCGTCAAGGCTACACGACAAGAATCCCGTTTACCGCCTCTGCCGAGACCCGCGAGATGGCTCGCAGCAAATTCTTTTAATCGACGGTGATGACAGACGACATCTATGACCCGCTCGATGAATATGTAAACACGTTTCAGCCCCGCTTCGAGCAGGTAGCGAAAAACACATTCGCCCAACTGGCGAAGGAAGCCCAGGTGGATGTTGACGCCAACCGACAGACGTGCCGTTTGCTGTACGACGCAGAGAAGTCGCTCGGCGCGGTGAAATCACGCATCGGCTGGACAACGTTCTTATGCGTCATTCTTTGGTGCTGCGCAGCCATAGGAATTTTTTCCATCTGCACAGATTACGGCACGATGAGCCCGGCAATCGCTACCGCTATATTGTTGTCGGTATTGGCTGCTATCATCTTGCTCTTATCCGTGATTCATCCACGCCTCAAAAGGCTGAAGGCTGAACGCGGCGACCTGAAGCAGACCATCGCGCAACACAAGGACGAGGCATGGGAGCAGATGGCGCCATTAAATCGCCTGTACGACTGGGATGTGCTGACGCGCATAATGACCGAGACCGTGCCTCGGCTTGAATTCGATCCTTACTTCACCGAGCAACGCCTCGCCGACCTGCGTCAGGTATATGGGTGGGACGACACATTCAATGCCGTGCGTTCGGTTGTCTACTCCCATTCCGGCCTTATCAACGGCAATCCGTTCGTGCTTTGCCGCACGCGCAAGATGGAGATGGGCACAAAGACATATTACGGCCACAAAACCATCTATTGGACCACACGCGAATATGGCTCAGACGGCAAGATGAAGACCGAACACCATTCCCAGACCCTCACTGCCAGCGTCACAGCCCCCTATCCCGGATATTACGAGAAGACACGGCTTATCTATGGCAATGTGGCAGCCCCCAACCTCACGTTCTACCGCAAGAAGAACGGGCTTGCCAGCTGCAAAGGGTCGCTGTCATACAGATGGCACAGGCTAAAGTTGCGCAACAAGGCGCGCAATCTCAGCAAAGGCGACTATGCCATGATGACAAACGAGGATTTCGAAGTAGCGTTCGACACCAGCAACCGCAACGACAACCAGCAGTTTGCCCTGCTCTTCACGCCACTTGCCCAAGCCAATATGCTCAAGTTGCTTCAAGACGATGACGTGGGCTATGGCGACGATTTCGATTTTGTCAAGGACCACATGATAAACACCATCATTCCCGACCACATACAAGCCATCGACCTTGACATGAATCCGCGCCAATATCAACACTTTGACTACGACCAAGCGGAGCACGACTTCCACGACATCAACGCACGCCTCTTCCGCGCCATATATTTCTCTCTGGCTCCATTGCTCTGCGTGCCGATGTACCAGCAGATAAGGTCGCGACAAGACATTTATGGAAGCCACATGCAGCGCCAAAGCGCATTCTGGGAACACGAGGCTCTTGCAAACTTCTGGGGTCAGGCGTATTTCAAACACCCGCAGTGTGTCACCGACAATATCCTCAAGACCAAGGCCCACAAGGCCTCCGATGGCTCGACCACAATCACCGTCTTTGCCCATGGATACCGGACTGAAAAGCGTCTCACCTACATTTCAAAATGGGGCGGCGACGGCAAGACCCACCAAGTGCCTGTGTATTGGGACGAGTATCTTCCTGTTGTAGGTCAAGGAAGCATCAGCATGACTGAAGACAACAGCGCAGATGCCGCCACTTCCCAGAAACAGCGCATAGACCACATCTCAGACGTGTTGAAGAAATCGGGGCTGAACGTGTACCGCAGACATATTGCCTCCAAAGTGCGATAAGAAAGCCTCTGATTTTTGCTCCTGCCCCGGCACAAAGCGGCGCAGCCACAGCCCATAAAAAAGGCCGTTCACGCGAGTGCGTGAACGGCCTTTTTTTATGGAATAAGATACTTTGTCTTACTTTGATTTCTTCGCCATCTTGCGACGCATCATCGAGTAAGCCACCGGAGTTGCGACATAGATTGTCGACAACGTACCGAGGATCACACCGAAGAGCATTGCGAATACGAATCCGCGGATTGTCTCACCACCGAGCAGGAAGATTACGAAGAGCACGAGCACCGTAGTGGTCGATGTCATCACCGTACGTGTCAAAGTCGTGTTGAGCGACTTGTTGATCACGTCGCGGCGGTCCTGCTTAGGATAGAGTCCCACCATTTCACGGATACGGTCGAATACCACCACGGTATCGTTGATTGCGTAACCGATAATTGTAAGGATAGCTGCAATAAACTGCTGGTCGATCTCCATAGAGAATGGGAGCACACCCCAGAAGAGCGAATAGAAGCCGATAATCACAAACGATGTGAATGCCAGCGAAACCAACGCACCCATAGAGAACGAGAAGTCGCGGAAACGGAGCAGGATGTAGAGTGCAATCGCAACGAGTGAGAGAAGCACTGACCAGACAGCACCGCGGGTCATGTCGTCGGCAATCGACGGTCCGACCATTTCCGAAGAAACCACACCATGGTGCTCATCCTTGACGTTGAAGTTGTCATAGCTCATACCGTTGAGCTCATCTTTCAAACCAGCGTAAAGTTTCTGCATGATTTCCTGGTCCACATTGTCGCTGTTATCGTTGATCTTATAGTTGGTAGACACGCGCACACGGCTGTCGTTGTCAACAGTGATTACAGAGACAGAAGCATCAGGGAACATCGGCATCAGCTTCGTTGTGATGTCATCGGTCTTGACAGCGTGGTCGAATTGCACCACGTAGTTGCGTCCGCCAGAGAAATCGATACCCTTGTTGATGCCACGCACGAAGAACGAAACAATAATCACTACTGTGATAGCGGCAATCACTGTCCAAGCCTTCTTGGTTTGTCCGAGGAAGTCAACGTTTGTGCCGGTAAGGAAGTTGCGGCTGAATCGTGTTGTAAATGTGTATGTGCGCTCTTTCTTCTTCAACAATGCCTCAAACACAAGGCGAGAGATAAACACTGCTGTGAAGAACGAGCAGATGATGCTTATGAGCAATGTAGTTGCGAAGCCCTTGATCAAACCTGTACCGTAAACCATCAAGATGATAGCAGTGATTACAGAAGTAAGGTTCGAGTCGAAGATAGCCGAGAATGCATTCTTGTAACCGTCGGCGAGAGCGGCTTTCACGTTCTTGCCGGCACGGAGTTCCTCCTTGGTGCGCTCGAAGATAAGCACGTTGGCATCGACAGCCATACCGAGCGAAAGCACGATACCGCAGATACCCGGCAACGTCAACACTGCCTGGAACGAAGCCAGGATTCCGAGAGTGAAGAAGAGGTTGAGCACCAAGCACATGTTGGCCACCATAGCCGGAGCGAATCCGTAGAACGAAATCATATAGATCATCAACAGAATCAATGCAATCACAAACGACCAGATACCAGCCTCAATTGCCTGCTGACCGAGTGACGGACCGATTTCCGTGTGGCTTACGATTGACACGCCAGCCGACATGCCACCACCTGTAAGCACGTTGACCAAGTCGTTTGCCTCCTCAACGGTGAAGTTGCCGGTGATTGAAGAGCGTCCGCCTTCGATTGCTGTGTTAACTGTCGGGAATGAATATACCTGATCATCGAGAACTATTGCCACCTGCTTGCCGATGTTGTCACGGGTCAATTTTGCCCATTTCGAAGCGGCGTCGTTGTTCATCGTCATGCTGATTTCGTAAGAACCGCTGAACTGGTTGAGCTCTGCGCTTGCATTGTCGATCATGTCGGCATCGCCGAGAGCAGCCTCACCGTTGCTTGTGCGGAGAGCCACCAACTGGAAGTATACGCCTTTCTTGTCGACGCCTTTCACTGACCAGCAGCACTTCAAGTCGGTCGGGAGCAGACGTTTTGCAGCAGCCGAACGGACGATGCGGTTTACGGCAGCAGTATCCGCCTCATTTGCCACACCAATACATGCGCCGCCTACATATTGAGCGGCAGGCACCTGCACGTCTTTACCGTCTTTGCCTTCAAGGGTCATCATGTCGGCTGACCAAATCATCTCTGCCAACGATTTGCCGGCAGGAGCAGCCTTAGGAGCCTTTGCTGGAGCCTCTTCAACAGCGGCTGCAGCCTCTGGTTGAGCAGTCTCAGCCACAGGAGCCGCGTCGACATCAGGAGCAGTTTCCTCTTTTACAGGAGCAGTTGCAACATTGCCCTTGCCAGAAGCATACTCAGAGCTGAGAGCCATGAAAGCCGACTGAAGATTGCGGGCATCGTAAGTTGCATAGAACTCCAATCTCGCAGAAGTCTGAATCAGCTTGTATACACGCTCAGGCTCTTTCACGCCAGGAAGCTCCATAAGGATTTGTCCCTCGCGCTGCATCTCCTTGATGTTAGGGGCAATCACGCCGAAACGGTCGATACGCTCGCGGAGCAAGTTGACCGAACGAGAAACGTCGGTGCGTGTCTTCTCGCGGAGGATGCCTTCAACCTTAGAGTTGTTGTCGTTGGCGTTTACGCCTTCCACTGTTATGAATTTCTGAGCCAGACGCACGCCCGGGACGAGTTCCTCATACTTCTTGCAGAAAGCGCCGACGAAATCATCGCCTGCGTTCTGGCTGGCAAAAGCCAAAGCTTCGTTGAGTTTTGCGTCCAATGGGTTCTGTGCTTTTGAGCGGACAATGTCGGCTACTGAGATCTGGAGGGTGACGGTCATACCGCCCTTCAGGTCAAGACCCAGACCAATTTGTTTTTCGCGAACTTGATTGTATGTGTACCACATGTACACCTTTTCCTGCCCAACATCCTTGAGGTTGCGGGCATACGCTCTGTCATAGATTGAGTCGTAAGCGTTGCGGTAGGCATCTGATGCTTTGTCCTTGTTGATCTTCGCAGCCTCTGTAGCGGCAAATTTTGCAGCATTTGCGGCAGCGTCATTCTCCACGCTGTTTGTCACAAACGAGAAAGAAAGATAGAACAAGCAAACCAGTACCAAAAGCACGGTTATAACTCTGATAAAACCTTTACTTTGCATTTGTTTTTTAAGTTAATATTTGATTTTTAAATTTTATGCAGTTTTTTTCAGTCTGCAAATATACGGTATTTCTTTCAAGTTGAAAACTTTTTGTCAGAGTTTTAACCGTTTTGAAAATGTGTTTTTAAGCATATTATAATGTATCAGCCGCTTTTTCAACACATTCTTTACTCAAGAAAGCGAGGATAGTCAGGCAAATTTGCCATATCTTTTTTTGCAAACCGGCTTGCACCATCTTTGAATAAGACAGGCTGCGCCTCGGATGTGCAAAATCAAACAAGTTTGTTTTGCTCTTGGACAAAACCGGCTTGCACTATCTTTGAATAAGACAGGCGGCGCCTCGGATGTGCAAAATCAAACAAGTTTGTTTTGCTCTTCTCTCGGCTTGCACTATCTTTGCAAGCAGAAACGGAAAATCAGATGAACAACAGCAAGTCTCTATATTACATATTTATTATTATAGCCGCTGCGGTGATGTATTCGTGCGCCAACATCGGCAATCCGAGCGGAGGCCCTATCGACAAGACTCCGCCAATCTTTATGCGCAGCAATCCCACGCCTAACGCCGTAAATGTGAAGGACCGCAAAATCGAGATTTTCTTCGATGAGATTGTCACTCTCAAAGACCCGTCGACAAAAATCATCGTGTCGCCGGCGCAAACGGAGATGCCGCGCATGTCGGCTCTCGGACGCAAGGTGACGGTGGAGCTGGTCGACTCCTTGCTGCCAAACACCACTTATACCATCGACTTCTCAAATTCAATCCAAGACAACAACGAGGGCAACGCTATCGACAACTTCGCATTCGCCTTCTCTACCGGAAGCGTCATCGACTCGATGCGCGTGTCGGGCTACGTGCTCGACTCCCGCACTCTGGAGCCAATGCAGAGCGTCGTGGTGGGGCTGCAAAGCAATCTTGCCGACTCCGCCTTCCACAAGGAGAAACTGCAACGCGTGGCGCTGACCAACGACCGTGGACAGTTCACCATACGCAACGTGTCGCCGGGAAGCTACCACATCTTCGCTCTTAAGGACCTCGACCGCGACTACAAGTTCGGCAACCCGACAGAAGACATTGCTTTCCTCGACTCAATAATCGTGCCGAGCATCGGCTCGCGCGAGGCAGCCGACACCGTCTATAACGACCTTAACGAGATTGACACCATCATGCGCGCCACGCGCCCGGCATATTTTCCCAACGACATACTGCTGTCGATGTTCAACGAAGACCGCAAGTCGCAATATCTTGCCAACAACCTGCGCGTCGACTCGACACGCATATCGCTGACCTTCGCCGCCGCAAGCGACACGCTGCCGTCGCTGAGCATAGTGGGACGCAACGACGTGCCCGACCAGTGGTACACTCTCGAACGCTCGCAGACCAACGACACGCTGACCTACTGGATACGTCCGCCACATCTTGTGTCGGCCGACACGCTGATGGTGGCAACCACATATCTGCGCACCGACACTGCCAGCAATCTGTCGTGGGGCACCGACACACTGAAATTCACATTCCAGCGTCAAAAAGCCAAGAAAAAGAAGAAAAACGAGGAAACAGACTCCTTGGAGCAGATACGGTTTATGGAGCTGCACCCGCTGGCAAACGGCACCCAGGAGGTATACGCGCCGCTGCTGCTGCAGACCGGCACGCCGATAGAGCGCTACAGCCGCGAGGCATTCCATCTGCAACGCAAACTGCAAAACGACACGACATTCTACCCTGCGGAGATAAAAAGCATCGCCCTGCGCGACTCCACACTGAGCCGGCGCGACCTTATGCTGAAGGTGGACTGGGAACCGGGAGCTGCCTACACGCTCGCGGTCGACTCGCTTGCGATGACCGACATCTACGGACTCCAGACGAAACCGCTGAAGGTTGACTTCAACGTGCGCAAAATGGAGGAATACGGCAACATCGTGTTCAACATTCCGGCAGTGCGCGACTCAGCCATTGTAGAGCTTCTCGACGGGACAGACAAGGTTGTCCTGCACACGCCGGTAAAAAGCCACCGTGCCGAACTGCTGAACCTGCAGCCGGGCAAATACTACGCCCGCTTGTTTATCGACCGAAACGGAAACGGAAAATACGACACCGGAAACTACGACATGCATCTGCAACCGGAGGAAACTGTCTACTACCCAGGAGCCATCAACTTGAAGAAAAACTGGGACGTGGAACAGACGTGGGACATCTACGCCACCCCTATCGACAAACAGAAGCCTGAAGCTATAAAGAAGAACAAACCGGAACGAAAGAAATGGGAAAAAGTGAACACCGAAAAGACCGAGACCGACGAGGATGAAGAAAACGGATTCAGCGATTTCTCCAATCCAAACGATCCTAACCTGCGGAATTCCAATAATTTCGGCAACTACCGCAGGTAAGACAGCAAAATTTATTTTCATTTTTTCGCCCAAAAATTTGCACATTCCACAAAGGCGCATTACCTTTGCACTCGCAAAAGCCAACAACGCTTATGCCCAGATGGCGGAATTGGTAGACGCGCTGGTCTCAAACACCAGTGGAGTAAAATCCATCCCGGTTCGATCCCGGGTCTGGGTACACAGAAACGCTTGTAAGTCGACTTACAAGCGTTTTTCTTTTGTTGGGTAGCAAAAAAAATAAAATCGAGCTCAAGTCTGGGATCATACACAAGAAGACCGATTTGCTAATCGACGCAAAAACCACCGTTCAGCACAATGTTTTTTTTCAAAAACACATCATTTTAAAGGAAATAGTTTGTTAGTCAGCAAACGTTTATTATCTTTGTGGGAATTTTTGAAGATAAAGAATTAAATATGAATCCGATTAAAAAGACCATCACGCTTGCCGACGGCCGCGAGATTACTCTCGAAACAGGCAAACTGGCAAAACAGGCTGATGGCGCAGTAGAGTTGCGAATGGGGAACACCATGCTCCTGGCAACTGTAGTGTCAGCGAAAGAAGCCGGAGAGGGTGTTGATTTTATGCCTCTCCAAGTTGAGTACAAAGAGAAATTCTCGGCGGCAGGCCGCTACCCTGGAGGTTTCCAGAAACGCGAGGGACGCTCGTCAGACTACGAAATTCTGACTTCCCGCCTCGTAGACCGCGTGCTTCGTCCGCTGTTCCCTGAAAACTATCATGCAGACACATTCGTCAACATCATAATGTTCTCGTCAGACGGCGTAGACATGCCAGATGCATTGGCAGGATTGGCAGCATCAGCTGCAATCGCTGTCAGCGACGTGCCTTTCCACGGACCAATCTCCGAAGTGCGCGTGGCCCGCGTCGACGGAGAATTCGTAATCAACCCTACCTTCGAGCAGGTTGAGCGTGCCGACATCGAGCTGATGGTTGGCGCAACCTACGACAACATCATGATGGTGGAAGGCGAGATGAACGAAGTTTCAGAGCTCGAACTTCTTGAGGCACTCAAAGCCGCTCACGAAGCAATCAAGGCTCAATGCCTCGTACAGATGGAGCTCGCCAAGGAAGTAGGCGCCGTGAAACGCGAATACTGCCATGAGGTCAACGACGAAGACCTCCGCAAAGACGTACACGACAAATGCTACGAAAAAGCATACGCCGTGGCTAAGGCCGGCAGCGCCGACAAGCAATGGCGCAACGAGTCGTTCAAGAAAATCGAGGAAGACTATCTTGAGACAATACCTGAAGAAGAACGCGACGAGAAAGCACCGCTCGTGGCCCGCTACTACCACGATGTGGAGAAAGAAGCCGTGCGCCGCTGCATCCTCGACGAAGGCATCCGTCTCGACGGCCGTAAGACCGACGAAATCCGTCCTATCTGGTGCGAGGTTGACTACGTTCCAGGCCCTCACGGATCTGCAGTGTTCACCCGTGGAGAGACTCAGGCTCTCGCCACTTGTACCCTCGGCACAAAACTCGACGAGAAGATTCTCGACGACGTGCTCAACCAGGGCAAAGAGCGCTTCCTGCTGCACTACAACTTCCCTCCATTCTCAACAGGAGAAGCAAAGGCACAACGCGGCGTAGGACGTCGTGAAATCGGTCACGGCAACCTTGCCCACCGCGCACTCAAACGCATGTTCCCTGACAATTTCCCATACACTTGCCGCATCGTTTCCGACATCCTTGAGTCGAACGGCTCATCGTCGATGGCAACAGTATGCGCCGGCACATTGTCGCTGCTCGACGCCGGTGTGAAGATGAAGAAGCCGGTTGCTGGTATTGCAATGGGTCTTATCACAGACTACGACAGTCCTAAATATGCAATTCTTTCCGACATTCTCGGCGACGAGGACCACCTCGGCGACATGGACTTCAAGGTGACCGGTACAACTGACGGTATCACCGCAACACAGATGGATATCAAGTGCGACGGACTTTCCTACGAAATCCTTGAGAAAGCCCTCAACCAGGCTCGCGAAGGCCGTCTGCACATCCTCGGAATCATCAACGAAACAATCCCTGCGCCACGCGAAGACTACAAGCCTCACGTGCCACGCATCGAGGCATTGGTTATTCCGAAGGAATTCATCGGAGCTGTCATCGGCCCGGGCGGAAAAATCATCCAAGGCATCCAGGAACAGTCGGGTGCAATCGTCACTATCGAGGAAGAAGGCGACCATGGCAACATCGAGGTTGCCGCTCCAAACAAGGACGCAATCGACAAAGCTATGGCTCTTATCAAGGGCATCGTAGCGCAGCCTGAAGAAGGTGAGACATACACAGGTAAAGTGGTTTCAATCATGGACTTCGGTGCATTCGTTCAATTCATGCCTAACCGCGACGGTCTGCTCCACATCTCTGAAATCGCATGGGAGCGTTTCGAAAAGATGGAAGACACCGGTTTGCACGAGGGCGACGAGGTAACAGTGAAACTCATCGAAATCGACAAGAAAACAGGCAAGTTCCGCTTGTCAATGCGCGCTCTGCTTCCGAAGCCGGAAGGCTACGTAGAGCCTGAGCGTCCGGCTCGCCCACCACGTCGCGACGGCGACCGCCGTGGAGGCGGACATCGTGATGACCGCCGTGGCGGAAACCGCGGTGGAAACCGTGGCGGAAACCGCAACTAAACAACGAAGTTTTATTAGCGTTTCATAAAAAGGAAGCGTGCTGTCTTCGAGATGGAGACAGCACGCTTTTGTTTTCCTCCGCAGCGAAAATCGTTACACCAACATATGCAGCGGACACATCAGCATCGAGCCGTCGGAATCACGCAGATGCATCGCTCCGCCACGGCAATAGCGGAAAAATTTGCATTCGGAGCATTCCTCCCTGCGCATCCATTCTCGGTCGCGGTAAGGATGGTAACGATGCTCCCACACGTCCATAAAATCGTCCTCATAGATGTTTCCTTGATGGTAATCGCTGCGGATGCTCGCACAAGCTGAAATGGAGCCGTCGGCAAGCACCGACCCTGTAGTTATTCCTGCCTGGCAGCCAAAGAAGTAGTCACGGATATCGCCCTCATAATCGCCCATGAATCCCTCACAGCCGTAATTGGTGTGGATTGCACCTTCCTTGCGGGTCTGTTTTATGAAATCGAGGATGCCGCGATATTCGGCGGGCATCAGGCGCATCATCGGGTCGGCTGCGGCACGTCCCACAGGAAACACTGCCACCACACGCCATTGCTTCACTCCTTTTTTTACAAGAAACTGCTTTATGTCGTCAAGGTTGCCATAGTTGCGTCGGTTCACGCATGTCAACACATCGAACTTCACCTCCGGATGCGCCACAAGCATATCAATGGCGCGGTCCACCATTCGGAAACTGTCGGGATTGCCGCGCATCCAATTGTGGTCGTCGCCGATTCCGTCCAGGCTTACGGTCATTGAGTGGATGCCGGCATCGAGCAACGACTGAAACTTCAACGGCGTAAGCGCCAACGCATTGGTGACCATTCCCCACGGAAAGCCCCTTTCGTAAATTGCCGCGCCACACTCCGCTATGTCATGGCGCATCAACGGCTCGCCGCCGGTGACAACGACAAACACCCGATTGGGATCGGTGCGGAGGGCAACACTGTCGAGCACACGCGTAAAGTCGGCAAGCGGCATGTCTGCCACGCCCATCTCTGCTCTGCAGTCGCTGCCGCAATGACGGCAATGCAGATTGCAACGCTGCGTGCACTCCCAAAAAAGTTGTCTTAGAGGATGCTCTTTCACGGCAATGTCCATACGCTTGCGCCATAGTTCAAGAGCCACGCGGCGGCGCAGCGACAATGAGTTGGGTTGCTTCATCGGCGCTTCAATTTTTTATCGGGCACGGTCACCTCAAAGCTGCCACTGTCCCATGCGCCGTCGCCCTTTTGCAACTGCTTCACGGCCATGTCCGCGCTACGCACGGTGTCGTTGGCAAAAATGCCGTTTTTCGTATCCTCAAACGTAAGTATGCGCATATTGCCTTTCACCTGCCACTCTATCGACGTGGATGATTTCCTGTTGGTGACGAAGTGTCCGTCGGCATCCGTCGACACCGAGTCTTCATGAAACACCCTGTCGCCCTCAACAATGCCCGACACCACTTTTATGCCCTCTACAGGTTTTCCGTCGGCATCTGTGACACGTCCCTTGAATTGATAGTCGCTCGTCGGCGTGCCATACAAGTCGGGGCTGTCTCCGGGATTACCGCATCCTGCAAAACCAAGCACCGGCAACAACGTCGCCGACAACCATTTCCAACCGCTTTTTGAATTAAATATCATCGTTACTTTTGTTTTTACGTATTGTAAACGCCACCTGACAGTCTTCACTGCACCGAAACTGCCAAAAAATCAAGAATCGCAACAAATGATGACCGACAAAGCTCCAAAAATCTGCATATTACCTACTTTTTGCGATTGAAATAGCCCGCATCACAAATTAATTTTGCACCGTACACAATTGAAGTTAAACGTATGCACAAACTAATAAGGCTCAACATATTGGCTGCATTGGCACTATTGGCCGCCGGATGGCTGCCAGCCCAATCGCAGAAACCTGGGCAAAAAAGCGGAGAGGAGGCGCGCATCGATTCCATCGTCATGGCTGCAGAGCTGCACGAAGTGGTGGTTACTGCCAAGGAGTCGCAAGGCGCTGTCACGGCCTCGCGCATAGACCGTTCGGCAATGGAATTTCTGCAGCCCACCAGCCTCAGCGACCTTATGCAACTGCTGCCCGGAGGACAGCAAAAAGACCCCGACCTGTCGGCTGCCAACACAATAGGATTGCGCGAAACCGGCACAATGGACGCGCAGGGCAACTCTTCGGTCAACAACAACTATGCAATCTCCTCGCTCGGAACGTTGTTTGTGGTCGACGGCAACCCCCTGTCGACCGATGCCAATATGCAATACACACCTTTGTCGTCAACACAATCAACCACCACGACATCGTCGACCGAAAACAACCTCAACACCACCAACCGCGGTGTTGACATGCGCTCCATCTCGACCGACGACGTGGAAAGCGTGGAAGTGGTGCGCGGAATCCCGTCGGTGGAATATGGAAACCTCACAAGCGGAATGGTGAAAATCAACAAGATACGCCGCTCCACGCCATTCACCGCACGTTTCAAGGCCGACGGCTACAGCAAACTATTGTCGTTGGGAAAAGGACTCAAGCTGAGCCACACCACACTCCTCAACATTGACGCAGGCATGCTTGACGCAAAGCCCGACCCGACAAACAACCTGCAGAAATACCGACGCGGCAACGGCTCGCTGCGACTTACGCTCAACACCGACGCACTGCGCTACTCCGCCGCCGTCGACTATACCGGCTCGTTTGACAACAGCAAGTCCGACCTCGACATAAACTACGGACGCATTGACGAATACAAGTCGACATACAACAAAATAGCCATAACCAACAACATCTCCTGGCGTCCGACAGCGAAAGGATTGTTTAAAAGCTTCGACATCAACACGCTGATAACGCAGCAGTTCGACCGCCTCACACAGCGCCGGCTCGTGGCGCCACAACGCTACGGCATTGTGCCCACTACCAGCGAGGAAGGCGTGCACGACGCCGCCTTGATATTCTCCGAGTATGAGGCTTCGTTTCTCAGCGACGGAAAGCCTTTCACCGCCTACGCAAAAGCGAAAGCCAACTTTGCGCTGACAACGGGCGCGCTGACCAGCAACCTGCTCGCCGGTGCCGACTGGAACTATGCCAAGAATTTCGGACGCGGTCAGGTCTACGACCTAAGCCGTCCGCTGTCTGTGTCGGGATGGGGTTCGCGTCCACGCAAGTTCAGCGACATCCCTGCCCTGTCGCAGGTGTCGGCGTTCATCGAGTACAACGGCAAGGCAGAACTTGCATCCCACAGACTCGAGCTGCAGGCCGGTCTGCGCACAAACAGCCTTACCGGACTCGACAGCCGGTATGCGATGAAGGGCCACATCTACCTCGACCCGCGCGCCAACCTGAAGTGGTCGCTGCCCGCATGGGAATGGGCTGGACACCGCATTGCGCTGAGTTTTGCCGGCGGTATGGGCAAGACATCGAAAATGCCCACTCTCAACTATCTCTATCCCGACAAGCACTACAACGACATCACCGAATTGGGATACTACGACCCTAACCATCCGCAGGACTACAGCAGGTTTGTGGTGCGCAGCTACATTCAGGACCCGACAAACTACAACATACGCCCTGCCTCAAACATTAAGAAAGAGCTGCGCATGGACTTTTCGTTTGGCGACAACACAATCTCTGTCGACTATTTCCGCGAGAATATGTCGTCGGGATTCAGGTATATGGCTGTATACGGAGTCTACGACTACAACGATTATGACGAGACAGCCATCGACAGCCGTTCGCTGACAGGGAAACCGTCGCTCGAAGGGCTGCCATACACCCCCAAGCGCAAACTTGACGGATACACACGCGCCGACAACGGCACGAGGATAGACAAAGAGGGAATTGAGTTCCAATTCACGTCGGCACGCATCCGCCCGCTGCGCACACGCGTAAACATCAACGGTGCGTGGTTCAAGACGCGCTACAGCAACAGTCTGCCGATGTTTGTGTCGGTTGCCGACGTGGTCGACGGTTCAGCCGTCAGCGACCGATACGTTGGACTGTACGACTGGAACGACGGCGACTGGAACGAGACACTGTCGACCAACCTGATGTTTGACACTCAAATTCCTGAATGGGGACTGATTTTCGCCACATCAGTGCAATGTTCTTGGTTTGTCAAGACACAGGACATGCCGAAAAACGGACGCCCTACAGCGTATCTCGACGCCGCCGACGGCGCTCTGCACGAATACACCGATGCCTCGGCGGCCGACCCCGTGCTGAGCCGACTCATAAAGACATACAACGACGATGCTTTCCGACAGTTCACCGTGCCGTTTGCCATGAGCGTCAACCTGAAAGCGACAAAAACCATAGGCAAATTCCTGCGTCTGTCAATGTTTGCAAACAAAATAATCGACTACACACCCGACTACTACTCCAACGGCTATAAAATCCGCCGCAACGTGAGTCCGTATTTCGGAGTGGAGGCCAACTTAACTTTTTAGCACTATGCGACGATTTCTCTACATATTAATCTCAATAACGGCTGCGCTGCTGCAAGCCTGCGCCGACGATGCCAGTGTGCCGCGCGTCAATGCTACGGTGGAAATAGTGCCGCAGACCGACGTTGCCGGCCTGACAATCGACAACGAGCAGCTCTCGTTCCGCAACCTGACCACCGGCGAGACAACAACATTCAACACCACAGGTGCAATCTCGCTGCCGGTGGGCTTCTACGAATGCTCATATCAAGCCGATGTGACCTACACCAACGGCTCTGGTGACGATGCCGCCACCGTAAAGGGCAGACTGTCGGGCAATGCCGAGGCGGTGCGCGCCACTGCCGACGGCATCAGGCTATCGCTTCCAGTGTATCTTGTCGCCGACAACGATGATTTCATCTTCGAGGAAATCTTCTTCACAGGCACTCGGCGCACATCCGGCTCAAGCTACATCGGCGACACTTATTTCAAAATCTACAACAACACCGACCATGTGCTGTATGCCGACGGACTGGCGTTTGTGGAATCGAAGTTCCGCTCCACCCAGTCGTACAAGTTCTCGCCCGACCTCAAGAATCAGGCGATGACGGTGCACGCCGTCTATGTGATTCCGGGCAGCGGCACCGACCATCCCGTGCTGCCGGGGCAGTCGCTCACCATCTGCGACACAGCTATCGACCATCGCGTGTCGAACGAAAACTCATTCAACCTGTCAGACGCCGACTTCGAATGGTATGACGAATCAACCGTGCCGAGCCAAACAGACATCGACAATCCCGAGGTGCCAAACATGGACAAATGGTATTGCGACACGAAGAGCATTTTCATTCTCCACAACCAGGGATTCACGTCGTTTGCTCTTGCACGCATCCCTGTCAGCAAACAGGAGTTTCTGACCGACTATTACTACACCTACAATTATACGCTGTACCTCCCGTCGGGCACTTTCCCCATGAGCGGCGACGGATTCAAGATTCCGAATCAATGGATTGTTGACGGCGTGAACTGCAGCGTGGAGTCAGACCGCAAATGGAACGTGCTGCCGGCGGCAATCGACGCCGGTTGGACTTGGTGCGGACGGATGAGCTCCGACAGCGACCGATTCTTCAAAAGCGTGCGCCGGAAAATGCTGTATCTGACAGCCGACGGGCGCAGAGTGCTGAAAGACTCCAACAATTCTTCGCTCGACTTCAACCCCGCCTGCACGCCTTCAATAATCGAGGTGCAGCAGTCGGCAGTAAATGCCAGCGGTGAGAAGGCTTCGACAATAACCTACGACGGTGTGCAGATAATAAAATGACATTGCGAATGAAACGACTTATATACATATCAATCATTCTGGCTTCGGCATCAGTCGCGGCGCAACAAAAAACCGACGTGCTGACGCGACGCCTCTGCCATTCAAGTCTTGAAACCAACGTGGCGACTTGGCGTTACGGCAATCCGGCGCTGATGAAAGACCGGTTTGCTTCTTCTCTAACTACGATTGATGCTTTTTGGAGATACGACAGTCAGCAGGAGGCGAGACTGATTGAGGAGGGCGACGGATCGAACCGCGCGGGAATAGAGGCGAAAGCTTATGTGAAGAAAGGAAGCAACGACATCTGGGGCGAGGCTGGATACGATTTCGGTCAGCGGCGCAACGTGATGTTGAACGAGTCATCTGACTATCAGACGGTATATCCTTATGTCACTGCCGACCTTGTCGGCGGCGACCTCCACGAGGAGAACTACCGATTCAGCGGTGGCTTTGCGCACACATTGAAAGGCGGCGTGACGATCGGTGCCTTTGCCGGCTACAACGCTCTTCTTGCCTACCGCACCGTCGACCCCCGTCCGCGAAACCTGACAAGCGACCTCGATTTCGCCGCCGGAATGCGGTGGCGGTGGCTCGGAATGGCGCTGAAAGCGGGAAAATACAAACAGACAAACGTGGTGAAATTCTACAACGAGACGTTTCAGCCTACGGTTTACCATGCCACTGGCCTCGGAACCGACTATTTCCGTTTCCGCGGCTCGAACACCAACACATACTACAACGGCAGAAATTTCGGCATCCAAGCCGACGCGGCTTCGGCTTTAGGAAAAATCACCGATGCCGGCATACACGTGGCTTATGATTATTTCGGATTCGACAAAATCATATCGTCGCTCAACGAACTCCCGATGGCGTCGGTCGCCGAGCACCGCTTCAATGCCGCCGCCCACATCCTGACACGTTTTGCCGCGACAAATACGTTTGCCGTGGAGGCTGAAATCACCCGCACACAACGCGACGGAAATGAGAATATCTTTGGCGAGGCGGAAAACAACATATATCCGGAAATCGCTTCGCTAACGATGTTCCGCAGGTCGACCACCGAGGGCTCGCTGCGCTTTGCCTACGAGCATACTCTCGGCAATGTGCGCATACAAGCACGTGCCACTGGAGGATATGCCTCCGACAGATGGCGGTATACCGAGCCGGAACGCCTGATGGAAGGCAATGCCGCCATCGCCGGCGCCGATGCGGCGGTGGCTTGGCACGCCAATCGGTGTGTGCTGTCGGCCAAAGCCGGAGCATCCGCACGTATCCGCACGTCTTCAAAACTGACAATGCCGGAAACCGAAACGTCGGCGCTCAACGTATCTGCCGAACGGCAATACCTGCTGATGGCAAACAACGACTGCACATACCACGCCGCCGCACAAGCCGACTTCGCGGCAAACCATCGCTTCGGCATCTTCTGCCGTCTGGCATGGACCGGCTTCCGGTATGCCGGCTCGGTCAACGCCTCAAATTACGCGGCGACCATTGGACTCGTTTTCTAACATTAAAAAATTATTTATATGAACAAAAACTTACTTTTTTCAATGATTCTCGCAGCCTCGGCTATGCCTGCAGGCGCACAGGGATTCACAGCAACTGCAAACTGGGTGACTCCAATCAACGCAAACAACGGAATCAGCACGCCTGAAGCCGTGGCGGCAAGTGACAACAACACTTTCCTCGTGTCGAAATTCGTGTCGAAAGGCAACGACAACTCGCTGAATTTCGTCAACTTCGGCAGCCAGGAGAAGGTAGCGTTCGGCGCGCCCAACAAAGCTACTTCGGGCAACGACAACCTACTTCTCACCAAAGTGAACGCCGACGGAACAGCCGCTTGGCACGTTTATTCAAAACAGGGTCGCGTGGCAAACGCTTCTGCCGCCACCACTTCTGACGGCGGTGTGGTCGTGGCTGCCGTGACAAGTTTCACTGCATTCAACGCAAAAGAAGCCACCGACATTCCTGCCAACTCAATTCTTGACATCGTTGACGCCGACAACCACACAACGACCATAGAAAAGGCTTTTGCCGGAAGCGCGGTCTTCGACATTGTCGTGCTTAAAATTTCTGCCGACGGCCACCTCGACTGGTTCAAGCATTTCGCTGCCGACGATGCAAGCTCTTTGACTGCGAAAATCGCTGTCGACAACACCGACAACATCTACATCGGCGGACAGCATGCAAAAACGCTCTTTTTTGGAGAAAACGTCGTGGCTGCACGCTCTGCCAAGTCGCTATATCTCGTGAAACTTGACAATGCCGGAAACTTCGTGAAGAGTTTCGACATCTCAGGCACCGACGCTGAGGACTATATCGACGCTGTGACTTTTGCCGACGGTAAAATCTTTGTTGCCGGACGCGTGAAAGCGAAAGCGGAAGGCAACACTATCGCTTTTGCCGACATCACGCTTGCCCCGACCACATTCGACGATGTGTTTGCCGCCGCGTTCTCAACCGACCTTGTCCCTGTCTGGGCAAGCATCGCAAACTCTGTAGCCGCTTCTGACGGCAAGCACACTTCGCAAGTAAAAGGTATCGACGTGAGCGAGGGTTTTGTATTGGTTTCCGGTCTTGTGAAAGGCGGATATACCGCTGCCGGTGCGACAGATGCTGTCACAATGTCGTCGGGCACAAAACTTGAGGGTATGGTGATTGGCTTCAGCGTTGCCGACGGTGCGCTGTCAAAAGGTGTGTGCGTAAGCGAGGGCATCTCTGGCCTCTACAGCGCAACCATCAATGACAACAAAATCTATGCTTTCGGATACAACATCGCCAACGCCGACAAGCAGGGTTCTTCGCTGTTTGAATTCGACGGTGAGAATGCCAGCGAAAACGTAATCGCAACAACCAACGAGCCTGCAAGCGCGGGATATCCGACCACGTTCTACGCCAAGTTTGCCGGCAGCTCTCTCCTCGCCGGTGTGCGCGCCAAAGGAAAGGGCATTAACGTGCTCGGAAACGTGTATGACTACACAAACCAGAAGGATTTCACCGCTACGGTGATGTCAATCAACCTCAAAGACATTTTAGGAGGCATTTCTACAACCGAAACTGCCGACAATGCCCGCATTTGGGCTGTCAGCGGAGCCGTAAAGATAAGCGTTGCCGCACCAACCACTGTTGCCGTCTACAACGTTGCCGGACAAATCGTGGCGAAACGAATTGTGACTGACGAAACGACTATCGCACTCCCTGCAGGTTTCTATATCGTCAATGGGAAAAAGGTTATTGTGAAATGATAATACGCTAAAATGTTTAACATTTAGCCTATATCAGCGCTTTTTGGCACAAACTTTATTTTTGAGCCATTATCGGTTATGAATCAGTGAACTAAGGCATCTATACAGATGTGTAAATTTGCAAATTAAACCTAAAAGCACTTTTTTACAACTGAATACTAAATAAAAGTATTATCTTTGTCCCAGAAAATACATCGAAAATATATTTGTTTGGGAAGCTATGGAAGCATAGCTTATACGCAGCCGGGTCTCTGGGAAGAAATCCGGCTGTGTTATTTTTTAGGCATCCATGGCGACCGGACACAAAAAAAATGGCCGTTGTTTCACAACAGTGGCCATCTATAAATCTACAATCTATAAAAACATATATATTTCGAAAAAAGCGGTTTTTCTTCAGGTAATAAATTCTTATTTCCACGGCACCTGATCCAAAGAATCAAGATTGGGAGAACTGAAAAGTCGCCTTGACTTTTCCTTTCACACCTCAAATATAACACTTGATTTTGATACGTGCAAGACTTTTTAAATAAAAAGATGTAAACTTTTTATTTCATTTTCTATAATAGTGTTTAAAAACATATTTTTCTCCATTTTTTATTGTATTTTTGAGTAATGAAGAAAATTGGCATACTTTCAGACACCCACGGATATTGGGACGACCGCTACGCTACGCATTTCGCAGGATGCGACGAAATTTGGCATGCCGGCGACATAGGAACCGACGAGGTGCTCGAGCGTCTGAACGCCATCGCTCCGGTGAGGGCTGTGGCTGGAAACATCGACGGGCAACCGATGCGACGCACTCTCGGCACTTGGCGCGACTGGGAAACCGACGGAGTGCGCGTGGCGATGACCCACATCGGCGGATATCCCGGAAAATACGCACCTGGGGTGAAATTCAAACTCGAGGTGAAGCGTCCGCAAATCTTCGTTGATGGACACAGCCATATTCTGAAAGTGATCTACGACCGCCAACTCGGGCTGCTGCACATCAACCCGGGAGCGGCGGGAGTCTACGGCTGGCAGGCGGTGCGCACACTGATTCGCCTGTATGTGGACTGCGGAACGATAAAGGATCTCGAAGTGATTGAACTTGCCAAACCGACAAAATTAAAATAGACTGTTATGAAGAAATTTGTAATCATTGCCGCCATAGCATTGGCGGGCGCGGGAATAATCGCCGCGCAACAGAAATGCGGAAAACAGAAATCTTGCTGCAAGCAGAAAACAGAATTGTGCTGCCAACGCTCACAAAAAACTTGCTGCAAAGCGAGAGAGCTGACCGACACTGCCTGCAAAAAGACATGTGTGCAGGCCGACACCACCTGCCGCAAGACGCGCATGCAAGCCGACACTACATGCCGCAACGTGAGAAAGCACTGCTGCAAACAGAAGAAATAACAACCTGATGGCAGAGAGGATTACCATACTCGGCACGGGAAGCGCCTTCGTGACGCGATGCTACAACACGTGCTTCATCATCGACTGCGGCGAGTCGCGGCTGATGGTCGACGCCGGTGGAGGCAACGGCATCCTGACACAACTTGAAAAGGCGGGTGTGGCGATTGCCGACGTCGGCAACCTGTTTCTGACTCATGCGCACACCGACCACGTCATTGGTGCAGTATGGGTGGCACGCGCTGTGGTCAACGCGGTAAAGAGACAGGCTTACGACGGCGCGCTGCACATCTACGGGCACAAACGCGTAATCGACGTGCTGACGGAGATATGCCGGCTGACGTTCTCAAAAAAAGACTTCGGCATATTTCAGGAACGCATCGTTATCGACGTGCTGACCGATGGTTGCCAGCGGAAGATTGCCGGTATGGACATGACGTTTTTCAGCCTCCACTCCACTAAAGAGGAGCAATACGGATTCCGTGCGGTGACGCCGGAAGGAAAAACCGTGGTGTGTCTCGGTGACGAGCCGCTGAACGATGCAAACCGCGACGTGGCACAAAACGCCGACTGGCTGCTTACAGAGGCGTTCTGCCTGCACAGCGAGGCGGAAAGGTATAAACCCTACGAAAAGCACCACAGCACGGCGCTCGACGCCGGAAAAACCGCCGCGATGCTGCATGCGCGCAACCTGATCATATACCACACTGAAGACGACTCGCTGCCGTCGAGACAAAAGGCTTACGCTGCCGAGGCTGCGCTGAATTTCAGCGGACACATCGTCGTGCCCGACGACCTCGACACCATCGCGCTTTAACCACAGACAAACAAAAAATCAGCGCCGCGGAGATTGTCCACGGCGCTGATTTTTATATGTAGCCTTGACAACGCTATGCGTCGATATTGGCGTAAGTGGCATTCTTTTCGATAAACTCACGGCGCGGAGCCACGTCCTCACCCATAAGCATCGAGAATATACGGTCGCAGGCAGCGGCATCGCTGATGTTTACCTGCTTGAGCCAACGGTTTTCAGGATCCATTGTCGTTTCCCAAAGCTGCTCTGCCATCATCTCACCAAGACCTTTGTAACGCTGCACATTCACCGATTTCTCATCGCCGCGGCCAAACTCCTGAATGAAGCTGCGCAGCTGGTCATCGGTCCAGCAATAACGCTCGGTCTTGCCCTTTGTGCACTTATACAACGGCGGTGTGGCAAGATAGAGATAACCATTTTCGATAATCGGACGCATACGGCGGAAGAACAGCGTCATCAACAACGTGGCAATGTGCGCGCCGTCGACATCGGCATCGGTCATGATGATAATCTTATGATAGCGCAACTTGCTGATGTTTGGTGCCTTCGGGTCTTCTTCTGTTCCGATGGTCACGCCAAGCGCACGGAAAATGTTGGTGATTTCCTGATTGTCGAAAATCTTGTGCTCCATCGCCTTTTCAACGTTAAGAATCTTACCGCGCAGCGGAAGGATGGCTTGATGCACACGGTCACGGCCCATCTTTGCCGAACCGCCTGCAGAGTCTCCCTCGACGATAAACAATTCGCAATCCTCTGCCGTGTTCGACTCACAGTCGGCCAATTTGCCAGGCAATCCGCCACCGCCAAGAGGCGACTTGCGCTGGATGCTCACACGGGCCTTGTAGGCTGCCTGACGCGCACGGGCTGCGAGCGCCACCTTCTCAACGATGGTGCGGGCTTGCTTCGGATGCTCCTCAAGATATATGCCCAACGCCTCGCTGACGGCAGTCTGAACGGCTCCGATAACCTCGTTGTTGCCGAGTTTTGTCTTTGTCTGACCCTCGAACTGCGGCTCCAGCACTTTTACCGAAATAACCGCTGTCAACCCCTCTCGGAAGTCGGCAGGATCGACTGTCACCTTCTCCTTCTCAAGAATCTTGGAATCGTCGGCATATTTCTTCAACGTCGACGTCAATCCGCGGCGGAAACCCGTAAGGTGCGTACCGCCCTCGATGGTGTCGATATTGTTGACAAACGAATAGATGTTCTCGTTGAACGCCGTGTTGTAGGTGAACGCCACCTCCACCGGGATGCCCTGGCGCTCGGTGTTGATATAAATGATGTCGTCGATGAGATGCTCCTTCGACTGGTCGATATAGCGGACAAACTCCTTCAAGCCCTCCGTTGAGTAGAACACCTCGCTCTTTGGATTGCCGTTCTCGTCTTTCTCGCGCATATCTGTAAGCGTCAGATGAATGCCTTGGTTAAGGAACGCAAGGTCGCGCAGACGATTGGCGAGGGTGTCGTAATTATATACTGTCGTTTCCTGGAATATGCTTGGGTCTGGCTTGAAAAGCACCTTCGTTCCCGTCTCTTCCGTGTCGCCCACTATCGCAACCGGCGCCTTCGGATGTCCGTAAGCGTATTCCTGCATATAGATATGCCCGTTGCGGCGCACTTCGGCACGCAGATATGACGACAACGCGTTGACACACGAAACGCCGACTCCGTGCAGACCGCCGGAAACCTTATACGAGCCTTTATCAAACTTACCTCCGGCATGAAGCACCGTCAGAACAACCTCGAGTGCCGACTTGTGCAGCTTCTCATGCTTGTCGACTGGGATACCACGACCGTTGTCGACAACCGTAATAGAGTTGTCTTCGCCAATGACCACCTCTATATGAGTGGCATACCCGGCAAGAGCCTCGTCAATGGAGTTGTCAACAACCTCATAAACCAAATGATGCAGTCCTTTTGGTCCCGTATCGCCAATATACATGGCCGGACGTTTGCGCACAGCCTCCAAGCCCTCAAGCACTTGGATATTGCTGGCACTATAGTTTTCTTTGTTTTCAGTCATTATCTTTTCAATTAGCCTTTAAACGTACAAATATACGAATTTTCCCGCAATAAAGACGCATTTTCCACCGCCTGTTTTTACCAAAAAATATCAACATACGGACAGATTCATGACTCAACGGCAAAACTCGCCGTTTCGTAGATTAAACTTACAAATTCGGCATCCTTTATTTGCAAATTCTGATTTATTCCCTAATTTTGTGACTGTAAACATCTATGTTTACAGCGTTTCTATTTGTTTGTCCTTTAGTTTGAAATGCCATGGAAGCACCAATGAATAATTTGTACATTGGGCTGCTGCGATTAGAGAATCGGGCAGCTTTTTTTGTTCAGGCAAAGGCTTCGCAAGTGACGCCGAGGGAAATCGCCGAAGAGCGGTTTCATACGTTAGCACGGGGTTGCTTGCCTACCCCGTGACGCCACGCACACACATCTACCGCCGAAGAGCGGTTGTAGAGGCATCCAGAGAGGCGAATTTCGTCGCGGAGCGACGACACCTTCACGTAACCCGGTACGCGGAGCGAAGCGGCAGCGTGCCGGGACTCAGCGCATCTCCCTCTCAACTGCGTGCCGGAGGTACGCCACTTCCCCATAAACAACGCACTTTACCATGCGAAAAACCGCCGAAGAGCGGTTGCAGAGGCATCCACCGAGGCGCATTTCGTCGTGGAGCTTTTTAGGCTGCAAACTGACCGTTGACGACGGCCGAGTCCGGATGGCTACAAAACAAAAAAAACGAGACAACACTTTGCGTGTTGTCTCGCCCTATAATAGTATCTGAAAATACTCGATTATTCTGCAGCCTTTTCTTCTGTAGCAGGAGCTTCAGTTGCAGGTGCCTCAGCAGCAGGAGCCTCAGCGGCAGCCTTGCGAGAGCGGCGTGTACGGGTAGTTTTCTTCTTGCCTGCTGTTTTAAGCATGTTCTCATTGTAGTCAACGAGTTCGATAAAGCAAGTCTTAGCGTTGTCACCAAGGCGATTGCCAGTCTTGATGATACGAGTGTAGCCACCTTGACGGTCTGCAATTTTCTTAGCGATTTCCTGGAACAGCTCAGTCACTGCATTCTTGTTCTGCAAGTAGCTGAACACAACACGGCGAGAGTTCGTAGTGTCGTCCTTAGCGCGGTTGATGATAGGCTCTGCATAGATGCGCAAAGCCTTAGCCTTGGCCAAAGTGGTGAAAATGCGCTTGTGCATGATCAGCGAAATGGTCATATTCGCCAATGTTGCGTCCAAGTGCGCTTTCTTACGGCTTAAGTGGTTGATTTTCTTATTATGTCTCATTGTAATTATTCTTTATCTAATTTATACTTTGAAATATCCATTCCAAACGAAAGGTTCAAGCTTGCCAACAGTTCGTCAAGTTCCGTAAGCGACTTCTTACCGAAGTTGCGGAATTTCAACAAATCTGTCTTGTTGAACTGAACGAGTTCGCCGAGAGTCTCCACCTCTGCGCTCTTCAAGCAGTTGAGCGCACGGACAGAAAGATCCATATCGGTAAGTTTGGACTTCAAGAGCTGGCGCATGTGGAGCACCTCCTCGTCGAATTCCTCATTGCCGTCAGTTTCTGTTGTCTCCAACGCGATTTTCTCGTCAGAGAACAGCATAAAGTGATGGATCAGAATCTTGGCTGCCTCTTTCAATGCCTCCTTCGGATGGATAGATCCGTCAGTAGAAATCTCAAGAACCAATTTCTCGTAGTCAGTCTTTTGCTCTACACGATAGTTCTCTACCGCATACTTCACGTTGACAATCGGAGTATAGATAGAGTCGATGGCTATCACGTCGACAGCGTCTGTCGGTTGGACATTCTCGTCGGCTGGTACATAGCCGCGACCCTTATTGATTGTAAAGTCCATCGTGAACGAAGCCACAGTTGGATCTAAATGGCAAATCACCAAGTCAGGGTTCAACACCTCAAACCCGCTCAGCTCCTTGCCCAAATCACCGGCTGTCAAGACTTCTTTGCCCGATACGTTGATTTTGCCCGCGGTCGGCTCATCTGTCTCCACGAGGTGTTTGAAGCGAACTTTCTTGAGGTTCAAGATGATGTTGGTAACATCCTCTATAACACCAGGAATAGTTGCAAACTCGTGTTTCACTCCGTCTATACGGATAGACGAGATAGCATAACCCTCGAGCGAAGAAAGCAATATTCTTCGCAAGGCATTGCCGACGGTTACTCCGTAACCCGGCTCCAACGGACGGAACTCAAACTTTCCGAAACGGTTGTCTGCCTCGAGCATTAATACTTTATCAGGTTTCTGAAATGCTAAAATAGCCATGGATATTTACAATTTTACTGTTTAGAATACAACTCGACGATAGCCTGTTCTCTAATGTTCTCCGGAATGTCTTCACGCTGTGGCAAGTGAAGCAATTTGCCTCCCTTGATGCTCTCATCCCACTCAAGCCATGGGTATTTGCTGTGGTTGAAGCCTGCCAACGCGTCAGCGATGTTCTCCAATGACTTTGATTTCTCACGCACTGCAACAACATCGCCTGCCTTTACGCTGTAAGAAGGGATGTTGAGCACAGAGCCGTTCACTGTGATGTGACGGTGAGAAACCAACTGGCGCGCTGCCGCACGTGTCGGAGCGATGCCCAAACGGTAAACTACATTGTCGAGGCGTGCCTCGAGCAACTGCAGCAATACCTCACCCGTAATACCCTTGGTACGCTCTGCTTTGGCGAACAAGTTACGGAATTGTTTTTCCAAAACACCGTAAGTATATTTGGCTTTCTGTTTTTCGAGCAACTGCTTGCCATACTCTGAAGTTTTTCTTCTCTTGTTGGCACCGTGCTGACCAGGAGCATAGTTCTTCTTTGAGAGAACTTTGTCCTCACCGAAAATGGGTTCGCCGAATTTTCTTGCAATTTTACTTTTTGGTCCGGTATATCTTGCCATTTTTTATTCTTTTAAAAATTAAAGTTTTTATCGAATCCGCTTAGTGCAGCCGCGATTGCAGAGAGGTGGTTGTTGGTGCAATCTATTTCACATCGGCTGGATCCTTAGTTTTGTTTATTAAGAGATTATACTCTTCTTCTTTTTGGAGGACGGCATCCATTGTGTGGAAGCGGTGTAACATCGATGATCTCTGTCACCTCGATTCCTGCTCCGTGTACCGTACGGATAGCCGACTCACGTCCGTTACCCGGTCCCTTCACGTAGGCCTTAACCTTGCGCAATCCAAGATCGTAAGCAACCTTAGCGCAATCCTGTGCTGCCATCTGGGCTGCATACGGTGTGTTCTTTTTCGATCCTCTGAATCCCATCTTGCCGGCGCTCGACCATGAGATTACTTGTCCCTCACTGTTTGCTAAGCACACAATGATGTTGTTGAAAGATGAGTGTACATGCAACTGACCGACTCCGTCGATCTTAACATTTCTCTTCTTTGCTGCGACTGTTTTTTTTGCCATACTTTAATTTTATTTAGTAGCTTTTTTCTTGTTAGCGACTGTCTTCTTGCGTCCCTTGCGTGTGCGGGCATTGTTCTTTGTGCTCTGTCCACGCACTGGAAGACCGTTACGGTGACGGATGCCACGATAGCAACCGATATCCATCAAACGCTTGATGTTCAACTGGATCTCACTGCGGAGATCACCTTCTACTTTGTAGCCTGCTCCGATAGCCTCACGCACGGCTGCTGCCTGAGCGTCGGTCCAATCCTGCACCTTGATATCCTTGTCAACGCCAGCTGCTGCCAGAATCTTGTTGGCTGAGCTGCGGCCGATGCCGAAGATATATGTAAGGGCTATTTCTCCTCTCTTATTTTGGGGCAAGTCTACACCTACAATACGTACTGCCATATACTATTATATTTTTTTTGCAAAAATAATAAAATTATCCTTGACGTTGTTTTAATTTTGGATTTTTCTTGTTGATTACGTACACGCGACCTTTTCTTCTGACAATTTTGCTGTCAGCCGTGCGCTTCTTTACTGATGCTCTAACTTTCATTGTATTTCTTTTTTTATTTGTATCTAAAAGCAATTCTTCCCTTCGAAAGGTCATAAGGCGACATCTCTACCCTGACTTTGTCTCCCGGAAGGATCTTGATGTAATGCATACGCATTTTTCCGGAGATGTGGGCGGTTATCTGATGGCCGTTCTCAAGTTCTACCTTGAACATTGCGTTGGACAACGCCTCCACGATAACTCCGTCTTGCTCTATTGCTGCTTGTTTTGACATATTTCTTATTTTCCTTGGTTTATCCGTTGTTGTTACTGCTGATTCTCACCCTCAATAAATTCAAATGAAGAAAGGATTTCGGCCTTGCCTCCTCTGATTGCCACCGTATGCTCGAAATGAGCCGACGGCTTGCGGTCCTTGGTGCGGCAAGTCCAGCCGTCACGTTCTATCACAATGTTGCGGCTGCCCATATTGATCATTGGCTCGATGGCTATGCACATCCCTTCCTTGATCAACGGTCCGACGCCGCGGCGACCATAGTTGGGCACTGCCGGCTCCTCATGGAGCTTGCGCCCGATTCCATGCCCGGTCATCTCGCGCACCACCGAGAAGCCACGCTTCTCACAGTGCTCCTGCACGGCATTGCCGATATGCCCGATGCGGTTGCCTTCCACCGCCTGAGCGATGCCGAGGTAAAGAGCTTCCTTCGTAGTCGTCAGCAGTTCCCGCACACGCGGTTCCACCTCGCCGACTGCAAATGTATATGCCGAGTCGCCATTGTAGCCGTCAACGACGGCTCCGCAGTCAATCGACACTATGTCGCCCTCCCGCAACGTGGCGCTCGACGGAATCCCATGCACAACCGTCTCGTTGACCGAAACACAAAGTGTGTTGGGATAGCCCGCATATCCGAGAAATCCCGGAACGCCTCCATTGTCTCTAATGAACTCTTCCGCTATCTTGTCAAGTTTCAGCGTGGTAATCCCCGGAGCAATCCACTTCGACAATTCGCCGAGCGTCTTCCCCACGAGAAGATTACTCACACGCATCAACTCTATTTCTTCATCTGTCTTCAGATAAATCATCCTGGACCCAAATTAATAACCCGAACCTGTGGTACGGCCTTTTAATTTTCCGGATTTCATCAGTCCGTCATAATGGTGCATCAACAGATGACTTTCAATCTGCTGAAGCGTGTCGAGAACGACACCCACCATAATCAGCAACGATGTTCCTCCAAAGAACTGTGCAAAACTGTGTGTCACGCCGCAGATTCTTGCGAACGCCGGCATGATCGCAACAATACCCAAGAAGATTGATCCCGGAAGGGTGATTCTCGACATTATAGAGTCGAGATAGTCGGCCGTTTTCTTGCCCGGCTTCACTCCCGGAATAAATCCGTTGTTGCGCTTCATATCCTCCGACATCTGTGTCGGACGCACGGTAATCGCCGTGTAGAAATATGTAAACGCCACAATCATCAAGAAGTAAATGAAATTATACCAGAAACCCTCCATGTCGGTCAATGCCTTGACAATCGAGCTTGCCTCGCCACGCGAGCCGAAGCCTGCCAATGTCAACGGGATAAACATGATTGCCTGTGCGAAAATGATAGGCATCACACCCGCTGCGTTAACCTTCAATGGGATATACTGGCGCGCACCGCCATACTGCTTGTTGCCGACAATTCTCTTCGCATACTGCACTGGCACCTTGCGTGTGCCCTGTACCAAAAGGACTGCGCCGAGAATCACTGCAAACAAAAGCACGATTTCGATTACAAGCATCACCAAGCCGCCCTGTGCCGACGAGATGCGGCCCATGAACTCCTCGATGAATGCCCCCGGCAGACGCGCGATGATACCGATAAGGATGATAAACGATATACCGTTGCCAACACCCTTGTCTGTGATGCGCTCGCCGAGCCACATGATAAACATACTGCCGGCCGCCAGAATCACAGTCATATAGGTCTTGTCAAGCCATGTCAAGGCCATCGTGCCGTGAGCTGCGGAGTTAACCTGATATTCAAGGTTGAACAGATAAGCAGGAGCCTGAAGAAGGAGAATCAGCACCGTAAGATAACGGGTGTACTGATTGATCTTCATGTGTCCGCTCTCGCCCTCACGCTGCAACTTCTGGAACTGAGGAAGAACCATGCCCAACAGTTGTATCACGATCGACGCCGTGATATAAGGCATGATACCCAAAGCGAATATCGATGCCTGGCTGAACGCGCCGCCCGAGAACATGTCGAGCAGCTGCATCAAGCCACCGCTGGTGAAACTCTTCATCGCAGCCAGCTGATTCGGATCGATACCCGGAAGGACTACATAGCAGCCCACCCGGTATACCAATATCAATAGAAAAGTCACGACAAGACGCTTGCGCAAATCTTCTATCTTCCAAATATTTTTTATGGTATCAACTAATCTCATCTTTTACAATTTTTCGATAGAGCCACCAGCGGCTACAATCAACTCTTCCGCCTTCTTCGAGAATGCGTGAGCCACAACTTCCAATTTCACTGTCAACGCTCCGTTGCCCAGGATTTTCACCTTCTGCTTGCCATTGATGAATCCTGCTGCCACCAAATCGTCAACCGTTACTTTCGTAAGATTCTTGGCTGCCGCCAACTTCTCAAGCACGTCTACGTTGATTGCCTTGTACTCTACACGGTTAATATTCTTGAATCCGAATTTAGGCACACGGCGCTGCAACGGCATCTGACCGCCCTCGAAACCAATCTTGCGAGAGTAGCCCGAACGCTGCTTGGCACCCTTGTGTCCACGTGTAGAAGTACCTCCCATTCCTGAACCCGGTCCACGGCCGATTCTTCTGCGTGAAGATGTCGAGCCTACAGCCGGTTGCAAATTACTTAAATCCATAGTCTTTTATTGTGTTTAAGCGTTCGTTACTTCTACAAGGTGACGAACTCGTTTAACCATACCCAAGATTTGAGGAGTCGCTTCCTTCTCAACCTCTTGATTCATTTTTCTCAATCCAAGTGCGTCGAGTGTTCTCTTTTGCACAGCAGGGCAGTTGATTCTGCTCTTTGTTTGCTTAATCTTAATAGTTGCCATGAACATTCATTTTTTAACCATTAAACACTACATCCAACGACACTCCACGGTTTTGAGCCACTGTCATCGGGCTGCGCATCTCGTCGAGTGCGCCGAAAGTTGCCTTAACCAAGTTGTGTGGGTTAGAGCTGCCCTTTGACTTGCAAAGCACGTCTGTGATGCCTACACTCTCCAATACGGCACGCATTGCACCACCGGCCTTCACACCGGTACCCTGAGATGCCGGCTTAAGGATTACGCGCGAGCCTCCGAATTTGGCTGCCTGCTCGTGTGGAATTGTGCCTTTGTGAACCGGTACGCGGATAAGGTTCTTCTTTGCTGCCTCCACGCCTTTGGCGATGGCGGCTGTCACCTCGTTCGCCTTACCAAGACCCCAGCCTACAATGCCGTTCTCGTTGCCGACAACTACAATTGCAGAGAAGCTGAATGCACGTCCACCCTTTGTCACCTTAGTGACACGGTTGATGGCAACCAGACGGTCCTTCAATTCGATATCGTTCGTTGATTTTACTCTGTTGTTTCTCTTTGCCATGTTTTTTAAAATTTAAGTCCTCCGTTGCGTGCAGCGTCAGCCAATGATTTAACTCTACCATGGAACAAATAACCGTTGCGGTCGAATACAACCTCAGTGATGCCGGCTGCCAATGCCTTCTCAGCGATTGCCTGGCCTACCTTTGCTGCCACCTCGGTCTTAGTTCCTTCCTCGATTCCCTTCGACGATGCGCTGGCAAGTGTCTTGCCTTCGCTGTCGTCTACAAGCTGTACATAAATCTGCTTGTTGCTTCTGAACACTGTCATACGAGGACGCTCGGCTGTGCCCGAAACTTTGCCACGGATGCGTGTCTTGATTTTATTTCTTCTTTCCTGTTTCGTTACCATAATCGTCTTCCTTTATTATTTAGCACTTGCCGATTTACCCGACTTGCGACGGATGATCTCACCAACGAACTTGATACCCTTACCCTTGTAAGGCTCAGGCTTGCGGAGGCTGCGGATCTTGGCGCATACCTGCCCAAGAAGCTGCTTGTCGCACGACTCAAGAGTAATCAACGGATTCTTGTTTCTCTCTGTCTTGGCATCGACCTTGATCTCTGCCGGAAGCTTGAAATAGATGGCGTGTGAGTAGCCAAGCGAAAGCTCAAGCACCTGACCCTGCGCTGCCGCACGGTAACCTACACCTACCAACTCCATTTCCTTCTTGTAGCCTTCCGATACTCCGACAACCATGTTGTGGATCAACGCGCGTATAAGACCGTGGTGTGAACGGTGCTCGATGTCGTCGCTCGGACGGGTAACTACAATATGATTCTCTTCTACCTTTACAGTAAGGTCTGAGTGGAACTCCTGGCGCAACTCGCCCTTAGGACCCTTAACTGTCACTACATTATTCTCTACCTTTGCAGTCACTCCTGCTGGGAGCACTACCGGAGCTTTACCTATTCTTGACATTGCAATTCCTCCTTATTAATAGATATAACATAGAACTTCGCCACCCACTTTCTGCGCCAAGGCTTCCTTGTTGGTCATGATGCCTTTCGACGTAGAGATGATTGCGATTCCAAGTCCGTTCAACACTCTCGGCATATCTTTGTAGCCTGTATACTGACGAAGACCAGGACGGCTGACGCGCTTCAAGCACTTGATGGCGTTTACCTTGTCTACTGGATCATACTTCAAGGCTATCTTGATAGTACCACCGGCTACCTCTCCCTCTACAAACTTGTAGTTCAAGATATAGCCCTTCTCGAAGAGAATCTTTGTGATCTCTTTCTTCAAGTTTGAGGCAGGCACCTCTACAACTCTGTGCTGTGCCTTGATTGCATTCCTCAATCTTGTCAAATAATCTGCTATTGGATCAGTCATATTATTTTGGTTTAAATTGATCCGGAGTTTCCGGACAATATTTAATACTCTTTCTGTTTTTACTCGTTTACCAGCTTGCTTTCTTAACGCCCGGGATCAATCCTGCAGACGCCATCTCACGGAACTGGATTCTCGAAATGCCGAACTGACGGATATAGCCCTTTGGACGTCCTGTCAGGCTGCAACGGTTGTGCATACGGATCGGGTTGGAGTTCTTTGGCAAAGCCTGAAGCTTTTGAGCTGCCTCAAAAGCCTCGGCTGGTTCGCCGGTGTTTACAATCTTCTTCAACGCCGCACGCTTTGCTGCATATTTGGCTACGAGTTTCGCACGCTTAACCTCGCGCGCTTTCATTGATTCTTTTGCCATATCTGTTTTTAGCGTTTAAATGGTAAACCAAATTCTTTCAACAATGCGAAACCTTCCTCATCTGTCTTGGCGGTAGTCACGAATGTGATGTTCATACCTACAAGCTTTGAGATTGTGTCGATGTTGATCTCCGGGAAGATAATCTGCTCTGTGATGCCGAGCGTATAGTTGCCACGGCCGTCGAGCTTGCTCTCGATTCCCTTGAAGTCACGGATACGAGGAAGTGCGATGCGTACAAGACGCTCCAAGAACTCGTACATGCGCTCGCGGCGCAATGTCACGCGGACACCGATAGGCATTTTCTTACGCACCTTGAAGCTCGCGATGTCCTTCTTCGACAAAGTAGGAACAGCCTTCTGGCCTGTAATCGCTGTAAGCTCGTTGATCGCTGTCTCAATCACCTTCTTGTCCTGCGTTGCCGCACCAAGACCCTGGTTGATGACAATCTTAGTAAGGCGAGGCACCTGCATCACTGAAGTGTATTTGAACTCCTTCTCAAGAGCCGGTACAATTCTCTCAGTATAGTCTTTTTTCAGAGTTGTGCTGCTCATTATTTAATCTCCTCTCCTGATTTTTTAGAATAACGTACTGTTTTACCCTCTTCGTTCTTGCGACGGCCCACACGTGTCGGCTTGCCGCTCTTAGGATCCAAAAGATTCAAATTTGAAACGTGGATCGGGGCTTCCATTTTGATGATGCCGCCCTGCGGGTGCTTGGCACTCGGCTTGGCGCTCTTCGATACCATATTCAGACCTTCAACTACGGCTCTGTTCTTCGAAACGAGAACGCGGAGCACACGGCCGGTCTTGCCCTTGTCGTTGCCAGCGTTTACGTAAACGGTATCTCCTTTTTTGATATGTAATTTGCTCATTACTGCTTTTTTTTTCGAGATTAAAGAACTTCAGGAGCCAATGAAACAATCTTCATGTTAGTAGCGCGCAACTCTCTCGCAACTGGGCCAAAGATACGGCTGCCGCGGATTTCACCGGCATTATTCAATAACACACACGCATTGTCGTCGAAGCGGATGTAGCTGCCGTCTGCACGGCGGATTTCCTTCTTCGTTCTTACAACAATAGCCTTTGACACAGTACCTTTCTTCACGTCAGATGACGGGATGACGCTCTTTACAGTTACGACGATTACGTCGCCTACGGTAGCATATCGGCGTCCTGTGCCTCCTAATACGCGGATACACAACGCTTCCTTGGCGCCGCTGTTGTCCGCTACAGTCAATCGTGATTCAGTCTGTATCATTATTATTTAGCTTTTTCAATGATTTCTACTAATCTCCATCTCTTTGTCTTGCTCAGAGGACGAGTCTCTACCAAACGCACTGTATCGCCTACATTGCACTCATTCTTCTCGTCGTGAGCGTGATATTTCTTCGTCTTGTTGACGAACTTGCCGTAGATTGGATGTTTTTCCTTATACTTTACAGCCACGGTGATTGTCTTGTCACCCTTGTTGCTGGAAACAACCCCAACACGTTCTTTTCTTAAATTTCTTTTTTCCATTGCCTTTGGGATTATTTTTCGTTAAGTTCTCTTTTTCGCAACTCTGTCTTCATTCGGGCAATCATGCGACGGTCCTGTGTAATCTTTGCAGGATTGTCCAAAGGAGAGATTGAGTGGTTGACTTTCGTCTGAAGGTATTCCTTCTCTGCTGTTTCCAAACGGGCACGCAAATCCTTAGTGTCCATTTCTTTATATTCTGCCTTCTTCATTTCCTAATTACACGTTTTGAGTTGGGTCATAATCTCGTCTTACTATAAACTTAGTAGTCACAGGCAATTTCTGTGCTGCAAGGCGCAATGCTTCTTTTGCGATTTCGTAGCTTACGCCCTCAACCTCGATGAGGATACGGCCTGGAGTAACTGGCGATACGAATCCCTCAGGATTACCTTTACCTTTACCCATACGCACCTCGGCTGGCTTCTTTGTGATTGGCTTGTCCGGGAAGATGCGGATCCAAATTTGTCCCTGGCGCTGCATGTAGCGGGTAACTGCCACACGGGCGGCCTCAATCTGACGTCCTGTAATCCATTTCGATTCCAGTGACTTTATGCCGAACGAACCAAAAGCAAGCTGGTTGCCGCGATGAGCCAAACCCTTCATGCGGCCTTTTTGCTGTCTTCTGAATTTTGTTTTCTTTGGTTGTAACATTGTTCTGTAATTTCAAGTCGATTAACGATTGTTTTTCTTGTCGCGGAATCCGCCCTTCTTGCCGCGTGGGCCATTGCTGCGGCCGCCCTTGTCTGTGTTGACAAACGAAGGTGCCAGGTCGCGCTTGCCATAGACTTCGCCACGGCAGATCCAAACCTTCACGCCTACGATACCTACCTTCGTCAATGCCTCTACGAGTGCATAGTCGATGTCGGCGCGCAATGTGTGAAGCGGCGTACGGCCTTCCTTGAACATCTCCGAACGTGCCATCTCAGCTCCGTTCAAACGTCCGCTCACCTGCACCTTGATGCCCTCTGCGCCTGCACGCATCGTCGATGCGACAGCCATCTTGACAGCGCGGCGGTAAGCTATCTTGCCCTCAATCTGGCGGGCGATGTTGTTCGCCACCAACTGAGCGTCGACTTCCGGACGCTTCACCTCGTAGATGTTGATCTGTACATCCTTGTCGGTGATTTTCTTCAACTCTTCCTTGAGCTTGTCAACTTCCTGACCGCCCTTGCCGATGATAAGTCCCGGACGCGATGTGCAGACAGTGATGGTGATAAGCTTCAAAGTTCTTTCAATTACGATACGCGATACACTTGCTTTAGCCAGGCGAGCATTAAGATACTTGCGGAGCTTAGAGTCCTCAAGCAAAGAATCACCGTATTTTCTTCCACCATACCAGTTAGAATCCCAACCTCTGATGATACCTAAGCGATTGCTTATTGGATTTACTTTTTGTCCCATTTCTTATGCTTCCTTTTTAGCGTTAGTTTCTTTTGTACCGATGAACAATGTAACATGGTTCGAGCGTTTGCGGATTCTGTATCCACGGCCCTGTGGAGCCGGACGCAAACGTTTCAACATTGGAGCGCAGTCAACGAAAATCGTTGTGACATAAAGCTCACCGTTTTCCGCCTTACGCTCATTTTTCTGTTCCCAATTGGCGATTGCCGAACGAAGCAATTTCTCAACCTTCGCAGCAGCTTCCTTATTAGAGAACTTAAGTACTCCCAAAGCTTTGAATACCTCCATACCGCGTACCATGTCGGCTACATAGCGCATCTTGCGTGGCGAAGAAGGCACATTGCGCAGCTTTGCGCAATACAAAGTCTTTCGAGCTTCCTTAATTTTTTCAGCTGAGTTTCTTTTTCTAACACCCATTGTATTTAATTCTTTTTTAATTCAAAATAGTTCTTATCCCTCACTATTTCTTCTTGTTGCCTGCGTGTCCACGGAAGATACGTGTCGGGGCGAACTCGCCCAACTTGTGTCCAACCATGTTCTCAGTTACATAAACCGGGATAAATTTGTTTCCATTATGCACAGCAAACGTGTGGCCTACAAAGTCCGGTGCAATCATTGACGCGCGCGACCAAGTCTTGATAACCGACTTCTTGCCGCTGGCTTCCATTGCTGCAACCTTCTTGTCGAGCTTCACGCTGATGTATGGACCTTTCTTTAATGAACGACTCATAATTCTTTTGATTTAACTGGTTACTTCTTTCTTCTCTCGATAATGTACTTTGAAGAATGCTTCTTAGGAGCGCGTGTCTTGAGACCTTTAGAGTACAAGCCCTTGCGCGAACGTGGATGTCCTCCTGATGCACGTCCTTCACCACCACCCATTGGGTGATCAACCGGGTTCATTACAACACCACGGTTGCGTGGACGACGGCCCAACCAACGTGAACGGCCGGCTTTACCCGAACGCTCCAACGCGTGGTCTGAGTTTCCTACCACTCCTACTGTTGCTTTGCATGTAGCCAAAATCTTGCGAGTCTCTCCCGAAGGCAACTTGATGATTACGTAGTCGCCCTCGCGTGAGGTCAGCTGTGCGAATGTTCCTGCCGAGCGAACCATGAAGGCTCCCTGGCCTGGACGCAGCTCAATGTTATGAATTAAAGTACCAACAGGTATTTTGCTCAGTGGAAGAGCGTTCCCCACCTCTGGTGCGGCGTCCTCTCCACTCATAACTGTAGAGCCAACTTCCAATCCGTTGGGTGCAATTATGTATGCCTTTGCACCGTCTGCGTAATAGAGCAATGCGATGCGAGCCGAACGGTTCGGATCGTACTCTATTGATTTTACGGTCGCTGGCACACCGTCTTTTGTTCTCTTGAAGTCGATAAAACGGAATTTACGCTTGTGGCCGCCGCCGACATAGCGTGTCGTGCGGTGACCTTCGGCGTTGCGTCCGCCTGTGCATCTTTTTCCGACTGTAAGAGATTTCTCTGGTGTACGTGCAGTGATTTCATCGAATACACCAATAACCTTGTGTCTTTGCCCCGGTGTTGTGGGCTTCAATTTTCTTACTGCCATTTTCTATTAAATATTGCTATAAAAATCTATAGTTTCACCTTCTGCTACCTTGACATAAGCTTTCTTGAACGCTGCTGTCTTGCCGCGTTGCAAGCCTGTCTTTGTGTAGCGCTGCTTTCTTTTGCCGTCATAGTTGGTCGTGTTGACCGACACAACTTTAACGCCATACATGTTCTGAATCAATTTCTTGATTTGCTCCTTGTTGGCATCAGGAGATACGCGAAATGTGTAGCGGTTCAGCTTCTCGCTAGTCGCTGTCGCCTTCTCAGTAACAATCGGCTTGATCATTATTTCCATTTTTTATTCCTCCTTACTTTTAAAATTCGTTAATCACTGCAACGCTGCTCTCGCTCAAAATCAACGAACGGTTGTTCATGATTTTGTATGTGTTTAAGCTCGAAGCAGTTACAATTTCCACACTGGGCAAATTTCGAGCTGACAAATATACATTTTTATTTTGGTCTGATAAAACCATAACTGCCTTTTTATCGGCTACTTGTATATTTTTAGCAAACTTTACGAATTCTTTAGTTTTCGGAGCCTCGAATGCGAAATCCTCGACCACGATGATTGCATTGTCCTGAGCCTTTACTGACAACGCTGACTTGCGGGCCAATTGCTTAACTTTCTTGTTGAGCTTGAACTCGTATGTGCGTGGACGCGGACCGAAAATACGGCCTCCGCCGACGAGTACCGGAGAGTTGATATCACCGATACGCGAGCCGCCGCCACCCTTCTGCTTGTGCAGCTTGCGGGTTGAGCCCGACACTTCGCTTCTCTCTTTTGACTTGTGAGTGCCCTGACGCTGGTTGGCAAGATATTGCTTTACGTCCAAATATACGGCATGCTCGTTTGGCTCGATAGCGAATACGCTGTCGTTGAGCGTCACTTTGCGGCCTGTATCTTTACCTTCGATGTTATATACTGCAACTTCCATTATTTCTCAATTAAAACGATTGAACCTTTTGCTCCCGGAATCGAACCCTTGATCATCAATACGTTGTGTTCCGGAATTACTTTTACCACCTTAAGATTTTGGACTGTCACACGCTCGTTGCCTGTCTGACCTGCCATGCGCATTCCCTTGAACACCTTGGCTGGGTAAGAACATGCACCGATTGAACCCGGAGCACGGAGACGGTTGTGCTGACCGTGAGTGGTCTGTCCTACACCGCCGAAGCCGTGACGTTTTACAACACCTTGGAAACCTTTACCCTTCGATGTGCCGATAACGTCGACAAACTCAACGCCGTCAAACATCGCTACGGTTATTTCGTCTCCCAATTTGTAGCTTTCATCAAAACCTTTGAACTCGGCCAAGTGGCGCTTTGGTGCTACACCGGCTTTCTTGAAGTGACCCTGCTCCGGCTTAGTTGTGTGCTTCTCCTTCTTGTCCTCGAAGCCCAACTGCAATGCCTCATAGCCGTCTTTCTCCAATGTCTTAACCTGAGTAACAACACAAGGACCTACTTCGATAACAGTGCACGGTACGTTCTTACCGTCGGCACTGAATACGGATGTCATTCCGATTTTCTTTCCTAATAATCCTGGCATTTCTCTAATTTTTTAATTGTTTCAAATTCTTTTTGGTTACTTACTTACGCCTTGATCTCTACGTCTACACCGCTTGGAAGCTCAAGCTTCATCAACGCGTCGATTGTCTTAGCTGTCGAGCTGTAGATGTCGATCAAGCGTTTGAACGATGAGAGTTGGAATTGCTCGCGCGATTTCTTGTTTACGAAAGTCGAGCGGTTGACAGTGAATATTCTCTTGTGAGTTGGCAATGGAATTGGTCCGCTGACCACTGCGCCTGTTGCCTTCACCGTCTTTACAATCTTCTCGGCAGACTTGTCAACCAAGTTGTGATCGTAAGATTTTAATTTGATTCTGATTTTTTGGCTCATTGTATTTAGTTATAATTATTTCAACAAATCTGTTCTACCTTGACACTCTTCAAGAACACCCTTGGCGATCGATGCGCTAACCTCTGCATAGTGGCTGAAAGTCATTGTGGAAGTTGCACGGCCTGATGTGATTGTACGCAATGCTGTTACGTAACCGAACATCTCTGCCAACGGAGCTTTCGCCTTAACGATGCGGGCACCGCTGCGGCTGGTCTCCATGCCTTCTACCTGACCACGACGCTTGTTCAAGTCGCTGATAACGTCACCCATGCTCTCTTCCGGTGTCACAACCTCGATCTTCATGATTGGCTCAAGGAGAACCGGACCTGCCTTCTCACACGCTTTCTTGAACGCCTGGATAGCACAGAGCTCGAACGACAACTGGTCTGAATCCACTGGGTGGAACGAACCATCGATCAAAGTCACCTTCAACTGCTCCACTGGATAGCCGGCGAGAACACCGTTCTTCATAGCTGTAGTGAAACCTTTCTGTACTGAAGGGATGAATTCCTTAGGAATGTTACCGCCCTTGACCTCGTCAACAAACTGAAGGTTGCCCTCGAAGCCTTCGTCAACCGGCTCAACGCGCACGATGATGTCGGCAAACTTACCACGACCACCTGTCTGCTTCTTGAACACTTCGCGAAGCTCAACCGGCTTGGTGATAGACTCCTTGTATGTTACTTGTGGACGGCCCTGGTTGCACTCTACCTTGAACTCACGACGCAGACGGTCGATGATGATGTCGAGGTGAAGCTCACCCATACCGCTGATCACTGTCTGACCGGTCTCCTCGTTTGTCTCTACGCGGAATGTCGGGTCCTCCTCTGCAAGCTTCTGCAAGCCTACGCCGAGCTTGTCGAGGTCTTTCTGAGTCTTAGGCTCTACTGCGATACCAATCACTGGATCCGGGAACTCCATAGCCTCGAGTGTAATCGGGTGCTGCTCGTCGCAGAGTGTGTCGCCTGTGCGGATATCCTTGAATCCTACTCCGGCACCGATATCACCGCAGCCGATAAAGTCTTTCGGGTTCTGCTTGTTTGAGTGCATCTGGAACAAACGGCTGATACGCTCTTTCTTGCGTGAACGTGTGTTGTAAACGTAGCTGCCGGCGTCGATCTGACCTGAGTAAACGCGGAAGAAGCAAAGACGGCCTACATATGGGTCGGTTGCAATCTTGAATGCCAACGCACACATCGGGTCCTCGAAGATTGGACGACGACGCTCTTCTTTTTCTGGATCGTCTGGATTCTTACCTACGATTTCGCCAGAATCCTCTGGGCTTGGCAAGAATGCGCAAACGTCGTCGAGCAAGCACTGAACGCCCTTGTTCTTGAATGAAGAACCGCAGATCATAGGAACGATTTCCATTGCCAATGTAGCCTTGCGGATTACGCGGCGGATTTCGTCTTCTGTGATTGTCGAAGGATCGTCGAAATATTTTGTCATGAAGTCATCGTCAAACTCGGCGATTGTCTCGAGCATCTTGTCGCGCATCGACTCGCACTCGTCTTTCAACGACGCTGGAATCTCTTCGCGGCTGTACTCAGCACCCATTGTCTCGTCGTGCCAGAAGTAAGCCTGCATTGTGATCAAGTCAACAACACCCTTGAAGGTCTCCTCTGCACCGATTGGAACCTGGATTGCTACAGGGTTTGCACCGAGCACTTCACGCACCTGACGCACTACCTCAAAGAAGTCGGCACCCGAACGGTCCATCTTGTTGACATAACCGATACGCGGCACGTTGTACTTGTCAGCCTGACGCCACACAGTCTCTGACTGTGGCTCAACACCACCTACCGCACAGAACGTTGCCACAGCACCGTCGAGCACGCGGAGCGAACGCTCAACCTCTACCGTGAAGTCAACGTGTCCCGGAGTGTCAATCAAGTTGATTTTATACTTGTTGCCAGCATAGTTCCAGAATGTTGTTGTTGCGGCTGATGTGATTGTGATACCACGCTCCTGCTCTTGTTCCATCCAGTCCATTGTTGCTGCACCATCGTGCACCTCACCAATCTTGTGGGTCAAACCTGTGTAGAACAGGATACGCTCTGAGGTTGTTGTCTTACCGGCATCGATGTGGGCCATGATACCGATATTTCTCGTCAGATTTAACTTTTCGTCTATATTAGTAGCCATTGTTGTTTATTTATTCAAATTAAAATCTAAAATGTGCGAAAGCACGGTTGGCCTCAGCCATACGGTGCATGTCTTCCTTACGTTTGAATGCGCCACCCTGCTCGTTGAATGCGTCAACGATTTCTGCTGCGAGCTTGTCGCTCATCGTTTTGCCTCCACGCTTGCGGGCGAAAATGATTAGATTTTTCATTGAAATTGACTCCTTGCGATCCGGACGGATCTCTGTAGGAACCTGGAAGGTAGCACCACCTACACGGCGAGACTTAACCTCCACTTGCGGTGTAATATTCTCAAGCGCTGCTTTCCAGATTTCGAGCGCTGTCTTTTCTTCGTTAGGCAATTTCGACTTCACAGTCTCCAATGCGCTGTAGAATATTGTGTATGCGGTGTTCTTCTTTCCGTCATACATCAAGTGATTCACAAATTTAGTAACTCTTGTGTCTCCGAATTTTGGATCCGGCAAGATGATTCTTTTTTTAGGTTTTGCCTTTCTCATTTTTCTAATAAATTCGTTTTTGTTCGTTTGGTTGCTCTTTGCATCTTCAACGCGGCTCTCTTGCCGTGTTTACTCCGCCGAATAATCCAATAAACAAAAAACTCGTTTTTCGACTCGTTTTGTTTATCTCTTTGTGCTGTTTAGATATTACTTCTTGGCTGCACCTGCCTTAGGACGCTTCGCTCCGTATTTCGAACGACGCTGTGTTCTGCCTGCAACACCGGCTGTATCCAATGTGCCGCGTACGATGTGATAACGTACACCTGGAAGGTCTTTCACACGTCCGCCGCGAACCATCACGATTGAGTGTTCCTGCAAGTTGTGGCCTTCTCCTGGGATGTAAGAGTTCACCTCTTTACCGTTTGTCAATCTTACACGCGCAACTTTACGCATTGCCGAGTTAGGCTTTTTTGGAGTAGTTGTGTAGACACGCACACAAACGCCACGACGCTGCGGACAGCTGTCCAACGCCGGCGATTTGCTCTTGTCTTTCAAAACTACGCGCCCTTTTCTTACTAATTGCTGAATAGTAGGCATTTTAGTTCTTTTCTTTTTTATTACTGTTAATTAATCTCTTTTTCGCATTTTCAATCGGGCGGCGCTACCGCTCGCCGGCTCTACACCCTTTATTATTAGGTAATTACAGCCGTGAGGACGCATTTTCCGCTCGAAAAGCGTTGCAAAGTTACTCCATAATTTGCTAACTGCCAAATGTTTTTGACCCATTTTCATCATTTTTCAGGCGTCTGCGCCGCGGTTTTGCCATTTTAAGGGGGTTTGATGTATAGTTTTATATATTTTTAACTATTCCCGACGAGAATCCGGACGGTTTCTAATTTCACAGGGCAAAATTTGAGCAGTACGAATTAAGTTTGTATCTTAGCAACCTCAAACTATTACGACTATGCGCAACTTGATATTATTCGACGACAAAAACGTCTGGACCGACTTGCTGCCAATCACATACACGCGGCCGCTCGCCGACATCCGGATTGGCATAATGACAATACGCCAGAAATGGCAGATGCGCTTCCCCGATACCGTCGTGTCGGCTCTGACAATGCCGTATCTTTCAAAGAAATACCCCACCACCGACGCTGATTGCTCTACATTCATCGCCGGGCACATACTTCCCGACGACTCGCTGGCGGAAGCCATCGGCAACCTGCCTGTGGGGACGGCCTTGATGGCGGGCGACGAGCTTTTGGCTTTCTGCGGATGCCGTTGCGATTTCGATGCGAGAAATTTCGCAACAATATGCAGATACGACTCTGAGTTTTCCGCTGTCCACTTCCTCTACGACATTTTCCTTAAAAACGATTGTGAAATAAAGCGCGACTTCAAAACGCTGACGGCCGGACGCCAATCGCAGCCGCTGCCTGAATCGTGCACGGTAATCGGACCGAGGATGCTCGACGACGGACTCCCATCAATCTTCATCGAGGAGGGCGCGTCGATAGAGGGGACATACCTGAACACAAACGAGGGTCCTATATATATAGGTAAGGACGCTGTGGTGATGGAGGGCTCGTGCATACGCGCGCCGTTTGCGGCTTGCAGCCACGCACAGGTGAACATGGGCGCAAAAATCTACGGAGCGACCACTATCGGACCACACTGCAAGGTGGGTGGCGAACTGAGCAACGTTGTGATGCTGGGATTCAGCAACAAGGCGCACGACGGATACCTGGGAAACGCCGTGATTGGTGAGTGGTGCAACATCGGAGCGGGAACAAATGCCTCTAATCTGAAAAACGACTACACGGAGATTAAGCTTTGGAACTACCGCACACACAGGTTTATGCGGACGGGGCTGATACACTGCGGACTATTCATGGGCGACCACTCGAAGGCTGGCATCAACTGCATGTTCAACACCGCCACCGTAATCGGCGTTGGCGTGAACGTGCACGGTGCCGGATTCCCGCGCAACTTTGTGGCGTCGTTCTCCGAAGGCAGCGTGGCGGGCTATTCCGACGTGTCGGTCAACAAGTTCTTCGACACGGCAAAACGGATGATGGCGCGCCGTGGCGTGACGCTGTCCGACGACGACAAGGCTATATTCGAGTCTATCTACAACATCGCTGACAATTACAAATAAATCTATGGAAAAGGAACTGATAAAGGAAATCCCATGCCTGCCGCTCGACAAGCTGATGTCGATTTTCAAGCCCGACAAAGACGATGTCTATCGCCATGGCCTGCTTATCGGTCGGCGCTCGGCTGTCGGCGGCGAACATGCCGACATCTCTTTCGTGCATCCGTTCAGCGTAAATGCGTTCATCTTGATATGCTGCGACAGGGGCGAGGTTTCAATTTCCACCAATTCTGAAGAATTCGACCTGAAACCAGGAACGCTCTACATCAATTTCCCGGGACAGATAATGCGGGCGTCGCGCGTCGACAACTGTGCGGTGCAGGTGGCTGTGATCGACCTGAACCTGATTCGCGACATGAGTCTCGACGTGAAGCCGATGGCTCAGAAACTGCTGGCGCTGAAATACGCGCAGTGCATGCAACTCGAGCCGGAGGCTTTCAAAGAAACGAAATGCCTGATTGATTCCATAGCCGACGAAATCCGCAACAACGAGGAGGACGCGCTGTCGAACGACATTCTGCGATGTCTGATTTCCGCTTTGTTCTTTAAGGTGGGACGCGCCGTTGACAAAAACACCGGAGAGACCAAGAAGCTTGACCAGGAGGCGTTCAGCAAAAATGCGGGCTACTTCAAGGAGTTTATGCTGCTGCTCGGCGCAAACTACAAGAAGGAGAGAAGCGTGGGGTTCTACGCCGAACAGATGCACCTGTCGCCAAAATACTTCACCACTCTGATCAAGAAGGCAAGCGGACAGACTGCTGCCGACTGGATAAACCACTACGTGATTCTCGAAGCGAAAAACCTGCTGAAATATTCAACCATGAACGTGCAGGAGATTGCCTATAGCCTGAATTTCCCAAACCAGTCGTTTTTCGGAAAGTATTTCAAGCACCACACGGGTATGACTCCAAGCCAATACAAAAGACTGTAGGCAAGTGTCCTTGCCTACAGTCATATTCTATATTTCCTTATTCTTTTAGTCTTTCTTGATGAGATGCTGTGCTATCTGCACGGCATTGAGCGCGGCACCTTTCTTTATCTGGTCGCCTACCACCCAGAAACTCAAGCCATTTTCATTGGCGAGATCCTTGCGGATTCGTCCAACGTAAACGGGATCTTTGCCTGCCGTAAACAGCGGCATCGGATACTGTTTCTCTGCCGGATTGTCGATGACAACCACTCCTTCAGCCGCCTCAAATGCCTTGCGGGCTTCGTCTACGCTTATCGGGCGTTCTGTCTCAACCCAGATTGCCTCGCTGTGGGCGCGCATCACTGGCACTCGCACACACATGGCACTGACATCGAGCTTCGGGGCATGCATTATCTTCTTGGTCTCGTTGTACATTTTCATTTCCTCCTTTGTGTATCCGTTGTCTTGGAACACGTCGATATGAGGAATTACGTTATATGCAAGCTGATATGCGAATTTCTCAACAGTGGCGTCTTTTCCTGCTCCGAGTTCGGCATACTGGTTGACGAGCTCGTCCATGGCGGCGGCACCGGCGCCGCTGGCTGCCTGATAGGTCGCAACATGCACTCGGCTTATCGGCGACAGGTCGTTGATGGGCTTGAGCGCCACGACCATCTGTATCGTCGTGCAGTTTGGATTGGCTATGATGTGGCGGGGAGCGTTGAATGCGTCGTCGCCGTTGACTTCGGGCACAACCAATGGCACGTCGTCGTCCATGCGGAACGCCGACGAGTTGTCAATCATCGTCGCGCCGTATTTGGTTATCGTTTCTGCAAATTCTTTTGATGTGCCGGCACCTGCCGAGGTAAATGCAATGTCCACTCCTTTGAAGTCGTCGTTGTGGCAAAGTTCGCGCACGGCATAGTCCTTGCCACGGAATTTATATGTCCGTCCGGCACTGCGTTTCGATCCGAACAACAGCAACTCGTCGACGGGGAAATTCTGCTCGTCGAGCACTCGCAAAAACTCTTGACCTACGGCGCCGCTGGCACCAACAATTGCAATTTTCATTTCTCTTATATCCTTATTTTGATTGTAGGGTGCAAATTTATAACTTTTTTCATTAGTACGGATATATACAATTAGGAAAAATAACTAATTTTGTTCTTAATTATGACTGAATTGATTCGCAACATAGCAGGATATTTCCCAGTTCAGGACCCTACATGGATTTTCTTCATCGTGTTGGGCATAATCCTTTTTGCGCCTATAGTATTCGGCAAGCTGCGCATCCCGCACATAATCGGCATGATTCTCGCGGGTATGGTCATCGGCGAACACGGGCTCAACATCATTGTCCGCGACAGCAGTTTCCAGCTTTTCGGCAACGTCGGACTCCTGTACATCATGTTTCTCGCGGGCATGGAGATGGACATGAACGACTTCAAGCAGAACCGGAACAAGGCGATTGTGTTCGGTCTGCTGGGTTTCATCGTGCCTATGGCAATGGGATATGCCGTAAACAGTATGTTGCTGAAATATGCGGCTGTGCCGGCTATGCTGGTGGCAAGCATGTATGCGAGCCACACGCTGGTGAGCTACCCTATCGTGAGCCGCTACGGCATGGCGAGGCAACGCAGTGTGAGCATTTCGGTGGGGGCGACGGCAATCACCGACTGCCTGACGCTGTTTCTGCTTGCCATCCTCGGCGGTTTGTACAAAGACGCCGACAGCGGTTCGCTGCTGTGGCTGTGGCTTGTGGTGAAGGTGGCTTTGCTGACGGCTTGCGTAATCATTTTCTTTCCGCGCATCGGACGGTGGTTCTTCCGCCGCTACAGCAACGGTGTGCTGCAATACATTTTTGTGCTTGGAATGATGTTCCTCAGTGCCGGTCTGATGAAAATCGTCGGCATGGAGGGTATCCTCGGAGCGTTTCTCGCCGGACTGGTGCTAAACAGACTCGTTCCAAACGTGTCTACGCTGATGCACAACCTTGAGTTTGTGGGCAATGCGTTGTTCATCCCGTTCTTCCTTATCGGTGTGGGCATGATGATTGACCTAAGGGTGTTCTTTGGAGGCTGGGAGGCTGTGGAACTGCTGGTGGTGATGGTGGTGATGGCGATTGTGACTAAATGGATCACGGCGTGGCTGACACAGAAGTTATGCCGCATGTCGGTTTCTGAGCGCAGCCTGATGTATGGCCTGTCCACTTCGCGTGCCGCGGCTACGCTGGCGGTGGCGCTTGTGGGCTACAACATAATTCTTCCCGACGGGTCTCACCTGCTGGGGAATGAGGTGCTGAACGGAGCTATCGCTTTGATTCTTATCACATGCGTAGTGAGCAGCATCGTCACCGAACGGGCGTCGCGACGCATGGCGCTCCATGAGATGGAGGCGGCGGAGCCTGAGACGTCCGACGGCGAACGGGTGCTTATCAGTGTGTCGAATCCGAACACGCTCTTCGAGCTGGTCAGCCTCGCGGTGCTTATACGCGACTCCAAAAACACCGACAATGTCATTGCCGTAAACGTGGTGAGCGATTCCGACAACCGCAACGTGGCGAGAAGTGCCCGCCAGGGAAAACGCTTCCTTGAAATGGCGGCTCAGGCGGCGTCTGGCTCGGGCATGACGCTGAAGACGGTGAGCCGCTACAGTGCCGACGTTGCCACGGGCGTTATCCACACGGCGAAGGAGCAGGAGGCCACCACGATAATTCTTGGCATACACCGCAAGCTCACTGCCGCCGACTCTCACAGCGGCCCGTATTCAGAGGCGTTCCTGTCGCGGCTGCACAGGGAGGTGGTGATGATTAAGATGCTGATGCCGTTCAACACGCTGCGGCGCATCGTTGTGGCAGTTCCGCCGAAAGCGCAGTTCGAACCTGGTTTCTCTAAATGGATGAACCACGTGCTGAAGGTTGGCCGGACACTCGGTTGCCAGATTTATTTCCACTGCTCGCATGAAACGGCGATGTTCGTGCGGCTGATTGTCGACCGTCAGGGATACTCCGACAAGGTGCGCATCGAGCAGATGGATTCGTGGGATGAGTTTATGATGCTCTCGGCTTCGGTTAATTACGACCATTTGCTGATTGTGGCGGCTTCGCGGCCGGGCGGTGTGTCTTACCTGCCTGATTTTGAAAAGTTGCCCGACATGCTCGCTCAATATTTCGGGAACTGCTCTACTATGATTGTCTATCCTGACCAGACGGGTGAACCTGTTCAGCTCCCGGCGTTCTCGCAGCCGATAAACCGCTAAACTTTCTCAAACTCTCCGTCCTTCCATGTCCAGGCGTCAGCCCGGAAGCGGTAGGTGCCGTCGGATGGACGGCAGACTGCCAGGAGGCTGGCTATCGACGCTTTGTCTGTTGTCGCGGCTGAATATGCCGTCAAGCGGCGCACTCCTGCCACAACCACCGGACGCTCTGTTCCTGCCTGCGTCCACTCGCTGCGCTGCGCCTCTGCATCATCGCTGCCGGGAGCGGCAAACTGCGTCACGTCGGCTGCCCAGCAGTCGAGCCTCAACGCAAGCGCCCGCACACACCTGACTGGCAAATCCACTGTGACGGCTCGGCGGGCATCGACCGTTGCAGGGCATTCCTTTGCGATGTCTTCTATCGGGAGCATCTCCGACGGGGCCTCGCGGAGCATCTTGTTGTACCAATCGTCCATCTCGCGCTGCAACACGCCGTCAAGGTCCACGCCGTCCTCGCGCTCCACATCACACGACCGCACTCCGCTGTAAAAGCCTTTGCGTTTCTTCCATTCCTCAAGCATTTCTGCTTTTGTTAGCGTAATCATTCCGTTGTTTTCCATAGCATTTTCTTTTTTCGGCAAAGTTACGCTCATATGCCTTGCGGCGGTCGTAAAAAAGAGAATTATTTATCTATGTCATACCGCACGAAGGTGTCGCCGGCATGTCCGTCGTTCACTTTTATTATGAAGCCTTTCAGATTGGAATCGGATAGATAGCGGCTTATGTCAAACGAGATGATGCCCACGATGTTGGTCATCGGGATGTCGCCGTTCAAACTGTGGCGGAGCTCAAGATACTGATAGCCGGGCTTTGACTTTTTGGGCGATGGCACGGTGACGAGGTCAAGGCTATGCGCATAGGTGCTGCTGGAGGCAAGCATATATTGGACGTTAAGAAAATTTTTGGAATTCCACAGATTGACAACGGTAATGGGGTCGTCGCCCATATTTTCATCCAGCGCCGACACTTCTTTTACCGAAACAGGATATGTCCGCAACACGGTTATCTGACCGACATACGGACGCTCTCCGACAGGCGTGTTGAACTCGGCATAGACTCGCTGACCGGGTTTATAACCCTTGTCAAGCATATCGCCATAGTTGGCTACATAGAATTTATTGCCTTTGTCGCTGTCTATATAATAGGCTTCATCCGACTCTTTCTCAAACGAGCCGATTGTGGAGTTGTATGCCGGATACGTGCATGTCATGTAGTCGCCGTCTTCCCCGCACGACATGAACAGCAGCATCGCCGCAATCATACTTATCATCACAACCAATATGTTTCGCTTGTTTTCTTTCATAATTTCTGTCTTTCTTTCATCTCTAAAACGTCCGGACAGCGAAAATACTGCTCGCCAATAATTAAAAATTCACTTTGATGCAGTATTTTTGCAATCATTCCGTTTAATTGTCAGAACATCAGCAGACGTGACCGAGGAGGAAATATACGAAGGATGCAGACGCGGCGACGCTACAGCGCGCCGCGAGCTCTACACGTGCTTCAGCGGGACTATGCTTGCCATCGGCATTCGCTATCTCGCCGACCGCGACGAGGCGGAGGACTTGCTGCACGATGTCTTTGTCAACGTGCTGACAAACTTCCACAAGTTCTCATACAAAGGTGAGGGTTCGCTGCGCGCGTGGATGAAGCGTGTGATGGTGAATGCCGCGCTCGACAGACTGAGACGCAACAAGCACGCCGAATCAACCGACATTGAGTCGGTGGGCGACATTCCCGGCGAGGAGCCCGACACTTGCCGGTTGCCGGCGGCAGAGATTCTTCGCATGGTCGCATCGCTGCCCCACGGTTACCGAACGGTGCTCAACATGTATGCATTCGACGGCTACAGCCATAAGGAGATTGCTGCGAGGCTGGGCATAAACGAGAAATCGTCGTCGTCACAACTGTCGAGGGCGAAATCTATGCTCACAAAAATGATTAACGATTACTTGAGAAGAAACGACGAAATATGAAAAACGACAATGACAAATGGCTTGAATCGCTGCGCGAATCCTTAGACGGGTTCGAGGTGGAGCCGCGCCCCGGCATTTGGGACAGCATTGAGCGCGACGCTGCGGCGGCTCGACGCCGTCCAACGCTTACTGTTGTCTGGAGGGCGGTGGCTGCGGCGGCATGCCTTGCGCTGGTGGTGGGCGCCTATTTCCTGATGTCAAATCCCGACAATGGGAATGTCGCTCCACGAGTTTCTCCTGTCATCACAAAAACGAAGACTTCGGCAACGCCGGCTTCTGCCGGCATAGTCACACCGGCTGAACTTATCGCCGACTCCCACGACCACACTCCTCGCCCCCGCGCTGAGGCGGTGATGGCGATGACCGACGACGCGCCTCTCGTTTCTATCGACGAGGAGCCGGTTTGCACCGTCGCTCCTGCCGACTCTGTGGAAGACAGACCCCGCGCCACGACGCGCGAGTTTCTCGAAACGATGCCCACCGCGTCGGCTACCAGTTCCAACAGGAGAGCCGCCAACACACCGACGGCAAAGCGGATTGACAACGGCAACCGCCGCTGGCACATTGCTCTTGCCGCCAACAATGCGTTCGGTCAGGGCAGCAGTGCGTCGGAGGGTGGATTCTCTCCGCTATACCATATCCCTGCCCACAGCCATATGCTTTCGGTCGGGACGTCAACTTTCGACGCCACTTATCTCAAAGCGACTACCAACAACATCGACGAGGCTACAGCAACCGACGACATTGTTTCGTTTCCTGTGTCATACTCGGCTTCGTTCCGCTATATGCTTACCGACCACTGGGGCATAAATGCCGGAATTTCATACGCCTACGCAACAAGCGAACGGCGGTCGGGTTCGGAATCCGACTATTACTCGTCAAAAATCCGTATGCACTACATCGGCATTCCTATAACTGTTAGCTACACGTTTCTGTCGTCGCGCTATGTGTCGCTCTACGCTCTTGCCGGAGGGCAAGTGGAAAAATGCGTGAAAACGACGCGCAAGGATTTCGTTGTCGCGTCGGGTCAGGAGCAGAAGCAAGCCACCCGACACAATACGCTCGACACGCGTCCTTGGCAGGGGTCGGTAAACGCCGGTGTCGGCGCGCAGCTGAACATCACCGACCGTTACGGAATTTTCGCAGAGCCGCAATTGGTCTATGACCTGTCTGACGACAGTGCATCGCCGGTGCATCGCCGCAACGACTTCAGCTTCCAGCTTGCCGTCGGTCTGCGCCTCAGTTATTGATTCTGGCTATTGGGCAGCAGTTCCTGCGTCACGCACCTCCCAGTCGGTAATATTGTGCCGCTCCACATCGAAGTTGATGCCCACATTCACAACGGGCAGTCCTGAAAGCATAAACCGCTGTGGATATTCCTTCAAATCTATCTGCCGCATCGCGGTGGCGGCATCGCGGTTGAGTTTCAGCTCGAACAAATAGATATGCGTTGCCGTGCGCAGCACCATATCGACACGGCCGTGCGGTGTGCGCACCTCAACATCGACGTAATTGTCAAGGATGGAGAAAATCACATACATCATCTGCTGGTAATGCCCTTCTGAGTCTGCGTTGCTGCAATAAGGCACCGTAGCAAGGTATGCCTGAAGCATCTTGAGCGCACCGTCCATATCTCCGCGACGAATCAACGCCGACATCTTGGCTATTGTTGTTGTTCCCTTGACTGTGTTCATCCCGATGTAATTGGGCAGCAGGCTGCGGTAAAGCCCTACGCGGATTTCTTTGTTCGGGATGTCGAGCCTGTACAGATCGGTCTCGGGGTCGTAGCCCTTGATTGTGATGTAGCCGCTCTGATAGAGCAACGGCGTTATCGTGGTCATTCGCTCCGTCGGAGCGTCAAACTCTGACTTGTCGGCATCGCCGCCTCCTATCTCCGACGGCATAACATGGTATTTGTTGAGCATCTCTATCAGATAGGTCGGTGTGCCCGTGGAGAACCAATAATAGTCAAGACAACCTGACGCCATCGCGTTGAGAAGGCTGAACGGATTGTACACGTCGGGCGACTGGGCTGCAAAATGATAACCATCATAATATTCTCGCAGTCTCGTCAACGTGTCCTCCCTGGTCATGCCGAGCCGCGCAGCCAACGCGTCGACATCGGCCGACATCTGACTTTCAAGTTCTTCATTCGTTATGCCGCAGATACCGGCATAATCATTACGCATACTCACGTTGACCATGTTGTTCAACTCGCTGAAAATGCTCGTCTGCGAAAACTTGGTTATCCCTGTAAGAAACACAAAACGAAGATAGGGTTCGCAATCCTTCAACGGGCTGTAGAAATTGCGCATCACGTTGCGCAACAACGGCAGTTTCTCATCCTCATGCACCACGTCGAGCAACGGCGCATCATACTCATCGACCAGGACAACGACCTGACGCTCCGTCTTGTTGAATGCTGTCATTATGAGTGCAGACAGTCTGTCATTTGCGTCTGCTGCGGGAGTGTCAATCCCCCACTCTTCCTCATACTCTGCCAATCGGCGGTCAAGATAGCGTTCCAACTGGTCCTTATCCATGTGTTTTCCTCCAGCCATACTGAAATGCAGCACTGGATATTCAGTCCATTCCGTTTCAAGCCGTTCAATGGCAAGACCCTTGAACAAATCTCTACGTCCCTCGAAATAGCTGCGGAATGTTGACGTGAGCAACGACTTGCCAAACCGTCGCGGACGGCTCAGGAAAAAATATTTGCCATCGGTATGCGTCATGTAGTAGACATATTCAGTCTTGTCTACATACAGCATATCTTCCTTGCGTATACGCTCAAACGTCTGTATGCCGATAGGGTATAGTTTTCGTGACATAATCTTTTCCTTTTATGAATTTGACGTAAAGGTAAATAGAAAAGTCCAATCCTCCAAACAATACCTGGAAGGACCGGACTTTTCATAGCCCGCTATTATAGAAGAAAGATAAGAATAAATAGAACCGATTGCATAAAACGCAATAATAAAATGCCTTACGAAGTTTTGCATTTTAGCGGCAAACAAAAAAACGCGCGCCCGCAGGATTGCTCCTGCGGGCGCGGTTGTGTTATGGCTTGCTGACGGATTAGAACAATGCCTTGCCTGTCATATCGGATGGCTGTGGCATTCCCATAATCTTGAGAATTGACGGTGCTACATCGGCGAGGATGCCGTTTTCAACCTTCGCGTCCTTGTTTTCTGTAACGTAGACAAATGGCACTGGGTTGAGCGAGTGCGCCGTGTTTGGCGTGCCGTCTTCGTTGATGGCGTGGTCGGCGTTGCCGTGGTCGGCGATGATAACCACCTCATAACCGTGGGCCTTGGCTGCCTCGACTGTATCTTTCACGCAATTGTCGATAGCGACAACGGCTTTCTCGATAGCCTCATAGATACCTGTGTGGCCAACCATGTCGCCGTTGGCGTAGTTGACTACGATGAAGTCATATTTCTCTGTGCCGATGGCGTCTACCAGCTTGTCCTTGACCTCGTATGCGCTCATCTCTGGCTTGAGGTCGTAGGTGGCTACCTTTGGCGATGGCACGAGGATGCGGTCCTCGCCTTCATACGGTGTCTCGCGACCGCCGTTGAAAAAGAATGTCACGTGGGCATACTTCTCTGTCTCGGCTATATGAAGCTGGTGCTTGCCGTTGTTTGCAAGATACTCGCCGAGGGTGTCCTTTACATTCTCTTTGTCGAAGAGGATATGAACTCCTGTAAACGATGAGTCGTAAGGTGTCATGCAGTAATACTGCAACCCTGGGATTGTGTGCATGCCTTCCTCCGGCATGTCTTTCTGTGTCAACGCGATGGTGAGCTCCTTTGCGCGGTCGTTGCGGTAGTTGAAGAAAATAACTGCGTCGCCTTCTTTGATTGTGCCGTCAACTTTGGCGTTGACAATAGGTTTGATAAATTCGTCGGTAACGTCCTCATCATACGACTCCTGCATTGCCTGAACCATATCTGTCGCCTGTTTGCCCTTGCCGTCTACAAGCAGGTCGTAGGCTTCCTTGACGCGGTTCCATCGTTTGTCGCGGTCCATTGCATAGAAACGGCCTACGATTGAGGCTATCTCGCCTGCCGACTGGCTGCAGTGCTGCTGCACCTGCTCGATGAAGCCCTTGCCGCTCTTCGGGTCGGTGTCGCGGCCGTCCATGAAGCAGTGGAGATAAACTTTTGTCAAGCCATACTCTTTGGCGATGTCGCAAAGTGCATAAAGATGCTCAAGCGAGCTGTGCACGCCACCGTTTGATGTAAGTCCCATGAAGTGGATGGCTTTGCCGCTCTCCTTGGCGTATGTGAATGCCGAAACAATCTCTTTGTTATTGAGGATTGACTTGTCGGCTATCGATTTGTTGATTTTAACGAGGTCTTGATAAACCACACGGCCGGCTCCGATGTTAAGGTGGCCAACCTCTGAGTTGCCCATCTGTCCGTCGGGCAATCCTACGTTCTCACCGCTTGCCTGAAGCTGCGAGTGCGGATATGTTTTCAGCAAATAGTCCCAATAAGGCGTTGGGGTGCAATAGATTACGTCATCTTTCTTGTGATCGCCGATTCCCCATCCATCGAGAATCATCAGCAATGCTTTCTTACCCATAATGTTATCGTATTTTTTTAATTCGTATTTCCTTGTTTTGCGCTTGCAAAGTTACAACCTTTAGCGTTCATCTGCAAGCACTTTGCTGAAAACAAAAATCTTGCCATCTGCACTTATTTTTTTAAATTTTGTTGTTTTTTCAATTATTTTGCTTATCTTTACATCCATAACCTATAATTTTTGACTAAATGAAACGGACTACGACTATTCTTATCGCTATTTGCGTATCGGCATTATTCGCCAATGGAAAACAGATTTCCCAGAATGCAGCCCTTTCGGCTGCGCGCAAATACTCCAGAACTGGACAAGTCGCGCCCGCAAAAAATCTGCGAAGCGACAAGACAAACAACGCTCCATACTATGCTTTCAATCTCGAGCAGGGCTATGTCATCGTCAGCGGCGATGACGAGATGACAGAACTTGTGGGATATGCCGAAAACGGCTTTTTCGACGCTGAGAATGTTCCGCCTCAAATGCAGCTGTGGCTCGACGGATATGCTGAATATGTGGCTGCGGTGCAGAGCGGAAAGGCTAAAGCCAGAAAAATTCTGCTCTCCGACTCGCCGTCGGTTGTGGTGGAGCCTTTGGTCACCACCAAATGGAACCAGGATGCGCCATTCAACAACTTCGCTCCGGAATACACTGACGACAACAACAACACGCAGCGATGCGCAACGGGATGCGCAGCTACAGCGATGGCGCAGATAATGAAATTCCACAACTGGCCGGAACAGGGTGTCGGACATTACTCTTATGAGCATCAGTCATTCGGCACAATATCATCCAACTTCTCGGAGCACGTCTACGACTGGACGAATATGATTGACAGATACAACAACGGGGAATACTCCAACGTGCAGGCTGATGCCGTTGCGTTGCTGATGAAGGACTGCGGCGTGTCGTTGAACATGAACTACGGTCCAGTGAGCGGCGCTTCAATCTATAGCTACACACCGGCTTTTAAAAACTACTTCCGCTACTCGTCGCGCACGGTAAACCGCAGCGGGTGCGAGACTGCGGAATTCACAAAAATAATCACCGACGAGCTGCAGGAGGGACGCCCGATTATCTATTGCGGCACCGGCGAGGATGGCGGACACGCTTTCGTGGTCGACGGATACGACACCAACTATTTTCTCCACGTAAACTGGGGATGGGGTGGATACAGCGACGGCTATTTCGACATGAACTATATGGACCCGGCGGGTCTCGGAATCGGTGGCGGAAGCGGCGCTTTCAAATGGAACCAGGGCATCGTGCTCGCCCGTCCGCTGAAAGACGGCGTGGAACCGTATGAATTTATACAGCAGCTCTGCTTCGTGCTCTTCAACGACGTTCAAGGCGGCATATTCTGCGAGCAGGAAATGCCTGCCAACAAGGGTGACGATGTGACTATCTTGCTGCGCAATACGGCAAACCTGAGCGGGGAGTCGTTTTTCGGCGCCTTAATGTGGGTGTGTTCGACGATTCGGGCGCATTGGTGACTATGGGAAATGAGGAGCGCATAGAGAACAATAACGGTGAACTGTTAGAATTTCAAAGCGGCAGCCTATATTCCGTCGACCTTCCAATGACTCTCAACACCGCGGGAATAGCCGACGGAAACTACATCGTACGAGCTATGTCGAAAGCTAATGGAAACGTATGGCGGAAATTCGCCTCTACCGACTGTCTGAACATGACGGTTGCCGACGGCAAGGTTTCATTGGTTTCTCCGACACCAAACATTTCCTTGACAGGAATCGGTTCTTACAACGGCAACGTCTACAAAGGCAACCCGTTCAGCGTCAACATTACAATCCACAACGGCTCGTCAATTCCTGCCGATGGCAGCATTTTGTTCAAGGTGACCGATTCTGAAACGGGCGATGCTCTCAGCGGCTCCTTGCGGGCAATTGTCTACGACAACTGCGACTTCAGGTCCAACATTGCTTTCTCAACAACAAACGACTTTTTCGCTATAGGCAAAACTTACAACATCTCATTCACCGGATTCCAGACAACCGACGGCAAGACTCTGCCGATAAACAATACCATTCCTTTGAGTTTCTCTATTGTCGAGAACACAGAAGTGCAGAGCAGTTTGACGTTCTTCAACATTGAGGGCAGTCCTTTTGGCATGACTGTCTCAAATGAGAATTTCAACAAAGCCGACGATACAATGGTGAACATCAACTGCCTGGGAAATGCAAACGAGGAAACATACCAGGGATACATCGCCATTGAGACCCTCAACTTGCACACTGGTTCAAAATGGCATACATCGCTTGGTCTGACCGAAAATATCCCACAAGGCGCTTACTACCCTCAAATCAATACCCCGTTCAAGGCATTGCCGATTGCAACTGCCGACGACGGTGTGTACAGGCTCTCAACCGTCAGCCAGGAGATTCGCAACGGATACCTGTTCCCCGACTGGCTGTATACAACCAATACATCGCACATCGACTTCCGCGTGAACGGTTCGGATGTGACTGTGTTGCACCCAGTAGATGAAGTGGCTTTCAGCGCCGCTCCGGAATCATATCCTACCATCGGCACAAACTGCACTTTCAATCTCGATCTTGAGAACAAGAACGACAAGTCGGAGACCATCAGTGCTGGAATGTATTTCGTAGACCAAGATAACAATGGAATAGGCTTGGCTCAGGTGGACGGAATAATCCTGAAAGCCTATGAGCAACAGACTGTGCCTGTCACTGTGTTTATCGACCCGGCAAAGTTCCATGAGGGAACCCATTACGCTGCCTATCCTGTCATCCGCAAAGGTGAATCATATATTTTAGGAGTGCCATACGAATTCAACGGCGCTACATCAGGCATCAACGATGTCAACGCGATCAATGTGAAGGTATATCCTAATCCTGTTGTCGACGTGCTCCACGTCAACGTGGAAGCCTTGAGAATTGACGTATACAACGCCGGAGGCACACTTGTTGCCGACGCTTCAAACGCCGACTCTGTCAACGTTGCGCATCTGCCGGCAGGCTACTACATCGCCGTTGTCGCAACCGCCGACGGAACTGCCCGCATCCCGTTTGTAAAGAAATAGCTCTGTAAAAAATAGAGACGGCGCTGAATCGACATCATGTCAGTCAGCGCCGTAACTTTATATGGAGAATCGGCTATTTGCCTTCTTCATACCATTTTGAATACATCAGATAGTTGTGTGCTATCTTCACGTTCATCTCCTTTGCCTGTGCCGGATCGACCATCTTCTTGAACTTGGCGGGCACTCCCATCCACAGTTCGTGCGCTCCGATTTTAGTGCCAGGCGAAACAACGCTGCCGGCTGCCACGATGGCGCCCTCGCCCACCTCGACGCCGTCGAGCAGCACGCTGCCCATGCCGATAAGCGCATAGTCGCACACCTTGGCTCCGTGGATTGTCACGTTGTGACCCACCGAAACGTCATTGCCGATTTCAATAACCGACTTCTGATAAAGAGTGTGGAGCACCGAGCCGTCCTGTATGTTGACGCGGTCGCCGATGGTGATTGTGTTTACATCTCCGCGAAGCACGGTGCTGAACCAGATGCTGCATTCGTCACCCATCGTCACGTCGCCGACAAGTGTGGCATTCTCTGCAATAAAGCAGTCCTTGCCGATTTTTGGAGTAAATCCTCTAACTGATTTTATAAGTGCCATTAGAATTATTTTTTAAGTTCTTTAGTTTTCTCTTCAAGCCAAGCCTTCTGCTCTGCATCAAGATGCGGCATGAGTCGCTCGCGCACTGTGGCGTGATAGTTGTTGACCCACGCCAGCTCATCGGCTGAAAGCATCGACAAGTCTATCAAACGGTTGTCGTAAGGGAACAGGGTCAGCACCTCGAAGTTCATAAAGTCTCCGAAATCATCCGTATGACGATAGTTGCGCGAAAGCACAAGGTTTTCGATGCGGATGCCATACTCTCCGGTTTTGTAAAGTCCTGGCTCATCGCTGGTAATCATTCCCGGCACAAGCACCGTAGGATTCTCGTTCAAACGGAAATTCTGCGGTCCCTCATGCACGTTCAGGAAATGTCCGACGCCATGGCCTGTTCCGTGCCAGTATGTCATACATTCCTTCCACAGGAACTGACGCGCAAGCACATCAAGCTGGCTGCCGCGGGTGCCTGTTGGATAAATCATCGAGCCAAGGGCGATATGCCCCTTCAGCACGAGAGTATAGTCGTGGCGTTGTGCTTCGGTTGGTGTGCCGAGAGCAACGGTGCGCGTGATGTCGGTTGTTCCGTCGAGATACTGGCCGCCAGTGTCTACAAGCAACATCCCCTCGGGGTGAAGAGTCGACGACGTTTCCTTCTCTGGCTCATAATGCACGATGGCGCCATGCTCGTTGTAGCCGGCTATAAGACCGAAGCTTTCGCCGCGGTAAAGCGGACTGGCTGCACGGAACTCCTGAACCTTCTGCGCCACGTCATATTCCGTGATGCTGCCAGAAGCCACGTTCTGCTCAATCCACATAAACAGTTTCACGAGAGCCACGCCGTCGCGCTCCATAGCCTTACGCGTGCCCTCGATCTGCACATCGTTTTTCACTGCCTTCAGCAATGCTACCGGCGACTGCGCATAGACCGTGCCGCAATTGAGCAGGCTGCGGGCAATCGTGTCGCTCGTCTTGTTGGGGTCAAGAAGCACTGTGGCGTCCTTGATTTTCTCAAGAAATTTCTCCACACTGTCGTATGGTGCAACCTCTACACCACACTCCTTGAGATACGCACGCACATCGGCATCGATTTTGCGCTCATCCACGAAAAACACGTTAACAGTGTCCGACAGATAGGCATAAGATATTGTCACCGGATTGAATTCAACGTCTGAGCAGCGCACATTGAGCGTCCAGGCAATCTCGTCGAGTGCCGACAGCAATGTAGCGTCGGCACCGTGCTCCGCTGCCTTGTCAAGCACTTTCTTTATCTTGCTCTGCGTGCTTTCGCCGGCATACTGCTCCTCATGCACAAACACCTTATCGAGAGGCAATGCCTGACGGTCGGCATAAATTTCAGGGAATGGATCAAAGTCGGTGGCGAAACGGAATCCGTTCTCACCGCAGAACGCCTCAAGACGCGATGCCTGAACCACGGAGAAAAGTAGTCCGTTGACAGCAAGCACTCCGCCTTCCTCAAGATTCTCGGCAAGCCACTCGGTCGTTGTCGGATCGTTGCCGCCGTCTTCCTTATACATTGTCACGCCGGTGCCTTCAAGCTCCTGCTCTGCCTGAAGGAAATAGCGAGAGTCAGTCCACAGTCCTGCATCGGTGAGTGTGACCACTGCCGTACCATTTGATCCAGTAAATCCTGTAACCCAGTCGCGCAGTTTCCAATGCGCGCTTGTATACTCACTCTGATGAGGGTCGGTGCCTGGGATAATCACCGCATCGACGTGGCTCTTGCGCATTGCCTGGCGCAAAGCCTCAAGATTTTTTACAGTATCTTTCATTGTCTGTATGTTTGTCCGGTTTTATTTGCCGGGGTTCAATGTCAAGCGGTCAAGCGCCACGTAAGCGGGAGTGTTCATGCCCCACTGTCCGGAATCGCTCGAAGCCATCTGCAAGTAGATGCTCTTCAACGCGCTGCCGGCACTGAGCGGCGACAGGTCGACCATTGTCCAATCCTTTACCAATGTGTGCTTTCCGTCGCGGTAGTCGGCAAGATAGAAATCCACCGGACCCACGACAGTGCCATTGGCTGTAACGCCATAGAACGACGCCTTCATCCAGTCGCCATCGGCAAATTTCTTTGAATACGACGAGCCGTTGAGCATCGTGTAGAATGCGTAGGTCGTATTGTTCAGATACACAGACTTGACGGTGAATGTAGAACCGTCGGTCATCGAAATTCCCAACGACGGGCTTGCTGGATTCTCTCCTTCAGCCGAATTCCAATAGCCTACAAGATACGGTGTGCCCAAGCCTGTGACACCGCCGCCCGACATTGAGGCATACTGATGGTCGAGCCATGTGTTTTCAGCAGTGTAGTCATCAACGTCTGTGACGCGCGACGCGCAGAATCCCGACCAGTATGAGCCCCACTCGCTCGCTGTGGCTGTGTGGGAGAATGTAACGCCCTGGCAATCGATGCCATGCACCTCTGTATTGAGAGCGTCGGCCCATTCGCCATCGCCGTTATATGTCAATTTTGTATTGACAAGATTGACAGTTACCGTATTGTCGGGCTCGTTGTCGGAGCACGAAGTCATAGGCAACACTGCCAACAGTCCACACATCAAAATCAAATTCTTAACCGTAAATTTCATCTTCTTAATTCTTTAAAATGTTATATGTTTTGCTTCAATATTGTCGGAAAGAAACACCGAAGCCATCGTGCTGAATTTTTCTGACGACTCTGTGGTGCGATATTCGCATCCGCCGCCTTTCGCGCAGCGCGACTCCATCTCGGGATGGCGCGAAAGATAGTCTTTAAGGCTGTCGGCAACGATGGTTCCCTGCTTCACGATGCTGACTCCTTCTGGGATATAACGCTTGATTTTCTGATACAGCAACGGATAATGCGTGCATCCAAGCACAACCGTATCTATGGCCGGCTGCTGGGCAAACAACATGTCGACATATTTCTTGACGAAATAATCGGCTCCGTCGCCGTCAGCCTCACGATACTCCACCAACGGAACCCACATAGGGCACGCCTGACCGTAGGTGTGATAGTCGGGATACATCTTGGCAATCTCCATCGGATAACTCCCGCTCTGGATTGTGCCGGCGGTGCCGAGCACTCCGATATTGCCGGTGTGGGTCAACTGTCCGAGCACCTCAACCGTAGGACGTATCACGCCGAGCACTCGACGCGTAGGGTCGATTTTAGGCAAATCATTCTGTTGAATGGTGCGCAACGCCTTTGCCGACGCCGTGTTGCACGCCAGGATAACCAACCGGCATCCGCTGTCGAACAAATGGCGGACAGCCTGTAGTGTGAACTGATAAACAATGTCGAACGAACGGCTGCCATAAGGTGCGCGCGCATTGTCGCCAAGATAAATATAGTCATATTGCGGCATCAGCCTGCGCATCTCCGACAATATGGTCAATCCACCATAGCCGGAGTCAAACACGCCAATCGGCCCTGCCGTCATCTTTTCTTTCTCCATAATGCAAAGATAGTGCAAGGTGAGTGAAGAGCAAAACAAATTTATTTGATTTTGCGCTTCCGAACCGCAGCCTAACTTATCTAAAGATAGTGCAAGGTGAGTGAAAAACCGTGCAAGCCGAGAGAAAAATGAAGTTTACTTCAATTTTTCCGAGGCGCAGCCGGTTTTATCCAAGAGCAAAACAAATTTATTTGATTTTGCGCTTCCGCTAAAGCCCTTAAAGCCCTTAAAGTCCTTAAAGCCCCTAAAGCCCCTAAATTTCTACTGCCCCTCGCTCCCTTAAAAACAAGCAGGAACGCCGGTCGGCGTTCCTGCTCTATCCATTCAACTATTACATTTGTAACAACAACTAAAGATTTTTTCCAAAATTCTCATTATCATCGGTTAAGGAATCCGACAATAATGGTAACACTACTTTGGTCTCTTTTTCGGTTACAAATGTATAGATTATTCCAACAAGTTGACTAAGAAAATGATATGTTTAAAAACATGTTTTGCCGTTCTTCATCATTTTCAAGTACATATAAAATAAAAAAGTTATTTATCTCCCGACAAATAACCTTCCTACCTTAAAATCTAATACCATGAAAAACTTGATGCAAATGTACTGCTAAATATGTTATAAAACATACTTTTGGGGCACAATTTGCTTATATTAAAACACCTTTTAACATACATCACCCTTAAAGTTCTATTCACAAAACACATATTAACAATTCTTTTATTCTCTCTTGTGTCAATCCAGCGAAGACGGGGTATGCGGCGCCGACAAGGAGGCGGCCGTGAAACAGGGGCATAAAAAAAGATTATTTATCTCCCGACAAATAATCCTTTCACCTTAAAATTTAATACCATGAAAAACTTGATGCAAATGTACTGACAAATTTTGTCCCAGCAATAGCTTTTCATCTAAAAAATATGTTGTATAACATCATTTAACAACATCAAACTGATTTTTGCCGTTTTCAAGGCTGTTTTGTTTTCATTTTGTCACGAAACATAGCATTATCGAGAACATTTGGCAAGCATTTTTTATTCTACCGGCAACAATTCGAGCAGATGAACGCGCAATTCATCCCACAACACATAGTCGGATGTCTGGCCTGGCAACAACCTTACCGGGCGCTCGTTGAGATCCACCCGCGCATAAATTCTGCCTGAGCCCGACCGGAACAGCGTCATCTGCAGATTGCACGCCATCGGCACCGTGGCATAAGCATGCCAATTGTCTGCCACTGTGTCAAAATAGTTTGTCAGATAGCTGCAACCGGGCACGCGCATAAGCGCCAGCAACGGCATCATTGTCTCCGCATGCCCGAAGCGCAATTTGGCTGCTACATGAAGTTTGCCCGAGACCACGCTGTCGGCTGTCTGCACAAGGTCGAGAAGCAGCGGCGCGGCAATCTCCGCAGGACGCGACGACAGGGTGTTGGCTGAATAAAGCAGATATTCGCGGAAGTTGTACACCGACCACAGTTGCCGGTACTCCTTCAGTGTGAAATATGCCGACGGGTCGCTTTCCTGCCCCATGGCGTCCATTCCTGCCATAACATAATATTCCGCCATGGCAAGATTCTGCGCTTCGTCGTAATCGAGCGGATAGTTCTCGCCAAGCACACGGAGCAAAGGGTCAATGGTTACATTTTTAGCCAGAAACCTGCCGTAGGTGTTAAGATACGACGAATCCTTGCGGTATGCCTTATACTCCTCGTCAAGGTCGAAATTGCGCATCAACGGGCTGAACCGCTCTCCCGACATTGCCGTGATGTCGATATGCCGCGCCATCTTCGACAACTGGTGGGTGAACGAATACATACTCATCACCGACCGTGGCGATGACGACGAGAGTGCCACAACCCGTGCGTTGTCGAGCAATTGCGGACAGGCGCGGCAAAGACGGGCGGCTATGCCGCGATGCTCTGCCTCGCCGATTGAGTCGAGCTGCCCCCATCGGCCCTCGCTCGACGCCACGACAGCGTCAACCTCGGCAAGAAGCCGGCGGCCGAGCGGAGTGATGGTATTCAGCGAGTCGGCACGATCGAGAGCGCGCTTCATCAACAGCGTGAAATAACTGCCTGCTGGGTAGCGCGAGCCATGACGCGACACGTGATTTACGAAAACAGGTGTCAGCGAGTCGGGAAACGTGCGCACAACGCGGTCGGTTGGATACGGCCCGAGCGTCGAGCGTCCTTCTTTATAAGTAAAAGCCGACGCCTGAATTGCAAGCGCCAGCAACAACATTAATGATAAAAGTTTTTTCATATCTCCAATTATTATGCCCAAAGGTAATGCAAGGCGAGAGAAAAACAAAACAAGTTTGAATGTTTTTCTCTCGGCTTGCACTATCTTTTCATAAAATAGGCTGCGCCTCGGAAGAGCAAAATCAAACAAGTTTGTTTTGCTCTTCTCTCGGCTTGCACTATCTTTGCAGTGTAACAGCGAAACTAAAGAATATGGCTACAATCGATGATGTCAAAAATATGATTGAGCGCAACGAGGTGAAAAACGCGATTGCGCAACTGGATGTGATGATAGAGTTGTGTCCGGAACTTGACGAACTTTATTACTTGCGGGGCAATGCCTACCGCAAGTTCAACAGTTGGAAAAATGCGCTCAACGACTATTGCAAGGCAATCAGCCTCAACCCCGACAGTCCTGCCGTAGAGGCTTACAGGGCTTCGCTCGAGATTCTCGAATTTTTCAATAAAGATATGCTAAACCCTTAGTTGAAAGGGATGCATAATTGGCCGTCGCGCTCCATAAGCCCGGCGGCTATCATTTCTTTATGGCTTGCCGACGGCATTTCCCTGCCTACAAGCAGCGACAATGTTTTCGACCAGCCGCGTGTGCGGTTGCTTACGCTCACTTTGACAAATCCTTTGACCATCGGCGACAAGCGGCACAATGCCTTGTAGACGTCGGTCATTCCGGAAACTGTCGTGTCACACCGCAATTCTGCCAACACTTTTCCTGACTTAATCATCGACGCGTAAACGCGGTCGCCTCGCTCTATTTTTCCTGTCTCGATTATCATAACACTGCTTGTTCTTTTGTTTTCTTGTACAAAGGTCGCAAAACACCGGGCATATTTTTTGCCCATACCCGACAAAATATGCAAATAATGCCGTCAATGGGTTGATTTATTGATTAGTTTCTTACTTTTGCACATCAAAAGCATTCAAGACAATGAAAATTTCTCTACGCATACTTATCATTGCAATCTGCCTTATGGCGGGGGCTACGTCGTGCTCGATGCTCGACAGGCATAAACTTGAAGACAGAATCGACCAACTGGAGCATAAAATGCCCAAGGAAATCACTTCTGTGATGAGAGTCGATGAAATAGACTATGACGACGACAAGAACATGGTCGAAATCACTTTTGTGTGGGACGTGACAGCCAGCGACATCGCCTGGGCTTCTGCCGCTGAACGCAAACAGGAGATTCTAAACCTTGTAAACATCAAGAAAATCGACCGTGCCCTCCCTGAGCTTATCGAACGGGCGGAAGCCGGAATTGAAATCGAAGTAAAGCTTGCCGACGGCACTGACGCGGCGACAATCACTTATCCAAACATCGCAACATTCAACGCCGCCGCTCGTGGCGAGGCGACCGATGTGAACGAATAACCGCAACACTATGGCTGACAATTATCTGGAAAAGAAATTTGAAGAATATGCCGCCGCAAAGGCGGGCAGACGCGCTCCCCACCGTCTGTCGCCAGCCGGAAACCGTCAGGGGGTCGTGGAGTTTAAATTTCCTCGCCGCCGTGTAGTGGTGGCGGTTCCCGATGCCGACGCTGTGATTGAGGCTTTCTGCAATGCCGGATGCCAGGTGGCTTTCTGCGGCACAGACATTGACGGCGGTCAGGCATACGCCGAGGCTGTAGGCGCGCAGTTCAACCCGGTCAATGAGTTCTGCGCCGAGACGCTGTGCCGAGCAATGAGCCGGGTGATGAAGGCTTGGCGCGACATTGAGATTGTAATCTGCACTGCCGGCATGGCACAGGCAATCATCAGTCATTGGCGCACGCTGCGCTCAGCTCTTCCCATGGAGCCCGACTACGGCAGGGTTGTGGTCATCGGTTCGAATACTGCGGAGATTCCGGCAACCCCAAACGCTACGGTCAACGCCATCGTGTGCCGCGACATCGACAATGCCGTAGCCAGCGCATGCCTGTTTTTCGCGTTGCCGGAATGCGGCGCTGTGTCGGGACAAACCATCTCTACGCTCTAAAAATCCAACTCCAGCTGCACTGCGACGGGCCGATGGAAACCTGCCGCCGATTTCGACACAGACAAGCCGAGCAGACGCACTGCCATATGCTCAACGTCAATGTCGGCAAGCAGCGACTTTGCCACCGGAAGGATGCGGGTTTTCGACGTCAGCGGCTGCGCCACGGTGCGGCTGCGCGTAATCTGTGTGAAATCGGAGAATTTCACTTTAAGAGTCAACACGTTGCCCTCAAACTTGCCTTTGCGCAACCGCTCCACCAACTCAAGCACCAACTGATACAGATGCACCGACAGCAGCGAACGGCGGGTGAGGTCTTCCTCAAGCGTACGCTCGCAACCCACCGACTTGCGTTCGCGGTCGACCACCACCGGACGGTCATCGATGCCGCGCGCAAAGTCGTAGTATACGACTCCCATCTTCCCGAACGCGCTTATCAGCCCGCCCTTGGAGTATGACCGCAACACGGCTCCGTTATAGATTCCCATCGAATGCATTTTCTTTGCCGTGACAGCGCCGACTCCCCAAAATGCCTCGACGGGCAGGCGGGCAATAAAATCGAGTGCCTGCGAGGGATGAATCACGCAAAGTCCGTCGGGCTTGCGGTAGTCGGAGGCTATCTTCGCCAGAAATTTGTTGTACGACACTCCTGCCGACGCCGTCAGATTGAGTTCTTCTCGGATGCGGCGCTTTATGTCTTTGGCAATGTCGACAGCCAGTTCAACGCCCTGCTTGTTTTCTGTCACATCAAGAAATGCCTCGTCGATCGACAATGGCTCTATGACGTCTGTATAATCATGGAAAATCGAATGGATATGCTCGGAAATCTCTTTATACACACTCATCCTTACCGGTGTGAATATCAACTGCGGACAGCGGCGAAGAGCAACGACCGACGACATCGCGCTGTGGACTCCATAACGACGGGCTTCATAGCTGGCGGTCGAAACCACTCCGCGACGCCCTTCGTTGCCTACGGCAATGGGCTTGCCGCGCAACTCCGGATTGTCGCGCTGCTCGACTGCCGCAAAAAATGCGTCCATGTCGATATGTATTATTTTCCGCAATTTCTGATTTTCCACACCGCAAAATTACATAAAAAAAGAAAGCGACCGTCACCACGACGCCGCTTCCAAACCACTTTTTCCTTATTACTTTATCAAACAAGTTTACTTGAAACTTGTGATGCCGTGGACTTAACCACTTATTACATTTTCAACCTTTACTTAATCAATTCCCAAACTAAAAAACAAACCTAACAAAAAACTCTTCTAATACACTAAAAATCTTTTTTACACTGCAAAGATAAGCACATTATTTGATTCACGCATCATTTTCTGCCTAAAAAATATGTTTTATAACATCTTTTTAGGGATTTAACAATACTTTTCAAAATTCTGGAGTGCTTTCAAGCGTCATCCATTCACCCGTGTCGGGATGGCGAAAGGTTATGCAACTTGCATGCAGACAGAGCCTTGCGTCGGGAGTACCGTACAATGCATCGCCATGAATCGGGGCATTCAAGCCGTCGGCGCTCGCCGCATGCACCCTCAACTGATGTGTGCGCCCGGTGACGGGGTTGAACTCAACCCTTGTCATGCCGCCGCCACGCCCCAACACCCGATAAAGCGTGACCGCCTCCTTGCCGTCGGCATAATCCACCTTCTGCCGCGGACGGTTGTGCCAGTCGGCCGACAGCGGCAGGCTAATGCTGCCCTCGTCGGAGGCAACGTTGCCGTCGAGAAGCGCCGTGTATGTTTTCTTTACTTCCTTTGCCTCAAACTGACGCCGCAATGCCACAAATGCGCCGCGCGTCTTGGCCACGACGAGCAGTCCGGATGTGTGCATGTCCAGCCGATGCACCACCATCAGTCCGGAAGCCTCGGGAAAACGCTGCCGGGCTATCTCGGCAACCGAGACGCCGCCCACCTTGCCCGGAGCGGAAAGCATGCCCGACGGCTTGTCAACAACCCACAGGCTGCCGTCTTCATAAACCGAGCGCAACTCTTCTTTATGCGCCGACTCCAGAGGGTTGGGCTCCACGCGGAGTCCTTGAAGCATATAGTTCAGTATGGGTTCACACTTGCCCTTGCATGCACCGTAGAAGCAGCCGTCGCGACGCAACTCGCCGACGGGCGACTTGCCGACCCAAAACTCGCCCATAGCCAACGGACGATAGCCGTTGACATAGGCATACTGCAGCAGCTTCGGGGCGGCACACTCCCCGGCGCCGGCTGGTGGCAGCTCGCCGCGGGCATCAGCAAATATCTGCGTGAGCGTGCGCCGGCAGCCTTTGGCGTCAAGCATGACGAAGCGGTCAAATATCCACCGCTGAAGCGATTCCGACAGGCGCCGGCGTTCTTCTTTCAGCGTCGCCACTTCCGCCTCAAGTGCCGACAATCGGCTGCCGGCAAGGCGCACTTCCCCATCCACACGACGGCGCAGACGTTTAAGCTCCGCTTTCTGATACTGGCTTTCGGCGACAAGTGCGGCAGTGTCGCCGCCATTGGCCCTCAGGCGCTGACGCTCCGCCTTGCACTGCGCCATATAGGCGCGGTAGTCGGCAACTGCCTTCTCGCCACGCATCCTGACTTCGTCGACCGCACTGCGCGCCTCAGCCATAGCCTCGCAACGCTCTGCCTGGTCAACACGACGGTTGATTTCCGTGATTTCCGCCTCGCGTCTCTTAAACTCGCCGTCCGGACAGAGTATGTCGTAAACTGCCGGAACGAAGAAATCGTGGTCGTTGGAATGGCTGAGATTGCCGGAGAATGCGGCAAGATAGCCCACCTCGCCCACTGAATTTTCCACAACAAGCACTCCCATCATCTTGCCCGACTGCAATTCATCAGCGAGGTCTGCCCGCTTGTCGAGATAGGAGCGCAGACAGCCCGCCGCCATCTCCACGAGAGGATGAGGAGTGTAGCAGAACGGAAACGTAAACATCTCCGGCACAGAGATGCCGGAGATGTCGCCTATTATCTTATGGAATTTTCTGTCTGTCAAATTGTTGTCATCGACTAATCATCAAGATTTCCCTCCGCGCGCAATTCCGTAGGAGTCTTGCCGAAATAATGCTTGCAGAAATTGGAGAAATACGACACCGAAGAGAAGCCATAACGCTTAGAAAGGTCGGTTATCGACCGGTTGGTGGTCTTGATGTCGGAGAGCATACGCTCTGCCTTGCGGTCAAGAAGCCATTGCTTTACCGATGTCTTGAAATGCTTTTTAAACTTGCGTTGGAACGTGGTCACTGGCATGTGCAGAAGTGCGGCAAAATGCTTGACGTCAGTGACGTTCTCGTAGTTGCTCATCACGAGCTGCTCAAATTTGCGGTTGAAGCAGAACAGCGGGTAGAAGAACTCTGCAAGATCGTTCTTGTCATAGTACGACAGCATCAACAAAAACAATTCCTGCTTCTTAATGTTGAAATAAACACTATTGGATATTCCGTCGTCCATGCAGGCAACCACTGAGTCGACAAATGTCTTGATTCTCTCGTTGATTGGCAGGCTGACTCCCACCCGACGGGAACTGTCTTCCACAGAATCGGCATCGTGCATAAGATTCACGAGCGAATAACGCGAGCAAAACGGCTCTTTTTCTGTAAAATTAACCATTAAAAGATAACTTCCAGGTTCTACCGACGCGATTAGATAGGAATTACATGGCACTAATGCCACATTGCCAGGACCAACCACCTGCACTTCCAACTTATTTATTTTCAACTTGACCTTTCCCTCCAACACGAAGAGCAGTTTGGAATAGGTCAGTTTTTCCTCGAGGAACAAGACTTCCGTCTCCTCCTTCCGGTCCATGATTTTTATAGAGCCGTCTTCCGGCAAACTATACAAACCACATTGTTTATGAATTTCCAAATTGTAGATATTCATTAGTTCTCACCTCTCAATTTTAATTTTCACTACAAAAATAATATATATTCAGCCAACGGCCGCTATTTGCGGAACTTTTTTAATTGTTTTAACATCATTTTATCACACCGTGTAAGGTTGCAACGCAAACATTTTGCAATTTCTACGCATGTGCGACTTGCATCTCCGAATTTTAGCTGTCTGAATCCAGAAAAAGCAAGCAGCAGCGCAGTCAACCGCCCACAATTGTTTTAACAAGCCAAAGGCTGTATTGTTCACATTTACGCAACATTTTATCAGCTCATCATCAAGCATTACAACCGCAGCGGCCGTCACAAGTCGACAGTGAAGCGGTCGGCATCGTCAAGTGCCGGAAATTTACTGCGGAAAGCGCGCAGACGCGACAAGTCGATTTCAGCCACGGCAACGCCCTCTTCGCTGTCGGCTACACCCGTGACAGTGCGGCCCAGATAGTCTACGACACGGCTGTGGCCGTCATACTCCAACTTGCCTACCATTCCCACTCGGTTTACCGCCACGACATACGCAAGATTTTCTATGGCTCTCGCCTGAAGGAGCGTGTCCCATGCGGAGATGCGCGACTTAGGCCAGCTCGCAACATACACCGCCACGTCGTAGCAGCCTCCGCAATTGCGCGAAAACACGGGGAAACGCAGGTCGTAGCACGTCTGCAACAGCAGGCGCACTCCTTTATATTCCACCACACAGGGGCTTACGCCTTGCCGGTAAAGACGGTTCTCGCCGCCGAAACTGAAAAGATGACGCTTGTCGTAGTAGCGGTATGTGCCGTCGGGATACACAAAATAATGGCGGTTGCGGAGGCCGTTGTCGTCGACAGCCACGCTGCCTTCCACCGCCGACCGCCGGGCGGCTGCAAGACTCTGCATCCACCGCAGCACGGCGCCGCCCGATGCCGGCTCCGCCACCGACGCGTCGTCGACGTCAAATCCAGTGGCAAACATCTCTGGCAGAACCACCAGGTCGACCGCCTCGACACCGGCAAGCAGACTCTCTATTCCCGAGAGCGTTCGCTCCACTGATTCAGCCACAATATCATGCTGCACAATCGCTATTTCCATTTTTTCATCCATATTCCTTCTTGTTGCTTCCACAAAGTTAGTGCATTTTAACCGTCTCCTAAGCATCCGTATGCATAAAAAACGCTATCTTTGTAGGCTTAATGTATGGAGACTGCAATATGAATATCGAAATAACCCCCGAAATAAAAGAAGCCAAACAGCGATTTGGAATCATCGGAAACTCCCCAGCCCTGATGGCGGCTGTGGGACGCGCCCTGCAAGTGGCGCCGATCGACCTGTCGGTGCTTATCAACGGTGAAAGCGGCGCAGGAAAGGAGTTTTTCCCGCAGATTATCCATGCCTACAGCTCGCGCAAGCACAGCAAGTACATCGCCGTAAACTGCGGAGCAATCCCTGAAGGCACTATCGACTCCGAGCTGTTCGGACACGAGAAAGGTGCGTTTACAGGTGCCATCTCTTCACGAAAAGGCTATTTCGAGGAGGCTAACGGAGGCACGATTTTTCTCGACGAGGTGGCGGAGCTGCCGCTAACCACACAGGCGCGGCTGCTGCGAGTGCTGGAGTCGGGAGAATTCATCAAAGTCGGCTCGTCGGAGGTGCAGAAGACCAACATCCGCGTTGTTGCCGCCACAAACGTAAACATGCAGAAGGCGGTGGCGGAAGGACGTTTCCGCGAAGACCTTTACTACCGACTGTCGACAATCTTCATCGTCGTGCCGCCGCTGCGCGACCGGGGCGACGACATAATCCTGCTGTCACGGAAGTTCAGCCGCGACTTCGCCGACAAATACCGTATGCCTGCCATCGAGTTTGAGGATTCGGCAAAAAGCGCCCTGCTGAGCTACCGATGGCCGGGAAACGTGCGCCAGCTGAAAAACCTGATTGAGCAGATTTCGCTGTTTGACGCCGGCAGGAAAATCACTGCCGACGAGGTCGCAGCATATCTGCCATACGCCGGTGGCGAATTCACGCCGGCGGTGGCGCCGGGAGAGATGCTCCACTCCTATGAAAAGGAACGCGAGATGCTCTTCAAGATGATTTTCGAGATGCGCAAGGAAATCGACAATCTGCGCGACGACATCGAGGATCTGGCACAAGGGCAGCCACGCCAAAACATAGGCACCATCAAGAACCTGCAGAAAAATTTCGCGCCGCAGGCTATGCTGCCGCAGCATGCGTTGCCGGCAAGCCAGCCCAACGAGGCGGAATTCATCAACGCGGAGCCGCACGACGACGCGACAATGACCCTTGAGGACACCGAGCGCGAAACCATAAAACGGTCGCTTGAGCGCAACGAGGGCAAACGGAAGAAAACCGCCGAGGAACTGAAAATATCCGAGCGGACGCTCTACAGAAAAATCAAAGAGTACGGACTGGAATGAACAAATTAAAATACATCTGGATTGTGGCGGCAATGATTGTCGCACTGAGCGCATGCACCATCAGCTACAAGCTGAACGGCGCCGCCATCGACTATTCTATCTACAAGACCATCAACGTCGGGCAGTTTCCTATCCGAGCGGCAATGGTCTACGCTCCGCTGCAGCCGATGTTTGAGAACAAGCTCACCGACACATACACCAAGCAGACACGACTGCGGATTGTCGACAGCTCAAACACCGATCTGAGCGTCGAGGGAGAGATTACAGGCTACTCGCTCACCCCGCAGGCGGTGACCGAGGACGCATACGCATCAAAGACAAGACTGACAATATCGGTGCGCGTGAAATACACCGACCACAAGCAGCCGAAGAACTCAATCGACCAGTCGTTCTCGGCGTTTCGCGACTTCGACTCTTCTGAGATGCTGACCAACGTCCAGGACCAACTCTGCGAGGAAATAACCGAGGAACTCGTAATGCTGATTTTCAATGCCACAGCAGGCAACTGGTAAGCTTACAAACAATATAGAAATGGAGAAAACCGACCGCGTCAAATGTCTCGACCGCGCCATTGCCAACGGTGCAGCCATCAACGACAGCCTATTCTGCTCGCTGATGGCCGACTACCCATATTTCCTTCCGGCAATGGTGATGAGAATGCAGGACGGCTCTCTGACCGACAGCCAACGACAGCAACTGCTTACCGGCGCGGCAACAACCATCGGAAACCGCGAAGACCTCTTCTATCTCGTAGGCAACGACGGTTCCGCAATACGCATTCACAACACTGAAACAGACAACAAGACAAAATCCACAATGGACACAATATCGCACTTCCTCGACACATTCGGCAACAACGACGACGCCGAGACTCGCGCCCTCGAACAGCGAATCTTCAACCCGACACCCGACTATGCGCAGCTGCTGGCAAAAGAGGAGGAGAAAAGCGAGCCCGAAGAGAACGGAGAGGAAAGCGAACACGACCGTCTTATCAACAAATTCATCACGCGCAGCCGGCAGCAAAGCGGACGCTTCCCGTCGACTGCCGACAACGATGCCGACAGACAGGCGGACGAAGTGGCGGAGGAAGTGGCGCGCGCACCAAAGCCAACAGCCCCAGTCGCCGACGACGACCCGTCGCTGCTGAGCGAGAGTCTCGCAAAAATATACATCCGTCAGCATAAATTCGCAAAGGCTTTAGAAATTATTCAATCATTAAGTTTGAATTATTCAGAAAAAAGTATTTACTTTGCAGACCAAATCCGTTTCCTCAAGAAACTGATTGAAAACGAGAAATATAAACAAAATAAACAATAACAGAAATGTTTAAAGCATTAGTAATTTTCATAGTGATTGCCTCAATCTTGATGATTGGCATCGTTTTGATCCAGAAATCCAAAGGTGGAGGTCTGGCTTCCAACTACGCAAGTTCAAACCAAATCCTCGGCGTTCGCAAAACGAACAGCTTCGTTGAAAAAGCAACCTGGACTCTCGCAATCGTAATCTGCGTGCTCAGCATCCTTTCCGCTTTCTTTATCGGCGGCACTCAGGCTGAACAGGCTTCACGCACACAGGACGTTCCTTCCCAGACAACAGCTCCGGCCAACTTCGGCACTCCTGCCGCCAAGAAAGAGGCTCCTAAAACAGCTCAGGCTCCGGCAGCGGCTCCGGCTCAGCAGGCTCCTGCAAAATAAGATTTACAAAAAAACCGAAATACAAGCGGGGCTGCATCATCTACGATACAGCCCCGTTTGGTTTACAAACACATTGGCTGCAATGAAAACCCTGTATCTCATCCCTGCCCGCGGCGGAAGCAAAGGCATACCGCATAAAAACATACGTCCGCTTTGCGGACTGCCGCTGATTGGATACTCAATCAACGTGGCACGCGAATTTGCCGACGACCGCGACATCTGCCTCTCGACCGACGACCCGGAAATCGCCGAGACTGCACGGAAAATGGGACTCGACGTGCCGTTCATGCGCCCAGACAGCCTCGCCACCGACAAGAGCGGCTCATACGAGGTGATGCTGCACGCCCTCGACTTCTATCACAACCGAGGCGTGGACTACGACAGACTCGTGCTTCTGCAGCCAACATCGCCAATGCGCACCGCCGACGACGTGCGCCGCGCCCTTGAGCTCTACACGCCCGACATCGACATGGTGGTGACCGTAAAAGAGGCGGAAAGCAACCCCTACTACAACTGCTTCGAGGAAGGCGACGACGGTTTTCTGCAAATCTCGAAAGGCGACGGGACTTTCACCCGGCGCCAGGATGCCCCGAAAGCGTGGGAATACAACGGCGCGGTCTACGTCATCAACACCACAAGCCTCAGACAGATGCCTCTCGGCAAGTTCAAACGCCGCAGAATGTGTCCGATGGATGCCGGCCGATCAATCGACCTCGACACTCCGCTCGACTGGCTCATCGCCGAACATCTGATGAAAGAACGCAATATTCAAGCGTCTTTGTAATTTTGTCCACACATTTTTCTATATACGCATTGCAATACAATTAATTATTCGTAAATTTGCGCAATTTATTAAAATTCCAACCCTTTATGGACAAGGTAGTCATCGACGATAAAACGTTTGTTCCCTACATTACAAACGACAAGATTCAAGCAAGAATCAAAGAAGTAGCAGCTGAAATAAAGAAAGACTGCGAAAGCAAGAACCCTTTGTTTGTGTGCGTGCTCAACGGCGCATTTATTTTTGCCGCCGACCTATTCCGTCAGATCGATTTCCCATCGGAAATCTCTTTCATCAGGTTCAAGTCTTATTGCGGAACGCAATCGACCGGATCGGTAAAGCAACTGCTCGGACTCGATCAGGACATCTCCGGACGCACAATTGTGATTGTCGAGGATATCGTCGACACTGGCTACACCGCCCAGCAGCTCGTTGCCGAACTGAAAAAGCAGAACCCTGCCGAAATCCGTTTCGCCACATTGCTGCGCAAGCCTTCTGCTGCAAAAGTAGATGTCAACGTCGACTATTGCTGCTTCGAGATTCCGACCAAATTCATCATCGGCTACGGACTCGACCTTGACGAACAAGCCCGAAACTTGAAGGATATATACATCCTTGAAAGTAATTTATAACCATATAATCTTCGGGCTTCATCATTGCAAACGGTGAAGCCCGAACATTTAAATCTACAATTAGTTATGTTCAACATCGTTATTTTTGGCGCTCCGGGTTCCGGGAAGGGCACTCAGAGCGAGAACTTAATCAAGAACTATGGTCTGCACCACATCTCCACAGGAGAAGTGCTGCGCGACCACATCGCACGCGGCACGGAACTCGGCCGCACTGCCGATGCCTATATTTCGAAAGGACAATTGATTCCTGACGAGTTGATGATCAGCATTCTTGCCGACATCCTCGACAACACTCCGGAAGCACGCGACGGCGTGATTTTCGACGGTTTCCCACGCACTATCGAGCAGGCAAAGGCTCTGAAGACTATGCTTGCCGAGCGCGGTGCAAAAGTCGACGCCGTGGTCGGCCTGCACGTCGACGAGGACGAACTCGTACAGCGTCTGCTCAAACGCGGACAGGAGTCGGGACGCAGCGATGACAATCTCGAGACCATCAAAAGTCGTTTGAAAGTGTACCACTCACAGACACAGCCCCTGCAGAAATTCTACGAGGACGGAGGCGAATACCTCGCCATCGAAGGCATGGGAAGCGTTGATGAGATTTTCGACCGCATAAAGTCTGCCATCAAGGCAAAATGTGGAAAATAACACGACGCATCAATTACAACACAGCGCGGAAGTTTGTAGAAATTCAAACTTCCGCGCTTGTTTTTTCCCGACGATTACGCAATTTGCAATCAAATAATCATTCAGAATTTGCCCGTTACGATTTTTATCTATAATTTCGGACTCCAATAAGTTTTTTTCAAATGTACGACTGCAGCAAACACATAATCAGCCAAGACGCCTCTCTGATAGAGGCAATAGAGCGCATAAACGGGCTGTCGGGACAATCGATGGTGCTTTTCGCCGTCGACGACAAGCAACGCATGACAGGCACTCTGACCGACGGCGACGTGCGACGGTTTCTGATTGCCAAACGCTCGCTCGACGTGACAGTCCGCGAGATAATGCACCGCAACTTCCGACGCTTCGAACAAGGCAAAATAAGCGTGGAGAAGGTGCGCGAGGTGCGCCGACAGGGAATCACGCTCGTGCCGTGCCTCGACAGCGAATGCCGCATCGTGGAGGTCTACGACTTCACTTCTTGCCACTCCATCCTGCCGCTCGACGCCATAATGATGGCTGGCGGTCGCGGAGAGAGGCTGCGACCGCTGACACTGACCACCCCGAAGCCGCTGCTCAAAATCGGCGACAAGTGCATCATCGACTACAACGTGGAGGCTCTTGCCAGGAACGGGGTGAGAAATATTGCCGTCACGACCAACTACCTCGCAGAGCAGCTCGATGAGCATTTCTCGCGTCCGGTGGGCGGCGTCGACGTGCGCTGCGTGCGCGAACCACGCAAACTCGGCACAATCGGAGCAGCCAAGCTTGTCGACGGGCTGTCGCACGACAATGTGCTGATAATGAACTCCGACCTGTTTACCACAATAAGCTATGAGGACATGTTCCTGCAGCACATCGAGGAACAGGCCGATATGACAATCGCGGCGATTCCATACATGGTGTCGGTGCCGCTCGCCATATTCAGAAGCGAAGGCAACCGCATCCTCGGACTGGAGGAAAAGCCAACCTACAACTACTACGCCAACGCGGGAATCTACATCGTGCGGCGTGCGCTGCTCGACCGCATCCCCGACGACACCGTCTTTGACGCAACCGACCTCATAGAGATGCTCGTTGCCGACGGGCGCAAAGTAATCTACCACCCTATCAACGGAACATGGCTCGACGTTGGCTCGCCCGACGATTTCCGCCATGCCCAGGAACTTGTAAAATAAAATTTCATGCCACTCATTCTCATATCAAACGACGACGGGATAACGATGGAAGGCATCCACCGTCTTGTCGATGCCGTGTCGGGGTTAGGCACGGTGATTGTCGCCGCTCCCGACGGCCCTCGCTCCGGCGGCTCGTCGGCCATTTCCTGCAACACAATGCTTATGCCGAAACGGATTGATGACTACAACGGTGCGCAGATGTGGTCTGTAAACGGCACCCCTGCCGACTGCGTCAAACTTGCGCTCAACGCCATCGTCGACAAGCAACCCGACCTCGTGCTGGCTGGCATCAACCACGGCTCAAACACGGGCAACTCCGTGATTTATTCAGGCACGATGGGTGCCGTAATCGAGGGTTGTCTGCAAGGCATCCCAAGCATAGGGTTCTCCGTTTGCACCCACAACCCTTCGGCTGCCGACTTCGACGCCTGCATGCCGCACGTCACCGAAATCACACGGCGTGTCATCGAGCGCGGACTGCCCGACGGCGTGTGCCTCAACGTGAACTTCCCCAAAGGAGGTGTCGTGAAAGGCTTCCGACGCGCACGCGCATGCCGCGGCCGATGGACCGAAGAATATGCCCACTACACAAGTCCGGAAGGGAAACCGTTCTACATCCTGACGGGAAAATACGAAAACCACGAACCCGAAGCCACCGACACCGACCTCTATTGGAACGCCCAAGGCTACGGCTCTGTAGTCCCCGTAATCCCCGACCTCGACTACTCCGGCCCGCTCGACATCATGAACGAATAGCACCGACTTTCATTTGTCAATCACAACAGCAAAAAAATGGATGGTTTTCAAATCTGGAAGCCATCCTTTGATTTTTTATGCAGTTTTTGTGAAAATCTATTGCATATATCATACAAATAATATAAGTTTGTAACGTTGATAATTATTTTATAACATTAATCTTTTTTGTATGAGAAAAAACTACCTTTTAGTTGCATTGTTTGCTATCCTGTCACTTTCAGTCGGCGCACGCGAAAAACAGGACGGATGGAAACAGTTGGGCACGGGCACATTCTGTGACGATATGTTCTCGGCTATTGACGAAAGCTTCCTCGCCACATGGGATGTGGAGATAGAAGAGAGCGAAACAACACCTGGCTACTATCGCCTTGTCAACCCGTTCGGCAACGGCAATTGCCCATACTTCGGTGACAAAAACAACTTTAAAGCCAACGACCTTTATATCCACGCCGAAGACCCAGAGCACGTGTGGATGGAATGGCAGGACATGGGCTTCAGTGTCAGCAACTATGGCGGCGTGTCTGTCAGCTGTATGGTAGGTCTGTATATTCACAGTGAAATATTCACATTTGAGGATCTTCTCAATCCCGACTATGGTATCGAGTTCGGCAAACTCGCCGACGGGAAAATCACCTTCCCCGACAACAAAATGTACTACCTTCAGATTGCATTCGCCAACTATCTTGAGGGCGTACCAATGAACGGCAACACGCACAACAAGTTTCTTGTAACGATTCCTGCTCAGGACGGAGTCGACGAAATAACCGTTGACGAGCAAGGCACTCCAGAATATTACAACATGCAGGGCATGCGTGTTGACAATCCGACACCGGGTTGCCTCTACATTCGCCGCACTGGTTCAAAAGTGGAAAAAATCATCGCCAGATAAGCAGGGCGACAATCAAACATAACCTTATCACGATAATGCCGGACGGCGTGTTTCAACAACATGCCGTCCGTTTTTTTGTCAATACGAAAAACAAGTACCTTATGCAGCATAATAACAGCAAAACCGCTTGGAATATTAGAAACGGCATCCGACCGCGTGAGCGCCGCCGTTGGCATAGGCATGCACGCCGGCTGAAGGGAGCCTGCCAACGTTGACATTGTCTTTTGGCGCAAAGTGCAATATATTCCGCCATTCCAACAACGCTTTTTTAAATTGAGCCGTATTAAGAAGGTAAGTGAATAAAAAAAGGGTCGCAAATTGCGACCCTTTGGGGATCCGCCTGGGGCTGGATAATATCGTTGTAACTAAATCGTTTTCAGTATATTGTAACACCGTTCTATCCGTTGTTCACGAATTGCACACGGCACAATTTCAATGTTCTTTCCCATTGTTTCCATTGAGTAGTACAAAGATAAGTAAAATTATATTGAATGACAATATAGAGATATTTTTTTACGTATTACAATGATGCATAATACTTATTCATTTCATCTCGGCTCTGCATTAAATTAAACAATATGTCATCTTTAGTGATTTTGGAAGAATGTCCACACATATCTTGCCTAATTTCAAGCATCAAATTCAACCAAGCATCCATTAATAATTTAAGGCTTCCAGGATGATTAGTAGAAATATCAAAAAAATTATTGTAGGCAAAAAATACTTTATCAGAACCATACAAAAGAATATCTTTCTTTAAATCAACCATCTGTTCTGCTAAATTATCATTTGGCACGTTGTTTCTCTTAGTATCCTTTAGAATTTTAAAAAACATATCTACAAGCCCTGCATATGCATGGTATTTTTTATCGGACAATTGGCTTTCCATTATTTTTATACGCTCCGTTTTACGATGTATCACATAGCCCAAAATGGCAACTATTGCAGGGATGAGAATCGCTAATACTGCAAGAATAATATCTTTGAAATCGGTCATCTTATTGATATTAAAATTTATTATAAGTAATAACCTCAAATGTTTTGTTCTTCCACTCGATTTTTTCTTCTTGGGAGTTGGTGATGACGAGGAGGTTGTCGCAATGGAGTTCTTCGGCAGCTTCTACGAGGGCATCGAGTTCGCGTTTTCGGGTTTTCTCGGAGGACATATCGTAGCAGACTTGTATGAGTTGTTCTACTTTTGAGCCTTTTCGGGTGACGAAATCAATCTCTTTGTCGTTGCGTGTGCGGTAGTAAAATAGAGTTTTGCCTGGAATATATCCGCGACGAAGCAACTCTACAAACACTTGGTTCTCCAACAGTCTGCCGAGGTTTTCACTGAGGTTGAAAGCCGTGCTTTGCACAAAGCCGTTGTCAACGACATAAACCTTACTTGGTGCTTTCTTCATCAACTTCATCTTGTTGTTGAAACGTGGAAGATAGAAGAACAGATAGGGCTCTGCCAGATAATCACAGAATTTTTTAGTTGTCGTTACGCTTGACAATCCCAACTCCGTAGCAAGTTCATTCGCCGAAATCGGATTACAAAAGTTAGAGAGAAGGTACGTGGCAAGATTATACAAATCAGTCGTGTTCCTGACCTTATGGCGTTTGGAAACGTCTTTCAGCAATATGGAGTCGAAAAGAGTTGACAGGTAGCTTTTAGTAATGTTGCGAGACTGAATAGTTTCGGGATAACCACCGTTACGCATATAATCGTCAGCAACGACAACAGCCTGTGCCGACTGCTCTTCAAGATTGGGGTTGACATTCCTCCAGCGCATCGTTTCCTCAAGGCTGAACGGCAGCATCTCAATCTGGAGATACCGACCTGTCAATACCGTTGCCATCTCACTGCTCAACATCTTGGCGTTGCTACCGGTAATAATCAAATTTTTACCTCGGCGATACAGCTTATTGACCCATAAATTCCAATCAGGCACACCGTTGGGATGCCATTCAGCAAGCCAATGACGAGATGGAGGAGGCTAAATTGAAAGGAGAAAACTATATCCCATTCCGCTACCACAACGGTGACACAAGAAAGGAACTGCTTATTCGCTCACGCTATCTGCTGTTCAAGTCAGCCAACGATTGGACCGACAGGCAAAAGCAGCGAGCCGCGATATTGTTTGAGGAATATCCGGATATAAAGAAAGCATATGGACTTTGCCATTCTTTGAGGATGATTTTCTCAAAGAATACAATAAAGGATGCCGCACGTCTGTCCATGGCCAAATGGTACAACAAGGTCGATCCTCCAATGCCATGGCCGAGTCCTTCAACGCAAAAATCAAACTCTTCCGCGCTAATCTCAGAGGTGTAGTCGACAAGAAGTTCTTTCTTTTCCGTATCGCCAATTTATATGCTTATCCCCACTAAATTTCTACTGAGCCCTAAATTCAACAAATACCTGCGACTGGAATTGAACCAGTTAGGTTAGATTAGTGTCATGCCCGACACACAATAAAAAAAGGGTCGCAAATTGCGACCCTTTGGTGATCCGCCTGGGGTTCGAACCCAGGACCCCATCCTTAAAAGGGATGTGCTCTACCAGCTGAGCTAGCGAATCTCCCTCTAACGTCAATCAGTTTCCTGATTGCGAGTGCAAAGGTAATACCGTTTTTTCTATTGTGCAAATTTTTCAGCAAGTTTTTTCAAACTATTTTTCAATCCGCGCCGTCAACCCACTAGTTTTCAACAGATTCTCTATATCCACCTCTGTACGGCTGAATGGTCCGGAATGCTCCAATTTGAGCGACGACATCGCGGCTGCAAAGCATCCGGCATCAGCTATCGAAGCCCCGCAAGCACGCTTGTAGAGATAACCTGTGGAATACGTGTCGCCACAACCGGTTGCATCGACCACCTCCCGCGTCGGGAATGCCGGAACAATAGCAAATTCGGTGCCGTCATAAATCACAGAGCCATAACTGCCGAGCGTGATGCACACTTCCTTCACGCCCCACTCCGCAAGCGTGAGCGCCGCCGCCTTCACGTCGGTATGCCCCGTGAGTGACTCAATCTCATACTCGTTCACTTTAAGGATGTCGACATAGCGCAGATAGTCGCGCTTGTTCTTCCAGTCGATTGGATACACCTTCTCGCCGCGCACTTCGCGCAGATAGCCCTGGGCATCGACCGACAGCGTGCCTTTTGCCGACAGCATCTCAAACACGTCGAGCGAGAAGTCGTCGGCGAGCAAGGAGCCGAGATGATAGATGTCGGCCTCTATTCCCTGAAGCGACTGCGCCGTGAACGGGTCGGCCTTGGCGAGCACCCGCTGGGTGCGGTTGTTCTGGTTCTCGCCGTATTTGTTTTCAAAAAACACGGTGTGGCGAGTGGGCAGCACCACCACATCGACTCCAAGAGCGCGGATGTCGTCGACCGACTTCATCTCCGACTGCGCCACCGCCGTGACGAGTTGGAAATTGGCGTCAGGGTTGAGATTGTGGATGCCGTGGGCAAAATAAAACGATGTGCCGCCCGGCATCTCCACCTCCGATTTCGGCGTGATGATCTTGTCGAGCGTTATATGTCCGATACAACAGATTTTTTTCATTCTCAAATATTTATACAGACCGCGCATTGACCACAACACACAGTCGGCTCTATAAGTTGTTATTTAAAAATAGCGTCATAGATGCGGCGTGTGGCGCCAAGATTGTCGCGGATATATCCGCCGGCAATCTCACCATGCTTCTTAAGGTATTCGCCGTCGGAAAGCAGGCGGTTCATCACCAACGCGTATTCATCGCCTCCCGACACCGTAAACGCGCCCTCAAGGGCTATCAAATCGCGTGCCTCCTTAAACTTGCCGTACTTCGGTCCGAACACCACCGGAATACCGTAGACCGCAGCCTCGTTGATGTTGTGGATGCCCACACCGAATCCTCCGCCGACATACGCCACCGTGGCAAAACGATAGCTCTTCGACAGGATGCCATAGCAGTCGATAATCAGGCAATCGGCCTCGGCTGCCTCTTCGGGCGTGGTCTTGGTGTAGCGCACGGCGGGACGTTTCAACCCAGTCAGAATGCCGGATATGCGGTCCTCTGAAATCTCATGCGGAGCCAGCACCATCTTCATTTCCGGATGCTTGTTGAAGTATGGGATAATGAAATCCTCATCAGGCTGCCACGAACTTCCGACAAACAGCGTGAACGCACCGCGGGAGAACGACTCCACGACCGGCAGGTCGGTGTGGTCCTCAAGGATGTCGGTCACACTGTCGAAACGCGTGTCGCCGGCAACAACCACATTGTCAACTCCTATCCCGGCGAGCAGCGCGCGCGACTCCTCGTCCTGCACAAAAAGCATGTCGTAGCAGCCAAGCATGCGGCGGAATGTCGCTCCATACCATTTGAAGAACGCCTGGGTGGGACGGAAAATGGCTGAAATGATATATGTTGGGATGCCCCGGCGCTTCAACTCCGAGAGATAGTTGCCCCAAAACTCATACTTCACAAAAAACGCCTTCTCTATCTTTACCGCGTTAAGGAAACGGCGCACGAGCGACGGCTTGTCCATCGGCAGATAGCACACCACATCGGCGAGAGGATAGTCCTTGCGCACCTCATAGCCCGACGGCGAGAAGAACGTGAGCAGAATCTTCTTTTCCGGCGTATGCTTTTTTATCATTTCCATCAGCGGTCTGCCTTGCTCGAACTCGCCGAGCGACGACACGTGAATCCAGATGTAGGACGCCGACGTATCGACCTTTTCGGCAAGGATGCCGAAGGTCTGCGCCTGACCGGCCTTCATCAGCCGTGCCTTGTTGTTTCGCGTCGCCGCAATCCCCACGGCTGCGGAATAGAGCGAGATGCCGAGATTGTAAAATAGATTCATGCCTTTTGGTGTAAGTTGTGTGTATATAACGACAACGCCTTGCGCAGCCAAACACTGCACAAGGCGTTGATTGAAAAATCGTTTATTCCGGTTGCTTTATGTTTTCTATGCCACGACGGATGCGGCGGATTGTCTCCTCCTTGCCGAGCAGCTCTGTGATGTCAAACATGTGCGGACCTTTACATTCACCGACCACCGTGAGGCGGAAAGCGTTCATCACATTGCCCATATGGTAGCCGTTGTCGGTGATCCATTTAAGCACAATCTCTTCCGACGGTGCCGATGTGAAGTCACTGATTCCCTCAAGCACGCCGATAAGCTGTTCCATCAATTGTGCCATACCGTCTTTCCAACGTTTGCGCACGTCCTTCTCGGCATAGGTTGTCGGAGCCTCGAAGAAGAAACGTGACTGCTCCCACAAATCGCGCACAAAGTTGATGCGGCCTTTCACGAGAGCCACCACACGAGCCACGTAGGCGGCATCGGCGTCGGCATGCCCGTGTTCGGAAAGAATTGGCATATAGAGCTTCGCTAAATCGGTGTCGCTCATCTCCTGCAAGTATTTATGGTTGAACCACTTACCCTTTTCAAAGTCGAACTTTGCGCCACTCTTCGAGCAGTGCTCGAACGAGAACAGGCTGATAAGCTCGTCCATCGACAGGATTTCCTGGTCATTGCCCGGATTCCATCCGAGAAGAGCAAGGAAATTGATTACAGCCTCAGGAAGATAGCCCGACTCGCGGTAGCCTGAAGAAATCTCACCTGTCTTAGGGTCTTTCCATTCCAACGGGAACACTGGGAAACCGAGACGGTCGCCGTCGCGCTTCGACAGTTTGCCCTTGCCGTCGGGCTTGAGCAACAACGGAAGGTGAACGAACGACGGCATAGTGTCAGCCCATCCAAACGCCTCGTAGAGAAGCACGTGAAGCGGCGCCGAAGGCAACCACTCCTCGCCACGGATCACGTGGGTGATTTCCATCAGATGGTCGTCGACGATATTGGCAAGATGGTAGGTTGGAAGATCGTCCGCCGACTTATAGAGCACCTTGTCGTCAAGAATCGAAGAGTTGATCACCACTTCGCCGCGCACAAGGTCGTTGACTTTTACGTCACGGTTTGGCTCGACAAGGAAACGCACCACATACTTTTCTCCGCCGTCAATCATGCGCTTCACATCTTCGGCAGGCAGCGTCAGCGAGTTGCGCATCTGCATGCGGGTGTGCGCGTCGTACTGGAAATTCTTGATTTCCGCACGCTTCGCCTCCAGTTCCTTCGGAGTGTCGAAAGCCACATAAGCCTTGCCGTCGTCGAGCAGCTGCTTGACATACTTCCTATAGATGTCGCGGCGCTCCGACTGGCGGTAGGGACCGAAATTGCCGCCCTCGCGGACTCCCTCGTCAAATTTTATTCCCAACCAGGCGAATGCCTCGTTTATATAATCTTCCGCTCCAGGCACAAAGCGATTGGAGTCGGTATCTTCGATGCGAAGTATGATGTCGCCGCCATGACGGCGGGCAAACAGGTAGTTGAACAATGCCGTGCGGACTCCTCCAATGTGGAGAGGACCCGTTGGCGACGGTGCAAAGCGTACTCTGACTTTTCTTTCCATTTTGCTGACTGTTAATAAATATAATGCAAAATTAGCAATTTTTTTTCAGCCATTACCTATTATGCATTCAAAAAGGCCATACGGCTTCCGTTTTCACAATTTTTTCTTACCTTTGCCACATGAGAATTTTCATTACATTTCTACTGGCAACAGTCATCGGAGCAACGGCTTACGCTGTCGATTTCCGTCTGCGCGACTTCAACGGCGACGACTTCCGCATCGCACAGGTGAAAACGGAGCTGACACTCGTGTTTCTTTACAATTCCGACTGCGACGCATGCCGCAAAGGTGCGGCGCAGATTGAAAAGTCGGCTACGGTCAACTCTCTGACGACGGCAAAAAAGCTGAAGGTGGTGAGCGTGGCAATGTTTGAAGACGGCGACGGATGGAAACGCAAGGCCGCGACATTTCCCGACTCGTGGAAACACTGCAGCGACGCCTACGACGAACTGATGGAAGGCGACGCGCTGGTGTTTGAGACCGTCCCTGCATATTTTGTGCTCGACGCCGCACACGAAGTCGTGGCTTCCGACGTGTCGTTCTCCGCCGTGGAGCGCTTTCTGAAAGAGAAACTATAAAAACCTACTTTTAGACTACCTTTTAAATCCCCGCCACAGGATTTTTTTATGTAACTTCGCAGAAAATTATTCACTATATGAGAAAACTGATTTTCACCATATTGATTGCAGCGGGATGCCTGCAGGCTGCCGCCGAGAGAACTGTACCGTTTTTCGACACGTCGCGCCCCGACAAAGTAATCGCGCTCGGACTGCGCGCCGGCATGAACTCGTCGGGCGTGTCAACCAACTATATGGACAAGCAGCCTGAACTCATACAGAGCAATTTTTATTGGCATTCAGGCGTGCAAGTTGGCGCCATCGCCGACCTAAACATCCGAAAGTTTCTTGCCATAGAGGTGGGCTTGTTCTGGGAACGACACGGATACGACGCGGCGATGATGGCTGCGACTGCCGAGGAGGACTATATGGGAAGCCAGTTCACGCGCGTGCGCTACAACGATATCCACATACCGGTGCTTATGTCGTGGCGTTTCAACATTCTGCCACAGGCTGTATGGTCGGTCGACTTAGGTCCGTATTTCAGCTACGGTTTGTCGGGAACAAAGAAAGCCGACTCCTACATTGCATTCGGCGAGGAGGACGGACAACTGGTGTTTGACCACAACATCAGCAATCAAAAATATTTCAAAGCCGACCCGAAAGACTTCCTTGCCGTCAACCGCTTCGACGCCGGCTTGAAAGTGGGAACGGGTCTGGCGTTTTTCAGCCACTACACAATCAGCGTATATTACCAACGCAGCGTTAAAAACAATGCCAAGGACTTCGACGGAGGCGCCGACTACCGCCTGCGCAACTGCTCTTGGAGCGTAAACATCGGATACAATTTCTGACAACACTCTTTTTCAACAAGAAAATTTATCTAAACCGGCACATCCTTTTCGGAATAATTTTCTACCGTTTTTCGTATGATAATTCATAACTTTGCCGATGGAAACAATAAAAATCCATTTCAATGGCTAAGATTTATGAAGATTTGACCAAGTTGGTGGGACACACTCCCCTCGTTGAACTTGGACACGTGGAAAAAGCGGAGAATTTGAAAGCCCGTCTGGTGGCTAAAGTGGAATATTTCAACCCCGGCGGCAGCGTAAAAGACCGTATCGCGCTGGCTATGATCGAGGCGGCTGAGGCCGACGGATCGCTCAAGCCTGGCGCTCAGATTATCGAGCCTACAAGCGGCAACACTGGCATCGGATTGGCATGGGTGGCTTCGGTGAAAGGTTATCGGCTGACACTGACAATGCCCGAGACGATGAGCGACGAGCGCAAAAAGCTGCTGCGCGCCCTCGGTGCAACCCTGGTGCTGACTCCGGGCGCTGACGGAATGAACGGCGCCATCAAGAAAGCCGAGGAGCTGCGCAATGCCAACCCCGGATCGGTGATACTTCAGCAATTTGAGAACGATGCCAACCCCGCAGCGCACCGACGCACAACGGGCGAGGAAATCTGGACGGACACCGACGGAGAGGTCGACATCTTCGTTGCCGGAGTAGGAACAGGCGGCACCGTAAGCGGCGTGGCAGAGGCTCTGAAAGCCCACAAGCCGGAGGTGAAAGCTGTGGCTGTGGAGCCTGAATCGTCGCCGGTGCTGTCGGGCGGCAAGCCGGGCCCTCACAAAATCCAGGGCATCGGCGCCGGTTTCAAACCCAAAAACTATCACAGCGACCCCATCGACACCGTCATCCCCGTCTCAAACGAAGACGCTTTCAGCGGTGCGCGCCAGTTGGCTAAACAGGAAGGTCTGCTCGTGGGCATATCTTCAGGAGCTGCATTCTCTGCAGCTTTGGAACTCGCCAAGCAGCCCGAAAACGAAGGAAAGACAATCGTAGTGCTGCTCCCCGACACTGGCGAGCGCTATCTGTCGACACCTCTGTTCGTAACCGAATAGCAGCGGACTCAACAACCCACCGCAGAAACAAAATCGGGCAGACTTTGGTCTGCCCGATTTTGTTTCTGTTTTCAACGATATTATCGCTTCACAAACTTCATCACATTTTGTCCGGCCTTCACGAAGTAGACTCCTGTAGGCAGACCGCTGACGTCGATGCTTTGGTCTTTGTCGGCTGTCGTGCTGACAACCACTGCTCCTGTAGCCGACATCACTGTCACGCCCGACGTCTCTTCCAATCCAAGGATTCTGAACGACTCTGTCGCCGGATTAGGATATACGCGGAGCGAAACGCCCTTGACTGCCGACACCGACGACTCTCCGACACCGATGCGATAGCCCAGCGGCGAGCCGTTAGGCGCAGTCACATACGTTGTGCCCACCTTCTCGGCTGCTACCGACTGCTGCGAAGTGGCGTTCATCTGCATTGTATAGACACCATTCTCGGGGAATGTGACAGGTACCGCTACCGTCGTGCTCTCGCCTGCCTTTATTGTCACGTCAGGAATCTCCACTTCAATATATTTTCCACTCTTCTCACAGTAGAACGACGCCTTGACAATTCCCTTGAAATCAGCTGCCGCAGTGTTGGTCATCGGCACGTTGAGCGTCTGCTGCTCGCCTTTCGGCAGATATTCCGAATTTGGCAGTTGCGTCTCGGTTGCTGCTATTTTGGGTATGTTGGCATATTCCGTAGGCAAAATCGTGATTATCTGTCTCTTCGCATCCGGGTTGAGCAAACCGCGCTCGCCGTCGGGAGTGGCGTAGCGCATCGACAGTTCGTAAGCGCCCTCCAACGGATAGAGGCTGTTGGGCACATAGAAATAATATTTATCGTCAGACGGCACCGGCACATCGGCAAACGTGCAGAGGCGCACCTCCTCGCCTGTCTCGACCGACTTTGCATAGACGCTCATATTGACATTGCCATCCATCTTGTTGACCGAATTTCTTGCTGCATTGTTCCACAGCCACACTTTAGAGCCCCAATAATACGTAGTGCTCTTCTCGGAATACAAATCCTTGGAGCTGTCGAGAATCGGATAATCCACCGCCGGCTTCACATCAATTTGAAACTCCTCGGCGTACGTATATTCACTGCTGTTGTCGTTCTTTACCCCGACTTTATATGTCCCGCCAGGCAACATAAAGCCCTTTTCATTCGTTGCACTTATGCAAAACGTCTTCTGCTCCAGAAGGTCGGAATAATATCCGTCAAACGCATATATGCTGCGACCGGCCTCGTAGACAGCTCCTGTCTCCGTGTCGGTAAATGTGAAACCAAGCGCTCTCTTTACGCCGGGAAGACGATGCGAATCGTCCTGTACGGCTACCGTAAGATAAAGCGGAGCCTTGCCTATGAGTTCTGCCGCCGGCTCTATGGAAAGAATTTTTCCCGACTGCACGGAATACTTTTCAAGCATCGGAGCCGTGCATGTCCATTCGCCGCCATTTATATTCATTATTGTGCGCATACCCTCGCGGGCAGGCAGCGCCGTCCACGGATTCTCCGTGTCGCGCTCCTTGTAATAGAGCGTCAGCTCATAGTCGCCGTCGGCAAATGTCGGGTTTTCCTTGCCGGCAGCGTCGGTCCAGTCTCCGTACTCTTTACCGCTGTTCATATAAGGATAGCAACCCAACTTGTCATATTCGTAATCCTTACGGATATATTTTGTCACGCCGTTCTGCATCAGTCCAATCGTGAACGTATAGCTCTTGTCTGACTCATAGTAGTTGGTCGTGACTGTCCCGTAGCTGTTGCCCTGGTTGAAGCCTATCAGCTTTATGCCCTCCGCATACGGAGCGTCGGCTGCCGTGCGCGGACGCAGCCCCACGAGCATCTGTTGCTGACAATAATAGCCTCGTGTCTCGTCGGGAGCCTTGCAGTAGGTCACGTCGTAATAGCCGTCGGCATCGCCGCTCCATCCCCAGTTGATATGCACATTGTTCTCGGCGTCGATGCCGTCAATCACGAAGGCATGGCCCGAAGCACCGTTGTATCCGGAATAAAGTATCGGACGTCCGGCCGTAAGCTCTTCCTGTATGACAGTCATCCAAAGCTTTGTGGGCACATATTCGCGCACCCAAATCTCACAATTGTAGTCGTAATAGCGGTTGAAGCCCACGTATGGGATAGCGGCGCTCGTCGCACCCGTCCCCGACCATGTCACATCGTATTTCGCCTTGCACGACACTCCTGCCTCATACATCAGCTGCGCCACGGCGTCGGCCTGTGCGTCGGTATAGGAGCCTGCCTCATAAACATCGAGCATATTGGCCCAGTCGTAACTTATTTTTGTGAAATCAACAGAGATTTCCTTGTTGCCAACACCCTCGTTGACATATTCCAACACATCATAGCCCTTAGAGTTCGACTTGTAGTAGTTAAGAATCTGAGCCATCGCGGTGGCGGTGCAGCCCGTGAGCATAGGATTGCCGTTGTATTTCGGGCATTTGCGGTTGAACGGAGCGCCCTGTCCCCATTTTGTCTTCAGCAACGGAGCCACCGGAGCCACTGTAGGCGTAGGATAAGAGTTGCTGAAATCAGAAGAGGCTGTGGCTGCCTTGTAAGCCACCATCCATTCCTGCAACGCTTCCGGCATATTGTCGAACGACAGCCTGGCATCGGTGGAGTAGCCCATCACCCGCAAATCGTCGCCGTTGGCCGACATAAGCACGAAACCGCCTTGCGGAGCGTTATAGGCATAGAACTCTGCCTTTTTCAGCGATTTGATCTTTTTCACAGCCTTGTCGGATGTCGACATGACAGCCGCCGTCAGCGAGCCGCCATCGGCGGTCTTTCCGCCCATTTTCTGGGAGAGAAACTGTTCTGCCATAGCCGCTGCCTCTTCGGGCAGACTCGCAGCCGACGCGCCAGCCCCTATCGCAAGCGACGCCAACAAGATGTATTGAATCTTTTTCATGCAATTATTGTTTTTTACAATTATTTCGTAAAGGTAATGCAAATTTTTTCAACTTTCACAAGATATTATCGTTTTTATCTATAAAAGAACTCTTTTTTTTGCTTTTGAACTACAAACCACACGCAAAGCGGTAATCCATAGAGCCGTAGCTTGCAGCCAAGGTGCTATTTTTCAATTCGGATGTGAGTCTGCGCAAGCTGCATCTAAGGCTGCCGAAAATCCGCATAACATAGAAAAGCGACCGCTCCGCATACTGTTAGTCAGCACACGGAGCGGTCGTTATTTTTTTACGGCAACCTTCTTGTTACTGCGGAATCTTCAGCGACTGTCCAATCTGGATGTTGTTGCCCTTGATGCCGTTGGCTTTTTTAAGTTTTGAAAGTCCGACACCGTATTTTTCTGCAATCTCTCCAAGCGTCTCGCCTCTCTTCACCTTGTGGGTTTTCTGCTTTTTCTTGCTCGTCTTGTCGGTTTTATCTGTCTTTCTGTCCACTTTCTTGTCGGAGTAGACCTTCAAATTCTGACCTGCGGCAATATTGTTGCCCTTGATGTTGTTCCACTTGCGCAGATCGTCGACCGTCACGCCATATTTCGTAGCAATCTGCCCGAGTGTCTCGCCTTTCTTCACCTTGTGGGTCTGCTCTGCCGCTTCATTGTCGCGGCTGCGCGATGATGTAGAGGTTTTGCCGTCGGCTTTGAGTTTCAGTTTGTCGCCCACACGGATATTGTCCGACTTCAAGTCGTTCCATTCGCGAAGGTTGGCAACCGAGACACCATATTTATCGGCGATAGCCGACAGATTCTCACCCGACTTCACTGTGTGGACTGCAGGAGCGGCAGGCGTGTCGTTTCTCTTCTTGACAGCCTTCTTGGCATCAACCACAAGCACCTGTCCAGCCATAATGTTGTCCGACTTCAAGTCGTTCCACTCACGGATATCGGCGATTGTCACGCCATACTGTCCGGCAATCGAAGCCAACGTCTCGCCACGCTGCACCTTGTGACGCTCAGGATTGCGCGGAGCTGTTGTCGTGGTCGCTGTTTCTTTCTTTTTCTTCTCAGGAGCTGCCACTGGAGTTGTTTCAGCCACAACGGTTTCCTCTACGTCAACCGTTTCTTCCTCTTCGGTTTCGGGCTGCTCAACACGCACCTTCGTGTAGGTGTTGATTTTCAGCGTCTGTCCGCGTTTCAGCCTGCTGCTGCGCAGACCGTTCCATTTCTTTATCGACGACACCGACACGCCGTATTTGCGCGCCACCATCGAGATTGTCTCGTTGCGTCTCACCTTGTGATACTTCACCACAAGCTTCGTTGTCGTCTCGCCATCGTCGTTGCTGGCTGTCGACGGATCGACAGGCACCACCACATCACGGCGGGCATAGAGCGCAGCATTGTGGGCCACAATGCTGTCCTCGCTGACGATGTAGCTGTAGATTTGCTGCGACGGCAGTGTAAGCGCATACGGACGGATGTCGCCCGGAATCTCATCCTTGCGGTATTGGGGGTTGAGCACGCGGAGCTCCTCCATCGGGATGTTGAGCACCGCCGATATCTGCTCGAAATGCACTCGCTTGTTCACGTGGATTGTGTCGGTAAGAATAGGCCGACGTGCAAGCGATTTTCCGAGGTTGTGGTCCTTGTAATAAGTCATCACATAGTTTGCCGCGATAAACGCAGGCACATATCCGCGCGTTTCCTGCGGCAGATAGAAATATATGTCCCAGAAATCCTTCTTCTTGTCGGCAGTTCCTCCGGCGCGGCGCAAAGCCTTGTTCACATTGCCCGGACCGCAGTTGTAGGAAGCGATGGCAAGCGACCAGTCGCCATAGATGTTGTAAAGTTGCTTCAGGTATTTTGCAGCCATTTCCGATGAGCGGATAGGGTCGCGACGCTCGTCGATGATGGAGTTCACCTCCAGCCCCAAGCCCTTGGCGGTGGTCAGCATAAACTGCCACAGACCGGTGGCGCCCACGCGCGACACAGCATCTGGATTCAGCGCCGACTCAATCACCGGCAGATATTTCAGTTCCAAAGGGACACCCTCTTTCTCGAGTGCCTGCTCGAAAAACGGCATATAATAAAGGCTCAGTCCGAGCATTTCCTCCACCAGTTGGCGACGGCGCTGCGTGTACATATTGATGTAACTGCGCACCACCCCGTTGTATGGCATCTCGATTACTGTGGGCATCTTCTGTAGCCGTGCGATGAAATCCTTGTCAGACGTAGGCACATCGCTGAGGTTGGCACCCGAACGGTCAACCACTGCGTAGTTCTGAAGATACCAGTTTTTCATCAGTTCCTGAGTGTCGGTCTCAAAACTTTGTGGATAGACGATAGTGCTGTCCTGAATGTTCTCCTTCAGCGAAAGCACGGTAGGCCGGGCGAACGACGTCAACGCCGCGCCGGCAATCAGGCACAATGCCAATATTTGTTTCTTCATCTGTTTCCTTTCCGTTTTAGCGGTTCAACTTTTAAAAAGTGAAAGCACAGCCCACTCCAAAAGAAGGTTTCGTGTCGTTCTGCTCAATCGACGGGTAAATGCTCATCGAGAGGTCAGGCGAAATGTCGAAATGCGACAGCGAAGCGTCGACGTAGGCATCAATAATGCAGACGGCATAAAGTCCGACCATACCGATGATACACAAGTCGCGGTTACGGCGATAGAAGTCTTTTTTCGACTTCAGAGCCTTCGTAAGCCACGTTTTGTCGATGTCCTCCTCCTTTGTGGTGGATGGATAGAAATCCATATAACTTTTTGTGTTCGGATCGCTGTCCATGATGTCTCTATAAGCTTTCGTATAGTCAGAGAGCATCCTGTTGTTCCAAGATGTGGCGTATGCCAGACCGACGTATCCACCCACAACTATCGGCACTTTCCAATAGCGGCGGTTGTAAATCTGCCCCAGACCCGGGCAAAGGACAGAAAGCCACAGCGCGCGGTTGGGGTCGGGATTGAATATGCGCTTCACGCCTATCGGCGATGGCACGGAGTCGGCGGCTGCCACAAGAGTGGAGTCAGCAGCCATGTCAGTGCGGACAAGAGGCTCGGCTATCGACATCGAGTCGACAGCAACCACAGCGTCGGGAGTATCCGTCCCATCAACGGACGCCATCCCTTGACCATCCGGCTGACTTTCATCAGCAAAGATAGGAAATGAGAATGAGAAAGCCAAGCATAGCGCCAATGCTATACTTTTTTTTAATATTTCGTTGCCTGTGAACGCGGCTTTTGACAAAAATTTCAATTTTGTTACTAAATTTTCTAATCCAAGTTACCTTTTACGCGGTCAAAGATAGTAATTAATCTGGCAAGTTCTTCCTCATTCTTGAAAGGAAATGCTATTTTTCCCTTGCCTTGCTTGTCGCAGGAGAACTGCACTTTGGTCTGGAACGCCGACGACAGGTGTTTCTTCAGGCTTTCAAACTCCTTTGAGATGCTTGCCGAAGCCGCCTTCTTCGGCGCTTCTGTCGCCGAGGTCTCGTTGTATTCCTTTGCAAGCTCCTCAACCTGGCGCACCGACAATCCTGTCTTCAGGATTTCGTTGTAAAGGCGCAGTTGCAGTTTCGGGTTCTCCACTGCCAGAAGCGCACGTGCATGACCCATGTCAACGCGGCGGTCGCGCAGACCGAGCTGCACCTCTGCCGGCAGTTTGAGCAGACGCAGGAAGTTGGCTATCGTGGCGCGTTTCTTGCCTATACGCGTCGACAGCTGCTCCTGTGTGAGCCGATATTGGTCGATGAGTTTTTTAAACGTCAGCGCCACCTCTATGGCATTCAGATCCTCGCGCTGAATGTTTTCGATGAGCGCCATCTCTGTCAGCTCGCTGTCGTTTGCCGTACGGATATATGCCGGCACCGTTGTCAGTCCGGCTTTCTTGGCGGCGCGGTAACGGCGTTCGCCCGAAATTATCTGATATTGGTCTGCTCCGAGTTTGCGCAGCGTGAGCGGCTGTATGATTCCGAGCTCGCGTATCGAAGAGGCAAGCTCTTCAAGCGACTCCTCGTCAAACCATGCACGCGGCTGTTCGGGGTTTGGAGAAATCTGCGACAGTTCAATCTCATTGATAGCCGACGAACCGCTGGTCTGGATGTTGTCCATCGAAATCAGCGAGTCGAGTCCACGGCCGAGTCCCATAAGTTTCTTTGACATAGCGGTTACTGTTTGTTGCGTTTGAGTAATTCTTTGGCGAGCTGCATGTGGCTTGTGGCGCCACGGCTTGTCGAATCATAAAGGATGGCTGGAAGCCCGTGGCTCGGAGCCTCCGACAGACGGGTGTTGCGTGGAATCACAGTGTCAAACACCATATCGCCGAAATGCCCTTTCAGCTCGTCGAAAATCTGGTTTGCGAGACGCAGACGCGCGTCGTACATCGTCAGAAGGAAGCCCTCGATTTCCAATTGCGGATTGAGCTTCGATTTGATGATGCGTATCGTATTGAGCAGTTTGCTGATGCCTTCCAATGCGAAATATTCCGCCTGCACGGGGATTATCACCGAGTCTGACGCCGTGAGCGCGTTGACCGTAATGAGTCCGAGCGACGGAGAACAGTCGATGATCAGGTAGTCGTAGTTGTCTCTGACTTCCTCAAGCAATCCTTTGAGCACCCGCTCGCGGTTCTGCTTGTTGATGAGTTCAAGCTCCGCGCCCACAAGGTCGATGCGCGAGCCCACAAGGTCGAGTTTGTCCACACACGTGCTGCATTCGGCGCCGCGCAGAGGATAGCCATCGACAAGACACTCATAAATCGATGAAGACATTTGTTTCGGATCTACGCCCAGTCCCGACGTGGCATTGGCCTGCGGGTCGGCATCGATGATGAGCACCCGCTTGCCAAGCGTGGCGAGCGAGGCTGCAAGATTGATGGATGTGGTTGTTTTTCCGACGCCACCTTTCTGGTTGGCGATAGCAATAATTTTACCCATAGTCTATTCGTTTTACGAATGCAAAGGAATTACTTTTCATTTCAACGGCAAAACGAAAAACGGAAAAACTGCCGGAATTGTTGATAACTTGGCCTTTTTGTTAATAACTCCATTGTTCCACGCATTATCGGACAAGTTGTTAACAAGTTATGCCATGTGGAACATTTTCTAAACACCGCTAAAAAAGACAATACGTCCCGCAGGCTGCGGGACGTATTGTCTTTTTTTTCAATCTGTCAAACCGTGTGCCGACAGTCAGAAAATCCAATTATAGATGTAGCGCACGTTGACTCCGTCTTCGCCCGACGGCTCAACGCTGACAAACCGTCCTGCTCCGCCGTCCTTACCCGCCAGTTTAAAGTTGCGCGTGTCGCCACTGACACCGTCGCTGACAAAGCCAAGACCGGTGATTTTCTTGCACAACTCATCCATAAACTTGTCACGCTGGTTGGCAAACTGCGGTCCTACCGACACAACCGCTTCCGCCATCATTGGTACAGACGACTTGTTGAACTCATAGCCCACGATGTTCTCGTAGTTGTACCAATACCCATACTCAATCTCCTTGATCGGCGATGTGATGCCGTCGGTAAACGTGATTGAAGCCTCCACGCTACCAAGCATTCCAAGCTGGCGCGTCACGCAGAGCACCGATTGGTAACTGTAGTTGGACGCTTCTCCGGTGATGTCGGTCACTCCCGACGCTATCAGGTCGGCGGCAGTGACGCCTGCCTTCACTCCGAAAAAGCTGTCATTAGATTCGTTTATTTGTTTTTCAGCTAAGTTCCTACAACATCAGAATGAGCAGCTGCGCGATAATGACGCGCACAAACATACCCAAAGGATAGACGGTGGCATAGCTCACCGCCGGCGCGTCGCCCTTGATGTTGTCGGAGGCATAAGTGAGCGCCATCGGGTTGGCCATGGCGCCGCAAAGCATGCCGCACGTCTCCCCGAAGTTGAATTTGAACCACCGCATCGCCATTATGCCTACGATAATTGTCGGCACAACGGTAAGCACTACTCCGAGCGAAATCCAGGCAAGTCCCTGCGGTCCGACAAGCGTGTCGAAGAAATGTGCACCGGAGTCAAGGCCGAGACAGGCAAGATACATCGACAAGCCTATGCCGCGGAGCATCAGATTGGCAGAACGCGTGGTATAGGTGACCATATGCAGACGCGGTCCGTAGCGGCCCATCAGCAGTCCTGCCACAATCGGTCCGCCGGCAAGTCCGAGACGCACAGGCACGTCGGTCGACGGCAGACTGATTGGAATCATTCCCAATGCGAGTCCGAGGAAGATGCCCACAAAAATCACCGCAAGGTTCGGCTCATTGAGCGAGCCGGCACGGTTGCCTATAAGTTTCTCAGCATTCTCTATGTCGGAAGCGTTGCCCACCATCGTGAGCCGGTCGCCCATCTGCAACACGAGGTCGGGGGTGGCAAGAAGCATCACGCCGCTGCGCAGCACACGCGACACCGTGACGCCGAACGTGTTGCGCAAACGCAACGAACCAAGACGCTTACCGTTGATTTCCGGACGCGACACGATAATGTGGCGCGACACGAACTGACGGTCAAGCTTGTTCCAATTCACGTGGTGATTCCAGTCGCGGTTCTCGCGTTCTCCGAAAAGGATTGTGAGTGCCTCCACGTCTTTCTCCGTAGTGACAACGAGTATGCGGTCGCCTTCCTCAAGGGTGACACGCGACGTGGGCATTATCAGCTCTTTGGCGCGCCACAGACGGGAAATGATGAACTGCGACGTCGACGACCGCTGCACATCACCGATTGCATAGTGGAAGATTGCCGGATTCTTGATTACGAATGTGGCGATAAACGTATGGTCGGAATGATTTGCCTCGCGCTCCTTCAAGTCGCCGGGGCGGGTGAAGAACTTGCGCAGAACGATGATGGCGAAAATCACGCCCACCACACCGAGCGGATAGGTGACGGCACAACCGAGGGCTGCCGTTTCTGCCGGAAGCCCAAGCTGCACAAGCGTCTGCTGGGCAGCGGCAAGCGCGGGGGTATTGGTCGTGGCTCCGCACAGCACGCCTGTCATGTCGCCGATGCCGTATCCAAGTCCGAGGCTCATCGCCACGGCGGTGAGCGTGCCGAGCAGAATCAGCACCAGTCCGGCGAGGTTCATCTTCAGTCCGCCTTGCTGGAACGCGCTGAAGAAACCCGGTCCCACTTGCAGACCGAGGGCGTAGACAAACAACACCAATCCGAAACTTTCTGCATAGTTGAGCATCTGATGGTCGATCGACAAGCCGAGATAACCGGCGAAAATGCCCATAAAAAACACGAATGTGACACCGAGCGAAATACCAGCCACACGAATGCGGCCGAGCGCCAGTCCTGAGAATATGATAAGAGCCATCACGACAACAGCCTGTATTGCCGAATGCTCAAAAAGCACACTGTTTATCCATTCCATGCCACAAAGGTACGACAATTCATCCAATTTGTAATAATTATTTAGACTTGGAGAGCCGCAGACTCCTTAATTATTGTGTGGCGGGCGAACGTTTTGGCGAAAGATTCATCGTTCGGGAAGGCTGCGACCGCGCCAATGAATGCCAGGCATATATAAAAAAAATAATCCGACTAATCTCTCGATCCGTCGGATTCCTTAACCTATGATTCACTTATTTGTTGTTGTTGCTTTTTCTTATAACAATAACGCAAAGATTTAGTTCATATTGTATGCTGATAAAAATTTTTTTTATCGGATAGGATGATATTCTACAAACGCCTCCATTGCCTCATAGGATGCAAGGCCAAGACTGCTGTAAAGTTGAGCAGTGGCACGGTTGCGGTCTTCAGCACGCTGCCAGAACAAGCGGTCGTCGTCGCCAAGGAACGGAGCGTTCTCCATCTGCGACTGGTGCTTGAGGATGGTGTTGCGTTTGAAGCGGAGCTGCTCTGGGCTCATAGGAACTGCCATCTCGATGTGGTCGATTTCCCATTCTGCCCATGCGCCGCGATACATCCAGATGCGGCATTCTTTCATCCATTCTGCGCCATCGTCAAGAAGTTCGTCAATAGCGGCGAGAACAGCGTCGGTGCAGACACGGTGAGTGCCATGAGGGTCGGCAAGGTCGCCAGCCACGAAAATCTGATGAGGCTTGACTGAAGAAATCAAATCTTTCACGATTTTCACGTCGCGCTCAGAGAGGTCGCCCTTCTTGATTGTACCCGTTTCGTAGAACGGCAGGTCAAGGTGGTGTACGTTCTCTGGCTTAACACCCATCCAGTTGCAGGCTGTTTTTGCCTCAGCACGGCGGATGCGGCCCTTGAGCATACGGAGATCAAGAGAGTCAACGTCGCCAGGATGTTTTGCGGCGAGGAACTTCTTGATTTCCTCTGATTTCTGATTATAAAGTTCGGTGTCGAGACCGAATTCTTTCTTGATTTGATCCATAACGAGGATGTAGCGGAACATATCCTCATCTCCCACTGCGATGTTGCCCGAAGTTTCGTAAGCCACATGCACATCGTGCTTCTGGTCAACGAGACGCTTCAGCGTGCCGCCCATAGAGATTACGTCGTCGTCTGGGTGCGGACTGAACACAATCACACGCTTTGGATATGGTTTGGCGCGCTCCGGACGGTCGGTGTCGTCTGCATCGGGCTTGCCGCCTGGCCATCCTGTGATGGTGTGCTGAATGTCGTTAAACACCTTGATGTTCACGTTGTATGCCGAGCCAAACTGTGCTGCCAGTTCGTTCAAGCCATACTCGTTATAGTCGTTGCTTGTAAGTTTCAAAATTGGTTTGCCTGTCTTCTCGCAAAGCCATGCGATGGCGCGGCGGATCATCTTGTTGTTCCATTCGCACGAAGTAACAAGCCATGGGTGGCAGATGCGGGTGAGACGCTCTGCTGCCGATAAGTCGACAACAACTTTGGCGTTGCGGTGCATCTGAAGGAATGACGCTGGCACTGTCTCGGATGCTTTGTCTTCAACGGCTGCTTTCACAATCTTGGCCTGGTTTTCGCCCCATGCCATTGCAAGCACTTTCTTTGCTGCAAGGATGTTGCCGATGCCGAGTGTGATTGCTGTGGCAGGAGCCACATCAAGGTCGTATGCGCTCGACACGCTGCGGCGTGTAACGCTGTCGATGAGGGTCATGCGGCATGCTGATGAGAATTGCGAACCTGGAGCGTTGAATGCCAAGTTGCCTGCAGCACCGATTTCGCAAAGCACGAGGTCAAGACCTCCGCATGCGTCGATTTCTGCCTCATAAGCGCGGCAGCCTTCGTAAAGGTCGGCCTTTTCCACTTCCTGGTTGAATGAGTGCACATTCTCTGGCTTGATGTTGACCTTGCTGAGGAGCAAGTTGTTCAAGCGGTCGAGCGTTGAAGGTGCGCCAGCTTCTGTTGGATAGAACTCAAACAGGTTGAAAACCACGACGTCCGCGAAATCAACCTTCTTGTTCTCGTAACGGTTGATGAGCTCCGCATATACCGGAAGCACGCTGTTACCTGTGCCTAACGCAATAACACATTTGCCCTTTTTCTCGACATTCTTCTTGATTGTCGCAACAACTTCGTCAGCGAGCAGTTTAACGCCGTCGTCGGTTGTCTCTGATATATGGGTAAACACTTTCTCTTCCCGGCACAAAGATGCATATTCAATCTTGTTTTCCGGTGCATAGTATCTCTTTGGAACGAGATCCAGTTTGATTTGTGAACTTAAATTAGTTTTCATTTTTTAAGACCTGTTTTCGGTTGATGCAAAGGTATATGTTCTATCAAAAACAACAAACGTTTTTTATAATGATTAACGTTTAATATCTTATTTTTTGGTTTATGCTGGTTATTTTACCGTACAAAAGTAGTAACATTCTGCGTAATCTCAAAAATAATGCCTACTTTTGTGCAAAAATTCTAACATAAATTTTAAAGATATGCGTCTAATTATCGAACCTGATTATGCAAAGGTATCTGAATGGGCTGCCAACTATGTTGCTTCACGCATCAACGAGGCCAACCCTACTGCCGAGAAACCTTTTGTTTTGGGATGCCCTACAGGCAGCTCTCCACTCGGAATGTACAAACACTTGATTGAGCTCAACAAGGCTGGAAAAGTGTCGTTTGAGCATGTTGTAACTTTCAACATGGACGAGTACTGCGGTCTGCCGGAAGAACACCCGGAAAGCTACCATTCTTTCATGTGGAACAACTTCTTCAGCCACATCAACATCAAGAAAGAGAACGTAAACATCCTCAACGGCAATGCCGAAGACCTCGACGCTGAATGCCGTCGCTACGAGGAGAAGATTGCCAGCTACGGCGGCATCGACCTGTTCCTCGGCGGCGTTGGTCCTGACGGACACATCGCATTCAACGAACCGGGATCATCCCTCTCTTCTCGCACTCGCCAGAAAACGTTGACTCTCGACACGAAGATTGCAAACTCCCGCTTCTTCGACGGCGACATCAACAAGGTGCCTTCAACTGCTTTGACTGTAGGTGTCGGCACTGTCACTTCTGCCAAGAGCGTGCTCCTCATCGTTAACGGATACAACAAGGCCCGCGCATTGCAGCAGGGCGTTGAAGGTGCGGTTTCACAAATGTGGACAATCACTGCTCTCCAGCTCCACCAGAAGGCTATCATCGTTGCCGACGAGTCTGCAACAATGGAATTGAAGGTGGGCACATACCGCTACTTCAAGGATATCGAAGGCAAGAACCTCGATCCTGCATCTTTGTTGAAATAACAAACCACAGCATCACCCCCAAAGCGGACACCATCTCGGCGTCCGCTTTTTTTATCCCCGAACTTTCCATTTCGTGCAGTTTAAAGGGGTAAAAAACTTTCCATTTTATGCAGTTTATTATGGCAAATGCTTGATTTTTAATAACTTAGTAAATCACGCCTTTCCCATCTAAAAAGCCTATACATTTGAGGCTTTTTTCTCCATCACGCAATGCGGCGGAAGCACAGGCTTTTGCATTTTCCATTCCGCAAAAAAAACGGCAGCTTTCTATTGCTATTTTGAATGCCAATCATTAAATTTGTAGTCTACTAACGTAAGAACCATAGCCATGGAAGAATTTACATTTCTATCAAATTGGTTGTTGTGGCTAATTGCCGCAGCCATTCTTGTGATTGTCGAACTACTTACAAACACTTTCGCTGCATTCTGCCTTGTGGGCGGATGCGCACTGGCTCTCGCCACGTCGCTTATCGGTTTCGGCATCGAGGCGCAACTGACTGCCGCAGCCATAGGCTCCGTGCTGTCGTTCATCGCCTTCAAGCCGTTGATAAAACGCCAGGCGGAGGCGCGCAGGCACCGCGACTGTCTCAGCAACATGGATGCCTTGATAGGCAGGACAACGACGGTGACCGAAGCAATCGGCGGCAATACCCCCGGACGTGTGCGCATCGACGGCGACAACTGGCAGGCTGTCAGCGCCGACGCGTCGCCAATCGACGTCGGGACAAAGGTGCGTGTGATTGGCTACGACAGCATCATTCTCACAGTGGAGCGCGAAGAGGAATAACTTCTTAATCTTTATTTATATGGAATCATTGATTTTTCTCGGACTCGCCATTTTAATTGTGGTGATTCTCGTAATGGCAGGCGTAAAAGTCGTGCCTCAATCGGAAACGCGCGTAATCGAACGCCTCGGACGCTTCCACAGCGTGTTGCCTCCAGGACTCAACATCATCTGGCCGTTCATCGACAAGCCCAAGACAATCTACACCCGGCGTGTGGAGACGGGACTCGGCGGACGCACCATAGTGCGCATGACTGCCACTTCTTCTATCGACTTGCGCGAACAGGTCTACGACTTTCCTTCGCAACAGGTGATCACGAAGGACAACGTAACAACCGAAATCAACGCGCTGCTATATTTTCAGGTTGTCGACCCTAAAAAATCAGTATACGAAATCGACAATCTGCCGAACGCTATTGAAAAACTGACGCAGACGTCGCTCCGAAACGTAATCGGCGAACTCGAGCTCGACGAGACCCTGACTTCGCGCGACACCATAAACTCACGCCTTCAGGCAATCCTCGACGAGGCTACAAACAAATGGGGCGTGAAGGTGAACCGCGTTGAGCTGCAGGACATCACTCCTCCGGGAAGCGTGCGGGAGGCGATGGAGAAGCAGATGCAGGCTGAACGCAACAGACGTGCGGAAATTCTTAAAGCCGAGGGCGAGAAGAAGTCGCTCATCCTCCGTTCCGAAGGTGAGCGCGAGTCGCGCATCAACCAGGCGGAGGCGGCAAAGCAGTCGGAAATCCTTAAAGCTGAGGGCGAATCGCGCGCCAAGATACTGCAGGCTGAAGGCGAGGCGGAGGCTATACGCCGCATAGCCGACGCCATCAAGGAAACGAAGACCGACCCTGCGACATACATGCTCGCCGTGAAGTATATCGAGACGCTCGAGAAGATGGTCAACGGCAAGGACGGAAAGACGGTCTACATTCCTTACGAGGCTTCGGGCATCCTGTCGTCTATCGGCTCGATAAAAGATATGTTCCAGAAATAGTGTCCCAACACGACAATCCAATAGGTTTCCTGCCGCAGGTCGTTGCGGCGGGAAACTTTTTTATCTGCACAGCATCAGCTCAGATGCATATTTTTTTGTAATTTTGTATAAAAACAGACATATAAAATGGAAGATACCAAAACCGCTAAAGAAGAATTTCTGGAATTGCTGCGCTCCACCGGCCGCGAAGGCGTGGAAGGCGTGATTGAAGACCTGGAGGAGCAAGGCTTCTTCACCGCACCGGCATCGGCTGGTCACCACTTGAACACTGAGGGTGGGCTTGTGGAGCATTCGCTCAACACCGCCAAGGCGGCGCTTGCCGTATGGGAAGGGATGAAGCAAATAGACGCCACGCTGGAAACCGAGGTGACGCGCGACAGCGTAATCATAGCATCTTTGCTCCACGACGTGTGCAAAAGCGACATTTACTTCCGTAGCATCAAGAAGCGCAAAAACCGCCTCGGACAGTGGGAAGACTGCGAAGGCTACAAGGTGAGCTACAAGAACTTTCCTATGGGACACGGCGAGAAATCGGTGATTCTCGTTCTGCTCAGCGGGCTGGAACTTACCGATGCCGAGATGCTCGCCATGCGTTGGCACATGGGCGCATGGGGCGTCAACATGACAAGTTTTGAGGATATGCGCAACTACGACGCCGCAAAGACGCTGTATCCTTTGGTGTCAATCGTGCAAGCCGGCGACAGCCTTGCCGCCTCGATTCTGGAGCGCAAAGGTGCCGACCTCGACGAACTGTAGGGCATCAAGGGATTTCCTCGCGTCTATTTCTTGCGGAAACAACGGTCGATGATCAGAGCGAGTGCTCCGTCGCCGGTCACGTTGCATGCCGTGCCGAAACTGTCCATAGCGATATACAAGGCAATCATCAGCGCCTGGGCGTTTTGGTCGAAACCGAGCATCGACGACAGAATGCCCAGCGCCGCCATTATCGCTCCGCCGGGCACTCCCGGAGCGGCCACCATCGTCACGCCAAGCATAAAGATGAAACCTGCAAACATCTGAAAATCGTACGGAATGCCTTGCATTATCATCAACGCCAGCGCGCACGCAACGATTTTCAGCGTGCTGCCCGACAAATGTATCGTGGCGCACAACGGCACCACAAATCCTGCCACTCCCTCATCCACGCCGTTGGCAATAGTCTGGCGCAGCGTCACAGGGATGGTCGCTGCCGACGACGATGTGCCGAGCGCCGTGAAGTATGCCGGCAGCATATTGCGCAGCAGGCGGAAAGGATTCTTCTTCGCCACAAGTCCGGCGACGCTGAATTGAAAGATGAGAAGGAAAATGTGAAGTATGAAAATCACAACTATCACCTTCATAAACGCCGACAACACATGCACCACCTGGCCGGAATGCGTCATATTCATAAAAATGCCGAAAATATACAACGGCAACAGCGGCAAGATTACAGCCTGTATGGTTTTAACGATTATATCCTTCAAGTCGACAAACGCGTCGCGCAGCGCTGTGGATTTCAGATGTGCGAGTCCAAGTCCCACGGTGAAGGCCATCACAAGCGCAGTCATAATGTTCAACGGCTCGGGGATGGCGACCGTGAAAAACGGCTCTATGCCATGCGCCTCGCTTATCTGTTCTATCGAGATGTTTTTGGTGATCAGATGCGGAAACACCACATCACCCACCCCGAACGACAGGAATCCAGACAGCACCGTGGCGACATACGCCAGCAGCGTTGTTGCCACAAGCATCTTGCCCGCGCCCTTGCCGATGTCAGCGATGGCTGGTGTGACAAGACCTACGATAATCAGAGGTATAATAAATCCGAGAAACTGGCTGAACAGCCCGTTGAACGTGACAAACAAACGCACCACCACTTCCGGCATCACAAATCCTGTGCCGATACCAAGCAAAATCGCTATGATAATTCGGGGCAACAGCCCAATTCTAAATTTCTTCATCACACAATTTTTCTGCAAAGATAGTGCAAGGTGAGCGAAAAACATTCAAGCTTGCTTGACAATGTTTTGCCGAACCGAAGCCTATTTTATTCAAAGATAGTGCAAGGTGAGTGAAAAACATTCAAGCTTGCTTGACAATGTTTTGCCGAACCGCAGCCTATCTTATCAAAAGACAGTGCAAAATCTGACCGCGTGAGCGGTCACGCCTGATGTTAACCCTCGACAACGTCGAGGGACAGCCGATGGCGCAGCATGCGTCGCGTGAGCGCCGCCGCTGATGTCGTATCGTAACAGCCATCATTCAACAATCCGGTCTCCTTGATGCAGAATTGACACATTTTGCAACTTGCCGTCACGCACCACCCATTTTTGCTTGTACGCATTGGAGAATTTGCCAATGCCTGCTGTGCCAAAAAAGAATTTCAGCCAACGGGCCTCGGCAAGATAGTGCTTGCCGTCGTATTCAACCACGGCTTTTATCTGCCTCACATCAAGCGTGTCACCGGCTTGCTTGAGATGCGAGGCTTCCTGTCCGTCGGTTCCGGCAACTTTGCGTCCCACCACATTCACGAGCGTGCCGTTGCGCAGATAGAGCACGGTGCGGGTGCCGTCAAATTCCGTTGGCTTGTCTGTTGCGACAGCTTTTATTTCAGAGCTCACAAGGCAGTCCACCTCATAGCGTTGAGCCTGTGTCAACGTTACTGTGCATAAGCAAAAAAGTAGTGTCAGGTATCTAAAAAATCCCATATATCGTTAATTGTTTTAGGTTTACAAATTTCGTGCAAATAGTCTGTTTTTAAGAGGTTTTTACAAAAATAACGAATGATGGGTTATTTATAAAGGAAAAAAGGGAATCCCTGATGAATATTATTTCAACCTTGTTTGTTTTGCTCTTGCATAAAACCGGCGACGCCTCGGAAAAATTGAAGTAAACTTCATTTTCCTCTCGGCTTGCACTATCTTTTCATAAAATAGGCGGCGCCTCGGGAAAGAAATTCGAGCAAGCTCTTTTCTTTCCTCTCGGCTTGCACTATCTTTGCAAAAAACAAACAACATCTACGGCAATGGAGACAATGAAACGTACTGCTGAACTTGACCGCCTGTCGTTCACGATATTGGCTATCGAGGCTTCCGCTAAAAAATTAGGTATAACACCTGCCGAAATGAGACGGAGGCTTGAACGGGCTGGTCTTATAAAAAATCTCATCGTGGACTGCTACGACACGCTGCACACGGAGAGCCGCGAGGCGGTTGCCAACGATGTTGTCGAGGCTTTGGAAAATTGGGAAAGGAGGCGGAATGGATAAATCAATTCTCTACCACGGATCGACTGTCGTGGTCGAAAAGCCGATTGTCAGCATTGGCAGAAAGGACTTGGATTTTGGTCCGGGATTCTATCTTACTAATCTATACGACCAAGCATCCAGATGGGCTAAGCGTATCCAGATGATTCGCAACGCAGACCATGCCGTCATAAACACTTATAAATACGTCGAGCCTGTAAATTGCAATGTCCTGAAATTCGATGCTTACAACCGCGAATGGCTTGAGTTTATTGTCGAAAGCCGTCAAGGCAAACAACCGTGGGCTGGCTACGACATCGTGGAGGGTGGCGTCGCCGACGACCGTGTGATTGACGCTATCGAAGCGTTTATCAATGGTTATGCTACTGTGGAAACGACTTTGAGCCTTTTGATTTACCACAAACCTAACTTCCAAATATGCATCTTGAACCAAGACATTGCCGACAAGCATCTGATATTTAAATCTCATAAAATCATTTAGCTTATGAAGGACTTTCTTTTGTGGAACAAAATAGCAAGAATCGTCAAGCAGCTTGCCGACACGCTCAACATCTCAAACGAACGTGCACTGGAGTTGTTTTACGATTCCGAAACCAGCCGTATGCTCCATGATGAGAAATACGGGCTTCACCTGATGAGCGACACATATATCATCAACGACTTGATTGCTGAACTGCGCAACAAACAATAACGACTGCTTTTTCTGAAGCGCACTGCGCTGAATGCCGGAGAAAACATAACATAGCCTGCGCCTCGGATGTGCAAAATCAAACAAGTTTGTTTTGCTCTTCTCTCGGCTTGCACTATCTTTTCATAAGATAGGCTACGCCTCGGACGAGCAAATTCAAACAAGTTTGTTTTGCTCTTCTCTCGGCTTGCACTATCTTTTCATAAGATAGGCTACGCCTCGGACGAGCAAATTCAAACAAGTTTGTTTTGCTCTTCTCTCGGCTTGCACTATCTTTGTACTCAAATGATAGACAATACAACTTTTGACAATAAGAAGGTGGCATTCCATACGTTGGGATGCAAACTTAACTTTGCCGAGACTTCTACCATCGGCAAGCTTCTCGCCGACCGTGGTGCACAACCTGTGCAGGCGGGCGAGACGCCCGATATTTGCGTGGTCAACACTTGCTCGGTGACGGAATTGGCCAACAAGAAATGCCGACAGGAAATCCGAAAACTGTCGCGCCGATACCCGGATGCCGTGATGGTGGTGACGGGATGCTATGCCCAGCTGAACAGCGAGGAGGTGGCCGACATCGAAGGCGTTGACATCGTGGTGGGAAACGACCAAAAGGCAGAAATTGCCGACTTTGTCGACCGCTGGTATGCCGACCATGAGCCGACGGTGAAAGTGACTGCGCTGAAAGACATCAGGCAGTTTATCCCTTCGTGCTCGCGAGGCGACCGCACCAGATTTTTCTTGAAGGTGCAGGACGGTTGCAACTATTATTGCAGCTATTGCACTATCCCCCGTGCCCGCGGACGCAGCCGCAGCGGACGGATTGCCGACCTTGCCGAACAGGCTCGTCGGGCTGCCGCCGACGGTGGCAAGGAGATTGTAATCACGGGGGTCAACATCGGCGACTTCGGATATGACACGGGCGAACGTTTCATCGACCTGCTGCGCTGCCTCGACTCTGTGGATGGCATCGAGCGCTATCGCATATCTTCGATTGAGCCCGATTTGCTGACCGACGACGTCATTGAATTTTGCGCCGGTTCAAAGCATTTCATGCCGCATTTCCACATCCCTTTGCAGTCGGGAAGCGACGAGATGCTGAAACTGATGCGCCGCCACTACGACCGTCAGCTGTTTGCCGACAAGGTGGCTGCCATAAAACGCCTTATCCCTGACGCTTTCATCGGAGTGGATCTTATTACGGGTATGCGCGGCGAAACTCCTGAGATTTTTGAAGATTCGCGCTCGTTTGTCGACAGCCTCGACATCACTCGACTGCACGTGTTCTCCTACTCCGAACGTCCCGACACGATGGCGCTGAAAATCCCATACGTCGTGGACCAGCACACCAAGCATTTGCGCACTCGGCGCATGATGGCGCTGTCTGACCGCAAACTGGCGGCATTCACAAAAAAAATATCTCGGCACGGTGCGTCCGGTGCTGTTTGAACACGCTGTCGACGACGACGGACTGATGAAAGGTTTCACCGACAACTACCTGCGTGGCGGTGCCTGCCGACACGCGGCTGAGCAACACTATCGTAAACGTGCGCCTTGTGGAGCCTCTCGGACATGACGACCTTATAAAAGCTGAAATCGTATGAGCACGACTCTGCAACGCATAGCATACTCTCCTCTTTGGCTGCTGCTGCACGCTGTGGCTCTGTTGCCGTTCGGCGCGCTCTATGCGCTGTCCGACGCGCTGGCATGGGTGGCTGCGTCTGTGGTGCGCTACCGCCGGCGGCTGGTCGAAGCCAATATTGCCGCGGCATTCCCCGACAAGACGGAGGCGGAACGTCGCGACATCGTGAAGCGCTTCTACCGCAACTTCACCGACGTGTTTGTCGAAACGATAAAGCTGCTCCACATCAGCGACGACGAGATGCGACGACGCATGGTGTTTGAAGGTGTTGAACACGTGGAACGCATCGCCAAAGACGGTCGTTCCATCGGCTTGTACTGCTCACATTTCGGCAACTGGGAATGGATCACGTCGATAACGCTGTGGGTATACCGCGTCGACAATGTTGAGTATTCACAGGTCTACCGCCCGTTGCGCAACAAGTGGTTCGACCGGTTTTGGTTCAATCTGCGCAAGCGTTTCCACTCCACTTCTATCCCCAAAAACGGTGTGCTGCGCGCTTTGCTGCAGGCTCGCCACAACGGCGGAGTATTTGTCACCGGATTCATCTCCGACCAGAAGCCAAGCCATAACGACGGGCACCACAGCATACGTTTCCTCAACCAGAACACTCCGTTTATCTCCGGCACGGAGATGCTGCTGCGCAAACTGAAGGCGGCGGCTATGTATGCCGACGTTGAGCGCACCAGCCGCGGACACTACCGCGCAAGGATTGTGCCTATCGCCGACAATGTGGCGGAGACCGACGAGAATTTCGTGACCGACCGCTACGCCCTTCTGCTCGAACAAACAATACTGCGCCAACCGGATGCATGGCTGTGGTCGCACAACCGCTGGCGCCGCAAACTGAATAAAAAATGAAACCCGTAGGAATAATCATACTCAATTGGAACGGTGCGGCGCTGCTGCGCCGTTACCTGCCGTCGGTGGTGGCTGCCAACAGCAACGACATTGCCGACGTAGTGGTGGTCGACAACGGCAGCACCGACGAGTCGCTAAGCGTGTTGAAGCAGGAATTTCCCGACGTGCGCACTCTTTGCTTCGACAAAAACTACGGATATGCCGAAGGCTACAACCGTGCAATCCGCGAATTGGGCTACCGCTACAGCGTGCTGCTCAACAGCGATGTTGCCGCGACACCGGAATGGATACGTCCGCTATACGAATATATGGAGGCACACCCGGAAGTGGCTGCGTGCCAGCCTAAGATTCTGAGCGACGCCGACCACACGAAATTTGAATATGCTGGTGCGTCGGGGGGTTTCATCGACAAGCATGGATATCCTTTCTGCCGCGGACGAATATTCGACACCGTGGAGACCGACAACGGACAATACAACGACATCACCGACATTTTTTGGGCTACTGGTGCCGCGCTGACGGTGCGCACGGAGGAATATCTCGCCGCTGGTGGTCTCGACAAGGATTTCTTCGCCCACATGGAGGAAATCGACCTGTGCTGGCGTCTGCACCAGCGCGGACAGGCGATACGGGTCATTCCGCAGAGCGTGGTGTTCCATCTTGGCGGCGGCAGCCTGCCGGCGTCAAACCCGAAGAAAACCTACCTCAACTTCCGCAACAATCTGTTTCTGCTCTACAAGAATCTTCCGCCGCGCGAAGGCCGACGGATGCTCTTGATTAGACGGCTGTATGACACACTAGCGTTCTTCGTCTTTTTGGCGAAGATGGATTTTGCAAACGCCCGTGCCATCCTGCGCGCGCACAACGACTACCGCCACCAGAAAAGCCGATACGACAACGTGAGGCCGCAGCGCAGCATAATGGGCGACTTCCCTTGCTGCCACCGCAACATCATCCTCGACTACAACCTGCGCCGCAAGCACCGCTTCAGCGACTTGGTTTGACATTGTTGAACAAACAAATAAATGCGCGTCAAGCTCCGGGATGTGCCGGCGCTTGACGCGCATCTCTTCTATCGGTTGTACTTATCAGGCTATCTTATAATCACCTTCTTTCGGTTCACGATATACACGCCCGGCTCGAGCGGCTCCGTGCAACGGCGGCCGTTGAGGTCGTAGATCACGCGTTCTCCCGGTGTCTCAGAATCCTCAAAGATGCTTTCAACACCTGTCACAACCGTGGTCGGAGTCACCTTCATTCCGTAAATCTTGAGGCAGTCTGCGGCTGCCGACACCTCACGCGTCTTTTTCTTTCCCGCAGCCGTATCCACAGCGTAGATATACAGATATTCCGGTGTGTTGTTATCGTAGTTTACCACAACGGTGTTTTCCGAGCTTTGCGTATAATACGCAGGCTCGTCATTGCCCTTTCTCACGGCAAGAACCATAGTGCCTACCGTCTCGCAGGTAATCTCAACGGTTCCTGTTCCGCCGACAACCACAATCATTCCATTGAACCATTCGAAATTGTCGCCTTCCGACGGTGTCGCCGGAGAGTCATTGCCGACAAACGCGTCTTCCGACATCGGTGTGTTGACCACAACGCATTTTCCTGCAGTGTCGTAGCCGTTGCCGCTGTCAGACGGGAGGTTGTAGTACACGTTGTTGACCACAACGTTTTCCACCGTCAAGGCATTGCCGTCGCTGTCGGTGAGGTCGTTGCCGAAGTCGGTTGTCTGCTCTTTCTCAATCTGCGGCACATTGGGTGCGTATACATACTCGACCACTGCCGTTTCACTCTGTTCCTTGCCGTCGACAACGTAAGCGTATACCGTCGACGTTTCTTCAATAAGGATGCCCTTGCCGTAATACGGCTGCTCCTTTATGAGGCTTGGGTCGCTTATGCCCGCCGGAACGACTTTATAAATCACCGTGCCACGTTCGTTCTTCTTTCCGTCTACGTTGGGGTTGTAGATGTAAAGCTCAAACGGCTCGGCAAATGTTGTGGCGCGATGCGAGAACATCGGGCTTTGGAGTCCATTGTCGACATAACGGATAACCACATGGGTGGCAACCGTCTTGGTGCCGGGGTCAAACACCGTGCCGCCAGAACCCGTATAACTGAAATATCCATTTTCCGGCTCTACAATCTCCAAGCCGTCTTCAAGCATCAGGTCCGACACATTTTCCATAGCGGCATTGCTGCCGTTGAGGTTAAGCACGGTATTCTTGCCGCGCACGGTCAGATAGCCATCGTCGTGGCCCGACTTCATGACTATGCCATCACGCGCACCATTGACAACAACCGTACAGTTTTCGATTGTCACATCGGCAAGATATGCATAGATGCCCATACCTTTGTCGGAGATGTTGAAAGTCAGCACTTCCGAGCCGGTCGTGCCACGGACAATCAGGTTGCCGCCCTTGCCACCGATGCCCGGACCTTGTGTGCCCATCGTGATGCCGTAGGCCTCGGCTGCGATAGTAGAGTTGCCCACCAGCTCAACAATCAGCGTTCCGTCCATAGCATTAACGCCCGTGTTGTAGCCGTTGTCGGCGGCGTTGATGTCAGCATAGCTCAACGTCAGCACGCCGGCATCCTTCGTCTCCCTGTACGTGACGCTCTTGCCGAACTTTGCAGCAAACGCCTTGTCTTTGACGTTCATGCCGCAGAATGTCACAAAGCTGCAAGGGCTGTTGGTTTTCTTCTCGACGTAATAATGCTGATGCGCCTCGGGCGAGCATTTGTCGCCGTTCTCGGCGATTGCATAGATGTCGATGTTGCCTATTTCCGAAATAGTGATCGGTCCGGTATATTCCGAAATTTCCTTAAACATTTTCCAATCTTTCATGATGTAGTATCTCACCACGGCTCCCTCGTTGCTGTTGTTGATGGTCACCGTAAATTCGCCCTCCTGCATCTCTTCCGTCGGGGTGATTTCCAGGGCGGCAAGCGTTTGCTCGCCGACGCCCACAACCACAGTGCCTTTCGTGAAGAAATCGCGCCAATAGTCTGCTTCGTAGTATGCGTCCTTGCTGCCGAACGGAATCCTCAGCTTGCTGTATGTCGTGTTTGCAAACTGCTCGGAGAGCGGTATAGGAGTAGGATTATGGCAGATTATTTCCAAAATCTTATTTCCTGAATAAGAGCTGCAGTAGAAAGCGTTCCCGCTGATGCTTTCCACCGACTGCGGAATCACCAGTTTTATAAGGTCGTTGCAATACTGGAACGCGTTTCTGCCCACCGTCTTCAGCCCGTCGGGAAGAATCACTTCCGAAATTCCGGTACTCCAGAATGCATCTTCCCCGATTTCGGTGAGCGACGACGGCATATTGACCTTCTTTATATCTGTAAGATAGTAGAACGCTTCTTTGCCTACTTTTCTTATCGTTTCAGGCAAAACCACCTCGCTGATATTTTTCTGCAATGTGTATCTTATATTGTTGAGCCTATAATAGAATGCATTGTCGGCAATCTCTACAACGGGCTTTCCTTTGTAGGTGTCAGGCACGACAAGCTTACCGTCGGGATATGCGTTTCTAAACAGCTCGCCATAATCGATGCCTGTTGTTGGGTCTTTGACATAATCAAAGAGATTGTAGGTTGCGGAATAGCCGCCCTCAACCTCGGTGTACTTAAACGCTTCCGGGAGTTTGTATTTTTTGAATCGCTGCCACATGTAGTTGGAATAATAGGCCTTCGCATCGGGGCAGTAGACAGTAGCGTTTTCATAGGCAAATTTGTCAAAAGGAGGATTGTTGATAACTCCTTCCGACACAATCTGTTTTGGCGGTGTTGCCGCTTCTATATGAAGCTCTTCAAGAGCCGTGCCATAGACAGACCCTGTCTCTATCTCAGTAATAGCATCGCCTATGTAGAGCCTCTTCAGGTTTGTGCAGCCATCAAACATGTAACGGTCTATTTTCTTCAATTTCTTTGGCAGACGGATTTCCTCAAGCGACGTGCAACCGCTGAACATATACCAAGCTTCATTGAGGTTTTCAATGTCGTCGTGGAAAACAAACGACGTGAGTTTTGGGCAGTCGGCAAATGCAAGGTATCCATAGACGTCCATTTTATGGGTAATCGTGACCGACTCCAGACAATGGCTATGAGCAAACGGGCGGTCCATAAGCTCCATCGACGCCGGCGTTGTAAACGTCTCTATGCCGCTATAAGAAAACGCTTCCTCCCTAATTATTTTCACATTCGACATATCGGGATAATTTTTCAATTTCTCGCAGCTGTTGAACGCATTCTTTTCGATTTCAGTGATTGGGGCATTCCACACCACCTCTTCGAGATTCTTGCACCCGAGGAACGTGCTGGCTGGGATTTTAAGATATGCAGCCGGCACCGACATACCGGTGCCGCCTTCCCACACAACGACTCTCCTCAACGATGCGCATCCTATGAACATTCCGGCGCCGAGAGTGGTCAGCGACTTTGGCAAAGCCACCTCTGTCAACGACGTACAGTTGGAAAGACATCCTTGAAGATCGGTGACCGACTCTGGAAACACGATGCTCTCCAATCCTTCACAAGACTCAAACGCACTCGATCCGATGCTTGTCAATGTTGTGGGCAATTCTATGTTTTTCAACGCGACACACCCCCGAAATGCCTCCGAGAGAATCTCTGTCAATCCTCCGCGGGCAATCTTGACATTGGTCAGATTGGAGTTGCCATAGAAGCTTCCCCTGCCTATTGTCCGCACCGATGATGGAATGTCGATGCTCGAAACCTTAGGGAAGCCAACCCTGTTCGACATCCGGTCATACACTCCGATGTGGCGCACCGGCAGATTTTCAATCTTCGATGGGATGTTGACATGCCCTGTATAATCCAGTGTGCCGTCTGTCAGTCCTATGACAATCGCACGCTTCTCCTCGCCTTCCGGTGGATTCTTAATAGCGATATACTTCAATGAATAGCCGTCGCCATTGTAGACATTGTCTTCGGCTTTCACCGGTCTGGCGACAAACAATGCCAGTAGGGTCGCGACGACCAACAGCCATCGCGCCTGTTTGTGGTTGTAATTCTTTTTCATATAGTTTTTTGTTGGTTATGTTTTAGGTTATGTTTTAGGTTCTATCCAGGATTCATTCAAGTCTATATCCCTTCAAAATGCAAATCTACACACAATCAGCAGGTTAATTGTTGTAAAATTCTTACAAATCTGCCTGCGTCATTTGTATTTTTCAAGCAGGCGCACCCAGTCCTCGCTTTCCTCTATCCGTTTTTGCTTGCGGAATGCCAACGGGCCGTACCCGCTCCATTTCTTGAATGCCTTCGAGAACGGGCTTGTCTCGTCGAAGCCGCACTTGAATGCCACATCCTTTACCTTTGCGTCGGGATATTCCGACAGCAGCCGCTCTGCCTCGCGCATCTGTATGCTCGTGATAAACTGTTTCGGCGTATATCCGGTGCTGACATACAACCGCCGGCGGAAGGTTTGCTCCGACAGCCCAAGTCTTTCCGCTATGCCCACCACATCGTAACGATGCGACGGGATGGCATCCGCGACAATCTTGGCAACAAGGTCGACAAATTCCCTGCGTGTCCGCAAAACGTGTTCCGGCAACGACTCCCTTCCAGAAGTTGCCGATGGCTGGTGTGCATTAGTGTCTTTCTCCATACGATCATATTGTTTGTTGTCTGGCCACAAATTTACAACCGTATGTGTTTCAGAGACTTGTAAATATCTTACATTCTTTTGTAAATACTTTTCAACCCTTGAAAAAAGCGTGTTCAGGCACGTTTCTGGCGAAACTGTGTGGGCGAGCAGGAATATGCCTTCTTGAATGCGTGGGAGAATGCGCTGGCATCGTCAAAGCCGCATGCGCGAGCCACCTCGGCAACAGGCACCGTCGTGTCTGACGCAAGCAGGCGCGCCGCCATTTCCATCTGTATCGCCGTCACAAACGTTTTGGGCTGCTTCCCTGTCTCTGCCACAAAACGCCGGCGGAAGGTCTGCTCTCCGAGATTCAGCCGCGAGGCAATGGCGGAGACACTGATGTCATCTCCGCTTGCCAGTCCTTGCCGCACCACGTCGACAACCATGCGCTCAAACGAATTTTCTGCCGCTTCAGTCGGCGCTTTTTCCGGTTCGGGCGTGCCGTAGAGGCTTTCCACATCGCGAATCAGCGCGAGCATCTCGGCGCGATAACGGCGCATCCTTCTCCGATGGATTGCTACGGCAGCCAGCACCACTACAGCCAGCACGCAGACGCCAACCACGATGTCGCGGAGACGGGCACTGTGAATCTGCTCCACCTCCTCGCGCAGACGGTCGGTGTCAAACTCTGTCTTGTAGCGTGCCAAAGCGTCAGCGGTGGCGGTGGAATACAGTGAGTCGCGCAGCGCATTGAAATGCTCCAGCTCTATCCGCGCACTGTCGGGGTTTATCGACCAGTAGCTCTCATACAGGCCCTTATGTGAATTCACAAGATTATAGAGGTCGCCCATTTTGCCAAACAACGAGGC